>Ga0208630_100002_pt1 | contig 929916 bp, 951 predicted proteins | sample LakWasMet32_HOW6_2_FD_183874 | JGI IMG/M metagenome (GOLD analysis project Ga0208630, IMG submission 183874) | Freshwater sediment methanotrophic microbial communities from Lake Washington under simulated oxygen tension - Sediment Metagenome... | ecosystem: Environmental > Aquatic > Freshwater... | reverse complement strand
AACTACTGGCGGCACAACTACTGGCGGCACAACTACTGGCGAAACAACTGGTGGATTTGTCGGAGGCTTTATTGGTGGATTCGTCGGTGGCGATGATAAGGGAATTTAAGCAGATTATTTACTTTTAACTTCAAGAGTTCCGCAGGCCACAGGGTACAAAGCTGTGGTTCGCGGAGCTGGCGAATTTAAATTTTCAACATAGGCCATGATAACATAACTCTTCCCTTCCAGATCGACCGAATCACCACTAGAAGAATCAACTTGATTAAGCTCTGCAATGAGAGATTCTCTAGAGCCTCTGTCTTCATAATTATAATTTTTAAATTCAAGAGTGTTATTCGTAATGGGGGCAAGTGGATAGAGTGCTGCTATTTCACTACAGGTCTGGTTGCTTATGCTTCTTTGGCCAACCATCAAACTTTGAGGAAGATCAGATAAATTTGTGAGCGTGACAACATCGGTCTCATTAATATTTATTTCTACGCTTCCACTGATGTTGGCAACCTCTTCAGAAAATGTGGCGAGACTCGCTGTAAAAGCGATTTCTTTAATCACTTCCTCTGCCTTGTCCCCATTGGTGCCGGAAGAGCTCCAGTAGTCCTCATTAAAGGGAGTACTATCACCACATGAACCTACAAGTAGGGCCGACAAGAAGAGGTATCGATTACATCCCACGGGTGCTTCTCCCCTGCTTCGTTTCTCTTGAGAACTTGTTCAAGGATAAGACTCCCGTGAAGTAAAAAGCCGCTAGCAAAAAATGCAGGGCGTGGTCCACTGTTCCCAACTCTAAAAAACCGGGAGCTATCCGAACCAATAGCTCATCTGGAGCATCATAGCCCACACTTGGGGTTCCTGGTTCTCCCATCAAAAATCCAACTAAAGTATGGAGTGCAAAAAAAATGCAGAGTCCGAGACATGTGTAATAGACTCTCCCCATAACATTTGAGGTTCCACTCCATATGGATAAAATACCGGATGCAGTTAAAACGAGACTATGCATAGCACTTAGATGAAGACCCATAAATTCTGGACTGAGAATCCCTGAGAGACCCAAGACAATGAGAAATGATCCCAACGCTATGGATAACGTCTGTGCGTAGATTTTCTTGTTTGGAAGATTCCGTTCGTAGTGGCCGGTTCTACGTGTAAGTATTGTAGGCATGTCCTTCTCCTTTACGCGTAATCAGACTTCAAACTATTTTCCCAATAAAGCGCAATAAGATCCCTAAAATATATCCTTAAGAACGCTGGCTATGAAATGGGTGTGTGCAAGACTTGGTTGTTATGCTGATGGCCTTGTTGCCTGATGTGATCAATATAATTCTGCTTGAACCAATGTTGTTTAATTCCCTCGTGAGCATTGTTTACGTTCAAAATCTCCCAGGAAGAGTCTTCAAGTGAAGAAACATCTGGATCCATATCGGACCAGTCCCTCCTCATCACTCCAATAATATCTGACGAATCTTGCGTGATAAAAAACATGGTGCCTCCTTGCTTCAAATCATTTGTATAAAGCGAAGCAAAACCCCTGCCACTTGAACAAGATGCATAATTAAAAGGTTATGAAGCATCGAGAATAATGGGAGGGGGCATTTTTTCTTTAATAACTGACTATTTTATGGTGACCAAGCCCTTCTAAGCCTATTATCATTTAGTAATGAGATGCATTGTGTTCATATTCATTTTGTTATCAATATCTGCATGTACGGGCAAAAGCGCCAGTGCTGACCTTTATTCTGCTAAAGAGCCACAAGAATTTGCGAAGTTTATTAATAGCAAGCAGATGCCTGCTAGTCCGAATCTGACCCTTGATAAAGCCTTCATTAATAATGATTACCCAATCGAAATAGCACTCTATCAGGAGCATCGTTTTTTCTATAATTTGCCAAATCTGGGATCGGGAAAAGGTACCTGGAAGTACAATGATGGGAAGCTTGAGTTAAGGGCCAAGAGAAAAATTTTTGATATGTACATAGAGGTCTATGGGGCCGACCAGAACATTAAAGAGTTAGCGATTCAGTTTTCAGACCGCTTTGGGGCCAAAACTATCAAAATGGAAAACCATAATTTGTTTTAAAAAAGTTGAGGACCTAGGTCCTCAACTCAAGTGCACATTCTATGCATGTTGTTCTCGAGAAAAAAACTCTCTGGTTGCCAGTGGTTTTCTATAATTTGTCACCGAACCAAGAAGTCCTCCTAAGACCGCAAATACCGAACCTAGAAATACTAATGAGAACAATGCCCACCCGGCCGATTTCAGCGCTGCCGCTGCTCCAACACGGGTTTTAACCAGGGCCTCTTCTACTTTAACTTTTGCAACTGCAATTCTCTGGTCGGCTTCTTGCACCGAAATTCCAGCTTCGTCGGCCAGATAATTCTTTGCTCCAACTCCATCCCCTCTTATTAATCTTCCAACAATGCCAGTCGCAACTGTTTGAGGGTTATCTTTAAGAGTTAAGTCTCCCATCGCCTCGTTCACCAAATCGTTCATGACTGCACTATTACTTATTGTGGCGACACCAGTTCCAACGGCATCGACTGTTTTTCCTACAACCGAGCCTGTCAATTTACTTAACCCGCCAATGGTGTAAATCGTTTCATAAAGAAAGACTCCGGAGAATAAAGCAGCAATCACTAGTCCCTGAGCAGAACCTACTCTGCCCAACTGGAACTTAGAAATTCGTGCGGCAAAATAACTACCTACAAAAAGGGAGATCAGAGCAGAAATAAGAAACCAAACACCCGTAAAGAGACCTGCAGATTTGGCAGAAGTTCCGTCACTCATGCCAATTCCACCAAACACCATCCCAAGCCCTAACAATCCGATCATAAAGAAGAACGATATCAACAGCCCTGCAACTACTGATCTCCAGCTTATAAGAGGATGCATCGATTGATATTCTGTCTCCAGATTCTCTGGATCGGAACTATCTTTTTTAAATATTGCAGTGACCATAAATTCTCCTTTTGAAAATGAGAAGGTTTCTCAATATCTTAAAGAGATCGCGGGAATAAAAAAACCGCCACGTTTCACTACGAATATGTTTGGGTCCAGTAAATTTAATAGATGATGGACGAGTATGTAAGTGCCGAGTGGATAGGATAGGCAACTGCTTTGACCAGGATCTGGCTATGAGGTCCCTCATCAATCCACTTAATAACGTCTGATCCAAGTCGGTAGGACAAAAACAACAAAATTAAACCAGAGCAAGTTGAAATAACTTTGAGACTTTTAGCATTAGAAAAAACTGGCTTCATTAACGTCGAAGCGCTGGAAAGAAAAAGAAACCACAGAAGAGAAAAACAGGCCGCCCCCATCCCCAGAGTAAGCCGGTCAAATAAAACACTATACTTAGTTGAATAGCCTCCGATTAGAACAAAAGCATCCAGGTAGGCATGGGGATTGAAGATGCTGAAAGTAATCGCTAATAACACACTTCGTTTAATTCCATATTCAATTAAAGTACTTTTTTGACAGTAAGAGGATTCGTTATTCAGACATATTTTTGAGACACCATAAACCACGAGGAAAACAACGCTGACAATTCCAATCACTATTTTAACTTGAGAATAAGCTGCAAATACTGAACCTGCTCCCGCAACACCGAGGGAGATCAGAAAGAGATCACATAAAAAACACACAAACGAAACGGCCAGAGGATTTTGTTGTTTTAGCCCGGATTCGAGAACAAATATATTTTGACTTCCTAAGGCGAAAATCAGACTCGCTTGCAAAAGCAGACCTTCCAAAAATAGACTCCACATGTCTCTCTCCTGATATTTATTTTTTGAAACAGAGACCATCGGATACAACATTATCTATTTCAAGTTCTGCTTTGTGATACAATTTATATTCCGTAGTCTTGAGCGAAACGTCCTGAGCTTGAAAAACCACTGAGTGTATTCCTGATTCATGATTGTTCTGAAACGCCTGATCGACCTCAAACACTTTATTTGACCAAACTATTTGGAATCGCCCTTCTCGGCACTCAAGGTCCAGCAACTCGATCTGCATATTCGAATGGATATAGCAGTTCATTCTGTTGGAAGTCTCTGAAGATCCATCAATCCGACAATCCATCCCGTAGGCATAGAGAGGCAAAAAGAGTAAAAATACTTTTTTCATGATCAATCCTTTCTATGGTGTGGAATTACTCCCATTCAAAATAATAAACGCAAAAGAGATTCTGGCTATCTTTCCAGGTTGACTTGAGATTAAACTTTGCTTTGGCACAAAGTTCTGCGAACTCATCCACATTATATTTATAGGAGCTTTCTGTATGAATCGACTCTCCCTCTTTAAAACGAAAGATCGTCTCATTGACTTTAATTAGCTGTGCGATTTTACTCACCAGGTGCATTTCAACTCTTCCTAACTCTTCGTTATAAAAAGCCTCATGTTTAAAATTGTCCAAATTAAAATTGGCCGAGATCTCCCGGTTCAGTCTTTCCAGTAGATTCAAGTTGAAGTCAGCGGTGACTCCGTGAGGGTCGTCATAGGCATTCTTCAGGACTTCAGGATTCTTCTTAAGGTCCACTCCTATAACCAGGCCACCTCCATGGCCAATGATTCGTCCAATTTTTTTCAAAAAAGTAACGGCTTCTTGTTGACCAAAATTACCAATCGTTGAGCCGGGAAAAAAAACCACTTTTTTATAATTATTGGAATCCAGTTGCTGGGGCAAGTTAATGTCCTGGTTAAAATCGGTACACAGAGGCATGACCTCCAGAGACGGAAATTCTTCATGTAGCTCTTCCGTCATCCGAAGCAGAATATCCCTTGAAATTTCTATCGGCACGTAACCGGCCGGCTCGACAAGATGGGGAAGTAAGTAGCGTATTTTATCACCAGCCCCACTGCCCGGTTCAATAATAATCACTTCCCTTCCAATCAATGTTGAAATTTCATGGGAGTGGGTTTTTAAAATCTCTGTCTCTGCACGGGTGGGATAATATTCTTTAAGAAGGCAGATTTTTTCAAAAATTTCTGAGCCACGTTTATCATAGAGCAGCTTAGTCGGCAGACTCTTTTGGCTTTTAGACAATCCGGCCAGGACTTCCCTTAATATTGATGTTCCAGGAGCGTTCATTGGAACAATTTCATTTGCAAAATGCTCTAAATTTTCAATCATACTACATCCTTGGCGAGTCTTATCCCTCCATACATCCATCGCTGGTGAGGATAATAAAAATTTCGGTAAGTAAGGCGGTAGTGGGCCTTTGGCGTCAGGCAACTTCCTCCCCTCATCACAAATTGGTTACACATAAACTTCTCATTGTATTCAGACATGCCAAATTGAAGAGGCTCAAATCTCGGGTATGGATGAAAGGAACTTTGTGTCCACTCCCACACACTGCCATGAATTTGTGAAAAAACCTCATACCGATCGGGCATGGCAACTGGCTCCAGACTGCTATTCTCGAGGAAGTCACCATCTACTCTCTCCAGTCTGGCGGCAGTTTCCCACTCAGCTTCAGTCGGCAGTCGGCACCCCTTCCATTTTGCAAAGGCCATCGCCTCATAAAAACTGACATGAACAACTGGAGAAGATAATTCCAGCGGAACCATTCCCGACAGGGTCATCGTCCACCATCTTGATCCATTTTTTTCCCAATAGAGGGGATGCTCCCATTTTTCTTTTTCTTTGAACTCCCATCCATCGGAGAGCCAATATTTAGGGTTTTCATATCCGCCCTCATCCATAAAACACATGAATTCATCATTCGTTACAAGATGTGATGCCAACGCAAAATCTTCGATCCATACCTGGTGCTGATCTTTTTCGTTATCATAAGAAAACTCATGAAACTCCAGGGGAACACCTATTTTGACCAGACCTGAATGAAAAGTTCTCCATTCACTTGGCTCAACTTCACTACGTGAGTAAACTTCAGAATGGTAATGAGGGCGCAGAGGATTCTCATAAAAACTTCTTTTTATATCCATGAGAAGCAACTCTTGATGTTGCTGCTCATGATTGATTCCAATTTCCAAAACCCGAATGAGATTGCCTTCTTCTTCCGGATCGATCGTGTGCCCCAAATTTAGAACCTCGTTGGTAACATGATGTCGATAAAGGATAATCTCATCCGTCGATGGGCGACTTAAGATACCCCGTCTATTTTTTGGGAGATAGGTCCCGATTTGTTTATAATAAGAGTTAAATAAAAAATTAAACTCCGGACGAAATCCCTCAAATGCATGTTGATAATTTCTCAAGACAAAATTTTCAAAAAACCAACTGGTGTGGGCCAGATGCCATTTAGCTGGCGAAGTATCTTCCGTTCCTGATAACGAAAAATCCTCCACTGCTAGTGGTGAACACAGTTCTTCCGTTTTCTTTCTCACCAGCATAAACCTTTGCAGCAGATGTGATAGCTGCATGTGCTGCTGGTTTTGAACACTTGATGTTCCCATTTACTTCAACTCTTTTTTTATTGTTCGCTCTTTTCTAAATGTATAGGCAGTCAGAAGTAAAAAAATCCCCACGAAAAGATGAACGGCGTGATCCGTGGTGCCAAATTCTAAAAATCCCGGAATGAAGCGGAAAAGATTTTGATCCGCCTCCATATTCCCCACTTCAGGGTAACCTGGTGCTCCCAGGATAAATCCTGCAATGCCTAGAAAGGCATAAACGGTTCCGCCCCAAAGAGAGTATAAAAAGGATCCTTTGGCGCTTGAAAAACCAAACAACATCGCCACCACACCCGAGGCTATGTGAACAAAATTGTGCAACATACTCAAATGCATGCCCATAAAGCCCGGCATAAGAGTTCCGAATAAACCAAAAAGAATAAATGCGACACCAAGTCCCATACAAACTTTTTGCGCAGCAGTTCGATCGACATTTCCGTGATGATGCATGCGGCGTGGATTCATTACTATTGGCATAACCAACTCCTTGTTCCATAGGGCGTAACAACTTAAGCAAGGAGAGGGCCAATGGACTGCTGTATAAAGCCATCAAAATGACGTGAGAACGTTGTGCATTGATAGATCTCCCGTGGTGATTTGCCCCAACTTAACCGAGAAAATCAGAAGCTAGAATTGCTCCACCAACAGTGAGAGAATTTTTTTATCGGAGGTGGATTATGCCACAACAAAGGATTGCGATCGCTGTTCCCTTGGAAGAGAGCCTGCTTCACCCCCTCTATGCATGGGGAGGACGATTTGACTGGTCTCACGTTCGAGAAGTTCATCTGGTGCACGTAGTGAAAAAGAATATCACTCCTCTGGAGTTCGGCCTGGTTGAAATGCCCGATGAGAATACCTATCAGGAAATGGTTCCCACGTTAGAAAAATATTTGAGAGATGAGGCCCAGAAAATTATTCCTGAAAAGTATCGCGGTGAGGTCTATTTTCATTTAACCCGGGACTTCAGTCCAGAAGAAGAGATGATTGGAGTCCTTAAGAAAACCAAGGTTGACCTTTTGGTTGTCTCGACTCGAGGGAAGCATGGCTTCGAGGGCCTTTTTCACAGCTCCTTCACGGATAAAATGATTAAGTACTCCCCTTGTGATGTCTATGTGGTGCGGCCTGAAGCTAAAAAGTAACCAAAGCCCGACCATTTTGATCCAGCGAAAAAGCCTAATCTAAATCTAATTTAGTTTTAAAAAGTGTCGATAGGTCAGGAGTATGAACTACTCTATCTTAATAGTTTTAAGTCTACTTCTCGCCGCTTCTTCCTGTGTTAAGGAAGAAGGAAAAATTTCGTCAGCAGACGCTACCACCGATACTGGTGATGAGACCACTCCTTCGACTGAAATCCCTGGCTCACCGGATCCCTTGGCCTCTCAGGCATGGCATCTAGATAATACAGGTCAAACTTCTTTTAGCACTGGTACCGGAACTTCGGGGGAAGATATTTCTCTGGCCGAAGCCATTGATGAAGGATTCACCGGTTCTGGTGTCCGCATCGCCGTTTCGGACTCAGGTACCGATATTGATCATGAAGACTTAACTGGCACTCAACTTGTTGGTGAACATAGAAACTATGGAATGAGTAATTCTAATCTTTGGAGAACTACCCTTCCTGATTTTGTTGAAGATGATGCTCACGGTACAGCAGTTGCGGGTCTTATTGCCGCTGAAGGATGGAACGGAATAGGCTCTCGTGGCGTGGCCCCTGACGCCAAATACGCAGCCTTCCGCTATATCGGCGATTACATGTCAAATTATTCAGCTGCTTCACTCGTCGCTCGTGATGTCGATCAGACCGATGGTGATTTTGATATTTTTAATTACTCTTACGGTTATGGACAGTGTGCTTACTCAGATATGGATCCTCTATCTGTCGAAGCCTTCGAACTTGGGATTACTGATTTAAGAAGTGGCAAAGGTGCCCTGTATATCCAATCTGCAGGAAATAGTTATATCGATACTGACGATAACTGCGCAGGAAATACCAACATCTCAGACGACTTAACTCTTCCAGGGAAAATTATTGTTGGTGCCATCAATGCTGACGGCACAAGATCTTCCTACTCTACTCCAGGAAGTGGTATCTGGGTCAGTGCTCCCGGTGGAGAATATGGCACCACCTCGCCTGCCATGGTGACGGCCGATATCTCCGGATGTGGCCACGGCTACAGTCAATTGACTTACGTGCTTAACGCCTTTAACGGCGGGAGAGACTCTCTCAATGCCAATTGCTCTTATACGAGTTTGATGAATGGTACCTCTTCAGCTGCCCCAGTTCTCACAGGAGTGATAGCTCTGATGCTTCAAGCAGAGCCTGATCTCACATGGAGAGATGTAAAACACATTTTGGCGCTGACTTCGGATGAAGTTGATTATTCAATTCTCCCCGTGACCCATCCCCTTGGCCTGGATACTCCACCTTATGTCTATGACTATCAGTGGGTCACAAACGGTGCCGGAATCGATTTTTCTAACTGGTATGGTTTTGGAAGAGTGAATGCTCTCAGCGCAGTTCTACTGGCCAATACTTATACTTTTCCATTGGGCCCGTACGAAAAAACATCAGATCCACAAACAGATGAATGGTACTATGATTCAGGAGCTATCAGTGACGCGATCCCAGAAGGTGACAGCAATGGAACCAATGGTATGGCCGGCTCAGCTCTCGCTGTTCATCACAATTTCTTTGTTGAATCAGTGGAAATTGACGTAAGCATCACTCACGCGGAGCCCTCGGATATTGGGATTGTTCTGACTTCGCCCAGCGGAACTGAAAGCCGACTGCTGCATTTTAACAGCATGGTGACTTCGACTTCATTTCCTGCCGGAAAAAAACTTCTCACCAACGCTTTTTATGGTGAAGAATCTTTAGGCGCCTGGAGACTCACAGTGCTTGATGGCACCGCCCAAGGAGATCAGGGCACAGTCGACAACTGGAAAATTAAAATCAATGGTCACCGAATTACTGGTGATGGAACGAATCCAGATGAGCCCACGGCCGTTGTCATTGCGGGGTCATTCCCTTCATCAAGTGCCACCCCAACTATTGCATTCACCTATGCCACAGCTCCCGATGTTGAAAGATATGAGGTCTCTGTTGGTACCGCACCTGAACTAACTGACGTTGCGGATTGGACCAGTATTGCCCTCAATAATACGGCAGCTCAATTAAGTGGTCTCACACTTTCAGACAACACCACTTATTATTTAAACATCAGGGCAGTTGATGATAGGGAAAACACTTCCAACATCGTTTCGACGCCCTGGAATGCTGACTACTAATGAAGCACTGGTGGAAGTTAGCATTAGTCGGAGTGTTGTTTTTTGTGACTTACCAGAAATGGATGATAGGGTCTGAAACCACCCCAAACGTTTCGCATAAACCTAGATCGAAGGCCCTTATTCCTTTTGTGACTCGCAAATATCCCCCAGTTCCTCCGGCCAGACCACACCGCTCGCCTGCCAGCTTAACTCATAAAAAAGTCAAACGAAGTCTCAATGTGGCACTTGGTGAAAATCCCATCAAGATCGGAAAATCATTTCGTGTCGTGGAAGGCGTCCTGACACTTCAAAAAGATCAGTACAAATCCGAGATGGGAAAAAAGATTTCTGAAAATAATCTCTATGTATTCTTTAACCCCGCCTCAAATAAGATCAAAGCCTCGCCCGTAGCCTTTGATAGTGTGAATCAACGACTCTTCCCAGTTTCCCATATTCTTCATGTTAAAGGCGTTGATGCTGAACAAAGAGCACAATTCAAGGCAGAAGGTATGGAAGAGTATTACTATAATTCCCGATTAAAATTGGTCTCACTGGAGACCTCCCCTTCGACGGTCCTCAAACAATATCAAGAGCTAACGGCTCGAGGTTTGGACGTGCGCCTGGAAGTTCTTAAAGACGCCCCTCGGTCGAAATAGTCTAAAAACTGCAACGCATCAATATCGACAAACCACTGAACATTCCCCACAATAGTACCACCTATCTTTAACTGATTCCTGGAGACAAAAATGGCCAAAATAAAAGTCGCAAATCCTGTCGTTGAACTCGACGGCGACGAAATGACCCGCATTATCTGGACTTTCATCAAACAAAAACTCATCACTCCTTATCTTGATATCGATATTAAGTATTATGACTTAGGAATGGAAAATCGTGACCTGACTGATGATAAAGTGACGATTGAAGCGGCTGAAGCAATTAAAAAATACAACGTTGGTATTAAATGCGCCACCATCACCCCTGATGAAAAACGCGTAGAGGAATTCAAACTCAAACAAATGTGGAAATCTCCCAACGGGACAATTCGTAACATCTTAGATGGAACAGTTTTTCGCGAACCTATTATTATTAAAAATATCCCTCGCCTAGTTCCTGGTTGGACTAAGCCAATCGTGATCGGTCGTCATGCTTATGGTGATCAATACCGTGCTACTGATGCGGTCATCAAAGGTAAAGGGACTCTTAAAATGAGTTTTACTGATGAAGCTGGCAAGACTCAGGAATGGGAAGTGCATAACTATAAAGGTGACGGCGTTGCGATGTGTATGTTCAATACAGATGAGTCAATCCGTGGATTTGCTGAGTCATGTTTCAACATGGCACTCGTAAAAGGCTGGCCACTCTACCTCTCTACGAAAAACACCATTCTAAAAAAATACGATGGCCGCTTCAAAGATATCTTCAATGAAATCTATGAAAAAGATTACAAGAAAAAATTTGAAGCCAAAGGCATCGTGTACGAACACCGTCTGATCGATGATATGGTTGCTGCTTGTATGAAGTGGTCTGGTGGATACGTTTGGGCCTGTAAAAACTATGATGGTGACGTTCAATCAGATACGGTTGCTCAAGGCTTTGGTTCATTAGGACTTATGACTTCAGTACTCATGACTCCAGATGGAAAAACAGTTGAAGCTGAAGCTGCTCACGGCACAGTGACTCGTCACTACCGCATGCACCAGCAAGGTAAACCAACTTCTACGAACCCAATGGCATCAATTTTTGCCTGGACTCGTGGTCTTCTTCACCGTGGGAAGCTTGATGGGAACAAAGAACTCATTTCTTTCTGTGAAACTTTAGAAGCTGTTTGTATTCAGACAGTGGAAGATGGAAAAATGACGAAAGATCTTGCGGCATGTATCCACGGCGACCAAGTGACTGCAGATAAGTATTTAACTACAGAACTATTCCTTGAAGCGATTAATCAGAATCTTCAGAAAAAACTTAACGCATAATTTATTCATGGCCCGCGCAAGCGGGCCTGCATAAACCCTGCGAGTCTGGCCTCTCACTCATCACCAAACTAAAATCATGACATGTTTAAATCACTTTGGATTTATCAACTAGTCATTCCTGCCCTCCTTATTCTCCTCTGGTGTATCTTTTTTGGTGTGTCCCATTTTGCCCATGCCATGGGTGTAAAGGCGAAAAGAAACCATGAACTACATTTAACTGATATTGTCCCGGCAAATATTTTAGGCCTATTAGCGCTGATCTTGGGCTTTACACTCTCGATGGCAATTTCAAGATATGACCTTCGAAGAGAATTAATTATAAGAGAAACAAATGCCATTGAGACCGCCTATATGAGGGCAGATCTCATAAAACCAGTGCCGGGTTATGATCTAAAAAAACTCTATCGAGATTATGTAGATACACGCATCAACTATTATAAGATGGCAGATCCTGGACCATCAATGAAAGCAGCTGAGGCTCTAAAAAATAAGATATGGGTCCAATTAATAGAAGTGACTAAGCGGGATCGCACAGATATTGAAGGCGAATACATTGAAGCCGTGAATAATATGTTGGAGGCAACTAATTCCCGCAATTATGCCATTCAAGTAAAGTTACCCATTGCTATTTACCTGATGATTCTCTTAATTGCTTGTACTGCCATAGGGATGCTGAGATTTGATAGTGGCTACAATGAGGAGAAGACTCATTGGCGTCCAGCAATTTTAACAATTCTATTAGGTATCGTCATTATACTGATTTTTGATCTTGATCATCCCCGAATAGGAATGATTGAAGTAAGCCAACAGGCCTTAATTGACTTGCGAAACTCAATGTAGCTAAAGATTCTTTTTCTCCCACGCGCGAACTTTCAGACGGGCCTTATCAAATAATCTCTCATGATTTGTAATCGTAACCTTCTTAAGCGTGTCTTTCTTTAAAAGTGCCCAAAGTGGCGCATACTGATTGTATACTCTTAAGAATTGTTCCGTTGAATCTGGTGCGACCTCATCTGAGCCAAACAAGAACCTGTCAGGATACTTCTCAAGCAAGGCCGCGGCATGTTCCAATGATTTTGGAGTGGCCACAACATATTTGGCCACTTCGGACCAGGAGATATCAAAGTATACATTCTTGAATGCCGGATCTTTAAGGATTCTTTCGATGCCACCACCATGTTCTTCAATCGGCTGAATAATCCTTCCTACTCCAAAGTGTGCCCAAATAATATCAGTGTCTGCGTGGCGCCTCAGAAGATCCTTCATTTGCTGAAAATATGTGGGCTCCGCCCCTTCTTTAGGAAAAGGAGTATGAAAATCATTATGAATGATAGCGATCAGTCCAGACTCTGCAGTAAAATCTAAAATCCGATCGAGTGCCTTATCGGTCAGGCTCGCAACATCCCCGGCAATTTTGGATGATACAAATTCTTTATGAATCGTAAACTCTCCTATCCCACTAAAAACTCCAGGAAAGGTTTTTAAAACTCGTTTAATATGATCAGCGGCGTACATGTCTGTAGGATTAAACCCAGTAATCATAGGATCAAAACGTTTTTTCTCATCAGGGGTAAGAGAATTAAACGCCATCGCAATATTAGCATCTGTGAAAGAATAATAATAAAGATGAGCATCCGTATCTAAATAGTATTTCGGTGGATTTTTCTCTCCCGATATTCTCTCCGACCACTGCTGCTGCAATGGAATCCCAAACAGGACCGCCCTTCCAACGTTGTTCCCCATAATTTTCAGCATTTTTTTTATGTCGGTGCCTTCCTGAATATAGTTGGTCAGATGAAAATGCGAATCATTCAACTCATAGGTCCAGCCTGGGTTTGAAATTAGACAAGCGGCAAGGAATAGCTTTTTCACATCCACCTCGTTAAAAGAAAATATCCGTAGCGGCAACAAAGGTCGTTCCCGACTGTCCTCCGACGTAATACCCAAAGGCACTTTCGGCCGCAGATTGATCAACAAAAATAACAACCGCGTTGATTCTGAAATTTCTTGAATCATAGGGGTAATAATTATTTCCGATAGCAATTTCATGAGAGTCGTTATACTCGCCCCACAACTGTGAGGCGGCCAGATAGGTTTCCCATTTTTTGGGGTTGATAAAAAATGATCCCTGCAGACCAAGGCCCGTATCTACCATGTTGCCGGTATTCGGATTACCATCTGCCGAGAAGTTATCCACTCGGCGGTGATAATACTCCGCCATAAAAAACATACCGTGATACTTAAGGGCGGCATCAAATGCATATAAGTTGTAATCAGCACGATTAACTGTCACGTCAGGACCAAATGCACCCTTTTCAAAAAACAAGGTGCTATCAGAGATGCGAATCTGAGTATTATCTGGAGCATCCAAAGAGGGTTGGGAAAACCGATCTTCTCGACTTTTAGTGGCCGACACACCAAAACGAGTGGCAAGCTTCGCATGGTATTCGTAATCCCCAAAGCCTTCTCGGGGGCCAAATTCCCCCGTAGTAGGAAGCCACCAAATGGTTCCACTGTAAGCAAGGTCTCTTGAGAGTTGTTTGGAGTTTACACCCAGCTGACTGAGGTTATTACCGATCATGGCGCGGTAATTTAATTTATCAACAACTTTACCATTGGACCAAATACCGTGGGTGAATCCGGGTCTCATGAATTCATCAATCATATGTCGGTCAGTCCCTAGGAAATAGGGATGTTGAGCATTTAGTGATCTAGTCCCAGCATTTCCGGCAACTCCACCTCCAAAATTAAAGTGGTCATTGAAGCTGTAAGTCATATTCCCAATGAGTGCCACTTGCTCGGTCGAAGTAACCGTCCACACGGTAAAGTTATATTTAAACTTGGGGTCAAAAAGAAATCCTCTGAAATGAACCATTGCTCTTTGCATCTGAATATCATTTCTTCCATCAATTTTTCTTTGCTCTCCAGTGTGAGTCGTGAAGATTTGGCCATCATTGGTTTGGTTGATATACCTCATCAGCATGTAGGCACTAATGGACATTGAACCACATTTGTTTCGCCCAACCAGAAAACCTTTTCCTGGGGCGAAGGCGGCACTAGGGTTGCCCGCCTGCTCGGCTTCTTCCGGAGCAGGCACCACATGAGCGCAGTCTTCTAGGATTTGCTCACCCAGCTCTTTGGGCTTCTCCTCCGCTTGAGCGGAGGAGCCAACGAACAAAAAAATAAATAAAGATAAGTATAAAATTTGTTTCAAAATTTATTCCTGCTGGCCTACAACTTTTTGCCCAACTGGTTTAACGTCATAGGGATTGGCCTCTAACTCTTCAGTGACCATGGCAATCGCTTTCTGGGCACGCACAGAATTTCCGGCCTCATCTAAGCGAGGAGAAAAAGCGGCGATTCCGAATTTACCAGGTGAAACAGCAATGAGTCCGCCCCCAACTCCACTCTTGGCCGGAAGTCCTGAAGTAAAGAGCCATTCACCAGCTGTATCATACAAACCAGCTGTCGCCATAACGGCAAGAATTCCTTTCACATGTTTTTGATCAATGACTTGTTGTTTGGTTACAGGGTTGAAGCCACCATTGGCCAGTGTCGCTGCCATAATGGCCAGATCTCTTGAATTCACGCTAATCGAACACTGGCGAGTATAGAGATCAGTCGCCTGAGCAGGATCTTTTTTGATAATTTCATAGGCATGCATCAGCATACCAATCGCCTGATTGCGTTGATTGGTTGCGGATTCAGATTTATAAACCTGTTGGTTAACATCCAACGAGCGGCCGGCAAAGGCAGAGTGAATACCAATAATTTTATTCCACACTTCATCAGCGTTTGCTCCCTTGACCATGGAAGTTGTAGAGATGGCACCTGGATTTACAAAGGCGTTCATCTTATGGCCCTTATTCTTTTCAATCGCATTGATTGAATTGAACTTGTCCCCCGTTGCCACTACTCCTACAGAGTCCAGGACGGTCTTATCGCCTGAGTCCTGCATGACCTGGGCCATGGTAAATACTTTTGATATGGATTGTATCGAAAACTCCTGACCGACATCCCCCACCTCATAGACTCGACCGTCGGCAGTAACGACAACAATCCCGAATAAATCAGAATTAACAGCTTTCAGTGCTGGAATATAATCAGCATTGGCGCCTTCATTAAGTCCTTTGAATTTTTTGTAAGCACTTTTAATCGCCCCCGTAACTTTGTCTTTCGTTAGTACCAATGACTCTGGATATGATTTGCTTTCTCTTGCCCAAGTCAGATTCATGGAGAGGAACAAAGAACAAATAATTAGTAATTTCATATTTACCCCGTTGTAAAAAAATTAAATAAAATCGAGGCTCGAAAATTCATACTTAAACGAAATTTGAGTCCTAATATCATCTCCATAGCCACCATCTTTATCTGTGCGGCTTCCCCAGAGTAGTTCCCCACCCACTAGTACATTTTTAATTGGTTTATAGAGCAGATTGGTTGAAGCGTATTGGCCCTTATTAAAGGCGCTGCCTTCTTGAAGTGAGGTATTCTCAACTTGGGTACTACTGTAGCCAATGGAAGAACTATATTTTTCAGTCCAGTAGTGATCGTAGTAAGCACTTATGCCAAGAAGTGGAACAGCCTTAGCTCGTGCATCAGCTATGGTTCCTTCGGGTGCCAGATCTGTTCCGCCGTCATTCATGTACGTCGCAATTCCTGCTCCGTAGAGAACCGATGCAAGAATCTTATCCTCTCCGAACGTTTTCACAACTGTTGAAACATCAAGTCCCCATCCTGTCGCATGACCTTTAGGTTCATTGGTGGCAGTACCAATAGTTTCGTATCCAATTCTTCTTAGGATACCGGCGACTTGAAGATGTCCGTAATCATTTTCATTTCGAAATTGAGCCGTAAGATCAGGAAGCTTCTCATCCGCTTGAATATTCACTCCAAAACTGTCTCCAATTTTTCTTAGCTGACCAGGATCGATGTCCTCAGTTGGGTGTTCAAGTGCAATAGCAAACTTATTTTCTGTCTGGCCGAATGTATAACGAATTTGTGGAAGGCGGAAGAATGACATCCCTGCCGGGCCCCAGTAATCGATGGTGTTCGGAAATATATCAACATCCATAAAAAGACTGTGAGTCTGACCAGCTAGCCAGTTCCCGTACTCTCCATAAGCGTGTCTCAGACGAATCGTTGTCTGCCCTTCATCTACACCTACGCCAAAAAGATCGAATTCAAATTTAGTTTTAACTGGGCCTGTATCAGTTGGAAGATCGGCCTTGACCCCAAATCTCGATTGCCGAGCACTGAGTATGGCCTGACCATCACTTCCGAATTGTCCACTTTCAGTAGGGATCTTAGAAGGACGCAAAGTAGCATCCCAAGCAGGATTAACCCGCTTAAAATCTTGAATGTAGTCTGTCTGAACAAAGCCGTAGACTTCAAATTTTTTATCTGCCTCTTGAGCTTTGGCATTAAGTGCCAAAAGACCTAAAAATACAAACGCCGTACTCCGTTTTAAGTTTTTCATAAAAATTCCAACCTCTTTTACTAATTAGTGGTGCAAGGGATATACAAAGGAGATGCCAGCGTTTTTGAACGTGCTAACGTGTAAATAGGGACTCTAAACAAGGTATTTATTCCCCATGTGGGCAAAGTGACCCAGAAACTTTTATTCAAAGCCCGCGTTTAATGACATAATGGCCCATGCCCAGTTTCATCATAAAAGCCCAACAACGCGAAGCCATCGCCGCCATCGATCTAGGTTCAAATGCCCTACGCGCTAGTATCGCGATCAAAATCCCTGACGGTCTGGAAGTGGTTAAGAATGTGCGGGTTGCCCTGAGGCTGGGAGAAGACGTATTTGCTTCTGGAAAAATTTCTGATGAAAAGATGGATCTTACGGAAGAAGCCTTTATCAAACTTTTGCATCTCTTCACCGAATACAATGTAACCGTAGCATCTGCCATGGCAACTTCCGCCATGCGGGACTCTTCTAATGGTTCTCTCCTCGCAGAGAGAATTTTACAATCCACAGGTATACAAATCGAGACGATTTCTGGACTCCAGGAAGCCAGGATGATTTTTGAAGCTGTTCGGGGCCAGCTGCCTATGAAGAAGAAAACCGCTCTTCTCATGGATATCGGTGGCGGGAGCACAGAATTAATTGTGGTGAAGGATGATGAAATTGTAGGTATCCACAGTTTTAACGTGGGCACAGTGAGGCTTCTTCGTTACAAAACCCAAGAAGATCTTGAACGCCGAATCAGATTACAAGTCCAGAAGATGCTCATATTTATTGAAAAACATCTGGGCAAAAAAAAACCAGATCTGTTTGTTGGAACAGGTGGCAACCTTAGACGTATTGGAAAAATAAGAAAAAAAATTCTAGGTCAGGCAACTTCTCAGATGGCACTTTTTAAAGAGATTGCCCATATGGAGGAAGCTATTTTTAGTATGTCCTATGTAGACCGTATTAGAAGACTTGAATTGGATCAAAACAGAGCTGATGTTATTTTACCGGCCATTATGCTGGCAAAAATCCTGATGGAAGAATTGAAACTTGAAAAGATTAATTTACCTAAGGTGGGACTCAAAGAAGGCATCATGCTTTCCATGTTGGATGAGCGCCCAAAAAAGTTTATTTTAAAAGACTAGTCCGTAACTGATTTTAAAAACTTCGGGCTAAACAACAATTCCATCGTAAAGCCTTCCCACATTTTCCCTTCTAAGACACAAATGCCACCCTTTTTAATCTTCATAAAATCATGCTCGGGGTGAAGGGATAATAGGCTCGCAATAACACGAGTTAAATGCGGATCATGCCCCACAAAGGCGTAACAGCCGTCAGAAGGGAGAAAGGAGATGTATTCAACTAAGTGTGTAGGGTCATCCAGAATGTCCAGATCCCCCATCACTTCAAGGTCTGAATCCTGATAATAGGTCCAAAATATTTCAGCTGACTGAATGGCCCGTGAGAGAGGCGAAGAAAAGATCACATCTATTTTAGGTTCGGCCTTCTTAAAAAGTTTGAATGTTTTTTTCAGGCGATTAATACCGTCAGCCGTTAAGACTCTTTCAAAATCTGCGTATTGATTCTGAGAAAAATGGCCTTCAGCAAGTCCATGTCGGATAAAAACTAATTTCATGAGAGGGCCTTTTCACGCTGGATCGTTTTATTCATTAAAATGGCATGTGTGCTTTTTTCTTCTGCGCCTTCTGCAGGAACAACCTGGGTATAGGACCCATCTTCGTTGAGTAACCAGGCCAGGCGATTATCCTGCAGCATAATATCGATAAACTCCCAGAGTTTGTCTTTGAGTTTGGGGTCATAAATCGGTGTGATCAACTCCACCCGGTTATGCAGGTTTCGGTGCATCCAATCCGCAGAACCAATGTAATAATCCCCTTCAGAAGGTTTATCACTACCATTGGCGAAATAAAAGACCCGGGAGTGTTCCAGGAATCTGCCAATAATCGATATGACTTTGATGTTATCAGACAGCCCTTTAATCCCAGGGCGAAGGCAGCAAAATCCCCTTACGATTAAAATAATTTCCACACCTGCGACACTCGCTTCATACAGAGCTTCAGTGATGATCTCATCTTCCATGGAATTCATCTTAGCTATAATGCGAGCGGGTTTACCGGCCTGTTTATTTTTTATTTCCTCGCGGATTTTATTCATGAAAGTTGATTTCATATTAATCGGAGCGATCAATAATTCATGGTAATCAGTTTTAAGGGAACTTCCGGTAAGATAATTAAAAACCTCAATCACTTCGCTGCACACCCTCTGATTACAAGTCAGTAAACCTAAATCCGTATAAAGAGATGAAGTTTGAGAATGATAGTTACCGGTTCCGATGTGAGCGTAACTCATAATCTCACCATCACTCTCCTGCCGGATGACAAGAGTGGTTTTGGTATGTGTTTTAAGGCCCAAAATTCCGTAAACAACGTGTACACCCGCATCTTCAAGTTTTTGCGCCCATACAATATTTCTTTGCTCATCAAATCGTGCCTGAAGTTCCACCAGAGCTACTACTTGTTTGCCTTTTTCAGCAGCTTTGATCAAGTTACGAATGAACGGAGAATTATCTCCTGTACGGTAGAGAGTCATCTTAATTGTCAGCACATGGGGATCATCCGCTGCTGCCGATAAAAACTTTTCAACGGTGCCCACAAAACTTTCATAAGGGTGGTGCAAAAGAACATCCCCTTGTCTGATAAGGGAAAATATATTGGGATTCTCTGCAAAAGCCTTAGGAATAATCGGTGACCATGGTTTGAACTTAAGCTGAGGTAAGTCCAGATCCACAATACTTTTTAGAATCATGAAATCGATAGGAAAATCCATCTCATAAATATCTTCTTCCAGAATCTCGAGAGATTCTTTGAGGAAACTTGTAATATTCGGATCAGTGGATTTATGAATTTCCAGGCGCACGCATTCAGCAAGTCGCCTCTCTTTAATTCCCTCTTCAACCAAAATCAAAAGATCCTGTGCCTCATCTTCTCGTTGATCAAAATTGGCATTCCGAGAAACCCTGAAGGGAACAGTTTGTTGAATCTCCATTCCAGGGTAAAGCATATGTAAATTAGAGCGAACTAAAGTCACGGTCGTTACAAACCGAAATTTTTTCTCACCTTCTTGTCTGGGAAGCTGAATTAGACCAGGAATAACTTCCGGAATTTTCACACGTGAAAACAGGATGGAGTCAGTCATGGGATTTTTTAAGATCATTCCCAGCGAGTAAGACAAGTTGGAAATAAAAGGGAAAGGGTGCCCAGGATCAACAGACAGAGGAGTCAGGACGGGAAAAATCTTTCTTTTGAAATAACTTTTCAGGAATTCCTGATCATCGAGGGCCAGTTCCTCAAAATCATAAATAAAGATATCCTGCCGTTGTAGCTCCGCTACCAGACCCATGTAAATCGCGCGCTGACTCTCCAGATCCACATTAATATGTTTTCTGATTCCGGCCAATTGCTCCTGAGGAGTCTGCCCGTCAACTGAGCGATGAGTGAAACCCGAAATGATCTGATTCTTCAGGTAGCCAATTCTCTTCATCACAAACTCATCCAAATTGGAGGAAAATATGATGAGGAAGCGCAGCCTTTCGAGCAAAGGATTACGTTTATCTGAAGCCTCATGGAGAACACGACGATTGAACTGAAGCCAGGAAATGTCCCTATTCAGGAAGTGGGTTGGATCGACGTTAAAATTGATCTTTTTTGGTTGCCTGGAGGCACTTCGCCTTTTGCGCATAATTTCTCTTATAGTGTCTAAAGTTTAGTCAGTAATAGGTCGACTGTGAAATAATTAGCCGAATTCCCTCCCCTAAGTTTATTAACCCCACAGTCCAGAAGCAAGAAAATAACCCCCTGAAATGAAAGGATTCTTATGGAGTTTGAGCTGCAATTTAGGAATTTGCGCCAGTTGGCATAAATCTTGGAGTGTAAAAGGAAAATTAGTTACTTTTATTGGGGGTTTTATGTCACGTTCACACTCAAATTTTTTGGCCTTATTGCCACTATTCTCAATCCTGACCATGTCTCCTATGCAAATAGAAGCCAAGCACCCTTCAAGGGCGATAGCCTCTGAAGTCATCTCGGCCCATCCTAAATATGAAGCTCGCGCCTCAAAAATTGATCGATCTAAAATTGAAATCGACAAGGATCTGGATCTCAACTGTTTCTCCGAAAGAGGAGAAGCTTTGCGTGAAAGACTTCTACAAGAAAGAAAAGACTATAAGGTTGATGTCGTTGAAAAAGACGCTGTCGCCGCTCAAAAGGCAAGACTTGAAGGCCTGGTCTTAGGCTTAGTCTCATTAGAAGTAGATATGGTGGCTTTAAAAGAAAAGAAAGCATGGATACCTGAAGGCGAAGAAATCGCCGATAAAACCATGGCAGAACTTAAGACAACTCTTGAGAGTTTACTTCAAGATGAAATTGAAAATGAACTTGCTGTCTTAAAAGATTCAGTGAAAAAAGACGAAGAAAAACCAGTTATCGTGGTTAAAGAGGAAGAAGGCCCTAAAAAAGATGACCTTATTTGTGACTTAGAAGAAAAGAATAAAGTTTTGTCTAAACAGGTTGAAGATCTTTTGGCCGAGCAAAAGAAAATCATGGAGACCATGTTAGGCATGAGCAACATGATGGTTCAAATGAATCAAAATATGCAGGCGCAACAACAGCAGCAGCAATATGCTGTCCCAGCATGGTTAATGTCAGGATCTCTGGTTAACCCTCAATTCCAGTACCCTTACTACCAGTCACCTACCATCATCATTATGGGTGGCCAGGGCGGTCAACAAGGCCAACAGAGCTTCATTGGTGGCGATTCTCAGATGGGTTCTCAAATGGGACAGCAGAATTACCAGCAGAACCTCCAGTCTGGTCAATATCAGTACCAACCAATGAATGATGCTCGTTATTCAATGCCTCAGCCAGTGCTTCCAGGCAATTTCGGGTCTGATCCGTTTATGTATAACTTCGGCCCCACTCAGTTTAATCAATTGCCGATACAGACTGCTTAACTCAACTATCCCCCTCCGCTCACCCTCAAAAAGTGAGCGGATTTTTCTCATGAAATCTTCCTAATCCCCGAAAAGCCATTTAATCCACCAGGAATGGTTTAAATGAATGAAATAAAAAAAATAGATAAAGAAAAATTACTTATACGTGCCTGCCACACCTGTATGAAAATCACAGAATCGTTCCAAGAAATTGAAAGATGTTCGCACTGCAAAAAAGCCTTCCTCCCCCTTAGATATTTTGAAAAAATTCACGACTTTAAAGGCAAAAACTGGCAAAAACACTTCTCCGATGCTGACGAAATCGATGAAGAAGATTTAATCAAAGGTCTATTTGTTCTGTGGTGAACTATGCTAGTTTCAAAGGATGGAACTAACATCTGCCACTACGACTTCTCAACTTCATCCCGTTCTGATTCGATTGTTTCAAAAGCGTGGAATCTCCCCTCAGACAGTGCAAGAAATGCTGTCTTGGAACCTCAAAGAAATTCCTGATCTAACTAACATGATTGATCTGGCGAAAGCTTCGGAACGAATCATCCGGGCCATGAGTGAAGGTGAAAAAGTGGGAATCTATGGTGACTACGATGTAGATGGGACTACTTCATGCGCTCTGCTTTGGCATTTCTTCAATATGCTTAACGTTGAAGTTGATATCTGCCAACCGAGCCGCTTTATTGAAGGTTACGGCGTTCACAATTCATCCATTGATCTGGCAGTCGAAAAAAATATAAAAGTTCTTATAACTGTTGACTGCGGAATTTCTGCCACGGCCACTGCCGATTACGCAAAAGATAAACTTGATCTCATTATTACGGATCACCACAGAGATGCTGCTCCTCATATTCCTCACGCCTATGCAGTGGTGAATCCCTGCCGACGTGATGAACCGGAAGAATCTCCACTACGCGCCCTGGCCGGTGTAGGAGTCGCTTTCGCTCTTGCTCTTCAAATTAAAAATGATTTGGCAAAGATGGGACGAGAGACACCAAGCCTTTATCCCCTTCTGCAATTTGTTGCAATCGGAACCATTTCAGATCTGGCCCGGATGACATCTCTTAACCTGAGACTCACTCGCCATGGCCTGAAACAAATCACTCAAACTCAGTATCCTGGAATACGTGCCTTCTTCTCACCCGAAGAGCTGAATGTGGATTGCATCTCCAGTGAGAAAATCGGTTTTCATGTGGGACCTCATATTAATTCCAAGGGACGTCTCGATCATCCTGAGCGCGCCTTCAGGCAATTAATTGCCAAAGATTTTACCGAGGCACGGGAGCACTACGCCCATCTGGAACTCGCTAATCGTGACCGCAGAACGATCCAGGCAGAAGTGGTAGCCGAGGCCAAACAAGCTGTCATAGACACTCTTAATGGCGATGAACTCTTGATTAATATTCTTTATCAGCCTCATTGGCACGAAGGTGTTATTGGAATCGTGGCTTCAAAAATGGTTGATACCTTTGAGGTGCCGGCGATTATCTTCACTAATGCCGAAGAAGAAGGAGTCATCAAGGCCAGTTGCCGTACTGCAGGCGAACTTAATATTTTTGATCTCCTTGAGCAATGCCAGGAACTCTTCATTAAGTTTGGCGGCCACAAAGCGGCTGCCGGGCTTTCCATGAAAAAAGAAAACTACCCTGCCTTCAAAGAGAAAATGAATTCACTTTTGAAAGCGATTCCGTTGAGCCTCAGAACCAAGTCAGCTTCATTTGATGTTGAAGTTGGTATTGAAGAACTCGATGCAAGGTTAGTTAAAGACCTTGAAAAACTGGAACCATTTGGACCGGGACATGCGCGTCCCATTTTCCGCATGAAAAATGCGCACATCTCTTCTTACAGAATCATGAAAGATGCTCACGTCAAATGGACCTTTGCCGGCACCGGTGCCTATAAATCCACCATTCAGGGAGTGAGCTTTAATTATCTTGGTAAATGGAATGAGGCCACTCCGGAAGAGTTATTCCAGATGCAGGCCAAATCAGGCCTCACTATTCAATTCACTTTGGGCATTAATCGATTTAATGGAAATGAAACGATTCAGTTGATGGTGGAGAAGTTGATTCCGGGACAAGTGAATTAATAAATAAAGGCCTGTGCTTCCACAGGCCTTCGTTATCTTCAAAATTAAGCGCGTTTAATTTCTACCGCATTAATCACAACATCAGTTTTCGGACGATCTCCCGCACCAACTGGAGTGTCACCAATTTTCTTCACAACATCCATGCCTTTAGTCACTTTACCAAAAACTGTATGACGACCATCAAGGTGTGGAGTTGCTCCTAGAGTAATGAAAAACTGAGAACCGTTTGTTCCCGGACCAGCATTGGCCATAGAAAGAATACCTTCCGAAGAGTGAGTAAGGTTTCTGTTAAATTCATCAGCGAAACGGTAACCAGGACCGCCGCGGCCAGAACCTTCAGGACATCCACCCTGGATCATGAATCCACGAATCACTCGGTGAAAAACAAGTCCGTTATAATAAGGGCCTTCTTTAACTGTTGGCTGGCGACCTTCAGCGAGGTTAACAAAATTCCAGACAGTCAGAGGAGCTTCTTTCACATTAAGTTCAATTTCAAAGTCACCCATAGTTGTTTTAAAAACAGCTGTGAGACCTTTTACTTCTTCTTTGTAGTCGACCATGTCTTTTTTCATCATTCCAAACATCTTATTCTCCTTATGGTAAAATCAATTCGTTAGTTTTTTTATTTAAAAATGAGTTCATATGTATTTTGACGTTCTTACCTAAAACTTCGGCCAGTTCAATTTTGAGTCCAGCTCGCAATTCTCCGAGACTCGAATAAGGACTCAGCCATTCAGCAGTCAGAGTGAAAAAACCGGCATCCTCCAACTGTTCCTGCTCTATCCACTGATTAAGGCTTTGTTTGGAATGGCAGCTACTGAAAAGGATTGGAAGCTTCTGGCTAAAGCGTTCAGACGTCACCAGTTTTTTAAGTTCTTCTACGCTATAGCTTTCCAGCCAAATCACTTCCGCCTCATTGACCTCAGGAAGCTTAAGGCTGCGAACTCCACCTCTCACCTGTTCCAGGGTATTAGTGAAGAAACTGGCCTCTTCCATGGGCTTTAAAAAGCGGACAGCAGTCGATCGGTAATAATTCTCCAGCCGCTCGTTATACTGGGCTTGAAGCTCAATCATCTGCTGATAGGTAAGCTGATAGGACTCTTTAATTTTGGGAAAATTTAAATAGATAAAAGAGTTTGCTTTAAAACAGCTTCCCTCTGAGGAAAAGTTCGCCCAGGTCGGGAGTTCTGCAATAAAAAACTGCTCCACTCCAGATGTTCTGTAGCTAGAAGACTGATCCATATCTTTTTTTTCGCCTGTGCTGCTGCAACTAATGAGAATCAGCAGGGCTAAACAACTTAAAAATTTCATTTTCAATGCCTTTCAATTTCTCGAGGTCTTTTGACCAGGCCTGCGCCATATTGGGAAGATCCAAATCCACATCAAAGTGACCTACTTCCTGGCCTGCCAGATGAGTTTCGATTTTCGGCTTCTGCATTTTATTAGCAACTAGAATTCGGTCCACGCCGATCGTTTTTAATTCGAGCGGATTGTTTTCAGGTTGCCGTAATCCTTCTCTGAAATCTGGTTTTTCTAAAGTCAGAAAGAGCCTTCGTTTATCCAGCAGCTGATCAACAGCAGTTGCATTATGCCCAGAGAAAAAAACCAATCTTGGTATTGGTTCAACAGGCTTTTGCATCTTGGCCTGAACAAAATCATCTAACTCCTGCCACTCGCGCAGTTTACGATGAAATTCATTCACTTCATTTTGAAACTCTTGATTAAAATATTCAAAGAGTGCTTTAAGATCAGTAACACTCTTAGCATCGCCTTCTTCCAGATATTTTTGAAACGGCCAGGCTTCTTCACTCACGATGAACAAACGGGAACGCTGGTCTTTGAGCCATTCGGTTAATGTCATCAGTATTTCAGCCGCCAATGGGCCGGAGCCAACCAGCGCGACTTCACGGACGTCGTTTGCATCAAGATTAATTTCACGCGCCAGTTTTAAGGCTTCAATACCATACTTCAATTGATCTCTTGAGACACGGCCCTCACCCAAAGCTCGCCCAGTCACAGAGACCGAGGGAGATTCTGAAGGCCTTCTTAAATCTAAGACGAGATCAAAATCCTCATACATTTCCAGATTCTTCTGAAGCGACTCAACCAACTCTTTAGAAAGTCTCTCATACGCTTCAGGATTCGTTATCTGCTGCTCTTTAATGAACTCCTGAGGATTCACCTGAAACATGACCCGGAAGAGATCTAAGAAGCGTGTTCTCTTCTCCAGCGTCTCTGAAGGAGCAAGATATCTTTTTGTCACACTCACCACATCGTGCGTGCGGACTTTCTGCTCTCGCATCATCAATTCAGTTAAGGGGAGAAAATAGTTCTGTTTCCAGTATTCAAAATTAACTGCAGATTTTGGAGAATAATTTTTGCCCGACTCTTTCAGAAAATTCAGACCCATTTCAGAAATATAGGTCGCTTCTTGAAAATGGCGTGCGAAGTATTCTTCATACTCGATCTCTGGCGCATTAAACCACGTCAAAGAGGCCCCATGGAGATGAAATCTCAGGGCCGCCTCAAGGGCTAAAGGGGATGAACCAAGTATCGCCAGCTTCATAAAAAAAGACCTCCAAAGGAGGTCTTCATATTAACAAAAAACTTTTAAGAGGGCGACGGTTAAAGGAAGTAAACCTTACTCTCACCCTTATCTAGGCATGAAAATTCGGCGTATTGATAGATGAATTGGATAAAATGGGAAAGGGCCTGAAAACTAGGAAGGCTTGTGTCGAATTCCCCGCCCAAACGCAACCAGGCGTCACCCTGTTGGTCAATATATTCAGATGCGTGTCGAACAGTTACTACCGCCGGAAGATAAGTCCCCTTGGTAAAATACAGTTTCAGTGACACTTCTGTTCCTGATTTAAACTGGTTTTTGGCCTTAAGGCTAAAGGGAAGCTGCAGCTGGCAGCCATCACCGGAAATATCAATCAGCTTAATAGGGAAACTCGAGCCTTGATCATCTACGACCGTGTAAACACCCAGAAATTCCTGGAACACAACTCGCTCAAATGAGCGGCGCTTTTGCTCAATGGATTCTTTTCTTTTCTGGCTAAAATCGACTACTTTTTTATCATCAGACATGGATTCTCCTCTGGTCATTCACTTTCCTATCGGAATTTGAATGGGCGACCTGAGGAATATTTAAAGAACTACTCGTTCTAAATCTGTGATCGGTTCGGGGGCCATGAGCTTGTGGGCAAGTCGCTCAAAGTGATCAGTCAGATCCGTAATGCAGACCCTGATTTGTCGGGTACCGACATCAGGAATAAGAATATTGTCCTGATATAAAGCCTTTAGCTCATCGGCCAGGGCGTCCCCAGACTCAACTAAATTAACCTCTTCGCCCAAAACCTTAATCAGATCGGTTTTAATAACGGGATAGTGGGTGCAACCCAGAATCACGGTAGAAAACTTTTTGCTCTTAATTTCCGACAAATACCGTCGGGCGATCTGTTCGGTAATCGTATCATCCACCATCCCCTCTTCGACTAACGGAACAAGCAAAGGACAGGCCTGCTCGATCACTTCCACTCCGGGCGCCATGCTTTTAAGGGTGTCACGGTATGCATGCGACCTGATAGTGGCCGATGTTCCCAGGACGGCGATTTTATCATCACTGGTAACTGCCAGTGCAGCAGCTGCTCCGGGCTCAATCACGTTCAATAAGGGTATTCCTTCAAATTCTTTTTCCCCCAGAAAAACAGTCGAAGCCGAATTACAGGCGATGATGATGGCCTTCACATTCTGGTTTTTGAGAAAAGCCAGAATTTGTAAACCATAACGTCTGATTGTTTCGGGAGATTTATTACCGTAAGGGAGTCGTGCAATATCTCCTAAGTAACAAAAAGATTCGTTCGGGAATCTTTGGGCCAACACCTTTAAAACAGTCAGCCCACCTAAACCGGAATCAAAAATACCTATCGCTTTTCTCATATTATCTCTTTGATAGTAGATCTTTTATTTTTCCAACTTTTTCCAGATTCTTCAAGAGATCGGGAGAAAGAAGACCTGATTGTGTGAGTAGTTTGTCGGAAAGTAGAATCCGTAAAAAATCTTTTTCCCACAAAGTCGCATAATGCGTTTTAGAACCCGAGCGAGCAACATCCATCGCCACTCTCAAAGGCTGCGGTTTGATATCTGGAAAGGCTACAATAGCATCAGTATTGGTCACAACCGTTGGATGCTCCAGACTCTCTGCCAGTTTTTTTCCAGCATTCGCATGTTCCGGGATGGTGTATTCCATTACTTTCATCAGCACTTTAAGTTCAACTTCCGGGATTTTTATTTTTTTTCTTTTAAGACCTGCGAGTTCCACATACAAGTCAAGTAACTCGCCATATGTCGCAACATCCGGCCCACCAATTTCAAAGATCTCGTAGCCTTTTGGTTCTCGCTCTAAGGCGCCTTCAAGATATTTAAGAAGATCCTGCAACGCCAGCGGCTGGCATGGCTGATTCAAGAGAGCAAACTGAGGCCTGAAAGGCAGACGTTCTGAGAGGGCCTTAACCATTTCAAAAGACAGTGATCCTTCGCCCATAACAATGCTTGCTCTAAATTCAGTGGTCGCAATACCACTCGCACCCAAGATCGCACCTGTGAGATGGCGACTGCGCAAGTGCGGAGAGAGAGGAACATTTTTGGGACCAAGACCACCGAGGTAAATAATAGAGGCTCCGGTTGGTCTGATCCAGTTAATAAAATTAACCGCCGACGTTGCCTCTTGATTTTCAAAAACCTGGGTACCTTCTTTCAAACCGTGTATAAGATAAAATGCCTTATCCATTTTTTTAAGTTTAGGCAGACTATCTGGAACAAGAATGTCACCTTCGATCCAATGAACTTTTTTGGAAGTGTGTTTAATTTGTTTGATTGAACGAACGAGCGCCGTCACCTCAAAGCCATTTTCGAGTAAACGATTAATCAGAGCATGACCAACAAAACCATTGGCACCGGTAACTAAGACTTTCATACAAGAACCTTTTTATTAGAAATAACATGCCACTTCAGATGCTCCCCGAAAGCTTTCATCACAATTAGGTGAATAATCGCCTGAGACCATCTGTAAATAAACCACGGGAGGGCTGGCCTGAATTCATGAATCGCCGCCATCACATATTTTCGGTCCAGGACTTCACGAAATTCCAATCGACCTCGCTCCTGCTTGGCCGAGAGCAGGCCACCAACAATATAAAGCAACTGTCGGTCAGGGGCACTACGCTCCTGACTTTTTTGAAGAATAAGTAATTTAATCGAAGGATCGAAAAAATAGAAGGTACACCTATCCCCTTCAAGCTGAACCTTTATCAAGGTTGAGAAAAAAGTTGAAAGCCAATCAAAGTACTCTGTTGCCACCCACTCGGCATTTCTCCCAGGCGGAAGGACCAAACGCTGAATGGACCTTACATCCTTTTCTTCAGGAACATGCCCGCTGAATTTTTTAATTGGGTCATCATGCAAGGACAATTGAAGGGCTTCATCAAGGGAAGTATTTAAATCCTCAGGGTAGGGCCAGGCTCGATCAGCTGCGGCCAGCATCTGGTAGCGTAAACTTAAAACGAGCGGATAAACCAACTTTTTTGGAACTCCCGTAACAAGTGAAACCCAGAAACGAGAAAGAGAAAGTGGTATAATATTCAGCGTGATGAGAGTGCTGCTCTTCTTAATCTGGCGACCCGCCTTCTGAATCAAACCTTGGTAGGTCACAATCTCAGGTCCACCCATATCATAAATCTTGCCCTGAATTTTCTCATCATGAAAACATCTCTGCAGGGCCTTGATAATATCTTTAAGGGCAACTGGCTGAGAGAGAGTTTTAGTCCACGCGGGACAAATCATAATTGGCAGGCGTCTAATGAGTCGCTCTAGTATGGTGAAGGAAGAGCCACGAGGACCAATAATCAGCCCCGCCCTAAGAACCGTCGTTTTGATGGGAGAATTCTTAAACGTTTCTTCAACTTCCAGACGGCTTTTTAAATGCCAGGAAAGATCGGTTGCAGGTGGAATCATTCCACCCAGATAAATAATATGCTTAAGTTTGTGTCTCAAAGCAGCTCTGACAAAATTGTCGGCCATGATTAAATCAAAATCGTAGAAAGTTCCCTGAGATAATGAAGCAGAAGGAAGCATCGAATGAACGAGGTAATAAGCGGTTTCACAACCCAGCATAGCGTCCGAGGCATCTTTTAGCGAAAAAAGATCACATTTCTTCCAAGTCAAACGTGGATGATGAGAGTCCTTGTGACTTCGGGAAAGTCCCACGATCTCGATGTCCTCTTCTTGCAGTAATTTATCAATTAACGCATGCCCAATAAATCCACTGGCGCCTGCTATAAGAATTTTTCTCATTTAAACCCTAGCGAATGTTTCACCGAGTGTAGCATAATCGAACTATGTTTTTTATGAGAATTTTGCCCGGAGTTCTTAAAGAGTTGCTAAAGCATGTTCCGACAGTGCTATTTGAAGCAGTTGAATGGAATGTGCTGGCCTCCGAGATCCCAAAACTGTCCCGCCGTATCATTCAAAAAGAAGGATATGCTGAATTATTTGACTTGCAGGGCGCATTTCTGGCCCCATTTAAGGTGAATTTTGTTACGCATTTGGAAAAAAATCACAATCTTCAAGACCAAAAGATAGCGGCGGAAAAGATTCTTACGATCTACTTTGCCCAACTGCTCTCCCCCCATGGCCTTTTTCTCGACCTTAGTCCGTCTCATTTTGAACTCGATAAAGATCAACTGAACTTTAGACCATCCGCCATGTGGACGAAATTTAGCCCTGAATTTTCTAATGGTCTGAAAGAAATCTATGATGGCTTCTACTTTGAAGATGAAAAACTCTTTCATCAGGGTCTAATCAATTCTGGGCTCACCTCAAACGAATGGCCTGAGGCAGATCGAAAGATTCTTGCCGATCTATTTAAATCCCATTTCGGAGCTTCACTCACATCCGAAATGTCCTTTGAACTTGAAGGCTTTAAGGAATCATTTTTGAAAGTTGCGGACTTCATGTTGGAGAAAAAAGTAAAAATCTCTACTGATTTTCTCTATCTTGGAATAGCGTTGGTCACAATGTATTCAAGCCTGGAAAAGACTCACGCAAAAGTAAACGTGAAAGAAGTTTATTTAAACGTCAAAAAGCAGCTAGATCCGAAGTAGACTTCTCGCTTCTGTAAAATCATGAATAATTTTTTCAGTGAGTGGCTTTAACTCATACGCCTGGTGTGATGTTGCCACCCCCACGATTTCACATTCCGCCCGGTTCCCTGACTCCAGTCCCGCCAAAGAGTCCTCAAAGACTACGCAGTTCTTAGGATCGAGATCCAACATCGTGGCACATCTAAGATACACTTCGGGATCAGGTTTGCCTCGGGTGACCTGCGGACCGTCGACAATGGCATGAAAGTATTTTCTCAAAAAAAGTTTATCCAGCGTGAAATCCACATTTGATGTGGGAGCGGATGTCCCAAGTGCGACTTTATATTTATGGTGGTTTAAATATTCAAGAAAATCAATCAACCCTTTAAGAGGCTTCATGTCAGCTTCATAGAGTTTTTGGTAATTGGACTCTTTTTCATGCGCATAAGCGTCCATCTGGTCTTGAGAAATATTCCCGAAGATCATTTGAAAAAGATCTTTATTGGTTTTCCCATTAAAGGTTTCCCGATAGATTTTTTCATTCAGCTCAAACTTATATTTAGCCGAAAATTCCATCCACGCCTGGAAGTGATAACTATGATTATCCACTACCACTCCATCCATATCAAAAATAAAACCTTTCAAATTTCTCATAAATTCATTTTACTCATTATTCTCAAATTGACTATCATGAAGCCATGATTAGGTTTCAAACTGCAACCCCCTTACAGGCCCAGGAACTTGCCCGTTTAGTCAACTCTGCTTATCGCGGGGAATATGCTGAACAAGGGTGGACCAGTGAGGCGAGTATTTTAGGCGGCCAGCGCACAGATGCAGAAAGTTTGAGCGCTATTATTCAAACACCCAAGCATCAAATTGAAATGGCTTTTGATAAAGTTTCAAAGCAACTCATCGGCTGTGTGCATCTCATTCAGGAATCTCCGGATACACTGTACTTCGGAATGTTAACGGTTGAGCCGAAACTTCAAGGCCAAGGTCTCGGAAAAATACTTTTAAATCATGTTGAGAGTGTGGCCAAGGCCTATGGACTTTGCCGGATACTTTTTACCGTAATCCCTACCAGGACCGAACTCGTCGCCTTTTACGAGCGCCGAGGTTACAGGCCTACTGGAAGAACAGAGGCTTTTCCGGAGAATGATCCCAAATTCGGTTTGCCAAAAGTAAGTGACCTCGTACTCAAAGAATATGAGAAAATTCTTACTGTCTAATTCCTTGATAGCTTAAATCTCCAACTCACTATTATTTCATGGCCAGATATGGCACAGGGTTTGCTTTAGGAAGAATATGAAAATTCTTATTCTCATACTTTGTCTCCTCCCCACTTTAAACTGGGCCAAAGACATCAAAAAAGAAAACTTACTCGCCACTGAGTATTTCTCACTGTTTGATTATCAAGCGAACGAAAAAATCAAATCCATTTTTGCCTTTGAAGCCAAACTTATTGATCACGCCCTTTATATTGAAACCTATTTGCAGGACAATCCCCAATACAGGGCGCCAAGAAAAAAATATTCCTCTCACGTAAAACTGGCGATGAATCTGGTCTATGCTTCCATGATGCTTTTAAATAATAATAATGGTGCACTTGAGGGGAAACTTGGACTTGAAGATGTAATCTCTCACAGGCAACTAACGGCAAATGGAAATTTGAGAGAAGAAGTTATAGCGCGCTATGATTTGGCCGCAAGATTCCTCAAACTTGCCATGAAAACTGCCCCTGAAGATGACCGCATTCCTGCGTGGTATTCGGCCAATCTTCTGAGACGACAACTCTATATGGAAGGCAAAGTTGATGAGGCAATTCTGGATTTCATTACAGAAAACACAGTTCGCGCCCCAATCTTCCATCTCTTCAACGCTCTCACTATGTCCTCAGATTATGACTTTGGAGAGGAGAGAGAAAAAAAGCTATTAGAGATGGTTGATTTCATGAACTCAAAGGAATCTCCCTGTGCCCAACTCATCTTCAGACGTGGAGAGGCCAAAAAATGTAATACTACTTCTAAAACCCCCTTCGCTTATCAGGGAGTAACGGTCTACATGGGAGACGCTTATCTTAAAACGGCAGCGAAGCTGCACAAAACTGACCCGGAAGCTTCGAGAACTTACGCTCAAAAAGCACAAGCTTTATACACCAGGGTTGACTGGTTCATCTTCAAGCCTAAAGCAAAAAAATGGAATATGCTCAAACACCTGAACCAAAGAAAGGATCTTGCCCAAGGCTTACTGAAGGGTGAAGACCTCACCGACGGCTACTTCAAAACCAGGCCCTACCTCGATATCTATACATGCAACAGTTGCCACCAAGACGGGAATAGTACGGATGCCCTGCACCTACGTTTGCCCAGATAAAAGTGTCTAATTTTTAGACATAACGAATAGAAATTTCACAGTCCTAAACCAATTTTCAATAGTTCACTGATCTTAGGTCTGGCCCTTGGCTTGCATTTAATATTGCAAACAGGAGTCAGTATGAAATTGCACACTTTTATCATTTTGATGATCTCTTTCACTTCCCTCTCGGCGCTGGCCCAGGAGAAGGCTGATTTTTCTGATATCTGCCAGGGTAAAAACCTCCCAAAAGATTTGATCATTGTAGATAAAGGTTTTTGTGCTGAATTCATGAAGGCAGAAGTTAAAGAATCTGTCGTTAAACTTGAAGCAGGCACCAATCCTAACAAATCATTAGATTGTCCCGAAGTCGCTAAAGCTGACAAATGGAAATTTCGTCTATATGCCAGTCATTCCTATACGACTTATTTTAATACTGATATCACTTTCAGCTCTTCACGATACAACGTTGAAATCAAAGATTATGAGTGGGCAGAAAGAGGTTCTCGTGAATTCTTTAAGCCAGAAACGTGGAAAGAAGAAGGCAACAATCCTGCTCAGATCATTGATGAGCCAACGAATACATTCACAGCGAGTATTGAAAAAAATGGACATGAGTTTTTTATCTCTGCTTTTCACCCTAAATTTCTTCAGGCACCAAACCAAGTTAAATACATGAAGGGTACGATCGACGGCGTGGCCGTAGACGGTGTTCAGGATATCAATAAGCCATTCGATGGATACGATCAGACACCTGGGGAAAGCGAACTGGTTCGTAACCAAAATACGCATAAACAAATGACTTTTGAAATTGGATACGGGTATCGCTTCAAACTACTGGATTCAAAATTCGGCTCAATCAGTTACGTTCCAAGCATTGGGGTTGGAGTGATGGTTGGAGAAAATTTAAGTGTTATGGTCAAAGAAGGTCAATGGTGGGAGTTTGAAGAAGGTCTGGATAAACATGGTGTCCAGGGCTTTGGTGGAAGCATAACAAATCGAATTGAACTTAATACTCCAAAAGAGCGCTTTGGCCTTTTCTATGAAAACAAACTGGCCTACTACAAACAAGATCACGGTTTTTTGGATGGAACTCAGAAGTATAACATCGGCTTTATGGGCAATAGTGTTGGAATGAAGTTTATGATTCACAACCCAAATAACAAGAAAAAGAAAGTTGTTTTGGATTAATAATTCTACTCCCTGATGATCTGCTTATAGGAGTCATCACTATAGCCCCTCTGGAGATTTTCAATGTATCCGGGGATCTGCTCCTTCTGCTCCTCTTCTTTTTGCATGGGAACAGCAGGAGTTGGCGCAGGACTCACCAGGAAAACTGATCCAGCAGGAAAAATGCTGTTTAGCTCAGGATTTGCTTCCTCCGCTTGGACTTCACCTGGAGGGCAATTACATTCAACATTTATGGTTTGATCTTTGGGCTCTTCAGTGATCACTTCATCGACTTGTTCCTGTGGTTCTAAATCAATTTCTTCCTGAGCAAAGAGTTGGAGATTAAAAAAAAAGGCCGGCAGTAAAAAAAAGAATTTCATAGGCAACCTCACTCTCTATTTTAGAAAGAGCACCAGGGATCTGCCACCTCAATGTAAACTTGTTTTGGTAATACGTGAGTTGGTTGCTCGTTAGAATTATAAGACTGGCTGACTAACTGGGAGTTCTAAGACAAAGAGCGTATTTTTTGAAGTTCCATCATAGTAGAGCCTGCCCTTGTGGCCCTCGGCAATTGCCTTGCATATTGTTAATCCAATACCGGTTCCTTCTTGTCGTTTTTTTGTCGTGAAATAGGGTTTTGTCATAGACTTAGCTATACTCTCGGAGATCCCATTCCCACTATCCATCACCCGTATTTTGATGAGATCCTTATCTACGAAGGCGTTGACTTTAATCCACCTTTCTTCCAAACCACTAATGGCCATCACTGAATTGCAAATGAGGTTAATTAAAACCTGAGAAATCTGAATGGGCTTACACTCCAGTGATATTTCTTCATCGCAAGTAAATTCAAAATCGACTGAACTCCATTTCATATTTTCCTGACAAATATTGAAGGTTTCCTTCAAAATTGCCTTCAGGCTTGAGACCTCTAAATTTTGAACAGAGCCCCCGCCAGTAAAAAATTTTACGGAACTCACAATTTCTGCAATTCTGTTGGAGTTTTTGGATATCCCCTCAACACATCGTTTATAGACATCACAGTCAAGGCTTGAGGGAGAGAGGTCATTCAGAAACGAAGAGTAGTTCGTCAGAACTGATAGAGGGTTATTTATCTCGTGGACGATGGCCGATGTCATTTTTCCCAAGATGGCCATTTTTGATAGATGCAACAAATCCTGCATCTCTTTTTCTTTGATGGAAGTTACATCTTCTAGATAACCCATTACACCCACAGGAGCGCCATCTACGTCACACTCTATGGTGCCCGAGCACCGAATATGCCTAAGCTCTTGGCCAAGACAAATTCTAAATTCCACAGTTTCATGAAGAGTCGACTCAGACAGTGCCCAAGTTGAAATCGCTGTGCACAGAGCAGACTCTTCAAAATGTTCTAAATCTTCTTTGATTATTTTAGATAAGAAGTTTCTTAGGGAGGCTTCATCAGATTCAAGGCCAAGGATGTTGAACAGATTGGGACAAAAATAATGGCCATGATCCCGCTTAAAGCTCCAAAAGCCTAAACCAGAATGAGCAACAATTGAATGTAATCGATCTAAACTCAACCTATCCGCCATTTAAAAGCAATAAACATGTATCCATACAATGTAATAACGGGCAATTAGTAGGTCAATAATATTCATAAACGAATTATTGAATAATCATGTTTTATCTTATAAATTAGCAACTTATCAAAGAGGTCAACATGCCAACTTTCCCCTCTCAGGGTCTTGAAATTAACTATTTCGACAATCAGAGCGCATCTGAGTTGGCACTTATCTTCATTCATGGAAACTCCCATAGTCTTAAAACCTTCAGACATCAATTGTCTGACGACACTCTAAGTGATTATCGTTTAATTGCCTTTGATCTCCCCGGGCATGGCCTTTCTTCACCGGCCGCAAACTATGACATGAATTTATTCGTCACTGCCCTGAAAGACCTCGTCTCGAATCTAAAACTTAACAAATATATTCTGGTGGGCCATTCGCTCGGTGGACATATTGCCGTTCAATCCCTTAGTCAGTTGACTCCATCCGGGCTATTTATTTTTGGAGCACCACCGCTGAAAAAGCCTTTGGATATGGAGGCATTTCGTCCGCACAAGGATCTAGGACTTCTGTTCAAAAATGATGTCACAGCCGAAGAGGAGAGAAATCTTATAAGCTCCTTTTATAAAAATCGCACAGTCAAGACTTCAGACATCTCTGAGTTCCAAAAGACAGATAGAGACTTCAGAGAGTCTATGGCAAAAAGCTTTGAAGAAGGAATATACCAAGATGAATGCCTTCTACTAAGCAAATACAAGGGTGAGAAAACTTACCTCATCGGGACTCACGATGAGTTAGTTAATAGTGAGTTTATAAAAAAACACGTCGACACTGTTCAGGAGATCCCCTCGTCTCACAACATGCATATCGAAAATGCAGCGGCTTTCAATCAGATTCTAAGAAAGTTTTGCCAACAATTAAGTCCCATCAATAATCAAATTTCAGAGTTAAATAAAATCTCCCGGGCATGGAAGGCGGGAAGACTTCTTCTAGGCTTATCGCAGAAAGAACTGTCTAAGGCCTTAGGGATATCCCAGAGTAGCATATCGAAATACGAGTCTATGCACTTAGAGCCTAGCGCTAGTGACTGGTACAATTTTTGTCAATTTGCCGGTTTTGATGCTCACGCGACTCTGGACCTAGGCTACATTGATGGTAAGAAAAAATATAAAAACCGTTTGCATGCTGAATCTAGCTTCACTCTTCCAATGCGCTACCGAGTAGATTTCCTGCTCAAAATTAGAGAATTGATACCATACAAAGATTGCATTATCTCTGAGCTGGGTGAAGAGGCATGGTTAAGCTTTCTTAAAGAGGCTAAGGTAGTCCCGGAAATGTTCTACGTCTACGATTTCCAGCTGTCTCTGAATTTCCTTAATGACTTAATAAAATGGTGTAATAAGAAAAATTTTGACCTTATCAAATCCTCCAAGAAGTACTCGGCCATTCTTGAAAATCATGGCATGCTTCAGACCGATTACTCGAAGAAACAAAAAAAGTTATCTCTAATCAAGTCGCTGTTTGAAAACCAACCTTACTACCACAGAGTTTTCACCGGCAAATTAGTCTCTGAAGATGATGGTTCAACCTTCTCCGTGAGTCCTTCTGAGGAGGCGTTGGAGCATTTCTCCTTTGATGAATTTCGAAATTTCCTTAACAATAAGTTAGACTCTTTCCAGGAAATCCTGAAAAACAGCACCGGCCATCAATATCAGTTTGAAACAAAGATCGAAAAAGATCAAATTTCGATCAAAGTAGCGGTTTAAATGAATGGCCTGACTAGAACTGAAATTAATAAGAACATCGACTTCTTTTTTTCTACTTCAGGAGAATTATTCGGCTCGACCTTCAATGAGCTTCTGGAATCGCTTGGTATCAAAAACCATACTCAAGCATCGAAGCTACCACTTGCATCCCTGCTCTCAGTATTTAATGCATTAAATGTGACTCTCGATAGTGTCGTGGCAAAAAAAGTTGATTTTAACACTATTAAGGCGCAATTCCACTCACAAGACATTTTACCAGAAAAATACACACGCTTGGCCCCCTTGAGTTCTCGTTTTACCGGTGCCTACATGCTCGACTACATTGAGAAGATTTTTGGGAGACGTTATCAGGAATTAGTGATGCAGCGGCATCAGTTAAGAAGAAGTCAGTTTGCCGATCATGCTCTTAAAAACAATATTCTTTTATCTAAGGACCTCACCCAGTACCTTTATGACTATCAAGGTGCAGATGCCGTTGAAGCAATGGGCGCCAACTCCACTTTGCTGCTCTCGCAACACGCCATCTTAAGAAAAAACTTGCAGGACCTGAAGTCCAATCGAACGATGTTTGAATGGTTCTTTGAACAATTTGCACCGGACCATGTCGAGAAAAACTACCGCTGGCAGATAGAAGAATGTCGTCCAAATTATATCTGTATTTCAGGCCGGCCTAATAAACAGCTACTGGAAACGTTTGAGCCCCAACACCTCATCTCCCGTCCAATGGAACATTTAAGAAAAGGTTTTCTTGCAGGGTTACCGACATTATTTGGTGATTTTGTTGTTCATTGCGATCAGGTTCGAAGTATTTCAAACGGAGATGACCATGATCTATACGAAATTTCGTATTTTACCAAAAATCACCCCCGCAACTTAGACTACCACTAGCTCATGCCGCTTTTTTAATTCTTTCTGTCGACTCCCGGTCCAAAGTAATTCTATTGTCCCACATATCCTTAAACTTCTCTGATGATTCCTGGCTTTTCGATTTTACGTCTAATAATTCCATGGGAATTAGGCTTGTGCCAAACAAAGCTTTACAGTTGTAAACGTCAAGAATTCCTTCCTCAGTCTTTATATAGTCCCATCCTAATGCTGCTTTTTTTTTATGAACATTAAAGGTTGTTGCACAAACTGCAACGACGTGATGAATATTGTATTCAATATAATAATTTGTCAGTAGCGAGAATGTGATATCCCATAAAGACTTCATGAGAATTTTATTCTCTCTCACTTGTGGAAGTATAGTGAAGGAGCCATTATAGGCTACAATTGATGGTGCCTATGTTTTTAGTAATGAACTAAGTGCGATTTACAATTCAATATACGTGGCCTACGCTGATTTTGTAGCCGCCAAGACTTTTGATGATGCCCAAATTAAGTACGGCATTTTTTTTAAACAAATATCGGCATACCAATCTAACGAAAAATTGTCACTTGCCGTCAATCAGTCCGTCTTCCCTAGCTATTCATTGATGAGTCTTTATGCCATTGCCAAGAGCATGTACAAAGAGTTTTTGGGTGGTATGAAGTCCCTTTCTGAAAGTAAATATCAGGCTTCTTTGGTGGCCTATATGAGTGCCTTTAAAGCAGACATGGAGGTTACTAAGCTTTCAGATGGAAAATTTCTTTTATATCATATGAACGCTATTTTTGAACGTGCTCTTGATGATCGTTTTGCCCTAGATGTTTCTACGAATTTTCTGGCATACTACGGGAATGAGTCCGTAAAAAGTGTCACTGCATGGGAAAAAGATTTTCTCAATTCCAATGATGCTTATATGAAAATGTATAATCAAATCACTGCCATGTATCCAAACTTCTATTCAGAAATGACCGGCGTTGTTGAACGATCACAAATTGCAAAATTGAAATCATATAATTATTTGAAGGTTTACCAAGGGATTTTGAAAGTTTCATTGGACAATAATGATAAAAGCAGGATCCATCAAGTGGCGGCCCGTTTCAACTATTTGACCTCAAATATCGTAGGCGCCAAAAGTATGATAGAACTTTATATCACAATAAATCAATTTTCTGAAGAATATAACTTTGTCGCTGGTGATGCCATGATTCTAAAGGCGGATAAAACTGCATCGACGTTAGTTTATAATGATTTTTATGCTGCAATGAAATCCGTGAGTGAACTTATCTCTATGGCCAAGGATCCTTCAGAGGTTTCTGGTTCCAAGCAACTGGCAGCACTGCAGGAACAAAATAAAGCGCTTAACTCATATGCCGCTAGCCTTTAAACCGGTGCCGGAATTCTTTCTGAATCACCCGGCACTTGAGGAAATGTTCCCTCTATCCAGGCCTTCTTGGCCAACGCGATTTTTTCTTGAGAGCTAGAAACTAAGTTCCACCAGATGTAACGGGGCTCAGGAAAAATCTCCCCCCCAATCAAAGCGAGAACAGCGTCGGCAGAGTGGCTTGCTTCGATTCCACTGCCTGCTCTCATGACAATCATTTGCCCTTCGCCGTAGCTATTTCCATCTAGTATCACTGATCCCTTCACTACATACAGGGCATGCTCACCCTGAGCTTCTTCAAAAATAAAGGTTCCTTCTTTCAAGGCCCGCATCACCATGAAGATCATGGGGCTATAGGCCTTAAGTTTTGAGGAGTGTTGCTGGTAAGATCCGGCGACCAAATTAATGAATAAAGAATCAGTTTTAAACTCTGGGATATCAGATTCTTCATAGTGATGAAAACTCGGCTCCCTATCCTCCTCATTTATGGGCAAGGCAACCCAGAACTGCAAACCATGAATGCTGCGATTGTGTTGTCTTGCTTCATCTGTTTCTCGCTCAGAATGAGAAATACCTTTGCCGGCCGTCATCCAATTGACTTCACCGGGTAAAATCTCCTGCAGAGATCCTAATGAATCCCGGTGCAATAGAGCTCCTTCAAAGAGATAAGTCAGTGTAGACAGTCCGATATGAGGGTGAGGACGGACGTCGATGCGATCCGTAGGAGCTTTTAGCAGCACCGGCCCCATATGATCTAAAAAAATAAAAGGACCCACCATTCGCTTTTTGGCCCAAGGTAGAATTCTTCTGACAGGGATACCAATATCTTTGGCCCTGGACTCAATAACTATTTCTATATTGTTTTTCATATGCATCCTATTCTATCCCAACTAGACGTAAACCTGGAACTGAGTTAATTTTTAAGAATGAATAAAAACCGACTTGAAGCATTTAGTGATGGTGTTTTAGCAATTATCATAACAATTATGATTCTGGAGCTCAAAATACCGCAGGGAGATGAACTCAAAGACATTTACTCTTTGCTTCCTAAGTTTTTAAGTTATGTAGTTAGTTTTGTTTATGTCGCAATTTATTGGAACAACCACCACTATCTCATTCACACCGTGCAAAAGCTTTCTGCAGGAATTCTTTGGGCCAATTTAAATCTTCTTTTTTGGCTCTCCCTCCTCCCCTTCGCCACCGCTTGGGCAGGAGAGAACAATTTTACTCAATACCCGGTTTTTTTATACGGAGCAATTCTTCTTCTCTGTGCCATTTCCTACACGATCTTAACCAGAGCGATTGTTTCCCTTCATGGTCCTCATTCTGTATTGGCCAAGGCCATTGGAAAAGACATTAAAGGAAAGCTTTCGATATTGTTTTATTTTATTGGGATGATTGTTGCCTTCTATCAGCCACTACTCTCTTGTTTGCTTTATGTCTTAGTGGCGATTCTTTGGCTTATACCTGACATGCGGATCAAAAATGCTTATGAGAAAATCTGAGAAGAGGCTCCCGAAGGAGCCTCGCTTTTAAACTATGGACAAGGATTGATTACGTACGCCTGGTTCATATTAATTTGACCAGCAGCGGGCTGTGAAAAGTTGTAACCCGGAACTGCGGCTAGACACTTTTTAATATTCGCCACCGGAGTCCAGCTTCCTGGGCATCCACCTGTTACAAACTTAACCTGACAAACTTTTTGAGCTTGATGGCCACAACACTGAAGACCCGGGTTGGATTGCTCAACTCCAGCACCGGTGGCGGTAGGAGTTGATGTAGATAAAGTGTTGCTCACTCTGTCCTGAGCAAAGACACTAAAACAGGCAAAAAAACTAAGCACGAAAAAAAGTTTCATCGGTTCTCCTTGAGAGTTAACGTTCTATTCTCTTATTGTGAGGGTAACCTGAACTATTCTAAACTGAATTTTTTCTGGGGCTATATCTTCCTGCTGATGTTAACTTAGGTTAATTTCTACTAATACACTGAAGACAATCGGAGAAATCTTTCGAACCGCTTGCTCTAATTTCTGAGCTTTAAGCCGATTTTCTTCCGATTAGGTTTCAGTGCAGGTGCTGCTTCCTCAACCGCGTCAAGCCTCTCAAACACGACTTTAAAGAGTCTATTTGTCCCCTGCTCTAGAGAATTAACCCTCTTTTGAAGAGCTCCCTCCATTGCGAGAAAACTTCTAAGCTTAATAAATGTACGTATTATTGAAATATTCACAAGAGCCGCTCTTTCACTCGTTAGGACACTCGAAAGCATGGCAACTCCACCTTCTGTGAAAACCAGAGGTAAATATCTCCGACCGCCCCGCCCATCGTTTGAGGTACCATTTTGGCACCTCAAAGATTCGTGCTCTTCATTGGTAAGTCGGAACATAAAGTCTTCAGGAAATCGGACTTCATTTCTTGTCACTTGTCGATTTAAGGCTTTTGTCTCTACTCCATATAGGCTTGCCAAGTCAGAGTCGAGCATGACTTTCTGGCCTCTAATTAAATAAATCATGCCTTCAATTCGAGATAAACCAACGTCTTTCATAAATCATCTCCCACGTAATTAATCGGGAGAACTTATTCATTTTAAAGCGAATTGAGGTGGTGATAAATTATAGGATCGAAAGATTTTTCAACAGTGAACTTGTAAGTTAGCTTTACGCATGTGTTACGAACAGCCTCTGCGATATTTTGTTCTTAGATTTGAATCATTTTTTTTAAAGCTACCCCAAGTTCTTTCTCTGGTAGTTCATGCCCTGAAGGTAAACGATAAATTTATCTGCTTTTTTAGAACCTATACAATCTTGAGTATGCCCATGTTGATATAGAAATAGGTTAGATACCGTAAAAATGAAAAATAGCGCTTTATTCATGCACTTATTATAAAGCTTTGAAAGGAAAGGTCGAGAGTCGAAGGTTTGCTGTGGAGTGTTCCACCACGAAGGGATGAGAGTCGTATTTGGACAAAAAAAAAGCCCCTTCGCGAGGGGCTTTTTTAAATGGCGCACTGGATAGGATTCGAACCTATGACCTACCGATTAGAAATCGGTTGCTCTATCCAGCTGAGCTACCGGTGCGCATTGTGCCGAGAAAACGAAAAAATCCATTGATTCCAAGGAGTTTAAGATTCAGAGCATTTAGGGCACAACTTTAACGACCGCTTCAAATCTTGTCAATCAGGGACTCACCTTTTATGCTAGGATCTAACCATATATGACTATCCGAGCACGCATTTTCCGATCCTCCAAACGACATTTTGACTGTCAGCGTTCAGACAATAAGGAACTGGTCACGGCCACTGCCTTAGCGACCCTGCTTAAAGAGGACCATATTGTGGTGGGTGACTGGGTGGAACTCATCCCTCCCCCGGTTCAAGGCCAGGAATGGGTCATTGAAAAAGTCGTAGAGCGGAAAAATTTCATCTTTAGAAATATGCCCCGGGTCCAGAAAAAAAATGTCATCGCCAGTAACATTGATGTGCTTCTGGTGGTTACCAGTGCCGGCACCCCGGCCTACAAACGTGGTTTGATTGATCGCTATCTGGTTCGCTCCGATTATTGGAACATCCCCTCATATGTCATTTTTAACAAAATGGATCTCTATGATGGTTCGGAATTTGACGTCGCCTTTGAAGCTGAAAGGCTAAAGTGGCTGGACGTTGAGTGCTTTGAGGTTTCGGCCACCAACGGCGAATATAAACCCCGGGTCCTCTCCCAGGGCTTTCATGAGCTGTTTGAAAAACTCAAAGGCAAAACGGCTATTCTAGTAGGTCAGTCTGGCGTGGGTAAAAGTCGACTCATTACCGAGCTTTCACTGGGCAAAATCCAACTTCTCAGTGGTGATACAAATCGCGCGAATAAAGGATCTCATACAACGACTTGGGCGGAACTTATTGATGGTGAGCACTTTGCTCTCATCGACTCTCCCGGAATCCGCTCCATGAGCCTGAGTGATCTCACTAAAGAGGAACTGATCCAGAGTTTTTCAGACGTTCAGGAATTTGCGACCAAATGTAAATTTGTGAGTTGTAACCACGAAGAAAATAATAAGGGTTGTTTTTTTCAGAAGCTCGACCCGGATCTAAAAGAATCTCAACTTATCCTCTCCCGTCTTGATTCCTATAAACGGGTGCTGGAAGAAGTTTCAGACATTCCAGATTGGCAGAAGAAACCATAAGCACAAATAAGAAAGAGAGGCTTTTTAGGTCCTCTCTTGCTTTGGAATCTTTTAAACGCTTTTAGATAGTGCGCCGATTAACGGTACATTGATCCTCTTTCGTAACGATATCCTGCTTCTTTTTCGGCCTGATCAACAGAAGAAATACCTCTCTCATTGTGGTGAGAAGCACAACTAACCATTAAACCAAGGACGAAGAAAAGCGCTAATGTCTTTGCCATAAAGGCCTCCAGAATGGGGTTTTACGCACATAATCCCTATCGGACTTATCGGTTGAATCATGAGGAAAAACGAAAGGAACTTATTCCCAACAGAATTCAATCACTTAGACGGAGTAAAATTCTTACACATTAAGGAAATGTCTAATGAAGAATTCCATAATGGGGAGTAAATTCGCCAAAGATTTTTCATATAAGGACACCCAATGAAGGCAATTAATCTGCTGGTGGTTTTACTTGCACTTGTGCTCAACGCTCTCGCTTTCGCTCAGACGGAAGAAAAGAATGTTGAATTTACCATTAGTCCAGGAGTCATCCAGGATGGAACTGTCCAGGTAGGCTTTGAGTGGATCACCCCTCAGGATTTCAGAAAAAAAGAATTGAGCCTGATGGATAGTCCGCGCATCAATGCACTTCATCCCAATAACAATCAGATGATTATCTCCAAGATTGCGTTCATTGTGAAAAAGCCATTGGCCAGCTTCTCATTCGAAAAAATGAATAATGCGGTTTATATTTCCTCGATGTTAAGCTCGGTCAGCATCAGGCAAAAGACAGCAGACACTTGGTCTGTAACCAACAAAGTGAAGGCCTATAGCATTCCTTTCAAAGTTAGTTTCGAACTTAAACTCAAGGAAGTCACAGCGAGTTCACTAGGCGTTCAGCTCTCAAATTATTTTAAGGACGAGTCTGCAGGATTTAAAGGAACGGGTTCAGAAAAGTTTCTTATATTGGACATGACTAATTTTTCACAGCTGATGTATCGAAATTATTCTGTTGTCTACGCCAAGGAAATCTCTCCTAATGAGACCATGATCGTAGCTGGAATTATTGCTGGTTTTGATATCAACACTGCTAATAACTTATTTAATCTTCCACCCTTCTCGACAACAAAGGGAACGATGATGAGTAATCTTCGCTCTCAGATATTGCAAATGGCACGCAGTCTTCAAAAAAATTAAATTTCAACTTCACCAGGGATTGGTGGGATTGGCATGCGATCATTTTTTTTCAACGGCGCGGGAACAGATTTTAATTTTTTGTAGGGAAGCTCCACAAGAAGTTTGCCATCTTTAGAGTTCATTTTCACTTTTGTCCCATCACAATCATCAGGCACTGGAAAAGTGTTTGAGAACGCCGAGACCATGGAAGTGGTAGACGTTTGTTCCTGACTCTCCCCTTTAATGGTAATAACGGTGGCATTGACATCAATATTGATTTTTTGATTTGGGTCCTTTGGAGTAATCACCAAAGTTCTTCCGTTTTTGTCTTCAAGCCATTCTGATTTATAGCTTGATTCAAGCCCTGAAAAAGAATCTGACATGGTATCTTCAAATTCCTGTTCAAGATCTTTGAAGAGATTCTGATCGTCCCCTCTGCCTGTCAGAAGTTTTTCCCGGATCCTTCGGTGCATTTCTTCTCTGAGCTCCATTCGACGCTTCATGCGGTCGAAAGACTGCGGTTGGTCCTGAGGGGTCGTCATCTGACCGAGGGCCCCGATGCCCCACACAACGGCGATAAAAATGATGGAAAGAGTAACGTACATCCGTTTCATATGATCAAATATGAGCTGTTTTTTTTACTCGTCAAGGCTAGCAAGATTTTTTTTAAGGCCAAAAGCCCGACCCGGCCCGTCAACAAATAGACGGTTTCCTCTGTCAGGCATATAATTCCAGACGGAAACCTCATTTTCACTCCCCTGTAAGGATCAGTATGCTGAAGCTCTTGTTCTGCCTCATGTTAACCTCGTTTTCACTTTTTGCCGCTGATGAAAATGCCACAGTATCCCTTCAGCGATTTAATAATAAATTAGTCGTCACTATTAATCACGATAAAGGCTGGCATACCTATTGGAAAAATCCCGGGGATGCAGGAATTGCTTCGTCATTTAAATTCGCTTCCGCAGACAAGAAAGCACTGACTTTAAAATCATATGAATGGCCAGCTCCAGAAAAGCATCTGGAGGCAGGAGATATTTTAACTATCGGATATGAAGGCGTTCAGCATTTTTTCTTTGATGATGTCAAAGGCCAGATTGATGCCCATATCACCGTGCTGATCTGTAAGGATATCTGTATCCCCGGTGAAGCCAAACTCCAGTTAAATGCGGGACAGACGTTTGTTGCAAATCGCAGTAGCAAACCTTACCCGGAGAGCGAACTTTCCAGTGCGTTTGATGCACTTCCAAGCGAGGCGTCCCTTCCTTCAAACTTTGAATATTATCTGACTCGAGTAAAAGACCAAAATCTTCTCACCCTTCACTATTCGATCAAAGGCGTAAAGAACACGGAACTTCCGCGAAATCTTTATCTTATGACAGCTTTTCCTATGCCTCCATTTGGTTACAAGCGTGAAACTCTCTTTAAAGACGGGGACACACTTTATGGAAAAACTGAAATTGAATGGGACGGTGAATATCAGGAGCCGGTGGTCCCCCTTCCGGCCAGTGGAAGTTTTCCCCAAACATATGAACTTCCTTTTTTATTGAATGCACCCGGATCAAATAAAATCCAGAAGGCCGTTCTCAAGATTAAAGATTTTTCTCTCGCCACTCCATCACTGGATCAGTTTTATAAAAATCTTACTTCCTTAGACGGAAAAAAAAACTCTTCCGCATCGAATGAGTCTGCTGCCCAGGACATGAACCTCTTTCAGTATCTCTTGTTTGCCTTCTTGGGTGGATTGATTTTAAATCTCATGCCTTGTGTGCTGCCCGTGATATCCCTGAAGCTCTTCGGCCTTATCACTCACCAAAATTATTCTAAGAAGCAATTACTCAGACACAATCTCAGTTACACCGTTGGAGTAATCTCAACCTTCATGGCCTTTGCCGGAATCATCGTTGGCCTGAAGGCGACGGGAGAAGAAGTTGGCTGGGGTTTTCAGCTGCAATCTCCGGTTTTCATTTTTACCATGATGCTTATACTCTTTGTCCTCAGTCTGAATCTTTTTGGATTATTTGAATTCGCCACACCTGGTGGCTCCAAACTTGGCAACGCCAAGACTGAAGATGGCATCGTTGGTGATTTTTTTGGAGGAGTTCTCACGACTGTTCTCTCCACGCCCTGTTCAGCACCATTTTTAGGCACTGCTCTGACTTTTGCTTTCACCACTAACACCTCAACCATTTTCCTTGTTTTCTTTTTTATCGGTCTCGGATTGGCCTTTCCTTTTTTATTGACCGCCATTATTCCAAAAAGCCTTCATCTTTTTCCCAAACCAGGTGCCTGGATGGAGAAACTTAAATATTTTCTTGGGCTCTCGCTCCTTGCTACAGTGATCTGGCTCTATGACGTTTTTGTGGGTCTGGTGAATTTTGATGTCCTCAGTTGGAGAATCAATCTCATTTTCGCTATGTGGTTCTTCGCTTTTTTCTTTATGAAGAAGATTTCAAAGAACAAAGTAATTCTTGCTGCTGTTTTTCTTATCCCACTAACTCAAACATTTTTGTTCTTAAAGAATATTGAGCTGAAACCTGAGACTGCATCTGTCACTCCTAAGGAGGGACCTTGGAAGAAGTGGTCAGAGGCGAAATTAGCCGAAGAGAAAGGTAAACTCGTTTTTATGGATTTTACCGCTGAATGGTGTCTTACCTGTAAAGTGAACAAAAAGTTGGTCTTAGAAACAGATGCCTTTGTAGAACTCGCCAAGAAATACAACGTGACCTTACTTAGGGCCGACTGGACCAAGCGCGACGATAACATCACCCAATACTTAAAACGCTATGGAGCTGTAGGAGTGCCCGCTTACTTTTTTCAAAAAACAAATGGCGAAGTGATCTTCCTAGGCGAAACCATCAGCGTAGGTAAAATTAAAAAGTTCCTGGAATAAAGACTTAATCGTCTTCGAACTTTGGAGGAAGCATCATCAGGGCCTGAATGACTTCCTTAGGATCATGTCCTTCATAAAGAACATTATAAATTCCAGTAAAAATCCTGGCACTGATATGTTTTCTGGCCGCTAACAGGTGAGCGGCCTTGGCCGTTTTATAGCCTTCGACGACCGACTTTGAAGCGCGAATGATGTCTTCAGGTTTTCTGCCCTTTGCAATCTCAATCCCAAAAGATTTGTTTCTTGAAAGTTCACCAGTCGTGGTGAGAATCAAATCCCCCATTCCCGATGGTCCATAAAATGTTCCCGGTTTTGCACCAAAAAAACTTCCAAAGCGAAGCATCTCAACAATACCTCGAGTGATAAGAGCAGCTCGAGTGTTGTGGTTATAACCCAGCCCCTCCATGATTCCACCCGCAATAGCGATTACGTTTTTGAGTGAGCCACCAAGAAGTACCCCTTTCACATCGGTAGTCGGAAGCGCCTTAAAAAACGGTGTCCCTAACATGTCACAAGCATTGAGAAGGTATTCTTTGTCTTCACCGCCAAGTGAGACGATAGTAATTTGTTTATCAAGAATTTCTTTGGCAAACGAAGGACCGGATAAATACATCAGCTGTTTTCTATATTCTTCGAAATAAGTTTTATAAATTTCATCGGGAAGCTTAAGTGTTTCGTGGTCAATCCCTTTGGCCAGACTGACTAGTGGAATGCCGGTACCTAATAGTTTTTTTAATTCTAAAAGATTTGTTTGGCAAAAGTCATCAATCGCTGACATCGGAAGCCCCGAAACCATCAGCTCGATATCCCCTTCCTTCAGCTTTTCCACTTCATCCCAAGTCACGGCGGCTTTAAGTGATACTGGAAGCTTCTGGCCAGGCAGATAAGTGGTATTCTCTCCACGATTGATTTCATCACAAATCTCTTGAGACCTAACCTTGATGATGACCTTCTGGAAGTTTTGAGTCAGAACAAATCCGATTGAGGTCCCGAAGGCCCCACCGGCCAATACCAGAGCTGTCTTGTACTTCATTTGATACCCTTAGAGACTGATAATACCTTTAGTAGTACTCATCAGTTCGTAAACATCTAAAACTTCTTGAGAGGTTTTAATCAACTTACGCGCATTAATTGAAATATAATTGCCTTTTTTAGACGGGGTCTCAGTGATGGTAAAGCCGTGGAGCTTATTAAGCGCCTCTAACCTCACCTCTAACGTGACGATAAATTTGAACTCGTAGTAATCAGGCCACTGATAGCTTTGGTCCAGTAAATCGATAAATTTTTGAAGCTGTTGATTATCCATACTTTTTCAATTTTCCATAACTTTCTCACTCTGAATAACTCCCTGTAATAAGAGCCATCAAAAGAGATATCAAAGAGTTAAGCCCAGAGGGCGAGATTAAGTTTTCCGAGAAGAGCGACCGATCCAGTACAGGTAACCCGCCAATGAAGGCTACGGGAGTCCCTTATGATCCAAGTATGGATGCTTATTCTAAGTGTAGTCATGTTTGAAGCTCACGCCTCAGACTTCACCTACATCAAATTAAATCCTCAGTTTGAACAATATCTTAATCAGCCCAAATTGAAAAGCACTCAGCTATCAAGTAAAGCAATGAGTGCTCCCTCAGAATCAAGGACTGATGAATACGCACAAAAAATTCGAGTGAACCTTTTAGGTGCTAATTCAGGCGCTGGAGATTTTAATAACCCTTTTCCCAATGATGGAGAAGAGTCCCTGCTTTACGAGCAGATACGTGCCCATCTTGAAGCATCTCATCGCGAAATAGGAGCCAGGGAAGTCACCAATCTTGATTTTCTCAATCGTCAATTCAACATGGGAACTGACAACTTCTCAGGATTTAGCTGGCAAAAACCTTATGGGGTTGTGCATGTTTGGGCCGACCGTCAAGTAACGCCAAATTTATTCGGTAGCAACTGGCTGATCCAAGATACTTTCACTTTTGATATCGAAGCCACCACTTTTTTGGAGCGATCAAACGCAGCGGGCCTCACCAGCATGACTGATATGGAGATTGGTGCTTTTGCAGGGATCACTTTCAAACGAGTTTATACTTATTACCATTACGCCAATTCTTATAACGAAGGTCTGCGCGCAGACTTTTCAAAACTTTTTCTCCCCTTTTTGAAATTTAACACTACCGGCATCGGCCGTATGGGGCATGAAGAAATTATTAAGCGCGAAGATAACTGGACCGCAAGTGCTGGTGGGATGATTTCAAGTCCCCCTTATTACGGATTCTCCTTTGCGGGAGGCGTTCTTGCCCAATTCTCTTACCAAAACATGGTCTCTGTTCAAAATGCCAATGTTGAGGACGCCACCGCTGAAAAAATTCGCCTCACCGCCAAAGCTAAAAAATCTGCCAGTGTCCAAGTCAATGTGACTCTGCAGGCCGAATTTTTAAAAATCCTGAAACTCACCATCATGAGTTGGGATCTTTCCTATGAATATGCCTCGGCCAAAGAATTTACTCTGGGGATGAGTGCACCCGAGTGGCAGCACGTGGTCCAGGACCCTACCAAGGGCAGCGAACTTAAAAGCATCATTCACGGCTACGGTCAGGTCGGATCCCTTGAACCTTACGTAGTGGAGCTGGATGAAAATGAAGAGAGGGGCCTTGCCAACAGAGGAAGCCTTCTCATCTGGGGACGTCTCGCCAAAAGTAAGACAGAACAAGTCCGGGTGATTAAAGACAATACGGTGAAAGTGTTCTTCAAGAGCTACGCCCAAAATATGCGAGTGGTTCAAAATATTTTCAGCCGTCTTTTTTCTGCCGTCATCTATAAGATTTTCAAACTTCCTATGGGAACGAAAAATGCCGCACTCTATAACCGCCAGGTGAATATGGAGTATGAGGCCACTCACCCTCAAGCTTCTGATCTCAATATTTCACGCATTGAAAGCACCGAACAATTTTCCTTTGTGATGAACCAAAGTTATGAAGCGGCCAGAACTGACCGCTGGATTGATAAGAAGTTTAAAAATGACATGATTTGGTTTGTGGATTCTTTTACGACTCTCCCTAAGGATTATAAAACCATCATTCGTCAGGAACAACTCAAAGGCCCGATGCTGGTTGAATCAAATCTTCGCGTTGAAAAAGCTGGATTTGAATATCTCCTCAAACTCTCCGAGGACACTGTCTTTGAAAACATTGCCCGAGTTTGTGGATCTAAACGAATCAGTGAGTGGAAAGATATAAATAAACGTAACTATTACCTACAAAGAGTTCAGGTCGGTTCAGAATTATGTGTCAAAAATATTGGCTCCCCTTTTCTCACATTCAAAACAGATTATCTTCAAAATGCCCTCAAGCCCTCGCTGGCAAAATTTAAAAGCTTTCTCACTAAGTACTATAAGCGGTCGGAAAATCTGGCCGATTTAACAGTGCTTTTTGGAGAGGAAAACACTTTCATTCATGGTCAGATCAGGGCGACAACCCCGCAAAATGGCCAGTTCCTAACCAGCTTTTCTTCTGGACAATTCCGAGGTCTGGGGGTTATTGATAACTACAAACGTTCGGTAGGATCAAGACAGCCGGCCAGCATTGTAAGTGAGTAGAATTGAAAACAGTAAACATCAATCAGGCGAGAGAACTCCTTTTACAGGGTGAAGTGGTAGCGATCCCTACGGAAACGGTCTATGGTCTGGCCGGATGGATCTATTCCGATGAAGGCCTTCGAAAAATTTTCTCTACTAAAGAGCGACCATTCTTTGACCCACTTATTGTCCACATTGACTCAATTGAGAAGGCCAAGAAACTAACCACTGACTGGACTATAGTTCACGAAGTACTCGCCAGTGCCTGTTGGCCTGGCCCCTTGACTCTGATTGCAAAAAAACATGAATCCATTAACTCACTAATTACAGCAGGGCTTGATTCCGTAGGCCTTCGCTGCCCAAGACATGAGATGACTCTTAAACTCCTCGCAAGCATTGACGGAGGTTTGGCCGCACCGAGTGCTAACAAGTTTGGGAAAACATCTCCTAGTCAGGCTAGTCATGTATTTGAAGAGTTTGGCGACGATGTTTCTATTCTTGATGGTGGTGCCTGCGAAGTGGGAATCGAATCAACAGTTGTTGGCATCGAAAAAAAACAGGGCCAGTGGAAAGTTCTCATTTATCGGCCAGGTCACTACACTGCCCAGACGCTGCAAAAGATTTTGGAGGACAACAATATTAAGGCAACAGTCGAATATGCAGAAAGCCCCGTGGCCCCTGGGCAACTCAAACACCACTACATGCCAAATATTCCCCTGGTTATTGTGGGAGAACATTTTGACTGGAATCACTCCCACTCACTCGTTGAAACTAAATTGAGTCAAACAATAAGGAATCCCATCGTATGGGAGATCTCCTCTGATCCGAGAATTGCTAGTCGCGAACTCTACCAGGATCTCAGGCGCTTCTCTCAACATGGCCATGATTTGATACTAATCAAGAGGCTTTCAACCCAAAATTCTGACGAATGGCTTGGCATCTGGAATCGACTCAATAAAGCTAAGACTTTTGAAATATCTGACTCGCTTACTTTGTTGGAATAATTTTCCTTTAATAATTCTTAAGACGATCCGGGCTACAATCGACAGGTGAAAGCGTTGGTATTGTTCCTCCTCTATTCTTTTTCAGCTGTCGCAGATATCAATCTGGAAAGTCATGATTTTTCCTTTGAATATGGCGTGGGGTTTCACACCTTAAAAGGTGTTCAGAAAGCAAATAATTCAGAAGGAACATTAACCAGTTCCCAAAATCCCTACTGGCTCGGGGCTTACACCCTCAGATTAGGTTCAAAATTCGCCCTAAAAGCTTTTGGTGGAGTTCATTTAGTTCGCTTTGATGAACCAGCTCATGGAACTCTCAAAAACGAAGACCAAGTACTGAATCAATTTGGATTAGAGCTCATCAATAAATTTTCCCCAACCGGTAAGTTGGGATTTTTTATCATGCAACAAGATCACCCACTCTACTTTGCAAAAACTTCGACAGAATTCGAAGTAGTGAAGAAAGGTTTCATTCAATCTGGAGCTCATCTCTCCTTCGGACAGAGAAGAAGAATTGGTCTTTTGTGGGGACTTGGTGCCAAGGCCTACACCATTTTCCCGGCCAAGGGTGGTGATGTTGCCACTGAAGCAGGGGTTGGTGGTGAAGCCTACGCCCGTCTTGGGTGGGTTGGTCCCTTCGGCGCCCTCTACCAAATTAAAGGTATTTATCAGGCAACAACTGCCCCCAATTCCGACGTTGAGTTTACCCACGATTTCCTAGGTTATTGTTTTCTGGTCAGCCACTCATTTTGATTTAAAAATCCTTAAAAATTAAGCCGATAGATAAGTTGTTAAGATAAAATTAAACTCATAGCTATCCTTAAGGTGGGCTAAAGAGTGACGAAGATTTTATTACTGTTTTCAATTTTGCTGATGGTGCTCAGCTCTGGTTGTACAAATCCGAGTGGTGGATCTGTCGTTGCCTATAATCATACGCCACTTTTAGATCCCCCTGCAGCTTTTCAGTTTACTCAAGTACGAGCGTCAAATGGAAATGTTGAAATAGTTTGGCAGGCCTCAACACGTGCTGACAACTATGAATTCTTCATCGGAACATCTAGCTCTGAAATTACAACTCCAGTACCTGCCTGCTCTGGCAATAAAGAGAGCTGCCAAATTACAGGTCTTGATCCTGACACAATTTATTACCTCGACATCAAGGCAACAAACGCTGCAGGCTCTAAAAAAGTAACGAGTACTAGATCTGTTTTATCCGTGGGTTCATTCACCATCACCTCCTCTAGCGTTGGAGACAAAACCATTAATCTGACTTGGGACAATTCTAATAATGCGACTTCCTATAATGTGGTGTACGGAACGAGTCCCGGCTTATACCCGAATACAGTTACCAATGTGACTTCTCCTTATGTCCTTTCAGGCCTAACCAATGGGTTAAGGTATTACGTCAGAATAGTTGCCGTTAACAGCAACAATGGAAGTGCCACAAGTAACAATGAGATTAATCATCAACCCTTCGGACCACTTGCTGCACCTACTGGTCTTGCCCTCACAGCAGTTCCCGGACAAATCGCTTTAGATTGGAATGATTTAAGTGGGGCAACTTCTTATAAAGTTTTCAGAGGAACAACTGCTGGTTCACTCACAGAATTGGCCAGTGGAATCACTTCAAGTAGCTACACCGACTCAACAACAACTGATGGGACAACTTACTTTTATGCTTTAAAAGCTTTCAATGGATTTGATTCCATCTTGTCCTCGTCACTATCTGCTCGCTCCATTTCAGCGTTTAATGTTACTTCAACAGTCGCCGGACCAGCGCCAACTCAAGTGACCCTTAACTGGCCAGCCACCACAGGTGCAGCGACATACGATATCCAGTATGGAACAAATGCTGGCGCTCTAAATCTGACTTCAGCGAACGTGACATCTCCTTTGCTCATGACCGGACTCACTGGTGGAGTTCCTTATTATTTTAAAGTGGTGGCAAAAAATGCGATTGGAAATGGAACCACCCAGTATTCATCTAACCAGCTTTCGGCCACACCGATTGCGGCCATCGCTGCTCCCACTGGGTTAGTTGCAACGGCTTCACCATCGTCAGTCGCTTTGACCTGGAGTGCTGTTGCAGGCGCAACAAACTACAAAGTGTACCGCGGATTGAGTGCAGGCTCCCTTTCACTCCTTGATTCGAGTGTCGCAACCAATAGCTACGTTGATCCAACTGTGGCCAACGGAACAACTTACTACTATGCCGTGAGGAGCTTCAACGGTCTCGATTCTGCGGATTCTTCGCAAGTGTCCATTCGTCCAATAAGTTCACTCAGCTTAACTGGTGCAACAGTTGCAACTTTTAGTTCTGCCAATCTGACTTGGGGAAGTGCCACCGGTGCTGCGACTTATGATATTCGATACGGTACTTCACCCGGGATCTATACCAATACATCCGTTAACCGATCATCACCTTTTGTACTGACTGGTCTCTCGGCCTCAACGACTTATTATATTGCAGTTCGAGCCAACAACACGATTGGAACCGGCACAAGTGTGCTTAGTAACGAAATGTCACTTACTACAACCACTCAGTTCCCAACTATATCCATCCTCTCTTACCCGGCAATCGATAGTTCAAACAAAACAGCTTATACCGTAAGTGGAGCATGTAGCGAGAACACTAGAACCGTCACAGTAAACGTTGGTGGAGTGACGTCTACTCCCACTTGTAGCGCTCTTGCCTGGACTGCAACTCTCAACGTTTCAGCTGTAGCAGACAGCGCTTCAGTTTCAATTACTGCGACTCATACCAATTCTGGTGGCAACAGCTCGAATGCTTCAAGGACGGTTGTTAAAGATGCCACAAATCCGATCGTGGCGATTACTTCATCACCCGCAATTAATAATGCCAATAAGGCTGCCTACGTCGTCAGTGGGACGTGTAACGAAAACACCAGGATTGTTTCAATCGTTGTTGGAGGGATCACTGCCACTCCAACATGTACGAGCTCCGCCTGGACTGCCACGCTCAATGTCTCGGCACTTTCAGACAGTCTTTCAGTAATAGTCACGGCTGACCTAAATGATGCCGCCGGTAACTCTGCCACTCAAGCAACCACCAATATCGTTAAAGATACTTCTAACCCCAGCGTCGCCATTTCTTCTTCGCCGCTAGTAAATAATGCCAATAAAACTGCCTATACTGTTAGTGGTACCTGCTCTGAAACAGGAAGAAACGTCACCGTCAATGTGGGAAGTACTAACACTTCAACTCTTTGTAGTTTGTTAACATGGTCAGCGACACTAAATGTTTCCGGCAATCCTGATTCGGCCACTTTACTCGTCACTGCTGATCACACTGATGCGGCCGGAAATTCTGCAGTTCAGGCAGGAGTCACAGTCCTTAAAGACACTACAAATCCGACAGTGGCGATTACCTCTTCGCCAGTCATTAGTAATGCCAACAAAGCCGTTTACCCTGTAAGCGGAACCTGCTCTGAGAATACCAGAACTGTTTCAGTAAACGTGGGTGGGGTGACGGCCACTCCAAATTGTACGACTCTAATGTGGTCGGCAACATTAGATGTGACAGCTCTCGCTGATGGTGGTGCCATACCAATAACGGCCAACCACACAGATGCCGCCGGAAATTCTGCCACTCAAGCGTCAACCACTGTTGTTAAGAGTTCTGCTCTTCCAACCGTGACGATTTCATCAGCACCTTCGATTAATAACTCAAATAAAGCTGCTTACCCAATTGCCGGGACTTGCTCTGAAAATACCAGAATCGTTTCTATCAGTGTCGGGGACGTAACTGCGACACCGACTTGTAGCGCCCTTGCCTGGTCTACAACTCTCAACGTCTCTGCCATAGCCGATAGTGCGTCGGTTGCCGTGACTGCTGATCACATCGACTCAATTGGAAACGCGGCAATCCAGGTAACGACATCAGTTATAAAAGACATTTTAATTCCAACTGTGTCGATATTATCTTCTCCATCCATTAATAATTTGAATAAAACAGCTTACCCAGTGAGTGGTGCTTGTTCTGAAAATGCCAGATCAGTTTCAGTGAGTGTTGGTGGAGTCACGGCCACTCCTTCCTGCTCTTCTCTTACTTGGTCAGCAACCCTCAATGTCTCTGCCCTTGCCGATAGTGTTTCTGTTTCCATTACTGCGAACCACACGGACACTGCCGGTAACTCTGCCAATCAATCATCGGCCACAGTGGTGAAAGATACAACCAATCCAACTGTAGCAATCACTTCGGCCCCGGCCATTAATAATAATAACAAAACCGCCTATCCAGTCAGTGGAACATGTAATGAAAATAGCAGAACGGTATCTGTAAACGTTGGTGGTGTTACTGCGACTCCTACTTGTACAACCTTAACATGGTCTGCCTCTTTGGATGTTTCAGTTCTGGCCGATGGCGCTTCCATTTCGATTACCGCCAATCATACAGACGCGGCCGGAAACTCTGCAGCTCAAGCCTCGACCACTGTGGCGAAAGACACCTCAAATCCCACCGTGTCGATTACCTCATCTCCGCTCATTAACAACGCAAATAAAAATGCCTACACTGTCAGCGGAACATGTTCGGAAACCGGACAAACTGTTACGATTAATATTGGAAGTGTAAATACCACTAATACTTGTACCCTGCTCACCTGGTCGGTGACAGTCAATGTCTCAGGAAATCCTGATTCAGCGTCCTTACTTATTACTGCCGATCATATAGACGCTGCCGGAAACACAGCGGTTCAGGCCGGAACCACCGTTCTTAAAGACACAACCCTTCCGACAGTCGCCATTACCTCTTCACCCATGATTAACTTTACCAACAAAGCGGCCTATGTTGTCAGCGGAACTTGCTCTGAAAACACCAGATCTGTCTCGGTAAACGTGGCCGGCGTGACCTCAACACCGACTTGTACGACCCTCACTTGGTCCGCAACTCTCAACGTAAGCGCTGTTGCTGATGGAGCCTCAGTTTCTATTACGGCCAATCATACAGATGCTGTTGGCAACTCAGCGACTCAAGCTTCCACCACTGTTGTGAAAGATACCTCTCTGCCAACTGTTGCGATCAGCGCCTCACCAATTATTAATAACAGCAATAAAGCTGCTTACACAGTCAGCGGGACTTGTTCTGAAAATACGAGAGCTGTTTCAATATCTGTCGGTGGTGTGACCTCAACTCCGACATGTACAGCTCTTGCTTGGTCCGCAACACTCAACGTAACAGCTATACCAGATAGTGCATCAGTCTCTATCACAGCAGATCATGCAGATTCCAGCGGGAACACCGCCACCCAAGCGACAACAACTGTGTTAAAAGATACTTCTAACCCGACAGTCGCCGTTACCTCTTCTCCTCTTATTAATAATGCCAATAAGGCAGCCTATGTAATTAGCGGAACATGTTCTGAAAATACGAGAGCAGTATCAATCAGTGTTGGTGGCGTGACCTCAACACCTCCATGTACAACGCTGGCGTGGTCAGCAACTCTTAACGTGACTACTGTTGCTGATGGAGCTTCTGTTTCTATTACTGCCAACCACACAGATGCTGCCGGAAATTCTGCCACTCAAGCGTCTGCGACTGCGGTCAAAGACACTTCAAATCCAACAGTCGCCATTACCTCATCTGCTGTAATTAATAATGCCAACAAAGCCGCTTATGTAGTCAGCGGGACATGTTCGGAAAATTCCATGGTGGTATCAATTAACGTCGGTGGTGTAACAGCGACTCCTACTTGTACGACTCTGGCTTGGTCGACAACTTTGGACGCAACAACTGTCTCAGACAGTGCTTCAGTCTCGATCACAGCGAATCATAGTGATGTTTCCGGAAATTCTGCGACCCAAGCTTCAACCTCAGTCCTGAAAGACACCGCCCTTCCAACTGTGGCGATCACTTCTTCTCCTGTGATTAATAATGCCAACAAAGCTGCTTATGTAATCAGTGGGACATGTTCTGAAAATACCAGATCAGTTTCAATAAACGTCGGCGGAGTATCGGCGACTCCTACTTGTACAACTCTGGCATGGTCTGCGACTTTAAATGTCACCGCTGTCGGCGACGGATCCTCTATTGCTATCACAGCTAACCACACCGATGCGGCCGCAAACTCGGCAACACAAGCTTCATCGAGCGTTGTGAAGGATACCGTGCTTCCAACTGTCGCGATCACCTCATCACCTGACATTAATAATGGAAACAATACTGCCTATCCAATAAGTGGTACTTGCTCTGAAAACACAAGGATAGTCTCTGTTAGTATCGGCGGAGTAACGGCAAATCCAACTTGTACAACTCTTGCCTGGTCCGCCACACTGAACGTTTCCGGAGTTGCTGACGCAGCTTCCATCGCCATTACTGCCAATCATTCAGATGCGGCCGCAAACTCCGCCACTCAAGCCTCCACAACAGTTGTAAAAAACACAGGTCTTCCTACCGTTGCGATTACTTCTTCTCCCGCAGTCAATAATGCCAACAAGGCTGCCTATGTTCTCAGTGGTACCTGTTCTGAAAATACCAGAATCGTATCAATCAACGTTGGTGGTATTACTGCCTCTCCAACTTGTACAACCCTCACTTGGTCAGCCACTCTCAACGTGACGGCCGTGGCGGATGGGGCCTCTGTTGCCATCACTGCTGATCATGATAATTCAGTAGGAAGCAATGCCACTCAGGCGGCCACAACAGTTTTAAAAGATACTTCAATCCCAACAGTGGCCATCACTTCTTCACCACTCATCAACAGTGCCAACAAGGCAGCCTATATAGTCAGCGGAACTTGTTCTGAAAACACCAGATCAGTAGCGGTGAACGTGGGTGGGGTGACCTCAACACCAACTTGTACGGCCCTCACTTGGTCAGCAACACTCAACGTGACTGCTGTTGCCGATGGGGCTTCCATTTCAGTCACTGCCAATCATACAGATGCAGCAGGAAACCCAGCTACCCAGGCTTCCACGACTGTCGTCAAAGATGCTGCTCTACCAACAGTTGCCATAACATCATCTCCTGTAGTTAATATTGCCAACAAAGCTGCCTATACAGTCAGCGGAACATGTTCTGAAAACACACAAACTGTTCTCATCAACGTTGGAGGAGTAACCTCCAATCCAACTTGTTCAGCACTTACTTGGTCTGCAACTCTTAATGTCACTGCTGTTGGGGATGGATCTTCCATTGCGATCACCGCCAATCATGATGATGCTGCTGGAAATTCAGCAACCATGGCGTCAACTACAATTCTTAAGGATACAATTGCTCCTACCGTTGCGATTACTTCATCTCCGGCGATTAACAATACGAATAAAGCGGTTTACCCAGTTGCTGGAACATGCTCTGAAAATACCAGAACAGTCTCAGTAAACGTGGGTGGAGTGACTGCCAATCCGACTTGTACAACACTCACTTGGTCGACAACACTTAACGTGACTGCCGTTTCTGACGGGGCTTCAGTTTCAGTCACTGCCAATCATACCGACGCCGGCGCAAACAACGCCACTCAGTCTTCGAGCACTGTCGTTAAAGATACTGCGATACCAACAGTAGCGATTACCTCATCTCCTGCCATCAATAATGCCAATAAAGCAGCTTATGCGGTCAGCGGAACTTGTTCTGAAAACACGAGATCCGTTACAGTCAGTGTTGGTGGTGTTTCGGCAACTCCAACTTGTACAACTCTTGCATGGTCTGCCACTCTGGATGTCACAGCTGTTTCCGACGGGGCATCCATTGCAGTGACAGCAAACCATTCCGATGTTTCCGGAAACTCTGCCACACAAGCTTCAAGCACAGTGGTTAAGGATACAGTCATTCCAACTGTCGCCATTACCTCTTCTCCTGCAATAAATAATTCCAATAAAGCTGCCTACCCAATCAGCGGGACTTGTTCTGAAAATACCAGAAGCGTATCTGTTAGTGTTGGTGGGGTATCGGCGACTGCAACTTGTGCAGCTCTTGCATGGTCAACAACTCTCGATGTGACTGCAGTAGCTGATGGAGCATCAGTCTCAGTTTTGGCGGATCATACAGATGCTTCAGGCAACAATGCGCTTCAAGCAACTTCAACAATTGCTAAAGATACTGGTCTTCCTACTGTCGCCATCAGCTCGGCTCCAGTTATTAATAATGCCAACAAGGCCGCGTATATAATTAGCGGGACATGTTCTGAAGAAACCAGATCAGTTTCTATCAATGTGGGAGGCGCCACTGCAACTCCTGTTTGTACCTCCCTCACTTGGTCAGCCTCTCTAAATGTTACGGGTGTTACTGATGGCGCCTCCATCGCCGTCACCGCCAATCATTCAGACGTTTCTGGGAATGCCGCCACTGAAGCATCAACCTCAGTACTTAAAGATACCTCTGCTCCAACAGTGGCCATTACCTCCGCTCCACTTATTAACAACGCTAATCAATCGGCGTATTCTGTCAGCGGGACTTGTTCTGAAAATGCGAGATCGGTAGCAATCAGTGTTGGAGGAGTAACAGCAACTCCGACTTGTACAGCTCTTGCATGGTCGACAACTCTTGACGTCACTGCAGTCACTGATGGAGCATCCATCAGCATTACTGCTAACCACACTGATGCTGCTGGAAACAACGCCACTCAAGCTTCAACAACCGTCCTCAAAGATACCTCTGCTCCAAATGTGGCAGTCACATCATCGACTGTTATTAATAATACCAATAAAGCAGCTTATCCTGTTAGTGGGACATGCTCTGAAAATACCAGAACAGTATCTGCAAGTGTTGGAGGCGTAACTGCAACTCCTACCTGTACGGCACTCGCCTGGTCGACTTCCGTCAATGTCACTGCCGTTGCCGATGGCGCTTCTGTTACTATTACCGCCAACCACAGTGATTCCGTAGGAAATGCTGCCTCCCAAGCATCAACTACTGTGTTAAAAGATACGGTTATCCCAACTGTGGCCATCACTTCGTCCCCGGCCATTTCTAATGCGAACAAAGCCGCCTACCCAGTCAGCGGGACGTGTTCTGAAAATACTAGAACGGTATCGGTAAGCGTTGGTGGTGTGACGGCAACACCGTCATGTACAACTCTCGCCTGGACGGCCACGCTAAACGTTACGGCGGTTGCTGATGGTGCTTCTATTTCTATTACCGCCAACCATACAGATGCTGCCGGCAATGCTGCTACTCAAGCTTCAACCACAGTAGTGAAAGATGCCACTCCTCCAACCGTGGCCATTACCTCATCACCATTAATTAATAATGCCAACAAAGCGTCTTATCCAATTAGTGGTACCTGCTCTGAAAACTCACGAACCGTATCAGTTGATGTTGGCGGTGTTACAGCAACTCCAACTTGTACAACTCTTGCCTGGTCCACCACTCTGAACCTAACAGCGGTAGTGGATAGCGCATCTGTATCTGCCACGGCAAATCATACAGACGTTTACGCAAATGCAGCGACCCAAGCCTCAACTACAATTGTCAAAGATACTGTGATCCCTACAGTCGCTATTACTTCATCACCTGCGATTAATAATGCGAATAAAAATGCCTACCCTATCAGCGGGACTTGTTCTGAAAATACCAGAACTGTATCTGTGAATGTTGGTGGTGTGGCCGCCACTCCGACCTGTACGGCCCTAGCCTGGTCAACAACTCTCAACGTGTCTGGAGTTGCCGATGGGCCAGCAACGGCGATCACTGCCAATCACACAGATGCTGCCGGCAACGCTGCCACTCAAGCATCAACCACTGTGGTTAAGGATGCTTCGAACCCAACTGTGGCCATAACATCTTCGCCAGTTATTAGTAATTCAAATAAAACAGCTTACACCGTCAGTGGAACTTGTTCTGAAACTGGTCAAACGGTTGTGATTAATGTCGGAAGTGTTAATACATCTGATACATGTACACTTTTAACATGGACGGCAACGGTGGACGTGTCCGGGAATCCGGATTCTTCAACTTTACTTATTACCGCCGACCATACTGACGTGAACGGAAATACTGCTGTTCAGGCCGGAATCACCGTGACTAAGGATACTGCTGTTCCTACAGTCGCCATTACTTCGGCCCCAATAATCAATAATGCAAACAAAGCTGCCTACACTGTCAGCGGGACATGTTCAGAAAATACCCGTGCCGTTTCAGTGAACATTGGTGGAATAGCAGCAACACCGGCGTGCTCTTCACTTACTTGGAGTACAGGTGCCATCAATGTCACCGCAGCAGCTGATTCACTTACCTTAGCGATTACTGCCAATCATACAGACTCTGCAGGCAACGCTGCGACTCAGGCGTCTACTACAGTTATTAAAGATACTTCCAATCCAACTGTCGCCATCACGTCTTCTCCTGGAATTAATGACTCAAATAAAACGGCTTATACAGTTAGCGGAACATGTAGTGAGAACACCAGAACTGTTACTGTTAACGTGGGAGGAGTCGCTGCCACTCCGACATGTTCGGCCCTCACTTGGACAACTGGTACTCTCAATGTAAGTGGTGTCGCTGATTCGGCAACTGTGACAATCACGGCCAATCATACCGATTCAAATGGCAACAGTGCCACACAGGCTTCCACCACAGTTGTTAAAGACTCTGCCTTTCCAACGGTTGCATTAAGTTCAGCTGAACCTGCGACAACCAGCGGTGCTTCCTGGGTAGTTAGGGCAACCTTCAATGAAGCTGTAACAGGTATGGCCATTACTGATTTTGTAATTGGAAATGGATCGGCTTCGGCGTTCACTGCAGTTTCTACAACTTTATACGACATTACCGTAACTCCAGCTGGTGCCGGTTCAGTAACAGTTGATTTGGCGTCAAATTCAGCGACTGATGCTGCCGGTAATGGCAACACTGCTGCCACTCAACTTTCTCGAACCCATGTGACTCCTGCAGTATTAACTTTCGCAGTGACCTCAACCCATGATTTTGGTTCAGTCAACGTCGGCGGTTCAGCCGAAGTCACTGTCATCATGAATAAATCAGGCATGGCAAACGCCACAAGCATAACTGAGATAGGTCTAGCTGCTCCTTTCACCTTTAAAGGCGGGGCCTACCCAGGAACTGGTGGGACATGTACTACAACGATTTCCTCTTCCTGCTCAATAGTTCTACTCTATACTCCTACAGCAGCAGCCGTTCATAATGATGCAGTTCAAATTCAATACAATAATGGAGCAATACTACAATCAGTCTCAAGGAATCTAACTGGAACCGGTGTAGTGATTGTTCCTACTCACACCAGTATATCCGGACCAACGGGTATCATGATTAATCAGTGTATCCCTTACACCATTAATAGCGTGACATCGGCCGGTGTGAACGGCAATGTTTCGGCGAACCAAACAATTAATCTTGTGGTTAATAACGGTACTGGGACTTTTTATTCAAACAATACGTGTGCCACGACTGCCACAAGTGCCATCATTACCGCTGGAACAAGTTCCACCATCGTTTATTTTAAATCAACCACGACTGCACAAAACTTAACTCTTGTGTTCAATCCTGCCTCATTAGTGTCTTCTACTCACAACGTGACAACGGCAAGTACTCCGGTGGCGATCTCTTTTACCACTCCGGTCGAAATGCAAACCAACGATTGTAATCCAATTGTTGTGAACCTAGTGGATGCCAATGGAACAGCGGTTGGTAAATCGGCTGCTGTTCAACTGAACCTCGCCCAAAATGGTGCGGCGACATTTTATAGCGACTCAAACTGTCTCGGTGTAGCGACATCACTCACCTACGCAGCTTACGTCACCACTAAAACCGTTTATGTAAAAGATGCGACTCAACAAACAGTCAATATTAACATTACCGACAATGCTGCCCTCCTTACCGCCAAGAACGCCAACATCAACTTTGTGAATGCTCTCGTCTGGTGGGATAATAATTACTTAAAGAGAATACCTATTATTCTAAATAATAAAGATCAGCCGACTGCTTTTACTGATTTACCCGTCATGATCAAGCTGAATACTTCAAGAATCAGTTATTCAGATATCCTGGCCGGCGGAGCAGATATTCGTTTTACTCTGGATGATCACACGACTGCTTTGAAATACGAAATTGAATCTTGGAACTCCTCGGGTGACAGTTTTATCTGGGTCAAGATTCCTTCCATGGCCGCAAGTGCAGATAAAATTATTTACATGTACTACAACAATTCGTCTGCTGTTGATGGGCAGGACGCAACCAATACCTGGACGGGTTTTTCAGGTGTATGGAACATGAAAAAATCTGGAGTCAATTACGTAGACTCCACTGGGTCAGGTAAAACCGGAGTAGCGCAAGGTACTGTAACAGATCTCACAGGTCCAAGCGCCAATGCCATTTCAGTCAATGGAGCATCTAGCTTAGATGTCAGCTATAACCTCGCACTAATCATAGGAAAAACTTCCACTCTCTCTTTCTGGATGAAAACATCTCAGGCAGGAAGTAACACTGTTTGGCAGGCGCCTGGAATAACCGGCGTCGAGCAATCGGGCGGAGGAAATGACATCTTCTTTGGATGGATCAGTGCTAGTGGAACAATCCGTATCAGTACGGGTAATGGTACAAATACATCTTCAAACTTTATTGTGAATGATAATTCATGGAGACACATCACCATGAGCAGACATGAAACCACCGGAGCAGTGAAATTTTACGTCAACGGAGTTTTGAATGGCTCAGGAACCAGCGATACAGGTGCAAAAACAACTCCCTTTAGTCAATTTGGAGCGATTGGAGATACCGGTGGTGCTCCTCAATACTTTAATGGGTCAATGGATGGTATTCGCCTTAAGGCAGTTATTGAAACGGACGCCAGAATCAAGGCCGAATACAAATTTGGGACCGAGAGCAATGTAACTTATGGATCTGCCGAAAGTTTCTAGTCCGCTGCCAAAAATTCGTGGCACTTCCTTTACAAACAAAACACTCAAGTTTTTCTAAAAATTAAGTCTCACTTAATCACCCTATCATTCCGATAAGTTACCAACGTTCTCTATCATGGTTGATGGAGAATTAATTTTTTCAAGGAAGACATTTATGACAGGCTGATGCGGATTAACACCAACGTGTCTGCTCTTCGCGCACAACGCTCGATGAGTGAACACACAAAACAAATCGAAAATGCTTCAGGAAAAATTTCCTCAGGCAGTCGTGTGCGAAATGCTTCAGATGATGCAGCTTCTCTTTCTATTGGTAACAAACAAAAAACAAGTATCAGATCTCAATATCAAGCCATCAGAAATGCTAACGATGCTATTGGACAATTCCAAGTTGCAGAAGGTTCGATGAATGAAATTAGTAATATGCTCATCAGGTTGAAAGAGCTTTCTATTCAGGCGGCAAGTGGTCATTTACAAGACTCTGATCGCGGGATGCTCAACAGTGAATACATGCAAATCAGAAGAGAAGTTGAACGTGTCGCCAAAGCTACAAGTTATATGAACACTAATCTTCTTCAGGATAAATCCGGTAATATTCGTGATTTCATGATCGGCATTAATGATGATGAAAACTCTAAGCTAAGTTTTTCTGGCAAAGAACTTGCTGTTAGTGAATTTAACTTAGGTCTGGTTGACTCATCCATCGTAAGCGCTGAAGAAGCCCAGATCAATATTGAGCATCTTGATAAGGCCATTGAGACCCTCTCAGGAAAAAGGGCCAAGGCCGGTTCGTATCAGAATCGTATTCAATCGGCGATTAACAATCTTGAGCAAAAGAATGTGAACGAGAGTGATGCCATGTCCCGCACCATGGATGCTGATATGGCATACGAAACATCAGAAAAAATTCGCTCTGAAGGAAAACTAGCAGCTGCCTCTTCCGTCCTCGTCCAATCTCACCAATTCAGCGCCATGGCCTTGAAACTTCTCAAAGACTAACCCCTTCAGTCAAGTAATCCTCGTCTAGGCACTTTTCTCCTTATTAAGAAAAAACAAACAAGGGTGGTACCATTTTATCGAGGTGTTTATTGATATGAAATTCGTTATCTTGCCCCTACTCCTCGTTTCTTGTGCCCAAATACAAATGGACAGGGACCTTCGTGTCTCGCGGGCCCACCATTTCTACATCTCTCAGGATTACAAACAGACCCTAAGCGAAATTTCTCATTTAAAAAAATCAAATCAGTACACCCCAGAGCTATCTATCCTTGCGGCCAACAGTTTTTATAAACTTGAACAGTTTGATAACGGCAATGAAGAATTAAAATCTTACCGAAAGCTCAATCCCCTTTCAGCTCCAGTCAGTCTGACGCTAGCGCAATCCTATTGTGACCAGAAGAAGTTTGAAGATTCTAGAAATGTACTTTTTGAAGTGATCCAAAATCAATCGGTGGATCTGAAGAACGCGTGGACCATTGTTGCTCGCACCTATTTCCATGAATCAAACTGGGAACAGTTGGTAAAACTCAATCGATTAACTTCTGAAAAGACACCTGAGATTGATTTCTTAGTGGGTCAAGCTTATTACAAAAAGAAAGACTACTACGCGGCCAGGGAAAATTTCCTCTCAAGCTTTAACCATAACTTTGAAAAAGAGCGATCTGCGGAGTATCTCACCTATTTAAATTATTCGTTAAACGATTTAGAGGCTTCCAAAAAATCACTCACGGCATTACTTGAAATTAATAAAGAAAATGATGTCGCAGAAAAAATGTTTTACCGCCTGATTCTTAAAGAAAGTTCCTTTGATAAATTATCGGTTCTTTATCTTTACGATCGTACTTTTTCAGACACATGGGTCAAAAATGAAATCGTGGCCACTCTGAATGAAAGAGGTCATGGGAACAAAGCCGTTGAGTACATTGCCCATCAAAAACAAACTGAGAAATCGGGTCCATGGCTCAATCACGTGTACACACAAGCCCTAACTAAGGGACAATCTCATTCCGTGGCCATATCCGAGCGCAAGCCCGCTTCCAAAGCACATGTTGTTCAAAGAGGGGAAACCTTGCGTTTAATCTCCCTAAATCACTACGGAACAAAAAATCGCTGGAAAGAAATTTATAATTTGAACGAAAGCGAAATTTCGAACTCTAATGTTCTGCCTGTTGGAATAGAACTGAAGTTGCCGGAATAATATGAAGAAACACCCTTTTTTCATTATCGCCCTTCTTATACACTTCATTCCGGGCCAGGCCCAGGCACTGAGTGACGAACTCGAAGAGCTTGAGCCCCGGACAAATACTTCAGTCAAAAATTCTAAAGCAACGACCAATAATCTTTTTAAGAAAGAACATACCTTTTCATCCTATTACCTGCCAGCGACCATTTCTTTTGATCAGAAGGGTGAAGGTCAGAACTACTCTACTGAAAACTCTCGCAGCAGTGGAATTCTTCTGGGACTCTCAAACGAACTTCGTGAGTTTCAAAACCAACTCGATTTTCGTTTAATGTACCAACAGTCACAATTTAAAGAGCCTGCAAACATTGGTGGTCAAACTGTTCAAACGTCCAGGCTCTTCTTCAACACCAGCTACAACTGGAAAATCACCGCCGGCAATAATATTTTTCACGTTGGACCTGGTGCCACAATACAAAATGAGACCACCGACAGTTTTTCGAATAACAACAAACTTTTAACTAAAAATCTTTCCGTCGGTCCATCCCTATTTACCAGATGGGTCTATCAAATCGGTAAGACTTTTTCAGTCAACGCTCATGCCCTTATTACGGCACCTCTGTATATGCAGGAATATGGCAAGGAGACTGGCTATTACAAAAATGGCCTGCACCTACTAGCTGGAATATTTTTAAATTACTCACTTTCTCAGACGATAACAGCAAGTATTGGACTCATGTCAGAAAATCAGAGACGCACTTTTGAAGGTGATGGAGAAAGAGGCGTAACGGATGCAACCAACTCCTTTGCCAGCGTTAGTATCCCTTTGGGAGTTGTTTATGAATTTTAAATTTCGCCCTTTAATTCTGGCCTTATCTTTGCTGACTCTGGCCGGTTGTAATAATACAGGCACTTCAAGTGGAATAGCTTCGGAACCGGAATTACCAACTGAACCAACTCCTGAAGGGGCCATCTGCTCTGATTCCGTGATCGATTCGGGAATTAAAGGATCTGCCAGTATCAGAGGGACGATTTCTGACGTGGCCGTGAACCCCATTTCTGATTACCCAGTAACAGCTTATTTCGATAACTCTGCCCTCTCCATAAAACTGAGTTACTGGAATGGACAAAATTACGTACATGAGACCATTGCAGGTGCTCCGGCCGTCAATAACCTCTCGCTTAAAATTCTTCCGACTGGAATTCCTGTATTGGCCTGGACCAATGGCGGAGTAAACGTTTTTCTCGCTTCTCGCTCAAGTGCACTTTCTGTAGTGACAGCGACATGGAATACCAGAACTCTAGTCAACAATGCAGTTGCCTCAAGAGCGATTAGAATCGATTCGACACCAACTGGAATAGTAGGTGGAGCTTATCTTTCTGATACCGCAGTCACGGGTAGACCTCGCCTCATTCTGTGCCAAACTGATTGTCACGACCTTAGTAACTATCAAACGATGTCGGTTACCAACAACGTTGGTAATGAATCAACAAATATTCTGGCCGCTCAAACCAGACTGGGTTTTGCCTGGTGCGGAGCTGATACAACTGGTGATTCCGCCATTGATGCTTATTATCCCGTGGTCACTTACGCTAGAACTGCTTCAGCCCGAGTCACCTCTTGCCCGAATGCAACCTTATCAAACTGTTTAACTGGTACTAACTGGACGGCGAATGCCCAATACGTAAACCAAAGTATTCTCAATTCCGATCTCCAGATAGATTCTTCTTCTCCCAATGACTCCATTAAAATTGCGGGCCTCAGACCGGCAGCTCCGATTGGCCTCAAAACCTATGTCTCCGGAACTTATGCCACTCCAATCGGTTGCCAGTCGTTTACAACGGCTACCACTTTTGATGAGTCCACTCAAACTGTTGGATCTGCCACAACGGGTGATGTCTGGTTTGATTTTTTACGGGACTCAACCGGAAAATTCCATCTCACAACAAACTCTGGTATCACTGCAGTAAATTATTATAATTCGGCCAGCACTCTACTTTCGGCCATGGATGGAGCCGCTGCATGGAATACCGTTCATACGATGAACACCTCCGCAGGTGCGGCACTTGCTCGCCAAGGTGGTGCAGCCCTGACCAGTACCGATGACCTGTATTCAACACATTTTTTAAATATTGCTGCGACAAAATTTAATCTTATTATGAATTTAGTCCCCGATACATCCCTCAGCTCCGCTGCGACATCCAGTCAAAATAGCTTTGTAAATACTGAAGGCCATATTGAACTGGCAGCATCAAACACCGCCAATATTTCTATGGACGAAGCAGCTTCCGGCACTGTTGCCGTGGCTTACGTTGATTTTTCTGCTGGGGCCAGAAACACAGGGGTTTTAAAATATTCTTATCGAAATGGTAATGACTTAAACTCACCCTGGGAAATTGTTACGATCAATGGAACAGCTGGCGCCATGTCTCCATCTCTGAAATTTGATCATCTAGACCATCCATGGATTTCTTTTTACGATGACGTCTCAGCCAGATTTTATCTCGCTACCAATACTCAAACGAATGGATCTGCAATTTGGCAATTTTTTGTCTTCCCTGCGTCCCCTACCGGCGCAGCAGTCCTTCCGGCCACTCCAGATACCAGCCTAATGATGTATGAAGATAATGGTACAGAGATGCCAGTCATGGTTGTTCTGGATAACGTAAACACCGCGGGTAAAGGTGTGAAAGCGGCATTTTTCAACTCATCAACATCATCTTGGTCAAATCTTCAAACGATTGACAACCTCGGGGCCGGAACTGCTTCCGGATTGAGTACTGCTTATAATCTATCTGGTGACTTAGTCGTGGCCTACTTGGACCGCACTGCTGGGGTCACGAATTTTGTTAAATATGCAAGTTCAACCAATGGTGCTGTCTCTTGGGCAACACCGGCGATAGTTGGAACAGTGGCGGGTGCTGGCCAGGGCATACGTATTAGCCTTAACCCCACAACCGCTGAACCGATGATATTGTATCATGATCGGGCCGCGAACCGACTCTACCGAAGTACCTGTCAAGGTTCAGCAACAGATTGTCAGACGATTGGTTGGTCAACAGGAGTCCTGGATTTTGCGACAGGCCTCTCTACACTGACGAGTGCAGCAACTGGAACAGAGGCCCTCATGGCAACGGCCGTGATCTACAAAGCTGATGGCACATATGATGTTTTATATCCAAAAGGACCGGGAAATTCAGGGAATCTGGAGAGAATGAAATTTGATGACCAGGGAGCTGTCTTGTCTAGTGCCGCTTTATACAACTCTCTTGCCTCTGGCCTCAGCACCACTGCTGGTCACAATATGGGAGTTGCGGGCTTCGGCGTTTCCGCTATCCTGAACTCAACAGATCAATTGATATCGGTTTTTGTCGGCCCGGGAAATAAACTATTTCAAAAAAGCTGTGATACCTTAAGAGAATAAACTACTGGAAGACCCCTAGTCTCTTAAGCACAAAAACAAATACCGTGAAACCAATCACCATCATCAAAAACTTTTTATAATTTGAGATGAGACGAACGTAATCGTCCTGGGCGAGATCACCTTGGATATTATGTTGATCTAAAATAGCAATAACCCTCTCCACAGTATTGTCAGCGATGACAAAAATATCTCCACTTTTTGAGTGAATCGAAATGGCTTTTTTCGGATGAAGAAGTTTGTAAGTCTTGATCTCAGTATAAAGAACGGCCTTGTTGAAAAAAGGAATCCCTCTGTTATAAACAAATCCCTTTTCGTAAAAGCGCACTCCTCTGATAATTCCATAGTAGATCGCTGGAGTGAATATCAGACAGAAGAAAGTGATAAATTCATGTGGATAACGGTAGTGATAGTCGATTACATCAAGAATTTTAAAACGACCGTCAGCTTGAAATTTTTCGTAGGTAAATGTTTCAAGATAGAAGTCGTTAAAGAAAAATATCAAAATGGCCAAGATTCCCAACTTAAAGATATTGAGCATGGAAGTCTTATAGAGTTTCTTACCAAGCATTAGAAATCCTCGCTTACGGGTTCAATCCCTTGGGCGTATCGAACCAAATCGATAACTTCACGTGCACAACCCTGCCCGCTTTCTTTGATCGTGACATAATCTACAATCTCTTTAACTTCATCAGAGCAATTTGGAACAGTGGCAGAAAAGCCTGCTTTCTTTAAAAGCGGCATGTCAAACAGCTCATCCCCCATATAGAGAACTTCTTCAGCCGCTACGTCATATTTTTTTAAAAGATCTAAAAAGGCAGAACGTTTGTCTTCATTTCCAGCATAACAAAAATCAAGACCCAACTGATCCACACGTTTTTTTACAGAAACACTGTTTCCGCCGGTGATGACTCCCACTTTAAGTCCTGCTTTCATGAGAAGTTTCATCCCATATCCATCATAAATGCAGAAAGTACGATTAAATCCCACTTCTTCACTCGCCCACCAAACGTGGGAATTAGTTAAAATCCCGTCGAGATCAAAGCAGACTACTTTTATTTTTTTTAGTTTTTCTTCAAAACGTTTTGCCGTAGTTCTTAGACTCATTCTTCCACCGCTCTTCTAATTTTTAAAAGTTTCTCAACAATTGATTTCACCTGATTAAGAGGGAGCGCTGTCGCGGCATCTGAAAGCGCCTTATCCGGATTAGGATGACACTCCATGAAGATCCCGTCAGCTCCGGCCGCAACTGCAGCTTTGGCCAGGACCAAAATCTGCTCACGCTTACCACCTGTTGCTGTTCCTAGTCCACCAGGGCGCTGCACACAGTGAGTGGCATCATGGATCGCTCTAACACCAAATGATTTCATTATTTGAAAAGAGGCCATATCCACAACGAGGTTATTATAACCAAATGAGGATCCACGTTCAGTTAAAAGTATTTTATCTTTAGGAAGAAAGTGCGAAGCCTTATCAACAATATTCTTAGTTTCTTCCGGAGATAGAAACTGCCCTTTTTTAATTTTTAATTCACGGTTGTATTTCTTACAGGCTTCAGCTCCAGAAAAGATCATATCCGTTTGTCTGCACAGGAATGCAGGAACCTGAAGAACACTCACATCTTTTGCAACAATTTCTGCCTGCTCAGGAGTGTGAAAGTCGGTCAAAGTGGGAAGCCCGTAATTCTTATTTATCATGGATAAAATCTTAAGACCTTCATCAATTCCAGGTCCACGGTAAGACGTGAACGATGAGCGATTGGCCTTATCAAAGCTGCCTTTAAAATGAAGAGTAATTTCATTTTTAAACGGCTCAAGATCCTTGAGGAGTGTTTCAGCAATTTGTGTGGCGAGATCAGCGCTTTCAATGACACAAGGGCCGATATAAAAATCCATTTTTTTCATTTGTTTCCTTTAAAGTTTCCCACTGGCCTTCACGAATGAAGCAAAGAGTGGATGAGGGTGAAATGGCTTCGACTTAAATTCCGGGTGATACTGGCAAGCGATGAAAAAAGGATGATCCTTCATCTCTATCACTTCTACCAGATTCAGTTTTGGATTAAGCCCAGAAATGGTTAAGCCTTTTTCTGTTAATTTAGGGAGGTATTCGTTATTTACTTCAAGACGGTGACGATGTCTTTCAGAGATGGTTGATGCCCCATATATTTGGTGAGCAAGTGTACCTTCCTTGAGTTCGCAGTCATAAGCACCAAGTCTCATGCTACCACCCTTGGCACCATCTTTTGTCTGGCCGGCCATATAGTGAATGAGCAAATCGCCTTTGTCAGAGAACTCCATCGAAGTCGCATTCTTGATTCCCACCACGTTGCGGGCAAATTCAATAATCGCCAACTGCAATCCAAGACAAATCCCGAAGAAGGGTTTTTTATTTTCTCGCGCGTATTGAATGGCCTTAATCTTGCCTTCAGTCCCGCGTGAGCCAAACCCGCCAGGAACAAGGATTCCTTCCACAGACTTTAAGAGATCAAGATTGGCGCCTTTCTCTAAATCTTCAGCGTCAATATAAGTCAGATTTAACTTCACCTGATTTTGAATCGCCGCATGTCTCAGAGCTTCATCCAGAGACTTATAAGATTCAATCAGCTCGGTATACTTACCTACCACGCCGATGTTCACCACTTTGAGCGGATTTTCTGCGTTGTAGATGACTTTGTTAATTTCATCCATTCGCGGTTCAGTAGCCCACATCCCCAACAGTTCAGTAATTCGTTTATCCAGGCCTTGATCATGAAATGAGCGAGGCACTTTATAAATGAGATCCAGATCAATAGACTGGAAAACGTTTTGCTTAGGGACATTACAGAAAAGAGATATTTTATCAATGATCGAATTATCAATCTCTCGGTCCGCCCGGCAGATAATAACTTGTGGGAACAAACCAATACTTCTTAACTCTTTAACTGAGTGTTGAGCGGGTTTGGATTTTAATTCTCCGGCAGCTGCGATGTACGGAACCAAAACCAAATGCACAAACAAGACGTTCTCAGTCCCAACATCTCCGGCAAATTGACGGATGGCCTCCATAAAAGGAAGTGATTCAATATCCCCTACTGTTCCTCCAATCTCACCGATTAAAAGATCACATTTTTCAGCTGCCACATGAATCCGCCGCTTAATTTCATCCGTAATATGGGGAACAACCTGAACGGTTTTTCCGAGATATTTTCCTTCACGCTCATTTTCAATAACCTGCAGGTAGACTTTCCCCGTTGTAAAATTATTGGCGCGAGAAAGAGTCAATGTGGTGAATCTCTCGTAGTGACCCAGATCTAGATCTGTTTCTGCCCCATCATCAGTCACGAACACTTCTCCGTGCTGAGTAGGACTCATGGTGCCTGGATCAACGTTAATATACGGATCCATTTTAAGCATGTTGATTTTAATTCCACGCTTCTCAAGTAAACACCCGATACTCGCAGCGGCCAGACCTTTACCAAGAGAGCTCGTCACACCACCGGTAATAAATATATATTTCTTCTTACTCACTTAGAGCTCCTTCAACTTTAATAATATCTTCAGGCACATCAACACCGATTAATCTCTGAGTCGTCAGGACTGCTCCCAAGGAGTAGCCATTCTCAAGCGCTCGCAGCTGCTCAAGCTTCTCAAGATCTTCAAGCTTAGACATCGGCAACTTCACAAACGAGAGAAGTGCCTCAGGTCTGTAGCTGTAAACCCCTATGTGCTGATACCAGCTATAGGTCTTTCCTCCATCACGGTCATAAGGAAGCGACTGGCGCGAAAAATATAAACACTGATTGGTTTTCTCAGACCATATCGCCTTAACAACGTTTGGATTCTTAAAATCTTCTTCATCAGATTTTCTTTCACGTAAAAGTGTGGCCATGGCGTAAGAGCTTTTTAAATGAAAGGCTGCAAGCTCTTTCAAGACGTCGCCTTTAAGCAAAGGCTCATCTCCCTGGACATTGATCACAAGATCAGCTTTTGCATCTTGAAAAAATCTCTGATAGGCCAAAGCGATTCTTTCTGACCCCGAAGGCACATCATCATCAACTCGAAGAACAACACCTGCGAAGGATTTTACATGAGACTCAATTTCATCATTATCTGTAACCACAGCAGTTTTAAAACCGGCCGCCTTGCAATTTGTATAAACCCTTTCGATCATGGAGCGACCAGCGATTTTAGCGAGTGGTTTGCCTGGAAATCTTGAAGATCCAAAACGTGCCGGAATAAGGACAACGACTGATGCCATAGATATTTAGCCTGAAGAATTTAAATGACCCCTCAAATTACACAAAAACTCCTGCTACGACAACCATTTGAGTGTATTTCAACTTTGCGTTAACCGGGCCTCATGCTAAACTTTCTAAATGAAACTTATTATAACTGTCATTCTTTTGGCGCTAGTGAATGTAAGTCATGCTCAGGATGAGTATCTGATGCAAGATGCCATCACAAAACCGTCCCTTAGCTTACGCTGCAAGGAAATGCTCAGGGAAAGATCGGACAAAGTTAAAATACAGCAACGACTAAACGCCCTCCTACAGCGGAATCGTGACCTCATCAAGAAAAGCCCCAAGGCGCAAATGAGCGTCCACAATCGCCTGCTTTCCAATCAGGTTAAGGTCAAAAATGAACTGCACCTGACGAATTTAAACATAGAAACCACTGAAGAAAATATTGTCCGCTCGGGCTGCCCAGGCATTTCCCTCTAATAACTGATTTTACTTCTCAGTTTTATTAATGTTACACTTTTTCCCGCACACACATAATTTTGCGGGAGATGAGCTTTGCTAAAAGCCGTTTTAATCTCATTTATTTTGGTTACTGGGGCACATGCCCAGGATGAAGATTTAAATTTTCTAGAAACTTCAGTCAATTCCGATACAAGTTCGGCTTCTGAAAGCACGACCGTAAAAAAGTCCCGCTGGAGTGTTTCGCGCCCACAGGCCGGAAATGACAAAGATCATGATAAGCAAGGTCGAGTTCTTGACCTGAGATCTGTTATCGAAGAAGGCTTCAGAAGAAACCCCCTGGAACAAATCAGGGCGCAACAACGTGAACAATTAGATCTGTCAAAAACGGACGTCTTTCAGAAGTTCTGGTTTCCTACCGTCGGTTTGGAACTGCAAACTTCTAATCACCGAATCGATCGCTTTCATGAGTCCTCTCAGGACTTTCCAGGAATGGGAGCGCAAAAAGCACCTACCGGAAGTTTGGGAGTGGTTTTTGATGAGTACACACTTTTTAACTGGGGCCGGGACTATCTCCAGTATTTAAATGATAAACAAGTTCTTAATCGTAGTACTCAGCAGTTATCTGAATCCCACAGGCGTTTAAAGTTTTCACTGATTAACCAGTATTTTAATCTCATCCGATTTAAAGAAATTCTCCGGATCAAACAAGAGCAACTTCGCCAGACTTCTTTCATTCATCGTTTGGCGCGGGAAAAACTCCAACTGAGAAAAATTAAGACCCAAGAATATTACCAGACCCGCTCAGAGTACCTTCGCTCTCAGACCGAATATCAACAGGCCCAATTTGAAGTGGGTCTGGAAGAAGAGAAGATAGCGAACCTCCTGGGAGACGAGTACCAGACCTCCTATAGATCCTACGAACAGCTGAAATATGTAACGATTAGCACCTCCATGGATGAAGCTCTTAAGTCAGCTCAGGAATCCAGTCAGCCGTTCAGAGATGCGAAAGTATCCTATGACGTCGCCTCAAGAACCTACGAAAAGACCCTCAAAGATAACCTTCCCCTTCCAAAGTTTGGTTTTAACCTGGGAACTTATCAGACAGGTTTTGATCCTGCAGGGACAACCTGGAATTTTGAAACGACGGACGGCAACCGTAACGTTGAATTAGTTGCCTCAATCAATATGCGTTGGACTCTCATTGGTGAGGGCGGTATTTTCAACACGCGCGTAAATCAACAGACGTATCTTTCAAAAAGAATTACCGAGATTAATTTTTTTAACACTCGCAGAGAACTAGAAGTAAAAGTTCGAACGATATATAAAACTGCCCGCTATCAGGAACAGAAGGTCGAAATTGCTCAATTCCAGAGCAAGAATGCCCAGAGTAACTATGATTCGGCACTGGACAACTATATCGCTGGTAGAACGACCTACGCCGATATTAAGCTCGCCATCGATAACCTCGTTAATTCTCAGGTTAATTCCGAGAACGTAAAATATGACCATTTGGTGAAAAAACTAGAGTTAGCTGACTTTATGGGATTGGAAGATTTACCTGGCGAAAACTTCGAATCATTGGCGACAAGGTAATTTATGAAATACTTATTACTTATACTTTTGTTCTCACAAAATGTTTTTGCTCTTCACCCGCTTGAGCTAAGCGAGGAAGAGAAAAATCCCGAGACTCAAGAAGTTTTGATAAAAAAACCTGAAAAATATCTTCGCGACGAAAGTATGATCTATGATTTTAACAGCGATCTCGGCATTAAGGATCAAAGAAAATACACTGGAACAGATGGCGACAGGTTTGCTCTAGCAGGCCACGTTTCTTCAGACTACGAACACTTCAATGACATTTTAGGTGTTGAATTTAATTACATGCACCGCTCTACCAAATACAATCGTATCTGGTACGGGGCCCAGTTTTTCCAGCATAGAACCTTCTTTGATTCCATTACCCAGAATCAGGCAGCAGAAGCTGGTGATAACGCCAACGATGAGTCTCAGACGCAACGGCCAAACAACGTCAAAACCAATATTCTCGCTGGAGGAGTTGGTGTTGGCTACCGTTTCAAGTTATTGATGGATTTCTATCCCACCGAAGATGTCTTTGAGACCGTGGACGTGTTCGTCAATTACCTTACGATGGATGAGACTTATACAAAACAGAAGTACATGGGTTACGGACTCACCACAAATTATGGCATCCATAAACGAAGTGGCTCTAAATACTTTTACGGTGGTAAACTTTCCTACAATCTTGCAACCGTTACTCGCGATGCAGTCGGGACTGAGAGCAAGGGTGACAGGTCCTTTGCTATCGGATGGCTTTCATTGGCGTTTGAGATGGGCGTATTCTTTTAAACTTATTTCAGCTCTGTGATGACGTAGTCTTGGCCTGAAAACAAGCTTTGCTCATTTTTGATATAAGCTTTGGCCTCTTCCACTGTTCCAAATAGTCCAAGACTTACTCGGTACCAGTTTCCTTTGCCTTCAAGAGTTGTTTCATTAATGATCGGGCTATAACCCCTCACTGTAAAACCTTCAGCAAACTGCTTGGCCTCTTCCACAGTTGGGTAAGATCCTAACTGGATAGTGTATTTGCCACTCATTGCACTGGCAGACTGTGGAGCAACACTTTGATTGGCCTCAGTCTTATCTTCTGTCGAAAATTTCTCAAGCTCATTAGACAAACGAGTCTTTGATTCATCCATCAACGTTTTTAATTTTTCTTCATCAGTAAGTTTAGAATCTTCCTCGACTGTTTTTTCAACATCCTCTTCGAGGCCTGACTTTAGCTCTACTGTTTTTTGATCAACATCTTTAATCCCGGCTTCATCAAGTGTGAGCTTTTTCCCTAAGCGAATACCCAGAGTGAAACTTGTGATGATGAGGACAACCACAAAGATAAGAATGAGGATGATTTCTTTTTTTTCAAAAACGATGACTTTATTATTTTCTTCCATGTCATTATTTTAGGGTCTTACGTCATTTTGAGCAAAACATTTCAATCCTGAACAAATCAGTCAAATACCTCCCCTTTTTAGTGAAAATTCCCTCCCCGGAGCCTAAAACCCTGATCAGCCATAAGGAGGCACAAATGAAAAAGCTAATCAGGAACCAAAAAGGCCAGGGAATCATGGAGTACGTCATCATCTCGAGCCTCATCGGCATATGTTGCTTAACGGTGGTTAATCAGTTTGGCGGGGTTATCAAGGAACGCATTTCAGAAATGAAACAAAGAGTGACTGAAGAAATCAAAGTTACTTCCAGCAAACGTTGAACTTAATTGCCTGGGTCCTGGCCCTCACTTTAATGGTGACCGTAATGATCGAAGCAGTGGCCTTTCATCAGGCCACTGTTTGCCGCCAAAAGGCTTGGCTCACAGGAGTGGAGCTGCAGACTGGCACTCTACTCCACCACCCAAAGGATCACTCCTTTAGAATGGACGCTGGATGCAAATTACACGTGTCCCGCAAAAACAATAGAGTTAGCTGGAAGCGTTTGCCGAATTTGAAAACACATGAATTTATCCTCCCACTCAAAGGGAAATTATGAACAATCAAAAAGGTGAAGCGATCTTGTTTTGTGTTTTGATCCTGGTTGTATTGAGCGGTCTCCTAACTCTGTGTGGGCTGGAACTTCAGCGAAATTTTTCAACTATGAAAAAACGCACCACTCTCTTTTTATGCGTAAAAGAGAGTAAGGGTGAATTTAACAACTACATGAAGCTCATGGGCCGGACAAACTGGGCGCTTAAAAATATCTCTAAAGCACAGATGGTAGCAGCTTTCATTCCCGGCCTTCAGGGTGCCGCTTTAGAGGCCGATAAATTAAAAAGAGCACTGAAAATCATCCAGCAAGCAAGTCTCGTGACCTACATGACAAAAATAATAGAGCTTAGAAAGAGGGCATGCCCCCTGGATCCCCAAATGGCCCTAACACCTTTTGTGCTCAAGGGAGCTCAGTACAGAAGAGGTCCTGATGACGTGGCCCTCTTAAGGAGAAGTACATGGACTTATTTCTATTTCGAAAAACCCTATTTGTTAACTCTCAAAGTGGATGCATCACAATTCGAGAGAATTTCACCCAAGATAATTTACCGGGCAGAGGAGAAAGGGGCGACGTTATCCTCCCTTTTATCATCACGCTGATGGCGGCAAGCTCACTATTTTTCGGACTTTTTTTATTAAATAAACTTTACGAGCACAAAACCAAGGACCACTTAAATGCTTTCCAAAATCGCTGGCACCATCTTGAAAAAAGATACCAAGACTAAGGTCTGGTGGATGAAACTAGGTGTGGCCATTGTCCTTTCAAATATCTTCTTTTTTGTCCTTTTTTCCGAAAGTGAAAAAAAGGAAGGGATAACCTCCTCCATTCCCGAAGGCTGGGTAGAAATACAGGTTCGTGCAGAATTACTCACTCCATTTCAATCCGGAAAAAAGGTGCTTCTTTTGCACCGAGATGGAAGAAAGCGGGTTGAGGCGATGCTAGAAACATCTCCACAAGAACCTGAGGGGCGCTTTACGGTTTTAGTCAAAGAGACTGAAGCTGAGGCCCTCTTAAAATATGAGATGTGGGAAATTGTGCCGTTTCTAAAAACGCTCACATTTGCCCCATTCTCCAGAGGAGTAGAACATGAAATTCGTTATTAACTTTATAGCACTCGCTTGCCTGGCCTCTGCGGCAATGGCAGCACCCATTCAGGTATTCTATGAGGAGGAGCCCTCGCGAGCGCAAATAGTAAAAGACATCTTCATCGAGAGTTATCAAATCCCTGAGGATCTTATTGATTTAAAGCGGATTACTAAGTGTGATGAGTTAGAGGAAAAAGGGAAATTAGACCTGTGCTTAAACAACAACGGAGACCTTTTAATAGTCTCCGTTGATCGTGGATTTATTTCTGAATCACTAAAAATATTTCAAGCCCCATAGGAGCGATTATGAATTACTTAGTGGCTTTAGCTTTAGTCGTTTTAGGAGCAGCAGTTTTTGCAACCTTAGGAGCTTTAACAGCTTTAGGTGCAGCAGCAGCTTTTGCTTTAGGAGCTCCATCTTCATGGATAGCAAACTTAGGAGTTGTTCCCTTGTTACGGTTAGCAGCCTTTCTTTTTGCCCCAGCGGCTCTGTGGTGTGCTTTACGACGGTTTTCAGTTACTGCGGTTCTAGAAGCCATAAATATCTCCTCAAGGAATAATCTTAATATTTCAAATTTGAAGCTCCTCAATCTAACCAGATGCTTCTTTATTGTCAAAGTGTTCTTCCTGTTGCCGTGCGCGTCATTCGCACAAGTTTCTCCGTCTGACGTGATTTTGGCCAAAGGGGAACAGAAGGAGCTCAGTTTTTCGTCTCTCAAGAACTTCTCGGTGGGGAATCCGGAGGTAATTTCCTATAAATTCATTCCAAAAACTGGAAAACTTCTCCTTAAAGGCAAAAAAGTTGGTTTCACGGATCTAGTGGTGTGGACCAAGACCGGTAAAGAAGTGGTGAGTATCTACGTTCTCTCGAAGCAAAAATTTCTTAAAACTTTCCAGCTCGCCGACGCCCTGAAGAATTTAAATCTTACGATTGATATTAAAGGCCCGATAATGACGGCTTCTGGAGTGCTAGCTGATTTTTCGGATTACCTATATCTACAAAAAATAAAAGGACAATTCCAGGACCAGGTGTTCTTTAAAATTACCCTCGACCCTAAGCTTAGAAATCATATTATTGGGCAGGTCTATAAAAAACTTTATGCGAATGGGTTCTCATCGGTCACATGTCAGGCGGATTGGTTGGATATTCTATGTTTTTATGAAGGCACGGCCAATGCAGACTTTCTTAAGCATATTGCAACCTTTTACCGAGTCTCCTTTATTCAGCAGGACTCCAGGCTACGTCACAAGAACTACCGCTTAAAACTCAAACTGGTGCAACTTGAAAGGATGGACGGAAGAGAGATCCACTTGGGATTAGACAAACTTCAAGCAACTGTTTCGGATCTTTTTACGGACGGAATCAGAAGTCTCATTGATAAAAATGCGGTTTTCCTTCAAAAATCTCAAATGGACTTATCCTCACTTGCGGAACCTGAGTTAGTAGTCAATCTGAATACACCGCAACTGATTGAGATCGGCTCTCAAATCCCCTATCAGAATATTGGAGTCCAGGGCGCAACGGTCATTGCACCAATTGACTGGAGATTTGCCGGACTAAAAATCAAAACCAAAATAACCGAGTCATACGGAAAAATGCTCCTCGACTATGAAACAGAGTTCTCCCGCCCTGTTGATCAGGCCATTAGCGGCAGCAAAGAAATATCATCGGCCCTTTTGGAAATTGGTGTCCCGATGAAAATCTTTCAAATTGGTTTTCAAACAACCGGCAAGAACCGTTTGGGTATTCCACTTCTCTCAGAAATACCAATTCTGAAGCACTTATTTGAATCGAAGTCGGATACAAAAACTTATAAACAAATTTACGGATACGTCGTTTTGGAGGCGGTGGAATAATGCTAAGTTTATTTAAAGATGCCGAAATTCCACTAGAGCGAGAAGCGGCTTTGGCACACGCAAGAAGGCTTCTTATCTCCTCTTTGAACAAGGGGATGATTCCTTCATGGGACCAATTCTTTCAGGAACTCCCGGTCTTGAATACAGCGGAAGACCTGGAGGCGATTAAAGACAATTTTTTTAGTCTCACTCAATGGCCATTTCTAGACGAGATCTTAAATCTTGAAGCAACTGAATTTTTCTTCCACTCAGTTGAAAAGTCTCAACTTATGAGCTACTCGGGGGAAAAAAGACCTGTGACGGTCCCGCTTCACCCGGAAGACTGGCAACTTTGGCTTGAAATTATTTCAATTAAATACAAACAAAACTGGAATGTAGAAAATCCATTCTGCAGCTTTTTTGGTGAATTATATGGAAAGAACTATCGATTCAGTATGATTCATGGATCAACCTCTCCGAACGGAGTTTCAAAACTAATCCTCCGCTGTTTATCTAAACGTCCTCATCCCATTACTTCGTTTGGCGAAAGTGAGATGCTGGTTGATCTTATTAAAAATAAAAAGAACATTCTTATTGCGGGATCTACTGGATCGGGAAAAACCTCTCTTTTGACCAGCCTTCTCGATTACTCGGAGCCCGATGAGCACTTAGTGGTCCTGGAAGATACTTATGAGATCATCACCGATCACCCACACCAAACGCGGTTTCTCTCCGGAGACACCACCCAGACATCGTTAAGATCGTATCTGGCATACAGTTTACGTTTGAGTCCGGATAGAATTGTTCTGGGGGAAATGCGCTCCCATGAGGTAGTGCCGTTTCTCATGGCCATGAACACAGGCCACAAGGGCTTGATGGGAACTCTGCATGCATCAAGTGCAGCAGATGCACTCAACCGTGTCGCCCTTCTCTTTACTTTATATGCAGGTGAGGCCAACCTCGCATTTGAAAAAGTCATGGAACTGATTTGTCGAAATTTAGAATATGTCGTGTTTATGGAAAACAAGAAGGTAAAGCAGGTCATTAAGATTTTAGGCTCAGAAAAAGGAGTTCCTTTTTATGAAAATGCTCTGACTCAAGCAGAAAATGTTTCAATTTTCTGAATCAGAAGAACAAGGTTCCGTTAACTGAGATTTCATGAAGAAGAAAGAAATTATAACTCATCCCCAGGATAAGATGCTTTCCAAATGAATATTGAACTCCCCCAAATAACTCATTTTGACTATGCTGGTAAGTGAGCTCGCCATTGATCACTTTTGTAAAGGGAGTAATTTCATTGCGAATAGCAAAGTTAACAAGAAACTTATCAATGAAAAGTGAAGCCGAATATAAATGAATCTTGGATGATTCATCTGTGAATTCATAATTGGTGCTGATAACCCCAGCATCCAAAACTAAGTTTTTAATAGTCGTTCCGACAGAATAGGTTTGCACCGTAAACTTCTCAGTATGCGAGTCACTTCCAAAAATCAGGGTATACGGAATACCAGATGTTGGATCATTGTGCCCAACGAGATCAAGATACAAATCATCCTGATAAACCGAAGCTCCAAAATGAAGTGGACCCAGTCGTCCTGAAACACCCACACCGGGATTGATTTTTTTTATGATATTATGCCGCTTTAATAAAATACCAGCATCCAGAGCAGCATGTTTTTTGCGAAAAAGCTTCCCACCGATGGCAATTCCTAGTTTCTGAGATTTATATTGCTCTTTTTCCTGAGTTCTTTGCAGGAGTTCATCATCCAACTCCAGGACCCTATTACCAAAAAAACTATTTTCGAAACTTTGACTGATGAGAGCTCCACCCAACTTTCCGGTACCCGTCGAGATATTTAAGTTAACCGGGTTATTGGGTTGGTAAATGAACTCGATCCCGAATCCCCTGTCATAACTCACGTTGGCGGGATTTAAATTGGCCGCAGTAGAGGGAGAAGGAAGGGAGCCGGAACTTGATCTTCGGATTTGTTTGGTCACTCCAGAGCACGAATCCAAAGCGATGATGTCACACAAAGTACTCTGGGCCTCAGCTTGAGGGATGAGGAAGCTAAAGAGGAGAAAAAAAGTAGTGATGAAAAGTAATCGGTCTGGCCTGTATTCCAACAGGGACCAGACCGATTTAAATTTAATCGCGTTTAAGTTTTTTATAAGTCAGTCGTTGAGGAACGTCAGCTTTGTCACCAAGACGGCGGCGAAGATCTTCATGGTAATCCTGGAAGTTTCCTTCGAACCAAGTCACTTTTGAGTCCCCTTCAAATGCTAACATATGAGTACAAATTCTATCTAAGAAGTAACGATCATGGGAAATGACCACAGCACAACCAGCAAACTCTAAAAGAGCTCGCTCAAGGGCCTGAAGTGTATTTACATCTAGATCATTGGTAGGCTCATCCAGAAGAAGCACGTTACCCTCTTCTTTTAACATTTTCGCCAAGTGAACACGGTTTTTCTCACCACCAGATAATTCTTTAATACGTTTTGATTGATCGTCTCCTGTAAGGTTGAATCTCGAAATATAAGCGCGAGCATTCGTTTCCTTACCACCTAGTTTGAGAAGCTCAAGCCCTCCGGAAATTTCTTGAAGTACAGTTGTCTCTGGATCCATCTCACGAGATTGATCAATATAGGAAAGCTTAACCGTCTCCCCAACTTTAAAAGACCCGGCATCTGGCTCGAGCTGCTTAGTGATCATTTTAAACAGAGTTGTTTTACCAGCTCCGTTGGGCCCGATGATTCCCACGATTCCTCCCGGAGGAAGTTTAAAAGTGAGATTTTCATAAAGGAGTTTATCTCCAAAAGCTTTCGAAATTCCATTGGCATCAATAACGATGTCACCAAGTCTTGGACCTGGTGGAATAAAGAGTTCATTAGTTTCATTGCGAGCTTCAGCAGTAGAGTCATTTTGCATTTGCTCGTAATTAGAGATACGTGCTTTAGATTTTGCCTGACGAGCTTTAGGCGACATGCGAATCCACTCAAGCTCTTCTTTCATTTTCTTCTGACGTTTAGATTCAGTTTTTTCTTCCTGAGCTAAGCGATTTGATTTTTGTTCAAGCCATGAAGAGTAATTTCCTTCCCAAGGAATACCAGCTCCGCGATCTAGTTCAAGAATCCAACCAGCAACGTTATCCAAGAAATATCTATCATGGGTAATCGCGATGACCGTTCCTTTATAAGCGTGAAGATGGCGCTCAAGCCAGAATACAGTTTCAGCATCCAAATGGTTGGTAGGCTCATCCAGAAGAAGTACATCTGGTTCAGAAAGAAGAAGGCGACATAAAGCTACACGCCGTTTTTCACCACCTGAAAGAATTCCGCAAAGCTGATCAGATGGAGGACAACGAAGAGCTTCCATCGCGAGTTCCAGACGTGAATCAAGATCCCACAAGTTTTGGAGATCCATTTTATCTTGCAGCTCGGCCTGTCTCGCAACAAGCTTATCCATTTCGGCATCAGTCATCTCTTCGCCGAACTTGTTATTTACTTCTTCGTACTCTTTAACAATATCAACTTGGGCTTGAAGTCCTTCTTCAACCACCTGACGAACTGTTTTATCATCAGCAAGTTTTGGGTCCTGCTCCAGGTAACCAAAAGTAATACCTTTATTCGCATTAACCGTTCCGAGGAAATCCTTATCAACTCCAGCAATAATTTTCAGAAGCGATGATTTACCCGAACCGTTAAGACCTAGAACTCCAATCTTGGCACCTAGGTAAAATGAAAGGGAGATATTTTTAAGAACTTCTCTCTTGGGTGGATAAATCTTTCCAACTTTATGCATACCAAAAATAACTTTTTTGTCATCGACGGCCATGGGAGTTTTCCTTTGAATTTTAAGAAGCCCCATTAAACCAGAACGGATTCAAGTTGTAAAAGATTGTTGCTCTACATTAAAGTTAAAAGGTCCCCTAAAAGCAAAAACATAAAGGCCAAATACGAAGGTAAAAAGAAAATCGACATTAATCCTAGCTTTATCACCATGAGTCGCTTCTCAAATAGTTCAAAGTGCCACTTTTCCTGAAACCTTAGCTCACTCATGAGGGTAATCACCTCTTCCTCATAACTGCCCCCCATTTGAAGAGCTTTCTGGCAAGTTTCTTTCAATTTATCAACAATATGAATCAGGGATTTCTGCTTGATCGTTTTTATCTCCCCGACCCCTGCAATCGTGAGAATTTCTGTTCTGGACAGGGGCACTTTTATCAGGGCACGGAGCACGTAGAGCATTTTCCAAAGTTTTCCGATATCAGCAAAAAATCTCTTTCTAAAAAATGAAATAACAAAAGGTAAAAGGGATAAACCAATCCCCTGCCAGCAGGCAATCAGACCCAACTTTAAGACACTGACTTTTACATCCACTAAAAAAAGCGCACCAAAAATAAAGCCCCAGGTAAGCACAACCATCATCGCCATTTGCAGCCAGGTTCCGAGGATAATTTCTTTTAATTTTTTTTCAAATTGTCGGTCTGACTGAAGGCCTTCCCTTAAAAATAAAATTGAGTCCTGATAACTTCCTCCCATTTTTCGAGCAAGGGCGAGGAGTATTTCAACCACTTCGCTATAGAACTTATACAGCGGCAGCCGTCCCGTGGACTGAAGTTCCTGCCGATTACCCCAATTAAATTTCTTGAGCCAATCTTCTAATTCTTCCGCCGCATTTTTCTTAAGAATCAAGGGGTTATTAAGGACAACTGTTTGGGTCTCTACCCAGTAAACAAGGGCGAAGATGAGCAGTGAGTAAATTATGATCGAAAGCATGGTTATTCCTTAGAAAAGTGCTGCAGATCTTGACCCTTTAATTGACAGCATGCAACTCCTTGTCATAATTTCAAACGCATGAATTCACTTCTGAAAAACACTCCAGCTCCGGCCAAGGAAACCCCTGAAAATTTCGTCCTGGAATTTGAAAAAAATCTTTTGGCCCAGAGTCTCATCGAAGCTGAACTGGTTATGACTAAACTTAAATATCTCGGATTGAACTTTGATCCCTTTCACCACGAAGTCACTTCGGAGTGCCAGCAGATCATGGATAATCTTGGCCTAACAGAACATTTGAAAAATCCTTACCTTGCGACCAATATCCTTTTGCGCCTTTTAGATAAAACAGAAGAACGAGTTAATAACTTAAAGCAGTAAAATGAATAAAATTCCTGAATGCCTTATCCATCCGATTTCAATTAAGTTGATTCGGTCCGGCCATCCGTGGATTACAGCGGATAATTTCTCTAACAGATTTCCAAGACAAAGTGAGTTTATCATCGCCACCGATGATCGCAAGCGGCCAATGGCACTTCTCCTACATGATCCAAACCATAAAAACGTTAAGGCCAGAGTCTGGAGTACAAAGTTCCCCTTTGACCGCGAAGCCCAGCATTTCACAGCGAGTATTCAGGCAAGACTAGACCTCGCGATAGAAAAAAGACTGCAAGAAGCGGCCCTTAAAGAGCGTGAAAATTATTATTTAGTTTTTGGTGAAGCCGATCAATTACCAGGATTATTTGTTCTCAGACTAAAAGACCGCATTCTAATTCAGTTCTTCACAGGTTTTTGGAATCGTTACAAATCCATTATTCAAACGACCGTACAGGAAATCTTTCCGGAAATAAAAGACGACAACATCTGGTTTCAAACCAGAGGTGAAACACGCGAACTTCAGAAGCTTCCCGTAAATGCGAGTGAATCTGGTAGAAGGGACGAATTCCATATCCAGGAATTTGGACTTCAATACTTGATTCGTCTTGGCAGCTCCTACGATCATGGGCTCTATACTGATATGAGTTCCGTCAGATATGCCCTGAAGAAATACATTACCACTGATACAGCAGTTCTTAATCTCTACTGTTACACAGGAGCGTTCTCTCTTTGGGCGATGAAACTCGGTGCCAAACAAGTCACCTCGGTGGATCTTTCACCTAAATATATTGAATGGCTTCAGCAGAACTTGGGGCTTAATCCTGAACTAAACTCAGCTCAGCACGAGGCCCTCACCATGAGCGCCGAAGAAGCTTTAGTGAAGCTGCGCCATGAAGAAAGAAAATTTGATTTCATTATTTGTGACCCACCCTCTTCTTCATCTGACGGTGAGAAAAGAACCTCGGCGATTAAAAGCTATAAAGATTTGATTTCCAAAATGGACAAGGTCCTTAATCCAAAAGGAAACATGGTCATTTTCCTAAATACCCATCAGGTGACCAATCAAAAATTTGAAAAGACAATTCAGGAAATACTGGGTGAATTAAAACTCAATTATAAACTGGGAATGCGTTTATCTCTGGGGCAAGACTGCCCAACCATTAAGGGCTTCCCTGAAGGAAATTATCTAAAAGGTTTAGTCCTGGAGAAGTTATGATCCAGGTTAAAAATCTTAAGAAAAACTTCACTTCCCACGTTAAAGAACCAGGCCTCAAGGGCTCCATTAAGTCTCTCTTCTCCCGTGAAACTCGCACTAAAGAAGCCCTCAAAACAGTGAATCTTGAGATTCAACAAGGTGAGATTATCGGCCTGATTGGGGCCAACGGTGCAGGTAAAACAACGCTGATTAAAATACTTGCCGGTATCGTTCATCCGACCTCCGGTGAAGCGCGGGTCATGGGGTTTGTTCCTTGGGAGCGCTCTAATGAGTACAGGCGCCAAATGGCGCTCATTATGGGACAAAAAAATCAGGTGTGGTGGGACTTGCCGGCCCTTGATAGCTTTATCCTTTTAAAAGAAATCTATCAGATTCCAGATGCTCAATATAAATACAATGTCGAATTTCTGGCCGAAACATTAATGGTCAAGGATCAGTTAAAAACGCAGGTGAGAAAACTCTCCCTCGGCGAAAGAATGAAGATCGAACTAATGGCCGCTCTACTTCATAACCCGAAAGTTATCTTTCTAGATGAACCTACTATTGGTCTCGATATTTCCGCCCAGAAGGCCGTCCGTGTTTTTTTGCGACAGTACCAAAAAGAGTTCAAACCCATCACGATCTTAACCTCCCATTACATGGAAGACATTAAAGAATTGTGTCCGCGCATTGTGATCATCAAAGAAGGTGAATTCGTTTATGACGGGTCACTGAACAATGTCCAGCGCATGATGGGGGACGAGAAAGTACTGAGTGTAACGACTCAGGATAAGACCTTCAAAGTAAATGTTCCGAGGACGGATCTTGCCAAAAAGACTCATCAGATTTTCGAAGAAAATGAAGTACTGGATCTAAACATACACGACCCATCCATTGAAGATATTATTGAATCGATCATGCGAAGCGGAGTCGGTCCAACATGAAATGGTGGAAACACGTCGCTGCCTTAGAGCTACGAAAAATTCTGGCCTACAGATCGGACTTCTGGGTTACTTTCCTGGGACAAATCCTAATCCAAATACTGGTGGCACGAGCGTTTTGGCAAATGATCTACGCCTCACAAGGTGTCAGTACCATGCAAGGCTACACGCTTGAGATGATGAATCTGAACTACCTCATTATCCCCATCGGGACGCGCATTCTGACCGGCGAGAATATTGGTTTTTTTGCTCGTGAAGTTTATGACGGAACCTTCACTAGGTATCTGCTCTACCCACTCTCCGTATTTCAATACAAGACCATTACGTATCTGACTTATAGTACATTTTATGTCTTTCAACTCATTCTCATTTACGGCCTGTTCAGAACGTTTATCTCGAGTTCTCCTTTTATGTTTTCCGATGTTGGGAATTTAATTTTAGGAGTGATGTTATTTTTCGTGGCTGCGGCAGTCTATGGAATGATGGCGATCTTAATTGAAATGATTTCTCTTTGGGCCGACAATATCTGGTCGCTGGCAGTGATGCTGAGATTTTTTGTTTCATTTTTCGGGGGAGGTTTTATCCCTCTCACTTTCCTGCCGGCATGGGGCCAGGACGCACTCCTCTGGACTCCATTCCCTTACTTAATTAGTTTACCAGTCCGTACCATTATGGGTCTTTCTAGTTTGGCGGAAGTATCAAACGGTGTCCTCATCCTTCTCATCTGGATTTTATTCTTTTGGGGAGTCGTAAAAATGATGTGGAAAAAAGGCCAGCATCGGTACACGGGTGTTGGAATATGAAACGCTACCTAAAACTCTATCTTTATTTTCTGCGCTTTTCGTTTTCAAAGGCGATGGAGTTTCGTGTCGATTTTACCTTCAAAATTGTCATGGATATTCTTTACTACACGGTAAATATCCTGTTTTTTAAAGTCCTCTTCCTTCATACACCTTTGCTGGCAGGATGGACTCAGGAACAAATGATGATTTTTGTTTCCAGTTATATTTTAGTCGATGCTATCAGCATGACTGTTCTTTCCAGCAATTTGTGGTGGCTCCCCTTTCACATAAATCGAGGGGATCTGGATTACCACCTAATCAGACCTGTTTCTCCCTTGTTCTTTTTGTCATTGCGGGAATTCTCGGCAAGCTCATTTATGAATCTTCTAATTGCGGTAGGGATTTTTTCATATAGCCTTATATCCTACTCTCAAGACGTTTCTGCCTGGGATGTACTGCTGCTTATCTTGTTATTAATTAATGGAACACTTATCTATTATTGCTGCCAGATGCTCATGATCCTTCCGGTTTTCTGGACTCAAAGTACCAAGGGTTTTATGGATCTTTTTTACAGCATGGGTATTGCCATGGAGAGACCCGACAAAATCTTTAAAGGATGGCTGAGGATTGTTTTCACAATTTTCTTACCGTTCGCACTGATTGCGTCTTTTCCAGTCCGCCTCTTTTTAGAAGCCTTTCACTGGCCGACGTTTTTCCACTTAACAGCAGTGAGTGTTAGTCTATGGATCATCATGCTTTATTTCTGGAGAAGAGGGTTGAGAACTTATTCTAGTGCGAGTTCTTAGAAGGCCCTGACTCTACCGGCGAGGATATCCCAGAACATTCTGAAATCACCTAGTAGGCTGTAATACGGATGCTTAAAAGTAGCAGGTCGATTTTTTTCAAAGACAAAATGTCCTGCCCACGCAAAACCATAGCCGATGACGGGAAGAAAGAGCAGCAGCATGGGATTGCCAGTAAAAAAGAACAGCAAAAGAAGCGCAATTACACCACAAGTGCCCAGAAAATGGAGCTTTCGGCACATGATATTCGAGTGCTCTCGAAGGTAAAATTGGTAGAAATCAGAAAAGTTTTTGAATTCCATTGCTTCCTCTCGCTCTTATCTTACAACGCAAGTCCACGATATCTCAAGAATTTTTAATTAGGGAGAAAAAGGGCTTATTAAGTTTTACCCGAGCATTCCGATAAGGAATAAAAAGGGTCAACTGTGAAGAGACTATTGCCGCTCCTATTAGTTCTACATACCGCTGCTTTCGCAGAGGACTCGGGCTTTGTCAGTGTCCCTGATATGAGTCAACTGCTCTACGAAGGTGAAGCTCAGAAAGCTGATTTACCACAAGATGATCTGATCGATGTCCATGAAGTAAATTATCTCAGAAACAAAAAAGCCTCGTTTTGTATGCGTCCAACAGACATGGTGGATACGATTGTGATTCACCACTCAGAGACACCCTCTACTTATACGCCTGAAGACATCAACGCTTACCACTTGAACCGCGGCAGCTCAAGTGATCCGTGGTATATGATCGCCTATAGCTTTGTGATTAATTCCCCTTATGAAGGAATGGCATTACCACTTCCTAAAGCATCAGTGGGAAGGCCATTTGAAATTGTTGGCGCCCACGCAGGAAGTAACATTTTTGTGCCAATGGATTCTGTTCAAACAAAATTATGGGCCGATAAAAAAATTCTCTGCGGCAAAGAAAACCAAGTGCCTAAATTTGACCCTACACTGGTCAAAAATAAAAAGATCAAGGCGAATGTGACGACCATCGGAATTGTAGTCAATGGAAACTATGCAGCTTATAACGGCAGCATCAATCCCGGCGGATATGATCCCACAGTAGAGACCAGAAATCCCACTCCCGATACCATTGATATGGTGGCGCGACTTTCGTGTCAGCTGCAAAAAAAATATCCCCGTATTAAATCATTGGCCTATCACAATCAATATCACAGGACCACTTGTCCTGGAAATTTCACTAACTATATGGACACCATCAAGCAGAAAGCTAAGGAGTACGGATGCGATTTCAAATTATTATCAAAACGTTATTAATATGCTTTCTCTCAGTAAGTGCATTTGCCAGAAGCGATAGGGAGATGCAGGAGCTATTTGAAAAATATGATGAGGTAACTAAATACCACAACGTCGAATTAGTTGAAGAGGTTTTCACCGAAAACTTTCTTGCTCAAAATGGCGGAAAAGAAAAATTTATCTCCAAAGTAAAATCAGTCCCTAAAGAAAAAAAGAAAAAAGGTCTGAGTTTATTGTTAAAGAAATGGAAAAAAAGCAAAATGGGAGAATTCTTTTCGGCCAAAAGAGATGGCGAAGATGAACACTCCTCTCGTACGGAATTCATCATTAAGGAAGAGGCTGGAAAGCTAAAAATCGATGGAACAATCAGTGATGGTTAATAAACTCATACTCATTGCTCTATTAATCATTTCTGCCTGCGGAAAAGACGTCAGTATTTCCACCAGAGAACTTGAGAGCAAATCAAGTCTCTCAGATGGAAATTCTACCGCCACAAATCAGGAAGGGATCCTCAAAAGAGGTACTCCTGATTTTGTCATTGTGAATGGAGTAGCCACCAAAATAAGTATCTACAGCTCCTACTCTTCTCTGGAGTTTATTGCCGTTCGACCACTTAACAGTCAGACCCCCATAAAATTCAGGGGCAAACCGAAAAAGAATGAGATGGTAATGGAGTACATTGTCGAAAAATAAGTAAAAAAAAGGCCCCATTCAGGGGCCTTCGCTTTTTATTTTTTTAAGCTTTAACAATACGATCTCTCCAGGCCGTAATATCCGGCGCCAAATAATCATATTTCATCTGGTCAATTGTGTAGGCCGAGAATTCATAATCATGAGAGTGAGTCAGACACTCTGTAGGGCATACTGTCGTGCAGAGCCCGCAGTAACAACAAAGTGCTGTATCAATTGTGAATTGAGTCAGCTTCAAACGTATCGCCTGACCATTGCTGGTTTTTTTTATCTCTGATCCCTCAGGAAGTTTCTCTGAAGCGATGTAGATACAATCTACCGGACAGGCCATGGCACATTGAGTGCAGCTGATGCAGTTAAGAGAATCGTTAAAGAGACGCATGCGAGCGCGCTCTGGAAGGACTTCTCGAACTTCTGGGTATTCGATTGAAACTGGCTTAACTGCCCAAACGTAGCGGAAAGTAATCCACATACCTTTAAGACTCGTCGAGATACCGTCCCAAAGACCACCGAAATATTCTTTAACAGAAGATGGATGGTGAACTTGTGTACTCATCTGTCTATTTCTCCTAATACGATATCAATTGATCCTACAGTCGCCACAAAGTCAGCAATCATCTGACCAGGTGCTACTCTTGGAAGCATAGATGTGTGTGCAAAACAGGGAGACTTAACTTTTAAACGATAAGGCGTTTTCTCATCGGCCTTAGTCACCAAATGGAAAGCAAGCTCTCCACGAGGACACTCAGCACGAACATAAACTTCACCTTCAGGAAGCTTCATGACCTTAGGCACTTTGCCCATGACTGAGCCTGGCTCAAGTTTCTCAATTACCTGACGAATAATTTTGATCGACTCAACAACTTCTTTCATACGAACGATGTAACGGTTCCAGCAGTCACCAGCCTGACCAACACCATCAACGCCACCAACTGGGACGTCAAAATCAAATTCATTATAAAGTGAGTAAGGAGCATTCTTACGAAGATCCCACTTCATCCCTGCTCCGCGAAGAATAGGGCCAGTGGCACCAAAATCAAGACAATCCTGGACGTTCATCACACCGACATTAGCAGTACGAGCTATGAAGATTTTGTTCATTGAAAGAAGTTCATGATATTTTTTCGCTTCTTCTTCCATGTCATTACAGAAAGCTGAAACTCTTGCGAGTTGATCATCATTCCAGTCATTCCATAAACCACCAATCCAAATGTAGTTATAAAGAAGACGGGCACCGGAAACTTCTTCAAAGAAACGAAGAATTTTTTCACGGTAATCAAAAGCATATAAGAAAGGAGAGAAAGCTCCTAAATCGATAGCATATGTTCCGAAGGCCATTAAGTGAGAGGCGATACGCTGAAGCTCGCAAGTCATAATACGAAGAAGCTCAGCACGACGTGGAACCTCAGTCCCCAGCATTTTTTCAATCGTCATGGCATAGGTCCATTCCATGTTCATTGAAGCAAGATAATCCAAGCGATCAACGAAAGGAATCACACCACGAAAGTCGATATTTTCTGAATGTTTTTCCATGCAGCGGTGAAGGTAACCGATATGGGGTATAGCGTGAGCAACAATTTCAGAATCAGTCCAAATTTCAATTCTCAAAACTCCGTGGGTGGCAGGATGCTGCGGGCCCATATTCAGAGTCAGAAGTTCTGATTTAAGCTGTTCTGTTTCAGTATTTAGAGTCGGCTTTATTGGTTCGCCAACATCCCAACGGGTTTGCATATTTTACCTCTTATTGAGCTTTCGCAGCTTGCGCTTTTTTAATCATATCCTGACGAACGATGAACTCACGGTCTTCCATGTTCATCTTATTATCTGGATAGACTGTCATGCCGTTATAATCTTTCTGAGCAACGTAATCTTTACGAAGAGGGAATCCTTGCCAGTCATCTGGACAAAGAATTCTTCTCAGGTCCGGGTGATTATTAAATTTAATTCCGAACATGTCGAAAACTTCACGCTCTAAAAAGTTTGCAGCAGCATAGACACTAACAATTGAATCAATGGCCGGATTCACACGATCAGTGACTTTAACTTTCACCGTAACGTCTCTCACAGCAGTAGGATCATAGTTAGTCAGCATGTAACAAACTTCCATGTGATCCATATAATCAACACCGCTAATGCAGTGAAGAGAGTTGAATGATGTTTCTTTATTTGATTTAAGAAACTCGATAACTTTCAGGATATGAGAAGCATCAACCGTAATACTAGAATCAAACTTCTTTGAATCAGCAGTTAAGTAAGCCACTGCGTTTGCACCTGAGACATTTCTGTTAATCAGGTCTGATAATTCCTTATGCATGTTTTACCCACTTATTACGAAGAAGACGCTCGTTTGCAATTTTCTTCTGAAGAGTCATTACACCTTCGATAAGAGCTTCCGGACGAGGAGGACAGCCTGGAACATACACATCAACAGGAACCACTTCATCAACGCCTTTAAGAACGTGATAACCGTATTGCCAGTATGGTCCGCCCTTGTTCGCACAAGAGCCCATTGAGATAACGTATTTCGGCTCGGCCATTTGCTCGTAAAGAACTTTCACTCGAGTTGCCATTTTCAAAGTCACTGTGCCTGCAACAATCATGAGATCTGATCGACGAGGAGTCGCCATGAAGGCACCACAACCAAATCTTTCTAAATCGTATTTAGATGCACCTGTTGCCATCATTTCGATCGCACAACAAGCAAGACCAAAGGTCATTGGCCATAAAGAATTTTTTCGACCCCAGTTCAAAAAATCATCAAGGGTCGTAAGAACAACACCATCTTGCATGGATTAACTCCGGTTCAACTAAAATTTACTAGCCTTAGTTTTACCTTTTAGGGCCTGAAATTTCAATCATTTCCGAAGGAATTCAAGAGTTGCCGAAATTATTTTTGAGGACAGCGCTCGGAGTAGGTTTCTTGGAATTTTTCTTTACCGACGAGAGTAGATGCGGGACCACGTTGAGGACCTTGCTGCATGTAGGCAAGACGCTTTTTATCGTTCTCACAAACCTTATTTAGGACTAAATCGTACTCCATAAGTGCAGCAATCGGATAAGGCACGCCATAAGCCGAAGAAATAAAATTTATTTTTTCACCTTTTAGGTCTGAAAATGAGCTAGCGATAGATCGGCCTTCAAGCTGCTTATTGAAACTCGGATAATAATCACCTACATGATAAAATAGCTCAACTGCTTTACTAAAAGACAGCTCGCCTCGCTCGCCTTCAATTTTCTGGCAATGAGAGCGGGACTGAACTTTAGTCGAAAACAATTCTTTTAAAACACGGCATTCGGTCAAGAAGGCTTGAACCTCTCCCCCGTGGCCCTCAATGGTGCTTTTAATAAAATCTTTGGCATTAAAACTATCTGAATAAGGATTAAAACTTTCTCGGTAAACAAAATGGGTCAGCTCGTGGGCCAGATCAAGCAGGGCGTCATCCCAACCCAGATGGCGGCTAATAAAAACCATCGACCGTGACTCATAGATGACGTGCTCAGGTGAATGAGGGGAAAACTTTCGAACTAGAGTCGTATCAGTTAAAGACGACTCCCCCGCTTTCACCACATCATGGAGGGTTTGACCCATGCGACTGGCCTTGTACTGGGCTTCCTTGATGAGTTTCTCTCCGGTGCGAGAGTGGCCGAGAAGTTCAAAAAGTTTTTTAAGATTAAGCTCGGGAGAAGAAGTGAAGTCCATCCAGCTGCCGCGAGACATCTGGCCTTCCACGTGAATAGTTCTTTCCTCTACCGCGTGGAGTGGATGGTGAACTGAAAATAGAAGAATAAATAGTACGAAATACTTCATTAATCTGCTCTTCGGCAGACTTAATGGATTCTAGAGAAAAAATTGAATCAGAGTGCGTTAAATTTGAAAGTGTGAATGGCTTTACCTGACTCAGACACTTTGATATTGCCGACGATCTTCTTAGCGACCTCTTCGGTCCCAGTGGCCAGCGGGGCGATCGCCACTTGGTAATTTCCGGGGCCCAAATTGATCTCCACCATCCTGAAGGCCTGGGGAAGCGTCGTCCAATGCCTGGTATCGGCCTTTTCCAGTGCCGCAATCCCTTTCGAGGCACCCACATAAGTCGCCATGGCGGCGGCCCCTGCTATGAAGGCACCATTTTTTTGCAAATTATTATGAACCTGCATGGCGGCCACAATCGCCAGTATATGTTTAACAGCGACTCTGGAGCCCGTTTTTACATAACGACTGACGACGTCTTCTTCTAAAACTAGTTTTGCGATCTCACCATTTTCAGAAATGATCGCTAAGGGCTCCTGCTTGAGAACTTTTCCTGTTTCGTCGAGAATGAGAATTTGAAAGTCTTTTAGCTTGGGTGATTTTTCAATCATGGGTAGCTCAAACGAAATTGCCGCCTCATTAACTCCCAAGCGAGTTGCATCGTAAGCAAAAACAAAACTTCCAGGCCCCTCAAGAGCGGAAGGCCGCATACCAAGAGTATTCATGGCAAAACCAGTCAGGACAGCTCCACCGACTGTTGCAATAAAGGCTTTGGCCGCTGGACTCTCAACGGAATCAATCGCGCCTTTCAAACCAAAATTAAATGGCTTCCCTACTTTTTGCGGAATCAATCCTTCTTCAAGCACAATCACAACATTGCCTTTAGGCTCACTGACTTTCTTCAATACTTCTGCTGCTGGCTTGAGTGTCTTGAGTTGAAGATTATAATCGGTGTTACGAATTTCGCGAGTTAAAGCAAGAATTTTGTAATGAAGAAAATTCTTCAAGTGTTGTTGAGCAGGAGTCGCAACATAAGACTTGGCGGAAGGATTCTTCCCCTGACCTAAGGCAGTTTCATATTCTTTGATGTAGTCGACACTTTTAGAGTTGTAGACCTCAAAAGCTCCGCCCATTAAATCAAGAATATTCAAAGCATCTTTATAAAGTTGCAGGGCAATTTGTTTGTCTGTCCGTATTTCGCTCACCTCATGCATTTGGGCACCAAATACCTTGAGCATCAAATCAGTTTGATAGATGGTTTTAGGTTCAGCACTTCTTTGGAGTTGGGCAAAATAAGAATCCCAGGCCAGGATTGTTCCCCTCGCTCCCTGAAGATCTAATTTGTTTTGAGTTTTCAGGTAACGGGAATAATAAGCTTTAGAGAGAAAATAATGAGCATAGGATCGCTCGTAACTGGCACCATAAAAAACATCAGAAGCATCATTGATTAAAAAAGAGGCAGCTTTCGCAGAAAGTTTTTTGGTATAAAGCTGGTCAATCAAATCGATGGCAATCTGAAAAGACTTTATAGCGCCGTCATCATTCCCTTGCGCCAGCAAGAGAGTGCCCTCTTCCAGGTTGGCCAAAAGAATACTCTTAGGATCTTTCTTAAGCTCACTGGTCTTTAAAATTTCGGCCGCTTTATCCAACTCTCCGGCACCGTACGCTTCGCGAAAGGCACGCATCTGATCTTTTGACTTAGAGGCACAGGCCCCTAAGATCAAAAGACAAGATAAGAATAAAAGATGAAAGGAGGATTTTACCATCCAGAAGCATTCTTCTCAGAGTACTTAAAGACTTTTGTACGAGTACGAAGAAGCTCAGTGGCTTTCTCAATATCCGTCATACGCATATTTACTGAGTATTCTTTGATAGTTTTGCCTTCGCGCTTCTCAGGCTTCATATAAACGTTACCAAAAATCATAACGTCAGCTCCGGTCTGTTTACCAATTTTTTTAACAGTTGCCGGATCTACCATCCCATCGTTTTGGTAAGTGATCTCGCCCAGAATTTTTTCGCGAGCTGCCTGATCTACCAATTCAAACTCACCAGAAAGAGAAAGCTCATTTAAGAGTTCATCGTTCAGGTCTCCAATTGGGAAATAGGCTTCAGAAGTTTGGTTCTGAACTTCAGCGATAAAAACTTTTGGCGTCTGGTGACGAGCTTTCATTTTGCTAAAGCCAGGGTGAGCCTTCATTTGTTTTACAATATCAGTCACTGCCTGAGTCGTATCGGCACTCATCCAGTTATCAGTGATGCCTAGACCTTTTTCATCTGATTCATTTGCATCAACTCTTTTTGCCTTAAAACTTCCACAAGAAGTCGCGAGGATAGAGATTGAAAGGACAGCAATTAAAAATTTCATAGATACTCCTTATACTTCACCTTTACGGGCCTTAACGAAGTCTTCATCAACTTGATCAAGAGCTTTTTTTACATTTTCTTTTGTTTCAACATCATCAGCTTTATTAACGATGTCTTCAGATGCTTTTTCGATAGCAGCTTTAAGACGTGCGCTGTCCATTCTCACGAGAGTGGCGCAAGTGAAGCCGATATAATCTTTTTTGGCACCCATCTTTTGAAGATAGCTGCGTTTTTCCCAGTATGTCTTGATTACGGCTGCACCGTGGATCATTGACTGAACTCTTTCAGCAAGAGTATTAGAAACAAATTCTCTCATCGGCTGAGTCTTAGGATTGTTCGGATCAATCGCTGGAGAACCTTCTTCTGAAGCTGCCAGGGATTTCTGAATGAAAGTGGTGATCTCTGAAGCGATATCCGCACGCACATTTGCTTTAGCAAGGTTACAAGCGATCTCGCGGTTAACTTTTGGTTCTGTTTCAAATGAAAAATAGCGGTATTTAGTCACATCCATATTTTCCTGCTCAACCCAGACTGAAGCATCTTCAATCCAACCCGGGCGAGTTGTTGAAGAACCATCTTTCACTTCATAATCGCGTGAGATTGTTTCGGAATTATCCACATCCTTAACAGTCTTTTTGCTGGAACAAGCAGCACCCAATAATGAGAGTGCAATCAACAGAGGCATTAGCTTCATATAAGCTCCTTTATTTTAATCTAAACGCAAATCAGATAAATGGTTTTCTATGTAGTCATTAAAGTAGTTTTTTACTTTTAAAAGAGCATCGCCCTGGGTTCTGCCGGTAACTGTCTCTGAAGCAGAAATGGTTCTTTTTTTGTCACCATTTACAATGCTCGTCATGCTGAGAGTGAAAGTATGTTTTTCAAAACCTTCTACATTCATAAATTCTTTGATTGAGTCAACCTGGACAATAACAATTTTTCCAGCGTCTCCCTTAACCAATTTGAAACCGGCCTCAGTCAGAAGCTCGGCTATTTTCTCCCGCATCCAATCTGGGGCCTGACCAATTTTAAGGTGTAGAGGCTCTGTTTTTGGCTTGGACTCTCTCCACTCAACAATATTCTGCCAAGTAACCTTGGAAGGGCGAGGTGATCCTGAGACAATCGAATAACGCTCATTGAGACGTTCACGTTCAAGGTAGAGCTTCACGATCCGGCGAAGATTGGTGCGTTGATGATTAGACCACAACGTCTCCAGCTCTCCATCAACTTTAGTGAGCCGGCCCCCGATAAGTTCGCTGGCTTTCTGTCTATCAAGAGACGCAAGCGAATGGGTAAGGCCATCTTTTTTGAAATGATTCTTTATTTGCACGGTTTCTAAAACCTGCTCAACAGATTCTTTGATTGATTTTTGAACTTCCTCTTTAACGTCAGCTTGCCAAGGAAAGGTTTGAGAACCACTCGTGGAAACACTTAGTTCTGACTGAACTTTAATCTCAAAAATACTGCCCAAATTAGTTCTGGCCTCTGCATCTGCCTGGGTCAGGGTTTTCCCCTCACCTGTGGCACACAATTCCAGTGCCTCTGAACAGCCATCATAAGGGGAATAAAGCCAGGCAGGGACTTCAGGAGCACTCTCGGTCAAAGATGGTTCTTTTTTAAAGTGCGAACAGCTGCTTATTAGCGCTAACAAGAGGAGGTATTTCATTTGCAAAAATTTTGAACCGAGGGGGCTTTAAAGTCAAATAATCACGGCAACTAACGCAAAGCACGATCTTTCTGGTCCTCTTAACAGAAACTTAACCTTTATCAATGGTACTTATCTGATATAAAAGGCCCATGAAGAACGCCACTATTTTAGTTATTGAAGACGAGCACGACATTCGTGACTTAATCTCTTTTCAACTTAAATCCGAAGGCCACACGGTGTTGGCAGTGGAGAGCGCGGATAAGGCCGTATCCATCATTGAGCGCGGTGAAAAAATCGATCTTTTTATCATCGATTGGATGCTCCCAGGCTCAATGAATGGTCTGGATTTTACAAAAAAACTCAAATCCCACAAAAATTATAAAGATCTTCCTGTGGTTATGATAACGGCACTCACTCAGGCGGAAAATATCGTGGCCGGCCTTGACGCGGGAGCAGATGATTACATAACCAAGCCGTTTGACCTCAACGTCCTCCAGGCCAGAGTCAGAGTTCAGCTGAGAGGGGCCACAGACGCCAAATCCGTGGCAAAAGACATGCTGGATTTTGGATTATTAAAAATTGAAACGAATAAGTGCCGGGTTTTCATTCAAAATGAAGAAGTTACACTTACATCGACTGAATTCAAAATTCTCCTTTTGTTGGCCCAAAAACCTGGTCACGTTTATACGCGCGAGCAGTTTATCAACAATATTCAGGGCGAGAACATCTTCGTAACTGGTCGAACTATCGACACACACATAGCGGGACTCAGAAAAAAGCTGGGCGAGGCTTCCAATATGATTGAAACAATCCGGGGCATCGGCTATAGATTCAAAGATGTCATCTGAAATTACTTATCCTTGGTTCTTCTTTTATCGAATAGCTCGCCTGTCGTTTCTGGTTTTTTTGCCCACAATTTTCATGATTCTGTTTTTTTATAGGTCTTCCTACAAGGAAGGTCTGATTTCACAAATGACGATTCAGGTAGAAGAGAGTCTCAGGACAACTCAGGAGACTCTACAAAAAACAGACATTAACCTAACCGATTGGTGCCAAAATCTGCACCCCCGTGAGGCCCGGTATTCCATCATCAACAAAGAAGGAAAAATTCTTTGTGATACTAATACAGATAAAGAAGGCAAAAAAATCAACGACATGTCAGAAGTCACGGGCAGCTTCGAGAAAGGTTTTTTCTCTCAGGTGAGGCATAGTGATTTTTTTAAGACTCAGTCTTTATTTGCCAGCCTGAAATTTTCGGACGAAGTCATCATTCGAAAAATTATACCTATTAGCTCGTTGAAAGATGATATGAACCGCTTTGACCGCGTCATCTTCCTACGTATAGTGCCCTTCGCTTTTTTAAGTTACATCGTCTTTCTTATTTTATTTTACCAGGCAACAAAACCCCTGGGCGGAATTCTCAACAAAGTAGAACAATTTAAAATCGACATCCCCTTCAATAAGAACCTTCAGCTGCTGTACAAAAAAGATGAGTGGTCACGAATTAATGAAGCCCTCAATGAAGCCGATCACCAGCTCAAGACCCAAATCACCAACGTCAGGAATGAAAACGAAAAGATCGCTGCCATTTTAGAATCGATCTACGATGACATTATTGCCATTGACCCCTATGAAACGGTTCTTTTTTATAATTCAAATTTTAAACGCAATTTCATGCGAGAAAAAAGCTACAAAGATATAATGCCCAAACTTTGGCACACTCTTAGCGACGAGCCTGTGCTAGAAGCTTTCAGATCTGTCCTTAAAAATGGCGAGACAGTGTCCCTAAAGGGTCTCAAATTTCTTTCTTCGCAAAATCCTGAACGCTACTTTGATTTAACTATTACTTCGCTTAAAAATGCTGAGGGCAAAATAAGCGGGGCCTTAGGCGTTTTTTACGATGTCACTGAATTCAAACTTACTGAGCAGATGCGAGTTGATTTTGTCGCCAACGTCTCCCATGAAATCCGTACCCCCTTAACTTCCATCAAGGGATACAGCCAGCTACTTGAGGCGCAGAAATCAAAAGTCGATCCGGAGCTGCATGTTTTCCTCCAGAAAATCATCACCAACACAGAAAGAATGATCGCCCTTTTTAATGATCTGCTCAATCTTTCAGTGATTGAATCTAAGAACATAATGAAGTTTGAGGAATTTGACCTGAAAGAACTCATTCACACAATTGCGAGCAATATCAGAACTAATTACCCTAACAAGAAAGTGAATATCTCCAAAGATATCCAACTTACTACGATCAAAGGGGATGCTCGCCTGATGGAACAAGTATTATCCAACCTGATTGATAATGCCTGCAAATACTCTGGTGAAGATATCGCTATCAAGATTGAGACTTTTGCCAAAGCCGATAAAGGCTATATCGCCGTTGAAGATGATGGACCAGGAATTCCGAAAGAGCATATCCAAAGAATTTTTGAGCGGTTTTACCGAGTCGATTCCTCGCGCGAGACATCTCGAGGAACGGGTTTAGGGCTTTCCATCGTTAAACATATCATCTCCAAACACGGTGGCAGGATCTGGGCCGAGAGTGTAGAAAACGGCGGAACGAAATTTATTATTGAATTGCCTCTGACCTAGAAAACGTATTCTAATTCAAAGCTGTAGACATATTTCTTGTAAGCAAAATTCTCTTCATCATCAGACTTATAGTCCTGATAATCGAACTTCAAACTTCCACGCCAGTTCTTTTTAAAGTTTTTAGCAAGTCTGGCACTCGGGTTGAACAGATATTCAACGCCACGATCATCATTATTAAGAGGTTTAGTGCGAGTAATTCCCAGGCCAAAGCTAGGAGAAAACCACTCTTTATAGCGGCCCATAATCAAATCCCCTCTGAGCGTAAATGAATTGGTATCAAAAACATCAGACTCCACCCGACTCATATCATAACTGGCATAGACCAATACTGTGTGGGTAGTAAAGTTTCGGACCTGCTCATAGACAAAACTCGTTGTATTCGAGTCTGAAGTATCAACATAACTATCAAAAATTCTTCTTCTTAATCTTACTATCGACTCTCCCCAAGTGAAAAAATTAAACCGCTCACCCAACATCAAAGTATGAGAGCGGAATGAGAACTCAAGTTTTTCTTCGGCGTTCACATCTCTTTTACCGTCACCGTAATCATAATCAAACAGGACAGAAGCTGGTTTGTCCCACAAATGGTGCTCGTAAGCGGTACGAACGGCGGGAGCGATGAGGTAGTTATCGTTTCGATAAATTTCAGGAACCCGGTTCAAATAACGAGTGTAGTTAAAACGAAGTTCAGGAGAAACACTAAAAAAATCTTTATGATAAAAAGTATAACGACCCATGAGATCGGTCTTGGCGAATCCAGATCTTTTCTTTGATTCAGATACTGACTGTTCTGTCGGAGAGAATACCACGTTGGAATCCTGGCCATATTCCAAAGCGATACGCGCGAAATAAGGCGGAGTTAAGGTTGGGCGCCCGTTTCTAAGTTTAAACAAAACCAGATCATATTTTCTTTGAAGGGAGACGATTTTTCCCTGAATTTCCGGGGCCAGTCCTGAACTCTTATCAAGATCATAGGCGAGTTGATATTGAGGAATCACATAACTCTCTACTGCCCTGAAAGCATCTGGATGTTTTTCGACTTGCTCGAGGTAGATATCACCTATTTGCATCTCAGCGGCTTGCCTGACTTCCATGGCTTCGGCTGCATCAAGTTTTTGAATCGCTTGATAAAACGTAACCGCTTTTTTCTTCTCACCTAGTTCTTTGGAGATGAAAGCAATATAGTAAAGCGAGACTGCGCGTTTAAATTTTTTCTTGAGTGATTCCCTGAACTGAATTCTGGCTTCAGATAGTTTTTCCGCAGCAAAGAGCGCCTGCCCATATTCGTAGTGAATGTCCTGGGCGGTAAAATCCAGCCCCAGAGCTTGATCGAAGCTTGCTATGGCCTCAGGGAATTCCTGAAGTCGATTATAACAAATCCCTTTCCAATAAATTGTTAGTCCAAGCAGGGAGCGGTCTGGTTTTTGCGATGTTTTGAATTTTTGCTCAATGGCATTTAGTTCTGTAATTGTTGATTGATATTTACCAGCAGCAAATGTTTCAGCAGCACCTTTAAATAAAGCATCTTTTGAGGCATTGCCTATTTCTGAACTGGGGCCCTGCCCAAACGCCGAAAGGCAGATGGAAAACAACAGTATCCACATCAACAACTTCATTCTCTTCCTTAAGAACTATATTTAACAAATCTTTAAGTTTAACTTCAAATACAAAAGACTATGGGCAAGTTGACCCCGTACAAATGTTTATGGTCCTCTCTTTGGGACCAGTATTCAACTGTTGGTTAGCATCAATAATGTTCGTTACGCCACCAGATGTATTTTTGTTTGCAGGATCATACGGAGATAGGAATGCCCCGTCTTTTGGAGGCAAGAGTCCAATTGTTCCGCCCGCTGGAGGAAGGGCCCCAATTTCCAGTTTCACCGGAGAAGGTGCTGCAACTTCAACGACCTTTCTTTCTCCGCCCTCGCCTACAACTGCCATCATGATTTTTCCGTCAGCAGTAATTTCGACGTTTTTCGGTGGTTGATATGAGCCATCAGCTCCGATTTTCCCAGTTTCAGGTCCTGGAATATAGGTATTGGTATTTGTATCCAGTACGCTGTCTTTTCCTGGAGGGATGATGATTCCGGACTCAACGTGGACAAACGAGCCATTGGCCGGTTTTATTTTATCACCATTGATGTATCCGTCAGGGTTGGCCGATGAAGCGACTTTTTGATCTCCAGTAGAACTAACTGCTGACGCATTACTTACGACTTTTCCGTCAAGACCACCAGGCACCACAGATTTTTTTGAATCCTCTGAGCCTGAATTACTTGGGGCCCTTTCAAAGGTATCATTTTTCTCGAGAGTTTCTCGTTGCTCAACGTTTAATAAAGAAGGGACTGTCGGCTCTGGACGATTCTGTTCCACTACAGAGAATTCACCCGGACTCATGCGCACACCACGGTCAACCATGTCTTCCAGTCTTCCTGATTCTGAGACACCACGAGCATCTAATTTATTAAAAACGACTTCGCCTTCAAAGAGAATAGCGGCCGTGTTTTTACCATTGGTTGAAATCATAAAGTCCGTACCACGAATACCCATAACTGCGTTGGGAGTTTTGATAAAGAGCTTTGATTTATCCTTGTTCATTTGGAGATAGTCTTTAGTCACTTGTGAGCGAATTTTACCTTTCACAAGATCAATAACGCCGGAATCATTTCCTGAGAATTTCTCAATCTTCATTTCAGAATTCGGACCGATATTCATTTGAGATTTATCAATAAAAACAAGTTTGGCAAAACTCTTGTCGGCGGTTTTAACCACTGATCCTTCCTCAACCCAATCTTCTACTTTAAGTTTCAAGGTTTTCCCCAAAGTCATTACGTCCACTTCACCGCGAACAATTTTAACCACCGCAACTTTCTTTGATTGGCCGAAGGCCAGCGGAGTCATCGAAAGAAGTAAGATCAAAAATAGGGTCTTCATGAAAAATACCTTGGTTTATTTAAAACTCTCTGAATAATTATACGCCTCTCCAAACTGCATCCAAACGCGGGACTTTATGAGCAAGATTTTCCACACTTAGCTCATATCTTTGCCGGCGCTGAAGGCAAAAAGGAGTAGCCGTTTTACTCTCCTAAGCACCTGATACTATTCTGATTTTGGCAGTCCCTTGCCACAAATCTGAGGCAAAAGCACAAACCAAAAACAAATATTATTTAACAGTCGTATGCCTTGGATAAGCGTCCAAAAGCCTTCTCCGACCAATACATTCAAGCATTTACTCATCACATTTTCCTCCAAATCGACCGAAAACTAGGATGGAGCAATGGGCCCTCTTTTATGTGATGTAAAATATTGAGGAGTCCAATTAAGGAGTTTTCCGTGAAAGCATTATTCATTCATTCTTTTCTGATAACGACCCTTCTCACACTCGTTGGGTGTGGAAGTAAGGAGAACGCTGTCAGCTTGGAAGTCACAAGCAGCTTCGCCATGACCGCAGCTGGTTATAGTGGAGGCCTAGTTGTTTCAGGAAAAAATGCGATCGGACAACGATTTGTTAAAACTGTTTTTGGTGGAACTTCATTAAAGGTTGTTCTTCCAGATGGTGCTTGGGATCTAAGTGTTGTTGGCTGGGATGGAGCGGCTCCATCTGCCGGCCAGGCACCATTTAGTGGTACTCCCTACTGTGGTAAATCAAGTATTAATCTTTCTGGTACTGATGCAAGTGCGACAGTTACTATTAATGCGGCCAATTGTCTCAGTGCTGATTTTAGTGGTTCTCCATTCGTTAATACTGGCATTTCAGAAATCTATCCTTTAAAAATTGTGACTTGCGGATCCTTTTATAAACACACCAGTGCCACCAGTTTTACAAAAATTACGGCAAACAATTCCAACGGTGCTGGAATGACCAGTGATTTTTGTAGCTCTGTTTATCATCCCCTTGACCTCAGAAGCCAAACTAAAAGTATTAAACTCATCCCTATCGATAAGAATTTTAATGGAGTTTATGGTGGTCAGCCGGCCAATAACCCCCATTGTTTAACTGGAAGTGGTGGTGTTTTTAACTTAGCTCAACAGATTCCCGTTGCCGGTCTTCCCGTTCAAGTGGCATTTTATGAAGACTCTGGTTGCCAAAAACAAAGCTCTTTTGTTCTATTTCCTGATGGCCTAAAAGACGGATACGCGGCTAAATTTGATTCTATAGTAGATAACAAGTCAGCTGATACAAACGGGGCTTCTCAGGCCAACCGACTTTTCGTTTCCGACAACGGAATCAACAGAGGATGGTCCCCTTTCTACGCACTCATGCCGAACATGAAATGTGCAACAGGATTCTGTGCTGATTTTGTGGCCGGCTCTTCGTCTGCGAAATATGCTGATGCTATTCATGATTTTTTTATGGAAGTTGACTACCAAGGAACTGTAAACGAACCTCAGCCGCTGACCTTTCCAGCAAGTTCTAATATTTGTTCGACGGTAATTGCGAATCACCCAGCCACTGTTCCTGGGTACACAAATTATCTCGATACACCAACCTGTACATATAGTGTTGTAGACGGCAAAGGTCAGATCACATTAATGGTAAAACCCAAAGTCGCACAATCTCCCTGCTTAGGTGAGCTGAACGATATTTGCCGCTCCCCTGACCAAAAATTTATTCTACTCGTAAATGGTGAAGAAAAAGAAATATATTTCAGTGGTAAAAAAGATTACGCCGGCGCTGTCCAACCAGTCCCTTTCAGCCATCTTTTTTTTCCGGTGAGACAAGCTACAAATATTGCAACTTGTTTAGCCTATAATATTAATAACGTTGCTATAGCTGGTGCAAACGTTCTGGCACCTGTTTTAGATTGTATTCTGACATCAAGTCCGTGGCTCAGAGCGAAGCCTTTTTACAACTCGGGCAATAAATCATTTCAAGTTGAAAACGTGGGAACCAACTATGGAACCGCCACATTCGATGATGCCTCTGCCGCTTTAACTTTGGACCTCCTCATGCTCCCTCCCTCGGAGAGAGAGCAAAGAAACTTAACCAACGTCATTTTTGAATCGATTGGCGGAACTGGTTGGATGGAAAGCTTTAAGTACGAAAATAATAACAACAACGACGATGATCATGAAACGAGAGCCTACGGCTCCATCAGAAGGGCGCGTGAATTTTTTTCTCCTGATGGTCCGGGAGGCCTCTTTGGTGATGCGAATACTGATGATTGTTCAAGTACTGTAGGGACGAAACAAATCAGACTCGATGATAAAGATCAACCTCATGATTATGAAATCACTATTGCTAATATCGATGGAAATACTTCAACGGACACGAGACACACTAGACCAACCGCTTACTGTAACGACACCAATTTAAATCCGGGTAGTTGTGCTGTAGCTGCTCCAGAGAATTACGGAAAATTTGAGAAGGCAATGCTAATTAAAGAAGATGGTGTTGCAAAAGAAATTGTTTTATTTGATTGCGGATCACAAAGAGGACGCTACGAAGCGGTTCACAGCGATATGTGGGATGGAAAATATCAAAGAGAAAAAGAACTCATGTACTGGAATACCCAGGATAGTGCTTATGCTCGATTTGAGAAATATTCCCGCCAAATGGAATCGACGGTGTCCAATTTCGCAAGTACTACCCGCAGCGAGCGCAGCTTTGAGAAAGTTTTCAAGTATGCAGCATCTCAGGATAAAATTCATGGTCGAGTTTATAAGTACTCAACTTACACCGACCCGACGACAAGTGCTGTCTCTCAAAATCTGACAGCGGCCAGATTTCAACTCTACAAGAGCTCGACTTGGGACTACAGTTATGCCTTTTTTGATTTCCATGAGCCGTCAACAAACGACCTCTTTCCGGCCGCCGGCGAGTATGCCACTCTGAAAGCTGAATCATTCACCAACACGCACTTTTGCGGGATGGGCTTTAAATTCCCACAAGACTTTTTGTATAACAAGAACTGTAGCACTTTTAACTTTCTCACCGGTGAAGTGGCCCCAATCTTTGGAACCTTTACTTCTTATCAGCACATCAAAGGAACAAACTTTGATCCGATCATGAACTCAGGTTACTTCCCTGTTTCTTGGCCATAATTTTTTAATTGGGCCCGACATCACTGTTGGGCCCTTACTAACTTTCACCCGTTTACCGCGCGTTTCTAATATTATGCAACAAGGCCCTTCCTAAACGCTCCAAGTCAAGACTACAACTCCCCCACTTCTCAGGGGGAATTAATTATGATGATCAGAATGATCTTTATCGCGGTCCTTTTCACTGCTATGGCCCACGCTTCAACTTCCAGCATCAATGAGGCCTGGAAAGGCTTCTCAGCGCCTGAAATCATGGCCGATGGATACAACCCTAAGCTAGCGGAGCTTCCTCTTGAAGGCACCATTCAGATCGGCCCTCGTGCCTGGTCTGGCCACTACTGGCCGTCACAAGAAGGCGGAATCAATGTTCGCTGGAACTCTGCCACGCGTGAAGGCTTTAAGTACGAATCCCCTTCAATCGCTCAAGTGAAAAACATGTCACTTGATCAATTGGCCACTCTCGCACCTTCAGAAAAATATGATCTATATACCGGGCAATATGATTACCCAATGAAAGCTCTGGCCGCCATTGCCGCCAATCGACATGCACCAGACTGGGCAGGGATATGCCACGGTTGGGCCCCGGCGACTTTGAATCATAATGAGCCTTCACCAAAAGTTCTAACTAACCCAGACGGCATTCAAATTCCTTTTGGTTCATCAGATATCAAAGCACTCGTTAGCTACTACTACGCTTTTCATCACGAGACAGACAGCACACATCAAACTGGACTACGTTGCCATTTTGGAAGCTGGATGGGTGGAGCTAAGGGCTGTCAGAATGACTTAAATGCTGGTGCCTTTCACATCATCATCACAAACATGCTGGGTCTTCGCAAAGAAGGATTCATTGCAGATGTAGATCGCTACAAAGAAGTTTGGAATCAGCCAGTTGTTGGATACAAGTCAAAGATCCTTGCCGATAACCTTGCTCCTGAGAAAAACGCTGCCTCATCAGCGGTCAAAGAAATGAAAGTTGAAACAGAGTTTTTCTATGTTGATGAAGTAGAACACGTCACTTGGGATATGGTTCACGGAACGAAACAACAATTAATTGCTTCTCGCACCTATGTCTATCGCCTTGAACTTGATGCTCAAGGAAGAATCGTGGGTGGTGAATGGGAATCAGCTGAAAGACCAGACTTCCTTTGGAAGAAAGAACGGGCGACAGAATTTAAAGGTATCCTCTCTCATCTTCCAGAACTGCTTAACGATTAATTCATGTTGGGGACTTCGGTCCCCAATCTTTAGGCCGGTCTAAAGGTAGTCTTCATCTAATCTTTATTTAGTTATTTCGCAAACTACGTCGATAATAGGTGTATGAAAAATGCACTCGTTGTAATTTTGATTCTCATCTCTACTCAAACTGCACTGGCAGAAAACCAAGAAATTGAAGTTGATCTTCAAAAAGTTTGCAATGCAGATATCCAACTTTTGGATAAGCAGTACACCCAGTCCCCCGACAGTACCTTAATTCCTGATGTGAAACGAATTCTAAAATTAGTGAATCAAAGAAACAGACAAAGATCTGCCTGCAGGGCGATTACTCAAGACCGAATGCCTGCTCAGATGCAGGCGTCACAAGGCATTTGATATCTAGTTTATAAGAATCAAACCATCCGGTCATACTATCGTTGCCTTTAACAGTCATAATATCACTCACTGTGTGCGAGCTTAATGAATATCTTTTCTTAGTCCTGCGAATCATGACAAATGTTGCGTCCTCTTCGCCTTTCCATCCACTCAGTACTGCGTTGATATCGAGCGAGATCTTTTTGCGATTCTTTTGAAACTCAACAAATAGAGTTCCCATATTCCCAGACTTCATCTTACCTTCTTCAATAGTCACCGTCTTTTCGGCGATGGTTTTGTAGAGGTCGTCATTATGGGCAAGTTTGAGTACGCACTGATAATCAGCGACAGCTGACATGCTATAAAGATTAAACAAATAAGCAAGGATTCTTGTTCTTTTCACAGGCAGTATCCAGCTTGTTGAAGAATTTTAACAAACTTTTGAGCGGATGTTTTGCCGGCCAGACTCCAGCTTAACCAACGATCGCTTCCTCTTAAAAGTGTAAGCTGATTTTCTTTGGCGCGTTTTTCGAATTTTAGTACACATCTTTTGCGCTGAATTCTGATATCACAAAGTCCCATGTCCTGCAGGCTCGTCATCTCTTCGCGAAGACTGGAAACTGACATTTCTCTTAAGGCAATTTTTGAATGAACAACGTTATCTGTCGCATACTCGACAACTCGTACACCGGCAGAGTGGCCAAGACGGATGTCACAAGCTGCTTCAGCGAAAACGCTTTGAGAGATGAGTAATGTAAGTAACAAAATGAACTTCATAATTTCCTTCCACAAGTAGTTCGACAACGCCATTTAACCAGATTTTTTAAATCTTCGATTGAAAAACTGGCGTAGTTTGTAAAAGTGGAAGGGGGTGTCTATTGTTTAGACATCTACGTTTTTACAGGTGGTTAGGGTCGAATTCAAGCCTTTTTGGCCATCCTACTCTTGAGCCACGGGACCAACATCGGAAGGATGGAAACGAAGATCACACCAAAAATCACGATATGAAAATTTCGTTTTACGACTGGAAGGTTGCCAAAAAAATAGCCGGCAAGAATAAAGGTAAATACCCAGGCAAAGGCGCCCAGAATATTATAAGAAATGAAGCGTTTGTAATTCATGGACCCGATACCCGCAACGAAGGGAGCAAAGGTGCGGGCGATGGGTGCGAAGCGGGCGGCCACCACCGTGAATGAACCCCAACGATCGTAAAAAGCTTTGGTCTGATCGAGATACTGTTTCTTAAAAAACCGACTGTCTTTATCAAAAGCTTTTACGCCCAGATATTTTCCAATATGGTAGTTCACAGTATCACCCAAGATTCCGGCCACAGTTAAACTGATCAGCAGCAGCCACAGGTCAAGGCCATCATCCAAGGCGGCTAGGGCACCTAAAGCGAATAGGAGGGAATCTCCGGGAAGGAAGGGAGTCACCACAAGGCCGGTTTCGCAAAAAATGACCAAAAACATAATGACGTAAAACCATGGCCCAAACATGGCAATCCACTCAAGTAAGTGGGCATCAAGGTGAAGAACAATATCAATGAGACTGGCCATAATAACCTTTTAAGTAGTTTCGAAATAATACTATTATACCTATGAGCACATTGAAAAAGGAATTTCTCTTGTCATGGTTTTCAGAAATAACCATTTGGGCCAGATCATTAGACCAAAAGTGGAAATTGGCCCAGGCCAATAGCCAAAACTTCTCTGAGTTTGCTTTTCAAGAGATGCAGAACCATTCCTTTCACAAGAATTTTGAACTACAGAAAAATATTCAAGAAATACTCGAATTACAAACTTATCCAGAGCAGGTTAACCCTACCTCCACCTTTGGTGATCCCCCAATTACTCTCTACGTAGCCGAAGACAAATCATTTTACCTAGACCTCTATATTTGGGTGAAGTCACAGACCAGCATCCATCAGCATAATTTTGAAGGAGCCTTTAGTGTTCTTCAGGGCCAATCCCTTGAAACGGAGTATTCTTTTACGCCTCAAAAAACGATGGACCTTTCGGCATGGGGACCCATAACTCAGAAAGATTTAATTCATCTGAAGCCGGGAGATGTAAGACAAGTATTATGGAGAGAGGGTCTTATTCACAGAGTTTTGCACATTTCAAAACCTACCATAAGCCTTATCTTAAGAACCGGCAAAAAAGAAACTCCCTTTAAGTTGCCCCAATACAACTATGACTTTGGTCTGCTTGCTTCACCAGGTTTTCCTGCGGGCGATGTGGTGGCCAAAATGCGGGCCTTGTCGTGGTACTTAAAAGCGGGGCATGTCCCAACCTACAAAATGGTTGAATCACTGATCCCTTATGCAGAGCTATGGTCCACTTTGGCCCACCATCCTCAGGCAAAAATCCTTTTATTTAAATTGGCCTTCATTCAAAATGAACCTGAACTACTTAAGGGAATAGGCAGACAACATCTATTTCTAAAATTATATTCGGCCCTAAATGATGAAGATGAAAGAATTCTTCTAACGGCCTACGAACACTTTGGTATAGGCTGGACCAATTGGGTCGAGAAACATTTTTCGATCACTCCTGATGTAGCAGAGAGCAAGCTCAAGCTGGCGATAAAGTCCTTATCCTGGGTGGATGAAGAATTATTTAATGTCACTTTTTTAAAAGAATTGTTCGAATAAATTAGAAACGGTAGTAAGCGCCTATTTCCAGAAAAACAAGCATAGTCCCGTAAGGATTAGTAAATTTGGCAAATTCCCCCGTATAAGAAGCTGCAAATCCCGCCTTACTCATTCCACTTTTAAGAGCGAGAGATAATCGGTCGAAGTTCAACTTCCCTTCTCCGGCAACGGCATAAAAATAGGTTGCCTCGTCTTCAGTCGGCCCATCAGTATCAACGCCAGTAAAATCCAAAGTGGCCTTGGCCATTCCAAGTTCCCCCACTATATTGAGATCGATAGAAGAGGAGGGTTTGAAAACTGTATAGCTTCCAATTCCTGATAACAAATGACCTTTGATGCTCACGTTATTAGTCACACTGGAAATGTTAGCGTAGCTGAGTCCCAACCAAAAAGATGATACCTGTTTGAAATAACCGAGTTTAAAACCGGGCCCAATGGGGCTGCCATAACTGGCATACACAGAAGAATCCATCGCCGAAGGTTTTTTTGGCGCTTCTTTCTTTTTTTCAACTGGCACAGGCTTTGGTTTCACAACGACAGGTTTTGCCACCACTGGCGCAACAACTGGCTTAACCACTTCTGGCCCAGGAGTTGGCTCAACAGCAGGAGGCAATTCTTTACCATCAACCTTGATAGGGGCTTCATTATAAGAATGAACATACTCCTCATCGGTTCTCAATTTGATTCCGCTGTGATTATGAACCACAACTCCGATACAGGCAGTGGCACTGCACTTTATGACTTTGGCTTCATAGAGAATCGCTTTGGTGTGGGGATCTTTGATGGTAATGCCATTCCAGGGAGCATCCCCTTCTCTTCTGACAAAGACGAACTGACTCCCGTCTTCAGTCACCTGTTTCAGAGTCAGGGCCTCATTGAAGGCTGCCAGGGCACCTAAGGATGGGAGAAAAGAGAGTAGAAAAACCAGGATAAACTTCATTGGTAAGAAAATCCTAACATAATTCCTTTAGAAATATATGTGTTATTCAATGCTTAGGTAATCTCTATAAAAAATAAAGACTCCCAATCATTCCATGGGCTTTTCACGGTGAATGTACTAAAAGTAGGGAAACAAGGATAACTATGAACACGACAACTGCAACAGCTCAGCCTGAAAACTCTTTTAGAATTGCCATTAATTTGGACTACGCTGAGTCAAGAATGGATAACATCCTCCTCAATGCATTGAGAGAGCAAAATGAAAATGACACTCTTAAGGCCATGTCTCGTACTTTGCTTAAAGACTTGTTTGCGAATAAAAAAATTATGATTAAAGGCCAGCGTGCGAAATCATCTTCCGCTCTAGCTAAAGGCACGACTTACGTTGATATTTTGGGCTACTAATCAGCGCTGATGGACAAGTAGAGATCTTCGACTTTTTTTCTCGCCCAAGGCGTTTTTCTCAAAAATGTTAAACTGGACTTGATGCTTGGATCAAAGGTGAAGCACCTGATGGTAATAATTGTACCAAGTTCTTCCCAGCCAAATTTATCGACCAACTCCACCAGAATTTTCTCCAGCGTCACACCATGCAAAGGATCGATCGTTTTGGGTTTATCCATAGATTGATTATTTTTTCTTCTTCACTGATTGCACCCACTCATAAATGGCAGGGATATCATTCTTAAGTTTGGTAATTTTCTTCATCGCTTTGGATTTTCTCTTCGGCACAAAACCGGCCGGCAAGACCGCAGGATAAGCACCAGTCATCACCTTCGAAGTCATAACGGCCAGAGGGGCATCTACCATCTCAGGGCCAATTGAACCTTTAACATTGGGATCTTTATTATGGCATTGAATGCAGTTAGAAAGATAAAGGCGCTTGCCTTTATCCAGGGTGGCCTGATCGGCACTTAACAGAGAGGTTGAAAAAAGAAGGGAGCTAATTAAAGCTCCCAATAATAAACTTGAGTTCATTTTTTCTTTATTGATTGAACGTAAGCATGAATCGACGGAACATCTTTCAAATACTGAGGGAATTTCGTCATCTGCTTGGTTTTTCTTTTTGGGACAAACCCTTCAGGTAAAACTTCCGGGTATCTTCCAGTAGCAACTTTCGCCTGCATGACTTCAATCGGAGCATCCACCATTTCAGGGCCAATAGGACCTTTCACGTTAGGATCTTTGTTATGGCACTTGATACAAGTAGAAAGATAAATGGCTTTACCCTTCTCAATATCAACAGGCTCAGCTTCAACCACGACCTCAGGGGCTTTTGCTACAACTTCTGCAGGAGCTGCTTCAGTTTTAGTAACCTCTACCGTTTTCTCAACTCTGACATAAGGCGGAGCTTTAACTGGAGTGCTAAAAATAAAAAATAAATAAAGGGCACCTAAAGTGCCCAGCCAGATAAATGAATTCATTAAACAAGAACCTCAACTAAAGCGTAAAGAACAACCATTAAACCAACACCACAGTGAACAACACCTTTTACAGAAGCCATTGGCCCCATTTTTCCTTTCATTGCATTCAATTGAATCGCAAGAATGAGAAGAGTCGTTACACCCATAACTAAACCAGCACTGAAATTTTCAGGGATGTTCAGGCTTAAGTGGCGACAAGCACCCATGAAAAATAAAAGTGGAATTGAGAAAACAACGTTAGTACGAGAGGCAAGGGCCGCTTGAGGACCAACGACAGCCGCGCGAGGATCCGCCTGACCACCACCAATAACGGCATTAGCAGAGGCGATCATGATTTTTTGTCTCGGCCAAATGATAAGCCAAACGTTTAAGAACATAAGGGTTCCCATTAAACCACCAATAGAGATGTAAATCCCGTATGACGTTTTCATGAAATCACCACCAAGGTCTTTAGCAGCAAGTGCCAGCATCACAACACCAGAAAGGAATGTCCCCATAGCGCCCCAACGGAACCACCAAAGAGCTTTAGGAACTAGTTTTGAGAAAGCTTGGTTTTTTACAGGAGCATCAATTTCTTTAAAAAATTCACCCTGAACAAAATTGAAATAATAGAGGTGACCAATCCAGGCAACACCAGCAAAAAAGTGGATCCATCTAAGGATCATGACCAATCCTTCTTCAGTAAATAATGCAATATCCATAAAAACTCCTCTTTAAGATTAAACTTCGAAAACTAAAAATATTAACTAAGATGATAATAATCATAAAATAAAGACTTAGCCACCATGAAGACTAATTACTTTGCGCGTCGCGCTGCGCATCATTAACAAAGACAATTTTCCAAGACGACCCATAAAAATAGCTGTAAATATGTTGCTCAAATGGAGATTTCAAATGACTGAGCAACTGTTTTCAATGGCCCATTATGCCGATCAGGCGGTTTTATGGCTACTCGTCACTCTAAGCATCTTAAGCTTTGCGATTATTCTGGAAAGATATTTTTACCTAAATAAAGTCTACAAAGATTCTCGAGTGATGCTTGAAAGGATTGAGAAGGCCCTGCTTGAAAATAATCTTGCTGACGTGAAAGAAATGGCCAAAATTCAGGATTCCGTCATGGGAACCGCAGCCGCTTATGGCGTTAAACATATTGAGCAATCTGGTGAAAAAGGGCTGGAAGAAATTTTTAATACTTTTACCATTACTCTTCGCCCAAGAATGGAAAAGTTTTTATCTTTTCTGGGAACGATTGGCTCAAACGCTCCCTACATAGGACTTCTAGGAACCGTGCTTGGGATCATGAAAGCATTCCACGATATGACACAAGCTTCTTCAGAGGCCGGTCAAAAAGTTGTGATGGCGGGGATTTCTATGGCCCTTGTCGCAACAGCAACTGGCCTTGCCGTCGCTATCCCCTCTGTCGCTGCCTACAACTATTTTAATAAAAAAGTTCAGTCAGTATTTGATGCTCTCAGCGCCGTTCGTGAGTTGTGTCTGGCCTATGCTAAAAATCTTGGGGCCAAGAAATGAAAATCAATGGTTCGGACAGAAACCAAACCATTGCAGAAATCAATGTCGTCCCTCTGGTAGACATTGTTCTCGTTATCCTGATCATCTTTATGGTCTCGGCACCTATTTTCATTAAGCCGAGTATCAACATCAATTTGCCACAGGCAACAAGTGGCAAGGAACTCAAGCCAAGTAATCTCAATATTACTGTGGGCGCTGATGGAAAAATTGATTTCAATGGGGAAACTATTACAAAAGAACAGCTTGCAGAAAAAGTTATTGTGAGTGTTAAAAAGAATCCCGAAGTCCATGCTGTGATTGCAGCTGATAAAAGTGTTCCTCACGGAACTGTTATTGAAATCCTGGACACTCTTCAAAACAATGGTGTCAGAAAATTTGCCATCAACGTTCAGGTTCCTCAGTAGGTTACAATGAAATTAAAAGCAAAACACATTTTGGTCTCCCATGAATATGAAGCAAGTGATCTCATAAAAAAACTCAATGAGGGAAAATCATTTGAAGAACTTGCAAAAGACTTTTCACTTTGCAGCTCTAGCACCAATGGTGGGGACCTAGGTGAATTTTCTAAGGGAATGATGGTTCCGGCGTTTGAGAAGGCTCTCCTTCTGCTTAAGGCGAATGAAGTCTCGGGAATTGTGAAAACCCAGTTTGGTTATCATTTGATCAAAAGATTATAAATCGACGGGCCTCTTTAATTTTCGCTGAAAAGAATTTATACGCCTCGCCCATCACATCACTCTTAATCGTGCGGTCACCATCCAGAATGATTTTGGCCTCAAGCCCTACTTTCTGGGCGCGCTCATAAAGTAGTTTGGCATGACGGGGGCTATGCATAAAATGACTACCGTCCTGACTTTCAATATCCGGCAAACCATTCCAGAAAAGAACTGGGGCATCATCAGCACTCATGTTCTCGTACATATCAACATCCTGGCGGATGGCCTTTCCTTCTTCAGTAAAAAGGTCTTCAATCGAATTTAAGTGGTAGCGCGACCACACTTGGTTTCCGACAAAACGTTCAACATTTTCGCGCCCAAAATAATCAAACCAATCAATAAAATCATAAGAAACCTGAGCACTCAAATGTCCGGCGGCCAGGATACGGCTTGATTCTCTTTTAATTGGATCTATGTTTTCCGGGTCTGCAATATCATCGTGAGTGGCAAGCCATAAGCTTGAGCTTCCTCCGGCGCTAAAGCCATGGGACATTATAAGATTTTTGTTAATATTATACTTATGGGCGTGATAGCGGATAAATTGAATGAATCCAGCAATATCCTCTCGAAAAATTGTCTGCAATGGTGCGTGGCTTAGATAGCGGTAATTGATTGAGGCAAAAGCTATACCCGCTTTAAGATATTTATTGATGATCAGATTCTTTCTAATCTCATCCTTACTCCCCATCACAAATCCTCCGCCGTGAATGTAAACCACCAGCGGAGATTTCTTTAACGATTTAGGAATCCATAGATCGAATGCTTGGCGTTCGTGGGCCCCATACTTCGCATCAAGGATGGTTTCCCCGGAACTGCGGGCAAAAGAGCTGAGGCTCGATAGAAGTGTAACTAAAAGGAGGAGAATTCTTGTCATGAGAGGAGTTTAAATCAAGCGGCCCTCTAGATCAGCACAAAACGCGTAAGAGAGAAATGGATTCATACTGACTAATTTTTCGACAATTTAAATAACCACCATCTTAAAGACGTGATTTCCTTCACCTGCCCCATTGGGACCGCACCCATCAAACCATGCGGTCACGAGGTACATGCCTGCAGCGAGGTTATTGGTCGAAAAAACAATCTCTTTTGTTTGACCCTGCTCCATTGGTCCCTTATAGAGATGCCCTCGGGTCCGATCTTCGGCCGAAACTTTGTCGACTCCGACAATCTGCCCGGCCATATTAACCAAAGTAAACGTCACGTTTTTACAGTATTGATGTGAGGTAAGCCTGGTCGTCATATCTTGCCCTTTCAATTGGGGGCTAGGAAAAACATTGATTTCAACTGAAGCCGTTTCATTCTTATGGGTATTATAATTATAAACCGTGTCATGATCCTTAAACTTCACACACAAGGCAGGATCATCTGAGGCGGTACAGCGAGCGTATGTTTTAACGTAATCAATTACGTGTTTGGTTGTTTGGAAGTTATCCGGATCTGGACGATACTTTTCTTTTTTGCCAAGGCCATGCTCAATAGTGGTATTCAAGATCCAGTAGAAGGGATGATTGGGAATTCTTGCGGGATGCTTGAAGCGATCATCCAGTTCATCAGCTGAATAGTTCGTGCCATCATTTTGATGATACTTGCTTCTAATTGGATCATCTTTATAAACGGTGTGAATGACATCTTCATCAAAAATAAATTTCACATAATTGGGAGTCCACTCAACAATGTATTTATGAAAATCGGTGGTGATGGTTTTTGATTTCCCATGACCGCCCTCACCGCTCGCAATATTTTGCTGACAGTCGCCGGTAATAAGACCGCCTTTATATTTTTTCCCATCGGAGTCTGACCACATTTCCATGATGTCGATCTCACCACTGAAAGGCCATCCACAACCTTTGCCTGCTGAATTGGTGTCTGGTTCAATATCAGGTAATAACCAATGAGCGGGCCAGGTTCCAGGTCCACCAGGAAGAATCGCTCTCACTTCAAATCGCCCGTATTCCTGAGCAAAGCCTACTTTGGTTCCATTATTCTCATGAGTCTTACTATTAATTCCACCCGAGATGAAGGGACACTTTTTGGTGTCATTTTCCCAGTTGATTTCCGGGTCATGAAACTTTCGTTTGCAATCGATCTGACTGGTGGAGAAGGAACTTCTAGAGGCATAGAGAGTCAGATTGCCATTTTTAACTTCAACCTGCGAAGGATCAAAAGCATTTACTCCCTGGCCTTCTTTAGCATCAAAGTCCATCCAGTTGTACATATCGTAAACTCGCCAATGACATTTATTGAGGTTTCTGAGAGTTGCATGATACTCAGTTTTACAATCCCTCTGGCTCCAATAATTAATGAGGCACTGTGGTGGCATATCAAAACATGTGCTAGGAGTTCCTTTGGCAATGGCAGCTTCACGTCCGTTAAATTCATCAACGAAAGTTTCTTTCCATCCATATTGGGTTTGATCTTCGGCGGCCGGAAGGCGCGAGGCTCCCTTATTGGTCGAGACCAAGCTGTAGAGGGTTAACGAGCATAAAATAATCAAATGATTCCATTTCATAGGCCATTGAACATATCGGATGAAAGGGAAAAAGAATGAAGACTAAAGCTGTCAGGTTTCTTGGACCATCCCCCGGCTCCAATTATTAATATTCACGCCGGCAGCAATGCGATCAACATGATCCGTATCAGTTGCTTCCTGTAACAAGCTGGTAAATTTTCTGACGATTTCAAGTTGTTCGACTTCATCATCTTGATCGATATAGGCAATCTGAAGTTCATCCAGCTCGTCTTCAATTTCATGGACTCCTCTATTCATGAACTTTTTTGGCCCATGTCAGGTTATCCAATGAATAGCGCCCTGAACCGCAGACTAAAAACAAAAAGGACAGGACGAAATAGACAAGTGCCAATTCATAAGAAGGAGTCCCCTTACTTACGAAAGGCAAACCGCTTTTGATCAAAAACAACACGGCCACTGCCATAGTTCCCAACAGGCCCAATGCCGCAATAGGAGTGGCCAGACCTATAATTAATGCCAAACCACCGCCAAACTCGGCCAGGGCAGCAAGCCCTTGAAAAATTCCTGGCACCGGAGCTTCAGGTCCCATCCAGGAAAAAGGGCTCTCGATTTTCGGCAGCCCGTGGAGGACGAACGCAACTCCCATCAGGAGTCTTAACAACAGTAGCGCCAGCGAAGCGTTCGGATTTTCTGAAATCGATGCATAATTTGAGATTAACTTTTTCATTTTTTACCTTTTGTTATTCAAACATTAATGAGCGCATGGAAAGTGTCCCAAGCTGCATTCCCTCGTATAAAAACTGCACTTTCTCTTTTTCACTGGAAGCCCCGTAAGCGTATAACAGTGGTAGATAGTGCTCGAGTGTCGGATGGGCCGTATTCCACAGAGTTTTATGTTTTGTCTCATTTCCAAGCAGAAAATCATTATCACGGTTGATGAGTGCATTTTTCACCAACTGATCAAACTCAACTGCCCAGTCGACTGGTTTGGCAGATTCATCCCAAACAACTTTTCTAAGGTTGTGAGTAATGTTACCACTGCCTAAAATCAAGACCCCTTCGTCACGCAGAGGAGCTAATTCTTTTGCAAGTTTCAAGTGTTCTTCAAAAGTCATATTTTGATTAAGACTCAACTGCAGAACCGGGATGTCAGCATTGGGGTACATATATTTCAGGACACTCCAAGTGCCATGATCCAGTCCCCACGTGGTATCACCCTGGACTTCGTAGGGTCTGGCAACTTCAATCACCCGGTCCGCAACTTTGAGCGAGCCGACAGCAGGGTATTGAATTTGGTAAAGGGCTTGCGGGAACCCACCAAAGTCATGGATGGTTTTAGGTTTTTCCACTTTGAGAACTTTTGTCCCCCTGGTTTCCCAGTGAGCAGAGATTGCAAGAATCGCCGCTGGTTTTGGGAATTTCTTAGGAAAAGCACCAAGAGAATCTGTGAAACTATTTTTTTCTACAGCATTCATAGGTGAACCATGGCCAACAAAAATTGTTGGCATTCTAACTGATTTAGCTTCTGCATTTTTCAATAGAAAAGTGCTCACGATTCCTCCTATGACACCACTTAAAAATATTCTTCGATCCACAGTGAGTCCTTTAGACCTGTTTTACAAATTGGACATCCACTTCAATACTGACATCGTCACCTACCAGTAGTCCACCAGCTTCTAGAGCAGCATTCCAAGTTAGTCCAAAGTCCTTACGTTTTATTTTGGCCTTGCCTGAAGCCGCTATTTTTATATTGCCCCATGGATCTTTTATTTCTTCAGTAGGCCCTTCGAGCTCTAAAGTTACGGGCTGAGTGACTCCGTGAATAGTCAGCTCACCAACGATAGTTAACTCTGGGGCCTTTCCACTGGCCCGTATGGATTTAAAAGTGATGGTTGAATATTTTTCTACATCAAAAAAATCTGCACTCTTCAAGTGCGTATCTCTTCCCTCTTCTCCGGTTTTGATGCTTGCGACCTCAATACTGACCTCAACACTTGTCGCACCTGGATTGGCCGGGTCATAAGTGAGTTTTCCACTCACCTTCTCAAAACCGCCGCGCACTTTTGAAATCATCATGTGCTTAACGCTAAAGTTAATGTTTGAGTGAGATGGGTCTAGTTGATATGTGCTCATAATTGCTCTCCTGTTGGTTTGTTTCGACTTCTGATGATCTTATCGAACAAATAGATAAATTATTAGATGGTATAAACTGGAATTATATTTCAACCCATTGTACAATCTTCTAATGGATCTGAATGAAATAGCAATCTTTATCAAAGTCGTGCAAACAGGCAGCTTCTCTCAGGCAGCCAAGGCACTCAATCTCCCCAACTCTACGGTCAGCTATAAGGTCTCTTCGCTAGAGCGACGCTTAGGTGTCACACTGATTCAGCGAACCACCCGGAAACTCAACATAACCCCGGCCGGTGAAGCCTACTATAAACGGTGTGTCTCAGGCCTCGAAGAGATCAATGCTGCAGAAGTGGAACTCACTTCAATCCAGGGAGAGCCCCAGGGACTGCTTAGAATCACCGCCCCCGTCGATATTGGGGCGAGTATTCTTCCCTCCATAACGTCTAAATACATGGCGAAATATCCCAAAGTGAGAATCGAAATTATCCTCTCAGATCGCCGTGTGGATCTATTGAGTGAAAGTGTTGATCTAGCGATCCGGGCCGGAGAACTCAAAGATTCAACTCTTATCGCCAAAAGAATCGGCACCACTTATTTTGTTCCAGTAGCTTCTCCTAAATATTTAAAAATCAATGGAATTCCCGAGCATCCTCGTGAACTCATTAAACACAAATGTCTTCAATTCACCCCGATTGGAATTGATACGTGGAAATTTGTTGGACCAAAAGGCTCATTGAATGTTTCAGTTCCTGGAAAGGTCATGATTAATCATTTTGAAATGCTTAAGATGATGGCCTTGATGGATGATGGCATTGCCTACCTTCCGACAACTTTCGTTTATCCTGAAGTGAAGTCAGGCAAATTAGTGCGCATTCTTCCCGAATGGAGATCTGCCCTGTCCCCAATTCATTTTGTCTATCCGGCGCAAAGATTCGTGACGCCCAAACTCAGCTCTTTCATTGAACACGCCAGTAGTGCTTTAAAGCAGAGTTTAGAGAATTTTGAAATCTGATGGGGACCAACTTAACGTCAGAATGAAGCTGAACGTTTGATGAATGGGATGCAGTTTGATACAAAATCAATTTTGGTAATGTCTGCGATCTCGGGATCTCCACTGACTATAGAACATGAGATTTTTTTCTGATCACAAATCTCCTTAATCCATTTACCACTTAATCCAAATCCCTTCATATGATAATCAGTATAGACGTGACCAACTTCATTATTTGAAATGTAATTCATGGCCTCTAGGGGATCTTGGAATACTTTATGTTTGATTTTCTCTTTCACAAGCCTCGCTACGAGGACTTCAAGAACATCAGCATCATCATCAATAATCACGACCATCGGTTGACGGCAAAATGATTCATGCTCTCTTGCTTCTTCCTCAATTTCAAAGACTGTTCCATCACAAGCTTCAAATAATTTTCTCATACTCAAGAGAAACATAATATGCCCCATTTTTGCAAACTCTGAATGAATGTGTTCCTAAAAAATTAATTAATAACCATGTAAGTCACTTTTAATAAAGCCAGCACTCTTAGTAGTAGAGTGCTGGCTTCAAACTAGCTTAAAGAACTAAAGTTTGGTGCCTCTTTTTGCCACAACTCTAACCCCTTCGTTAACTCATTCACATCCATCGCCGGAAAGAATTCAACTTTGGCATTCAATCCTACAAAAAAAGGCTCGGCAATTTTGGGAATAAGGGATGAATCTTTCATGTCAAACACCATTAAGGCCGCTCGAATCCCATTCTCGGCATAAAAGAAAGTACTTTCTGGAGAAATGGTTTTTGAAACTTGTTTAATGATTTTCTCGAATCGACCATCTTCAATCGCTGAATTCGCTGTCGCCACGTCTGTCATTGTAACACGTAATAAAGTATGCATTGAGAAACTCCTTTGTAAAAGAAAACGCTAAAACCACTGAAGCATGAATAATTCTGAATTCAAAATAAACCCTGTCCAAATTTCATCTTTACTGAAGCACTCAAGAAGCAACTGGCCTTGAATTGACCATATCCATTAATTTAAGCTCTCTATCAAATGGAGGTTTTTATGAAATCATTTTTACTGGCATTTTGTTTTGTTTCTTTTGCCCAGGCAGCATCGGGTCCTCATACAACATCTTTTTCAGACCAAAATCTTAAGTGGGGCCCTTGTCCTGAAATCTTTCCCAAAGGATGCGAGATGAGTGTGTTGCATGGTGACCCAAATAAGAAAGGTGCTGATATTTTCCTTCGTGTGCCATCTGATTATGTTATTCCTCCGCATTCACATACATCTGCAGAACACATTAATTTAGTGTCCGGTAATTTAGAGTTGAAATATAAAGATCAAAAAACCATGACTTTAAAGCAGGGCTCGTACGCTTATGGACCAGCGGGGCACGCTCATGAGGCCAAATGTACCAGCCAAGAGGCCTGTGTTTTATCTATTGGTTTTGAAAAGCCAATTGATGCCAAGGTGTATAACGGAAAACTCTAAGGAGATTAAAATGGAGTCAAATTTAAACCATGCAGTTAAAGACTCATGGAAGGTGATGGCGAATCACTTACAAGAAGACATGACCCGTTTATTGGAAAGCGAAAAGGCCCTCATTCGATATGAGATGAATGAGAAAATTTCTCAGGTCAAGTCGGGTATTTCGACTGTACTCTTGGCGGGCTCACTCTTGATAGTGGGAGGCCTGACCTTGGTCGCTACTTCCATCATTGTGCTTAATCAGTACATATCTCTCGCAGGGGCCTCAGCCATTGTCACGGCAGTTTTGTTAGGTGCTGGATCAGTCGCGCTTAATGTCGGTAAAAATAAATTGACCACAAAAGTAATGAATTAATGCCTGCGTTCTTGATGTTCTGTCTTTTGTACTTGAGGAATCTGCGGTACCTCGACTTCAGTTAATCCTGAATCTTTGGGCAAATTAATAATGAAAGATGTGCCTTTATCCATTTCACTTTCAACTTGAATTGATCCTGCGTGGGCCTCCACCATACCTTTTACCATGGTAAGCCCTAATCCCCATCCAACTTTGTTCCCGTCCGATTTTAATCTTCTGTACTGCTCAAACAGGACGGACACATCTTCCGGCGGAATGGGATTACCGAAGTTGTGCACTATGAGCTTCGCCGAGGTTTGATCATGAGTTAGTGATATGGTGACATACTTATTTTCATCACCATATTTAACTGCGTTAGTTACCAAGTTCTCGATCACACGGCGCAGCCCATTCTCATCCCAGTGCCCCAGGCATTTGCCAGAAGATTCAACTTTGAAGCTATCAGGATTTGCGAGACTTAGTTCGGCGGTAACTTCTCGAACGATTTTATCTAAGTCACAAAACTTCAGATCAATGGGCACACCCTCCCCTGCCTCCAACCGGCTTGCATCTAAAACTTCGGTAATCATTTGGTCAAGGCGGTCCATATTTCTAATAATAAGTTTCATTTTGGCCACTGATGGATCATCGGCACTCAGTTTTCTTAATACTAGTTGCGCACTTATTTTGGCCGACGTTAATGGATTTCGTAAATCATGAGTGAGGGTAGTAGACATTCTCTCTCTCATCTTTTTTAGAATATCGCTATATTCTGTAGCGGCATCGTTAACTGCTTGCTCTATTGAGCTTACGATGACCTCACGTTCAAATGCAGTTAAAGGTGCCTCGTCTTCCATTACGTCACACAGCACCTGTCTCAAAATATGATACTCCGTGATTAGTTGATCAATCGTATAATCACTAAAGGCGGTCCTGTCCTCTCCGTGTCTTTTGCCTAATCGAGTACTTTCCAGTTGATCACTTCGCCTACGTGCAGTTGTGCGATCAATGGTGTTTGAAAGAGCATCAGCTATTTGTTTCAGGAATTCAGGAAGAGAATCTCTCAAGGCCACGGTGTCCTGAGGCCGGGCAGCCTCGATCTCTTTATTAACTCTATCTTCCCACATCAAGAGTATCTTATTGATGTTCTTTTTAAGTCTATTGGCAGTTTCATTAGGCATTTTTTATTCCTTTGCATCCCTATCCTGGTAGATAGATTATCAAGTAATGATTTAGATATGAAGGATGCCAACATCAATAAATAGGTAAGATTTGCAAAGAAGAAAGGTCTGATGACACTACAAGTTCCCTTAAGGTTGCCTCTTTATTTTGTTCACATTCCCGCTCTTCTTCCTAAGGAAAGAGTGTGATAAAAACTCTTAAGCGATTTGGCTCAATAAACTTGAGTTGAGTATTTTGAGCAGCCTTCTAAAATATAAGGATGAACGTTCCTGTTGTTGCGCGTAGAACCTTTGAAGAACTTAAGCACCAAGCTGTGTTCGTAAAAATCGTCCACTTCGTAGTTGAACGATTAATGAAAATCACCAATCACTATAAACGAGCTGATTTCATTCACAACCTGGTTGATGAGTACAATGCAGAAGTCTTTGCTCACCCACTCGTGATGCAACTAAGTCCCTGCAAAAAAGGCTGCACCGCCTGCTGTCACACTCAGGTGAGTGTCACGGATGATGAAGCCGAGCTCTTAGTGAAAAGAATTAAAAGCGGAGTGAACATAGATCGAGAGCGCTTAAAAATACAAATGGAAGCAGGCGCCAATGGAGATGCCTACTTTAATATCCCCTATGATGATCGAAAATGTATTTTTCTAGATGATCAAGGTGCCTGTGCTGTCTATGAGGACCGCCCCTCAGTTTGCCGCACCAACGTAGTTTTGGGATCCCCTGAGCAGTGTGATACTTCAAAAGCGATTCTCCCCACACGTCTGGTGAGGACTCTGAATTCGGATATGGTTATTTATGGATCATTCTTCTGTGCTAAATCTAGCGGCACTCTACCCTACATGGTGGGAAAACATCTTCTCAAGGATTAACAAACTCACAAAAGCATCATTGGCAGCATATTTGGCCTGAGAGTCAGTTAACACTGGACTATCCCAGTTAGTGACCTTTGCTCCCTTACTTAGTCTTTGATTGAGATACATGCCACAAAGAGAGCGAAGACTTAAGGAGACTGATTTTGAAATGCGGGTTTTCTCAGCAAGATCAATAAAACCATCAGGAGTGAACTTCTGTCTTTTTTGTAATGCGATGATATCATCACGAATCCCTACTCCCACTTTTTTTATCTTTTCATCTTCAAGCAAACTTACCAGCTCGAGGGAGAGGGGGATTTTATTCAAACGGAAAAGATAACAACATTCATGATTGGCCAATTGAAGTAAAGAAACATGATAGAACTCTCCTTTTCTGAAGGAGGGTCTAGTCTCGGTGTCAAAACCAAGGATGCTGGACTTTTTTAAATCTTCAATTGCTTTCATCGCCGATGGGACTGTATCAATCAGTTCATAGCGGCCAGGATGATGGAACAGGGCAAGTGTTTGAAGCTCGTCCTTACTCATTTGGGGTTTAAGAATGGGGTTTGAATATTTGGTCATATTAGTTAGGTAATACTACCACAAATAGAATAACTATTCTTCAACTTTAAGAAGAGGATTCCACACGATTTCCCATACGTGGCCATCGGGATCCTGAAAATAACCGGCATAACCACCCCAAAAAGTGTCTGATGCATTTTTAAGTATCTTGGCGCCAGCCTTTTTTGCCACGACCATCACTGCATCAACTTCCGCCCGCGTGTTCACGTTGTGACCTATGGTCATTTCCGTAGGACATGCTTGAGAGAGCGGAATCTTCGTATCTAGAGCAATATCTTTGCGCGCCCAAACTGCAAGTTTTAAACCTGCTTGTAAATCAAAGAAGGCCACGGCTCCATTTTCAAACTCCTCTCCGATTATTCCCTCGGTTTGAAAACCTAGACCATCACGATAGAATTTTACAGACCGTTGAAGATTATCAACTCCAAGAGTTAGGACAGTAATTCTAGGCTTCATACAATTCTCCTCTTCTATAATATAACATGCGGAATAATTCCTGTAATGTTTCAGCGGTTTATCAAACTCACGCCCATACTTTGTGGCAAATGTTTTTTTGTTTACTAAAGATAACCAAAAGATCAGACAAATAATTAACTGAAATAGCACATAAATCTTTCTTACCATCATGTCCTCTCTGGCATCTGACGATAATGACTCCATCGAGTTTATTAAAAACAGGAGCGATCAATGAAAAAGCAGTACGTCAGTTCGATACTCCTTGGCACAGCACTCATCCAATTAGTGAGTTGTAGTGGCCAGGTGACATCAGGAAATGTGAGTTCAGGTAATGTCATGAGCGGTATTGCCGCTACTGGAGCACCTATTTCAGGTGGAGCAGTAAAAGTTAAAGGTTCAAACGGTCAAGTGGTTGAAGAAACCACCAGCTCGGACGGAAGTTACTCCGCCAATGTAGCAGCATTGACCGAGCCCTATTTAGTACAAGTCATCTCACCATCAGGGGAAAAATATATTTCTGTTGCCAGCCAAAGTGCACTGGCCGAAGGGAAAAAAATTAACGTAACTCCACTGACTCATACCATCGTGGCAAACGTCTTTGGAAAATCCGATGGTGATGATATTTTCGCCAACTTTGAGGCAGAATCCGCCAATTTCACAGAAGCCAAACTTGAACAAGAAAAAGATGAACTGGTGCAAAAGTTCATCGATGCCGGTCTTCTTGGAGCTGGCAAAATTGCTGACGCTAATCTGGATCTTTTAAACGGAGAATTTGTGGCCGGCTCAGGTGACGGAGTCGATGGTCTTTTGGATGTGATTTCCATTAACACTGACGCCACTGCGGGAATTGAAATTTCTCTAAAAGGTGACTCTGTAGCTCTTTTCGTCGATAAAGTCGATGGAACTCAAGATGATCCTGTCGCAGTAATAAGTGCTGGGGAGCTTGCCCTCGCTAAAGAACAACTAAGCGTTCTTGATATTATTAGAGCAAGAATGAATGCCCTGGCTTCCCTCCACTCAAGCAAAGTTGCCTGCAATGGTGCCCCAAAAGATGACGGTAGTGCCTGTGACATTGACACTCTGGCAGCTGCCTTTGCTCCATTCTTCCACGCGGATTATCAAGAGGAAGGTGATGATGAAGTGGCGGGACTGTGGGGTTGGTTTTGTAGAATTGGTGATGACGACGAAGCCAAAACAAGAGCTGAGTGTCTTGCAAGTGGAAATATATATTTTGAAAACGTCTCTCTTAAAGATATCACACTGATTAATTACAATAACGCTGGCACTATTGGTAAGAGCGATGATGTTGCTCTCATCAGCTTTAACTTTTATCTTAATGGAATTCTTAAAGGCTCTGAAGATATGACTCTTAAGTATGATGCTGTAGAGCTGGACTATGATCTACTTGGGAATAGAAAAACTTTCGAATACTGGATTGAAACCGAAGCACTTCATAGCACTGATTACAACAAAACTTCGAATTCAGGTGTGGATAAGTATTCTGTGAACCTCAACTTCCACATGAATGACCTCAAGGGCAAAGTCTTTTCAGAGGGGCAGGCAATTTCACTTGAGGCCTTATCTGGGAATCTTATTTTCCCTGGTGGCGTTAGCGATGTGGGATTGGCAACAATGTCTGTCTACATGGTGACTGGTCCAAGTTATGATAAGAACGGTGTTTGTACTAAAGGCAAGGTATTGTCAGTGACTCCCAATCCATACAAAGTTTTCAACCAGACAACCGGTGGGACCACTTATACAGATTACGCTACGGCATGTGTAGCGGCCGATCCATGCCAGAATGCGTGTGGAGGCGGATACTTCGACTATGATGTTGCTCAAAAGGTTTCTCTCGCTGCTCATCATATTGCGAATATGAATAAGGTCGAAAGAATCAGCATGGTGTCAGGCGCCACAATTACTGGAGATGAATTCACGATCAAGAAACCACTTGTGATTAATGAATTCAATGCCTCGACTTATATTCCAAGCTTTGGAATGACCGCTGCAAATTTCTGCGAAAACGTAACCTTTACTACTTCGCTTAATCTGTCAGTCGCTTCTGGTACTATCAATTATGTGAACCTTTATCATAGCTTCAGTGAAGCTGGTGGAGGTAACTGGAGAAGTGAAAACCAGAAAGAAGACTACTGGGATAGTTCTTTAAGCAGTGTGGTCTTTGCACCAAGCTACTCTACTCAACTCTCAGGGGACGTTATACACTACAGTCACCTTTACCTTTCTGCTCGAGATGAGTTTGACAGACAATTCGTAAGAAGAGTGAACTGTTCAGAACAATAGAAATTATTCTCAAGAAGGGGGGCCTCGGCTCCCCTTTTTTATTTCTTCAATGGCCGAAACATCTTATGCAGTTTTTTACGTTTGGCCTTCAAATCCTTAAGACGCACTTCCTCTAGCACCAAGGCTTTTTCAGTTTTACTGAGTGGAAACCCTCTGGTCTTGATGGACTCATCATCTAATTTTTTAAGTTCTTCATGCAGTAATTCCCCAATTGATTCCAGTACACCAAAGTAGCCAATCAGCTCCCGGCTCATATTCAGGGGCAATTTTTTGACGAAATATTTCTTTAAAAAAGGTGCTCTTCTGAGAGGCCAGGCGATATTTCGATAGACCAGCGCCTTAGAGCTTGAGGACTGTCTCATTTGATATCCAAGCTCATCATTCCATTTATACATCGCCTGCAGGATGGCATCTTTTTGTAGATTTTCTTGAGTGCGATTGGCGTCTCTCCACTCAGAAATGATTTTGAAACGTGGGTCAACTTCAATATCGGCCGGTATGAAACTCACTTCTTGATTTATTCCTAACATTTTTACAAACTCGGGCTTACGGGTCAGTAAACGACTCGGAAACATGGGCATCTTCACAGCTCCCCTAGAGACATGCTCAAAAGCATGGGAGACAACTTCGGAGCAGAAAAGAGCGTCGCTATTATTCTGATCAAAAGCAAAATCATAAAGAACGTTACCGGTAGTTTCTGAAGCTTTTTTAACTCTCTTAAATATGTATTCTGCAGCCTTGGCGGCAAGTGCTGAATCATCAAAGCGATAAATCATGGTGCGGTAGTTGTTATCTTTGATGTGCTCACTCAATGGTCTGGCAACTGACCCAACTTCGATATGGGCCTCAACTGTCCACAGTTTACCAGCTTCATCCTTGTAAACCATGCTCATATGTGAAAACTGGGTATCAAACTCTCCTAAATTGGCGATGGCGGCGGAGGTGAATGCATTGCCCCTGGTTAGAAGAATATCTCCGCTCTGAAGGTCATTCTCTAAATTGAAGTCAGCAAATTCCGGATTCCTTTTAACTTGAGAATTCCCCTGAGTAAAAGCAGAGCTAGGGAAACTCATGAAAGCTCCCTGAACTTGAATAAAATTATTATTAACGTAATCCTCAGCTGTCCTGATTGCACGTAAGGCGTGTCGAGTCGCCACTGAACAGGATTCTTCAATCCCTGAACCTTGATTAAACTCTCTGAGCTTTCCATGAATCGTTATTTTGAACGAGAATAGTTCATTCAAGAGGTCTTCATGGGAGTTCGAATTTGTCTCCTGCTGATACTCTGAGACGCCCAGTCTATCCAATCGGTCTGAAATGAACCCCATATTTCGAACACAATTCTCCGGGCCCATCCCCTCTGCTGCCTCTTTCAACTCGGCCCTTATTTGGCCTGAAGCGACAGTGGTCAATGACCAGAACAAGAACAAGTGTACAAAAACTAGACGTTTCATAGAGGCCCCATGGGGTTTAAATTAGCTTTAAGGATTAATGGAGCAAAGCGAATGCCAAATCAGTTTACAGAGCCTCCCCAAATTCATTTAATTAATCTATGAAAAGATTCGTATTATTTTGCCTCCTAATCCTCGCCGCTAATACCTACGCTCTACCGGTTGGCTTCAACCAGGCGTGGTTCAAAAATAATTATGCTAGCCAATACCTTGATCAGGTTTACGATGAAGCTGAGGTGACGCGCATTTTTAAGCTAACCCATGAAGCCGGGGCAACCAATTTAAGATTATGGTTATTTGAGAGCGCCTCTTTTCCCATGCTGCTGTGGAAAGAAAATCATCTGGTAGGCATACGTCCCGATTTCATTAAAAACTTTCTCCGAACACTTCAGATTGCCAAAGAACACGATGTGCAAGTTTATATGACGTTTTTTGACGCCCATGTTTACCGACCGGATAAACTTGACCGGTCGGCCCTCAAAAAAATCAGAAATTTTTATGGCACTAAGGGTGGAGATGAGTTCCTGGCCAAAGTGATTGGTCCGCTGTTGCAGGCAATTGAGGATGCGGGACTAAGTTCCAGTGTCAGCCGCATTGATCTTTCTAACGAAGTGGATGCGGTTATTAACCGCGGCGGATTTGACCAACGATGGGCCGGAGCAGGCCGAATGCTTTGTCGCTGGCGAGCATATATTCAAAAATTTAATTCGTTTAGCAAGACTCCAGTTACTTTTTCTCTACGCCTGCATGCCCTGGTCTTGCATCCCCACAATCTACTAAGTGATCAAGGACCTATGGCCTGCGCGGATTACTTTGATTTTCATTCCTATGAAGACAGTGGCAAGATTCACCGTTGTAAGCAAATGCAACAATACGCTGGCCTTAAAAAGAAACCACTCATTTTAGGAGAATTCGGACAAGGTTTTTTTAATCACCGCTATGACAATGATCTGCAAATGAGAAACACTGCTACCTACTTGGCTTCGGCCAAGAACTGCGGCTTTAGTGAAGCGCTGGCCTGGCGCCTCTCTGACAATCGCCCGGGATTTAACAAAGAGGCGCGCTATTCTTTTGAAGCTTTTGGAATCATGAGACCGGCCTATGAATTAATCAAGACCCATAACGAGACGTTATTACTTAACAAGCTTAAGTGAAGCTTTACACTTGTCAGATAACTTTGATTCATTTTCCATAAGACAAGCTTTCAACTTGGTTAGTTCGGTATAGCTTTCACAGCCACTCACTTTAGATTTATCTTCCTTGCAGGCTTCAAGAACTTTTTTGGTGAGATCCTTCACTCCTGGGAGGCTTGGCATCTTCGGCAACTGACCAAAGGCAGAAAATGAGGTCAAGATCGCAGCGATGATAATAAATTTCATAAATTCTCCAATATATTTTTACGAAATGTTATTTCATTTTCACGTTTTAGGCCAATGTTCTCCATATTACTCATAATTTACTTTCTGCTTTTCTACTCGCTGCGGTTTTTCTTTTTTGGGTTGCTTAACTTTTTCCTTCTCCACATCGTCTTTTATCTCCTTCTCCTCCATCATTTGCTGGTCTTCGTATCCTCTTTCATCTGAAAATAATTGAATATCTGAAGTTGTCTCTTCTATGTCGTTGATATGCTGCTTTTCCTGATGGCTGAGAGGGTTGCCACGAAAAAATGTGGCGTCCCCCATGGCAAATGCCCCCGGCCCAAGTAAGAAAAAAACCATAACGAGGAAAGTTTTCATTCGTACCTCACGCGAAAAGGTTGCTGCTTTCATTTATACATTTTAGTTCCAGAAGCAAAAGCCTCGCTGAGACATCTCCCGGGGAATTTTCCAAAGTCTCTTAGTCGGGTTTTAAAGGCTCAAGCTTTTCTCTCAATCTATCGATGAGTTCAGCAGTTAAGGAAAATGCCCAATGTCAGATCTTGAAGTCCTTAGTTTTATTTCACTTAAAATGTTTTACGCAGTCTTATGCGGATTGATCGTTGGACTTGAGAGAAAGTTCAATTCCGCTCCCGCTGGATTTAAAACGCAAATTCTGGTGTGTGTCGGGTCCATGCTTTTTACCTGTATTCCCATCATCGCTGGCCCCATGATGGTTCACGAAACTGCCCGCGTGATTGCTCAGATCATAACTGGAGTTGGTTTCCTGGGCGCTGGAGCGATTATGAACAAGGGTGGGGACCGCAACGTTGTGGGTCTTACTACCGCCGCATGGATTTGGTTTACTGCTGGTATTGGAATTTTAATTGGTATTGAGCACGGTGCAGTTGCTCTATTTATCACCTTTACCCTCGTTGGTGTCATCTCGCTTGCCCGCTTCTTTGAGAGAAAATTTTTCGGCTCCTCTTACAATGCTCCTGAGATCACCCCCCCGGTGGCAGAGAAGCCTAAAGATCACGTCCGTAAAGCGGGTTAACTCTTTGTAAAAACGCCCCAATTGCCTATTACAGTCAAGAATTAGCGCCGACATTCCGACAAGTTCGGTATGAAATTGTTCCTGTTCATTCTCATCCTTTCTTTCAATGCCCTCGCTCAAACAAGCTGCCCTTCTCTCAATCATATCTTTCTCATCCACGGCATAGGCGGGAATGCTAAAAGCTTTGGTCAAATGGAGAAGTATCTTGAAACGGTTGATGAGTGTTACCGGGTTCATTCCTTTGAGTATGACACAGGCAACAGCACTTTAAGCACTTACGAATTCGCGGCCAGCTTCGATCAGTTTGTGGCCAAAAAGTTTTTGGTAAAGGAAATCACACCGCTGGATAAAATATCCCTCATCATGCACTCTCAAGGTGGTCTGGTGGGAAATCTTTGGCTTAATTCAATCCGCGAAGTTAATCCAGTGATCTATGAACAAGTTGATGCCTTTATCACTCTATCGACTCCTCACTGGGGAGCAGAGATTGCCAATATTGGACGCCATCTTTTTTTTACCTTGCCCGAGGGGGTAAAAAATCCTCTTTCACCGTTCGGTAGAATAGAGCTCAATGAAATGAGTTACGGGAGTCGCACAATAGAAAATTTGAACGCTATTTTTTCTCAAAATTTTCGACCAATCAATTTCAGACCTCTGGCAATAGGTGGAGTTCATAAAATCAAAAACAAACTCATCGGTGAAAATGATACAGTGGTGCCAGTTTACTCTTCAAGGCCTGATCATTATTTTTCAAGCTACGAAATAAATGTGAACGAGAATTCGGGCTTTATACCTGCTTCCTCTTTCACAAAAACTAGCCGCATTCCTTTTGTAACGGTTGCAGCTACTCACTTAAAACTTGATCTACCTGGAATAGCAACTATCCCAGAGAAATGTTTACAAAAAAATGGGTGTGACCACCCCTCGTTGCCAGTGATTACAGACCACCTTAAAGGACGCTCAATCGCGACAGTGAGTGAAGAACTGGATCACTTCCGAAGCAGTATTCACCTGAATAATTTGACTGGAGATAAAATTGATAAAAAAGACGTCAAGATCGAAATAGTGGATGGTCCTCACGTTTCTATCCCCTTATCTCAAAAACTTAAATGTTATAAGGGTGAGGCGAAACGTAAAGAGGGACTCGCCTTTTCATTTCACGGACGGACTAAAAAATCAGGGATTCAAAAAATTCGCGTTTTACTCACTGTGAAAAATAAATTTCAACGAGAGCTGGAGATTCCTGTTGAAGGTGGCCATTCAACTATCATCCGCTTGGGCCTTAACTAACCCACGGCATCCAATTAGCGCAGTGATTCCTCATTCTGAAGAACCACTTTAGTCGACAATCTATATATCTATTCTAATATGACGTGTTTTTGTATTTAAACTCTATCCGGGAGAAGTAAATGCGACCTCATATTTTATTTTTAGTTTCGTTGTTCATTATTGTTTCGTGCGGAGAGAAATCAAAAGGCAATGGTCAAGGTGATGGCGCCACCCCAGATGAGGTGGTTCAAAATGAAACCGTCAGCTCAGATGGTTCAAACATTAATGGGGTCTACGCTACGACTCTCCTGGCGATGAACAGAAACATCCATATTTGGAAAGTCGGTACAGCGGCGATACAACGAGTTGGGGATACCTTCTCTGCCATTGTAAAAATAAAGTATGGACAGAGGAATACAACACTCAAGCAGTCTATCTATTCAGGCTCAAGATGTCCCACCATGAAAGATGACCTGAATGAAGATGCCTACATCGATATAAATGAAGCACTCGTGGCAATTGGACAAGTCGTTATTCCACTGGATGGAAATCTTGACTCACAAATGGATGGATCGGCTGTTTATCCGGCGGGCGATGCTGACTATGGTGCATTTCTATATCAATCGACAGCAAGCTTCGCAAGAATGTTTGCGGACCTCAAGTCACCCGACTTAGATCCATCAGATAACATCATCAAACTTAAAGCTGATGAAGGTTTATCCCTTCAAGGACGCATCGTTTTGCTCCAGGGGGTTAATGAAAGTTTATATGTTCCGGATACTGCAGCCACTAATAATGAGGGCAATGTTCATAAGACTATGCCTATTGCATGTGGAGTTTTAAAAAAGGTTAGAACCTTACCCACAGAATTAACAGGCGCCATATAAGAGATGATATTAATGGTTTAGTCTTTACCACCATTTATTTTTCGTCTAACCTAAAAAAATGAAAAAAACATTACTTCTTTTGGCGTTTTCACTTAACTCCTTTATGGCCTATGGCCAGGGGTTTAAAATTGAGCCTTTTGCAGAATTAGTCAGCGAAATTGAAAATGCGAAATTTTCCTACAAGGAAACGGGACTCCTTTTTGGCTTTTCAAGTATTAAAAGCTGCATGTATGCCTCACAGAATATTGTGATTTTCAAGAACTATTGTTCTCCAAGAAATAATTTCCCAGCTCGTGGCTACACAATCATTTCTGCGAAATTTGGCATGATTGATATTTACGAAGAAAAAATTGATGCGATCATTAAACGCGACATCACCCAAACCGAATTCTCACAAAACCTTGCTCCGTATCTAACAATGCCTCCCCTGACAGCGACTCTAGAGGGACTGAATGAAATTATGGAGACTCTCTATTCTCAATATAATCCCGGTTGCTGGTCAACGAATTGGAGCCACTACTCTAGGCTCCCCGAGGCTTCATGCAGTCCCGCTGCGGGCGATGTCATTGGCCTTGAAATATGGACTCAAGAGACTCAAGCACTTACTGGAAGTGATGAAGAATGGAATGGTCTTTTTCAGACAATTGAAAACCAACTATCATTTTAAAGGTTTGCACCGCTAGAATATTTTGACTGGTATAGATAGAGTCCACGCGGCGAGGCAACCTTCCACAATCTTTTTGTTTTTTCGGGTCCATTTATCAATAAAGAAAACTCATCCGGAGAAATCTTCCCTCCTCCAACTAACCAAAGTGCACTCATCAAGTGCCTAACCATGTGTTTCAAAAATCCATTTCCTTCAATTCTTAATTGATAGCAGAGCCTTAAATTTTGAGGTAACAAAAAAAGATCTGCCTGTGGAAGAACGGTGTGTGGGTCAATTTCTGATATTTCACAAAATGAAATATCTCTTACGGTGGTCTTAACATTACTCCCAGCAGAACAAAAATTATGAAAACTATGCCGGCCTACAATCTCTTGAGTGCATTTTTTCATGAGTTCAATATTTAATTGGTAGGGATTATTTGCGATAAACATCTGATCAACACGGCCCGAATTAAGGGCGTTCGTAAAAAGGTATCGATACTCTTTTGAGATGCTGTCTGAGGCAGGCCTAAAAGAGCCTTCACAGGAAACAAAACTCAGGCACCTGATCTGCCGAGGAAGTATATCATTTAGCCTGATTAAAAATGGTTTGCACTCAATCGGATTTTCAGAAGTCACCTTAACGATCTGTTCAATGGCATGAACTCCAGTATCCGTTCTGGAAGCACCCATCGTCGTTATCTTCCCGCTCATGAGCTGGTTAAGGGATTGATTAAAATCATTCTGGATGGTGGGGATATCTTTCTGCCACTGAAAACCGCAATAGTTTGTTCCCTCGTATTGGACGATCGCCTTGTAATAATTCATGTTATTGATATTCCGCTTTATCTATAATAAAGGCTACCCGAAGATAGCTCTCGGGCAACCTTGGCTGCCCCATCTTTTTGGCAAATATAGTCATTTTTCAGCTAATCCCTTGATCTAGGCCCCTGATAATTCATTGTTTATACAAGAAAATACTAAATACCTAACTGAAATAGACCGATACTCTTTAAGATTAGTCAAATAGGGGTAATAGGATGAAAACACTTTCGCGCATTTTAAGTCTGGTGATTTCCCTCCAACTAGCTGTTGGATGTTCGGGTAGTCAGATCTCATTGCTGGGATCAGGTGTGAGTGGCGGATTTGGTTCAGCCTTCTTGAGTGGATCTATCGCTTCACTTGAGGCCATCTCTAATGCCATCATGCCCTCGGCAATGGCAGCGGGAACATTAACTGTTTACACCCTCGATCCTATCTCGTTAGAACGAGACGAGGAAATTTATCAAGAAGATGTTTTAGGTGCTTCAGTCGGCCATACTTACAAAATTGAAATTCCCAAAAAGCATGAAGGCAAATTGATGGAAGTGGTTTTTAAGGATGCAGATGCTTCTATTATTACCAAGAGTGAGATTGAATATGTACCGGCAGTAGAATCAAAAGAAAATCAAGAAGTGACAGCGGACTTGAGTCAGGCCGGAACCGTAGCGTCGATCGTGACCAAAGCCTTACTTACCCAGGAGATTGTAGCTGGTATCAAAGAAGCGGAAATTCCGGTTAAGCTGAAGGAACTTAAAATAGAAGATAAGAAGCCAATTTTCCAAATGCTTGGTTCAGACAACGAAGCCATTCTGACCCAGATGATTCTGAATGAAAACACTGTGGTCCAAACTCTAAAATATATTGTTGAATATTCAACCTTAGTCTCCAAAGAAGGAGTTCTCAGTGCAGGTAAAGTTGCAACTCAAATTCTTGAGTTGGGTGTAAAAAGTAGCTTTATTGAAAAATCTCAATTGATGTTTTGTACCAGAACGGACGTACAGTTTTTTAATCTTCAAGAAAAAAGTAATTATTATATTAGCTTCGACACCACAGATCCAGATATCTTAAAATTTTCTAAGGATGTGTATTCAACCGTCGATGCGAAGAGTGTTGCAGATAACTTTATTGGAAAAGTGCGCGAAATGGCGATCAGCAAAAAGCTAGCGAGCGTACCAAACGTGGTATTGAGTTTAAAAGAACCATTAATGAAAGACGGATCGCAGGTCATCTCCAAAATTTCTGAGTGCCCTGTTTCTATGAGCGGTATTGCTCCTCTGGATGAATCAGAAAAAGTGGCAATAGAAGTTCAGGAAGCTGTGAAGTTAGATATGAATATTGTCAAAAATGCGGACGCCAGTGCCGTAATAACTAAAGATAATGCCTACACATTTTATTACAATGCCATCGAAGCAGCTCGGGTGGAGATGAGACAACGATTGTCCCTTTCATCGATCAGTCCAGATCGTTGGGACGCATTGATTGAGGCAGCCGCAATAGACGCCCGAAATTCACTGCCAGTGATCGTGGAAGAATGGACTAAAAACCGCATTCGTTACAGCATTAAACATTTTGACTTGGTCACATTAAGCTTAGATATGGAGCTGCAAAAAGCATCTGATTTATTGAGAATGGCGGCCGACAATGCTCTCAAAGAAGTCGATGAGAGATTACTCGCCCTTCATATACCTGTTGAAGAAAGTGATGTTTGCTATACCCACCAAAAACAGCTGGCCGAGGCAGAATTTAATGCTCGTTATGAAAAATGGAAAATTGCTTATATCGCAGCAACAGGAAAATAAGTTCTCTACAGCAACGAACGCGTAATGTCCGTTGGACCTTAAACTTGGTTTTCCTGCTCCATTTTACCAAACAAATCGAGAGTCGTTCGATGGTATAATGAATGACCTTCCAAAAATGATATAGGCGGTGAGTGAAATAATGAACCGGGATAAAGAACGAGTCGGTTTTTTTTAAATGGTATGCGGTTAATTATTTCCCAGGCTCCCAGATCTCTAGTCTGTTCACTTATTATAAAAACTCCAGTAACTTTCGACTTATCGTTTGATGGCAACCTATCCCACCCTTTTATTCGGTGACGGTAGAAATGTGTTCCAAAATCCTGTGCATCGACTCCATTTGGTAGATCCGACAAATAGAGAACTCCAGCAAAATCAGTGAGATCATAGTGGATGAAAGACTTCGAAACGTCCTCGGGATCTGATCGGCGCAGACGGAGTTGAAGTGGAGCTCGTTGAAATTTAATGCCAGTCATTTTTTCAAGAACATCGCAGAAAAGATTTTTCTCTTCCAATGTCACAAAGTCCGCAGCTCCAGGGAAATTATCTTTAGGATGACGCCTAAAATCTCTTTGTTCAAGAGGAGTCAGAAGCCAGCTTAGTGGGAAATCGTCCAAAACAACTGTTTTGCCCTCGGTTAACGCCCTCTTGGTTTCAAGCATGATTTTTTCCTTCAATATGCGTAATTCTAACAACCCTTAAAGCCTTTAAGTACTAAAAAATCTTCATTGTGGCGGGAGCCGACTTGTTCACTCAGGTAGCCAGTTTTATTTTATATTTCAGGTATTATTGGTCCAGGCACTGCGAATAATATTTTTGTCCCCCTACGAAAATAGGGGGACTTCAATTTTCGCTTAAAGAAAGATCTAGTGATGACTTAATTGATCGTCAACGTTTGGCTCAATCACTTTGGCGGATCGAGTTCTGTCTAGTAATGAACGGGTAATGTCTGAAGCCACGCTTTGCCCACCTAAACCGAACGCTAATCCAAACGCCAAGGCCAGAGACCCAACCAGGCCAGTGAATAAAATATTAATCAGATTGGTTGCGATCCCTAATTGACTGACGGCCGCAATAAAGGCGAAACCTAAAATTCCATAACGAGTTAAGGCACCGAGCGTGTTGGTTTTACCCAAGTTTATCCGTGCCGTCGAAGCCTCCACCAGGCCTGAAACAAATTTCGCTGCCCATGCTCCAGCCACAAGGATTACTGCGGCGACCATAATATTTGGGATGAAGAGAATAATACTATTGATGACGCCTGTTAACTGCTCAATCCCCAGGGTGATCACTGCAGCTTGCACAAAGATTAAAAAAATAAACCATTTCGCTATTGTTCCAATAAAGGATGATACCGTTGATCTCTTCCCCCGATTATAATGTGGCAAATAGCCACTGATGTTAGCGCTCTCAGCAACTTGTTCGAGCTTGATCGTTTTCAAAACACGCTCAATCACTGATCCCACGAATTTCGCTACAAACCATCCAGCGACCATAATAAGTAAAGCTCCCAATAATGCTGGGATAAAATTCATGAAACCTGTGAATGCCGCAGTCAAACCGGCCCACATTGTTCCGGTAAAATTTGTTACTTGTTCCTTCATAAAATCCCCCCTTTAAGGTTCATATGCAATCGAGGGTTTATTGCATTTCCTATACCAAGAATTTATCGAATAACTGATTTGAAGGGGTAAAGGATGCTAGTACCCCTTTTGTTTTTTCTTTTTCTTTTTGCCGTCGAAAACTGGAAAGGTAACTCCACCCATGATTCCGGTTTGTACACTCGTGATTCCCGAGTGCTCGATAGAGCCTCCGTAGTTATCTAAAAATGGTGCGTTGTCGACCTTGCCATAAACTCCCCGTGCAGTGGCCATGAGGTAAAACTGCTTTCCGGCGCTAGTATTGTAGCTGACCCGGAAACGCCCATCAGCGTGAAAGCCGTAACCTGCGACTTGAAAATTGTTATCATTATGGCGAACTGAACCATCGTATCCATCGGCGATGTAGATATTAGTTTTCGTCACGAGCATGCCAGCTCCTGCACCAATCCCTGCATCCACGCTCCAGCGCTTGTTCACACTGGTAAAGAGATTTTGATAATACACCACGCCGGCGTTAACATAGTTGTAACCATCGGTGTGCTCCAGATGGATCGGTGGATTATAGCCAGAAGCTCTCAGCTCATCGATTGTATAAGACGTACTCCCATGCCAGAAAGGACGATCGTAGTTTCCAGAAATCTCGTAATTCTCAGAAAGGTCCATGACCCATTTCATATGATCAGTACCAACCTCGATGGCCACCTTATCAGTGATCATGTAACCCAAGCGCAGATTATACTGGGGCTGGGTAATCTTAGTTGGATCAATGTAGGATTGCAGACCATTAGAAGGCCGATCCACACCCTTCACATCATGGAGGGTGAAAGTACCATCCGGAGTTTTAAAGGTCACATCCGAGCGGGAATGCTTACCTCGGTGGTATCCCCAGATAACATAGACTTTACCTTTATGGACCTGGGCCGATATGGGAACCATTTCATCAGCATCAGGGCCGACGATCTCTTGAAGATCTGCTTTGGAGCGCTCACGCATCTCTCGCAAAAAATCCTCCGGACAATCTTGTCCAAAAGCGAGGAATGGGCAAAGTATTAGTAACAGAAATAAAAACTTCATGGGAACTCCTTTAAGATATCTCCATGATACCTAGGGGCCCCATGAACTAGGAAAAAAAAATGTCCCATTGCCGACGTGGAAAACCTTAGTAATCTTAAGTACTTAGATGTTTAGTAATGACTGAGAATAGTCCTGAAAGTTAAATTGATTCGAGGTCCGATGGAGTGGGATTTTTTTGAAATGCTATGTTGCCAGTAGTGTTGAGTCTCACCTTTCATGAGTAAAAAACTTCCATCCGCTAAATCGACTGATGTTTTCAATTTCTTATCGAAAAAATGTCTAAAATTAAGTGTCCTGGTAGCGCCAAAACTAACAGATCCAATGGAGGGATTTATCCCTAGTTCTTTTTCATTATCTCGGTGCCATCCCATACTATCATTTTCATTGCGGTAGAAATTTAATAAGGCTCCAGTAAATATCACTCCCGAAAATTTTTCAATTTTTTCTTTAATTTGGATAAGAGTGTTATTCCAGGGCATAGGTCGCATAGTGATACCTGAATAAGTATAACCTTTATCAGGGTCACCGTACCAAGCTGTCAAACGCGGTTGCATAACTTCTTTGCCACAAATTTTTATTGGCTCTTGTTTCCAGGCTACTTCTTTCTCTAGTGCCAAGAAATATCTTTGAGACTCATCCTCAGTGAAGAAGCTTGAAAAATAGAACGCCTCTCCATCCTTAGACAGCAAGTTGTGAAGTGATTTATTTTGATTTGGTATTAGCGCCACAGTTTTATTTACCATTTATGGCCATAACTTCCAAACTTTAGGCCCCTCCCCCTTGAAATACAAGGTCAGCCCTAAACAGCTATCTTTTTAGCAATTTTTGATGATAATTTTAAACCAGCGTGCTTGTGTTGCAATTATTAATCTTGATAATGTGGATGTGATAAAAAACTGTAAAAAAGTAGTCTCAAATTGACAAAATTAAAGAACTCACAATTATTCAATCTCATCATATTACTATTAGGTCTGCTGCTTTCACTTTGGATCTGTAAGTTGATTTATGAAAAGCAGGGGTTTAAGGTTATTTCTGAATTAGATAATGAACTCCAAGTCTTTGAACGTAAATTTGATGAAGAACTAATTTCATCCGGTGAAGTTTTATATTCAATATCAAATTTATTCAATGCAGTCGAAAGTATCACTCCAGAAGTATTTAATAATTTCACCAAACAACTAATTCGCAGAAAAAACTCAATTCTAATTGCTGAGTGGCAGCCCGTTGTTAAGGCTTCTGAAAGAGAGTCATTCATACGCAAGGCCCGTGGGATGGGATTAAAAGATTTCGATTTCTGGGAATTGAATAAGAATGGAATGTTTATTAAGGCAAAAGAAAGAGATATCCATGTACCGGTTTTATTTGCAGTTTCAACTAATTCAACAGCAGAAACTGTTGGATTAGATTTATCATTCTCACCCGAAAGAATGAATTCAAAGTGGGAGTCATTAGAAACCGGCGAGCCTCGTGCAAGTGAAACATTCCGAGTTATTATGGACGCCACACAACAGTTATCACCAACGGGATTTGCAATAACTATTCCTGTTTTTATTAGAGGTACTGATCCTAGAGGGTTGGCAGAAAGGAAAAAGAACATCTATGGTTTCGTTGCTGCCGTTTTTGATGTCGAACAACTTTTACGAGGGGCAACTAAGGATCTTAATACAAAAAATATTGGTTTTAAGATTGTCGATTTAGAAAACAATGTAGTGGTTCTTGAGAAAAAACCTGGTAAGTCTTCGTTAATGTCTCGAAGCACAAAAATGAAAATTTATGGGAGAGAATGGGATATTGTCGTCTATGCAGGGGAAAAATTCTTAAATAGATTTACCGACATGAGGGAATATATTTCCCCATTTATTTTTGCATTCTTGTTTTGCATTTTGTACTTATTCCTTGAAGTTAACCGTAAGAAATCTATCGATTTAATTGTAACCCAGGAAAAATTAAAAAAAGCAGTCAATGAAGCAGAGGCTTCTGCCCATTCTAAAGCAATGTTCCTTGCTAACATGAGCCACGAACTAAGAACACCTTTGAGCTCTATACTAGGTTACGGAGAACTAATGAAGCGTGAAACTGATACCTTAAAGCGATCTAAGTATCTAGATATTATTATAAGGAGTGGAAAGCATTTAGCGGAAGTTATAAATGATATTTTGGATATTTCCAAATTGGAAGAATCTAAACTCAAGCTTAATCCCGTAAAATTCAAACTAGACAATTTAATCAATCAACTTGATGAGCTTGTAGTCTCTCAGTTTAATAATCCAAATGTGCAGTATATAAAGAAGATTGATCCCAGTATTGATGAGACTCTTTTGGGTGATGAATTTCGAATCAAACGGATTCTTATTAACCTTCTTAGTAATGCATTTAAATTTACGGACCATGGTCACGTTTTATTAACAATCGAAAAATCAATTTTAGATATGAATCGGTTTAATTTGATTATTCAAGTTTCTGACACAGGCAAGGGAATGAGTTTAGAATTTCAAAAGAATGTTTTTGATCCATTCACGCAAGAAGATAGTTCTTATTCCAGGGGGCATGGAGGAACGGGGCTGGGGCTTTCGATAGTTTTTCGCTTGGTAAAATTAATGGGCGGAACTATTAGTTTAAAATCAGAACTTAATAAAGGGTCTACTTTTTTAATCACTTTGCCGTTTGAAAACTTTAAATAATACGTTGTAACTGGTTTCGACTTCCTTCTCGTTAAGCAGTTTTATTAGTTCATCCATCTTTTGTGGAATGATCAAATACGAACTCTTAAGTACATCTTATTGATTGTTCGAGATTAAATTACCAAAGCCCCGCTTCTTTTAACATCGACTTAGTTATCTCTTTTGCTCGATAGCCACCGAACTTATCAGTTTCAATTGGCCTAAGATCACTAAGGTTTGTCACAGCGATATATTCTTTTTCGCCGTTGCTAATATGGGAAATAAACCAACCAAACTGAACCTTACGGGCGGCATCGTAAAAATTAGACCCTGTCTTCCCGCTAAGCTTAAATCCATTAGGAGAAGTTTCAAGATAAGTAACCTGGCGGGTGATTTCCATTGAGCGTTTAGTCACAGGTAATTCATTACTCCAAAGATTTTTCATGAACTCAACTTGTTCATAGGCATTAATGGCCAACGAGCCCTTGGGATCGCTTGGAGAATTAAGCCATGCAGTCGTAATGCCAGTACTCACATCTTCATTTCCATACTTAAATTTGCTCAGATACTCTTTAAATTTCTTTTTCCCTAGTTTGGGTGTCAGACGTTGCGAAAACCATACAACCGATTCACGCATCCAGCTTCTAGCATCCTGATCTTTATTCCATGCTTCTAGAAATCTTTTTTCACCATCCCATTTGAGCACTTGCTTTTCGTCTTTCAGAACTCGTGAATCGAAGGCCATTACTGCGAGAGGAACTTTGAAAGAAGAACACGCAGGAAAGCGCTCCTCGCAAGCTTCACCAATCGTTTTCTCAAATGTATTTGTTTTAAGATTATAGAGAAGGAAGCAACCTTTCATGCCTGCGAAGGGAGTTGACTGCGCTGAACTTTCAGAGCTTTTCTTTGAACTCGAACAAGATATCGACATAACAAGCAAGATGACTACAGCAACAAACTTCATATATCCTCGATTGAAATTCAGAATTTTACAGAAGAGAGAATACCAAAGGCTTTAGGTTAAAAATAAGAAAAAGTTCGTCTTCGAGTAAGTTTGTCTAATTTCTAGTCTTTAGACCAATTTTCTTCCTGTTAGCAGGTAACCTCGGTTCAATCATGTCTTCGAGCGAGTCCATCCTTTCGAAGATTACTTTAAACATGCCACTCGTTCCTTTCTTAATATTCGCCAATTCACTTCTCAGTTCTTGTTCTAATAACAAAAAGCTTCTGAGACGCGTAAATATTCTCATGATGGCAATATTCACCAAAATGGCTCTTTCTGAGTTCAAGACACCTGAAAGCATTGCGACCCCATTTTCGGTAAATACCAAGGGTAACTTCTGTTTTCCGCCACTACCCGATTTTGAAGTGCCAAATTGGTACTTCAAAACTTGATACTCTTCAGAAGTCAGCTGAAACATAAAGTCCTCGGGAAATCTCAACGCATTCCTTCTTACTTGTCTGTTCAAATGCTTGGTTTCAACCTCGTAAAGTTCAGCCAGATCAGAATCTAGCATGACCTTTTGTCCACGTATGACATAAATCATTTTTTCGATCTTAGATAAATTTATTTCACTCATAACCATCTCCAAATAAATTGAATGGTCTACGATGAGATATCTATGAAGGGACATCATGAAACTTCGAAATGGAGGTTATTATTCAATTTTGAAACAAGATCAGTTAAGAGCTTAGAGGATAGTTAACTGCCGACAGCAGCTCCTTCTCGAGCTGAAAAATATCTTTGTCAGTATTGCTTAAATACTCAGACCAATAATTCGCAAATATCCAAGTCTTAATTTCAACTAACTCTTTATGACCGTCTTTGGTAAAAGGTGGATAAGATCCCCCGTTTAAATACACTCTTAATGCGTCATCAGTCATCAGTTCAATCAAAGCATGGGTCCTGTCATTTAGTTGCAAATAAGTATGAAGAATTTCATGCCACAAATACACAGTGCTATAATTTTTCCAATCCGATCTTCTTCCCCAAGCGATACTATTCCCACCTAAAAACCGCCCCTGAAAAACTTCAGGATGAGTGATGAAGACTTTGATTTCTTTGTCGAACTTGATTCGAGTCTGGGAAGTCATAAAATCAAAACTCTTAGCGTAGTTAGTCTGCCACTCGTTTTTAACTTCGTTTAAGTGCTTTTCTGTTTCGAGCAGTAGCTCGTGATACACAGGTAACGATTTCGCTTTTGTTAATAAGGGCTCCAGACGCGAGTATTCACGCTGAATGATTGCTGGAGAAAGATCTTCAAGCTGCTGCAGAAATAAAAGCTTTTCTGGAAAAAGTTTCTTCAAGTTATCTCTGATTTCCATGACAGATCTAGAAGCGGAACGATTCATTTTTTTAGAGAAAGTATGGCATATCAAAAAGTCTTCGTTAATTTGAAATTCTAGCTTCAATCCACTGGCGAATGCTAGAGTACAAATAAAGTAGATGAATAAGCCAAACATGGATTTGTTAACGAGGGATTTCATGAATTAAGTCTTACAACAGAGTGACATCTTGATAAAAACATAAACAAAGACTGTGAAGATATTATGCTGAGGAATTAATATTGCTTGATGGAATTTCAATAGGTTGAATGGCGCACTCTGAGGGATTCGAACCCCCGACCAATTGGTTCGAAGCCAACTACTCTATCCAGCTGAGCTAAGAGTGCGTTCCAATGAGTATGAGGGAGATAATGGGCTTTGTCAGCAAAGGAAGTGCTTTTGCGCTAAGTCAAAAGCACTTATTTTAGGTCTATTTCTTTTCAGTATTTAAAAGTTCATCCACTTCTTCAACATCGAACTCATTGAGGCCATACGGGTTATCTTTTGAGTTAAGGTCCTCGTCGATATAACGTTTGCCCATATTCTCTTCGATTTCATCCAGAGAATCCTGGTCGATGTTTCCTTGCTTCTTCTCGATATCGTCAAGGCTCTCGTTCTCAAGGAGTTTATCTTCATCAAGCTTAGCATCGTTAAGGATCGTCTCTGCCTGCTCAATTTCATTTTCTAGACGCTCAAGGGCCTTCAAATCGCGCTCAGAATCTTTGATGACTGACTTCTCACGCTCCTGACGTTCAAGCTCCGAAAGCTCGTCCTCAGTTAACTGAATTTTATCGGCCTGTTTAAGCAGATCGTCGTTGAGGTTTTCAAGGTTAAGCTCAACATCAAGCTCTTCCAGGGCCTTGCCACCCATAAGTTCTTTTTTGCTTTGAGAAGTGGCATTTTTGGCATTCATCTCACGCAGGTGGGCTTCTTTAGTTTTAGTAATGGCAATATCACCTGGACCAAAATCTCTAATCGTTTTAGAAACGATAACGGTCGCGAAATTATCAGTAAGAGTGATCACCGTTAATTCACCGACTTTATAGGTAGGCTGATCGGTAATTTTCTCATCCATCAAGCGATCTTTAAAGCCATAGACTTCAAAAACGTTACCCATCTCAACACCGTCGGCACGACCGCGATCAAGGTAAACCACGTCCCCAAAGCCTAAGATACTTTGTAGTGGATTGAAGGTTGTAAGGATCGCCGCTTCTACTAATCTCGAGTTATAAGTCGAGGTTATGCGCTCAAGCTTAGGTGTATAAGTTGTGACACGATCTCCTCGTTGAGGAGTTCCGGCCACTTCGAAAAACTCTACTTCCCATTTATCTTTGATTTTGCGAATCAACTTAACCTGTCCGACAACTGCGTACTTGTAACCTTCGCGGTCAGAGTTTTTATGTTTTGCTTTGCCCATGGAAGAATAGATCGAAAACTTGTCGCCGGGAAGTGCGTTGATAGATTCATCAAATTTCACGTAGGCCCTGTCACCGATAGTGAAGAAAATATTTTCGTCGGGACCATTCGTAATTTCACCAAAATCCTGAACGATATTAGTTGAAACAAAAGTGCTTAGATAAAATCCTTCTTTGAAGGAATAGATGATTCGGGAATTTTTATCAAATCCTGATGAATCGTAATTTGATGGAATAATGACATCAAATTCACTGCGAGGCGGCTCGTAATTTTCATATTCTCTATTAAGTGCCTGTTCACCGGCCCTATTGAGATCATCCATGGTTTCTTCGGAAGCATATTGAAAATAGATACCTTGGTTGGCGAGATCACTCTTCTCTTCAAGCCACTTAGGCTTGGCATCATCACCAAAATTGGCCAAGTCATCAGCATTTGTCGTACCCACTGAACCAGGAACAGCTTCAAGCTCATCCCTTGTAAACTCTCCCAATTTAACCTGCGGCGGATTAGCACCACTACCAGTTGTAAATGAAAGAACCATACCAGGCTCAATAAAATGAGGATTCGTGATGAAGGAGTTTATTGACCATATTTTTGGATAGAAAAAACCTGATCCAAAAATCTTTTTACTAATTTTAAATAACCAGTCATTTTTTACGACTGTATAAGAATCAACTTTAGCGGCCGTGGCCACTTCGTTCCATTCATTATCAGAAATTTGTCCCTGAATATTTTTTGCAATAGAAAGAAGGTCTCGCTCCTCTCTGCCGACATCAAACACTGCCGGCTCTGCACTCTCTTTTTTCTCAGTTGTGGCGGTCGTGGCTTCTTCTTTTTTATCAGACTCTATTTCGGCCTTGGCCGTTTCTGTCGCGCCGTCAGATGTTGCAGGTTTAAATTCCTGATCGTCGCCAATATCAGTTTTCAGAGCTTCAAGATCGTCGCCCCCAGCAGGAGCCTCAACTGTTTGAGCTGTTTCAGTACTTGGCTCCAAGGGCTCAAGAACGGCAGCTTCTTCAGCGGGGGCTGCTTCAATCGGAGCCGCCTCAGGCGCAACTTCGGCCGGCGTAGCAGCTGTTTCACTGGCGGTTGGTTCAATTGGTGCAAGATCCTGGACATCCACCGTATCAGAAGGAGCCGATTCTATAGCTGAAGGAGCCGCTTCCGCTGAGGGAGCTGGTTCAAGCACTTCTGCTGTTTCAGTTGGGGTAGATTTATTATCCTCAAGCAGAGTCTGAAGATCCTGATCATTAAGTTCTTCGTCTTGTGCCCAAGACGCAGGTATAGCGTTCACTAAAAGTGCGACCGCAATGAGAAATGTGGTTTCTCTTTTCACCGGTTAAACCTGACCCTTATTTCGCTTCAAAAACATCATTAAGCATTGATGCGTATTGTTCTTTTTTATTCTGTATACCTAATCTATCACTGCAATTGACTGCGTACTTTAGTGCATCAAGGACAACACCAGAGTGAGCATTTTTATTAATGATATCTTCAAATACTTGTAGGGCCAAATCATATTGCCCTTTTCCATAGAGAAGTTCACCAATTTGAAGTTTTGCTCTTACTTTTATGGCAGGTGTTCCCGCTGTCTCAAGCTGCTGAAATATTTTTGTCGCTTCGCCTGGGTTGGACTCTTTAAGCCCCACACCCTTCTTGAAAATGACTAATTGAGACTCAAGATCAGAAGGAAGGTCTTCGCTTGCCACAACAACCTGTTGATTGGGAAAAGCGTCCACTGTCTCAGCATTAGGAGTCGTTTGAGCAAAATTCTCACTGGAAGTTTTTTGTAATTCATCAACTAAAGATGATTGTCCTTTATTAGGATTCTCCTTCAGTGCTTCATATTTTTTAGAGAGTTCTTCGTACTTAACCAGCAGTTGGTCGTATTGTGAACGAGACACAGATCGAGATTGTTTGGCCTTCTTTTCGTCGTCCTCGACTAAAGAGCGCTCCACATCACGGTACCATGAACAAGAATTGAGGACTAATAAGGCAAACATTGGGATCAGGGCAGATTTCAAAGCGTCCTCCATGACATAACTTCTTAAATTTTTTGACTTTCCCTACCTTTTATTTTAATTGGTAATCCTTTTTCGTCAAGGAAACTAATGCCCCATACCTATCAGTCGACTAAACAGCTCTTCTACTGCGTCCTTCGCATGCCTAAGGACGATGCCTATTTTGTGTATTTTACCTTTGAATCTAATGAGGGGATGTGTTTCTACTCGACGGTGGATGAATCCCTGAAGGGGCAGTATAGGGACATTGAAGTCAGGTGCCCGATTGAGTGGGAGCCACACCTCAAAGCACTTATTTCTAAGCTCCAGACGGAAATCCGCCTGGATATCTTAGAAGAAAAAATTATTTCTGATTCTTAAACACTTTCAAAACGTCATCATGGTGGGTGGTGGTGTTCACCTTATCCATGATGTGGATGATCTTCCCCTTCTTATCCAAAAGGAAGCTCTGCCGTAAAATTCCCATGTATTCCCGGCCCATAAATTTTTTCAGGGCCCAGGTCCCATAAGCTTCACAAACTTTGTGATCCGGATCTGACAGAAGCGTGAAGTTCAATTTCTGTTTATCTTCAAACTGCTTAAGCTTTTTAACCGCATCCGCACTGATCCCCAGGACTACAATGTTCTCTTTACTCAGTTGGGACTGAGAATCCCTTAAGCTACAGGCCTGAACTGTACAGCCGGGAGTCATCGCCTTGGGGTAAAAATAAACCACCACATTTTGTCCCTTAAAATCCTGTAATGCGACCTTATTCCCATCCTGATCTTCCAGAACAAATGCTGGTGCCTTGTCGCCGACGGTCAGGAGTGAAGCTTTAGTTGCTGGGGCTTTCTTCACAACTTTTTTAGTTACTTTCTTAGTTACTTTTTTAGCTATTTTCTTTGCCATATTTATTCCTTTTACCAGTTATCTCTAAGGGACCTAAGTTTGATAAACAAGTTTCGCTCATCCATCTTCCCGCCCTTGAGTATGTTTTGTCGAATTTCCTGGGAATTAAGGCGAAAAAAAGGATTCACTTTTTTCTCCTGACCCAAGCTCCATTCAAGCCCCTGCTCAGTATCTGAATCTCGAACAATTCTTAAGGCTTCATCAATCGCTTCATTTTCAGGTTCGCAGGATTTAGCAAAAAGAAGATTTTTTAAAACATAATCATGGCCCGGATAAAGCAGTACTTTATTCTGAAGATTTTTTAAGCGATTAGTGGTCTCGTACAGTGCTTCAACATTACCACCCCCATGACAATTCCCTACCCCACTATTAAACAGGGTATCTCCGGAGAATAATCCCAGAACATCCTCACCTTTTTGCCAATAAAAAGCGACATGATCACTGGTATGCCCCGGCGTATCCACAAACTTAATCATTTGGTCATTATCCAGTTGGATCTTATTAGATTCTCTGGATAACACTGGGCAGTTAAAGATGCTTTGAAGCGCAGAGTTGCCGCGGATATGATCCCAGTGTTGATGGGTATTTAAAATTCCTGCAAGCGTGAGAGATTCTTTTTTGATATAATCAACTATCGGCTTCTCATCGTAGGGATCAATAACCCAGGAGTTTCCTGTTTTTTTATCCAAAACGAGATAGCTGAAGTTTCTAAGATCATTTTTAGCGTAGAAAATTTTAACCTGGATCATAACATTGTCTAACCTTTACTCATATTATACTCAAGTCATCTTTCTTTTATTCATTATTATCAATCATCTGATTGAAATTTATCTTACTCGCAGACAGTTAGAAATGTATCACAAACATGCTCTCACTCCTCCCGAGGAATTCAAATCATTTTTAACTGATAGTGAGCATCAAAAGGCCATTCAATATTCATCTGCCAAACTCAAATTAGGCCAGTTCCACCTCCTGTTTGACGCCATCCTGCTTTTCTATTGGTTTCCTTTGCATGGGGCCGAAAGACTCTACTTGGCGCTTCCCATCGAGGGGATGCACCGTGAAGTCTTCTTTTTGATCACTTTCACGTTAATTCAATTTATGTTGAGCCTTCCATGGTCCATTTTTTCAACTTTTTATCTGGAAGAAAAATTTGGTTTTAATAAATCCACTCCCAAATTATTTATCATCGATCGGCTGAAGGGTCTTGCTCTGGGCGGATTACTCGGAGTACCGCTTCTGTATGCAGTCTTTTTTCTTTTCAAGTCTCTGGGAGAATATTGGTGGCTTGCTAGTTTTGCCCTGCTCACCTGTTTTCAATTTTTCCTGGTTTGGATTTACCCCACTGTCATCGCACCCTTGTTCAATAAATTTCAACCGCTCGAGGGCGCCGAATTAAAACAAGGAATCGAAAATTTAGTGACTAGCGCTGGTTTCAACGCCAAGGAAGTCTTTGTCATGGATGCCTCACGTAGGAGTGCCCACGGGAACGCCTACTTCACTGGTTTTGGAAAAAATAAACGGGTGGTATTTTTTGATACGTTACTCAAACAACTCGAGAATCCAGAAATCCTGGCCATCCTTGCCCACGAGCTAGGGCACATGAAACTCAAGCACATACCGAAGTCGATGCTCACTTCCGTTTTGCTGTCATTTGCAGGCTTTTGGCTGATGGGGAAAGTCGCTAATCAAGAGTGGTTCTTCCACGGGCACTTTATTCGTATTACTTCGCCCGGAATTCTTCTATTACTCTTTACTCAAGCCTTGCCACTCTACACCTTCTGGTTTTCTCCTATTGGTACATGGATCTCCCGCAAAAGAGAATTTGAAGCGGATGCCTATGCGGCCAAAGAAACTAAAGCAGAAAATTTAATTCAGGGACTACTGAAACTTTATCAGCAAAATGCGAGTCCGGTGGTGACCGATAAAATCTATTCGGGATTCTATCATTCTCACCCGCCCGCTTTGGAGAGAATTCGAAGGCTCGAATCACTCAAAAGTTAGTCCAGTCAGAGAGTGGCGAAGGAAATTCAAATAAGGTTTACGAAATTTTTCAATTTCATTATGAAGTTCGTGGTATCCACCTTCAAAGACTTTTAATTGAGCATTCTTTTCAACTTCAGTGAAATATTTAATCATCAGCCCAGGATGAACTAAGACGTCCTCAGACCCAATGGCACAGTACAGTGGGCATCTTATTCGAAGTGGTCTGGAGAAAACTTCTCTCGAAGCCTTCATGACTTCCAGGTACAGTTTGGTGTGAATTTTAAGCATGGTAAATTCATCTTTCACATAACTCTCATAAACCCGACTATCATGAGAAAGTTTTCTTAGATTTAAAACTTTTGCCACTGCAATAGTGGGAAGTTTGATCAGACTTTCAAATAAAAACTTCGGAGCATTTGCAAAAACGGGCCCCATCAGTCCGGGTGCCCCAACTGCTGGCGAGCTTAAAAATACTTTTTCAGGGTAAAGATTGTCTCTCACATGGTTCTGCATATAATCAGCAGTAATTAGTCCGCCCATAGAGTGACCGAAAAGAATGTAGGAGCTAAGGTTAAAATGCTTCTGAAGGTAGAGGATCACAGTATCTAAATCTTTTGAGAAATCGGTAAAGTTCTCAACCCAAGCTTTTTTGCCTCCGCTTCTGCCATGGCCTCGCAAATCATAAATCGCAATATTAAAGTTCTGGGAGAAAAGCTTCAAAAAAAACTCATGTCGGCCCAAATGCTCCCCAAGACCGTGAGTAATGATCAACCATTTATTACTTCCCGTCTCACGAATCAGGCATTTTAAAGGTGTTCCATCAAAAGAGATGATATCGCGGTACTCGTTATTCATTAAATATTCCTTTATTGGTTCAGGACGTCTGATATACTCAATCTATGTATTGCCCAGTATGTTTTCAAAACACGATGAAGATTAAGTCTAACGGTGTAGTCAAACTCGCCTTCAATGGGAAATCCAAAAACTCGTCCCTCTACACTTATAATCTCCAAAAAGAGACTCAAGAGCAACTGCTAGCTAAGCTCAGAGAAAAAGTTGTGGATTTTTTTAGCTTCTATTCAGAATTCAATAATAAAAGCCCGATTAAGACCTTTGAAGCCTACTCAGCTGACTTCATCTGCACCAATAGTTGTAAGATGGATATGATCAACACCAAGGTAAGTGTCGTAGGTGTCCTCTACACAGTGCCGGAGGTCAAGAACCTCCTGCAGGAAGAGGGCAAGAAGTTTGGAATCGATATCGAAGTTACTTTTAAGTAAATTGACTGTTAAATCTTGGCCTTAATTTTTACCTCAAATTCAAGAAACCCTTTCAACTGAAATGATTTCGGCGCATGTTTAGGATCAATGTAAGAATCAATTCTTAAAGCATTTCCTTTTTTTAACATGGGAATTAAATTTGTATCAGGAACTTTGAGGTCCATACAGATATTATGACTGCAAGGGTTGATCTCCCCAATTCCCAACTCTTCAACCTTGAGGGCATCTTGGGCCAGTCTATTTTTGAACATTTCAATCTGAACTGGATTCTTCTTAAACTCAATCAAAATTGAGCGACTTAAAGTATGGATTCTCGTAAAATATTCTCCGTACTCATCTTCAAGATATTTTCTGGTGGCGTTAGGCTTCTCTGTTTGAATAATATTTATTTCCCCGACTTCCTCCCCTAAGAGAGATTCTTCTTTTTGCTCCTGATTATATTTCAGTAGCAAAAGACCTGTTGAGCTGTCCTCCCACTTTTGAGCATGGCGATCTCTTTTACTTGGAAAAATAGAAGTAAACCAGGACATCTCATTATCACCAAATGAATCGGTCTCAACTATCGGCTCCCAGCTTGAATTCTCGTCATCGAGAATAGTGGGCCCAACTTTAACCGCCAGTCTTCTGAGGAACTCAAAGTTTTCTTTCTTCTCATTACCCTCGATGAAAAAGAAAATTCTTTTTATTTTGATAGAAGCTAAATTTTCAGGGATCTCGGGAATTGGCTGGGTTAAGGATAATCTTGTCTTCCCGGCCCCCATGGTGGCGCCGAGATTCATAATTGAACTAGCAAAGCCCCTAAAGAGCGGGTTCATATCAGAAACAGGTGACTTAAATGAAGAAATGGATTTATCTGATAGCGGTATAACCACGGGGAACGTGCAGTGCTGACCGTCACAGAGGGCCCTGGCCTCGACATGGGTCTTAATCGTGCTTTTCTGGCCACAACTGGCGAGCAGCACCGCCAAGCTGAGACTAAGTACACTCTTGATCATCTCGTAACCCCTCAAAATCATTGTTCTGCCCAAGATTATAACAAACCGTACAATTTTTTGGGGGTCCCCTGTCATCTTTACATACCACCGGGTAAACAATTCAAACGCACGGCGTTACAAGGTAATATCTTCACACATCACAAGGGTTTGGGGGAATTCATGAAAAGGCTGCTGGCCGCTTTAATATTAGGACTGACGGTATCTGCTCAAGGTCAGGTCTGGAAAACACTTCCCAAGGGAGTGCGCATTCTTGGATATAGAAACGTCACAACCTCAAAAGTTAAATCTAACTACAATCAATTTCGTTCTGAATCTTCACTCGGCTCAGAATTTCGTCTTGATGCCACAACACTCAATTCAATTGCTAATAATGTGATCGTTCCTGGCGAAGATATCAACGCCGATGCCTATAATAATTTTCTAATCGGCGAATACAAAATCGATGCAGCTGCTCAATTCAACGTTCATGGTCTGGGTTTTGGTTACGGAATTACGGACAAGGTTATGCTTTACGCTGAAGTCGCTTTTTATAATGCTCAAGTTCAAACTAACATTAAAAGAACTAAGAAGAATACTTACGGAGACACCTCTAACATTCTCCATAATTCAGAAGGTGGAGGAGTTTCAGAGGAAGCACTGGCCGATAATATCAAAAATTTACCAGACGTAGATGAGGCTGTGATTCAATCAGCGATCACCAGACACTACGGTTATAAACCTATTGGTGACTGGACTGGTGCTGGATACGGCGATATGGAAACTGGTCTAATGGCCAAGGTCATCGACAAAGGAATCTGGGGAGTAATGTTATACCCTGGACTCATTCTACCCACAGGCCGCCAGGATGATCCCGATATTCTCCAGGACGTGGGATTTGGTGACGGACAATTTGATGTTTTTGGAGAAGTTGGAACTGGCTACGTCGTTAATGACAATCTAAGTTTTGGTTCAACTTTCCGTTATACCTACCAGATGCCAACTCAGAAAGAGTTGAGAATACCTGAGAGCCGTGACTTTCCACTTTCTGATAGAAAGGGCGATTTTAATGTTAAATACGGGGACAGACTCAACTGGATGGTGAACTCTACATTTGGTCTTAATGACTGGATCTCATTTACGCCGATGTACCGTTTTATGTACCAAATGCCTTCGGAATATAGCTCTGAATTTTCTCAAGCTGATGAGTACCTTTCTTACAATACGTCGAAGGTAGAGCACCAGGTTCAACTCACAACGTCTCTTTCTTCAATTCAGCCTTTTCTTAAAAAGAAGTTTCTACTTCCGGCCCAGATTAATATGAATCTCGTCCAGACAGTTGGAGGAAAGAACGTGCCTAAAGTTGGAAGGTTTGAGCTTGAGTTAAGAATGCTCTTTTAGTTAACGAGTCTGTAACCAGTTCCCCAGACAGTCTCTATACCAATTCTAATCTTGTTCATTTTTTTTCTCAGCGAAAAAATATGGACATCAATATTTCGTGCTGTCATCTCAGAATCATTTTCGAATTGATTGATGAGCTCTTCTCTAGTGCTTGGTGCATTTCTATGGTTATGCAGATGTTGGAAGATAATAAACTCTCTGGCCGTAAGACTCACGGTAACCCCATCCATCATCACGCTGTGAGCTTCTGGAATAAGTTTCAATCCTACGTTGAGCATATTGTCTTTAAGGTTACCAAACTTCGTCAGAGCATTTTTAATCCGAATCAAAAGCTCATCATAATTAAATGGTTTGGTTATATAATCATCAGCTCCCGCCTGGAGACCCTCGATGATTTGAGCTGATTCAATATTGGCAGAGAGCATAAAGAGAGGAGAGAGTTTATCCCTGAGACGCAGGGTCTTAATAATATCAATACCTTTTATTCCTGGCAGGTTCCAATCCACTAAGTAGATACATTGATCAGGAACATTCTTGGCCGCAAAAAATTCTTCCGCTGAGCCAAAAGTCACCACGTCGATGTCATTTTTCTCAAGGAAATATTTAAGTGAACTCGCAATATCCTGCTCGTCCTCAACCACAACAACAGATTTTTTTTCGTTCATAACCTCAACCTTAAGATGAACTGAAGGGGCATCTTAATATTATAGGCACAAGGAAATTAAATAAAGGTTTAATAATGAAATACGCTAGTCATTTCAAGATGTTAGGATTTGATTAATACATCAAAGTGGAATAGACGGAAAGAGAGAAAACAGCAACTTAGCAGGGACATGTGGAAAATGGTGGGCGTTGAGGGGATTGAACCCCCGACATCTACCTTGTAAGGGTAGCGCTCTCCCAGCTGAGCTAAACGCCCACATGTCGATTAGAGCGTCCATATTAAGGATCTAAAGTATTGTTGTCAAACAAAAAAAGGCCCTGCTGCAGCCGCAGGGCCTCAAAACTTTGGGCAGATTACTGGGCCGTGATTTGCAGATCTGAGATCTTAACTTCACCGCCGGCATTTTTAACGGAAACCTTGAAGTTAATGGTCTTGCCTCTGGCAGACTTATCAAGCTTGTATTCAAAAATGAGTTTCTTAGTAGCACCTCTGGCCAATTTCTCTGTGCTTACTTTGGAATTTGTAAATCGAGCATAACTTGAAGCGACTTCTTCAATTGAAACTTCGTAGCCCTGCTCAACCCCTTCAAACTTAGGAGTGATTGAGTAAGCGATATCGTGTTTTTTCACAATCCCCAGAGTTGAAACTTTTGGAGTGGCATCAAAATTAATCACACTCTCAACTGAAGGGTTAACAGCAACTACGGCTTCAACGCTGAAATTTTCAACACGGCTGGCACGGTAATTATTCCCAGCATGCACAAGCTCACCGGTAACCATCACTTTCGATCCAGGAAGTGCACTCTCATTAACTTTCAACTTCATAACAGCTAAGTCTGATTGAGTTTTTGGGGCAACAGACGGAACTGCATTATCACGATTCGTAATCACGAGATTTGGGCTAGAAGATGTAATTCTCAGGATTGAATTACTTGCAATCTTGGCCCCAATATTTTTAAGTAACATTTTGAGTTCTACTTCAGCTCCTGGAGAGATTCCATACGTGCCCTCGGCTTTCAGCTTCGCCTGCCCTTTGAGAGTCAACGCAGATCCTTCATTTAAATATGTTCCAACCAGTGCAATCGCTTCGCTTTCAACTCTTGCTCCCTCGATTTCGATGTTGGCAGCATAAGAAGCATTTTCTGAGCGGGTAAAAGACTGGCTGTAAATTTCTTTTTTACCGGCCGCGACTCCGACTCCACTACCGACGGTAGTCCCCTCTTTCAAATGACCTGGGTAGAGACGTGAAAGTTCAGCATCAAATGTTTTTACAATCTGATCGGCAAAAGTCTGACCGTATTCTTTTACAAAAGATGCCTGGTGAGCAGTTTGGTAGAGTCCTTGGTAGCTGGCCCCGTATGTAGACTTACAGGCATCGATAAAGTCTTTAACGTTTTTATAAACGCCAGAACAATTTGGATTAGCAGCGTTCTCTCCAGCGCCGGGAGTTGTGTAAACTCCGCGTGGATCGGCCAGGCGAGAGCGCAGAGAAACTGCCTGATTGGCCTCAACCAGGGCCTGCTCAATCATGGCATCCAAAGAAGTAAGAATTCTTGCAGAGGCGTCAATTTCTTCCTGAGAGAGTTCAGGGATATCATTTCTCACCATCATTTTAGACGAGGCCATAGTGCTAACTTCGTCAGTCATTCTGAATGCCATATTTTTTTTCAGGGCCACTTCATCATCAACTAAACGTCGATCAAGTTCTGCCAAAAAGAACTCTGGTTTTAAAACCAAATTGGCATGATCTTTCGCTCGTTTAGCACCCGCAATGCGGCCATCGTTTGTCCCTTGAGAAGCATCAGCTGAAGAACTCAACCCAATTTCAAAACCAGAATCAAAACCTCTGATTTCTCCACGGATATAACCTCGTCTCATGGCGATCCACTTCGCCTCAGAAGCAGCGTTCTCCGTCGCTAGTTTGATGGCCTTGGTACGAGCATCGACGGCACCGGCCTTAACTCCATCCGTTGTTCCGATGGTAGCGCGCTCACTGCCTAGTGACTGGGCATCCGAAAGGTAGCGCTGATAAAGACTCAGTCGCCCCTGGTATTGAGCATCAGCTGCATCAGCTTTTTTCTGGGCTTCAAGCATGGCGTTCTCGGCGCTAGTCACTTTAGGACTTAAAACCCCAAGTTCGCTACGAAGACGCGGAAGTTCTTGAGCAATAGTTGTGATGTCCTGATTATTGACACCGATTTCCTGTGTTGAATCGGCAATAACTCTTTCGGCAGAGGCCCTCTGAGCTTTAAGCTCATCGTACTTACGAATGGAATCCTGATTGTAGCGGGTAAGAGCATCACGATTCTGAATTTCCTGTTGAACTTTATTCTGAAGAGCTCCAATCAATTGATTCGATTGCGCCAAGTCAGCATTCACGCGGTTAAGTTCATTTTGAGCAGCAGCACTCTCTCTCTCCAAAACGATTCTGTCTTGTTGAATTCGGGCGAGAAGTTTTTCCTCACGAATGATCTGCAGTTTGGCCGTTTGAATTTGTTCATCATACTTTTGAATGCGGTTTTCTAGACGACGATTATTAAGTGGAAAATCAACAATCGCCTTCTCCATCTCGGCGATGACTTTAGTCAGCTGGGCCGTCTCAGCGTCAAGCTGCTGAATAGAGCTCGTAAGGGTTGCAATCTGAGTAGTAAGTGCACTTTCCTGCGCTTTGAGCTCACCCAAGTTTTTTGCAATTCTATCGCGGGAGACTTCCAGAGCTTTGATTGCAGCTTCAAGATCATTAATTTCTTTTACCAAGCTTGAGTTGGTAGCAAGTCTTTCGTCTATAATTTTTTGGTTGGCCGCAATCTTATTCTGAGCGGCTTCATTTTCGGCAAGTAGATTGGCGACTAAGGCTTCGGCCTGGACAACTTGCGCTTTAATGTTAGTCAATTCCTGATTTCTTGGTGCAACCGAAAGTGCTAAATTTTCGTGTTGTTTTTCAAGGCGTGCAATCTCAAGACGCTTAGGTGCAATTCGTTTTTCAATAGCTTCCGCCTCAAGCTTTAGTCGGGCAAGTTCAGTTGGATTTGCCCCCGATCTTTCAAGCTCACGGATTTTTTGTTTCACTTCAATTAATTGCCCCATGTCGGGTTTAATCGCCTCTTTGGCAGCAACAATCTGCGCGCTTAAATTAGCGATCTGAGAATTCGTCGCAGATAATTCTTTTTCAAGTGCATCACGCTTAGCAACCAGCGCCGCTAAACCAGTCCCGTTGATTTTTACTTTATTCGCTTCAATCTTCGCCTTCAGATCGGTAATTTCTTTTTGAAGTTTCGCCACTTCCGGCATCTGGGCCGCGAGCTGCGCCTTCAGAGTCGCCAGCTTGGCCTTGCTTGGCGCCATTTCGGCGTCCGCTTGATTAAGGGAAGCTGTTGCAGTCGCGATCTGGGATTTGACTCCGGGAAGTTTACCTTGGGCTTCTGCTAGTTGGGTTTTCTTAGTCGCCGAAGCTTGAACGTTGGCAGCTACTTTCGTTTTATTTCCAGGAAGTTCTCTTTTAAATCTATCAACATCGCGAATGAGATTCTGACGTTCAGCTACGTCCTCATTGCGTTTTTGAATATCGTTTTCAAGACCACGACTGAGATTATTCAGCACTTGTCTTGATTGATTTTCTTCTGCGATCTCCTGCTGAAGTCTGGCGTTGATGCGCGCGACGTCCTGGGCAACCTGAGCACGTCGGGCCTGAATATTTTGGGCGCGACCTGATTCTTCAGAGATGTCTCTTTGAAGTTGGGCCACCATGGCATCTATGCGGCGAAGATCTTCAATAATTTTGCTTAAAATCCCTTCTAGCCCCATCATTTCAGATTGTATTCGGGACAACTCCTGCCTTTTGGCATCAATCAGACGCTGAAGTTCGCTGTTTCGTGCCGGCAGCCCTTGCTGATCTCTCACCATCTCCGAAATTGTTTTTTCAATTTCAGCTTTTTGATCAGAGAGATTATTAAACTCCGCTGCCTTGGCATTAAGAATTTGTTCCAGGTTCTGATATATCTTCAAGTACTGAGGGTGATTGATTTCATCTGGCAGCGACTGGGCCATTGCCTGGCCAGAGATAATGAGTGTAGCAAGCAGGGCCGTCTTCATAGTAAATGAAGTGTGTTTCATGGAATCCTCCGAGGATTTTATAATCCCGGGGATTCTAGCCTGAATAATGATTTTGACGGGATGCCGGTGTAAATATTACATTTTTGGCAAAAAAAAACCCGGCCGAAGCCGGGTCTTGATTTTAATTAATTAGCGACTTCTAAGTTTGACTCTCCATCAAGAACCTTAAGCGCGCGGGCCTTCATAAATTCCTCTGGTTTAGTTAAATTCAGAGCAATTCTAAGGACTTCTTCGGCAAAAGAAACTGGACGAATCTCAATCCCATCTTTGATTTCATCAGGGATCTTAGCGATATCCTTGCGATTCTTCTCTGGGATAATCACTAGAGTGATACCGGCCTGTTTAGCGGCAAGGATCTTCTCTTTCAGACCACCGATTGGAAGAACACGTCCACGAAGGGAGATCTCACCAGTCATAGCAACATCCTGACGAACAGGAATATTAGCGATGGCAGAAGTCAGTGCAGTCGCCATAGTGATCCCCGCAGAAGGACCATCTTTAGGAGTTGCACCATCTGGTACGTGGATATGAATATCATTTTTAGAGTACCACTCATGATCTACACCCAGGCGGTTAGAAATTGAGCGAACATAAGATAGAGCAGCTGAAGCAGACTCTCTCATGACTTCTTTAAGGTTACCAGTTACCTGGATCTTACCGTTACCTGGAACAGTGACCACTTCAATGTTAAGAAGCTCACCACCAACCGACGTCCAGGCCAGACCGTTTACAAGACCAACCTGAGGCTGCTCTTCGATTCCAGTTCTGTCGTATTTGATTGGACCCAAGTACTTATCAAGGTTCTTCTCAGTGATAGCGAATTTGCGGCCTTCTTTTACATCTTCAGTCACTACTTCTGTAGCAATCTTACGAGTGATAGTGTTCATCAAGCGTTCAAGCTCACGTACACCAGCTTCTTTCGTATAACCACGAACAACTGTAGAGAAGATTTTATCAGTCATTGTCACAGGGTAGTTTTTCAAACCGTGAGACTCGACTGATTTAGGAAGAAGGTATTTCTTCGCAATCTGCATTTTTTCATCAGGAGTATATCCAGCGATGTGGATGATTTCCATACGGTCACGAAGTGGACCAGGAATAGCACCAAGATCGTTGGCAGTCATAATGAACATAACTTTTGAAAGGTCATATTCACACTCGATGTAATGATCTCCGAAAGTCTTATTCTGACCCGGATCCAATACTTCAAGCATCGCTGCTCCTGGATCACCTTTGAAGTCTGAACTCATTTTATCGATCTCATCGAGAAGGATAACTGGGTTAGAGCTTCCTGCTTTTTTAAGAGCAGAGATAATTTTACCAGGCATCGCACCTACGTATGTACGACGGTGACCACGAATTTCAGCTTCGTCACGTACTCCACCTAAAGAGATACGAACAAACTTACGACCCAATGATTCAGCAAGTGATTTTGCAATTGATGTTTTACCAACACCAGGAGGACCAGCTAAACAAAGAAGTGTCCCACGAGTATCGTCTTTAACGAGAGAGCGAACAGCAAGGTATTCAACGATACGTTCTTTCACATCATTTAAACCATAGTGATCGTTATCAAGAATCTCACGAGCTTTCGCTACAGAGTTATCATCGGCAGTGTACTCATCCCATGGAAGAGAAATCATCCAATCGAGGTAGTTACGAACCACTGCTGATTCTGCAGACATTGGAGACATTGATTTAAGCTTTCGAAGTTCCTTGTTCGCTTTTTCACGAGCTTCTTCAGGCATTTTCTTGGCTTTTAGTTTCTCTTCGATCTCGGCTACATCAGACTTGTCGTCCTTGTTTCCAAGTTCTTTCTGAATCGCATTCATCTGCTCATTCAGGTAGTATTCTTTCTGAGATTTTTCCATTTGTGTTTTCACACGTGAACGGATGCGTTTCTCAACGTTGATGATCTCGATCTCACCCTGCATTTTCTCAAGAAGAAGTTGCAAACGTGTATCAACATTAACAGCATTTAGAATGTCTTGTTTCTCAGGAATTTTCATCGTTAAGTGAGCGACAATGATGTCGGCCAAACGAGAAGGGTCTGTGATTGAAGAAATGCTCATCAATAGCTCAGGAGGAATGCGCTTATTGAGTTTCACATATTGTTCGAAGATGTTCTTCACTGAGCGCATAGAAGCTTCTACTTCTACTTCGCTTTCAGTGATATCTGCACACTTCTCAACATCAGAGTAGTAGCCATCATTCTCGCAACGGAAATTTTTAATTTTCGCTCGATATTTACCCTCGATAAGCACCTTAACAGTGTTATCCGGGAGTCTAAGCATTTGGATGATGCTTACAACAGTACCGATGTCATAAACGTCTTCACGTTCAGGATTCAGAACTGATGCATCTTTTTGAGTTACGAGAAAGAGCTCGTTGCCGTTTTTGGCGGCTTTCTCCAAAGCTGAAATTGACTTCTCACGACCTACGAAAAGAGGAACAACCATGTGCGGGAAGATGATGACATCTCGTAGGGGAAGCAAAGGAAAGTTATTAACAGCTTCAGATTTCTTGTCGGACATAGCACCTCCTGCGCTCTTATCAAACTCGGGAACAAAGTAACCTCGATCAATGAGGTTACATAAAAATAGTATCCCACGAAATTGAGTTTGGAATACACAAAAAAAAGGCCTAGGAGTTTTTTTCCTAAGCCTACTGATTTAAATGATTTCTTTTAGTTGAAAGTTATTTAGTGTAAGAAATTGCCAGTGTCATTAAGACGCGTTTTCAATTTTCTTGGCCGCTTTGGCCCCAACTTTTGAATCGGGGCGTTTCTTGCGGTCGCCCTCTTCCAGAATCGGTTTCCCAAGACCAATAATCGAGTCTTTAGTGACGATACATTTAGCAACTTTCTCGAGACCTGGAAGGTCATACATCACATCCAACATCACTTGTTCAAGAATAGCGCGCAGTCCTCGTGCACCCGTTTTCTTGCTTAAAGCAGTCTTGGCAACTTCAAGGATGGCATCATCTGTAAATTCCAGATCAATTCCGTCAAAATCAAAAAGTTTTTGATACTGCTTAACAATGGCATTTTTTGGTTCCGTTAAAATCGAGACCAAAGCTTTTTCGTCCAGTTCTTCCAACATAGCTGTGACTGGAAGTCGGCCAATAAACTCTGGAATAAGCCCGAATTTCACCAAATCTCCCGGCTCAATGGCCCCCAGATTTTCAAAGTGAGTTTTTTCGATTTTAGAGGTGTTATCAGAAGTAAGCCCTACCGACTTAGACTTCGTCATACGCTTCTCGATAATCTTATCCAGGCCTACAAAGGCACCGGCACAAATGAAGAGAATGTTACGGGTATCAACCTGAATGTATTCCTGTTGAGGGTGCTTACGTCCGCCCTTAGGAGGAACATTAGCAACTGAACCTTCAACCAGTTTGAGAAGTGCTTGTTGCACGCCCTCACCCGATACGTCACGAGTGATTGAAGGGTTTTCTGACTTACGGGCAATCTTATCGATTTCATCCACGTAAACAATACCACGTTGAGCACGCTCAACATCGAAGTCACAGTTTTGAAGAAGAGAAAGAATAACGTTCTCAACGTCCTCACCTACGTAACCCGCTTCAGTTAATGTCGTAGCATCACAAATAGCGAATGGTACGTTCAAAAATTTAGCGAGTGACTGCGCAATGAGTGTCTTACCAGAACCCGTTGGACCAGCAAGAAGGATGTTAGATTTCGCTAACTCCACTTCATCACCTTCACGAGTGGCAGACTTGTACGAAATACGTTTGTAATGGTTATGAACCGCTACCGAAATAATTTTTTTAGCACGGTCCTGGCCAATAACATAATTATCCAGGTGAGCTTTAATCTCATGTGGTTTAGGAACACTATCTGTTGCCGTTTTAGACACAGCTTTGACTGAATCTTCGTAGATAATGTCGTTACACAATTCAATACACTCATCACAGATATAACAACCTGGACCAGCAATTAATTTTTTGACTTCTTTCTGTGATTTTCCGCAGAAGTTACAGTTTAAACTACCGTAAGATCCACCAGCTTTCTCTTTGCTCATACTCACCTTTTATGCTTTCTTCGTTTTGCCTTTCGGCATGATGATATTGTCAATTAATCCAAATTCTTTAGCTCTACCTGGATCAAGATAATTATCGCGATCACAAGCCTTCTCTACTTCTTCGTAACTTTTGCCTGTGTGCTTAACGTAAATATTGTTCAATTGTTTCTTGAGATCAAGAATTTCACGCGCTTGAATCTCAATATCTGTTGCCTGTCCGCGAGCACCACCGAGAGGCTGGTGAATCATGATTCGAGCATGCGGAAGAGCATAACGGTGGCCTTCATGCCCTGCTTGAAGCAATAAAGATCCCATTGAAGCGGCCATACCTACGCAATAGGTATAAACCGGACAGGTTATATGTTGCATAATATCGTAAATACCAAGACCAGCATAAACTGATCCACCGGGAGAATTGATGTAAAAGTGAATAGGAGCTTCTGGATCAGACTGCTCCAAAAACAACATCTGAGCTACCAGTAGATTTGCCACCGTATCGTTCACTTCTGTCCCTAGAAAGATAATTCTGTCTAATAAAAGTCGAGAGTAAATATCGTATTGGCGCTCTCCACGAGCCGTTTGTTCAATGACGATAGGATTAGGGATATAAGCTCTAGGCGTGTCCATGACGGTCCTTTTCCTTGGAAATGGTTGATCTATTTGTTCAAACTTATCGGAAAATCTAAGTAATTCTTGAGGTTTAATTTAACTCTAAGCTGATTTTTATTAAAGATGGGCAGACTTCACCAATATGCAAGGGAAGGAAACACCTTGTCTTGAAATATTCCTTACTTAAGACTAGATTCCTTGTGTCCATGTTTCAATCATGAATCTGGTTTAACCCTTAGTTTTCAAGGAGTCCTTATGGCACGTTTAGTTGGTAATCCAGCCCCATACTTTAAGGCTGACGCTCTCGTTAACGGTCAGAACAAGCAAATATCGCTTGATGACTATAAAGGTAAATGGAAAGTTCTTTTCTTTTATCCTCTAGATTTCACTTTTGTTTGCCCTACTGAAATCATTGCGTATTCAGATGCTGCAGACAAATTTAAGGCCATGAATTGCGAACTCATTGCTTGTTCAGTTGATTCATTCTTCTCTCACCTTGCTTGGACAAAACAGCCTCGTAACGAGGGTGGTTTGGGTGAAGTTAAGTTCCCTATCATTGCTGATTTGGACAAAAAAATTGCTCGTGATTACGAAGTTCTTGTAAATGATTCTGTTGCTCTTCGTGGGATTTTCATCATCGACGACAACAACGTTATTCAGCAAGCAACTGTGAACAACCTTTCAGTGGGTCGTAACGTTGAAGAGACTCTTCGTTTAGTTGAAGCTTACCAATTTACAGCTAAGTCTGGTGACGTGTGTCCAGCTAACTGGAAAAAAGGTGCCGACACGATGAAACCTGATCCAACAGGTTCTAAGACTTGGTTCAAAAAGAACGCATAAGTTTTCAAATACCTGACCAAATGGTTCGGTGACTAAGAGGGGGGCCTATTTGGCTCCCCTTTTCGTTTATTGGACGCAGTCCGCCACCTACTTCGGGCCTGAAAATAGGTAAAATTATTCAGTATTTAGCCCTGCACAATCAGTAATCTTTACAAAAACTAAAGGATTGTAAATTCTCAAGCTTGTCGAAGGCTCCCTAGCTTCTTATAAACGCCTTCATAAATATATCGAACTTGCGACTGAGAATTTGGCCTCAAGTTTGCGATGTGACGGGTAGATCGAGACCATGATGGTCACTTTCTAAAAACAGAGGGTTTAATGATTAAGACAAATGTAGTGATGATGGGGCAATTTCGTGAAATGCGTGAGACTCAAAGATCTCAGGACAATTACAAGCGCTACCTATCAACTTTGGCCAACTCACAACTTGAGAGTGAGATCAATTATCTATTGGAAGAATTTTCAATGGACACCTATGGCCAGGACTTCTTTTATAAGACCCGTCTGGTACAAAGTGAACTCGTTTCTCGTGCTGACGATGACTGGAAAGTTCGAATCGAAAATATGAATCTAGAAACTAATCTCATCTAGGGCCACTCACTCTACAAATCTTTTCTTCTTCGATTTATTTGATAACCAAAAGATCCTGCACTGTAACCTGCAGATGCGTTTTGAGTTCCAGAGCAGCCTAGTCCGCTCTGGAAGCCTTGCATCCCGGAGGCATTACAACCACTTGTTCCAAAAGTGCAAAAACCGCCCACACTTCTAAATTCATAGGGCTGATGCCCTTTTGAACGATCAATACCCGCTTTGTCCGGGACAAATACATCGTGCTCAAATTTCTCCGGGTTAATGTCAGTGCCTAGCGTTTCTGAATCAAACTGGGGAACTCGCTTCTTATTTTTTTCCTCATTTTTTTTTATTTTCTTTGGGGGTCTTTGCCGTGTTTTGTTTTGTGACTGCATATTTACTCTCCTGAAAGATGATTCACCCCCCATCGAGCAGAATTGGTGCCACTTTTGATTTGCTTTTTTTTTAATCAGTTGCAAATATCGAACTTAATTACTCTGCAAAAAATGGATCCCACCTTGAGGCTATTTGGTACGAAATAATGCTGAATTTCATCTCATTAACTAACCGAAATTAATGTTTTCTTCCATGGCACCAGCCTTGCTCATAAAGAACCGTAACGATGAACAAGGAGGATTTATGAATCCAAAGACAATGAAATTTTCAACAGTAGTTGCCACAATGAGTCTCGTGATAGCAGTCGGTTGTTCTAGTGCAAAAAAAGACCAGAAAAAAGAGAAACCAAAAGCTCAACCTGCTCCAACAACCACCATGACGGACGCTTCCACAGGTCTTGATGTCGGTGCTGGGGCTCCCGGAACAGAGAATGCTCCCGCTCCTGAAACAGCAGCAGCAGGAGAAGCACCTGTCTTTACAGACCAGGTCGATTTCGCCGCACTTGAGTTTGATAAAGGTGAAGCAAAATTAAGTGAAATGGATCGACGTCACCTAAATGAGCTCGCCATGAAGATGACCGGCGCTGGAAAAGTGGTTGATGATATTAAAATTCTGACTTGGTCAGATCGCACTGTTGCAACCGATCAGGATGCCTCAAACACTGAGATCATTCTGGCCCGACAAAGAGCGGAATCAATTAAGAATTATCTCGAAAGAAATCTTCCTGCAGAAGAGGACATTGATTTTTATAACATGGCGGAAAATCCAAAAAGATATTCTTCTTACATGAAACGTAAGGGCGTGCCAGTGGAGCAAGCTTTCAACGAAGATGGTAAGGCGGGAACTCCGGATGGTAAGGCCTTGGTTATTATTGAGTACCAAAGCGGTCCAATGCCATCAACTCTGTAGGAGGCGATATGGTTAATAAAATAGAAATAGAAATTAACAGCGAAATAAATATTGGGATTTCGGAAAAGGACCGCAAAGAAGTCTGCACAAGTTTAAATAAGCTTCTTGCAGACTCTTATCTTCTTTATCTTAAAACCCAAAACTACCACTGGAACGTGACTGGAAAAATGTTTCAATCCTTACACCTGCTATTTGAAGAGCAATACACAGAGCAGGCAAAAGCGATTGATATGATTGCAGAAAGAATTCGCGCCCTTGGTGAATTCGCTCCAGGGTCCTTTGCTGCTTTCTCAAAAGTATCATCGATCAAGGAAGAGTCTGCTATACCTTCGGCTGAAGAGATGATTCACAACCTTGTCCACGGGAATGAAGCCGTAGTGACAACGGCAAGGGACATTGTTTCCCTCGCCGACGGGTGTGAAGACGATGTTACCAGTGATTTAATGATCGAAAGAATGCAGGTACATGAGAAAAATGCCTGGATGCTGAGAAGTCTGATCACACATCAGGCTTAAGGAATAAGGTGGAGGGATGTTTTCTCTCCACCCCTTTCTAACTTACATATCTTTTTACGTTATCAACCAGCGCTTCCAGATCCAGGGGCTTGGTTAAAATATCCTTGAAATACTCACTGGTACTCATCACCGGTATTTCCTCCGGTGAAGCTGAAATCATCACAACTGGGCAGTCTTTTATTCCCAGCAGCTTAATATCATTCTTACATTTTAAAAACTCACATCCCTTCATTGAATCCATCTGGTAGTCGAGAACAATCAGTTGGGGAGTATGGTGACCATTTTTTAAACCTTCCAACGCTTCTCTGGGATCTGCGTGGGACTGAACAGCGAAGCCCTCGTTCGTCAAGGCCCAGCTGATGACTTCACGAAGATCATCATCATCGTCTATCACGAGGATGTTACGTTTAGTGACAACATTTTTTGGAATTGAGAACCAAAAGCGTGAACCGGATGTTTTCTGATTTTCCACAAAAATATGTCCGCCGTGAGCTTCCACAATCGTCTTACATATAAATAGTCCAAGCCCTGTTCCTGACCTGCCTGCCACGCAGCCGGTCCAGTACTTCTCAAAAACCAGATTTAGCTCAGATGGCTTTATTCCAGGTCCGTTGTCTGAAACACTGAAAACAATCTCGTTGCCTGATTCTTCAATCCCTAAGTGGATTCGTCCATTCTCCGGGGAAAACTTAATGGCATTACTCAAAAGATTTGTGAGGACTTGAAACATCTTGTTTTTATCTATTTTGAGCATGAGACCCGAGGGGAAAGTCGTATTCACTGAAAGTTTTTTTTGTTTCAACAGTGGCAGATTGGTATCGTATGCTTCTTTAAAAACTATCGAAACATCACAATCTGTTTTTTTGAGGGATGAGAGATCATCTTCAGTTTTATTTTTGTCCAAAAGATCTGCTATCAGATTTTTTAATTTATCCGTAGTTTTAAGAATTCGATTGGCCTGACACTGAACATCTTTTGAAAATAAATTTTTTACATTTCTCTCAGCTACTTTAAGCAGCATTTGAGCTTCTAGCTGGATGACGCTAAGGGGATTTTTAATATCATGAGAGACAATGGCCAGCATTTGCTCTCTTACCGCGAATATTCTTGCTTCTTTTTCTTTGATTTCACGCTCCTGTAGGACTCGGCTTACAACCTGAACCAAACGCTGTGGGCGGACGCTAAGGACAACATCTTCTGCCCCTGCTCTAATCAAGTTTGCAACCTCCTCTTCTCCAATTCCATTAGAAATAAGAATGAAAGGTAAGTTGTAACATTTCTTTTTGGTTCTCAGGAGGGCGTCTTGTGCTGAGAAGTGACCCACTTGCGAATCAAAGACCACGAGATTCCATGGCAAAGTATCTAGCTTCTCTTGAAACTCGTCCGCATTTCCCACGACAGCTGATTGAATTGTGTAACCTAAGCATTGAAGATGTTTGAGAATGTCCTGGCCATTATCTTCCGATTTTCCAACACTCAATATCCTCAAAACACTTTCGGGATTCATCATGCTTCTTTTTCCGAGAATAAAATGGCAACCCCGGAGACTACTTTAAAGTAGCATCCAGGGCGCAACTGTAATTTAAATTTAAGATCCCGTGCAGACCTGAGCCTACTGACGAGAGGAAAAAGCCTTTGAATCCAACGCATCTCTTAGAAAAAGTGTTCTGTCTTTGCTATCAGATCGAAGGGGAAGATTGGTGACGAGACCATCCCCCAAAAGCTGCCTGAGAGATTCTTGTAACAATCTATTCTGGCCTTGCGACAAGCAGTTACGAACCTTTCTTTTTGCTTTTTGATTAACCACAAAGTTAAACTCCATCATTTTATTCAAAGCTCATAAACAACAAAGCAAGGTAAAGGCCACTCTCCGAAGGATGACTTTTCAGCTAGTTATTTCAAATCAATAAAAAGGGTGGGGAAATCTGGGACTAGATTAGTAAAGAAACGGGGAATTAATGGAAGTCGAGTCGGGCAATTTTGATTTCACAGGCCATCGAGTGGGCCAATTGTCTTAAGATTGCCTTATCCCTATTTTGGGCGGCAATTTCTATTTCGGCCCCAAAAGGTGCAATTTGCGGGAATTCAAAAGTAACAGCGTTTCCTTTGACCTGGTGACCGAGCCTCAAGGCAGGAGCAAAATCATTCATATCTAGCGACTGGATAAGGTGCTCGATCTCTTGGATCCTTCTTTCCAGATACTTTCTTTTTAATTCAACAGGTACTCGCATGGGCCGCATCCTATAATTATCAGTTCGGGTCGCCTACATAAGGTCAGCTTAATTTCATAACTGGAGCCATTTCGCACTGTAAAATCTTTTTACACTGGCAAGTAATCGCTTCACTTGCCCACCCTTTTGCCCTCAAAATGGCGATAATTACACGCGTATAACTTTGGGTTCGGAGATCCACATCATGAAACGTTTCAGTTTCCTCATTCTTCTAGGCCTCATCCAAGCATGTGATCCCTATGGATTTGGTTTTAAAATGAACCCTGCTTTTGTTTTGAATGAAGCCTTCAAGTCCGTGCTGGCGCTAGACCATGAGGCATTTCTAGAAGTCTCAGGTAAGGAGGCATTATGTTTGTATGGAAATCCTGAGGGAGTCTCCTACTTACGTAGCAACCTCAATCTTGATGCTGAAAAAGTTGAAATCAAACCTAAACTAATTGAAAACTCGAGCAAATACACTAAGGCCCCTCACTTCGTAGGCTACTGGTCTTACTATCAGGAAAAATACCAGATCAATATCTTAGATAAGGCCACCAAGGACGAACTCCTCCAGGTAGTGGTTGAATGTCATTACGGTTTTGAAGGCGAAAAGAAAGAAAGCTATCAGAATCTCAAACTTAAAAAATATAAAATGAAAGAGTGTCGAGTGATCAAACTTATTCCTCTAAAGTTCGCTGCTCTTCCTTTGCGTGATGAGTGCCAGCCGTTGAGAGTCGATTTATAACCACTGAAGGCTTTTATAATCGTGAGTAACTGCGGCCCTCAGATGGGCAATTCTCTCAACATCCTTATAACCCAGAACTCCAGCAAGTACTCTCGCCTTGATCTTGGTTTCCTCATCCGAGTTATAGGAATCAATCAGCGTCTGCAAAAAGATGAGATTTGAAGCAAAGGTTAAAACATAGTCCTCAATGTGCTTCTGATCCTGATCAGTAATCCTGATAAACTGAAGTCCAAAACGAGAGCGAAAAATATTATCCAGATTTTGCGACAACTGCTCTCTCCTGACCATTTTGGCCTTCACTCTAATCACCTTGTGCTGAAAGAGTTCTTTTGAGAACGTTTGCATTTTAAGGATGGAGAAGTTTTTAAGGGAGGGAAGCTGAGGCAGAGAAATCATAATAGCGACTTCATCAGTCTCGGGGAAGCTTGGCATTTCATCAATCAGAAGCCCGCCCTCGGAAATATTGAGAGCGCGGGCCTTTAAAACATAATCCCCATCAGCGTAAAGCACCGTCTCCTTAAAAGGAGCTCTTAGGTGCTTACGCTGATAGTTCTTTGATCTCATAGAAGTTTGCTGGCAATTTCTGATAGAGGTGAACGTTCGCCTACGGAAAGCTTCACGTGAGCAACGATCTCTTCACCTTTAAGTTTATCGATAGTGTAAACCAAACCGTTATTCAAAGAATCAAGGTATGGGTTATCGATCTGCTCGGAGTCACCAGTAAGAACGATTTTCGTCCCTTCACCAGCACGAGTGATAATTGTTTTAATCTCGTGGGGAGTTAAGTTTTGAGACTCGTCCACAATCATGAATTGCTGAGGAAGAGAGCGACCTCTGATGTAAGTCAGTGGCTCAACGTGAAGAAGACCTTGGTTAATAAGTTCATCCCAAGTAGTCATCTCGTTACGAGCACGCTGATTTCCAAACAAGAAATCGATGTTATCAAAAATTGGCTGCATCCATGGGCCCAATTTCTCGCTGATATCACCTGGTAAGAACCCGAGGTCTCTTCCCATTGGTACGATCGGACGAGAAACAAGCACTCGTGAATAGTTTTGTTTAGTGATAGCACACTCAAGGCCGGCAGCAATCGCAAGAAGGGTTTTCCCTGTACCTGCTTTACCAACCAATGAAACCAAATTGATCTCATTATTCAAAAGAGCATCCATGGCAAACTGCTGCTCAATGTTTTTAGGATGAATTCCCCAAACACCTTCTTTAGGCTTGATGAGAGGAACGAGTCCACCTTTTTTAGCATGGAAACGCCCGAGAGCTTTTTTGAAAGGATTATTTTTATCCGCTAGAACTAGGTATTCGTTGGGATAAAGATTGTTAATATCACCTGGTTCAATTTTTAAGAAGCGCTCTTTTTCAAACTCTTCAATTTTCTCCAGATCAAATTGTACAACTCTTTGTCCTGAATAAAGTTCATCTTCAGTCACACCAGTTGTTTCATAATCTTCAGCGTGAACGTTAACTGCATCAGATTTTAACCGAAGGTTAATATCCTTTGTAATCAGGATGACGTTTTCCCCAGCTTCTTTCAAAGTCAGAGCTGAAGCAAGAATGATGTTGTCATTCAAGTCCAGCTTCAGGCCGGAGTTCGCCGTTCCTTTGTACTCTTTAGTCACACTCACTTGAAGAGTGCCGCCATTTTCAAGCTTAACTCCTTTAAAGAGCGAACCTTGAGAGCGGAAACCATCAATCAAACGAGAGAAGTAACGAGCATTTCGTCCATTTTCGTTCTGATCTTTTTTAAAGCGATCTAGTTCTTCAATGACTGTTAGAGGAATAAAGACTTTGTTGTCTGGGCCAAACTTGTTTATGGCAAGAGGATCAAGTAACAGGACGTTCGTATCCAAAATGAATGTTTTATTCAAAAAACTCCTCCTATCCGTGGGGGCCGTGTGTTGAATTTAGGATAAAAAATTAAGCATCGAATGAAAAGTCAAATAAGCTCAGATAGATGATGAACCGCTTACTTTTTATCTGTTTATACTTAGAACCCAGCTCAACGTCATAAAAGCCGGCAGATAACTTCATAAAGGCCAGGTCGAGCTGGGCGCCGTAGCTATAATAGCCACTATTAACCCCCGCCATGAGAGAGATCCCCGGTATGCCCACTTGCGCACCAAATCTTAATCTCTGGCCAAAATCGATTTGCTCATTCAGGGCCCGCACATCTGCTGACAGAATATAATGAAACAACGAAAAATCCTGACCAGCGGCTATCCCCAGGTTCACCTGATCGTCGGTGTCGGCAACTTTAAGATTATTGATATTTTTGGCCACTTTGTACTCGGTACCCGTGATATCTAAGGCCGCTAGACCCAGAACAATTTGGGTGTTTCCCTGACGAGTGACATGCTCAATTCCGGCGTCAAAACCCCAACCTATTCCCCTTACCCTGCCCAGCGAACTCACCAAATCCTGCAAGTCTGCCTGACTAAGAGCGTCCACTACTACCGGACCTGAGAGAGCAAGAGTGTCCTTCAAGCCACTTCGTTCAATGTACTTGGCACTTACACCCAGCGAAGTCTGGGAGCCGCTGTTGGATTTTTTCGTTAAACGATTGGGGCCAAGCGGAATACCGATCCCCATGGTCAGACCTCGGTCAGAACGAATATCCAAATCCAGCATAGGGTGAGCTTTATTTCTTAGAAGTAAGTCATAACTATCGTTGGCGATAAAACTGACCCCGAAATTAAAAAGTTTAAAACCGGGGGCAACACCTGCGCTGGCGTGAGCAGGATAATCCAATAGAACGTCAGCAGCACCAACTGGCTCTGTTGGAAAATCTTGAAAACGATCCATGTCACTCAGAACATTGGTACCTGAGATGTGACCACTAAGTGGATAAAGCGTCAGGTCACTCTTATGCCTCGCTAAGGTGGCAGGGTTATAAAAGAGAGTGTATTCATCATCATTAACTGCTGTGTAAGCGTCCCCCATCATGAGTGCTTTTGGAGAGCGCATGATATAAGGATACTGATAAGCAGATGCGGAAGTGGAGACGAGAAAAAAAGCGAGCACAAGGTTCCATTTTTTCATGGAAGACCTGCTTCAAATAAAAGTGCATAAAGATGCTGAAGATTATCCAACTCAGCAGGTGTATCCAACAAAGTTTCGCAATCAGCTTGAGAAGTTGTATCCAGAAGTGTTGCGAGCTGAGGAAAATTCGTGACAATATCTGTTTTAACGGTAGTAACAGTCGTAGCAACAGTCGCAAAGCTTGCAAATGTCGAGCTGGTAGGCAGAGTTATGTTTTCCAAAATATCTATGATGTTAGTGACAACCAGTAGCCCTTCACACATTCTTCTTTTGGTCGTTGCCAAATCTGGTGCGGCCAGAGATAAATCCGGATGTCCGTCATCTGTCGCCATATTATTACAAACCCCACCGCCGCCGGCCCCGAGAAAGGCGATGGCCTGAGCTTCAGTGTACTCAATGAAACAGGTTGAAGGAGTAGCACCCTGTTCATCAGTGTTGGCAGCTCCACCACCTTTGACACCAAGGGCGTTCACATTTCCGTAAAAATCCAAAAATTTTCCAAGCTGAGTAAAAGCCAAAAATAGTGCCTGCATCCCCATATCACCGGCCTTGCGAGGCCCGAATTTTGCCTCTCGTGCAACTTGACTTGGTTGAGTGCTATCAACATAAAGTAAAATGTCTAAGGCTTCACGTAGATCAACGTAACTAGCAGAGTCGGCCTCAGTATCCGCGGCCAACGTGAACGTTGTCAGTGATTTCATCAAACCGGCAGCAGAAGAATCAATTTTGGTCATTTCTGAGCTGAGAAAAACAATCTCATTAAATCCTGCGCGGCAAGCGTAGGCAGAGGCAAGAACTTGAAGGTAGATGGGATTCTCTGCATCTCGACCAGCATCTTCAAGAACATCAATCGCAGCTGAACATTTACTTGATGACAAATAAGTCAAAGCAATATCAATCGCCTCATCAACCTCTTGAGAAGGTTTCTTGGCACAACTGACGAATAAAATTAATAAAGATAGGATGAGTAATAAACGCAAAATCCAATCCCCCCTAGCCTAATTATAAAGCATTGAGGGGGACAAAATGAGTCTGGGTCAAATATGCCGTTGAGGTTGGATTAGGCCCGGTTCAGATACTTGATTATTTTAGAGATGGCTTCCTGGAAAGGAACCTCTTCAATCACAAGGGCAATTCTTGCCGAGTTAGGGACTCCAAAGTCACTGCCTGGAACAACGGTGATCCCCTCGTTCTGGAGTAACTCATCTGCAATAGCGTACGAGTGATCTTTATCATTCTCGAAGCGCGCAAACATAGGTGTGCGTGAGAAATCGATCATAAAATAAAAAGCCGAAGTGGACTGGTACCAACAATGGCCCAGGTTCGCTTCTCGGAATTTTTCACGAATAGTTGCGGCATTTTGTCTCACGTGATGCTTGACCGGCCCCAAAAACGTATCAACAAATTTCAAATCGAAATCCATCAAAGCTCTTTGAATTAAACTGTTCGGTCCGGATGTCGTTTGCCCTTGTATTTTCCCCATGGCATTAACCAAAGCTGCTGGCCCAATCGCATACCCCAAACGCAGTCCTGTGGATGCCAGAGACTTTGAAATGGCCTGTATAATAATGGTTCGACTCAAAAGAGAATGATCGAATTGATAAAAGTAGCTTGGTTTTGGATCAAAATAATAAATGTCGGAGTAAACTTCATCACTAAAGACGATGAGATCGGGATACTCCAAAAGGAAGGCAGCAAACTCTTTCATCCAGGCATCTGAATAATGGACGCCGGCCGGATTATTTGGACTGTTTACAATGATCGCTTTCGTTCTTGGTGTCATCGCCTTTCTGATATCCTCGACAGCAGGAACAAAGGCATCAAATACGTTTGATTTTACAACTCTAGGAATACCACCCCAGAATTTTATCATCTCTGGATAACTTACCCAATAAGGAACAAGTAAAATGACTTCGTCCCCTGGATCAACCAAGGCGCCAAGACCATTATAGATCGAATGTTTAGATCCATTACTTACGATACAGTCAAAATCATTTTCAAAAATCTCAGTCGGAAGATTTCTGACATCTGTCACATACTTGGTTAATTTTTTTCTTAAATTCGTAAAACCAGACACTGGAGAATATTGATAACTTTTTAGAAAATTTAGCTGATGATGAATTTTCTCAATAAATTCGGGAAGCGGTTTAATGGGAAGCTGTCCACCAGATAAGTTGTAGATCACCTTACCTTCGTCGGTCATGTTCAAAGCTTTTTCATTAAGCTTCATGGTGATACTATATGAGAGTCCTTTTACTCGGGAACTTAAAAGCATAAATGACTTTTTGTTTTAGGGTTTAATCTTCTTCATTTCTTCGTGCACCATAGGTGGAACAAAGGGAGTGATGTCACCGTTGTGAGCATAAACTTCTTTCACCAAAGAACTCGAGATGTAATACAACTTTTCACTCGTCATAAGGAAGACAGTGTCACATTCAGCATTGATCTTGCGGTTCATAGAAGCCATTTGAAATTCGATCTCAAAGTCGCCGGTTGGACGAAGTCCTCTGACAATTGAACTGATTTTATTTTGTCTGGCATACTCGACAATTAATCCGGACCAACTATCAACGACCACTTTGGGCTCATGAGCAAAAAGTTTTTTAAGGACATTGACTCTGGCTTCAGTCGACATGAAGGGTTTCTTAGTTGGTGATACGGCCACCAGAACAATTATCTCATCGAAAATTTTGACAGCTCGCTGAACAATGTCCAAATGACCGTTGGTAAAAGGGTCAAATGTTCCAGCATAAAGTCCGCGTTTCTTTTCCAAGGAACTTCCTTTGATTGGTTCTCTTAAATACTATACGAGTTTTCCCACCACGACAAAGTGATCTCCCTGCTCCACCGTTTTAATAACCGAATGGAATGCCGCAGTGACGTCCTGAAGCTTAGGTCCCTTTAAACGATCAGATTCAAGCCACACTTCACCCTCGAAATTTTGGGCCTTAAGGAGCTCAAGAATTTCAAAATAAAGAGCATGTAACTCAAATGGTGGATCAAGAAACAGAATTACGTCCTGAGTTTCTGGAAACTGATAACGCAATTCTTTTTGAACCCAGTGCTTCGCATCTGAATTACTGACTACGATTGAAGAAGGATCAAATTTGAAAGACTTTAAAAGTTGTTCCTGATTTTGTTTCAAAGTCAGAAACGCCCCCCTCATTGAGTCGTTTGCCGCAACTTTATCAGCACCTCGTGAAAGTGCCTCGAAGGCCATCGCCCCAGAGCCCGCACAAAGATCAACAAATTGGTATCCCTCAAGATTTTGTCTCCAGTCGAAGAGCTTTCTCTTAATGAGCACGGATGTTGGACGAGTAGAATCAGATCGAGGCGTAGCAAGAGGAAAACCTCTCGCTACGCCACCAAGAATTTTTATCATTTAGTGATTATACGGCTTTTTTTAGCGATTGTGCATCAGAGACTGGCACATTAAACGAAATACCACCGTCCATCTTAATATTAAGACCACCCTCGGAAACCTCAAGCATGATCGTTTTGCCACCAACTTCAAATTGAAGCTCTAGATTCAAGTCGCCCTGAACTTTAAATGACATTGATGTGGAAGTTTTAGTCTGAGTTGCTGCTGGTGTCGATTTCTTACCAAAAGGAAGAACTTCTGCCTGGCTTCTTGTAGCGAAAGGAATTGATTTCTCCTCTTCCATTTCGGCCAGCTCTTCCATCACAGATGAAGCTTCCACCGTGTCAGTTTCGTCGGCCCCACTAAACTCTTCTTCTAGAGATTCAATTTCTTTCATAATGTCTGAAAGCTCTTGATCGTTGAAGCTCTTATCCATGTTATCCCCCGTGCAAAGGTAATTTGTTTATGCTGCGTTCGTTATACGAATCTATGCTCACTCCCTGATCGGAGCAACGCAGTAAAACTTTAGAAAAATACTCTTATTTAGGCTCTTTTTCCATGACAAGAACACGCGGATAAGTGACAATCTGGCACCTTTTTAATAATTAAATCAACGACTTTTGCCGTACTTGGAACAATGACCAGGAAGATATTTTTTGCTCAACAATGGCTTCAAAAAGATGAATCGCATGACGATTCTTTGGTACCTGTAGTACCCGCTTCGACCAAAGAAATTTGTCCTATCAGAAGTCGTTTTCCTACATTCATAAACCGTCAGAAAATTGTCGCTCGTACTTTACCGCTACTTGATGACACAAAATTTTCTCCCATGAATTGTTTTGTTCCCGGCTGGAAAGGTGAATCCCTCTCTTCCAAGCACGTTATTAAGTTTGAACGTTTACTCAAAACCGTTGAAGAAGATATTCGCAGCGAACTTCTAAAAACCAAAGACTTTCCCCGCACGATTAAAATGGGGCTCTATAACGAATTCCTCTCTTATGCTGAAAGCCTTGGCCTGCATTTCGAGGGCCTCGATGACATGGGACGCTTCTGGCAGCTGCTTACGCCGGAGAAGTTAAACGAAGACAAAGATTTATCCCAATTCGTAGATATCTATACTGGCCGCATAGCCACTATGACATTTTTGAAATTACGTTTTATTGCTTCTCTTCTTGATAAATGCGGCCTTGAGATTACCGATCGGGCCTTGCTCTACCCTACTTCTTTCTTGTCACAGATATTCAAGAAAGGAAGTCAGTCTGAACTCAATTCGCGGGCCCTTGAGAGCAATCTATACAGCTGGTATCGTCCTAGCGAAGCGATGAAAGAAACCATGAAAGAACTTCTGGTTCTTTCTAAAGACCTCGCGATTACCGAGATCATTAAAAATGTTTCCGTAAGAACACAAGTCAAACAAGACCAGGGTAAGGTTTATTCTCACGCTCTCTCTCAGGTGAGCTTGGGACTGTTTTTAAATTCCCTCCAAATCAACTTTCCACTGTGGATTGAAACCATAGAAGGGAAAACAATCCCTAGTGGAAGTCTTGAGCAAGAAGAAATCATCAGCTGTAAATACTTTGGTGATTACTTAGAATCTCTTTCTCTTTCACACTGGCTTGCACAGGAAAACAATCAGAACTTCCGTTGGGATCAGATTCTTTGTCCAGATTTCAAAGGACTTGAATTTATTTCCGGTAACTTCGCCAAGATCTGTAATGAGCTTCAGTTCCTTACTTTCCTGGTTAATAAAGCTGAACATCAGCGTGAAAAACCAATTGAATACATCTGCAAAATCATGGGCGGACACTTTCGTAACAGAAAGAACTCTCACGCCAAGCAGGGTTTATTATTAGAACATAATCCATTTTATTCTTCGACCTATGATCGAGTAGTACTCAATCTGTGCCACTTTCCCAAGAATAATCCTCAGCACTATTTAATGACTCAGATTCTGGATCAGGTTAAATATTTAAAGAACGATGGGTATCTTTTTGTTCTTTCGAATAAAAAGCTATTCGTTCCTTCTTTGAGAGAAAGATTAGAGCCAGTTTTAAAAGAGCTTAAAACAGAAGCCATCTTTGACATGGAGAATGTCAAAGGCAAAGGAGAGCTTGGCTCTTACGTTTATGTTTTCCGTAAACGCGTTCAAGAAAACGCATCTCAAAAACAACTTTGCTCATACTTCAGAGTTTCGGCCGATCTTACAACGTTTCAAGAGTTTTCAAGTTTAACTGAACACTTAAGAACGTTCTATCTCTCACACCTGACTGAAATGCCTCCAATGGCCCAAATCGATTTCTCTGATTCGTTCAGGCTTGAGTATTACCAGGAAGCCTTGGTTAATGGGATGCTGATTCATTCAACCAATGAAGACTCTTCTCGCATTACTCATCCAACATTCTTTAAAAACTTAATGAACTCATGTGTGCCCCTGGACACTTTATTTGAAATTAAATCGATCTCATTCAATGAGAAGTTCAACCACAAAGACAATAGCCTGAACCTGGGTCTGACACGAGACCACTCATACTTTGTAGTTGTTGATTTCAGAAGATCTGAAGTGTCTCTTGAGCTCCACCCAATGGACACGCTACGCTCGATCCATTCTGATTACGGTGAAACTCTGTGCAATTATTTTGAACTTCACCCTAAACTCCAGGGACTCAATCCAAATATTTTACGAAATTATTTCGTGACTCCAATTGGTAAACAGGTCACAAACCTCACCTTCACGGGTGGGCCTAGTCTGGTTAAGGGATCGCTTTCTAAGCTACTCGTTCCTAAATTCATGGCCGAAACTGAAGCTCTTCCTCAAAACCTGAAGGGTGCATTTAATATCTTTGAGAAATCTGAAGAGGACTTTTTACAACTTTCTCCTCAGGCCGTATTAATGTCCTTTAACCACATTGATCAAATCGCCCGAGATGTTCTTCCAAAGCACGCTTGTGAAATACTTTCCCATTATTCGAATCTTGAAAGAACTCTCCAGTCACTTATCTGGAAGATGGATGATACGAGATACGGCCACAAAATTAGTTTTAACAATCCGATGATCCAGGCCAAGCTGGTCCAGAAAACGACCAAACCCATGTATCCGGATAATCAAGAGATCTACCTGGAATTTGTCGAGGGCTCATCGCCAGTCGACATTCATTTGCCTTTGACTCAAACTCAAATGAAAGTTACCCACGATGGGGACCTTAAGCTTTATTCACTGGAGCTTATTTCCAACGACAGAGTCATAGTTCGTTTGCATGCTGAAGAGCTCATGATTCTTTTTGTTAACTTCCTCCTCACCCACGCCATGAATGTATCGCTTTCAAAAATTCTTAAAGCTATTCATGTTCCTTCGTTAAACGACCTTAAACTTATAATTGAAACCACCCAGGGTCTGAAGCAAACCTATCAAGAAGTACTGAGCAAAGTTCAGGCATCGATACTGGTAGCCTTCAGCGTACACGTGAGCCCTAAGAGGACTCTGTGAAGGTAGTGGTTCAAAGAGTCCAGGAAGCAGAAGTTCGGGTGGAAAATGAAACGGTAGGCGCCATTGGTGCGGGACTTCTTCTTTTGGTTTGTTTTGAGCAAGGTGATGACGAATCTTCCATCAATAAAAGCGTGGATAAAATAAGCAAACTCAGAATTTTTGATGATGCTGATGGAAAAATGAATCTCGATATTCAGGCCATCAAGGGAGAAATTCTCTCGATTAGTCAGTTCACACTAAGCTGGGACGGCTCCGGTGGACATCGCCCAAGTTTCGAAAAATCGATGCCCCCTCAGGAAGCCCGATTGAAGTACGCTTTATTTAATAGGGAGCTTAGGGCCAGAGGACACACTGTCAAAGAGGGTCAATTCGGTTCTTTTATGAAGGTGTCACTAGTCAACAATGGACCAGTGACATTTATTCTTCAGTTCTAATTCATTAATTCGCGGGCGAGATCTTTCTTTTTGCCTTTCACCACTGACACTAAATTCTTATTCGATTTGGCATCTTTAGGAACACGGTTCATAGTGAATCTAATCGCCATCCCAGTAATTGCACCGGCACGGTCAGTTTTATTTTCAATATGCCAGGTAGAGTTCGTCTCGTTGGCCATCTCTTTTAGAAGAATCATATTCATATCCATTGAGTCAGCGGAGATGTTCTGATTATTCTGACTAAAATCGAGCTCTGTGGCAGTGAAAGTATTTCCCGCCAGGAACAAATTGATAATCGCCTTATCTGAATGAATTTGGTTAGAGACGATAATTTTCTTTCCATCATTTATGCGAGTCGCAAGCTTGTTGATGGCAGCATTCATCATTTGCTCAAAACCTTCAAAAGCCACGGCCAGTTGAACATCTCGCACGTCACTAACATGAATCAAATCTTTGGCATTAATATTCTGGATTGAAACCAGGACTTCTTTAAATGAAGTTTTATGTCCATCGAGGGCTTCAGGTGGTGTGAATTCCGGAATTTCTTCTTTCGTTTCTACTGTCTCTGTCTTTTCGTTTTTTCCTTCATAATAGGCCGTGCGAGAAGCCATTCTTTCCAAAAGATCACCATGATAATCTTTAAAAATTTGGGCACTCACAGGAAGTCCTTGAGTCAGAAGACCACGCTCAATAATCTGATCAACCATGGCGCCAACATTGGCCTGGCCAGTCTTTAATAAGTTGAGAGCTTTCTTTTCGATCTCTTGCTGAAGTTGAATGCGATTAAATTCTTTGAGAGAAAGAATACTTAGGGAAATGACAAACATCAAAAGTCCAATTCCCATCAACACTTCATCACTCGTCTGTATTTCTCTGATGCGAGAATTGGTGACATCAATCTCATCCACGAGATTAATTTTAAGATTCTCCATTTGAGAAAATTTTGACGAGAGAGGATTTAAAGGAGCATCTAAATTTTTACCACTCACCATTGGACTATGAGTGCGCACAACACTTTCATGAAACCAATGAACATCGGAAATAAGTTTATTGAGAGTTTCATAACCCTTGCCAATATTTTGCTTAAAAGGATTGATACCTTTAATTGTTTCATTCAGGCACTCATCAGAGAGACCCATAAAACCGCGGTTCAAATAAGGTGAATGAATATCCTTGATCATCATGGCCGTGAACGTTTGTGAGATGCGGTTAAAACAAGTGCCTACGCCCTGGTTCAAAACGTTCATACGATCTAATTGATTCTGATTCGTTTGGTGATGCCAGAAAGCACCGAGAGTCATAAGCAGGCCAAGGCCACACAGCATGAGGACTTTAGACGAAGAAACGCCAAGTAATTTTTTCATAGTAAACAACATCCTTATTGTTCTCAAAGACTGAAAATATCTAATTTTCCTCGGTTATTGTCTCTTTTTCAGTCCCTTTGAGTCAAGGTCGGAAAAATTGACCGAGTAGATAACTCAAGTGATAGAAAATTCGTATTCGCCTATGGTACATTGCCTCTGATCAGAAATTAGAGCTATGATCTTTGAGTACAGGAGTCCGGTCTTATGACGGATATGGCCATCCACATTAACTTTAAAATAAATTACGCACGCTCGTTAGCGCTGACGCTGCTTTTGCATTTAATTGTGGTCGCCGTGGTGCAGGGTCCGGAAACTGTTGCGAACAACTTTATCAAAGAGACCCCTACTAGAAATCCTCTCAAGATTCACACCTTGGGAATTAAACGAAAGACCCCAACAGAAAATACCGTCTATGCCGGAGAGAACAAAGTTCAAATTCTCAAACAGCAACGTGATGGCCACTTTTCCAAAAAGCTAAGCTTCAGTGATCTCAAGGCCTCACCAGAACAGGTTCGTTTTCCGGCCAAACCAGTTGAACAAATCTCTCGCCCAGGAACACTTCCGAAACAAACAACAGCGATGAATGGCATTCGTTTTGGGAATGATGAACTCAAAAAAATGGCGCAGGAATCTTACAGCGGAAACACTCAAACATTCGCTGGCGACAAGATCTCTCTGAAGTATGAAGTACCAGATGGTAAAAAACTTGATGAGCTAAACGAAGCTGAACTCAGACTCTACGGATTTCTAAAAAGAGGCGCAAAAAATTACGCCACTTCAATAGCTGCTGAACTTCATGAGTTTAATTTGAAGTACCCTCACCTGCAATTCCCCATGACTGATACAAAACAACTCATGACGGGAAGACTGACTTATGATGAGAAAGGGAATCTCAAACAGATTAAAATGGTTCGTTGGACAAACATTGATAGGCTGCAGGGATTTTTTGAAGAAGTCTTAAAGCGCATGGAAGTCATGCAAAATCCGCCGAAAGAACTGTGGTCTCAAAATGGAGAATTCACAGTGTTCGTCACTCTTCAGATTAACGGTTAACCCATTCTTCCCAAGAGTTTCTGACTCTATCGACCAAATTTTTTGGCTCTTCTTTAAGCAGATTAAAAATCGAAAGCTTCATCTCACTCTCTAATGACTCAGCCGTTTCCTTAGACATCAATGGCACAGGAATAAGGTTTTTCAAAAATGAGAGCTCATCTTCTTTCTTTTTTATCTGAGCTTCAAATTCAGGATGTGTACGAATATAAGCTTCAAATTCTGACTTCTCTTCAATCGACAAAGAACCATCAAGAAAGCCCAGAATCTTTTTTTGATATTTTGAATCTGTCGTATTTTGAGTTTTTTCCATCACGGTTGAACTCCCTGATTAAAATCATTAAGTAACAAAAATCTTCCGTTATGAAGTTTCTCAATCACTTCGTAGCGAGGCATAGTAGCAATGTCTTCGATTTCATCCACAGTGAATTGGAAGTCATATCTTAAACTGATAACGAGTCTGACCTTTGGCGCTAATCCATAGAAAGACTGAAAATCAGAAGGCTGATTAAATTTCGTCTGATCAACTAACTGAGAAGATCTTCTGCATCCGATTTCACCCATGTAACGAAGGATGCCTTTAAAATAAAGTCGACGCAAAATCTGAATGTCTTTTTTAGAAAGTAACTCGTACTCAGATGCTGCCAGTATTTTTTTCTTCTCTTTAATAAGGTAAGCGTTAAGTGAATCAACTACTAACTGCTCAGCCTGGAGATCATCCGGGATGAGTCTGAAGGCCATGCGGTAGAGTTTATCCGTCACTGGTAACACTAACTGGTAAAAATCTTTTCTTTTCATAGATGGTTATTGTACCCACGAGCAACTAGGGGGTTCAAGGGCCCTTTATCTATCAATTCCTGTCAGCCTAAACCCTATTTTCAATAAGTTAGCATGCTTCGGTTCAAAATTTATCAAGTTTTTCTCGCTAACTTCCGAATAGTTCATGGAGAAAGACTAAAACGGGATATTAATCCGCTTTGAAGGTACGTATGAAGCAAAAAACATTTCTACTGATGATTACATTTTTCGCTCTGATTCTGACGGGATGTCAGCAAAAAGCGTCCAAGAAAACATCATCCAGCGCCGCCAACCCTAGCAGCTTGAATTGTTCAGGCCAGGCCTATTGGACCACACCAGGTTGCATGGGCTTCTGCCAAAATAGTCCCTCTAATTATGCATGTAATGGTGGCACCACTACTGGCGGTACAACCACTGGTGGAACAACTGGCGGAACTACCGGTGGGACAGTGACAGGTATGTGTGCGCTGAATCCAGCAGCGGCTTATTGTTCTCCAACTTACTGTTCAGCTTTTCCTAAACCTTATGGTTGTCTTGCAAACGGAACCAACTGTTTTCAAAATCAAACAGCAGCAGGTTGCGGTGGATCTTCGACGGTAGTTGCGGCCAATCCTTATTGGGGAGTCTGGTACCCAGGCGGAGTGCCGGCGAGTACTTGTTCGGCAACTACACTTCCAGATGGATTAACCACTGCTTTAGAAACTCGTAAAGGAACTATTACTTTGAGTAGTCCGGGGAAAGAGAGCGCAATCCCCACTGAATACTCACCTTTTGCTTCGGATGCTTCTCAATTAATTAACACCACAACCATGCTGAAAAGTGTGGCACAAGCGAAGATGTTTTTCCTGACAGACTCAGTCCTAAAATTCAGAGTCAAAGTGAATCCAGAACCAGATTCTCCGGGAACGGCGTCTAGTGTTTGTTATGGACGTGGCACTGGTGCTTACCTGTCAGGTTACACGAAACTTAAGTATACAGTGAAAGTTTATGCGGCTTCATCGAGCAATGCTGTTTCCTGGCTCGCGACTCTTGGCCCTTTTACCACCGGTGTAAATGGCTGTTCAGAAGCGATTGATCTGTCAGAATATAAAGAGGCAAGCCCTTCTGGATTAATCGTTACTATTAATGATGTTCAAGAAAATAAGAACTGCTCAAACTGGAACTGGAACAGCGCCGGCTGGAACGCCTGTAATACTTTTAACAAAGTACGTAAAATGGAATGCTGGTCAATGGATTTTGAAGTTGCAGCAGACGGAACTAAGACTTTTGATTAATCATATCGATCACTACGTCCGCAAGATTTTTCTTGAGGGCGTAGCTGACTTCGACCAATAGTCCCGGACAAGTGATATTGACCTCAGTCACAGCATCGCCAAGAATATCAAAGGCGAGCCAATCCACTCCGTAAGATCTCAATTCAGTCGCTATTTTCTCACAGCGCTCACGTGCGACATCAGATAACTCATGGGCCCCAAAAGTGGCTCCTTGAGCGATATTGGAAAGGAATTCACCATCCTTGGGGGTCTTGAGAATCGTGCCGATCTCCTCACCTTTAAAATAGAGCGAGCGGATCTCCCCACTGGTTACGGCTTCAATAAAAGGTTGAACGATAACCGGACCATTAAGTTCATTCACTTTCTCTTCAAAGCGCTCTTCCCATCCGGTCACTGGCAACTTCTCAACACCTAATCCGCTATATAGATCCATCGGTTTTAAGATAAGGGCAGAAGGCTTCGGGTTCAGATTGTGTACAAACTGGGCGGCCAACTTGACGTTGGATCCAACAAAACTAGCAACAGATCCCTCTTTGCGGTAGGCATAGAGTTTTTCATTAAAGAGCATGATCCCGCGAGGATGGTTAAGAACCTGAATCCCCTTTTCAGCTAAATCATCCAGCATCCATAAGATGCGCAAATAGCGACTATCAAATGGTGGATCCAGACGCATATGAATCATGTCAGTCGAATGAAGCTCAATCACTTTTGCATCAGTTGTTTCAAAAGACTGCATATAGATGCCATCTTCTTTCAGCGTTCCCTGAAAAGAATGAACGGTTAGTTTTTGTACACCCTGATTATGAATGGCAAAATCTTTTTCGAAAAAAACATAACACTCAATTCCCCTTCTTTGCATCGCCAATGCCAACATGAAAGAGGAGTCTTTTTTTACATTGAGTTTTTCAATAGGATCAATCAAGAGCAAGTGGCGCATGCGGGACCTTTAATTTAAGATAGTCAGTGAAGCTGCCAATTTTATTCTGGTCGTCAAAACTCTCATATTCTACTCTAAGCCAACTTAAAAAGTCTTTTAAGTTTAACTTTTTGCCACCCTTAAGATCCTTGAGAAAATCCTGCTCCTCTTCATAAGTGAGAAACGCAGCAAAGCTCGCCTGATTCCAGTTATCCTTGAATTCACATTCACTTTCTTCCAACTCAAGTCTGCCACACATTGCCCTGAGGTCAGGCCTAAATACCTCATCCACAAATCTTGCGGTAAGTTCGTCGGCTTTCTGGGCGGTGTTAAATCCGCCAAGTTTGGCAAATTCGGATTGAAGAATCCCAATCAGCTCTACAACCCTTTTATCTATTTGGATTTTCTTTTCCTGATTGGCCAGATACGCTTTCAATTCCGGACGGTCTTGAAAATATTCTTTGAGCATCTCTTTACCATACAGGTTTGCCAGATTTTCGTTCAGGTCAATTTCATCTTTAATGAAAAAAACAGTATGAAACAATTCATGAAAAATGAGCTCGGCCAACTCCACGTCGTCGTATTCAAAGAAGGAGGAAAGAATTCGGTCTTCCAGGTATCCTAAAGTGGAATACGCATAAACGGGTCGAATCCATGTTACAACTTTTTCATCTTCTTCCAAATTCTTGGCATAACTCTTGGCCGAATCAAGACTAAAAAATCCGAGATAAGGAAAACTCCCCATAATCGGAAATTCAAATTCGTGGGCCTTAATATCTGTATGAGAACTTGCAATCAAAAGGTAGGTCACAGCTTTGTTATCCAGCATGGACGTTTTGGAATAGATGTTGGTCACTTTCTTGTCAAAATAGTGATAAAAAAACTTTTTGTATTCTTCGACTAATAATATTTTACGTTTAAACGAAGGTGAAATTTTAGGATTGCTCAGCACTTCATCATTATTCTTCCCACTCCATTGAAGCTTCATCTGCCCAACACCTTGTTCGGTCAGATAACCCAACTTGGCACAACCAGGCATTAGAAGAGTGAGAAATAAAGGGAGTAAAAAAAGTTTCATGGTCAATATTCTAACCTAATCATGCTGTAGTCAGAAGACTTAAAAGTCCTAGCAAATTACTTGGAAGAATTTTTTCGGGTCACAACAAAGATTCCAACACTTGTAAGAATCACGGTGACCATGATTTTAACGACCAGAAGTCCCTGAAGAGTGTTCCAAAGCATAAATTGGGAAAACAGGATCATGGCAGCACAAAGGGCCTTGGCCTTGGGTCGAATGACACGGTTTACCTGCCAATCCCTCACCGCGGCTCCCGCGAGAGGCAAACTCATCAACCATTGATGAAAACGGGGGGAGGATTTAGAAAACATAAAAGCCGCGAGGAGAATAAAGGGTGTAGTGGGAATAATTGGAAGAAAGGCGCCAACGACACCTAAACCAAAACAGACCCAGCCAAATATGAAAATGAATAACTTCACAGCAAGATTTTACCCAGATCCGAAATTAATTTACCCTGGGTAGAAAGGGCCGTGACCGAAGTGATTTCGACGTCTACCCAGTGCCACTGATAATTCTTATCTGGAATATCCCCTTCAAAATGCACCAAGCGGTGGCAAGACGTCCGCCCACTCCACTTCATAACACCTTTCGAGATGTTTTTATCTTCCACCAAAACCCGATAAGTTTTGCCAATCATCTCTCCCCTGAGAGTAGCCTGAATCTTCAGTTGTTTGTCCTGAATCTCTTTCAATCGGCGCAGACGAATATCGTCAGTCAACACGTCATTGATTCGAGTCGCTTTGGTGCCTTTGCGAGGAGAATAGGTATAACCATAGATAAAATCAAACTGGGCCTTATCCAAAAGATCCATCGTTGCGTGATGCTCTTCTTCAGTTTCATTTGGAAAACCTGCAATCATATCAGTCGTGATAATAATCTCAGGATTCGCTTTACGCATTTTGGCCAGCAAAGTCAGGTAATGCTCAATGGTGTATTCACGCAGCATGCGCTGAAGAACTGTATTGGATCCAGACTGAACAGGAAGGTGTAAATGATTAACAAGCTTTTTGGCCGAACCATGGATCGCCACTAGCTCATCTGTTACGTCATAGGGATGAGAGGTCGTATAACGAAGTCTTTGAAGCCCATTGATTTGATCCAGCTCTTGAATGAGCATCGCCAGCGACTCTCCGTTATCTTTTCCGAATGAATTCACGTTTTGACCGAGTAATGTCACTTCCTGAATTCCGGAATACTCAACCAGGCGTCTGACGTCAGTCACCACTTCATGCAAGCGCCGTGATTTTTCCCGCCCTCTGGTGAAAGGGACAATACAATAAGAGCAGAATTTATCGCACCCTTTGATGATATTCACAAAGGCCATGGGAGTGCCGGGAGTGATCTTAGTTTCAATCGAATAGTTGTCGGATTTATCCCATGTGGTAACAGTAAATTTCTTTTCCCCGGCATAAGCGCGGTAAACCATTTCGCCGATGTTATCAATAACATCAGTTCCAAAAGCAAAATCTAATTGTTTATATTTCTTAACAAGGTCTTTGCCCTCGGTCTGAGCAATACAGCCGCCGGCAGCGATGATGACGTCTTTTTTTAGACCTGTTTCCGGATCAATCACCGGATTTTCACGGATGTGTTTCGTCTCACCCAAGGCCGAATAGAATTTTTGGTTGGCCAGATCGCGAACAGCGCACGTATTGAAAATCACTAAATCCGCTTCAGTTTTTTCATCTGTAAGTGTGAAGTTAAGATTAGAGAGATGAGAGACTATTCGCTCAGAATCATGATAATTCATCTGGCACCCGTAGGTTTTCATCCAGACTTTGCGTGGAGGGAAATCGAGTTCTCCCACCTTTACCGTTTTGGTATTCGTGTTTTCCATAAAATCCCTTAAAAGATTAGTTATTAAGTCTAAGACTAAGGGTGCTTAAATTTATGGCGCAATATAGCAATGTGAGTTTTTAAAGTACAGTTAAATGATCTCGAGTTGCAGAGCAACATAGAAGGTCAAGTTAAAGACAAAGTGTAAACAAATAGGTGCCAAGACCGAATGAAATCGCAGCAAGGCCTGACCACAAATCACACCTAGAACAAATGTATAGAAGACCTGGAATCCGATAAAGGGAACATATTCCACCGGTAGAACGGCCAGACCAACCAGGTGTGAAAAAGCAAAAATCGAGGCCACAAGCATCGAAGTCACACGCTTGCCGCCCATATTCCCAATCAGGACACGCTGGAAAGTTTGACGGAAAACAAGTTCTTCAAGAAGTGGGGCAAAAAGTAATAAATGCCACTCAAGGTTTGAGACTAAACGGAAGGGAATTTCAATATCCATGTACCAAATAGCGCCAATTGATCCCACGCCAAGAGCGAAGACTTCGCCTATCGCCTTAAGAGTCTGCTTATTGATATGCCACTTAAATTTCCATGGAAGACGGAAGAAAAATGAAACGCCTAAAGCAAACAGGAGGTCAAAAACATATGAAAATGAAATATTGGACGGGATTTTATGCCAGGGTAATCCCCAGGAAAATCCAAAATAAACTATGACTAAAACGAAAAAACTGATCAACGGATCTCTCCCACAGTGGCAATTCGGTGCACAAGTTTAACTATTTCATCATAGATTTGTGGTTTTGTAACTTTGATAATTTGCTGAAAAGTAGGTGCGCTCGCCCCACCGTGCCCCAAGTTTTTATCGTCAAAGATCGCCATACGCAGGGTGAGGTCATCCTGAAAGTAGCAAAAAATGTCCAGATTAAAGGCCATAATCCTTAACACATTCAAACCTGAGTCTGGCTCAATTCCCGAAAAAACCGCGGCCGTGAGGATTAAATCCTTTCTGTCCTGGAACTGATCCAGGGCCTTCATGAGGGTACCAAAACTGGCCTGAATCCACTGGAGCGCCTTTGCCTCATTTTGATAATCCAAAGTATTGGCGCCACTAACAGGACTCAGAAGAAAATCGTGATTACTTTCAAGTCCAAACTTGAGTGTGGAATGAATGCAAAGATTCATGAGTTTATGAAGTTCATCTTTTTGGGCCGAAACTTTTTTCGTTCTGATATTTTTTTGATTTTTAAAGAATCTGACTTCCTCAGTATTTCCACGGGCCCATTCAATGCTCTCTTGCTGGGGCTTGTGAACTTCTAAAGACCAGAGGCGCTCTTTGGGATTTTTTAAATCAAAATTCCAACTGACCACTCGCCACACCGACTGGGCAGGAGAAAATTCCAAAAAGAGAGGGCGTGGATCTTTTCCAAAAAAATTGAAAATACTCATTTCAATATTTTCCCCAAGCTGTATTCGTGGAAGCCCGGAGCTTCATGATCAGGGTGATATCCTTCGATGGTATAACCTTGCTTAAGTTTGATTTGCACCATCTGGTGATTAAAATAATAAACGGTAGAAATCACTTTTTTAATTCCGATTCTTTTACATTCATCTTCGATCGCCTGTGAGAGCAGGGCCCCAAGCCCGGTGCCACGAAACTCCTTAAAAATAGTCGTTTTGACAGTCTCAGCGAGAGTGGGAGTTTTTAAACTATATCCAGTAATGCCGATTTGTTTATCCTGATAAAAAGCCCGGTAATAAACGACCCCGCCCTTCATAATTTTCTCTTTAGTCACGGGCCATGGAGACTTGGGATAATACTCATGACAAATATCAACCAACTCCTGGGCTTCAGACTCGCTGGTCAGATCATAAAGTTTAAGCAGGATTTTATCCATGCTTAGACTCACTGAAGTGACCCCAGATCTCCTCCCAACTTGAAGAAGCGAAGATGATGTCTCGGTCTTTTTGTTTAATGAGGCCCTGTTTAACAGCGTGATCAAGAAACTTAAGCAGTGAATCGTAGTAGCCATTAATATTCATGATCGCAATCGGTTTTCTGTGGAGACCAAGCTGGCGCCATGTGACGATTTCAAACAATTCATCCAAAGTTCCCATTCCTCCTGGGAAAATCAAAAAAGCATCAGACATTTTGTACATCGTCTGTTTTCTCTCATGCATGTCTTTGGTCACAATAAGTTCTGTCAGTCCCCCGTGGGCGACTTCTTTTGTCATCAGATGTTGCGGAATAATTCCAGTCACTCTTCCTCCGCGTACCATGAGGTCAGTGGCAAGAGTTCCCATCACTCCAATGGCGGCCCCACCATAAACAAGCTCAATTTTTTTCTCTCCGAAAAATGTCATGACTTTTTTTGCCATGACTTCCACATCAGAATCGAGACTCGAATTGGCACCACAAAAAATACAGATCTTCATTAATTTTTTCTCCGCAAAATAAATCTTAAATAAATCATTTCAAGCAGCATAAAGCTGCCGAAGGCCATATAGAATCCACCGGTTTTCCAAAAAAGCCACGTCGCAGTGGTTTCATAAATTGCAACTTTTGCCATAAAAACAGCGAAGACCAGAAGAAAGAGAGTCATGTGCCATTCCATGGTCTTGTAAAAGGCTTCTGGAAGAGGAGGAATTTGTCCCATATCCTTGATCATATCCAGCATTAGAGAGTGGCCTTGAAGTTTTTTATATATCAAAAAACTAGCGACTCCTACCCCGGTAAATGTGGGCTGGAGCCGAAACCAAACGCCTTCTTTAGCAATTAAAGAGACAATTCCCAGAACGACAATGAGAAAAATGTTAACTTTGGAAAGAGTATGAACGTGGCCGGTAAAATATTTTTCCAGAATCATTTCGACGATTCCCAGAAGTATGCCTCCGATCAAGGCAATCTCCAAGGTCGTATACGATTCAAGCAGCCAGTAAGCTACCGCTGGGATGAAGGATAAAAGGAAGTATGGTGGCTTCCTCTGTGCAGGCTTATTCATGCCAGCTATCCTACGCGACTTTTCTTAGTTTTTCCTCACAATACATCAAAAATTCATCTTTGAATTTACCCGGATCCATCACTTCAACGTTAGAGCCCAGGGTAAGGAGCCATTCAAAAAGATCGTCACAGGGCTCCACATAGGCTGCCCAGATGAGATCACCATTGGGATTTGTAATCATGCATGGCTTCCCCAGAAAATGATGATCTGGGAAAAGATTTACTGACTGAGGATCATGAATTTTAAGTACCAGTCTGGTCTCTTTTTCGTTCATGGCCCTAATCGCAAAAATAAATTCATCAACCTCAAAACTAGCAACTTTGGGGGCCGACATTGCTTCAAGAATTGAAACTTCTTTTAACTCACTGATGCTCATGACAACCAAACAATGATCTCCAGCATCTTCGGCGATCATCGACAGCTGGCCTTCCAAATGGATGATCTTGCAAGGGAACATTTGGTACGTCTTATTGGCCACCGTAGTTATGGAGACGAGCGATCTTTGAGAGACGGCTTCGTCTAATTTGGAAACTAACATTTGGTGCGCATCACTCAACTGGAGATCCCAGTGATCAAGTTCATTCAGCAATTCCATAACCGCCTTTATTGGACCGTTCTCAGTAATTTTCTTTTGAAGTGAATTCAGTGAAGGATTCTTCTGTTGAGTTAACAGTTGGTGAAGGGCCATCCATTCTGCCGGAGAAAGCGGAAGCATGTACTGAATGGCATTGGCATCAATATCCACCATACATTCGTTGTTTTTGGTGTAGACTTCTGCCCCAGTGCCTCCGGGAAATATCTGGCGTAAAAACACCAAAGTATCTTCGCAGGAAAGCCCCATATCGAGGGATAAGTCCTTTAAACTAATCGTCCCCTGCCTCTCACCAATCACCATCAGCTTCTTAATTGCGTCCGGAGAAATCTTAAGTCCCGTGCCTTTCATATAACCTCGTTTCCTGATTATTCTTGTCGGACATTATCCTTTAACTCTTTAGTGCAAATTTTAGGTTTTCACAGGATAATGGTCATATGTTGTGGAATTCCTTACTAAAAAAGCCAATTCTTGCCATGGGAATAATTATGTTTTCCCTCTTCCTCTTCCAGGTTGCGAAGAAGGAAAAGTGGGGCATTTTTCATAATGAAAAGCTCATTTCTACCCCCTGTAGAGGTGTTCTGATCAGACTGGAGAAGAAAGTTCCCGAGAATTGGAAAGTTTTTTGTGAGGGGAATAACCTGGCGGTTGAGATTCGTGAGATCGCTATTCCTGAGAAGGCCAGCAACGTGAAACTTCTAATCTACCGACAACTTGCTAATCACATGGCGTTTGTGGCCCGCATGGCGACTGTTGATATTCTCGAGAAGGTGATGTTTATTCGGTTTAGAATCACGCATCCTGATCTGACTATCAATGCAGTAACGGAAGGGAAATTCATCGTGAAGTTGGCGACGTTAGAAAATGCTGATCACATCATGAGCCATCTGAAGAGTACGGTTCAGGTCCAGGAAACGCCCAAATAAACAGATAGATCGAAAAATTCATCGAAGCCCTCTGCTACCGGGTCAACGACGATTTCATCCCATTCATATTTCCAAGCGTGAAGAAAAAGTCTCGAAGCCTCTCTTCCCCCATAAAGCTGATCCCCTAGAATAGGAAATCCCAGATGTCCCAGTTGGGCCCGGATCTGGTGCCTCAGCCCGGTTTGAAGGCTCACGAGTAATAGGGACTTTTCATCTTTAAAACTAAGTAATTTAACTTTGAGGTGACCTTCCTGAGCATCAGGGTGGAAGTCTTCAGAGACTTTCTGTTTCGCCCCCTTGATTCCAGTTGCGCGAAAAAAATGGCTCCAGCTCCCCTCTTGGTCAAACTTTCCATCCACTACAACCAGGTAGAGCTTTTGCTTCATTTTGTCTTTGAATTCATTTCGAATAGAATCAAAATAACTTTCTTCCTTGGCCAGCAGGATGACGCCTGAAGTTTCGTAATCCAACCGGTACAGAAGTCCCCTGTCATAGTGATTAACGTTTACATTAAGGGCTTCCCATTTTCCTTCTTCGGCCAGGAAGTTTAAAAGCGTGTCCTGATCCGAATAACATAAGGGGTGACCGTGAACGCCCGGAGGTTTATGCAAGGCCAGGTAGCGGGCATTTTCCTTGATAATGGAAGGGCGTGGTCCTTTAAAAACGGGATTAATTTTCAGGTGATTCACCATGTCCAGAGGCAGCCTGATCAATTCTTTGGCCCTGATATTTTTTTGAAGTTCTTTTGAAGAAAAATACTTTTTTAAGAGCTGACCTGAACAATTCAGTAACCCCTGAAGGGATTCTTTTTTTGTAGGCCCATCATCTAACCATTGAAACTCAATAAACTGCATAAGCTTTACTGAGCTTCAACTTTTCTTCCCTCAGTACGAAGGTCGGTCTTTTTGAGTAAAAATTCGACTCTTCTGTCTGAAACGTTGGGACTTGTTTTATCTTGAGGACGAGAATCACCATAGAAAATAGTGGTAATTCGGCTGGGGGAAATTCCTCGTTGGATTAATGATTTTGAAACAGCTAAAGCGCGCTGAGAAGATAAGGCATAAGCATCAACTGAGGGATCTTTCGCCAAATGCTCACCGGCCTCAGCGTGGCCTTCAATCATAATGTGCCAATTATTTTCTCTCATCATTTTTACCAGGCGCTCAAAAACTTGAATATTGATATCATCAATACCAGTCGATCCCGGACGAAATTGAATTTTATCTTTCATCTTAACAAAAATACTTTCTGGCATCTCATAAACAGTTGCAGACTCAGAGAGCTCATTATCAGCGAGCATTTTCTTTAACTGATTCAACTGAACATCAGAATCACGGTTGATTTCATGTTTATCTAAAAGTCCTTCTGCTGTCAGAAATTCAATTGGAAATGGTTTCGCTGGCATATCCGAGTCGATCATTGTGGCAGCATCGCTTGGTGATTTACCAGAGCGAATAACCTCTCCCGCTTTAAGCACGTTACCACCGAAAGCATTTCTTAACGATCCAACTGCTGCCTCATATTTTGCTGTTTCTGTTTTGGCAAACGATAGAAGCAAAATAAAAAACGTCAGAAGGAGCGTACATAAATCTGAGAATGTCGCCAGCCAACCTGGTGCACCTGGTTTACAGGGAGGACATTTAGGAGCGTCGGCCATAAATTATTCCTTCTTCTCTTCCACCAAACGATCTTTCGGAGACAGGAATGAATCCAGTTTCTCACGAATAACGCGCGGATTTTCTCCTGCCACGATACCCAGAACACCGGCCACAATAATGTTCATCTTTGTGGCTTCTTGTTTAGATCGCTGCTTAAGTTTCGCAGCTACCGGAATGGAAAATACGTTGGCAATAACTGAACCATAAAATGTAGTGAGGAGAGCAACTGCCATCGCTGGACCAATTGATGAAGGATCAGACATGTTCTGTAACATCTGAACCAGACCAATGAGTGTTCCGATCATTCCGAATGCCGGACCATCCGCTCCAATACCTTCCAGAATATCCACACCTTTTGAGTGTCGGTCTTCCATCGCTGCAATTTCTAAACTTAGAATAGAAGTAATCACTTCAGGTGGACGGTTATCTGCTGCAAGAGTCACTGCTTTTTTTAAAAACTTATCTTCAACAGGAACTTTCTCAAGGGCAAAAACTGATTCACGTCTTGCTGTTTCAGCTAGCTTTTGAATCTCTTCAATCATCGCCTTGGGATCGCCCACACTAGAAAAAATTGATTTCATATAATAGGCCATGAGTGCTTTCACATTTTCCATTGGCCACTTAATGAGTGTTGTTGCAATCACTCCTCCACCCACAACCGCCACCGAGGGAATATCGATGAAAATTGAGAGAGGTGATCCGTAGAGAATGGATCCAATAATGGAAATTGTTGCTAAAACTAAACCTGCGACGGTTGCGATATCCATAAGCACCTTCAGAAAATTAAAAGTTTCTATGACCTAAGTATCGGAATCTAGAAAAGGAACTTAACAGAGGTTCTTGAAATGACTTAAAAGCTAACACCTCCTATAAGAGTTACAGGGGCGGGAAGAGAGTCTGACAACGGCACTCGGTTTTGCGGCATAATTTGGCCATGAAAACTTTTAAACTTGCCTTGATCGCGGCCGTCATTGCTTGCGCCCCAATGGCCTCGGCCGAGGTTCTCTCCCCCATTGCAGAAGCCGATTGCCAGAATGACTACCTGACCCTGATGTCCAAGCCTGAGATCAACGTCACTATTGCTTATGGCTACTTTGATGGTGAAGATGGTTCAACCTGGGATACCAGAATGCTGAATCAGTTTTTGAGCAAAATGACTGCCCCATGCAAGACTTGGCATACTAAATCATGTGGCTTCAAAAAAACCGGCAAGGGTCCCTATATTCTGAGCCGTAAGATGACCGGTCCCGATGGACTGATCAAAACTATAAAGATCACGGTCGATGCACCAAGCACTTCAGCTGATAACAAAACCAACATGTCTAACCCTGCTCAAAAAACGAAAAGTGCAGCTGTTAAAAACATGTACCTGAATGGTCTTCGGAATTCAGAAGTGACTCTATATCTAGGCCATTCCCGGGATGGTGGCGGGCCGGATTTTGATCCACCTAAATTGCGCAACGGTCACGTCGATTATGATTCATACCAGTCAAATCCCAAGGACAAAAAAGAGATGCTTAGTGTTCTGGCCGAAGATCCGAATAAAGCACGAATTGTAGGTTTCTTTTCCTGCAGCTCCATTCGTTGGTTTTCGAAAGGTGTGAGCTCTGGGGCCCCGGCCAGTGGATTTATCGGTACGGATGACACCTATTGGACTACGGCTTTTGACCAGGTTCACCCATTTATTGAAAAGATTTTTTCTTATCAGTGCATTGATAAACTCATCGTAGATGATGTGAAAAAAGTCAGTAAGATCAAGGCCACCAAAAAATGGAAAATCCCGGCCAAAGATGCGCGCATCTCCAAACTGACGTTAACTCAACAAACCCTGGAAAAGTTAGCTGCTCAGCTTAGTTCAAGTGATCTAGAAGTGCGCAAAGAGGCTTACCGGGAGATTCAAAGTTATAATAAAGACGACTACTCTCCAAAAGTCTGGAGAGCACTTAACGATTATAAATTTGGGAATTCAATTGGTAAGAGTTTTTAGCCAGAAGGCAAAAAAAAACCCAGGTGGTTAGACCTGGGTTCTATATTTGGAGGGGTGGAAAATTATTTATCATCCCCAACAAGTAGCATTGTCGAGTCAATATAAGAAAGCATAGCAGTTCTCAGATCATCCAAAGAAACTTCCTGATCATTTTGACCTTGGAAAATCTCCTCTTTGATCATCTCAATAGGAAAACCAGTCATCTTGGCCAAAGCTTCGAGACTTATCTTCCCATTTTTTTCTGTGCCACTTGTGGCCAGATCTTGTGCCGTCATTCTGTGCTCCTTGAATCATTAGGCTACTCAATCCTTAGAGTAGCAAGTTGCCTCAGAGCATATCGATGGGCATAAACCAAAGTCAATCATAGGCTTATTAGATGTAAGTTTATGTTAGAGAGTACTAAAGAAAATCACTCTAACTTCTCGGAATCAATAAATATCAACTCAAGATATATGACTAAAATATAGTGTTAGAATTGCTGTCCAAGCTTTGGACGGCCCCTGGAAAGATTTCTCGCGCCACCCTGCCTCCTTTCGGTGGGTGCTACATTGAGCTTCATGAAAAGCTACGTTTTAATATTAAGCCTGATTATCAGCACTCAAGTCCTGGCGCTCGACCCGATTGCCTATTCCAACTGCCAAAAAGAGTACTTGAACATCTTCGCCAATGACGAAATTAATATGACGGTAGCCTTTGGTTACGATGACGTAAGTGAAAAACTCTCAAACGATCAGAAAAGCTTGGATATTTTTGTAAAAACCCTGACTACCAAATGCCCTAGATGGGGTCAGCGGCTCTGTGGCTTCACCTTGAAGTCAAAAAGCCCCACTGTACTCGTGAAAAAAGTTTTTGGGCCGGATGGAAGACCAAGAACATTAAAGGTCACTGCAGATGCTGCAAGTGTGAGCTCCGACAACGAGGCCAACAGACTCAATCCGCTTCAAAAAATTCAGTCACAGTCTGTCCAAAATTTATTTCTCAAGGGCCTGGAAACTTCTCAGGTGACCATTTACATGGGCCACTCCAGAGATGGCGGAGGTCCAAGCTTTGCGCCGCCTAAGCTCAATTCTCAAGGGCACGTAGACTACAATTATTATCACAAGAACAAAGTAGATAAGAACTTGATGGTTAAATCCCTCGCCAAGTCTCCTTTGATGTCGAGAATAGTCGCTTTAATTTCCTGCAGCTCCATCCGATGGTTTTCCCGCAGCATTGAAAACCAGGCCCCGTCATCAGGGATCATCGGCACCACGGAAGCATTTACAACTGGAAATTTTAAGGAAACGTGGCCTCTCATGGAGAAGATTTTCTCTTATCAATGCTTAAGTGATTTATCTATTGATGACTCAAGCAAAACAGCAAAGATCATTGAGGAAAAAAGCTGGCAAGTTCCGGAAAAAGACAAAAATCTCACCAAAGCTGAGCTGGATAAAAGAACACTTGAAACCCTGGCCAGATACCTGAGATCCCCTGACGTAAGCATTAGAAAAGAAGCCTACCTGGAAATCAAGAGCTACAATCAGAGGCTCTATACGCCAATGGTTTTGAGAGAATTAAAGAGTTATACGTTTTCCAACACTTTCAGCAAAAATTTTTAGAAGCCGGATATTTTTAACAGCTTAAGGAAACTGGATACTTTATCTTCCATTTCCTTGAACTCATCAACTGGCCGGGACAATAGTGTGATTCCCCCCCCCGCCCCATAACGCCAAATGCGCTCCTCAATATTAATGGAAGCTGTGCGGATGTTGATACTTGCCGCTTTTTTATTTCCCACACACAGAAGAGTCGAACCACAATAAATGCCTCTTTGGTATCTCTCGATATCCCCAATAATTTCCATCACGCGTTTTTTGGGTGCACCGGTAATACTTCCACCAGGAAATAAAGCCTTCATGGTTTTGGCCACTGAGATGTCTTCTTTTAATTTCACGGCAATTAAAGAATATTGATGGAGCAGACCAGGCACCAAAAGTGGGGCCCGCAATTTAATCACTTTTGCCGTGGGCGTCTCAAGACGATTCAGATCATTTTTTAAAAGATCGGTAATCATGAGAAGTTCGCCTTCTTCTTTTTTATCTAAAAGCATCTGCTGCCAAAGCTGCTTGACACTTTTCCCATCTCTCCTGATGGTGCCCTTTATCGGCATAGTGAAGATTTCGTGGTCGCGGTACTGAAAGAGGCACTCAGGTGAGTTACTCAGGATCATCTCTTCCCCTAAGTAAGTCGCGTGAGCGTAGGCGCCTAGATTCTTCTGAGCAAAAAAGAAATCAGAAATATCTCTCGGGTCCAGTAACTCTTCACTCATGAAATCAAAGGGAAACGTTAAGTTCACCTGATAACAATTCCCGTTTAGAAGTTCTTCCTGAACCTTGCCAAAGGCTACCTTATATTCAGACCAGCTGGGGCGCTCCAGTGTTTTAAGCGGGAGTTCAGTTAGCTTGGGTTTGCGCGCAGGTGTCTTTTTGCTGTTTTTGTATTCAAGTTCAATGACCAGAGGCTTTGAATTATCCACCAAATAATCCAGCCCCTGCTCCACCAGCCCGTACTCGTAATAAAAATGAAACACCAATGGGTGCTTAACTCTTTCTTTGAGTTTCAAGTCGGACAATTTTTTTGTAAAAAGTGAGATGGGGTAACTCTCCGGAAAACCAGTGAGAAGGTTTAACCGTTCGTTCCTAAAATAGATATAGGCTTTAAGTGGTCGATCAAGTTCTAAAACTGTTTGAGAATCCCATTTGAAACGAGAAAAAATCACACTTACTTCTCAGGTCGAGCGTATTCCAACTCACCAAATTTCGTCTGGGAACCGATCCAAGAAAGCTCCACAGTTCCCGGCTCACCGTTACGGTTTTTAGCGATGATCACTTCGGCCACACCCTTCTTCGGAGTATTGGCGTCGTAATAGTCTTCACGGTGAATCAGAACAACAATGTTGGCATCTTGCTCGAGTGAACCTGACTCTCGAAGATCCTGAAGTTGAGGCCTGCGGTCAGTCCTTGCAGCAGCACTTCGGTTTAGCTGGGAAAGGGCAACGATAGGAATCTGCAGTTCACTGGCCAGCATTTTAAGGCCACGTGAGAGCTCGGCGATTTCCTGCTCACGGTTTTGCTTCTTCACGTGCATAGGCATCAGCTGAAGGTAGTCGATCACAAGTAACGAGAGACCTTGCTCTGCCTTGAGTTTTCGGCAATAGGATCTGATATCGATAAGGTTAGTGGCACCATTATCGTTGATATAAAGCTTTAAGTTAGAGAGTTTCTGGATGGCGCCAGAGATTGCTCTGAGATCCATTTCATTAAAGTCCTTAGTCTTTAGCTTACGTGAATCCACGCAGGCCTCAGAAGAAAGAAGACGCATGGAAAGTTCGGCGTACATCATCTCGTAAGAGAAAACTGCTACGGCTGAATTGGTTTGTTTAGCAGCTGCTACCGCCCAGTTAAGAGCAAGAGCTGTCTTACCCATACCAGGACGAGCTGCCATGATAATCAATTGACCAGGCTGCATCCCAAGTAGTTTTGTATCTAAGGAATTAAAGCCGGTTGAGACACCAGTTATTTCGCCCTTGGCACGGGCCGGACGTTCTAATTCTTTAAGATTCTCATAAAGAGCTTCTTTAAGATGAATCATCTTGTTATTTTTTGATTGAGCAGTGAGTTTAAAGAAGCTTGATTCAACTTCTGAGAGGAACGCTTCGACGTCACCAGAAAAATTTGTTCCCGTCTGCACCACGCGAGTGGCAGTCCGTACAACTTCTCTCAGGACACCTTTTTGCTTAATCAGTCGAGCGTAATGTTCGACGTTAGCAGACGTCCCACTTTCTTCGCAGATATTTATCAGCGCCGATTGGCCGCCGATTTTTTCTAGTTTACCGTGATCATTGAGTTTTGATGAAACCGTGATGATATCGATTGGCATAGATTCGATATGCAGATCTTTAACGGCTTCAAAAATAATGGCGTACTGAGGATGATAGAAATCGTCTTTACTTAAATTAACATCTGAAATCTCGTCAAAACTTGCGCTATCAATAAGGAGGCAAGCTAACAGTGCTTTCTCAGCTCCTGTGTCATGCGGTAATTCTTGGCGATTTTCCTGTGACATTGCTCTCCTAAGATGGTCATCCTGACCATAAAAGAACCTGAGAGAGTTTCCTCTCTCAGGTCTGAATCAAAAAAAATTATTCAGCGTTTGCAGCAGCTTCGGCTTCAGCAGCAGCAGCAGCTTTAAGAGCTTCAGCTTTAGCTTTCTTATCAGCGTTACGCTTCTGAGCTTCAGCTTGTTGCTTTTTAAGCTCTTCGGCCATAGCTGCATCGATAGCAACTTTAAGCTTGAAAGTAGCAGTTACATCATTAAAGAGTTTAGCTTTAACTTCGTAAGTTCCAAGAGACTTGATTGAACCGTCAACTGTAAGAAGACGACGCTCAAGGTGGAAACCTTGTTTTTCAAGTTCTTTAGCAATTTCTTGAGAAGTAACAGCACCAAAAAGGCGACCGTTAGCTCCAACTTTCTTGATCAATTCAACAGTTACGCCTTCAAGTTTTGTCTTGATAGCAATAGCTGCATCTTTCTCAGCGCCAATTTTCTTAGCGAGAGCTTTTTGCTTGTCTTTAAGAACGTTTGAGTTCTTTTCATCCGCTAGGATGGCAAGCTTGTTTGGGTAGAGGTAGTTACGAGCGAAACCAGCAGATACGTTTACGATCTCGCCGATTGTTCCTAACGCCTTAACCTTTTCTATAAGGATAACTTTCATATTAAACTCCTTGAATCTTAATCTTCACTTTTAGGTTTCACAAAATACTTTCTAAAATCAAACCAGTTATCAAATAATCCAGCAGCCACGATCAAATAGTAGGCCATGAAAATCACTGCCATAACTATCAAACTGCGGAAGAAGCCCATAATTCCCATATACGTCAGCAGGTCGCTGAAAATACCAAATCCCTGGAAAAAGTAAAAAATCCCCAGACACTTTACGATGGTATATCCTACTACTTCTGAGTACTGATACCCAATTTCTTTTCCCCAGACAACGAGTGCCAGGCCAATGGCCAGCAGAACGACGAAGCCAAAAGGTACTTTAAAATTCAAAAGATTCTTCTCGGAATAAGCATACTCATTAGCGGTCAAAAGAAGTCTGCGACTCTTAAGCACCAAAAACATGTTAAACCAGAGCATAACAAAAACACCCATAAACAAATAACCTGGAAGTGATTCAATCATCTCTTTGGCAATCAGATCTGGACGATCTAAAAGCTGAAGAATCTCAATTGAGTTTTCCTGGGTGCTTTGTTCAATCAGTTTTTTCTGCTGATCTAGTTTCGCTTTACTCAGCTCAAGTTGTTTAAGAACAAACTGTTGGGCAGTTAGGTTTTCAGATTTTATGATAGCGCCGAACCCTACAAAGAGAATCAGGATGAAACCCAGCCCGAAAGTCACTAAGCCTTTAATAGGCGAAATTCCTCTCGAAGCAATTTCAGCAATCGCAAAACCGAAAACAAACACACAAACGTAAAATCCAAACAAAGTGAGGTCATTGAAATAAAAAGCCGAGAACGCAAAACTGAGAACCAAGCCTAATAATCCAATCAATAAACCTTTTGTGCGACCATATAAAATGACCGCAAGAGCAATTGGAAACGGAGCAAACACCGACATAATGAAACTCATGCACAATACGACAGATGAAAGTCCCAGAAGGAACAGTCTACCTGTTGAAAGTCGTGGAGCTTGCAATATTTCAGCGTTCATACTGTCTTATTTCCTCTTAGCGAGCAGTCTCATTAGACTGGTAACTGATAAGAAGCATGTTACGACCGCGCTTAATAGCTTCGTTTGCACGACGCTGAAAAGTTGGAGTCAAACCTGTTACGCGAGCTGGAGAAATTTTTCCGAACTCGTTAACAAGCCATGAATAAGATTTTGGATCTTTCCAATCTGGTGATGTTTTCTTAGCAGAGAACCAACAAGATTTGCGCTTAGAGTGCATTTTCTTATCTTTATCTTCTCCACCACCGAAACCGCCGTCATCATCCATATCTGTAGCAACAGTAGTGTGATTTGGGTTTTTGTAGTTTTTAACGATTTCAGCTTGATCCTTATCATCACCAAGTTTGATGATGAGGTGACGAACTAAATTTTCGTTAATTAGAAAACGACGCTCAATTTCAGCGTTTAACTTTCCTGCACCTTTGTACATGAAGTAGTGGTAAGCGCCTTTCTTAAGGCCAGATTCTGCAGGTTGAGCGAAAGTCTTCACTCCCCATGCGTCTGTGATAAGAACTTCAGCGTTGTGCTCTTTAAAAGCTTCCGCTAGTGCGTTCTTTACAGAAGCGACAGCTTCTTCGGATGCGTCCGGGCGAACGACAAATGCCGTTTCGTAGATCATATTTCCTCCTGGGTTATAAAAAGCCTATGGACTAATGCCATAAGCGAGATGAAATACATTAAATGAATGTCAGAGGGCAAATTAGCATGGCCACCTGTGGCCGTCCAAGCCTTTATAGCTGAAACGACTCATACGCATCGCGACATACTCAACCGAAGCCCTAAGTACTTGGTAATATTTTCTTCCCCTCTGGGCATTCTCCAACTCCAGGACTATTTATTCACTCAATAATGGAGCTTTTATGTACTTCAAAACGCTGTCCCTGTCGTTTTCGCTACTCTTCTCAATCTGCCTTTTTGCCCAGAGCGAGCAAGAAATCATCAAAACCCAGATCCAAGAGGCGCGATCAATAAATGAAAAGTGGATGGCCAAAAGAAGCGAAGGGCTTAAAAAGCGTGACCTCTACGAAGGTCAGGCCGAGCGAGCAGACTACATCATCACCGGAATTCCCAAGCACGTGAAAGAAGTGAACCCGGACGGAGTAGTCTACCGCCACTACGTGGGCTCCAACATGCCCATCATCCTCGAAACAAAGCAGCTCAAAACCGGGATCACACCTTACGTGATCATGAACCCAGGATATTCACGTGAAGTTTACGAAGACCTGGTGGGGATCTTTTTAACCACTCCCCTCACGCCGCCTGAAAGAGTGGGTCTGCCTAGGAACTCGGTAGCAGATTATATTGATTTTACCCTCTACGCAGGCACTCCCGTGGTCGAAATCGAAAAAGAGATACTTCTCATCCCTGGTCGCCCGGATCTTCCAGCATGGTTAAAAGCGCTCTATATCGACTATAAGGCCACAGGCAGAGTTGATACACAGTATATCGGGCTCTTTAAAAGAGTGGATGAACGCGGCGGGATCACCCCAACCTTTATGAAAGTGAAGATCCAAAGTTACCGCCTAAATGGCAGAGTCTTTAAACTGTCAAAAGATTAAACACCCCCTGGAGCTTTTTCAATCCACACCTTCCGGCACCCGGAAGCGGGCTACTATTTTCATAATCAGGAGTTTTATGAAAAAATCGGTAGTCCTTCTTTCTATTCTTTCCCTTTCTATTTCTTGTTCCAAGATCAAGGAAGTGGAAAACAATATGAACAACCTGAAAGAGACAACAACTGAGATGAAGAATAACTCAGAGGTCAGAAATCAGCAGGCGACCTCTGCAGAAGCCCAAGATACCCGCAATGAACAATTTAGAATCCTGAACTCCAAAGATGAAGGCTTTGGAGCAAAAATGGCAGCAGCAGATGTCTATTTTAAGTCTTTAGAATTTCAATTTTTGTCAGCGAAGGAGTCTGAGCAGGGCGAGGCAAAAGAAGCTTTGCTTCTGAAAGCGGCCAATGAATTCACAACAAAGATTGCCGACATTTTCAATAAAATAAATGTAAAAAAGATGAGTCCAACCAATGATGGAAAAAGACAAAGCGAAGAGAAGGCTTTTTATGCCCTCGCTTCTACCATGCACGTGAACAGTCAAATCCAAGAGGATTTCGTAGAGAAAAAAGCCGGCATAAAATCCATCTCATTTTATGATGCGATGAAGAGTGCCCTCAAAAAAGATGATATGAATGACAGCATGAAGGAGTATGAAGAAGTTCTGGTCTCTGGGATGAATAAAGAAATCATGATCGAACTCATCAAGGCCAGAATTGATATACTCTCGGCCTTAGCACTTAAGAATTTGACTGATAAGAGAGATATGACTTTCGGGCAAAAACTCAAAGCAAGTCTGTTCAAAATTACGGGTGGAAAGTATGGGGCGATTGACCTGCCTGAGCTTTACACAAAATCAAACGGCCCAACCAAAAAACAAACTATCAAGTATCTGGATGCGGCGACTAAGGCGAAGAGATTTCTAACCAGCATTAACGTGGAAAAAGAACTGGAGAAGACTCTCAAGGCAGCCTTTTCAAAAATTAATCTGGGCGATTCAGAAGAAGATCCTTCTGAGCAAGGGGCCTTCATTGAAGAACAAGAGTCTCAGGGTGAGGCAGACAGCAGGAAGATTGAAATTAAAAATCTCATCAATGGATTATTAGAATAAATAAAAAAGGGCCTTTAAAGGCCCTTTTTTTATTTTGTTTACTGATCTTTCTTAGATAATCGCTCTTGTTCCATCTTCCATACCTCTTCGGTACTCCACTCATGGCTTGTTTTTCTCTTATCTACGTCAAGCAATCCACCCCAGCTTGTGTAAGCATGAAAGGCCGCTTTGGTGTCTTGCCAAGCCCCACGTCTCGAGCTTTTACTTAAATCTAGATGTCGCCAGTTACCAAATCTCAAAATTGGTGGAGTGTTACCTGGATCACCACATCCACTACAAAGAAATGATGCTCCAGTGGTAAGAGGAGACACCGCCAGTGCCGTGGCACCACCGACAACTGCCACTACCGGGGTAGTCAATATCATAGCGACTTTAAGTGGAAATTTAAGAACACCACCAATTGTAACTTTGTGAGTTTCAAGTGGCTCTACAACGCAAGTAAAGTTATCAACATCAACCATGGCATTAAGGGCAATGTTCACAGCAGGAGTTATATGCTTAGGATCAACACCCGGGATAATAGAATCCTCGACTGCTTTACCTGAGATTCGCACCATTTTAAAATCACCAAATAGAAGATCATCCCATTCAGCTGTTGAGCGGGTCGGAGTTTTTGTGCCATTTTTTTCAGCATAAAACTCTTTTAAGAGAGTTACTTTTTTAGTGTTGGTAGCATCAACAGTCTTAAGGCGGGCCGTAAAGCCTGCCCCTTGAACAGAAGCATCGCTGGCCTTCTGGCGCAGTTGATCGATTCTAGAATGTTTATCTTGAATAAGATTTGAAATACTACCCAACTGGTCTTTCATGTCAAATAAGCTTGGGTCAATCTGTTTCGCACTCGAAAGGGCAGAGCGTACTTTTTCAAAATCTTTTTTAAGGAGTTCGATTTGTTTTTTGATTTCTACGATCTCTTTTTCATGATCTGCTTTTTCTGCCAGAGCAAGTTTTTCTTTTCCTTGCAGCTCCTCTTTCTCTTTAGCTAGCGTAGCTGCGAGATTCTTAACCTCTTCGCCCTGATCCGCTTCGCCTGTTGTGTATGGACTTGGACCATAGTTTCCGGTCTTTCCCTTCTCGTAATATGGATGAGTCACCTCAACAGCTTTGGCGTACTCTTTTTCGTCAGAAAGCCATTCCGGAACATCTTCCCCTAAGTCACACTTTTTGGGATCCATTAAACTGGCACGAACCGATTTCTGGATAAACTCTCCTCTCTTCTTAGCAAGATCAACGGTCTTGTCATTGTAGAGGTTTCGAGATGTTTCAATTTTAAATTGGGGTTTGAGGCCTGATTTGGCAATGTCACACAACTGTTTGGACATTTTATCGACTTCACTCATGTCGTTTTCAACTCCATCCATATTGTGGTTACAATAGTCTGTCGTCTTAGTTGCTCCAACAATTTTCTTCGCATCATCTTCTGATAAGTTTTTATTGACCATATATGAACAGTCATTGGTAAAACTACCAGTGATGTTTTTCTCAACACAGAATTCACATTGCTTCACCGGAGCATCAGTTAATGCCGGCAATTTATCCACTTCAATCTTACATGAATTTTTTTTCTTGGTTTGAACCATGACGTTTAGTGGAACGTTTTCAGCTTGGTGAAACCCGCCCTTAAACTCCGGCTTTTCTTGCGCGATCTTCGCTTTAGCCTTTAAATCTTTGATCCCGGAAGTTTTTTCAAGCTCTGAAAGAATATAATCTTCAATTTCCTGCTCGGATTTCCCCTGTAGCATACTTGGATCGAGTTTTACCTCTTGATTATTTTTCTTTCCATTTTTAACGTCAGCATCATATTTTTTTCGTTTAAAAAGAGCTTGAACCCATTGTCCTACTTTTCCTTTACTCATCAGGTTCTTCATCAAGGCTTTCTTATAGGCCTTCGCTTTCTTCTTACATTGTTTGGTGTATTCTTTTACCGCCTCATCCACCTCATCATCACTCTTACCTGAGCCCACCAGTGACTGGTTGTCACAGACGAAGGGTTCTTTGTCCACACCCGTATGTTCAATCACCGGATTGGTATCGCCACTACATTGTGTAGGATCACTTGTGGCAACATCTTCACAGCTCTGATATTCACCAGCGCCAGTACATGCAACTTCTGCATAGGCGTTAGCGTTGATAACCAGTACAAGAAACAACGGGATTAGCTTTTTCATAGGAGTCCTAGATGATTGAATTACCTAGGATCTTATCGTAAGTTGAGAGCAGCAAGTTGAGTGAATGTTGCGAAACAGTTTTTCAGGTACTTAGCGCGGACGTCGCTAGGTTAAAAACGTCGTTCTGACCACGATTATTGGCAAATGGGCCCTCCAGGATCGGTCCTGAAGGGCACCAATTCGAATCTCTATTTTTTACAATCCAATTCTTCGGCCTGAGGGAGAGAATTCTCACCAGAGCACTCTCCAGAATCAACTATTCGCTGGGCAACGGCCAGTGGAGGAAGTCCTTCACAACCAATGACTTTGACTTTCTTATTTTCGTTTGCAAAGTGAGTCTTCATTTCGGAAATTGCCTTATTCATGTTTTCCCCATTAAGGCCCATCCACTTGATCCTCGATTCTGCTGGCGTCGCGTCCGTGCCATCAGCTCCGGCTTCGTTAGGGGCCACCATACAACTAGGCGGAACAGGAATAGAAACGAGACAAGAATTCTTGCCGACTGGCTGCTTCGATTTATCAAAAGGAACTCCGTCAATTGTGACGGCTTTACCATTTTTAACTGCTTGCTCGATCAGATCCGGGCTGTCGCAGTTACAGTTTTCCAGCATGTAGAATTTAGGTTTTTTCAAACTTCCAAAAAGCATGCTGTTGGCATCATTATCAGTATTTTTACCGTTCCAGTTTGTTAAAAGATCTCTGGCCTTGATTCCCGGTAAGATCACCTGTTCATAACGTTTAGTTTCCTGAGTCTCACTGCCTGCCATTTTGGCACGAATATAATCCTTCTCAATGGTTCCGTAGATGGGATGGGTCGCAATTTTATTCATGCGAATAGTCTTCTTGTAATCCTCAATCGAAATTCCAGTTTTCTGAAGCATCGCTTGAAAATCTTTGTTTTGTACATCGTCCATAGAGAAACCAACAGTCTTACTTATCGAACTGATGTCGGCCGCATTCACCAATTTTTTGAGATTATTCAGGAACAATTTCTGCTTCCCAAGCTGTGCTTTCTCAGTCTTGTCTTTAGACATTGCAATTTCTTTGGCATTTGCAGCGAGTAAATCATCCGTTTTTGCCAGGACTGATTTGGCAGCAGCAACAATTTCGGCCGCTTCTTTAGGCTCAATGGGTCTGTAGTTTTCAAGTTCAGGATTTGTTTTATCCACAATGTTTGCTTCGCGGTCAACAAAGACCGGAACCATTTGAGTTTCTTCTTTTCCAGTTTCTGGATTTTTGTACTTTTTAGGAACATATCTAAAACCTGTCTTACAGGCCTGACATCCGATATGCATCACTCCACCCGCCTCAAGCTCCTTGGGGTGAAATTTAATATCGACATGATCATCTGAGGCACTTTTATAATTATCCACCGGCTTACAAAGATCATTTCTGAGAGATGGATTTTTTGTGAATTCGGCCTGCATGGCGGCCTTAGCAGAAAAGCAGTCGTTAAGAGTAGTCGACTGACCTGTGGTGGTTAAAAGAGGATACTTTTCTAAATTTTTGATCCCCCCGAACCCGGATTCCATGCCTTTGAAATAAGTAACCAGTTCTGCGTTCTCATTGTACTCAGCATCTTTGCTATTCTTCACTTTCTGAGAAAGTCGCATAACTTCCGATTCAGATTTTTTGCTCATCGTCGCGCGAACATTTTTAGGGGCCATGGCGATTTGGCTCAAATGCTCCTTAACCATGGTCCGTGTTTGCATATTCTTACAAGCGGCTTTCATGTCGGTATTTGTTATTCCGTTCATTTCCATGATTTTATCAATGATCTTATCGGCTTCTTTATCGTCTTTGACTCTCGTGAGTCCAAGTGCGTCTGCAGCCTTGAGAGTCTGGATGGTTGCACCAAAGCTGGCCATCTTAACAAAATTTCTGCTCGCCGATCTGACTGAAGGTGAGATCACTCCCTTCTCAGTAGTTGTTTCTACTTTTTTTGCATTAAATTCAACATCAATAACTGTCACTCGTCTCTCGGGACAGTTTTGCTTATAGCTTGCGGCGGAAAAGATTTTTCCTTCTGGATTATACTTCGCTGGAACAGGCAGACCTTCGACTAGAAACTCACCGATAGGACTTGCCTTACCAAAAGATTTCACCTGACCGGGATTCACAAATCCTTCCCCATTAATGACCTGAGAAAAAAGCTGGGCGCGGTTTTGTGCCAGAGAAATATTTTTCATGATCGATGTTTCAACTTTATCAGCATTTTTTCCGGTTGAACCATAGTGTTGAGCATCAGCATAACCCGTGATCGATACGTTACGGCCTTCTTTACATTGGGCCTCTTTGCCTGGTTCGCAACCACTATCAAGGTAGCGACCGATTTGTTTCATCAAAACTTTTAAATTTTCAAGTTTTTCTTTTGGAACCTGATCAATGCTTGCAATCCCTGTTGGGTATGATTTTGAATCCAGACCGATTGAAATCTTATCAGGTGTTCCACCTGCATCCCCCGGCTCATAACTCAGGCATAATCCGGAATTTCCACCAATTTTCCCCTGAGACACTAGATCATAGAACAACATAAAGGCTCCTGCCTCAGCTTGCTCAGTCTCTGAAAGTTGGTCTAGCTTATCGATTTTATCCGCTGGAAACTGCGGCATCCCTCCCAGCACAATTGAGGGAACAAGCAGACTGACAAATAATAATGGAAATTGTTTTTTCATATTTAACCTTAATTCAAATTATTGAGCTTTACCTTTCGTACCAGTAGAAGTTGCAGCGGGTTTTGTGTTGTTCACGCTTGGTGTGACGTTTGTATCGACCTTGCATTTTTCAAGCTGCGTATTATAAGCCTCTTCATCTATCTTCGTTTTGCCGGTCTGAGTGTTAGTTTGAGCTTGTGCCAGTGCAGTCAGGAAGGAAGAAAGAACAACAAGCAGTAAAATGAATTTCATACAAAGCTCCTGGCCCATTTTGGGTTAGGAGTATTATAACTTGAACCCAGGGTTCAGAGGTAATCCGGTAGGTATTGCCCAAATAGCTGACCTAAAAAGTTGGCAACCATTGCTGGGGGTAAGGTGGTTTGGCCAGTTCCTGGTACTTCTGCAGCCATCCCATGAGCTCTAATTTTGCCTTGAGATCACTCGGTTTGCTGTCATCAACTTCCCAGTTTCCAGGACTAATCTCTTTAAGAAAAGCTTTCTGTCCTTTCTCGTTTACCAAGGCCATCATCTTTCCATCAGGGGAATGACTAAACGTAAGGTTCTTTTTGCTTCCATCAGCGGAGACCACTGTACTTTGAACAATTCGGCCCGCTTGATCACGCTTTAGCGATATGGACCCCATTAACTTACTGACAACAAGAACAGGTCCAAATGAATCGTAGGTATAAGTTCTTTCATCTTTGGGATTCTTATATTTCACCAATTCATCTTTCTCATTCCATGTCCATGAGTGAACGGCCCCATTGGCCTCAACCAGAGAAAGGGGAAGTCCCTTTTCGTTGTAGGTGAACTCGCTTTTTTTCTCCCCATCTTGAACAACTAAAGGACGCCCACAACAATCATCAAAGATGGTTTGCTGTTTAAGGGTACCTTTTTGAATCATCCTTCGATAGAGGTATGGCCCAATTTTGCCAACACGTTCTTCGTATTCGTATGTGACAGGAACCTCGCCCGCAGTTTTGATTTCGGCGCGCCGAATAGCAGTCGGTTGAGTTTGACTAAAAAATTTGTAGCTGGTAGTCCGATTATTAAGATCTGTAACAGATGCCACTTCACCGGTTTGAAGTGAATACTTAACTTCCTCAGAAAATTCCTTGCCTGAGATTTTGACCATTTTTCCCTGCTCGTACTCATAAGAATAAGTCTCATTATTCTGATCAACGGAGTTTGTAAGTACTCCCCTGTCCATCGTGTACTTAGCAGACTTTGATCCTACTCCAATCGACTTGATAGCTCCCTGAGGAGTTCTGATAAACTGAATCGTGAGTTGAGGTGACAAAAGACTATCAAGGATTCCTTGAACATATTGCGCATTAAATTTAATGCCGCTTGAGTGAGTCCAGCTCTTCAAGATCCCTTTGGCATCAAAATTCCAAAGGCTCCCTTCACTATCCAGAAACTCAACCTGTCCGGCCTTGATTTTTAACTTCAGGCGAGGGTCACTCTCGTTGTGATATTCACCGTCTTCGGCTTTAGCATCCTTGGACAATGGAGCTAGTTCTTCTTGCAGGGCCTGAGGATCCAACAAGAGTCTATTTTTATATTTCGTAAAAGCATCATCTTTTAAAACACTCTTTTCTTTTAACTTTTTAAAAGACTCTTCTAAATTCTTCTCTACCGAGGAACCTTTCGGAACAAAGAGATGATTCTTTCCGTTACCCATTTCTTTAATGATGATGGCATTAGGCAGAACGCTCACGCCTACTTCAAAACTACTTCCCCACCCTTTACCAAACATACCTTCATAAGAAGAGGCAGAATTGTAAGCGCGTTTAAAGTTTAAAGTTGCCCCAGTTTTAAGGGGTATGATTAAGTCGGTAAATTCTTGAAAATAATTTCCGTTCCTATAATTGACGACTGCAAACACACTGGAAATATTTAACCAAATAATTAATCCAAAAAGAATTGATCGCATAATCATCCCCGTATTAAGTCTCTGGAGCGTAAATTTCATATTGTTCAGCGTGATAATTATTATCCGCTCGGACCAGAAGTGTTTTATTAAATTGTTCTTCTAACAGTTCAATAATCCCAAATTCCTCGGAAGATAATTTGGCGCACACTTCAGGGTGAGCGAAGATCGTAATTTTAGAAAGGCTGGTGCGCTTCATCACCTTCTGGAGTTCTCGAATGACTTCAAAACTCACAGTTTCAACCGACTTCACTCGTCCCACACCTTCGCAGTAAGGACAGGCCTCGCACATGACACGAACTAAAGTGTCCCGGGTACGTTTACGAGTCATTTCAACTAAACCCAAACCAGAAATAGGAAGCACATTTGTTTTGGATCGATCTTTCTTTAGAGCTTCGAGCAAAGAAGTATAAACCTGGATTCTGTGATCTTCTTTTTCCATATCAATGAAATCGATGATGATAATCCCACCACAATTTCTCAAACGGAGCTGATAAACAATTTCTTTCACGGCCTCGAGATTGGTTTTAAGAATCGTCTCTTCCAGAGTTTTCTTGCCGACAAATTTTCCAGTGTTCACATCAATTGAAACCAGAGCTTCTGTCTGATCCACGTTGATTGATCCACCTGACTTCAAAAACACTTGATTAGAAAGTGCTCTCTCAATTTCAATATCGATTCCGTAATGTTCGAAAATCGGAATATCCGCATCATAGAATTTAATTTTTGCCTGGTGATTGGGAATGAACCGTTGAATAAATTTCTCAATTTGCTTAATGGCAGACTTGTTGTCTGCAATCAGAGCATCCACGTCCTCGTCCATAATATCGCGCAGGGCCCTTTGAACAAACGAAAGGTCCTGATGAAGTTCAGTCGGAGCTTTGGCCTTCTCCATTTTCTTTTGAACATCTTTCCAAATTTTAACGAGGTTATTGTAGTCACTCTTTAAAGTTTTATAACTTTGTGTTTCGGCCACCGTGCGAGCGATCACACCCACACCTTCCGGACGTATGGAGTCCAGAATGTCTTTTAAACGCTTTCTTTCTTCTTCTGATTCAATCCTGCGTGAAACACCAGTGTGTTCAATAAAAGGCATATAAACGATATGCCGCCCGGCGAGTGTGATATGACGGGTAACTCTCGGACCTTTAGTTGAGATCGGCTCTTTCGCGATTTGCACCACGATTTCGTCGCCCTCTTTGAGAAAGTCCTGAATTTTAACGTCAGGACGAAATTTCATGTCAACTGTTTCAGTGAGTGTGGAAAATTCATCAGGAATCACTTCACCCAGGCGTTTTGAATTGCTCTCGGTGGTTGCAATTCGACTTTGCATTTCTCTTTGTTCATCCAGAGTTGGAAGATAAGCATCGTCTACATAGAGAAAAGCGGCTCTTTCCTGACCTATGTCGATGAACGCCGATTGCATTCCAGGAAGAACTCTAAGAACCCTTCCTAAATAAATGTTTCCAACGATGGGTGCCGATACATTGTTCTGGGGATGACGTTCGATAAGAAAGTCTAAGATCTCACCATTTTCAATGAGCGCAATACGCGACTCATTGTGAGTCTGGTTGACCACAAGTTCTTTTGCCATTAAATGTCCTAATTCTAAAAACTTAAAACGTAATTAGAATCAGGATACAAGTAAAAGGGCCAAATATAAAGTCGGCAATCTATGCTGCGGTCAGTTTAGGTCAACATTCCTACGATCGTAGCAGTAAGGAGTGAGCAAATTGTTCCACCTAGGAGTGCTTTCATGCCCAGTTCAGAGAGCATACCACGCTTGGTTGGTGCAAGTGCGCCAATTCCACCGACTTGAATCCCGATGGAGGCAAAGTTGGCAAATCCGCTCAGGATATAAGTAGCGAAAATAATCGACTTAGGATCTTGAAGAACACCCTGCTCTTTCATTTTCCCCAAAGTCATATAGGCCACGAATTCATTCAGGATCGTTTTTTCTCCCAGGAGCTGACCGATGTAAATCATGTCAGACTTAGCAACACCCAGTAACCACACAAAAGGAGCGCAGGCATAACCAAGAATAAACTGCAGACTGAAACCCGTGTACTGGCCATTTGTAAATGACGTAATCACTTCGTTGAGTCCAGTGTTGGCCCCAATAAAATCATTAAGAACGTAGTTAACCATAGCAATCATCGCGATAAAAACGATCAACATCGCTGCCACGTTGAAGGCGAGCTTTAAGCCTTCTTCCGTTCCAACGGCAATTGCTTCAATCATGTTAGTGCCTATTTTTTCGTCCGTAATTTCTAAGCGCTCATCGATTTCCTCAGTTTGTGGAAGAAGCATTTTAGAAACGATGATAGTTGCAGGAGCAGACATCACAGAAGCGGCCAATAAATGTTTAGCAAAGAAAAGCTGCTGAACAGGATCATTACCACCAAGGAAACCGACATAGGCGGCCAGTACACCACCTGCAGTGTTGGCCATACCACCGATCATTACGCAGAGAATTTCTGAACGAGTCATAAAAGGAAGGTACGGTTTAATTAGGAGTGGAGCTTCTGTCTGCCCAAGAAAGATGTTAGCAGTGGTAGAAAGATTTTCCGCTCCGGAAATTTTCATGAACTTCCCCATCACCCAAGAAAGACCATAAACGACTTTCTGAAGAAGACCGAGGTAGAAAAATAAACTCGTAAGCGCAGAGAAGAAAATAATTGTGGGAAGAATCTGAAAAGCAAAAATAAAACCCGTTGTTTTAGTATCCATGAGGTTACCAAAAACAAAAATTGAGCCCTGACGAGTAAACTCGAGAACTACAACGAAAAAGCCAGAAACCTTGTCAAAAACCGCCGCCACTAAAGGAATATGGAGAATTCCCACAGCAAAAAAGATTTGCAACAAAAACCCCAGACCCACGAGTCTCCAAGGGATCTTTTTTTTGTTAGAGCTGAAAGCATAGAGGACCAGCGTCAAAACTGCCAGGCCTAGTATTCCTCGAAAAAATGACTCTAAGTTCATGAGACTCCCATTCGGTTATTAACACAGCTAATAGATGTAATTAGGCTAACTCATGGAGTTATACCGAGAGGCATTCGTTTATGGCAAGGAAAAGTGGACTGTTTTAGAAAGATGTTTGCCAAATATTAGTGCCAAACTGCACCGAACTCATTGTCAGAGTTTCAGATTTTTCAGCATGCCACACAACTCGCTCAGAAGTGGAAAAGCCCTCTGAAGGGACAGAACCTTGAAGCTCTTCCGAGCCTTTTTGAGCGCTGCTGTAAGCCACAAAAATCACCCCGGCAATAATCCCGATTGCTGCACCAGTCCAGATATTTGAGATGTGCTGAGAAGGCGTTTCGTAAAAAGAGAGGGTCGAAAGACCAAGCACCGCTCCGCCTGCACCAGCAGCAGCTACGATGAGAATATCATTCTGGGTATTTTTCATAATGTCTTCTTCCTGCTGGGCAAATGCCATATTTGAAGCAAGAAATTGAAAAATAATTATTCCAAAAAGCCATTTTTTCATGTCGATCCTTAGAGCAATGTTTGCCAAGCGGGAAGCCTTAAGACTATGATAAGTTCCCATCTTAAAGTTGGCAAATCCGTAATTGTACTGCGAGTGTATATGAGTAAAGATATTTTTCAAGTTTATCCCTTAATCGACAAAAAGAAAAAGGGTCAACGACTGACCGACAAAGAAATCAAGTGGTTCATCCAAAGCTATACCGACAAAAAAATTGAAGATTACCAAATGTCGGCAATGCTCATGGCAATGTTTATTCAGGGTATGGATGTGTCTGAGACAGCTGCCTTGACGGATGCGATGCTTGAATCTGGTGAACAATTGAAATTCACCGGCAAAAACGTGATTGATAAACACTCTACAGGCGGAATTGGAGATAAAGCTTCATTCATCCTCGCCCCTATTGCTTCGGCAGCAGGAGTGAAAGTTCCCATGATCGCAGGCCGAGGCCTTGGTCACACCGGTGGGACAGTTGATAAGATTGAGGCCATCAAAGGTTTTAACACTGCTTTGGACCTCAAAATCTTCCAGGAAAAATTAAACAAAGAAGGATTGGTCCTAATCGGACAGACTCCGGATATCGCTCCTGCCGATCGCTTGATCTACGCCCTTCGTGACGTAACCGCCACTATTGACTCTATTCCTCTTATTACGGCTTCCATTATGAGTAAAAAATTGGCCGAAGGGGCCAACGGGATAGTTTTTGATATTAAATGTGGCACGGGTGCTTTCATGCGAACAACCAAAGATGCCCGCGTTCTAGGAAAAAGCTTGATTGCAACTTCTAAGCGTTTTAAGAAAAAAGCTGTGGCCCTAATCACAGATATGAACCAACCATTAGGGAATGCTGTAGGTCACTCTAATGAAATCATCGAGTCGATTGAAACACTTAAAGGTAAAGGTCCCAAGGATATAACCGATCTTTCAATCGCTTTAGCCGCTCATATGATTCATTTGGCGGGTGTTGAAAAAACTTTTGAAAAGGCACTTAAAAAAGCCCACCTCATGGTGGATTCAGGCAAAGCACTTGAAGAGTTCAGAAAACTTCTCAAATCACAAGGCGGAGACGACCGAGTGATTGATGACTATTCTCTTTTACCTCAAGCAACCGAAGTGACAAAAGTGACGGCGGCCAAAACTGGTTACATTAAAATGTTTCAAAATGATCAGATCGGCCTTCTTCTGATCGAGCTTGGCGGTGGAAGAAAATCCAAAGCGGACAAGATTGATCACGCGGTTGGCTTTAATTTCGAGAAAAAAATCGGTGATAAAGTGAAAAAAGGTGAAACAATTTTTGTTATCCATCACCATGCTCAACAAAAAGAAATCGCTGAAAAAATAAAATCAACTTTCCTAAAAGAAGTTTTGGTCATGTCTGCCACTAAAGTGAAGGCTCCAAAACTTATTGTAGAAAAACTAAGCTAAGGATATCTCTATGCTAGTGATGAATAAAATTCTGGAGTCTTCTCAATATATCCAGAGCAAGTTTAAAGCAAAACCTGCCATCGGGATTGTCTTGGGCTCCGGGCTTGGAATCTACGTCGACCAAATTCAAAACAAAACCATTATTCCATATCAAGAAATACCTCACTTCAAACGCACGACAGTTGAGGGTCATGAAGGCCGACTCATCCTTGGTGAAGTCCATGGTGTGACGGTAGCGGCCCTTCAAGGAAGAATGCATCCTTACGAAGGCTACCCAATGGATGAGATCGTTCATCCGATCAGAACTTTGGCGGCCCTTGGTATCGAAATGCTTTTTGTCACCAATGCTTCAGGTGGTATCAATGCAGATTTTCATCCTGGCGATTTGGTGGCCATTGAAGATCACATTAACCTCTCGGGTCGAAATCCCCTGGTTGGCCCAAATATAGCGGAACTAGGACCACGTTTTCCGGATATGAGTCAGGCCTATGATCCTGAGATGAGACAGTTACTGATTCAGATCGCCCAGAATCACCACGTGAATCTTAAAAGCGGAGTTTACTGCTCAGTTTTGGGACCGACCTATGAAACTCCTGCTGAAATTCGCATGCTCAGAACTCTGGGTGCCGATCTTGTCGGTATGAGTACTGTTTCAGAAGTCATCGCGGCCAACCACCTGGGACTAAAAGTCGCGGGTGTTGCCTGTGTCACCAACTACGCAGCCGGAATTAAACTTGAAAAACTCAGTCATGCCGACGTGAAAATAGTGGCAGAAAAAGCCATGGTTGGATTTGCCACCATATTGACTGAAACTATAGGTGAACTTAAAAAGCTGGGAAAAGTTTAAATGAGCGACACTAAGTTACGAGATTTGGCGCAAGACGCTTCCACAAGATCACACTCGCCGTATTCCAAGGCAAAAGTTGGCTCTGCAGTCGTGACGGAAGATGGAAAAATCTACCAAGGCTGCAATATTGAAAACTCAAGCTTTGGCGGAACAGTTTGTGCCGAAAGAGTTGCGATATGGAAAGCGGTATCAGAAGGTCACCGCAAATTGAAAAAGATTTATGTCTACACTGATGCAGGCTGGCCTCCTTGCGGCATGTGCCTCCAGGTCATGACTGAATTTGCTGGACCCGATTTAGAAATTACATTTGGAGACAAGGCCGGAAATGAGAAGACCAAAAAATTGGGAGAACTTCTCACCCACGCCTTCACTCCTGCTCATATGAAGTAACCAAAAAAAATAAAAAAGGAAGGAACGAATGTTCCTTTTATTAAATGAAAGAACAAATCTTCAACAGCTCTGAAGAGCTATTAGACTCCCTCAAATTCTGTGTCATTGATTTGGAAACCACTGGTGGAAATCCAGAGACTGAAAAAATCATTGAAGTTGGGATGATCAGAATCGAACACAGAAAGATTACCGAAGAGCGCAGCTTTCTGATTAACCCTCAAAAAGATATTCCCGATTTTGTACAAAAGCTAACTGGTATCAGGAAGGCCGATGTCGAGCATGCTCCAAAGATTGAAGAGGTCATTGATGAGATCGTTCAATTCATCGGAGATACGATCCTTGTGGCCCACAACACTTCTTTCGATATCCCTTTCATGAACGGCGTTCTTAAAAGACTGCAGATGCCCACTTTAGACAATAAAGTGATCTGTACGAACATCATGACCAAATATCTGATTCCGGACATCATGCTATCGAACTTGCAATACATGTCGCAAATTTTTAATATCTCTCATTCCAATGCCCACAGGGCCATCGAAGATGCGCGTGCGACAGGCTACCTACTCTTAAAATATTTAGAAATGTTTGAAGAGAAAAAGATCCGTAAAATTAATCAGCTCTATTACCCTCGCAACAAGTTCGAACTCGATCGCGCTATTATTGAACATGAAGAAGGACTTGATGAAGTCTTCAGAGTTCTTTCAAAGATTGAATCACCGGCGATCCTTTCTGTTAAAGGTGACAACGGCGTTATTTTGACCATACTGCCTCTAAAAGACCCATCAAAAGAAGTGGAGGAGATGAAAGTCTTCCTGGCAGATTTTAGATGGAGTCAGATTCATATCAGACTTTCAGGCCCATTCATCGAAGGCCTGTTTTTTATGAATTCAAATTTTGTAAAAATACCAGATACGTACCGTAAGAAGACCATCGAATACCTTAAGAAGCGCTACAAGCTGCCAGCTGCACCAAATCTGATTGATGAACATGACTTCGTTATTACGCCCCACCTGATAACGGGGCAATATATTGTCTATTCCTTTTTAAATTTCTCACCGTATGCACAACTGGTCTTTAAATATCCTTCGCATAAGAAAAAACTTCATCAGTTCCTTTCCGGACAGGTTTCAAGATTTGAAATACAACAGAAGGGGAAAAAGAAAGTATATCTACAAAACGATATTAAAGAGATTTTTCTCAGTCTGTTTCAGGATGCACTAAATACAGACCCGAATCTTTATGTCACTTTAAAGAATTCAGACATTAAGGACGACCGGAAAACTTATTTGGACAGAATTGAAAAGCTGGCCTTAGAACACCCGGACCCTTATCAGTTTCCGACTAAGCATCTTTAGGCGGATTATAAATAAAGCGAAGTGAATAATCAGTCACCTGTAGAACAAAATTTTCAATCGTCAGCAAGTTCTGAATAAGCTTAGAGAGACTCAAAGTTGAAATATTCAATTCATGTAATTGAATCTGAATTTCCTGAGAAGATTCGATAATTTCCCCTTTGATCACTTTTTCGATCTGATTTTTATCGGCCACCAGTAGCTGGTGTGAATAGAGAGTCATAAGCTCCCCCAGAATCAGATAAAAAGTCATCGTCAGAAGGCTCAAATTGACACTCGCTCTGAATTCAGAATGCCGGGAAAGTTCAAAAGAAAAACGAATGCCACTTTCAACAGTTCGAAAGCGCAGCAGATTCTGCGCCTGCTGGTAACAAAGAACAATGGGACTAAGTTGTAATTCCAGAGTGGTCAGACTCTTGGGATTAGCACGTGAAAAACCGAGAAAAGTTTCAATAAGCTGTTTGCATCTCGTAGCGCCGTTTTTCATTTCAACCAGAGTCAATTTCGCCTCTTCGTTGAGCTGATCTCCCAGCATTAGAAGACTTAGAGCTGCCTGAATTCCGGCGATTGGATTGTTCAGCTCGTGAGCAATACTGGAACAGATGATTCCGAGTTCCTGGCCTGAGGGTGTCAGCTGGCCATCGCCTTTTAAAAAGAAACTTTCAGTAAAAAAGACAAAAAGGATTTTCGTTTCATCCAGGTGATGGACATCTTTTCTGAACACGTTGTATGGGATGTCGTTAACCAGGATTTTTTCACGAAGTTTATACTTAAGACAATCAGTCGGCGCAAGATTCAGTTTAGAAAAGAGAGTATTGTGCTGATAGACCTCACCGGTGTGAGAAAAGAGAGCTACCGGAAATGGAATGCTATCAAGAACACTCTCCCATAAACTGTCGTCAAAAAATGGATCCTGAACGTCCTGCTTAAATGAGAAAAAGTTCACCAGTGTATAAAAGAAGAACATTTTCTTAATCAGTCTCGAGTATTCAGAATCATCCCAATTCAACTCGATAGCTAAAAACTCCCCCTTGAATCTGGGCAGCGTAAGAAAATTCAAACTAGGGTTAATGTTTGAAGTGTCTGAGGACATAAAAAATTGGAATTTGGCTTTTTCTAAGTGAGTTTTAACAAACTGCTTGAGAACTTTTTCAATTTTGCCTGAATCAGAAGCATGAATAAGCTCCTTCTCCAGATCTACCAAAGACTGGGCATAGGCCAGCAAGTTTTCAGAAGTAAGTCCCCTACCCTGATCCAGAGATTTTGTGGTCTCCTGACGGGCCAGAGTCTCAAATTTTCGGATATTTTTTCCACCAAGGGCGTAGAGAGAATCTTCCTGACGCCTGATCAAAGACCGAACCCTGGGTTCAATTAGCTTCTGAATCTGTAAAATATCTAAGGCATCATCGAGAATGGCATCAACCTGCGAGACTTCCATATTTTGCCCGAAACTAAACAGACCCTGGTTTTTATCCAGAAGACATATTTTAAAAGACGGGCTTTCCTTGATCAGATGCAGGGAATTCTCTGAAATAAAATCCACGACAAGGCGGCCGGGCGCTAATGTCAGTGATGTCGCGTAATCCTCTATGTGGGCATCTTTAAAATGTGACAACAATACGTCCAGGGACTTTCTGAGTTCCTGAGAAAGTGATGAATCAATTCTGAATGATAAAAAGCCCGAGAAGTTTTTCATGTTTATTTTTTAAAATATTTCTTACTTTCCTCTACTAAAACAAATCCATCTATATACTGACCCTGAACTTTAGTCCCCCAATGCAAATGGGGGCCAGAAGTTCTTCCTGTGTTCCCCGAGAGTCCAATTAAGTCACCTCGTTTAACCATGTCCCCTTCATTAACCAGAGTTTTAGAAAGATGGCCATACACCGTAAATATATCTACGCCATGGTCTATTATCACAGTCCAGCCAGTGTAGAAAAGGTCCCCGGAAAAAACAATTTTCCCCGCATTGGCGGCCGGAACTTTATCTCCAATAGCGGCGCGGTAATCAATTCCCAGATGTTGTCCCTTTTTTTGCTTGTTGTAGACACGTCTGTTTCCGTACACACTGGTAACAAGACTGTTCAGTGGGCTGATGAAAGATTCCGAAAAAAGAAACTCGGGCAAACTGGATGAATAGATTTTATTCAACACCACTTGCTCAGCAATCACTCTTTGCTCGTCTTTAGGCGCTAGTTTGATTTTTTTGGGATCAACCTTCAGGACTTCCGCGTGATATGACCTCTCCTTAACATTGAAGTGATACTCAGAAACGGTCGCTCCTTGAGAGATCACTTTGCAGGTAAATGGACTAAAATCAGAAAAATAACTTTCCATGACAAATGCCAGACCGACACGCCCTTTTTTGACAAATTTAACCTCTTGGTCGCGACAGACTAGCTTGGATTCTTCTTTGGGAATCGGGAATTCAAGCCAGCGAACTTCTCCCTGACTGATAACCAGCTGCGAGGGTAAATTGGCCGACGGTTTTCCCGACTGAGCACAGGCCGCATTTATTAGTGATAATAAAAGCAGTACAAAATATTTCATTCAATTTCCTTCGTAACGATACCCTGACCATCATGGAACTGCAGGTTGAGCTTAGTTCCAAGCGGGATTTTTTTAAATTGTTCGACTGACCCAATAACTTCTCCCTCTTGCGCCTTCACAAAGCTATAACCGCGTTTAAGGACAAGTTTAGGATTGAGGGCAGAGAGGACATGCTCAAAGCGCTTGATCTTCTCAGACACCCCGTTCATTTTGATACTCATGGCGTGCATTTGTCTCAGTTGAAGCTCATCCACTCGTTGAGCAGCTTCATGGATGCCAATTAACTCTTCAACCCGATCCTGTAATCGAATTTGAGACAGGGCCCTTTGGGCCTTTTGAACCTTCTGTGAAATGATATTGATCATCTCTCTAGGATGAAACTTATGAGTGATGAGCTCCACTCTCTGGTGAAGTTTAAAGAGGTCAGATTTCAAATGCGTCTGGCAAAAATGAATTCTCGCCTGTAGTTCTGTTTGTGGTTGAGAAAGTGTTTCTGCCGCGGCCGTTGGGGTTTCACAGCGAAGATCGGCAGCATAATCAGACAATGAATAGTCCACTTCATGCCCGACAGCACTAATCACAGGGATGGCACATTTATAAATCGTGCGCACCAGCTCTTCGTCATTAAATGCCCAAAGATCTTCCATGCTTCCTCCTCCACGTGTGAGGACAATGGATTCGACTCCCTCAAGGGCTTCGGCTTTTTTGATCCCGGAAATCAAACTTTTTGCGGCACCATCACCCTGAACAAGTGCAGGAATGATAATGATGTCACACCAAAGACATCTTCGTTTATAGACGTTAAGAAAGTCCTGAAGAGCGGCACCATGCTCAGCAGTGATAACAGCAATTCTTTTGGGGAATTTGGGAAATTTTTTTTTCTTTTCAAGATCAAACAGACCTTCTTGAGAAAGCTTGGCCTTTAACTTTTCGAATTGAAGCTTAAGCTGACCGGCGCCGGCCGGCAGAATTCGTTTTGCCAGGAGCTGAAATGATCCTCTTTTCTGGTAAACGCTTATCGGACCCAAGACGATAATTTTATCCCCGTCCTTTAGGGCCCTGATGAGCGGATTTCTTAGAGCATCACCTTTGAACAAAGCGCACGAGATAGAGGCTGCCTCATCTGAGAGAGTGAAGTACCAGTGTCCTGCCGCCGATGGAGACAGATTTGTCACTTCACCTTGGACAAAAACTTCCTGAAACTCCTCTTCCAGGAGATTTTTTATTGAGGAGACTAGATCGGAGACTGAGGCAGCTTCATAATCCATTATTTAACTTGAGATTTTGTCTCTTTAAAAACATTAAATCCTTGAAGATATCTAACGGCCTGAAGAACTTGGTAGTCTTCATTCGCCTTATAAGTTTTGAAAACCTCATCATCACCAGCAACATCTTTTTTCTTCGTCTTACGCTTCTCCATTCCCTTCATCCTGTGAATTCGCTCTTCTTTTTCAAAAAGCTCACGTTGTTTTTTTTCTGCCGGAGTTTCAATGGTCGCAGTTAAGTGGTTGCGTAGATCTTTTTCACGAATATAGCGGTCTTCTTTTAAATCTTTCTCAAAAGCTTCCTGATCCACTTCTTCAATTGTGACATCGGGAACAATGCCCACTGCTTGAATTTTTCTATTTTTAGGAGTCATATACTGAGCGATCGTTAACTTGACTCCTGTTTCTTTATCCAACTGGGCGACGGTCTGAACCGAGCCTTTTCCAAAAGACTGAGACCCCATAATGACTGCGCGTTTGTAATCCTGAAGTGCACCCGCAACAATTTCAGAAGCCGATGCCGAAGCTCCATTGATCAAAACCACCATAGGAGAAGTGAGGTCTTTAAATCCTGATTTTTTCACGTAACGAATATCTTTATTCTGATGGTCACGAGCTTCTGTTGATACCACAATGCCGTCCTTTAAAAATAAAGAAGACACATCAACAGCTTGATCAAGAAGCCCACCTGGATTTGAGCGTAAATCCAGAATGATTCCATTGATGCCGCCAGTTTTCTCAGTCTTTTTGATTAAGCCTTTCATAGCTTCTTCCATCGACTCTGCTGAACGTTTCTGGAACTGAGTCAGGCGTATGTAAGCAAACTGATCTGCCACGAGTTCTGATTTCACTGGCTTAACTTTAATGATTTCCCGAACGAGGGTAAAGTGCTTCACACCTTCATAACCTTCTCTTACGACACCAAGATGAATTTTTTCGCCGATTTTTCCACGCATCTTTTCTATCGACTGCTCAAGAGACATACCAACGATTGGCTCATGATTAATTTCAACTAACTTATCCTTAGGCAAAATCCCTGCACGAAATGCCGGAGTATCATCAATTGGTGTAATGATGTAAATAACGCCTTCACGTTGAGTGACTTCAAGACCTAATCCGCCGAACTCACCTTGAGTATCATTTTGCATTTTTTCGAAAAAATCTTTATTCAAAAAAGCAGAATGAGGGTCGAGCGTATCCATCATCCCTTTTAGGGCGCCCTCAATTAATTTCTCGGTACTTACTGGACGGTAATATTGAGTCTCCACCAAATGAAGGACTTTGTTGAAAAGTTCGAGTTGTTCAAAGCGAGATCGATTTTCAGTAATTTTTGGTGCAGGTGCTTTTATTTCTTTGGCTTCTTTCTGAGCAAATGAATTGAAAGACAAACAAATGAGAAATGAACTTGTAACAAGTGAGCGAAAAGACATGAGTACTCCTAGACTGATTATCAGTCTTAGATTTTACTCACTCCATTCTGCTCTAACCACAAAATAGTGTTTTGAGCGGTGTTTTTCTTACGAACTTCAAAGTAGAGATTTTGATCCTCTTTCGAGGCATTTTGAGTATAAGCGAGAATGTCACCATCGTTGACCGTGTCATTTTTCTTAACCTTAATATCCATCTTGCCCAGAAGAACCGTACGAAGGTCCGACCCATGGTCAATAAGGACCACCTGACCATAACTAGCAAGATCCCCGGCAAACACCACTTTCCCTTGTCCTACGGCCTTAACCGGCTGAACGGAATTATATTTAAACGTCACCCCTTTGGGGCTAGCAGTGTAGGTAGAGAATTCTGTCACCGGATTTTTAAAATAGCGATCAGGTCGTTTTTCAACAATAGGGGCCTGAGAAAAGGTTTTCTTAACTTCGGCAATTTTCTTAGTGAGTTTTTGTTTTTGAACTTTAGACTCGGCCAATTTTTTATTTTGAACTTTAGTAAGGTAAAGCTCCATCGCTACTTTTTTGCGATCCTCAAGCTCTGCAATGACCTGTGCCAATTCTTCTTCATTTGTCTTGAGGGTGACCAATTTCCCATCAAACTCAGCAACTTTATTCTCAAAGGAAATGAGTTCGAGCTCTTTATTCTTTAATTTTGTCTGGGCCTGCTTGAGTAACTCTAAATGAACCTTTTTCTGCCAATCTTCAGTCCCTTCGTTTTCGCTTTCAATCAGGTAACTTTGGAAGATTTTTTTATTTTCCGCCTGAGCTTGCCTCACTTGCGTATGAATTTCCGTCAGTTTGTCCCGGTACAACTTGATGTCACCCTCAAATTGACGGATCTGTTCGACGCTTGAAATATAGAGATTATTCTTACTGCCAATTTCTTTTTCTAATGAAGAAAGCCTTGCTCCTAGCTCCATCACTTCCGAGCGCGCACGCACAAGTCCATCATCGCGAACCTTAACGGCTGCAGAGGCATTGAGGGCCAGGGTAAGTCCAATGATGATGGCCAGTTTCATAAAGTGGGCTTCCATCTCCATTCTTGCATTGAAAAAGTCCAGAAGACCGAAAACACCATAAATAAAAGCACAGTATCAAAGAATTTTAATGTGCCATTGAGAAGCCCCAGGGCACAGAAAGCAACCACAATAACTGAAAGTCCAACTGCGATCGTTTTTGAAGCGACCAATTTCTTTCTTTGAAATTTCTCAATGAGATAAGATCTGGATCTAAAGACGTCATAACAAAGCCAAAAACTAATGATCCAGCAAAGTGCGACTATACCAACAACACCCCAGTCACCGGCACTACCGATGAAGCGGTAAAAAGGATGGGCCTTCATCACCGTAGTCACTTCCGGATATTTTACGTCTGTAGCAGTCATGTGTTCTTTGCCACCAAACTTGACCACTTGTTCTCTTATGAAATCCAGACTTTCTTGAGACAACGAGGGATTAAGGGCAATTCGCACTGATTTGAAATTCATCAATTCAGAACTCACCTGATAATCAGCTCCAAGCTGATTTACCAATTGATTGATCTTGCCACGACTCTCTTCTGAGGTTTTATTCGTAATGCTTAAAACGCCAGGTAATTGAGAAGTCAGTTTTTTGAGTTTTAATTCATCAACGCCCTCATCCATGACCGCAACAAAATACGGATTCACAATTTTTTCAGGCGTAATTTTTTCGACGACTCCAGCAATCCAGGGCCTATGAGTCAGACTGAAGGCCAGAAGACATGAAAAAAAGAGGAAACTAAATCCCCGAAAAAGAGACTCTCCGAGAGATTTAAAAAATTCGGTTAAATAAAACATGCGTGCCCCGAATAGACTAAGCGGCCTTGATCAAGATGAGCGATTTTACCCGGGAATTGTTTAATCAATTCTTTGTTATGTGTCGCCCAGATGAGGGTAAGACCCTTCTTATGATTAAAATGATTCAAAACTTCGAACAATCGATATGAGCTCTCTTTATCCAGTGAACTGGTTGGCTCGTCTGCCAACAGAGCAGTCGGTTTAGAAAGTAATGCGCGAATCATCGCCACTTTTTGCTTGAGCCCACCATTACAATCCTCAATCTTCTGATTGAGATGATCGTAAACTCCTAAGAGTCGACTCAGATCTTCCATTTCACGAAAGTAATCGTTCTTACTTCCATAAAGTGAGGAGTCATAGGCCATCCACATATTGTCTTCGCATGTTTTCTTTTGCAGCAATCGGAGATCTTGAAAAACTGACGCCACAAAGTGCTTAGATGAACGCTGATGAGGCAAGATCGCTTTTCCAGATGTCGGTTCTAAATAGCCACCAAGCACATTCAAAAGTGATGTCTTTCCGGCACCAGAAGGGCCAGTTAGGAACAAAATTTCACCAGGGTAAATAGTTAACTGCACTGACTTCAGTGCCCGAATGGAACCATATTCCACCGAAAGATTATCCAGGTGAAACAAATAATTCTGATTAGTTGAACCCTGTTGGGTTCGTCCTTGTTGTGGAAGACGACCGGTTAACATCCGTGAAACCTGCCTATACTTTTTCGGTCCCATCATGGAACCTATTTAACGTTATGCAAACATTGTACCGAGAGTGAAAACAAAAAGTAAAGGTTATGGGTCAGACAATTACCTGACTATTTTAGATGGTAATTATCCCTTCTGCTTTCAGTAACTCATAGGCCGAATCTGAACAGTACACATTGGGAACAAAGTTAAACTTCGTCTGCAAATCGCTGATAATCGAATTTTCAACATCCCCTAACAGCTTCACATCCCCGTCTTCCATTAATATTTTAGCAGGGTCTCGCTCGAGCAGAAGGTTTTCGTGTGACTTGGACTTCACCAGTTTCTTGCGAGATTTAACAAAGATGATATTTTTCTTGGGAAGATCTTCAACGATCCAGTCTTTTTCAGTTCCCTTCTTCTTAAGAATGTCCTGAATCTCTTTAATCTTTTCTTCAGCACGCTTTACGATCTTGTCGTAAACATGATCTTCATCCTGACTCAGAATTCTTTGTTTAAACTCTTCACATTTAACTGTGCGGGGAGCTTTCCCAAAGAGTAAACAGAATGCCAGATCCTTGATTCGAGGATTTTTATCAAAGAAGCCACTTGAGTAGCAGTGGTGAACCTGAGTCATGAAATACTGATCATTGAACGTATAAAACTTTTCAGGATCATGGGCGATCATATCCATCAGCTGTGAATAAGAATAAACTTTTCCTTTCTCGAGCATATAAAAGCAGAGTTCTTCAGCAATGGCATCAAAACGTGCTCCACGAGCAGAACGCACAACTTGTGAGTACCAGGCAAAACGCGCCATCAAAAAATCTTCCACGGCGTGAAGAGCGTTATGATTAAAGGCTACAATTTCATGACCATTAACAGTTGCGACTCTGAAATGATGGAGCAAATAATCACGATCATAGGTTCCGTACTTGATCCCTGAATAGTGAGCATCTCTCAAGAGATAGTCCATTCGGTCACAGTCAACTTCAGAATGTAGTATCTGATTGGCCAGAATGCTTGAATCATTCCCCTTTACCAGATTTGAAATTTTCTGCGGGTCCAGCCGATATTTTTTCAGGATATAAGTAATGCCGCCTGGATAATCGGTATTTTTAATTATGTAAGACCCCAGATGCTCATGATCGTCAGGATGGCCTTTGCCATTTTTCTCATGGGTTGTTTCACCATAACGAATGTAGGACATCTCAGTGGTATGGGAGAACATAAAAGTTCCCAGATCGTGGAGAAGTGCCGCCAGACGAATACTTTGATGAAATGCTTTCTGCGGCGATTGGATCTTATCATCAAAAAGATCCTGTTCAGGAACACCACGTCCCAGTCGTTGCAAAATTTTGTGAGCATTAAACATCACCCCAATGGAGTGACCATAACGAGAGTGCTCAGCGCCTGGAAATGTATAGAAAGTAAAACCTAACTGCTTGATCCAACGAAGGCGTTGGTAAAACGGTGTATGAATTATTTCCCACTCTAGATTTGAGAGATGGATAAAACCGTAAAGCGGATCGAAAATGATTTTATTTTTTGAACTGACTTCCATGTGCCCCGGAAATTAAAAAAGGGGTCCAAACCATGGACCCCTTTGAATACTTAGTTTTATTGAAGAGTTGCTGACTTTCTTTTACCTTTGCGAGCTTTAGATACTTTGCTGATCGCGTATTCCATCAACATGAAAGCTTCACGGCGAAGACCGTTGTCATGGATGTATCGGTAGAAGTTTTCAATATCACCGTTTGAGCGGAAGTTTTTGATCGTCATCACTTCTGGCGCCACACCGGCTTTTTCATCAAGATTTACTATTTTAGACATAAAGTGCTCCTAGGTCGTGTTATTTTACTTTTATCAACTCAACTCTTCAACAATTCTTATTGCTCACGTGCTTCGATCATTCCGTAGCTATGGAGTTTGTTGTAAAGAGTTTTTACTGTAATTCCAAGGGCTTTTGCTGCACGTGTTTTGTTTCCGTTCAAATGATCAAGAGTGTCAACAATATGCTTTTTCTCAAGATCAAACAGTGTGAACTCAACATACTTAACTGGAGCTTCTACTTTTTCTACTTTCACTTCTTGAGCAAACTCAGGAAGGTGAGAAGCTTCAATGTACTGACCGTCAGTTAGAATATATGTGCGCTCCATGATGTTTTTAAGTTCGTGAGCATTTCCTGGCCAGAAGTAACCAGTTAGTTTTTCAATTGCTCCAGAAGTAAGAACTTTAGGCTGAGACTTACCAAGGTTAAGGAAAAACTCTGCCATTACTTTTACATCTTCCTGGCGATTGCGAAGTGAAGGGATGCGAAGAGCAATTGTATTGATACGGTAGAACAATTCTTCTTTAAATTTACCTTCTTCAACAAGTTTCTTAAGCTCAATTTTTGAAGTAGCAATGATGCGTACGTTAAGAGCAATTTTTTCTTCAGTATCAACAGTGATCATTTCTCCGCCTACAAGTGCACGAAGAATTTTAGTTTGGATATGGTGAGTAGTGTGACCGATATCATCGATAATCAGTGTTCCACCATTCGCTTGAACCATCAAACCTTTAGAGCTGAACAGTTCGCGGTCAAGTTGAGCTTCGTTAAGAGCAGAACAAGAAGCGATAACACATCCACCTTTACGAGCTGACCAAGTATGGATTTTCTTAGCTAGAATTTTCTTACCAACACCGTGAGCACCTTCAAGAAGAACCGGAAAGTCCTGAGAAGCAACTTTCTTGGCCATTTGAACGACTTCTAAGAAATTCTTAGAAAGACCAATCATCTGAGAGTTATCTTCAAGACCTTTTGAGATCTGGATATCTACGCGGCTTGATAGTTCTTTTTCTTTTGCATCAATTCTTGTTTGCAACTCGCGGTTAAGATTTTTGGCCATAAGGAAGAGGTGCATGTTACGGATTGGAGACTGAAGCTGATTTAGAATATCGTTAATTGCTGCGATATCTGCATCACAAAAGTTTCTGTCTTTTTTAATTGATTGAACGTTGATAGTACCGATTACAGATCCATCAACCATTACCGGAACACAAAGTTCAGCTTCAACGATTTCTTCACGAACACCTGAAGAAGCGATAGGGTCACGTTTAACTGAGTTTGAGTAGTAAGCTCTCTTCATACGAGCTACGTATCCAGAAAGACCTTGGCCTTTGTTTAAAAGTTTAGCAGTTGAAAGAGCTTGTCCATTTTCTGACAAAAGACGAGTACAACCATCTGAAAGGACTTCGAAACCAAGAACTTTGTGCTCAACCATGATGTCTTGTACGAAGCCTGAAAGCTTAGCAAAAAACACGACCTCATCTAGGTTCGTTAATAGAACTGATGAAAGAGTAGCAAGTTCGTTGTGGTGAGAAGCTGTTTTCATAATGGTCCCCTTTACACTTAAATCACAGTTTGTTTAAAATTTACACAGTGCGTTAGTGAGGAGATATTACAATTTGTATGAATAATTTACAAGACTAAAATGGTGCGGTGTATAAAATATCTTCGCTATTTACAGTCATTTCAGTATGTTAGTCCACTGTGGGGAGTAACAGCGGCCAAAGTTTTGGGTTAATTGACCCAAAATTTCACCATCCCGATTCATGATGTAGATATCCTGGACGGCCTTGCTGCGCGAGATGATCTTTTTCGTAGTAAAAACAATGAAATCGCCGTCCGGAGAATAGACTGCTTCCTCATTAGAACCACTATCCTTAGTCAGTCGCACCAGGTTGTTACCGTCGTGAGAGATTCGGTAAAGATCAAAACCAGCATCGACCCAAGAGCTGAATACGATCTCCTTGCCGTCTGGAGAGAAGCGAGGAGCGGCGTTGAATTGACCCACAAACGAAATCCTCTTCACACCCTTGTCCGGGTTGGCAGGATCCATAGTGTAGATATGAGCACGCCCTGCTCTGTTAGAGAGAAAAGTCATGAGAGATCCATCACTCGTAATGGATGGATCTACATCATCAGCGTAATGGGAAGTGACGTTTCTCGTAGTCCCGGATCCCAGATTCATTTCATAGATATCAGCATTACCTTTATAAGATAGTGTGGTGTAGATCGTGCTGCCTGATGAACTGAATATGGCGCCAGAGTTAATTCCTGGCTTATCAGAAATAGTCGAGAATGATTTAGTTTTAAGATCGTACATTTTTAAATCAATATTTTTGATCGTTCGAACTTTGTTTCGAGAAACTTCTTTATGAGAAGCAATAACTGAAAACATAATTTTTGAGTTATCCGGAGCAACAGAAGGAGCCAGCACAACGGAGTGAAAATTTGTCAGCTTCTCCACTCTATTTCCATCAAAATCCATCAAAAAAAGTTCCTTAATGGTGTCCTTGCCCTGAGTCCCTCTGTCAGAGACAAAAACAATTTTAGAATTAAAAATAGACGGCTTCCCAGTCACGGCACGGTAGATGCCATCTGCAATCTGATGAGATTTTAGACGAATATTTTTTTGATCAATAAGAAAGGTCTGGCTAAAAAGTTCCTTACCGGAGAGAACGCTCCACGCCTTCACTTTAGCCTCTATTCCATTCCCTGATGAAGATGTGTGAGTAGCCACGAAATAAGTAATTCCACTCTCTTTCCATTTAGCGAGGTTGGGATTCGAATAACTATTTTGACCTCTGTCTGAATAATCTACGTTATTAAACTTGTGCTTATAAAAAACGAAATCATTACGAAGAATATCAATGAGTTCACTTGAAAGACTTTTCTGAGGGCCAACCAGAGACTTAACTTCAGCATCATCAATGACAAATTTATCTTTATCTACACTCGCCTCTCCGACAGCTATTTCGGCTACAGCTCCCTGAGCATAAACGTTAAATTGAAAGAGAAGTGCACAAACGAAGAAAAAAGATTTCATAAATACCTCAAAGAGGGAATTTCAGGATAATTCCTGAACTTGCTAACCTGGAAGCAACAGCTGCTTCAGGTTTTGGATAAGGGGCCCCATCACGGATCGCTTTGTCGGCCCTGGCATCAAACTCGCCCTGGCCAGATGACTCTATTAAGTCTGTTTTCACTACGTGTCCAGACGCAGATAAATAAACCGCTATTCTGCAGCGTAGATTTTGATTCATAAGATAAGTTGGAAGTTTCCAATGCGCCCGGACGAGCTCAGGGAGGGTCTGAACGTAAGCCGAGAATTCTGAGTTCTGCTCATCAGAGTAATCCCCAACCAAGGCCGATCCCTTCGAGAGCCTATTACCTTCAATAATAAGCGAGTCCAAATTTTTGTTGGTAGACTTGGAAGTACCTTTTTTACGCTCTGAAGGAGCTACTTTTTTACTGGAGTAATCAGTTATAAGATTCATGAAGGAAGATTTCTTCTTGGCACCCTTCTCCTGAATGACGATATCATCTTTTTTGATAACATCCGGGGTTTCATCTTTAGCCTTCGTTTCGACTTTAGCACCTTCAGGCTCAGGCTCGGGTTTGGCAACCGGCTCGGCCTGCATTTCTCGCAATTCTTTAATGGTAAACTTGGGCATCCCAACAACATCGACCCGAACTGCGGAACGAATGATTTCAACATTATTATTAAGTTTGAAAACGTTCATGATGGCACTGCTGCCCAAAAACGCAACTAAGACGAGGAGAACGTGAACTCCAACGGAAATCAAAAAATTCTTAGTGAAATTTCGATCTGACATCGTTTCGCTAAACATTTATTGAGCTTTCTCCACTTCCGTCACCAGAGCGATATTGCTCACGCCAGCTCTTTTTAAACTAGCGATAAGTTTGGCGACCTTCTCATATTTCAGTGTGTAGTCGGCACGTAGATAAATGACATCAGTCTTATTGGTCTTAAACTGTTTTAAGATGGAAGGAATAAGGTCTTTTGAAGTGACTAAATTTTTACCAAGGTAATATTGCTCCACTGGCGTAATCGACAAAATGACCAGTTCAGGTGAGAGACCAAGTTTGTTCACTTTCTGGGTTTTAGGTAATTTTAAATCAATCCCACTAATGAGCATGGGGGTTGTAACCATGAAAATAACCAATAACACCAACATCACATCCACAAGTGGAGTCACGTTGATTTCAGATACTGGACCTTTTTTACCACCGAGATTCATCCCCATGGGATTAATCCTTCTTAATCAGAATGGATCTTTCTATCAGATTCAAAAAATCCTGAGAGAATGATTCCATCTGTGAATTTATGCGAGCGATTCGATTATTAAAAATATTAAAAAACCAAACAGCAGGAATCGCAGCAGCGAGACCCACGGCCGTCGCAACAAGAGCCTCTGCAATACCGGGAGCAACGGCTTCTATGCTTCCGCCTCCCATTGAGAGACCGGAGAAGGCATCAATGATCCCCCAAACCGTTCCAAAAAGACCAATGAATGGAGAAATTGATCCAATAGATGCCAGAGTCGAAACTCTTATGTCCATTTTCTCGTTGGCAGTATTTGAGCCTGTCTTGAGAGCACGCTCCAGGGACTGAAAGCCATGCTCAGTAAAGTGAGCGGAGATTGAGCCCTTACTTCCAGCAGAAAGTTTTTCGCCGACTTTATTTAATTCTTCATAACCACGTCTGAACATTAAACTCATAGTTGAGTCCATATTCTCGGTCGCCTCACGATTAATTTCGGAAAGTGAATTTGAGCTTTTAAAAAAGGCACTGAACTTTTCATTGGCCTCAGTCACAAGCTTAAGTTCCTTGTATTTTTGCAGAATAATTGTCCATGACAGCACTGATGCCAGAACCAGAAGAATCAGTACGATTTTAACAACCACACCTGATTCGAGGAGAATTTGCCAAATATTTAGACTTCCATGCATAAAAACACCTCTATCTTAGAAGCTTGCGGGCAGAGTTAAAAACCTGATCCCTGTATCTATAATAAGAAAAAGATATCATCCAAATAACAGCTAGAAAAGCTAAGTTAAGATTCTTATCCACACGGAAAGGTGAAAAGTCGTCCCCCCAAACAGGGTCAAGGCCAAAAAGAGATCCCATAGGGGCAACAAACAGAACTAAAAAGCAAACGACGTTACTCCAGCTTTTGAAAGACTTGCCACTCAGATAGATGAGAGAAGAGTAACAAAGCACAACGTAAGGTATGAGCCCGTAATAATCCGGTACACTAATGCGAAAAGCGAGCGTGAAGATGATGGTGTAACAAAGCCCCAGATATAACCTGGAGGGGTGAACTTTTTGATTCAAAATATCTTCCAGGTAAGCAATAACAATAAATTCGATACCAAAAAAAACAATTAACCCAAAGAATGAAGCAATCTGAAAATACCAGTAGCCGACATTCTGTTCAACAAAGGTAGTTCTCCCCATCGCAATGTAACTCACGATCATAAAGACAGAAACGACGATGGCTTTGGGGTCAGGCCAGCTCACTAACTCCTTAAACAGGGATCGAAATGATTTGAGCTCATATAATCTCATTTCAAACCAACGATTAAGAAGGAAGAGAGAAAATATTTTAGACACAATCAGAATTTCCCACTGGTTATTATGCAGCCATGATTCAACGATGCTGATTTCATGATCAAGTAGGAAGTGAAAAAAGGCCCCGATAGAACTCAGCAGAATAACCAGAAGGACAAAGATTAACTGAAATACCGAATAGTACTTCAAATTCTTGATGATCTGCCCGGTGGACGTTTCCTGCACACTCATTAGAGAATTTTCTCTTCAGGACTAATCCATTTAATTTGCATTTCAGGTGATGGGTAAAGTTTCAAATAGTTTTTATACTGAACGTTGACGTTCAAAAAGCTTTGTAATTTCCCCAGGAGACGGAAGTAGGCATTCCATAATTCTGGATTAGACTTTAAATATGAATCCATTTTCTTAGTGGTTTCAAACTGCTGCTGGAAGGAAAAACCTTTTTGATTTATCTGAAAATCGTAATTCTTCATCAGTTCTTCAACTACACTCAAATCAGGCTTGGAGCCATGAAAACTGGTACCCGCAAGTTTTTTAAGTTTTTCAGTTGCAACCGCCTTTTTAAAATACCCACCTTCAAGACGAAAATAATCCTCAAGAAGCAAAAGAGATATTTCTAACTTGCTTAGATCCAGTGAGCGGATGAAAGGAACCGAAAGAAGAAGAATCATTTCTCCTTCGCTACCAGGAATTGAAGCCCTGACCATGGTGGGAGTGTTTACCAGGAGAATTTTAAATTTTTTCTGATAAAAGCCCAGACTCTGCAAGGTTGAACTAAATGATGCTTCCAGACCGTAATCGGGCTTCTCGAAATCCCACCCCAACAACTGGGCATTCTTGACCAGCCAGTACTCACTAACAAATCCCCAAAGTTCATCTTCTGAAGGATAGTTAAACCGGTCCTTTTCAATGCTAAGTTGCTCAGTCTTCATCACAGCAACCTGCTTCTTCTTTTCTTTGGCAGATTGGGAAAGACCGTCCTGCTGAAGTACTTTTTTTATGGATTTAAAATTTACAACCTCCAGCTCTTTTTCTTCCAATAATTTTGGAGTCTGAGCAAAGGCCAAAGTTGTAAAAAGCAGTAGGAAGCTACTGAACGCGAGTTTCGCCCTGAATGTAATGATCATAGAGTCGTCCCCAATAATAGAGCTCAGATAAATCCATATTTAGAGCGTCAAAAAACTTTGGATATTTTCCCTGAAGGCAATCAGGTTTTGTTTCACTAAGATACTGCTTCAACACAAAGCCACGGTAGTCTGCAACTTCAACATAGGCCCATTCCTTTGAGATTGAAACCTTTGATGACTCAATCACTTTGACCGGGTGAGCACATTGAATGGTAGTTAAACTGGCAGAAGTTCTGACTGAAGACTGATGAACATGACCAAACAATGGTTTCATGTAAAACACACCAACAACCTTTTCGTCCGTTGAGGTGGATTCGGCGAAAGATAAAATTGAAGATAACAATAGTATCAGAAGCATTTATACCTTCCAGCGAAACTGTATGGTTTCCCAATTATGGCATTGCGGACAACGCCAAAATATTTCGTCAGAATTATAACCACACTGCGAACAGTAGTGTCTTGTGAGTGAACTGTGGAGATTATCCAGGAGCCCTTTAGTATGCTGAAGGGCTTCTTCAACTTTACCAACTTCAATCAAGATTTTGATATACTCCACTTTCAGAACATCAGAGTGGCCATGACTCTTCATCCAGCCATCAAGAAGTTCAAAAGCATCTCCTGTCCTCTTCAAAGCTTTCAGTAAACGAATCTTAGAAAGAACCACAGAAGGTGAACTCATCAAGTCGATATCATTCAATCCTAAGAAATAATCTTTAAGTTGTTGTAAGCGCTGGAAGTATTCATCTTTTTGAGGAAGCTTCGAATTGAAGGCATCCAGGGAGACAAAAATAAAAGTTGCATACATCGGGTGCTCTTTTAAGAGTTCAAGCAGCACTCCGTTGGCATCTTCCATTTTACCCTGAACCAAGAATAACTTTAATCGCAGTATTTTGGCGGAAACTGAAGGAGCAAATCTAAAAGCATCCTCTAATTCCTCGGCACATGCCTTGAACTGACCTTGTTCAAAGAGCGATTTCGCTTTCTGAACCAGGATGTGGGAGATCGTCTCAGACTGATTCTCTTGTCCAACTTTGGAGAGCATGATGCGGTAGTTGTAGGCCTGATCCCAGTCTTCAATATCTTCGTAAATTCTGCACAAAGAATTGATGACGTCTTGCTGGTCGCGATTAATTTTCAAAACATCTTTATAAGTTTCGATCGCCTTATCGATGAATCCGCCCTTGTCAAAATCCAAGGCCAATTCTTTCAAGGCCAGCAGACGGGTTGATTCAGAAATACTTTCACGTGCAATGAGCGAGCGGTGAATAGAAATGGCTTTTTCAATTTCTCCATTAGAGCGGAATAATCCCCCCAAGGCAAAATAAGTATCGATGGTTTCGCGGTTTAGATCAACGGCATTCAGAAACTCCTTAATCGCGAGATCTTTATTTCCCTCAATCAGGTACTGAGTCGCATTTAAGAATATTCTGGACTGTGCTTCAAAAATCGAGTGGCGATACTTCTTAGAGAGCTTAACGGCTTTATCTCTTTCAATCACATAGTGGTAGATGAGAACGAGTGTAATCACTACCGCCACGACGGTTAAAATGTGATTTTTTCCCCATTCTAATAGAAAAGCGTAGTCCATTCCAGTTCCTACGGTTGGTAAAGAAATGCAGGACCAGTCGGACTGGCAACTTTATGCTTCAACAAATTCAAAGTATCCTCACCCTCTTCCAACAAATCAGAGATCGAGAATTTTTTACGAGGGGGCTTCATATATCTCAGGGCAAATTTCCCCTTAAGCTTCAATTCTTTGTGGATCGCTCTGCCAGCCTGCCACAATCCACCAATTTCATCCACCAGACCAAATTCTTTTGCTTCATAGCCGTGAAAGATTTGTCCTTGCGCCAACTCGTTGATGTCTTTTTTGAGACGATCTTTTCTGACTGCCGAAATATCATCTTTAAACTGCTTATGAGTGCCGGCAAGAAGATCGGTCAAAAATGCTCTTTCTTCATCCGTCATCGGGCGAGCTGGATTTCCAATGTCCTTGTAGCGACCGGCCTTAATCGTTTCCGGTTTATATTTGGCGAACTTGAATAGTTCAGAAAGATCTGCCATCTGCATGATCACACCAATCGAGCCTGTCAGTGTTCCAGAGTTGGCCCAGATTTTTCTAGTGGCAGCTCCGATATAATAACCACCGCTGGCGGCGACAGATCCGAAACTTGAATAGATTGGTTTCTTCTGATCAATACGTCTCACTTCTTCATAGATTTCCTGCGTTGGGGCCACCGCTCCACCGGGAGAATCAATTCTTAAGATGATCGCCTTGATATCTTTTTCTTCTTCAGCGGCCAGTAGCAATTCCACAATTTTCTTTGATTCAGTAATTTCATTTTCAATAGAGATCACGGCAATCTGAGCGTTCTTCTGACTGTTCAGAAGATCACTGCCCATAGAGTCTGTGTCTTTGAGTTTTGAAACTGTAAAAAAAGCAAAAATGATGAAAATAAAAAACAGGACAGTTACGAGAATAAAAATTCCAACTATCCCTTTAGATCGTTCGCGGCTCACGAGGAACTCCTTCCATAAGTTCTTAAGTCGCTTAAAGTATAATCGGGATTAAAAGAAAAAGGAACGTTTAACTACTTAGAAATAGAAGCCTCTGCCAGCGCAACCTGTCTCTAAGCGAGTGATCTCTTTCTTGAGGGCGGCCGGGACACCCAAACGGCTCTTTTGTTTGATCCGCTCGTATTCCTGAGCATACTGGCCGGAGATTCCCACGGCTTCGACAACAATGAGCGTTTCATCGTTAACGTAGTTCGCAGCATCAGACCAATTCTGTGATCCCATAATGACTGTTTTGTTATCAATCACACCAAATTTATGATGAAGAACGTCGCCCTTATCAACTGTAGGAACACCAAATTCTTTACCCGGAGTTTTCCAAGGGTGATTATCCGGTTCGTAGATACATTTAGGACTAAGCATTTCAATGCCGGCCATATCCAGTAGTTCAGAATATTCACGGAAAGCAAACTTTTGCTCAACCAGGAATCCTAAATCGACTCCGGCCTTGTTGCGCTTTTCTAAAACATCAGAAATTTGCTGATCAGAGTAAACAAACAGAGCTGCTTTAACAGATTTTGTCGCCTTAGCGATATGAGAAGCAATTAGTCCATTAACAGATTCTTCCCAGAGATAACGTTGAGACGTTGGAGAGAACTGGATCGAGATTTTATTGCCACTTACAGTCACGGTCTGCGGACCACGGTATGTTTTGTTATGTCCAAAATTTCCGCGCTTCCCATTTCCCCAAAGCTGTAAAAATTCTTCTTCGAATATCGCTGCTGCTGAGGCAGCTTGAATGGTAACCATCGAGTTTGGATTTCCCCGAGAAGTAGGATTTGAAATATCACCGTGAATACAACTAAGAGTGAAATTCGCCGAGCTCACAACCGTTGATTTCCCATCTACCACCATAAACTTATGGTGCATTAGCCCTGAGCCATGGGAATTATCATAGGTATCATCAATAACTGGCACTTTTCCGACCTGTAACATATGAACAGCATCTCGGCTTTCAAGCTCTTCTTTACTGAATTTTCCGTCACGGTTTATATCAACCAAAGCTTTTAGATCTGAAAGTCTTGAAGCTTCATGCTCATTTTCTTGTCCATCTCGCTGAGTCATAACGGTAAAGTTATAATCGTGCTCAAGCACCACTCGAACATCTACTCCCTGGCTTTTTTTCTGAACCAAGGCCTGAGCTACAAGCGGTAAACGAAGCTCTTGAACGGCAATAAAAATAGTCTTTTTAGCTTTCGAAATTTCTTTTAATAAAACCTGCTCCAGATCATCACCCGGGCGGGTAACTCCCCGATAGGAATCGGTGTAGGAAGCTTTTGGGTTGTGATTAAAATATGCTTTTACACTTCCCCAAACTGGGGCGGTGATGAAAAAACTTAGAAGGCTTAGTTGCCATAACGTCATGCGTCAAGACCTTTATTAAGTTACCTAATAACTGACTTAAACTCTCCTAATATACGCTTTCTTTGTCACCCGAAAACTTCTAACAGTGACATACATCAATAAATTTTACTCAGTCTAAGGGGTTTAAATTACATGACTCCTATAGATTTTTTTGGGTTAACCGAAAAGACTGGTGAACGGGGTTCTAGTACCCTCTCTGTAAGGAACTGATTATGAAAAACATTATTATCTTGGGATTTTTAACTTTCGTCACTTTGTCGTACGCCAAAGAGCCTATTGAGAAAGAATCAATGGAAGCGGAAGAGAGTTTTAAGGTGGAGAAAGCTGTTACAGAAAAATCGGCCGGACGTGCCTTCGCAGGTTCAAAAGCCAAAAAGGACTCTGCCGAAGTTGCGCCTGAAGATGTTGGGGCTAGGACTGAAGATTCTGAAGTACAGTACTGGAAATACCAGGAAGAATAACTGGCTTCTTGTCCCAGACGTTAACCTTATCAAACTCACTTTTTAATTGCCCACAAGCCGCAAGGATATCGCTACCCTTGGTGGTGCGAATGGTGCAAGTGAATCCACGTTTAATCATATGATCTAAAAACCACATGATCTTCTGCTCAGTTGGACGCTTGTATTGAGATCCAGGATATTCATTGAAGGGAATCAAATTAATTTTAGATTCTTTTGAGTTGAGCAGTTCAGACAAGGCAATAACATCTTCCATTGTATCATTCACGCCATCGATAAGCAGATACTCATAGGTAATGCGTCTGTGTGCTTTAAGGGGAATCTGTTTGATCGCCGTAAACAAACGGTTCAGGTCATAAACCTTATTAATCGGCATCAGTTCAGTTCGCACATCGTTTCGGGCCGAGTGCAAAGAGATAGCTATATTAACAGTCGGAAAATCAATCGCTAGTTTTTCAATCGCTGGCACTAAGCCAGAGGTAGAAAGAGTAATTCGGCGCTGACCAAGAGCAAGTCCTCTTTCGGCCATAAAAATCTGAGTCGCCTTTTTCATATTTTCGTAATTATGCAAAGGCTCGCCCTGACCCATGTAAACGATGTTAGTGAGTTCATCACCCTGGCCAAGGTCATTGAGAAATTTTTGAACTGTCATGTACTGAAGTACAACTTCAGAAGCCTTCAGGTGTCGTTTTAAGCCCTGAGTGGCCGTGTGACAAAAGGTACAGCCAACAGCACAGCCCACTTGAGAAGACACACAAAGAGTTAATCGCTCACGTGCCGGAATCGCAACTGTTTCAACCGTCTGCCCGTCATTCATTTTAACGAGAAATTTGCGAGTACCGTCTTTAGAAAGACCACTCCAAACAATTTTCAGCATACTAAAATCATAATTTTCAGAGAAAAATTCTTTGGCGGCTTTTGAAACGTTTGACCACTCTTTAGGATCATGAACCCACTTTCTATAGACCCAATCAAACATCTGAGTTGCGCCAAAGGGACTAAATCCCTTCTCTACAAGAAGTGACTTCAGGTCATCGTAATTAAGATCAAAAAATGATGGTTTCATGTGCCCTATAAGTAGTGGATGACAAAGGGATTAGCAAGAGGAAAGGGCCTGATAGGAGAACTTTACACTGATGTTATTTTAAGGGTTTAGAAACAAAAAAGGGCCCCGAAGGGCCCTTTGAGAAGTCAGAGACTACTTAGCATCCCAGTCTTTAAGTCTTGTAGAGATTTTAGCAAACTTACTAATTTCTTTAAGGAAGTTTTCCTTGTTTGGCTTGGCCAGACGAATCCCGCCTCCGTTACGAACACTCTTCACGTTGCGAGCAAGCACTTTCCCCAATTCATCATATGATTTCTGAGCATCATTATCGATACGACCAGCACGTTTTGAGTCATCATACGTTTTCTGGATGAGAGCAACGATTGTTCCGTTAACTTCTTCACCTTTTTTCCATAAAACGTTTCTTTCGATATCACCTTTAACCAGCTCTTCCATTAGCCCCTGAAGTTTGGCCAATCTATCAGCTTTACCTTCTCTACCAGTGTTGTTGTTTCTCTTCGTAGCAAGAGCATCGTGATAGATAGTTACTGCACTTGAGCGGTCAGTACCGATTGAGTAAGAAATTGCCTGGTGGTGAGCAATCTTGTTACCAAGGCGAACATTCACGTTACCAGATACAGTTCCAGCGATGATCACCGCTAGAGGATCCATGCTTTCAAGGTTCAAGACAACTTGACGAACAGCTCCTGGACCGATTGGCTCAACGTTTTTCTCAATGTAACCAAGATTACCAACAGAAGCTTCTACAATCGATATCGGTGACTCTACATTTTTAGCAGGGTTTTTCACATTTACGACAAGTGATAGACTGCCGGCCAGGAAATCAAGAGTTCCGTTAACTCCATCAACTTCAGCATAGTCATTTAAAGTTAATGTTCGCTGCTTACGAACTACCAGAGCTCGTGCCACTTCGGCCAGATCACCAGGGTTCTTGATCGCCATGCCAACATTAATTACCGAACGCGCTTCAAGTCTATCAGAAGTGCGACCTAGTACTGTACTCACATAGTTTGAGCGAGTAAGAACCGGTGCCGTGTATGAGAAACCTTGTGTCGTAGCTTGCACGTCTTGGGTTGATTCAAAATTAATCATTGAAGGAGCTGCCTTCTCCCCAAGGTTAGTTACAGAAAACTGTACTTTAAGTTCTTCACCTGGACGGAAGATGGCGTCTTGAACTTGCCCAACGACTTCGGCTTCATTGAGTTCAACCACTGAATTATTTTCGAAAATACCAATTAAGTGATCAAAACTTGCTTTGTAGAGACGCTTAACTTCCTCAGCGTACTTCTTAGCAGACTGAAGCTTGTATTGAGTATTATAAGCTTCACGACGAGCGATATAGTTAGCTACTTCTTGTCCGATTGAGTTACCGATAATTTTGGCCGTTTTATACTTATCAACACCTTCAGTATGGTAGTTAATTGAAGCATATTGACGAGCGTAGAATCGGTCGTAAGCAACTTTAAAACCGTTGACGTAAAGGTTCTTCAGTTCCTGAACTTCGCTAGCACTAAGAGCAACCGTTCGTGTGTAAGGCTCTTGTCCTGCCACATAATCTTCCATTTCAAACTGACCAGGGATTGGATTACCGGCCTGATCTTTTTTAGGGATTGGTTGGTTGGCAGCATCTAGTTTAGGTCTTTGTTTGATAATATCTTTTACTCCGCTCTCAATTTTTGTGAGGGAAGAAAGACGGGCAAAAGTCTGGTACTGCTCAAGAGTTCTTTCATCTCTATCAAAGATTTCCCAAGCCCAGTCTGGATTTCTCCATCCATAGTTCTGGAAGTTAACCTGACGATTAGCACGGAAGAAATCCCAGATTGAAACGGCTGGCATTCCTCTTCTTCCGAAGATTGTGTCAGTTTGGTTACACATGGTGTTTGCGTATTCTTTCTGAAGGGCCAGGGCACGGCGAGCGGCCAGGCGGTCTTCAAATTTTGATTCTTTATTTACCCATCCAGTAGCGTAAACAGCGTCAAAGTCTGATCCGATCTGCTTTAAGATATCAAACTCGTATCCATCTTCGAATCCGTTAAAAGTGACTTTAGGAAAGTTGTAATCTTTATTAGGAAGAACTTGTCTGCCCTGAGCATCTCTTAAATCTACTACTGAACGGTAGCGAGCAATAATCTGATCCGCCGATTCCGTCTGACCTTCGGCTTTTGCCTTATCAAGACCACGTGAAGAGGCCGAATCAAAGTTAGCCCCTTTTACGTAGGCTGCGGCTTGAGACGTCATCTCTGGTGTTGGATTTGCACCAGCACTAAATCCATCCGACATACCTTGATAAAAGCCATCAAGACAACCAAGATATTTACCAGTGTTTTTGGCATATTTTTCGGCCATCCAGCGAGCGGCGTTGACGCCGTCAGAGCAGGCCTTATAGTCATGCGGTTTGGCCGGGTTATTCGATAAGTTATCACATAGAGTGCCATTGATATTCATAGGAGGATCAAAAACCGTATTAAGGTCCCCTACTGTTCCAGAGTAAGATTGCGCCAGTACTGATGGGGCTACCGAGAGCACAGAGAAAGCCAACAAGGCCAATTTGAAAGACGGTTTCATTAAGAACCTCCATAAAAGTGTAACAAATCAATTTTGATGAATAGTACTCTGCAAATTGATAGCCAAGTAATGACGGGTGAAATTTCTACTGATTAGAAGATTGAAGGTGTCTAAACTTTAGACACTTTATCTGGAATAGATCAATTTCATTAAAGGATTTATGGAGTAGACCGAATGGTAAATCAAAATAGAATAAGCTCATCGTAGGGGACAAGTTTTGCTCTTTCTCTATCACATTAACAACATGGATTACCACGAACTCGTGGAGCCAATTACCATCGGCCGAACCACGGGCCAGATTATATGCGCACAAGATGGGCGAATGAGCGGTAAACACGCCGAGATATTTACCGAGTCTGTGGATGGCCAGGAAAGTGTCTACATACAGGATTTAGGTTCAAAAAATCATACCATTATCAATCGAGTTGAAATTCCTGCCCATAAGAAGACAAAGATCAAGGTCTATAGTTTTCTTGAAATCGGGGACCAGAAATTTGTGATCACTGAAAATACTGCAGCAAACATTCAGGAATTGAATGAGATGGTCAATAAACAGTTGGCCAAACCTCTGGTCAAGCTTGAGCCCAACGAAGTGCTGAGTGCTCCAGAAGTTGTTCCGGAGGTTAATCCTTTTGAAGTTGTGCAGAAAAATGAAGCCAGAATCCAGCAGATTCAAAAAGAAATTCTGGTCATTGAACAAACGGCAAAAAGTGAACTATTAAGACTTGAAGATGAAAAAGTGAAACTCATTACCAGAGCAAAAGCAAAAAAGGCTGAGCTCTCTCAAATCATGATAGTTTTAAAAACAGAAGTGGACGAGAAGAATGCCGAAATGGCAAAAATGAAAATAGAGCTTGAACAGAAAAAGAAAAAAATTATTAACTTAAAAGATCTGCCCTCAGATTCAACTGAAAAACTTCCCGAATAATCCTTTTTTCTTAACGACCTGGTCGTTAATGAGCGCTTCACCATATTTCCCAAATAACTCACGGTAAGTTTTTAGATCTTTAGCTCCATCGACCCCAATATTATAATCCTGAACTGAAATAAGTCGCACCTGTGAGGCCTCTACTTCTTCAGCAAGTCTCAGAGCAAAAGCCTTGAGATCATCGAGATTCAGGAATGATTTCTGCTGGTAATTTGAATCTGGAAACGCTTTAAGTAGCTCCAAAATTATTTTTGGATCAATAAAGCCTTCTCCATTGAAAAAATAAACGATTCTATAACTTGCCGGAGTAAAGTCTTCGTCCTGATTTTGTGATGATTGAAAATGATAAATGAGTGTTAAGCCATTCATGTTCTCTCCTCATAATGACCAAAGTCTAATGCCAGTTTTCCATTTGGAAGTAACTCTACCTCTACCCCATCGTTTGTCATTTTAGCGGTGGCGTGAAGAGGATCAATGACCTTCATAAAGGCAAACTTTTTCTGAGTATTGACCATGACGGATTTTTTGTAGCTCGTCGGATTATAGAAGTTAACTCTTCTGACATCGAGATAATTAAGTTCGTGAGGGGAAGTGGCCCTAATCCTCCACAGACTAAAGATATCCTGATCGGATTGAACTTTAGGATGGTTCATACTTAAAAATTTAAACATGTGGCCCCAGAATTTATTCTGATCGTCAGCATTTTCAAGTTTCTTCCCTTCAAAAGTTATCAATCTTCCTTCACCAAGTTCACAGAGGTTAATGGAAGAGAGAAAATTAACGGACTGAAGCTTTAGATTATTTTCGAGATAGAAAACTTGCAGACGGCGATCGAGTTCATCACTCAGATTAGAGCAGTCAAAAACGATCCGTTGACCCATCATAAAAAGTTTCAACATTTGAGCAAAAAGAGTTCGATCCATCCCCTCAGCGTGAAAAAACTTAACTCTGTGATAGCTACTGTCAATCCACTGCGGAGTGAACTCCAATTCGCCGTGGAGATGAAACATCCAGCGAAAATTCTCATTAAGAAATGGCTTAAGACCATTTTTTTCAAAGACCTTTGGACGGTGATGATCAAAAACATCAATCAAAGAATAGGGTCTGAATTCACTGCCTAACTCAGCCGAATCTGTCAGATAATGAAATCGGTGTTCAATCTCTTCATTCGAAAAATGCTCACTCAGACAACGTCTAAGAAGTTCTTTTTTTTCCTTGGCCGTAAGAAGGCAAGTGCTGAACCAGCGGTGGGAAACATAACTCTCGAAGAGTTCTTTAAAGTAGTGAACCTGAGTTTTTCCTTCTTCTAAAGCACGCTCAATTGTATCTTTAGGCCCAGCTCCGAAGATTGTAATCGGCTGAATCCCCTGCCAAAAGGGCGCCATAGCGTCTTGGGCCAGGGACTGCAGAAGATTTCCAACATCCGTCTGATAGGCCAACTTAATAATCTGCTCATCCAAGGTCTGGTTGAGCTCTACTCCATCCGGGAAATTTTTCTTAAGGTATCTTGAAAAACCATGCTCAAACGCCACAGACGAGTCATTCAAAAATGAAATCGCTTTCTTATTTTCAAGGTAATAAAATTCAGCACCCCAAACTCGAGATTTCGATTTTGATTCGGCCAGCATCTCTCCAAAGCTTTGAGCAAAAGAAGTAAAACTTTGAAAAACCTTTGGTTCAAAAAATGAATACATTTTATGAAGGGTGCCGTCCTGGTCAAGACACGCAAGATGCATTCCTTGAGGGGATACACTCAGGGTCCTGGCCGCCGAAACTGGCAGACCACCATTAGGAAGAAAAGGGGCCGGAGTTAAAGGCAGCAGCCAGCAGAACTTTCGATTGTGGCGCGTCAAGATATTTGCAAGTCGGACTAAATCTCTTTCTGGATGGAATTTTCCAAAATCCCACATGCCGCCAGCTTCGGCGTGGAACCCCCAAAAAATCGGGATAAAGATAATCTCATGGGGTGGAAGTTCCTGAATTCTGCTCTCCCAGAGGGAAGCAGAGGTTTTCCAGTAGCAAAACCATTGCTCACCAGGCCGGACCGGATCTAATACTTGTCGAAATTCTTCCATAATTCTTATTTTAGCTTAATAAATCACGCGAAGTGTATCAAAATAATGGAGATCGAATTATTTAACAAAAACTGATTTTTCCGCTACACTTTGTTACCCAGTTAAAAGGAATTCCTATGTGGTTTTTTACTCCCGAAGAAAGAGATATTCAAAAAGTTTGCCGTGATTTTGCTCGCAATGAGCTGGCCCCAGTGGCTGAACACCATGACAACACTGAGACCTTCAACCTAAAAGCCTTTAAGCACATGGGCGACCTCGGTTTATTGGGAATTACCGCCGACCCTGATTACGGTGGCGCGGGAATGGGTGCCACTGCTGCCACTATCGTGATGGAAGAGTTTGGTAAAGCTTGCGCCGGTTCAACACTTTCCTATCTTGCTCACACAATCTTGTGTGTAAACAACTTGAACAATAATGGATCAAAAGAGCAGAAAGAAAAATATCTTCCAAAACTTATTACCGGCGAGCATGTTGGTTGTATGGGCATGAGTGAGCCAGAATATGGATCCGACGCTGTCGGCATGCAGACAAAAGCTGTTAAGACTGGTGATTTCTATGAAATCACTGGAAATAAAATGTGGATCACAAACGCTCAGTACGCTGATGTCGCTTACCTCTACACCAGAACTGGCCCGGGTAAAAAAGATCTCACAACTTTTGTAGTCGAAAAAGGTACTCCCGGTTTTACGGTCTCCAAAGAAATTCACAAAATGGGAATGCGCTCTTCCCCGACGGGCGAATTATCATTTCAAAAATGTAGAGTACCGGTTGCTAACCGCATAGGTAATGAAGGTGATTCCACCATCCATATGATGAAGAACCTTGAACTCGAGCGAATTACTATCGCAGGAATTTCTCTAGGAATTGCCCAGGCCTGCCTTGATCAGTGTGTGAAGTATGCCGGCGAAAGAAAACAATTCGGTAAGACTCTGGCCCACTTTCAGATGATCCAAAAAATGATTGCTGAAATGTACTCTGAAACTGAAGCCATGAGACGCATGCTCTACACTGTTTGTTATGAGTATGATCACGGCAACAGATCTAACAATCTGGCATCAGCGGTAAAACTTCAGCTTCCAAAAATGGCGACCAAGATTGCTCTGGATGCAATCCAACTTCATGGTGGCTATGGTTACTCAAGAGAATTTCCCGTTGAGCGCATGATGAGAGATAACAAACTGAATGAAATTGGTGCTGGCACAAATGAAGTCATGATCATGATCATTGCCAAAAACCTACTTTCTGATGCACTAAAAAATTAAAGAGAAGCTGATGAACGATTTCCAAAAAGAACTTTGCTCTAACCTAAAAAAATTCTGCATGGACTCCATTGAGCCCCATATGGAACATGATGACAGTGAGGGCAAATTTCGGATGGAGATCTTTAGAGGTCTTGGAGAATATGGAGTAACGGGCGTCACACTGCCCGAAGAGTACGGTGGCGCTGGACTTTCTTATCTGGATTACAGCTACGTACTGGAAGAAATTGCTAAGGCATCTGTTCCTTATGCTGTCACTGTTTCAGTATCCTCAATGGTTCAATTTATTTTGAATGAATATGGTACTAAAACACAAAAAGAAAAGTATCTCCCTGCTCTCACGAGTGGCGAGGAAATTGGAGCTTTTGCTCTATCTGAATCACATGCGGGATCAGATGCGGCTTCGCTTAAAACCACGGCCAAAAAAGTCGATGGTGGTTATGTGCTAAATGGTACCAAAATGTGGATCACCTCAGGTGGTATCGCTAAAACATATATTGTTATGGCCCGTACAGGCGGAGATGGGGCCAAAGGAATTTCTGCATTCATCGTACGTGATGGAGCGCCAGGTTTTACTTTTGGTAAGGCGGAAAAGAAAATGGGATGGAAAACATCCCCTACTCGTGAGTTAGTTTTTCAAAACTGTTTTGTCCCAACTGAAGACAGACTCCTGGAAGAAGGTAAAGGATTTACAGTTGCGATGGGTGGGCTGGACAGAGGTCGTGTTGCCATTGCGGCCATTGGAGTCGGCTGTGCTCAGCGCGCTTTAGATGAAGCAGTGAAATACAGCTTAACGCGGGAACAATTCAAACAACCTATTTTTGACTTTCAGGGACTTCAATTTATGTTGGCCGATATGGCCTTAGAGGTCATGAGCTCAAGACTGATGGTTTTATCTGCCGCTCAGTCCATTGACGATAAAAAAGCGAACAGTAAACTCTGCTCGATGGCGAAACTTAAAGCGACCGATGCTGCGATGAAAGTAACAACGGATGCCGTTCAAGTTCTTGGTGGTGTGGGTTACACCGCTGAATATCCAGTTGAAAGGTTCATGCGAGATGCAAAAGTTCTTCAAATCGTCGAGGGCACCAATCAAATTCAACGAGTGGTCATTGCCCGCCACTTAAAAAAAGAGTACGAAAACCATGCTTAACTGGAATATCCGATCACATTTTACAGCTACTGCTTTGGATAACTTTGATCAGATTTTTAAGTCTTATCAGGAGACTTTGAATTCTCCGGACATTGGTTTTTTTCGTCTGCCTCAAAATAAAGATCTCTTGAACGAAACCAAGAACGTTTACGAAAAGTTTAAGCATAAAAAATATTTCATTCATGTAGGCATCGGTGGAAGTGCGCTTGGGCCTGATATGTTTCTCAAGGCTTTAGGATCATCAAAAGGTGTGGAATTTATTTTCCTGAATAATATTGATCCCGATGATTTTCATCGCCAGCTCTCAAAAATAAAAATTTCGGAAGCACTCATCTACATCGTTTCGAAATCAGGAACGACGGCGGAAACTGTTGCTGCCATGAGCATACTTGCCAACAAGCTCAACCAGGCCGGAATCAAAGAAGATCAGTACAAAGATTATTTTGTTTTTTGCACGGATCCGGTTAAAGGAGATCTTAGAAAAATTGGGAAAGAGTGGAATGTTGAAACACTCTCGGTGCCTTCAAACATTGGTGGCCGCTTTTCCGTTTTGACTCCTGTGGGCTTTCTTCCCATGCTCTTTGCTGGCATCGATCCTCAAAAAGTATTAAAGGGAGCGACGGAACTCCAGAGCAAATTGTCCGATAAAACTGCGAGTGCCGAATTTTTTAAACTCGCTTCATGGCTTAAAGAACTGCATGATCAGGGGATCAGACAGACTGTTATGATGCCTTATTCTTCTTTACTCAAAGAATACTCATCATGGTTTGTGCAGCTGTGGGCGGAAAGTTTAGGCAAAGAAGGCAAAGGAATGACTCCGATTCCGGCCTATGGGGCGACTGACCAGCATTCTCAAATGCAGCTCTTTATGGAAGGCCCGGCTGATAAAACCATTTTTTTGATTGAAGTAGAAAAATTCCAAAACGATTACGACTTAACTAATACGATTTCAGGTGAATCATTCAAAACACTTTCTCTTTTCAGTCTGGGCACTTTGATGAAAGCCGAGTTTGAGGGAACTTTAGCAGCATTGGCAGAAAACAAGCGCCACGTGGTTCATCTTAAGGTTCCGGCCGTTAATGAAGAAACTCTCGGACAATTGGTCCTATTTTCGGAATGTCTGACTGTTTTAATGGGGCAATTACTTAAAGTTGACCCATTTAACCAGCCAGGAGTTGAGGCCGGAAAAAAATATGCTTACGCTTGGCTCAAATCTCATTCTTAAATGCCGATAAGACTCTAAGTGCGTCTTGCTGAATATGGCCCAAAAGCTTACAATGAGACACATACAAATTAGAGCTGGATTTTTTTGGAGAAGTCATGAGCGATGACAATAACGCAACGGTCGTCATTACCGATATTAGAAAAGCCCTGGCCGCTGCTGAGGATGAAGCCAAGCAGAAGCCGGCCTGTCTATTGGTAGTTGGCGGCGAACTTAACGGTTCTATTTTTAATCTGGTTCAAGGCGAAAACGTCATTGGCCGCAATCCTGATTGCAATATCTCATTAGACTTCCATGGTGTTTCACGCAAGCATTTCACAATAACTGTAAATGAAAACGAAGTCGTTGTTACTGACCTTGGTTCTGCTAACGGAACATACCTTAATAATCAAAAGCTAGAGACTCCTACCGTTTTAAAACGTGCTGACATGATCAAGATTGGCGCCATTGGAATGAAGTTCCTTCCATCAGGTGATCCTGAAAGACTTACTTATGATAAGTTGCATGAAGAAGCTAATACCGACGGTTTAACAAAATGTTATAACAAAACTTATTTCAATAACTCACTAGAGACTGAAGTCAAAAAATGTAAACTCACTGGGAAACCTCTGACTCTTATCATTTTCGACTTGGATCATTTTAAAAAACTAAATGATAATTATGGTCACGATGCCGGTGACTACGTTTTAAAAGAGAAGGCCCGTCTGATCCGTGATAACGGTATCCGACAAGGGGACGTATTCGCCCGATATGGTGGTGAAGAGTTTTGTATCCTTCTTCCAAACACAAACCTTAAGCAGGGTTTTGAAATAGCCGAACGCCTCAGAAAACTCGTTGAGAAACATGAGTTTATATATGATGGTAAACGTCTTCCTGTTACAGCTTCAATTGGTGTTGCCGATTATCGCCAAGGCGTGAATAACGGAACTGACCTCTTTAAGCGTGCTGACCAGTCAGTTTATAAATCCAAGGAAGGCGGCCGAAACCAGGTCAATTTCTTCAAGGGATAAATGCTCTCCTCTCCACCGAAGATTGGATTACTCCCTGAGCACTTGATTGATCAAATCAAGGCCGGTGAAGTGATTGAGCGGCCCGGTAACCTCATCAAAGAAATTCTTGAGAACTCTATAGATGCCGGATCAAAACGGCTTGAGCTCACTTTAAAAAATAACGGTCTGGACCTCATTAATTTAAAAGATGATGGACACGGTATTTCCTCAGCTGATCTGCCTCTTGCATTCTCTCGCCATGCTACTTCAAAAATTACACGTTTTGAAGATCTCTACCGGCTCCATTCATTTGGATTCAGGGGCGAAGCCCTCGCTTCAATTTCGGCCATTTCTAAACTTCAATGCCAGACATTCAATGAATTTGAAAATGAAGGATCAGAGATCAGAATAGAGGGTGGTCTTACAACTTATCATGGCAAACGGGCCAAGAGTGAAGGCCAGCGAGGGACTGAACTTAATATCCAGGACCTTTTTTTTAATACGCCAGTACGTTTAAAGTTTATTCAGTCTCAACAGTCCGAAAAAAACTTCCTTAAAAAAATTATCTTTTCATTTATCCTGGCCCATCCGGATGTTGAGTTTGCTATAAAGATGGATGACGAAGAAAGAGAAATCTATCCTGCCCGGGAAACACTCCAGGAAAGACTGTGGGACATTGTTCCTAAAAGTCGGGATCATATCCTTCATAGTGAGAAGTCCTACGAGGATAATCAGTTTGAGATCTTTCTTATTCCGGACAATTTTCGCTCACCGGTCAAGTTTCAATACCCTTACGTGAATAATCGTTTTGTTCTGGATAAACAGCTGCTGAGAGTTATCGGCAACGCTCTTATTAGCAGTTTTGGGACAGATGATTTCAATTACGTAGCTTTTGTGAATTTGCCAACCGATCACATCGACGTCAACGTTCACCCTAACAAAACAATTATTAAACTCTTTGAGACTTCAAAAGTATTGAGCTTGATAACAGGAACAATTAAAGAGCTTTCGAATACCAATAAAGCAAGCCGGCCACTGCCGCCTTCACAAAGCGCAGGAGAACAGGGACTTTTGGAGGACTTCAATTCTTCCGAAGCAACCTTGTCTCAGGAAAGACACGAATACAACATGGAGGGATTTTTCTCTCCCCATAAACTTCCGCTAGAAACGCAAAGTAATTTTATCTGGCTAGGAAACATTTTTCTCCACTCAGTTCAGGGAAAATGGGAAGCGATTTCAGCGACTAAACTTCTGACTCACTATATTCAGGAAAAAATTAAATCAACTCCTGATTTTATAATTCCCTTGCTCGTGAGTGAACCCTTTAAAATTAATCCTGCATCTGCAAAAGTCGCAGAACTGATTCAATACGGTTTTGAGTTAGAAAAACTTTCAAGTGATACCATTGTTCTTCGGGGCATTCCTGACTGGATGAACGGATTTCCCATTAAGGACATAGTAGGTACACTTCTGAGAAATGAATCCTTCGATAAACTGAGTATTGATCCCAGAGACTGGTCACAAAGTACTTGGGAAGAAATGCTGACAATGTTGGGGATTAGCGCCGTTCGTGAGAAAAAAATAAGTCTCGATTTAAAACAACTTCTCGAAGAAAAACTCAAGTGAAAGTCATCGTTGTTTCAGGGCCAACAGCAACAGGAAAAACCGACATCAGTATCGAGCTGGCCCGCCAGTTTGGCGGGGAAATCGTTAATTTTGACTCCCTCCTGCTTTATAAAGAAATCAATATTGGAACGGCCAAGCCGACGCCCACCGAGCAGGGAGAAATCCCCCATCATATGATTGATGTGGCGAGCATCTCTCAGCCGATGAATGCAGCAGCTTATGCGAAGATGGCCTTGCCAATCATTAAAGATCTTCACGAAAAAAATAAACTGGTCTTTTTGACAGGAGGAAGCGGGTTTTATCTGCAGGCACTGGTTAAGGGCATGTATGAGTCACCCACAACTCCTCAGGAAATCACTGACCGTTCAGAAAAGCTCTACCTTGAAGAAGGTATCAAACCCTTCCTAGATATTTTAAAAACGGAAGACCCCGCTACATTTGGCCGCTATCACGAGAATGATCATTACCGCGTTCGTCGTGCAGTAGAGCATTTTTGGCATACAGGAAAGCCACTTTCTGCTGAACGCGCACGAAAAGATCAAGAAAATGAATTAAGAGAAGAATCCAACATTCACGGCTGGGATCTACTTCACCTTCATCTGGATATTCCTAAAGAAGAGCACCTAGAGATCATCAGAAAGCGCACAATGAAGATGATGGGTCTGGGGCTGATTGAAGAAGTGAGTGGGCTCCTGCAACAGGGCTTCTCGGGGCTGGAAAAACCATTACAAAGTATCGGCTACAAGGAAGTTATTGATCTTGAATTGGGCCACATAAAAAACCTAGACGAATGTGTTGAACGAATTGTTATATCCACCCGCCAACTGGCAAAATCCCAAAGGACCTGGTTCAATCGAATTGCTGGAAAACACACCTTCCACCCTCTGCTTGAACGCCAGGCCCTATTGGAAACAGTACGTAATTTCATCTAGTTAAAACACTCAATATTTTCCCGACTTTTCCGATAAGGTATCTATGAAGTTATCTTATTGGCCGAGTCTATGCGCCTTCCTTACTGCCTCCCTATGGGCGCAGGTCACTCCTAGCGTAGGTCAGACCTCCGGCGATGTGGCGGATATTCTCACCAATAAAAGTCTGCAAACAAATGTCGAAGTCGCCAAAGAAACTTCAAAGTTAGAAGATTTACTAAATACCAATGACTGCCCTTCAGAAATAGACACCCATGAAAGTTGCCAGGGATTTGCTAACTCCCTTGTTCCCCAAGGATATAAAGACAAGGGCTGGAAGACTCTTTTAGAAATTAAATACCAACCCGTTGAGGCCAGAGGCAGACGTTCAATCGCTGCCTCCAACTACAATGAGATCAATTTTTCTCAGTATCGAAATATGGCGCAAGATCCAGCGAGTGATCTCGTCACTGGCGCTGATCTTGATGCGGAAATGAAGCAGATACAAGACTGGTATAAAACGAAATATGACACGGAATTAGATGCCTTTGACGTTCGCACACAACTCATCATCGATCAGTTAACTAATCCCGCATTTACTAAAAGTGATGCCGATATGATGAGTAAAATAAAAAATTATTCATCATCTATGAATGATCAGGAATTTGCCCGTTTTGTTTCTAGCATCGCTGGTTATGTTGATTATAACGATGAACGAGCAGCCTTTGAGCAAACCCCGGAGGGCGGACAGGGCGTCGTCACTCCTTTTCAACAAATGATGGGAACCAAGTTTGGTGTATGCGGTGACGTCCATAGTATGGCAGCTAAAATTGCGGAACAGCGTGGATGGGAAGCCTTCACAGTGGGCTACTCACTCGAAGGCATGCAGCACGTAGTAACTGCGATGGTTAACCCAAAAGACCCAAATAAACTCATGGTTGTGAACTACGGCCACTATGAAGAACAAACGCTGAACGACGGGAACTCAATCACCCCTACTCCTTCGATGCCTGGCTGGGAAGAAATTGGAACCCAGATGAGAATTTTTAAGAATGATAAAACAGGCGATGGTTTAGGCAAGATGCAACAAATTGCAACTGTCCCCACCGCACTTGGTAGTTTCATGACTGATCTCTTTAAAAAAGAATATCAAATTTCAAAAGCGATGCCGAGTAACCAGAATTTTCGAAGTGAACGAGTCGGAGGACAGACCACCAAAAATATTACTAAAATTAAAAATGAAGGCAATAAAATCACCGACAAATTTATTACTGATGGACTCATTGTGTATGAAGGTCAAACTGATAATGCCCAGATCTATGGAGTAGCAGTTGCCCATGATGTCTATAAAGATATTTACCGCTGGGATGCCGAGCAGGGAAAATGTGTTCTCAAAAAAAATAAATACTTTTCGGTCGGCCTGGCGGGATCATTAGTTGATCTGCCTCAAGCGGGATTTGAGAATACTTTCTACGCCTATCTTAATATGAAAGGTGGTCAGATTTTTCATGTTTATCAGACTGAACATTTTCAATTCAAGGGAGTCATCGGATATGAGTTCGATGCTTTTGTAGCAGGATATGACCAAGGTTTTCTCACTGGTGACGGAAATTTTGCGACTCTCCTGGGTGTGGTTGCTGATTATAATAAAAAAGGGACCTCTGTTCACCTGGGAATGACCTACGAAACCAACATTGCCCTTAGAAACCAAAACCTCATGACCGACTTTAGCTCCATTCCTAAAAATATTAATCCACTAGCTTTTAATGCTGTTTCTTTAGATGCCAATTTAACTCATAAAATTAATTCTAATAATTCTTTAGTCAGTAACAACAATCTCACCATGACCAGAGTCGGGGGACGTGTCTTTCTTTCTACAGGGATTATTCACAACAACACCACCATCATGGCCTCTTATCAAGGTGGAGTGAAACCTATTCCCATTGGCAATACCCTTCAGAACGTAAACCTACTCCAAAACTTTAATAATATGGATGGATTTCGATTAAGCGCATCTCAGAACTTTTCGAATAAGAAGGGTAATTTTTCTGGAACTGTTTCAGGTTATGGGGGGATTAGTACTTCAACTGTCAAACCCATGCCCAATTTCGGGGCTTCATTGAAAGTAAATCTGGGCGGCCAAAAGCGTAAGCCCTCTGGCCGCCGATAAGAAATCTATGGATCAGGTGTAATTGAAAAATTTTCTGTAACAGGAAGCCTTGGCATCGTCTGCTTCGGGAATTCCCCCGTCAAAGAATTTAAAAAAGCCACAATGTCTGAGACTTGAGCATCGTTTAAATCAACATCTAATTGTGTTTTCGCCATTACACGAACGGCTTCGTCGAGCGTTTTAACCTTTCCATTATGAAAATAGGGAGCAGTCAAAGCAACGTTTCTCCATGTTGGAACACGCCAGTGATTTTTATCTTCAACTTTCTTGGTTACTTCATATCGCCCAAGGTCTGAAGTGATGTCATACATTTTATCAAACTTTGAACCAGGGATCTGAGGAAATGGCTGGTAGTTCCCTTCACCCATTTTCAAACCTTCACCCGCAAAAATGTCTCCCGTGTGGCAAGAAGTACAGCCTATCTCTTCTACTAATTTCATACCTCTTATTTGCTGAGGATTGAGGGCCTTCTTATTTCCTTTCATGTATTTATCGAAAGGAGCATTCGGAGTAATCAATGTTCTCTCGTAGGTAGCAACCGCTTTCGCAAGGTTGTCAGTACTCACAGGATTTTTATCCTTCGGAAAAGCTTTCTTGAAGGCTGCAACATAACCAGGGATCTGATTAATGCGGCCAATAACTAAGTCATGATGAGGCATACCCATTTCAATTGGATTAGTGATAGGTCCTTTCGCCTGATCTTCTAAAGAAGCCGCGCGACCATCCCAGAATTGAACAGTATGGAAAGCAGAATTCCAAACTGTCGGTGAACCTCTCCCCCCACGCTGACCACGAACTCCAGCGCCAACTGCTCGCCCATCGGCCCCATCGGCCATAACGTTGTGACAGCTATTACATGAAATTGTCCCGTCTACCGAAAGACGTGGTTCAAAATAGAGCATCTTACCCAGCTCAATTTTTTGAGGAGTCATTGGGTTGTCTGCAGGAACTGGAACTTTGTTGGGGAGTGGTTTCATCGCCCAGGCACTTACACTCATAAAAGAGGCAAGAACCAACAGGCTTTTTCTTAGATGCATTTGGCCTCCAGGTCAGTTAAAATTTAATTATATATGATTCAAGCACACGATAAACTAAAAGTTATAGTCATCTCAGACGGTACCGGAGAAACAGCGTCGGCCATTACTCGTGCCGCCATGGCGCAGTTTCAGGACAAAGAGATCTTTTTCACTCGCTACAAAAACATTCGTACCCGCGAGCAGATAGATGCCATTTTCCAAGAGGCTGCCATTCATCATGATATCGTCGTTTATACCATCGTTTCAGTTGAGTTGCGCGCCTACATCGCAGATCTGTCTAAGCGCGACCATGTCCGCTCAGTAGATGTCATGGGTCCCCTCTTAACTACATTTTCTAATTTCTTCGAATCTGAGCCTGACTACCAACCGGGTATTCTTCATGCAGTAAATGATCAATATTTTAAGCGGGTGGCAGCGATTGAATTTACACTCAATCACGATGATGGACGCAACATTAGTTCATTAGATGAAGCCGATGTTGTACTGGTAGGAATTTCAAGGACCTCAAAGACTCCGCTCTCAATGTATCTTTCCCTTGAAGGTATAAAAGTCGTAAATGTACCCATCGTTATGGGTGTAGATGTTCCAGAGAAGCTCTTTCAGATTGATCAACGAAAGATATTTGGTTTGACCATTGATTCAGATGCACTTTTCCAAATCCGTAAGAACAGACTTTCTCGCCTGGGACTTGCCAAGGACGAAGGCGACTATGCAGACATTGCGAAAGTAACTGAAGAAATTGAGTGGGCGAACAGAATCTTTGCAGAAAATAAACGCTGGCCGATTTTTAATGTGACAGGCAAAGCACTTGAAGAAACAGCTGCTGAAATTATCAAGCTTCTTAATATGAGAAAAGTAAACCGCTTTAAACAATCAAAGCGGTTCGATCCAAATGAAGATAAAGAGTAATTATTCTAGAAAATGTTTTTTATTTTCTTCGATTTGAAATTCAACTTTTTTCTCAGTCCCAAGAATCGGGTTAACAATCTTGGCCTGATAAGATCCTTCAGGAACCTGCAAATCCTTAAATGGAAGATCTCGTTCAATTAACTGACCACTTTCTTCGTAGATCAACTTTGAACCAGCGGTATAGTTCAGGGAAGTTGTTAGTAATCCAGTTCGTGCACGCTCTAGTTCCGGCACATTAATCACAGATGAATTGTTATCTTTAGTCAGAGTCACAGCACTGGTAAAAGGCTGAAATCCAGCTCTTTTTACCATTACGACAACCTCTTTATTTAATCCTACTTTAAGTGATGATCCTACATAATCAACTTTTGAGCCATCAACATAAACTTCCATCGAAACGTCTACGCCGCTCAGTACGATTTTCCCAAATTCCTCGGCAACGTGGGCAACCTGCGCCGGCCCACCCGACTGAACTCTTTTAGTGGTTGGAACCGAAGATATTGAGCGTGCAGCATCTTCACCGTGGATCATCTTGTGCAGATTGATTCCGATAATTCCTTCAACCATTTCCGGCTGGAGGTAAGCCACTGCAGCAAGTGAAGCTGCTATAATGATGATAATAATTGGTGACGATGAAGATCCATTGTCAGCATCCTGAATTTGTTTTTTTGAAATAACCCGACTGCTCGTTCTTTCTTTCTCGCCCTTCTTAGAGCCAGGCATCGACGAGTTAATTCTGGTATTCTTAGATGCCGGCTCACCCTTGCCGGGAGCACCTGGGCGACCAACCTTACGAGTACTGGTTTTTTCAGAACCCTTTAATTCAATCTCGATCCCTGAAGTCTGGCTGTCGGCTTCGCCAAGATCAATTTCACGAACTCTGATTCTTTCTTCGGCCTGAACCTTAATCCCGACATCTTTTTTCGATATTTTTCCCGTCTTACTTTCTTCTCGTTTCATTTCCTCAATATAGGCATTGGTATCAATTTTCCCATATTCAACAAATTTGTCTCTGTCGCTGGCGATTTCCGTCTGGAACAAGTCTTCAGCAAAAGTATTCAAGTCAGAGGCATTAAAATCAGGATATTGAGCGTATAGAAAACGCACGAGTGCACGGTTCAACTGATCAAGATTGTCGTAGCGATTAGCACGATCTTTCGATAGGGCCTTCATTACAATCGCATCAAGTTCTTTAGGAACCGACGGATTGATTTGTGACGGAGGTACAATTTTGCACGCCTGAATTTGTTTCAATACGGCAAGATCATTGCTCGCCTGGAAAAGCTTACGAGAACACAAAAGTTCCCACAAGGTAATCCCTACTGCAAACTCATCATAACGAGCATCCAGTTCAAGACCATCCAGATATTCAGGAGCAAGATAAGACAACTTACCTTTAATCGTACCAGCTTGAGTGGCTTCAGAATTGGTATTGGCCTTCGCAATACCAAAGTCAATCACCTTAACCGCACCATCATACGTAAGCATAATGTTGTGAGGTGAAATATCACGGTGAACGATGTTGTATGGCTTACCAGTCAATTTATCTGTAAATGTATGCGCGTAATGGAGACCAAGACACACCTGAGAAATGATGTAGCAAGAAATCTCAACTGGAAAAACAACTTTTTTCTCTTTAAGACGATCTAGATATTGCTTTAAGTTAGCACCATGGATGTACTCCATAGCGGTATAGAGCTGACCATTAGTTTTACCATAGTCATAAACTTGCATGATATTTGGATGAAGCATACCGAAGGTAATATTCAACTCATCCTGGAACATACGAACAAAAGCTTCATCATTTGAAAACTGAGGCTGAACCATCTTAACAGCAACCATCTTATTCGCTTGCTCACCCAAATAGCGGGCACGACAAATTTTCGCCATCCCCCCATCTACCAGGTGATCCAAGATAAGATACTTTCCGAATCGTTGAAATTTTTTGCTTTCGCTCATAGTGCCTCAAGTACCTATCGGTCATTAAGGGTAATTCTTAAGTACATTTGTTCGATATCTGAACTTTTTAGACAAAAATCGTTTAAATATTAAAGCTTTAGCTCTAAATGTCTAAAACCTGGGAAGTTAATCGCAAGATTTGAGGTACCTAACCGGGTGGGTGCCCGCTTACAGTAACCCATAAATTTATAACCCACAGTACGCCAATCGGCTGCCGCCGGGTGATTTCGTAAATAGGCCGCAAAGTTAGTTATAACCACGTCATCATAACCATTGAGTTTCATTTGTTCGCGAAAATTTACATGAGATATTTTAGAGGGGTCGGCACTGTAGGTAACAGTAACCAGCAGCTTCTCACACTTAGTGAAATATTCTTTCTCAGTCGCAGAAAACCAATTCGAAAATGGTGAAGCGGGGTCAGCGTGGTAAAACATGGCATCATAATAAAGAGTCATACCGTGGTACCAGCTCATGCGCTTGAAAGTGAGTACGTCCTTCCAACTCTCCTTCTGATAAATCCCGCCGCGAAAATCAACTTTGCCTGTGGTCGTTTGATTATAGGTTTTGTAACCAGCACAGCCCGCTAACCCTAACAAAATTAATAGCAGGATTCTCATGCTTGCTCCTTCAAAGTCTTTTCTATCCACTTCTTCATTGTTTCAAATATTTCGAAACGGTCAACTTCATTCCATAGTTCGTGTTGGTGCTCTGGATAATGGATCGTTTGGGTCAACTTCTTTTCGATTCCATGGGCGAAGAGCGCAGTACTTTCGGGGTCCACGACTTTATCCTCGCCGGCAATTAAAAACAGGCTCGGAATTCTTAAATAATAAGAAAGTCCGCGTATACGATTGCTCGCCTCAATCACTTCTTTGGCCATCCTGACGGTTATAAAACGCGGGATCAAGGTATCACTATCAAAATCATTTGCACGTTCAGGATCACGAGTTAAATCTTTTCCAGTGTAGATAATAGGCAAATGGAGTTTCCCAGAAAGCATGTCTAGCTTATTCAAAATGCCTTCAGATGATGGGCCCAAGGCCATTCTTGGTCTGATGCACGGGCTGGAAAGAACCATTCCATGAACTGGAAACTTCCATCCATAAGATGTATCCAGAATCCGGGTAAGAGCAATCAATCCCCCCATACTATGAGCAAGTATGATTGATTTAGTATCTGTGGTGTTTATAGACTGAGTAAAGTCACCTACGAGGTTCATATCATCGACGTAAACTTTAAAACCTGGAACATAGACTCTCGCCCCACCACTACGTCCATGCCCGATGTGGTCCCAGCTGGTGATTGCAACATCTTGTCCAAAGTTCCGGAGAACAAAGTTTATCAAATCAATATGTCGTGCGGAGTATTCCAGAGCGCCATGTACCAACAGAAAGTGCATCTTGGGTCTAAGGGAGCCATATTGCCTGATAAATATTTGAGACTCTCCATCACTGGAGAGGATCGAATGGTCCCGGGACGAAAATTGATTTAAAGCGGGTCTTGCCATTAATTTTCTTCAACGTATTTTTCTATAGCTCGTTTAGCTTCGTCGTTCAGTCCTTCAAATCGGAAAGAGAATCCTGAGTTCCCCTCAAGGACTCTCACGACTAAACCTGCGGCGGTAAAGTGATATTCTGTATTTTCAGGGTGAACGTTGATCGAGATTTTATCACCGGCCTGACCTTTGAAATCATCAACGAGAATCTGCATGCCACCAATCGAGATATCACGGCAGATTCCTTCAAAGAGTTTTTTATTGTTCTGAACAAAAAGTCTGGCAATAAAAGGTTTTCTCGCGGCCATACGACGGTCAGCATCCTTTATCGGAGGAGGAAGTTCCTGAAAGATGTCCTGATACTCGGGCAAATCCCCAAGAATTTTCCATTCTTTCATACCAGTGGTAAAAACAAACGTTTTACCATTGATTCTGTTTTCTTTATAAAGCAGCTTCAATTGTTTAAGAGAAAAAGGCCCATAGTCTGAATTGGCCCCGCCTCTGTCATTTCCAATACGAATAAAAATGCAGCGATCTTCCTGATCTAAATCTGAAAAGCTGAATTCTTTTGTTGGCATCATAGGAGCGGCAGGAAATGATTCTGGCACTGGAGTTGCTGCCACTTGAAGCTCGGGAACTTCTTTGATTTTTTTCCAGTTATCAAAACCTTTCTTCCACACAAAGTCTGAAGTAAGGAGTTCATTTTTTCCAATCATCGACAAAATAACGTCTTGATCAACTGGTCCCTGACGATTGCCATTTTGTACGTAATACCAATTTTCGGCCATAACTTCCCCAACCTATTGAAATAATTATTAATAATATCTTACCTCAGCTCCCTTTATATTTAGGTAAAAAGGCAATATTTTCCTCACCTTAGAGGTATTTCCGACTCAACTGCTACTACTACTTAGCTAAAGTTTTGAAAGCATTTAACCGAACGGTAAACTAGGAAACTCTTAAGGTGAGATTATGAAAATTTATTGGTCAGCTTTTCTTTCTTTACTACTACTCTTGGCGCTTGCCGGATGCGGGGCCGAACAGTTCGGTACCACTCCTCAATCGACCTCAAGTCAGTCGAATGCTCTGCAGGTTTACCAACAATCTTCGTGTTCGGGACATACCCTGATTAAACCTGCAGTGGATATCCTTTATGTGGTGGATAACTCTTCAAGTAATAATTGGATTTCAGGAAGCGTGAAAACCGCCATCCAAAATACAATTGGCAGTATTTCAAATCAATTTGATTATCGCGTGATTGGTACCCCTTTACTTGAGACAGCTGAAGGAAATGAGGACTATCAGGTCCTGGCCAAAGACGCTTCAAGCCTTCCAGGTTCAATTGCTTCATCAAAAGTTGTAAGTTCTGCCTCTCAATTTAACTTCTTCTCTAATGTGGTTAATGGTCAGGACGAAGCAGGTTTACGTAGAGTTCAAGAATTCATTGCCGGTCACCAGTCAGACGGTCTATTTAGACAGGGCGCTTACCTCTTTATTGTTTTAGTTTCAAACGGTCGTGATACTGAAGTTGAATCTTATGACCTTGCAACGTCTTCGACATTTCAGACCCCACAAAATGTTACCAATTTTAATAACAGAAAAGCTGCCCTCCTAAATCTTAAAACATATTTACAGTCCCAGCAGCTGCGTCTTTTCTCTGTTACCGCCAATACCAAATGTTCGCCGGTTAGAACTGGCTATTGGGCATCACCACTTTCTTATGCGGCCATGTCTAAGGGCCTCTATGACAGTCACCCGGGATTTCCCGCGAAGGCCAATGCCGATCATTATGATCTCTGTTCACAATCAGTCGTGAGTTCAGTCTTTACTGATGTAAATAGTACGATTCAACAAATCATTATTCCTCATACTTACAAATACTGGCCGATAACTTCCACAGATGGAGTTATTGATACTCAGGCCGGAAAAATTAAAGTTTATAAGAGTTCACCGAACTCAGCTCCGGTTGAATTAACCACAGGCTGGAGTTATTTACCAAATCCGGGTAATCAAAATACCAGAATTCTTCCTAGTGTGGGCGAGCCAACGAATCGGGCGCATTTGATTGAATTTGATTCAAGTCACTATGTCACCTATCCGGACTGTATCTCGATCTCTACCAGCTCAAATATTGAGTATTTCGGATACATTGGTATTCCTAAAATCCCGACACTCAGCTCAGTGATAATTAAAATTAATGGAGCACAGGTACCATCAAGTGGATGGACTTTTATGGCAGCTGAAGGTCAGCAAAACATTAACATCAAAGTGGCCCACAATGGATATCCAAACACGCCACCGGTCATGAGACAGGGGTATATGTTTAAGCTGACATCAAATTATTATTACAAATCAGGCGATAACGTTGAAGTATTCTACGTCCCGGCATCGAACTAACTGCCGGGCGTAGTTACGCCTTCTCTAGATTAGACTTTCTAACGGCATTCATGAAACGAATGATGGGATACATCTTCTGAGTTTTTGCCATATCTGCCTCAACAAAAACTTTCCCGTCCTTCATTAAGACTTCACCAAAAAGCCCCACGCTCTTTCCGTCATCTAAATGATCAGGATTGATGGAGATACTCTTGGCCTTAAAATCATCGATCACCGGATTGAGTACATAATACTTAGAAAACTTAGGCGCAAAATCGTCAGTGGTTTTTAAATTCGGAATATCAACCACTGGATTTGCCGGAAGCTTCTCTAACATCTTAGCGATAATCATTTCACACTTATCGGTGATTCTCATTTTCTTATCATCAGGAAGATGTCTTTCGGTGTTATAGAAAATAAAAATTTGTCGAATCAGATCAATATTTTTTAGGAGGAGCAGATTAGGAAATTTATCTTCATCGTCCGCAATTTCCATAATATTTAAGGAAACCAGTAGATTTAAAATAGATTCTAGTTTGGCTTCCATTATTTGATACATATCTGCAGTGTAAAGTGTAAGAGTCTTCCGGTTCACCGCCAGGGCTTGCCCCTTCACTTCCCCGTGCGCCTTAAAAACTAAAAACAAAGTGCCTAAAACTCTCATGACCTCAATGGGTTTCATGAATTCATAGGCTCCAGCATTTTTACCATAAGAAGCAGTTTGATTATCCTCCAGTTCTTTAATTCTGGAGTTTGCCTTCCGGAGTCTGGTGGCCAAAGTATTAATAATCGTTTTGAACCAAGGGTTGAGAGACAACATTGTCTTACCAAAGGCGAGAAATGAAATCTCAACAATCTCTACACCAGTGATCGCTGCAGCTGAGCAAGAGCGTTTTTTACCTGACCCATCTTCATCAAAGAAGGCCATCTCACCAATAACTTCCCCCGTGCGAAGAACGGCTATCTCAATAAAGCCTTTTCCCTTGGGTTTAAATAAACGAATCTGGCCTTTCTGAATGATGAAAAGAGATTCAGCGGGGTCACCATCATTGAAAAGGATTTCACCCGTTTTCAAGCTCCGAAGACCCGACTTTACTTGGGAAGCTGCTGGTGTGTCGGTTGACATTATTTTATCCTTTCAATAATCAAACTGAGAGCTTCTCCACCACCGATACAAATAGCTGTGCAGCCATACTTCGCTTTTTTCTTCTTCATAGCATTCATTAATGTCACCAGGATTCTTGCACCAGAAGCACCGATGGGGTGACCCAAAGCAACTGCTCCGCCGAAGACGTTAACCTTATCATGAGGAATTTTAAATTCTTTCATTGCGGCCATTGTAACGGCTGCAAATGCTTCATTGATTTCAAATAAATCAATCTGCTCCAATGTCAGGCCAGCTTTTTTAAGGGACTTGTTAATCGCTTCAACCGGAGCCGTTGTGAACCAAGTCGGATTCTGCGCGTTTGAAGCGTATCCAAGAATCTTAAATTCGGCCTGAGAAGCGTAAGCATCACCGCCCAAAACAACAGCTGCAGCACCATCATTGATGGTTGAAGCATTCGCTGCTGTAATCGTTCCGTCTTTTTCAAAAGCAGGTTTGAGTCCTGGCATTTTTTCAAAATTCGCTTTGAAAGGACCTTCGTCTTCCATTACGTCAGTTGTTCCACCTTTGGCCGGAACTTTAACTGCCACGATTTCATCTTTGAAAGTTCCTTCTTTAACCGATGCCTGAGCACGCTTAAAAGATTCAATCGCAAAGGCGTCCTGCTCTTCACGGGACATATTGTATTTTTTTGTGCACTCTTCAGCACAATTTCCCATGGCGCGATTTGTATACACATCCCACAAACCATCCCACTGCATAGAATCTTTCATTTCAGTTGGCCCGAACTTGGCACCAGAGCGTGAGTTCATAAGTATGTGAGGAGCAAGTGACATATTCTCCATTCCACCAGCTACAACAACCTGATTGTCCCCTGTCATAATCGAGCGCGCCCCAAGAATCACCGCCTGAAGACCAGAACCACAAACTTTGCCCACAGTTGTCGCCGGCACAGACTCTGGAAGGCCGGCAAACAGCAGTGCTTGCCTCGCTGGGGCCTGACCCACACCCGAAGTAATCACGTTACCCATAAAAACTTCATCAACTTTATTTTTTTCGATGTTGGCTTTTTGAAGTGCTCCTTCAATAGCAGCAGCTCCGAGCTTAGGCGCAGGAACTTGAGAAAGTGTCCCCATAAATGAACCGATAGGTGTACGAGCACCACTAAGGATATAAACAGCCATTTTTTCGTTCCTTGATAGAGAGAAAGATTGTCTTTCTTATTCGAATATTTTAATGAAGGGACAGATAAATTGCTACTAAATCTTAAATTGAGGCAGGTCGTCATGTTCGCCCGTAAAACAAGCTCTAAGAATGGAAAAAGTATACCTCAAGACTGGCTCGTGAGTTTTGGCATTCTCCTGAACGAAACTTACCAGAGTGAATGCGAAAAACACGCACGGACTTTTGATGTTTATGGTCAGATATACGATGAGGAGCTCCTGATCGTCGTTTCATGGATCTCAGAGAAAGATGAGTATATCGCTCCTATAACCTGTTTTTTATCATGTGAACCTGAACAGATGAAAGATGACACTAAGGTAAAGACCACCCAGATGAATTTTATCGACGTGGTCGGAATCTTCTTCGACGAAATTTTCGCTGCCGATGAATGGAATGAATTTGAACCGAACTGGCAGGAAGTAAATTACAAACAGGAAAACTACTTATTCAAGCTCTCCAGAGAAAATGTGAATTTAACTCTTGAAGCGAATAAGCTTTTAGGTGATGAGTTCTTAGCGATGGAAGAGATGGAAGACTCAGAAGAAAACGAAGACCCTGAATTTAATCAATAATCTTTCAAAAAAAAAGGCCCTCTTTCGAGGGCCTTTTTTTTAAAAAATTATTCGTCTTCGTATCTCAAGCTTGATGAGATCGTCTCAATTCCGATATCTCCATCATCATCATCATCATCCGAAAGATTTTCAAGTTCATCTTCTTCGAAATCAAACTCAGCAGTAATGTTGAGCTGGTGAAGAACTTTGTAGAACTCTTTATCGTCAGAAAGATCTGACATGAGAGATTCAATATATTTCACAGGATATTTAGAAATAAGCTCTTCAATATATTCCTGAAGTTTGCCTTCCTTAAGGATTTCACGTTTCTTTAAAGTCGTTTTCTGATTACGGATGTAATGAAGACGGCAATAACTTTGAGTTGAGCGAATGTTGTCACAACCTTTCTCGATACACTCATCATTTTTTGAATCAATGAAAAAATCCATCGTTCCAATTGATTCAGCAATTTCTTTCCAGTTGAAGTGCTCTCTTAACTCTGCGATCTCGTCAGCAATTTTGCTTTCAAGATCTGCAAGCATAGCATTTTGATATTTCTTAGAAATCTTTGGAGCGAAAGCTTCAACGTGAACATCGTCTTCTTCGTAAGCTTTTTTACCAGACTTCTTAACTGCTTTAGACTTTTTATAATCTTCTTCAAATTCATCAATATCATCATCTTCGCTTGATTTACGTGCTGATCGCTCTTCGCCGAATGCAGGTTCATCATCGGGTCCGAGATCAATGTCCCCGTCTTCGTCTTCATCGTCTGCGTATTTGCTTTTGGAAGGCTTACCTTTCTTTCCAATATTCTTGGCTTCTTCTTTGTCCTGCTTAGCTTGAAGCTTGGCATTCTCTTTGTCTTTTTTCGCCTGTAGTTTGGCGTTTTCTTTCTCTTTCTTTTCCTGTTCCTTAGACTTCTTCTTTTCAGCTTCTGCTTTTAATTTTTCTTTTGCAGCGAGAGCTTTTTCTTTGGCTTCAAGATTTTTTTTCTCTTTGAGCTCTTTATCTTTTTGTTTTTTAATCTGCTCTTTAGTCAAACCTTTAGGCATAACCTTCGCAACCAGTTTACCGGCAGTCTTAAGGAGTGAGCCCTTGATAGTTTTCGGTGCAGGCTTAGCTGCTTTCTTTTCAACTTTTTTAGGTGCTGCCTTTTTTACTGGAGCCGCTTTTTTAGCTGGAGCTTTTTTGGCCATTTTAACTTCTTTTTTAGGAGCAGCTTTCACTGGCTTCTTGGCCGCAGATTTTGCTACTTGTTTCTTTGCTGGCATCTTAGCAGCAGGCTTCTTTTTCGCCATGTTTTTCTCCCTAAAAAATAATAACTGACTACGCTAATAACGTATAAAACAAATTTAGTGGAAACTCTAGCAAAGGGAGTGCCCCTTTGACGAGAGGTTTTTAATGGATCGCTTTCAATTCGGAGCTAGCAATTACCATACGCTGGACCTCTGAAGTCCCCTCGTAAATCTCGGTAATCTTAGCATCCCGGAAGTAGCGCTCAACTGGGTACTCTTTTGTATACCCATTTCCTCCGCACAGCTGAATCGCTTTAGTGGTAATCCACATAGCTGATTCTGAAGCAAAAAGCTTCGCCTGGGCCGATTCCTTGGAATAAGGCTGCCCTGCATCTTTTAGAGCAGAGGCATGGTAAATAAGAAGTCTTGAAGCTCCGATTTTAGTACTCATGTCCGCCAGCATAAACTGCACACCTTGAAGGTCAGAAAGTGGCGCACCGAATTGAACACGTTGTTTAGTGTAACGGATAGCGTAGTCAAAAGCGCCTTGAGCAATGCCCAGGGCCTGGGAAGCAATTCCAATTCTTCCGCCGTCTAAAGTCGCCATCGCAACTCGAAATCCTTTTTCAGCATCACCAAGAAGCGCGTCTTTAGGGACTTTCACTTTATCAAAGGCCAGCTGGCACGTTGAAGAGCCACGGATTCCAAGTTTGTCTTCTTCTTTAATGATCGAGTAACCGGGAGTTGAAGTTTCAACAATAAAGGCTGAAATCCCTTTGTAATCCGGTGTCTTTTTAGTTTTGGCGAAGACGATGCAAATAGAAGCTTCTTTACCGTTAGTAATCCAGTTTTTAACACCGTTTATTTCCCAGTGGTCACCCTTGTCTTCAGCAAAAGTCGTGAGGGACCCGGCATCTGATCCCGCATTTGGTTCAGATAAACAGAAGCAACCAATCCACTCTCCAGAAGCCATTTTAGGAAGATATTTTTGTTTTTGAGCTTCGGTTCCGAAGTTTAATATTGGCCAAACTGCGAGTGAAGTATGAGCTGAAATCAAAACACCTGTAGAAGCACAGTTGCGCGAAATTTCTTCGACAATCAGAGAGTAAGACAAATAATCCAGGCCAGCACCACCGTACTCTTCAGGCACGTATGACCCAAGAAAACCGTTCTCGGCCAATTTATTGATGAGTTCCTTAGGAATATGTCCTTCATGGTCTATTTTCATCGCCAAAGGTGCAACCTCTGAGTCCGAAAACTTTTTAACCATGTCCCGAATTTCTTTGTATTTTTCATCTAACATCATAATATTTTTCCTTTAAAATCAGCCTTACGTTTTTCAATGAAAGCACTCGTTCCTTCAATCATATCTTCCGTCTGAAAGATATTACCGAACGCTTTTCTCTCTTCAACTAAACCTTTTCCAATCACTTGTTTCGCCTGATAAATGGCGCATGATGAATTTTTAAGAGTCATCTTGAACCAGTTTTGAGCTTCAGCTAAAAGTTGTGCTTTATCTGAATAAACGTCCAGAGCAATTCCTAACATTTTAGCTTCATCACTTGTGACATTACGACCAGAGAACATGATCTCCTTGGCCCTTCTCTCTCCAACAATTTTCGCCAGGCGCTGAGTTCCTCCAAAGCCAGGAATGAGTCCAAGCTTAACTTCCGGCAAACCAAACACGGCATTTTTTGAGGCGAAAATAAAATCGCAGGCAAGCGCCATTTCAAATCCCCCACCAAGAGCAAATCCATTTACACAAGCGATGCATGGGTAAGGGAGTGCTTCAAAGGCGAGAGTGACCAGTTGACCTAGCTCAGAGAAGGCCAAAGCTTCTCCAGAGTCCATGGGTTTCATTTCAGCAATGTCAGCTCCAGCAATGAAAGCCTTTTCGCCTTCACCTGTGACAATGAGGCCACGAATAGGGGCCACTCTTAATTCAGTCAGGGCTCCTTTTAGTTCGCGCAGGACTTGAATGTTAAGAGCATTGAGTTTGTCGGGACGATTGATAACCAATACGCCGATCTCATCACTCACATTAAAACTAAGTGTTTCAAAATTACTTATCATAAATATGGAATCCTTTTCCGTTTTTGCGTCCGTATCTTCCGGCAGCTACGTACTGCTTAAGAAGCGGGCACGGGCGGTACTTCGTATCAGCGAGTCCGTCATGCAAAACGTTCATAATCGCCAGACATGTATCTAGACCAATAAAATCCGCGAGCTCAAGGGGACCCATCGGCTGATTTGTTCCGAGCTTCATTGCTGTATCGATGTCCTTAGCGGTGGCCACTCCTTCATAGAGAGCGTAAACAGCTTCATTAATCATCGGCATAAGGATGCGGTTTACAGCAAATCCCGGGTAATCCTGAGCGCGCACGAAAGTCTTGCCCATTTTTTCTGAAACTGCGGCAACAGTATTAAAGGTTTCGTCCGAGGTCTCCAGACCGCGAATTCCCTCAACTAGCTTCATCACCGGAACGGGATTCATAAAGTGCATGCCTACAACCTGTTGTGGTCGTTTAGTCGTGGCAGCAATTTCAGTGATTGAAATAGAAGAAGTGTTACTGGCAAGGATGGCTTCCGGTTTGACCGCTTCATCCAGCTTTTTAAAAATATCAAATTTAAGTTCTTTCTTTTCAGTTGCTGCTTCGATCACCAGATCGCAGTTTTTAAGATCTGCCATTTCTGCGGTGATTTTAATGCGCGAGTAAGCTTTGGCAGCTTCATCGGCGCTCCATTTTCCTTTTTCGACACCTTTGTCTAACTGCGTCTTAATAAATGTGTATCCAAAATCCAGCGAATTCTTAAATGCATCAAAAAGAACGACCTCATAACCGGTCTGGGCAGCAACCTGTGCAATCCCGCGTCCCATCTGCCCGGCCCCAACAATTCCGATTAGTTGAATGTTTTTCATTTCAGAAAATCCTTGTTTCAATTTCAAAATAAAGTAGAGAAAAAGTACCCTATCCCACGGCTTTTGCCAAAAGGTATGCGACTGATTTTAAACAATCTATTCCTGAACTCTTGCCATAAAGGTCGAAAGTGGTTTATAACATCGCAATATTTTGACAGAACGACCATTTAGGAGAACGCAGTGGCCAATCACAAATCATCAGTAAAAAGAGCAAAACAAGAAAAAACTCGTCGTATGACGAACAAAACTAAAACAGCTAAATCTCGTACAGCTGTTAAAGCACTTAAAGATGCAATTGCTAAAGGTGATAAAGTCACAGCAAAAACGCTTCTTCAAAAAGCTCAGTCACTTCTAGCAAAACTTGCTAAGTCACCAGCAATGAAAAAGCAGACAGCTTCTCGTAAGACTAGCCGTCTCACTAAGCAAGTAGCATCAATTAAATAATTTGCTATTGCCCCTTGATTAAAACAAAATTGAACCCAAAGTATGAATAATACTTTGGGTTTTTTTATTTCAGGAGATTTCATGAAATCGACAATTGTAATGCTTCTATTGTCCCTCTTTCTCGTTTCTTGCGGACTTCAATCAATTCCTACTGCCAACAATGCTGTGGAAGGAACTTGGGCCGAAGTACAAAACCAATATAAAAGACGCTCAGACTTGATTCCCAATCTGGTTGCGACTGTTAAAGGATATGCCGGTCATGAAAAAGAGACTCTGGAAGGAGTTATCGCTGCCCGTGCTAAGGCCACTGCCATCAATGTTGATGCAAAAGATCTTAATCCTGAAACGATGAAAAAATTCCAGGCAGCTCAAGGGGAACTTTCTCAAGCTCTTGGTCGCTTGATGGTTGTTTCCGAGAGATACCCTGACCTTAAGGCAAATGAAAACTTTAAAGGTTTACAGGCACAGCTTGAAGGCACAGAAAACAGGATCGCGATTGCTCGTCGCCGGTACATTGAATCAGTTCAGGAATTTAATAATCTTGTGACGGTTTTCCCTACAAGCCTTACCAATTCTCTGATTCACCACTTTGAGAAAAAACCTCAGTTCACAGCAACTGAGACTGAACAGAAGACTCCAGAAGTTAAATTCTAGTGAGATATATTCTTTCTCTTATTCTTCTTTTGTCTCTGGACGTATGGGGAGCTGAAATTCAGATCCCCGCTCTACGTTCTCCTGTTATGGACGAAGCTAACTTCCTGACTCCAGAGGAAGAGCAAGACCTAAGTCAGCTGGCCTATGAGATTCATACTCACCAAGGTCCACAGATCACAATTTTTACCGTCAATGACATGCAAGGTAATGAAATCGAGGAATTTTCCATCCGAGTTGGTGAAAAGTGGCAACTTGGTACCAAAGAGAAAGGAAATGGAATTCTTATCATCATTGCCAAGAGTGAACGCAAGATGCGCATGGAAGTCGGCGAAGGCATTGAAGGCGAAATAACTGACTTCGAGGCTAACCGCTACATCACAAATGTTCTCGCTCCTTATTTCAAGCAGGGAGAATTTCACAGTGGCTTAAAGCTTGTGATGTCGGACATTGCCCGTGTTTTTAATATTCAGCTCAAAGAAGGCAATCGAATCGTTCGCCGTTCAACACGCATGAGATCGATTCCAAAGCCACTGGTCATAGCCTTTCCTTTTTTGATTGGTATTTTGATTGTTGGACAAATTCTTTTATCTAAAAAACCAGTCGCTCGTGGACTCTTTACTGGCGCAGGAATGGCCGGTGTTGGATTTTTTGTTGGTGCAGCTGGATTGGCCATGATTGGTTTCATGTTTTTGATGGGACTTTTGATTGGAATGATTGGCCTGCAAAATTTACTCTTCGCCCTCGCATCAGGGACTAGCAGTCATCGTGGATATCACGGCGGCGGCGGTGGCTTTGGCGGCAGCAGTGGTGGTGGTAGCTGGGGCGGTGGAGGCGGCGGCTTCTCAGGCGGCGGATCTTCGGGGAGTTGGTAATGAGAAATATTTTAATTCAAGACGATGTTGCTTTAGTCGAATCAAAGCTCAAACAATTTGAAAATAATACGGGTTGCGAGCTGCTACTCGTTATCACGAATGCTTCCGATCCTTATCCAGGAGCTTCCTGGAGATTTGGTTTGATTGGTGGTTTTGTCGCTTCTCTCATCTTTAGTTATTACCTTGAATTTCATTATAGCTGGATGTGGCCGGTAAGTTTTCTAGTCATCTCCCTTTTCATGACCTGGCTTGGGCATTTTGACTGGGCAAAACAAATGGCACTAAGTGATTGGGAAGTTCAAAGAGAGTGCAAAGAAAAAGCTGTCGAGTATTTTCATACTCTTGGGACATCAAAAGTATCCCATAAAGTCACTGCCATGATTATGGTTTCCACCCTCGAAAAAAACATTCAACTTCTGATTGATGAAAAACTCAAAACGGAAGTGACTCAAGCCGAACTCGATGAGCTGATTGAGATCATGAAAACTCATTTTAAAGTTGGGAACGTGGGTCTTGGTCTCATCAATAGCATTAGTAAACTTGAAGAAAAAATCCTGAAAGATTTCAACGGTAAAGTGAGTGAGGCACATGCCTCCGAATTATCAGACACTATCCATTTTATTAATATCTAATTACTTTTCGAGTTTCAATCGCTGATGCCATTCAGCGATTGATTCCTTCGGATACCCTTCAAAAACTAAATCTTTTGGCCCTTTCTGAAGTTTGACCCACCTTGATTTAAATTCTGTCATCACGTGAGTTGTTTCTTTGGGCGCCGGCAGTTCAGTGTCAATGGCAGAAGCGAAGGGATGAATCAATTCGGGCCAGGTCTGATCATAAAGCCAAAGACCCGATCCACATTTTTTACAAAAATTTCTCTCGCCCGTTTTACTTGAATGATAGATTCTGACATTTTTTTTGCCCTTAACAATCAGCGATTTAGCGTCCCCAGCAAGATTGATAGCATATCCTCCACCACCCTGAGTCTTGCGACAGATGCTGCAATAACAACGTTGATAGGGATAGGGGTGCTTGGAGTTCAGAGAAAATTTTACCGCTTTGCAAGAACAGGAGCCTTTGAGTTTCATGAGGACCTCCTTTTATCACCCTATTTTTAACATAAACACGTAGCCAAAGCCCCGCCACGACGACATAATTTTGGCCTAACGTCATTTTTTGATGATAAGGATTTCAATGAAAGCACTCGCGCTACTTATTTTTTTCACCACTACTCTTCATGCATCGATCGAGAGTTTAAGTTATAAAATTCAACCAGGAAAACTTCATCAGGGTGGAACTCTCGAAGCTCTGGTCGTTAAAACTGATCTTGAAAAAAATGTGATGGAAGTACTTATAAAGTACGATGTTGTGAAAAAGCCGATGGTTCCAGTGTCGGCTGAACTTCTAAAAAGTTCTATGACTCTCGAACTACCACTCGAATTCCAGGACGAGCGCGGCTACCTGGATCTTGAAATTTCCAAAGTAAGAGATTCTGAAAAGGCTACGATTCACCACGCTGGCCGCGTGACTATCGGAGCGCTTAAAGATGCTCACCACATTCGTATTTTGAATAAACGCGGTAAGTTTGAATGTGACCTCTATTACCACCCTTCAGTTCCAGAACTGGGCTGGCCTCAGGTCAGACTGTTGTTGAACGTGGCCATTCTGAAGAATTACGAGATGAAAGCTGACCTAAAATAGCTTCTAAATTTTCAATACCATGTAATGTCTTCATGGTGTCCTAACTTAATTTGATTCAACGCCTCTCAACTCATAAGATCCGGAAAAACCATCTCATTCCAGGATCTAAGATGAAAAATAAAAAACTCTTTAGTTTTTTAAATCTATTAGTTTTATCCGCTCAAATGGCCCACGCGAGCTTGCCTCAGTGGTCATATGATGCCGGGCCAGATCCAAAAACGAAATTAGGCAAAGAAATTATTGATCTGGTGGCAGCGATTCCGAATATGCCAGAAGTCTCCATGAAGATTATGGCCGAGCAAAAATTCAGACCAGCATTTGGTCCAGTTAACTGGCGCATGCTTCAGGGTAAAAACAAAGTAAAAATTCTGTTCATTGGTCAGGACGCTACTCATATTGCGGAAGCCGCAGGAAGAACAGCGACTGCAGGCTTTGGTGGGCGGGCCCAGGATCTCGCCGCTTACTTCGGAGTTAACGAAGGAGCAGCCTTCATCAATACTTTCGCTTACACCATTCAGGGACAATACGGTGCCTATCAAACGCCCTATGTACTCCGTGGCCAGGGTAAAGATACTCTTCGTTTTGGAAACTTTGTTGATAATGAACTGTGGTTAATGAGTCAGGATCAGGCATCGCCAATGGTAAAATGGAGAAATGATCTGATTGATTGGATCATTCGTAATAATAAAGATTCTATCAAGCTGATTGTCACCTTTGGTGGCGCTGCTCGTGATGCAGTGGCCACTTATATAGAATCCAAGGGTGCCAAAGTTGGTGCTGTTCATGAAAACGAAATAAAGAATATTCAAATTGCTGAAACGGGTATGGTGTACGCTGGTGGCAACAATGAATTCCCCATCGTGCTCGACGAGAACGGAAAAGATCTTTACGCAAAACAAATGGGAAGAAAGATTGATTACACTAGGCCTGAAGAACAAGAGGCAGTTAAAAAAGACATTAGTGAAAATTTTGAAACCTATAAATCAAAGATGATCTTCACTAAGGGTGGACCAAATAAAAATGGTCTCCTGAACCCAGCACAAATTGATGGCTATGATTTAGATAAAATTCATCTTAATGGTCAGAACACACGATCTTTGAGAGGAATGAAACTTAAAGACGGGTCAAATGTCACGACAGAACTCCTGGTAGTTGAACTTCCCCACCCCACCTTCTTAAGTAACATGACTCCTCCCGAAGCTTCTAAAAAAGTTGCTGAAAATCTAAAAGAGATTCAGCCTTATACGGAAAAAGGATGGAAAATCAATGCTGATCCTGGGATGACCAACAGCTATGCTAATGGCCAGGCCTATAGATATGCCCGCAAAGATATTGGCCCCGAATACTATGACTTCGGTACGCCAGGAACCCGCATGGTTCCGGTATCATCTGCCAGTCGCATGAGTGGCAATTCTCACGTGATTATTTTTGGAACAAGAGAGAGAGCGAAGTTTGACAACAAAACCATTGAGGCCATGACCAAGGCCCTCCCGGCGGAAAGTTTCTCTGCAGATGAGTTGTTCGTTGCCCGTCCAAGATCGGCAGCCCTTCGTTATATTTTTGATGCTGGCCCGGGGGAAGTCTTTGCCAAAATAATGAAAGAGAATTTAGATCTTAAATTAATTTTCAAAGAGAAGCCCGGAAAGACTGAAGCCAAAGATGGAATTGAAGCCTTCATGGTTAAGAGTTCCCCGGAGAACGCTGACTTTGGCCACTACCGTGGAACATTTAATTCTCCCAAAGTAATAATTGTTGCCGATCCCCACGGATACGATGACCTTATCACTTCACGCGCCTTAACCGGCACTCGTGGCCAGTTTCTCCACCGCATGATGGTTGATGCAGGGATCAACGATAAATATCTTGTTCTTAAAACGGTTCCCTTCGGAATGGATAAGGCCTCTACTGAGGACTGGGACCAGACGCTCAAAATCACTGAAGAATATAGAACAAAACTTCTTCTTTCAGTCATGAATGAATCAAAACCCTCCATGATTATTGCAGATGGAGTCAATGCACAGAAGGAAGTCGCCCGCATTCTTAAAGGGTCAGCAGTTAAAATTATTAATATGGACCGATCCGGGGATGATTCAGCTGATGTAAAGTCTCTTGCAAAAGTTCTTGGCGCTAATCTATCTGGTGAAATGGCGAATATTCCCCGCTCCCATCTTTCGTTTTACGCGCGCGTTTGGGAAGGAACTTCGGGTGACAGAGTTCTTGCCGCCTATGACGGCTACCGTGGGTTTGCTTTCGCAGAGGTTGCACCTGCTTGGGCGTGGAATCAGCAACAAAACTTTAAAGCCGATCCCAACGTTAACGTTGATGAGTTACTTAAAAAGCTTGAAGAAAGTAACCTTCCGATGCCTGGTGAAAAGATCCCTCAGTTTTTAAAACGAGTCGATGTTGACCCGGCACTTTCCATGATCCTAAATTTTATAAACATAAATCAAATAAACTTTTTGATCACGTCTTCAAGGTGAGAATCAAACTCTCCCTTTAAATACCAGTCTGCGGCTTCGCCGTACTTGTACTTTAGACCTAAATAGTTCTTAAGAGACGAGTAAATTTTAAACAGGTCCTCTCGCCGCTCTTTATCTCCGACGCAGGACTTGATGTTGGATCTCACCGCTTGTGACAAGACGAGGTCCTCGCGGGCCGAGTTGTCGATATCCACGAAACGGCCGGTAGTTTCCGAGAGCGTTTGAGACAGATCCCCCAAAAGCTCAGTAACTTTTTGATAATCAAGTTCTGAGTTCTCAAAGTTCTGACAAATCTCCCCACATAACTCTTCCAACTAAGTGTTCGCCTTATGTTCATCAACCAGCGTCTGTACAACTGCTGGATCCGAGAGAGTCGAAATATCTCCCAGTCCGTCATACTCCGATGCTGCAATTTTCCTTAGGATTCTGCGCATGACTTTACCCGAGCGAGTTTTAGGAAGTGCATGAGTTATATGAATTTTATCAGGAGCCGCAAATCGGCCAATTTTATCTCTTACAACTTCTTTGATACTTTCAATTAGTTCAGGCGAAGAATTTTTAGAATCATACAAAATAATGTAAGCATAAATGCCAACACCTTTAATCTCATGAGGCATTCCGACGACCGCCGATTCAGCAACTTCATCATGCTCCATTAAGGCACTTTCAATTTCGGCGGTACCAAGTCGGTGTCCGGAAACGTTTAAGACATCATCAATACGTCCTGTTATCCAGTAATATCCGTCCTCATCTCTGCGGCAGCCGTCGCCTGTGAAATAAAGTCCAGGATATTGAGAAAAATATGTTTCAACAAATCGAGCATGATCTTTATAGATCGTTTTTGATTGTCCCGGCCAAGTTGCCTTAATACAAAGGGCACCTTCAACATTATTCCCCTTTAGTTCTTCGCCTGTTTCGGGTTTGACGATTACAGGCTGAACTCCAAAGAAAGGTAGCGTTGCTGAACCGGGCTTAGTTGGTGTGACACCCGGAATAGGAGTAATCAGAACCCCTCCTGTTTCAGTTTGCCACCAGGTATCCACAATATCACAGCGTCCGTCGCCCACAACATCATGATACCATTTCCAAATTTCAGGATTTATTGGCTCCCCCACAGTTCCCAGAATACGAATTGAAGACAAATCATATTTCTTCACCCAAGAATCACCAAACTGCGCCAGTGTTCTGAGTGCAGTAGGAGCAGTGTAGAAAATATTTACTTTTAAATCCTTCACCATTCGCCAGTAGCGACCAGCATCAGGGTAAGTCGGAACTGATTCAAATAGAACTGAGGTTGCTCCATTGGCCAGTGGACCATAGACAACATAAGAGTGGCCTGTAACCCAGCCAATGTCAGCGGTACAAAAATAAATATCATTTTCATGGTAATCAAAAACATATTTATGCGTGTAAGTAGCATATGTTAAGTAACCACCGGTCGTATGAACCACCCCTTTGGGTTTTCCTGTTGAGCCAGATGTATAAAGGATAAAAAGTGGATCCTCAGAATCCATTTCAGCACAAGGTGCTACAGGACGATATTTTTTTACTTCTTCTTCGTAATTTAAATCCCTTCCCATCACCATTGGGACTTTGGTGAAAGTTCTGTGAACTACTAGAACCTTCTCCACACACTTCACTCCCTCAAGTGCTTCATCCACGATTGCCTTAAGTGGAATAGCTTTTCCGCCGCGCAGACCTTCATTGGCAGTAATCACTATTTTGCATTCAGCATCTAAAACTCTGCCCTTGAGAGCATCAGCACTAAAGCCCCCAAATACCACCGAATGAATTGCACCTATTCTGGCACAAGCTAAAACCGAATAAACCAATTCAGGAACCATGGGGAGATAAATGCAAACTCTATCCCCTTTTTTGATGCCATAGGCTTCTAGCAAGTTGGTGAGGCGACAAACGTTTTCATAAACTTCTTGGTAGGTAATATGTTGATACTCACCAGGCTCATCCTTGGCCCAAATGATGGCATCTTTTTTTCCTCGCTTCTCAAGATGTCGATCAAGACAATTATAGGCAGCATTGATTTTTCCTTGTGGGTACCAGGAATAATTAACGCGTGAGAAATCTCCTTGTGTCGCTCGAGTGGGAAAGGTAAACCAATCCATATTTTTTGCCGCCTCCAGCCAAAATGCTTCAGGCTCACTAACTGAGCGCTTATACTGCTCTTGGTAGGCTTCAATTCCTTTTAAATAGGATTTCGACTCGATGGCCTTCTTAACCGGTACGCTTGCAATTTTCGTCATAACCATTCCTTTGAAGTAGATAGATTCTGACATAAGGCGCACTTCATTTAAAGATGCGTCTGTGCTAAAATTCTCAAGATGCAATATTTTAACATCCAAGTAGCCTCTCAACTATCCGGCGTCGCCTCAGCAACCATCAGAGCTTGGGAAAAACGTTATAATGCGGTGGTTCCAGAGCGTGCCGAAAACAAACACCGACTTTATTCTGAAACTGACATTGAAAAACTGGCATTACTTTACCGCCTAACCGAGATAGGCCAAGGCATCGGTAAAATTGCTCATTTAAACCTCGCAGATCTCAAAGAGATTTATAGCCGTTTAATGCACCGGCCATATGACGAAAAACATGTGGTGACGCCAAATCACGATAAAATCGATATCGAAAAGATGTTGGGGAATTTTTATCTGGCACTGGCTGCCTATAAACTCGACATTCTTTCCCACGAGCTAGAAAAAGCTAAGTCATTAATGAGCCCTAGAGAGTTATGCCTAAATATACTCATTCCTTTATTTCAGGAAATTGGTAACAAGGTTTACCGAAAAGAACTTACGATCGCTCAGGAACATACCTTGAGTGCGCTGGTGAGATTTTATCTCGGACAAATGATTGGCCAGCATTACCAGAAGACTCTTCTGCGAGATGAACTAATTTTGATTACCACTCCCGAGGGTGAATTACACGAAGTGGGAATTTTAGGTGCTGCACTTTTGTGCGTTCATTACGGGTTAAAGATTGTTTATCTTGGGGCCAACTTACCTGCTGAATCTCTCGCTGAAGCTGCCAACGCACTCCATCCCAAGGTGATACTTTTAGGGACGACGAGATATGAACTTAGTCAGCAACAAACTCTTGATGATTATCTGAAAAACTTAAAAGTGCACCTTTCATGTTCTCCAAATTTGTGGATCGGCGGGAATATACAATCCGATGCTCGTGCGGGATTGGAGAAGAAAAAAAATCAGTTTTTTTCCTCTCTCAATGCCTTGGATGATTTTTTAGCGAACTTCTAGTTGTACTTATTCAAATTCTTTCGAGTAGGCAATTCGAAGAACATATTCACGTGACAGGCCAGGGTAAGGGCCTGCTTTATAGTCGCCTTCCTTAACATAAGGCTGGGAGTAATAGATATTGTTATTAAGCAGGTTATTAATTCCTGCTCCAACTTCCAAACCTTGAAAGAATAAATCTTTATAATTTGCAAACAATCTGACTTGCAATATATCTTCCAGCCTTTTTTCAGAAAACGATCCCTCGCCGTATGCATATCCATAAATGCCTGAGAATAAAGTCGCTGAAGGAGTCAATTCAAATTTTTCAGAAAACCGAATGGTATCACTTAAATAAAGTTTGTACTTGGGAGAGCCTATAAGTGCGGAGCTATTTTCACTCGACTTAAATGGATCAGCTTCGAGAGAGTCAACTTTATAGGTAAACAGGCTAATTTTCCCATCATGAATTCCCTGTTTGATTTGAAATTCAGCAGATCCTCCAAGAGTCGACACATGATCATAATTGTTGTAATGCTCGGTATTGTTGCCTGAATCATATGAGTAAACGATGATATCTTTAACATTCGTTGAAAAGACCAAAAATCTCAATGTCTTGTTTTTATCAAACTGATAACCGTATTCCATTTCCCCCGTAGTTGAAATTTCCGGTTTTATATCATCATTCAATGAAATATTTTCAATTACTGGGGCACGAAAGGCTTTAGCATACAAGGCTTTGACGTGAGATTTCCCCATCACTTTTGTAAGCCCAAGACGTGGAACAAATGTATCATTAAATGCACTTGGCTTATCATATCGAATGCCGCCAGTAAAATTTGCAAAACTAGAAGCAACATCAAACTGTGCAAAAGCGGCTGAATTCCTTAGGACCGCAACATCCGAATTATTATGACCAAAGACATCGGGAGTTCCGTTATGGTTTAATCTATTTAAAATGTGACTTGTTTCCTGAGAATGCTCTAGTCCTGCATTCACTTTCGCCTTGGAATTCAAATCATATTGTATTTTTAAACCGTAAAGCTTTCTTTCGACCTGACGTCTCCAGCTATTTGTGTGCTCCACTTCATTTTTAGTGTCTGGCTGATAATAGGGCAGCTGGTTCTTGCTGCTATAATACATGTGGAGATTAAAATCATTTGTAATATAATCCTGAAAACCAAGCTGAAATGTGTCAGTCAAATAGTTTTTGGGAACTGGCCTGCGTACACCAGCACCAGACGAGTTTTCTAGATCTCCCCATAAAACGACATTTTCAGTTTTATGGTCATCTCTAATGCTATTAAAATAGAATGAACGATAATTGACCCTAGTATTTAAATACGCACCACCTATCTTGGAATTACCATTGCCAAGATTCGCAGAAACACCATTTTCATCGACATAGTTTCTGTCAGAAAAATTTGCTCCATAAACCATACCTTTAACACTTGCTGATAAGTTGCCACTTGTCTGCCCAATCATAAAATTGTTTGTGTTATTTGCAAAATCCTTTGATGTCCTAGAGTACGTGCTAGATAAAGATCCACCTTTCAAGTCAGCGCCATGTTTCGTTGTAATATTTATTACGCCCAGCTCAGCAAAACCACCATATATAGCAGAACCAGGACCTCTAATAACTTCAACTCTCTTAATATGCTCGGCCGGATAATGATTGGATATTAGGATTGTTCCGTAAGATCGTTCATTCATCTCAAGACCATCGATCAATAGAAGAATCCTTCCTTCTTGCGCCCAAATACCACGCATAATAATTGAAATATTGCCCAAAACATCATGCCCAAATGTAATACCTGGGACAGATTCAAGTACTTCTTTTAAATCCCTTGCTCCCAAGCTTTTAATCTGTTCGTCAGTAATTACTGTAATAATGCCAGGCGCTTCTCTAAGCGACTTGCTCGTCTCCGTCGCTACACTCACTTTCACTTCCATTAGGTCTTCTAAAGCCATATCATTTAAGTCTACCGCACCCTGACAAAATCCGACTAAAGAAACCAGAACGATGGAGAAATAAGATATTCTTAATAAAAACATGCAATCCCTTCAAAGATTAATTTCTCTTAAGTTTAGATTTTTTAGATGAATAAAACAAAACGGAAAAAAGTTCCCGCTAGAATGAACACTCAGTCGAAGCGATAATTTGCATAAACAAAATCTAGGATTTTTTTGAGTTTATTCACAGTGATTAAATATTTATTGATCTTTGCCGTGATACAGACAACAAGTCTAAACGCGGCAGAAATAAGCTTTAGAAGTATGCAAGTAGCTTATATTCAGAAATTTACTGCTTACATCGAATGGGGACAAAGAGCAGATGACGCATTTGAAATAGCCGTAATCGACGACAATGATACTTTTAAAGAAATGGAAACTGCATTTAAGGGAAAACTAGTAGAAAACCGTAAAGTTATCGTTTTGGATGAAGCAAAACTAACAAAAACATGTGAAATTATCTATATCCCTAAGATAACCAAGTCAATAATGGATAGACTTAAAGAAACTTGTTCTGAAAAAGCTCTTATCATATCCCAAGACCCAAGAGGACTCCAAGAAAAAATCATTATTAATTTCTTTTTGGAAGATGATGGCAGAGTCCGCTTTGATATTAATAACACGCAGGCGAATTTGAACCAAATTAAAATCAATTCGAGGCTGCTGAACCTCGCTAGATCTACAAAATGAAAACGAAAGACCTTCGTAGTCACCTACTTAAAGTTCAAGCCGTGCTAACGGCAGTGGTAATTTTTATCGCTTGGTTTTTTGTAACCATCAATGATTACTATATTTTCAAAAAACTCTCTATTCAAAATTTCGAAACTACTTCACGAATACTTTCAAGAAATCTTACCACCTGTCTAGCATTCAAAGATCAAAATGAGTGCCAGAGAGTTTTAAATACATTATCCACCGAAAAAAATGTTATCAAAGCTGTTATCGTTAACCAAGCAGGAAAAGCTTTTGCTGAATTTGCCAGGGAAAATTCAGCAAATCACAAACATATTTTTCAATTTCAAGATCTTCAAAGTTTTCAATACATTACAGAAGACAACCACATCAAGACCACAGTTCCTGTTATGGAAGGTAACAGTTTAGAAGGTCGCCTATTTATTGTAGGTGACCTTGATTTGCTTGAAACTTTCGGAAAAAGGCATGCGATCGTATTTGTCATCATTTTACTGGGGAGTATTTTGCTCGCTCATAGGCTTGCAATTCAAATGCAGAAAAAAATCTCGTTACAGATTCATGCTCTTTTGACCATGATGAAAAAAATTCGCGAAGAGAAAAACTACTCGCTTCGAATGAGTAACGTAACCCATGAGAACATCCAAATAACTGAATTTAACGAGATTGGAGACTCATTCGATGAAATGATTAAACAAATTGAAGCAAAAGATAAATTCCTAAAAGATCAAAATGATCAACTCGAAAAACTAGTACAACAAAAAGCTCAGGAGGTAGTTAAGAGTGCTGAACTCGCCTCTTTAGGAGAAATGGCAGGTGGTATTGCTCATGAGATAAATAACCCCCTTACCATAATCATATCCTCAAGCAGCATCCTGTTGACACTGCTTGAGAAGGATCAGTTTGAAAAAGAATTCTTTATTGATTATTTGAGCACAATCGTCACAACGGTAGACAGAATATCTGTGATAATAAAGAGTCTTAGAAATATTTCCCGAAATGCTGAAAATGAAAAAAAATCCTTCAGTAAATTATCGTTAATACTTGACGATGTCCTAGGGATCGCACTTGCAAAATTCAAATCGAAAGGTATAGACTTTAGAAAAAAATACTCCGATGAAGTATTGAACAAATCCTTCATGACGAATCGGATACAACTTTCACAAGTTTTAATCAATCTACTAAACAATTCACATGATGCCATTATAGATTTAAAAGTAAAGTGGGTAGAAGTTGAGATCAACTTTGACATAGAAGTAGGCCGGGTAATCATTAAGGTTACAGACAGTGGATCAGGAATCCCAGTCGAAGTAAGGCAGAAAATGTTTAATCCATTTTATACCACTAAGGACATTGGAAAAGGTACTGGAATTGGATTGAGCATATCAAAGTCAATTATAGAGAAGATGGGCGGAGTCCTTACGTATGATGAATCGTCAAAAGATACGTGTTTCGTTCTAAATCTCCCAACGGAGGCTTAAATTTCATTATTAAGTCTTCTTTTGTAACTCCGCCAGAAGATTCTGGTATTCACTTATAAAATCGCTCTCGGATCCCTCCTCCTTTGAAATCTTTTTCAAACCTGCTTTAAGTCCATTTGTTACAACTTCAACCATCCCATCGAGTTGTGGTTTATTCAGAAAATCAAATGCTCCGTATTTCACAGCTTCCATCATTAATTCATGGTTCCCATGGCCGGTATAAAAGATAAAAGGGACATCATTTTCGTTCTCTCTAATTCTCTTGATGACTTCAACTCCGGTCATCACTGGCATATTGATATCACAAACGACACAATGGATTTCATTGTTTTTAAGAGCAATTAAAGCCTCTGCCCCATTATTCGCCGTAAATACATTGTCCGCGACGTCAGCCAGGGTGAATTTTAATGTTTTTAGTATGAATGGCTCATCATCAACTATTAGTACATTTCCCTTTACCATATATTACCCCTTAATTCTTTTTGCTCTTGTTTTTATTGCGCCAGTAATTTCTTTAAATTCAGTAGTTTTATTAGGATGCCCCACAATCGGGGAACTTATAAGCGGTATTACATCTTCACGAGTTGAAAAACTGACTTTCTCTTCGGGACGACTATCCTTTGCCGAAGCAAAGGAAATTTTAGGATCATAAATTACTTGATTAATAAATTGCCTTAATTGCATGAGTTCCTCTTCACTTAAACCATGAATAAATGCTTCATGATGCGAATATCCTTCACGGGGAACCAGCCTCTCGGTGGGATCAACAATTGTAGCATAAAAGCTAAATGGCAAATGGAAATGAAGCACCGAAAAAATGGGCACACTTGACTGACAATAAAATGTGATGCTGTGCTCGGTTAAACTTGTAACATAGACAGGAAATTGTACATCTAAAAACCGAAGTTCATCAGTGGTAGAGAAGAAATACTGATTAACATTTCCTGTCTCAAGTCTTTTTCTGTCAAAAGATTCTAAAAGTACTTTAATTATCTGAACTTCAAGTTTCTCCCGAGTACACACTATGAATGAATAGTTTAATACTTTCTGAAAGGCTGCACTTGTTGACTTATTGTTCGTCACAACTACAAATGGATGATATTCCCAGATACTTTTAACTTCAGCAATCAATTGAAGCAATTCCTCCAGGCTGTTTTCGTTATTTTCATTGAATTCAAAAAAAATAAGTGCTGGTTTTTTCACTGATATATCAAGCAAAACGTCTTCGCTGAGGCTGATACAAAAGCCTATGTGATAACGCAAATGGATCTCCTCTCGGAACAAATCATTTACAAGAGATATTTGTTTGGCAATTACAAATACATTCTTTTTCTTAGTACTCAGACCATTTGTTTTGGAATTAATCCAATCAGAGACCACTTCTTTTTTGATCATTAAACTACTGTCATCATCCCACGGACCTTGATAAGGATATTCTAATGAATATGAATTGGTCATTGGGAAGCTGGTCCCCGCACAATTTCTACTTTTTATCTTGAAATTTTTACATTCCAGACCAGCAAACATTGGTAGATTAAATTGTAAGGACTCATCATTGACGTCTAGGTCAGTATCTAGAAAGATCCTTTCTTCGCTTAGGCTAGTGACTGAAGAACAGACACTAGACATTACCATGGTGTTAAGATCTTTCCCCTTGGCGAAAGTCGGAAATCTCATGCTCTTGTCAAACGAAATGTAGTATATATCGCACAGGAAGACTTCAAGATCTCCGCCTTTTATAAACCCAAGAGAAAACCCAAGCGAATAAATTTGTCCATAATTGTTACGTTCTTCTTTATCTTTAAAGATGGCAACAAAAAGGACCCCCTTTAAAATATCAAGTTGTTTTATGTATTTAACTTCTTCAAGCAGGGAGTTGCAAAATTCGATTTTGGTAAAGTCAATTACCACAACATGACTTGGCTTTTTAGTGAGCGCCCCAACGATTACTCCATTTTCATATTTTGAATCAATGAACTTAATTGATGAGTCATGGGTGCTGTAAAAGTCTCTTACGCTTTGAGCAAACTCTGAATCGCTTCCGATATAAAGCACAGTTTTTTCGTACTTCATTTTTTATCCTTCATGAACCCCATGACGAGTGACTTAATGGCCATTGAGTCATGCCTCTCAATTCTTTCTTTGCTTGAAATAAACTCCGTCAACCCAACAAGAGGAGTCACATGATTTTCAACAAGCAAAGTTGAAAATTCATTCGCTAGAGATACAATTTTTGCCAATGGATATATTTTTGAACCACTAAGCCCATTCGGGTATCCTGTACCATTAACAAATTCATGATGCTGATAGACAATTTGAATGACGGACTCTTGTATATGAGAAGAATTCTGGAGTAATTGAGCCCCTAAAAGTGGATGTTGACGGTATTTAGCGATTTGCTCACTTGTCATGCTTTGATTTGATTCCCTCAAATCTAAGGGCAACTTAAGTTTTCCAATATCATGAAGGAGCGCACCCATTGCTATTGTTTCGGCGGTCCTAGCGCTAGACCACTCCATGTTTTTTAATATTAATACAGAAAAAAAAGAAACAAGAAAGAGGTGAGCATAGGCCGGTGGATCATAATCTTCATAGCTCTTCATCAGTTGACTGATATCTTTATTTCTTTTAAGCAAATTATAAACATTTTGGCAGATCTCTTTACCTTCTTCAAGTAGTTCTGTCCGAATTCCCATCGTATATATTTCTTCAATATATTTTTCTGTCACATTTTTTAAACTGGTAACGGAATTTGCACAGGACATTTTCGAATTGCCAATTGCAAGTTTTAAAAGGTTGTTCATATAATTAATATAAACCCCTCTATCTTTAGTTTTAAAGTACAGGTATTCGATTTTTTCGCTACGGTATTTTTGTAACCGAGTTTCATCAAAAGCATCACCCTGATGAAGTATCTTAATGAATTTATTTTCTCCTAACCTTATATAGACATCAAATATTGTGGTATTTCCGCTGTAAAACGACTCTAGCTTGACTCTTGTAAAATCAGCATCTTGAGCAATTATATTTTCTTCAGAATTTTTTGAGCCAGTTGATGTAATATTTTTCCATGCCTCTAGCTGACTCTCGCCTTCTACGCATTTAACAAGTTTATCCAGGGAGTATGGCTTAATAAGAATACTGCTTACCCCCAGCTTACGAAGATCAGCAGAAGCAAGGCTCAGCTTCTCATAAATGTTGCTCCCTGGAAGAGTGAGAATGATCCTGACTTCAGGATAATTAAGCCGCATGTATTTTAAGACTGCGAAGGCAGGATGGTTATCCGTATTCAGGTCTAGAATGAGTGCTCTGCAGACTTTTTTATAAACCTTCAGCTGACAATCTTTACCATTATCTACGATTTCAGAAGCAATGTTTTTTTCGCTCAAACAAGCCTTGATTTTGATAGCAAAATCGTTGTCAGGCTCACAAATATAAATCATCTAAATTTCCCACCTTGGCCAATATACTATCGGTATTTCAGATGAAAGCATAAATATCTATGTTCTTTCAACCTCGCTAATTACACTGGTAAGCTGTAGCGTGAACCGCTCGCTTATTCCCATTGGGAACTTCTTGATTCACAACTATCCCAGTAGCCTTTAATTGTGCAGCTTGATTGAGAGCGTGATTAGTTGCCAGTTCTGTACTGCCATTTTCATCCATGCCAACTACCTTGCCTACAACGTTGCAACCAGCAGGCTTATTTGGATAAACTTCCAGGTCCTTAGCTTTCTCAGTTAAAACACCTGGCTGACTTGCACATGCACCAACCAACACTAGTAAGATAAAAAACTTCATCTCTCACACTCCTTCAAAATTTGTTCTATAATAGTATCTATACCAAAGGGATTGGGCCATGAAAGCGTTATTCTTGATTGTTTTAGTAGCCTGTTTCTCCTGCACCAAGTACTCCGCGCTCTCCAAGGACGCCATGGGCCTCAGGCTCACGGATGTTGATATGGCGATCGGCCATCTCAACGAGATTGAGTGGTTGGTGGGTAAACACAAAGAGGCCACCGTCTCTCAAAGCATTGTCTTCATGGTGGATATGCCCAAAGTATCCGAAGAGGACTTAGAGCACCTAACTAGCTCGAGGGGCATCAATTCCTGGATTTTGCGTTTGATAGTTCAGCGCGGGTCTGAGCGGCAAGACTTGGGTTCACTTTACACTCGTTTTAAACCCCAGCACGTGGCCCGGGGTCAGGGCGGCGGGGCCCCATCAAACGTCACACTTAAAATATTTTATGCTGCTGCTTATCCCTCAGAGCGGTTTCGATTTTTTAAATGCCCGGCATTCGATCACAACAAAAGAATTAAAGACATGAGGATTTCTGGTGAGCCAAAGCTTTTTGAAATCACTATTGATCAAATGACTTCGTACTCAGAAAAAAGTCAGCTGGTAGAACTCAGTCCCAGTTCATTTAATGGCGGAAATTCTTTAGTTGGCGAATATTTTGTTGAAATCGCTCCCTATGACTCTGATAAAAAAGTCATCCATGGAGCGTTCAAAAGAATCCCTATGTTCGTCGAAGTTTTATCGGAAGAAAATGTATCCGTAAAAAGCTGCGCTGGTGTTCACGAGGAAATTCAATAAGAGATGTCTCTTAGTGAAAAGTTCCCGTCACTTCATTGATTCCAGCAGATGTTGTCTCAACTGCATCTTGCTCAACGCTTGCCGGTGCACGAGTTTTTTCCTTTGAAAATTCAAAGCTTCCATAAGCAGCTGCTGCCACAGAATCTTCTCCAACTGGAGCTGACTTTTCTGCAACTTCAAAAGTTCCGGTGACCTTATTAAAATCGATGGCAAACGCTGATGTAGAAAGGATGAGTGAAGCGAGTAGAATGTATTTCAAGGTAAACCTCCATAGTCTTAAAGACCATATCGGCTTACCTTGAGTTTTTTTTACTAATAATTAAACTGGGCCTGAAATCTTAACAATTGGCCGTTTTCATCCAAGTTTTGATTGGCGGTAGCTGACTCGACAATACGGTCAGAAACGACGTAAGCCACTGTAATTTCCAGAGCAGCATTGGGTTGCCACTCAGATCCAAATTCCCAGTCCTGAGTAATCATGTGATTTCCGTTATCTAACTTACGGCCACCATCATATTCCTGGTAACGAACGTAAGGGAAAAAACGCTGATTTCTCCAACTTGTCTGGTAATTCACCATAACGTATCCACCTTCGAGCTTCTCCGTCTTAGTAGAGTTAGTTTCTTTGTCATACTCCGGGCCTTGACCAGTGGTGTACTCCATCTGAAAACCAAACGGCTGTGGGTAAACAATGAACGAAGCTGCCGTTCTTTGGTCGTAATAATCCGTTCCTGAAATGGCGTACTGACCTTCATAGGCCTGAAGAGAAGCTTCAATATACTGACCACTTGCTAGTTTTACCGGGTAAGTAAAACGAACCGCTCTGTGAAGATCATTGTTCTCTTCACCTTTATTGAGCGTCTGACCATTGTAGGCACCAAGAGCAATCATCCCGTAGTCACCAGTACCTTTAAGATTATTTGAAGTGAGATCTTTAAAATGTTTTCTGATGTCTGTTGGAGCGTACATCAAAAAGACACCAGTATCACGCTCATTAGGTGCGCCGGTGTTCATGGCATCTGAACGATCTAAAGGAGCTCTGTTTGAACTTGATTGAAGGTTATCAAAAGAAAAAGGAACTTTTGAAATACCAGTTCTTAAGCGCCACTCTTTATTATCACTTAGAGCGTAATCAAAATAAGCGTCACGAATCTGGAAATAGTTCTGACCAGCAGTTCCGCCCGCATCCTGAGCAAAATCAGGCTGAATATAAACATACACACGATCCGAAACTTCACCAAAAAGTGTCAGACGAGCACGGCGCAGGAAAAATCCTTTATTATTACCAATTGATTTATCATTAGATGGATTCGTTAAATCTCTATTGGTTTCCAATAAACGGTTATAACGGAACTGGGCATAACCTTTTAGCTGAAGTTTTTCATACCATTTGTTGGCAAGAGTATCGTTTACAATTTTTTGCATTTCAGAAACCGATGTACCCTGCTCTTGGGCATAGGCACTACCTACGAGTAGAAGCAGCAATAACAAATAAGCTTTCATAGTTCTCCCTTAATCAATAGATCTGTGCCCATGTATTTATACTTTTCGAAAGAATTTGTTTGTTAGGAATACGTTAGGAAAGCTAAACTAAGGCATTGAATATCGAATAGGGAGTTTAGATGGCCTTTGAATATAAGATGTTAGTCCTCATGACACTCCTCTTTCTTGTTGCATGGCCTCCATCGAGCATCGCAAAGTGGAAATCTTTTGGCGGAAAATGGCTTGGCTCAAATAGAAATCCTGTGGTCGGAAAAGAACTCCTTCCCTGGGGAGCGAGGGCCGAGCGTGCCCACTCCAATCTCAAAGACAATTTTCCCGGATTTGTTGTCGCCATTCTACTCTTAGGAACCCTGGGCAAATTTGACGCCCTCACGGCTTGGGCAGCAGGTCTATACGTTACCGGGCGGGTCCTTCATTTTATTGCGTATACTGTGGGTAATGTACCCTTTAGGGCGCTTAGTTTTTTTGTCGCCCTGAGTGCAAATATATATCTCCTTACAAAGGCCTTATAGTGTTGAAATTAATTCTCATATCTATCTTCTTGCTCCCAGGCCTTGCACAGGCAAAAATGATTTTTCAATACGGTCTCAATTATTCTTCACAAAAAGATGATACCGCCAATGATGATCACGAGACTTCCCGGACTTTTCACAAAGTATTTTTAGGCGCCGCCATTAATGGAAAAAAGACATTATTCTTTGGCTGGAATATTAACTCATGGAACTCTTCTCTCACTAAAGTCTCGGATGAAGAGACCTACAAGATGCTTGAGATGGGTCCTCGACTAACCTATTTTTTCAGTGAAGACTACCGCACTTATATCACTGCCGAATGGAATCCGTATGCAAAGGGTGATCGTGATAAAACCGGAGTATCAAGCGAAATCAGCGGTTCCAGTATGGGTTTCGGGGTTGGTTACCGCTTTAAGCTCTCTCGCCTGGTAGGGCTCGGTGCTGCTCTCCATTATCACTCACTGGGTTTGAAAGAAGAGAAGGTCGATTCAACTGAAAATGATGTAACGGATAAAATAACTAACGTGATGCCCATGTTAGAATTAACCATTTTAACAAGATAAAAGTTTTTTTAGAAAATATTAAGCTCCAGAGTTATAAGTTTTGTGGCAATTAATGATCCGTAACTTTAACCTGGAGATTCTTCATGAAAACTTCACTGGCCCTTCTCACACTTGCTTTTCTACTTCCTAGTTCTATTTACGCAAAAATCATCTCTTCAAATGATCTTTACTACATACAAACCAGAAAAGGGAATGTCCCCGTCATGTCTGTGAATAAAATGATTAGTGAAAAAACCATCTCCAATATAAAAATCTATGGCAATGGCATGCCACACCTTATCTCGTTTGCGACGAAAAATGGTCCAGTGAAATTGTATTCAGTTGATGAGAGAGGTTTTATCTATTCGATTGAGCCATTTACTTCATTTACAGTCTCAACAACAGAAGACAATGGTCAGTTCCAGTTTAATGAAGTCCCGGGCCGCAAGTACAACGTGGATACGAAGGGATTTTTCTTCCACTAATTAAACAACTGAACTTCTTTAAGAAAATTTAAGTATTTTTTATACTGGATCGATTTCTCAGAAATCTCCTCAATTTTCTTAAACAGGCTCTCCTGATCAACGCCACCCTGTGCATGTTGCTCTAAAATAAAATCAACGACGTGGTGACAGAAGGAAAACAGGCTTCCCAGAGCGGATACTTTGTTTATATTAATGCCGTAAGGAACCCCAAACTCCTCTCCTATTTCATGCTGCTCTAAAATGATCCGACCAGTGTCGGGTGGCATGGAACTGATCTTATTGACAAGTTCTGCCGCTTTTTGAGGGTGGGCCTTAAAGGCATCGTCCACTCTGTGCTGATAGAGGAGTTTTGTCTCATTCGTTACATTTTCGTCCAGGAAAATATCGTGCATGAGACTACAAATAACAAGTTTTGTATTGGGTCCATCTGATGCCCAATTAAGTTTAGTGGCAAGGATGACTGATACCGCTGCCAACATAAAAGAGTGAGATCCGATGTAGGTATCTTTGCTCTTAATAATTTTATCTAATAGCCCAGCAATATTTTTGTCTTTTAAACAGATCTTGAGTGTTTCTTTCATTTGCACTTCGACGAAGGGAATAAAAGATTCCTTTAGGCCGTATACTTTGAAAGTAGATATGAGGATTCCATGAATTTTCATATTCATATCTAAAGGTGGCAATGCTGTTTTTGAAAGTTCAATAATTTTGGCCTGAATCTTTTCCAAAACCAGATCTACTGCCATACTCGTACAATAAAGGCTCTCAACATCTTTTTTTGTATATTTATCAAAATCATTTTGATCGAAGACTTGGTTTTGATTTAGTACTTTTACATACCTTCCTTCGGTGAGCTTGATATAAATGTCCGAAGGAATGTTGGAAAGCTTAACGAGGAGACTGATGGGCACAGGGATGTACAGACTTGGAGATGCCTCACCGGCACCGGGGATAGTCGTTTTGAACTTCCCAATGATTTCTCTCAGCCCCTTTATGAGATTCGGTTTTTCCAAATGACCAATCAGGTGAGAGCGATTAGAAAATTCTGGAAACTGCTCCGGGCTGTCTGAGCTACAAAGAACATATTGGCAGTTACTGTCCGATTCAAGAAGATATTTGTAGACCTCTCCACCATTTTTACTTGGCATATTGTAGTCGCAAATAATTAAATCAATCTCATCTTCTTTAAGTTTTTTGATCGCCTCTTCACCATTGTTGGCAGTAAAAATATCACATGCAATCGCTCCCCTCACTGAAAAAGCGAGCATCTCTCGGATGTCACTTTCATCGTCCACAATTAAGACTTTGAGTTTAGGATTGGGCGATGCTGACATTTTAGTATTCCAGTTGGAGTTGCACGGAAGCTCTTAATTTACCATGCCTGCTTGTAAACAGGATTAAAACTTACTTAATAATCCACATTCTAGAGGCTTAAACCTAATCAGAGCCAAATAGTAAGGTAAATAGACAGGGGTGGTCAAAATCGCAGGAAACATGACACGTGACAGTTATTTAAAATGACCCACAGACTTAAACTACTTGGAACAAGCCTTTCAAAATTCTTTTTTTATATGATCTGCGACATGTTTTTTATTATTTGAATCAATTATCGTCAAACCCATGCAAAACAAAATTAAAAATCTAACGAAGCAAGAAATTAAATTATTAAAAAAGCATTTTCAAATTCTTAAATTTAATACTTCTTTTGACCTTGTATACGAATCTCAGATCCCAAACACAGGTATTGTTTTGTTAAATGGTGAACTTGCCTTGTTCAAAAAAAAGAAAGTTAAATTTACCGTACGACCTGGGAGCATGCTAGGAGTTCATATGCTACTGAACAACCAATCTTCGGAGCTGGGCTGCAGGATAAAAGAAAACTCCGAAATCATTATCATTCACAAATCAGATATCATCGAAGCATTGGCGAACAAAGACTCTGAACTCTACGAGCTTCTCAAAGAAAATCTCGACTAGCTCCAATGAAGCAGCTCATTCTTATCACTATACTACTTTCATTCCTTCTCATTAACCTTGGTGGTTATGTCCATAATACTGGATCAAGTCTTGCTTGCCCTGACTGGCCACTTTGCCAAGGGAAGATCATGCCTGAAATGGTGGATGGCGTACTCATTGAACATTCGCATCGGTTGTTAGCATCTCTGGTAGGATTTTTAACACTTTTAATTGCACTTCTAAACCGAAAAAATTCGAAGACCGCTACCATTTCCTATGTGGCCCTGGCGATGGTTATTGCTCAAGGAATATTGGGCGGCATCACAGTCATTTATCAACTCCCTCCACTGGTCTCAACCGCCCATCTAGGGTTATCAATGGTCTTCATGTGCACGCTCATATTTCTGCACCACAAACTCTCACCTGCCACAAAAATTAGTCCAGGATCGGGAATTACCCCATATTTATTAATCGCTCTTGGCCTGATATTTTTACAAATCCTTCTGGGTGCATTCCTGAGGCATCTTGGACTCGGGGGTATTTGCGGTGTGGGTTATCAAAATTCAATTTTATGTTCAGAGAATCTCCTACCAACGACGGGACTACAGGCGCTAAATGTGCTTCACCGATTTATGGGAACCCTGGCCGGAGCAGCAGTGATCGTGCCCAGTGTATTGATTTTTAAAAGGGCCCAGAACAGCGCCAAGCTTTTGCCCGCTTTCACAGTCCTTATAATCCCGACACAGATCCTACTGGGAATCATTGTAATAGGAACCGGCTTTCGGCCTTTGATTACAATGCTTCATTTAGGAGGTGCAGCATTGCTGCTTATGGTGATCTGGAAGGCATATTTAAATCAAAGCGAAGTTTCTACTTCCAACTAATTGAATAACTCTGGGCAATGTTTTTTTAAATTTGCAATTTGCTCCATAGGCATTTTCTTTAAACGCTGACAGGCATCTTTTTTATACCCATCAACAAAATGAGGATCTGCACCATTTTCAAGCGCAAAATTAATTACATCGATATTTTTATTAATAATCGCCAAATTTAAAATGCCGATCTTTTTTCTGAAACCAATAGTACGGTTGATTTGAGCACCATGTTTGATTAACAACCTAGCGACTGAAAGATTTGGATTTAATGAAATGACCAAGACGTATGCAAGAGGTGTTTCGCTTTTATGATTAAAACTGTCTGGATTCGCCCCATTTTCGAGAAGCACTTTGACCGCAGCTTCATTATTTATCCCATACCATAAAGCAGTACGAGAGGAAGAATCATGAGCTTCGATATTCATTGTGCTATTTTTAAGGGCGGGTATATCTGCTAAGCGATTATCTCTAATCGCACAATGATACGGAAGCTTTACGCAATCAAAACTATCTACTTTGTTTAGAGTTTCTGCATTTTGCTTGACCATATTTTGGTAAGAATAGGCCATCAAAAAGTTTAAGGATAAGCCAACAAAAGAGATTAATACAGCTAAACGCATATTAAGCTTTTTTCCCAAATACCAACCAAAGACTGCAAGTGGAATCGTCACAGCGGCTGAAGCATACATTGCAATAGTAAAGCCGACATCAACATTCCCGTAACGAGGAGTCAGATCCCGAACAAATAAAAAGATCAGTGCGATGCTTGAAAAACTTAAGGCAAGGAGAGCGGGCATTAACCATTTTTCTTTTCTAAACAGTGACCACAAAATAAGCACTACCAACAGGTAGATAGGTATCATTGGAATCGTATAACTATTGAATTCTTGCATGGAGTAATTAAGCCATATCCTCGATCACTTATCAAGCCTCTACTTTATGCTCCAGTCACAGCGAACTTCCTGAATCAATGCCGTCACTTTCTTAGGTTTTTCTTTTTTTATCTTGTAGCTATGTTTTTTCATTTCTTCTGCAATCTGCAAAACTAACTCATCTTGTCCTGCATGGTGCTGAATAATTGCCATTACTTCATTTTTTCTTATTTTCTGCCCAATTTTAACCAAACTCATGATTCCCACACCATGATCCACTTTATCTCCAGAAGCTTTATGACCGCCTCCGAGTAAACAGACATTCAATCCCAACTGGCAAGCGTCGATGGAATTCACATATCCATCCTGCTGGGCCAATACAGGTGTATTCATTTTTGCCATCGGAAAAAGTGAATAGTCATTTGTGACTTCGGGGTTCCCACCTTGTGCCTGAATCATTTCTCTGAACTTCAAAAGTGCACGACCAGAACGAACTTGTTTTAAGGCAAGTTTTCTTGCTGACTCCATGGAGTCACAAATCCTGGCCAAATAAATCATCGAAGCCGCTAGTTCCACAGAAAGATCAGTTATATCCTTGGGCCCTTTGCCCTTCAATGTTTCAATACTCTCAATAACCTCATTACTGTTACCTATCGCGACGCCTAAAGGTTGTGACATATCAGTGATCATCGTCATAATATTTTTCTCGAAACTTCTCGCAGTCTCCCTGAGACTCCTGGCCAAAGCTTTTGCTTCTTTCATGCTTTTCATGAAGGCACCTTGCCCCACCTTAATATCCATGACCAGACCGCTTGTCCCCTCGGCTAATTTCTTACTCATGATAGAAGCAGTAATAAGAGGAATCGATGCCACGGTTCCAGTTAGATCACGTAAATTGTAAATAATTTTATCAGCAGGAGCGAGATCTTTACTCTGCCCAATAATCGCAATGCCGGTCTGTTCAAGAACTGAGAGAAATTTTTCATTTGAAAGTGAAGTATTATAACCGGGGATGGCCTCCATCTTGTCGAGAGTCCCACCCGTGTGTCCGAGTCCTCTTCCAGAGATCATGGGAACCTTGACACCTGCAGCGGCGGCAATGGGTCCTAGTATGAGTGAAGTCTTATCACCGACTCCACCAGTTGAATGTTTATCAATGACTTTGAGATCATCAAAAGTGAGAATGACTCCTGAATTCAGCATAGCTTTAGTCAGTGAAGCCGTTTCCTCTTTGTCACACCCGTTAAGGTAAACGGACATCAGAAAGGCCGTCGTCTGGAAATCTGCGATTTCCCCTTTTAACATCCCATCAACAAACCACCTGATCTGATCAGAGGAAAGTTTTTTTCCATCGCGTTTAATTCCGATTATCTGACTGGCGGTATACTTTAGATCCATACATCATTATCTATCCCAGAAAAACCTCGTTTGAAACATGACCTAGCTCAGATTCTTATTCCATTAGAAGTGTTAACAATATAACATGAGTGTTTCATACTGGAATGACAGTTCTAAGAATAAGAACTTAAATGTCGACATCGCCATTTTAGGCGGCGGCATCACGGGTATATCTTGCGCGTACTGGCTACAGCATGAAGACCCAAACCTACGTATCGCAATTATAGAAAAAAATGAATTAGGTTCAGGTGCTACCGGTAGGAATGCTGGATTTGTTACTTGTGGCTCAGTCGAACACTTTAACCGCCTGGTAGGAAAACACGGGGAGAAAGAAGCGCTTGAAATATGGCGGTTTTCAGAAAAAAATCTTGAATTACTGAAACAAGAAATCGTTCAAGATGATTCTGCAGATTATTTATTTGAACAAAAAGGAAGTTTCTCACTCGCCAGTACTGAAACTGAATTTCAAGAATTAAAAGATTCAACAAAACTCATGCACAGGATGGAGATTAATGTTGAAGAGTTGGGAAAAAAAGATATTGAAAAGCGACTAGGGGCCCAAAATTTCGTGGGCGGGATAAAGTACTGTGATGATGCTTCTGTACACCCAATATTACTGCTTAAAGGAATCCAGAAGAAACTCAAAAAGAACATATTCATTCTTGAGCAACATGAAGTGCACGACATCCAAACTCAAGATGATAACAAAGTCGTTCTAACCAATAAAACGAATGTGATCGCTTCCATGGTGATTTATGCGACCAACGGATACTCACCACTCCTGCACGATTATTTCAGCACCAAGGTATTTCCAACAAGGGCACAAATACTGACGACGGAACCAGTCCCAAGATTCATGGAAGGTCCCTGCTACGCAAATTTCGTGTTGGATTATTTTCGTCAGCTCCCTACCGGAGAAATGATTATTGGTGGATTCAGGCAGCTACAAAAAGATGCCGAGAAGGGATATTCAGACGAAACTTCCCCTGTTATTCAAAAAGCTCTGGAAGAATTTCTCCTCGAACACATACCTGCTGTACGGACTGCCAAAATAACTCATCGATGGTCGGGAATAATGGGATTTAGTGTAGATGGTCAGCCACTCGTTGGCTCCATGCCTCAGGACCCTCAACTACTTTTTTGCTGTGGCTTTACCGGTCATGGCCTGGGGCTGGCGTTTCATTCAGCGAAAGTATTAACCGATTGCATATTTGGCAGAAACATACCGAATTTTATTTCGGCGAAGCGTTTTACATGAAAGGTCACAGCGCTGAATACAGCAAGGTCATTTCGAAATATATTGTGATGCCCCAACACTCAAATCCAAACGGGGTTATGTTTGGGGGTGTCCTCATGGGATGGATTGATATGGCAGCAGCGATGGTTGCAGAAAAGCATTCGGGAAAGGATGTCGTAACGGTTCACGTAGATCAAATAAGTTTTACTTCCCCTATACTAGTCGGTGAGCATGTCATAATTAGTGCACAAGTATCTGGCACAGGTAGAAGCTCCATGAAGATTACGGTCGCAGTTGAATCGGAAAATGTGAAAACAAACACTGTAAAAAAAACAACAACGGCCAATCTCACCTTTGTTGCTATAGATGAAATGAAAAAATCTTGTGCCGTTCCGGCCTTGATAGAAACTTGATATAAATCACATTGAAATATTTGAGAGGACTTCATATAGTTTGGCATATCAAACCAAAAGGAGCCACTATGAAATGTTTCATATTAATTATCACCCTGTTCTGCCAGTTCGCCTTCGCAGGTGACCATTCTCTCACTGATATCGAAGGTAAAGAAATCAAACTTAAAATGTATGACCACGCAATCGCTGGCTCCATTAAAGACTATGTTGTTTTTGGTCACAATGATGAGGAGACAAACACATCTGAGCTCATTATCCGGAAGCATGGCCAAATAATTAAATCAACGTTAAGTAAAACGGCAACAGGTCTAGGCGGAGTTATTTCTCACAAAAAAGATGGAATTATCTATGAAACAAAAATTAAATTCCTGGGATTAAATACTCAAGAACAAAAATATGAATTCGAAATCAATGATGAAAAAGTTGAAGTTTTAGTAAAAGCTGAAGACTTTCAGAATAACCACTTTATTAATCCTCATTACTTTGTAACATTTGCCAACGGTGAAAGGATTGATTTCAAAGTATTAAGTGGTCAGGCCTGCTACCGAGCCTCTCTTCACCTCATTATGATGATTGTTGGGGCCTATATACACTAGTATTTAAGTCACCATCCACCCGTGGGCTTAAAAACGGGTGGATGCTCCCCTTCCAAAAACTATGATCTAGGTCAATATCTTCCCTCGCATCTTGTGTTAGCATAAAAAAAACAAGCGAGAGAAAATCTATGGGTAAATCACCTAACACTGACTGTGAAAAATGTGAAAGCAGATGCAAGAGTGTGTTCTGCGACATGGGCGAAAAAGGCCTTTCCGAGTTGAGCCATGGTAAAGTCACAAATGTTTATAAGAAAGGAAGTACCATCTTTCATCATACGAATCCGGCATTTGGTCTTTATTGCATGAGTAGCGGCAAAGTCAAAATCTCAAAGTTTGGAAATAACGGTAAAGAATCAATTGTGAGAATTGCTGACCCAGGTGACGTTATAGGGCATAGAAGTCTATTCAGTACCGAGCACTTCAATGCTACCGCCACCGTGATAGAAGAAGCAAAGATCTGTTTTTTCAACAAAAATCTAATTTTTAAACTTCTGAAAGAAGATAAGTCCCTTGGCCTTAATTTGATTCGCAGACTGAGTAAGGAGATGGGTGAAGCCGAGGCAAAAACAGCGGCGATGCTCCAAAAGGATGTTTCAGAGAGATTAGCTGGGTTCTTCATGAATCTCTTACAGAGCTATGGTGTGGAGGAGGGAAATAAGACTCTTATAAATATCAGGCTCACTCGAGAAGAAATCGCCTCCATGATAGGTACCGCCAACGAGACAGTCATCAGATTCATTTCAAAATTCAAAGATGAAGGAATTCTTGAGCAAGACGGAAAGAATCTATACGTAATAAATAAAGAACGGCTTAAGGAAGTAGCAGATTTTGGCCTCCTTAAAAAATAATAAAAGTGATTTATGAAAATGAACTTCTTCGGTAAAATGTCAGTCGAACATTTTTTAAAGAACTATTGGAATAAAAAGCCTCTTTTGTTAAAAAATGTTACTCCTCGAAGTCAACGTTGCCCCTTAGATTTTTCAGACTTTAATAAAATGGCATTAGATCCATCTTTTGAAACCAGAGTCGTTCACGAATCTGGTGGTGATTACCCTTGGCAGGCAAAAGTCGGACCATTCAATAAATCAGAATTTAAAAAAGGAAAAAAATGGACGCTCATTTGTCATAATCTAGAACTATATTCTGATCAATTATTTCAGTTAAAAAATAACTTTAACTTCATACCCCACTGGCATTCCGATGATGTCATGGCAACAATATCAGAGGTTGGAGCGTCAGTCGGCGCTCACATTGATGACTACTCGGTATTTATTTTTCAAGGAAAAGGAAAGAGAAAATGGCTTTTGGAGGAAAATCCGACTCCTGGCCATGACCCAGATTTAGACATTCGATTATTGAAGCAGTTTTCTCCTCACATTGAATGGATACTAGAACCGGGTGACATGCTCTATATTCCGCCCAATGTTGCCCACCATGGAATAACCATCGAGAAGAGTATTTCCTACTCAGTAGGTTTCAAATCGATTAGGTATAACAACCTTCTCCCATATTTTTTAAGCAACATAGTAGAAGATCTTGAGGACTCTAGTTTTCACGATTCAAAATCAGTTATTGCCACTGATCCATTTCTGGTCCCAGAACATGTGAGCAATGCGATACAAAAAGAAATCATCAAAATCGTATCCGATAAAGAACGTTTTGCGGAGGTCCTTCTGTCATTTCTGGCCACTCCTAAGAATATGAATGAAGACATAAATGAACTTAGCTTAATAGAAATTAACAAGAACCTTGCTAATAACTCCTTTTACAGAGACCCTTGGGCAAAACTCACTTCAAGAAAAATATCGACTTCAAAATATCAGATTGCTGTAAATGATAAAAAGTATTTGGTGGGAGCTTCAGAGTATAATTTCATCAAAGCATTGTTCACCATAAATCCTCAGGTGGGAACAAAAGTGAAGAAAGCAGATCTAAAAAATCCAAAATTAGTTGATCTATTAGTACTACTTGTTCAGGACGGAGTGGTTAGTTTCTAAAGGATGTCGGCCTATAGCTTCCATCAAGAAGCAAGAGGCCGGCATTAAACCTTATTACAATTTTGTTTTCTGATGTTGTTTTAATCTATATTAACCTCCACATACTCCACAACATGGACCCTTTCCATGTGTGTCTTTATTATCATCTTGTTTGTCATTCTTTTTATCGTCAGTTTTCTCATCTGAAACTTTAACATTTTCCGTTACTTCTTTTTTCTCTTTCGTTTCCATTTTGATTTTCCTTTTAATTATCCCAACTCAAAAGTCTTTGTTCGCCTTCAAGTTTTTGAATATCTGTAATGTCTTGAGACATTTCGATTACACCTTTATAAACACCCTCTTTATTTCTAAGCGCAAAATATCGAATATGAACAACTTTGCCCTTAAAACGAATCCAAAATTCCGCCTCACTCTTAGTGCCTTTTTTAAACTCCTCCAAAATCCGAAGAACGGTATCGACGCTTTTAGGTGGGTGGCAAAATCGCACTTCCCTACCAATAATTCCCGCGCTTCTTGGAAAGACTCTGTCCTCACCCCGATTATAAAAAAGAACTCTATCATTTTCGTCTACGTAAGTGAGGTCAACTGGCATGAATTTCAAAAGCAAATTAATCTGCTCAATATTGAGGTAACCTTCTTCCAACTGGAAGGCTTCGGTGATACCAACTTTTCGTGTTTTTTCCGGGGTAGAACGTTCTTCTGTTCCACCGTAGGGTACTGGCTTTTCCTTGAGCATCCACCCAATTTCTTCCTCTCCTACTTTCATCTCTTTCCAATCATCCTCAGTCAGAAGATCCAGGGCGATTGGGAACAATCTCATTTCTTCGACCATTGCCAGTCTTTGCATCTCTCCCAAGATAATCCCGATGTCATGGCCCAAATACTCAGTTTCTTTGCTTTCAATTTTACTTCTTACTGCTCGCAGGAGGTCTCGATTTGCATCGTGAAATGACCACATTCCTTGACTAGGTCCATTCCAACCATATTTTTCAAGATAAGGAAAAAGCTGATTTTCTTTACGCGCATATCTTTTTTCAACTTCGCAGAGCTGATTAAAAAGGTTGAAAAATTTCTGAAACTCACTTTTTGGGTCAGTCTGGGAAATCTCTCTCAGTACTCCCTGCAGATAGAAGTTCTCATCAAAATAAACTTTAACAGGATGTCCTTGCTCTAACGCCTCAACATATGGAGGATATTTTTTTTCGACAAAGTCAGTAGTTTTCATGCTCATAAAATCACATAGGCGGAGAAAAACTTATATGACGTAGATCATATTTTAATATTTTTTAAAAGTAGACCAGCTAACAGCAGAGTCTATTACTTTTTTACCTCTATAAACCAATATGTGGGGTCCCAGTCGCCAAATAGTGCTCAAAGCATGACGTTCGTCATTGTTTTAAGTGGTAAGGCTCCTTAAGATAAGACCACATTTGGCATATCTAAAGGAAAACACACTATGAAGAAATACGAGTCGCTTAATTTCATTAATTTTGAATCCCTACTTACTTCAGAACAGAAAGAAATACGTGATTCAGTTAGGAAATTTGTAGATGATGAAGTTTTACCGCTCATGCAAGAATCTTTCAGAACGGAGACTTTCCCTAATCAGTTAATTAAAAGATTTGGTGACCTCGGTCTTTTGGGTGCCAACCTCAAGGGCTATGGTTGCTCCGGCATCGATACGGTTTCTTACGGCCTAGTCATGCAGGAGATAGAAAGGGCTGACTCAGGGGTGCGCTCGTTTGTTTCTGTTCAGGGTGCCCTCTGCATGTATCCTATCTATGCTTATGGTAATGAAGAGCAAAAACAAAAATTCCTTCCGCCAATGGCACGTGGTGAAGTCATCGGGTGTTTCGGTCTAACCGAACCTGATGCTGGCTCAGATCCAGGAAGTATGATCACCAATGCTGTCGAAACTCCAGATGGATACGTTTTGAACGGAAACAAGATGTGGATCACTAATGGGTCTATCGCTGATGTTGCCATCGTCTGGGCAAAACTGAATGGCGTGATCAGAGGTTTTCTGGTCGAAAAAGGGACTCCTGGATTCAGCACATCTCTTATGAAAGGCAAATTTTCACTAAGAGCTTCAATCACTTCAGAATTACATTTCCAGAACTGTAAAATCCCTAAAGAAAATATTTTACCAGGAGTGCAAGGACTTAAAGGGCCTCTTGGCTGTCTTTCCCAGGCCCGCTTTGGTATTGCTTGGGGAGCTATCGGCGCCGCCAACGCTTGCTATCACGAGGCACTGAACTATGTTCTCAATCGCCCTATGTTCAATAAGCCACTTGCTGGTTACCAACTCATTCAGGCGAAATTGGCCAAAATGGTGCAGGAAATTTCGAAGGCCCAATTACTTACTTGGCATTTAAGCCAGGTTAAAGACCGCGGGGAACTCATCCCAGCTCAAATTAGTTTGGCTAAAATGAACAACGTAAGGATGGCCCTGGATGTTGCAAGAGACGCAAGAGACATGCTCGGAGCTAACGGAATCATAGATGAATATCCAATTATACGCCACATGCTAAACCTCGAAACCGTTAACACTTACGAGGGAACTGAAGACGTACACCGTTTAATTATTGGACGCGAGGTTACTGGCATCTCTGCCTTTAACTAACTATATGTTTGACCGGGCAAAAATCATTGATTTAATTTTCCGGAATTTTCTCTCGAGTAAGGCCGATATAAGTGGGTTTACTCGAGTGAATCATTATTATCCTGAAAAAGTTATTGATGTGTTCGAATCACAGCTCATTTCACGCTTACTTGATATCAAGGCCCGAAAGCTCAGGACTCAGGGAAAAAGTTTTTACACCATTGGATCTAGCGGTCATGAAGGGATGGCAGTTGCCGGTGAAGTCTCCCGCTTAACTGATATGGCATTCCTCCACTACAGGGACGCAGCCTTTCAAATTCAACGAAGTAAAAAACTACCTGGCCATACGGCGATTAATGACCTCCTGCTTTCCTTTTGTGCCCGTCGCGAAGACCCTATCAGTGGGGGAAGACATAAGGTGCTCGGGCATAAAGATCTTTTTATTCCTCCTCAGACATCAACCATTGCCTCCCACTTGCCAAAGGCAGTGGGTGCAGCACTCTCCATCAATAAAGCTAAAAAAATGGGCATCCAAGGCGAACTACCTGATGATGCCGTCATCGTTTGCACTTTCGGAGATGCCTCTTTAAACCATGCCTCTGCGCAAACAGCACTGAACTGTGCTGATTGGATCAGCTATCAAAATTTGCCACTCCCCTTAGTCTTTATCTGTGAAGACAATGGGATTGGGATTTCGGTCAGGACTCCAAACGAATGGGTGAAGAATTCACGGATAAAATCCCCAGCAATTAAATATTTTGAGTGTGATGGTTTAGACATCATCGAGAGTCTGGATGTTGTTAATGAAGCGTTCAATTATTCCAGAAATGGACGCCGCCCAGCTTTTATTCGTTTCAAAACTGTCCGTCTGATGGGGCATGCCGGAAGTGATATTGAAAGCGTCTATCGCAATCTCAAAGAATTAGAGGCATCTGAAAGACAGGATCCTATCTTACGATCCGCTAAAACAATCATTGGTAATGGATTCCTCACTCACGACGAGGTTTTAAAAATATATCTCGATCTGGAAAAACGAATTGACCGCATTGGTGAGGAAATTATACTTCGCTCTCCTTTGACTGACACTGATGCCATCGTCGCCAGCGTTGTGCAATTAAATGAATTAAAGAAAATGCCTGAGATGCCTTCTGACGAATCCAGAATGAAAATTTTCGGCAGCGAGTGGGAACAGATGAAATCGGGCCAACCTCTCGCAAAGCTCATCAATTGGGGACTAACCGATATTTTACACCGCTTTAAAGGTGCAGTTATTTTTGGAGAAGATGTTGCGAGAAAAGGCGGAGTCTACAACGTAACCGCGAATCTCGAACAGCGCTTTGGGAAGAACAAAGTCTTCAATTCACTTCTAGATGAAACAAATATTCTGGGTACCGCCATAGGCTTGGCCCATAACAACCTGTTACCAATTCCAGAGATCCAGTTTTTGGCATACTTCCACAATGCAGAAGATCAGCTTCGAGGTGAAGCCGCTACCTTACAATTCTTCTCAAATGGCCAATATTCTAATGGCATGGTCATAAGGATTGCGGGCCTTGGGTACCAAAAGGGATTTGGTGGACACTTTCATAATGATAACTCACTGGCCGTTTTTAGAGATATCCCGGGCGTCACGCTAGCGTGCCCCTCAAATGGAAGAGACGCCGTTTTAATGATGCGCACATGTGTTGAAGAAGCTCATCGTTTTGGGCGGATCTGCGTGTTTATAGAGCCGATTGCAATTTACCCGATACGTGACCTTCACGCGACTGGGGACAATTTATGGAACTGCGAATATCCCCGGGATCTTTCCGAAAATATTCCAGTGGGACAATTTAAAGTTGAGCCCGGTGACAAAGATCTTTGTATCTTAACCTACGGAAATGGCCATTACCTCAGTATGCAGGCAAAAGAAATCCTCAAACAACAGGGACTCAATCCAACCATCATAGATCTTCGTTGGCTTGCTCCTCTGGATGAAAAGTCTCTCGCTCAAGCTCTGTCTCAATTTGTGAATGTTCTGGTAGTAGACGAGTGCCGCAAAACCGGATCTATCAGCGAAGCATTACTAACGATGATGATGGAGAACTGCTCACCTATGCCAAAAGTTCGCCGTTTATGCTCCTTAGACAGCTTTATTCCTCTGGCAGATGCAGCGAATCTGGTACTCCTTCAAACGAAGGATATTGTGGCCAGTGCACTTTCTTTAACGGGCAAAAAACCATGACAAAAAAAACGGCAGTAGTGATTTGTCCCGGTCGGGGAACATATAACAAAACAGAGTTGGGCTATCTTCATAAATATCATTCAAACAAAATGGATTTTATCAAATCTGTCGATCAACATCGGTTTGAACGCGATCAACCTTCTGTCTGGGAACTTGATGGAAGAAGCGAGTATTCTAATAAAGAACACATACCCGGAGAAAATTCGGCAGCTCTCATCTACGCTTGCTCTTACGCCGATTTTCTAGATATTAATCAGGACAAAATTGATGTTGTGGCGGTGGCGGGAAACAGCATGGGCTGGTATCTGGCGACTGTTTGTGCGGGAGCCTTGAATATTGAGAATGGAACTAATGTGATAAACACCATGGGTTCCCAGATGAGAGATCGCCTCATTGGCGGGCAGATCATTTACCCTGAAGTGGATGAGAACTGGCATTTTTCACAGGATCTATCTGACCTCATAGATGCGAAAATGGCAGAAGTGAATCAAAACTCGCAAGAAGTCTTTACATCTATTTTCTTTGGGGGACTCAGGGTCATTGGCGGCACGGAAGTGGGTCTACGCCAGATGATGAAACTCCTCCCACAACGAGAAGAAAGGTATCCATTCAAGTTGATGGGAAATGCCGCCTTCCACACCCCGCTTTTAACTGAAACCTCGCTTAAGGCCAAAACGCAGCTTGGTTCGGAACTCTTTCAAGCTCCAAGGATTCCCTTAATCGATGGTCGCGGTAAAATATGGATGCCTTATTCAACTAATGTAGAAGATCTGTGGGATTACACCTTAGGGCACCAAGTGGACCAAACATATCACTTCAGTAAAAGTATTGAAGTCGCCGTGAAGGAATTCGCGCCTGACTACCTCATTATTACCGGACCAGGCATGACCCTCGGTGGCGCCGTGGCCCAAACCCTCATCACTAAGAAGCTAAAACCCATTAAAGATAAAGAAGACTTCAAGAATCTTCAGGCAAAGTCACCCTACATCATTTCGATGGCCGATCCTCAACAACGACAGTTCATTCTGTAGATCATTTAGGGAGAAAGTCTTGATTTGCCCCATGAGGAATTTTTAAGGGTATACGCAATTCGGTCATGCATTCGATTTTCTCTTCCCTGCCAAAACTCAAAATAATCCGGTTCAAGTGCATAACCTCCCCAATGGGATGGTCTCGGGATATTTTCTACGTTTTTGAATTGTTCTTCAGTATTTCGGAATAATACCTCTATACTGTGTCGATCTTTTACTAACTGACTCTGAGGGGATGCAACTCCTCCTAACTGGCTTCCGCGTGGACGAGATTTAAAATACTCATCTGACAAAGCTTCAGAAACTTTACTAATCTTACCCTCAATTCGAACTTGCCTCTGCAAAGGAAGCCACAAAAAATTCATCGCCGCGAAAGGATTCTCGTTAATTTCTTGGCCCTTGTGACTTAAGTAGTTCGTATAAAAGACCAATCTTCCATCATGAAATCCCTTAAAGAGAACGACTCGAGATTTGGGACGATTTTGACTGATCGTAGACAGCGTAAACGCATTCGGTTCATCACAAGAGGAACTTATTGCTTCGCCAATCCACTTCCCAAATTGAAGCATAGGGTTCTGGTCAGCATCAGTGACATCAAATTCTTCACCACTATAGGTTCCACGAAGTTGACTCAGGGTTTGATTTAATTGACTCATTAAAACTTTCTCACATGTAATAGATTGGCCTCACTTAACTTAACTTTCTCAAATATGGGCATCATATACTCATCACCACCATTCACATTAATATCAATATTTCTTGCCATGGCGTATAGGACATTGTCCTCTTTAGCAATATGATCTCTTAGAAGATTAATAAATGTCACTAAAGCCTCACACAATTCTTCATAGGTCTTTTGATCAAAACCAACCTTTAACTTCTCAACATACTCGGCAGAACGCATAACCAGTGCGCGGCCAAGATCATGCTCAGTGCGCATCCGGGCGATAGGGCCAAACTCTAACGGTGGCATATTCGTAACCATCCATTTAAATAGCACCTCTTCTTCTTTGGCATGGTGAAATTCATCAGCGTAATAACCAAAGAAGCGAAGGGAATCTTCAATCAACTCAAGGTCATGATTTCCTTGAGCTATATGGGATTCAACTTTTTTCATCACCTGCAAAATCTTTTGATGCTCTTCCATTAGTACATCAATACATTTCATAATTAATCCTATTTAGATTTTTTAAAAAACCTCTACTTTACAATTTTCAGTTTCAAAAAGAACAACTTTGGTCACATTAACACCAGTGCCAGCGAGTAATTTGGGTATCATTAATTCAAAAAGATATTTGGCCATATTCTCCGCCGTGGGATTGAACGGAGAAATGAACCAAGGTTTATTTTTTATTATTTGTGAATTAAGCGCCAAAAGTTCATGATCATTTTCAAAGACAATCATAGTGTGGTCCCAATTTAACTGGATCCAAGTATCAATCTTTTCCTTTAAGATAGAAAAATCAATAACCCTACCCAGCTCGTCCAAATTCTTTGCCGATGCATGAACCCATAATTCATAGTTATGTCCATGCAAGTTCGAACACTTGGATTCGTGTCCAAGAACTCTATGACCAGAGGAGAAATGAATCCTTCTTACTGCCTCAATATTCATTCATCAACTCCAGGCCCTTATTTTTTATTTCGTCCAGAAAATCAGTCATATAATCACGCCCATTCCCACTGACAGAATGTGACCATTTATTTAAAACGACTACCCGTAAAAGTTGAAGACCATCTGAATCCATCTCAAGACCGGAAAACACATGGGCAAGATCCGCATCTATCAGTTTTGATGCTTTTAACTTGGTCTTAGAAATAAAATAGTTGAAATCCTGGATATGATTCGTTGGGTGCGGAAAATAATCCTGAATAAGCTTCATGTTAAAATTATTAATTGCCGAGACTTTCACCATTTTTTTTGGTTTCACGTAAAAACAAATAATATTTGACTGCGGCTCACTAAGAGGAATGATCTCCAGAAATTGTGAAAATTTATTATTATCACAATTAGCTTTAATTATAAGTTCATAAAAATACCGAGTCTTCTCCACTAAATCGTTGAGTAGCCCACCATACCCATCAAAATTGAGCGGGATGATTTTATTGGAAAAATAAACAGATGTGGCACACGCACCCGACTTCGATCCTTCAAGGATATATTTACCTAAGGGAAAATCCTCTTGATCAGAACTCTGACCGGTCAGGCAGTAATCTGCATTTTCGGCCACAAACTCTTTGGAGAATCCATGTTTGGTCAAGAATACTCCTGCCCCATAGGGAGTGTGACCAAGCTTATGAGGGTCAACAGTGATTGAATCACTGTCTTTTAGTGCGTTGAAAATCTCATAAAGTTTTGGGTTTTTAAGGCATGACTCTTTTGCTAAGTCGGTGAAACGATTCCCACTAACAAACATACTCTTAAAATAGCCACCATAAGCAGCATCAATATGAATGGGGGAATAGATATTATTATATTTCTTAAACAAGTCCACAATTTCATTCAAAGGATCAAAACTACCAAATTCAGTTGAACCAAGAACACAGACCGTCTGGATAATGGGTCTTTTTTCTTTCTCGCAATATTTCAGAACTTCTTCGAGGCTTCTGGTCGACATGGTGAGATTTTTGTCTAACTTCACCTGAAGACAGTTTTCTCTTCCAAGACCGAACAAGTGCGATGCCTTGGACCATGAGTAGTGGGCGGTAGCGGGAACTATGATAACCGGTGATCCTATAGTTGTACCAAATTCCTGCTGCAATAATTCCCAGTAACGCCTATCTCCAAGATTGGCCGGAGAATTTTTTTCTAAAAGTTCTTCAGCATTAAGATCCAGTCCGCGAAACTCCACCAAGAGTTGAGGTATTTGGCTTAATTCAATATTTAATAACTGCCAGATATCGTTGGGTAAAAATGAAGGCCATTTCAATCCCTGTTGTTTGATGATTAATCCCATAGTGGCCGGAATGAATCTGGAGGCCTTGTTATAAAAAACAGACTCAAAATTGGCAATCGTACCACCACTGGTAATATGGCCGAAGGATTCCTTGTCATTATAACCAAAAAGACGGGCGAACTGTCTGCCTACTTCGAGTTCATATTTTAGAGTCACTGGAGAGGCTTCACCTGATACGTTGTTGGCATTATAGAGCAGACCTGCATAGTACCCAAGCAGGCCAGGTAGAGAAACGTCTCCAGTCATGTGGGCCATGTAACGGGGTGAAAAAAATGGAATATCCATTTTTAGTTCGGCAAGAAGTTGCACCAGGGATTGAATAAAATTTTCTTGAAAGTCCTGACCGATGGGCGAAGTAAAATTGCGATAAGGAATGACTGGAGGATCTTTAGGGTGAAAATTTCTGCGCCAGAAGACCACATCATTATTCACCAACTCAATCATTTCTTGGAAAAATTTCCGCTGCTCGCCCTTAGGGCCGAGAAAGAACAAATTCTGTAAATTATCTAACTCTTCCTTATTCAATGACAACCCCTATTATATTTAGTGAGGTTACCATAGCTATCCAACAAAAAGTGTGACACAGGTCATACTCTGAAAGAAACTAAGAATTCCTCTGATCCTTATCAGAATCAGATCTCAACTCTGAACCAGCTTTTTTAAATTCTCTGATCGCTTCTCCAATGCCTTTACCAAGTTGTGGTAACTTCTTGGGGCCAAAAAAGAGCATTAAAATCAAAACAACTAAAACCAACTCACCAACGCCTAGTCCGAACATATCATCTCCTCTTTTTACTGTTTCTACTGTACTTCGATTTTCTCTATAAAAACATAATCTGGATCAGTCTTACCTAAGTTAATTCTGGCGCATCAGTGATCTAAAGACCTTGAGGGGGAAAAGCAGATTAAAAAGAATCAGTAGCATGGAAAGACCTAAACTGACGCCAAAAATCGGTCTAAGCATAGGAACCAAATCGCTTAGGAATAAAAAGAGGATGGCCACCAGATGCATATAGTACTGTTTTAAGGTATAGCGGTTCGGTAACAATTCGCGCATAGTGGGGACTTTTTGAATATTCCTGGCGGTCAAATGAAACCATGTGAGAAAAGGAATAATTTTATATAACATGCCTGTCATAAGAGAAAGAAGTGCAATGCCAAAGAATAGAGAAGCAGCAACTTCCATTTTGGGATTTGCAGGCCAATATTGAATAATAAAATAAAAGACTGAGCCTAACGCAAAAAAAGCCATGGAAGTTTTCCAAAAAAGGACAGTCGTATCAGTCACTTTTCTTTTTCGATTCACAAAACGTTGAAATGTTTCAGAGGCGTAAATCATCACTGTTACTGCTAATAGGGACTTAATAATGGGAATCAAGAACTGGGTTTCGGCTAAAAACACCAGTGACCAGCAAAGAAGGAGAAAGAAAACCGCTTTGGCGATATATTTGGTGAACCACAGAGGATAATCATTGGTGACATAGAACATCGGGACCACTTTATGTGAGACGCCTAGAATGAGGATAAAAAGAAAACCAAACAGCGCCCAGGCAATATGCAATTCGATCAAACCCATGCGGTCTACAGAAAAATCAAGCCAGCCGGCCCACGACAAGGCCAATCTCCCGGCAAAGCCAATCATAATAAGTACCGAACAAGCAGAGAGCTTAAAGCAAGAAACAGTAAAGCTTTGCAGGGCCTTGCGAAGGCTCCAAAGAATGGTTGTAAAAAAAATGATGATAGAAAGAAGTGCCAGTCCGCCGCCCCACTGAATCATGAATTGGTTCATAGTCATAATGCCTAACGGGAAAAAGATCGATCCCAGGGTAATCAGGACGTGAGTGATTCTGGAAAACCACAGGACGTTTGGAATGGGGGTCCCGGCCAAGACCGGTAACATTTGAGTGAGAGCTCCCATGACTACCATCACCAAAAAACCAAGATTAAAAAAATGAAGAATTCCGATCGTCTCGATATCCCAACGTTCAAATGGATCGATTTTTAAAAATAGAAAAAGAACACAGCCGACCAGAATAAATAGTGGGGCCGTCATGAAAAATCGGAGCGAAGCCCTGAAAGGTGGAGACTGATCTAGGCTGAGCTGGTTACCGAACACGGGCGATTTCCCTTTCAATGATTTCCGGCGCTGCCACATTAGTGACATGCCAGATGTAGATGCGAAACTGCTCATTTGCTTCAGCGACTTTAAAACATAAACTACGTTGCTTTAAAATATCAAATAGAAGGCGAGGATTTTGACGATGAATCATGCAAACAACATCTTGAGGACTGGAGGCCTCAAGAACCTCCAAAACTCTATTTAGGGGTTCTGGAGCTGGCAAATCTCTCACATCAACATAGGTGATGTTTTTATCCATTATTAGGCGTCAAATTGGGCCAATAAAGCTTCTGCGTTTGCTGCCAGATGCATGTCGCACATTACGTAGAGCATCTGCTCTTCTTTATTGTTATGTTGTTGAATGAGAATCATAAGCGTTTCGCATAGACCAAGGAGTCGGTCTTCATTTTTCTCATGGCACGCCTCTTCCATCTCACCAAATATCCCTCTCATAAGTGTATGCTCTGAACGCATGACCATGGTTGGGCCAAAGGTCATTCCTGTCGCTTTTTCAAAAGCTGGGAAGAGGACGTTCTCTTCAAATCCAAGATGGCGGTTCATTTCACTAAGGAACTGGTCCAGAGATTTTGTGGCTTCATTCCAATTGCCCTTCGACACTGCATTTTCGATCTGAGTTAGAGTTTCGTCACATTGGCGATGATCTGATGATAAAAATATTTTTAAAGAACTCATAGGACCTCTCGGAGTGCTTGGTTAGTTTTCATGTATTTGTACCATCAGGCGAGATGCAATTGTATGATATAGGTCATATATGTTCATTTCAGGAATGGGGCCATAAAAGAGGTGTCATTTTTAAATGACACCTCTTGAGAAGAATCGTTTCTTAGGTCGATCAAGAACATCCCGTGGTAGTTCCGCAGGAATCACATTTTAAACAAGATCCATTTCTGACCATCGTAAAGCTTTGGCACTCAGAACATGATTCACCTTCATAGCCCTTCATTTTGGCCATCTGACGCTTTTTGGCTTCTTTGCTCATGTTAAAGTCCGCTTCACGGGTAAAAACCTGCTGAGTCTGGACAGCTATCTGTCCATCAGCATACTGGACTTCTCGACTCTCCATCATAGCAAGCAACGGTTCTTCAGTTGCTGCGTCCTCGCCCTGAATTGAGCCTGCTTTCAGGTCACTTGGCTTGACATGCACTAAATCATGACGACCAAGATAGCGACAGGCCAGGTCGCGGAATATGTAATCAATAACTGATGTCGCCATTTTAATATTGTCGTGACCAGTCACCATTCCATTTGGCTCGAAACGTGTAAAAGTAAATGCATCAACAAACTCTTCCAGTGGAACTCCGTATTGTAGACCAAGGGAGATTGCGATTGAAAAACAGTTCATGAGTGAGCGGTAAGCCGCGCCCTCTTTATGCATATCAATGAAGATTTCACCCAGACTATTGTCATCATATTGCCCGGTACGAAGATAAACTTTATGTCCAGCGACATTCGCCTTCTGAGTGTAACCCATTCTTCTATTAGGAAGACTCTTACGGGAAGACATTTCCTTATAAACAATCTTTTCCACAATTTTTTCAGCAACAAGCATAATTTTTTCTGTTTGAGGCATATCCGCATCCATGAGTGCAAGATCTTCAAAAGCAGCAGCATTAAGAGGTTGTGAAAGTTTTGATCCATCTCTATAAATAGCATTGGCCTTGACCATTAAGTCCCACGAGAGTTTATAGGCGTCCGCAATGTCTTTCACACTGCAATCATTGGACATATTGATGGTCTTGGAGATGGCCCCAGACAAATAAGGTTGAACGGCTGCCATCATACGAATATGGCCAGATGGTGATATTAAACGTGTACCATAGCGACCACACTTGTTCGCGCAATCAAAAACGGGAAGATGTTCGTCCTTTAAATGAGGAGCACCTTCAAGAGTCATGGTTCCGCAGACGTAGTCAGTGGCTTTACGTATATCCTTTTCACTGAACCCAATTTCCTTGAGAACATTAAGTTCAGGATCATTTATTTGCGCCTCAGTCAGCTTGAGAGTTTGAGAGAGAAATTCATCACCTAAGAGATAGCGGGCAAAAGCAAAAGTAATATCAAAAGCAGTTGCGAGATTCGCTTCGATGAGAGAAATTTTCTCATCACTGAATCCTTTCTGACGAAGCTCCTGATGAGTAATGACTGGTGAGCCTACAAGAGTCCCACAACCAACAGCATATTTATTGATGGCTTCAATTTCTTTTGCTTTATATCCAAGAGATTGCAACGCACTTGGAACGGACTGGTTAATAATCTTAAAATATCCGCCACCAGATAGTTTTTTAAACTTAACCAAAGAGAAATCAGGTTCAATTCCAGTTGTATCACAATCCATGACCAATCCGATGGTACCAGTAGGTGCAATCACTGTGGTCTGAGCATTTCTGTATCCGAATTTCTCACCAAAGTTATAGGCATCATCCCAAACTGCTCTGGCAGCATCGACTAAAAACTTGTCCACATGGTCTGTGTTAATCCCTTGAGGAGTCTTGGTTAATCCCTCGTACTCAGAAGCTTTGGCCCCATAAACTGCACGGCGATGATTGCGAATAACCTTGAGCATGTGCTCTTTGTTATTTTCATAACCCTTAAACGGCCCGTGTTCTTTGGCCATTAAGGCTGAAGTTCTATAAGAGGTACCACCCATGATGGCAGCAAGCACACCTGCCATGTTACGTCCTTTTTCTGAATCATATGGGACCCCCATAATCATTAGTAAGGCGCCAATGTTTGCGTAGCCAAGTCCGAGAGTTCGATATTTAAAAGATCTTTCAGCAATTTCTTTTGATGGAAACTGTGCCATGAGGACTGATATTTCTAATACCATTGTCCAAAGTTCACAGGCATGTATGTATTTTTCGACATCGAAGAGCTTGGTAACGGGATCTAGAAATGTTACCAGGTTCAAAGAGGCCAGGTTGCAGGCGGTATTGTCGAGAAACATATATTCTGAACACGGATTAGAAGCATTAATGCGTCCGTCTGCCGGACAAGTATGCCACTCATTAATAGTGTCATCGAACTGAACGCCCGGATCCGCACACTGCCAAGCAGCTTCGTTAATTTTGTCCCAAAGACCGCGGGCCTTGACTTTTTTCATGACTTTGTTGTCAGTGCGGCCAATAAGCTCCCAATCCCCATCTTCTTCTAATAGTTTAAAAAACTTGTTCGGTATACGAATTGAGTTATTAGAGTTTTGTCCTGAGACTGTCGTGTAAGCTTCAGAGGTCCAGTCCGTATCATAGACTTCAAATTCTATTGATTCAAATCCCTGCTTCGCAAGATCAATGGCGCGACTGATATAATTCATAGGAACCATATCTCTTTGAGCTTCCTTCAAGGCTGTTTTCAAAATTGGATTTGCTTTTGCTGTGTATTTTTCTGCTCCCACTAGCCCCGACTTCACTATCGCCTGGAAGACATTTTCAATATGTTTTTTACAGATTTTTGAACCAGTAACAAGCGACGCAACTTTGCGCTCTTCTTTTACTTTCCAGAGAATAAATTCCTCGATATCCGGGTGATCAAGATCAAGACAAACCATTTTGGCTGCACGTCTGGTTGTTCCGCCTGATTTAATCGCCCCTGCCGCTCTGTCTCCGATTTTTAAAAATGACATAAGACCAGATGAATTCCCTCCACCAGAGAGTTTTTCTCCCTCCCCGCGAATATTGGAAAAGTTAGTTCCAGTACCAGAGCCAAATTTAAAAAGTCGCGCTTCACGGATCCACAGATCCATGATTCCACCTTCTGTCATAAGATCATCAGTCACAGCTTGAATAAAACAAGCATGAGGCTGAGGACGCTCATAGGCAGAAGTTGATTTGGTTAATTCTTCAGTCTTAGGGTCGACGTAGAAGTGACCTTGTGGTTTTCCAGACAGGCCATATGAGGTAAAGAGGCCAGTGTTAAACCACTGCGGAGAATTTGGTGCAGTCATCTGATGAGAAAGTGTGTAGGCAATTTCATCACGGAAGGCATCCGCATCTTCTTTGGTATCAAAGTAGTTGTACCTTTCGCCCCAAGAAGTCCAACAGTCAGCGAGACGATTAAAGACCTGGCGAGCATCAGTCTCACTGCCCAGTAAAACGTTTCCAGACTCATCTAGTAATGCCTTACCTTTCTCATCCAACTGAGGCACACCTTCACGTCGAAAGTATTTCTGAGCAATGATGTCGCTCGCCACCTGTGACCATGTTTCCGGCACCACAACTTCCATGGCCATCTTCTTAGAACCATCAACACTTCTCACTTCACTTATTTTTTTTACGTATTTCTGATCAGCGTAGGGACCCTTACCTTTCTTGGTAAAAACTCTTTTAATCTTCATTGATATCCTCCAAAAATATTTCACTTCAGATTTAATGATTGAGTGAATCCAAACTTTCGTCAACACAATATATAGTAAAAAAATGCGTCATTTCTTTGACCATGAACTATATCTGGTATTTCATGAGATAGATCAGGTTTTACTTTTTCTCGTGTTGCAATACTTCTGCCATGGCATTTTTGCGGAATAAAATAGGAAAAAAAACGGGAATTTTTCGGTGGGTTCGGACGAACAAAAAAAAGCCTTGGAGAGGTTCGCTCCCCAAGGCATTCAGTGATTACATTGCAGTTGGTTTATAATCTTGATAACCGGCCTTAATACCTCTCTTTAAGTAGAGTCTGATATTAGGTGTAATCTTAAGACCGGCCAATCCTGGAACTTGGAACGAAACATATGGGGTAAACTCAATCCACATTCTGTTCAGATACCATGAGCTCTTAACTGGAGCTGCTTCGTCACTATCAAGTTCAATTGATTGTAAAGCGGACTCGAGCTCATTCCTAAACTCAGTTCTTTCTTGAATGCTAGCAAAAGAACTTACAGTAACCATCAGTAAAGCTAATAAAATATATTTTTTCACAACGAACTCCTGTTATTATTTTTTGTTAAAAAACAAATGAACCTGACCTACACCATTAACTTTTACCAATCCAATAGAGCCACCTCTTGTGAAAGTAAAGATGTTCCATATTAAGAACGGCTCAAATTTTCTATTCTGTTTTCTTGCAGCTTTAGAAATAATCTTCTCACTCATTTTGAATGACTTGATCAGTCCTTTTGAAAACTTCTCTTTAGAAATATTCAGAACCTGTCCATTCTCATCCTCAACCTGAACATCCATGGCAACAAGATTGTTCATTTTAGCTGCTGGGGGGGTTGGCTTTTTAGCTAACATAACGTTCATCATTGCCGAACCAGTACCTTTACCGACTACAACTTGTCCTGTGGCATTCACACCAAGGCCAAGACGAATAGTATCGAGTACAAATCCCTGCTTAACAGCTTCCTTAGTATGTTCCTCGATATTGACTGAATCTAAGGAAACCAGGATGTTTGAGATCGCGTCAGCAAAACGGTTTTTAGATAAAGCTAAATTCATCTTATTAGCTAGAGGCTGAGACTTTTTCACGGTACGAGTCCAAAATACTCTCACTCCGATTTCTGCTCCACCTACCACAGCCGGAGTCAAAGCTCCTTCAGCGCTGATAAAAAGATCAAGTCTCAACATTTTCACAAACCAATTAGGGTTAAAGCCTGGAGATGCTTCCATGGCCTCGATCGCTAACGAGGTATTTTTCAAGTTTTGAATTTCATTTCTAATTTGTGTTCTTAGATTATCAGTAATTCTTACTTCTTTTCTAGTTTTGACAACTGATAACACTTCATCAACGTTTTGATCGACATCCTCATTAGTACTAATGACAACATCATCACCTGTTACATCTTCCGGAGTTGAAGAGACAAGTGCCGTTTTGGTAATGGCAGGGGCTGCTACCGGTTTTTTTCTCCAGTAGACTTCAACTGCTGCCGCTCCACTTGATGCAAGTAAACCAATCTTACCTGCGCCACTTACACCAAAAGTAGTCACATACCCAAACATTTCCCATTTCTTTGCGGTAGCATCTTTTTCAACAAGGTTTGATGCTAACTGAGAGTGAGTGTCAAAAGTATTTTCAAAGTTCGTAAGGGCAGAATCCTCTACTACGTCTGAATCGTTATTCCATGAGACAGGCAGTTGATCTGCAAAAGTAAGTTGAGAGGCAAGTAATGCTCCAACTAAAATATATTTTTTCATTTTAAAACTCCTTATTTTTTAGGTCTAAACATCAGTCTGAATCCAGGTGTAGCACCAACTTTCCACTGACCAATGCCTAGTGTTCCAGTTGCGCCAATACCAACTTCTAATTTTTCAATTTCCCATTTTGGGTTCTGCTGAGTGGTCTGATCTAAAGTTATCATTGTTTCAGAGTAAATCTGCTCAATAACTGGATTCAATTTTTCTTCATAATCGGCTTGAGAAACATTTACGATCCTGGACTTTTCCTCACCATCTTGACCTATAAAAGTGAGCTTCTTACCACCATGTCTGCAGCTCACAGACACTAAAGGGATAAGGAACAATACTAAAACTATTTTCATATCGACTCCTTGGTTTAACTTTCTAGGCCGATCATACAAGTTCAACCTATTGATAAACATGACCTGGCCCAACTTTGAATATATTTCCGATTTTGTAGAAAAATCTGACACATTATCCATTCTTTCGGTGGGTTACAGTAGATTTTTCAAACCAACAGCTTCATAATGATCTCAAAAGGTAATATATGTTCAAATTGTTATGTGTCCTGGTGTTTAAAATTCAAGGCTGGAAATTCATCAACAAAATCCCAGATGATCTCCGCTCATTTGTTTTTGTAGGTGCTCCACATACGTCAAACGCCGATATCATTCCCACTATGGCGATGGCCTATTTCATGAAGAGAAACACCAAATTCGTGATTAAAAATCAATGGCTAAAAGCCCCTTTAGGAATTTTTCTTCGGTCCGTGGGGGCAATTGGTGTAGATAAAAATCTCATCCAAAAAAACGGAGCAAAAAATACGACAGAACTAATGGCCTGTCTCTTCAAAGAGCATAAAGATCTTGTCCTTATGATTTCTCCTGAAGGTACAAGAAGTCCTAATCCGAACTGGAAGTCCGGTTTTTATTATATAGCTCAAAAGGCGAACGTCCCTATCGTTTTAGGCTACGCTGATTATGAAAAAAAAGAAGCGGGGCTTGGTGAAGTCATTTACCTATCTAACTTTGAAGAAGATATGCAAAAGATCACAAACTTTTTTAGAAATATAAAAGGAAAAAACCCTCAAAACTTCAAGCTCGACAGTAAATTCCAAGAGGGATAATTCTCGAATCAAACAGCACTAAGAGCGATATCAATCATCTCAGTAAAGGTTCGCTCTCTTTCTTCTGCAGTTGTTACCTGACCTGTTAAAAAACAATCACTGACGGTGAGAACACTCAGGGCGCGACATTGTTTCCGAGCAGCTATAGTATAGAGCGCCGACGTCTCCATTTCGACTCCCAAAACTCCGTGTCTTGCCCATAGTTTCCATTCTTCCGGATCTTCGTTATAGAACGTATCCGCGGAAAGAATGTTCCCTACATGGATATTACTAATTTTGCTTTTCCCATAATTGTAAACCTGCATAAGAAGATCAAAATTCGCCGAGGGAGCAAAATCCATTCCTTTAAATGTTTTTTGGTTAAAATTGGACTCGGAACAAGAACTCATGGCAAGGATAACATCTCTGACTTTGATATTCGGTTGAAATGAACCACAAGAGCCAACTCTCAAAAGGTTTTTGACTCCGTAATGATCGATCAACTCGTTGACGTAAATTGAAAGTGAGGGAAGCCCCATGCCAGTGCCTTGCACAGACACTCTCTTGCCTTTATAAACGCCGGTGAAGCCCAGCATGCCTCGCACTTCAGAATAACAGCGGACGTCCTGAAGGAGGTTTTCGGCAATGTAGCGGGCACGCAGCGGATCACCAGGGAGAAGAATTGTTTCTGCAACATCGCCCTTCTTACCACCAATATGCAGACTCATCCGGAACTCCTTTACGATCTAGTTTCCGGTAGTATGGCAAAAAGGACATGAGGAAAACATGACACAAATCACATCTCTGACAGCAGAAAACCAGCTAATTACACTTTGACTATATGCTAAGTTGTTTGATACATCAAACGAATGTTACTGCCTAGACTTAACCTTCTCAGAATGTTGATTTTGATTCTTATAGCTCAGCCTGTATTTGCGCAAAATAATCTGAGTTCAGGGAGTATTTCCAATAAGGCCGATTCATCAATATTAAAGAATTTCGAATGCAATTATCTATCCTTCTTTGATGGCCCAGGAATATTGACCGATAACCAGCTTGTCACACCGAATGCAATAGGAAATCCCTCCGACGATGGTCTAATGCTTAATAACAATTTATCTTTAAAGTATTTTCTGAATACTGATTACGCTCTTGATTTCCAGGCCAGAACTCAATACGTGTTTAACAATGGAACAAAAACAGAGGATTTTGATGCCTTCAGATGGCAATCTCCTCGTTTTGGAATATCGAGAACATTTTTAAAAACACAAAATAGTAAAATAACTGGTGCCATCAATACTGACCTTCCCTATTTTTTCCCGGAACCTATTGGCGGGGGATATATCGCTGAAAGAAGAACAACAATTGCAACTCCTGGATTCTTTGGGAAATATTCGTGGACTCCAACAACTTCAAGATGGTCTGTATTCAGTCTACTGCAACCTCGATATTACCTTTATAAAGATCGTCATGTCGCTGAAGAACAGTATAGTCGCGCAGGTTACGCACCCGAACTAAAGAATGAATTGACCCTGAGTTTTTCTCCTTCTGCCAATTATGCCATCTCAGATAAGCTTGGCCTTCGCTTCGGAACTGAAATCATCTATAAAAAGTTGATAGCAAGTGATTGGAATATTTTAAAAGGAACGGTCAAAAGCGCTGATCCAAAGTCAAAAGACTGGCGACTTCAGCCACTTCCAATTCAAACGGGTATTACCTATTCATTTTCAAAGTTATTTGAAGTTTCAACCTATATTCAAGGTTATCCATTTGCAAACCAACGAACTAATAAAAGCGGACGCCAGGAAACTTTTGAAAAAACTGTTTCTGTAGGAGCGTGGATCAGTGGGAAAATATTTTAAATGCTAAGAAAATATCACCGTATTATTTCACTTATCGTAGCGATTCCCCTCGCTCTTATCGTACTGACAGGACTGATTCTCCAATTACGCCAGCAATTTGACTTCATTCAACCTAAAACGGTAGTAATGGAAAAAAAAACTGGAGTTCGTTTTTTAACGTTAGAAGAAATTATACTGGCATCGAATGAAAACCCAGAAAACATAGACCAAATCATTTTTAAACCTAAAAAATTTCACCTGGCCATGAGATTAGTCTCTGGGAACGAAATCCAGATTCACCCTCAGACCGGAGAAATATTAAAAAACTCACCTCGATATACCAATCTCTTAATTGATCTACACCAAGGTACATTTATGGGAAATTGGTTCCAATACCTAATCGTATTCCCGACGGGGCTTGCCTTAGCTTTTTTGCTTATTTCAGGACTCTTAATCTATCCATGGAGAAATTTTAAACGTGGGAAATAAATTTAAATTCGGATTAGAAGGTGAATTCTTACTTGCAAATATGCATAATTTCTCACCCCTGTGGTATAAAGATGTTTCATTTCAAACACTGGATAATCTTTTTACCCAGATCCCACTGGACGGAATCCCCTGCCTTAAAGGTCTCGCAGAGGAGCCGCCTCATAAAAAGTTGATGCCATTTATTGTTGAAGGATACGGCATTCCAAATGAAAAAATGGAAATTATTGATGCATACCCTAAAGGTATTGAAATCAGAACACCTGTCTGCACATCAATCGATGAAACATTAAATGTGTATGAAGATCTTTACGTGAGAGTAAAAAAAGCATTAGCGACAAAAGACATGATACCTGTAGCCATTTCACACCACCCAACAGAGACCAAATTTAGCGGTCCCCAGAATAAACGCCGTCATGACTTTTGGTTGTGGGCGATGGAAGTGATGACCACTTACGGACCGGATATAAATGTCAGCTTTCCAGAAGAAATTACGAAAGATTTATTTCAAAATCTTGACGACCTTAATGCAAAGGTAAATTATTACGCCCCTGCAATGGCAGCATTATCGTTATCCTCTCCATTTTACGAAGGGAAGCCTTGGCTCATAAAGGGCCAGCGAGGAAAATCTTATCGTACATTCAAGCGCAGTATTATTGCGCCCGCGATTGAACTACATCCTGACGAGGATTTTAGAATTGAATTTAAAGTTTTCGAAATGACCAAAAACAGTGCAGATTTCGAAGCCTATTTCCTTCTCGTACTGGGCCTTTTTCTCTCCAGTGATCTAAAAGGGCGAGCAACTCAACAAGAAAGGATCTATGACTCTGGAGCAGTGGCAAGATATGGGCTCAACGCTGAAAATGTTAACTCTGTTTTGGGCGACCTTTTTGAAAAAACGGAGACAGTTCTCCCTAAATTTGGTTTTTCAACTTCGCCATTAAAACGGCTGTATGACCGCTTTGAAAGCAAAAACCATATTTCAGACCTAATGCTGCAAAAGTATGATGAGACTTTATCTATTCCATCAGTACTTAAAGACTATTCGGTGCTGGTTGACCGCAAAGGCTTCATTAAGTGATACACAAACTGATCCCGCTCACACCATACTGGGTCGGAATCCTGGCGATCTTCTTTTTCTTTCAAAAAAAGCAAAAGAAGTTTGCCCGTGATATCCTATGGGCCAGTTTTCGTACCACGATACAGTTAATTCTACTCGCCTTTGCTTTAGAACTTATTTTCAAAAGTTCATTTTTAGTTGTGAGTCTATTTGTATCCGTATTAATGTCAATCAACTCATCATCTCAAATATATTTACGCTCAAAAAATAAACGAAGCTATATTTTCTGGTCGTCATTATTTGCCAATACCATCGCCATCTGGCCCTTAGCCTTTTTATTTTCGTTCGATGAATCAGGCGCAAGATGGAGTGAACCCAAAATGCTTTTACCATTAATTGGAATGCTGCTTGGGAATACTCTAAATGGAGTCAGTATTGGTGTTGATACGTTTTTTACAGGAACGCTTGAAAAGAAAGATGAGATCTTAACTCTTCTCGCCTTAGGTGCCACAAATGATGAGGCAACAAAAAAAATCTTTTTTCGATCTCTCAGATCAGGAATATCACCCCATTTCAATTCAATGATATCCATGGGGATCGTCTCCATTCCCGGCATGATGGCCGGGCAGCTCATTTCTCAGGCGGCAGCTTTTGATGCCTCAATCCTTCAGGTAAAGATGATGCTTACTATATGTCTTGGAACAATCTTTTCAATCTATCTGATACTAAAATATATCCAGAGAAAAATATTTCTAACTTCTGGAGGCCTATGCTTGGAGTAAAAAACATACGGCTCCTCAATGGAAAAAGTGTGACATTCCATCTGAATTCAGGTGAAATCCTTTTCCTTGAAGGCGAAAATGGTGCTGGTAAAAGTCTACTCATGAAGTCACTCGCTAAACTAGTACCCTTTGAAGTGGATGAATTTTCTTTTAATTCCAGCTCGCTGACAGACTTACGATCTAAAATGTTATACCTTCCACCAACCTTAGTTTGCGACCCCGAACTAACAGTTGACGAGTTTCTGGATGAGCCTCTTTCTCTGGCAATTTATAAAGACTTCAAAATGACATTCCAACCAAGGGAGCACCTTGAGGGAATTAATTTGAACACAAAAATCGCTTTACTCTCTTCTGGTCAAAAACAAAGACTGGCACTGCTGAGATGCATGAGTTTAAAAGCCCAGGTATTGCTGTTAGATGAACCCTTCGCTTCTATTGATCAGGGTCGACGTCTGGAATATGTTGAACTGCTTTCTAAATGGTTAAATGGCGGAGAGAGAGCAATAATTTTTGTGACTCATGATGAAATCAAATTCACCAACATCCCTACGAGAACAATTCGAATATAAAAAACCGGCAACTAAATCTAAGTTTAGTTACCGGTTCTATCTACCTATACTTCTTTTTTGTAATTAACCCAGCCCTTAGGGTTCTTTCTAGTCCATCTAAATTCAATTATTGGATAGATCTTCATTTCAAAAACAGCTACATCAAATTCTACAAACGGCTCAAACTGGAGGCGAATTCGTTTAAGATAATAGGCCGTATTATTATTCCCTGTATAAAGGAATGGAGTCGTCGGACGTGAGAAACTATTTTGAGCTTGCAACAACTTTTTCTTCACCTGATTAGAAACAGCGTCTGAGATTGAATCAACTCCAGCGTGGACATTTACAGAGATCAATAGAGCAGCAATAAGATATTTAATTTTCATACTTTCATCCTTAAATTGTTACGTTTCTTGTGACAAAGACAGTAAGCAAAGATGCACCTTCAACAGATACAATACCTACTCCACCGCTAGTAAAAAGCTCAAATTCAGCTTCAATGACGTTCAGCTCGAATTGCCCAGCGTCCTTCGTTTTAGCACGAGAAGCGAAGAACTTAGCAATTCCTGCAGCTTTTTTCATACCGTTACGAAAGTTGAATCTTGGTACTTCAGCAACAGCATCTTTTTCAACCATAGTATAAGTTGAGACTTCATCAACCAGTGTTGGAAGCGTGAATGCTGACGGAGTGTTCGAATCTCTTTTAAAGAAAATCGAACCTACTGCTTTGGCCTTACCTTTTACAAAAAACAAGTTTCCTTTAACTGTTGTACCTACGCCTGCTTTGATCACATTTAGTTTAAACCCATTATCAAATGGAACTTCATCCATTACTGACAAATCTGAAGCAATCGATGTCACAAACTTAGCGTTGGGAGAAAGCTCTTCTGGAAGCAGTGGCGCCACGAACGGAACTGGCTCAGCTTTTTTAAGTCTCCACCATTCCAGTCTCAAGCGAACAGAATTCCCAATAACAATTGGGGAGATTTTGCCTTCAGCCGAGACGTAAAGTTCCAATTGATATTTATAAGCATACCAAGGACCCATCGCAGGTGCTGTTTCAAGCTCACGAATTGTGTCCTGAAACTTCAAAGCCTCTCTTAATAGACCATTAAATAAGCGACGTCTTTTTATGAAATTTCCAGAACCCAGTGCCATATCAACAATAGGAGAAATTTCTGCTTTCAAAGTCTCTTCAGTCATTTCCCCAGTGATCTGAATATTTTCAGATTCAGGAGTAATCTCTTCATTCAGATTTTGGGCAAGATTTGTATGACTTAGTTCTTTATTTTTTTTAATCCAGACAAGCTCTAATGCAGCTTCTCCCCCGACTCCCATCACACCGATGGTTCCTCCACCTTCGATTGCAAGTTCAGTTCTAATGCTTTGGAGATACCATTTCTTATGGCTATCATCAGGAATGTTATTAAAAATATCCATTTTGGCATCAAGGATATTGTTATAAGCAACATCAAGTTGATTTAAAGCAGAAATTGATGTGAGTGATTTCTGATTTTGGGCTTCCGGATTAATCCACTCAGAGGGAACCTTTCCAATTTGAGCCACTGCCATTTGAGAAAAGAAGAGAAAACAAGGTATTAAATATTTCATACACAAACCTTTTAATTATTTTTTTGGAATCTAAGTTCAATTTCGGAATAAACTTCGGCTTCTAAATACCCCAGAACTTCAGTCTCTGCTTTTAGGCCAAGACCAACTGTTACGCGGCTCAAGTCCCACGGCATTCCTTCTGAATTTTCGTGAATTTCAAGTGTGGACGAAACCGACTCAGAAATTTCGTTGATGTAAGGGGTAATTTGTTGGCCGAGCACTGAAGTAGGGACATATTTGACTTCAGACTTGTTGTTTTTATCCAAACCAATAATTGGGACAAACCCATTGGTATCGCTCGGCTCCTTGCAGGAAACGAGGACAAACGAGAGGGTTATAAGCGAAACTAATTTCAGCATGTGCAGCTCCTTTTGAATTGAAGAGCTGCATATATATCCCCGCCCGTATGCCATGTCAAACCAATGATCATCACGTCAAACAATGATTCTTATCAGTTTATTTTTTGCGAAGGAGTACAACAGGAAGATCTTTATCATCTCCGGTTTGTTTTGATAGTTTCAGGATCTTTTCGCGATAATTTTTAGTACTCCCAAACTCTATTCCAGCGTAACTGGATACCAGATCCGCGATCAGTTTCAGCCCAATTCCATTTCTTTCATACAATTTAACTCTTAGCTGTCCGGTCAAAGTTTCGTAGTCATGGAAGATTTCTCCAGACGGTGTGACAAACTGGAGGTCCATAAATTCTTCTTTGGGAGCGTAAGCCTCGATCTCAATCTTATGTTTCTTGTCCATCGCCCAGACTTTCCATTTTCCAAAATTCACGTCGGTCATCACCAATTGCATGTCTACTGGCCGAAAGGAATAGTCTTTTCCCTGGTGGGTGAGGCCAATCGAAACACTTGCGACTGGGGTCCTGGTTCCTCTCACCTTCGGTTTTCCACCGCCGATAGCAAGTGCAGTACCGGGATGCCCCTCAAAGTGATTAGAGACAATCCAGGTCCACCAATCCGGAAAGGATTTTCCCCAGTTACGATCTTGATAACAAGGAACATCTTTAAAAGTGGTCTTCTCTCCGCGGGTAGTGACTGAACCAGTACAAGAGGCACTCGCTTGGGCAGGATACCATTCAATGTCGGTGATCATTGATCCCATCATCCATCCTTCAGCGTTGTAGGCCCAGTGCTTGCTTATTTTAACATCCCACTCGTAGGTTTCACCTTGTTCATTTTTTAATGAACCATTAAAAAATTTATCAGTAGCAGTATTACGATTAATCACTACATACGTTTCCGAATAACTGGCGCTGAAATCTGAAATATTAAATTGTTCTTCCACTTGGTCTTTATTCGCAAAGTCTCCCATCCCAACATAGGATCTGGTTCCTTTAGATTTTTGTTCAAGATCCCAAGGGTTCACGACACCGTAAACAAAGAAATAGGATTTTCCTGAGTCAGGAATGACAATTTTATAATACCACCACTCGTACCAGAGGGTTTTATCCACGACGCCATTACCGGCCTGAATATTCTTGCGGTTCCACTGGTAAGTATTCCAGGGATCAGATTGGGCCATTAGGGATAAAGGAATAAAAAAAAGAAATGCTATAAATAATTGTTTCATCATGTGAATCAATTTACCGTAGAAAATCTTAAAATTAAGCCCTCTAATTGAGTGATTAAAATCAGGATTTTTTCACTATCAACTTGGGAATGAAGAAGAAAGACCAGACCAGATCAGCAACAAGAAAGAGAAGTGCTGCATAACCAAGGTGTCTCTGGTAACCATCCACAAAAACTGCAGTTATCCTTGTCACTGAAGCCAGAATGATGAGACCTATCGGTATTTTTATAAATAAATTTTTTATTTCAAGTGAAAGGTTATGATTTCCATGGGCGAGTATGACCCTTGAAGCAACCATAAGTGTAAGTAAACCGAAGCCACTTATAAAAAGCAAATGCAAAGCTTCAAGTCTGTATTGTGGTACTAACCACAGCCCCATGGTTCCTAAAAGTATGGAAACTGCTGCGATCCTGACCCCCCAAGAGACTGAAGAATGAAAACCAGAAGAACGGTGAACGGTCCAATATCTAAAGAAGACAACTAATATAAGTAAAAAACGAAGCAGGTTGCCATAACTTTCATTCCCATAAATTTCAACGAAGCTGGATCCTACAAGTAGAAGGCCAATAAGCCACATTTCCTTCACTCCATAGGGCTTAGCACATCCGGTACCTAGTATCATAGGAATCAATCTTGCCCCAACACCAACACATAACCCTAAAATCATGTTCATGTAGAAAAGGCGGCCACCTATTTCAGGAAAATCTAAAATGAATAAGATGGAGCCTAGAAGTCCAGACAGGAGGCTAATGATGACAAATGGAAAGACATCAGGGACAACATTGGGGGACGTCGCGATACGTCTGAAGCAAAAAACAAAAAGAACAATCAGGGCAACCACAAGACTGCCAAAGAAAAGTTTTTCTTGGGTCTCAAAAGCTCCCCAGAAAGTAGCTGAGAGCATTGGGACCAATTGCACAATCAATTCTTTTTGCGAAGTCCCAGGGGCGCCAGACATACGGGGGATGGCAGTCATTAAAAATCCAATGACAAAACTCAAAAGAAAAATCCCTACCATGTAATGGGCGTGCATTCTGCCCAGATAAAAATCCGCGGACAAAAAGCCGTAGATTATCCAGACGGAAAGGCCCATAAAAAGACCAAAGGCACCTAGAGAGAAAAATAAGCTATAAGGGTTTTTCTGAAATCTTTGCATGGACACATCTTATAGGAGAATTTTCGAAGAAGTATGATCTATGTCACATATTCTAAAGATACATCCCTTGATGGACTCTATTAAGGCGAAGGTAATTAAGAAACTCAGAGGTCAGCTGAGACATGGATTGATTCCAAGGCTCTGAGAGGAGGAAATCTTTATCATAATCAGAAAAAAGTCTCTGTATTACAACACTTGAAGGAAGGTGACCGATAACCTTCATCAACATATCAAAGTACTCCTCCTTACTTACCAGTTTAAAAGGAGTGACCTTATATTCAGCTCCCATAATCGTACCTTTAACCACTTGGAGCTGGTGAATTTTGATGAAATCAAGTGGGTATTGTTTAATCCTGCGGCAGGTCTCTGAGTGATCGGTCTCAGTCTCCCAAGGAAAACCAAGAATTAAGTGGGTGCAGAGTTTTATTCCTCGGCCCATGGTCATGTTAAGGGCGACTTCAAAATCCCGAACTGTGTGTCCTCGATTAACTTTTTTTAATGTCTCGTCATGCAGCGATTCCACACCATATTCAACAGTGATGTCATAATCCATCGCCAGATCTTCAAGGAGTTTTACCTTTTCCGTATCAATACAATCTGGCCTAGTCCCAATGGCAAGGCCAATCACGCCTTTGATTTGAAGCGCTTCAGTATACATTGCTCTAAGAGTGTCTACGTCTTTATAAGTGTTGGAATAACTTTGAAAATAGACAATGAACTTTGAAAGCTCAGGAAATCTTCTTTGGTAGTGAGTGATCCCTTTCTCGACTTGGTCACGTATAGAAAGTGTCCTCTCCCCCATGGAAAAGCTGTCATTATTACAGAAGGTGCAACCGCCGACACCTTTAGATCCGTCTCGGTTTGGGCAGGAAAATCCCCCATCAACTGAAATCTTCTGAACTCTTTGACCGTGGATTTTTTTTATGTAACGTGAATAGAGGTTAAGGGGGCTATCCGTCATTCTCAATATCTTTAATAATTAATTTCGCCCTATTGAAATATTCTTCGACTATTTCTGGCGAGACATCTTCAGTTATATTCTTGACCAGACCATCTTCAGTTAGAACAAGGTGAACAGTTGGAACAATATTATGTCGTTCTAAACACTTCCGGGCACATTGAAGAGGACACCCATCAAGAACAAGTATTTTTTCAGATTTTTCAGCAAATTTGACTAAGGAAGGAACATCACCGCCGACGCCGACGACGCAGGACATTTTAGCGATCCCCGTCCTATCCAGTTTAACAGCAACCGAGTTCGCCAGTTGGGCAACATTGGAACAACCAGAACAGGAGTAGACTGTGACTTTGTTTGGTTTCAACATATTCCCTTTATGTTTGGGTAATGTAACACTAAATATAATTACAAAACATGACACGAATCAGTTTTTTCTAGTGATTCTCTGGGCATAATGGGTCACATGAAAACCTTAAATGAACTGATTAATAAATACAATCGGCCTGGTCCTCGTTACACCAGTTATCCACCAGTACCTTTTTGGGAAAATGCTCCTAGTGAAACACAGTGGATCACACACGTTAAAACTGTTTACGAAGAAAGCAAGGGAATCGACCTCTACGTCCATGTACCCTACTGCGAAAGCCTTTGCTACTACTGTGGCTGTAGTCGGGTTATTACCAAAAACCATGACGTTGAGGACGTTTATCTTGCTCTCGTACTCAAGGAATGGGAACTGTATCAGGAGAAACTTGGGTTTACTCCAGCAGTAAACTCGCTGCACTTTGGAGGAGGTACTCCCACTTTTCTCTCTCCACAAAACCTCAACAAACTCATTAAAACATTACTTGTAAATAAATTGGATTCATTCGTTGGGTCTATCGAAATTGACCCACGCACTTGTCAAACGGAACACCTTAAGGTGCTTAAGGAAAATAACATTTCGAGACTATCTCTTGGAATCCAAGATTTTGATCCGATCGTTCAAAAAACAATCAACCGTGATCAGTCACCACAAATGGTAGAAGGTTTGGTTGGAAAAATCCGTGAAAACGGCTTTGCATCACTTAACTTCGATTTAATCTATGGTCTTCCAAAGCAAACCCTGGATTCAATTACCAAGACCTTTGAGATCGTTAATAAGATGAAGCCAGACCTGATCGCTTTTTACAGTTACGCTCATCTACCAGATAAGATAAAAAATCAAAGACTCATACCTGCCCAAGATCTTCCATCACCTGAATTAAAACGTGAGCTTTATGAGCATGGAAAAAAATTGCTCATTCAGAATGGCTACGTGGATGTGGGGATAGACCATTTTGCCCTACCATCAAGTTATCTCTACCAGGCCAAGGTCAATCGTAACCTTCACCGAAACTTCATGGGCTACGTAGATAAGAAATCCCCAATCCTAATCGGTCTGGGTCCGACCTCTATTTCTGACTCGTCCATGAGTTTTATCCAAAACATTAAGGACGTAAAAGACTACGAGTCCCAAATTAACCAGAACTGCCTTCCTATTGAAAAAGGTCACACCCACAGCGGCAAAGACCTAATGGTTCAGGATATTATTTTAGACCTCATGTGTAATGGCGAAGTCTCCCTTGAAGCCTCAAAAGACATCCCTTACTGGGAAGAAATACAGAAAGAGCTAGGGACTTTTCAAGAAGATGGTGTCGTAAAGTTTGACCATGACCATCTCGCCATTTCTGATCTTGGCGTGGGATTTGTAAGGAATGTGGCCATGTGTTTTGATTTTCATTTGCGAGAACAAAGAACAACAACCAAATTTAGCCAGACAATATAACTAGTTTTTGATCAGTCCGCGATATTTTTGAAAACTGCTGTCTAACTTTTGATAGATGCGATTAATGTGCGTCTTTAAAGTGGATTTCAGGATATTAAGTTCAACTAAAATTTCCTGATTCGAATAACCCTTAACGATTAGCTGTGCGACTTCTTTTTCTTTCACTGTGAGCTGCTTTAAATTGTCTATTTCAGAGATTTCAATAACTCCGGGGGTAAGGACAACGACCCTATTACCGTCTTGATAGAATCGCATAATATCAAAATTAACATCGTGAACCATCCTGTTTTTTAAAAGGATTGTTCCACTCTCATCTTTTTTGTATTTCAAATGTTTGTGGCAGCCATCAAGGCAGATTTCCCCGATTTTAATTCCGCAGTTTTTTTGGCAGGACGAACTTTGTTCTACGACTATATCGTTTGAATCAGAGACACAGACATGTATTTCATTATCCATATGAATCGTTTTAGTACGAATGCCTCCGGACGTAAACAATCAATAAGATGACTCAAATCACCTGTTTTGCTCATCAACCTATACAGGTTGATGAAATCCATAAAACCCTATGTTACCAATCTTGCTCAATAAATTGAGAAGGTAATTGTAATGAGAAGATTTGAAAATCATCAGTGGGCATTAATTTTGGGCGGCTCCAGTGGTTTCGGCCTGGCCAGCGCCAAAAAACTTGCATCTCTGGGAATGAATATTTTTATCATTCACAGAGACCGCAAGGGAGCAATGAGTAGGATCGAACCAGAATTTGATCAGATCCGAAACTATGGGGTCACACTAGAAACGATGAACATGAATGCTCTTGATTCAGCAGATAGACAGAGGGCCATCCAACGGTTAAAGGAAATTTTAACTGATGAAAGAAAAATTAAACTATTGCTCCACTCCATTGCCTACGGAAATTTAAAACCTATTGCTCCCTCTCAACATGAGAACAAAATTGATCTGGCAATTGGCCAGATAGCGCTTAAGCTGCAAGTAGATGCTCCTTCATTATCTCGTGCCATCAATGACCTTTTTTTAGATGGCATCGACGAGTTTCACTCTCTTCATCAGGTTGATTATCCTCAAATGCTTTTGGGCAAAGATGATATGGAACAGACCATCTACAGCATGGGAACAAGCTTATTAGACTGGGTTCAAGATATTTTTAATAATAAACTTTTTGCACAAGACGCAAGAGTTCTCGGTTTGACATCGGAAGGAAATCAAGTTGCCTGGAAAGGTTACGCCGCCGTTTCTGCTGCCAAAGTTGCTCTGGAATCAATTTCCCGCTCTATTGCAGTTGAATTTGCTCCCTATGGTATTCGATCAAATATATTACAGCCAGGGGTAACTCCCACCCCTGCTCTTAAATTAATTCCGGGATCAGAGAATATGCAGGCAGTGGCCAAGCTTAGAAACCCGTTTAAAAGATGTACTGCCCCTGAGGATGTTGCCAACGTGGTGGCCTTGATGTGCATGGATGAAGCTGCCTGGATTAATGGAACAATTATCAGAGTTGATGGCGGCGAAAACATTTCATCATTTTAAAGGTTTTACTTTGATTTACATACATGGCTTAGGACATTTCCACCCAGAGAATATAATTGATAACTCTTTTCTTGAGAGTCTTGATATTGGTACCAATAATCAATGGATCATGGAGCGCGTTGGGATTGAACAAAGAAGAACAGTCCTTCCCCTCGACTACATTAAAACTACCAAAAACCTAAGACCCCAGGAGGCGCTGGAAGCCGCTCTTTATACGAACGCTCAGACGGCCTCCTTGGCTGCATTAAAGGCCATTGAAAAGGCCCAGATAAAGAAATCAGACATTGGTCTGGTGATCGCTGGTGGCTGCACTCCCGCAAGCACCTGCCCACCTGAGGCCTGTACCATCGCTTGTGCATTAGAAATTGAATGCCCAAGTTTTGATCTCAATTCAGCATGCTCCACAGTTGCCGCACAGATCAACTTTATCAATATGATGATGCCGGACGCTTTGCCAGATTATATATTACTTGTGACCCCCGAAAACAATACTCGTTTTGTGGATTACTCAGATCGAAGTTCAGCAGTATTGTGGGGGGATTGTTCAATAGCGATGGTTATTTCCACCAAAATACCGTCAAGATTTCAAATAAGTAAAACCACTTTTGCGTCATCACCTTCTGCTTCAGACAAAGTCAAATTCCCGGTCATGAAGCATTTTGTTCAAGACGGCAGAACTGTCCAGACATTTGCAATCAAAAAATCCATTTCATTGATCAAACACTTTCGTGAACAACTAACCATTGATCATGCCGAAGCGGCGTACTTCATTGGCCATCAGGCGAATCGGTTAATGCTGGACTCAATATGCAATCTGAGCGGAATTAATCAGAATTCAAACCTCTTTAATGTTGATCAATATGGGAATTGTGGTGCCGCTGGAGCAGCCTCTGTTTTATCCATGAATCTAGATATCTTTAAAGAAAGTGACAGGATCATCATGGGCATAGTTGGAGCAGGTCTCTCTTGGGGTGGAATGTTAATCGAGGTCAATAAATGAAAATATCATACAACGAATTTAAAAATCTATCTCAACTTTCAAAAGAACAGATCCTTGCTCTGGGGAATCAGAATCTTTTGACAGATGCTCCCGGTTTAATACCAACTCTCCCTATCCCTCCGATGTTAATGTTTGATCGTATTACCAGCATTCAGCACAACGGAAAGACCGGAAGAATTATTGCTGAACAAGATATCAAAGTAGATGCCTGGTTCTTTATGTGCCACTTCAAAAACGATCCGGTTCAACCAGGATGTTTAGGTGTAGATGCCGTCTGGCAATTATTAGGAATTTACTGCGCATTTCGAGGTGCCATGGGATCAGGCAGGGCGCTAGGCTGCAAGGAAGTCGATTTCTTTGGACAGATTCGTCCCTACAATAAAATTGTCACCTACGACATTGAAGTGCGCCGCTATAGCGAAATACAAGGAACATACCTTGTTGTCGGATCAGGCAAGGTCTATGTCGACAACGAACTGATCTACACCATTACAGACGCTAAAGTGGGAATCTTTGCAGGAATCCAATACCCGGACTATCCGCACCCATCTCTTAACAGTATCGGCGGAGTAATCAAGCGATGAACACACCAAATAAACCCATAGCACTAATCACGGGGGCCGCCGCAGGAATTGGGGCTGCCTGCGCCCGGGAACTCCACGCCCATGGCTGCCAGGTGATAATTCACTACAGATCAAATGAAGAACAGGCACAACAGCTACATAAAGAACTCACAGGCTCAATTCTAGTCAAAGCTGATTTGGCGATTGAGACAGAAATTGATGAATTGGTCGCCCAGATAAAAAATTTGGGTGGAGTCGATATCCTCGTAAACAATGCCGGGATGACAGCAGATGCTCCTTTTTTGATGAGTAAAATGAGTGATTACGAAAATGTTTTTAATGTGAACATTAAAAGCACTTTTTTGTTAACTAAAAAACTCACCAAGATGATGATGAGAAAAAGAAGTGGCAGAATCATCAATATTTCAAGCGTAGTGGGAGTCACCGGCAATGCCGGCCAATCCATTTATGGCATGACTAAAGCTGCCATCATCAATCTGACAAAAACTCTTTCGATAGAACTGGCCCCCTATAACATTCTGGTAAATGCAGTCGCCCCTGGATTTATAGCGACTGCCATGACTGACAAGCTCCCCCAGGAAGCGATCACTCAAATCCTGGAAAAAATCCCGCTTCAAAAGATGGGGACCACGCAAGATATCGCCAAGATGGTGCGCTTTCTGGCGCTTGAGGCTGGCTACTGCACAGGTGCTACGTTTCATGTGAATGGAGGGATGTATGGCGTTTGAAGAGATTCTGAAACTTGTCCCTCAAAAAGATCCCTTTCGTTTTATTGAAGAAATTTTAGAGCTAGATGAAAATCATATCGTGGGGAAATACACCTTCAAGCCAGATGAGTATTTTTATCAAGGACATTTCCCCGGAGATCCAGTCACACCTGGGGTCGTACTGATTGAGACCATGGCCCAGACTGGTGTTGTTGCCTTTGGGCTCTATCTTACTTCGAAAATTTCTAGACCTGAAGAGCTTCCTCAATGGACGACTTTTTTCACTGATTGCAAGATTGATTTCTACCTACCAGTTCTGCCCGGAGAGACTGTCATCGTTCGGGGAAAAAAAGTCTATTTCCGAAAGATGAAATTACAGACCAACGTACAATTATTTTCAAAAAACAATGAGCTCATTGCAGAGGGTGTTGTTTCAGGAATGGGAGTCAAACGTGGATAGGATTGTTGTAACCGGATTGGGCGTAGTTGCTCCAAACGCACATGGATTAGTCGAATATGAGAATTCTTTACGAAATTCAATTTCGGGGATTCGTTTTATCGAGAAATTAGATGAATTAAAGTTTGCTTGTCAGGTAGGAGGCATTCCGCAAAACATAGATTCCATTAAGCAGAAATATTTCAGCGAAGAAGAATTATTGGCGATGAACGATACTATGATTTTTTCTGGAATTGCTGGCATAGATTGCTGGAGAGATGCCGGCCTTCCGGATAGAAGTGCTGAGTCTGAAGTGGACTGGGAAACAGGTGGGATTATTGGGACAGGAATCGGAGGAATGCAAACGATCGCGGACAAACTCGTTCCTCAGGTCCAAAAAGGCAGAGTTTCCCGATTAGGAAGCACCATTGTTGAACAAGTCATGTGTAGCGCCGTCAGCGCCAAGATGGCAGGGACGCTGGGTTTAGGTGGACAAGTCACCACCAATAGCTCTGCTTGTACCACGGGCACCGAGGCCATCATCACTGCCTACCACATCCTAAAATCTGGCCGCTGCAAGAGAATGATTGCTGGCGGAGCTGAGGGTGCTTCGCCTTATACTTGGGCCGGGTTTGACGGGATGAAAGTTCTCAATTCAAAACACAATCAAGACCCAACCCGCGCGTCCCGGCCAATGAGTGCCTCGGCCAGCGGATTTATCCCTGGCTCAGGAGCAGGTTTTCTGATGCTTGAGACTCTAAGCAGTGCTCAGGAAAGAAATGCGCGTATCTACGCTGAAATTATCGGAGGTCAGGTCAATTGTGGTGGCCATAGAAATGGTGGCTCCATGACGGCTCCAAATCCGGAAGGTGTCATTCGCTGCATTCGTGCGGCGATGAGCATGGCGAAGATCACCCCGGCCGAAATTGACGCCATTAATGGACATTTGACGGCCACTTTTGCGGATCCGAAAGAAATTCAGAATTGGGCAAATGCTCTGGAAGTCAGTCCACAGAATTTCCCACTTATTAATTCCACGAAGTCATTAATTGGTCACGCTTTGGGTGCAGCAGGCGGCCTAGAATGTGTCGCTGCAATTTTGCAGTTACACAAAAACTTTATCCATGCCTCCATTAACTGCGAAGACCTGCACCCGGAATTAATGAATTATGAAAACAGTATCGTACAACAAACGACAGAATTTAAAGGTTCCATCATTGCCAAGTCGAGTTTCGGTTTTGGAGATGTTAATGGGTGTGTTTTATTTAAAAAATGGTCTAAAAACCAAAACTAATCAGGAGATTTATGAACGAACAACAAGTTTTTGAAAAAGTAGTTGGATTAATTAAACCGTACGCAAGATATGAAGAGGGTTTAAAATCAATTTCAAAAGATTCCAAAATTCTGGAAGATTTGGGAGTTAATTCGGCTCGTCTGGTTGATATCGTACTGGCATTCGAGGACATGTTTAATATTGAAATTGAAGACGATGCGGCTGACGAAATCTGGACAGTTGGAGATGCAATAAGCTTGATCCAGACGAAACTTGGCAATGCTAACTAGAAAAGAACAGCTACTTTTAATCATTCAAGGGGCAGTGTCACACTGCCTCTTTATATTATTAGGCCCCTTAGTCACATGCCTGTTCAAGTATAAATTCAAGTACGAGGTCGATGATATCAAGAAAGCACGGGACAAATATCAGCACATCTTGCGTAACAAGAATGGGCCCGTACTCCTGTGTACTAACCATCTAACCTTAATTGACTCAGTTATTCAGACTACCATTCTAAATTCTAATACCGGATACCTACTTAACTTTTCAAGTTTCCCCTGGAACTTACCGGAAAAATCAAATTATTATAATAAGTACTTACTAAGATTTTTTTGTTATCTCGGAAAATGTATTCCCGTTCAAAGGATGACAGGCTCCAAAAACACTAAAAAAACAATGGCCCAAATTCAGTTCGTCCTTGCCCGGGGAGATGTTGTCTCTATATTTCCGGAAGGAACAAGAAGCCGCACAGGTATCATTGATGATCAGAACTTCTCCTATGGACCGGGAGAAATATTAAAACACACGGACTCGGCAACTGTGATCTGCATTTACCTGAGAGGACTCAATTCTGGTGGTTTTGCGAACTACCCTGCCAAGGGTGAAAGATTTTATATTGAGATCGAAGCCTTCACACCAAAATCAGAAAACACAGGGCTCAGAAAGGTTAAAGATCTTTCGACCCAGATAATAAACAAGTTAAAAGAAATGGAAACAATATACTTTGAAAATGCAGCAGTTCGTAGGCAATGACATCGTTGATCTTCAAACATCTGATGCCATAAACTACCCAAAAAACTTACGGTTCGTGAAACGGGTTTTGTGCGAACAAGAACTGCAAAATTTTCTTACTCATTCAAATCCGAGCACTTTGTTCTGGATATACTGGGCCGCCAAAGAAGCAGTTTTTAAAATTATAAAGAAGATCGACCCCAAAACCACTTTTTCCCACCGATCATTCCAGGTTACATTAGAAGAGAATAATCTTGAGACAGCATCAGGCCATGTGACCCATAAGGATACAAGGTATTCCGTCACTTTCACCATTTCACAGGAATGGGTCCACTGTGTGGCCATGTCTGGGCATAATTTTGGTAAGATCGTTTATCAAATTAAGGCCAATCACAAAATCCCGTGCGATCCAGGCACCTTTAGTAAAAGTGAAATGAATTCCATTCACTCTCCAGAGTCATTCTTAGTACGATGTTTAGTGAAAAGTATTTTCAAAGATCATAATGGTAAAATTTGCGAGATTAGAAGAGAACCTCTTTTAAAGAAATTTGGTCCACCGGAGCTATGGTTTGATGGAAAGAAAAAATGGGACGTAGATCTCTCTATGTCCCACGATGGTAATTATTGTGCTGGTTTAATTCTTTTTAAGGGCTAACGAACCAATCAACCCCACCATCGCCTCGCCGCATTAAAAACATTTTTAATACTTTATAAAAGTATGATTCAAGTCATGTTCGGTTATAACACAGTCGCTTACGTTAATAGAGTCGATATAACTTTTATAAAGGATCACTTATGAAAAAGCTTGTGCCCACAATGTTGGCACTTCTTGCTCTCCCAAGTTTTGCGATTGCGCAGGACTCCCCGGTTAAGAATGTTCAAATCAGCGGATGGGGTTTTGTACGTCACGAAAGCAAAAAAGATGCTGACTATAACAACGACAGTAAGGACAAAACGGAATTCACTTCAACCCGCTTGAATGTGAATTTGAAGTCAGACCTGGCAGACAATTATGGTTACGTATTCTTTTCACCACAATTTTCAAAAATTTCAGGTCAAGATGAATTCGTTCCCTCTGGAACAGGTACAAACACTTCAACTGCAACCTCTGGTGGGCTGGCAGACTCTCGCCTCGATGTTCACGAAGCATATTTCGCGGTAAAACCAACTCAAGAGGATGATCTTTTTGTTTTCGTAGGAAGACAGGAAATAGCCTACGGTGATCATTTGATAATGGGTTCTGTTCCATGGCACCGTATTGGACGTAGCTTTGATGGGGCAAAAGTCCGTTATAAGCTTTCTGATTCTTTTAGTCTTGATGCTTTCGGCGCAAAACTTCAAGAAAATACTCCGACGGCAACGTCAGCTAATACGGCCGGGCAGGATACTAATCTTACAGGTGCCTACGTTTCTGGAAGTTTAGGTGAATCTGTAAAAGCAGCTGATTTCTACTTTTTAAATAGAGACAACAAAAGTGGAACAGGCTTCCGTGACACTACCGCTTTCGGCGTTCGCTTCAAATCTCCAATTGCAAACACGGCCATCGATTACCGCTTTGAAGGAACTCTTGAGCACGTTAGGCTTGCTGGAAACACAGGTTCTGAAAACGGTGAATACCAGATGGATGCTGAGGTCGGTTATACTTTTGATTACCTCACTAGCCGCTTCGCTTTCGAATACTTTGATTCAACTAAAGACTATGATCAGCTTTTCCCAACTGCTCACAAATTCTTAGGTTACGCAGATCAGTTCGCACGTCGTAACATCAAAGGCTATGTGGCCCATTTCTCAACTAAGCCTTATGACAAAGTAAGCTTTCTTGCGGATTATCACATCTTCCAAAGGCACTCTAATAAAGATGCTGCCTATAACTATGCTGGCAACTCTTTGGGAACAACAGGAAGTAGTAGTGATATCGGAAACGAGCTTGATTTAACTGCTGCCTATGACTTCACCAAAACGCTTCAAGTAAGCGCTGGATATGCAATCGTGAATCCGGGTGAGTACTTTGAAGACCAAAATTCAGCTAAAAAAGATCCAACTAACTGGGCTTACCTCCAGTTGCTTGCTCGCTTCTAATTCAAGCCACACGCCCCTAGCGCTCTGCTGGGGGCTCTTTTTTAAACGGCCTTACTAAAAAATCCTTCTTAAGTAGATTCTGATTATAAAAACAAACAAATCCAAATGGTCCTTTACTCGTGCTAGCCTCTTGCGAGTGCACCAAGTTTCGCGACCTCTAATGATTTGAAAATAAGGTTTACTCTGCAGGGAATGCATTGGCTGACATGTTAACATCCGGAACCATCATGCCATTTGAGGGATCAATATGAGCGTAGACAATCATTAACTTTCCATTTTTAATTTTTTCATTAATAGATGGTCTCGCAAGGAATTCTTTAATATGTTTTTGCCGGTCTTTAACAGCAGCACAAAGATGAGGAAGTTTTTTAGATAGAATTTTATCTTTTGATGCCTTCTCAGCAGCGCAGTCCTGGTGAGTGGTCAACACAACGACTTCAACTCCTTTCTCAATAGAAAGCTCAAGCATGTCTTGTTCCACTTTAGGCAGAACCGAACCAGCAGTCCGGATGATATAATACAGCTGTCGCGAGTCCCCGGTTAGCTCATCATCATCCAGTCGAGCGTCCATACATAACAAGATCGCTATTTTGGGACGATGCTTAGTTCGAGGAAATAATGAACGAATTGAAGCTGATAATCTGTTCTGCTTCTTAATCTCTTTCCAAATTCTTTTAGGTGTTTGATTTTCAGGGTGGGCCACTCCATGCTTAATATGATCTTGAAAGCGGTAGCCAACATTAATCATGGCACCGCCTAGAACAAACTGAACGCGATGGTTTAGCAGCAATCCAACTAATACAGAAGCACATAGGATAAGACTGATTTTTTTTAGTTTCGACACGAATACAAAATAACCCAGTTCTGAATCTCTTAAACTGATCTAGATCATACTTATGCGATTATGTACGGTTTTTAACACTCACCAATTTTCGAAGTGCGCCTTCATTAAGAACATAGATTTCTTTATTAGTAAGTTTGATGATTTTCATTTCTTCAAGTTTGGCCAAGTTACGAATGATGGTTTCATAGGTGGTAACCGCCATGTTCGCCATGTCTTTTCGAGCTAAAGTGTAATTTAACTTTTTGGGCGTTTTGGAGTCATACCCAAAGGCATCAATTAACATGCAAATAAGAATCCCTGCCCGAATGATTACTTCATTGTGGATCATACTTTTCATAAGATCCTCTGATTTTTTGAGATCATTGGTTAAGAAATTGATGGTATATAAAGAAAACTCAGGATTACTCTTTAACAAGAGTAAAAAGAAATCAATCGGAATAAAAGTAACTTCAACGTTAGTTAAAGCGACAGCAGATACGGGGTATTTTTCTGACGATATCGCCCTATGTCCAAGGAAGTCTCCACTACTGGAGAGACGTAAAATGCGCTCATTGGTTGCATCATAATAGGAAACAACTTTAACCATCCCTTCATTGATAAAAAAGATTCCTTTTACCTCATCTCCCTCATTAAATATCCTCTCGTTTTTAGTATGCTTGCGAGTTGAGGTGTAGCTCTTGAGCAGAGGAATCCACTCTATTGATACGTAGTTTTTTAAAGTTTTTTCAAAAAGTTTATTAAACATATGCCTTCCAAACTAAGAATCTAATTGCTCAAATCCTTCATCGATGCTCTTAACCCTATTAGCGACAAATAAGTAGATGGCGCCGTTAAGCTTTGCAATCTTCATAATGTCTTCACTAGGGTCCTCTAGCAACCTGAGCGTATCACCAAGATTAATACCTTCAGTTAACTTTTCATATTTAATTCCATAAAAACTCGGATCTATGAGAAATTCGGTCGTCTCGTCGCCATCCGTTACCCAGAGTTTTGCCTTGGTCAGGAGCTCGGGCGAGCCCTCATTGGCCTGGATGAGTGCGAAGCGCTTGTAGCGCCCCTTGAATATGTCATTGTACTTTTGAACGTAGGGCTTATGAAAAACTCCCGTTACCGCGAACTCACTGTTTCCTAAATTTGGCAATTTCTCAATTGTATTAAAGGCTGACCTGACACCCAAAAGTGACCTTATTCTTGTTAAATCATGTAAAGGTTTTAGATAATTTATTCGGTCAAAATAATGAACATTATCCGGCAGTTTGATATGAGTGCAGACGTCTTTTACAGTAACCCCGTCTTTGGCAGGGACTTTATCATCACCCATGACTATGAGTTGCATCCCTGATTTTTCAAGAAGTTTGGCCACGAGAGGAAAAAGAAATGGGTTGACTGCTTTTCCATCAAACGGAAACCCCAGTTCAATAGAATTTTTGATTGTCACTCTTTTGATTCTCGCATCGATGGCAGCGATCGCTCCCTGATATTCAATAATTGTTTCTGGCTTTAATCTCCATCCTAGAAGAAACGCTGAGATTAATTCCGGGGCAACCGATTGATCCAATAAATAGTTCATCATTTCGACACTTTCATCAAACGACAAATCTCGATTGCCCTTGGGTCCGGTTCCAACAGCTTTGATAAACTTCTTAAATTCCATGTAATTCCTACCTTCTTTTGGCCATCTTAGAATATAGCTTGGCCAGCATTTCTGGAAGGTTTTCCATGTTCACTAAGATCTGAAAATTCCCCAAACCGAAGAGTTTTGGCAAGAATTGTTTAGCACTGGGATCCACGGCCAACGCAAAAGAAACCACACCCTTTTGGTCAGATTCTCTTATCGCCTGTCTGACGTCGGAGAGCCCATAGTTGCCTTCGTATCTGTCGAAGTCAGTGGGCCTTCCGTCAGTGAAAATCATCAGCAATTTGTGTCTTTCTTTACGATCGGCCAGCAACTTAGTGGCATGCCTGATGGCGGGCCCGATTCGAGTGTATCCAGCAGGATGAATATGATCAACCTGGCCAACAAACTTACCCCAAGGCTCATCAAAAGATTTCCATTCAATAAACTTACAGTCATGCCTGGTGTTGGAATTAAATCCTGCAACCATAATGGGATCACCCAGGTCTTTTGAAGCCTCACCAAAAAGTAACAGGGCCTCTAAACAAACATCAAGAACCCTTTTATTCTGAACCCAGGAATCAGAAGACAGGCTGGTGTCGACCAAAAGGACACAGGCCATATCACGATGTCGTTTTTTGGCTTCCTTGTAATATCTCTGATCACCACTATTGCCAGTTTTTCTTATGCAGGCATTTCTAATAACATTATCAATATCGATCTCACGACCGAGAATCAGCTTCTTCTCCACTCGGACTTCGCTCGCCAGTTGAATCATTTTCTTTTTAAGCTTGGAAATCTCTATATGCCTACTGATGAGGCAATCGGCATGTGACTTCCCTTTTGTAGGTGATTCCTGACCGACCTCTCCAAGGGAGTGAAGGATACGACACCATGATTTTTTATAAGTTCTATTTTTCTCATCCCACTCATCATAGTAGTAAGCCTGCTCGAGAGGATTCGTTTCTTTTTCTTCTTTAAGATCAGCAATCTCAAATCCCATATCGAGTTCAGTTTTATAAAGAGATTTTGCCGCTTTAGACGTTCTAATCACCTCTTCTAGATTCAAATCGTCCAGTGCATCTGCATGTGAAGCTAAATCATCCGCTCCATCAGTGTCCCTCTGGATCCCTTTGTATTCTTCGGCTGTTTCAACTTTTTCAAAGTGGTGAAAAACATCCTGGCCGATATTGTCTTTGTTTTCTTCAAAATCGACCTTTTTAACTTCACCTCGCGACTTCGATTTTCTCTCCGTCATAACGTCAGGCAGAGCTTCCCTCATCTCAGGCTCAGCATTGGCGCCTTGAATAAAATTTGGCATCCTTGGTAACCTGCCCCATATCGCCATTGGATTGAATCCCGCCTGCTCAATTTTTTCAGATTTTTCTTCCGAGACAGCAATTCTTCTTTTCTCTTTCTCACTCCAGTTCTCTGTAAGTAATTCATATTGTTTTTCGTAGTTAGGATACATACTGACGAGCATCTTTTGGGCGCTTGGTATCAAAAGATCAATGCTCTTCAGTTCTTCTAAAAGTGGCAATGGTTTTGGTAGAGGCTTGGTACATTTAAAAACAGCAAAGAGATGAAGAACTAATAAATGATAGGAAACATGATTATCGGAGTGAGTGCTGGCCACCGCTAAGAAAGGGGGAAGAAATAATTTATTCCCACTCTTATAGGGAAAATCCGGTGTTTCTCGAATCTCAATGGGAAGGTCAAAAACGGCACTTGCAAATATGACGAGTGAATCTTTTACGTCTTTCAACTCAACCGAATTTAGAAGTTCTTTTTTTTTATTAAGTAAATTCTCCTGACGTTTTTTCGTGTATTTGAAAAAATAGGAAAATATATTTTGATCTAATTCCACTCTACACCTAAATTTGTATTACAAATACAATGCAGACAAATCCTTTAAGGCACGTGTTGAGTCAGCCTCATCCGTAAGTGCTTGAGCGATGGCAACGTTGGCAGCATGTCTTGGATTAAGGCCTTGCTTAATTAGAATTGCAGCATTCACGAGCAAGCGAGTAGACACACTCTCGGCCAGACCAAGTTCACTAAGTGTTCTAATTTTCGTCGCGAGGGCAACTAAGTTTTTGCAGATTTTTTCGTCTGCTCCAGTTTCTTTCATGACAACGAGGGCTTCAACCTCAGGCTTGGGATAATCAAAGGCCAGAGCTACAAAACGTTGGCGGGTAGATGCTTTTAACTCTTTAAAGGACTTCTGGTAGCCTGGATTATAGCTCATCACGAGCTGAAAACTAGCAGGTGCTGCAATCGATTCAGCAAGTGAATCGATATAGAGCATTCGCCGATAATCTGTAAGTGAGTGAATCAAAACAATCACGTCTTCTCTTGCTTCAACAACTTCATCTAAGTAGAAAATGGCCCCAGTGCGAACTGCTCTAGTCATTGGGCCATCTTGCCATACAGTCTCATTGCCTTTGATAAGGAAACGACCGAGAAGGTCTGTAGCTGATGTATCTTCGTTACAAGCGACAGTAATGAGAGGAATACCAAGGTCGTAGGCCATTTTGTCGACAAATCTAGACTTACCACAACCTGTCGGCCCTTTTAAAATGACCGGCAATTTAGCTTGATGACACTGTTTGAAAACTTCGTCCTCATTACCAATTACTTGGTAATAAGGACTAATGTTATTATTGACCATAATTAAAACTACTTCTCGTAAATCTCGCCAACTTCGTCTCTTGGAAGTCCACATTTAATGAAAATGTAGATATAAGCCAAAATTCCTGAAGTAAATAAAGTTGCTGCTAGCAACATTCCAATGAAGTGTGGTTCAATTTCTGTTTGAGTAGTGAGGAAGTCCATCCCCATTCTTCTCTCAAGCACAACTTGAGCTACACCAGCAATCCCCATTGCAACAGTCATACAAACCATACCGATATTAGATGCCCAGAAAGCGTATTCTGCAAGGTTTGAATTATAAAGCTTTCTTCCAGTCAACTGAGGCATAGCGTATGTGATAAAAGCTAATACTAAAGCCGCATAGGCACCCCAGAATGCAAGGTGTCCGTGCATCCCTGTAACCAATGTACCATGGGTCCAGATGTTAATTCCTGGAAGCGTATGAGCGAAACCTAAAATACCAGCACCAACGAAACTTAGAATAGAGCAAGCAATAGACCATTTCAAAGCTAGTTGATTTGGATGATTGCGCTGACCTTTCTTAGACATCGTGATGGCAAAGATCGCCATCCCCATGAAAGCCAGAGGCTCAAGAGCACTAAAGAATCCACCGATCCATAACCAGTAGTTAGGCGTCCCGATATAGTAAAAGTGGTGACCAATACCTAAGATACCAGAAAGGAAAGTTAAGCCTACGATTACATAAAGCCATTTTTCGATAACTTCACGGTCAATACCAGTCAATTTAATTAACAAGAATGATAAGATACCACCCATAATTAATTCCCAAACACCTTCTACCCAAAGGTGAACAACCCACCATCTCCAGAAAGAATCGATAGTTTGGTTATCAGAATCAATCATACCAGGAAGGTAAAACAAGGCAGCTGCCAGCAATCCGAAGAATAAAATACCAGCAGTCGTTGTTTTTCTTGCTGACTTGAAAAGAGTCATCCCAATGTTTGCAATGAAGGCAAGCACGTTCACAACTACGAGGTAATCAAGCTCTCTTGGGATTTCCAGGAATTTTCTTCCTTCCCACCAAGAGAAGTGGAAGCCGATGACCGCTGACACAGCAACAACTACTAGCGACCAAAATTGAATATTTGCTAGCCAAGGCCACTCCAACTCACGATCACCCTCTTCAGGAATAATGTAGTAAGCAGCGCCCATGAAGCCTGACAATAGCCAAACGACCAACAAGTTCGTGTGTGTTGTTCTGGCAGTGTTAAATGGAATCCATTCATGAAGACCATCCATGCCGATGCGAGCAAAGCCCATAATGAAGCCATAAGTAATTTGCAATACTAGCAACAACATGGAAAATGCGAAAAAGTAATAAGCAATTTTCTGTGATTTATATTTCATAGACCTATTCTCTCCAACTTATGTGTTATTGATTTACCGGTTTAGCTGGGTAGCCGTTTGTATCGATCTCCCCGATCCACTTTAAGAAAGCAATAAGGGCATCCTGCTCCTCTGTCGTAAAATTGTATTTTACCATTTTACGTGCGCCAGGATAAACGGCCTGTGGATCAATGAGCATTGAACGAATCCAATCTGCTCCCTTAAGCTCATATATTTTAGTAAGCTCAGGAGCGTAATATGCACCCTCACCCAAAATAGTATGACAGCCCATACAGTTACTTTTGTCGAAAAGATGCTTCCCATGAATGACTTGGGGAGTCATGTTTTCAGCATGAGTTTGCTTAGGAACCTGCTTCAGCGTGTCATACGATAATCCGAGGAAAATCGCGAAGAAGAAGACAGTTCCGATGACGAAGAAATACTTTGCACCACTTTTTGAAAGCATTTGAAGTTCTCCAGCTAAAATAATTATAGTCTAGTTTAAAGGTACTTGTTTAATGTCACATATTCAATCATTTATCGAACCGAAGAAATATGACTCACATCATGTTTCTGTTTTTTCTTAAGGTTTATTATATTTTAAGAATTTAAAATTGAACAAAACGACAAGATTCATTAGTATAGCCAGAATTGACAACAGATTAATTACCACAGTGGAGAACTTAATGAAAAACATTAAATTTTTATTCATGCCTTTAGCAATTTTACTAGCAGCAAGCACTGCTGCTGCCGCACCTCTGACAAAAGACACCGCCAACAAACTGATGATGAAATCTGGATGCGTGACTTGTCACTCAATCGACAAGGGCAAGATTGGCCCAGCCTATAAAGACGTTGGTGCCAGATACAAAAATCCTTCTCCTGAAACGCTTGCCTATTTAAAAGGTGAGAAACCTGCTGATTACCTATTCAAAAAAGTAAGATCTGGGACAAAAATGGGCGTTAACAAAAACTGGCTCAAATCACCTGAAGGCAAGCCCTTCGGAATGATGACTCCCAATCCAGTGTCGAGAATCTCAGACGCTGACTTGAAAGAGCTTATTGCCTTTATTATCGAAGTTAAATAAGACCATGCGTTTAGGTCAGACTTGTTCTGACCTAAACTGCTTACCCCACAAAAAATCCTGGACTCAAAATGGAAACGAATGATCATCGCGCATTAACCACACCACCCGGTGGAGTCCTCATCTGGTTTGTGATCACAATGGAACTGATAACCTTCATCGCAGGAATTTGTTTTTACTTCAGCTATCGTCAAGACAATCTGGCACTTTTTATAGAAATGCAAAAAAAACTTAACTTGAATTTTGCTGTCTTAAACACCCTGGCGCTAATAACCAGTGGGTACTTCGTTGCCATGGCCCTAAACTTTTTAAAGAATAATGAAAAAGCAAAAAGTCGTTTATTCTTGTTGATTGGAATAATTCTTGGACTCTGTTTTATTCTGATTAAGACATTTGAATACAACGAGAAAATCAATGAAGGCTATACAACCAGTTTAAACTATTTTTTCACTTTCTACTGGTTTTTGACTTTCTTCCATTACATGCATGTAGTTTTTGCAACGATTATTCTGGGTGTCATTTATTTTAAATTAAAAAAAGAAGATGAAGGCAACATCGGAGCTTTGGAAGTTGGGGCTTCACTTTGGCATATGTGTGATTTGATCTGGATCATTTTATTTCCAACTCTTTTCCTAATCAGGTAATTATGAATAGTACTTTGAAGTTAACTGTGACTTGGCTTCTATTGGTAACCTCAACCATTTTAAGTTTTTTTGTCTTTGACCTAGATCGAAATGGTATTTTCATAGGCATTCTTGCCTTCAAGAAGTTTTTGCTCATCGGATTCATTTACCTTGAAGGCATAAAATCTCACTGGCTTTATAGAATCATTCTGATCTTAGGTGGAGCGAGTTTGTTGATAGCTACGGTTATCTGGAGAATGCCTAGAGTCTGTAACTGAATGACGAAAGCCCCACCTAAATGAGGCTTTCGTATGATTTATAAAAGACTATTTACCGCCAGCTGATTTGATAAATTCGAAGATATCATCCCACTCAGAATCTGAGATTTTGAAAGTCTTCATCACTTTTCCATATTTCTTAGACATTTCAACTGCGTCCTTATCCCCAGCATCAACCATCGCCTGAGGATTTTTTGAAAACTTTTTAATCCAATCAGCAGATCTTCTTGAGAAGACACCTGAAAGATTTGGCCCTTTTTCAGCATCTTGATTGTAAGTTGCACCAATACCGTGGCAAGCCTTACATCCCCAATCTTCGAAAAGGAATTTCCCATTAGCAATTTTCTTAGCATTTGGTGCAGCAGTAGCTCCAAGACTTGCTCCCATGAGAGCAATGATAGACACAATTAACAATTTTTTCATTTGTAACTCCTTCGTTATTTACAATGTTTAATGTAATTTACTTCTTCTTCTTTATCGCTTTCCGTAAATGCTTTGAACCCAAGTTTTCTCCATTCTAAGAACCCTTTGCAGTCTGTAACGACGCGCTCCGGATGTTGCAGGGAATGTTCTTCCATATTATACATCTTAATCAGTTTCAATTTTGGTTCCTCGGCAATTTTATCCGCCCCTTTAAAGGAAACAACATAAGCCGTTAGGACATCTTTCTCTTCCTCAGACAGAGGAATATTGGGCATTGTGGGCTTCTTATAGCCCAGATTTAAAGCGTTTATTTGCGGGTTGTCCAAATGGGTCCTGATCATGTCTTTCGACCTTGAATTGGCGATTTGCTCGAAAGAAGGGCCGAAGGCCATCTGCTCCTGGTGATGACACCCCCAACACTTGGCCATGAACACCGAAGCGCCTAAGTTAATAGGTAAAAACTCTCGCTCTTTATTGACCACATTATATTTACCAACCGGGAAACTGGCCTCAATGCGTTTTAGTTCTTTAAGTTTTGCCGTGTCATATATGGCAATGCTACCTTCTCTATCGTAAATACTCAGATAGGCCAGGCTGCCATCGAATGAAAATTCTGTGTGAGTAAACTTTTTCCCTGGCACAGGTTTGAATTTAGTCAGTTCATGAGACTTTTTATCCAATAATACTACTTCATCACTTCCATTATCTATCCAGAGGTGGCTTGCCTTAGGATGTGACCTAACAAAAAATCCGTTCCCGCCAACTTCTACTTTCTTTTCAAATTTCCAATCATACATTTTCCAGATACTTATAAAGTTGGATTTAATATGAAAGGTCGCGAAATAGAATTGCCCTTTGTCGTACCAATATGAGGCTGAGGAAAGATGGGGCATCCCAGATATTGGATATTCAAAAACAGTTTTTTGATTTTCTAGATTGATTACAGAGACGTTCTCCCCCCCACGGGATGAAGAAATAATAAATCGATCAAGTGGATCGATAAAAAAGTCCTCTATTGGTTCTTTAAGTTTCTTATAGGTCGTCTTCAGAGTTTTAAAATTGAAATATCCAATTAAAGGTTTATCCCTATAAGTATAGATCGCTTTATTTTCATTAATGAGAGAGTAGATCCCACTTATTTTACCTTGGAGCTTAATAATCTTTTTTAATTTAAGGGTGTCGCTGTGTAAAACAACTAATTGTTGAGGATACAAACACGAAGCAATCAGATACTTATCATCATTAGAAACGGTAATATTTCTGAGACTTATGCAGGCCCTCATTTTACCAATATAACCATTTTCTAATTCATATTTTCCAATATATCCATTTCGTGTCGGAATAAAAAATTTCTTGTAATCTCTGGTGTATTTGATACCGCCGTGAACATCAGAGAAGGTAAATTTATCTAAAATCTCCTCACCTTCCATTAGCCAAACTTTTGAATTTCCGCGCTCAACGACCGCAGTTAAGTTAAGAATATTCTTGTATTCTATTTTTTTAGCTGGCTCGGTACTTTTTATAAAGCTGGAGTTAATGTCTTTTTCTTTCCAAGTGGCACTTTTAGGAGTTCTAAGAAATTTTACGACTTCAGCGATGTCTGAAGCACTTAGATCAGGAAATGCTGGCATAAGGGTACTTGGTAGTCCCTTTGAAATAATTTCAGTTAATTTGGCGTCAGGAAGCTTTTCCAACAATTCAGGCAATAAAGGCGAAGCAGAAAAACCAATGCGATCTTGATGATGGCAAGAAGCGCATTGGTTCAAATAAATTTTCTGACCAGGGTGCTGAGCTTCAGTAGCTCTAGAACTAAAAGAAGAGAGCGCCGCCATTATTACAACCAGATATCTTAACAATGGCATGACACTCTCCCCTCAGTAATTACTTAGTAAACATCATCAACAGTGTTTTTCACGTTGAACTTACCTGTCGGCGTAATAATTCTCTTATCATCGATGACTTTCTTCAACTTAAGAGTTTTGTCATCCACAATTACGATGGCAGATCGTAGCTTCATTTCGTTCCACACTGAGAACCAAACTTCATCACCATCTTCGTTGTATTCAGGTTGAACAACTTTTTTAGTCCCCTCTCCAAGATTCGCCCATTCGGCAATAGGTAAAACCTTAAACGGAGCATCTAAGTTATCAATGTCAAATACCGCAACCGACTGACTGATTTTTGGATCAGGATTGAGGGCTGTATCAACATAAAGATTCTTAGATTTAGGATGGGTTTTAATAAAGAGTGACCCACCGCCTTGACCCTTAAGCGTTTTAACTAACTTCCAAGCATGTTCTTTGTGACGTTTTGGATCTGTTCCAATAATCGCAATAGAAGCATCGCCTAGGTGAGAGGTTGCCCAAACAGGTCCAAATTCTTTAGAGTTAAAGTTCGCTCCACGGCCTGGATGCGGAATTCCACCAACATCAACAAGTTTAGCGAGTTTTCTTTCTTTAGAGTCTACAACCGCAATCTTATTCGACTTATTAGCAGCCGTTAAGAAATATCTTTTTGTAGAATCCCAACCACCATCATGAAGGAATGGAGCCGCTTCAATCTCAGTCGTAGTTAAGTTATTAATATCTTCATAGTTAACCATCAGGATTTTACCTGTTTCTTTAACGTTAACAATGAAATCTGGATGTTCATGAGAAGCAACAATCGCTGCAACACGTGGCTCAGGGTGGTACTCTTGTGTACCAACAACGTTACCTCTGGTTGACACGATTTTCAACGGCTCAAGAGTATCCCCGCCCATAATTACGTATTGTGGTGGCCAGTAAGCTCCAGCAATAGCGTATTTATCTTCGAAACCTTTATATTTAGATGTCTCGACTGAACGTGCTTCTAGACCAATTTTAATCTCAGCGACGTTGTCAGGTTTTGCCATCCAAAGGTCAATAAGGTTTACACGACCATCACGACCGATGGCATATAGGTATCTTCCAGAGTGCGAAAGACGCGAAATATGAACTGCATAACCTGTTTTGATAATATTGACGATTTCTTTTGTATCACCGTCGATCAAGGCAACTTCACCGGCGTCTCTTAAAGTGACAGCAAAGAAGTTCTTAATGTTGTAATCGTTCATTTTCTTAGTTGGACGCTTATCTACTGGAATATAAACTTTCCAAGTATCTTTCATCTCTTTTATACCCCATTCAGGTGGAATAGGTGGTTCATTTTGAATATATTTGGCCATTAACTTGATATCATCGCCAGACAATTCTTTTTCCCAAGCAGGCATACCACCGCCAGAACCTTCAGCAATGAAGCTTTCAAGATATCTAGTACCAAGAGGTCTTGTTTTATCAGTTGTAAGTGGCTTACCAGTTGCACCTTTACGTAGTACTCCGTGACAACCAGCACATCTTTCAAAATAAATTTTGTTAGCTTTAGCGTTGTCTGCATCACTTAGCAGAGTTTTTGAAGCTTCGCTTTTTGCAGGTGGATTAAACTTGATGGGACTTGCAGTTCCCATGTATTTAGTTTCAGGAGTTTTTGTTTTTGACTCTTTTGAAGCCAAAACCTCCATTGGGGCTGTTACAAGGAGTAGCCCAACTAGGCCCCCTAAGCTAACAGATATTTTTCGACTGGAACTCGGATCCATAAGACCTCCACGGTATTTAAGACTTAACATGTTCATTCATGTTTAAATCGCTACGGTTTGTAGTATTGTTAATATTCAAAATTTCTTCATCAGTCAGATAACATCCAGGATCTGACGCCCAAGGGTCACCATGAATAGACTGAGCACGAACGCGGGTATTTCCATTACAGATACTAAAGAAGCTGCAATCGTGACATCTTCCAGTTATTTTCTTTCGGTCAGATCTTAAGACTTTAATGATGGGGTGTTCTTCGTTATTCCAAATTTCAGAAAAAGTGTTGTTTCTGACGTTTCCTAATTTTACGCCCGGCCAAAATGTATCCGGGTGAACATCACCTTGAGAATCGATATTGGCAACACCAACACCAGAGGCATTTCCTCCCCATGCCTTTAACATCTCTTCAACATGTTCGATGTTCTTAGTTGGAAACTTATTACGTGCCCACATGAGCATCCAAGCCGCGTCTGCATCGTTGTTACCTGTAACGATTTCCAGATTAATGCCAGCCTTTTCATATTCATAAGCTTTGTCAAAAAGAAGGGTCATTACATCTCTGGTCATTTTAAAGTGGGCGTCTTCCCTTTTATTTCCCCTTCCACCGTAGTTGAGATGAGAGAGATAAAATTTCTCAACACCTAAAGCGATAGAAAGGTTCAGCATGTCTTCAATCTGATTGAAGTTAGTGTTGGTCAAGGTTGTCCGGATACCCATTTTAAGACCACGGGAGACACCATTTTTGATCCCTATCACTGATTTATCAAATGCTCCAACTTCACCTCTAATCTGGTCGTGAGTTGCAGATAAACCATCCAGACTTACGCCAACATAATTAAAATCAATTGCTTTTAAACGGTCAGCAACTTCGGGAGAGATGAGAATACCGTTAGAAGATAGTGCCAGATAGAAATTCTTAGTTTTAGCGTATTCAGCAATTTCAAAAAGATGCGGATGAAGTAAAGGTTCCCCACCGGATAGAATCAAAGCAGGGATATTGGCCACTTTAAGTTCGTCTACTGTTTTAAGACATTCTGTGAGTGATAATTCACCTTCAAACTCTTTATTATAAGAATTGGCATAACAATGTTTACAAGCAAGATTACATCGTCTGAGTAGATTCCATATGACAACTGGAGCCTTCGCTTTTCTTTTAGAAAACTCTTTAGGCTCGACTAAATCTTTCATGTAATGAGAAAGCCTAAACATTTTGATTCCCTTTAATCCTGATCCCCGTTTTTTTTAGGATCTTAGAACTGTAAATTAATTCAACAGATTCATACTTTGATTCTATTAACTTTTTTAATAGTTCAACCTTATCGCTAACTTCGGCTCTACTTCTTCCATGCACCATGGAAAATAGATTGTAGGGCCAGACCGGCATGGCACGAGGTCGGATATAACAATGGCTAATAAAACCGACTGATTTAAAAACTTCGCCCACACTATCGACGAATTCGTCAGGCACATTCCAAACCGTCATCGCATTTGCGACATAACCAATTTTGTAGTGATTGGGTGTTCCCGCCATTTTGCGAATGAATCCCGCTTCTTTCAATTTCCTCATCCGTAAAATCAAGTCGTCCTCAGATATCCCAATTTGTTCCGCTATCATCTCAAAAGGATTTGAAACGATTGGAATTCCCCCTTGGGTTGCAAGCACTATATTGAAATCAGTTTGATCAAAAGCGATTCCATTAACTGAAAAACTTTCTGAATTATGATCTAGTGCTGTTTCCATTACTCAACCTCAAAAAATAAATCGAGTGCAAATTCTTTTAGCTTAGGAAAATTGAAGGTCTTTAGGCCTGTTTTTTTCTCAATATCTACCAAAACATCAAGAACTTGTTCTTTGGTTGTCCCGGCAATCACAAACCACATATTGAAGCGACTCTCTCTTTGATAATTGTGTGCCACTTCTTCATAACTATTCACAACCTCCGTCACTTCCTCATAGCGGTCTAATGGGACCTCTATGGCGACTAGCGAGACATAACCAGTACTCTTATCCATGTTATAGAAGGGTCCAACTCTAGTTAGAATCCCTCTCGAGAGTAAATCTGAAACCTTTTTTAAAACCATTTCTTCTGGGACGTTAAGCTTTAAAGCCATTTCCAAAAATGGTTTTTTTGAAACTTCAAAATCTTTTTGTATGAGATTAAGAAGTTTGATTTCAAACGGGTCTAAAATAGTAGGGTCATTTGTCCTAATGATAAGATGCCCCTTTCTGCTTCAAACATTTGCGACTAAAAAGCACCTCTTTAGGGATATGACTCAAATTGTTTTCTTTTATAATAGTTTCAATTTGGCCCAAAACAGTATCCCGGTTTTTCCCATGAACCATGAAGTAGAGATTGTATCTCCATTCAGGGAGGACTCTCTTTCTTTGGTAACATAGTCGAATAAAGGGATAGGTCGAAATCTTCTCACCTAAGGCATCCACCATGTCATCAGGGACATCGAGGGTAACCATGGCATTATGAATGAAGCCAATACTTCTATTACGTACAACCAGGCCAAATCTTTTGATCTTACCCTCTAGCTTTAAATTTCTGATTCCCTCAATAATTTCGGCTTCAGTGCAACCGAGGGCATGAGCAAGTTTCAAAAAAGGTCTTGAGACTGTTGCATCTAGGCCTGAATCTAAGACTTCAATCAGTTTATTCTGATTAATCATACAAGATCCCAGTCAATTCTCTCTGTCGCCGAGAGATCAATTTTATAAGGCTTTACCATTGGGAAACATAATACTTTCACTTTGCATTTCTCTTCAATTGATCGACAAACTTCGTAAACACTCTTTTCGTCCTTGGCCGTCACTACAAACCAAAGGTTGAGTGCATTTTCGCGCTCATAATTATGATTCACTTCTTTAAACTCATTAATGATGCTGCCTACTTCTAAAAGTCTCGCCTCTTCACAAGAACAAGCTGCCAAAAGGCTGTAACCCACGCGATGAGTTTTATAAATAGGACCAATTCGTCCAATTAATTCATCACCAAGCATCTGGCTTAAAGTTAACATCACTTCATTTTCAGTTGTTTGAAGTTTAGTAGCCATTTCAGAATAGGGAGTTTCGACAAGAGGAAAATCCGCCTGAAAATGGTCAATTAAATTCTGGGCAATTTCTCTATAGTCCAACGCACGCCTCTACTAATTGTTTATGCTCAAAAGGGTTAAACCAATTCCATTCGTTGTGAAACTTTACAACTTCTCCGATGACCATCACAGCCGGTGATGAAACCTCGGGAATATTTTGGGCCACATCATGCAAATTCGACATGACCACTCTCTGAAATTCTGTTGTCGCATTTTCAATGAAAGCCACCGGTGTCTTGCTGTCTTTACCTGCCAGGATAAGGCTGCTGGCGATCTGAGAACGATTTCTCACGCCCATCAGGATGACCAGAGTTCCGAGTTTTGAAAATGTTGTCCAATCAATAGAATCAAGGCCTTCAGGTGTGCAGATATGACCGGCCATAACAGTAAAATTATTTGAAACACCTCTGTGGGTGACTGGGATCCCTGCATAGGCAGCTGCTGCCACCGATGATGAAATACCTGGAACTATTTCAAATGGAACTTTATTTTTTATCAATAATTCAACTTCCTCTCCGCCACGTCCAAAGACGAAAGGATCCCCACCTTTCAATCTCACGACTTTTTGAAATTTGAAGGCACAATCAACCAGAAGTTGGTTGATTTCATTTTGAGGTAGGGTATGCTCAGACTCTTGTTTTCCAACGTAATGTTTAACACATTTCAGTGGAACCAAGTTCATAATTTCCGGACTGACTAAGCGGTCATAGACCACGACATCTGCCGACTGTAGTAACTGGTATGCCTTCATAGTCAGTAAATCAACTGCCCCAGGGCCGGAACCAACTAAATAGACTTTGCCTACTCTATACATAATTACTCCAATCCCTTAATGAAAATTCCCGATGGTGTGCTAACGGCAACACTCCCGATTTTTTCCCATTTTTCAGTTTCAAAAATATGAACTTTGTTTTCAAAATACGATGATAAATAAAAATAACGTCCGTCAGACGAATATCTGAAATGCATGACTCGCTGACCGGCCTTAAATTCTTTTTTAATTTGGAAATCTTTTGTATCTACAACAGAGATATAGTCTTCTTGTTCTCCACTGTAGCTGACAACGACTGTCTCTTTGTCTGGAGAAACAGTGGCAAAAACGGGGCTTCCGATGAGGTCAATTTCCTGCATTGGCCTGATTTCTTTTAAATCGAGTACCAGCAATTTGTGATTAGAGGCAATAGGTACAATTGCTGTATTCCCAAGGATTCCCCAAGTTCCAAAATGCGGAACTTTATAGGTCACATTATTGGCAGAATTACTTAATGAAACTTTTTTATAAGTCAGATCCCTCAGATCCAGCACTCCAACGCTTGTCTCATTAAAAAAACCAACGAGATAAATGTGATCTTTAATGAGAGCATCAAAAGGCAGCTGCCCAGCTTGTTCTATTTTCTTAACGACTTTAAAATCATCCTTAGTATTTACGACCCATATCTCATTTTTATCCATCAAGGAAAAGACAAGTAGACCATTCCAGTACTTAACGCCCACATTGCGGGAATTTGTTTCAATGACTTTCTGAACATTCAAATCCATGTCTAATACGACTACCGAATTGGGATCATAGTTTACGATGACAACCTGACTTTCAGTGAAGGTAATGCCAATTCCACTTTTTCCAACTTTAACTTTTTTTACAAGTTGATCATTGACGACATCAATCTTGGAGATGAATCCGTCTCTCGCCAATACATAGCCGAAGCCGTCTTTAAACTTCATCGTGGCATGGTTCAAATTCCCCAGCCCCTTAATCGTTTGAAATTCTTTTTTATTTTTTATAACTGAAAGCGACTCACGCTCTCGTTCAACGACGTAAATCTTTTCATTTTTATTTTCAACCTTAAGGGTCGAACAAGCTGTGGAGGCCATGATGATGGCTGCGAGTATTATTTTCTTCATGATTTACCGCCCATCGAGATCGTTTCAAAATACCTCTTTGCTTCTTCCTTGATTCTCAACATTCTTTCCTTACCACTTGGCAAAGATTTCCTGAGAATCAAAATCTCTTTCATTTTTTCTTCCATATTGGATGGCAAAAAAGTGCTAATATAATCCTTCAGTGCAACACTGAATCCCGGAACTCGGCCTGAAGAACTTATGGCTATAACGATGTCGCCATTTTTGATGGTAGAGGGAAAAATAAAATCACAACGTGAAAGTTCATCAACACAATTACAAGGGACTTTTCGAATCTGACATTCATCGTAAATTTCTTGCTGAAGCTTCAGGTCGTCCACTCCAACAATCACGATATCAAACCCCTCCAGATCGGCCATGGAAAAAGGTTTCTGAATAAGCTCCACAAACGAGGGGGTGTTGCTTTTGAATTCTTCGACAAAATCTTTGGAAATGACGGTAAATTTTTGAGGTGAGTACTCCAAAATTTTTTTGAATTTAAACAGCGCAATGTTGCCCCCACCTACCAGTAGGATCTTTTTTGAATCAATCTTTAATAAGACGGGAAAGTACGACAAACTACACCTCAACAACCTTAAATTTGTAATGATCTTCGCATTTGAGGCCAAAAAGAATTATGATCTAAATCATCTTTTAAAAATAATGATTTAGGTCGGGAACAAGTGCCCCATTTTGAAGAAAACATGCAAAAAATCAGCCAAAAGGTGATATACATCATGTTTTTTCAGTACTTTTGGGACGACATTCTAACATCCAGAGCCAAGCTAGAAGTAGGTACCTTTTGAAGTCTTATTTTAGAAGTTTTTCAAATTTAACTTTGTTTTTTTGGCTAACACTATGGCTAATGTTCGTGTTGATACTCGGCACCATTGCGCAAAAAGACATCGGACTCTATCAGGCCCAGATCAAATACTTTTCTTCCTGGTTTTTTTGGCTTGGACCTATCCCACTTCCCAGTGCAAAGCCTGTCCTTGGCATCATTTTATTAGCACTCATCTCGCAAGTTATTTTCAGAACCAACTTTAAGAACCCAAAGAAGCTTGGCATCAGTATTGGACACGTTGGATCAGTGTTGCTCCTGCTCGGAGGATTGATTACCAGTTACTTCAGTCAGGAAGGGGCGATGATTATTCCTGAAGGTAAAACAGTTAACTTTATTTCTGACTACCATGAACTCGAACTGAGTATTGGGGCAAAAGATCACCTTTCACGGCCTGTCATTATTGAAGCAAAAAACTTTAAGCAACTCACAGAAAAAATTGCCGGACTGCCATTCGCGCTCAAAATGACACGGTTTTACCCCAACAGCCGTTTTGAAAAAAGAAACGAAAGTGACTTGAGTCACGAAAATATTGGGTTTGCCAGGATTTTCAAAATTATAGAAGAACCTGTGATGGTTGAAGACACGGACAATCAAGCCGCCATGAATTTTGAAATTCATGAGGGTGAAATCATTAAAAAATATTCGGTTGTTCAAAATATGCCTGTAATTCAAACTTTTACTGTTCATGATAAAATCTATGAAATTGAACTTAGAAACAAAAGAACCACCCTTCCTTTCTCTATTCAATTAGTTGATTTTGAAAAGAAACTCCACCCCTCAACCAATTTGCCAAAAAGTTTTAAATCAACTGTTTTCTTAATTGACGGGAACATCAAGCAAAAAACAGTCATCCAGATGAACGAACCCCTCAGGTACAAGGACTATACTTTCTTTCAATCTGCATTTTCTGAAGGGCAAGAGGGAGAAACAACGAATTTAGCAGTGGTAAAGAATTATGGGAGAACCTTTCCTTATATCGCAAGTATCATCATTTGCATTGGTCTTCTGATCCACCTATTTATTACTTCATCGAATTTGTTTAAAAACTATAACAAGCAATCCAAATGAAACTACTTTTACTGACCCTTTTCCTATCTTTCAGTACGCAGTCCATGGCAAGCGGGACCTTTGATTATAGGATAATTTCAAACGTACCCATTCTCTCAGAGGGAAGAATCAAACCTCTCGACACATTTGCCCGCTCTACCCTTTTGAGTTTGCATAATAAATCATCCCTCAAAAAGCACAGCGCCATCGAATGGATCATAGAGGTGTTATTTGATCAGAAAGCGGCCTATAACCAACCCATATTTAAAATCGTAAATGATGATGTTCTAAAGGCATTAGATCTTAATAAAAGTGATTTTCATAATTATACATTTATAGATCTATATACAGCATTTCAAAAAAATGGCGAACTTGTTTCAGAACTCAACAAGAAAGACCCTGACGAGCTTGAACCCTCACAAAAACAGATCGTGGAGCTTTACCAAAAGTTGCTCTCATTCCTCGATATTTCCCGATCTTTTTCATTAATCTCCCCTGAGATTGAGGTCCCGGAAGAGACAATCAGAACCTTTCTGGGCCTATCAGCGTCTGGAAATACTACCTATCTGGAACTTACAACCAAAAAAGATCTCTTAAAAAGAGCAGCCAGTGAAAGCCTGAAAGTGAAGGACGAAAAAAGTAATTCAGACCTAAAAAGGATTGCCTATATTCTGAGACATCTTGATTTAATCAAAGATGATAGTTTTTCCAGCCAGCTAAAGATTTTACCAATGCAGGACCATGACTGGATGTCCATGTGGCAGATTGACCTGAGTACCAAGATTATTCCTCAATATGAGGATTACATGAGGCTCTGGGCAAGCCTTTACCTTTCCTACAAAAATAAATCTCCCGATGATTTTAATCGTATCTCCCAGGAAATTGTGACCTATGCAGATCAGTTTTTAGTTAGAGGCCCAACGACACCCGGGCAACTTAAAGCCGAAACACTAATGAATCGATTAGATCTCCTGTATAAAGCGATCGCACTCTATATCCTTGGATTCATTTTATTATGCATCAGCTTTGTTTATGCGAAACGGTTTCTCAGAAACCTTAGTTTTGCCTCATTAATTATCGGTTCTGGACTGCATCTGATTCATATCACTCTTCGCTGTTTCATATTGAACCGCCCTCCTGTATCAAATCTCTATGAATCAACAATCTTTGTTGCACTGGTGGCCGTAGTCTTTTCCGTCATATTTGAATTCAGGCGCAGAGATGGACTGGGTACTTTGGTAGGGACACTACTCGGCTCCATCCTCTTATTCGTTGGCTTCGGCTATCAGAAGGATGGAGATACTTTAGGGATGCTAGTAGCCGTTTTAGATACCAACTTTTGGCTCGCTACACATGTTGTGACCATTAGTATCGGTTACGGCTACTGCCTGGTCGCTAGTTTACTCGCGCATCTTTATTTGATTCAAAGCTTGAAACCCAAAAATGCAGATAGCCTTCCTGGACTTGAAAAAAACATTCACGGTAGTGTGCTCTTTTCCCTGTTCTTTACTGTCCTTGGAACCATTCTTGGTGGTATCTGGGCAGACCAGTCCTGGGGGCGCTTTTGGGGCTGGGATCCAAAAGAAAATGGGGCACTTCTCATATGCCTATGGCTTATCTGGGTTGTGCACGGAAGACTTTGTGGCAAATTGAAAAACCGCCTATATGCAGCGGCTGTCACTTTAACCAGCGTCATTGTTGTCATTGCCTGGTTTGGGGTAAACTTATTAAGTGTAGGCCTTCATTCCTATGGATTCACTGATAACATTGCCCATAATATTTTATACTTTAGTCTCGCCGAGATAGTTTTTTTGATGTTTATTTTAATCCGTCTTTCCATAACGACAAAAGAAGTTAAAGCATGAAAACACCTTCAATTATTTTGCATGAGCCACTCTATGATTTTTTTGGCTTTAATTCTGATGGTAAAGCGGAGTTCACTTTCTCTGATGCTGTTAAAATTGCCGGCCATGCCTGCCCAACTGTAGCTGGTGCCTTTCTCATGACATATCAAGGCCTAAAAGCACTGTATGGGGATGAAACTCCAGTGCGCGGGGACATAGAACTCTTATATTCAAAAAGTGAATCTGAGGGCGTTACCGGGGTTATAGCGACTGTTATGGGAGCAATTGTTGGTGCCAGTGGTGTTGGTGGTTTTAAAGGACTGGGTGGTCAGTTTGCCAGGAACAATCGTGTTCAATTTAACCAAAATATCACTTCCAACGTGGCGATGAGAAGAATTGATACAGATAAAATAGTCAATATTGATTATCATCCGGAGATCGTTTCCGGTGACCCAAGAACCTCGGTCTTGCTTTCGAAAATTCTCAGCCACCAGGCGACAGCAAACGACAAGAGCGAGTTTCAAAGATGCTGGAACCAGCGCCTCGAAAAAATCTTGGTTCTTGGTTCCCGGCCTAGTGATTTGATTAAAATCTCTTAACTATTGATGTAAATGTAAGCCTTCCTCAAAATAGGGATCATTTTCAATAATCAATTTCTTTTTGCTCAAATAATACGAAAAGATAAGTAGAAAAAACGCAGCATAAGAAATAGCGGAGACAATCTCATAGGGGCCGATAATTGCGGCGATCTCGTTATGCTCGTAGACCTTTGGGGCTACCAGAGTATAAAGATCAACCCATCGTCCAATAAGAATAACAACTGCTACAATCGCCAATGTCACAGGATTTCTTTTTGATTCCCTGGTCATCAAAAAGATAAATGGCACACCAAAACTAATCGCAAAGTTTGACCAGAACAACCAGGTCCAATTCCCCTGACTTCGAAGAATGTAGTATTCAGTCTCCTCGGGAATGTTTGAATACCAAATCAGCATATACTGGCAAAACCATATGTAGGCCCAGAATGTACTCATGCCAAACATCCACTTGCCCAGGTCATGTAGATGATCGTTGGTCACGTACTCAGTTAAATACCCCTGCATCCGCAGCACAATAAGTGCCAACGTGATAAAAGCAACTCCCCCAACAAATAGACCGGAGAAAGTGTAAATGGAGAAAATGGTACTGAACCAGTGTGGCTCAATTGACATAATCCAATCGTAGCTGGCAAAAGCAAATGTCAAAGAAAAGACCACTAATGTAATCGCAGAATACATCGCAATTCGACTGTCCTGCTCCAGATATTTAGTCTTGTCCCAACGATCCATTAAGTAAGAAATCAGTTTTGAAAATCCAATCCAGATAAGAAAGAAGAGAACCATTCTAATAAAGAAAAAAGGAGTATTCAAATAAGCAATCTTCTTCACAAGAATTGGGTCATTCATCATGACATCGTGATGAGTCCACTCATAGATTGTATGGAGCCCGAAATAGCCCAAAAACATGAGGACTAAACTAAAAGGTAGGAACTTAGTCATGGCCTCAGGCACTCTTTGGTAGGTCCTCATCCATGACGAGCCAGTAATGTTTTGAAGAACGAGGAAAAACAAACCTGATAAGGCCATACAGATAAAATAGAAATTATTAATCAAAAAATTAACCCAGAACCTGACAGGGGTATGAAAGAGGGAGAGCATTGAGATCAAGGTCCCTACAATCACAACATAGATGAGGTACTTCTTGAGATCTTTATTCAATTTGTAGAACATCTTGCCGTTATTTAAACTTTCCACAACCTACTCCATCTTTTGCAGTTCATTAATATATAGAATCACGTCCCAGCGATCATTTTCATCCAGCTGAGCTGCATGGCTGGGCATATCTCCATAACCTTGAACAATCGAATAATAAAAGTTTCCATCGGTATAATCACGAAGAGCACGACCATTAAACGCTGGTGGCTCCGGGTATTTTTTAGTCAAAGGACCATCGCCCTGCCCTGTGGCCCCATGGCAAACTAAGCAAGAATGCCCATACAGGAGTTTTCCACGAGCTATTCGGGCAGGAGTTGGGGGCCGGGAGTCAACTAACTCTACTGAAGCCCTTTCTCTTTCTGCATCTGAATCACCATAATTGAAGGGTTTGTAGCCACGGGGAATACTTCCCTTGGGTGCCATCATCATGGAGCCCCCGTTTCCGGTTAGTGGGCTTTCTGAATAGGCTTCATAGGCATGTGAATAAACCATATCTGGCATGTATTCATAACCTGGTTCAGATTCGTTAGAACATCCGAAGTTTAAAAAAATTAAACTTGCGAGGGTGGATATTTGTAAAAAACTCTTCATTTCTGTTCCCTTAATTTTGAACTCGAACTTCTAAGGCCCCATACTCTTTCAACTGCACATCAAACTTCTTGATATCATTTTCAGAATTATCAATATTTAAAACGAGGACAAACTTATCATCTGTTTGCATGTCATTAAGCAAAACAGCTTCCTTGGACGGAAACAACTGAGACCGAAAAAAGAACGCCGCGACTGTGGTGAGTGCTCCAAATAATATCGTAATTTCGAAGGTAACCGGAATAAATGCCGGAATTGAAAGCATTGGCTTCCCCCCTACATTAATGGGCCAAGAAAAAGCCGAAGTCCAAACCTGAAAAACGATGGCAAGAATCAGCCCAAAAAGACCTGCAAAGAAAGTAACCCTTGGTAGCCTTGATCGAGAGATATCTAAAACCTCATCGAGTCCGTGGACAGGAAACGGAGTGTAGATATCATGAATCTTCACACCCGCTTTCTTAAACGATTTGGCCGCCACCACTAGTCTGTCTTCATCGTCAAATATTCCAACTATAAAGTTGTTATTCATAATCGTTCCTAGTGTTTACTTGTCTTTCTTGCAAATTTATAAACTGACTTAACTTCACTCACCGCGATTGCTGGTAAAAACCTGATAAACAACAAAAACAGAGTAAAGAAGAGACCGAAGCTACCAATAAAAGTACAGATTTCAACCCAAGTAGGTGAATACATCGCCCAGCTTGAAGGTAAAAAATCCCGGTGTAAGGACGTCGTGATGATAACAAATCGCTCAAACCACATTCCAATATTAATGAAGATACTTATGATAAAAACAAGAATTAAGTTTTTACGAATGGCCTTGAACCACAAAAACTGCGGAGATATAACGTTGCAACTCACCATTGTCCAATAGGCCCAGGCGTAAGGACCAGTTGCTCTGTTTACAAAAGCATAAATTTCGTATTCGTTACCACCATACCAGGCCACAAAAAATTCTGTGGCATAAGCAAAACCAACCAACATACCGGTCACGATTAAGACCTTACACATCGCCTCGATATGAGGGACTGTTATGAAGTGCTCCCACTTCATGATTTTTCTTGTAATGATGAGAAGAGAAGAAACCATCGCAAATCCGGAGAAAACGGCACCAATGACAAAATATGGGGGGAAAATTGTTGTGTGCCAGCCCGGAATGACTGAGGTTGCAAAATCCATACTTACAATTGTGTGAACAGAAATAACCAATGGAGCGGCAAGGCCGGCCAATATTAAGCACAAGACTTCATAGCGATGCCAAGTGCGGTGGGAGCCATCCCATCCAAAACTGAGAATGCCAAAAATTTGTTTTCGCATTGGAGTCTTGGCCCTATCACGTAATGTTGCAAAGTCTGGAATCAACCCCACATACCAAAAGACTGCTGAGACTGTTAAATAAGTACTAATTGCAAACACGTCCCAAAGAAGTGGAGACCTAAAATTCAGCCAAATTTCTCTTGTATTAGGATAAGGAAATACCCAGTGAGCAAGCCAAGGTCTACCCATGTGAATGATCGGGTAAACACCAGCACAACAAACAGCAATAATCGTCATTGCCTCAGCGGCACGGTTAATCGATGTACGCCATTTCTGTCTAAACAACAGCAAGATAGCGGAAATAAATGTTCCCGCATGTCCGATACCGACCCAAAATACGAAATTTGTAATATCCCAAGACCAGCCTACGGTTTTATTGAGACCCCATGTTCCAATACCCGTTTTAACCTGATAGGCGACGACGACTATTCCCATTAGTAGAGTCAAAACTGAAATGGAAAAACAAACATACCACGCTGTGCTGGGACCACCTTCGATCGAGTCCAAAACATCGTTGGTGATTTGCCCGTAGGTTCTCTTCAGTGTGATAAGTGGGTTTCTTAATTCACTTGTGTGATCATGCCCAGACATTTTCTATTCCTTATTTCTAACTTTCGTTAAATAACTCAATCGCGGTTTAACATTCAACTCTTCAAGAACCGTAAAGTTTCTTTGGTCCTTTAAAACTCTTGATATTTCACTGCTTGGATCATTCATGTCACCAAAAACGATAGCGTTTGATGAGCAACTTTGCTGACAAGCGAGTTTAATTTCACCATCACGAAGCTCTCTGCCCTCTTTTTTTGCATTCAATTTTGCCTCTTGAACACGCTGGATGCACATAGAACATTTCTCCATCACTCCCCGGCTTCTAACCGCGACATCAGGATTTAGCACCATATTTTCGTTTGGATCGGTATGCGGATAATCAAACCAGTTGAATCTTCTGACTTTGTAAGGGCAGTTATTGGCACAATAACGAGTACCAACACAGCGGTTGTAAACCTGCTGGTTCATACCGTCAGAACTGTGGACTGTTGCCAGTACCGGACAAACAGACTCACAAGGCGCATTTTCACAGTGTTGACATGTCATCGGCTGGAATGTCACTGAAGGCCAGTCCTCCGGACCTTTGTAATAACGGTCGATTCTCATCCAATGCATTTCTCGTCTATTCAAGACCTCTTCACGACCAACGACAGGGATATTATTTTCAGCATTACAACTCACTACGCATGCCGAGCAGCCGTTACATTTATTTAAGTCAATCGCCATTGCCCATTGATGGCCTTTGTCTGGGTCTTTGCCCCACATTGAAACCAAATGAGTTTTATGTTCATTTCCCGCCTTAGGATTTTTCTTGTAAGCACCAAATGTCGTTTCTCTAACGATATCCCTGCCTTCTAGAGAATGGTGAGTTTGAGTCAGGGCGATCTCATAAGTTGCCCCTGTTTTTTGAATTACAGCATTACTGATGACCCAAGAAGTGACTCCGTTTGAATAAGCAGCGAGTGGGTAAGCATTCTTACCTACATCTTTACCTACTTTACCGGTTACAGTTCGTCCGTATCCAACAGCAACACCCATAACATTTTTTGCAAGGCCGGGCTGAACGAGAACCGGAAGAACTAAAAACTTACCTTTAACAATCAATTCGACCATCATGCCAGTGACCAGCGAATTTTTAGTCGCGATATGTGGAGAAACTAATAAGTAGTTATCCCAGGTAGCCTTGGTAATTGGGTCCGGCATTTCTTGCAGCCAAGGATTATTGATGTATTTGCCATCTTTAATTCCAACTTTTTCATACAAAACCAAGTGATATTGTCCTGAAGGCTCAATTGACTTGATCAGTGAATCTATGTTTTTGGAAACGTTTCTTTCTTTAACCTGAATTTCGGTCATGAGTCCTGGTAATTCGATCACTCCATCATGAACAGTCTGAGTCCAAAATCTCTCAACAGTTAAAAATTGTTTTTGAGTTGAGAAAAACTTTTTCCCCCAAAAATCTTTCATATACTCGGCGAAGGTCTCAGTCCTGCCGAGAGTTTTGAGAAGGACATCCTGGATTTGTTTTGTCGAATAGAGAGGTGATATCACGGCCTGAGTCACACTTAGCTCCGAAGGACCAACGATTGTATCGTTCCACGACTCATAAACGTGGTGAATTGGGGCCACGTACTCACAAAGAGTCGAGGTCTCATCTTCACCAAAAGCAAAAGAGAACTTGGGGTGAACTTTCCCAAGGGCCTCTTTTATGCGTTCAGCATCACGGTAGCTATGAACCGGGTTCACATCTAAGAAAAGAACTGCACCATACTCAAATTTGTCACCTAATAATGAAGTTAAAAAGTTTTCAAATTTATCTTCGCTCGCCAACTTAAAGTAGTCAGACTGGTAGGCATGAATCGTTTGCCCGAAATTCCCCAACAGAACGTTAATCTGATTAACAATAATTTGAAAATCTAAACTGCTGGAGTCACAAAGGACAATCGACTTTGATTTATGAGATAATAAATCTTTTGAGATTTTATCTGCGTATGAAGTTAATTTAGCACTCGCAGTCAATTGAGCAACATTTCCACCGACTTTTGACAAGATCAATAACAACAATGTCTTAATATCTCCTGGATCAAGCGGATATCTATCATCTGCGTTTGAACCAGTTAAAGACATCAGAGATTCAACCTGCACGTGCTTAAGCGGGGTCCGGCCGTCTTTTAAATTCTTCTTCTCTGCGTATTGTCTGGAATAAGCCACTGACTGGGGGTCAGTTCCTAAAAAATCGGCTTCGAAACTTAGAACGTAATCAGCATCCGAAATAGAATAATAGAAATCACTTTCAGGAATGTCCAGCGACCGGGGAATTAACGACTTTGATTTGGCCGAGTAAACAATGTGCTCTACTTTGCCAAACCCTTTGGCAAAATCGTCCAATAAAGCAGCACTAGACGGGCTTCTTATTTCGTCAGAAATAATAGCAATTTTCTTGCCTTCTTTTTTGCACGTATTTAAAACATCAATCAAATCTTTCTCTAAGACTTCCCATGAAGTCGACTGGCCATCTTTTAGTGGGCCTTTAATCCTGTATGAATCATAGAGTGACAAGATACTGGCCTGGGAGATCGCCGATGCCCCGCCAAATGTCCACTTCGATTTATCATTGCCTTCAACCTTAATTGGCCTTCCCTCTCTGGTCTTAACCAGTAATGGAACCCCATCATGGGTCGTAGCAAACCATGTGGCGACTCCGGGGACAATCACATCATTTTTTTCGAGAAACGGTACTGCTTTCATCACAGTACTCTTAGAACAACTAGCCATTGGGAGCAGGGTAAAAGAAAAGCCCATCACTTTTAAAAAGTTACGTCGATTCTTGACCACTGAGAAAGAGTCGAACTCTCCCTCTACGAATTCATGTTTTAATTCGCCAGGTTCAAATTCTTTTTGATGAATATCCTGCCAGAAAGTTTCTTCTTTCTGACTAGAACAGTGGCAACTTTCATTTCCACAGTCTTCTTTTTTTATGGTCATTTTATTACCCTCATCCATTTTTTAATAGTGACATTTAGCACAGTCTCCACCAGCGGCACTCTTATGATCCGCAGGAGGGGCCATTTTGTTATCTCTGTGACACTCGATACACCAACCCATATTCATTGGTTTGACTTGAGACACTCTCTCCATCGTTTCCACAGCGCCATGACAAGTCTGACAGCTAACATTGCCTACTCTTACGTGCTGGGAATGATTAAAATAGGCAAAATCTGGAAGGTTGTGAACACGGGTCCACTTGATATTTTTTTTGCTACTGACTGCCTCTTTGACTTTAACAATCTCTGGGGAGTCTTTTTTAATTTTAGTGTGACAATTCAGACAAAGAGCTGTCGGTGGAATACCTGCATGTCTTCCCTTGTCTGCAGCAAAGTGACAGTACTGACAAGAAATTTGATTATCTCCTGCGTGCACTTTGTGAGAAAAGGCGATTGGTTGAATGGGAGTGTATCCCTCTCTGAAACCGCTTTTCCTAGCAGCACGCACGAGAAATATGCCCGCTAAGATAATGACAACAAGTGAAACAACCAGCACCAAAATTTTCTTCTTCAAGCTAACCTTTCATGAATTTACATAAACTGGCGTCACATAAATTCTTTTTAAAAGAGTATTAAAACTAATAGATTTCGTGTCTCTATCTTAAACGCTCAGGGGGCAACTAAAACATGACATGCATCATATTTCGAATAAATTACTTTTCAGACTCACTTAGGAAAAAGGCATGGACCGCAACCTAAATAGCTTTGAAGTGGACAATGAAAGTTAGAACAAAAAGGGAACTTAAAGGAACCTAGTTTCGGTTGCTCTCTCTTTGTAACTTCTCTTCAATTTCACGTTTTTCATGAGAACGCCGAATATAGGTATCAGAAGATAAAATGCCCGACCCTTCACAAATAAAATATATAAGGAGCGCCAATACCATAACCACTAGCTCGAGCTCAGAGCCCGTCTCAAGAACACCATTTTTAGCTTGGACAAAGAAAATCGCGGACAAAAGTACTGGGACGTTTGCGAGGGCCGCAAAACGTGTAAAAAGACCTAAAAATATACAGATTCCACCACCGATGTGGGCCAAAACTACATAATGCGCAAAGAGGAAATCGATGTAAGGAAACTGGTAGGAAATCATCGAAAAGATCTGCTTCATATTTCCGATAAAATACAATCCTTTAAAGAAAAGGGCTGCACCAAAATACATTCGCAATAAGTCTGTCGGGATCTTTTTATTTTTATAAGACTCGAGTATTAAATCACGCATCGCTGTACACACTCCGTATTAAGATACTTCCAAAGTACCTTTGTCCTTGAAGCAAATATATGATCTACATCATGTATTCATAAATAATTCAGCACATTGGACTGGCCGGTGTCATGATTAAGTGTCTGTTATTTAAACTAAAGAGTGGATAACCATAAAATGGGACCCAGCACCCACCACCACCAGGAAATGGAAGACCTCGTGGTAGCCAAAGACTGTGGGGAAAAAATTTGGTCGTTTGAGGGCATAGGTCATTGCTCCCACTCCGTAGGCAGCAGCGCCAATGATTGCCAAAACCAGATTACGGCTCCCCAGGCGATGGGCCATTTCAGACAGGTATGGCACAATGACAATGGCGGCACCTGCGCACAGCACGGCATTTAACCATTTTGGTTTTTTGGTAAAGAGCACTGAGAGTAAAATTCCGATTCCTGCTACAGACCAGGCAATGACTAGAAGTCTTTGACTAGAGCTTTGCGAGAGGCACAGTAGGGATAAAGGAGTCATAGTCCCTGCAATCAAAAAATAGATGGCGGCATGATCAAGCCTTCTCATCATCATTCGGGTGGATGGTTGCCAGTTTATTCGATGATAAAGTGCGCTGATCCCGAGGAGACTGACTAAACTTATTGAGTATATCATCGTCGCCCAAAAAGAAGAGCTCTGCTGACTTTTAACGACTAAAAGTGAACAGGCGCCTAATGCGATAAAAAACGCAGCTTGATGAAAGTGGCCTCTTAAAAAAGGCTTAGTACCTAGATTCATGAAAAGAGGCTACACGACAAGACTTAAAACAAATATGACCTAGGTCCTATAATTTCAATTTATCTCTTCTCTGGTGAAAGAAGAGATAGACCGAAGGAAATAATATGAGGGTCAATAATGTTGAGAAGAGAATTCCCCCGATCACAACTGTGGCCAGCGGCCTTTGAACCTCTGATCCCAGACCTGTATTAACTGCCATCGGAATAAATCCAATTGAGGCAACTAAAGCAGTCATGACAACGGGTCGCAGTCTCGAGAGAGTTCCTTCTATAACCAGTTCTCTTAAACTTTTCCCATCATTTTTTTCTCTCAGCTGGTTAAACACCGTCAAAAGAACAATACCGTTCAAAAGTGCAATCCCAATGAGAGCAATGAACCCAACTGCAGCTGAAAGACTCAAGTGAATATCTCTAAAAAATAAGGCAAAAACTCCACCGAATGCAGCGAAAGGGACGCATAGGAAAATAATCGCCGAATCAAGAAATGAAGAAAACTCTCTCCAGAGAATAAACATAATTAATGCCAGGGTGAGAGGGATAATAATCAAAAGTCGCTTCCGTGCTCTCTCCAAATTATTAAATTGCCCACCCAAATGAAGTTGATGATCTTTTCTTACGGGGTTTTTAGCAATGATCTTATTAATGTCGTTAACGAAACTAAGTGTATCTCGGTTGGCGATATTCATTGAGAGGGCAGCGTATCTCTGTCCCCAGCTACGAGCAATAGTTGTCACCTGATCGTGAATCTGGACGTAAGCAACGTATTCTAAGGGGACTGATCCACCGTCCGGTAGCGCCACTGGAAGTTTTTTTATTTCCTCTACGTTATCTCGCATGTCTTCCGACAGGTGCATGACTATCGAAAATTTCCTGGTTCCCTGAATCCAGTGACCTAACCTCACCCCTTGCATATAGCTCACAACGGTTTGGCTAAAGTCATCCAGCGAAATATTGAGTTTAGAGAGTTCAGCAAAATTAGGCTTAATATCAATCACACGACTTTTTCTGAGTGCGGTAAGAGGATCCATCTCAGCTCCCTCAAGGCCTTCCACCGTTTGAACTTTTTGAGTGAATCCATCAATGACTTCCACTAAATAAGCTAAATCTGGACCCATCACTCTGAGAGATACATCTGCCCTTGACCCCTCAAGCATTTCATTAAAACGCATTTCAATAGGCTGAGTTGAACTGATCTCCTGTTTGAACCCCAGTGATTCAATGGATGCCTTTATTTTTTTAAAAAGCTCTTCTTTAGTTTTAACTGTCCACAGATCACGGTCTTTCTTAAGAATAATAAACGTGTCTGCCAGATGAACTCCCATAGGGTCAGTCGCCGACTCAGGCGTTCCCAAACGAGAAAATACAAATTCAACTTCCGGAGATTCAGCTATTTTTTTCTCAACCAGACCTTGCTCTCTGAGCGCTTCATCCAAAGAGATTTTTGAATCTCGGGTTATATTGACGACGAGATCCCCCTCGTCAAGTTGGGGGATAAAATCAGTTCCTAATCTAGAAAAAGTCAACAAACTCAAGGCAGCAATGGCAATTCCTAATCCCATCAGCAATTTGGCTTTATCAATAAGTTTTTCCAGTAATGGTTGGTAGAGCGCCTTAATTTTGCTGAAAAACCAAGTTTCGTGTTCTCCCGATTCAGAGTGTTCCGGGATTTTGATAAATAGAGAAACCAAAACAGGAATCAGAAAAATAGTAAGAAGAAGTGACCAGCCTAAAGTCATGAGAACAGTATAGGCCATGGGCCGAAACATCTTTCCTTCAACCCCTTCAAGCAAAATAATCGGCAAGTACACAAACATAATCATGAGTAGACCAAAGATAACAGGTCTCATGACTTTTTTTGCATTACTAGCGACAATTTGATCCTTGTTAAGGTGCGTTCTTTCTTCGAGGGAAAGGGTGTAAAAGCTACCAACCAGAGTCTCTACTAAGACCACCGCCCCATCAACGACCAGACCAAAGTCAATCGCCCCAAGACTCATAAGATTCCCAGAAATATTAAAAAACTGCATTCCCAGTGTCGTGCCTAACATCGATAAAGGAATAATAACTGAAACAATTAAAGCGGCCCTGAAATGCCCCAACACCAAAAGGAGAATGAGAATAACCAGTGCGGCCCCTTCTGATAAACTCTTCAACACAGTTTTAAGAGTTGTATTCACCAGAAAGCCACGGGAGTAAAGTTTGGTTAGCTTCACGTCCGCGGGGAGTTTTATCTCATCCAGACTGGAGTCAACTGAAGCACTAACAATTCTTCCATTTCCCCCGCTTCTCATGAGGACAGTACCTAGAATTGTTTCTTCACCGTTGTACGTAGCACTGCCGAATCTTGGAGCGGCATCAACTGAAATGTCCGCAATATCTTTCAGCAGAACTCTTTGACCATTAAATTTCTGGGCTAAACTAATTGATTCGAAATCCGCAGCATTCTCAAGCGCCGTTGTGGCCTTAATGATGAGTGCTTCCTTATCAATAACAACACTACCACCACCAAAACTTTCTCCCAGACCTTTTAGTTTTGTCTGAACTTTATCTATGGTTAGTCCGTACTGACTCAATAGATGCGGGTTGATATTGATATGAAGTTCTTTTTTGAGTCCACCATTTGAATCTACATCCGCGACATCTTTAACTTTTCGTAAGATAGGTCTAATCTGCCAGTCCTGAATTTCTCTTAGATAAAGCATCTGATCTTTATGAGACTTTTGAAGAATCGGCGAGTCTTTATGGAGACTGAGCGAGTACATAAAAACTTCACCTAGTCCGGTTGAAATCGGAGCAAGTTCAGGCTGGAGCCCCTCTGGTAGTTGCCCTATGGCTGACTGAAGTTTCTCAGAGACCTGTTGTCTCGCCCAATAAATATCTGTGCCATCTTTAAAAATGAGAGTGACTTGTGAAAGACCGAATTTTGAAATGGACCGCATATCTTGCAAATCAGATATTCCCATCATTTCATATTCAATAGGCTGAGAGACAGTAAGTTCCACTTTTTCTGGATCAAGTCCTAATGTTTTAGTGTTTACTACAACTTGAATATTCGTGACGTCTGGCACGGCATCAACGGTTAAATCATTCACTTTATAGATTGTCGCCATGAGGAATAAAACAGAGAGAGTGATGACCCAGAACTTATTGTTAAGGCCCCAATCAATAAACTTATCTAGTAGTGTTGGTTTCATTATTGTCTCTCCCAGCGTAGTTCCTCACCTCTCATTAACTGTAGGGAGCTTAGATTATCTAAATATGAAATCCACGACATGAAGACTTGGTCAATCACTTCGTGGGACTGTGTTTCAGCTTGTAAAAACGTATTCACGTCTAAAAGGCTCTGCCTAAACCCAGTTTCTGCTTCAAGGACTGCTTGCTCATTTGCCAGGACAAACTTTCTGGGAAATCTCTTCAACTGCAGGACACTATTCTCAACCAGATTTATCTGATTCTGATGTTTAAGTTTGAGTCTTTTCTCAGCTTCTTCTAATTCTTTTTGATCTCTTTGTTCGCGGGCCTTAGCGGCTTCGCTTCTACTACTTCCCGTGTCCCAGATAGGAATATTGAGTCCCACAATGGCATATGAAAAATGATTCGCTGGAGAGACATTCTCAACACGATATCCAGCTCCTAAAAAAATATCTGGTCTTCTTTCTTTTCCAGCAAGCTCCCTGTCCAAAGCGCTTGTTTTTAAATTGTTTTTCGCGCGGACAAGCTCTACATCATTTATGGTGTCCAATTGAAAATCGGCCAGGACATCATAAGTAACAGGAAGTTTCAGAGGGATTTCAGACGGGTTCACTTTTCGCCCGATCCAGAACTCTAAATCATTCAGTGCCATTTCCAAGTCTAGTTTTTTTATATCCTGCATTTTTTCAAGCTGTAAAAGTAGACTGGATATGATTGAAAGCTCAACTCTCTGTTTAATACTCACCTTAGGTCTGGTATCGAGATATTTTTTTACAAGTCCTAGTCGTCTGGCCCTCTCAACCCCATGTTTAAAAAGTTCATGGGAAACGTGAACTCTCCAGGCAGACAATACTGACTGGTGAGCCACCCAGTTCTTAAAATAGTTGTTTTGTGTTTTCATCATACCCGTAGCAACCTGGGCCATCTCTTTTCTGAGCGAAAACTTATCGGATAAGGGAAATGCCTGAGTTAAGCTGACCTCAGCCGTTGAGCCCTTGGTGGAGCCTGAATCCAATTGACCGAACTGGCCCATAATTTGGGGATTCTGCCATTTCCCTTTTTGGACTGATTCATTACGAAGGGCGCGCTCTTCCATCTGTTGGGCATTTAGGGAAGACGATCTCTCTATCGCCAGCTGTCTGATTTCGGGCAGAGTTATACTGAAAGCATTGGCCGAGACCAGAAAGACAATCATTACTAAAATTTTGTTCATATATTCCCTTCTACGCACGAACCATAAAGCCTAAGACTAAAGTGGTCATTATAAGTTAGCATCAATTTTGCCTTCCCACAGAAGCCTTGCCTAGAGCGACAAATCGAAATTTTTCTTCAATCTTTTTGGAACTAACTGAAATCGTAAAACGACATCCCTCTTCCATTTGGGAAGTTGAAAATTCCCAGAATCCTTCCCTCTTAACAAGATCAATCGAATCGTTGGTATTGGCAACGAGGCCCAGATGCTTAGATCTTAAAGGTTTGCGCAGAGGAAAGTTACAATACGCATTAACCTCAAGGGAATTCAAGTTTGCTTTCTCGCCCTTGACGGCAGTGACGAGGATTTTACCCAAATCATCCTTTACCTCCACCTCGGAACAGAAATTTTGACCACAGGTTATATTGTTGGCGACCGAATCGTAGGTCTTCACAGACGAGCAAGCCGCAACCAAAAGCATGATGACCAGTAATTTTGTGGGCACAAATAGAGACATAAAAACCTCCAATAATCTTGACTAGATCATCTGGTGGTTCTGGGCATCCAGCAATTGGGCTAATGTCTTAAGTCGGATTTATGGGTGTGCTGAGGATATCTTCCAGGAAAAATGCCGCCAACTCCTGACGACCAGAGAGTTCAGACTTTTTATAGATGGCAGTGGCCTGTTGTCTCACTGTTTTTTCTTGAGTTGACCTGATTTCAGCAATCTCCTTCATAGAAAGACCTTTGATTAGGAGCAGCGCCACATCTTTTTCACCATGGGACAAATGCCATAGGCCAAATTGTTTATCTATCAATTGCCTGATTTCTTGCGCACTTGCGTGAGTTTTGTCCTTCCATTCCAAATATGACTTTTTTGTATCTAAAAGCTCGGTATTTAGAGTGGTGATGTGAGCGTTTTTCTTAAAAATGACTTTTAACTGCCAGGTGATGGCGCCCAGGGCGAAAACAAACATGATGGCTTCATGCCAGACGTGTGACAAGGGAATGCCTTCATGAATATCAAAGGAAATATCCGTTATAAAAAACAGGGCAAATAAAATCAAAACGATCAGATTTCTCATGCCAACATTCTATCTATCTAGATTTATAAAACAAGTATTCAATTTGGGACATTGGCCCAATATGAATTTTTGGGGTTGTTTAATAATCTGTACTCACCCGAGCAGATAAACTTAACAAAGGAATTCGGATGAAAAAGTTAATGCTGAGTATTTTTGCCTTATCAGTTATGACCAGTGCATTTGCGAAGACGGAGTGCACCAAAGAAGATTCGTCAAAATGGAAAAATCAGGACGCTTTTAAAAAAGAGCTTGAAGCCGATTACAAGATCAAAGTTTTCAAGGTGACCAAAGGGAACTGCTACGAAATTTACGGATGGAACAAGGCCGGTAAAAAAGTGGAGATTTACTTTAATCCGGTCAGTGGGGAAAAAGTTAAAGAAAAGGTTAATTAATGAATAGCCAACATGTTGTGTGGGACATTCAAATCAGGATTTTTCATTGGTTGGTAGCTCTGCCAGTTCTGATGAATTTCTTTCTTGAAGGCGGGGATGGCCCACACAATGTTTTGGGGTATGTTGCTTTGACCGCACTTGTTTTACGTCTGCTTTTCATTAAGAAGACGGCTTCAGGTCGCGGCCAACTTGCAAACTGGGTGTACATTTTTATTTGGGTACTAGTCTTCTTGTTAGGACTAACTGGCTTCATGATGGGGTTAGATGCATTTTGGGGAGAAGATTGGCTGGAGGAAATCCATGAAGCACTAGCAACCGGCATGAAAGTATTAGTTTTTCTTCATCTCACTGGCATCGTGAGGGATTCAGTTAAATACAAACGTAAAACGTGGCTAGGGATGATAACGGGCAAGAGAAATTAGGTCTAAGGTGTGACGCCAAGCATTCTAATATCACATTAACTTAATCCTAACTTAAGAAGTGATTGACCATGTTAAACCATTTTACTTACCCTTAGATAACGCAATAACTGGGGTTAAAATGAAATTCGCTTTATTTGTTATTCTCTCGGCTCTCACACTTAATGCTTATTCACTTGATTACCCAAAATCCCCAAATGCAAAACTCACTCCCGGTGCTCTTTGCGATCGACCAACTGAATACCGATATGCTGAACAGATTCCTTACTGCGAAAGAGATGTGTCATCGCAGTTAAAAAAAGAAATCTTTGAGGCTTACAGAGTCGAATTGGGTTACACATTAGATCCAAGAACTCGCAGCAGTTATAAAATCGATCATTTTATCCCACTTTGTGCTGGTGGAAGTAATGAAGAGATCAACTTGTGGCCTCAGCATGTTTCAGTCTACGACATTACTGATCCTATCGAATCTGTTGGCTGTGAAAAACTAAAGGCCGGCAGGATCACTCAGAAAATTTTAATTGAGCTTGTTAAGCAGGCAAAATACAACTTATCTGAAGCTCCAAAGATCTACAAAAATCTTCAATCACTCTAAGTTTTCGTTTTTAATCACAGGTATATAGGCCTATTATTATCTGATGGAATATAAGAACGTTTATTTCGCGATTATAGGCGTGATTGGTACGCTATTTTGGTTGCTCGATTTTTTTAAAGTCTTTCAAAAAACTAAACTATACGCTCCTCAAAATCATGGCAAACCTTCTCCATGGAGAAAGCTCCTCAGAATATCGACTCTTGTTATTGGACTTGCCGGCTGGGCGTTTCTCTCCTACTCACTGATGCAACCACGAAAACCAGAAAAGTTTTCTTCGGCCAAAATAAAAGTGAACGACATTGTTTTGTGTCTGGATGTATCTCGCTCGATGTTGGCCGACGACATTTTGCCTAACCGACTTGAAGCCATGAAGGAAAAAGTCCGAGAGTTTGCGCGGATGAGACCCACTGATCGGATTTCAGTAGTTCTGTTCTCGGAAAAAGTGATCACGCTCCTTCCGCTCACAACTGACCCGGCCTTATTAGATCAGGTTCTGGCCGAAATAAGTATTGGTTACCTTGGTAGCGGGACCAATATCGGAGATGGCCTGGCGCTCTCAGTAGCGAGGCTCTTAGAAAGCCCGACTAAAAATAGAATCGTGATCCTCCTCACTGATGGTGTCGCCAATGTGGGAACACTCACTCCTATTCAGGCCGCCGAAGAAGCAAAAAAATATGGAATGAAGGTACATACCATCGGATTTGGAACTGATAACGATGCTCGAATCCCTGTTGGAAATGGATTGTTTGGGACTCAATATCAGCGGATTCCGGGCGGTTCAATTGACTTTGATACACTCAAGGAAATTGCCAAGATGACTGACGGAAACTTCTACCCTGCTAAAAGTAAAGAAGCGCTTAAAGATATTCTGGATGATCTCAATCGCTTGGAGAAAACTGAGATTGAAAAAAATGAGCAAGTCGTTTACGAAGAACTTTTTTACCAATACATGCTTTACGGAATCCTGCTTCTAGTAGCTTCTGAATTGTTGCGAAAACTAGCTCTCAGGGATGTCGTATGAATTTTCAGAGATTGGATCTTCTTCCCTACATCATTGTTGGTCTTATCATTTTCTCTATCGGTTTTTTTTGGTATCAAAGAAAGTTTTTTCAAATCGTTAAACTCTATTGGTTTTATGACAGAAGTTTTTTTCATTACCTCTCCAGCCTTTTTTACATCAGCGGAATGATTTTACTGGGTGTCGCTCTCCTCGATCTTAGAGGAGCGGACCAAAAAGTAAAAATTGAAATGCCTGAATCTAAAACCATTATTCTTATGGATACCTCGGCCAGTATGCTGGCGGAAGATGTTCAACCCAGCAGACTGAGCAAAGCCGTACTTCTGGCCAAACATTTTGCGAGAAAAGCGGCCGGACAGCAAATTTCGATCGTAGCCTTTGCTGAAATTCAAAAAAAGATAGTTCCTTTCACTTCTGATCTTGATCTCATCGATGCACGCCTGGACAGTATTAAGAATTTAAAAAATCAAAATGGGTCATCGGCGATTAGCATCTCGATTCAAGAATCCATCCAGTATTTTAAAGAAACCAGCGAAAACCCCGCAGGAAATATTCTGGTCATCACTGACGGAGAAGAAACCGCTGAGTCTTTAGGTCTCAAAATCCCTAAGGAAATAAAACTAGCTTTCGTGGGAATTGGAACTGAGAGGGGCGGAAGAATTCCACTGGATGACCGCCAGGGATTTCGGTTTGGTTACAAAAAACATCGGGGACAAGATGTTGTCACCAAACTCAACGAGGGTTTCTTTAGGCAGATCGTAGCAGATGTCCCTGCAGCGAAATACTGGTTAGTAAATACCTACAGTCTTCCCACTGACGAAATAAAAGAGTTCTTTTCAGGCATAGGTGGGAAAAATAAAAGTGAAAGAGACATGACCATCAGACCAGTCAAAATGGAAGTGTTTGTCATTCCAGCGATCGTTTTGCTCATCTTTGCTTTCCTGCTTAAAATGATCAGAGTTTACAGCCTTCCAAAAACAAAAAAATAAAATCAGAGTCTTTGCCTTTGCATTGGCCGCAGTGAGGTTTTCACCTTATTGAGTGGGCCTTATGATGTCGACAAACATCATCTAAGGAGAAATAAGATGCAGACCCAAATCAAACCCATTCCAGAAGGTTATCATTCTTTAACTCCTTACTTAATGGTGCCAAATGCCTCTCAGGCCATAGATTTTTATGAGAAAGCTTTTGGAGCGACTGAAATTTTTAGGATTTCGGCCACCAACGGTAAGGTTCAGCACTGTGAACTTCGAATCGGTGATTCAATTGTTATGCTGGCAGATGAGCTTCCCAATACGAGTGTCACTAATCCTGTTACTGGGGCAAGACCATTCTCCTTACTCCTCTATGTCGAAGATGTAGATGCCGCTTTTAAAAAAGCCACCGAAGCTGGAGCTAAAGTCCTCCGCCCTTTAAAGAATGAATTTTTTGGAGACAGAATGGGGACCTTGCAAGACCCATTTGGTAACAATTGGCATTTTGCCTCACATATTGAAGATGTTTCTCCTGAAGAAATGGAGAAGAGGTCCAAGCAAATATTGAGTTGATTACTTTAAGGTTGGCAAAACTTAGCAGGCTTACGAAGGTGACTTTTCAGGCATTGCGCTACCCATTCCCCATTGAGAAAATGAGCATATCCATAAAACCAACTGACGATTTTTGTGCTCTCTTTAATTGGAAATTTGTCTGCAAGAACTTCTGGAATTTCTCCATCCACCTCAAAACACCAGCCATAGGCCATCATTTCGTTGTCACTAATGACTTCCATAGCATCTAGTCCAATCGCAGATCCAAAAATCTGATTAAACCCTGCTGCAACTCCCTGATAGGGAATTTGATGGGTGTCCAGCACCTTTAAACTCACCTCACCGACATTCATGCCTTCAGAAAAATCAACTTCTTGTGACAGTAGAGGCTGCTCTATGCATGGGCCAATAAACTGGACTTCAAATGCAAGTGCTTGAGGGGAGAGAAGAATAAAAGAGAGAGCAAAAAATGTATGTAACATGAACCTTCACTCTGAATTCACTTCCACCGGCGGAAGTAGATAAAAAAAAAGCCAACGTGGGTTAAACGTTGGCTTTTTTTTGGTGCCCGCTCGCGGAATCGAACCACGGACACAAGGATTTTCAGTCCTTTGCTCTACCGACTGAGCTAAGCGGGCATATCGAAAACCGGTAACTTGTTCTTCTAAAAAAGAGAACTATAAGTTAATGTTTCAGACGGTTCTCGTCAACGACTATTCAGTAAAAGATTAAAGTAACGACTCGAGTCAAAGGATTTTATGTCCGCCAAAGTTATCTGCCTGGAGCTTTCCCTCCCTTGGTTCCAAGTGAATGCCCTGGCGTTCATTCCTGCGCTCGATAAAGGCCCTATAAAGAGTGAATGGGCGTTGTTTAGTCATGGCTACACCTCTCACAAGGGCGACTGCCTGAATTGGGCCACGCGCCTGGTAGAATCCGGTGTTCCCTGTTTGATTTTTGATCAGCCCGGCCACTACTTGGGTAGTTTCCATGAAGTTAATAGTTTTGAAGATTTCAAAGACCATGCTCACGAACTTTTTGGCGAAGCCTATAATCGCTTAAGTAGTTTGCTGGAGCAGCATCTCGGATTTGGTCAGTTTCCGGCCAATACCGCCATTATTCTTGGGGGTCATTCCCTAGGGGCCTATACTTCGATTAAGGCCTTAGAACTCTCCCAATTCGCCTCCATTCAGCGTCTGGCAGTAGCGGTTGGGATCGGCATCGGGCAAAGACAGGCAACCCATCTTTTTGAAACTGCGTTTTATGAAAAGACACTCTCCATTCGCAGACAATTAGTCTCCCCTAATCTGGATTCCAAAGAAGTCTTTGCATGGTTAAAAGAGGCCAAAGAAAATATCACACTTTCCAATCAGCGCGTTCATATGATCACTGGTGAAGATGATATTGTGGTGGGAAATCTTGGGATGGAAGTCTTTAAAGAGATTCTGGAAAAACAGGGTAATGCCGTGACGACTGAAAAACCGAAACGACTTCCCCATCATGAACCGGGAGCCGCGACGGCCCACATCTACTCATTTCTTAAGAATCATTTCGGCTGGATTTAGTAAGAATTGATTTTAAGTTTTTGAGCCAGCCTTCTTTACCGGGACGATCAAATGCTGTTCCTGAAAGTTTTTTCTTAAAACCACGATTGGATTCACCTTCTATTATTTTAACCAGATCCCTGATTGGTAAATCAAAAAACCAATCCTTTAAGAAAGCTAGGCGATCTGGAAGTTTCAGAGTGCCGATGACTCGCGCCAGTGGTTTACGATTCCATGGACAAACATCCTGACAAATATCACATCCAAAAAATTCTCCTCGCGATCTATCGAAGCCCTTGGGAGCTTGAGCATCTTTGAAGATTTCAATCGTGTAAGTAGAAATACACTGTGAAGCGATAACAGTTCTGGTTTCACCATCAATCGCCTTGGTCGGACAGGCATCTATGCATGCTGTACATTGCCCGCAATGATCGACATCTGCCTTGGATGTTTCTAAATTCAGTTTTTGATTAAGAAGAAGTGAGCCGATGATGAAATAACTTCCTTCTTTTTGATGAATCAGCATGGAGTTTTTACCAAACCATCCAAGACCGGCCCTGAAAGCGAGATCCCTCTCCAAGATAGGCTGAGCATCCAGCGCAACAAAACGTTCGAGTTCGGGATTTGATTCTTTTAGCTCGGAATATATTGTGTTCAATCTTTCTTTCAGAACTGAATGATAATCTTGCCCATCGAACCCCAGCGAATAGGCTGCAACCTCATGTCGATTATTTTCCAATAACCACTTTTTGGCTTCCTGATAACTAAAAAGGAAAACCAAAGCCGACTGAAATTCAGGATAAACATTTTTGATGTCTCGTCTGAGATCTTTGCGGTGATCTGCCAAATAAGAGAGAGGGGCCTGGAGGTCTTGATTAACCCACTCTTCATAACGACTGATTGACTGGGGAAGTGATTCTTCAGAATATCCCCAGTCCAGAATTCCCAGAGATTTTAATTTATCCTGGGATACGTTCAAAAGATCTTTCATCGAGTGAAAGGTATAATCTCAATGGCGCCAGTGGGACACGCCTCCACACACTGCATGTCGAAATCACACATATGGACTTTAGAGGCATCAATTCTGGTATCGTGATTATTTTCTAACTTCGTTGACCAAATTTCATAAGGACAAACGTTGATACATGCCTGGCATGAAGCGCAGATGCTTGTATCAAGAAGGAACTTTCCCTTGTCAAAAGACACCTCCTGGATCGAATCTTGATCCAAATTTTTGAGGGCCTTAGGAACGTCCTTAATCACTTCCACTCTGATCGAGTTGGTTGTTCCCTGGCGAAAGAATTTTCCATCACCCACAGTGATTACAACTTTCTCACCGAGATCAAGAAGCTTTTTCTCCTTGAGTTCAGTGATCATCATATCGCCGAGTTTGGTCAAATCAGAGTTATCATGAATATTAAAAAAATACGGGTGTATTCCCCAGTATAAACTCATTCTTCTGATCACATCGATAGAATTTGTCACACCTAAAACGGGAGTTTTAGGTCGAAAGCGGGTCATCTTTTTACAGGAGTTTCCTCCCTCTGTGATGGAAATAATCCATCGAGCATTGTTTTTTTCCGCCACGATCGAGGCCGCAACCTGGATTGAAGCCGTGACACTTGAAATATTCATATGACGAAGAAATGGTCTCTCTCTTGGAGCCTTTTCCGCTTCTTCAATAATTTGACTCATAATCGTGATAGCTTCTAATGGATATTTCCCGGAAGCTGTTTCACCAGAGAGCATCACAACGTCTGTTCCATCCCAGATCGCATTAGCAACATCGGAAGCCTCCGCACGTGTCGGAGCAGAATTCGTGATCATACTCTCCAACATTTGGGTTGCGGTGATGATCGGTTTACCAAGCTCGTTACAAAGTTTAATCATTTTTTTCTGTATGCCAGGAACGAGATGGTTCCCTACTTCAACACCCATGTCTCCGCGGGCGATCATAATCGCATCAGAAACATTGACGATACTTTCCATATTGTCCAAAGCTTCAGGCTTTTCAATCTTGGAGACGATTGGCACCTGAACTTTCATTTTATGTAGAAGAGATTTTACTTCAAGGATGTCCTCAGCCGTGCGAACAAAACTTAAAGCAACGTAATCAATACCTTGCTTAAGTCCAAACAGAAGATCTTCGCGGTCTTTATCCGTAAAACTAGGAGCTGATACTTTTACATAGGGAAGGTTAATTCCTTTATTCGATTTAAGCAGTCCACCTACGACAACTTTAATTTTCAGGACTTCCCGGTCTTTCTCAATGGCTTCGGCCACAATAAGTCCATCATCAAAAAGAATGCGTGCACCGACATGGGCATCAGCAACAAGATTTTTGTAGATGGTTGGAATGAAATTTTTTATGTATTCCGGATATTGCTCTTTAACGTGTGAGGGCCCAATCACCCAAACATCTCCGTCATTCAGCTGAAGGGGTTCAGGTACTTTATCAACCCTGATCTTCGGCCCTTGTAGATCCAAAAGAATAGCCACTTCCTGTCCCACATTCTTTGAGGCCTGGCGGATATTTTTGATTGATTGTTCGTGAGCTTCATAGGTTCCATGGGACATATTGACTCTGGCAGCATTCATTCCTGCCCGAATCATTTTCTCCAGCATCTCAATGGTGTTGGAGCTAGGTCCGATAGTCGCTATGATCTTAGCGCGTCGGCTAGACATAGGATTTTCTTTTGATGAGGTTATTAACTTAACTTAAGCGTTTAAAATCTTTCATCGACTGCATCTGCTCATTATGCCCGGTTTTGATCGCCTGGATTTGGTTCTCATAACCAGAAACCAAACGGTTTTTTTCGTCATCATAAGCCATCTTGATACGATCTAATTCTATTTGTTTCATCGTATCTTTCTGGGCCAACTCTTTACTCGTAGTGGCCTTAAGCTCTTTTAATTTATTCTCATAATCATTGGTAAGCAACTTTAATTTGGTATCATTCTCAGTCTGCAACTTATCAATTTTTTTCTGGAAAGTAGTATTCGTTTGATTCACTGCAGTCTTCCAGTTGTGCTCTTTTTGATCAACCAAAACTTGTGTATTTTTCAAATCCGAAGCTCGTCTATCCTCGAATAAAGCGCGTTGCGTTTCGAGGTTCTTGTCGCTCAGATCTGCAATGTTCTGCACCTTTTGGTCCATAGTCATTTTGAGATATTCGTTGTCACGCTGATAGTTTGCAAGGCGTTGCTCATAATCCTGAACTGTTTGATCCATCAAGCGCGCAAATTCACGCTTCATTTCAAACATTTCCTGATTTCTGGTTTCCGTCATTTTTTTAGCAAACTCAGTTTTATCTTTATGACTGACCTTTGTGACATCACCAATACTAACCTGATGCTTCTCTTCCAGCTGTTTCATGGCGGAATTAAAGTTTTCTTTGAGTTTGGTCATCCGGTCGTTAGCGTTGTTACGCTGAACCATCATTTGTTGTTCGTATGCTTGCTTATCCAATCGATTCTGGTGCTCACGGTTAGACACTTCAACTTCTGCTTTTTCACGTTCTTTAGAAACGTTCATAATTTTATCAGCATTAGCTTCATTCAACTTACGATCAAGTCTGGCAGTGCCCTCTGCGTTCTCTTTTTTCAAAGTATCGTTAAAGGCGACCTGATCACTGGCCGACTTTTCCTGATAAGCATTCTGTTTCGCGGCCATCTGCTCTTTCAAAGTATTAAAACGGTTATCGTTGGTTGTTGCATCTCGTAGCCCCTGCTGGCGGTCCATGACCTCAGCAAATTCTCCCGAACCATTATCTCTTCGTCTTTTATCGAGATCAATCAGTCGCAATTGTTTATTGTAATCACGGCGAGCATCCATAAGGTGCGCTTGGTTCTCGCGATTTGTCTTAACTGAATCTTTCTGCTGCGTTTCAACCAGTTTATCACTTCGCTGACTGTAATCTTTTGCCATGCTTTGATTTCGGTCTTCAAATTTTTTCTGCATGGTAGTCATACGATCATTCGTATACTGCTTTTGCTGGTCAAAATCTGCTGCCTGAACTTCTTTGAATTTCTGAAAGTCGGCACGCAAATGATCCTTCATTTCGGCCCGCTTAAGAGCTCCCTCTTTGTGAGTGGAAGTCATGTGGTCTTCATGCGAGCGAACCAATTGCTGGCGTTCACGATTATACTGGTCTTTAAGGTCTGCCCCTTGGCCTGTCATCTCATTACGATAATTATTCAACTGCTGATCAGAATTGGCCCTGGTATCAGTGATAGACTTGTCGTACTTTTTCTTTGCAGTATTTTGAAGGTCTTTATTAATGTCTTTTTCAGAAGAAAAAGCTTTTTGGTAGCTGCTTTTGATATCAGATAAACGTTGATCAAAATCTTTTCTTTTCTTGACTGAGTCTTGTGTGAAAGACTCTCTTTCTTTTTCTCTTTCTTCGTGAAATTTGTCATTATTGTTTTCTAGAGAAGCCCGCGTCTTCTCGTTTAGCTTCTCCATGTTCCCTTGATAATTGGATTCAAGCTCAGCCTTATCTTCGATGAAATTTTCACGTTGTTTTTTGACCACACCATCTGTGCGTTCATTAGTATCAGCAATTCGCCTTTCAGCAGAATCCTGTGTCTTTTTAATGGTGTCCTGAAAGTATTCACGTTCTTTGGACAATGCTTTGTTGTAATCCACGCCTTTCATAGCTGATTCCCTTAGTGAGTCACTTCCTGTGACATCATAGAGAATTGTAGCATATGGCCCAAACAAAAAAGCCTTGGGTAAAACTTGCAGTCCTACCCAAGGCTTCTTTAACTGACTAGATAACTAGGTCTATCGCGCTAATTCTTCTTCAATAATTTCGGCAAAAACTTCCATCGGTTGGGCCCCGCTCACTAACTGACCGTTAACAAAGAAAGTAGGAGTCGATTTTACTCCAATTTTTTTACCTTCCTCCATATCTGCCTTAACTTGGGCCAGATATTTGTTTTCGGCCAGACACTTCTCAAAGGCTTCAGTTTTTAGACCAATTTTTTTGCCGGTCTTTTTCAGGCCTTCAGGATCTAGGGCAGTTTCCTGGTTAGCAAACATTTCATCATGCATTTTCCAGAAAAGGTCACTGCTCTGCTCATTAGCACAAAGGCTGGCCACGGCAGCTTGTTCAGCATGGTTATGGAAAGGAAGTGGAAATTGTTTGAATGAAACTTTCACTTTCTTGCCATATTTTTCTTTAATTTTTTTCAACAGCTCAGCACCCTTCGCACAAAATGGGCACTGGAAGTCAGAAAATTCAATGATAACGACTTTAGCGTCTTTATCACCAGCAAATGGTGCATTACCAACATCAACCGGGAATGTTGGACGGCGAGGTTTAGGAATATAGACCTCAACTGGAGATTTCTTGGTCTGATCTGCCAACCATGAATCTACAGCTTCTTTCTTGCGCTCAATTTCGAGGTAGTTTTTAATTTTTTCACGAACCTGAGGATTAATGTGCTCGGCAGGGATATTTTGATCCTTGATAAATGCATCAATTTCTTTATCAGAAATTTTCACATCCTTGGCAATGTACTTACTTAAGAATTCATCATTAGAAAGACCATTTTTACGTGGGTCTTTTTCAACTAACTTCTGAAGAAGAACTGATCTCAATTTGTTGAATTTAACTTCGAAAGCCTTTGATTCGTGCTCAAACACTTCTGATTCAATTCCATTCATCAATTCAGCATTAGAAACTTCAATGTCCCCTGCTTTCGCAGCAATACCTTCTTTAGGTGCTTGCTTGAAGAGGTAACTAGGTTTGCTATTGCCTTGAGAGCAAGCAGCAACTGAAATAAGTATCAACAACACGAACAAGCTTTTAGCAGCTTTCATAATACGTTCTCCTCTTAAAAAAACTGAGAGTAGTCTAACTTAACTAAATGAGAATAAAAACAAAGTGAATTGGTCGGCTTTAAAGATGAGAAAGAAATTCGCGAAACTTGGGATGATTTTGCAGCTCAGCGTGGTTGCCCTTGGCCAGGAGGTGACCTTGGTCCAGAAGCAATAACTCATCAGACTTAAGAATGGTTTCAAGTCGGTGAGTCACAATAATAGTTATAGATCTCGACTGGAAAAATTGAATCAGATCTCTTAACGCAGATTCTAACTCTGAGTCCAGACCACTGGAGATCTCATCCATCAGGATTATGGGCTTTTTTAAAAACAGGGCCCGCAGACCGGATAAAAGTTGCTTTTGGCCCATGGAAAATTGTTTGGGATCAATTGTCTCGTCAGGCATCAGGCCCCATCTCACCAGATAAGGGATATTGTTTTTTGCCAATTCCCAGAATTCTTCGAACCCAAAATTATAGCCCAAAGTAATGTTGAACTTAAGGGTTTCAGTAAAAACATGTGAATCCTGAGAAATAAGACTCACATAAGAGGAAAAATTTCTCAGATCTTTATCCAGTGATGGAGTGATGATCATTCCATCTATATCAATCTTCCCGTCAAATGTGTGATATTGACCTGAGAGTAGTTTTAATAGTGTGGACTTTCCACACCCCGACTCACCCAATATCCCTAAAATTTGTCCACGCTTTAAGTTAAAAGAAATATCCTCCAAGACAAAGCCCTGGTCATACTGAAATCGCGACAGAGAAAACTGCATTTTCTCAACATCCAAATCATTGAATTCTTGCCTGTGATAAACGTCCTGAGAAAAGCTTTCATCAAACTCTGAAAGTCGGGTAAGACCAGTACCAGCTCGCTGAAGCACAGAAATCTTTGAAGCAACTTCCTTAATTGGTGTAATAGATTTCTGAATCAAATCGATCAAAGCTGCAAGGATGGCGACTTCAACAATCTTCGCATAAGGAACAATCACCATCACCAGTGCTACCAGGATCGGGTAGAGTGACTCGGCAGCAGAGTAGTAACTCGCATCCCAAATGTTGGCATGTAATTGTTTGTCCAAAAATTCTTCGAAAATTTTCTCCCCTCTTCTTGAGGCATATTTAGGATTAGGCGAATAAAAAAGTTCTTTCAGACCAGAGGTAAGATCGGTAACAACTCGAGCCATCATGCCCGTCATGCGTCTGACTTCCATGAAAACTTTTGCCATCGCCTTACTGCCTCGTATTAGCAGAAGGCAAGCCACGACTTCGGCGACGAATAGGCTGAGCCCCGTAGTGGAGTTCAACTGAAGAAAACTAATCAAACACGAAAGAATGAAGATGATATCAATAAAGATACCTAAACTTCCTGAGCCGACCACTTCTCGTACGGCATCCGTATCATTCATGAGTCGGGCCAGCACTTCACCCAATGGATATTCATCGTGTTTTTTGTGAGTCTTGTGTTTAAACGGGGCTTTCAGCCAAAGGGAAAAACTACGCTTTCTGATATCAACCAACAACAATTGAATATAGCGATGGGAGCTTAACTGGAAGAGAGCGCGGTTCACATACTCGCCGACAAATAAAAATACCAGCCACATGAAATGTTTATCAAAGTCAGCTTCATTTTTTAAAGATTGATAGAAATCCGTGATCAATCTGGGCGTGAGATAACCAGTGACCGCAGAGATCATCAAATTAATAAAAATAAAAACGACTAAAGGAAGCTGCGACCTAAGCCAGAGGTGCTTCCAAAAATTGTTCTTTAAAGAACTGACTGACATGTACTTCCTTCAAGGCTTCCGCCACCGGAGCTTGGGTTCTTATTCCAACTTCTTTCTCTATGTAGATCACCACATCAGACAGTCTCACAGTCGTTAAACGATGAGACGAAATGATGAAGGTATGATTTTTCCATTTTGTATTTTCTTTAATGAGTCTGACGATCTTTCTCTCCAGGATAATATCAACCGAGGAAAAAGGATCATCCCAAATAATGATATCAGTTCCGGCCAGAAGCGAGCGAATCAGAGCGACACGTTTTAATTGACCGCCGGATAGGCGCTTACCATTCTCCCCGACCTCAAGCTTTAAAACTTCATCAAGATTTTCTGCCAGACTATCCAGCTGAAATAGAACCAATAATTCTTTGGCGTCCTGTTCTTCCTGAGTAGTGACCTCTCGGCCAAGAAAAATATTTCCACCGATTGTATCGTTAAAAAGATAAGGTTCCTGCTGAACCATTGAAATCTTGTGCCCCTTCAATATCAAGGTCGTGGCAATTCGGGTCAGAAGAAAGCTCTTCCCACAGCCAGTCTCCCCCACGAAAACACTCCATTTCTGAGTAGGAATACGAAGTGCTAAATCTTTGTGCCAGAACTTAAGATCCATTTCGATTTCAGAATCGGAGACCTTGGGCTCTGTTTGGCGCATTTCTCTTTCACCATCCGAAGGCTGCTCCAGTAGAGCATACAGCTCCTTGACTCTTCTCCAGGCAGCAAAGCCTTGAGAGACGACAACTGCTACCCAGGATAAAAACATAACGGGTTCCAAGAAGAGATAAAGAAATCCCGAAAAGAAAACCAAATCGGACGGTCCTCCCCCATTGGCCTTGATCAAAATCCCTCCCCATAGGAGAGAAGCACCTAAACTAAGCTTAACGTATGAGCTTCCTGTGAAGGCAAAACCAACGGTCGATTTAAAGAACAAAGCCAGTTCCTGGCCCGAAACTTTTACGAAGCCCTGAATAAAACTTTCTTCCCGGTGGAAATTCTTAATCGTTTGTTTGGCTTCGTAAGCCTCAATGATGTATTGCTGAACTTCACCTTTCTTATCCATCATTTTTTTAAAGATCTTCTGATTGATCATCGTCATGACCGATAACAGGAAAACACTGGAAAAAAGAGGGATGAAGGCAGGCCACAGGTAACTATCAGTTTGGTTGAGCTTAGGTATTAAAACCCATGCTGAGATAACGATATTGGCAATCTGGAGAAGACCAAATCCAATAAAGGCCCGAAGGTTATTAATATCATCAAAAAGAACCTGAAACAGTTGCCCCTGGCTTTTTCCGTGGTAGCGGTCGGGTGGGACTTGCTCTAAAAGATTAAGCAGCTCCATCCTAAGTGTTTTTTGCTGAACTCGTGCTGGATAGAAGAAAAGCAGGCGTGAAAAAGTACGAAAAATTAAAATCCCAACCGCCAGCCCGACAAAAACCCAAACCGAAGCCTGTGCCAGGTTTCCATTTGTCATAATAATCGTTAGTTTGCGAATCCGGTCAGGAAGCTCGGCCTGCAAAAGCTGCAAGAAATAGAGGCATAGAAAGGCACCCAAATAGAACCATTTAAATTCAAAAGCGTGGTGTCCTACCCATGGACCAAATCTGCGGGATAATCTCAAGGTCATAGAGGTGAAATTTAAGCTATTTTCTGCTCAAAGTCATGGCGAATAACGATAAAGAATGATGACATACCGTAGTTTTCTTTTTAACATGTTGAGCACTGCGAGGTTAGCTCAGTGGTAGAGTTCTTGGTCGACATCCAAGCTGTCACAGGTTCAAATCCTGTACCTCGCACCATTTTTCTCTTCCCGAGGAAAATATCATATGAAATTAATAAAATTCTTTGCTCTCATCCTGGTTTTGTCACTAAGCAGCTGCTCCACCAAAGTTTCCAAAGTTGCGCCTGATGAGTACTTAAAACTCAACAATCTTCACTCTTCCAAACACCGTGCCTGTATTCAACATAAGTCACAGATTCTGGATAAACCCATTACCGTCGCTGAAGAGGCTGAACTTAATGACGAATTATACTTTTTTGTCAGAGATGAACAGAAAGCCCTGACCTATATTGATCATTTTGATATCTCTAAATTTACTCTTAAAGAAAATCAACTTGAGTACGAGTCAGTCATAAATGCCTGCGTCTTGAAACGTGATCACAAGCATACCACTTGCGACACACTTTTCCCCTCTTATAAGTTTTTTCGTGGATTAATTTATGGCATGAATCAATATAAATGGTCTGCCCCAACAAAAATTAAGGCCAGAGACCTCACCCTGCAATACCTCCAATATGTAGGACAAAGTGAATCCTCATTGATGGACGTCACATTTGCCAATGATCTTTTGATGCGTCTCTCGGAAAGAGGACACGTAAAACGGGAACTCTACCCAGAGACGATTCAATTTAAGAACCAAGCCGAAGACGAATTCAAAGGGTTAAAAAAGAAGATCAGAAAATTAGGAAAAAAAGAGTTCACTTGTAAGGATGCGGAAGAGTTTTATGCCAATGAAAGAATCAAGGTGAAGGAACTCTCACAAAGCTTTTTAGTCATTTTGAGTAAGGCCCGATAAGAATTTTTTTATACTCTCATCCAACGAGGGATCAATCAGTAATGGATCCTGCCTCACAAGTTGATAATGTTTTCCCAGATAAGTAAGAGCAGCTGTTAAAGAATCAAACTTCAACTCTCCCTCAGCAAATGATCTGCATTCAATTGTTTCATCCTTGGTCATTTTTAAAAATCTCAAAGCTACAATCTTTTGCGAAGATTTTAAATAAACCAGCCACTTATAAATATCAGATAAAGATGCAGATGAAGACAAATCCGTCCGTTTGGTTTCAATTAAATAAAGATCATCCGAGGAAAAGTAATAGAGATATTGAATATTAATCATACCGATAGTCTCTCATATCACTTGGTCCATGGAAAGATTATAGCGGCACCTCTCATTTGTTTTCTCATCAATAATGAGGTAATCACCGCTAAAATGTTTCACATTTCTGATCTTACTAAATGTTCCGGAAAGATTGATTCTTTTACAGTTATCCCCTGCAAATGTTGTTCCCGGCAAAGCCCGGCAGTCCCTGCTTAATACATCTATTCGCTCAGAATCCGTGTCAGTAAAAATTCTTCCAATCCGGTGCACGGGAGTAGAAATGAGGGCACTCGATTCGCCCAGGATTAAACCCAGCTCACCATTTTCATCCAGGACTAAACGAGTGGCGCTAAATGCCAAAAGATTACACTTTTTGTTTGAGTCTATTTCCTCTGAGAACATTCCAGAGTACACGCCACAGAAGCCGGCCAGCACACCAAATCCCTCCTGGCATCTGGCCTCCTCCTGCTTCTGGGCCACTATTTTTTCTGTCTGTCCAATTAGATTGGCCTCGATGGTGCTGGCACTCACAGGTTTACCGTTTTCGTCTCTCAAAACAACACTTATTGGAATCAGAGCTGAGCCCTTCATTCCTTTCAGGTCAGGCCCAAGAAATGAGATTGTTCGAACTCCCCTCGCTTCTTCGGGTAAGGTCACGATAAAAATTCGCCCCAACTCCCCGGAAACACCTTTAACGGCAGCAGAATTGGTATAAAAATTGTCCGTGTATGAGCCGCTGACGATACCGTCTTTCTCACTCCATTTTAGTGAAAACTCAATATTGTTTTTGGTTGAAACATTAATCCCCAAAGAGCCCTTCAGTTCATACTGCCCATTCTGAGCCTTTGCACTCATCACAAAAAGAAACGACAAAATGAAAAATATTTTCATGTGCATCCTTATAGGTAAGGGCCAGAGAAGCTCCTCACCATATAAGGGTTTTAACTTTAAGAACATTCACGATGCAAAAATGGAACGCGTCAGATACGAGTAAGGAACCCCTTCATCTTTTGGGATACTAAATTTGAATAGCTTAACTCATCGCGGATAATATTTAGGCTATCGCAACTAAGACCTGGGTCTTTGTTTAATTTTAAGCGCAGACCCTCCACATAAGTTCTCGATTCCTGCATAAGAATTTTTATGTCATTGTGCAATTCTTTATTTATCACATTGTTTATACTTAATTCATCAAGAACGCTTAAGGCTACAAGTCTATTAAGCAAAGGGAATTCCCCCTCAGAAAAATATCGGACATAGTCCAAAGCGACTTTTTTTCCTTCAAGCTTTAAATCAATCGGCCACGGATACTTATTAAGAGCAAAGGCAAGTGACTGAAAATAATTCAACTCGGAAAACATGACGGAACATTTCCCAATGGTTTTGTACTTCTCGTCAAATTCCTTTATGGTTTTTTCATCACACTGCTTGAGAATATTTTGGACCAAGACAGATTTGGGTTTTACCAGACTCCGGTTGATATCAAACCCTGCCAGAACCTCACGGGCCAACTTAGTATCCTTAATAAATTCGATCTCGCCGTTCTTCGACCCCTTAACCTCAGAGTAAGCGCGGTCCAAAACATTCTTTTGATATTCACGACACTGCTTAATGTCCTTATCTGAGACCACTACTGGTTCAATTTTGGGCTCATTTTTTTTTGTCATCTGGGCACAAGAAACGATAAAGACCAGGGCCAGTAGAAGTGAAATTTTCATCCAAACTCCGAAATAGATTTATTCACATAATTCTATTGTTAATTTCGACGTTTTACCACAACATAGACCTATGAGGACTCTGACATTTTTTCTTTTATTTTTGTTTTTTAGCTGCGCCACACCACCACAACCTCAGACGACTACCGGACCCGTCATCAGTATCTCCGAAATCAATCCCAATAAGTGGACCGCCATCACAAGACAGAATCTGGAGCAACTGTTCCAGGTTTATCATTTGAAGCCATTTCTCTTTACCTATGACCTGCAAATTCAATCCCAGGTCGTCCCTCACTCTCACCCAGTTTTGACCCTCAATACTCGATTCGCTGAACAACCAAACAAGCTTCTTTCAGCATTTATCCACGAGCAATTACACTGGTGGGCAGAAAATAAAAGTGTATCGATGGGTAAAGCGGTGGAGGAAATAAATGTATTATTCCCTCAGTTCCCTAAAGACGGTCTTCATCTCATTATTTGTTTTTTAGAATATAAAACGATGATTCATTTCGTGGGTAAAAAAGAAGCGAATAAAGTACTCAAAGACTTTATCAACAAGGACAAGATTTATCCCCATATCTATACTCAAGTCTATTTGAAATACAAACCGATTGATACCATCGTCAACAAGTACTCTCTATCCCCGATCTAAAACCCTACAAAAAAACCACCACTTTCATTGGCCAGAGCACTTAAAAATTTATAACGATCACTGGTCTTGTCTCTAGTCATCTGAGAGCCCACACCAATACAATTGATTTGAACCTTGTTCCCATTCTCTTCTCTGACTGCTCTCAGAATATCATACACATCATCTTTTTTATTTGAGTTATGAAATGTCGGAGCACCATCGGTCAGTAACACAATGTCTGTTAGATTGCTGTAGTTTTTCAAGGCAAACAACAAAACATCACGGGTGGGTGTTCCGCCAAAAGGTCTGAGCATATAAATGAAATCAAAAATATCCATCTGGTTAATGGAGGTATTTTCTTTCGGCACGCCCCAAAGAGTTTTAAAGGGGGCCCGATCCGAATAAGGATAATGAACGACTTCGAGTTTATATTCAGGTGATAGCGAAGTGATGAGCATTTTCATCCCCGCCTTCACCTGCCCCATCCGATCTTCTTCGATCATTGAATAGGAAGTGTCGATGATGAATAAAATTTCTTTGCCCTTAAATTTGAAACCAATATCCAGGTTCTTGCCGCCTGCGATTCCATCCGGCTTAGATGAGTCAATCAGGGAGAGCTTGGCGGTGGCTTCGGCCAGCTCGGCTTTTATTTTGGCCAACTCTTTTTCGGATTTCTTTAAGTTCTGCTCGAGAACTTCTTTGACTACATCATTTTTCGTTTCAACAGGCTTATTTTTGGGAATGGCCACATACAAAATGATAACAGCACCCAGAGCTCCACTCAGGAGATCCAGAAATGAAATCGAGAATAGCTCTATGGGCCGGCGTTTTCTCATTCTGTTTCGATCTTATTAATTAAGTTATCAATAACAAATTCTTTGAGATCGGAATGAAACCGATCTGTTTCTTCCTGCAATTGATGAACGAACCACATAATGATGATGGAAAGAACGAGTGCCACTAGCGTTGTATCAAAGGCGACACCCAGAAGCATGGTGATCTTGTCCATATCCCCGGTGTTGGCCACAATCAGCGCCTGAGAGATACCGATGACTGTCCCCACAAATCCGATGGAAGGAATAACCCACGTGAGGTAGCGAATAACGGATTGATCACCTTCTGATTTTTCTTGCGAGACCTCAATCTGAATACTCACGATGTCGATCAATTCTGATAGGGAGCCCGACGTTCTGAACTTGGTGCAAGCCTTCTTCAAGAGGTCACTCAAAATGTATTTTTCTTTGCGTTCGAACTCGATCAATTTAAATTTCAGATTATTAATGTCCTGAGGCATGAAGACGTGTTTGTCATTGGTGGGGATCAAGTTCATTTTAAACGCTTTGCGTTCACGCGCAATAACTCGCAGCTTCTCTTTGACCTCAAACCACGCCCAAAAGAAGGCCAGGTAAGTTAAACCCTGCACATATCCGCCATTTATGACGTCCCCGCCCATAAGGAGCAGAAATCGGTAAAGGCCAGGCGAATTTTCTTTAGTTATGAGTCCCAGCATCAGCATGCAAACGGCCATAATTAAAAGCGCAATACCTGACGAAAGAGTTAGGTTTCTAAGGTTTTTCATCTGACTATATCCATGTTATTAATGCTATGAAATCCTATCGGCATCTCTTGAGGGGACATTATGAAGAAAGTGGAAATCCACCCAGAAGCGGTTGAACGCGTTAAAAAATTCACGGTAACAGACAATAATCTTGGTTTTGGGAAATATGTGGCCCCAATCATGATCCAAGCAATATACGATAATGGTCAGTGGCAGCGCTTTGACCTGCTTCCTTATGGCCCAATCCAGCTAGATCCGTGCACAAAAGTACTCCATTATGGGCAGGAAATTTTCGAAGGCATGAAAGCCTTCCGCCAGCCTGATGACCAAATCAAAATGTTTCGTCCTGAGCAAAACGCCCGTCGTTTTAATCAGTCGGCCCGTCGTATGTCGATGCCGGAAATTCCTGAGGATCAGTTCCTTAGCGCCTGTGATGTGATTAGTGCTTATTGCAAAAATATTGTTCCAAGACGCATGGGTGAATCACTCTACTTGCGCCCTTTTATGATTGCCACCGAAGTGGGATTAGGAATTAAACCATCAAAACAATTTCTGTTCGTCATTATTGCTTCTCCATCTGGAAATTATTTTGCTGGTGATTCAGTAAAAGTTTATATTGAACGTGATGATATCCGTGCCTCTCATGGCGGTATTGGGTTTGCCAAAACTGGCGGCAACTATGCTGCAAGTCTTCAGTCCTACACAAGATCTCTACAGGCTGGATGCGATCAAACCATGTGGTTGGATTCGACTCATACATATATCGAAGAAATGTCAGGCATGAATTTCATGTGCGTGATCGATGGAGAAATTCATACCCCTGCGCTAAGTGATACAATTCTTGATGGTGTGACTAGAAAATCGGTTATAGAAATCGCGAAACACGAAAAGATTAAGGTCCACGAAGATAAAATTGATATCAACAACCTGATCCAGTTAATTGAAGAAGGTCGTTGCACAGAAGCTTTTGTCTGTGGAACTGCTTCAGTTATTTGCCCTATCAGTTCATTCATGGAAAAAGATGGCCGCACTCATTATGTGAAAGACGGGAATGGCAAAATCTCTATGCAACTGAGAGAAAAATTGATCGGTATTCAGGCTGGAAGAGAAGATGGCCCTGAAGGCTGGATGCATCCGGTGAAAGAGATTAATTTTTAATAATCTCGTAAAAAATCATCGAGCTTCAAGACTTTTTCAGTTGGTGATGATTGACGATTCCTGCGTGCCTGGAGGGTTTCCGAACCGGGGCGCAAAAGAAGTTCATAGTATTTCAATTTCTCTTCAGGGCCGACATAAAAATCTCCCCCCTCAGAGCGTTTTTTCTCCTCCAAAAACATTTTTTGGAAGTAAGTTTTCACGGAAACGACTTTGGCATCATTGCCAAAATCATAATCATAAATAAGCCCGTCTTTCTCCAAAACAACATGATGATACCAGTTGCGCTCCCCCGGTAGGTTGCGAGGACCTGAAGCTGGGTATTGTGGATTCAATCTGCCGGACTCGCGGGCAAACTCCACGTTGAGCATTCCAAAAACAGAATTTCCCGTATTCGTGATTTCAATTATTCTGGCGCCATTCAGATTGACTTGGAGTTTTTCTGCACGCTCCAAAAGTTGCAGAATATTATCACCGCATCTGCCAGCTTCGTAATTCGAGTTAAATGTCTTACTGAAGTGTTTTATCAGTTCAGGATCTGCAAATGCGACAGAAATTGAAAACTGCAGGAGGCAAAAGAAGAGGAGCTTTTTCATAGACTAAAACTTATCTAATCGAGCGAAAATGAGGAACCATAGGGTGAAAAAAATTCACGCTTTTGGCTTGGATCTTTTTAGGATCATCCCTTATGATTGTGGGATGAATTTAAAAAACTATTACCACGAGACCCCTTCTAAAACCACTCAGCGTCTTTTAAAAGAATTCAATAACGAGGACCACAAAACAGCCATTTGGAACGCTTTTGTCGACTCTAGTCTTGATGGTGTGACGGACGATGATTTCTCAATCCTTCCACGCATGATTCCGGCGTCATATTTTCCGGTGATTGAAAAAACCTGCAAAGAGATCACGACGTTCCTCATGAAACTTATGTCCCTGCCGGAAGCGGAGATACGCGCGATTATTCCACAAGGGCCCATTAGAGATTTTGTTATCAATGAGCTTAAGGTCCTGAAACACAATCCTGGCCGCATCACGGGAAGCTTTCGTTTTGACATGGCGATTGTAGGAGAACCAACAAAAAACAACCCTCCACAGTTGCTGGAAGTTAATGAAATTGGGTTTGATGGTTTAGCGAGATCCTCATTTTTCCAGAAGACACTCCTGGAGCACATTCCTGGTCTTAAGAAAAAAGCCATCGCCTTGGATACAGCGGCAGCAGAAGTTCGTAATATGCGCCGCCTGGGCCCGGACATCGTTCGTCTGCAGTATGACTGCTACAACTGGGACGAAGAGTACCTCAGGCTCACGGCCGATAGAATGGGAAGCAAGGTTCATCTGGTTTCTCCAACTCAATATAAATGCAAAATTGACGAAAAAGATTTTCCGCTTCTGGAAAAAAAACCTTTCACCTTTACTAAAAAGAGAGTCAAGGTCGGCAAGGATCTATGGCCTGATGCTTTTAATATGAGCTTTGCTTTTACTCTTTCTGATCTAAAGCGCGATCAAGAACTTTATGCGAAGATGGTACGAAGTGAAACTCCTCAGTATGGCCCTTTAATTACAAGTTTGGTGGCAACTAAAACTATTTTAGTACTACTCAATGACCCGGGTCTTAGACGAAAACTGCTCGGCAGCTCAGACAAATTAAGTGATGTCATCCTACCGGCCTTCTCATTGGCCGGAAATATTGATCAGGCCCGCAAAGATTTTGGTGAACTCGTGATCAAGCACACCGATGGCTGTGGTGGTGAGCAAGTATTCATGGATCAGGAACTTTTAAAATGCATCAAACGTGTACCAAAGTCCCGCCATCATGAATGGGTGCTGCAGCAGAAAACATTCCTCAACACCATCGACGTTAATGGAATTCTCTCCAAAAAGAAGCGTGTTATTTCAGATTTGGGTGTATTCATTCAATATGACTGGCAAGACGGAAAATTTCAGCACTTTGAAGTCGGAGGCCTCATGTGCCGCGCGACTGATAAAGGTCTTAAGGTCAATGTAAGCAGCGGCGGACTACAGGTTGCGGTCATGTTGGAGAAAGGCGTTTAAGGATTGAATGTCCATGAAATCGGCCTTCCAGCCTGGCCATTAACCTGAACCAGTAACTGATGCTTGCCCGGGTAATAAGTCATGGTGGAAATTCGTTTTAAGGAATGACGTTTTTTGATGACGATTTTTTCACCTGGTTCAATCTGAAGTGTCTTTAATTTAAAAACTTTGAATGAAACACGACCATTGGATTTAATAAAGCCGATTGAATAATCAATGATGAGGCGCTGAGTTTTTTTTGCTTTCGATTCGAGGATAAACTCAAATTCTAAATAATCACCTAAAACGTAATTTTGCTTATTTAACTTAAGAGATTTTACAACCACATCACTTTTTTGATTCACACCCATGAGCCCAAGGGCCCCGACATCCCCTTTCTTGATCAGAGTTCTGAGGGCATGACGTTTGATCCAGTGAATTTTCTCTACGTGAATTTCCGGAGAATCTTTAATCCAGCTCTTTAAGGTTTTCACCACCAAATCGGGATGGTGTTTAGTTATATCATTAAGATGATTCGCTACGCTTTTTCTTACGTATAATTCGTCGTCATACTTTAATTTGTCCAACAGATGCAGGGTCTCGGGTTTCATAATAAAAGAATGTATTTTACCACCCCACGGAAGCAAGGGACGCGAGCCTTCAGAAATCCATCGTCTGACATGGACATTTTCATCTTTCAGCCATGACTTAAACTTAGTAAGTATACGATTAGGATCCTTCAGAAGAAACGGCCGGACCGCAAATTCAGAAGTGAATTGCTGGGTTAGCTGATACATCAAATCCAGAGATTCATCAAAGTGCTCAAGACCATATTGCGAAATATACTCAGAAATCGGCCAGAGTTCAAAACCCGTCAGCACTTTTTTCTTAAGCACTTTTTCAATAACTTTCATGTCTTCAGGGTAATGCCCAGGAAGCTCGGCCCGAAGACCCGTGGTCAGTAACTGAACCCGCTGTTTCAACTCTAAAGCATCTAACTTGGTAGATATCTTTTGAAATCTTTTCTGATCAAACGATGGGTAAACCTCGTGAAATATTTTGCCCATTTTTTTTACGACAGATGAGTTGATCAAGTTTTTAAAAGCATTCTCGGCCATGGCGACACCTCGGGAGCTGAGTATATCTTAAAAAATCTTAAGTTAACCACTCTATTTTGAAATGTTATATAGAAGGTTATGCAATATTTATCGCAACTACTTGGGGGTCCGGATAAAACAAGAGAATTTCTTGGTCGAAATTTTACACGGCTCCCATTCTCGGTAGCAGGCGGTGCCAGTCAATTAAAGCACTATCTCGACTGGAGCGTTGTTGAGAGAAGCTTCAAGGAAAAAAAATCAACCATTCGAATTGTTAAAGATGGCAGGATGACTGAATTCAATCTAGATCAAGATTATGCCAAAGCAAAATATTATTACAATCAAGGCCATTCTATTTGGGTTAAAAATGCCGAGCGATCGATTGATATCTTAAACGATCTTGCCAAGGACTTCTCATCCTCTTTTTATACCGCAGTAGACGTTCAGCTTTACTGTACTCCGGAAGGTCACAACGCTTTTGGCTGGCACTATGACGTTGAGGAAGTATTTATTCTTCAAACAGAAGGCAGCAAGGAGTATACAATTCGGCAAAACACAGTTCACCCATACCCTTTGGTAAAATCGATTCCAATAAATTTAGGTTTTGAACAGGAAAGTTCTGACCTGGCGTTAAAAGTGACATTAATGCCAGGTGATTGCCTCTATATTCCATCGGGCTGGTGGCATATTGCCAGGACCAAAAGAGAATCAAAACATATTTCAATTGGCCTCATGCCCTCATCTGCTATGGATATAGTCGAATTTCTCCAACTGCATTTGCCCCAGCACTCTATGTGGAGAAAGCGCATGCCCATTCACACATCCTTTGAAACTTCAGACGAAGAAATTGAATTTTATCAGGAAGCTATGGCCAAGCTAGGCGAAGAAATCGTATCAAAAATTTCTTCCAAAGATTTTATCCGCCAATTTTTGTCCCATAAGAAAAGCCCCCTTTCAGAGATTAAATAACTGACCGACGATTCCCGTCAAATTGACATCAATTTGCTGTGGGTACAAAGTAGTTTTATGAATCCTCAGCCTAAAAAAGTCATTATTATAGGTGGCGGTTTTGCAGGGCTTAATGTCGCAAAAACTCTTGCCAACCATCCAGACTTTCTAGTCACTGTGATAGATAAAAAAAATCATCATCTGTTTCAGCCCCTGTTGTACCAGGTGGCCACTGCAGGATTAAATCCTGCAGATATTGCTGTCCCCATTAGAGCGCAGTTTGCAAATGCGACGAACATTTCAGTCCGATGGGACACAATCCGAGCAGTCAATCTTAATGAAAAAAAAGTTTATTGTGAGAGTGTTAACCTTTCCTACGATTATTTAGTAATCGCATGTGGGGCGCAACATTCATATTTCGGTCATCCCGAATGGGAAGAGTACGCTCCAGGGTTAAAAACCGTTGAGCAGGCAACTGAAATAAGACGCAGGATTTTATCAGCATTTGAAAAAGCAGAAAATGAACAGGAGCCATCAATCCAGAAATCACTACTCACCTTTGTCATTGTTGGAGGTGGTCCCACTGGTGTTGAACTTGCGGGTGCCATTGCAGACATTAGTCGAACCGTACTTATTCACGATTTCAAGAGGATTGATTCTTCTAAAGCAAAAATCATTTTAGTCGAAGCAGGTCCTAAGATTCTTGCCCCTTTCGCAGATGAGCTGTCAAAGAAGGCCCATGTTGATCTCGTTGATTTGGGTGTTGAAGTGATGGTGAATGCACGGGTTACAGATATTAATGCGACCGGAGTATTAATTGGTAGTGAATTTATGACAACTCAAAATGTTTTCTGGGCTGCTGGAGTTCAGGCCGCACAGATGAATTTTACGCCGGCCATAGACTTAGACCGATCAGGAAGAGTGGTCGTCCAAAGTGATTTATCAGTCAAAGGGTATCCTCACGTCTTTGTAGCAGGTGACATGGCATCACTTGAAATAAGTCCTGGTAGAACGTTGCCAGGACTCGCGCCAGTTGCCATGCAAGCTGGTAATTATGTTGGAAAAACAATTATCAGCTCACTGAGAAGCAAAGATCGAAAGGCTTTCCATTATAAAGACAAAGGACAAATGGCGACGATCGGAAAAAATCGGGCAATACTTGAATTTCACGACCTGCGTATTGGTGGATTCCTGGCGTGGCTGGCATGGTTATTTGTGCATATTTTTTATTTGATTGGATTTAAAAATCGGATTGCAGTCATGGCCATATGGGTTTGGAGTTATGTCTTTTCCAGGCGTGGATCTAGACTTATCACGAATAAGGAATGGAAGCTCTTTTCAGGTGAACAATAAAAGTGACACCCGAGTCGGAGGGATGGTTTTTTCGATCCCGGGACTGTATCTCCAATTTCCCCTGATAAAGCTCCACGTATGATTTAATAAGCGAGAGTCCAAGACCACTTCCAGTTTCTCCATGGGTTCCATGTGAGCTACGAATGGATCCAAAACGATGAAAATATTTCAAGTTTTCTTTGTCAATGCCAAGACCATGATCTTTAACCGAAACTGTGACAGATTGTTCTGTCTGGTCGACATCTATTTCAATCAATGATTTTTCATCAGAAAACTTAATCGCATTTGAGAGAATATTCACCATCACATCATTCAGAAGTGAAGTGGCTTCTGCCAAAACGAGTATATCCGGATTCTTAAATGTTTTCTGGATACAAATTTGTTTGGCCCTCAACTTTTCTTGTAAAACAAACTCCGATTTATGAATAATTTCCTCAATACTGACTGACGTTAGCTCCAACCCCGGCTTTAGGTCGACGGACTCAGAATTTCTTACGCGGTCGATTAATGAGAGGATCAGATCCCCTGCCGTACTGATTCTTAAAAATGATTTTTTGATTGTTTCTGGTATCGACGGGTTAGAATCACATTCTTTTAAGGCGACCCCTGTTGAAAGAGTTATCAGCGTCAAAGGATTTGCCACATCGTGAGCGAGTACTCGAACCAGTCTTTGGTATCGGTCACGATCGTTGGCCCGCATTTCAGCGTTCATTTTTTTTATTTCGAGGTCACGGATACGTGTGGCCAGTGCGACTCCCAGGATCAGCATTTCAAGCAAACTTCCCCAAAGAATCGAGTACTCTGTCATTAGCGACTGTTTACTTAATCCGAAATAGGAACCGAAATAAACCATTACACAGCAAAATAAAATAATCCATGACAATAAATAGTACTTGGCGCCAGGTATTTTTTTGATGGTGGCGACAATTGCATTAATTAGCAACAAGAGGATTCCGAGTGGGATAAAGATATCAATCAACATTCCCAACAAATTCCTCAATCCAACCACCGGAAAGACGGAGATTAAAACCAGTGACAATATTGAGAGGACATTTCCAAGTTTGTAGATTGTTGGACAATGTTCCCTGGAATTCAAAAATCTTAAACCAAATTGTAATGAACTAAACAGTGCCATGCTACTCATTATTAGCAAATACTGATTCGGTGGTGGATTCATAAAAGGAAATAAAAAATCATTTACACCAAACAGTGTCGAAAGCACCAACCCCATGGACAACAAAAAGAGAGAATACCAGGTATAATCCTTTTGTTTCGCCACAAAATAAAATGACAGACTGTAGAAAAACAAAATGATCATCGCCCCAAAATAAAAGGCAAAAACCGTTATTTTCCTGGAATTTTCACTTTCCATCTCATTTTCACTCATGAGGGAGACTTGACCATCCAGATGGTGCATGCCCATTCTCTTTACATAAAAATCTTTCTTTCCTAACCATTGCTTTGGTAATTCAAATGAAGCACTGATAGTTTTTTTTTGGCGATCACCAATAGGATAACCACAACCTGTTTGAGCGTATTTTTCAAGTTGATTCTGGGGATTAAGCGTATACAGTTCTAATTTCCCTGCTAGCGTTGTGGAAAAAAGGATGTAATTCATCTCCAGATTTGAAGTGAACAATTCTTTGGGGAACTTGAACCAGATTACGTCGCTGGTGTAAGGAAAGCTGAAGCTCTCTGCGCTTATTTTTTGAAATTGATTTTCATTTTGAATCGGATTGACGTCAACATCCTGGCTTTTAAAAACCAAGATATCTCGAGTCACAGATTTACTGGCAAAAGCTGAAGGCAAAAAAAGAGAAAAAATAAAAAGAGTTGTAAGCAATGCAGAATAAATTTTCTTCATACATTAACTCTAGCCCTACAGGTCTTTTGTGGCAAAAAAAAAGGCTGCCCGAAGGCAGCCTAAGTATTTAGCCAAGACTTGGCAAAAGTTCAAAACAAAGAATAGCAATTAAGGTCGGATACAAGGCACCTTTTAAAAGGCCCAACGGAGTAATTCCACCTTCCCCGAAAGAATCTTTGAGAATCCCGAAACCAGCAGGGTTTGGAGCGTTGGCAATCACTGTTAACCCACCACCTGTAACCGCACCGGCAACAAGCCAGTATTTCGCAGAATCGGTTAGCTCAACCAGCGATCCTAGATAAGTAAGAGCAGCGTTATCCGTAATACCTGTCAAGGCCGTTGACCCAAAATAGAGAACCTGATCCGACAAACTTGCGATTAATGGCTGAAGCCACCATTTTTGTGGAGTTCCGAGAACGATTAATCCTGCGAGGAAAAATCCAACCATCAGTGAAGCCTTAACCTGCACTTCATCTTGAAACTCTTTTGTCACAACAGTAAACCCTAGAAAGAAAAGAAACAGACCCATGAACACAACCATATGATGGGCACTAACTACAACTAGACCCAAAAAGATAACGTGGATCATCGTTACCCACCAAGGAGGTAACATTTTGTCTGTATTATCAGCACGAAGTTGAAAATCACCGGCTAACTCTTTTTTGAAAACTAATGCAATTGTGAGCGAACTGATAATACATGAAATAGCTGCTTTATATCCAAAGTTAGTAAACATATGAGCAAAACCCCAGCCCCACTTACCTGCCACCATCAAAACTGGAGGGGCCGCAAAATGAGATAGAGTTCCGCCGATAGAAACGTTTACAAACAAAAGACCAATCGTCGCATACTTAAACTTTGTACTCATCTCGCCTTTAGAATAAAAATTCTTAAGAAGAATGATCGCCGTCACAGTCATGGCCGCAGGCTCAGTAATGAATGAACCTAACAAAGGACCCACAACCAAAGTTGTGAAGAAAAAGGACATCTTCTTTGGAAGAGGAATGATGTTAGAAATCGCGATAATAATTTTTTCTGCCAACTTGATCACTGGTCTCGTTCCGGCCATCGCCATGATGACAAAAACAAATCCAGGTTCAGTGTAATTTAAGGATTCAAGATAAACGACAGGGGCATGAAAGCCCTCAACGCCAATGATAACGCAGACAAAAACTACTGCCCACATCCCGAAGACAGCTTCTACTTCTGCCATGAAATGAAAAAAGTTCTCCCCCATCGACCCTTCTGGGTAATGATGGGCGATTTGAGCAAATTTAGAAACGACAAATGTGTGGAGCACTGCCAGCGCGAAAATGATCGTCGCTGAAAGCTCAATGATAGTAGGATTCATTCATTCCCCTTTTAGGATTTAAACTATAGATACCAGTAGTTTAAGTGGGAAATGTGATTCGGTGGGAGAAAAAAAAACTATCCGTTCTTGCCTATTGAGTTAACCGGACAGGCGTCCATTTGCTCAACACACAGAGCAATTTCGTCGGGTGTTGTTGGTTGTTTTTTAACGTAAGCATTACCATTATCATCTTCAGCAAAAAATTCAGGAGCGCCAGAATAACAGACGTTACAGGCAATACATCCTTCTCCACCATCATCATCAGGATCAGTGCAGTAGAAAGGACCAGGGATATTTTTTGGATGCTTATTTTTTACGTTCGCCATAGGCCCCCATCTTAGTGATCAATTAAGAGAGAATCAAGTATTTGTATTGCGTCATTTTTGACATTTGCCTGGTTGGCCAGGTAGTTTGATGTGATTTATTTATCAAGAGGAATCAAAATGGACCAAAGTATTATCGAGAAGGCCAAGCACTGGGGCACTAATCCATATTTTGCGGAAACTGATAGAGCAGAAATTAATAAAATCCTGGACGGCCTTCCAGCGACTGAAGTTGAGCTTACGGAAAGATTCTACCGTGATCTTGAGTTTGGTACTGGCGGACTTCGCGCTCCCATTGGTATGGGCCAGAACAGAATGAACAGATACAATGTTCGCCGGGCAACTCAAGCGCTCAGCCAGATGATCATAAAAAAATTCGGTGGTGGCTCTGCAGTTGTAGCTTACGACTCAAGGAATTTTTCCAAAGAGTTTGCTCTTGAAGTTGCCGGCGTATTTGCTGCCAACGGAATCAAGGCCCACGTTTTCCGCACTCTTATTCCAGTTCCTGTTTTATCTTTTGGTGTTCGCCACTTTAAAGCCCAAGCTGGAGTAATGATCACAGCGAGCCATAATCCTCCTATTTACAATGGTCTTAAAGCTTACTGGGACGATGGGGCCCAAGTGGTTCCACCCGTTGATAAGGAGATTATCGACGCCTATAACTCCCTGACTGACTGGCAAAAAATTAAGCATATGCCATTTGAAGAAGCTCAGGCAAAAGGTCTTGCAGTTTGGACTGACGAGAAGGTTGAGGAAGCCTTTTATTCAATGATCGAGAAAAAAGTAGTTCAAGATATGGGCATGTGTAAAACACAAGGCTCTCAACTCTCGGTTGTCTACACTGCCCTCCATGGAACTGGTCAGATTCCCTGCACCCATATTTTGCAGCGCTTAGGTTTTAGTAAAACTCACAGTATTCAGGAACAGGCCCAGCCTGATGGGAATTTTCCTACAGTTAAGTCTCCAAATCCTGAAGATCCAAAAGCACTAAAACTGGCCACAGATTACATGTTAAAAAACAATGCTGATATTGTTTATGGCACTGATCCGGATTGTGACCGTTTAGGAGTTGTCGTTAATCATCATGGGGTTCCGACCATCATCAACGGAAATCAAATTGCCGCCTTGATGCTCTATTATGTGTTTAAGAAAAAAGTCGAACTCAATATCCTTCCTGAAAATGCACTCGTGGTGAAATCAATTGTAACCTCACCAATACAAAACGCCATCGTAGAATCATTTGGCGGAACCGTCATGGACACTTTGACTGGCTTCAAATGGATGGCAGCACTCATCCGTGATTTAGAGGAGAAAAAATCTAAATACAATTTTGTATTCGCTTCTGAAGAATCTTTTGGTTACATGCCACACGCTGAAAGTCGTGATAAAGATGGTGTGAGTTCAGTCGCTCTCATGTCCGAAGTCGCATTGTACTTTAAGCTTCAAGGCAAAAACTTAATTGAAGCCTTGGACGAGATTTATACAAAATATGGTTTTTATTATGAGTCACTGCTTTGCCTGGATTACGAAGGGATGGCCGGAGCGCAAAAAATTTCACGCATAATGGATTTTTTCAGGAAGTATCCTGAAACTCAATTTGCGGGAGAGAAGATTGCATCCAAAGAAGATTATGAGCTCGGTCTCAACCTTCCAAAGAGCAACGTGCTTAGCTTTACTTTTGAAAGCGGCAACAAACTTTTCCTTCGTCCATCTGGAACTGAACCTAAAATAAAATTTTATGTAATGGTTAGAGAGACTGAAGGCGACCTCGCGACGAAAAAAACAAGCGCGCTAAAAAAAGTTAAAGTCATCGAAGATAAAATTTCTGAGTATTGTGAGAAGATCTAAATGGAAAAAGTTATTGTTCTCCTGAGTGGCGGTATGGATTCTCTGGTATGTGCTGGGCTCGCCGCCCGTGATCACCAAAATGTTTATGCCCTCCATTTAAACTATGGTCAGAAGACTTCGGCCCGTGAGCATATCTCTTTTGATGAAATCTGCAATTTCTACAAAATCCCCCTGGAAAAGAGAAAAATCATCGATATGACCTTCCTTCAGCAAATAGGGGGAAGTTCTTTGACTGATGAAAACATCGCTGTAAAAAACTATAAAGGTGATTCAGCAGTTATCCCGGATTCATATGTTCCGTTCCGCAACTCCATTATTTTATCTCTTGCTGTGTCTTGGGCCGAAGTAGTGGGCGCGACTAAACTCTACATTGGTGCCAACCATGAAGACTCTCCGGGGTATCCGGACTGCCGACCGAGCTACTATGAAGCTTTCAACAAAGTGATTAAAGAAGGTACTAAAGCGGGAAATATCGAAATTCTGACTCCAGTTATTAACATGAAAAAAAGAGACATTGTCCTTAAGGGTGTAGAGCTAAAGGTACCTTTCAACCTTAGCTGGTCTTGCTATAAGAGTTCTGCCAAAGCTTGTGGGCAGTGCGATTCTTGTGCCCTACGCATCAGAGGCTTCAAAGAGGCTGGAATTACTGACCCCATTGACTACCAACAAGTCTGACTTAAACTCAATCAGTTCTAATAATTCAATTGGAGGACGTAGTATGAAATTTCTGTTAATTACAACTCTCATAATGTCTGTGGCCTACGCTGATGAAAAGAAAGAACCGAATCTTGATGAAGTGAAGCAGAAAATTGCTGCACACATTGATCAAAAAATAAGCGCCCTTCAAGCACACAAAGGCTGTGTTCAAGGTGCCTCTTCAAAAGAAGCCCTTAAGGACTGCCGCCAGTCTCACAAGGAAGCGATGAAAAAGCTTCATGAAGCGAATAAAGGTGAAAAAGAAGAATGGAAGGCAGAAAAGAAAGCTGAACGTGAAAAACGTAAATCTGAAAAAAAATCCGACAAATCAAAATAATAAAAAAAGCCCCGAAAGGGGCTTTTTTTATTAGCGTTTTTTTAATCTCTCTAAAGCTTTTAAGACTTTCCGAAAATTCACATAGTCATACCGACTTTGGCACTTAAGCAAGAAGTCATCCATTGTTGGCTCGTCATCCAATAAGAAATAATATGAAAAGTCATTGGCAACGATAAAGAGTGCCGATAGCGGCGAGATCCTTTCGGCCTTGAGCCGAAGTGGGAACCCATGACCATCAGGCTGCTCGTGGTGTTGATATGCCAGCGAGTCAGTATCAGGTGGAGCGGCAGAAAAATATCTCTTGATCAAGTTTGCTGCATCTTTAGGATGGGAGAGAAAGATCTTCTGGTCCTCATCACTCAAAGTTGATTTAATTTTTTCAAATTCCTGCATGGTCTGAATTTTTAAAAGCTCTGGTCTCACCGCCAGCGTAATATCACAGAGGACTGAGGCATAAACAAGTTTATCCATTGTCGTTTTAGAGATCCAGTCCAATTGTTTGGCAAGAACACACGAGACAATACTCGTAAGGTTCATTTTCTGTGTGAAAAAAGCGTAATCAGCTTTGTTGTTTTTTAAATTAGCAAGGACCTGCTCAATCTTTTGTTCTTTTTCGACATTGGCCCGGATATTTTCAATCGCCTTTTCAATTGTCTCTTTAAACTCGGCATCGACGTGAACTTCGTCATCAATACGGAGAATTTTCTGTTCGTATCTTTTTTCAGGGGTGTCACTTGCCCCCCTAAGGATGAAACGAAAGTTGTTGGCCTTTAAAAATATGTTGATCTGTTTTTGAATCTGCCCAATTACCCACATCGCTGTTTCACGATTAACGTAGAGATAATTGATACCCTTTTCTTTGTATTTTTTTATATCCAGGAGATTGGTATTGTCGTCTTCGTTGAAAATCTTAACAAACTTATCTTTACCAAGACGAATGTATAAGTTTTTATTAATCCCATCTAGTTTTGAAAGAAAATCAATATCAACACGACAGTATGCATCGTCGTTGATGAAGGGCGTATCAACAAAAAGATTCTGTGCTTCTTTAACCAGCTCACCGGGTAAGTCTGATTCCTGCATCAGCTTCACCTGTTGAATCTCTTTTAGTATTTCTTTACCTTCGGCACGAATTTCATCTACCAGAACAACAATTCGAACAAACTTAGACTTATCTTTCAGAAAGCCAACGAAATCTTCCAATAGATAAGCATTAGGAGTGTAATCATAGACAATCATGCTGGGCTTATTATCAATATTCTTAAGGAACGAGAGGGCCTTCTCTTCAGACTCCAGCTCGGTGACCTCAATCTGCAGAAGAGTCTCCAGAACGAATTTAAGAATACCCCGCATGTAAGGCGAAGCTGAAACGACTAAGAATTGAGCTTTTTTAATTTCTTCTGTCATATTAGTAGAGTTGGACAAAGTCTCCCTCAGTAACAGATCCACCGGAATGTAGGACGCAGATTGCTCCATCTTCTCCGAAGTAGTCGACAACTTCCAAAGTTCCTTTGACTTCTCCCTGAGACATACCAATCATGGCACCAGATTCTGGATCATAGACCTCTTGTCCTTCAGTAATAACCTTCATGATGTCACCCAGGTTAATCCCCGAAGATCGACCTGCATTGAGGTATATTCTTGTTCCAATGATTTTTGCCACTCGCCCCATCCAGTCGAGACGCGAACCAATTTTTACGACCTGAGGAACAGCTTTTCTGACGGCCACTTTTATAGAGTAACGTAGGAGCTCCTGACGATAGGCCAGATTGTCTTCACTTTCTGCCTGGTAAAACTTCAGGTTATCGTCCGAGATATTACCATCAACCGTTTCTGTGAATAATTCTTTGTTGGCAAGGACATCATAGGCCTTAATTTCGACATAGGTTTCGGCCAGAGATTTTACTTTTCTAACAAAGCCAATCTCGTCACTCTTTTGGCGAACTCTGGCTTCCTTGATTCTTCCAAAAACGACAATGTTCACACCAGACATTTTAGCTTTGCGGGCCAGTTGAACTAACTTAACTCCCCCACCTGCATAAATTTCCTTGGAATTGCCAAAGATCTTTTCCGCATCAGGATCAATAATAAATTCCCGAGACCTGCCTACTTCTCTACGAAACTCTTCTGTCGCCACAATCGCAAGATCTTCACCACCCATAGGTGATTCATTATAAAACGTGAGTAAGGCTATTTTCTTTTTGATGGGACTAAATTGGGAAACTCGATTGAGACTGTTCGCCTGACTGATTGGTCTTCTGCGCGTTATAGGAGCACAAGACTCTAAAAACATCAGCACCATTAAAAATGGCGAAATAATCCAGACTGATTTTGACATCGTATTCCTCAGAGTTATTCAGTAACAAACTTGATTACGTGGTGAACTCCTGTAAATTCATTCACTAACGTATAACTATGAGAAGATTTTAACTCTTTTATGCTCGACAATAAATCCGTAAACGATTTTTCCTCACCCCGGTAGAAACAGAGCAAATTTGCCTCTTCTTTCGAAATACTATCCAATTCAACCTCAAAGCCCAACGAAGAGCCTCGGGTTTTAAGCATTTCAATCAGCAAATAGACCTCTCCTACATGCCGGTGGCCCTTAATGACCAACTTAGACACTCGGTTGAATCCTATTTTCTGTTCGAGCTTGCGATTAAATTGCATAAAAGCAGTTAAGGGAGATCGGTAGAGCGAACTCGCAATCCCCGAATTGAGTGCCTTTTGATCTAGCTGTCTAAAAGTTCGTCTTTCCGGTGGAAGAGCGAAACTCGCCAAACTACGTTTGGTGGCCAGATCATGCAGCACCGCCCGGCCTTCCCATTCAAAAGTGACTTCTTGAACATTATCTAAAACAGATGTTCGCTTTAAAAGTATGTTGGTTTTTAAAAACACCGAACCGCTGTACTCCTCAGGAACTGAAACATCATCGGGATGTTGCCCAGACCATTTAGTGAAGTAGTTAGTGCAGTCCGAATCACAAACGACAACTTCCTCAACAGTAGATGGGATATTGTCGTTTAGCCACTTCAACCACGAAGCGTTCAAAGGATTAATGAATTTTTTCTCGTCATCAAGCCCAAGGTCCGGCCAGGAGAATCCTGCTGGATCAATCTCCGTTATAATAATCAATTTAGAAAAAGGCTTTTTCTCTCCCTTGATAATTTTACGGAGAAGCTTATCAAGTTTGATCCGATCAATGTCCAGATTCACTTTTGCTTTCCAGCTTGAGTTATCATTTTTGTCTTGCTCAATAAGGGCGAATGAATGGGATTTTAAAATCTCAAGAGTGTGGGAGTAGCGTACGAACACAGCATGCCTCTCTTCCTCTAGTTTGGAAGTAAAAGAAGCCAGCTCCGTCTGGGAGAGAGTGTCTTTATAACTCTTTCCAAATTTCTCAATAATCTTATTTTCTTTATATTGATTAAAATACTCTCTGAAGCTGCTATTAAGCTTTTCGTTAAACTCCTCACTTTTGTACCCAAGTTCAGGTACAAACTTTTCAATGCTCTTAAGTGTGGCAAGATGCAGGAGTTCTTTTTTAGCAGCTTCCTCTGTAGAGACCTCTAACTTTTCAGCTAATTCAACGGAATTAACCAACTGTCCAAAGGCTGAGTGATGCACCAATAAGAAAAAAAAGAGGAAATACCTCACTGACGAAGTTCCTCTACTTTACCATCTATAATAAATGAAACCGAATTGGTGTTCAGAAGCTCATTTAATTTTGCCGCCATCTGGGGAGAGGGGCTTACCATAAATGTGTCATCTAATTGCATACGAGCGCGCCCCTCTGGAGTCTCAAATATAAAATGAACAGGTACAGATCCACGGTAACTTAAAACGATTTGTTTCAACTGAGTGAGCGAGTGAGGATTTAGATGGTGCAAAGGAACACTCACTCTAACAGAAGTCACCCGATCATCAGATTCGTCTTTGAGTAGGCTGACCTTACTGGGATAGAACTTCTTGGGGTCTTCGGCCAAGTTAACCACACCAGTTAAAAGCAGTGGTTCATCTTGAGCAAGAAACTGTTGAAACTCGGCAAAGACCCGAGGAAAGAAAAGGCACTCAATTTTACCCGACAAATCTTCAAAAGTGACGAAGGCCATCTTGTCGCCCTTCTTGGTTAAAATCACTTTATTTTCGGAAATCATACCGGCGATGATCATACTTCGTTTACTTGGGTCATTAGCATCCCCCATTCGCGGATTATAGCCTTCTGGTTTTGCAACAGTAGGAAGATCCTGGATCGAAGCAATACTCATACTGGTGAGTTTCCCCATAATATCTTTAAATCTCATCAGAGGGTGACCAGAGACATAAATCCCCAAAAGCTCAGCTTCAAGCGAGAGTTTCTGTTTCTCATCAAATTCCTGGGACTCATGGATACTGAGCTGTTCTTCCGAAGTCTGGACAGTTTCACCTAGATCAAAAAGGGAAGTTTGACCTCGCAGTTTATCTTCCTGCTTCTTCTCGGCAAAAGAAATGATCAATTCCATATTATCAAGAAGAGTTTTACGGTTAAACTTTTCACTCGAATCAAAAGCCCCGACTTTAATGAGCGCTTCAAATACTCGTTTATTGACGGCCTTTAAACTGACTCGCTCACAGAAATCGACAAATCCTTTAAATGGCCCATTTTCAGAACGTTCACGAACAATCTCTTCGACCGCTGATTCACCAACGCCTTTAACGGCTCCAAGACCAAAGCGGATTGTTTGTCCAATAACGTTGAACAACCAAAGTGATTCATTGACGTCAGGAGGAAGGATCGCAATGTCAAAATTCTTGGCTTCCTGAATATAGGAAGTAATTTTTTCTTTGTTGTTAATCTCAGTTCCTAAAAGAGCGGCAAAAAACTGGGCGGGATAGTAGTGTTTAAGAAAAGCTGTCTGATAAGAAATAACTGAATAAGCAACGGCATGGGATTTGTTAAAACCATACTCCGCAAATTTCTCCATGAGCTCAAATAGAGCAATGGCTTTTTCTTGGTCAAACCCTCTTTCGACAGCACCTTTTCTGAAGATCTCTTTATGCATCTGCATTTCTTCAGCTTTCTTTTTCCCCATGGCACGTCGGAGCATGTCCGCTTGTCCAAGAGAATAACCAGCTACAACTCGCGCGATGTTCATTACCTGTTCTTGGTAAACGATGATCCCGTAAGTATCTTTCAAAACAGGTTTAAGTTCCTCAAAGGAATAAATCTCAGGCTTTTGCCCGTGCTTGATTTCAGCAAATTCGTGATGCATTCCAGATCCCATTGGACCTGGCCGGTAGAGAGCATTAATAGCTGTGATATCGTCGATTGAATCGGGCTTAATCCTCTTACAAAGGTCCTGCATACCCGAAGACTCTAGCTGGAACACTCCTACTGTGTGACCTTCTGAAATCAGCTGGTAGACGGATTGATCACGATAATCAATAAACTCGATATCAAAGTCGGGTTTAAGATCTCGCTGAATTAATTTTGATGCGTTGGAAATAACGGTCAGAGTTTTCAGGCCAAGAAAGTCAAATTTGACCAGACCAATTTTTTCCGAAAAATCTTTATCAAACTGAACGACCTGCTCCCCTTTCGCCCCCTTGAAAAGTGGGCAGTAAGATACAAGTGGTTCATTGGTAATAATAACACCGGCGGCGTGGATACCAGCGTGACGGTTTAATCCCTCAAGTCGTTTTCCAATTTGCAGGATTCGTCTGATCTTAGGATCATTATCTTCCAGCTCTTTAAGTTTTGGTTCCTTATCAATTGCTTCCTGAAGTTCAATTCCTAATTCTTCCGGAATCAATTTCGCTAGAGCATCAGCTTCAGAGTACGGAAGAGCAAAGACTCGAGAGACGTCTCTGAGTACAGCTTTCGCGGAGAGAGTTCCAAAAGTAATAATCTGACCGACGCGGTCTGCGCCGTATTTTTGGGTTACGTATTCAATCACTTCCTGACGGCGATCCTGACAGAAATCGATATCAAAATCCGGCATCGAAATACGCTCTGGATTGATAAATCTCTCAAAGAGAAGGTTGTAAGGAATGGGGTCAACGTTGGTAATCTTGAGAGCGTAGGCCACAATTGACCCTGCCCCAGATCCTCGACCTGGCCCAACAGGTATTCCCTGCGATTTTGCCCAGATGATAAAGTCAGAAACGATTAAGAAGTAACCTGTGAAACCCATCTGTGCGATGAGCTTAATTTCAAGTTCAAGTCGTTCTTGATATTGGATCTTAAGATCAGTGTCCCAATTATCCTTGGCACGAAGTTCTTTGAAATGCGGACCATTGAAGCGCTCCTCAAGTCCTTCACGAGACAAACGAGTGAAAAACTCTTCCTCAGTTTCAACCGTTTTAATTTCAAATTTTGGAAGAAGATAGATTTGTTTGCCTTTATCATCCTGCCAGCGAATTTCAAGGTTACAAGCATCCGCAATCTTAAGGGTGTTATTGCAGGCTTCAGGAACATAACTGAATGCTTGCCTCATCTCCTGGGCAGATTTGAAATAAAACTCAGTGGTCGAAAGTTTCATGCGTTTTTCATCTTCCAGGGTTTTCCCGGTTTGAATGCACATCAAAACTTCCTGAGCAGCAGCGTCGTCACGGGTAATGTAGTGACAGTCGTTGGTTGCTACCAGTGGAATGGAGTTCTCTTTGGCAAAGGCAATAATTTTTTTATTAACGTCAACTTGTTCAGGAATTCCGTTCTCTTGAATTTCAAGGTAAAAATCATCTTTAAAAATGTCCCTGAACTTCATAGCGGCTTGATAAGCGCGCTCGTCTTGCCCAGTGAACAAGTTGTAACCGACCTCACCTTTCAAACAAGCTGTCGTAGCAATTAAACCTTCCGAATATTCGCGTAGTAGATCAACATCGGCCCGGGGCTTGTAGTAGAAGCCTTCTTGGTAAGCCTTCGAGATGATCTTACATAAATTGTGGTAACCGGTTAAATTTTTGCAAAGAAGAATCAAATGATGAATCTGATGTCTTCCTTCAACTTCATCCTGAGAATCCAGAGTTTTTAAATTCTTTGGGGCCCTTCGATCATGACGGGAGCCTGGAGTGAAATAAATTTCAGATCCAAGAATCGGTTTGATCCCAGCTTGTAGCGCACGGGTATAAAAATCGATCCCACCAAACATGTTGCCATGATCGGTACAGGCGACTGCTGGCATCTCTAATTCTTTAGCGCGTTTAAAAAGATCACTTAAACGAATCGCTCCATCCAAAAGAGAGTATTGGCTATGCAAATGAAGGTGCGTGAAACTATCTTTGTGAGTATTTTGAAAATCACTCCCGAGAAAGGGGTTTTTCATGAAGGAATGCCTCTAGAAAGTGTGTATGTATTGATGCCTTTAGATAACCATTTTTGACACAAAAAGACATCTGAAGTCGCGTCGAAATAAGAGACTCATAAGTCGCATCTTGTTGGCCGAGCGTGTTAGTAGTTTATCCTTCAATATTCATGTAGTTCGCGGTACGAAAAGGCACCTAAAAAGGGGCCTCTTTTATGTTTACCGATACCAATAAATTTCTGGCCACTGATCTACTTGAAGCCATCAAGTTTTTTAACCAAAAAGGCTGGTCCCCGGCCACTTCGACTAATTATTCCGTCCGATCCTCTAACCCAAATCAGTACATTATTTCCCGCTCTGGTGTGGATAAAAGCAAATTTTCTTTGGATGATTTAATCCTGATTAATACTGAGGGAGAAGTGCTCGCACCTTTTAATCTTCCAGGAATAAAGTCTTCGGCTGAAACCGAAATTCATACTCATATTTATAAAAAATATCCAAATGTGAATTGCATTCTTCATACCCACTCTGTTCTGGGAACCGTTCTCTCTCAGACGCATCTTAAGGATAAACAATTACGTTTTGAAGGCTTTGAAATTCAAAAAGGTCTGGATGGTAATACCACTCACCAACTCGAATCGATTCTTCCGATTGTTCCCAACTCCCAGGTGATGGAAGAAATCTTAAACAATATGGATCATCATTTTACAGAAAAACCAAGCATTCACGGTTTTCTCATAGCCGGCCATGGTCTCTATACCTGGGCCAAGGACATCGCTACCGCCAAACGCCATATTGAAACATATGAATTTTTATTTGAGTGCTTTCACACTATGAGGAAAATCTAATGGCCCACTTAACTCTCCTTGATCCCGTCAAAAAAGAAATCAAAGACCCACACGCCATCAAAGAGTTTATGAATGAGCGTGGTATTATTTTTGAGCAATGGCAAACTTCAATGCCACTTAAAGATACTGACTCCCAGGAAACGATTCTCAAAGCTTATGAGCATGAGCTTGGCCCCTATATGAAAAAACACGGCTACGTCAATGCAGACGTGATTAATGTTCATAAGGAAACACCAAACATTGAAGCTATCAGAGCGAAATTTCTTTCTGAGCATACTCATGCTGAAGACGAAGTTCGTTTTTTTGTTGATGGTGAAGGCTATTTCTTTTTTCACCTCTCTCAAACCTCAGAAGTTTTCAGACTCCTTTGCGAAAAAGGGGATTTTATATCAGTTCCTAAGGGTGTTACCCACTGGTTTGATCTGGCCCCTAAATATCACGTTAAAGCTATTCGAGTTTTTCAAACCCCAGAAGGGTGGATCGCCAATTATACTCAAAGTGGTAAAGAACAAGGGTATTAAAAATGATTAAACTTTTTCTTTTTGACATCGAAGGTACGACTACTGACATCAATTTCGTCCATAAAGTTCTCTTCCCCTATTCCTATAATACAATGGAGCATTATGTTCTCCATCACCAAAATCAACCCGCTGTCATGAAGGCACTGGAAGATGTTGGTCAAACTGTATTGGCAGAAGAAGGTAAAAATCTTGAGCTGGCGGGGAAGATTGAAAAACTTCGCCAATGGATCACAGCTGACAGGAAACATCCTGCTCTGAAAGAGATTCAAGGTCTCATCTGGGATGTTGGTTACTCAAAAGGAGAATTCCAAGGCCATTTGTACTCTGACGTAAAACCATTTTTCTCCAGGATACTGGCCTCTAATACCTCAATCGGAATTTATTCTTCTGGTTCAGTTCATGCTCAAAAACTCATCTTCGGTTTTTCGACGGAGGGAGATTTGACCCCGATGATTTCATATTTTTTTGACACCAAAGTTGGTGGCAAGAGAGAAAAATCTTCTTATGAAAAGATCGCTGCCGAAACCAAACTAGCGCCCAAAGAAATCCATTTCTTTTCCGACATTGCTGAAGAATTAAAAGCTGCCAATGAAGCAGGTTTTGAAGTCACTCAGCTTCTGAGAGAAGGAACTGCCCCATCAGAGTTTATTGGAATTTCGAGTTTTAAAGATTTTATGGATAAAATTTAGAATCGCCAGAAGAAATCATAAACGTAGTAGTAGCCATTTTTCGAGAAAGTCAGGTTAGTGAAGTCTTTGGTAGCTAAACCAAGACTCATATGAAAAGTCGTCCAGATCCACATATAAGATACTGTTCCCCCCAGAGTCTGGAGCTCAACATTATAAGTCGGTCCGTAAAGAATTCTGTTCCAGTCATCCGTAATGTACTCGGTAATGCTCCTAATATCTGAATCCTGAAAGAGTCCCAGGCCTTTAGTTGCGTGGGCCTCACTGAACTGAGGGTCAAAGGTAACGTTGGCCATAAAGTGGTTTTGAAACTTAGCGTTTTGTGGAAGAGTAATCACTCCCCCCATCTGCCAAATATAATCATTACTTTGAATTTTATAAGCGCCCAGAGTATTGACGGTGATCTTGCCATATTTATTCCTCATCGCCCGGTACTTTAGTCCAAGGTTGGCATAACCATCCAGCCAAAGAGCGTTCACAACTTTAACTCCGAAGTCGTTGGTGACTCCGTATTGAACTTGAAACGGACTGAGCAGTAGTTCCTGAGAATCTAGTGTGTGGCCTTCTGAAGTAAAGACCCCGAAGTTTGCAAGTTCTTTAAATTTGGCAGGAATATTATCATCTCCATGCAAACTGAGCGAAGCGAAACCGGGGATATTTTTCTCCTTCATCAACCTATAGTCCACAGGATAAACCAAATCTTTAGGCATAATCATATGATTATCAATAATCTCCTCAATCAGGATGAGGGCGACATGAGGGCTAACATTGAGATCTATGTTTTTGACTGTCCCGAACGCAATCGCCAGATCAGCCTTTCTTGAAAGAATGATGACTTTACTGCCTTTCTTAATCTGGGCGGCATCATAAATGTCCGCAATAACCTCGCGGGGATCCATAATGTCTACAACTTGACCACTAGACCAGGCATTAAAAGAGACAAGGAAGAAAAGAATAACAAATACTTGTTTCATGAAAGATAAGGAATTTATTTTGTTTTACGAACATCACCACAAAGAGTTTTAATTTCAATGCATGACTGCGTAAAAATGAGAGTTGTCCACCACGTTTCAGTAAACGCCGTACTCACCAGATAATCTTTTCCAGGGCAAAGGGCCCGGACGAATTCTGGAGTGCGCTGCTCTTTTTGAGCTTCGGCATTTGAAAAGAAAAGCCACTGATTGAAACACTCTTTCAGTTCATCTCTTCCCTGGGCCATGACTTGAGTTGCTGGAGTTGGTCTTTCATAGGAAGCCTTATTAAAATCTACTTTCCTAATGAGATCAAAGTCCGCATACTTTTGAGTACAACTACAAGTCAGAGCAAGAATAATTAACATTTTCATAGCTAGCATTAATACCACAAGGCCCCTAAGATGACGAACCAAATTGCGATTATTGATCCCTTTGTTAATTCACCTGCAGTTAATTGTTTTAATAGGTTGGTAAATCTCCTGGGGGTTAAGGCTACCTATCACATGCCTGGCTTAGGCGGTGTTGCCAGCTTGATAAATGAAATGCCTAAGAGCAAGGCCTATATCGTTTTGGGATCCGCCTCCCACGTTCATCAGGATCTACCCTGGCACCGCCCTCTGGCCAACTTTCTATTGCAAGAGTTGAAAAATCATAAACCCATTCTGGGATGCTGCTTTGGCCACCAAATCATGTGCCATGCACTTGGTGCGAAGGTTGAATTTTATTCAGCGGATGAATCGAAACAGATGGGGATAAGAAATATTTCAATCACAGAAGATTTTTGGAATTTTAAAAAGGGAGAATCTTTTTCGTTAGGAGTCACTCATCGGCAGGTCGTAAGGAACTTACCTCAAGGCCTGAAAGCAGTTGGCCATGGCCTGGAGAACGACATTGTTGTCCACGAAAGCCTCCCATTCATGGGAACCCAGGCCCATCCCGAAGCTTCTGACTCATTTTTCACAACCGATATAACCAACGTAGATGCTCTGGGCGTAGGTAGCCTTCAAAAAGATGGCGGACATCTTATTCAAAGGTTTTTCCAACACTACAAAATTATCTAAGCTTTATTCCCACTCAATTGTTCCGGGTGGCTTAGAAGTTATGTCATACACAACTCTGGTCACACCTTTCACTTCATTACAAACTCGGGAAGAAACTCTATTTAAAAAACTCCATGGGAGCTCGGTCACTGAAGCAGTCATACCGTCCTGAGAATTGACCATTCTCAGCGCAATAACTTCCTCATAAACCCTGCCGTCGCCCTTCACTCCAACTGTTTTAACCGGAAGAAGAACCGTAAATGCTTGCCAGGTAGAATCATAAAGATTGCTCGACTTTAGTTCTTCATAAAGAATCTGATCTGACTCCTGAACCTTTCGAATAGAATCACGGGAAAGCTGACCTAGCACTCGCACCCCAATTCCGGGACCCGGGAAGGGATGGCGAAATACCCAGGCGTGCTCCAGACCTAATTCAAGTCCCATAGCACGAACTTCGTCTTTAAAGAGAAAACGAAGAGGTTCCAGCAGTTTTAAATGCATTCTTTCAGGCAATCCACCCACGTTGTGGTGGGATTTAATGGTGGACGACTTTCCACCTTTTTTGTGTGGAGAGAGAGATTCGATAACGTCGGGATATAGTGTGCCTTGAAGAAGGTATTCAAATTTAATTCCATGACTGGCCTCAAACTCATGAACCTTTTTTTCGAACACTTCAATAAATGTCCGGCCAATGGTTTTTCTTTTATCCTCAGGATCTTTATCGTCTTTAAGGGCATCCAAAAACAATTCAGAGGCATCGATAATTTCAATGTTCAGCGAAGTTTTCTCCTGAAGCATTTTAATCGTATGAATATCTTGTGGACGAAGCAAACCGTTATCCACAAAAAAACAATAAAGGTCATCCCCGATGACTTTCTGGACTAAAGTGGCCGCCACCAGAGAGTCTACTCCCCCCGAAAAAGCACACAAAACTTTTGCCCCCTTAACTTTCTGAACATCTTCCAATGAAGATTCCAGCATGGTTTTTGAAGACCAGTCAGTAGGAAGTTTGGCCACTTCATTCAGAAAAAAAGAAAGAACTTCTTTACCATGAACCGTATGATGAACTTCGGGATGAAACTGAAGCCCTAATATAGGAAGTGAAGCATGTTTGATTCCGGCCACTAAACCATTTTCACTTTCAAAAATTAGTTTGAACTCTTTTGGCAAAGTACTCACATGATCGGAGTGGCTCATCCACACATCACTCTCTGCCGGTAACCCGCTGATAGAAAAACCTTTCGCGCAGTGAAGTTTGGCCAAACCGTACTCGCCCTGAACACCCTTCTCCACTTTTCCACCAAAGAATTGCCCCAGGATTTGCATCCCATAACAAATTCCCAGGACGGGCAGATTTTTATCCGCAAAAAATGGCGAGTAATCAGTTTTATCTTCAAACACTGATTGTGGGCCTCCGGATAAAACAATCGCCTTGGGTTTAGAACTTTTAAGTCTCTCTAGCCCATCTTCCAGCGTGATAATTTCAGAGGTGTAACCAAGCTCACGAAATTTACGAGTAATCAACTGCGTATACTGAGAACCAAAATCAACAATCCAAATAGAACTTTTCATTAATTATACCTGACGATAGTTAGGGGCTTCTTTAGTTATGATAACGTCATGAGGATGAGATTCTTTCAACGAGGCAGAAGTAATTTTTACAAACTTCGCACGCTCACGTAAAAGTTCCATTGTCGCTGCACCAACGTAGCCCATTCCCGCTCTGACTCCACCAACAAGTTGATAGAGATTACTAGAAAGAGACCCACGATAAGGAACTTGTCCCTCTATTCCTTCTGGAACAAGTTTTGAAACTTCTTCCACTGCACTCTGACCATAACGATCTTTCGATCCTCTTTCCATGGCACTCATAGAACCCATTCCACGGTACATTTTATAGGCGCGTCCCTGATAAAGAATCATCTCTCCTGGAGTTTCTTCACAACCAGCAAAAAGAGATCCGATCATGACTGAGCTGGCCCCACCAGCAAGGGCCTTCATAATATCGCCTGAGAATTTAATTCCTCCATCGGCAATGAATGGCACTCCGGCTTTTTCACAAGGGATACGGCAATCAAAAATCGCCTGCATTTGCGGAACACCAATTCCGGCAATAACTCTTGTGGTACAAATGGACCCCGGACCAATCCCTACTTTAATACCATCAACACCAGCAGCAATAAGATCTTCACAAGCGTGTGCCGTGGCAACGTTTCCAGCGATGACATCAATTCCTGAATTTAATTTTTTAACCGCTTTAACCATATCAATGACACCCTTAGAGTGTCCGTGAGCAGTATCGATTACAACGGCATCGACCTGAGCTTTAATGAGGGCCTCAACACGTTTGAGTTCTTTTTCACCCACACCACAGGCGGCAGCGACTCTCAATCTTCCAAACTGGTCTTTATTGGCATTCGGGTAAGCGATCGTCTTCTCAATGTCTTTAATCGTAATCAATCCCTTGAGTTTTCCATCGGCTGAAACAACGGGAAGTTTCTCCACCCGGTGATTCTGGAGAATTTCTTTGGCTTTTTCAAAACTTGTGCCCTCAGGTGCTGTCACAAGATTTTTTGATGTCATCACATCTTTAACTTTTTTATTAACGTTTGTGACAAAACGCAAATCACGGTTCGTGATCATACCAACCAGTTTTTTGTCCGCATCAATAACCGGAAAACCCGAAATTTTATATTTCTTCATGAGATCAAATAGATCTGCAACTTTTTGATCTGGGGTCACTGTGAATGGATCAATAATCATTCCTGATTCGTATTTTTTAACTTTCTCCACTTCAAAGGCTTGCTCCTCAGGAGTGAGATTTTTATGGATCACCCCAATACCACCTTCCTGGGCCATAACGATCGCTGTACGTGATTCTGTCACGGTATCCATGGCCGAAGAAGCAATGGGGATATTCATGGTTATATTGCGGGAAAAGCGGGTTTTTAGCTCAACCTCAGTCGGAAGAACCTCTGAGTAATTGGGAACAATGAGAACGTCGTCATAGGTCAAAGCCATTTCTGGGGTATAAAACATAGGGCAGTCCTTTTGATTTGCTCAAAAGAATAGCCGATTAAAGACCGTTTGGCAGTCAGAAACCTATATGCGGAGGACGTAACCCAGGTTTTTAAGGGTTTTGATGTGAGTCGAAAACGGCTTTAGTTTACGGCGCAGGTTCGAAAAATGGGTATCCAGGTTATTAACCTCCACATGGACGTCTTTCCAAAGCATATGGATCAGGTCGTCTTTATGGATAACGCGGTTCGGATTCTGCGAAAGAACTAAAAGGAGTTGGTACTCTTTTGGAGTCAGTCTTACCGCTTGATTGTTCAAAATGACTTGGTGGCCATCCAGATCAATCACGAGATCTTTAAATTTGATGACTTTATTATTTTGAAGATTGCGCTTACTCAGCTGAATACGGTTACGAATTCTTGCCACCAACTCTTCAGTTTGAACTGGCTTAATTAAAAAATCATCAGCACCGATTTCCAGACCCTTTACGCGGGAACTAATATCGGAGTCACCAGTCAGGAAAAGTACTGGCAGGTTTTGTTTCGCACGTTTTACTTCTTCGTAGACTTGAAACCCGTCTTTGCCAGGAATATGCAAATCAAGAAGGATAGCATCAGTGTGGTTGTTTCGGATGAAATCCAATCCTTTGTCTGGCTCGGTAAAAAGCTCGAGACTGAAAGAGTCAGATAATGATCCAGAAAGAACTTCCAGAAGGTCACGGTTGTCGTCAATGATTGTTACATGCATACGATTTTTTTCCATTTCCATATATTAAGGCAAGTTAAGGTGAATTGATAACTCAAGAATTCTTAATCGCGTACAAGAAGGAAAAGCCCCATGAATTCGGGGCTTGGGCATGATTAATTGTGCGGGCTAGGCTATGTCAAGACTCAGAAACTCTTCAAGTCCTGGATCAGATTATCAAGATCTTTTGGATGGTTAGGCTGCGAAGCTTTCTCCATTCGCAAGGAATGATTAAATTCCGAGTCCACGTTTAGATCAGTCCCCACCTTTTGTGGCACTGCGTGTGATTTAAACGGCTTAACTGATGCAGGCTGGCGCGGGGCTTCTTGGACCGCTGTTTCGACTGGTGATTGGGCCATTACGCCGTAAAAACGAATCGGAACGGCACTGGCCGGCTGCTTTTTATGGCCTACTTTCTTTTTAAAATACTTGTGAGCACTACCTGCGACCGAGGCTGGAACACGGTCAGCGACCTTACCATTTGTCATGAAAACAATTTCACCTTTTTTCGGTGAATCAGCAGCTTCAGAAACAGAAGCGATACTTCTAGATGCTGGTGCTTCTTCTTTCATCTTTTGTGGAAGTGCTTTAAATGCCGCGAGTGAATTGTTCAAAGATGCAAGCCCAACTTTAGTCGGAGTGCGTGGCAGACCATTTTCTGATTCAGGATCAAGTGTAGTGAATGTTCCTGCTGAAACAGTGTATTTCATGTTCTTATCAAGCACGTTTGAAACTTCCACATCTCCGTTGACCACTAAAACTTGTGTTTTAGAACTGGTGTGATCAAAAGTTGTAATGAACTCACCTTTCCAAAAATCAACGTGACCATTTGCTGTAGTCAGAACCAAGGGATGGCGGGCATTTAATGACTGAACCCAAGCCTTACCCTTTTTGAGCTGAACAGATTTATTGAAGAATTTTAAATGTGAACCTTCTATCATGTGGTAGGTGGCATCGAAGTAATCGTTAAGTGTGATGTTTCCATCCTCACCCACCATGACCTCTGATTTTTCCTCGAGGTGATCATTCACTTTCAACGTCTTCGTCTGGCCATCGGCGGTCACGACAAAGACCTGCCCCTTGACTTCAACCACTTGTGCCACAGGTTTTGCCCAGGCAGTTGCAGCTAAAAAAGTGAGAGAGAGAAAAAAACTACTTTTTAACTTTGTACGAGATGTCTTCATAGTACCTACTTAATATTTTCCATTCTTCTGTATTTCTATATTTGAGACGAAATTCTTCAACTGTTGCTAAAAACTTCTGATGCTCTCCCTGATTGTACTGGGCCAGAGCAAGCCAAAGCTTTGCTCCTCTGTAGAATTCAGATTTCGGATGAGATTTAACGAGTTTTTCCAGATGTTTTTCCGACCAGTCATAACGTTTTCCAGTTTCAAAAGCGGCAACACCCGCACCAAATAGGACACGGTCACTCACTAGTTTATGTTTTGGAAAACGATGAATCAGTTCGTTGTAGAACTGGGCTGATTTTTCATAATTCTTAAAGTGAAGTTCTTTTTCACCGATCGCAAGTAGCTTTTCTGGAGTCCACTTGTAGATTTCGTAAGCAACTAAATCTTCTGCATTTGTTTTAGGAATACTCGCGATAGATCTTTCACGTTGTGGCGCTGCCGATTGGGCCGCATGAAATTTATTTTTTGATTCCAGTTCTGAAATTTTGTACTGGAGATCTGATAAACGAGCATTGAGTAAGCGGTTTTCTTTGGCAAGACTAAGAGCTTTTTTTTCATACTCATACTGCCCATTCCATTTCGCCATAACAGATTTATCCATGCCTCCGTACTTCCAGAGTGCAAACACATATCCGAATGCGAGAATAGAAAATACAAAAAAAATCTTCATGCCTTGACCCTTGAAATAAAGAAGGTTCTTTAAAACCACGCTCCTCTATCGGCAATTCGCCCATATCTCTTTAGGTTAAAGATTTCTATTGGTTGTGCCGATATGACCTAACAGGAGCAACCACCTATGTATTTCCGAACACTTGGCTTCATGTTTCTCATCACAACACAGTTAAGTTTTGCCCAAGGCAGAGGCCCTGCTGTGGAAGATTTTGTGGGGATTGATATTGAGCAACCGGAAGGGACTCCGCAGGGAACTGAAGGCCTGTTTAATTTTGAAAAACAAATGGATAAGTTCGAGAAAACTAAGGATCAGCCTGCTCCAAAGGCTGCATCTGCCGCAACTTTTGAAGCCAAAGGACCAAACGGTCTGACTACGGCAGTTACAATTGCATTTATTCTTGGTTTGCCTGGTCTGATTTGGTTTCTAATGATGAATCACCTTCGTCAAAAAGCTCAGGTGGAAAGTGCTTCTAACATCGAAGTTCTGGAAAAATACCGACGAGAAAAACAGGAAGCCAAGAAAGCAGTGGAAGATATCAAGAAAGCTTCTTAGAGCCTATCCCAGTTACCTCTCCCCTTATAGGTCATGATTCTCTGAATGTGGTTATACTGAACCACAACGTCCCTAACACCATCTTTATCAACATCTCTTATTTCGACTGAATAATCTTTCTGCCAATACTGATCGCGCTGGCCTTCTTTCTCATGAAAATGATGTGGGCCAACGGTCATCTGCATCGTGGAAAGATCATTGTTATCAAAAGTGATCAGATAGATTCGGGCAGTTGATTCAAATTTTCTTCCAGCGGTTTTACCCTCATCCAAAAATAGAACAAGAAGCTTGGTGGTTTTTGAAATGTGAGAAAGCTTTGCTTTATAAATCGCACTTTCCCCACCCATGGCGAGTAACTTGGCATCGAAGATCTTTCTTTGACCAGAATCCTTAATCTCTATCCAGTCCACCCCATCTCTTTTTTGCGGCTGAATAACTTCCTCGATCCCATCATCATTTAGATCAACGCTGTAGCCTACGCCCTTAACGTTGAACTGGTGCTCCTGGACCTCTTTCATTTCCAATCCAAGACTTGGCAGCTCACCATTCAAAATTTGACGGTAATAACGCTCATCCTGAGCGAAGGCTCCCAAAGACATGAATAAAAGAACGAAAACCCCTAAATAATGCACCATGCGTTTATTGTAACTTAAAGGCGCGTTTGTTAATATGCCTTGATTCAAAGGGAAGGTTTTTACATGATCATTTCAATCGGTTTCGTTCGTTCGGCCAGTCAGGTGCTTATTAAAGAATTAGACTGGGCCCAAAATTCCATGGACTCCCGTCTGATTGATGTCACTGATCTTCCGGATTTTAATCTTCAGGCCCTCTTCATTGACGACAATGAGCACTTCAATTCAATGGTGAGTCTTTTAGAAAAAGAGAAAGCTTTCTACCCAATTCTGGACGCCAAAGACGAGTCTCTTGGATATAACGCCTTCGAAAATCTTCCTGCGCAAGCCTTTAAGGATTTATATCTTAAAGTGACTAACAGATGGACCATGCACCAAAACTTCAACTCACTGGAAAATATCTGGACGATCACTAATCACTTTCGTGATCTGTGGAAAAAAGATCGGCTTAGTTATTTTGAAGAAATGTTTTATTGGCTTAAGAGAAACATCGGAGCTGTAGATCTGACGATTATTTTTAATGATGTGATCAAGTCAGAGGAAAAAGACGAAAATAACGAAAAGAAAGAGCGCCCAAAACTCGTTCAATCGATGCTGACAGGAACCAAGAAGGGAAATTTCCATCAGGGTGGGACCAAAGAAAAAGAACTTATGCAGAACTACCTGGATAAGTTTCATGATATTTTTGAGATCACAGAATTTCATCCCAGCAAAGGTCAGTTCGTGGCCACGGCCCAAATTGAAAGAAGCCCGATGATTTTTATGGCCCGAGTACCTCAATTAAATCAATTACAAAGGTCTCTTCTGGCCGCTTTGTTTAACGGCCTTCAGGTCTAAGGCGAACCTTTTTTCAGTCCCCTTTATTTTTTGTTGATTAAGTCACAATCTCTTGCTAGTTTGCACTTATGAACATCCGTTTGACATACAAAACACTAGGTTTATCACTACTCTTATCTTCTTCCGCGTGGGGTCAATCGAGTACTTCGGTTATTGATCTCCCTAGTTTTAATCTCAATCGCCTCAGAAACTACCTCAGCGCTGATCTCTTCTATACTCATGACTTTGTTTCAAACACTGGTGGTGTAAAAGCCGGGCCACGAAACATTGGCGCGCTAGATATTTATATCGAATCAGATCTCAGTAAATATAGCGCCCTTCAGGGCGAATTTATGGCCCACTATATTCATATCAATCAAAACGACACCCGCGCCAGTATTGGTGACTCCCAAGGTGCATCTAATATAGACATGCCCTCACAGATTGATAGAGTTGTGGATCTTTGGTACCAGCAAAATTGGAATGATGAATTTAAGACCCTGATTGGTATTCATGACATCAGTACTGAATTTAATGTCACCGAGAGTTCTCTTTCATTTTTAAACTCTTCTTTCGGCACTTCGGCAGAGCTTTCTGCATCTGGGCTTTCAATTTACCCTATAACAACTGTTGGCGCCCGGGCCCAATATAGCTTTAATGAAGAGTTAAGTCTTAAGACTGGTCTTTATGATGCTAACATCGGGGACGAAAAAAATTATAGAAGCTTTCACTCCGATATCGGCAATCACACAGGCTTCATCCATATGTCAGAACTTGCTCACCAAAGAGAAGATCAGAAAGTCGCTATCGCGGAGTGGAATTTTACCAACACTCAGGAAAAACTTGGGTCCAATGGTAAGGCCACATCTTTTGGAACCTACGCACTTTATGAAAAAAAACTTGGGCATAACACTTGGGCGTTCGGTCGTTATGGCTGGGCCAATCCAGTAGTCAGTGGCATTCAATCCAACGTATCTATTGGGGTTATTTATCGGGGTATTTTACAGCGTAAAAAAACCAATGATGAAGCAGGAATAGGCTTGTCTCAAGTTCACTTCTCACGCCAACACTTAAAAAACGTGGCAATAGAGGAAGAGTCTTCAACAACACCTAAGGAAACGGCCTATGAAGCCTACTACCAATTCAAACCAATGAAGGAACTCTCACTTCGTCCGGATATTCAGTACATCTCACATCCATCCGGAATAAAAAACCTGAAAAATGTTTGGGCAGCTGGACTCAGAACGGTGGTTGAGATTTAATCTTATCGACTGCCAAAGCCTCGTAATGGTTCACCACCCAAAATATGAAAGTGAGTGTGAAAGACAGTCTGCCCCGCGTGAGGGCCCATATTAGTCACAATTCTAAAGCCAGTTTCATCCAATCCCTCCTTCTGAGTCACCAATCTAATCGCCGAAAAAATTTCCGCCAATTGCAGGGGTTCCGAAGCCACTAAATCATTCACATCTTTAGTGTGATCCTTGTGGATGAACAAATAATGGTGAGAGGCTGATGGATGAAGATCCTTAAATGCAAAGACTTTCTCATTTTCAAAAACTTTTGTAGAAGGAATTTTCCCCGCTGCTATTTTACAAAAAAGACAATCTGCTTGTTGCATTTCTTAGCCTTTAATCCTTTGAATTTTTCCACCGAGTTTAGTGAGTTTCTCATCAATTTTTTCATAACCGCGGTCAAGATGGTAGACGCGCTGGATTTCAGTTTGTCCGTGCGCAATCAAAGCACACAAGATCAATGCCGCCGAAGCCCGAAGATCGGTACACATGACTGGGGCGCCACTTAGGTGCTCAACCCCCTCAATTAGAGCGGAATTTCCTTTAAGGGAAATTTTTGATCCCATGCGAATCATCTCGGGAACGTGCATAAAACGGTTTTCAAAAATGGTCTCTGTTACAATTGAGTTTCCATCAACAATGCTCATAAGTGCCATCATTTGCGCCTGAACATCAGTCGGAAAACCGGGGAAAGGAAGAGTTTCAATGGTTGTGCCTTTCAGACGCTTTGATTTTTTGACTTGAACAAAATCACGGCCAATCTCGATGTTGGCCCCCATTTTCGTCAGCGTCTCAATTACAAATTTTAAATGATCGGGATTAAAACCAGTCACTTTAACCTCTCCTCCGCTCATGATCCCAGCAATGATGAAGGTAGCTGCTTCAATCCTGTCTCCGATCACGCGGTAGGGTTTAGGATTGGGCTTAAGCTCAGATTCTTTCATACCGTGAATGGTGATACGAGAAGTTCCCGCCCCTTCAATTTTCACTCCATGACTTATTAAGAAATGCGCCAGATCATCAATTTCAGGTTCCATAGCTGCGTTTTCGATAACAGTTGTACCTTCAGCAAGAACGGCCGCCATCATGATATTTTCAGTAGCCCCAACACTTGGAAAAGGAAAAGTGACTACCGCCCCTTTCAATTTATCGCATTTGGCTTTGATATAACCGTTTTCGATTTCAATTTGAGCACCCATTTTCTCAAGGCCAGTCAAATGAATATCAACCGGCCGGGCACCAATGGCGCATCCACCAGGAAGAGAAACTGAGGCCACACCGTATCTGGCCAAAAGAGGACCCAGGACCAAAACTGATGCTCGCATGGTTTTAACCAGCAAATAATCAGCGTGTTGATTTTCAAGTTTTGTGGCATCAACCACGACATCGCCGTCATTCTTGGTGACTTTAATTCCCATACTCTGAAGGAGTTTTAAAATCGTTCCTACATCCATTAGATCGGGAATCCCGACAAACTTCACAGGAAAAGGAAAAAGGATAGTTGCTGCCAGAATTGGGAGTGTTGCATTTTTTGCCGAAGATATTTCGACAGATCCGTTGAGTTGGCAAGGACCAGTAACTAAGAGTTTATCCATAAACCTTCCATGAATGATGATAAATTATTTTAGGGATATTTTCCGGGGATGTCTCTGAGGAATAAACTAATTTTTAAAACTTGCTCTGACGTAACGTTTCGTTCCTGTCAGGTCATTTAAGACTATGACATCTTTAAAACCCAGTCGCCCTAACATTTTCGCCTGTTCATCCAACTCAAGTTCGTGTCCTTCCATCATAAAGGTACCATTAAGGTGTGCACGGACTTCCTGAAAAAAGTCTTCAAACCAAAGAACATAATAATCATCAGGAAGATAAAGCGCCTGATGCGGTTCATGTTTATCAACAGAAACATGAACAAGGCTTTTGTGAGATGAAGCTTTAATGTAAGGGGGATTTGAAACGATGAGATCAAAAACACCTTCAACTTTGGTCAATCGATCTGACTTAACCAGAGTGATTTTATGCTTTAGCCTCAAACGATTGCAGTTTATTTGCGCCACTCTCAGGGCTTCGGGGGAGATATCCACTCCCACGCCATTTTTACCTACTCCAGCGTTCAGGAGGCTTAACACAATCACTCCACTTCCGGTCCCTACATCAAGTACCCGCTGGGCTTTGCCTTTAAACTCACCCACGAGTAAATCAACCATGTACTCGGTTTCTGGACGAGGAATTAAGACATGCTGATCAACATAGAATCTGTGGTGATAAAACTCAGAAAAACCCATGAGTGTTGCCATGGGGGTTCCTTTAAGAAATTGTTCTTCCAATTTCTGGCCGGCAATTTGGGAAAGAGAACACACAGCTTGATCTAGTCTTATGATGGGATTTTGAAGCCTGTATCTGATGATATCGAGAAGGTCGCGCAGAAAAATATCTAGGTTAAGGCCTGGATATAAATCCTGAAGGATAACTTCGTGATCCCGGTAAAAGGCTGACCACGAATCCCTCAGAGTTTTTATGTTTCTTCACCTTGAAGTAAGATCGCCTGGTTATGTGCAATTAGTGCATCAATAACCTCTTCAATATCGCCGTTCATGAAACTTGGAAGATTGTAGATGGTGTAATTGATTCGGTGATCGGAAATTCGTCCCTGAGGATAGTTATAAGTACGGATACGTTCAGAACGATCTCCCGTTCCTACTAATCCTTTACGCATTGACGCTTCTTTATTATGTGCCTCTTGAATACGTAGGTCGTAAATTTTAGCTTTTAAAATTTTGAAGGCCTTCTCTTTGTTTTTTAACTGAGAACGCTCATCTTGCATGGCGATTACAATACCTGTTGGATTGTGGGTTAATCGAACCGCTGAATCGGAGGTGTTAACCGACTGACCGCCTGATCCACCCGAGCGATAAACATCAATTCTGATTTCGTCCATATTAAGAACAACGTCTTCCACTTCATCTGCTTCAGGCATAACTGCCACAGTAATGGTTGAAGTGTGAACGCGACCCATTGATTCTGTATCAGGAACACGTTGAACCCGGTGTACACCTGATTCATATTTCATTTTTGAGTACACCTTATCGCCAGAAACACTCACGATAATCTCTTTAAGGCCTTGGTCACCTTGAGAAATTGAAACAACTTCTGATTTCCAACCTTTAGTCCCAAAAAAGTTTTTATACATGCGCCAGCAATCGGCTACGAAAATTGAAGCCTCATCTCCGCCAGCACCAGCACGCATCTCCAATAAGATGTTTCGGTCATCATTGGGATCTTTGGGTAAAAGAAGTAATTTTAATTCTTGTTCAACATTAGGAAGGCTCGCCTCAAGTTCTGAGAGCTCTTCCTTGGCCATCTCCCTCATCTCTTCATCTTTTTCATTATGAATGATGTCTTTATTGCCTGCGATATCTTGAACTAATTTTTTGTATTCTCTGAATTTAAAAACGATGGGCTCAATGTTCGAGCGCTCAGTATTGGTTTCTCTTAACTCTGTTGGACGATCATAGAGAGTAGGATCTCCCAGTCTTTCAGTTAAAATTTCATAGCGTCTTACAACTGCTTCAAGTTTATCGAACACGTTCGTTCCTTATGGAGTTACTCTAAGAATTGGGTCAAAGTCGAATTGGTAGATTCAATGTCATGAATATTACCGATATCAACTTCTTCCAGCTTCATGACGCGTGTTTTTGCGTCTTTAAGATTAAATTTTTCTTCCAGGTGAAGAACTGCCTTAATGCTTGAAAGGGCCACTTCCAACTGCTGATCATCTGGTTCTTTGGTTGTTAATTTCTGGAGCATCATTCCAGGAGCTGCCATCGCCTTGGCCCACCATTTATCCGAACATCTGCCAGATGCTTTAATTAGTTCATAACTAATCCCTGCAACTGGAAACATCAGGACGATTTTAAAAAGCACGGCTACCACGTGACGAAGTATAGGCGGCAGATTGGTCCCGACGGGAATGATCGTAAAAACAGCTGAAAAAAGTAGAATAGAAACCAAAATCAAAAAGAAAACAAAGCTCGTCCCACAACGCGGATGAAGGGTTGTAAACTTTCTTGCATTTTCCACTGTCAAATCCAACCCGGCCTCAAAGGTCGCAATCGATTTGTGTTCTGCCCCGTGGTATTGGAAAACACGGTAAACATCCTTCATAAAAGAAATGCCCCAGATATATCCAATAAAGATAAGTGCTTTGACTGCGCCATCAACGGCATGGAAGGCAAAACTATCAAGGGTCCAGTTCTGGCCTAAGAGATCCCCGATGCCAAAAGCAATGGCATGAGGAGCGAAAACGAATAATCCAATTCCGAAAGCAAAAGAGACCGCCATCGTTAAAAACGTAGCGATATCAACTTTTTCTTTTTTCTTTTGTGAAGCTTCAAATTCCTCAAGAGTTTTACCTTTTTTAAGGGCTTTCTCTTTTTCCTCTTCGGCCATGGCAATGTTGGCAGAATAGTTTAAAGAAACAATTCCATTGGCCATGGTTTCAACCAGCATCAAAACTCCACGAAGAAATGGCTTCTTCATAAAATTCAGTTTTTTGGTTATTCCATACCACTGGTCACGGCGTAAACGAATCGTGCCATCAGGCTTTCTGACAGCTACAACGAACGCGTTCGGAGAGCGCATCATGACCCCTTCAATCACGGCTTGGCCGCCGATTGAAGTGTATTGTTTAGCGAGAATGAGAGCGATTCTGTTAAGCGTTTTTTTCATTATGAGTTTAATTTATCCAAAAATGCTGCGTTAGTTTTAGTGTCCTTGATACGCTCAAGAATGAATTCCATTGAATCCATTGTGTTCATCGGGTTAAGCACACGACGAAGTACAAAGATCCTCTGAAGGTCTTTATCTTTAACCAAAAGGTCTTCCTTACGTGTTGAAGACTTGTTGATATCAAGACATGGGAAAATTCGTTTTTCCATGAGTTTACGATCAAGCTGAATTTCTGAGTTACCAGTACCTTTGAATTCTTCAAAGATAACTTCATCCATTCTTGAACCAGTATCGATTAGGGCAGTAGCGATAATTGTCAATGAACCACCGTTTTCAATGTTACGAGCGGCACCAAAGAAGCGCTTCGGTTTATGAAGAGCATTGGAATCCACACCACCCGAAAGGATCTTACCAGACGGTGGAACAACAGTGTTATAAGCACGAGCAAGACGAGTGATTGAATCCAGTAGGATCACAACGTTTTGTTTTGCTTCAACCAAACGTTTAGCTTTTTCAATTACCATTTCTGCGACTTGGACGTGACGAGTAGCAGGTTCATCAAATGTAGATGAAACGACTTCAGCACGAACGTTTCGTTTCATATCTGTAACTTCTTCCGGACGCTCATCAATGAGGAGAACGATCAGTTTTGTATCCGGGTGGTTATCAGAAATTGAGTTGGCGATATCCTGCATAAGCATGGTCTTACCAGCTTTAGGAGGGGCCACAATCAAACAACGCTGACCGAAACCTTGAGGAACAAACATATCAATCACTCGAGTTGAGTAATTGGTAGGTTTAGATTCAAGGTTGATTTTTTCTTCAGGGTAAAGCGGAGTCAAGTTATCGAAGAGAACTGTTGAACGATGTTGTTCAGGATCACGAAAGTTAATATGGTTTACTTTGAGAAGTGCGAAATAACGTTCACCCTCTTTAGGGGTACGAATCTGCCCTTCGATCGTGTCACCGGTACGAAGACCAAAGCGGCGGATCTGAGAAGGAGACACGTAGATATCATCGGCTCCAGGAAGATAGTTATAAGAAGGTGATCTTAAAAAACCAAAACCATCTGGAAGAATTTCAAGAACACCGTCACCAAAAATTTCTTCATTATCTTTTGAATGTTTAGTCAAAAGAGAAAAGATAATCTCATGTTTTTTAAGACCGGCAGCATTCTCAATTTCAGCGAGCTCAGCCATTTTGGTTAGTTCTTCGATGTTTTTTTCACGCAATCCGCTCAGATGCATTTGGACTCCACGGTAATGTTAATTAGATTTCTTGTTATTTCGATCATCATTTTTTGAATTTAGGGGAATTTATATAACGCGAATCAACTTGTTGAATTAAAACTATCTTATCTTGAAAGCCGAGGAAGTCAATTTTTTGTTTTAAATCCAGGGAATTATGCAACATATCAAATACTTATTGAATCGGAAGAATCTGATTCAATAAGTATTTAAATAATAATTATCTTAATCTATCAGCGCTTACTTTTTCCCAATGAGCATCAGCTTTCTTAATGTTTTCTTCAATTTTTGCAAGAAAGTTGTCACGAGCTTCGGCAGATGAGAAAAGGTAGCATTTGCCTTTGTAATCTACTTTGAATTTGTCATCGCCTTTAACTTCTAATTTTTTACATAATCCGTTAGCGCAAAGTCCACCATAGGCCACTGCCTCTTTTGCTTCAGATTTGCTGCAAGATTCTTCTTTGGCGCAAGAAGATTTATCAGTACATTTCTTCTTGTGTGAACAAGCACCGAGAGTAACCAAAAGAAATAAGCTCAATAGAATTTTCATCATTGTCTCCAGTATATAAAATAATCCGCTTATAATATTCCAATCGCCAGATAAGAGTAACAAATTTAATTACCCAAATTTGACAAAACCGTATCTTTTACGTAGTATTACGTCATGCGCAAGATTATTCACCTTGATATGGACGCCTTTTTTGCTGCCGTTGAGATGCGGGACAACCCTTCCCTTCGAAATGTCCCTATGGCGGTGGGTGGTTCCAAAGATCGCCGCGGAGTGCTCTGCACTTCCAATTACGAAGCCAGGAAATTTGGCGTCCGTGCGGCCATGCCCACCGCCCATGCACTTAAACTCTGCCCCCAACTGGTGCTTGTGAAGCCCAATTTTCATAAATACTCTGAGGCTTCAGAAAAAGTATTTGAAATTTTCCATGAATTTACCGATTTCGTGGAACCTATGTCGCTGGATGAGGCCTACCTCGATGTCTCAAACTCCACCGACTTCAAAGGCTCTGCGACCTTGATCGCTCAGGAAATAAGAAAACAAATTTTTGAGCGCACGCACCTGACCGCATCTGCTGGCATTGCCCCTAATAAGCTTCTCGCCAAACTGGCCAGTGATATCAATAAACCGAATGGTTTATTCACAGTGAGCCCCAATCTCGTTGATGGATTCATTGAGAAAATGCCCATCGAAAGAATTTGGGGTATAGGAAAAGTCACTGCTAAAAGAATGAATGAAATGGGAATCAAAACCTGCAAGGACATGCAAGGTTACCCTCGCTCGGAATTGATTCACCACTTTGGAAAATTCGGGGACATGCTTTTTGACTTCTGTCGGGGAATTGATGAGCGAGAAGTTGAAACAGAGTATGAAAGAAAATCTTTAGGAACTGAAGAAACTTTTAGTAGTGACATCAAAAATTTTGATGAAATGAAAGAACACGTCTCCAGAATGTTTCAAGAGGTCAAAGAAGCTCTGGAAGATTACCAGGATAAAACAGTCAAAAACCTGCATGTTAAAATTAAATACTTTGATTTTAAACAAACTACCATTGAGCGCCAGCTTCCTCTGACTAAAGAGAGTTTTTTACTGCTTTTGGAAGAACGATGGTGTCAGGATCCTCGCCCCATTCGGCTTTTAGGAGTGGGTGTAAAGTTTGTGGATTCCAAGATTCCCTCCCTCATTCAACTTCCGCTTTTGACTTAAAGGTCCTGATTCAGTACAAATAACTTAATGAATGAGTTTCATCTTCCCGTCGAGCACGCTCTCAATCTAAAAACGATCCTGGCAATGGATTTTGGCCAAAAATTTATTGGTGTCTCCACTTATTGTGTGAACCGGGATCCTTACCCGACTCCTTACGGGCGCATCGCCAACAAAAGCAACGAAGCGGTCATTAAAGAACTCAAAATCATTCTTGATAATGAGTGTGTGGATATCGTGGTTATTGGACTCCCGTACTTGGTTGATGGAAAAAAAACCACTTCAACTGAGCGGGCCCAGAATTTTGTGAACATGATACGCGAGCAAATTAGTCAGCCGGTTGAAGAACAGGATGAAACTTTATCCACCTTTGAGGCCGAATCCCGAATGAAAAGCTCCCCTCAGTATAATTTCCAAGTAGATTTGTCGCAAATAGATGCCGTTTCCGCCTGTGTAATTTTAGAAGATTTTATTCGGCGCAAGAAAGCCACTCCTCATTTATAATAGTGTCATGTTAAAAAAACTTTTTATTGCTGTCCTAGTCGCAGGTCTCCTTGGCCTCATAACCGTTGGCTCTTACGTGGGGTATTTTTATACCCGCACCTATGATGGTGAGAACGTGAATTTTGTGGTTGAAAACGGTGATGCCTTTGGAAGAATCAATCAGCGATTATTTATCCAGGGTTTAATTTCCAACAAACGACTTTTCCATTATCTGGCAAAATCTAAACAGGTAATGACAAAATTTCGCGCAGGAAGTTACACCATCAATCGTGGCTCAAACATGGCGACGGTATTAGATACACTTGTTTATGGTCAGCCCAACCTCACCAGCATAACGATTCCGGAAGGAAAAAATATGTATGAAGTGGCAAAACTATTGGCCTCCTCGGGAATTACCAATGAGAGTGATTTTTTAGCTATCATTCAGCATCCCGATTTTATTTCTCAACTCAATATTTCGGCCTCTACTTTGGAAGGATATCTGTATCCAGAAACCTATCGTTTCGCGCCAAATACCCCGGCCAAGATTGTTGCCAAAACCATGATCGATCTGTTTAACCGCAAAACTGGCGCACTGGATTTTAATCATCCATTCCTAAATAAACATCAAGTCATCATTTTGGCCTCGGTAGTTGAAAAAGAGACTGGGGCCAAGATTGAAAGACCCGCGATCGCTGGTGTTTTCACCAATCGTCTAAAGAAAAGAATGCGACTTGAATCCGATCCAACAACAATCTACGGAATCTGGAAACGCTATACGGGGAATATCAAAAAAGCAGATCTGCTTGAAATGACCCCTTATAATACCTACAAAATACCGGCCCTTCCTCAGGGTCCAATTTCAAACCCAAGTCTGGAGGCGATCCAGGCAGTTCTGAATCCCGATAATCATGAGTATCTCTTTTTTGTCAGTAAGAACGATGGCACTCATGTGTTCACGAAGAATTATCAGGATCATCTTCAAGCAGTGGATGATTTTCAGCGCAAGACCAGTGCTAGGCAGGGAAAAAGCTGGCGAAACCTAAAGCAGTAAATCACACTTCTCTGTCACATTGACAAAAGTTCGTGTCGGGCCGTCTTCTTCCCAGATGTAGACATTGGCCTGTCTTGGGCGGTTTGGGTCTTTGGGATCTTTATATCTCAAAATGCTGGGTTTAAACTGGATAGATGTTGGGATGGTATCTTTGCCTGTTTCCAAAGCGAAAATTTTCCCGGATTCATCCATCGCTTTCTTAAGCATCTTGTTTTTTGGCAATTCGTAGTTAAGTGTTAGTGGTTTGTTGCCGCTAAACTCCCCAATCCATTTTGAAACGTCCTTAAAGCACTTTGGAACAAAAGTTAAACTATAAGCATCGGTTGTCGGGATAAGCTCCACCACCATTTTTAAATAACGATTTTTTTCGTTTAACGACTTCTCAATATTCTGGATGGATGATTTAAAAATATTTTCTTCGTTCTTCATCTCAATTTGGGCACGAACATAGATATTAATATCTAGTTGTTTATTACACTCGTTTTCATTCAGGACCTCTTCATCAGGATAAATAGGCGCACACGCGTAATTAGAAACATGCATAAGATGCTTGAGGTCCCTTACAAGTATGCCCATGGTGAGAACTTTATCAATCTCTGTTTGGGCCACAGGTCTAGAGACTATTCCTCTCACTTTACCGCGGTAATCAAAAATAGGAGAACCGCTATTGCCTTCACTGTACTCACAGCCCGACATAGTCATGACGGGTGAAGATTGATTGATGGCCATTGGATTGAAATATGAATTGTGTACTGACTGACAAACCTCAGACTTACGAATGATGCCCTGATGACCATCAGTCAACTGATCAACACTCCAGATATAAAACTTATCTAAGTCGTCCATACCGCCGCGGTTAGGAGTGACGATTTTGCGATCCTTAAGACTCTTCGCAAGCTGAAGGTAAGCCACGTCACTTCGCCAAAGAAAAGGTTCTTTAGCGTTTAATTGAGAGACTTCCAGGACTTCTTTGCAGCCAACTCTTAACGGCTTTTCAGTGTTCTTGGTAAAAAAATAGAAAAAAACATCTTTATCACAAGTCGTCCCATTAAATCGCAAACGATCCGACAAACAACTGCTGGCAGTGACAACCACATCGTCTTTAGTCAAAAACCCCGTGCAAAATTTCAGCTTGTCTTTATGAACAACGGCGATTTTAGTAATGTAGCCTGGACACGACCGATCTGATCCGCCACAGAAAACTTCCTGCTTGGACAGATCTGCTTCAAGGTCGTTCGTAATCGGGGGAGTATATCTTGGGGTTAGTGGCTTCTCTTCTTCAGCTTTTTTACCACAGCCCATTGTGAACACAACGATGGACGCAATCACCATGCAAAAATAAGGACAGAGCTTCTGACTCTTAATAATCAGCTCCTGACTTCCGTATATGAACCAGGGGCTTACTTTCTTCATTCATGATGTGTGATGCTTTAACTTCAGCAAAGATCACTTCGTGGTCCCCGGGTTTTTGGGAACTGGTCATGACACATTCAATAGAGGCTTTGGCCTGATCTAGAATGACACCGTTAAACTCGCCAGCATGATGAGGGATTTCGCTGAAAGGATTCTGAGAAGGATCGTATCCTTTCCAGAAGTGCTTTAAATAAGATTTATCGTGGTCGCCGATGATATTGATGGCAAATGGCTTTCCGGCCTTAATGAGGTCGTAAGCAGGACGACCAGGCTTAATCGCCAGGGCCACAATCATTGGATTAAATGAAATCTGTTGAACCCAGCTGGCGAGGTAACCATCTTTGGCACCGGTCTCAGGGTCACTAACGGCTACTATGAACAGGCCAGAAGGAATAAGTCCAACAGCTACAGCCTTATCGCTACGCAACATAAATCCTCGATTTCTCTAGGGTCATATTTTACCTTAACGAGGTGCGAGCATATTTGTCAAATTCCGACCTTAAGATTGCCTTAAAACGAGCATCTTTTTCAATTTCTGGTCAAATTTTGCCGATAAGTACCATCACTTGAGTCGAACTGCCTGAGACACTAAAATGTAGGGAGTAGTGAACGACTTTAGAAGTTGTTTGTACCTACGAGGAGGATTCTGTGGATAAGAAGAAATTAGAACATTTTAAGGGCCTGCTACTAAAGCACCGTCAGCAAATCCTTAACGTTGGACTACTTAATAAATCAGAAGACTTACACGTCTCAGAGGATGATCTATCCGATGAAACGGATCTAGCCTCTTCCCTTATTCAGCAGCAAATTACCTGCACTATAAGAGATAGAGAATATTTAAAACTTCGCCGAATCGACGCCGCTCTTGATCGTTGTGCTGAAGGCACTTACGGCCACTGTGAAGACTGTGAAGAAGAAATCGGTATGAAGCGACTTGAAAACCAGCCTTGGTCTGAACTCTGCATTCAGCATGCTGAAGAAAAAGAAAAAGAAGAGTCTCAAATTTACCGTCAGGCTTAATCTATCTATCCGAATTTTCTAATTAAAGCCTCCCCTCGGGAGGCTTTTTTTTTGCCACCGTCTAAAGTTTAAACACTTCTTTGAGTTTCATACAGTTCCGCCGCCGAAACCCTAGCTATCCCTCTGAAACCCGGTACCAGTATTTGGCAAGCACCTTGCTTTACTAATTACACGGAAGCCTAAAATCCTTCCCAACCTGTGATAGAGGATAGTTAATGAAAACAGCGGTAAAATCTCTTCTAAGCCTGGCCCTGACAATCAACCTAACGATTGGTACAGCTTTCGCTGCAGAGGCTCCGCTTGCTTACAACGCTGAACTTCTTATTTCACGTTATGCTTCTTGGGGTATTGATCCTGATAAACACCTGGCTTCTATCAATCTTAAAGAGTCTTGGACTAAATTTAAAAAGAACAAAGAAATCATCGTAGCTGTAGTTGATACTGGTATTCAAGGTGATCACGCTTTTCTTGCAAACAACATCTACGTTGTTGGCGGGAAAAAATCTGATTCAAATTTTGGTGTAGATTTCTCTGGTGAGAAAGTAACAAATTCTCCATCTGATCAGCACGGTCACGGAACTCACGTTGCCGGTATCGTTAAATCAATCTTCCCTGACGTTAAAATCCTTGCTCTTAAATATTACAATCCGAAAGCTTCTGGTCAGGCGAACTTAGATGCAACAATCAAAGCTCTTCAGTACGCTGTTGATAACAACGTTGATGTAATTAACTACTCAGGTGGCGGTCCAGAAGCTTCGGTTGAAGAGCTTCGCGTACTAAAAGCTGCTGAGAAAAAAGGTATCCTGGTTATCGCAGCTGCAGGTAACGAGCGCTCTAACATTGACGACAAGCGCCACGCTTACTACCCAGCTTCTTACGGTCTTTCAAATATCATTACTGTTGGTGCTCACGATGATGGTCTTAACATCATCCCTTCTTCTAACTATGGTAAAAACACTGTTGATATCGCAGCTCCTGGTCACCGCATTCGTTCAGCAATCCCACAAAATGGTGCTGGATACATGACTGGTACTTCGCAAGCAACTGCTTTCGTAACTGGTGTTGCAGCGATGATTAAATCAAAATACCCTTCAATGAAATATGATCAGATTAAAAACCTCATTTTGAGCTCATCTCTTAAAGTTAAAAACTTTGAAGGTAAAATTCTGGGTGCTGGAAAATTAGATGCTGCTCGCGCTCTTGAGTTGGCAGACGCTGCAAATGAAAAACTACTCGCTCCTGCGACTAGAACTGTAGCAAACAAATAATTAATATCCTACAATGAGGGAATGAAAAAACTCTCCCTCGATTTCCTGATTACTCTCCTTGCCGGTGGAATCTACGCTCTGGCCTATCCATCATTTTTGGGAAATGGCTGGCTCCCCTTAATCTTCATTGCTCTCCCTCTTTTTATCTGGAAACTTGAAGAGGCCAATTTCAAATCGAGCCTTGTTGTCATTTTAGGTTTCAATCTTGGATTAGATCTTGTTGGTTACTACTGGATCCCTCACACACTCAGAGAGTTTGGACAGTTACCTTTCGCTGTCTCGGTTCTCTTAGGTTCAGCTTTTTGCCTCATCCTTCAGCCGCATTGGTGGGTTTATTCTGTCTGGAAAAAATTTCGGCCAGCTGGCAATTGGGATGATGAGAATAGAATTATCCTTACCGCCTTGATCATGACTCTCCTTGAGCGATTTGTTAACCAGCAGTTTCCATCGTTCGCAGGAAGTCCATGGCTCCACCTCGCTCCCTATTTAGGACTTGCTCCCTTTTTCGGAGTCGCCCTTTTTAGTTTCATGACATACTGGATGTCTCTCGAAGTGGTGGCCCAAATCAGAGCGAAACATCTGCGGCCACAAATGTGGATTGGGATGGCCTTATTTGTTATCTTAAATGCCTCACTCCCCTTAAAAAATCCTTCAACAGGACTGAATCTTCCCGTCAGAATTGTTCAGGCCAATATCGGCAACTTTTTGAAAGTCTCTTCAGAGCGTGGAGATTTTAATTCTTTTGAGAGCATCTCCAATACATACGAAAAAATATCAAAAAACGATAATGGTTTCATACCCCATTTGATCATCTGGCCAGAGACCGCATTTCCGGACACATTTTACGGTTCAGAGAGTCAGGTGAAAGAAATTTTTCAAAACATCACAAGAGAAACAGGAAGTGAAATTTTGATTGGCGGGTACGATCAGGATTTAACGAAGTCACCAATGGATATGGTTGAATCCATTTTTAACGCCTCTCTTCTCATCAGTGAAAACAAAGTAAAATCCATTTATCATAAAAATATTCTTATCCCTTTCGGGGAGACGCTCCCGTTTGGCCCATTCAACCGCAATGTTGTTTCGATTGTCCCCGCGATCTCTCTTTTTGCTCGAGGTAGCGGGACTCCAATCATGGAAACCAGGGCGGGATTCAGATTTGTCACTCCCATCTGCTATGAACTGTTAGAGTCAAATTATATGCGCGGTCTTCTCAATCAATGGGGCGGAAACCATTTTATTGTGAATCATACCAACGACTCCTGGTACGGGGACACCGCTGAACCTCTTCAACACTTATTTCTTTCTAAGTGGCGCGCCCTTGAATTTCAACTGCCGATTATCAGAAGTACCAATACGGGAATTTCGTCAGTCATTTATCCCGATGGAAGTGAATCACGAAGACTTGGAATTAATGAAACCGGCGGGCTAGATATTTCTGTGCCGCTTAGTAAGCCAAAAAGTACTGTGTATCAGGAATACGGAATTTTTCCTTTGCTATTATTAGTTGGACTGATTTATCTCGTTACCTGGTTGAAAAGGATTCAGTGAATCCCGCGGCTACTGAGAAACGCGGGGTACTTGAGGGGCTTCACGTCCTGAATGGTTCGATGGGTGGAGAGGATGTAATGGGCTGCCGATGAGGAAGAAATAATCTTCTTCTGCCGACGAGAATAAACATATAATCCATTCATTTCACCCGAGATTAACAACTGATCATCATCTAGTGCCGTCACTCCTCCAGCAAACCGCGAATGAAACATCTCACGAGGCTTGGAGGTAAATTCAAAAACCATCTTCTTCTTCGCAAAATCCAATTCATCAATTGTTGAATATGCATTCTCGGAGTCCGAATCCCCAGAGTTATTATTAAAGTAAAGCAAGTGGCCATTATTAAGAACTTGAAGGTCATGGACTGAATGATTATGACTATACTCATTGAGTTTTATCACGTGTTTCACTGTTTTCAGATCGGCCGAGAGAACAAAACCTCCCGCCACCAGTGAATTGATAATGATATCACCTGCACTGAAAAATTTTTCTGCACCGGATTTCAAAGTAGGGATTTCATAAATACTGTTAAAGTGGCTCATCTCATTTTTAAGATTGGCTTCCTTATCCTGGACCCAGCGAGGGGCATGCCAGCCAATCCAGGGGATCTTGGCCTGAGCAAAAACTTCAACAGCAGTCTGCTCATAGAGAATCTTTCCTAACAGACTGATCACATAAAATTTATCCGCACGGTACTTCACACCTTCTTTTACAAGAACGGTCGACCCTAAGGCCAAAATTCTTTGACCGTCTGGCGACACCTTTAACTGATGGTGAAATCCTCCAGGAATTTCCCACTTGATTTGATTCTCTTTGGTGAAAAATTTTAATGACTGGTAGTCAGCTGAGATGAAGCTACCATCGGCCAAAAAATGACAGAAGTTCCCAGGGTACTGGCCCAGTGTTCTGCCTTGCCATTCAAAAATGCGGCATCCCTCAACAAACTTCAACGATTTTACATCGGCCTGAAGCGCGAGGCATACAAACAGACCTAAAAAGGCCAGAGATCTGATTATAAGCACAATGACCTTTCGTTAACTGCCTTCAGTTTATCCGCCAAATTAATTTTGATCTCGCGGACAGCTCCAAGCTCTGGACAATAAATCATGATGACATGAAATCGCTCCCCAGAGCAGACCCCAGGCTGAAGGGATTGATCTAAATACAGGATCGAAATAGATAATGGATGACCTTCAAATTCATGAATTTCACCTATGACATTTTCTCTCAAACACTCTTCAGACCATTTATTCTTATTGTAGTACGGATCCCGAGACTGACGGAAAAGTTCACTTAAATAGCGCAGTTGATTCTGTATAATATGCCGGGCGTCTGAAGCTGAACTGACCTTAATATCACGTTTTGTTGCTTGTGAGAGATCAACCGATTGTGACGATCGATGAGAGCAGCCGGCAAGACAGACTAATAAAAATGCCAGAACTCTGTTCATGTGCTGCGCGAAGAGTGAAACCCGGCCTTAAATAAATCATGGAGTCTCAGTACTCCCTCAAACTTTCCATTCTCTACTATCGGAAGAACGTTGAGCGGGCGATCAGTATCTTCCATCACCTTCAGAGCATCAAAGGCCAGAATCGAAGGTAATAACGTCGTTGGATTGGCATTCATAAATTCGCTGATTGGTCTTTGAATGGCATCTACTCTTTTGGCGAAAGCGCGACGAATGTCACCTTCAACTAAAATGCCTTTCATCAATCCTCCACTCACAACGGCACACATCCCAACTGGTTTTTGTGTCATCGCCATGATGGCGTCTTGAAGAGTAGCCTTTTCATCTACTTGCGGACATTCACTAGCGGCAATCATCAAACGATTTACAGTCAGTGTGAGTGACTTCCCAAGAAGACCTGCCGGATGGTTCACGGCAAATTTCTCTTTTGATACACCGAGAACGTTCTCATAGAGAACGGCCATCGCATCACCAAGAGCAAGGGCAACGGTTGTACTTGTTGTAGGGGCCAGGTCATTGATACAGGCTTCTTTTTCAACAGAGGCATCTAGAACTACGCCAGATTTATCAGCAATGGGAGATTGAACTTTACCCACGAGGGCAATAATTCTTTCTTTTGGAATGGGAAGATAGGGCACAAGATTTAAAATTTCTTCGGTGGTGCCGGATTTTGAAATCAAGAGAATGGCGTCAGATTTTGAAACTCTTCCGAGGTCACCATGCATGGCCTCTGTTGGGTGAAGGAAGAAAGAGGGCAAACCCAATGACGAAAAGGTCGCAGCTATTTTGGTGCCGATATGCCCGGACTTGCCGACCCCACACACCACCAGGCTTCCACCTGTTGCTGCCAGCATTTCAAACAAAGAAACCAGCTGATCGGCCGTCTTTTCGTTAAAATTCTGGGCCGCACGCTCTAATGCCTTGGCTTCAGAGACTAATACCTGGGTAAAGAGATTTTTATGGTTCATGTTCTTTCCAAATGATTTCTTTTTATCTAATTCATTGATATCATAAAAGACATGAGATTTTATCTATTAATCCTTCTTTTGCCCCTATTAAATGGGTGTGCGAACTACGAAAAGTTCCGTCAGGTCACTGAAGAGCTCGAAATTCCAAGTAAAATCTATCGCGCAGACTACAACCAGACGTGGCAAGCGGTCATTCAGGTCATGCGTAAATTCGATATCGCACAACAGAATCAGGAAGCTGGTTTTATCAAAACTCGCTGGATGGACAATACTCTGGAAGTGAACTTCACTGATTCCTTCGGCTCGTCTGATGCGGTCAAAGCAGCCAAATATAAACTGATCGTGAACGTGGTTCGCGGCTTCAGGGCCTCACGTGAGGTCACCAAAGTGACTATTTATAAACGTCAGCTGATGGAACAAGATTTTCTACAGGGCTGGAAAGAAGTTTCAACTGACGGAATTATTGAAAAGACTCTGCTCTACAGAATCGAGCGACTGATTGCTACGGATAACAAACTCAAAGAGATTGATAAGGCCCGGGAAAAAGAGCAGCTTGAAAGCTCAGGGCTCTAGATCTTCTTCATCACCACAGAATTCATATTAACTTTAGACCAGAACTGTCTTCTTGCCTGTATGGATGAATTAGGAGAATTTTTTCCAGTTATTTTCTCCAGAGAATAATCCAAATCTTCAATCAAGTCCTGATATTTTGGTTTTTGAATTAACTTGGCGAGTGGAGATTTAGCTTTTTCAAATTTAACGTCACCAATGGTGCGAATAATCGATCTCACAATGGATGTTCTTTTGCGATTTCCCACGTCACCACTGTAGTTGGATTTGTCATACATCATGTTCCAAACCTGAGGGGCCATGGCAGAGATGTTCATTTTAGCAATATTATCCAAGGCCTGTACGCGAACAATAAGAGATGAATCTTTTAAGGCTTTGGCATAAACAGAATGATAAGTGTCTTGTTTTAAACCTAACAGCGCCTTGAGAGAAGCGACTCTCATCATCCAGTGGGGATGATCAATAAATTTAGCAATGAATGGTGCTGACTTTTTCCCCATCACCTGACCCAAAAGCATCGTTGCGTGCCAGCGGTTTTGTTCCGGATATTTGCTTTCTTTCATCACTTTTATCAAAACGGGAACTGCTTTCTGACGGTGTTTGAACGTGTGGCGCTTAATCATCGCCGCCAATCCAGGAGTTCTGGCATCCATCGTAAACATATTTTCAAGACGCTCGAGCGTGACGACGTCTTCTTTGACGACCGGATTTTTGAGGAGCTGAATTGACTTGTCCTGATTAGTTGCCAGAGCACTAAACGAGAGCAATCCACTTAGACAAATAACCGCCGTCAATTTCATGATTACCCCAGCATTTTTTCGAATTCGGACAATAAATCTTCAGGTGTTTTTTCAGATTTTGATTTGTTTTCGTCTGCCGGAGCCTCTTCAATAGACTCTTCAGGGGCAGCTGATAAAAACTCTTCTAAAACCGCATTATCAGCGCTGGCAGGTTCAGATTGTCCGAGATCCTCGAAAAGATCACTGACTTCCGCCTGATCAAGAATTGAATTTGAAACTTCTTCTTTAACCTCTGGTTCAGGTAATTTATGGCCTTGGGCTGCAAGAGATTTTTTGAGTTGTTCATTCTCTTGCTGAAGACGTTTTAAATTAGCGAGATCATCAGCGATGACTTCAAATTCTCTTAGACGGTCACGGAGATCATCTCTCTCTTTTGTAACCATTCCGATTTCAGCTTTTAAAGCAGCATCACCACCGCCACTGGTGCGGTTCTGGGCCAACAGAGCTTCAAGTTCTTTTATTTTTGCTTGAGCGGTCCCGAGACTTCCCTGTGATACATCCAACTTAGATTCAATTTCCCGGTGAGATGTCTGAAGCGATAGCAGCTGACTTTCCAGAGCTGCAATGTGTGCTTTCTTTTGATTTAATTCTTCCAAGAGTGCAGTTGAAGGCGCTCCACTCATGGCAAGTCCGTCTCCACCCATAAGTTGCTGTAGAGGAATCACTGATGGAACACCACCCACATCCATCCCGCCGCCACGAAACAATTGTGACTTCAAAGAAGTTGAATTCTGGATGATTGAATCAAGATAACTTTTAACAATATTGGCCGGAATAGCGTGTTTTAAGTTGTGATATTTTCTACGATTGGAAAACCATAACCACAAAAATATTGTTGAAACGATAACCAGAAAACCAAATTGGATAACCAGGATTTCAGGTCCAAATTTATCCATATAATTTATTGCCGATTCGAACACAACCCCTCCGTGGATTATGAGTTCATCAAACACTTTTGTGTTATAGGATTATTATCTAACCCATAGGAATTCTTGTCAAAGTAATCTCTCAGCGGTTGAGAACGGACAATAGTTCCTTGTACAGAGTTGGATGGGCAGTCAGAACGGATGATCCAAACGGATGGTAATCCTCACCATCAATACTGGATATTTTTACTCCAGCTTCTTTACAGATGAGTCCCGCCGCGGCCATGTCCCACGGCTGAAGGCGATGTTCCCAATAAGCGTCCAGCATGCCAGCAGCAACATAACTCATTTCCAGGGCCGCACTTCCAAATCGGCGCATGGCCCGGACTTCCGGAAAGCGCTTAAGCAGATCCTTCTCCACGCGCTTGCTGGTTAAATTAGCCGACAAGAGCGCTTCACTAAAAGGCTTCTTCGCCTTGCCTGCTTCGAGCCTGACCTTCACTTCCCGCTGGCCGACCATGCGGTACAAATAGGCACCTTTGCCCTTGATGGCATAGAACAATTCGCAGTTAACAGGATTGTAAACAACACCCACCAACGTATCATTGCCTCGGTTCAAGGCCAGACTGACGCAAAAAAATGGAACTTTATTATAGAAATTGTTGGTTCCATCGAGGGGATCAATCAGCCACAAATACTGATCAGCCTTGGCCCCTTCCATCTTGAGTTCTCTGGCAAAGGCATCCTCTTCAGACAAAATGCCATGATCCGGATAATGTTCACGAATTTTTTTGATGACGTAGGCTTCAGAGAGAAGATCGGCTTCTGTCGCCAGACCATGCTTGCCCTTATCTAAAACTTTCAGCGGCTCGCTATAAGATCGAACCAAATGATCATTGAGAATATTTCCGCAATCAAAAGCCCACTCGATCATTTGATCAAGGACTTTAGTCGTTTGAATCGTCTTGGCCGCAGCCTTGGTTTTTTTCATGAATAATTTGCTCTAGTGCTTCAGCCTCTTCCAAAGTTAACTTCTCTACGGGAACAGTATAGGACTCATTCAGCCATTGTCCAAGGTCTATTAGGCGACACTTCTCATTGCAAAAGGGCCTAAAGTCAGAGCTGTAATAATTGAACTGTTTTTTGCAGCGGGGACAGGCCACCATGAGTGTTTTCATGTCATAACTCTTTTTCTCATTGCTTCAAAATTTGTTAAGAAATTATGCTCATATTTAATTTCATATTCATCAATTTTGTCGATCAAAAACGGCCCTCTTACAGAATTAGTTCCAAAAACAGCATCGGCCTTAAATAACTGCTCTACTGTAGTTTCTGACTCAACAAAATCATCAAAAAAATCTTGCGACTCCCTGATGACTTTTTGTCTCATGATCCCTTCCAACACATTTGGTCCGGTAGGAGCTGTATAAAGTTTTTTATGTCGAACTACGAAAATATTGGCGACAGAAGATTCCAAAACAGTATCCCGCTGACTTAGAAACAAAACATCATCATCGCCTGATTGCATGCTCATTTTTTGGGCAAGAATAGTTTCCAGATAGCTGCCAGCCTTCAAAAAACTGGGCCACCAATGAGGCCGAACGGGTGTCGCGCAGGTTCGTAATTTGAGCATTTTCCCCTCAGTTCGGGTGGAGTCATAATGCGAAGTAGAAAGTGAGATTTTTAGGTCATTGACCGAAATGATACCCGTTCTTACCAGGCCCCTTGCCTGCTCGCGGTAGATGGTAAGCCTGATGACTCGGTCACCATTTTCACCCGCACACCTTTCAAGCAAACGATTTTTCAGGATAAGAACCCAATCATCGCCCTCAGCAAAAGGACCATAGACAAAATCCACGCTCTTTTTAAGGCGCTCAAAGTGTGAACTCCAGTCACATAAATGGCCATTCACCATTCTCATCGTAGTGAAAACAGATTCACCATACATGAATGCACGATTGATGATTTCGGACATTTTTGACCCCTTAAAACTTGGCTTGTCTTTTAGGATCATGATAGCTTTGTTGGGGAGTTTCCAACTAGTACTTTTTATGATGCGACTAACAATCATTGGCTTTGGAAATCAGGCAAAAGCCTGGTCTCAAAACCTCAAAGATTCAGACTTTCCTTTTCGCGTGGCCTTGCAGCCGGGCTCTGCTTCTTTTGATAAAGTCATTGAACTCGGAATGGAAACTGTCGAAATCGGAAGCAAAGAGTTTTTTGAAGATCAAGCCTATGTGCTGCTAACTCCTGACCATACTCACCACACTTTTATGACTGATTATGGCCAGATTTTCCAAGCGGGAACTTTGATTATTTATAATCATGGTTTTTCTCTTACTAAAAATAAATTTCAAGAACATTACCCACATCTCAAGCACGTCCTTTTTGCGGTCAAGGCAATAGGTTCAGAAATCCGCCAACAATATTTGAGCAAAGGTAAATTTGGCGCCGTGTTTTCGCTTGAGTTCGTTGCCGGTGAAACGAGTCACACCGAGAAATGGCTGAGAACGATGGCAACGGCTTTAGGGGTAAACCTTGGCATGTTCAAAACAACTTTTGAGCACGAAACTCAAGCTGATCTCTATTCTGAGCAGGGTCTACTTTGTTCAGTCATCCCCTATACCGCCGGAGAAATGTTCAGACATTTGGTAGAAAGCGGCATTGAACCAGAACTTGCTTACCTGGAAGTCTGGCATGAAATGAAACTGATCGCGATTGCCATGGTTGATAAGGGGCCAGAAGGTTTTTTTGACCTCATTAGCCCCAATGCCTTAGTTGGCTCGGAAAAAGGCTTTGAGAGGCTCATTACCCCCGAATACAAATCCAACCTAAGAAGTTTACTGACAGAAATTCAAAACAATAAATTCAATGAAGAGCTTGAAAACGCTAATGTTGAAGAGCTTAGAAAAACTATCCGCTCCCGGTGGGCAGATTCTCCTTTGATGAAAACTTTTAAAGCCATGAACTCAAAAGAATAATTATGAAAAAACTCAACTTACGCGATATCCGAAAATCAAAACAAAAAAATCTTCACGTTTTAACCTGTTATGATTTTCAAACAGCAACGCTACTCAATCAAACCGAACTTGATATGATTCTGGTTGGAGATAGTCTCGGGAACGTGATGCTCGGTTATGAAACGACCATCGAAGTCAGTCTGACCGAGATGGAAATTTTTGCAGGGGCGGTGAGACGAGGTGCTCCTGATAAGTTTCTTATTGTAGATATGCCTTTTGGCAGTTATTCGACTATTCCTCAGGGGATCCATTGCGCCACTAAACTGTTTCAAAAGACCCGCGCTGAAGCCCTGAAACTTGAGGGAGCTTTTCCTTATCAATTAAAACTGATCGAAAGACTAACTCAGACCGGAATTCCAGTGATGGGACACATTGGTCTGACCCCTCAATCAGTTCATCAACTTGGTGGATATTTTACTCACGGAAAAAATGAAAGTTCGGCCGAACGCTTGATGAAAGAAGCCAAAGCCTTGGAATCTGCAGGAGTTTTTTCTGTGGTGCTTGAAATGGTAGATGAAAACGTCGCAACAGAAATTTCCAAGTCACTTTCAATTCCAACCATTGGAATTGGTTCTGGTAAAAAAACGGATGGCCAGGTTTTAGTTATTAATGATCTGCTTAAACTCGGGCCAAACATGCCGCCCAAATTTTGTACTCCCGTTGCAGATTTATTCGAGACAAAAAAAGAACTTATCAACCAATACCTGGTAGATCAGAGGAAGTAATGCAAGGTCTGATCACTATTGATTTTGGTAATACCAACCCTCACGCGGGGTTATTTCAAAAACATCAAAACGAGTGGAATCTCATCAAGGTTTGTCCTTGGGGTGAGCTGCAGTTGTACTTAAAACAGCTTGAGATGACACCGAACAATTCCAGCATGGTGTTAGCCGAGGTAAAAGCACGTGAGGATGAATTAGCAATTCTGCAGAATCAAGGTTTTCTCATCACTCGAGTTAAAGACTACTGGCGCGGAACTAAGTTTGCTGGCATGCCAGTGAATTACGCCAAGACTCTTGGGGAAGATCGCCTGATCCAGGCCTTCTATAGTTTTAAAAAAATCCAAGCGAGCACTCTTTTGATAGATGCCGGCACTTTTGTCACGATGGACGTCATCACGAAGGCCGGGTTTGAAGGCGGATACATCATTCCGGGAATTAATCATTACGCTGAAGTTTTCAAAAAGGGTGAGCAGTTAAAAGAAGTCGCTATTAATCAAGCCGTCTCGCCGGAGCTCCCCCATGGCACAACTGAAGCCATGCGTGACAGCTATTTTGCCTTTGCTGCATTAGCTCAAAAACTCATTTCTGAGCATAATATCCAGAAAATCCTGATCACTGGCGGGCAATCTGAGCTTTGGAAGCATATTTCTAAGGAACTGAAGCTAAGTGTCGTTGTCCAGGAAGAGGTGAATTTGATACACTTGGCCCTCCAATATTGGATGACTACACAGATTGAACCACTATGAAATATATCCTCGCCGTAACAGGATCCATTGCCAGTTATAAAGCTTATGACGTTGCCCGCGGGCTAGTAAAAAACGGTCATGATGTAAAAGTTGTTTTAACCGCAGGTGCAATGGAATTCATCAAACCTGAAACTTTTAAGTATTTAGGAGTGGATGCTGTTTATTTACCAACTGATGATTTTAAACCTGAGCTGCTTTCTGCGAAACAAACAGTGCTTCATATTGAACTTGCGAAATGGGCAGACAAATTAATTATCGCCCCTTTAAGTGCCAATACTCTTGCTCGACTTAATCTGGGTCTAAATAATGATTTACTGGGAAGCTTGTTTTTGGCTTTCGGTAAAAAACCCATTCTGATGTTTCCGGCCATGAACACCAAGATGCTGGGTCAGGAGCGTGTTCAGGCTCATCTCAAGCAATTATCGGAACAATCCCATATTAGTATTATTAATCCTGTTTCGGGACTTCTTGCATGCGGAGACGTGGGTGAGGGAAAATTTCCTGAGGTCAATGCAGTAATCGATTTAATTGAAACCCTTGACCCAACAAAAAAACAAAATAAAAAAGTTATTGTCACCGCTGGCGCCACAGCAGCTCCTCTGGATCCCGTAAGATACATGACAAACCCATCCACAGGCAGAATGGGCATCTCCGTCGCCAAAGCCTTTCTCAAAGAAGGCTATGAGGTCTTGGTTCTCGCTGGCCATGAGTGCAGTCTCGAAGTTGAAAATCTTTTGGGACATCCGAATTTTGAGCTGATCAAAACTCCGACCACTGCACAAATGAGAACTGCAGCGGTAAAACATTTTCCTGAGACCGACTTATACATTTCAACAGGCGCCATAGCAGATATTGAATTTAATGAAGCCAAAGAGAAATTGAAGAAAGAGGAAATGACATCGGCCCTTCCCTTTCATCAGGCCGCTGATATTCTGCAGGAAATTCTGACGTTAAAGAAGAGTCACCAGAAGATCGTGAGTTTTGCCGCAGAGACGGAAACCACGGAAAAAGTCTTTATGAGCAAAATGAAACGAAAGCCAGTGGATTTAATGATCGGAAACAAAGTATCAAATGGATTGATAGGTACAAGTGTTGTTGAAGGTTTCCAAAAGAATGAAGGCAAGTATTACTTTGTTAAAATGGATTCAATTTCTGGGCCACACCATTTAAAGAAACGTGAAATTGGCGACAAAATCGTGCAGTGGTTCCAGGGTCATGAAACATGGTAAAACTGATTAAATCGACTCACGAGCTAATAGCGGTAAGAACCCAGGAAAAAGGCAGCACGGGCTTTGTGCCAACCATGGGCAATCTGCACGCCGGCCATATTTCGCTACTAGAAAGAGCACTCGCTGATAATGACGTTGTTTATTTTTCAATTTTCGTGAATCCAAAACAATTTGGTCCAACAGAAGATTTTAAAGAATATCCAAGAACCCTTGAGAGAGACCTACAATTAATTCAAACTTGCCTTGATAAGTTTACAGGCAAGAACATAGTCGTCTTTGCGCCAGAAAACCCGCAAGAGGTATTCCCCTCTAATGATGATCAAACTGTAGCAGTCACAAACTTTAATAACATCATTGAAGGCAAGCTTCGTCCGAACCATTTTGACGGAGTCTCAACTGTGGTTTTCAAACTTTTTCAAATTGTAAAACCACATAAGGCCTATTTCGGTTTAAAAGACTATCAACAGTATCTGGTGATCCGCCAAATGGTTAAAGATCTGGCAATGCCTATTGAGATTATTGGCATGCCAATCATACGCGAGCCGAAGGGCCTGGCCCTTTCTAGCCGTAATCAATATCTTTCCGAAAATCAAAAAGAAGAAGCTCTTGTTCTGTCCCGCTCTTTAACAAAAATCGCTCAGACCATTGCTGGTAAAAAAGCCAACCTTTTGAGGGCGAAAAAAGAAATTGAATCCATTTTGACTGATACCAGATGGAATTACCTTGAAATCCGGGACGCCTACACACTTTCTGAAGATTTAACTAATTCTTCGCGGATAACTTTAGTAGCCGTCTTTCAGCTTGGTCAAACTCGTCTCTTAGATAATATGCAACAGGAGATTGAATGAACGCAGAAGACTATAAAATGCCCCTTGGGCAAAAAGCCTCATTAGTTTCCATCGTCTGCGATAAATTTGACAACCATTCAACTATACTTGAAACCAATAACTCCCTCAGAGAATTAAGAGAACTTCTACGTACTCTGGGTCTCGTGGCGGGCGAAGAATACGTCCAGAACAGGAAACAAATTGACCCAGCGACAATGCTCGGAGAAGGAAAGCTGGAAGAGATTGCAGATCTTGCCAGAGATGAAGGGAGCGAAATATTAGTTTTTGATTTTGAACTAACTGCTTCTCAAGTCCGTAACATAAAGGCCATTACCAAACTTGAAGTGGTAGACCGTAACACCGTGATTCTTGAAATTTTTGCTCATCACGCCAGAACGAAAGAAGCTAAAATCCAGATTGAAATTTCCCGCCTTAAATATCTTTTGCCTCGCCTGACTTCCATGTGGGGTCACTTTTCCAAGCAAAGAGCAGCAGGAGCGGCCTTGGGTGGTGAAGGTGAGCAGCAACTGGAACTTGATAGACGAATGATTCGCGAAAGAATTGAATTTTATAAGAAACAATTAGAAGAAGTTCAAAAGTCGCGCGAGCAGCAAAGAAAAAAAAGACAGAATCAGGCAGTGACAGCGGCCCTGGTGGGATATACCAATGCCGGAAAGTCATCACTTATGAACCGTTTGTGCCGGGTAAACGTTTTAGAAGAAAATAAACTCTTCGCGACTCTTGATTCTACTTTTCGTACTCTTAATCCTGATTCTAAGCCTCCTATGATTATGATCGATACGGTTGGATTTATTTCCAATCTACCTAATACTCTTATTCAGGGGTTTAAAACAACTCTAGAGTCCGCCCTTGAAGCAGACTTGCTCATTATTGTCTGTGACATCTCAGATCCAAGTTATCAGAAGCATCTTCGAGTTACTCAGGAAGTACTCAAAGAACTTAAGCTCGAGGACAAAAATCAAATTGTCGTTTTTAATAAGAAGGATCTGCTTAACGATCCAGTTCGCGCCAGAATTATCATGAGAAATTATCCGAATTCATTTTTGGTATCTTCGTATGACGAAGAGGATATGAAAAACCTCAGAACTCATATTATTGATTATTTCTTGTCCAAACAAGATCATTACGATTTATTCATCCCCTATGAGCATGGCGAGGCGCACTCAAAAATCAGAGGAAACGCTAACATCCTTAAGACTGTTTCACATGAGCAAGGTATTTTTTATAGAATTCGCATCCCAGATTTTATTTTTCAACAGCTCGGATTAAATAGTTACATTCTTGCCCCAACGGAAGCTAAAGAATGGGAGCAAAACAGCTTACTTCCTTAGAAAGTGCTTGTCCTCCTGACTAAAAAAAATTAATCTCCTTCCCCTCTATGAAAAAAAACAGAGTGCTTACTCGTAAACATAATTTAAAGTCGCGTTGGACGGAAAAACAGAACAAACTAAAAGAAAAAAGCTTAAACCTGGCCCACCCAGTAGTAAAAGCTTCTTATATTTGGTCGATTCTCTCTGATCAGCTGTGTGATATTTTAGGACCTGAAGTCCATCACCAGTGGTTTAAGCAGGCAAAACCTTTAGTCATTTCTGATAACGTTTTGATTCTTGAAGTTCCAAACCATTTCTCTGCCCAGTGGATACATACTCACTATCACGAATTAGTTGATATACTTTTGTCTGTTTTGGATCAAAAACTCTCTAGCTTTTTTATTTCTCAGTCTGAACGACACCCTGCTGCAAAAATGATGGGACCTGCCCTATCTGAACGCCCCACTTCTGAAATAAAGCGTCAAGGCGAAGACGAGTAAGGTTAACGTGATACCGACGGTAATGATGACTTTGTCTCTTTTATTCATGCCTAAATTATAGCATCCATTTAATTCGCTGAAGTCATTTTTTCTAATATTTCTGGGAGTTCAAAGGGCTCCAGCGGCTTTTTTAGCTCACCGATGACATTCTTAAGGAAATTAAAATCACTTTTTGGCTCAAGCAGGATGAAGGGCAGCGACTGCATTTTTGGCGAGTTTTTATATTGGGCCAAAAATACTTCGGGATTTTTTGAAAAAGTTTCGCCATCCAGAACTATGAGGGATGGATTTAGGTCATCAACCAGGTAGGAAAAATCCTCAACACTGCTGATGGAATAAAAAGGCAAAGACCTTTTTTTAAAGACCTTCTCCACCAAGCTCGTAGCAAACATATTGTGATCAATCCACAAAACCAGCCCCATGACTCCCCATCCTTTGACAATTACTGCAGAGGATTACTACCATCTAGCCATGGAAAAAGAAACGCCCAAAGTGAGAGTTATAGACCTGCAAAGCGGTCAGACACTTTTTGAATGCTCAATGCAAAACAGTGAAAAAGCTTACCAATTTGCTGCCGAGATGGAAGAAATGGGTCTGGATTTAAAGGTTATCGTCCCCACGCTTAGTGCTACCCTCGCCTCTTCCCTAGGACTTAGTCGAGATGAACAAACCGCCTATGAAGTCAGTTTAGAGGAAGAAATAGAGGGCCATGGCGGCTCATGCTGCTTTGATGACAAAGACGCAAAGAAAAACATTAATTAATCATTCCACTCAAATTCACTTTAGCTTTTCTTTAAGTTTAAAGCGACCCAGCTAAGTCTATCCTTTTAGAACTTGGGGGTATCTATGAGAATTAAAAAAGTCTTCCTTCCCTTACTGGCACTTTTTTCAATGAATTTCGCCCAGGCCCAGGACACGGATGTGGGCACCTTTCCCGTCGAGGGTGGGTCTGATCAAATTCAGAGAGAAGAACTAGAGCAGCTAGAAATGCAACGAGAAGAGGAAGAGGAATACGACGCTTTCGGCGAGGCGGAGTTCAACCAAAACGTGGACCCAGATGCCTATGAAGGGGAAGCGCCGCTAAAACCGAAATCCGGTGTGAAAAAAGATTGAACGAGGTAAGACACTGTAGCCGTAGAGTTCCTCGTATTCACGATTAAGTACGTTTAAAATCTGAACACCCAGATCAACATCCGGGAAGATGTATCGGTAGCCCAAGTCAAAAGCTTCGTAGCCATTAAGTTTTATGACTGTATTTAAGTCTTTTTGGCCCTTACGAGATGAAAACCATCTCCCCTTCACGGATACCTCAGAGCGGTCAGTGGGAAAAACCGCCAGGCCGCCAGTTAATGTGTTGAGAGGTCTGCCGATAACTTCAGCTTCCTGAAGTCGAAATGCCTGGTGAGTGAAACTCGCCATAAGCTGATAAGACTCCTGCTTAAATTTTCCAAATAGTTCCACCCCTTCGGTAATGAAGCGAGATTGATTAAAATAGCCCTGAGTTTCAACGAACGTGATGAGATTAGAGAGTCTATTTTGAAATAAGGTCGCACTTGCATCAAAAGCTTTGTGCTTCAAGGACCAGCCAGTTTCCCAGGAACGGTTAAATTCCGGAACCAAATCTGAATTTCCAACTACGTAACCAGGATAAGACGGACCATAGAGCTGATAGAGAGAGGGCGCTTTGTAGCCCTGAGAGTATTGAAGAAAAATGGAATGAGAATTCATGAAGTAGGCCAGACCAGCGCTTCCTGTGAGGAAGTTTCCATATCGAACATGATTCTCTCCTCTTAAACCTCCAAACACTTTTGTCTGTGAGTACTTATAGGACGACTGAATGAATAGTGAGTGCAAATCAAAAGTTTTATCCAGATCTTTTACCTGAACAGCTTCATGTTCGGTAGCAAGTCCACCCAGGAAGCTTAACGATTGATTATCATATTTATAAAGCGCTTCGTTTTGAATCAGATTGCCCTCATAAAGATATTCGTAATTGGTCCCAAGATATTCGGCATCAATAATTCGATGATGCCGATTGATTCCATTTCTCAATGAAACCGCCGAGAATGAATTCAATCGGTAATTCGTCTTCTGTTGAACCAAGAATTGATCATTTCGACTCCCGTCATTGGAGTTATCGGCAGTGTTCCCATCCAGCTCATTCTCCCCTCTTAGAAATGAGAACAAAAAATCCGTATCCAAGCTTGAATTCCACTGATGACGAGAAGATGAGGCCAATTGTGTCGTATCGGTTGAATCTTTTTCTTCAGCATTAAATCTTTTTTTATTCAGACGGGAGATGCCATCAGAATGAAATCTGTAACCAGTAATAGTCCCCTGGTGCCGTCCGCTGCGCCAGTCATTTGAGATGGAAGTGTCAACAGTACCAAAACTTCCCCCATTAAAGTTCACTCTTGTCTCGGGCGCGTGATCACCTTTTCTGGTGGTCATCTCAATGAGTCCTCCTATTGAGTCCGAACCAAAAAAAACTGACTGAGGTCCTTTATGGACTTCGATACCTTTCAAAAATGGCGACGACATAAAAGCAGAATCAAACTGACGATCAACGTTGGATGCATCATTCAATTTGAGCCCATCCAAAGTGAAAGCGACGTGACGACTCTCAGTTCCTCGAATGAAAAAGGAAACCCTGCCCCCCGGCCCACCATTTTGGCTGGCTATCACACCTGGAATTTGATTGAGATGAGGAGCAATCAGGCCTGAAGGCTCATTTTCCAGCTCAGTGGTTGAAATCGTGGCAGGAATTGAAAAATTGAAATCTGAAACATCTTTTTGGGCGGAGATTTGAATTTTATCAAGTTCGTAAACTTCTTCGGAATGAACCCGCTCGATACAGAAAAGGAATAAGATGAGAAACAACGACATTAAATCCTCCCCGGGAATGTCATGAGTCTCTCAAAGTCGTATCTGGCTCCCTCCTAATAGAGGTTACAGTTGCGGGACAGCGCTGGATTTTCACCAGCTTCCGATGTTTGGGAGATTAAGGCTAAATTACAATTCTAATGACACAATGAATAGCTGTTTTTTGTCATAAAAAAAGGCTCCCGGGGGAGCCTTTTTAGTATTAAGCGGATTTCTCCTCCATCTGTTGTTCTTGATACTCAATCTCATCCCGGACCTGCTCCTGAATCACCCTATATTTAGGGGACTGGAAGGGGTCGTGGTGAATTTTATTTTTGTATAGATCCTTTTGCTTATCAAATTGTTTTTCCATTTTTTCAATACAGAGATCAAGACACTTGTACATATTGTCTGCACTGGCCTTTGCGAAGAAGTCAAATTTGGGACCATGAGCTTTAATCTCGGCCCAGTGGTCATCGCCACTTACCCAACATGTCCAAGAGACAGTGGTATTACCTTCAAAATACTTTTCTAATTTTTCAGATTTCTCTTTAATGCGCTCATCAAGAGCTGGAGTGTGTTTTAGATGCTTGAACGAGATTTTTAATTTCATAAACGTGCCTCAGATAAATTAATAAACCACACGAGAAACAAAAGACAAAAACTATTACATCATATCACTGACCTCCCGGTTTATGGTGAGACTACTTTTTACGTTTAGATGAAGGGGCAATTCCCATCATCTCGCGATATTTCGCCACCGTTCTACGGGCAACAATAATATCTTTGGTACTGAGAAGCTCTGAGATTTTCTGATCAGATAACGGCCTTTTGGGATCTTCGTGACCGATCATTTCTTTGAGCTTCAACTTCAAGCTTTCGCCTGCGATATCAATACCACCATTTTTACCGCCGATACCGGCGTTAAAAAAGTATTTCAATTCAAAAGTTCCAATTGGTGTATGCATAAACTTGTTGGTCGTCACTCGAGAAACAGTAGATTCGTGCATACCAATTTCATTCGCAATATCTTTTAAAATCATTGGTTTCAAGAAAGCAGGACCTTTCTTGAAAAACTCCTGCTGAGTGCGCACTATGGAGTTCGCAACTTTATATATCGTCTTCTGTCTGTTTTCGATAGATTTGATAAGCCACATAGCAGAGCGAAGTTTATCCTGAACAAACTCTTTTGCTTCCGCATCGCTTTGCTGATTTTTAATCAGTGATTTATAGAGATTTGAAATTCTCAGACGAGGAACACCTTCGTCATTAATTTGAACCACAAATTCTCCGCCGACTTCAGCGACAAAAATATCTGGTACAACATATTGAGTTTCTTCGGCCGATACCAGACGTCCTGGTTTAGGATTAAGCCCCATAATAATGAGCTCAGCATCCTTCACTTTTTCTTTGGTGACTCCAAAATCTTTGGCAATTTTAAGGTAATCTTTTTTCTCAAGTTCTTTCATGTTGCGCTCAATGATAAGCTCAACCAGGGGAGATCTTTCCGGCAAGAGTCTTGCCTGAATTCCTAAACACTCCTCCAGGTTCTGAGCTCCGCAACCGACAGGATCAAGGTGCTGGACTAGACCAAGAATACCAATCGCCTGATCTCTTTCTAATTTAGAGCGCCCGATGATTTCATCCAGAGGGACTTCCAAATATCCGTCATCATCAATATTTCCAACCAACTCTAAAGCGTAATTAAGTTCTTCTGAGGTCAAGCTCTCCATGCGAAGTTGCCATTCCAGATGTTCTTGCAAACTCTGGTTTTTAGAAACCATATTTTCATAGCTAGGCAGATCATCAGGGGAGCCGCTCTCTTTCATATTAGGAGCAGAAGATGACGAGGAGTTAAATGATTCTGAATATTGTTCCCAGTCAAAAGTCTCTTTGGCGCCTTCTATTAGTTCCGGACCGGAAAAATTATCTGCAGTCGCTTCTCTGGAATCCATTTCTTCACGAGTCGAATTATCTTCTTCGAATGTATCTCTTTCTCCGTCAATTTCTTCGAGCATTGGGTTTTCAACCATCTCTTGTGAAATCAAGGTGGTCATTTCAAGGTGAGTTAAAGTCAGAAGCTTAATCGCTTGCTGAAGTTGAGGCGTGATCATTAAGCTTTGCGACTGCCTTAGCCCTTGATGCATTTTAATCGCCATAGAAAATCCCCACTACATCTTGAATTCTTCCCCTAAGTAAAACTTACGGGCGACTTCGTTATTAATAATCTCGTCGGGTGTGCCGCTAACCAGTAATTCCCCTGCACTCATGATGTACGCTCGGTCCACGATGCCCAGGGTTTCTCTTACGTTATGGTCAGTGATCAACACTCCAATATTTTTTTGTTTCAAGCGCTTAATGATCTGCTGGATATCACTCACGGCCAGCGGATCGACTCCGGCAAAAGGTTCATCCAAAAGGACAAACTTTGGATCAAGTGCCAGGGAGCGCGCGATTTCTACCCTTCTTCTTTCTCCACCTGAGAGCTCTCTGCCTTTGGATTTTCGGATATGATCCAGACCAAAGTCGCTTATCAGGTTATCCAGAGCATTCTGTCTTTCTTTTTCCGAGAGATCTCGTACTTCGAGGACAGAGACAATATTTTCTTCAACCGTTAACTCTCTAAAAACTGATGCTTCCTGTGGAAGATAACCAATTCCTTTTCGAGCCCTCACATGCAGTGGCTGTGAAGTGACATTTTCATCGAGGAGATTAATCCTTCCTTCATCTGCCTTAACCAATCCCACCATCATATAAAAGGATGTTGTTTTTCCGGCTCCGTTCGGACCTAGTAGTCCGACAATTTCACCTCTTTCAACATCGATACTTACGTTCTTAACTACCTGGCGCCCGTTGTAGGATTTCTTTAAATCCCTGGCGTGAAAACTTGCGTTCATTAAACTATTCCTTTAGTTTATTTTTGTTAGCATCATCCTTGCGCTTAACCTGTACATCCGACATGGCATCATCAACTTCAATCAGATCCATATTCTCTCGGATAGTGATGCGGTAACCTTTCACCACATCCTGACCGTGCTCAACTTTCGGTGCCCCAGAGAGAATCATTTTCTCTGCTCTTCCGAATCCCTCCAGCCTTTCTGAGAACGCCTTTCGATAGGTTGTTCCCTCGGGAGTCTTCATCGTTTCAGTCACTTTCACATCGTCATTAAAGACAAAATACTTGAGACTTTTGTTATAGTTTTCGAGATAGATATCGGCTTTTCCGGCAGTTATGAGATAATTTTGTCTTTTCATACTCACATCCCCTTCGAGATGGGCCAGTGACTCTATCCCGTTCAAAAGCAATTGTTGAGATGAAAACGACATTTTCCCCTCATACTTTTTCTGTCTTTGCATACTTCCTTGCACGTTGCCTTTGAAGCGCGACAATTGATTATCCGGGTTAGCTCGCATGGTCTGCGAGTTAATCTCAAGCTGATCTTTGGATTTAAGATCTACGCCTGTGAAAGTCACACCACCGTATCCAAGGATGAGATCTTTTTTAAAATAATATTTTACTCGCGCAGCTTCATATGTGGCTTCATCCGACACAAGTTTTACTTGCCCCTCAAGAACGAGAAGATCCTTAGGTTTGCGATAGATTCCCTCCATCGCTTGATAGCGAATCGTCTGATTTTTTTTCTGATAATTATAAACACCTTTAGGTTCAGAAAACTCAGCCAACTCTTCTCCGAGAGATCTCATTTTAATTGCTGATAAAGACATTTGGGGTGTACCGGACTTCAGATGAAAATAATCTAGTCCTTCGATCTGGGTAAATTCCGGAGCCATAGTTCCAGGTTTATTTTGAACTTGCTCATCACTTGCCTTCTGTCTCAAAGCTGAAACAATGATGAAGAGATTGAGGAAGCCGTAGAGGGAAATAATTATTATTGATCTGGGATTACGAATAGTCATAAAGACATTGTAGCATTTGGTGCGATTTCGGTCACTTAAGTAGCATTTTCCTCACCTTTGTAAGGGGAAAACAGGTGACGGAATTACTCTGTTTTTGTAATCTGATTTCCTATGCAAAATCAAATACTTCCAGAATCTCAGACCCTCCAAGACTTGGTGGATAAGGGCGCTAAGCTCACTCCAATGATGGAGCAATATTATCAAGTCAAAAAACAATACCCTGGAATCCTGCTCATGTTCCGAATGGGTGACTTCTATGAAATGTTTTTCGAAGATGCCCGTGAAGCGGCCCGGATTCTCAATATCACACTTACTGTACGAGGAAAGTTAGGAGATGTTCCTATTCCCATGGCCGGAATTCCCCATCATGCGGCTTCAGTTTATGTTGATCGAATTTCCCAGCAAGGGAAAAAAGTTGTGATCTGTGAGCAACTGGAAGATCCCAAACAGGCCAAAGGAATTGTGAAGCGTGGAGTGTCTCAGATTGTTTCTCCCGGTATGCCTTATGACTTAGATAAAACATCTGCCATGGAGAATAAATTTATCGCGTCCGGATTTTATCAGGACAATATATTCACCCTCGTTCTTTTAGATTTCACCACTGGTGATTTTTTCGGTTTAACTTTTAAGCATATCGAAGAATTCTGTGAACGCCTGATGATGATAAAACCAAAAGAATTTATTTCTTACCTGGGTCAGTGGGATAAGTTCCCAGTACTCGAAGATTACCTGAATTCTATAGACGTACTCAAAACTCACCTGAGTCAGGAATATTTTGAAGAGAAACATACCGGTTTTTACATCCAAAAATTGATCCCCACTTATCAGCGTGATGGAATCATTGCTCAAAACCAGGGAGTGCTCTCTCCTCTGGGAGCGATCAGTTATTACGTTACTTCGACTCAAACACTTGAAAAAATTTCGCATCTGCGTCCTTTCAGAATCATCAACAATGATGAGAATATGAAAGTCACATTTTCAACTCTTGCAGGACTGGAAATTTTCCCTCGTTCCAGAGAAACAGAAAATCACTCAATCCTTGGCTTCATGGACAAAACAAAAACATCCATGGGTGCGAGAAATCTTCGTCAATACTTCCAGAATCCATCAAGTGATCTGGGAGTCATTAATAAAAGGCTGGATCTGATAGAAGGATTAATGAAAAAAAATCCTTTCCTTAAAAATCTCAGGACTAAACTTGAAGACGTACGGGATATGGACCGTATCATGGCGAAGGTCTCGACTCAAAAAGTGATTGCCGGTGATATGATCAATATGGCGATTGCTTTAGAAATATTTTTTGAGATCCAAGGAGAAATGGAAAAAGAGCAGTTTAACTTTTTTCAAAAGCTGCCTAAAAAAGATATCGATTTCCTTGTTGGTCTTGCCAAAGAAATCCGAAATACAATTAGTGATGAAATGGGCGCCCATGCAGACAAGGGTAACCTCATCCGGCCTGGAGCCTCCAAAGAAAGAGACCGCCTGGCCGCTCTCTCTGACTCCGCTGCTGATGAGCTCCTGAAGCTTGAGACCAAATACCGGGCGTCTACCGGGATTGGTAATCTTAAGATTAAACACAACAATATCTCTGGCTACTTTATTGAGATTTCAAACTCTCATCTATCAAAAGTGCCTAAAACGTTTCAGCGCCGTCAAACTCTCGTCAATAACGAACGTTACGTGACTGCAGAACTTGAAGCCTTTGAAAAAGACATCACTTCAGCTCTGGATAAGTTAATAAAACTTGAAAAAGAAATTTTCACCAGACTAACTAATCAGCTCGCTGATAATGGCGCACTTATTCTAGATGTTGCTAAACGATTCGCACAAATTGATGTGTTTCAAGCTCTGGCATGGGTCTGCTTCCAGGAAAAATTTGTACGCCCCGTTCTTCACGCTGATAAAAAAATCATCGAAATACAGGGTGCCTGGCACCCACTGATTAAGGCCAATATTCGTGAGAGCTTCGTGACTCATAATATGTCTCTGAATGAGAAGTGCTTTTTTGGATTGATCACCGGTCCAAACATGGCCGGTAAAACAACGGTCATGAGAGAAGTCGCTATTATTCAATATCTCGCTCAGTTGGGATGTTTTGTCCCTGCGGTCAAAGCGGATCTTGGTATTTGTGATTACCTCTTTTCTCGTCTTGGGGCCTCTGACGACATTATCCGTGGTCAATCAACCTTTATGGTCGAAATGGCAGAAACAGCCGAAATCCTAAGGCATGCTTCAGATCAATCATTAATCATTTTGGATGAAATTGGACGCGGAACTTCAACTTACGATGGTCTCTCCATTGCATGGTCTCTAGTTGAGCACTTCGTAAAAAAACTAAAGGCACTTACTTTATTTGCCACTCACTATCATGAATTAATTGAATTGGTTGAAAGCCTGCCGGGCGGGAAAAATCTGACGGTCAGAACTGAACAAAAAAATGGCAAAGTTCAATTTCTGTATGAATTGATTGAGCAAGGTGCCACCCAAAGCTTTGGTATCCATGTAGCAGAATTAGCGGGCCTTCCCAAGGACGTTTTGAAGCGCTCGAAGGAAATTCTCAAAGAGCTCGAGAAAGGCCAAAATTCCTCATCGACTGAACTTGTAGATAGAATTTCTTTTGGGAACGACCAACTCAATATGTTCCAGGTAACTCCTAGTGTTCCTGAGTACTTAACCGGCCTGGAGCAGGATTTGAAGGCTTTGGACATCCTGAATCTGACCCCGATTCAGGCGCTTCAAAAGCTCCATGATATGAAAACTAAAATTCTCAACGTTTAATTCAATTTTTGAGTCATAGTCACCGATAGGAACACCAGAGGTGCCTATGACTCAAATTGATCTGATCGACTATACTCATTCTTCCAAAAAAATCCCGTCAGCTGTTTTGAATCATGCCCCCGTGCAGATCGAAGAAATCAAATCATCCAAAATCATTGCAGCCTATTTTTTAGATTTCGTTGCGATCACGACTCTTGCAGTACTCACCTCTGGTTTTCTTAAAATATCACTGCACTCGTTTATGGTTACAAGTTCGCTGCGAAGTCATTTTGAAGTTATTCCTTTTACTAGTTTGACCGTTAACTTCATGCCTCTCTTTTTTATCAGCTACTTCTTTTTTAGTTATTTTTTCAATCAGGGCCAGACATGGGGCATGAGTACCATGAAAAATAGAATTGAGATGAAAGAGCAGAGTTTCAGATCTTCATTGTTTTGGGCGATGTTTTCATCGGCCATCATGATGACTGGTGGAGCTTCGTTTCTGTTCACTTATAAATGGGTACAGAAAAAAGGCTGGGGAGAATTTAAGGAACAGGATCATCTATACTCTGAAATGATGCAAGTTCAGAATCTGGCACCTATAAATGTAGAAGAATTCTCTCACTATGAGGATAAATCAACTACAGCGGTTGAAGAAGACAACTATCTCAAAGCTGCTTAAAATGAGTTTTGCATGAGCGCTTATAAAATCATCAATCCCTTTTCTCAAGAGGCCATTGCAGAGGTCACTTACACAACTCTGGAAGAGTCCGTGGCAGCGGTTAATCTATTAATGAGTGGAAAACTTCTCCAAAAAAAGATGGCCCCCTTTCAAAGAGCTGACATCCTGGCCAATTTGGCAAATTTACTGAAACGAGATAAAGAGAAAATTGCAGCGCAAATTACCCAGGAGATGGGTAAGCCTTTAACAGAAAGCTTGAATGAAATAGACCGCGCAATTACAACCATCACTCTTTCTTCTCAAGAAGCGATCAGAATCAATGGTGAGGTCTTAAACTCAGATGCTTTTGCTCCACGCCGGGATAAACGCGGGCTGGTGGAACACTTCCCTCTTGGTATTGTCTTTGCCATCACCCCATTTAACTTTCCTATCAATCTTTCAGCTCATAAAATTGGCCCCGCCTTTGCGGCAGGCAATTGTATTCTTTTTAAACCAGGGCCTCAAAATTATCTCTCTGGGAAATTGTTGACGGCCCTCTGTTATGAAGCTGGAATGCCCAAAGAAACGTTTCAAATGGTCAATCCTGACATTCCTGTGATGTCTGAACTTACCCGCCACCCTTCCATTAACTGCATAAGTTTTACGGGTGGAGTAAAAGCAGCCAAGGCAATTGCTCAGAATGCTGGAATAAAAAAACTCTTATTTGAGTTAGGCGGAAATGATCCACTCATCGTGATGCCTGATGGAGATATTGATTTAGCTATTAAGACTGCCATTAATCAACGTTTTGGGACCGCTGGACAGCGTTGTACTGCCAGCAAGAAACTATTCATACATGAATCTATTTATGATGCGTTTAAAACTAAACTCATAATGGAAACAAAAAAAATAGTCGTGGGGGATCCCATGAAAAAAGAAACTTTTGTAGGGCCAGTGGTCAGCATCAGTGCCGCTGATGAAATTATGCGACGCCTGGAACAAGCTATCAGTAAGGGCGCCAAAGTCCTTACTGGAAACAAGCGCGAAGGAAATATCATTCACCCTACAGTAGTAGAAGATATCGAAATACAATGTGATCTGATTAAAGAGGAAACCTTTGGACCAGTTATCCCTCTGATGAAATTCTCAACTCTCGATGAAGTGCTTGAACAACTAAAAACATCTGCCTTTGGCCTTCAGGCGGGAGTTTTTACCAATGATCTGCGCACCATCAAGCGTCTATATGAAGAACTCGAAGTCGGCGCTCTGGCCGTCAATGACGGTCCTGGTTTCAGGGCCGAGCATTTCCCGTTTGGCGGCACCAAAGATTCCGGAATAGGCCGCGAAGGTGTAGCTTACGCAATCAGGGAAATGTCAGCAGTTAAAACCCTCATCTTTTAGGGCTTAACCTCATTGGCAACCCCTCTCGATTGCAAGTATTTCTTCTGATAAAACTCATCATAATATTCCTTACGAAAACTTGCGAACTTCTCTAGTTTAAGCGGATCACTAATCTTTTCTGCCAGCCAGCCGAGATGCGCTTTTTCAAGATCAGTTAGTTTTTTTAGTCCCGCCTCTAGGAACTGAGGATGAAGATCTTTCTTCATCACTGCCAGCTCTTTTAATAGTGTTCCTTCCGCAGAAATATAGTTAATGGCCATATCCTCTGAAAGCTCTAACTCCTTCACCATGTAATCGTGGACTTTCAAAATCCAGTCATTTTGAAATTCTTCATTATCCATCACCTTTTCAAAGTCGGTGGTGTAGAGAATATTTTCAGTGTAGGTTGCCTTGTACCCAATAGTTGTCGCTGGGTTAAAAGTGTGTTTTTCCTTCCAGTCGTTTTTCTGCTGGTTAACGTACATTTCGGAGGCTGACTGACGCTGTTTCAGCAGCTTTTTTGAGCCATTTACGATGTTAGATCTGATTGACCCAGCATCGGTAAAAATAATGATCGCAATTGCAGCTGGAATGCCCACCCGAAGAGAAAACTTCTTAATGACCGGTAAAATCTTTTTCCGTTTCATCGGGTTAAAATCGAGAATCTGCTCCACATCCCTCATGGCATCGGCATTTTGACCATCAATGGCCATCACTAATGTGCTTTTAATTTTATCTCTCAGGATTTGTTCATTGTCGGACTGGCCAACATTTACAGCTGCCAGAACATTCATTACGGCTTGGGTTGCATTGATTATTCGATCTTTTTTGCTTCGAGAAAAAAGCTCTTTTTCTCGGTTAATTTCCTCTTCCCAGTTTTTCTGCTGACGGGTTTTAGTTGAGTTGATATGCTCCAAGACCGCCTTTTTTTTGGCTGCCAGTTCGGCTTCCTGGGCCTGTTTTAATAAATGAATGTGTTCCATGGCCTTGCTTTGTTCAGCCTTTAATTCCTTAGTGACGGCTTCTTTCATCAACTTGTGAGTGCTCAGCTCTTCATCTCTAAGACGGGACACCTTTTTAAGTTCTTTACGCTTAATTTCTTCCAGACGTTGGAGACTCTTCTCCTCTTCTCTTCTCATCCGAGCAATGTGTTGTTCATTTGCCGCCTTAATATGGGCCAGACCTGTTTCTTGCTTCATAGTAAGAAACTTTTTAATTTTAGCTTTTCGTTTGGCGAGATCATCCAAGAGATCAAATTCAGTTTTCTTTAAATAGTCTCGGGATTCAAGGCGAGACTTTTGAATAAGAGCATCGGCTTCAACTTCCTTATTCTTGAAATATTCCTGAGCTTCCTTGATGCGATTATGAGACTGAATTTCGCGCTCCTGTGCTTCAATGGTCGCCTGCTTCAAACGAGCATTGGCCTCACTAGTTATTTGACTTTCAGCAACGCGTGCCTCTTTAATAATCGCTTCTGCACTCTCGAGGCTGATGATTTTCTGCTGATGAAGGTCTTCTTGCTTTTTACGATATTCATTTTCAACTTCTATCAATGATTTTTGTCTAAAGGCTTCTACCTCTGAAAGGTACACTGCTTTTTCTGCAGTCATCTTTGCCCGTTCTTCGCGCTTATAACTCTCAAGCTCCAAATGTGCTTCTTCGTGTCTTTCTTTAATGTGGTTTTCACAATCCAATAACTTGATTTGAAGCTGGGAGAGCTCCCGCTGTACACGGCTTCTCTCATGCTCAAATTTTAATGAATCACTTTTCAAGGCTTGTATCTGGGCTTCGGTTAAGGACTTTTGGGCCATAAGGTCGGTAACTTGATTTTCCAGGACCTGCTTTTCCTTGGCCAATGTCCGGTAGCGGGAATTCAGTTCATTTAATTCAACTTGCAGCAACTCCTCATCAGAAATGACTTGAGAAAAGGTTTTCTTAGCATCTTCAATTTCACCTCTGAGAGCAGTCAGCTCCAAGCCCAGTTTATATTTTTCCTCATCTACCAACTTTTGAATAAGCTTTTTCTCTTCTCCCGAACGTTTAGCGACAACTTGCAAATCGCCCCGCAGAGCGAGCATTTTCAATTCCTGGGCCTTCTCTTCGCTACTGAGTTCCTTAAGACGAAGACTGGCACGCTCTAATTCAAAAGTAACAGTGGTTAGCTTCCTGGCCGCATCCTGACTCTGAAAATCGATCTGATTCAGAAGATTTTTCTTAAGTCCTAGTTTCTCTTCAGCTTTAATCAGTTCAGATCGAAGCTCAATATTTAGATTATTTAAATTACTTTCATTTTCCTGTTGTTGTTGAATCTGATCTTGAATTTTTAGTGAACGGCTTTCGCTTGCATCTATGTGCTGGTTAAGCTCTTGAAGCTTGGTATAAGTCGTTTTTCTTGTTTCCTCTAATTTATCCACTTCATATTGGAGACTTTTGACATCATGATCTAATATTGTTTTTTCTTTGAGCAGCTGGACCATGTGGTTCTGGACTCGAACCCCTTCACGGACAGCGGCTTCAGAATTATTTAAAATTCGCTGAACTTTGCTGTTTTCCTCTTGAAGTTCTTTTTCTTGGTTTTGATGTTCAAGGCTTAGTTCCTGAAGCTGTGTCTCCATATGGGTAGTGTCAAGTTGCAGATTGACCAACAAGACTCGTTGCTGATCGACTTCTTTGCTTTTTTTCTCTCTCTCATCTTTCAAACTGGAGAGAACCATACTCTGAGCTGCTATGGTTTCTTTTAAGGATTTCTCTTCGACTTCAAGACGTTTTACGAAATCCCGAAGTTCTAAAACTTTATTTTCTTCTTCTTCATTTTTCTCTTTATTGCGTCTTATATCAAAAGACAGGACATCTTTTTGGGTCCTGAGACCGTTCACTTCTATTTCCAGCTTACTTTTCTCCGTGGCGTGTTTATGGTATTTGTCCTCTAAGTCGACCAACTGGTTTTTCTTCTTATCCTGGGTTTCGGCCAATGCTTTGAGTTCGGATTCTTTCTCACGAATTTTCAAATCCATTTGCTTCAGACGTTCTTTGAATTCTCCGTCAAAAAAAGGAGGGGGTTCCACCACTTCTCCCTGTGCCGTATAAATATGGATCTGGTATTGAGTATTTTTAACAGAAATGCACTCACCTTCGTGATAACGGACTTCTTCACGGAAAGGCAGTATTACAGAATCCAGATATATCTCTGCCCTGGCCCCTAATTCTTTTATAAAAACATTACCGCCGCTGACTTTAATTTCAAGCAGTTTGGCATCAATATGAGAATCATCCAGCCAGAGGTCAGATCGCTGATCGGAACCAATTATTATCGGTCCCAATTTATTGAAAAGGTATTCTTTAGATGATCCGTCCTGAGAAATTTTTACTATCAACGACACGCAACCCTCCCGGGTTAAGCTGCTTCATTTTCTTTATCAGACGGCTTCTCCAGCACTTCTTCATGCGTTGAAGCTGCAGGTGCTTTCCCCATCTTTCCCCACCATTTACTGATTGGCTTAATAAGGGTTACAAAGCCCACTTCGACATGGAGCTCTTTGGCGATGAGGTCTTCAGACAATACCTCTATAGGGTCACGATCAGCTTCAAATCCAGAAAGATCTTTGGGAAGCTTATTAGATGAGCTCATATTCCATAAAGTATCCATTTCATTTTCTAACCTCTCGACTGTTTCCATATAGGCCTTTTCACAACTAAAGAAGGTATTGGCCAGACTCATCGAGACACTCAAAATAATTCCTATAATTGAAGTCGACATTGAGAACGAAATTTTAAGTAAAAAGTTATCCATAACCAGTTTTGAACCTTCAATATCACTTAGGTTCATCCCTCCTAGTTCTGGCAGGGCCTTCATAATCCCCAGGAAGGTCCCGAAAATCCCTCCGACAATAAAAAGACCGGGGACAGTGTTTAGAAAATCATTAAAAACCGAAACGGGAATTATTCCAAAAACTCGATTAAAGCATGGGTTATTTCTTAGAACGTTATTTGAAATTTCTAAAAACTTTGGACGCTCTCCCCATTTAAGGTATTTTATCTGTTTTAAGATATCATCTACCATTCGAGCAGATCCTTGCTGGACTAGAAAGATTCTATCTGTGACAGTCATTATAGCATCTGGATTGCGACGCTTAAGGATCGAGCGGACTTCAAAGACTTCATAATAGGTTATTTCCAGGAGTCTTTTAGAAATGACATAGAAGGATTGATCGGCTTTCTCCTCACGGGCATTCATGAACTTCTTAACGCGTTTTGAGAATTCTTTTGAAAACCAATCTTCACGCTTAACCGTGTAATAGATCAAAAAACGAAGTGACATTGCCAGCACAAAGAAAATCGCCATGGCGGGCATCAAGAGATCTGTGGCAAAAACCACGACCCCATCAACAATACTTTGAACAAAAGCTTGGCTAAACATACGTACCTCTTTAATCCTTTAAGTTAAAACGAATGATAACTTTTTGTGATTTTTCACAGTTATATTTTGCACAATAGTCTTTAATCGCTAGTCCCGAGGCTATGTCACGTCCCCTAACCTCTTCGGCCAGAAAACTTCGTCCTGTCACCTTCACCAAAGGAAGAAGATCCTGTTGGTGTGTATAGGTCATGCTCTTTTTATCAAACATGTAAGAAAAAATAGATTTGGCACGGTTGTAACTCAAGTCTAGGTTATAACTAACGGCCGCTCGGTCCTGGTCTTTTAAACTCTGGGGATCAACGTATCGCCCCTGATAAGTTGGTGAAGAGAATCCAATAATTTCCACAGAAGAAATTTCTTTGGCCACTTTTTCATCTTCTAAAAGTGATTTCGAATACGTTGGAACAAACTTCTGAAGAACGTTCTTCATATTGGCTTTTAGATCTGCTTTACCGGTATCAAAGTACTCGTCACCAAACTGAATCGTCACGTCACCGGTTTTCCCATCCACCCCGGCCTTGATTCCATTTTTGGCCAGGTTATCAGCAATTTTTTTAGCCAGTTTCTTTTTCGCTTCGATAAGTTCCTGAGCTCGCTTCAAATCTCCAGAAAGTCCGGCTTTGTCCTTTTCTAATTGACCAATGGCGGCCATGTAGCGACCGTGCTCCTTCTGCGCATTCGCCAGCTGACCTTTTAGACTATCGGCCTCACCTTTGGCCTTCCCAACTTCATTCTTGAGGCCTTCCAGTTGTTTATCAAGATTGGCCTTGTCAGCTGCCAGTTTATTTTTGAATTCGCCAAGGCGCTTGAGTTTTTCAGCGCCAGATGCTTTTTCGTTATTTAACTGGTTTTCCAATGCTTCTCTTTCAGCATTCATCTTTTTATCAAAATCGCTGCGCATTTGGGCCATCTTAGAATTATGATCGGCACTAGCTGCGGCAATGTCTGACTCAAGCTTCTTCTTCATGGCTTCTTGAGCTGCCATTTTTCCACGGGCATCGTTTAACTGGCCTTCAGCATTGGCAAGTTCGCGATTGATGCTCTCTACACTCTCTTTCATCTCTTTAGTCTGATTCTGAAGCTCACCAATCTTTTTAGCGTTCTGTAACTTCATGATAGCAATGTTACGATTCAATTCGGCTTTAGAAGTATTGGCACTGACACTGGTCTTTTCCAGTTCTTTGATTTTCTGACTCAAATCTGAATTTAGGCTATTAATCTTTGATTGATTAGTCTGAATCGTTTTGGCTTTTTCATTAACCTGAGACTCAAGCATTGCCACTTGTTGTTTCTTTTGATCCAGAATCTGCTGTTTCTCATAGATTTCTTTTTCTTGTTTTTCTATTTGTGCTCTGTTTTGAGAAATGAGCTGAGCCTTCTCGCTTATGTCTTTGGTCTGAGTTTGAATGGTACTGTCCATATCCTTAATTTCATCATTCTTTTTCACAATAACTTCGTTTCGAAACTTAATTTTCTTATTGGATAACAGACTGGTATTAACAATATTTCGAACCATTTGCTGATACTGATTTAGGGCCTTCGCTTTTGCTTCATTTTCATTGGCCTTAGCTTCCAGTTGTTTTTTCTCTTCGGTTGCTTCTTCCTGAAGCAGTGAAAGTTTGCTCATCAGTTCGTCATACATTTTAGCTTCTTCCGCTGAAGCTTCCTTTTCCAGGTAATCATCCTTGAGAGCGTTATAGGCTTGAATTTGTTTTTTATAATCCTGAGCTTCCGCTTTTAGTTTTTGGTGTTCTATTTGGTTTTGCACACTGGAAGTTCCACTTCTTAAAGATCCGACCACGTACAGGAGAAGAAAAACGACACTCAAGACCATGAACAAGTCTGAATAGGAAGTCCAGAATGATCCATCCTCTTGCTGCTTTGATTTCAATTTCTGATAATCCAAACTCATAATAGGTTCTCTTGTTAAAATTGTATGTCAGATGATTTTGAGAATGCTCGAGGGTAGCACCTAAAACTGGCCTAAAACCGGAAAATCAAAAATGTGAAGTGAAACGCGAAGTTATCGAAATTTCTTCTATCGAGGATTCTTGGCAGTTGATTTTACGAGGATGGCTTGAAGATATGGCAATTTTCTGGAGGTGGCTAATATCATAAGGCCCCCAAATAGAGGCCTTACTTATTTATTCTTTTTTAACTATTCTGCGAGCCATTTAAATCCCAGCTCTTTAGTCTGGGCAGCACTTGGTGTTGAAGGCGCACTGGCCATCAAATCCGTTGCTGATGCGGTCTTTGGAAATGCGATCACATCACGAATAGAGTCTGTTCTTGCCAGCATCATGATCAAACGATCCATACCAAATGCCATACCCGCATGAGGAGGAGTGCCGTACTTAAGTGCTTCAATAAAGAAACCAAACTGATGTTGAGCATCTTCCGGTGTGAAGCCCAGAAGTTCAAACATGCGAGACTGTTGTTTGGTGTCGTAGATTCTCATTGAACCACCACCAAGCTCGTATCCGTTACAAACAATGTCATAAGCATAAGCTTTAACATCTTTGATTTTTGATTTATCAGATGAATAGTAAAGCTCCATGTCCTCATCCTTAGGACGAGTAAATGGGTGATGTTTGGCGTGAAGAGTATCTTTTTCAGCATCGTAATCAAAAAGTGGAAAGTCATAGACCCACAAAAAGGCGTATTCATCAGTCTTGATTAAATTTAGTGTTTTTCCTAAGTGGCGTCTTACAGCATCGGCACAGTCATGGGCGATGTTTTCATTTTTATCAGCGCAGAAGAGCCAAAGACCGTCCCCTTTCTCTACTGATTTCTCTGCAAGAGTGCTGAGCATTGTGGCATCAACGAACTTAGAAATACCGCCAGTAATAGCTCCCGCTTCCACTTTAAACCACGCCACACCTTTTCCGCCGTAGGGTTTAACCACTTCAGTTAGGCCATCGATGTCTTTACGGGCCAGCACACCCATTGATGTCGGCACAAACATCGCCTTCACCATTCCGTATTTAGCTGCTGCAACTTCAGAAAAAGTGGCAAAGCTTGAAGTCTTAAATAAATCAGTCACGACCATTTGTTTCAGTTCAAATCGAACGTCTGGTTTGTCAGATCCGTAATCTTTCATCACTTCATCATATGAAATCGATTTCATTTGAAAGTTTTCAGGCATGCTGAAAACATTCTTGATCACGTGAGTTGCAAGATTCTTCATGTACTCCAGAGTCGGGAATGAAACTTCGATATCAACTTGAGTAAATTCTGGTTGTCTATCGGCCCGTAAATCTTCATCACGAAAGCAGCGACAGATTTGAAAATACTTATCAGTATTCGCAATCATCAAGAGCTGTTTTAGGGTTTGCGGTGATTGTGGTAGAGCGTACACTTTCCCCGGATGAACACGAGACGGAACAATATAATCACGCGCTCCCTCAGGAGTTGTTTTATAGAGAATCGGTGTCTCAACTTCCGTGAAATCCAAAGCGTATAATGCCTCTCGTACTTTGCGAGCAGTCGAAGAACGTAGACGTAAAATATCCTGAAGTTTTTTAGAACGAAGATCAAGGTAACGGTAACGCAGGCGAAGATCTTCCGTGGCGGGAACCATCCCGTGAGGAAGGAAAGGAACTTCTTCTGCCAATGAGAGAAGCTTAATTTCTTCTACCTGGACTTCGACTAGTCCTGTGTCCATACCAGTATTTTTTGCAGAATCAGGACGTGCAATAACTTTACCCGTCGCCATCAGCACGGATTCCAAAGAAAACTTACGAAGTTCGTTGATATCACCCTTAAACGACTCAAAGCCTAATTGTGTGATGCCGTAACGATCCCTTAGATCAATAAAGTGAAGGCTGCCGAGATTTCGGTATTTATTCATCCAGCCACAAAGAGTGACAGTTTTACCTATGTCGGACTCCCGTAACTCGCCACAATGATGCGTGCGTAATGAACCGGCCAAATTTTTAGATGATGCCATTTGAAAACTCCTCACTTCTCTCTTAGACTTGAAGCTAGAATCATACCCGAATCAGGAATAAACTTCATGAGAAAATTTCTTACTCTCGCTCTCCTTTTCACTCTTTGGTCATGCCAAAGCGAGTCACAGAATCCTCTCAAGTCCCTGGAGCTGAAAACTCCCGGCGCAGAGGTGATTAAGACGACTTTGGTGTTCACTCCAGCAGAAATGGAGCAAGGGCTCTCAGGCGTAAAACCGGAAGACTTCTCCGATGATCAAGGGATGCTCTTTTTCTACCTTACTGAGCAAGTAATGTACTTCTGGATGCCTGACACCTACTTTGATCTTGACCTATTTTATCTGGACAAGGACCTCAAGGTTCTGGACGTGGTCCGCAAACTGCCTCACTACATTGGTAGGGCCAATCCTGACCTCATCCCCAGAGCGCGGGGTGTTTGGGCCAGATTTGTTCTGGAAATGAAATCGACCTCCGCCCTTGCAGCGAAGATAAAAATTGGCGATCAACTTGAATGGAAATCTTCAATGAATCTTCATGAAACAGAAATGGAAATTAAAAAGCAGCTCGCCAAATAAATTAAATCTGGGTTTTGTTTTCTTCCGGGGAGGTTGATTCGTCAGTCTCTCCAGCAAAAAGAATGAGAAATTCATCAGCAGCAATCACTCCAAGATGATCCTTGGCTAGGTGCCTCTGATAATTTTTATCTAATTGGATTCGGGAAATTTCAGTTTTAAGTGATTTATTTTCATCTTGATATGATTTTAGTTCGCCTTGCTTTTCGCGGATATCTCCCTCGGTAGCAAAGTAATCCCAAACCCCTCTATCCATACAAATCAAACGAAGAACTAAAAGCCCAACCACGGACCATGCGATCTTTGGCAGAAGATTTTTTTTCGTTTTGGTATTTTTCTTAGGGGCCGAGCGATTTGATGGACGTCTTTCAACTTCTTCATCCTCTTCCTCATCAAGATATTCGATTTCTGTATCACCTAGAGAACTCTCTCTGTGATCAATCATGTCTGTCATATCTGGGTGGCCAATGGATCTTCTGGTGGATTTTGTTTCGACAATTAAAGGCGCAGATGTAGCTTCCGTCGCAAAGGGACGATTAAAAACGTTCTTTCGAGTACGTAGTCTGTCTCGGGGGTTAGATTTATCAGATGATCTAGCCGCGAACGGGGACTCTACTTCTTCATATTCGTCATAAGACGGACGGTTCATTCTTAATTCCACGCAAAATACATCCTGTATTTTTGAGCACTAACGGCCCATATCAATTGGGTTTGTGTGTTAAATACAATTTAACACGGTCAACTAGTGCTTACAATGAGTTACAAAGAAGAATTTTTTTCCTGTTTGATAGGGGCGCCGATCGGCGCCCCTATAGAGAGATTGGATTCAGAAATTAATAACGACTTGAACCACGGCTTGCTCCACCGTAAGAACGACCGCCGCCTGAACGACCGCCGCCATTTCCACCACGGTATCCACCACCGCCGCTTGGGCGTGCGCCACCATAAAGACCGCTATTAGATGGAGCTTCTGCAAGCTCAACACTTACACGACGATTACCAAACATCTCCCCTTTCAGGTTCATGATGGCATCTGTGTGGGCAGAATCAGCTTCAAGGAAAGCAAATTTTTCTTTGGTGTCGATGCGACCGATTTCGCGGCCATTGATTCCAGCAGACTGAGCAATGAATTTAAGAAGATCACCTGAGTTCACTCCGTCCATTGTTCCTAAGTTGATGAAGAATCTTTGCATACCAGATGTTACACGAACAGCTTTTCTTTCTGATCCTACTCCACCAACTGCACGGCCAGCAACATCGATATCTACTGCTTTCTCATAACGTTTAAGAGTATTTTCGAACATAAATCCGTATATACCTTTAATAAGATCATCTTTTTCAAGACCATCAAACTTAGCTTTGAAAGAGTCAAAGTTTTTAGCTTCGTCTTCTTTGAAGTTAGTCACGTGATCGTTGAAACGAACCATCGATTTCTCGAGGATTCTTTCACGGATTTCAGCTACTTTAGGAAGGAAAACACGTTGAATTTGAGCTTTCGTTAAACGCTCAATTTGTCCAACACGAGATTGCTCTGAAGGCTCGATAATTGAAAGAGAGATCCCTTTAGAACCACCACGACCAGTACGACCAATACGGTGAACGTAAGACTCGTTATCTTGTGGAAGACCGAAGTTGATAACGTGAGTAAGATTGTTAACATCAATCCCACGAGCAGCAACGTCAGTACAAACCAAAAGATTAATTTTCTTTTCTTTAAATTTTTTCATCGTCATGTCACGGGCCGCCTGATCCATGTCTCCGTGAAGAGCGTCAGTTGGGTAACCACGAGCATTTAACTCATCAGTTAACTCTTTAGCACCGATTTTTGTACGAGTGAAAATGATCGCATACATTGAATCAGAAAAATCCATATAACGACAAAGAGCTTCAATTCCGTTTTCACGACGAACAACAACGGCTTGTTGATCAACTGAATCAGCAGTTAAAACTTTCTTCGTTACACGAACGATAAGTGGGTTATTAAACTCACGAGCAACGAGGTTAGCAATAGGGCCAGGCATAGTAGCTGAGAACATCCAGATTTTCTTTTCAGGAACTTTAGCGATGATATCGATAACGTCATCAAAGAATCCCATATCTAACATTTCATCAGCTTCATCTAAGATAACAAATTTAGTGTGTTCAAATTTAAGAACTCCACGCTCGATCAAATCAGTTACACGACCAGGAGTTCCCACAACGATTTGTGGCTTCTTAGCTTTCAAATCTTTAATTTGAAGACCTGTAGAAGTACCACCGTACACAGACATTGAACGGATTGACTCAAAAGCTGAAAGCTTCTGGATCTCTTCGTGAATCTGGTTCGCAAGCTCACGAGTTGGAGCAAGGATCAAAGCTTGAAGTGCTGGATTTTTAAAATCTAATTTTTCAAGAAGTGGAAGAACGAAAGCTGCTGTTTTACCAGAACCCGTTTGGGCCTGACCGATAAAATCGATATCACCTTTAATAAGAGCAGGAATCGCTTGTTCCTGAATCTCAGAAGGGTTTTCGTAACCCATTTTGGTAATAGCTTTGATAGAAGACTCTTTGAGTCCAAGGGATAAAAAAGACATAGTTTCTCCTTTAGAGAAATAAACATAAATAGGATGCAGATTTTGAATGAATATAAGAGACGGTCTAAGGTCTCTAAAAAACCTTGGGAACCACTTAGACCTTAAGACATGGAAAGATCCGGGTGGGGAACAAGGACAAACAAAATATACGACTAAAGGCTATTTAGCATACCCTATTTCGGATTGTAAATAGCGCGTTACTGGCAATCAGGTAAAGGGTAAAAATTACAGGGATTATGGCGCAAAAAAAAGGCACCCGAAGGTGCCTTTTCTGATTATTTGATCGAGTAACTAATCCAAAGACCGGCCCAAAATGAGCGCATAGAAAAGGGAACATCATTCACGAAAGCAGAGATGTAGGGAAACAGATTTAACTTAGGAGTCACATCTTTTGCGACCCCAATATAAGCATTCTGCCAAACGTTTCTATAGCTAGGTTTCTTACCGTTAATTGATTCCCAACGCTTGTTATTTTCCAGCATGTTTTCGTAGTAAAGCTGAACTTTGGTCGTGTCATTCACCGTATAAGTTAGGTATGGAGCCGAGTACAGACGATTTCTTGAAGCGTTGTAACGGTTCTCAAAAATCCAGTAACGATCTTGAAACGTAAAAGCTATCTGCCAAGTTGGGTTGAAGTCGTAAGAGAAAACGTTTAGAAGCTCTAACCCGTAAGTGAGTCTTCCAAAATCAGCATGATTATAATGTCTAGTGGCGTGTGAGGTCGGAAGACGAACACCCGGACGCATCCACCAATTGAACTTTTTATCAGTCGAAGAATAGACTACGCCAGAAAAACCAACCAAAGCGTCTTCTAGGATAACCATCCCACGCTCGCCTGGGTCTTGGTTACTAGGAGTATCAAGGAAAGTTGTAAAACGTGGAATCACGTTGAACTTCATTTTTGCACCAAAGTTATAACCGAAGTTAACCTGACTCCAGATATTCAGAGAATAAGTATCACAGTTACGACATGGATCACCGCTTGAGAATTCCGGAGAGATAGCAGCGTTGTTTGAGTCCCATTTTTCAAATGTTGGAGTTGTTAGGGAACCAAAATAACCTATGCTTAATCGATCATAGAATTTATCAAAAGATGATTTGGAAACTGGAGCAGCGGGCTGAGCTTCTGTGGCAACTTCAGTTGTTGTCACCTTCTTAATAGTTGTTTTCGGAGCCACACTCTTAGTCGGAGTTGATTTTTTTGTTTGCCCATAAGCTTGTGCTGATACGAGGGCGCCTAGAATCAAAGTTAGGATAAAAAATCTTTTCATACTGGTGTTGCCTTCCTTACAATCATTAAATTAGATTAGCATTCTAAGCAATAGTTGCCTTGAACACAAAGTAATTGATTGGTCTCATGGCCAAACTTAAAAGACAATAAAAAGTTTCGTGGTGCGAAAACGACACCAAAGGAAAAATAATGAGCAGTGAAAAACAACAAATTCTTACTTCTTTCTTTAACTCCCTCGAGAAAATGGAATCAGAAGACATGATGGCAGTGGTTGAAAAGCACCTCAAAGATGACGATGTCGAGATTTTTGTCCATCACATAGAAAATTTTTACGGCATCACTGACGACGAAGAGTTGGGAATGTTGGCGCAGTTAATGGTCACGGGTTATCTTGCTGCAAAGCACGAGGAAAGTCTTAAGTCTACCAAGCACTAATCGGGCTCATTTCCTAAATCATACTGAACCTGAATCCAGAATCTTCGCATGGCCGCTACTTCTTGAAGATAAAACCAAAGTGTCTCAAGCTGGGAATGGTCACTAATCCTGCGGGACAGAAGCTTAAAAAGGTTAGCCATCCCCTCACCCACGACACCAAATTCAAAAAGGTCCTTAAGTTCTTCCAGAAGGAACTCTTCACCCTCATTGAACTGAACACGGTTAGTCTCATTTTGAATATTGAGATTAAGGCCTGCTTCCTGGATTAGACTCTCCATTAACTGAAAATTTCTCACGGCCATTTGGTGGTCACCAACGGGCCCTAGTTTCACAGTATCAGCGCCAGACGCAACAGAAAGTGTGAAAGATATTTGAAATCCGTTAGGCTTCTTCGTCATCCACCAGCTGAAGCCTGGGTCTGACAAGTTACACATCGTTTCCTCGTTTATCGGAAATCGGCGATTAGCAATCTGATCTTGGATTATTTCGCCCTGAAGATGGCTTTCAAGAATAAAAAACCTCAGTTTCTTTTCAATTTCAAGGTTCCCGCCTTCAAGTAGGCGCAGACTTGGATACAAATCAGGATTATCAATGATCGACTGGTAATCATCACGAATATTCTTGGAAACTAAAGTTCTGATAACAAACAGGGATGTGGATTTTTGCAGATGATAGAGAACCCCGGGCTCAGCAGGATATTCATTGACCTCATCTTCAATTTTAGAAACAGCAGGCAAAGGAGCAACCTCAACATGAGAATAGTTTTCATGAAGATGTTTAAAAGTCTCGGCCACCATTTGCTCTATGTAGTCCATTCTTCGTCCTAAAATAGATACATTAAAATCTGACACAGGATAATTATAATCATGGGGGCAGGATCAATTGGCATGTCTTTAGGAAATAAATCACGAATTGGCTTTTGCGGGATATTTGCGAATTCGTGTAACTTTTGAGCCCAGGGTTGCCTGCGAATATCAGGCACCCAGCTCAAAAGAACATCAGCGATCGTAATATAAATAAAAATCTGCAACACACCATCAATCATTAATTAAATTGTCGGCCTTATGCAGAGAAAAGAAAAGAAAAATTATTCAAACTTATAATTGGCCACCATACTGGCAATTGCAAAAAGTAGAATGGAAGCAAAGTATGCAGGCTTACCCAATGTTGGAAAACGACGGGCAACAACTGCTCCACCAATTCCAATGATAAACCAAATGGCCATTTTTATCTGAATCCAGAGTGGCCAGGCAACTGTTTGTCCAATTCCCATACGGGCCATCAATCCCATTCCTCCCACCAAAGTCATAAGAGTCGCAATCCCCGTGAGAATTTTAATGTGCTTCTGCTGGGCTCCATAGAAACTAATCGATAATCCAGTTAAAAGGATAACGATCGAAACCAGATGGATAATTTTGTAATTTAAGTATGAAATCATATAACTCCTTTAGAGTGACTTTAAGACGGATTTAAGTAGCTCCCAGAAGGGAGAAACGGTTGGTATATGTAATCTTTCTTGAGGCGAATGTGCACCCATAATCGTCGGACCGAATGAAACAGCATCAATGGGACCTATTTTATCTCTCAAAATCCCACATTCCAGACCAGCATGGATAGCTGTCACTTTCGCCTTTTTGTGAAAAAGCTCTTGAAATTTGTCCGAGACAAGATCCAATAATTTATTTTCTCTAACTGGTTTCCAGCTCGGATATTCACCATTTTTGGAAAATTCCATTCCAAATCCCCTGGCCAAGGCAGTGACCTGACCTTCCAGACCGACGCACTCTCCCCGGTCAAAAAAACGCAAAGAGGACTCAAGATGAAATTGTCCTTTCACAAGAAGAGAAATCGCCAAATTATTACTTAAGGCCACCAGCTCTTTATTGCTCGCCAGATCATAGGCGTGCGCCCCATGGGGAAATGCCATAAGAAAACCTACAACTGTTTCACAGTCCCGGGCCGAAACAACTTCCGGATAAAAAGAATCTGCGACTTCTATTTTGCCAAAAAATTGACGATCACTTTCCGGCATAAAAGACTTCCAACGGGCCGTTACGACTTTAAGTGCTTCCTCAGCAGTATGAAGTTCCATCAAATTCACGAGGGCAAAAGCATCTCGAGGAATGATATTGTGGGCCTTACCACCTCTCCATTCATTTATTTCAAATGAGTCTTTGGGCAAAGCACTCACCCACTCCATCAAAAACTTAATAGCATTTCCACGCTGCTCATGGATGTCCACTCCGGAATGGCCTCCGAGAAATCCACCGACTACAAGTTTGACTCCATAATTTTTAATTTTGGCAGGAACCATTTCTACTGATCGCTTGAATTCATAATCAATTCCCCCAGCACATCCGATATACAGACTGCCCCAATCTTCAGTATCAAGATTGATCATCTTCTTACCTTTTAGATAAGTTGCGTCCACTCCCCAGGCACCTTTAAGACCCGTTTCTTCATCCATGGTAAAAAGTAATTCCAAAGAAGGATGCTCGATAGTTTCGTCACCCATGAGCGCAAGAGCGGCAGCACAACCGATCCCATTATCGGCACCAAGAGTTGTGCGATCTGCTTTGATCCAATCCCCTTCCCGAAGAGTGATAATAGGATCAGTGTTAAAATTTATCTGACGGTCAGGAGTCGCATCAGTCACCATATCCATGTGATTTTGAATGATAACTGTTTCGTGCGACTCATAGCCTTTTGTGGCCGGGACATAAACGATAACATTGCCCACTTCATCACAATGAGTTTTGAGTTTTAAATCTGAAGCTTCCTTAACGATATATTCCCGAAATTTGTCCTCTTTTCTGGAAGGTCTAGGAAGCTGATTTATGGCATGAAAATATTCCCATATTTTTTTGGGTTCTGATGGAAAATGAGATGGAATATTCATTACTTGGCCTCGCTACAATCCTATAAATTTTCCATTTTTTACCCTGCTTAAAATGGATTGTCAGCCAAGGTTATTGACAGTGTGCCCAAAGGCTAACTATAAGTGAAAGTATATTGTTTTTATATTACGGGGGTTCCATGAAACTTAAGGCTTTTATCCTAGCTTCAGCTTTGACTCTGACTACATCAGCATTTGCTCAGTATTTTGCAGCAAATCCTGCAGTCACAGTTCTTCCTGGCCAAGTGAGCGTACAAGTTTACAACCCATACTATGAACCAATCATTTGTAATGGCCAAGTTTTCGGTCAAACAATAAATGGCCCAGTTTTCAATGCATTTTTTGCTGAACAATTCATGCCGGCCGGTAGCTCTAGATTCGCAGTTGTAGTGACTAATCCCTACAACCGTTTCGTAAGAGGTTGGGCGAATATCCACTGTCGATTTGCTCGTTGGTAATTAAGTTCCGTATTCCGGATGAAACCGGCCCACAGTTAACCAAAATGCCAGTTGATTATGGGTTAAGGTTTCAGGTCTGAATGTGACGAGCTTAACCAGCACTGGCTTTGGTAATCCTTGAATGAATCGAGTGCACTGGCTGAACCCGCCCCAAAAAATATCATCCTCAAGCAGCAGACATCGAACCATTTGTGGGTAAAAATTTTGCAGCCTCTCAATCGGAAGTGCTGAAAGAAGAGTATCTGCAACTTCAAAGTAGCCACTTTTAACCCACCAGAAGATCCAATCATCACCAAAGACGTCCAGCCTGGTAGATATAATTTGATAAAGTGCCCAGGGATTTAATTTTCCCGCCTGAAGATCTGCCTCTAAAAGTTTCTTAATCTTTTCATGATCACATTTTATCCACATGCACGCCTTGAGAGCGGTGGTTGAATCAAATGCGTCGTTCTCTATTCCTTTTTGGATATAGGCAATTCCCTCGTCCAAAAGCTTCCGTAATTTAGGAGTTAATCGATCTGTAGACCAATTTTTGCGAAACTGGCTCTGCTGCATATAGAGTGTAAAATCAAAGAGCTGAGTGAAGTAGTCTGTCGAGTGGTTCACTACAAAGGCTTTCTCCAGCATGTCTTTTTCTATTGTCTTAAACCCATTAGTCTCAGCATCACCGACAAAATGTTCATCAATATAAGCGAGCGCCTGTTTAAAATCATCGGCAAAGAGATCAGGGCACCAACCTGGTGAAAGAAAAGCTGGGTAAATCAATGGGTAAGCCGTTATAAGGATTTGATCAGAGTCGGATTGAGATTGCTTCCATCCTTTAATCTTTTCAAGCAGAGGTTTAATTTCTTCTACAGCGAGAATATTGACGGTGCAGGTAAATCTTATTTCGGCTTCAGGAAAGACCTCCCGAATACGTAAAAAATTTCTTTCAAATAAATCCAGGGAGAGACCCCATCTGGCCAATTCCGCTCCGGATCCCCATCCATCCAGACTGGTCACAAACGAGAGTTTACCAAAGCTTCCCTCAGGAAAATCTGCCATGAAATCCAGAAATTGATCAATAACTTTAGGCTGAACACCCAAGTTTGAATTAAAAACCAACTCTAATTCAGGTGAAGGGTATTGAATTAATAGTCCTAATAAATCGTAAAGACGCCGACTCAAAAGTGGCTCGCCACCAGTGAAACGTAATACCTTTATGTCTTTCACAATTTGCGGGAACCATTTTATAAACGCATCAATATAAGGGTTCTCATCATCATCGAGAAAAAAATTGTCTCCACGGAAGAGATAGCTCTCTTCACCAAAATCCTTGGTTGTTCTATAAGGCCCAAAAGTCTTTGCTTCTGCATACAGTGAGCTTGAATTTTCTGGGGAACAATACACGCACTTGAATTGGCAACGATTGGACAGACTCAGTTCAATATAGCTAGGAATTATCCCTGTTGCTTTAAAGCGGGACTCAGATTGATATAAGGAAATGACACTAGGATCTGAGGATTTAGAAATTCGATCGCTTAAAAGACCTTTGTCTTCCGTTTTCCAACAAACATCACAGGATTTAATTTTTTTACCTGCTAAAAAATCTTCTCTTTCCGCAATCAGCTGCTGACTATTAAAAAGGGATGATTGATCAATTTCCTGAGCGGGCGTTAAGCAACAATTATTCAGCTTACCCAGGTGGAGTTGAAACAGAACTTGTCCCCATTTGGCACCACAAAAGGTACTGGAAACTTTATCCAGCTCCGATTTTGTCTGTTCATTGGTCAGTGATCTGATTCTCATGACCAAATGTTATCATATTGAGGGGGTATGGCGACTAAGAACTAGTTTAATCCCTTATCCAACACGACATCATCCTGAGTTCCATTATAGAAGTAAACAAAATGGTAACCCAAGTCGGCCAGATCCTGAGCGGCTTTAGCAGGAGCGTCATCGCCTTTTTGTAGGCTATAAAGAACTACGTTTTGGGCCTTATTTGGATATTGAGCCGGGAACTCAGTCTTAAACTGAGAACTGTAATTTATGTGAACGACGTTCTCAAATTTTACTGGAGTACGCTCTGCAGGGAGAAGATCCACAAAAACGAAGTTTAAACGATCTTCTAGACGTTGTTTGAACATTTCGCGCGGGATTTCGTATTTCATATTTTACCTTGGATTGACAGTTGTTTACCCTTAAAAGATACTTCGAAATATCAAAAATGTTGAGATAAAAATGTCTGAAAATGTTAACCACGTTCCCGTAAGTTCTTATTTAAATTGGGATGAATATTTCATGCTTCAGGCCATGATGGCTTCATTTAAGAGCAAAGACCCTAATACCAAAGTGGGCTGTGTCTTTGTTGATGATAATAATCACCAATTATCCATGGGATACAACGGCCAAATCGCCGGGATCGATGAGACTAAAATCCCTTGGGGAAATATTAAAACTGTCCCACTCGATCAACAGAAGTACGCGTATGTTGTTCATTCAGAGGCCAATGCTGTTCTTCACGCTAAGGCCCCATTGGAAAACTCCCGCTGTTACGTGACCCTTTTCCCATGTCACGAATGCGCCAAAATCCTTGCGACAGTAAAGATCAAAGAAATCGTCTTCCTCTCAGATAAATACAATGGCACTGTGGAAAATTTAATTTCAAAACGAATTTTTGAAATGTCGAACATCAAATGTCGGGAGTTGAAGCTGAGAGCGGACCTCGTGAGTGATTTATCAAACCATCTTAAAGGGATGTTAGGAATCTAATTTTCGCTCAAACAGGTACAGATCCTCGCCAACTCTCCCTACGTATTTCACCTTTAGAATGCCGGCAAGACGCCTAAATGCCTCTTCATTAAAAAACTGAATGTGAGTTGAATCGCGTTTATAAAACCAATGATGAAACAAAGCTTTTTCAGGATAAAATTTTGTTTTAATAAATATTTTTCCATTCACGTTCAATAATTCCCCTAACTCTTGCATGACCTCGATCGGATTTCTCAAATGCTCAATGACTTCACTTAAAATAATAAAATCATAGGTTTTATTTTTATAAGGGAGGTGGGGATGAAAATAAAGATCATAAGAGTCGGCAGTAAAGCCTCTTGACGAAAAAATTTGGGCCATTAGTGGGCTTGGACCGCAACCGAAATCAAGCCCTTTCTCTCCTGGCTTGAGATAGGGCTCACATTCTTTTACTATTTTTGAAAGATAATCGAAATAGGCAGCATCCTCAGATTCGTTCTGATGATGCTCATAGCGGGCCCTTTCATCCTCAGTGGAAATAAGTTCAGATCGCGGAACAAAAATAAGTCCACAGCCTGTGCAAATATAATAAGAACGAAATTTATCTTGGCTATATTCCTGAGTATTGCAGTCCAGACAGATCGGACAATTAAACTCGTTTGTCTTCATTGGCCTTAATCCAAGCGGTCACTGAAAGCTTTAAGGCTTGATCAACCGCCATATCAACTTTTTTCACTTTATCCTTAGGAACAATCAGAGTCATGCCACCCAACATATAACTGAAAGGGACATAAACAGTTACTTTCGTATTATCCTGAAGTTCTTCCAGATCTTCTCGCGTAACAAGACCCATTACCTCTACACCAAGATTCTCAAGTTGAACCAGAACAACACGCTGTGGTTTGTCTTTGTTACTGCTTCTTCCAGGAATGAGTGCCATCAAATCCTTCAGAGGATTATAGATGGCCTTAAAGAGAGGAATCTTTTCCAGTGATTGAGTCAGCCAGGAAAAAAATCGGCCAGTAATGTAGTTGTTGACCAGTAAACCAACTAAAAAAACAAAAACGACGGTCAAAACGATGCCTAAACCGGGAATATAAAGATCTTTTCCCAAAAGCATTCGTAAACCAGATCCAAAAATCGACTCAATATTAATACTTGCCCAAAAGAGCAGATAGAAAGTCAGAGTGATAGGCAAAACAACAATAAGACCTTTAAAAAAAATTTGATTCAGATACTTCATGGATTGCCGCATTTTCCTATTTAGTTTTTTCGAGAGAGACGATATTCTGTTTTAGAACTTCTCCTAGAATATCACAGGCCCTTCAGATGAGCAAAACGGCCCTAATCTCCACCAAACAACACATCCGTGCCTCATTTAGAGACGCCACCTACACCAGTTTGAATATCGGCATGGCCGAAAGTTATTTTTGTGCCTTTATGCTGGCGTTGGGAATTTCAGAAGTCCTGGCAGGTCTGGGAACTGTCATTCCTCAATTCATTGGAGTCATTTTTCAGATTTTTTCAATCAGGTCTTTTTTCCGAAGATATTCACTTAAAAATAGATTGTTACTCTTTTTAACCATTCAAGCCTTGTCCATGATCCCTTTGATCATGATTGGATGGTTGAAAATCAATTCTGCGGTAATTGTCATCGCCGTTCTTGGAATTTATTGGGCAAGTCTTCTCTCCTTGAACCCTCCATGGAACCGACTCATCGGTCATACCGTGCCCTTAAAGTTTCGCCTTAAATTTTTCTCAATTCGCAGCCAGTTTGCCCAATCCTCTGTTTTTATCGGCCTGATTGCCAGCGGTTTACTTTTATACTGGGCCAAGGACAAAGGTCATGAGCTCCAGGTTTTCGTAGGAATCTTCATATCTGGATTTTTCCTCAAATGTTTTTCCTGGTACGAGGTCAGAAACAATCACAAAGACTATGACCTTGCACCCGGATCAGAACATCGAGTCCGATTTCGCGACTTTCTTAAAAACATCTGGCACACCGATCAGGGAAAGCTCATCCTCTTTTTGTTCTTTTTTTATATTACCGTGCATTTTTCGGCTCCCTACTTCAATCCCTACATGCTGAGCAAGCTGAAGTTTAACTACCTGGAGTACATGGCCGTGACTTCGGTGGCATACTTTGGAAGGGTTTTTGCTTTTCGAATATTGCAAAAGCGTGCCAAGTCCCGCCATATCAACAGACTTCTCATCTTTTCTACGATTGGAATCGCTACCAGCCCATTATGGTGGGCACTTACTCAAAATTATTGGCTGATTATGCTAATTGAGTTCCTCTCCGGATGTTATTGGGCCGCTTTTGAGCTTTCCACCATCCTTTTGTACTTTCAAAAAATTGACGATCGAGAAAGAACCAGCATTATTACCTATATTACATTCCTCAATACTACCGGAATGGTCATTGGTTCGATGCTTGGGGCCTGGTTCATGAAAAACTTGCCCATGGGTTGGGATAACTATCTGGTCCTGTTTGCGGCATCAAGCTTCCTGAGAGTCTTAGTCATTATATTTGCTCCACATGTAAATTTCAGAGGTCAGATTCCTAGGCTGATTTCAATCACCAGAAGCTTTGGAGTTGTTCCATCATTCGGTTCACTGGCGAGACAATTTTTGAGAGAAGATAAGAAGAAATCAGAAGAAGACAAAAAGTAGATTTACGAGGGAAAAACCGGAAAAAAAGGCAAAAAAAAAGCCCTCTTGCGAGGGCTTTTTTACAAAGACTACTTCTTTTTAGAAGCTTTCTTAGTAGCTTTCTTAGCAACTTTTTTAGCTGCTTTCTTAGTTGCTTTCTTTGCTACTTTTTTAGTAGCTTTTTTTGCTGCTTTCTTAGCCATGATTTCCTCCCAGGAAATAGTTGGTACAAGTAATTGACCTTTCTTATTTAAAGCTTAATCACAAATTCGATCTAACGCAAATAAAAAATACATATTTTATTTCATTATGATGTTTTTTTTTATCAAGTGGGTGTTTGAGGAGTTTTTTTGGGGTCCTCATGCACACATTTTGTTTTTCAACATCGTATGCATGAGGATCGGTAAGATCGTTAAGGATATTTAGGAAAAAGTGAAATCAATTTCATTATTTTTGAGATCAACGACAACTTTTCCACCAGCTTCAAGCTTCCCAAAGAGTATTTCATGGGCCAAAGGCTTCTTGATTTTGTCATTAATCAGGCGAGAAATAGGTCTCGCACCTAGTTTATCATCATATCCATTTTTGCTAAGCCACTCTTTTGCAGCCCTGGTGACTTCAAAGTCCACTTTCTTATCAACCAGCTGGTTCTCCAGCTCCATCAAGAACTTGTCCACCACCATTTCGATGTTTTTAGGTCCAAGCTTGTTGAAACTGATGATTGCATCCAGACGGTTTCGGAACTCTGGGGTGAAGATATTTTTAACCGCCTGGTCTCTCTTGGTGGAATTTATTTCCCCCCCTTGAGCGCCGGATAGTCCAATAGAGCCTGCCTCCATTTCCTTGGCCCCTGCATTCGAGGTCATGATGAGAATCACGTTTCTAAAGTCCGAGGTTCGGCCGTTAGAATCTGTAAGTGATCCATGGTCCATAACCTGAAGAAGGACATTAAAGACATCCGGATGGGCTTTCTCGATCTCATCCATTAAAAGAACAGAGTATGGGTTCTTATGGATCGCATCTGTCAAAATTCCGCCTTGATCGAAGCCCACATAACCTGGAGGGGCCCCAATTAATTTAGAAACTGTGTGCTTCTCCATGAACTCAGACATATCAATTCGAACAAAGTTAATGCCCATAATATGTGCCAATTGTTTGGCAAGTTCGGTTTTACCAACACCAGTTGGACCATTGAACATAAAATTTGCTATCGGCTTGTTAGGATGCCCAAGGCCCGACCTCGATAGGATGAGCGCATTTGAAACCTTATCAATCGCTTCATCTTGCCCATAGATCATCATCTTAAGATCTCGGTCCAAAAAGCGCAGTTTCTCTTTCTCATTAACCGAAATAGACTTTTGTGGGATTCGGGCAATTTTTGAAACAATGAGTTCGATATCCTCAAGTTTCACCTCAGTCCCCTCAATACTTTCGGGTTTCAGACGGAGGTATGAACCGACCTCATCGATCACATCGATGGCCTTATCAGGAAGTTTTCGGTCCGTAACATGTTTATGGGAAAGTTCAACGGCAGCTCTGATGATGGCATCGGGGTATTTTACCCTGTGATGGTCTTCAAATTTGGACTTGAGCCCCATAAGGATCTGAACTGAGTCCTCAACGGTAGGCTCCAATACGTCAATTTTTTGAAAACGACGATTCAGGGCCTGATCTTTCTCAAAATATTTTCGGTATTCGTCAAAAGTAGTGGATCCCATACAACGGATCACTCCTTTCGATAGGGCCGGTTTGAGCAAGTTTGAGGCATCTAAACTGCCACCTGATGTCGCACCTGCGCCAATAATAGTATGGATCTCATCAATAAAGAGGATGGAACCGTTCCCCTCATTTTGTTTTTCAAGGGCCTGAAGGACGAGCTTCAATCTCTCCTCAAAGTCACCACGAAATTTCGTCCCGGCCAATAACGAGGCCATGTCCAGGCTATAAACAGTGGTGTTGGCGAGAATACTTGGGACTTTTTTCTCCACGATGGATTTCGCCAGTCCTTCAGCAATTGCCGTCTTACCGACGCCTGAATCACCTACCAGAATTGGATTGTTTTTTCGTCTACGGCACAGAATTTGAATGATCCGCTGGATTTCATCCTCTCTGCCGATAATAGGATCTATCTTACCTTGGCGGGCAAGGTTATTAAGATTTGTTGTGTACTCATTAAGGGCCTTTTCAAACTTCTCTTCACGGCGAAAAGTTTCCTGCCCAGGTTCAACATTGATGTCCTCATCCGGACGATTGACCGGTTTATCTAATGAGTGGGAGATCTTTTCGACCACATCAATTCGGCTTATACCCTGTTGTTCCAGAAAATAAGTCGCATGGGACTCTTTTTCACTAAACATGGCGACTAAAATGTTAATCGCCTGGATGGATTTTTTACCTGAACTTTGAATATGGATAGCAGCACGCTGAATGACTCTTTGAAGGCTCAAAGAAATCTCAGGCTGATAAAATATCCCATTCTCCCGGGCGACTTCCCTGAGTTGGTCATTCCCGAACTGCTTCCTGTTGAGGTCCTGGATCTCATCCGGACTCAAAAGTGAGAAGTTTGAATCATCGTCTATAAACTTTGCGAGCTCCTTGCGAAGATCCGACAAGTTTGCACCACAATCCGTCAGGACCTCGGTCACTGTTTCATCTTCCATCATGGAAAGAAGGACATTCTCAAGGGTTAAAAACTCATGGCGTTTTTCATTCGCTCGTTTAATGGCCCGATTTAAAATTTGTTCTAGTTTTTGGCTAATCATATAAAGACCTCACTGCTTCATTATACAGAAGATATGTTCGAAAAGAACAAAGGCAAGGTTAAGAAAGAAGTTTAATTATTCGACAGGATCAGTACTACACCGTAATGGGTGACCATTATCCCGTGCATACTTCATGACTTTAGCGACCTTAGATTCAGCGACTTCGTAGGTGTAAATACCGCACACACCAAATCCCTTTTGGTGAACTGCCAGCATGATGGCCTGCGCATCATCGTGATTTTTGCTGAAAAATTTCTGTAAAACCAAAATGACGAATTCCATAGTTGTATAGTCATCATTATGCATGAGGACTTTATACATACGGGGAGGCTGCAACTTCTGTTTGTTGATCGTTGCGGTGCCAGATTGTTCATCTTTGTCAGTTTCTGAAGACATAATTTGTTTCACATTGGTATATTAACGAGGATGCACCAATTCCAAATGAAAGGCAATACTCCCCCATGGATTCTCAAGCGCTCAAAAACCGTCTGCAAAAAAATATAAAAAAACTCAAATCCTACATTCAAAAGAATGGGATTGAAGCGTACCGAATTTATAATAAGGATATCCCTGAGTACCCCTACTTAATAGATATATACGGAACGGACGCTGTTATCTATGAACAGGGCAAAAAACTTGGCGAAGAGGATGAGCCTAAGAGAGCTCAACACCAAAAAGATATCGAAGTGGCGATTCATGAAACATTTAATATTGCTCCCGAAAGGCAGCATTTTAAAATCCGCCAGAAACAAAAAGGAAACGAGCAATATAAACCCCTCGCTCCCGGATCGGACGAATACTTTACCGTGAATGAGCCCCCGTTTAAATTTTGGGTCAATCTCGAGCGCTATCTTGATACAGGCCTTTTCCTTGATCACCGTCCACTTCGTCAGCACCTACTCACAACAGTGGCCGGCAAAAAAGTTCTAAACCTTTTCTCCTACACCTGCTCTCTGAGTGTTGCTGCTGCCAAAGGCGGGGCGACTGTCACTTCTATTGATATGTCCCGCACCTATCTAGACTGGGGAATGGAGAATTTTCTCCTTAATGATCTGGATCCCAAGGCGCATCGTTTTATTCAGGCCGACGTTTTAAAAGAGCTGCAAGTAATGATTGAGGCCAACGTCAAATTTGATGTGATCCTGCTCGATCCTCCTAGCTTTTCAAATTCAAAACGCATGGAAGATGATCTCGATATTGAAAGGGATCACCCTATTCTGGTCCGTGACTGCATGAAACTCCTCTCTCAAGAGGGAACGCTGTACTTTTCTACCAATAAAAGAAAATTTGAACTCCACAGAATTATTAGCTCCGCCTATGACTGCAAGGAGATCTCCCAGTGGACCATTCCCCAGGATTTCCACCAATCCTTCATTCATCAGGCCTTCACCCTGAAGAAAAAAGCGGAGTAATAAGAAAAACTTATAATAATTAGTAGTTTTTCTTATAACATCTTCTAACACCTTTTCCTTGTATATACGTCTAAGTACTCGTTATTGATAACATAACTCGGTGCCGGAGTAATAAATAGCCAGTCCTTGCACTATCTTGACCAATCGTTTCCACCATTGATAGAAAGCTCAGTAACGATTGTGACCTTTGGGAAGAGGGCACAATTTGGGGAAAACAACATGGGGGAACTATGAAAAATTTGATGATGACTCTTTCACTGGCTCTTTTAACGACGGGTGCATACGCTGCTCCTGAAAAGTTTATCGTGGAAACAGTTGAAGTTCAGGATTTCCATTCTACCCAGAAAGGTATGGATGTTGCTGGTGCAGGAAATGGTGCCGGAGTTAGCACGTCGAAGCCGGGTGTATCAATAGACCAGGTCGGACAAGTCATTGCTGTTGCAAAAGACATCGTGGCCCTTGGTGAACAAATCTATACTTTAGTTCAAAAAGGTAAGCCTTCAAACACAACTGACTTCACGCCGATTTCGGTTGTTCCTCGTGACCCTATTACAAAAGAAATTGCTGATCCTTTCGAGATGGAATCATGTTCAATGCCAGTTCAGAAAAAGTTTGTCACTTCAATCAAGTCTGCAGCTGGTGGTGAAGGCGTTAGATTCGAGTACATGGTTATCTACACTTATGGTTGTTCATACAATGGAACAGGTAAATACATCCAAAACGCAATTGTTCAGCCAGTATCTGTGAAGACAAGTTACGGTTGGGATTTCAATGCAACAATGAAGCTTAACGGAATTATGAATCACGGAACAAAAGCTCAGCCAGTTGTAGGTGCTTTGCTTTCAATTAAGTACTCAATGAATTCTTGGCATACTGCTTTTGAAAGAAACGACACCATCCACATTACAGCGAATGGCGAACTTAAAAATTATTCAAACTAATCGATTCTTGATTTCTAGATCTTAATGAAGGGCCCACGAATGTGGGCCTTTTTATTGGCAATGAGGGATGATCGAAGAAAGTTTCTTATAGGCCTTGTTAAAAGCTTTTCCGTAATCACTGATACCGCAGTTCTGAGTGTAACAAACAATGGATTCTTCTGCCTTATAGGCCCCCATCTCTAAAACGGCTACAGCTCGATGAAAGCGGCCTTCCTGCTCGGTCCCCTGAAGTTTAAGCACATAATCGGCCTCTTCTGCTGAGTAGACTTCCACGTAGTTCTTATCATAAAGCATTTTGGTGAAATCAAAATTGATGGTGTAACCAGAGTTATTAAACTCTTTCTCAGGGACATAGACCCGACAATCAGCCTGGGCTAGGGCAGCTTGAGATAACAAGATTGAGGCAATGATTAATGAGCGCATGATCTCTCCTAGGATATTAAAAGCTTATAGTAGGGAGATTGAAAAAGAAAGTTTGTAGGTGTGACCATCGTCTGCTCTCGGCTCCTGCCTCCGCAGACATACATAACATCCTGTTAATAAAAAAGGCCCGCATTGCTGCGGGCCCTAGTCATCCATAAATAGCGGGATGAGATTATTTCAAATTAAACTTTGAAACCTTTAAGTTTATCTGCAAGCGTAGAAGGCTGGGCCGACTCTGCTTTGTAGTTAGACTTGTACTCGCCAGAAGCTACAGCTTTCATAGAAAGTGCAATTTTCTTAGCTTGTTTGTCGATAGAGATAACTACTGCCTTAACTTTGTCACCTTTAGTAACTTTGTCAGACGGCTTCTCTACGCGCTCTTCAGAGATTTCAGAGATATGAACAAGACCTTCAATTCCTGTTTCAAGTTCTACGAAAACACCGAATTCTGTAATACGAACTGCTTCACCTTCAACAGCTGAACCAACTGGCATACGGTCTTCGATTCTCTTCCAAGGATCTTCCTCAAGCTGTTTAAGGCCAAGGCAGAATTTTTGGTTTTCTTTATCAACTGTAACAACTACAGCTTTGATTTTTTGGCCGACTTTGTACTCTTCAGTCAAAGTTACAGCTTTCTTTGTCCAAGAAATATCTGAAACGTGAATGAGAGCATCAACTTCTTCGCCAAGATCTACGAATAGACCGAAATCAACGATAGCTTTGATTGTACCTTCAACCATTTTACCTGGGTTGTATTTATTAGCTAAATCATCCCAAGGGTTTGGCATAAGTTGTTTAAGACCAAGAGAAATTCTCTTGTTCTCAACATCTACTTCAAGAACTACAGCTTCAACTTTATCGCCTACGTTGTAAGTCTTGTTAGCAGCTTTTTTGTTCGTCCAGCTCATTTCTGAAACGTGGATCAAACCTTCAATACCGTCAGAAAGCTCAACGAAGATACCGTAGTCTTTAACAGATACGATTTCTCCAGAAACTTTTGAACCTGGCATGTATTTATCTTTAGCAGATTCCCAAGGGTTAGCTTGAACTTGCTTAAGACCCAAAGATACGCGCTCTTTAGAAGCATCGTATTTAAGAATTTTAACATCAACTTCATCACCAACACCAAGAAGGTTCGAAGGATGCTTAACGCGACCCCAAGACATATCTGTAATGTGTAGAAGACCATCAACACCACCAAGATCGATGAATGCACCGTAATCAGTAATGTTTTTAACAATACCTTTAACGATCATACCTTCTTGAATTTGAGTCAATGTTTCGTCTCTCATCTTACCGCGCTCTTCAGCGAGGATTGCACGACGAGAAAGAACAATGTTTCCACGTTTTTTGTTGAACTTAATAACTTTGAATTCCATTGTTTTACCAATGTACTTATCAAGGTTTTTAACTGGACGGATGTCAATTTGCGAACCAGGAAGGAACGCTTTAACACCGATATCAACAGAAAGACCGCCTTTCACTTTCATGACGACAGTACCTTCAACAGCTTCACCTTTCTCACAAGCTTCAGAGATTTTATCCCATGCTTTAAGAATTTCAGCTTTGTCTTTAGAGAGAACAAGGTTCCCCATAGCAGACTCAAGCTTCTCGAGGTAAACCTGGATTTCTTCGCCGACTCTAATTTTCATAGTGCCGTCGTAGTTACGGAATTCACGAGCTAGAACAAGACCTTCTTGTTTGTAACCAATGTCAACAGTAACGAACTCGTCGTTCATAGCAACAACTGTACCCATGAAAACTTCGCCTTCAGCGAAATTCTTAGCGGATGCAGAGTTGATTAGATCTCCGAACTCAGTTTTAGGTTTAGTTTCTGTAACTTCCCCTAGTTCAAATTCAAAACCTTTGATCCAAGATGGGATCTCAAATTTTGTTGTAGATGCAGATGCGGTTTTTGTGGTGGCCATAATATAGCCCCCCTTTTACTAAACATTAATTCTCCTACTGGAGAGCGAAAAATATAATGCATCAGAGGGGAAATTGGAAGCAAATGAAGGAGTTAGGCGAGTTTTTTCTTCTTCTGGGTATACCTAAGACGCTGTGAGTAAAGCTTTTCATAATGGGCGTAAAGTTCTTCAGCATATCTTTCAAAATGATGCTGTTCCTGAAGTTCGAGTTCAACCCCATTCAGTTCTTCTAAGTAGTTAGGATAATTAGTGAGAATCTTGATTAACTTGTCCCTTAACTCTCTGCCGTCTTCCGGGTGGTAGGTCTCTCCAAATTTCCCCTGCTTTACCACCTGCTGTCGGGTGGACGTCCGAGGCAAAAGCACAGGTGTCTGTGTAACGAGAGCATACAGGTCCAGGTCGGAGAAAAGCTCATCCATTGGGAGGCCGACGAAAATATCACAGTCCTGAAAACTAAAACTGGATAGCGGTCGTGTTTCAAAACTAATGTTCATTTCCAGATGGCGCTCTAAAATCATTCTCTTGAGTGAGTCATAAATAGGATGCTCATACCAGGAGATATCGGTCAAAAAGGTAAAGATAAGCTGCTGCTTAAAGCCCATCTGATTAAGCTGGGCCAGCAGTGGCGGAAGGGCATCAACAAAAAGCCTAAGTGTTTTTAAATCGTCCTCAGTCCGAGGAACGAAAGTCATAATTTTCTTTTTGGTGTCCGGGTGCTGGGACCTATTAATCTTCGAGGGAAAATCAATACCCGCGCCAGTGACGTGAATTTTTCGGGCGTTGACCGGAAAAAACTCTACTGCAAGTTCTCTGATATTGGATGAGAAAGTAAAGATCGAGTCTGTGCGAGAGACAAACAATTTATCGAAAATCGAACTTTTTTTCCATTCTATGTTTTCATTAAAGGTGAAAACCATTGGAATTTGTGGCATCCCCTTGAGGATCATTCCTAGCGGCATCAGACATTCATAATTATAGGAATGAACCAGATCAATTTGTTGTTTCTGTAAAATGAGCTGAATCTGAAAATAAAAATTAAGCTTACTTCTCCAGGTAGACAAATCTGTCGGGAAATAAATCCTCGGGATAACTTCTTTCTCTGCTTCTGTATCAATGAGTGATTTTTCGTGACATAGAATGATGGAGGATCCGCCAATATTTCGAAAATAGCTCGCGTCCGACAGGCATCGTCTCTCTATCGTTCCCCACTTTTCAGAGAGACACACATAGAGGACGGAGAGATCGGATAAACGAAGCTTATCCCTCATTTCTCTTCCGCAATATCGGCCGTCACCGAACCAATTTTAATTTTGGCCTGGGCCTTAAGAAGCTTATGGTACTTGTCATCGCTAAACCAAAAATAAAGGTCGCCATCCTTTAGGGTTTCGCCCGTGTATCTGGTGGTGGCGTGGACTCTAATCGCTTTCACATTGTCGGCCAGTTCAGTGTCAATCTCTTCACGACCTTCAACTTCTGATTTGAGAATCAGTATTTTGGCCTTATTAATTATCGGAATGTGATAAATATCCCCATTTTTGAGAGGAAGTCCCTGAAAAAAGAATAACACTGAAAAAGGATCGATACTGAAATATGGAATATGAGCGTTCTTCTCTTTATTTTTAATCGTGTTATCTGATTTCTTTTGTTTGTAAAACCAGAAGGTTTTCATCTGGTCACGATCATGTAATTGAAGATCATCGACGTCCTGCTTACTCTCTCTTTGAATTAGGGAATAACGAGTGGAAAGGAATTGATCGGTTGTGACATAGGTGTCAACCGTATCATCGACTTCATAAATATTGCTGTAAAAAGGTGCCGACTTAAAACGTGAGTGAAAATGCCACACTTCTTTGCCATTGATGAGCTTTTTCCCTCGGTTGGTTACCATGATTTTCCCAACAGTCATTCCCAAATAGTGAATATCAAGGAAGACTTTCTCATCTACAAAATGATTTGATTTATAGTTCTTCCAAACCTTCTCTGCATTACTGTTAACTGTCTGCATTTCCGCAGGATAATCCGTGGGAAGTTTACTCTCTTTGGGACCGAGACTAACGGGTAGAGGTGGTTTTATGACTTGGGGAGTTTTATCTTTTTTGGTAACGACCGGCCCGGAACCTTTTTTATCTTTCGCTGGGACAGCAGTCGCTGTCGCTACTTTGGGTTCAATTGTTTCTACTTCAAACTTTTCAAGTAGATTTTCTGGAGCCTTTACCTGGGCTTCAGCTGTGGCCTCATCAGGAACATCGAGAGATTCCTGGAAATCTTTGTCCTTCATGCCAGAGGAGCACCCACTCAAAATAAGCATCGCCAAAAAGCAAATTTTCACTCTTATCCTTTGAGATAACTATTTAATAAAATTGTAATTTATTGGGCGCCAGAATCAAGGTGGAGAACTTTGCTTAAGCCCTGAGCGAGTTCTTTTTCCCCACTGATAAACTCAACTTTGACCTTCGTGAACAGAATACGTGAATCGAGGGAAACTCGCTTCATCTTCACCATGTCCTTCTCACTGCAGATAATAATTGCAGACTGTTGAGAAGCCTTGATCAGGAGATCATTCACATCTTCAGGGGTGAAAAAGTAGTGGTCTGGAAAGCTCACCTTTTCCGTGATTTCGACACCAAAACTCTCTAGATATTTGTAGAAGGAATCCGGTGAGGCGATTGCCGTCACACCAATCGCTCGCAGGCCCTTAAGCTCATGGACGGAAAAGATGTATTTGTCGTGAACGTCAAAAACCCCCACTGGTTTATAAGTCGTCAGTGCAATGGGAGGATTGTGGTGAAAATATCCACTCAAAATAGAAATCAATTTTTGTAATTTTTCACTGGTGACCATGTCAGCACGTGAAATAATGATAGCATCCGCATCTTTCAAGGCAGTTAATCCTTCACGCAGATATCCAACAGGGGCCACTTTGTAGAGATTAAGCTCCATAGTGGCATCAAATAAAACAATATTAAAGCTGCGGTAAATTTGAAGATGCTGAAAACCATCATCCAAAAGAACGACGTCCGGTTTTACTTCTGAAAAATATTTAAGAAGATTTTCTGCTCTGTTTTTTCCAACAATGACAGCCCCACGACTCATTTTATTTGAAATCATGAGGGGCTCATCGCCATAATCAAAAGGATTCAGTCTGAATTTCTGACCAGACTTCAAAAGCCCGGAGGAATGCTCCAACTGTCCTTTATAACCTCGAGTGAGGACCACGGGATTTAGACCGTGAGAAATCATCCACTCTGCGAGCCAGATGATGGTCGGGGTTTTTCCAGTACCACCAAAAGAGAGATTCCCAACTGAAATAACCGGAACTTTAAAAGTGTTCTTTTTTAAAACTCCATATTCAAAAAACGAACGACGAATTCGATAAACCCACTCCCAAGCAAAACTGAGCGGAGTAAATGCCACCGTTTTCACCCATGACTTAGCGATGATTATATTTTTAATTTTTTCCACATCACTCATGAATGACCTGTGCCATAAATTGGGGAACAGAAAAATCCTCTCCAGAGAGGAGAATTTTAGTTTCCTTTAATTTTCTCTTAAGATCATTATAGGCGCTTTCATCTTCTAACCAAGTTCTAATTACCCGAGTAAGTTGATGAACATTAACCCCATCGTGGACAAATTCCGGAAAAACCATCTCGCCGTGAATGATATTAGTGAGGGAAATAGGTCCCTGGTATTTGATAAAATTATAGAAAATGAAGACATTTAAAAGGGAAGCCTTGTAGCATACCACCGTAGGCAGTTCAAAAAGTCCCGTACTTAAAGTCACCGTTCCACTGGCAGCAAGGCTTAGATGGCAGTTACGCATGGCCGATGTGAGGTCACTTGACTCATACCAGACATCAACATCAGATTTAAAATATTCATAAATCTCATCTTCAACGTGAGAGACCTTAACCAGATGGACTTCAACAGGATAAAATTCTCTGAGTTTTTTTACTGTTTCGATGAATACAGGCAGCAGCGAATGAATTTCAAATTTCCTGCTACCAGGAAGTAAAAGCAACTTAAGTTTTCCCCTCCAGCTTCCAAAGGGCTTGGCCGGAATATCACTCAGTTCATTCTTGTAAGTTAACATCAAAGGATGGGGAATCGATCTGACCTGCTTCACTCCCCTTTCCATAAACCAGTTTTTCTCAAATGGCAGGATGGTAAAAAGTGTATGCACTGTTTCTGAAAGGACCTGGGCCCGGTGGGCTTTCCATGCCCACGCCTGAGGAGCCACGTAATAAAGAACTTTAACTCCAAGCTTGGAGAGCCTTTTGGCAATTCTCATGTTGAAGCCCTGAAAATCCACCAGGATGGCAACTTTGGTTCCGCGCTTGATAACTTCATTTTCCAGATGCGACATGGCCTTGAAATAGAATGGCAGTTTCCCGATAACTTCTGAAAAACCCATGCTTGAAAAATCTTTGAGGTGATACAAAAGTTCCATACCATGAGACTTAAGTTCATCCCCACCAACACCGTAGAAATCGGTATCAGGGGCAAGAGACTTTAGCTCTGAAAAAAAACTCATGGCATGCTCTTCACCGGATTTTTCCCCGGCAATAAGCAGACAACTAGCCAAGTTTCACCTGGACCGGAGTCTTTAAATCCATCGCCTTCAAGGTGCAGTCAACCATATGAACAGCGTTTAAGCCGTCCTTTAAACCGATGATGGCTGGTTGTGAAGTTTGAATCGAGCGGTAAAAATTCTGGTGCTCTAGTAAAAGATGATCACGTTTAGCATAGGTGTCTTCTTTAACAAAAGTTCCGTCTTCGAACTTAGAACTTGTGGCTTCGTAAATTTTATTAGCAAAAAGATCGACAGTGATCATACCGTCTTTTGAAATCACTTCTAACTCACGCACTTCTTTGGAGCTGTTTCGTCCGACGACAACTAAAGCTTCACACTTATCTTCCATTGAGACATGAATGCTAGCGTGGTCCCAATTACTGGTGCGGATTTTATAACCATGGGCCACAACCTGCACGGGTTTTTGCTTAAAAAGGTAAAGCAGAAGATCAAGATCATGGATAGCCAGATCTTGAACAACATCCACATCTGTCGCTCTGCCCTTGAATGGGGCAACACGATTAATTCGAACCGTAAAAGGCGGAGTTAAATTCTGGAAACGACCACGCAGTTTTTCCCAAGCCTCGTGAAATCTCTCACTATGGCCCACTTGCAGAACGACATTTTTAGTTTTGGCCACTTCAAGCAGCTTTGCACCTTCATTATCATTGGAGCAAAGGGGTTTTTCACAAAATACACTTTTATTATTTTCGAGCAAAAGCTTCACTAATTCAAAATGAGTTGAAGTCGGTGTCACAACAAAAGCAGCATCAATTTCACTCATGACTTCGCTGATGTCACTGACGACTTTCACACCTGGATGGTTCGCTCTCGCGGCTTCTTGACCGGCAGGAAATTTTTCTACGATCGCCACAAAGTCAGCCACGTCTTTATTGGCCTCAACTTTTTGGCAATGCCACTTCCCGAGATGACCGTAGCCTAATACTGCAACTCTTACTTTCTTCATTTTTATTCCTAGCTCGCCATGAATGGAGCAATTCCAATTTCCGATTTTTTGATAAATCCGGCAATTTCCTGAACAACAAGATTTGCTTTATATTCGGCCATTAATTCTTCGTGAGAAACGAAAGCACGGGGCGCCAAGGCCGAAGCTTCCATCGTTCTGTAAAAATCAACAACTTCCGAGACAATTTCTTTAGAATGTCCCTGACGTTTTAGACCAATGATATTTATTCCTTTAAGGCGGATACGGTTACCATAAGCGGTACAAAAGTGAGGAATGTCACGGTCAATTCCTGACCCACCACCAATGTAAGCACCTCTTCCAAGAGTCACAAATTGAGAAATACCAGTGTTACCACCAATGATGACTCTATCTCCGATGTTAACATGTCCTGCAAGGTTGACTGAGTTTGCGAACGTGAGGTTGTTACCCAAAGTACAGTCATGAGCAATATGACAGTAGGCCATAAAGAGTGAATTCGAGCCAATGATTGTCTTCATGTCCTGCTTCAAAGTACCACGATGAATAGAAACGTATTCACGGAAAATATTGTTATCTCCAATGATGGTTTCTGTTGGCTCGCCTTTGTAAGAAGTGTCCTGCGGAGGAGCTCCAATTGAGCCAAACTGGAAAAACTTGTTTCCTTTACCAATAGTTGTGAATCCATCAACGACCACATTAGAATGGAAAACACAATCGTCACCAACTGTAACATTTGCACCAATCACGCAAAAAGGACCAATCTTAACGTTGTTACCGATTTTTGCCTCAGGGTGGATAAAAGACATTGGGTGGGCTTCGTAATTTTTCGACATATAAATTCTCTCTAGTTATTAAATTTCAAAGATGCCATGACACTCGTTTGTGACATGAGATCTCCATTAGAATAAATTTCACAATCATACATTTGAATAGGGCCGCGCACTTTCGTGAGCGTCGCATGTATCTCCAGATCCATTGGAGGAACAACTGGCTTTCTGAATCTTGCCGAATCAACTCCCAAAAGGGCGACTTCAATTTTAGCATTTTCATGAGGCTTACAGTGGATAGCGAGGAAAGAAGCGGCCTGGGCCATCATCTCAACCTGAACAACTCCCGGAAGAATGGGGTCACCTGGAAAATGTCCTTCCAGAACTTTTACTGAATTATCTACTTTAAAAGTACAGATAGATTTCCCACCAACAAGCTGCTGAGGCGTGAAAGGTCCTTTTTGATTTTTCAACTCTTCAGGGATAATGATTTCCTTAACGCCATCAATGAATAAAAATGGGTCCCTGTGGGGAAGAAAAGCCATGACTTGTTTTTTCTCCATCAGCATAAAGAACTCCTTAGTTATTCTTTCTCTTTTAAAGACATTTTCCGAACATAAGCGAAGCCCTTCATCCACTCTTTGAGATCACGAGCTGGATGACCGCCAAGTTTTGAACCAGCTGGCCAAACGGCACTTTCATTAACTTTCGCCCCACCTGCCACCTGAGTTCCCATACCTATATGAGAATCAGGACCAATGGCTGCGCGTCCGCCTAAAACGACAAAGTCTTCTAGAACAGCACTTCCAGCGATGCCGGATTGACCACACATCACACAACCGCGACCGAGCTTAACGTTATGAGCGATCTGTACAAGATTATCAATGATGCAACCCGGGCCAATAACAGTCGGTGAAAAAGTCCCCATATCAACTGAAGAATTTGAGCCGATCTCTACTCCATCATGAATGATGACTCCACCCATGTGCCAAATTTTGCAATGCTGGCCTTGGTGGAATGTATAACCAAAGCCGTCGCTCCCAATCACAACACCAGAATGGAATCTGCAATTTTTCCCTATGGTTGTGAAAGGATAGATCGTTACATTAGGATAAATTTTAGTGTTATCCCCAATCGTCACATGGGGAAGGATAGTTGAACCGGATAAAATCTCTACATTGGCGCCGATTTTAACGTGTTCTCCAATAAAGACATTCTGAGAAATGCGGGCACTAGGATCAATCTCTGTTGTGCCCATCTGCCTTCCATCAACCTGCGTATTCATGCCCTTCATTTTCAGGTCATAAAAAGGCTTGGAAAGAGTCGTGAGACTCAAAGCAATGTTTGGAGAAGTGATGATCCATGACAATGAATCAACTTTGACCTTATAGTCAGCACCCATCATTGCGTAAAACTTCTCATCAATAACAATACCCAATTTAAGAGAAAGAGCTTTTTCCATGTGAGGAAGAAACTTCTCCAGAAATTTTCCATTTTTGATAAAAATAAAACTGTTCGAAAGGAGCGCATCTAATGCAGAAATGGCCAGAATTTCTTCTGGCCATTCGGAGTTTTTAGCTATTTTTAACGAAGGATCAAACTTTAGAAGTTCGCTTAGTTTCATTTATTTTCCAGGATACTTTTTGTCATAAGCTTTAATAACTTCTTCAGTTAAATCTTTTTTAGCTTCTGCGTAGATAATTGGAGCTGCAGAAAGTTCAAAAGTCATTGCAACTGCATTGGCCTTAGAAATTTCATCGATGATTGGACGAAGTTTCTCAAGGATAGGCTTCTTCATATCCTGCTCCATCTTCTGGATTTCTTTTTGGAATTCCATCGTTTTGCTCTGAAGCTTCATCATTGATTCCTGGATCTCACGCTCTTTCGTCATACGCGCCTGATCAGCAAGAACCATGCTTTGCTTTTTATAATCTTCCTGAGCCTTTTTAATTTTATCTTCATCTTTCTTAAGAACTGACTTCTTATCATTAAACGCTTTTTCAAGAGTCTTCTGAACGCCTTTTCCTTCTTTAATTGTCGTGATGATTTTTTGGATATCCACTAGGCCAACCAAAACAGTTGCCTGAGCCGAAACACAAAGCGAGAGGATTAAGAATGCAAACAAAGTCTTCATATTATCTCCTTAAATTACCCAAACATTATCATTTCTTAGAACAATTGTCCTATGTCAAAATGGAACTGGTTACCTGCTTCACTGTGCAGTTGACCATCGTCCTTAGGATTGATCGGGAAAGCAAATTCAAATCTTAGAACTCCGATGGGAGAGAACCATCTAAAACCAAATCCATAATCCGAGCGGAGCGCGAAATTATCACCCTCACCCATGCGCTGTTCAAAAACGTTCCCTGCATCATAGAAAACAACCCACTTAAGACCGGCCTCTTTAATCAGCGGATGTTCAAACTCAAGTGTCCCGAGAAGGCTGAAAAGTCCCCCAAAGTTGAACACTTCATCCTGGCCCGTATCAAGGTTTTTAGCAAAGCGTCTTGGACCAATGTCCTCGAGGCTAAAACCTCTCATATTTCGAGCTCCACCCATTGAGAATTTTTCAACACGCGGAATCTCTCTCTGAGTTGTCTTAAATAATTGCTGACCATTCAAGCGCGTTCTCATGACAAGATCGCCTATAATAGGACGGTAGTATCTACCTTCGACCTCGGCCTTCATCCAGCGCATCGTTCCACCGATACCGGTGTACTCAAGGGATGTGCTGGTATAATAACCATTACTTGGCTCAAAAATGTTGTTTCGTTTATCACGAATAATAGAGGCCTGCATTGATGAGGCGGATCCATTCTCAACATTAGGATCAATCCCGTCATTAATAACGTTACTCACCTTGTTGTCTTCATAGCGGTAAGTGAGGAACAAACGAGTATATTCAAAAATCGGGTGACCCACTCGAACATCTCCACCGTGTTTACGGTAAGCAAATGAACGAATGAAATAAGAAACTGTCTGGTAGTAATCGGCGCCTGCAGTCCATCTCGTGTCAAAAAGATATGGCTCAGTAAAACCCAGATTATAAATTTGCTGTTTATCCGAGTACGAAAGATTGAGGTTAATGTTTTGACCTAAACCACGAAAGTTGTTCTGAGCAACCGAAGCCTGAACAAATCCCTTGGTGGCAGTAGAGTAACCGGCACCCAAAGAGATCTGACCGGTAGGACGCTCTTTGATCGAGATTTCCAAATCAAGTATGTTATCAGTACCTTTTCTGGTGATGGTGTTAAAAATCACGCTCTCGGGCTGGAAGAATCCGAGTCTGTTAACGTTGTCTTTTGAAGTTCTGAGCTTAGAGCCAGAATACATTTCGCCTTCGTGAATACGAAGTTCACGGCGGATAACTTTATCACGAGTTTTTGTATTGCCTTTCATGACAATCTTTCCGAAGTAGGCAATCACACCCTTCTCAAATGAGAAGACGACATCGACTTTATTTTCGCCAGGAACGATCTCTAGTGTCCGCAGAACGTTGGCAAAAGCGTAACCTTTGTCCTGGTACATCTCAGTTAATGTCTGGATATCCTGACGTAGGTTTTCTTCGTTATAGATTTCGCCGGTTTTAATTTTGAGTTTTTCCGACATCTCTTTTTCAGTAAAAAGAAGCTCGCCATTAAAAGAAACATTATTCACAGAAAATTGAGGACCTTCAGTTAAGCGAACTGTAATGAAAATCCACTTTTTATCTTCTGAAGCCGTAACTTCAGGGTTCTGAATATTTACCTGCAGATAACCGCGAGTTTTGTAGAGGTACTTCAAGCGCTCTACATCAGTCTGGAAATTGATTTCTTTAAAGTTTCCTGAACCAGACAAAAATGAAAAGTAAGACTCTTCTCTGGTTTGCATAAAGTTCTTAAGCTCTTCATCGCCCAGAGCTTTACTTCCTAAGAAGGTAATCTTTTTAACTCTGACTTTGTCCCATTCTTTGATTTTGAATTTAACTTCAACTGAGCCGTTTTGATTGTCTTTTAATTTGTAAGTTGCAAGAGCAAGGAAGTAGCCTTTCTCTTCGTAATGCTTCTGAAGAAGAAGGACATCATTTTTAAGAGTCGAAATATCCAGGATATTAAATTCTTTCGTCTTAACTTGCTCTTTTAGGTCATCGTCATTGATCTCATCATTTCCTTCAAATGAGATTTTAGAAATGATGGGTTTTTCTTTCACTTTAAATAAAAGAATGTTTTTTCCATCTTTGATCTTATGATACGCCTCAACTTCTTCGAAATATTTCATTTCGTAGATGCGAGAGAGGTCTTTTCTTAAAAGATAATTGTCGAGCATCATCTCGGCCCGAGTGCCCAACTTTTCAGTAATGGCTTCAGATTCAACTTTTCTATTGCCCTGAATTTCAATGGAATCAACACGGAAAAATTCACGAATGGGTCCAATTATTTCCTGAGCGAAAACGTTGGATGATCCAAAAGTGAGGAACGAAATAAGAAAGCAAAGCAGGGCTTTTTTCAACGACTAAATCCTTGACGCAAAAGGCTATCTCATGAATTTTATATGCAGTTCGGAATTCTAGCCAATTATCTGACCATCTTCAATCACTATTTTTCGGGGAAAATGTGAAGCCACTTTATCATCATGTGTCACCACCAAAAGGGTGGCACCAAAATCGGCCGAAAGGTTTTTCAAAAGGGTCGTTACCTTCTCTGAGTTTTTAGAATCAAGGTTTCCAGTCGGCTCATCACACAAAAGAATCTTAGGCCTCAGGCTTAAGGCACGGATGATATTAATGCGCTGCTGCTCTCCACCTGAGATTTCAAAGGGAAATTTGTCCAAACAGTGATTAACACCCAAAATATTTGAAAGTCGGATGGTGTCGTCTTCAATTTGTTTTAAATTTTTCCCACCAATTCGGGCCGGCAGGAGAATATTGTCTCGGCATGTCATAGAGGGCAACAAGAAGTGAAACTGGAAAACAAATCCCACCGACTCATTTCGAAAATTGGCCAAACCTTCATCATCAAGTTCATGAAGATTCTTTTTATCAATGATAACTTTTCCCGAAGTGGGCTGATCGAGTCCACCCAACAAATAAAGCAGGGTGGATTTACCTGAACCGGATGCTCCTCGAATCGCTACGAGTTCCTTCTGCTCAATACTAATATTAAGCCCGCGCAGAACGCGTGTTTTACCGAAAGTTTTTTCTACCTGCTCCAAACGAATGAAACTCATTAGTTAAACTCCTGGCGTAAGCCCTGAACTATTGGTCTGCGTTTTAATCTCCAGTATCCGAAAATTCCTGCCATTAAAACCCAGGCTAAGGATACTAGATACACCGTAATGTAGGCAGTACTATCTAAACGAATTTGAAGAGAAGAGAGCACATAAATTTCACCCGGAATTTGCAGGAATGAAAGGTTTGCCAGTGCCCAATTGAACACAATGGAAAGAATATGGGCCCCGGCACAAGCAATCGCCCAGACGATAAAAATAGAAATGAACCAAAACCTCATGAGCTTTTTAAGGGACAATCCGATCGCCCGTAAAAAGAAAAAGTCCTGGGCCTTCTTTTCCATAATATAAATAACAAATGCGATGATGTTGAAAACTGCTACTACCACAATGAGCTGGAGGATCAGTGAAATGGAAAGTTTCTCAACCTTCACCGCCTCAATTAAAAAAGAATATTCACTCCAGAACGGACGAACAAAATACTCCGAGCTTAGCTGGCTTCTTAATATTTGCTGGTCCTTGCGAACTCGATCCAGGGAATCAAGTGGTTTGGCCGGATCTTGAGTCGTTAAAATAAGCAAATTGATATAGTCACGTAAGTCCAGCAGCTCTGCCATGTCTTGCCTAGGCAGGTAAACCAAACGCATATCTTTCTGATAGATGCCGTGTTTTATCAGGCCTGAGATTTTAAACTGCCGTACTGTAGGAAGTGATTGAGATGATTCATTTCCCCTACCAAAGGTGAGAGCGATTTCATCCCCAGCACCAACTTTAAGTGCTCGTGCTAATTCTTCACCAATAACTAATCCTCCGTCAGGAAGATTCACTTTGAGTCCGGTGGCCTCAGAAAAATTTGCGGGTTCAATTCCGCGAACTAATACCCCTTTGCTGATTCCCTGATGGAGAGCAAAAGCTTCAGTCTGTATCACGGGTGCAATGGCCAGCGGGCCCACACTTTTGAGAATTTCCGAAAGTGGGTCAGTGACTTGAAAAAAACCTTTTTTTGAAGTGATCAGAAGGTCGCCCGAAGAGTGTCTTAGACCAGATTTTAACAAGTGATCAAAACCATCCATCAGACCGAAGGTACATAAAATAACGGCGATAGAAAAAGTGAAGCTAAAAACGGTCGCCAACAGGATTTTACCTGCTGAGCGACCTTGAAGAACAATTTTAAGGATTGAGAAATAAGACTTCATTCTTCTTCAGTGAAGAAATGCTCTTTCTTAAGGAGTGGGAACAAGATCACATCACGAATGGTGTGACTGTCAGTAAGGATCATCACCAGACGATCGATACCAATTCCCTGGCCAGCAGTAGGAGGCATGCCGTATTCGAGTGCGCGAACAAAGTCATAGTCCATATCTGAAGCTTCATCATCGCCGGCCTCTTTGGCCATCGCCTGGTCAGCAAAACGATCCAGTTGATCTGTTGGATTATTCAACTCAGAGAATGCATTTCCGATTTCCCAACCGTTCATAAAAAATTCGAAACGGTCTACGAATTCAGGATTTTCATCGTTTCTTCTTGAAAGAGGGGAAACCTCAGTTGGATATTCAGTAATGAATGTTGGCTGAATAAGTTTTGCTTCCACAAGCTCTTCAAAACAAAGAACTAACAGTCTGCCCCAAGAGAGACCTTGCGCTTTTTTAAGATCTGCATTTGAAGACTTGAGAAGTTCCAGCAAGTGCAGACGATCGTTAACCTGATCCATAGTTGAATTTGTGTACTTAGAAACAGCCTCTCTCATTGTCAGGCGTGCGTAAGGACCTTTCAGATCGATAGAGTGCTCACCGAACTTAATCATATCTGTTTTTAAAACATTATGAGCAATTCCAGTCAGAAGATCCTCAGTAAAATCCATGAGGTCCAGGTAAGTGGCATAGGCCCAATAAAACTCAATCGAAGTAAACTCTGGGTTATGCTTAAGTGAGAGACCTTCATTTCTGAAGCAACGATTGATTTCAAAAACTTTATTATACCCACCAACGATAAGACGCTTAAGGTGAAGCTCAGGAGCAATTCTCATGAAAAGTTCCATATCAAGAGCGTTATGATGAGTCTTAAATGGTTTAGCTGTCGCACCACCGGCCACAGAATGCATCATAGGAGTTTCTACTTCTAAAAAATCATTCTTATAAAAATACTCACGAATAAAACGAATAATTTCAGAGCGGCGGCGAAGTTTTTCACGTGTCTCGTGACTCATGATCATATCAACGTAACGCATACGATAGCGAAGTTCAGTATCAGTGAGACCATGGAATTTTTCTGGAAGCGGTCGAATAGACTTTGTGAGAATAGAAAACTCACGCGCATTGAGAGCGAGATCCCCTTTCATTGTTTTAAAAACATCGCCTTCAGCGTAAACAATATCACCAAAATCTAAATGTTTATATTCTTCCATTCCTTTCGCAGAAGTGAGTTGCTTAGAGATATAAAGCTGGAAGCGGCTTGAACCATCATCACACTGAAGAAATGCAGCCTTACCAAAATCTCTGACCATCATTACCCGTCCAGCAATTTTATAAGTCGGAGTTTCAACGATCTCTTCTTTCGTTTTGTGCCCATACTCATTGATGAGGTATTCAAAAGTTGTATTTGGCTTGAGCCCGTTTTTATAAGGATTTGAACCAGATTCTTCGAGTTTTTTTCTCTTATCAAGTCGAACATCCATCTGTTCTGAGAACTGATTCGTCCAACGTTTGATATGCTTGTCTTTCATAATTTTCCCCGATGTCGTTAAATTCTTATCGCTCATAAATCATCCATCCCTGTATCTTGTACTACTCCCCCGAGGCTAAGCCACTGAAGATAAGCTTTCATAAAATCATCCAAGTCACCATCTAATACTGTCTCAGCTTGTGAAGAGTGAAAACCATTTCTGTGATCTTTCACAAGTTTATAAGGGTGAAGAACGTAAGAGCGAATTTGAGATCCCCAGGCAATATCTTTTTTGCCTGCTTCAATTTTATCCTGCTCTTTTCTTCTCTGCTCCACCATATATTCATAAATACGAGATTTAAGGATCTTCATACCCATGGCACGGTTTTGTAATTGAGAACGTTCGTTCTGGCATGCCACTACAATGCCGGTTGGAAAGTGGGTAAATCGCACAGCTGAATCGGCAGTGTTTACTGATTGTCCGCCGGCACCACCTGATCGGTAAATATCGATTCTTAGATCTTTATCTAAAACTTCCACCTCAATCGTGTCGTCAACTTCTGGAGTGACGTAGATTGAAGAAAACGATGTATGTCTTCGTGCATTTGAATCAAAAGGTGAGATCCGCACTAACCGGTGTACCCCACTTTCAGACTTCAAAAGGCCATAAGCAAAATTTCCTTGAACCATAAGAGTTGCAGATTTGATCCCCGCAGAATCTCCATATTGAAAGTCTGTTACAGTAACTTTAAAGCCTTTAGACTCGCACCATCTGGTAATCATTCTTAAAAGCATATTGGCCCAGTCACAGGACTCTGTTCCACCAGCACCAGCATTGATAGTTACAATGGCATTATTGGGATCCGTTTCCCCCGATAGCAAGGCTTTCTGTTCCGCCTCTGACAAAGCTATCTGAAGCTTCGGAAAAAGTTCTAAGGCTTCAGAAACTGAGGCATCATCGCCACCCTCGCCCATTTCGAGCAGAACTTCAAAGTCATCGGCCAGGTTTTTAACTTTAAGGTAGCCGTTAACCGTGCTTTCCAGCAGAGATTTTTCTTTTTGAATTTTTGAAGCGTTTTTTGTGTCATTCCAGAAACCCTCAAGGGCCTCTAGTTCTGAGATCTCTTTAATTCGGTGCTTTTTACGTTCGACGTCAAAGCGACCTCCGTATGGTTTCCAGAGTGTCTTTGACTTGAGAGAACTGAGATTTATAATCGGCCAATTTTAGGCGCAGTGAATCATCCATGTGATACCTTCCAAAAGTGTTCCTCACTCTAACAAAGAGTGAGGTCTTTTGAAAAGAGATGAGTCATTAATCTCGAGGGATATTCCTAGGGTCATGAAGCCAGTTACAATCAAATGGCTTTTCAACACTTGGGTCGTTGGGATTGGCCTCGTAAGCCGCCTGAGCTTTTTTCTTACTTTCCTCAGAAACGATTCTTAAAATTGAGGCAATGGTTTTACGGTCAGCTGGGGCTTTTTTAACAATCAGCTTACCTAAATTTGCAATGGTTTTCCAAAGATCCTTACCTTCAAACTTAGGAGTATCCTCAAATTTAACCAGATATTGGAAAACGACTTTGGTGACATAATCCTGAACCTTAGGCGGAAATTTCTTAACTGCATCGGGCAGCATTCCCCCAATGGCCGGTTTATAAATCGAGAAGGCATCCATCACATCATCCGGGTCCATGGTGTTATTCAGGTTTTTATCCCAACGGGTGATGGTTGTTTCAATGTGCATCATCTCCAGGATAATCGACATCATGTCACCCTTGGAATATTCGATCTCAGATTGTTGATCCGGATAAATATGGCAAAACCGAGCAGCTACAGCAGAAGCATTCAGGTAATTCATGTTGTGATCTGAATTGAAGTTTTGTTTATCGCACCCTAGTTTAGGATCCGCTCCCAGATACTCGAACAATCTTGGAAAATTTGAACGATAGTTTGTACAGATCGCTTCATAAAAATGCTCTTTGAAGCAAGCTGCATCCAAGCGGTCAAACTCATCGACCTTACAATTTTTATCAGCGTAAAAATCATATAACTTGTGTTGCGCATCCATGGCAGAGACCAGACTAATGGCAAACTCAGTGGCCTCATCCACATCTAAAACTTTGTTATCATCTGATTGGGCCTGGAAAAGAGATCCAAGAAGGGAAATCGTCTCCGACGTGTTACCAGAGCGACGCGGAAGAATGATATTCATCTCAATCAATTCATTTTCAAACTTTTTCATGATCATTTTAAGCTGATCAACACCCATGGATAGACCACCGGAACCAAAATAAGAAAAGGCGCGCTTAATAGCATATTCGTACATTGCGATTTCGGCCGGAGCATCCGCATTTCGTTTGTAATCCAACGAATATGTCGCCATTTCAAAACTACCTTTCATATAGCGGTAGGTATTGATGATGCGGCAAAAGTCCACGAGTTCGGCCTTATCTTGCGGAAAATCCAGCTCGTACTTTTTAGGATCAAGATAAACCGACTGAGGTGATTCAAGCAAAGAATTGATCTCAGGGTGATTATAAAACTTAGTAAAGACCAGGCTCTTAGATGTCACATTAAAGACATGATTAAAAACCTTTTCCAGGTCACGTCCAGTCACCCACTCTTCTTCTGGAGTAGGATTTGTATTTCTATCTTTCGTCAGAATATATTTCACTTCTTTGATCAGGACACGATACTTGCCGATTTTTTTATCATCTTTTAGGAAACGATCAATTCCATCAATTGCCACATTCATATCAAAGAGTGGCTCAAAACGTCTGTCACCACGGACCGGGTGAAAAAGGATATTCGCCAGATCACTCACATCGTCTTTGAGAAATGTCATCACTTCAGGCTGAGTCAGCTTCAAATGCTGATATCTGACGCCATCGAGCACTAAGGAGAGCAGCTTGGGTAAATGGCCAAAAAGGAATCCTAGCTCTTTATGATTGATACTTTTAGTATCTCCACCTACGATAATTTTTTTAACAAAAAGCATCCCCTCAATTTTATCGAGGGTTGCCTCATCTTCAGCTTTGATGAAGCCACCGACTAATTTCATGATATCCAGGAAGTGAATCTGCTCCCCTCTGTTTGCCACATAAATTTCTTCTATGGCTTTTTGAATTTCAACGGCTCCCTCTTCAACTCTTTTGCGATGAGATTCATGCACGAAAAGATTAGCGGGATCTTTGGAACCAAATGTGTATCTATAATGACGGGCAGCTTGAATATTAAATTTTCGAACTAGCTCAACAATGAGACCAACATTTTTTCTTGAAATAAAATCTTTTTCTTCACCAGTGATAAGGTGACTGAGATCAAAAACAGCGTTGATCGCGGCATAGGTATGCTGATCAATATCTGGCTTGTTTCTCTTTAAATAATTAATCAGCGAAGGACGCGAAAGTTTTCCACCGCGACCAAGTTCAGAGACATCCATAAAGATCTCTAAATTCTTTTCAAGACAATTAAGAGTACTGGTGATGGGCCTGTCTAAAATATCTGCGAGATCATCTAAATCAAGTTCGCAGTTTGCTTTAAGCCGAGTTCCACCCATGGGTTTTTCAGCCACCTTCTTGCCAAAGAGATCACCACACCCCGTGAGGGTGAGTTGCATAAGAATGAGGACCAAAAATGTGTATTGGAATTTCATTCTTTAATTTTCAAGGTTTTAATGATTAGGGTAAAGACCCGGCAGAAATGCCCAAGGTCTTTAAATTCGAATGGTTAAGCTTAAAAACTGAAGGGTTCTGGCCAGAAGCGACTGAAAAACTCTCGAATAGCACTTTCAGGCTCTGATTCGATTTCTGCAGCCAGAGAATAGTCGCTGCGCGTCAACACAACTGGTGGTAAAACACTGGCCTGGACAGAGGCCACATCTTTATCAGGATCATAGTCATCAGGGATATTATTCGGGTCCCTTAAGAGGCTGCAGTCAAAGGTAGAAGGAGTCCCCTGCTCGCCGATTGTTACCAGAATTGAAGCGATAGTCTTACGATTGGCCGTCGCATTCTTATTGAAGCTTGCCAGGAATTTTACAAATTTCCAGACACTGCTAAATTCTTTATCGTTAGGAACCTGCTCGTATTTAACCATGTACTGATAGATCTGCTTTTTCATTTTCTTAACGATGCTTGGCATCTTTTCAAGAAAGCCATCCAGGGCGGGAGAATAAATATTGTAAGCGTCCATCACTTCGTCCGGATCCATAACGTTATTGTGAATTCTTGTATCCCAACGAATAATAGTCGTCTCAATGTGCATCATCGCCAGGAAGATCGACATCACATCTCCCGTACTATAATAAATCTCTTCGGTCGTATTCGGGTAGACGTTACAAGTTCTGGCCGCCTTAACTGCTCTGTCCAGATAAGCAAGATTGGGGACGTCAGAGGGGATACGACAAACTAATTTATTATTCTCGTAAACAGTGGCACCTAAAGAGGCATACAGTTTGGGAAATTTGTCTGGGTAGTTCAGACAAACGCCCTGAAGAAAATTTGCTTTGAAGCAGTCCGGACTCACTCGGCCAAATTTATCCATCTCACACTTGTTATTTTCTGTGAGTTTCTTGAAATGATTATCCAAATCTTTTGATACATCAATGGCGGTAAAAAGACTGATGGCAAATTCAGTCGCCTCATTCACGTCAAAGAGCTTGTTTTCATCAGACTGATATTGAAACAGTGATCCCAATAGGGTGATGGTCTCGGCGGTCTTCACTTCTCTACCTGGGTAAATCAAATCAGTTTCAATCAGAACTTTTTTGAATTTCTGAACCAAATTGATGACGTGTTCGTTTTTCATGTAAACGCCGTTCAAGACCGGCTTACCGTCACAAACAATCGTTCCACCCAAGGTATTATTTGGACAACCAAACTTCTTCATCACTAGGGTCAGGGCATATTCGTAGATCGCGACTTCAAAAACAGCATCAGAGTTGCGGTAATAGTTATCAGTGTAATAAGCAGAAGAATTTTTCCCCTTAAGGAAGCGGTACTTTTTAAGAATACGGACAAAATCATTCACTCGCGGCTTCTCATCACTAAAGACGTCATAGAGATTCTTAAAGTCATAAGTAATTGGACGGCCCGGCTCTTCCTTTAAAAGGTCTGGTTCTGCTGCCCAGAAACGGTGAAAGAGGTCACCTGTTTTCAGCAGGGAGAGGCCGTGGGCAAAAAGTCTTCTTAAGTCACCACCCGTCACGATTTCAGCGTCACCATCCATCAAAATCTGCTTCGCTTCTTTAAGTAGGTCATAATATTTGCCTAAGTCCAGATCACTGTCAGGACCTACCAGAACGTCTACAGCATCGATAGCTTCCTCAAGAGAGAAGAGAACTTCTTTATTTCTATTATCCGGAAAGCTTGAAGAAAAAATCAGACTGTTTAAAAGCTCAACATCATTATTAAGAAAATCCACCATGGATTTCTGGTCCATTTTAATATCTTTATATCTGACTCCATCCAACGCCAGCAGCGAGTATGAGCTAAAATTTTCAACTAAACGCCCAAGTTCCTCGTGAGTGAGTTGGTTTTTATCGCCACCTAAGATAATTTTTTTGGCAAAAAGTAACTTCTTCACTTTCGCCATGGAAACCCGGTTATTCTCGGTAGTAAATGCATCCAAAACATCTTCAAGGTTAAGCTTATCAACTCTTGCGCCACGATTTGGGTTAAACACTCTTTTCAAAGCGTCTTTAATGATGAGGGACGAAGGCTTAATCTTTTGGTCTCTTAAAAGTTTGAAGAGATCATAGTTAATTACATCTTTGGCCATGAAGATGGGCTTAAAGTTTTTTGATGATTGCTCGTTGAAGATCTTTGCAACCTCAACCAAAGCATCAATGTTTGCTTCTGAAATATAATCGGCGTCCTCACCATAAACGAGATAATTGATATCAAACACTGATTGAAGAGCTTTCAAAACTTCAGGTTTGATGTCCTTACGATTTCTCTTGATGTAATTGATGAGGGCCTTACGGGACAAATAGCCTGGACGTTTAGATTCAACGGCCTTGACAAAAAGTTTAAGGTTTTTACCCAAACAATCAATGGCTTCTTCGATTGGCTCTTCAAGGATAAGGTGAAACTCGTCGATGTTAAGTTCGCAGTTCGCTTTAAATTTATTCGATTCTAATGATTTATCTACGACGTCACTTTGAAACAAGTCGCTGCAACCGCTGATAAACATCAGCGATAACAGTAGGGAGAGCATTAAACTTGTCTTCAAAAAATTCATTCATTTCCTAAAAAATATAACGAAGTCCCGCAAATACTGAGTCGTTATTGGTGTAAGGTGACCAATATGACTTTCCATTTGTTGGGGTGCCGATCATATTCACTCCGAGAGTCATAAGCAACTCTTTAGACACCTTATATCCGGCGCGGAGCATGACCAAACGGTCCGTTGTTAACATGTCGTATTTAACGTCGCCTGAGAGACGGTACTTTCTTTTGAAATTCCTAGAAAGAAAGACGTTCACGGCCTGGTTCCAACGAGGGTCCTGCGAAAGTGAGTCAAGGTCCCTGTCAAATGAACTTACACGGGCAATATAATTGAAGCCCATTCCAAATTTATCATTTTCACGAGAAATTCCTCCGCCTAAGTAAGACTCTCTTTTCTTGGCAGTTTTGATTTCTGTATAAGTTGTTGCGACTTGGTTACCATCCGGAAAAGTGTTGGGGAAAATACCAATTCCGCCCACATACATTTCAAGATCTGCATTCCGGTATTTAATGTTCCCACCAAACACGTCGTGGTAGTAAAACTCAGGTTTAACAAACGCTTTAACTGAGGCAGCGTCTTCGGCTAAGGCAACCTCTACATTGGATGAAGATTGGTTTTCTGGTTTACGGATAAAGTAACCATTGGCCGCCCAGTTTTTATTCTCCCAGCCAAAATCTGCACCGATACTGTATTTATAAATCACGTCAGAAATTTGAGGGTAATCCACGATATATTGAATGGGGGTTTCGTTCCCATCAATGTTAGTGGTTGCGGCCGGTGGATTGGCCCAAGGATTTCGAGAAGTTATTGTGCTGTCACTCTTATTAATATCAAGACTTGGGTTCATCTCCGGAGCGTAAAATGGTGATCCAAAGACTTTCCAAATGAAGCCAGATGAAGATTTATTTTCGTAGCCAACACCAGTCAAACCTTCCTGGCCCGGATCGAATCCATCAAAGTTTTTTCTATTGTTTAACTTCCCTAAACCCCAGGCCTGATCGACTGGTGCCCATTTAAGATTCTGGCGGCCAACTTTGAGCTGGTCCCCAGTTTTGTCCACGTGATTGTAGGATTTGAATAAGCCATTTTTAGCCGCATAAGCCTCTTGCAGTGACCACATCGTGAGACTTTGGTCGTTAACCAGGGCAGAGAAATCGAATTTTCTCTCCAGTTCATAAGCGCCGTCTTTAAAGTAAGAAAAATTTAAGTCGCCGTAATAACGATTTCCTGGCACATCGCCAATGTCTTGATTGATCTGGTTGCTTGAGCCCCCGATGTAGCCCTGAATAATATCATTATTGGCAGCAAAAGCTGCGTTCACTGCTGTGCAAAGGCACAAACTTAAGAGATGTTTTTTAGTAAAAGTGGCCATGAAAGCACTAACCTTTTGTATTGAGGAAAGGGGATATTAACTAAATATTATCCTAGATAATGGCGCCGTTTCCTTGACCCATTGTACCAAGGCAAAAGGGCTTCCATGACGCATAGTGTAAAAGATTCCCTATCTGTCAAAAGTTAGAACCTTTAAGTTGTAGAAGGTGCATGATCCTTAGTAGATTCAAACCGACTTTTACCTGCACAGAAAGGATGTATCTGTATGAAGAAGCTAACCGCTTGTTTTTTAATGACTTTTTCGGCAATGATGGCCACGGCTGAAGCTGCCAACTCTCGTTTTCACCCCAATCACCTCTTCGTTAAAATGAAAGAGGGCGAAACGATGGTGAAATCCCCCCTTATTAAAAGCTCTAAAAGAATTATTGGTCGTCTTTATTTAGTTAAAACGAACAAACTCCAGGCACTCAGCCAGGAACTTTCTGCTAATGAATCTGTGGAATATGCCCAGAAAGATTTCTTTGGTGAGAAACGTTTGATGCCTAAACTGGAAGTTCTTGATCGAGTGTCTCTGGCGATCAAAAACTTCACAGAAGTAAATTTCGTATCATTCAACGATCCAGACGCCTCTAAGCTATGGGCGTTTAACTCTACTTCAGGCATGAATGTAAGCGAAGCTTATGACAAGCTACCAAACACTGAAGCTGAACAAGTTATTGTTGCAGTCGTTGATACCGGTGTTGATCACACTCATGAAGATCTTAAAGACATCATGTGGACTAATGAACAAGAAATTGCTGGAAATGGCATTGATGATGATAACAATGGTTACATCGACGATATTCACGGGATTAATACTCTTGTGAGAGATGCTCAAGGACGCGCGACTATGAATACTATGGCATCTCACTGGCATGGTACTCACGTTTCGGGAACAATCGCAGCAACTCAGAACAACGGACTTGGTATTGCGGGAGTTGCTTCTAACGTGAAAATCATGGCGATCCGTACGGTTCCAGATGATTCTGATGAATTAGATTCAGACATTGTTGAGGCTTACCTTTACGCTGCTAAAAATGGTGCTCGTGTAATTAACTGTTCATTCGGTAAGGCCAACAACGAAGGTGGAATGGTTGTTCGTGATACCATCAACGAAATCGGCAAAAAATATAACACTCTCGTTATTGCTTCTGCCGGTAATGATTCATCAGGCCCATTTAGCTGGCACAATAATGATGTAAGCCCTAAATACCCGGCTTCTTTTGATAGTGAATCACTACTTGTGATTGCTTCAACAACAAGCTCAGGTTCTCTTTCTACTTTCTCAAACATTGGTCTTAAGACTGTAGACGTTGCAGCTCCAGGCTCAAATATCTACTCGACAATCAATGGTGGTAAGTACGGTATGGCTTCAGGAACATCTATGGCCTCTCCAAACACAACTGGTGTTGCAGCTATGATTCTTGGTTACTACCCTAAACTATCTGCTGTTCAACTTAAGAACGTCCTCATGAAGTCTGTGACTTCAGTTGCCGCTTTTAAAACACAGATCGTCTCTGGTGGCCGTGTCAATATGAAGACAGCTATTGAAAAAGCGAAGACAGCAAGTCGCAAGCGTTTCTTCTTCAGAAAGTAATCTCAAAAAAAAAGGGGCTTCAAGGCCCCTTTTTTTTTATCTTTGAAAATAGATTTAAAGCCTTATTTTCCCAATCCTGCATCAGCTTCTCTTCTTTGCTGGAAATTTCGTGATCGTATCCCATAAGGTGAATCGCCCCATGAATAAAAAGATGGATAAATTCATCCAGATAACTAATCTCAAACTCTTTGGCCTGTTTAATGACTCTCTGGTGGCAAATTGCAAGATCTCCCAGCAAAATCAGGCTTCCGGTATAATCGTTAGTTGTTTTGGGCGCTCGTAGCGTTTCAAAAGTCGGAAAGGAAAGAACGTCGGTGACTTTATCTTTGTGGCGATAATCAGCATTCAATTTCTTGATCTTGGCTTCACCACATAAAAGAACAGAGAGTTTAAACGCAGCAGTTTGCTTCAACCAGGAGGGGTGAATAGTCTTCTGTTTTACTATCAGATCCTCAATGACAAATGTCGCCATTTCAAGCCATTTGGATAATTTAACTTCCTCGGACTTGGTCAGTTTGACGGAGGGGTGAAAGTCGACCTGGATGAATGAGTGTTTCTTCATGCTGGCCATGTTATCCTTTTATGAGATTCCAGGCAATAATGAAGGGGCGAAAATGAATCATCCAGAATTAATCAGATGCATTGAAGTAATTTCCAGACTTCGCCATCCGACCAAGGGCTGCCCCTGGGATCTGGAGCAAAGTCACGAAAGTCTGCTTAAGTACCTGATCGAAGAGTCTTATGAGTTCATTGAGGCCACAGAACTTAAAAATACAAAAATGATGGAAGAAGAGCTGGGTGATGTTCTCCTTCAGGTTCTGCTGCATTCAACGATAGCAGCGGAGACAAAAAGTTTTGATCTTGAGTCGGTTGCAAAAAATCTGGCCGACAAAATTGTTCGCCGCCATCCTCATGTTTTCGGGAATGAAACGGACAAATTAAGTAGTGATGAAGTAGTAGCAAACTGGCAGGAAATTAAAAAAATTGAGAAGGGTCCGAAAAAGTATTCAATTGATACGAAGTACCTTCATGCTCCGGCGCTGGAAGCCGCTTTTAAGATTGGTCAAAAATCGACCACCGTCAATTTTGACTGGGAAGACTACTATCAGGTCATGGCCAAAGTTGAAGAAGAATGGCAGGAAGTAAAAGAGGAACTCCCTCCTGGGGGAAGACACGACAAAGCGCGGGTCAAAGAAGAGATAGGTGATCTGCTCTTCTCTGTCGCCCAACTTGCCCGCCACCTGGATCTTAATCCTGAAGACTGCTTAAGGGATGCTAATCGTAAATTCATTAACCGCTTTCAAAAAGTTGAAGACAAAGTCAAAGCTCAGGGAAAAACACTGCAAGAGACACCTCAGGCAGAATTGGAAAAAATCTGGGTAGAGGTTAAAAAGTCATGAAGCTCAAAAATGAATTCATTCGTTTGGTTCCAGACCGTCGACTTTATAAACTGAATATTCCGGTGATTGGCCTGACCGGAGGCATAGCCTCTGGGAAGTCCACCGTTAGCCAGATGCTAAAAGACAAGGGATTGGCGGTTGTTGATGCTGACCGCCTGGTAAAAGAGATCTACGCTCTGCCAGAGACCTTGGCCTTCATACAGAGAGAATTCCCCGACGTTATTCAAGATGGCACAATTCAATTCCACCTTTTGCGCCAGAAAGTTTTTTCAGATACTAAAGTTAAGGCCACGGTTGAAAACTTCATCTATCAACGCCTCCCACAGACCTTCCAAAAAGCGTTTGAGAAGTTTAATCAGCCTCAAGTTCTTATTTATGACGTCCCCTTATTGTTTGAAAGAGACATGCAGGGCTATTTTGATCTAACCGTTTTGGTATATGCGCCTCAAGATAGACAAAGAGAGAGGCTGATTAAGCGGGATCAGCAAACACCAGGAATAGCCGACTCAATCTTAAATCAACAGATGAATATAGAAGAGAAGAAATTAAAAGCTGATTTTGTGGTCGATAACTCTAAGAGTGAAGCCGAATTGACGAAGGAAGTTGAAAACTTCCTTCGTCAAATTATTCAGGGTTAATTTTGAAAATGGATTTCGATTTCTGTGGGCTCGTTGGCAACATCAAATGGATTTCTATAAGTCTTTTTGTTAATGATCTGGCACTTACCTTTGGCCGGTGACCATTCAGCTCCCAAAAAGAATGTCTGACTTTCATACTTCACACATTTTAAACCTTTGTCACAAGCGTATTCCCACTCACCATTTGAAGTACGTTTCCCTTTTTCATAGACCGGGCAATTCTGCCCCTCGATACCTCTCAACTGACATGAACGGTATTTTTCACGGCTACTTTCTTCTGCACATCTTGGAAAGTTTTTAATTTTCACAAGGGAGATAACTTCTTTATTAAACCAATCATAACAATGATTATCTTGAGCACATTTGGTTTTAGGATGAGAAAAAGTAAGTCCTGCCACCATGTTCTTCATCATCACATTTAATGAACCAGAAACAGTCATCGTATTGTTAAAGTGAGCGTTCAAAAAGTCTCTGTGGCAAAGTTCTGATAAGTATTTGATCGTCATACTTTTGTTGGCCACATACTCTGGCAAAGCAATTCTTCTTGAGGCGAGGTTTACTGTATTTACATATTTCTTCGTCACTGTAACATCCCCACCAAGTCCCATGAACTTAAATCCACCGGCACCCGTATAGTCTGTTCCAAAATCAAGTTGAGCGTCACAAGTGAAAGAAACGTATCTCTTTACTAATTTTCCGTTCTGGACAACGGCCTTGCCAGCTCTGTCCCTCTTCCACATATCAAAATTGCCATCATTCATTAATACTGGGTTCAGTCCCTCTGCCATGATCACAGCATTGGTCGTATACTCTCGGTTAAAGCTAATCATGGGTCCTGCTTCAACAGAAACACCAAGGAATTCAAACTTTAATTGAAGTGAAATCTTAGAATCAGTTTTAGTGATTTCGGCAGTCTTAAGGGTCTGGTTACTGGTAGAAACCCATCGACTGCTTTCGCGGTCAGAAACTAAGGTTTCCATTAATTCAGCTTTCGTTGCATATTCTTTGCGTTCAGAATCTTTAGAAGTATTCGCTTTAGGATTAATCGGATCTGCCCCAAGGATTGCTTCTTCTTTATTCAGGAATTCAACTCTGTTAACAACTTCTTTTTGCATGACAACTTCAACATTGGAAAGATCAACCTCTTGACTCACTCCACCAGTTTCAACTGAATCCAAAGTTTGAATAGCAAGTTCTAAAAGTTCATTTTTAAGTTCAGGCGAGGCAAGTTCAAGGTCTTTTTCGATACTCGCTTTAATCTCCTCACGAGCAACTTCTGTGTCTTTATGTTCCGCCAAAGCAGCTTTATAGGCAGAATGGACCTGCGAGCGAATTTTATCAGCTAATAAATTAGTTTCGTTTTTAGCGCGAGCATTTATCGATAGACCCTGCTCCTCATAACTTAACTCTCTTTGGTAAGCTTCGAAGGCCAGCGCTGGGGCATGAGTTTGAAGCTTCATCAAAGCTCCCACCCGCATTTGTTTTTGCTTAAAGCTCACACCAGCAAAACTTGAAGTAGAGATGAGTGCCGCTAAAATAACCCAACGTGAATGAACCATAGAATCCCCTTAATTGAACCTTTGGTCATTCTATAGAAATTTGTTGGTTGAAGGATAAGGAGTGCAGAGATTACTGGGTGGTGTCTAATTTATAGACAGGTCGGTTTCTACAGACATTTCGACGGACTGCCTGGTCCATGGATCAATAAAACTCAGGGATTTGGCCAGCAACTTGAGGCCTTCTCTGTTTTTATTTCCCTTTCCGTATTTTGGATCCCCCATCACAGGGTAGCCAATAATATCCAGGTGACGACGAATTTGGTGAAGCCTTCCGGTATCTATATTAATTAAAAGGAGGCTGCGTCCATGACCATTGGCCAGGACCTCAAAATGGGTGATGGCCTCTTTGCCGTCAAGCGAGTCAGTGATGGTCTGTCTGTGTCCTCTTTCTATCTCGCCTTTAACAATTGCCTGGTAGGTTTTGGTGATCTTATTTCTCTGAAAGAGATCGCTTAGTTTGGCAGCACCTTCGGAGGTATAACCAACAATCATCAAGCCTTCGGTCTCCCGGTCAAGCCTGTGAACTAAATAAGCTTCTTTCTTTTTTTCTTTTTCTACGAATCTCAGAAGAGACGTGTGATCTGAAACTTGGGTTCCCTGGGGAAGCACACCGGCCTGCTTCAGCCAGATTCCATAATGGGAAGTCTCATAAAGACACTTGGCCTCAGTTAATTCAGGGAAAGAAAGAACACGAGGATCATAATAAAGAGTGACCTTATCTTCGGGCGCAACCACCACGTCAGTAGAACGCAAACGCAGAATCTTGCCTTTGCCCGCCTTCTGAAACCAGACAGCCCCCTTGGCGGCCGCATCTGAAAGGACATCAAGGCTTAAGGAAGTTGATTTTTGAAGTACTTCACCAAGTTTGGTTTTTGAAGTGAAGTACTTTGAGACGTTGATATTGTATGTTCTCATTAAGATAGAAAGTTTTCACCTTCAGGGGCCATTCGACTTGAAACGACTGGTTTCATATCTTTCTTCATGAGTCCGTGAAGGTTCTGAAATTGGTCTAAAATCTTACCTTCTTCGATATTCAAAATCTTTTGAATTTCAAGGATCGCCTCTCTCAACTCATGATCTTTCTGAGACGTCTGGAAAGAGAAAGTAGTCTGCTCAACGGTTTGTTTTTCGTGAATCATATTCAATTTAGACAAAAGGACATCCAGCTGAGAGAGCTTTTTATCCAAAGTTGCCACGTTAAAATCAAGCCGGGCCAGTTCATCTTTATATCTTATCGCCAATTTCTGCTGACTCTCGTCCATAGGAGGAATTTGAGACATAAGAAGATTGTTAAGAGAAATGAGTTTCGCTTTAACTTCCATTAATTCGAATTTAAGTTTTTTATAATCAGTTTTTACGGAGTCAAGCTGTCCTAAAATATCCATAGATTCCTTGCTCTTTTTGATCGCTTCAACCGACACTTGGTGTAGGCGGTAAGCTTCGTTTTTAAAGTCATCACTCTGCTGCATTATCGTTTTATTGATCTGAAGGAGGCCTTCACTTTTCTCTAATGCCGTAATAAATGAGTCACGCAATTCATGAACAGCTTTAATTTCTTCTTTTATAATGGCGCGCTTTTCTTCTTCACTATCTTTAAAGTCTTGAATGGTTAAATGCTTTGTATGGTTGTCTTTTTCCAAGGCATGAATAGTATGAAGGCACTCTGATTTTTCATTAGAGACGCGGTCAAAGATATTCACCATCTCTGAATAGAGATCATTTATATCGTGATTTTTAAAATCTCTTTCAAGCATTCTCAACTCATCTTCATCTAAACGATTCTCATTCCAAAGAGTAAGAAAACGGTTGATGGAAACTTTTGTCAAAGCAATCTGTTCATTAATCGCTTCCTTGGCCGAAATCAAAGGATAAAAGAAAACCATGACTCTTCCTTCGCGATTTGCACTGATGGGAGTCACATACATTTCGTAAGGCTGAGCAGGAGTTAATTCGTCCTGTTTGACTTTAACCGGGTAGATTCCAGCAATTTTATTTACCATCGCTTCATAAATAGGATCATTTTCAAGATTCAGATAGTCTCTCACGTAATCCCAGTTAAAAGCATCGCTGCGAACTTCTTCTTCACTTAAATAGAGCTGATCCAAAAACAGGTTATTGTGCCAGGTAAGCTTGAAGTTATAATCAATCATGCAACCAGCAAAAGGCAGACCTTCATGCAAAAGAGTTCCGAGATTTAGTTTGATTTTTAATTCATCCAGAAGGCGAACAATGTCCTCTCTGGTTGAATCTGAGTAGTGATCCACCATAAAGCGCTGATCGCCCAGTATCCCCTTTTCGATAACATTCTTAACTTCAGCTTCAACTTGAATTTCCATTTTATTCCGCTGCCAGCGAAAGAGATAGGCCAGGCCCATCCACGCAACAACCAGGAAAGCGATCAGGCTGGAGAGCATGATAATCAGTTGATTTTGTTTTTGAGAGCGCATCCCTTTCAGATTCAGGGCTTTCTTTTCTACGGAGATGAGCCACTGAGCAAGTGCGATCTGGGCCTGGTTAATGTGGGCCTTAAGATTTCTGGACTGTGAGTTAAGATTTGATAAAAGATCCAGCTCATATTTCATCGATTCAAAACGGTTATTAAGAGAAGCTTTTTCACCATCGGTTAATGAAGAATTGGCAATCAGCTTGGACAGGCGATTCAGATCAGACTGGATGTAGCTTACCTGGATAGAGCCCCCCACATTTTTGGAGGTCAAAGCTTCCAGACGCTCCTGCATCTTTTCAGTGATAACTATAACATTTTTATATTTCTGAGAAGCTGCAACATCATTAAGAGCATTCACTTTCTGCTTAAGCACCTTAAGGGCGTCAGTGGGATTACTCATCCCAGAGTTTTGATTAATAAGCTTATTAAATGTTCTGATGTTTAGACCTAAATCTGTACTAACTTTGAGCTCTACCAACTCTTCTGTTTCAACAATTTTCTGAGTCAGCTCACGCATCTTATCGTGTGCCTTATCGGCTTCTGCCCAGGAAAGGTATTTTCCAACCTTATCAAAGGTGTTGTCTTGCTTCAGATGCTGAATCAACAAATTGATTTTAGTTGTTTGCTCTTCTTCGGTACTCTGGAGGTGATTTATTCTGTACGCGTAAAGCGTAGAACCAACACACGCAAGTATGGCAATAATGAAGATTCCGTGGGTCGCCCACTGACCTTGATTAAAAGTTTTCTTCCAGTCCATGATGAAGCCTTTCTTAAGTAATTTTCAATACTTAATTTTCTGACAAAATGAAACGGATTGGGAAGAGATTATTTAAGATCATCTCGTAGGGGCAAGTAGTGAAAGTGCCCATTTTTTAGACAACCGCCAGACCATTGGCAGGTAATCCCGCCCTGCTCCTGCTTGGGAGCGATACTTTTTGGCATCTGGCTTGCTTAATAAGGCCTATGATCAATTCCTTTATCCTTCTAGCTCTTCTTCTGGGTACACTTCCGGCCTATGCCCAGGAAGAGGTGTCAGTTGATGAAATTGATCTCGCGGATGGGTTGAGTCTGACTGAGGAAAATCCACTTACTCCTTATGCCTTGAAGAAAAATGGAAAATTTAAAAATCAATTCAAAGTTCCCTTTGCCGTTTTAGCTCAATATTTTAAGTTTGCCGGTCAGGGTTTTATACTGGAAAACGAAAACGTGGGGCCTATTCTTGACCTTAATATGGATGTCGTAACTGAAAAAACCGTGGATGACATAGAGTTTTATGTAAATTTAAAACGAAAGAAGGCCTACCCAAGCATCGTACTTAATCCTCATTCGGTTTCAAAACTATTTGTCCTTGATCCAAAGGTTTACAATCTCTTTGCGAATGCACCCGATTTTTTAACGGCAAAACAAAAAGTTTACAGTGCAAAGGGCTTTGATGCGAAGAAAGTACGTTATGACTACAATATGGTTCATCTGGAAGACTGGATGTCCCTGAATCATCCACCAGTTTTGGATCTCGGTGAAGATCTCACAATTTGGGACCAAACCTATACTCCGATAGATTACGCGCAAGAAGAATCAGTGTTTTATTCGGAAGAATTCCAAAAAAAGATTGATGAAATCTCCAACACAGAACTCACTTTTGGAAATAAAGTAGAACTTTTAGATAACGGTAACTCATATGACAGAAAAATTCTGGAAGTTGGTAAGGCAAAATCCTCAGTTCTGATGGCGGTAATGTCATTTTTCTGCGACGAATCTTCGAGGATACTGGAAGACAAACTTATTGAAAAAGCCAAAGAAGGAATAGACGTCAAACTTATGGTGGAAAAAGTTTGGACGAAACTCGCTATGAAAAAGTGCCTTAATCGCATGATTAAGGGCGGAATAGATGTAGTACTAGCTGATGACCTTTTGAAAAAAGGTGAGAAAAAGGCCCTCTTTCACGACAAATTTATGGTGATCGATAACCAGAAAGTGATTATGGGTGGGGCCAACATTATGGCCAGCGATAATATTTCGACCGGAATCAATCACATGAACCGCGATAATGATGTTTATGTTGAAGGTCCAATAGCATCAGACGCAACATTGAGTTTTGTCGAGTTATGGAGAAAGTTTGCCAAAAAACACAACAAAGATATTTCACTTCATGAAGTCCAGGCCTTGGACCAAAAGAAAAAAGAGATTGAACAAAATATCAGAGGCGCCCAGGTATATAATCAAAAACTCAATGACAAATCCGAGCGAAGCAATGGAGCCTGCCGTTTTATGAATCAAAGTCCATCTACGGACAAAAACAAACTCTCAAAAGTATTCATTGAATACATAGAAAACGCTAAGTCGCGAATGAGCATGACTAACGGTAATACTTTTTATTTTGATCTACCGGAACACAAAGAAAAAGAGCGGGCCCGTGATACTTGGAACAAAAGACTTTACCGAAGTATTTTTAGCTCGGCAGAACGCGGCATTAAGCTCGACATCATCGGAAACGGGATAGACGGTGGTTACGGAGAAGCGTCCAACACCTTTAAACGCATGTATCTTAAAAATCGTTATCGAATAAATCCTATTCCAAGAACAATTTCTTCTTTCCTGGGTAATTTGATGGATAAAATGGCTGCTAAAGCGAACCAGCCTTACCTTGAGGAGCTGGCCAAGAAAAAAAATATCCGCGCATGGACTCATTTTCAATATATGCATTCAAAGAAAATGCAGTTTGATCGTATTGTGAGTGTTGTTTCCAGTTATAACCTGGACGAGTGGTCAGCTGATAAATCCCACGAGTCCGCCATCGTCTGTATGGATGATAGCTTAAATAAACAACTAGAGAGAAGCTTTCTTCAGGACATCGTGAACTCTCAGCCAGTAGCCATTACCAAATAAAAAAAGCCCTCTTTCGAGGGCTTTTAAATCATGATTTATTTTGATTCTTAGCTTGCAAGATCTTCGTGTGACTCAAACTGGTTACGAAGTTTTACTTTAAGCTTGATAATCGCCTGTGTATGAAGCTGAGACACACGTGACTCAGTAACATCCAGGACCTGACCAATTTCTTTAAGATTTAGATCCTCAAAGTAATAAAGCGAAAGAACTAAACGTTGTTTTTCAGGCAATGATTTGATTCCATCTTTAATGATCTCTTGAGCGCGCTTATATCCTACAGCATTTTGGGGATTCGCAGAACGTGAAGTCTCCATAAGAGAGACCATCAGCTTCTTATCGCCCTTACTCATCGCTGTCGCATCATCAATATTCATTAATGACACTGATTTTGATTTATTAATTAGCTCATGGAACTCGTCCATAGAGCACTGAAGGTGTTCACACATTTCTTCGTCTGTAGCTGGACGGCCAAAATCTTTATCAAGTTTGGCGTAGGCTTTTTCAACGACTTTTGCCTTTTCGCGAACTGAACGAGGAACCCAGTCCTGAGATCTAAGTTCATCGAGGATCGATCCACGAATACGAAATTCAGCATATGTTTTAAATTTGTTATCACGAGTAGGATCGAATTTCTCAATGGCATCCATGAGTCCAATCACACCGCAAGAAATCATGTCATCCAGCTCGATATTTGGTGGAAGACGTGAAGCTATCTTTTGAGCAATATATCGAACAAGTGGAGCGTACTCCAGAATGATTTCTTCTTTAACCTTAGGTTCAACTGTGCAGCGGTAATCTTTGAGGTTCTTTAGTTTGGCCGTGAGTGATGACATTTAGCTCTCCTGTGCTTTTACCGTTTAGTGAACATCGTGTTCATGGGCCATCTGTATTGCTCCGTTTGAAGGGAGAGCAGTAGGTCCACCATCTTTTTCGGTGAACCCATATAAAAGTTTAACGAAGTTTTTTTGCCATTCATTTTTTTGTTCAGATAGGAAAAAAGTATCAAACCCCTCGGCAGAAACTTCCACTTTTTTGATTCCACCCAGTGTTTTAGTGCTCACACCAAGGAAGTTCTGGATTGTTTCTGTCAGAGTATTAACGACTTTTTGCAACTGCTTGTCGTTTTCGTACATATTAATCAAAAGGTGATTCTCTTTGATTCCAAAACGATTTTTAAGCAGTTTGATGAGTGAATACGAATCAGTGATAGACGATTTATCCGGCGTTACTACCACCCAACGATGATCGCAGTACGCATTCAATGTCAGGGCTTCTCGAGAGACTCCGGCCGGGCAATCAAGCAGCACGTAATCGTATTCGTGCTCATGACTGGAAATTATATCGATAATAATTTCATCAAAATGAATTTTGCTTTCAAAAACTTCGCTCGAGCCGTTGCAGGCCGGAAGAAGATGAAAATTACCCTGTTGAATCACAACTTCTTCAAAAGTTGCTTCAGCAGAGAGAAGTTTTTCAAACTTATTTTCGAGCGGAAGGCCTAGTTTAATAGCTGTATTTGAGAGATTTGAATCACAGTCAATAAGAAGGGTGCGGTAACCGGCTTTAGCAAGTTCCTGGGCCGTTTTGAGAGCGATAGAGGTCTTTCCTACTCCGCCCTTTCCACCTGTAATCGAAATTTTTCTACATGGTTTAAAACTGTCTGTGATGAGCGATCTTGAGGGTCCCTTAAGCGTTTTCTCTGAGGAAAACGATTGTAGCCACTCACTGGTCTTGTGCATAGAACTCCTGTAACTGCACGGCCTAACATCCTGTCGGGCCTGGGGGAAACTTAGGAACTAAAATTTAAAACTGAAAAAGTCCTGCCATCAATCTTTCAGCAGTTGCTCCTTCAATATCATCAGGAACTACGGGGCCAGTTCCAAAAAATTTGAGAGGCAACTTATTATGGGCCCTGTGAACGTTGAAAAGAGCTCCAAAGTTCATACAGAGATCCACATGAGAAATGATAACACCATCAACCACGTCTTTATATCGGGCAATTATTTTTCGGTTATAAAGTTCAGAGTGAATTGCCGAAAGTGTGCCTAGGACTTCTACATGCTGGAAACCACGTTTAAGGGTCTCAACGAATTTTTTTGTTTCATCGGTATATTTTGAATTCAGACGTACATCGACCAGGACAGATTTGCCGGCTTCCGTTGCTTTACGACATAGGCCTACAACTTCTGAGAAGTTTTGTACCTTTTCTACCCTAATTCCAAAGACCTGAGCGGCAAAATCTGTAGAAGCATTATTTTGTGCATCCTGAGAGTATTGAACAACCACAACGTCTTTTTTCAAAACGGCGATTTTCATCCCCATCGTGCTCTGGCCTGAGGCCGCTTCCGAGACCAAAACCGTAATTACTGGATCACCATTATCAACTTTAGCAAAAAGTGGGATCCCGGTATTGATAGAACCCGCCATTTCCTTCAGTGCAAATTCAAAAATCACGTCCGGGTTATCCAAATCTTCTTTAGAAAGCTCATAATTGGCCTTTTTGATAAGATCCAGAATATGAGATTCATCCACGTCCAGAGTTTTTAAAGTCGTACGAAGCTGGAAGATACCTTTAGCTTCATTCAGGTGTTTTTGATTGAACTGATAATTCTGGGAAAGTTCCAGAATCTTCTGTTCCAGAAGCTCAATCTTATGCTGTTGGGTGCGCATTTCCTGTCGAATCTCATTATAAGCTTCCCGGCTCACCGAGTTTGAAGCAGCAGTAGGAGCCTGAGTCGCCTGTTCGCGGCGGCTTGAAAGATCAACATGGTCTTCAGTTTCTGCTTTGGCCTGAACTGCGCGAGGTCTAGCAGCTGGCGCAGATTGCGGAGGCTCTGAATATTTTCCATGATTTTTAGGGGCAGCGTATTTCACTGGCTCATCATCAAAAGAATCAGAGTCAGAATCAAAAGCGGACTCTTCACCATCGGTTAAAAAATCATCCAAACTGTTTTTAATCATTGAAGAAGTTTTAGTCGTTACGTCAGCAAGACTGGCCGAACCTTTGGCCAAGGTATTAACGACTTTATTCAGACCAATACTTCCATATCCAGCGGCCTGTGGGCCATTGTATTTGGTGATTGTTTCTTTAATTGAAGAAGCTGATTTCTGGTAGAGGGCTTCTTTTTGGTCATTGTTTAGCACTTTATCCACCTTTGCCTTTTTCTCATAACTTCTCTCTGAGATTGCGGCAGTAATCTCGATACGTTTTTTCTTAAATGCCCCTTTAAGACCACTGTTAGTAATGGTCTTAAGTATGATCGCATCAGGACCCAGCTCAAGCTTAACCGCTTTGAGCGCTTCCTCTAATGTATCGGCTTCGAATTTCTTAACGAACATTCTTTATAACCTCACCGTACCGAGGGATCTAATATTAACATCGGGGCTTAACTCATTATGACTCACCACAATCATGTTGGGAATGAATTTTTCAGTCAACCTCTTGAAGTGACGACGGATCACTGGTGAACAAAGGACGACCATTTTCTCCCCTTGAGAAGTTGCCTCTTCAATCTTTTCATTAAGAGAAGCAAGGATAGTCTGAGTCACTTTAGGGTCAAGGTTCAATTGGGTACCATGATCGGTATGAATGATTGATCTTGCCACGGCTTCTTCAAGAGCTCGGTCCAACGTGAAAAGTGGAACATCACCAGAAGAACTTTTAATTTTTTCAGTAATCGAACGGTAAAGAGACTGGCGAACATACTCTGTAAGTGCTTCTGGATCTTTTGAGGTAGGCCCAAATTCTGCCAGAGTTTCAAGAATGGTTCGAAGGTCACGGACAGCAACCCCTTCTCTTAATAAGTTCTGAAGAACTTTAAGCACTGCACCCAGAGTCATGATGTCTGGAATCAGATCTGTAACAATTTTAGGATTCTCTTCTTTGAAGTTATCAAGCACCTTAACTAGTTCCTGACGGCCAAAAAGTTCACTTAAATTAGCTTTCAAAACTTCCGTTAAATGGGTCGCAACGATGGTTGAGAGATCAACCACAGTGTAACCGTTATACTGGGCTTCATCTTTTCTATCATCAGTTATCCAGATCGCAGGAAGGCCAAAAACGGGCTCTTTAGTTTCCTGTCCATCCATCTGCTCGATCACGGTACCAGGATCCATCGCCATCAAATGATCCGGAAGAAGCTCACCCTTAGCGATCTCCATTCCTTTGAGTTTGACCGAATAGCCTCCGGGCTTAAGCTCAAGATTATCTTTGATTCTGACGGAAGGTATAATGACCCCCCAATCAATGGCAAACTGTTTTCGAATGTGCGAAATACGCTCGAGAAGATCACCGTTTTGTTCAGCATCAACAATGCTGACAATTCCGTAACCAACTTCGAGCTGCACCAATTCCACTGGTAAAAGTGACTCAAGTGTTTCGACTTTCGCTTTCGTTTCAGCAACGGCGTTGGTTTTGGCAGCTGTTTTCGCCAGTTCTTTATTCTTCTCAATTTTAAAACCAACAAAAGCAATCATGGCACCCATGACAATGAATGGCAGACCAGGAAAACCTGGAATAAGACCAAAAATCGTCATTGAGCCAGCAGTAATGTAGAAAGTCTTCGGATTGGCAGAAAATTCATTTCCTACCTGCGCCCCGAGACCTTCATTATTTGAATTTCGGGTGGCGATGATACCTGCTGCTGTAGAAATAATTAGAGCTGGAATCTGGGCAATAAGTCCATCACCAACAGTGAGCAAAGTAAAAGTTTGAGCGGCGTCTGTGAAACTCATATCTTGCTGGGCCACACCGATGATGATCCCGCCAATCATGTTGATTGCAGTAATTAAAATACCCGCGATAGCTTCCCCTCGAACGAATTTCGAAGCACCGTCCATGGATCCGTAAAAGTCTGCTTCTTGCGCCACTTCAGCTCGGCGACGTTTAGCTTCTTTCTCATCTACTAAACCGGCATTCAAATCAGCGTCAATCGCCATTTGTTTACCTGGCATTGCATCTAATGTGAATCGTGCTGATACTTCAGCTACTCGACCAGCACCTTTAGTAATAACCATAAAGTTAATAACAACTAAGATGATGAAGATAACTATCCCCACAGCATAGTTACCACCCACAACGAAATCACCAAATGCTTTGATAATCGCTCCAGCTGCGGCCGTTCCATCACTGGAACCGTGAAGAAGGATGTTTCGGGTTGAAGCTACGTTGAGTGATAATCGAAAAAGCGTCGTGATTAGTAGTACTGTTGGAAACGTTGAAAAATCGAGGGGCTTTTTAGCATAGACGGCAGTAAGCAAAACGCCAACGGAGACGGCAATTGAAAGGGAAAGCATCATATCCAAAAGCAGTGGTGGTATAGGTACAACCATCACGCCCAAAACCATCATCAGACCAATCGCAATAACGACATCTGAATTTTGTGTTAAGGCTTTGAATTTTCCAAAGAATCCTTCCATGGCAACCTCGCCCTTCCTGGGCTATTTTTTTACTTCAACGCTTTCTGTTTGCGTCTTAACTTGTAAACAAAAGCTAAAATTTCTGCTACGGCTTTATACAATGTTCGAGGAACTCCATGTCCCACTTTCACTGTTTTATAAAGAGTCCGCGCCAGCATGATGTTTTCCACAATGGGAATATCATTTTCCGCTGCAATCTCGCGAATGCGAAGGGCCAAATGATCGGCACCTTTTGCTAGCACCGAGGGGGCAACCATCGCTTCACCATCATACTTCAATGCTACACTAATATGGGTTGGATTTGTAACAATTACGTCGGCTTTCTTCACGTCGTTCATCATGCGCTTCTGGGCCATTTGTCTCTGAATCGAACGAATGCGGTTTTTAACTTCGGGGTTACCGTCTTTCTCTTTTGCTTCCTGTTTGGCCTCTTGCTTGGTCATCATCATCTTTTTGCGGTAACTCCATTTCTCCCAAGCAAAATCCATCAGCGCAATCACTCCCAGACCCAGCAGAATGGAAAAACCAAGTTTGACCATCAGGTATTTCCCAAAGCCTATGCTCTCAGCGGCGTCAGCATGGAGAAAACCGAGAAAGGAGCCAATATTGTTTTTCATGATGCTGTAAGTGATGAGGATGATCACCGTAAATTTAAAAACGCCTTTGATCGCTTCGACCAGCGCCTTTTTACTAAATAGTCGCTGGAAGCCCTCGACCGGATTCAAACGCTCAAACTTAGCTTCCAAAATCTCCGGCGAATAGAGAAAACCAATCTGAATAAAGGTAGAAAGAAATCCCAGACAAGCTGAAGCACCAAAAAATGGCCCCACACACTTGACTAAAGTCCAGGCCGTAGTGGTAATGACATCGCCAAATTTTTTGGCGGTATAGATATGCTTAAAATCAAGCCGATATAACCAGTCGATGTATTCGGTGAACTGTTCATAAACAAAAACACCACAAACAATTAATGTGAGGAGAGAACCAGAGAGAAGAATGACACTCGAGAGCTCCTTAGAGACAGCAACTTCACCTTTTTTACGGGATTCATCAATCCTGTATTGGGAGGGCTCTTCGGTTTTTTCGTCGTCGTTTTCTTCGGCCATCCTATGCCTTTAGTTAGAAAGAAATTGAAACCAATCTCCCAATTTCTCAATATACAAATCAAAACTCACCTGGAAAAACTCCTCGGCTATTCCTAAGAAGAGAAGAAGTCCAAAGCCAATGTTAACCACGAAGCTAACTTGCAAAACGTTCATCTGAGGAACAGAGCGAGCGACAATTCCCATCACTAAATTCATCAACAAGTTTGCAAAAATCAGTGGTCCCGCCAAAAGGATGGAGGCACTGAAGGCTGACTTAAAGAATAACACGAAATATTCCGGCGTTTTCAGCATTTTGTCGGCATTTAAGAAATTGACAGAAAAAAAGGATTCGTAGACTCCTTTGAACATCGGTACCAGAGCACCGGAAGAGAGTATCAAAATGATCATGACCCATTCAATAAGCCGCTCAAAGGGACCCACTTGCTGGCCCTGAGTAGGGTCAAAATAGCTCACGGATGCAAATCCTATCTGTTGAGTCAAAATGCTACCTGCAGCGACAAATAAACTCATAATACATTTCACCAAAAATCCAATAATTAGGCCGGTGGTGGTATGAAACATCATCAAGAGCCAGATGTTATCAGTTCCAACCATGTTTACTTCTGCAATAAGTGTGCCCTGCGTTCCTGGAAAAAACGCAAACGCAATCAGAAAGCTCGTAAGAACCTTGATTGTCATGGGAACTGAAACGTTATCAAACAGGGGTAATTGAAAGAGAACGGCTATCCAACGGGAAAAGCCCATCCAGAAGGCCAGGAAGAGTTGCTGATCAGCAATGGTAACATTCATCAGCGCCTAATTAATTCTGGAATACTCGTGAAGAGATCCTGGGTGTAGGTCACCATTGTCTCCATCATCCATGGGCTGAAGATAACCAGCGTAGCAATGATCACAAGTATTTTCGGAATAAATGAAAGTGTTTGTTCGTTAATCTGAGTTACCGCCTGGAAAATCGAAACCAGAACACCCACGACAAGTGCTCCAATCAGCATCGGGGCCGAAAGCATCAAGGTGACTTTTATCGCCTGGTTTACTACTTCAATAACAAAGTCATTTTCCATAATTTAATCCTTAGGTGTTAAACGAGCGAAGTATCGCTCCCGTCACCAGTTGCCATCCATCCACAAGAACGAAAAGCAGGAGTTTAAAAGGCATTGAAACAAGCATCGGTGGAAGCATCATCATCCCCATTGCCATTAGAACCGATGCAACAACCATGTCGAGCACGATGAATGGGATGTAGAGTAGAAAACCAATCTGAAAAGCCGTCTTCAATTCCGAAATAATAAAGGCCGGAATCAAATAATGAATCGGTACAGTTGTAATATCAGTTGGAGCAGCCTCACCAGTCACATCATAGAACAATCCAATGTCGGCTTTTCTCACGTGTTTGTTCATAAACGCACGCAGATCAGACTCCAGACCCTTGAGTGCCTGAGTGGCATCAATTTGTTTGGCCTGATAAGGGACAATTGTATTGTTATAGAGTGATTTCCCGGTAGGCATCATCACAAAGATAGAGAGGAACAAAGCAAATCCGATGAGGAGCTGGTTAGGTGGCATATTTTGCGTACCCAAGGCTTGTCTCATGAAAGACAGAACAACGACGATACGAGTGAAAGAGGTACACAAAATGATGATTGCCGGTGCCATAGTCAAAACAGTAAACAACAAAAGAACTTCCATCGTATCAACGAGGTTTGTTCCCTGACCAAAATTTACAGCAACACCCGGAAGATTAGCGGACTGTGCAAAAGCAGCGCTGGTCAATAACATTGACCAAATCGCAAGAGCAGCTCGAAAAAAAAACTTCATGCCTGACCTTCGTTAAAGACTAGTTAAACTCAATCGGCTTAAGTTTCTTGGCTTTCTTTTTCAGTTCATCTGAAAATTTCACAATATCTTTAGCAACAGCTAGTTTTGAAAGACCCGTTTCTTCTTTGAAAGGAGTCGATTCCATAATATTTTCTTTCAACTTAACCAGCATTTCTGATTCTTCCGTTTTTTCAGCAGAACCAAGATTCAAGTCAAAATTTGTACCCGTAACAAACTTCTCGCCTTCTTTCATAAGACCCGAGGTATCAGTCATTTCAGAGAGGAAAGTGAAACCACTCTCGGAATTAGCGACTAAAAATATTTGCTTGTGGGCTTTTACAATCATGAGTGAACGTTTTGGAGCAATGTAAGTCGTGCTTAACACTTCAATCATTTTTGTATTATTTAAAAAACCTAGTTTTCCACGATTAAAGACTCCCTTTTTAAGGAGCTGAACTACGCCGTAAAAAAGACCAAGGACAACAGCAAGAAAAATCATAAACTTGGCAGCGTATCCAACAAATGAGAAGTTACTAGAACTAACCGCTTTAGGAACATTAACATTTGCAGTTGGAATTTTTGTTTCTATTTTTGCAATCGCGGCTTGCTTAACATTTATTTCGTCAGCTTTGACTGGCTCAACTGCTGCCATGCCGGCCTTGGGAGCGTTTTCTTCCTTCATGAGCTTATTCAGGTAATCCTCATTCAAAAGATCTTTAGAGACTTTATTCTCGATTTTTTTATCAAGGGCCGGAAGTGCCGGAGCCGGAGCAGGTTTAATAATTTCTTTCGGCGAAACACCGGGACCTTCGTAAGCAGTTTTGTTTTCTTTTACTACTTTTCCGCGAGGGAAGATGACTTCAATGTTCGAATTTTTAAAGCCTACTTCGACTGAATCTGAGGCGACATCGTACGGCAAAACCGCTTTAACGATCGCCTTACCATTCAGGCTGTTGGCAGAAAGTTGCGCACCTTTGACATTTTTAAAGATAGCGCTAAATCCATCAGCGTTATCAACTGAGACTTCAATGATTTTTCCATTTACTCTGACATCGGGAAGATTATTCGATCTCCCTTCAAGAGCAATATTTACATACCCATTATTACCATTAGTGGTTAGATCCACCGAGGTCACTTTGACACCCGCTAGTGCCACAGAAGTGAGGGAAAGGGCCAAAAGAGCAATTGCGAACATCTTATTCATGACAGTCATCCTTCCTGGTTGACGGTAAAATCAAATACTACTTTAAAGATTCAATACGTTCTAGAGGACTTATGATATCGGTGAGACGAATCCCGAATTTTTCGTTCACCACCACAACCTCACCTCTTGCAACCAGCTTGCCATTCACGAGGACCTCTAGAGGTTCACCAGCAAGTTTATCTAGTTCAAGAACAGAGCCTTGACCAAGTTGAAGAAGATCCTTGATGATCACTTTGGCTCGACCAAGCTCGACACTGACCTTGAGTGGAATATCCAGGATAAAATCAAGGTTTTGTACCTTGAGTTTATTTAGGGAATCATCCCCCGCTTTAATCTGATCTGCGAGTTCGCGGATAGCATCTTTGTTGTTGTCTGACATGTCTGTTGACGCCATATATATTTTTCCTTTTAACGTATTCTACGAGTGACTTGAACGGCGCGGTTACCCTTAAATACGCCAATCAAGCATTTTAATTTTTTTGAATCTTCAATTTCTAAATCGAGCTCACCTGAAACTTCTTGTGAAAGTGGGATAACATCCCCTACTTGAAGACCAATAAGATCTCCAATTGTCATGTCTGTTTCACCAAGTTTAACCACTGCAGTTGCTTCAGCATGCTGAACGTGTTCCTGCATTGAACGGTTCCAGAGAGTATCAACAACATCGTTATCGGCCTGGAAGCTTGAAGAAAGTTTTTGCTTAATTGGTTCAATTGTTGAGTAAGGGATCACCACCATGATGGTTCCCGATGCCGATTCAAACTCAACTTCAAAAGTGGTTGTAATAATAACGTCTGAAGGAGGTACAACACCTACGAATTGAGGGTTAATTTCCGTTCTGGAATATTGGGCATCAATTCTGTGAACCGGGGCCCATGCATCTTCAAGATCGCTGATGGCCATATCCATTACGCGTCTCATGAACGAGAGTTCAATTGAAGTAAATTCTTTGCCTTCGATTTTTGTGAACGGACGATCAGTTCCACCAAAGTAAGAATCAATGATGGCGTAGGCCAGCTTTGATTCAAATACGATCAAGGCAGGTCCACGAAGTTCATTAAAACGCATGATACACATGCAAGAAGGAATTGGGAGTGTGTTTACAAACTCACCAAATTTCAAAAGATCTGTAGAGATCATTGAAATGGTAGAAATTTTTCTCAGGGAGTTTGAAAGAGAAACGCGGAATTGACGAATGAATCTCTCGTAAATAATTTCGAGGATAGGCATTCGACCACGGATTACTCGATCTTGGTTAGTGAGATCGTAGGGTTGGATATTGGCGTCGGACTCTCCGGATTCACCTAATCCTTCTACTTCACCACCAGAATCACCACTAACGGCATCATCGTTGACGGCGTTAAGTAATGCGTCTACTTCGTCTTGGCTCAGTACTTGGGCCATTCTCCCCTCCTGGGATCATACAATCTAGTTAAGCATCCTGCTTACTAGTTAATTTGGAAGCTAATGTAATAAATATCTTCCACTTTTCCATCAACTAAAAATGAATTGATAGAAGCTTTAATCTCTTCTTTCAAAAAGCTTTTGCCTTCTTTTTTCAGAAGGTCATCGGCCCTTTTTGTATTCAAAATGCTAATTATCGTGTCACGAATTTGTGGCTTGCGGGCTTCAAATTCAGCAGCTTTAGCATCATCACTCATTTTAAGAACTGCATCCAGACGCACATAACGTCGAGGACCTTCTCCTTGAGCAAGATTCACAGTGAAGCTATCAAGAGGAAGAAGATTTTCTTTTTTTACGACTTCAACATTCTTCTGCTCACCGGCTGCATCAGTCGCTGCTTCAGGTGCTGCATCTTTTTCTTTAAGTAATTGAGTTAAGTCCGGTCTCTTCGCTTCCATATCCATAAAACGATATTGAAAGTAAGCAACAGTTCCCATTGCTAGGATATTAATCGCCATGAGTAGAGTGAGTAGTGGATTCTTCTGAGGAGCATCCTGTACTGGTTTAATATTTTCTGCCATTTGTGCCTTTGCTAACAATCCCAATCCTTGGGTGTCTCTGTCAAAATTATAACTTTCACTTGAGTTTGAAGCAAGGATGGCTATACCTACAGGGAAGAAATTGCCTTGTTTAGAGTATCCGGCAATATTTTCCCCATCAAAAATGACAGCGTATTCTGCTCAGGCTTTCCGGGAGGCCAAAAAAAACCCCGGGCTGGCCGGGGCTTAGAGTCTTCATCAATTTGAGAGATTCTTAGAGAGAAAGTTTTCCGCGTTTTTTAAGCTCGCTGATCAAATCATCAAAGTGTTGAGTTGGGTAAGCGCCTTTAACTGGAATACCATTTAAAAGGAAACCTGGAGTCCCCTGGAAACCGAATTTAGCAGCCTCTGCCATGTCAGCATCAATACGCTTCTGAACAGCTTCCGACTTAACATCTTTAGCAAGTTTGGCCATATCAACTTTAAGTTTTTTAGCTTCTTCTTTCAGGAATTTTTCGCCGTTCTGAAGAGCGCGCTGATTCTTGTAGATAGCATCATGAAAAGCCCAAGCTTTCTCTGGACTCTGTAAACGAATAGCTTCGTAGTACTGAGACGCAGGCATCGCTTGTGGGTGGAAACTAAGTGGAAGGTGCTTATAAGCAAAACGAATTTTGCCTTTGTACTTCTCCATAAGCTCCATAACAGTATTGAATCCGCGAGAACAGAATGGACATTCAAAGTCAGAGTATTCAATCAACGTGATTGGAGCGTCTTTTTCTCCTCTGAAACTTTCGTCAGAACGAATTTCAGCAGCAAGTGGATTATTGAAGCTCTCTTCAAGAGCTTTTTTCTCATCACTTTCACGTTTTTTACCTTGGCCTTCCTGTGCTGCTTTAACAGCATTGTTAAGAGCATCGATAAATTTTTCAGGATTAGCTTCAATTGCTTCAGTGATGATTTCAGGATTTTCTTTCATCATTTTTTTTAGATCATCTTTCGAAGTACAAGCAACGGCCACAAGAAGGGCCCCAACTAATAGGATACTACTTTTCATGCAAATTCCTTTTCTATCCAGGTAGAGAACAATTATTTGTTTTATTCACAATATGTTAATGAATCTAGGGATTTATTTCAACCTTTGGGCTTATCTTTGTCTAAATTATTCTGAATGTAGTCCAAATATTTATTTAGCTTACGTGTGTTATCTCTAATATAGGCATAACCTACGAGATGTACCCGACTGAAGTGGTTCCCCTTCATGAAGGATCGCATCGTGGAAAAAATTCCGAAAGCAGCGCCGGAGACTTTCTCATAAAGATGTAATCCGAGACCCAAGTATAATAGAGTAATCAAAGTAATAGTGAGAGTAACAACATCTTCCATCACAAAAGTCTGGGCAGCAAAAAATCGATTTGCTTCCTGTGAATTGGCAAGAGTTTTAGAAGCCAGCTCAATCATGTTCTGAAATATTTGTGTGCCATTTTCAATTACAAATACGCTACTCGAGATCGCGATAATAACCAGCAGCAAACCAAAGTGGAGCATGAAAATACGATCAGCCAAAGGCTTATGAATTTTAGAGTATTGGGGTGGAATACTATTAGTTGTGATCTCCCCTTTTTTCCGAGATTCCCTTAGGTACTCAAAGAAAAACTCTGAAAAACGAGTCAGCAGTTTGTAGGTGCTGAATTCGTCCACCTTATAGACCGCATTTGGATCCTCTATAACCTGTTCACAATATTCACCAATCATTCTGAAGGGTCTAAGAATCAACCAGCCGACATAGGTTCCAATAAAAAAGAGGAAAATATGGAACAGAAAGAAGATGGTCAGATTATCCAGGGTCTCTGTCAGTAAATAATTGTAGAAAACATCATCATCCTGAAAGTCCGGGAACCCAGAAGCACGAAAGAAAGCATGATTAAGTCTCATTACCTGAAACAGAAACGAATAAACAATCATATTAATAAAGAAGGAAATCCCTGAAACCTTAAATCCAGTCATTAACATAAATCTGGAGTCTTCGGTTTTAAAGACACGACTCAACTCTTCTTTAGGCCTCAAAAGAAAATCTTTCATAAACCAATCATACCAGTTAGCTAAACCGTTAAAACTAGGCAATAACAGGCTTCACTCAATCCAAATAAAACGGTCAACTTTAGGTCGGCGAAAAAATTACTAAAGTTTATAGGGGGATCAAACCGATATGGTTTAAGAATCGTCTGAGACGAAGGAGTTTTTAATGAAAATGTTGCCTAAATTTTTAATTTTTTCCGCCATCCTGGCAGCCGCCATTGGGTGTGGAAAGAACAATGAGTCCGGTAAAAGCAACAATGGTGGCAGTTATTGTGCAGCCTACGGGGCCAATGGACAATGTAGCGCTTACGTTTCCAATTACAACTCTCAGTTTCCGGCCGTAAACGGAGTCAATCTCAATCAGGTTCAACAAGAAAATCCATGTATTTTAAGTGGTGGTGGATACTACGGTCAAGCACCTATGCCACGTCAGGTAGTCCAGGTTCAGTTACGGAATGCTTATACTGACGTGAATGGCCAGCCAACAATTGTTCCAAATGGAGATATGTACGTAGGCGTGACAAGTTTCGGCGACGTTGCCGCAGTCATTGGTAATGGAACGTTGAATCCAATTTTTGTTGCGTACTTATGTCCACGTCCAGCTTCTGGACAGGCAATCCCTCCGCAAACTGTATTGCTCAGAGGTCAAACTTCTTGTGCTGTAAAATTAATTCAAGATGCAGACGTCATCTTTCCTGATAACACACAGGCGAATTTCCGTCCGTTGTCTCCTGGTGGATCATCAGCAAAACAAAAGTTTTCTTTCTGTCAGATGTAAAAAAAGAATAAAACAATTAAATCAAAGGCCCGAGCAATCGGGCCTTTTTCATTTCTGCTTATTGATGAAGCTGACTACGCCCGAGGCAATGGCCTTGGCCATATTATTCATAAATTTTTCTTCATTCACTTTGCGAAGCTCGTCGGGATTAGAAACAAAACCAACTTCCACTAACAGACCGGGCCGCTTCGAGAGTGCTAGTACGTAGAAGAGTCCGGGCTTAATACCCCGGTCCTCAATCTTATTTAACTTCACAACCGGTTTAACTCTTTCATGAACAAGTCGGGCCAGCTCTTTTGAGTGATGAACAGTTTGCTGAACAACCAGATCCACCAAAATCTGATTCACGATAAGCTCTTCACCCTTGAGATTTAAGTTCTCTGATCTTTCAACTTTATTGGCGGCAACGTTGGAATTGTTATCAAGGTAATACAATTCAAATCCGTGGCTCTTGGCATTGGTTGAAGAATTAAAATGGATAGAAAGAAAAAGATCCGCCTTCACGATGTCCGCAAGATCCGCTCTTTCCTGCAAACTCACTGCCCGGTCCAGGCTTCTGGTCAAGTAGGCGGTAGTAGATTTAGAAAGCTCTTCTTTGATTTTTTTTGAAAGTCTAAGTGAGAGATCCTTCTCAAAAACTTTTCGCGTTCGTCTTGCGTCCAGGTGCCCCACGGCTCCCGACTCTTCCCCACCGTGACCAGGATCAATCAACACCACTTTTGCGCTGGCAACTTGAGACAGTAAAAACAGAGAAAGAAAAAAGTACTTCATAGATTATAAGCTGTTCTGATCTTGTGACGAGGAAAGTAAAACGAAAGAATCTGGCGGTAAGTGTAACCACGTTTAGCGAGTTCCAGAGCTCCCAGCTGACACAGACCTACTCCATGGCCATATCCCTGACCTTCAACATGAATCTCACTGTTCTTACTCGACATGATAAAATTATTTGATGGAAGAACTTCGCGTCCAGCTAGATTTCTCAAGTAGGATTTTTTTATGATATGGAGTCTGTCGCCAGCATAAAGTCTGATTTCTGAATTATGGACAGAATCTGGCATGATTTTTATATTGTGATCAACAATTGAATCCGAATAATATTTTTTCAAAACCTGATCAACCATGTTCACAAGTTTTTTATTTTGAATCTTTCCATTCCAGTCCTTCATACCCGTTTTCTGACAAAACGTGCAGTTCACGGAGCGGTACCCCTCTTCTACGCCGCCCCAAACTTGGTCAGGTCGAAAAGTTCTTCCGCCACACTTGGAGTGGAAAAAGGCGGGAGAAATTTTTCCGCTGGGCCCGATTAATATTTCACCTTCAGTTTCCTTTGAAGCCTTGAGTGTTTTTTCTGTGGCATCAAAAAAAGTTCCTGAAACTTGATCTTTCTCCGAAGATTCCAGATCATATAATTTAGCACTGGTGGTCTTTCTCAATCTCTCATATGCATAGGTTCTTGCCGCCACAGCTTGAGCTTTCAGCGCCTCCACTGGCCACGTTCCATTCATCTCTTTGGCGAGCAAAGTTGTAATGTAGGCTTCCAGAGGAATGGAATTCACCAGGTCACAGCTCTCAGAATTTCTATCGGTCACTAATTGCAATTCGCCTTGGTACTTATGTTTGCCCCATGAAATGAGACCTGTAGGAGAGCTGAGTGAGGCCACTAAAAGTGGGCCAGTATAGGCACTCAACTTATTCTTGGACTTATTACTGCAATTAAATGAGATGGATTTTCTTCCATTGTATTGTTCAGAACGGCGCTGCAAATGAATGGTCTTGAGTAAGTCCATTCCTTCAACCACAACATTATTCAGAGATTTTGCTATTAAAACTTTAACCGAAGGAACTGCAGCGTGAGCGCTGTTCAGTAGTAAAATGAATAATAAACATCCTGTTCTAAGCATCAATTCCCTTATCCTTGGAAATTATGTTCGAGATCCTAAAGTATAATACCCTAAACTACGGAAAAATCAGAGTTTTTTTAGGTGCATCATGATTTTCTGCATATCGGCCCAAGCCGTTTTTTTCATATTTTGATTATTCTCTATGATACTTGGATGAAACAGAGGAACAACTATAAAAGTCCCAATATTTTCTATCTTTCGATTGAAAAACTGGCCATGAACAAGCGCCAGACGCTCCTGGCCTTTCAGAATCTTATGAGTCGCATTGGCACCAAGAGTAACAATAATTTCGGGACGATAAAAGCCTGCAACCTTCATCACCTCTGTCGATATGTCAGCATCTGAGATCATGGTTGGATAAATCAGGACTTCATCTTCAGTCAACTTCATCGCCATTAACATACGACTAAAAAGTTCTGCTGTTTTAAAAGTGAAGGCAGGAAGTAATTGATTGATGAAACCATCTTTGAGTTCGGCTTGAAACTCCTCGTAACTGCGAAAACTCTCCGACACAAACATGATGCGCACTTTGTCCGGTGACTTGGATTTAAGACATAGTTCCAAGATCTTATCTTCTAAACTGAGGTCTTTAGTGAGGTCAGAAAAATGAGCATAGGCCGGGACCCCTTCCCAGACTGGCTCAGGTTTAAGTCCTATCTCGCCGCCGGAAATTTTGATGACGGAAGTGGGATTTTCACCCAATTTTTCCTGAGCATATCTCTCAAGTGACTCCATAATCTGAGCTTTCTCAGAAAACTGGGCGACCTCGGTCTTGGGCTGAACCTTTCTGGGAATCTGCGTCTGCGCCCAGGAAACTTGTCCAAACAGCGCCTCACCAAAAGTGGCGGGAGACCGCGGCTGGCGCAGGCTCAATAAATTTTGCTTAAACAATTCGTCCATAACCATTCTTAGCACAAATAGGCCGATATTTCCTAGCCATAATAAACCTAAATCCCCTCACACAAGTCGCCGAAACAGTGTCTAAGTGAGGAGAACATATGTCTGACATTGATTTTAAGTTTGAAAATTTTGAAGAATACTTTGGTGGAGCAGAGCAAGTGAAGAAGACTATGGACGAATGCAAGGTCTGTGGCTCTAAACTTCTCCTTTCACATATGCCGGATTACAAAAACTTACTGGTGCAGGAAACTGCTCGTTGTATGGATTGTGGCTGTGGAAATCGCCGGGTTATTCATATCCTGAATTAATCTTTAGAGTCCTCATTCAAATACGCTCTTAGCGCTTTTGCTTGAGGACTTTTGATTCCAAAATAATTCATTAAATCATTCACTGAATATTCTTTGAGTTCTTCCTGCGACATCGATAAGTTTGTCAAAATTTTTTTCTTCGCCTCTTCTCCCAGCCCCTTAACCTCATCCACCCAAGTTGCTAAAACTCTTTTTGATTCGGCTTTGTGATGTAGTTTTCTTGAAAAGCGGTGGGCCTCATCTCTCATTGAAACAATAATTTTAAAAAGTGGTGGACACTTGGTAAGGATATAAGGATTCAAACGACCAGGAATAATCAGTCTCTCTTCTGAGCGCACAACTTCTGTGGCCCTTAAATTTCCCGTGGTAAGGTCTTTCGATTTTGCAATTCCTACGACTGGTAATTCAATCTGCATCTCATTCAAAACGGCGATCACTGTATTGACCTGTGCCACACCACCATCAATCACTAAAACGTCTGGTAAATCGCCGTGAGCGATCCTGCGCGAAATAACTTCTCTCATCATCGCAAAGTCATTATTACCTTCAGGACGTATTTCAAGATGGTAGTATCTATATTTCTGTTTAAGCGGTTTTCCTTCTTCAAAAACGATCTGCGAAGCAGTGGGAGACTGACCTTGCCAGATCGCCACATCGTAACATTCAAGGATTCGGGGTCTCTCTCTGAGATTCAGCAAATCTTTTAATTTATTAAGGCCCATAAAGACACTGTCTAAATTGGCCATGCGTACGCGCTGAGTTTCTTCAGCATGTTTACGAGTCATTTCAATTAACGGAGAATATTTTTTCGTCAGGCCTTGCACTTTCTCCACACCATAAGTTTTCAGGGCTTCACTTACAGCAGCGATCTCTTCTTCCTGAAAATCTAAAACCACCATTTCAGGTGAAATTTCTTCCGGATCTGAATAATACTGTGCGATCTTCGACAAGATCTCCTGATCAATTTCTTCAATCACTTCCCCTTTCACAAAATTAAAATTCTTATGGCCTAAAAGAAGTCCTGATCGAATCATATATAAACTCAGGTCAACTTCTTCGCTTCCATTCCAGTATGACCAAACATCAATATTTTTGTCGCTCTGAAGGGACTCCACTTTCTGGTCAAAAGATTTCTGCAGAAATTCATTTAGCAGTAAAATGTGATCACGAATAATTGCTGCCATTTCAAACTCTTCACTCAAAGCATATTGATTCATTTTCTCTTCCAGAAAATGGATGGCACGTTTGGCCTTCACAGGTCCCTGAAAAAAACCGACGGCGGTCTTCAATACGTCTTCGTAGGACTTCATATCTATCAAACTGACACAGGGAGCGGAGCATTGTTTCATTTGGTAAAGTAAGCAGGGAGTTTTACGACTTTTAAATTCACTAAGTGAACAATCCCGAAGCCCAAACGACTTGGTGAGAACCCTCATGATCATGGAGATATTAGAACCCGTTGGATAGGGCCCAAAGAGTTCTTTGCCCTTACCTTTTTTAGGTCTCCTCACATACTCAAGCCTAGGGAATGGTTCGTTCCAGTTGACCTGTACGTAGGGATAACTTTTGTCGTCTCGAAGTTGAATGTTGTATTTGGGAGCATGCTGCTTGATGAGATTGTTCTCGAGAACAAAGGACTCAGCGTCAGATCGAGTGATAATAAAATCAAAATTCTCAACATGACCCACCATGTATTCGGTCTTCAGGCCCTTAGCAGATTTATTAAAGTAGGAAATGACCCTCGATTTTAGTTTTTTTGCCTTTCCCACATAAATCACCCGACCATTCTTGTCTTTCATCAGGTAACATCCCGCTTCTTGCGGTAGGGATTGTGCTTTCTCGAGTAATTGATCGGTCTTCGTCATAGTTAGTTAGCTTTACGGATAACGCTCTCCTAGGGTATACTAGATAGATTATGCCCCATATGAAGCGTCCTTGGTGTTCGCCTCAATTATAAACTAAAAGGAAAATTATGTCCCAGTTAACGGTTGGCAAGGACGTGCTCTCGTATTGCACGAAGTGTAAACTAAACCTAGGCCACATTATAGTAGCGATGAAAGATGTTAAGCATATTGCTAAAGTTAAATGCAATACTTGCGGTACACTTCAGGCCTATAAAGACCCATCAGTCTCATCGAAACAAAATAAAACTCGCACGAAAAAAACCTCAATGACTCCTTCTAAGGTCATTTCAGTTTCTGATCTGTGGATGGAAAAAATGTCGAGTACGAAGAAAAAATCAACTCCATACGCTATGGATTTAAAATTTATCCAGGGTGATATCATTGATCACGTAAAATTTGGTCCTGGTATTGTCGAGAAAGTGGTTGATGACAAGATTGAAGTCATTTTCCGCCATGAAATAAAAACTCTAGTGCATAATAAGCAGTAAGTGAAAAAGGAGACTTCGGTCTCCTTTTTTTTTATCTATACCGACTCTCCTGTCCACTCTCCAGGTCATCCTCGTGGTCAATATCGTAATCAACTTCTGTTGTGACCTCATCGAAAGAATAAGACTTATCCTGCATTGATGCATCTTCATTATCCCAGACTAAGCCCTGGGCATCGGAGGTTCCATCTGAGAGAGGGACTCTGCTTCTTGGGGAAGTGGAAACTTGATCATCTGGAACAAACTCATACATACTGGGATCTTCTGAGACTTCGGTTTCATCTGAAATGCTTTTCTCAGTCTTATGACGGAACTTCCCCCACAACCCCAAAAGCTTTTCGCGGATGACATGTTGGTTAAGCATAAAGACCTCCTCAGTGGTATGGATCTTTATCAGCATAATTGATGCCAAAAAAAAGGGACGTCCGAAGACGTCCCAACTTAATCATTTATTTTTGGAGAGCTGTTACTTACCAGCCGCCACCGAAACCAGTGTTGAAGCCCGCATTGAAATTCAAGCCGGCATTCATTGGGTTAAATCCTGCAGCACCGTAGCCAGCACCGTACCCGCCGCCGTACCCGCCACCGTTCATCTGGTATGATACGCCCTGACCTTGGAGCATTTGATCGTAGCTAGAAGTCTGTTGGCTTGCAGCCCAGTAATTCCCCTGGCCACCCCATTGACCAGTACCTGATCCCCATCCGCCTTGACCGTATCCACCAGGATATCCGCCCTGACCATACCCACCAGGATATCCGCCCTGACCGTATCCACCAGGATATCCGCCCTGACCGTATCCGCCAGGATATCCGCCTTGTCCGTATCCGCCCTGACCATATCCACCAGGATATCCGCCTTGTCCAATACCAATTCCAATTCCAATTCCACCGGCTATTCCACCAGGGTATCCACCAGCATATCCGCCTTGACCATAACCACCAGGGTAACCGCCAGCGTATCCGCCTTGTCCGTAACCGCCAGGGTATCCGCCAGCGTATCCACCGGCCATTCCACCAGGGTAACCACCAGCGTATCCGCCTTGGCCAATGCCAATTCCACCAACCATACCGCCGGCCATTCCACCAGGGTATCCGCCAGCGTATCCACCGGCCATACCGCCTGGGTATCCACCAACAGCTCCACCAACCATACCGCCCATTCCACCATATGGATTATAACCGCCGTAAGGACCCATCATGCCGCCAAGGTATCCATTAGAATATCCAGCGCCATTCCATGCACCCATTCCGCCGTAACCCATACCTGCATATTGATTAATTCCAAAACCATTACAGCCCATCGCCGCTTGTTGTTCTGGAGAGACAGCTGGTAATTCTTGAGAAATCGTATACTGAAGATAATTATTATTATGAATCTGGCACTGTTCAAATCCAACAGCTGCAGCTCCTGCCCAAGCCTCTTGGCCTTTCACATAAGCTTGTCCATTGAAGTATGACTGGGCTACACCGCCTGCACTTACGAACAGACCAGTTAAAGCATCACCAATCCAGCTATTGTCTTTTCTTCTACCACCACCGCCGCAGTTCACACAGTCCGTAGAATAACGACTTTGAACATCATTCATGTGACCTGTTCCCATACAACCAGCAGGGTTAGCACTTGAAGAACACTGGAAGCGAGCATTATTTACTAACCAAGCATCACACTTTTTCTGATCTCTTTTTTTACCTGTCTGACAGAATGATGGAAGAGGAAGACCTCCGTTACCAGAGACACTACCACCACCATTAATGACAACTCCACCGTTACCGTTGCCGTTACCAGAACCTGATGTCGCTCCACCAGAAATAACGACTCCACCAGGAGAAGTTGAAGAACCGGAAGGACATACGCTGCCCGTACCAGTTCTAGAAACGATGGCACCTGTTTTAATATCGTAACAAATGATTTCACCTGTTCTAACTTGTACGCCGCCCACTTTAACGGTGTGCTTATTTGGTTTTCCACCTGGGATTTTTGACCAATCAACAACTAGGTCACCACCATTTTCAACAGAATATTTCTCAATACAATCACGACATTTTTTTCTTTCCGCGCCTTCTTTCCCAGTGAGCCAGTGCTTCTTACAGTATTTTGCACAAGCGTGACTTGATGAAAGAATTCCTGATGTCACATATTCACACTGAATACCGCCAACACCACCATCACCTGAACCAGATGTATTACCAGATCCAGATGTATTCCCTGAGCCAGATGTTGATCCAGAAGTATTCCCTGAACCAGAAGTTGATCCAGAAGTATTCCCTGAGCCAGATGTTGATCCTGATGTGTTACCGTTTGTCACAGTCACATCTAAATCAGTTGAAATCTTATCCAGCTCTGCTTTCAATTCAGCAGGAGTACAGTTTGTTTTTTTATTATCACCAGAGCGGTAGTATTTCCCGTCTGATTTATTATCTTCATAGACACACCTTTGAAACTCACACTTGCCTGCTGTGAAGGAGGTCATCTTCCCGCCACTCTTCCCACAAGTATCGATGATACTCTGGTTGGCCTCAGCAATTGTTTGGGCCCAAGAGCCCAATGGCAAAAGCAAGAGAGAGAAAAGAAAAATTTGTTTCAACATTGTCATAGTGTCCTACCCAATTTTTATTCTCCACTTATGATTGGAGAACTTCTTACTTTAAATGATAACACTTGATAGAAATGGAGCATGTCTGGGCAAAAAACTCCAAACCAGACTCCACCTTCATGTTAATATCGGAAGAACGGGCCAAAGACTTTAGCCTTAGTATCGCTGGAATGTTTTTAATATTTAATATAATATCAGGCTGTTATGGAAATCATCTCCGCACATCTTTTTGATTGGTTAGTCGTGGTAGCTCTTTTAATCGGCGCTATCTACACCATGAGAATTGTTGGACAAGAAAAGTCCACTTTTAAGCAGGAGTCCTACGAAGTTCAATTTGGTGACCTCTCTTTAATGATCCCGAAGTGGTGGACTCTGACTGAGCAGTCCACCCAGCAGCTCAAATTTGAAAGGACCGACACCCACTATAATTGGTACTGCCTCTTCACCTACTTCCCCGATCATCAACAAAAAGATCTGCCTAAACTACTGGAAGAAAAGCTCAATCAGGAAACGATCGAATTCGATAAAGAAGTTGTATTTGAAACTGATTCACGAGTCCTATTCAGGGACGATGAAGTTCAGAAAGAATTTCAAGAAGTCATACGGGTAGAGGGAACAGCATCACAAAACGTGGAAGAGCGTATCTATTACGACATTTACTTGATGCGCAGACTTAATGGTGCTGGATATTTTATTTTTGAAAGTCGAAGTTCAGTTTTAAATGGAGCCGTAGAAGGTCCATATTTTGAAGAGAGCTTATCAGAACTAAGTTTCATCCGTGAATCTTAGTTCCGTTAAACTTAATTGCACCCAGAGGGTGCATCAAAAATCAGTTACGTTTTGGCGCAAAATTCCGAATTTTATCAATAATAAAATCAATGATCTCTTCGTCAGAAGAGAAGACATCTTCAACAAGCTCGTTCGATAGAAGAAAGTTCTTCACACGAATAGCGATGTTATGAAGAGATTCCATTAAATAAAGCCCACCAATGTTTTCGCCATTGAATGACTTAATGATTTCCTTACGAGCATGGTTGAACATTTCTGTTTCAGTGATGTCGCCAGGAATATCTTCGCCGAATTTCTCTTCAACTTCTTCAATTGCCTGTTCTTTAATGTTTTCATCAGTAGCAAAGCTAACGCCGTACTCTGTTGCAAGGGCTTCAATCAGGTCTGCACGTGAATCAGCAGCAAACTCAATGATCTCAGCTTGCTTCAGATGGTTCACCGTGTATGACGACAGCGCTTTAAGCGTTTCAAAATCAGTTTTCATCAAACGTCCTTAATAAAGGTATTACCATTTTAGAATAACTAAAAAGTGCTTGCCGTACAAGATAAAGCGTTGATTTATTTTATTTTTTTCGGAACTTTTTGATAATTTTCCCCAGTAACGCGTTGACTGCCGCCCTCTCCCCCGTCAGCATCAGAACCGCAAAGTAAAGGAGACAGATGGCGGAAATCTGGGAGCCTAAGTAAAAGCATTTATTAACAAATGGTTGAGTGAAAAATTCCACTTTTAGGAAACTCTCCGTCACAACCGCTGCCAAAAGACTCGCCAACAGCACTTTTCCCATTCGGGCGTTAAAATAAAATCCCACACTAAGTGCCAAATCCTTCCTTAGAACCCAGCCCAAAATCACAGAATTCACCAATACCGAAAGAGTGGTTCCCAGCGCCAGTATTTTAAATCCGAAAAAAGGGGTCAATAAAAGGCAAAAAGAAATGTTGAATCCAATGGAAAATATTGAGGCCAGAACCGGAACCTTTTGTCGATCAAGTGCATAAAAAGTTGGGACCAGGATTTTGTAGAGTCCATAAAAAGGAAGCCCCAGGGCATACATTCTCAGGGCTTCAGCTGTGCTTAAGGTACTGATACGATCAAAACGTCCTCTTTCAAAAATCAGATTCACGATCTCGTCGGACAAACAATAAAGGATCACCATCGCTGGCATCACAGTCAAAAATGACAGGTAGTAGCTGGATTGAAGTGAAGCTTTGGCCCCTTTCTCATCCCCTTTCTTCCACGCCTCAGAAAAATGCACCAAATTGGAATTTCCAATAGAAACTGAAAGAATCCCCACCGGAAGCTGGAAAAGTCTGAAGCTGTAATTTAACCAGGAAGTCGCACCCACCAAAGTTCCAGTAGCAAGAATGGTGGTGACTAATAAATTTATCTGAGTCGCCGCGAATCCAAAAACACCCGGACCAAGCAGCTTAAAAACTTTCTTTGATTTATCAGTCCACAGTTTCTCGGGCCACATAGGTCTGAGATTATTTTTATAAATCAAAGGTATCTGAACCGCAGCTTGCATGAATCCACCCAGCATCGCTCCGATACCTAAAGAGTAAATCGGATGATACCCATTAGCGGCCAGCACTCCACTTAACGTCAGCATACTCAATATGCTCATAACGTTGTAGGAAGCAGGAGCCAGGGCCGGAATAAAAAATACTTTGAGTGAGTTCAGCACTCCCATAAACAGAGCTGCGATAGAGACGAAAGTTAAGAACGGCGCCATGATTCGGGTCAGATTAACTGTCAGTTCAAACTTTTCTGGATCCTTAGTGAAGGATGGAGCAAAAATTGAAATCAGCTCAGGAGCAAAAACCATAATACCGATGCAAATGGTGCCCGTGATAAAACTCAAAAGCCAGAAGAGAGACCACATCAGTTCGCGACTCTTCTCTTTTGATTCTTGATTTGCCTCTACAAAAGTGGGAACAAAAGCAGAGGAGAAGGCACCCTCTGCAAATAAATCTCGAAGGAGATTCGGAATACGATAGGCCACTAGGAATGCATCTGTTACACCAGAGGCTCCAAAGTATGCGGCCATGACCTGCTCTCTCACTAATCCGAGGATGCGTGAGAAAAAAGTAGCGATGGCCATTTTGATTGAGGACTTGATAATCGACATTCGATCATTTTCACCCAGAGCGTCTAGCTTGCAAATGAAAACTCTTACATTTTTAATACTTTTTTACTCAACAATTGGTCCTATTTTGCCCCGATACTGCATAGGGGCAAGTGCTTTGAATGACAGAAATGTCTGAGCAAGAGACTTTTTGATACTACTCACCTCTGACTTTTACTCTACAAAAGGCTAGTTGATGTTAGTAGAAACTTACTTACAATCGTAGGGGCGAGATTGATATGATGTTCTTAGGCAGGATGCTGAATAGGTGCATTCAAAATTTCAGGAAGAAATCTACGGGCTGCACCTAATTTGACAACACACACACCGAGATCAAGCGACAAGATGTCACTTGAGCGAGAGACAGGGAGGCCCTATGAATCTTGCCATCGCCGTCGAATCAAAACAGCATCCTAAAAACCAAAATGACTACCGTGTTTGGTACCTGGAAATTGACGAATGCGGCCAGGTCGTAGGAGTGGGAGTTAAAAGCAAGCAAGAGATGGTAGAAAACTTGTTTGAGAATTATCGAAAAACTGGAAAGTCTAACTGGAGGGCCTTTCAGAAGAACGCTGAACGCTCAACTCCTGTGGAGATTTTTGATTTTGTTTCTATGAATATGCATGAGAACACCCATTTCGGAAATTTACCCAGCTTGAGTGAGTTTCAAAATGTTCTCGACACCCTGCAAAGCCGACTTGAATTCAGATCAATTGCCTAATGCATTACTCCTCCCAGGATTTGCATTAAGGCCTTTCGATTAGGGAAGAGACTTTAACGGTCTCTTCCCTATATATTCTTTAAATAACTATCATCTCATTATTACTTCCCTTCCCCCTTAAAATTCCCTCTCAATAGTCGTATGATGGGCCGACACACACACATTAGAGCTTCTTAAGTGAAGTAAAGGTTATACTTATGCAAACGATGGCGATTATTGGGGCGCAGTGGGGAGATGAGGGTAAAGGAAAAATTACGGATCTGCTCGCAGAAAAGAGTGATCTCGTCGTTCGTTACCAGGGTGGCCATAATGCCGGTCACACTATTTGGGTGGATGGCAAAAAGACTGTCTTACATGTGATCCCTTCCGGTGTGCTTCATCCGCATTGCACGTCGGTCATTGGTCACGGTGTGGTGCTAGGGCCTGAAAACTTTTTATTTGAACTTAACCGCATTCAAGCTGTTACCAAAGTGAGCCCAGACAATCTCAAAGTTTCAGAAACAGCAACAGTCATCACTCACTACCACAAGCTCTTAGATGCTGCCCGCGAGGCTCAGGGAGCTGAGAAAATCGGCACCACTGGTAAAGGTATTGGACCGGCCTATGAAGATAAAATTGCCAGGCGTGCAGTTAAGGTAAAAGACCTTTTTGACAAAGATACACTCGCCAAAAAATTAGGCATCGGTTACGCTGAAAAATCCATGCTGTTTAAAAATCTTTATCAGGTTGAGTTCCCTGCTATCGAGCAGGAAGTGGAGCGACTTTATAAACTGGGTCAATCCGTGAAGGATTATGCCTGCGACACTTTCAGTTTGATCGATCAATCCCTTGCTAAGGGCAAACGCGTGCTCTACGAAGGCGCTCAAGGCATTCTGCTGGATGTTGATTACGGAACTTATCCTTATGTGACGTCATCCTCTACCAGCGCTTCAGGAATTTATACCGGTGCCGGAATTCCTCATCACTCGCTGGAGGAAGTTATCGGTGTTGCCAAGGCTTACACGACTCGAGTGGGTGAAGGCCCTTTCCCGACTGAATTATTTGATGAAATTGGAACTACCATCCAAATCAAAGGAAATGAAATTGGCGCCACCACTGGCCGCAAACGTCGTTGTGGCTGGCTGGATATCCCTCTTCTGCGCTACGCTATTAAAGCGTCTCAGTTAACTTCAATTGCACTCACAAAACTTGATATCCTCTCCAACCTTCCAGAGCTGAAAATTTGTTATGCTTACGAAGTGAATGGCAAAACAGTTGATTGCGCTTACCCAGGAATCAATCTCTACAACGCTAAGCCATTGATTAAAGAGTTCAAACCTTTCACTGATGACTTTTCAGATGGAAAAACATCCGCTGAACTTGAGCAGTACATGAACTTTATCCAGGAAACGTTGGGAATTCCGGTCAGCATTTATGCCTATGGTCCAGACCGTAATCAGATAGTTTTTAAGAAATCCTTATTCTAATTTCTGTAGCTGCAAAACTTACCCGTTAGATTCTTTCGCTCCTCCGTGGATAATGGAGTGAGCGAGGAATCATGGTCGTTTTTAAAATCAGTATTTTTATTCTTTTTTATTTCTGCACGAGAGTTGCGTTCTCATCCCTTTAACAAAGCTTAGTAAGTAACTAAAAAAACTTGGTTTAGGGCCTAAAAAAAAGCCTCTCTTTAATCATTTTTATGTTTGACAAAATTCTTCAGGTTCATTACTTTGTAAGCCTTCGTTTGGTAGTGGTCTCTTAGCTCAGTTGGTTAGAGCATCTCCCTTTTAAGGAGAGGGTCCTGCGTTCGAGTCGCAGAGAGATCACCATTTTTTCGAAGAAAACCCTTCAATAACGGTTTTGCTCCCATCGTCTAGCCCGGTCTAGGACATCGCCTTTTCACGGCGGTAACAGGGGTTCGAATCCCCTTGGGAGTACCAAGTTTTTATAGAAAGCCTCGCGAATGCGGGGCTTTTTTTATTATGCAGCTTTAACTTCACCCTCTTGCTCATGCTTCACGTTTTTTAGTTTTGTCTGCTGAACCGGAAGGGCAATATCTTGTTTGGCCTCAATGGCATTACATAGCTGAACAATGGATTTCACCAATCTGCGTGAAATTTCAGAATTCTTTTTGAGATTTAATTTTTCAAAGTAGCCTTCAATTTTTGAGGCCGTCTCATTCAATCGATCAAGACAGATATAAAAATCTTGTTGGTTATCGGCGAGGTTCAAACCTTTTCGGGCCTCCATCAACTCATGTCCGAGGTTTTTTAAATGGATGTGGTCTTCAATTAAATTATCCTCACTATTCTTAAAGGAATGAAGTGAGGACTCAAACTTTTTGAGCCAATCAGAATAATCAAAAGCGTTTTTGACCGGGGCCGCTTGCACCACTGGTTCTTTCTTGGCAAAAAACTTCGAAACCCACTGCCCAAAGAGAGTGAAGAAGAAGCCGACGACGATCGCGCCAAGGCTCAGGTAAACCAGCTCCAAAATGTTTTTCTCCTGGAAGATGGTCTTTATCACTACGGGCTGTGGTTTTCTAAAGTCTTCCAGTTGGCGGACAGACTGATTGAGCACGCTCAGCTCAGTTGATAAATCTTCAATGATAGGATCAATGACTCTCACACTAATATTTTTTGTGTCCTTGGACCCTTTAAAAATGGCCGTGGCGGCGTCTTTGAGTTTGCTTATACGTTCTAATAATTGACCGGACCTGATCATGCCTCTGGCCGGCACGTAGAGATATTCATCCCGGTAATTCAGAAATTGTTCAACATCCGTTTTAAACAGCGCCCACTCCTCTCCTTGCATGAGGTTGCCCATCTGAAAGGCACTTGCCTCAAGCTTGGCCAGAACCAGCCTCAGGCGTATACTAAGTTGGGCCGGATGAAGTTCGGCCGGCGTTTCTTTAGGAATGGCCCCTACTGGATCGTGAGCAACCACAAACATCATCTCTTCCCGAAACTCGTTCAATTCACGCCAGTCAAAAGTCGCAGCACTTACAAAGACTCTTTGGTCTTTAAGGTGCTTTTCAACTTGAGTTAATTTTTGCGCCACTTTGGAAAGAACGTCTTCAGGTCCCGTGGTTTCTAATCTTGCGTAGGCAGAGTTAAGGTTCATGAGGGCAATAAGAAAAAATAATTTAGAAAATTTCATACTCTGTTTCTCCGAAGGGTAAGGACTCTTCGATAGAAAAACGTGAAGCATGAGGGGAAATTACGGGAGAAAAAAATGCACTTTTATTTAGCTCTAAGAAAAATCCACACTTAGTATTCTTGACTCAAATTGAAATATTTTTATTTTTCGGGAGACTTTCCCATAGGATCACTCACCTATTTCTAACTTACTAAAATGACGCTCTCTCGATAAGTTCTATTTTGTAACCATTTGGATCTTCCACAAAGGCAATCACGGTTGTTCCGTGCTTCATAGGCCCCGGCTCTCTGGTCACTTTGCCCATGCCGGAATGTCTCACTTTATCGCAAATGCCATTAACGTCTTTAGTACCAAAAGCAATATGTCCAAAAGCGTCTCCTAAAGTATACGCATCTCTTCCATAATTATAGGTCAGCTCAATGCACGGGTCTTCTTTGGTCTTTCCAAAACTTACGAAGGCCAGCGTAAACTGCCCTTCTGGATAATCCGTTTGGGAAACCAAGTTCATGCCCAAAACTTCAGTGTAAAACTTTAGTGATGCATCTAGGTCATTTACACGAATCATTGTATGAAGGTATTTCATCAGGCTCTCTAGAAGATATAAGTTAAACCAAGTCCCTGACCCATTCTTGGACTTATCACCGGTACAAGATTTAAGGAAGACTTCACTGTCGGTGCTGGTGCTTTATTAATGTAATCTTTAAGTTCACGAACTTTTTTGTTATGACCAATAGGAGCGGCCCAAACATCAACAGCTTCCCAGATTCTGAAACCAACATAACTAACAGCTCCCAACACAATTAGTGTTTCATTGAAGCTAGAACAATCATCCTCGCCATCCAGATCATTTTCTAATTCATCATCAACGCAGCCCAGGGCGCCAACTAAAAGAACTGCCGCAGACCCAAGTTCGCCGGCGGTAAAGATCCAGCCTTTTTGGCTCCAACGCCCCTGAACAGCGTGACCAATACCTAGACCTAAAGGATAGGTTCCTAAAATTCCCCCAACAACGTATTGGGTAGTTGAGATTTCCCCAACTTCAAGTATGTCTTTGTCTTCGTCAGTGAGCTTGATGTCTTTTTTTTGAGCTTCATAAATGAGGGTGTCAGCCGCTAAATTAAAAGAGAAGAGGGCCAGAACAAGCATGAGGATGCGCATCTAAATTTCCTTATTAAAATTATGCATCCATTCTCATGCTTATCTTAAGCTTTGGCCATGTTTTCCCCTGTAATCTCTACACACGACACACCGCGCACTGCATTCAGAATTGAAGAAAAGACCTGACCAGTTTAATCACAAGTATTCAATTTTTTTAAAAGGCTCGAATGAAAACCTTCATGACCACGATTCTATTACTTTCTACTGCCACAGCGTTCAGTGCTGGTTATCTAAAAGATTATAATTACCAGCTTACAGATATTGCGTCCGTGGGTCTGCGCAAAGAAACACTTTTTGCACAGACAGAAACGAGTTTTATGGATTTAGAAAAATCCATCTGCGCCAACCGTGCCCACGTCTGGGGATATGATTTATTTCGTTTTAATAAAATCAACACTGGGAAAATTTTTATTTTCTTCGGAGCTTCCATCTGGAAAAAATCAGACAAACATGGATATATGTATCACGTGGCCCCTTACATTATTGAAAATGGTACAGAGTACGTGATGGAGACAAGTTATCCTTCAGAACTCAAGGCGCCTGTAACGGTTGAAGAATGGATTGAGAGCGAGACTTACAACCGGGTCAAAGGATCTGACTGTCTTGAAATTACCGCAGCAGATGCAGATCTCACAGAGTACTTCTATGAAAGACAGACTCTCCCTGAGACACGGGCGCTAGGTAAAACCGGCGCCAGATGCTACATTCGCAAAGTTCCTGGCCACTATTGGTTTCCGACCAGCATTGCGCTTCATGATTTGAAAAAAGATGAAGAGGGAAAAAATGTGGATTACGATCCGCAGACATTTGATGTGGAAGATGTTTTAGAAGCTTGTGTTGAAACGGCTTCTTCAAAGCTCGGAAGATTTTTTGGTGGTGGTCGTGCTAAATGCAAAAGTCATTTGAAGCTTTAGTCCCATCCCAGAACTTGATAGCCTTTTTCGGCGAGACACTGATTCACAAAGCGGCGCTTAATCTCATCGGGAGAAAGCGCCCCCGCAACGCCTCCACCAGCAGCACCAATGGCGCCACCTCTGACTAAACCTCTACCCACATTTCCCGTGAAGAGTCCGCCCACCGCACCCATAGCAGCACCAATCGCCGCACCAGCTCCGGCCCCCTTTGCCGCATTTTTTCCGGTGGAACTTTTCAAGTACTGTTCAGCATCAGCGATGCATCTATCAATATCTTTTTTAGCGGCTTCCTTGCCTACGTGCTTAAGCTTCTGATTCGGATAGAGTTGAGGCCTTGAAGCGCAACCAACCAGATTAAGGATAATGAGCAGTAAAATCGTTTTCGACATAAAGTCTCCTAATGGATCTATTTTAACAGCAGTTTGATGCTAGTCAAAGAGAGCAGATTTTACGACGATTAAGGTGAATGATTTGATCTATTAAGGAGCCTGGATGTTCGAGCTAACAACTGAAACAATGACAGCACTATTAACCCTGACTGCGATGGAAACAGTCCTGGGAATTGATAATATCATTTTCATAGCTATTCTTGTTGATCGTCTCCCAAAAGAGCATCAGTCCAGAACACGAAACATTGGGATTTCTCTTGCCCTCATTATCCGGATCGCTCTTCTCTTCTCAATAAGCTGGATCATGACACTCAAAGAGCCACTTTTTAGTATTTATTCTCAGTCATTTTCAGGACGCGATTTAATTTTACTTGGTGGGGGATTATTTCTTCTCGCAAAATCTACATTTGAAATTCACCATAAGGTCGAAGGGGATCCACAAATCCATCTTCACGAAGCTGAAAGTCACATAAAAAAGAAAGCAGATCCCAAAATGATGTTGTTGCAAATCCTGGTTCTGGACATCGTTTTTTCTCTCGACTCTGTGATCACGGCGGTGGGAATGGCGAGCAATATTTCCATTATGGTCGCTGCCATGCTTATCTCAATGCTCATCATGCTTCTATCGGCAGGGAAAATAAGTGGCTTTGTTGAACGTCACCCAACGATCAAAATTCTTGCGCTTTCATTTCTACTTTTGATTGGTGTGATGTTAGTTGCAGAAAGTTTCGGGGCACATATCTCTAAAGGCTACATCTACTTTGCCATGGCGTTCTCACTCACGGTAGAGATGCTAAACATGCGCTACCGTAAAAAGAATATTGCAAAATAATTACTGATATTCTTTAGGAAATAAATCAGCGTTGAGATGTCTCATCACCTGGAGAACTTTTGCCAGGTGAAGATTTTCATCTCCGCCTTCCAATCGTTTGAGAAATGCCAGTCCCACTCCCGAGAATTTTGCCAATTCTTCCTGAGTGATCCCTCTTTCTTTTCTTTTTTTACGGATGAAGTAAGCGACTGTACCGATACTTCTTTCTATCTCAGCGTTCGACCGACGAATAACTTCCATGTTATTCCTCCCATTTATATCTATATTAGATCTAAAAGAATTTTGCGCAAGAACCTTTTAAAGTCCGATTGTTTTGCTTTTAGTATCTTTTGGCAGCTTAATCGCTAAACTCTGAATTTTCATCAGTCTCATTAGCTTCCTCGGGGCGATCTGATGGTTCTATCAGGTGAGCACGATCGGCCAATGAGTCCTTGGGGATTTTTCTTTTCTTATAAAAGTTGGGAGCACTTTGCGCTACCGTTATAACCGAGGCCGGCATTCTTCTGTCCATAAATGATTCCGCAAAGGCCATCAAAGCGGCATCTTTCTTTTTACGCAAAATACTAAGTGCACTTATGCCTCGCCCATCATTGGCCTTGAAGTCAGCTCCCTGTTCTTTGAAGTAGCTCAAGGCCTGCAGGCAACCTTCCTCGGCCGCAATAGTAAGTGGTGTTTCACCATTTTTTGTTTTTAAATCCCAGGCCATGCCGGCCTTGTGGAGTATGCTCACTACTTTATATGAGCATTGTGCACTTGCCATATGAAGCAAGCTCCATCCTTTTTTACCGTAAGCTTTAAAATTCTTATCTAGCTTCTGGTCCCCAAGCACCATGCCCAACATCTCCGGACTATTTTGCGTCACTGACAGGGAGTGAATATCAAATTCTTTTTTAGGATCTATTTCAAACTGCATTTTTTTGTCTTTAGCATATTTCACAAAGCCAATGCGGTTGTACTTCACCAACAACTCACCAACCATGTATGTGTCACCTTCGACATTTAAATTCATGCCGAGTGAACCACCGGCCTGAATGTAATTCTCGAAGCCTTTTTGATCATTTTTGATAATAGAAAGAAGGGCCTCATCACCCAGATTTCTCGAAGCTGATTTTTGGAAATAGAAAACAGATGAAATCGCCAGACATGCTGTGACCCCGACCCCTAGAATGACACGCTTATTTTTCACTTTTTTACCCCTTAAAATTTTTGACTTGCTCATTTTAAGGCCCTGCACCAAAGACTTTTTCAAGAAAATGTGACAATTCCCTTAAAATCATCTGGTTACTTGAAGGACTACTGCCCATTTGCCAAAAAAAAGTGACAGCAAGAATTGGCAGTTTGGGATATTAAGTTACAATTATTCCATGAGGCCTATCTATTTAGTTCTATTTATCCTCATTCCGGCCCTCGCCTCTGCATCACCTGCTGAAGAGGTTGAAGCAGATTCTATTCCTATACTCGAAACCACTCAATACCTACTGGGTAGACAGGTCAATACAGTTGCTAACAGGCTCGATTTATTTTTTGCAGATCAGCGGGCCGATGATGAACTAGCAAGAAGCCGTATCAGAATCAGGCAGCGCTATGAATTGAGGGAACGGGCGAAACTTGATGACCAGTTTCAAATTCGTTTTAACATTCGACTTCCAAAGCTTGAGCAAAAATTTAAATTCGAGTCAGATACCAAAAAAGCCAAAGAGAAATCGAAAGAAAAAGCCAAGAGTGGAACAAGCTCAGATATCGCTTTGAATGAGTTAGATAAGAGTTGGCAGTTCAGGGCCGACATTGGAGTGAATGCGAGCATACCGCCCAAAATCTTTTCCAGAGCAAGACTACGAAAGAATATGACTTCCGGGGACGTGATTCACCGCTTTGTTGAAGAAGTGGCCTGGTATAGTGACAGAGACTGGGAAGAGTACACGACTTTTGATTCAGATCTTGCCCTGGGTGAAAATACCCTTCTGCGCTGGAGAAATACTGCTGACTGGAAGGTGACTCGAAAAGATTTTAAAACAGGTCATGGCCCATCCATTCTGCACCGATTAAGTGACAATGATGCTATTTCCTACGGACCTAGTTTCACCACGATTATAAAAAGAAGTGTCTGGTATGTGGATAATTACCGGCTCGGTGGTAATTACCGGCGAAATCTTTATAGGCATTGGATCTATGCGGATATCTTTACTGGTTTAGACTTTCCCAAAATTTGGTCTTTTAGACGAACCCCATACGTTGGCCTTCAATTAGAAGCATTATTTGGTGGGATATAAAAAGGCCCACCGAAGTGGGCCTGGAAGTTTAAAACTTAAAGAAGAGCAATTAACGGAGCGATTAAAAGTGAAACTACTGACATCACTTTGATCAAAATCGCGATACCAGGACCAGATGTATCTTTGAACGGATCCCCTACCATATCACCAACAACCGCAGCCTTGTGAGTATCAGTTCCCTTCTTCTCACCAGCAAGCTTACCTTTCTCGATGTATTTTTTAGCGTTATCCCAAGCACCACCAGCGTTCGCCATGAAAAGCGACATAGTAGCACCAACTGCTAACGATCCAGCAAGTAGACCAGCGAGAGAAGCTGGGCCCATGAAGAATCCGCAAAGAACTGGAGCAACGATTGCCACACAACCAGGGAAGATCATTTCTTTCATCGCAGCTTTAGTTGCGATATCAACGATTTTCTTAGGCTCTGGTTCAGCTTTAAGTTCCATAAGACCTGGAATCTCTCTGAATTGACGACCAATTTCTACAACGATCGCACCAGCAGCTTTACCTACAGCAAGCATTGTTGAAGAACCAACAAGGAATGGAAGGATTGAACCAAGAAGGATACCGATAAGAATTTTTGGATCAGTTAATACGAGTTCAACAGCACCAAGACCATTGATTGCACGAACGTGGTTAATTTCAATGTTATAAGCAGAGAAAAGAGCAAGTACTGTGAGGATCGCTGAACCGATAGCATACCCCTTACCAATCGCTGCAGTTGTGTTACCAACCATATCTAATTCATCTGTAATCGCACGAACTTCAGGACCTAGAGCTGACATTTCAGAAATACCACCAGCATTATCTGAGATCGGGCCGTAAGCATCAACTGTCATTACAACCGCTGTACCACCGAGCATACCAACTGCAGAAAGTGCAATTCCATAAAGTCCTAAATATTTGTTAGCAAGGAAAGCAACGGCCGCAACTACGATCATTGGGATCGCTACTGATTCCATTCCTACTGCAAGACCTTGAATCACGTTGGTACCAGCACCTGTTCTTGCTGCTTCAGCAATACGAGAAACTGGACCTGCAGAAGTATAATAATCAGTGATAAGACCGATGATTGTTCCGCCGATTGCACCAATAGTCATCACCGCTGTAACTGACTGAGTGATTCCTAACATATTCATGATGATGAAAGATGCGATGGCAAGAATAACTGGAGGCATAATAAGAGCACCACGAAGAACTTTCGCTGGATCCATGTTCTTCATCATACGAGCAAGGAAGATACAAAGGATTGAAACAGCAAGACCAACACCTGAAAGAACAAGTGGAAGACCAATCGCTACAGTTTTATTAATTTCGAGATCACCTTCCAAAAGAGTTGGAAGTGCATCAGAAGTCAAAGCAATCGCCATGGCAGCAACAATCGCAGCAACCATTGATTCATAAATATCAGCACCCATACCAGCAACATCACCGACGTTATCACCGACGTTATCAGCGATAACACCTGGGTTACGAGGATCATCTTCAGGAATGTTTTCAATTACTTTACCAGCAATATCTGATCCAACGTCAGCCGCTTTAGTATAGATACCACCACCGATACGAGCAAAAAGCGCGATCGATGAAGCACCCACTGCAAACGAGTGAAGGATCGGAGAAAGAAGTTCAGATTCTCTGAAAGCGATATAAAGAACACCAAGTCCAATTGCACCAAGACCTGCAACTGAAAGACCCATAACCGCACCACCATCTAAGGCAGTAACAAGAGCGTTGGCCTTGATACCAGAACGAGCAGCTTGAGTTGTTTTAACGTTGGCATATGTAGCAGCCTTCATCCCGATGAAACCAGCGAGAAGTGAAAGAACAGCTCCAAGAACGAAGGCAGCTGCTGCCACTTTTCCTAATGAAATGCCGATAAGAACGGCAACAACAGCACCGAAAACGGCGAGTGTTTTATATTGGGTAAAAAGAAACGCCATTGCGCCTTCGCGGATATAACCAGCGATACGCTCCATTGTTTCATTACCTTTTTCCATCCCAATTACGCGGAAATAAAATACGGCGGCGATCAATAGTGCAACTACACCAAAGATCACTGGGGTTTTTACCCAAATGCTCAACCAAGAATCAATCATGCTGATCTCCCTAAGAAATAAAAATTTGCGAACCTATTTAGTACTAAATCTGACTGTTTTCGTAAATCTTAAACCGGTAAAGTGATTTTAATTAATTGCACCGCATCAATTCAATTATTATCTGCACTTATTGACGAATGACTCCCAGGCACCTATTTTGCCCCTATGACTCCCTATGAAAGACGCAAAAACCTCATCGATCGCAATGAAGAACTAGAAAGTTTAGGCATGGGCTGCAATGGTTGCTCTGGGACTTGTTGTACTTATGAGGCCAACTCCATGATGGTGACGCCAGTTGAAGCGGTTGAACTTATGGAGTATCTAAAAACCAGTGGCCAGTTTAATAATGAACTGAAAATGCGCTTGCAGGAAACGGTAACGAAATACCGGCTGGATCAAGGCTTGGGAAATGGCAAACGCTCATTTTTGCGCCGGACTTACACTTGCCCATTTTTTAATCACAAAGAACTGGGTTGCCCCATTCCCCGTGAAGTAAAACCTTTCGGTTGTATTGCCTTCAATTCTCACCATGTAGAATTGAAAGCAGGCGAGCATTGTTATTCTGAGAAAGAGATTTTAGAAAAACGTGAAATACTAGCCATTGATGAAGCGGTCTTGAATGAAGGACTCAAACAAAAGCATCACCTATTCTGGGATAAAGTGCCGATGCCTGTGGCGCTTCTGGATTTTTTTCGTTCTTAATTTCTTTTATCTAAAATCATACTAATTTTACCGGTTCTAGAATTACGCTTGATGGTTCCGTGGGCCTCAGGGTGAATCTTGAGGCGATCAGCAAATGCCGCCAAAGAAATAGTATCTCTTAGGTCTCTGGAGTTTTGATATATTTCTAACAGCAAAAGTTTTGAATCTAATTCGCGTCCAGGATGAGTTTCATAAAACAGATCCATCGTTTCACTTACACCTGAATCAACAGGGGATTCTTTAAGTTGTATCTGGAAAGATAATATTTCGGGATCAAGATTCTTAAGTGACTTTTCAATATCTCCGAGCAGTAAACGACACGACCAGATCTGAATCATGTTATCAATTCGCCCTAGAAGTTTAAACTTTCTATCCTTACGCCCACAAACACATAAATCATCAACCCATTCAACCCGATCACCAGTAGCGTAGTTTTTAATCGCCATTGAATCACGAGTCAAAGAGGAGATCACGGCTTCACCTTCAACGATTTTCATTTTAATCAGGTCACTAAAAAGATGATGCTCTCCCGGACCACAACTCGTGCATTGGTACCCAATGACTCCAGCATCAACACTCGCATATCCCGCTGACCCAAAATATTCTGTTTGCCAGGTTTTCTTTAGGAAACTCATTCGTGTTTCAGACATCGCCTCGCCAGCGTAGAAAACTTTTTTAATTTTAAGATCTATCCCCAGACCCAGGGCCTGTTCAGCATTCATCACCATTAATGAAGGAATTCCCATCACTACGTCCGGTTTAAATTTATTTAAATACGTAAGAATATTTTCACTTGGACAAAGGCCACCAATAGGAAGCTGGATGGCCCCTATTTTCTCCAAAGCTTTTTCAACCGCCAAAAATGAGGACCAAAGATTTCCTGCCACGAACAAATTGGCCACAGTTGTTCCCGGGGTTATTCCCTGAGCGCGAAAATTGTACGCTAACATATCAGTTGTCCGGTCAAACTCCTCGTAACTGAAATGAACGTACTTGGGATCCCCGGTAGTTCCTCCGGAAGAAAAAATATAACCCTGTGGATGACGGGTTTTCTCAAAATGTTCTTTGAGTTTGGTCGCGGTCTGAAGATAAGTGTGCTTTTCACCGTAATCCTGAATCCGGGCCTCATCTCCGATGAAACTCACCAGTTCTCTTAAAACAAAGCGGCCATCGTGAGGCGCTCCATCCATTCCCCAGGTAATGGTTCCAAGCGGCGCAAACCGCTTAAGTCCCGTGAGAGCAAGAACATTTAAGTAAGTGGATTTTTCAGACTCATCCAGAAGATAAGAGCAAGACTGCAGATAATAAGCAAATGGCTCCAAGTGGTTATACAGATCATCCGCATCCTTAAAGCGCTTGAGAATAAGCGAGCGGCCCAAAGGGGAAGGTTTGATGAATTTATTTTCTTCCAGGTGAATGAGATGTTCCTCACCAGAAATAATTCTTCCCCCCTCCATCAGCTCGGAATAGAAGCCGCGGTACTTCTCTTTGAGAATCTCCACTGCTTCGTCATCCGTAATAGTGCCCCGCTTTGGAGAATTGATAAAGGCCTGATCAATCGCTTTGATCAATTCAGCTTCATCTATCCCTTCCTGCAAATAGAGATTTTGTGGGGAAGCACAGGCCGATTGATCCCAAGGAATAATGTCCCGGACAACAGCTTGGGCAACTTTCTTCAGATCTTTATTGTCTAAAGCATTTTTGGAAATAATTTGCAGAGAGATCTTAGGACCAAAATCGAGAAGCTTCACATGTTGAGGCAAATCTTTCTGGTAACTTCTGACCATCTCTTCGCCGCCCCAGGCGACGATCGTATTGATCTTAGACTTAATGAAGTTTTCAGTTTCAATATCTCCGCCTTTCCAGTGAAGAACAGAGAATTTATCGGCAAGAATTTTCTCTTGGTCAAATTCTTTAAGCTTTCTCGCGAAAAAAAGCGGAAAGAATTGATTGGCACTACTCACTTTAAGAATCGATATGTTTTTAGTGAGAAAGCCCATGATAAGGGAATCAATACTGCTTAAAAAGACGTTTCCTGCTGTCACATGAAGAAGCAAGCCTTTTGGAGTGGCCTTCACTAATCCGCCAAAGTGAGGAAGCTTCGTGAATTGATCTAATACTTTCTCGTTCACGAACTCAGCTCTGACTCTTGCCTCTAAACTTTCACGGCTTAGTAGTCCTGGCAGTAAACCTAAAGTCGACCTCACTTCCTCTTCAGAAAAACCAGAATCTTTAACCACCTGAGGCAAAGCCTCAAGGAAGGGGCCAGAATCCGGAGACCACTGTTTTGAAAAAGCGTCAAGAGTGGTGAGGATTGTTTCTAGTGATGTAAGGGCCAGCTCTTTTTTGAGATGAGAAACCCCTGACCAACTTTCTGGCTTTTTCCATTCATCATTTTGTTTAAGTTCGCTTCCAAACCAATACATCTTAAACCTTTAACAATTCGAGTGCCTTTAAGGCGCACCCTTTGTGTTTACTCACTCCCGCTCTTCCCTCAAGAATCAAAGTATCACCCTTGATTCCACAATTGCATGTTCCAACTCTTCCATAGTCAGTGGTTAAAAGGCTGGGTGCCGGATAACTAAAGTTATATGAACATAAAAAATGCAGCAGACCCCGCTCCCCTTTCGGAAGCAGACTCAAGTCGCGGGGAGATCTTGTGTAGACCCGGGCATAATTAGGAATATGCAGATTACCCTGGGCGCAGTCCACATAGGGAATGCCGTGTTCCACCATGCCGAATAGATCCCGTTGGTGCTCGACCGGAATACCTAAGCGGTCTTGAATCATTTTTCTAAATTCGTGTTTTGGTATTTCTTTATCTGCTTTACCCTTCCATCCGCCTCCGGTCTGAAGCCAGGAATCTTTTCCAAGATTCAGATGAAGATTATTTTTTTCGATTATTTCAAACAACAAGGCCGGGAATCCTAAAATCCTTGTCGGAATATCCGATGCTTCAAACCGCTTGAGTGTTTCCAGTACACCTTTCTCATTCAACTCAAAATCGTGAATTTTCTCATTCCACTGAATGGCATAATAGACTTCGTTTTTACCGGTGAAGTTGGTCAACAGCTCGTCAGTAAAAGCAGTTCCTAAATCATTGGCGACAGCAGGATCGTAGGTGAAACACAGATAATTATATTTGCGGGTATCGGCCATTCCGAGCGACTGATGAATCGTCAGTGCCAGGCGCTTCACGTTTGCCAAACTCTCCTGGTCCAGAAATTGTTGAGACTTCTGCCCACCAGTCCCTGAACTTGTGAGAACAAGGGCCAGTTCTTCTTTGGGAACCGAACAAAGTTCATGTTCTTTATACAGATGGACCATAGTTCCCGGAACCGACTCCAAGTCAGCCTCTGTATTGAGCCTATCGGGATGAAAGCCTAATTTATCCCAAAGCTTTCGGGTGAACTCATGCTTATGGTAGTGATGAAGCGCATTTTCTTTAAAACTATTCAAAAATATTTCTTTATTCTTTTGAGAATAATCAAAAGGATCAGATTCTAATAAATGATTCGTGAAAGGATGAGTGATCATATCTCAAGGAGTTTTGGGTTAAGGGCCATGGTTTTCCAGGCCTTAAAATACTCTTCCAGATAAACCTGATTGAGGCCTTTGAGTTTTACGTTTTGAAAATCAAAAACCTCAAACGAGCGGCTTAATACCAAAAAGTCATAACGCTTATTATTCACCATCTGAAACGCTGGAAAGAATCCGCAGGGAATAAATTTAGCCTTCATCACGCTTTCCAGGATCTTGGGCTTATCAGCACGGATAATGACTTCAATATAACGGGCCCCAGCGTCTCTCAAAAGTCGGTTGGAGTTTAAAAATAATTCTGTAAAATTCAGATGCCCTGGCATTTTTCCACCGATGATCACGCAGTAACCATCAACAGGAGAAAGATGACAGAATAGTTCAATACTCTGATCGGGTGAAATGATCATCAGATTTGGTTGATGAAAAGGAAAGAACTCAAACTCGAGCTTGTTATGTTTCTTTAAGCTCGCGTACCTGTAGGCGACAAACTTAGGAGATTGAAGGACTTCAAGTTCACCTGGCGACTCAAGCACCTTGCTGGGTTTATCCGGAATGATTGTCTCTATCTCTCCAAGACCAATTTCAGAATCAACTACTTTATAGAGGGACTCGAGTTGATGGTGAAGCTTATAATTCTTGTAGCGCTTCTCTAGCGCCGCAGGAGTAATGATAGCGGCCAAGCAATGAGTTTCATACTCGTTGGTTCGGTGAGCGTTAGGGAAAATTCCGATTTTCTTAAAACCCAGTTTTTCAGTGAGTGTCTGAGCTGCTTCATTTACAGTCCTCACTGTGGAATAAATAACATCCACTCCGATGGTATTATTTTTGAGATAATCAATACTATAGGCGAGCAACTCTTCCATGATGCCCTGGCCACGAACTTCTTTTCTCACAACCGCACCAAAAGCTTTTGCAATTAGGTTTTCCTGGTCGTAGCAGGCCAACACAGAAGCCACAACTTCCCCTTGAGGGTCTTTAGTAATAAACCAGAATCCTTCCCGGGAATTAATAAATTGTTTGATCAAAGTGAAATCTTTCATCAAAGGATCAGGGTATGTCCCCTGGTAGATATCAAAATAGAGTTGGGATATCTGGAAGATATCCTTTTCTGTGGCTAGTTGCTGTTCCATGGGTTTGTTATACCCCATTTCAGAGGGGAGAAAACAAAACTAGCACCTTTTTACAAGGTGTTTGACCTCCCCCGTTCTGGCGTAGTATTTTGACCGCCACACGCCATGAAAAATAACGCTTTACCTACGGGTCTTCACTATCAGTTCCCCTTTATTGACCGCAAAGAGCGGGCCCAACTGCTGGCGTGGCTGGAAACTTTAGTTCCTCTTTGGGAGATGCGCTTCTCGGAGCATAACCCTCCCCCCGATAATGATGAACAAAGGGAGCTTAAGAGACCAGTTTACTGGCTGGGCAACTGGCAGTTCGCTTGCCTGGATTATTACCATCCGCCTAAAGGCATCCTGAATCGGTGTGTGAAAGCTGAAACCTACCCTCCACACCTACAGAAGTTGGTGGACCGGATCGAGTTCATCGCTAAAAGAAGGCTTCCTAAGAGTTGCTTTCCTGAGAAATGGAAGCTCAATACCTGCTTGATAAATTTTTACGGCAGTAAATTCGAAGAAGATAAATGGGTCGACCGCGCCCGCGTAGGTGAACATAAAGATTTTGAACCTGGCCCAGTGGGATCCTTATCACTTGGTGACCGGGCCTTTTTTCAATTCGTGAATGGCAAAACTCAATTGGGTGAAGACAACATCGTACTCTCCCAGTGGCTGGAGGATTCATCCCTTCAGATTTTTGGTGGAGATAAGTGGAAGAGTAAAACCTTTCACCGGGTGCAGCGGGTGGAAGATAAACGAAAAGAAATCATTGGCCCAAAGATCGAGGGTTTTCAAACCCGTCGAATTAATTTTACCTTTCGCTACGTCCCCGAAGAGCATATCTACGCCCTCAAGGATCTCCCCGCGTCTCTCCAATCCGATATCCATCCCTATGTTCAGACCCTTTCCAAGAGTTCAGCTCACTTTAAAAAGCTTCTAACTCCCTGATTTAGAAAGAAATCAAAGTATTTCACTCAAGAATTTCTAATACCTGACGAAAAGTATCAAAACATGGGTTGCTAGGGGATTTTATGTTAGGCAGGTGCTTAAGCCTGATTATTTTGTGGAGCTTGAGCTTAAGTGCTTATGCCATTCCCAGCGCGGAAGTCATCGCTAATCTCAAACAGCGAATGCATCCTACTGTCTCAGGTGGATACCTCATCAAAAGTTTCACTAATCACACTCAGAGTTACATTTACGATCAGGCCTTGGCGATTATCGCATTTTCTCACCACGGAGATGATAAGAGTGCGAAGAAATTATTAAGGGGCCTCACTAATTTGCAGAAGGAAGATGGCTCTCTGTATTTTTCCTATTATCTGGATGGAAAGTCGCCCTACCCTGAAGAAGGGGATAAAAGATTTGCAGGAGCGGTTGCCTGGGTGGCCCTGGCCGCAACAACTTATCAAAAAATTTTTAAGTCAGATGAATTTCTCAATTTTAATACATTGATCTTAAAATATTTGGCCTCACAAATGAGATCAGTTGAAATAAATGGTAAAAAAGTAAGTGCGATTAGTTTTAACCCCACAGATGTTGCTCAAACAGAATGGAATGAAAACGATGTGGCAGCTCTCGAGCACAATCTGGATGCCTATTCAGCTTTTTTGCATTTCTCGAAGCTCAATGACGATAAAAAGACCAAAGCAACTGCGGCTGATCTTAAAGATTTTATTCTCGCTATGTGGGATGAATCTCTCTCCCATTTCTGGTCCGGCGCCAACTTAAAAACTGGGGTTGTGAACAAAGATGAATTCTACCTCGACAATCAGACCTGGAGTCTGCTCGCCCTGGATGCAAAAACCTTCAAGGAATTAAACGCTAAAAATGCACTAACGATGAACTGTGATGGCCTTCTGGTTGAGCACGAGGATGTCATAGGATTCATGGATACTAAGCCAGCGAGAAGACCAGCAAAATTGAAATTTGTCTGGTCTGAAGGGACGGCAGGGCAAATTTTGGCCATGAGAAAATTCACCGAGATCCAAAATGAGAGCATCAACTGCAAAGGGCAAGATTTCAATACGTTGCTGGAGAATATTAGTAAAATGAAAAAGAAAGATGGCGGTATTGCTTATGCCACCTCTACCACGAATCCCGACTTCACTACCGCTTCTTCCGTCGCAGGCACTGCCTGGTACTACTTTGCTGCCAATAACATCAACCCCTTCCATTTAGACTGAAAATTTTACTTTTTGATTGAAGTGGCGGCCTTATTCTGAGAAGGTCCTGCAAAATCAGGAGTTTTTTATGAAAGGTCTGCTTTTCCTTATCTCGTTGTTATTTACCTTCTCGGCGTGGTCAGATGTGACTTATCCCGTGAAGAATTTTAAATACATCACTGATTGGGACTACCGCGAAGAAGTTCAGGATTCAGATAAATATGTAGTGATGGTTTTCTCATCAAAAAGTTGTCTTGAGCGCGTAGTGATTGATCGTTCATGCTTTATGTTTGAAAAGAAACTTGATTACTTCATCCCTTCATTTTCTTCTAAAGTGAAAGTCGTTGGGTTTAACGCCTACTTTGAAAATTACACTGTTGTTTCCCAGTTTAATGTCCAGAAGATGCCTACAGTGATCATCTTGAAAAACAATCAGATCATTAAACGTTTTGAAGCCACTTTCGATCAGCCAGATATTAACAACGGTAGAATGGGCTGGCAGGACGAGCTTCTCAAAGAAGTCCTTAATACTATTTATCAGATCCGTTAAGTTTCCAGCTCTTTTAATAGAAGCTCATACCGACTATAGATTTCATCATGTTTGATGGTGACTTCAGTTAATTCACTGAAAGCTTCATCAACTTTTTTCTTCACTTGCCCCAGTCGCTGAGAATTACTTTGAATTTTCTTGGAATCCCCTTCTTGCGCCAGGGTAATCAGATCTGCCTCTAGTTCCACTTGTTGCACTTCAAACTTGATGATTTCTTTCTCGAGCATCTCCATCTTCTTTTTAAATGGAGTTAGCTCACGCGACCGCTCTATGATGGTCTCTGATCGCAGGCGCTTCGTATCCGCTCGGTTAGGCTTATCTTTGGATTTTCCCTCAGATGCCGCTTCGTCTTCTTCCCAACCAATTTTCTTTAAGAAATCATCATAGGTTTCTTGTAAGTATTCAACTTTACCATGGTGATAAACCACAAGCTTGGTTGCCACTTCTCTGAGCATTGCCTCGGAATGGGTAACTATAACCACGGCGCCTGGATAGTTTTGTAACTCCAAGGTTAGCGACTCAACTGATTCTTGGTCCAGGTGGTTCGTGGGCTCATCCAGTAATAACAGATTACATGGTTTAGCTAAAAGTTTCGCCAGTAGCACTCGCGCTCTTTCGCCCCCTGAGAGAACTTTAATTTTCTTTTTGGCAAGGTCACCAGTGAACATCATAGTACCGCAGATACTGCGCACTCGCTGCAAACCAAGTGAGACATCAACTGAACTCACTTCTTCTTCGATGGTACGTTCCATATCAAGGCGATTAATATTGGTCTGACCAAAGTGGCCCAAAACCATGTTCACATTACTTGAAATTGAACCTACTTTTGGTGTCAGTTCTCCCGCTAATAGATTTAAAAGAGTGGATTTACCTTTTCCGTTTTTTCCAATGATGGCGATCTTATCGCCCTTAAGGATCGGGAAAGTCACGTCTTCAATTAAATTTTCATTGGTGTAACCAAAAGATAAATTTTTAACTTCCATTAGCACGCGCCCGGGGCATTCTTTGTAATTAAATTCAAAATCGAGAGTTGAAACCATTGCTAATGCATCTAGCTCCGGCATTTTCTCAAGAAGCTTCATTCGCGATTGAGCCTGGGTTGCTTTACTGGCCTTGGCCTTAAAACGCGCCACAAATTCTTCCAGATCTTTTCTTTTCTTCTCAGAGTTGACACGAGTTTTCTCGTAAACTTCCTCTTCCAGCATAATCTGTTCGAAATATTTTTGTGAGTTTCCTTTAATTTTAAAAACTTTCTGGCGCCAAATCCCCATAGTGTGAGTTGTTACTTCATCCATAAATCCACGGTCATGGGTAATGATCACGACTTCGCCTTGAAAACTCCGCAGGAATTTAGAAAGCCATCTCATGGAGACAATATCAAGATAGTTGGTGGGCTCATCCAGAAGCAAGCAATGTGGATCACCAAGAAGAACCTTCGCCAGGTTTAAACGAATCTGATATCCACCTGAGAAGTCAGCAGGGGCCCGGTCAAAATCTTCCAGTCGAAAGCCCAGACCCATCAGCATCTTCTCTACTTTATATTGATCAAATTGAGCATCACCCGTCAGAGCGGTCATACACTCTTCTAATATAGTAGGCTTCGTGAAATGCAAATGCTGCTTGAGTGTTCCAACAATATAATTTTTAGGAATGATCACATCCCCTTTATCGGGATGCTCTTCACCTAACAGAATTTTAAAAAGAGTTGTTTTACCTGTCCCGTTTCTTCCGACAAGTCCTATCCTCTCACCTTTTCCGATGAAGAAGTTGATATCTTCAAATAATATTTGAGTTCCAAAACCTTTGGCGAGACCGACAACTTGAATCATGGAGTACTACCTGTATTTATTGGTGAAGAAGCTTCCTGCGTCGGAACAGGTACGGGCGCAGGAGCAACGGGGCTTTCTGGAACCATATTAGGATCAGTTGGGGCCACCAGGGCGTTCAACTTATCAACTTGTAATTTTAAAACCATTTGGCAGCGTTGACCATAAAGTTTGATTGGCTCAGGTCTTTCCACGGAAAGAAAAGAATTAAGGGCCACAAACCTGGCAGAAAGTTCATTGTATTTCTCTTCGACCGGTAAATTGTCTCCGAGATAAGTGATAATCATGCAATTAATGTCGCTTGATTTGGAGTAAACACTTAGAAAATCCCCCATATCAATATCTATCGCGAATGAGTAAAACTTTTTTACCATTTCGAGATTTTCACCTTTGAGAGATTTCATCAACTCCAATAAAAACTCATGAGCAGTCTTATTTCTCTGGATCAGCAGATTGCGCCATCCATAGATAGATGACTCAAGCTCGCCATCAAGTTTATCTGAGAACATTGTGGGTTGGGAGCGCAGAACCTCAATCGCCTTATCTTTCACACTTTGATCAGGCATGTTACCAAAATCTTTCACCATGGAGAGGAAGTTATTTTTAGGAGTTGCCTTGAGACTCAGATCCTTAGAAATGGGAACAATATCACTGCTCGCAGGTATGTCACCCGGAGTGATTTCCTGGGTCCTGTTCTGGTACTTGGTGGCAGTTTTATCAAATAATCTGAGAATGACATCGATTCTTACCAGAATGACCACAACGACTATTATAACGACATATTTCATAGCAAAAGGATAATCGAAAACTTATAATCTCGCTATGGTTTCTCACGTCGATCTCCTGCAATATATTACTCCAGTGGACTGGATCGTCTTTTTTCTAGTTCTGGCAGCTACGCTGGCCTCAGTCCTTTATGGTCAGTCTCTAAAATCTAAGTTATCTGAAAAAGAAAAAAATAGCCCGGTGGAACTGCTCTTAATGGGCAGAAAACTGACTCTCCCTATCTTCGTGGCAACCCTGGTGGCCACATGGTATGGTGGGATTTTTGGTGTCACTGCTCTGACTTTTGAGAAGGGGATTTATAACTTTCTCACTCAGGGTATTTTTTGGTACATCAGTTATCTGATTTTTGCTTTTTTCCTGGTAAAAAAAATCCGTCAGCACCAGGCCATGACTATTGCAGGACTTGCCGGCGAACTTTTTGGCCCCAAGGCAGAAAAACTCACGGCGAGCTTAAATTTTTTAAATCTTTTGCCTCTCGCCTACACCATAAGTCTGGGACTGTTTCTTCAAGCACTTTTTGGTGGCACACTTTTTATAAACACAGCTATCGGTGTCGGCGTTGTCACCCTTTGGTCATTATGGGGTGGATTTCGCGCTGTCGTTTTTTCTGATCTGGTGCAATTTGTTTTCATGATCTTAGGAGTCGTTTTAGTTGTGGTATTTGCCTGGGCCAAAATGGGCAGTCCACTGACATTAGTAGACAAACTTCCTGCGACTCATTTCAGCTGGACCGGTGGCGAGACAATTGCTGCGACTTTTGTCTGGGGATTTATCGCCCTATCGACTCTGGTGGATCCCAATTTTTATCAAAGATGTTTAGCAGCTGAATCAGATAAGGTCGCCAAAAGAGGAATACTTATTTCCACTGTTATTTGGTTTTTCTTCGATTGCTGTACCACTCTTGGCGCCTTATATGCCCGGGCCGCTCTTCCAGACGCCAATCCTCAAAATGCTTATCTACAATTTTCCATGCAACTGGTTCCTGCGGGAGTGAGAGGACTTATTTTGGCAGGAATTCTTGCCACTATTCTCTCAACACTTGATGCCTATTTATTTAATGCGGCCACTTGTTTGAGTTATGATTTTTTAAATCTTAAAAACAGATTTAAGTTATGGCATCACCACATTGCTTTAATTTCTGTCGCCGTCATATCTATTTTTTTAGGCGTTCATTTTGAAGGAAATGTTGTTGAGGTTTGGAAGACTCTGGGGAGTTTTTCAGCGGCTTGTCTGCTTTTCCCGCTGCTCCTTGCCCAGTGGCGCCCAGGTGTCATTTCACAAAAAAGTTTTTGCTGGGCAGTATCAATGGGGTGCATTGGAATTGTGTCATGGCGCATTTTGAATCATCTTTACGCAATTGCACCAATAGATGAGTTTTATATAGGACTACTCCTAACAACTATTCCCCTACTGCCCTCATTCCTGCTAAAAAAAGCCTAAACAAGTACAAATGCTTCACAGCGTATTAGGTGCGTTTTCAGTGATTTGCTGCTATCTTCTTGTGATATTTTCAAGAGCTATTTGTTAACAAAAGGATGCGTGTGAGCACACCGAACAATGAAACAACGTCGGCCGAAGAAAAGTACCGTCAAGCGCTGGACTACCATGCCAACGGTCGCGTGGGTAAAATCGAAATCACTCCAACTAAACCATGCTTAACTGCCAGGGATTTAAGTCTTGCCTACTCTCCAGGAGTAGCTGCCCCTTGTCTAGAGATCGCTAAAAATCCAGAAGACGTTTATAAGTACACGGCCAAAGGAAATCTTGTTGCTGTTCTTTCAAACGGAACTGCAGTTCTTGGTTTAGGTGATATTGGTCCTCTAGCTGGTAAACCAGTAATGGAAGGAAAGGGCGTTCTCTTTAAGCGCTTTGCAGATATTGATGTATTCGATATTGAAATCAATTCAAAAACAGTTGAAGAAATCGTCAGTGTCGTCAGAGCACTGGAGCCTACATTTGGTGGGATTAACCTTGAAGATATTAAAGCTCCTGAATGCTTTGAAGTTGAAAGACAACTTCAGGATATGGACATCCCTGTGTTCCACGATGATCAGCACGGAACTGCCATTATTGGTGGTGCGGCTTTCATCAATGCCTGTGAAGTAACTGGACGTGACATTGCTAAAACTAAAGTTGTCGTATCTGGTGCTGGAGCAGCTGCTATCGCAACCGCTAAATTCTTTCTCGAGTTAGGTGTAAAAAAATCCAATGTTATTATGTGTGATTCCAAAGGCGTGATCTGGGAAGGTCGTACTGAAGGAATGAACGAATACAAAGCGTTTTTTGCCAACAATACAAAATGCCGTACTCTGGGCGATGCCATGAAAGATGCTGACTGTTTCGTCGGTTGCTCTGCCAAAGGTCTCGTTTCAAAAGACATGGTTAAATCAATGGCCAAAGATCCTATCATTTTTGCCATGGCCAACCCTGATCCAGAAATTACTCCAGAAGAAGTTGCTGAAGTTCGCAGTGATGCCATCATGGCAACAGGACGTTCAGACTATCCTAACCAAGTTAACAACGTGCTTGGCTTTCCTTTTATTTTCCGTGGCGCTCTTGATGTACGTGCTCGCAAAATTAACGAGCACATGAAAAAAGCTGCAGCCATGGCGATTGCGGCACTGGCCAAAGAAGAAGTTCCTGATGATGTAAAACGCGCCTATGGAAATGAGGATTTTAAATTCGGAAGAACTTACTTAATCCCTAAGCCATTTGATAAACGTGTTCTGACTCGTGTCGCCCCAGCTGTTGCAAAAGCCGCTATGGAGTCCGGTGTGGCACGTATCCAAATTGAAGACATGAATGCCTACGCTAAGTCGCTCCAGGAGCGTCTAGGTCAGACTGGCTCCATTATGAGAAACATCCGTTCTCGTCTGCCAGGCTCTGATAAGCCGAGAATTGTTTTCCCTGAAGGAACTAACGCTCGCATCTTAAAAGCGGTTTCAATCCTTAAAGAAGAAGGCCTGATTCATCCTATCCTTCTTGGTAACAAGAAAATCATTCATAAAAAAATGGACGCGTTGAGTGTTTCTAGTCTTAAAGATATTGAGATCATGGCGACCGAGGACTCAGAAAACTACGAAGGCTACGTAAAAGAATATTTCCAATTAAGACAACGCAAAGGTGTCTCTTTAAGTTTTGCTCGAGACACTATGAAGCGTGGTAACTACTACGGCTCTATGATGGTACGTATGGGCCAGGCTGACGGTATGATCACTGGTGCTACTCAGAACTATCCTGAATGTATAAAACCAATCATGAAAGTCATTGGTACAAATGTGGCCGGCCGACCTAAAGTTGCTGGTATCATGATTCTGGTTTTCAAATCACGAGTTGTATTCCTTGCTGACTGTACGGTTCAACAAAATCCTGATGCAAGTGACTTGGCGGATATCGCGATTTCAGCTGCTCATCTTTATCGACGGGTTATGCAGGCAGAGCCAAGAGTGGCCTTCCTCTCTTACTCGAACTTCGGCTCTAACCGTGACCCTCAGGCAACTAAGATGGCAGAGGCCGTAAAAATTGCGAAATCAAAAGACAGCACACTTATCGCTGATGGTGAAATGCAAGCAGATGTAGCTTCAAATACTGAGATCATGAGAAATCTTTTTGATTTCTGCTCTTTGGATAAAGCTGCTGACGTTTTAATCTTCCCTGATTTGAATGCCGCCAATATTAGTTACAAACTTCTTGCCCAGCTTGGTGGAGCGACTCCAATCGGTCCAATCTTGTTGCCTCTGAAGCATGCGATTAATATCGTTCAGCGTACTTCTACAGTCGATGAGATCGTGAACATGAGTCACTTGACTGCACTCATTTCACAGGAAATTAAGGCCCATAAACTAGCGAAGCTATAAAGAGGTTCAATATGTTTGAAAAGAAAATTATCAATACTGATAAAGCCCCAGCAGCAGTAGGAACATACTCTCAGGGAGTATTTCATAATGGCGTTTATTATTTTTCAGGCCAGATCGGCCTGGATGCCAAAACTGGTGAGATGGCCACTGGCTTTGATGCTCAATTAGAAAACGTGATGAAAAATATCGATGGTCTTCTTCAGTCTCAAGACCTTACTCGTGCCAACATTATCAAGACAACTGTCTTCATGACTGATTTGGCCCAGTTCGGAAAAGTGAATGAAGCGTATACAAAATTTTTCACAGCTCCATTCCCTGCTCGCTCAACTGTACAAGTTGCAGCTTTGCCTAAAGGCGCAGTGGTTGAAGTTGAGGTTATTGCAGCTAAATAATTATGCTAGGAAAAAAGTACACCTTCGAATCTAAGAAAACACGGTTGCACCGCTTGCTCATAAGTGGTGCTCTGCTGTTTGTTTTATCCTTCGGTGTGATTGCGAGCTTCCTGGTTTACATTCCCATCTATGCGAAGATGCAAAAAGGAAGAGCGGCAGGTGCCTTCTACCAGAAATCACCGGACGCCATTGCGGTCTTTACCGGCGACAAGGGACGAATTTCATACGCTTTGGACCTTCTGAAAAAGAATCCATCCGCCAAGCTTTTTATCTCCGGAGTCCATGCTGCCAATTCCTTTAAAACGTTAATTGAAAAACAAGCTGGCCCTATTACGGGTGGCGAAGTCGTCAACAACGTCGGCATGCAAGTGGATCTCGATTACGAATCAAAAAATACTTTTGAGAACGTGCGGGAAACAGTCCAGTTCTTAAAAAACAATCCTCAGTTTAGTAAAGTTCTCATCATCTCCAGCGACTACCATATCATGCGTATAAAACTCATCATCTCGCACGAGATGACGGGTGAGAAACCAGAGTTTTTCTTTGATAGTGTGACGAATTCCTATGCTGACTGGAGTGAAATCAAAAAGCTTCTCAAAGAAGCTGTCAAAATTTCACGAACATTCTTTCTCATGAAAATCATGAGAGAAGATGTTGTGAGCGAAGAAGATTAATTAACCTATAGTTCAGTGGATAAAAAAGTCGTAGCCCCTGTGGCGTCACATCTAAGTTCGAATGGGATGTCGTACGACTCGTTCACAACACACAAGGTCGCTGTGGGGTATTTGGCGAGATATTCGGCGTATGTATCAAACTCCGGAATATTGGTTTCAGTAGTGGGGCTTGAAAGAGTTCCCGTCATAGTAGTCGCCGTACCTGTCGCATCCCCATTTGTATCCAGGGGCTGCTCACTTCTGGTTTCTTGATATGAACTGAGAAAGGCCAGCAAACTAAACGAATAAGTAAAAGTATGGGTATTTTTCTTGGTGGAAAAATCATTCACCTGCGTATAGGTTTTACCACTAGTTGAAAGTGAAAAGTCAGGATCCTCAGTTGCGCTTCTGTCACAGTACTTCGTCTGCAGATCGGTAATCATCGCCTCATTCGTAGTCTTAGATATTTTTACAAACTTATAGATGTCCGTTGAATCATCAATGAAGATCAGAAGGTAGACATCAGTCGCTGTGACCTTCCAGACAGTTATTTTATGAGTGTAGTCCGTAACTTCGCCTTCTTTGAAGGTATGATTAAAAGTTGTCCCGACTGCATAAGCGGCAGTGTCATAAAAAAGATCACCCGAAGTCGTTTTGAAATCATTAAAGTGAGTGGCACTAGTGGAGAGGCACTGACTTTCAGCACGAGCTCTAACCGCGTCTTGCTCGGCCGGAGTTAATTTATCCCAGATCCCTTCTTCTTTTCGGCAAGAGATGATCGAGAGAAAAATGAAGAGAAGAATGAATGATTTCAAAATTTATAGCCTCCACCCAGAGAGTATACCATGATGGGCCCTAACTCTGTGCTGGGGGTAGAGCTCACATCAGTGGGAGTGTTGCCATCGCTGTAAAAATACCCTTTCGTGCGCCTCTTCGTAATGTCATATCTATTCTCAGTGGCTTTTAAGAAAAGAAAGAAGCCCTGGCGGGAAGTGAAGTTAATCCCTCCACCGACTCTCACGTTGGTCAATTCATCATTAAAAGACTGGTCATACTCTTCAACGACCACCCCTGTATCATAGCTGTAGTCTTTTTTATTGAATGCCCAGGCGCGACCGACACCGATTTCAACAAAGGGCTCTACCATCAGGTAAGTCATGGTTTGCATAATCGGGTTCTTGGTTTTTAACTCCCACATAAAACTGAGGGACTGAACAATATCACCGCCATAAATTTGTCCCGCATCTTTAATTGTGGCCAGCTCTTCATCTGCCAGCTCAGGATCGGCCGTTTGGGCCGATTCAAACAGGGTTCCCATGTAATAGCCCTCAACGCGAGTTGAGATCAAAAAACCAGCGCCGAGATAAATCTCTCCACCGAATCCTAATCTTCCTCCGTAGAGATTTCTATTTTCCTCGTCAAAGCTCTCCTTGCTTCCAGTGTAAGAGAAAGGCAGCGTGTATTCCATCGCTTCAAAGGCCATGGTGGTGTACCAATGACTTTCGAGAGGGCTAAAAGATTTTTTTGTTTCAACTTCAGTTTCAGTGATCAGGGCCGGCTTGGTCTCATAAGCAAGTGGAGCGACAATTTCTTCCACCGTCTTAGGAGTTTCAGTCACTTCTTCAGCAGGTGCAGGCTCTTCAGTCGTTATGACGACCTCAGAACTTTCAACTGGTGCGGCTTCATCCGTTTTCTCTAATGGATTAACCTCTACTCCTTCTTCGTTTAACTCAAGGGCATTATCGTCCTGAGAATAAAGAGGAAATGAGAAGAGAAGCAACAGACAAAGAATTAATTTATTCATCCTTAAATTATAAGTGGCTTGGTGGTGAAGTCAAAACAATGTGTAAGGGATAAACCTTAGGCCCGGCTAACGGAAATCACTTCTTCCATTTGTTCTATCGATGAAATGGTCTTCAGAAGTTCTGAATAATCCTTTACCTCGATCTCAAAAATAAAATTACCTTTTTGGTCAGGCATTGATCTGGCAATGGCCGAACGAATGTTGATGCCGGCATTATTGATTGATTTTGAGATCTTAGACAAGATTCCGGGCTTATCGTGGGTCGTGACCTTGATATTAACTGGGTGAGAAAATGTATAATGCTTATTCCATTCAACAAGCAGTGAACGGGCCTTTTCCATTTCCGCAATTCGAGGGCACCCCACGGTGTGAACGGTAATGCCCCTACCACGTGTAATGATACCAGTAATCGGATCCCCTGGAATAGGATTACAGCAGCGACCCATCTTAACTACGATGTCATCGAGGCCATCAACCAGAACAGCATTGTCCTTGCTGGTACTCTTACGTGCGGTTTTAGCGATTTTTTTGTAATAACTTTCAAGATCCTTGTCTTCTTCTTTGAACTCCAACTCATCAGTTTCAGTGAAAGCGATGGAGGGAATAGAAACAAGGACGTCTTTAATCGGCAGGTGGTTCGAGCCAATGTTAACAAATAACTCTTCCAATGTTTTGTAATGAAGTCTTTCAAGAATGAATTTGAATTCATTTTTCTTTTCAATACTCTTGATTGAAGTATCAAAACGTTTAAGAGCTTTTTCGAGTAAATTTTCACCCGTCTCTTTATGTTCATCACGCTCAATCTTCATTAGATATTGCTTAATTTTAGATATCGCGCGGGAAGTTTTACAAATTTTGAGCCAGTCTTTGGACGGAGTCTGAGTTTTAGAAGTCAGAATTTCAACCGTGTCACCAGACTTAAGACGATACTTAAGTGGTACCATTTTACCGTTAACTTTTGCGCCAACGGTTTTATTTCCGACCTCAGTATGAACAGCGTAAGCAAAATCCAGCGGAGTCGCTCCGTATCTTAGTTCTTTAACGTCACCTGTTGGAGTGAAAATAAAAACACCACCAACATCCAGATCATTTTTAACGGCGTCCATGAATTCAGAAGAGTTCTGGGAGGTGTGGTTAAACTCCATGAGTTCTTCAACCCATTTAAGTTTATTGCCAGCATCACTTTTATTACGTTCTTTGTATTTCCAGTGAGCAGCAACCCCGCGTTCGGCCACTTCATGCATCTCAAAAGTTCTGATCTGAATTTCGATTCTCTCAGCTTTAGGGCCGATGACGGTAGTATGCAGAGACTGATAGTTATTCACTTTGGGAATGGCGATGTAATCTTTAAATCTTCCAGGGACAGGAGTAAAGGCAGAATGGATAATCCCCAAAACCTTGTAACATTCAGTGATGTTATTCACCAGAACCCGGAAGGCAAGAAGGTCCTGAATCTGCTCAAAGTCCACGCCCCGCTGCTGCATCTTTTTATAAATTGAATAAAAGTGCTTAGGACGTCCGGTGACTTCTCCTACAACCGAATACTCCAGCATTTTCTCTTCTACGAGATTCAACGTTTCTTCAATATAGGATTCGCGTTCGCGTTTTTTCATCGCGATTTTTTCAGCTAAACGATAATAGATATCCGGGTGAAGGTAGCGAAGACAAAGATCTTCAAGATCCGCCTTAACCGAGTTAATACCCAAACGACTGGCAAGAGGAACATAAATATCCAGGGTCTCTTGCGCCTTCCCCATCTGTTTTTCTTTAGAGACATATTGAAGAGTACGCATGTTGTGCATACGATCCGCTAGCTTAACGATAATCACCCGAAGGTCCTGCGCCATGGCCACAACCATCTTCCGGAAGTTTTCGGCTTGAGATTCTTCTTTGGTCTTAAATTTAATTTTTGAAATTTTAGTACAACCAACAACAATCTGGGCCACAGTCTGGCCGAACATTTTGCTGATATCCTCAGGAGAGACTTCACAGTCTTCTACCGTATCATGAAGAAGCCCCGCCATGATTGAATCAAGATCCATTTTCAGCTTAATCAGAGTCGCCGCCACATTCAGAGGGTGAATGATGTAGGCTTCACCAGAGGAGCGTTTGTGATTGATATGCATTTTCTCGGCAAACTCATAACACTTACGAAGAATAGACAGGTCTGCTTCTGGCAACAGAACTTCAGCTCTCTTAACGAGTTCATCGATGGTTAGGTTGGCCTCATGTGAGAAATCTATTCTTTCAGCAAACATCTATTTCAGAATCCTTTCTACTGCGTCTTTCAACTCGTTATAAGCCTTATCTACATCATCGTTTAAAACGAGGTAGTCGTAATCATGCTTGCGGGCCAATTCGCGTCTGGCATTATTTATGCGCTCAATAATCACATGGTCATGATCAGTGCCACGTAGTCTTAATCGATTTTCGAGTTCTTCGATTGAAGGTGGTTCAATAAAAATAACATGGGCTTCACTACCATAAATTTTCTTCATGGCATCGGCGCCCTGGACATCGAGATCAAATAGCATTTTTCTATTTTCACTCAAGCCTTTGGAGACGAAGATCTTGGAAGTACCATAATAATTTGAATGAACTTTTGCCCATTCAATAAACTCATTATTTTTAATCTGCTCTTCAAACAATTCTTTATCAATGAAATGGTAGTCTTTCCCGTCCACTTCACCAGTACGGATAGGTCTCGTGGTACAAGATACAGACCACTCCAAATCAGGATGATCCGCTTTAAGGCGATTGATTAATGTAGATTTTCCTGTGCCAGAGGGCGCACAGATTACGATCATCTTTCCGGACATGTTATTCCAAGTTTAAGGCCTGTTCTCTTATTTTCTCTAATTGTACTTTCATCTCAACAACATTCGATGAAATATCTGGATGGGCAGATTTTGATCCCATGGTATTGGTCTCTCTACCCAGCTCCTGCAGGAGAAAATCAATCTGGCGGCCAATTTCACCACTGGATTTCAAGACTGACTTGAGTTTACCCAAGTGAATTCGCGCCCGAGTAATTTCCTCTTCTATTTCAAGTTTTTCAAGGTAATAAACCACTTCTTGTAGGAAGCGTGTTTCATCAATTTTGTAATCCTTGAGTTTCTCCGCCATCTTTTGCGTGAGTTTATCTTTCACCATATCAGGGTAGAGATTCTTTAACTTCTCAACTTCAACTAAACACGTTTCGTAAACACCAAGATGCTCGAGTAGCTTGCTGACTAGCTTTTCGCCTTCGTTACTGCGAGAAATTTTCAGGGCCGCAATCGCCTGGTCAAAAGATTTTTTTGCCAGCACCGACATCTCTTCCTCTCTGCCCGTATCTTCATCCCGGTAAAAATCACTTCTCAGAAACTCAACAGGCGATACATGGAAAGGTATTTTCTTTTCATCAAAAACTGGCTTCATCAAATCGAGATAGGCAGAAACCTTTTTAGGGTCCACATAAAATTCGGCAACAGCTTTATCATTTTTTTTATAACTGACACTGATGTCGAAGCTTCCGCGCTTAAATTCGTTTTCGAGCTTAGATCTAAGATCAATCTCAATTGAATTAAACAAAGAGCTCATGCGGAATTTGAAATCTTTAAAACGGTTATTCACAGTTTTGATTTCAGTCGTCAACGTGTAGCTAGACCCAGTTGACTCCCCTTTTCCAAACCCTGTCATTGAATATACAGCCATAATTAACCTTTATTTTCTTCTGAGTTGTCTTGTATCAGAGTCATATTGCCCATCTGACGAAACTTTTCGAATCTCATCTGCATGACCAGATCGAGATCTTGATTCGCGAGGGTGTTAAGACTTTGAGTAATAGCTTCTTTAACTTTTTGTATCGCCTCATCGGGGTGCCTGTGTGCTCCACCGGCCGGCTCTTTAATAATTCCATCAATCACTTTTAACTCAAAAGCTTTATTAGGGGAGAGCTGAAGTGAGTTCGCTGCTGTTTCGGCCATTTTAGGGTCAGACCAGAGAATTGAAGCACAAGACTCCGGAGAAATAACTGAATAAACCGAATACTCCATCATAAAAACTTTATCTGCGATAGCAATACCGAGAGCTCCGCCTGATCCACCTTCACCAATGATAATAGAAACAATTGGAGATTTGATATTGAACATTTCCTCTATATTCTGCGCAATCGCCAGGGCCTGTCCTCGCTCCTCTGCACCGATCCCCGGGTAAGCTCCCGGTGTATCCACGAAAGTCACAACAGGAATTTGAAATTGTGAAGCCAGATTCATTACCCTTAAGGCCTTACGGTAGCCTTCCGGATTTGCCATACCGAAATTTCTTTTAATTTTATCCTGGGTCTTACGACCTTTTTCAATTCCGATGACGGCAACTTTTCTGCCATCAATAAATCCAAATCCAGTAACCATTGACGGATCATCCGAGAAACGGCGATCACCATGTACTTCGTGAAAGTCTGTTACAATTTTATCGATGTAATCAATGCTGTGAGGTCGTTGTGGATGCCGGGATAACTGAGTTCGCTCCCAAGGTGTCAGCTTAGAGAAGATGTCTTCCAGCATGCGATTGACTTTGCTTTGGAGAGCATCAATCTCGTGAGAAATATCGATATTAGGTGTATTTGAAGCTTCTTTCAAAACACGAATTTGATTTTCTAATTCGGAAACTGGTTTCTCAAACTCTAAGGTAAAATCCATCGCGAACCCCTTATAAAGGTCTAAAATTTCGAGTCTTTGGATAAGGATTAAACTACCTTGGATGAGAGGAAATTGCACGAGTTTCCTCTCTGAGAAGGGCTTAAGTGCTTGGTATTATTCCCAGCCCTGAACACGGCCTGATTCAAAATAGATATACTTCGTTGCGCCATTCACGGAATAGAGCCATCTTTCATTCTCAAAAGAGGGATTTCCCGCCACTTCCACTCGTGCTGGTGGGCCCCAGTTGTACATCACGTCTGACTTCGACATGCCAGTTATGACATGACTTTGCCTAAGGGCAAACATCTCTTCATTTGATTTACTTGGTTGTTTTTCTTCCTCTAATAATCCACGTGAAGCGAGGTATTCTTTGCGCTCGCTAGGTGCAAGTTTTAAGAAATAAATTCTCTCCGACGAAGTTAAAAGTTTTGGTTTGTATTTTTCATATTGCACCAAAGAATTTTCAGATTGTTTACCTTCAAGATTTCTTAATTCCTGATTCAAATAATTTCGGCTCTTGTTGTCCTGTACGTCGCTGGCGGAAGCTGGTGTACGCTGCCTCCTCTCAGAAGCCGTCTCCCAATCCCTTCCAGTATCTCCTGCGACCACTGGAAAATCTCGTCTTGGATTAAAGAAGGAGGAGTCATCATGCTCCATCTCGGAGAGATAATCCCGATGGGTCATGAACTGACTACAACTGGAAATGGTGATCAGGATGAGTAACAGAAGAAGATGTTTAAAAGTTTTCATGGCACTCTCTTCGGTCGACGCCCCCATCTGACTGATATCCCGCAGACGGCCCGGGAAAAACTTGCCCATGTCCGACTAATTCACTCTTTATTTATATATTCCTGAAAAACGCCGAATAGGTGAGAGATGGGTATTTTAGAAAAAATAGAGTCCTTAATTAATCATTTGTTGATCCTGATCGGGGATGTCTTCATGCGTATGCTGTTGAAGATTATTTCACCTAAGGTCCAACAAAAATTTATCAACTTTAGGGTCTGGTGTGTTCGCGCCCTGGTTTGGTGTAAAAATTTTCCTTCAGTCGTCATCAAAACGGCTCCCCTTCTTATCAGCAAAGTTAAGTCTCAATTCCTCACTTTTAATTTCAAAGAAAAATTAGCCGAGACCTACAAAGCGGGAATCACTCAATACAAAAAGAGTCAGCCCGGGGCCCATATCTCAGAGTTCAAAACACTCCTTCTGGCCCCTTTTTTAATGATGGGTCAGTGGCTCAAAGGATTATCTACCGCTCAAACAATGCTACTCCTAGGTTTCACATCGGTTTCTGTTCTAGCTGGAATCAATATGATTTTCACCGGACAGCGCTTGCTGAATCAGCATTCAAATGGGATGAGGGGGCCAGCAAGTGTAGAAGAAGAAGTCCCGTACGATCGCCCTGCTTATTACAAAAAACAATCACGACACCTAGACATTGTAAGTCTCAGACTTCCGGTTTATTTCGCCAATGTAAATGAACTCCGATCTATCGACGTCGATTTCTCGGCCACAATGTCCAACCGTCAAAGTCGAATGCATCTTGAAAAGCTTGAGTTCCAATTAAGGGATCACCTCATCCTCAATGTTGAACCAATGCTGGCGTCCTTCCCTCTGGAAGAGGAGGGTAAAGAGATTCTCAGAGAGAAACTAACCATGGAAATAAATGATTTCCTCAAAGAGCGCAAGATTGAAGGCGAAGTCAAAGAAATCAAACTCATCTATATTCTGGCCAACTAATCCTTTAAAACTGATGCTCTGATCGTTTTCTCGTTGATGTGAAGTTTTCGAGCTGCCATCGCAATATTTCCTTCGCAAAGACTTAAAGCCTTTTTTATATAAGTCGCCTTAAAGTCCTCCATTGGCACAATATCCTGAGTCACATCCAGGCTCATTAAATCAGAACTCTGAACCATCAATTCTTCATCAAAGTGATCAAACTCCAGCTTAAGAGAGCGGGAGAGAATTTTTTTCTTCTCCAGGTGCCCCAGCAGCTGTCTTAAATTCCCTGGCCAGGCCAGTGACTGATAAAACTCAATAAGATTGTGGGATAAACTCACTCCATGCTCCAGCGAAAAGAACTGGCAGCATTCTTTAATCCGTTGAACGTCATTGCGCAAGCTAGTCAGCTCAACACTGTGCCCGGACTTAAGACGGTAGAATAAATCCTTTCGGAATATTCCCTGATCGACCATGGCCTGAAGGGATCGACCCGAGGCAAATATAAGCCTGGTCCTGATACTTTCTTCACGGGTGTCACCGACTCTTCTAAATTTTTTATTATCAATAAAAGTCAAAAGTTTGGTTTGCAGATCAAGTGGCAGAGAATCGATTTCATCCAGGAAAAGTGTACCATTCTCGGCCATGGAAAAAGCTCCCCGCTTATCTGTAACCGCTCCGGTAAACGAGCCTTTCTTATGCCCAAACAATTCGGACTCAATTAACTGAGGATTAAACGAAGAGAGATTTATCGCAACGAACTCCCCATTCCTTTTACTCTTTTCATGAATCTTTTGGGCAAGATGGCTTTTACCCGTACCGGTCTCCCCCGTGATAAGTATTTTTAATTCCGAATCCAATAGATTCTGCTCCATAAGAAGTGGATGCTCTGACTGACGCCCCACCAACTCTCGCAGATCAAACGGCGCAAAATTAATTTTGTTATCATCAATATAAAGCCTGTCCTGCCTTTCAACATAGGCCTCTTTAGCGGCCAGACCGTTAAGCCAAAAAGGTCTCCCCTCAAGAGTCTTCAAAACAAACCTTCCCTCACGATAAGAGGTAGTCTCAAGTTCTAAACGGTAATGAAATTGTTCGACTTCGCTTTTAGGGAGTTCGATATAACTCATGGATAAATTCTGCGGCCTATAATGGGAGGAAATAAGATCAATCTTCGTACTTTTTAGGGTGAAGGCTTTCTTTCTCCCATGAAAAGGAAAAATACTGCAACTATCCCCAAGTCTTACGCCTGAGGTAAAAGACTGCTGCTCCATTAATTTCCGGTGATACATTGGGATTCCTTTATTTTAAAAGACGCTTGCCCCTTCTATCTGCTATACTCATAGCAACTGTGAAGATCGAATTAGGGTGAATGGAATGAATATTCAAAAAGGAAAATCTGAATTTTTGATGGGAATCGATAAAGTCGATCAACTCACGGATTGGCTTAATGAACATCCCTTCATTAACGGAGTTGCCTTCATCGGGCGATCCAATGTTGGAAAATCGTCACTTATTAATTCTCTTTTTGGAAAAAAAACTGCCAGGGTCTCCAAAACTCCTGGCCGCACCCGCCAGGTTAATATTTTTCGTTTCGTTGTAGTTAATCATGAGGCAAAAACGGAAGAGAGTTTTTATCTGTTCGATGTCCCCGGTTACGGTCACGCGGAAGTATCCAAAGAGATGTCTGTAAACTGGCAAAATCTTCTAGATACCTTTTTTCAAATCTGCAGCGAAAAGATCCTGCTTTTGAATATTCAGGACGCGAGGCATCCATTGCAGGAGCCCGATCTGGTTTTCCAAGATTACATAAAGGTCTTTGATCTTGAGACTTACGTTATTTTTAACAAAGTGGATAAGCTCAAAACCCAGAGCGAGAGAAGCCGCTTAAAAAATTTAATGCCCAACATTTACAGCAGTTTTAAATGGGTTAAACAGATTCATTTTGCCTCTGCCGAGAAAGGTGATGGTCTTTTAGCAGTTGAGCAATCCATTGTGACCTACGTCATGCGCCAGCCAAAAACCTGATCTTTTTTGTCTCTCACCGACCTAAATTTTCATCCTAGAGCAATTACCTGACCCGAGTTAAGATGTAACCATGTCTAATGAAGCACATCACTGGTTATTAAGTCCTGAGGACGATCAAAAAATTACGGAAGTTTTTGCAAAACTTCGCATTCGTTACAAGGACTATAAAGATCCATGGGGATTCAATCTAGAGCTTTGCGAGGGAGTCCTTCGAAAACTGATGCCTCTGTATCGCTCGTATTTTAAAGTTCGTGTTTTTGGACAGGAAAACGTTCAAGACAAACCATATTTGATTGTGAGTAATCACACCGGCCAGCTGCCCATAGATGCCATGCTGTTAACGATCGCCTTCGCTATTGATGTTCAGCCTCCGAGAATTCTGCGCGCCATGATCGAACGTTTTATGGCACAGCTACCTTTTTTAGGAGATCTGACCGCTCAAACCGGATCAATCTTAGGCGACCGGGCCAATTGTGAATATTTGATTGATCACGGTGAATCCATTCTGGTATTTCCTGAAGGAGTACGAGGAGTTTCAAAAAACACACCGGAATATTATAAGCTTCAATCTTTTCCGCAGGGCTTTTACCGAATCGCTCTCCAGAAAAAAACTCCGATTCTTCCAGTTTGTGTCATTGGTGCTGAGGAAATGTTCCCCTTAGTTTTTCATGCCAAGAAACTAGCGGCAATGATGAAGCTACCTTCCTTCCCTCTGTCGGCAAATCTTTTGCCTCTGCCGTCCCCTATTGATATCTATATTGGAAAAGAAATTCCAATCCCAGAACATATGAACCTGGAATCTTCTGATAAAGAAATCAAAGAGAATGTTTTCCACATCGAAAATACAATCAAAAAAATGATCGTCCACGGGCTTAAAGAGAGGCGGCCATTTTTTGATTTCATCAGAAAACCAGTTTCAAAATACCTCATACAAGAATTTCGCACCAAGAAGAAAGAATGAGCTCAAAAAATAAAATCTTAATTATAGGTATTGCTGGCGGATTGGCCCAGATGACGGCCAGACTCATTCTGACTGAAAACCCTGATTGGGAAATTATCGGAATTGATTCCAGAGACGTTTCAAAAGTACCACCACTCAAGGGTCAAACTTTAATTGAACTCAAATATTCACGCGGAAACTTCGAAAATCTTTTCCGCACTCATGAATTTGATGTCGTCTATCACCTCGGAAGAATCAGTCACTCATCCAACACTCACAACGTCTTGGCCAAGAGGATTGAACTATCTGTCATGGGCACAAACCGAATCCTGGAACTCTGTGAAAGATCCGGGGTCAAAAAAGTCATTATTCTTTCTACCTTTCACGTCTATGGAGCCCTTCCCGACAACTCTATTTTTCTTCACGAAGATGCCCCACTTCGGGCCAGTTTGAGACACCCTGAACTGAGAGACGTTGTAGAGATGGATCAAATTTGTACCAACTGGATGTGGAAAAATCAAAACACAATAGCCACTGTGGTGCTTCGTCCATGCAACATCATTGGAACTCAAATTCAAAATGCCATGACCAGATTTCTTGCAGGGCCTATTGCTTTAAGCCCGGCCGACTACAATCCATTTTTCCAATTCATTCATGAATTTGATATGGCCCAGGTCCTCTACAAAGTATTAAAAGATGTTCCAACTGGAACCTACAATGTTGCCGGTGACGACTTCATTTCTCTCAGGGAGTCCCTTGACGTCGTAGGAACAAAATCAATTCCCTTTCCGATCGTGCTAGCGGGTGGCCTTAACAGTGCCTTGAAAAAACTTAATATTGATGTCCCCGATTACCTTTTGGATTACCTGAAGTTCTCTTGCTTAATCTCTAATCACGAACTCAAAAAACATTTAGGGCCGGATTTTTTAAGATTCTCCATCAAAGAAGCCCTGGAAATGATCAAGCTACGTTAATTTTAGAAAATTAACGCGTTGCCCGCAATTGACACCAACCCCTTGAATCATTAGAATCGTAACTCGTCTAATGCCCGGGTGATGAAATGGTAGACATAGGAGATTCAAAATCTCCCGACTAATAATCGTGGGGGTTCGAGTCCCTTCCCGGGCACCATTCAAAAAAAATCCTAACCAATCGATTAAGCATGAGAAAATATTTTCAACACTATTTTGCTCTCTTTTTAATCATGGGTTGTATTGGAATCACGGTTGAAATCTTTTTTACCGCCATCTACGACACAATCTCAACAGGCACTCACGATTTATCCCTCAAAGGTCACTCCTACATCTGGATGTTCCCTCTCTACGGACTCACCGCCCTGACCTTTCCTCCGCTAATGAAACTACTTAGTAAATTAAAGTGGTGGGGACGAGGCCTGGCCAAGGGGCTTGGGATTTTAATGATTGAGTACATTGCTGGTGCCACACTTAGGTACTTCACAGGAAGTTGCCCTTGGGAATACAAAGAAGGCCCACACATTCATGGGCTAATCAGGCTCGATTACTACCCACTATGGGTAGCGTTCGCAATAGGAATTGAAGCCATCATACGATGGCTTCACCCCAGAGTTTCTTCCCAAGTACCATCTTAAAATTCGTATTTATAAGCCGAATCAATTCCTGAGCCATCGTGCAAGGTAACGTGCTCGTTGAGTTTGCCCGTGTTGATGTCATATACCCATCCATGAATATGAAGGGGCTGCCCTTTAAACCAAGCCTCTTGAACAATTGAAGTGTGTGCAAGATTTCTCACTTGTGCCACGACATTTAATTCAACCAGTTTGTTCACTTGATCTTTTTCTGTCCCCAGCGTTTCGATTTCTAATTTATTTTTAAAGTAAGTATCTTTGATATTTCTCACCCAGTTGTTAACGAGACCAAAATTCTGATGTGAAAGTGCTGCTTTCACTCCCCCGCAATTATAATGTCCGCAAACAATGATGTGTGGAACCTTTAGAGCATTCACTGCATAACTCAGAACACTTAAAAAGTTCAGATCCGTATGAACGACTAAATTAGCAATATTTCGATGAACAAAAATCTCCCCTGGACTACTATTGGTGATTTCTGATTCCGGGACTCGTGAATCGGCACAACCAATCCAAAGGTATTTGGGGTTTTGCTCGAGCGCCATGTTTGAAAAATAATGTTCATTAATTTCAGCTTTACTTTGGGCCCAAGCTTTATTTTCTAGCAGTAATTTTTTTATATCTTGCATTTGTTTATCCTTTAAAAAGTGGGCATAGGGCAAGTTGTGATCGCTTTAGTTCGATCTTGATTCCAGTCTTGCTTCCTCGTTTGAGATACTCCTCGATAACATCCTGAATATCTTCGTCCACAAAGACCGGACTTGAACCATCTAAGACTAGTGAAGACCCTTCAGGAATACGGTTGAACATCTCGAGCAAAGTTGTTTTCTGAAGGAAAGAAACATCTTTATAAAACTTGATGAGGTACAGCCCTTCTTCTTCAACCATGATGATGGACTTGTGAATGTTTGATTTGATCACGTAATAAAAACCAACTGCGATACCGATCAAAATACCATTCAGAAGATTAGTCAAAAGGATCGCCGCGATTGTTACTGCAAAGGGAACAAATTGATTCATTCCCCGCTGATACATGGCCTTTATCACTTCTGGTTTGGCCAGTTTGTATCCAACGAGTAACAGCACAGCGGCCAGTGCCGAAAGCGGAATCATATTTAACAGGCTGGGAACAAGCATGACCGAAAGCATAAGCCACATGCCGTGCAAGATCGCCGAAAGTTTGGTTTTTCCTCCACCTGAAACGTTGGCCGATGTTCTCACAATAACCGCAGTGATAGGCAATCCACCAATGAATCCAGAGATTGAATTCCCGAGGCCCTGGGCCAGGAGTTCCCTGTTTTTATTGGTAACCCTATTGTCCTTATCGATTTTGTCGGCAGCATCAACGGACAATAAACTCTCCAGAGACCCGACAATAGCAATTGTGAGTGCCACTCCATATACACGGGCATCAGAAAGAAAACTCCAGGTCGGAAAATTCACTCCTGCCATAAAGTCAGTAAAACCACCACTGAAAGGTAGTGAGACCAGGTGACTTCCATCCAGCACCAGATCAGGCAGAGTTTTTGAAAAGATATAATTGAGAGCAATAGAAACAAGCACAGCAATTAAAGCTCCCGGGATAACCTGAAAGAATTTTATGTTTTTCTGAGCTGATTTTTCCCAGCTAAGCATGATCGACAGAGATATCAATGAGACAACTATCGCCCCCGGATGAAAGACGTTCATCGCCTGCAAAATCTGAGTAAATGTATTTCCCCCAGAAGCTTGGAAAAAACTTTCATCCCCCATGAAGTCGATGTCATACCCAACCGCATGTGGAATTTGTTTTAAGATCAGAAGGATGCCGATCGCGGCAAGCATTCCCTTAATAACAGAACTTGGGAAATAATCTCCTATGATCCCTCCCTTAAGGAAACTGAAAACAATCTGAATTAAACCGGAGATAAAAACGGCTACGGTAAAAGCTTCAAATGACCCGAGAGTCGTTATCGATGAGGCCACAATAACTGTCAGACCAGCTGCTGGGCCTGAAACACTAATAGGCGAGCCACTGACTGCTCCCACAACAATTCCACCAATAATACCTGCAAAAAGCCCCGCCGCCAGTGGTGCATTAGAGGCAAGAGCAATCCCTAGGCATAAAGGGAGAGCAACTAAAAACACAACGAGAGAAGACTGAACGTCACTCTTCCAATGATTAAACATAATCGATCCTTAAAAAAATTAAAAAAGATAAATAACGGAATTACGCTTAAGCAGAAGGCGGCTTCAAAATATCAATAATAATGTTTTGAGCAACAAGCTCTAGATAACTGGGGAACGGTGGCGAATAACTGATAATATTATAGAGTGAAAAAACGGCTGTTTCAGAATGATGAATTTCCTCTTCAAAATTGGAATTTGAGAAGGTTCGCTCTTCGGGATTTTGAGCAAACGCCAACGCAGCTCCTCTGGCCGAGATATATGGGGCAGCAGAGGCAACCAACACGAATATATAGATTGCTAGGACATTGACCAGCTTGAGCATAAACTCAGTATATAGAAAGGTGGTCAATTGCCAACTCTTTTCTAGGCAGAAGCTGCTGCGCGCACCCATACAATTCTTTAACTTGGCGAACTTTCCTGAGTAAAAAGCCCCTCATCTCCCCTCGTGATCGTTTTTCCAGAATCGATATCAAGAGTTGGTTTTAAAGTTAAATGATTTTTAGTGTCCACAATTCCTTTTACGGACCCGACTATTTTGGCGGCATTTTTGTAAGCATGCTGACTGTCGACACACCCATAAAGAGTGACCACTCCTTTAGAAACTATAATTCCAACTTCGGAAGCGTCTACGTCAGGACTCCATTTTAATTTCTCGTAGATTTCGTCTTTAATCCGCGCGTCCGACCGCTGCTCCTCTAAAGCATTTTTTCTCTCACGCCTTCCTTCCAGATATTTTCTTTTCCTTTCACCCAGGTCTCTATAAAAGGAGCGCCCTAAAACACCTAAATTAATATTTTCCATGGTGCCTCCATTGACTATCACCCACTGATAATTCTAAGCGGCCAAATACTTCCCGTCCAAAGACGAATCTAATTGGTTAACTATTAAGCTGGCCCAACAATTGCTCCACTATGGTTGATGATCTATTCAAGTTTTGTGTCATTAATATTTTTATTTGTGCTTTGTTCATGCGGTGAAGAAAACTTTTCTGGTGGCAGCAGAGTCATGGAACCGCCCCAAGAGGAAGTTCAAGTCGCTCCGGCCCCTGAAGCATTTAGAACGCGCTTGAATAATACGTTGTTAATTGAAGGCGACAGGTGCCGGGGGGATGAAACAACGGAACCCTATGGTAATGGGGCACTCTGTAATGCCGGTCAATATCTGATTTACGTGGACAACATTAATACCTGCAACAGTGCGGGGCAATGTAGTGATTTTGTCGTCATCCCTATTGTAGGAGAACTTGATAACACCAACGCAGAGACTACCGGAACTTCCATTTTTGACATCATTCCCAAAAGTACCGTTTCAAACACAGTGCGAGAAATATTATTGGGTGTTGCGGTTGAAACGGATCTTAATGGGAACGGAACCGTTTTTTTTAAATAATCATATTCAAACATGATCCAGATTATGTTTTAGACCCGCTCTCAGACGTATGCTGTTTCTATAAGAACAATCATTTTAGGAGGTACTAAATGTCATACTACTCACTATGGATCGATAAAGAACATGCCTACGTTTATAAATTTTCTGCCGATGGTGTTGAAGAGACAAAACTAGAAACTCACGGAAACAAAGAACACTCTCAGTCGAACACTGATAAATTTTATCATGAAGTTGCTGGTAAATTAACAAACGCAAAAGAACTGATGATTATGGGTCCAGGTGTTGCGAAAGATCAGTTTAAACATCACTGCGAAAATCACCATCACCAAAACCTGGCCAAAGCGATTGTTGGTGTGAAAGCGATGGAAGCGCACCCTACGAAGGCGATGATGCTTGAAAAGGCCAATGAGTTCTTTAAAAGCTACCACTCATGGACTAAAAACTACTAAGATACGTCAAACAAGACATCCTTAATGGGTGTCTTGTTCTTTTTCAAGGAATTGAAATAATTTCTGCAGAGGCGGCATATCTCGGGAACAGTTTTTGAAATCAAGTTTAACTCTTTGAGTTTTAAAGCCTGCAATCCCTTCTACACTCACGCCCGAAGTTTTGATAATTTCCGGATGGCGATTCATGATTTCCTGATAAAAAGAGCAATCACACCTCTTCCAGCAAGAATTTGCCATATAATTAATTTTCACTTTATCCCACTTTGCCATTTCTAATGCGACTTCCTCAACCTTCTGATCCCACAGTGGACGCAGTGGCATGATCAATTTCTGAGCAGCCTCAGGGGTAATGAGGAAGTTCTTTTGTTCCAAAGTTGTATCCTTGGGCCAATCGATAATCGCAGTCAGTACGTTAAAAGCAGAGACGACTTCATTGGGCGAAAAATACGGAGCTTCTCCTTTAGAAGAACCCCGTTTTTCTTTAGCGTTACATGAGGCCAATAGGAGCAAAAGAAATGTTATTCTAATTAAGGCCGACAATTTGCAAGTCCTAGGTTGAGTGTTTTTGAGAAATGATATCGTTAATAAGTGTTTCCCGTCTATCAACTATCCAAAGAAGTGATTTCGCATTCCAGAGATCTGAGCTCCTGCTCCCCATGGGAGATCACCAATAGAGGCAGTGAACGGTGAAGAGCGAAAGTGTGAAGAAATTCAATCGTTGCGGTTTTGGTTTTTGAATCCAGCGAAGCAAATGGTTCGTCCAGTATAAGCAGCTCTGGACTTGAACAGAGTGCTCTGGCCATAGCGACTCTCTGTTTTTCTCCACCCGATAGGTTTCGAGGCATCCTCTCCAGCAGAGGCTTTATTTGAAGTCCTTCCACGACTTCCAGAAGTAGCTGTGACTTTCTTGGGAACATTATATTTTGTTTCACAGTCAGATGGGGAATAAGCAGAAAGTCCTGAGGCAGGTAACCAAAATTTCGCTCCCAAGCTGGGGTGCAAATTTTTTCTTTGGTTCTTAAGTAGGTCTTTGCCTGAAATACTATCTCTCCACTGATATTATGATTAATACCCGCCACGGCCTGGGCCATGGAGCTCTTTCCACTTCCCGATGGACCCATGATACCGAGTCTCAGTTGAGGCGAAGAAATCCGGACAGTCCTTTGAAGAGGCCCCAAACTTAAATCCAGGTGAATATCGAAAACGTTTTTCTTCACTTCCATTCTATTTTCTTCCAAAAACGTCTGGTGAATAATTCGAAAGCAATGAGCGAGGCAAATGATAATCCGATGCTCGCTAGGAGCAGAGAATTCGCCTCAGACTCACCTATAGGTGAATCGAGGAGTGAATAAATCGCCAATGAAATGGTTCTAGTTTCTCCTTCCATGTTACCCGCCAAAACGATGGTTGCCCCAAACTCTCCTAAGGATCTTGCAAAACAAACAATCGATCCCGCAATGATTCCCGGATAACTTAAGGGGAGCACAACTTTAAAAAAAGTTTGACGTGGATTATATCCGGCCGTCAAAGCGTATGCTTCAAGATGGGGATCAAGGCCTGCAAACGTGGACCTAAGGAACATAACGAGTAAGGGAAACCCCACAACCAATGAGGCAACTATCGCCCCCAACATCGAAAATGGGATGGAGAGACCAAATGAACTCAGCATTTGCCCTATCGGCCCGTTGCGGCCAAGGATTTTCAAAAGGAAAAAGCCCGTCACTACCGGTGGTGTAAACATAGGAAAAAATATAAGCACGTTAATGATAGATTTCCCTGCGAAATCTTTGCGCGCCAAAATCCACGCCATGCTGATTGCTGGTATCAGACCCAGAAGAGTCGATGATATCCCCACGATGACAGAAACCTTGATCGCTGAAACAATACTTAGATCTGTCATTTAATTATCATTTTAAATCCATATTCTTCAAAAATGGATCTCGCAGTTTTTTGTTGTAAATATCGATAGAACGAAATGGCCTCTTTCGAAGGATGATTTCCAACTAAAGAGACCGTATAAATAACCGGTGAATGTAAATCAGAAGGAATCCGCAAAAGCTCTTTCACACTCTTTTGCGCTTTAGCGTCAGTCATAAACACAATCGCCAAGTCGGCTTCATTCTTGGCGACCCAAGAGAGAACATTTCTTGCATTATCACCATGAACAATTCGGGATTTGAGCCCCGGGAAGTTGCCCGTTTTTTTAAGTGCCTCGTAGGCCAATTTCCCTGCAGGAACTGTTTCATTCCCCAGGCAAAGTGTTTTAAATTTGATTTGCCCTAGATTGGCAAGGTTTTGTACTTCTATTGGATTTGAAATATGAGTAACTAGGCTGAGTTCATTTGAAAGAACATCAGCGCTATTTCCCGGAACCACCATTTTTTTTTCTTCTAAAAAAATGTTCCACTCTTTATCGGCAGAAAAGAAAATGTCTGCCTGGGCGCCTTCAGTAATTTGTTTGGCCAGTCTTGAGGAGGCGTCAAAACTCAATCGAGCTTTTGCCGAAGTCTCTTTTTCGTAGAGATTACCAACACTGGTTAAAGCATCCATCAAACTGGAGGCCGCAAAAACTTTAATATCATCCGCTCTGGCCTCTAGACCAAGACTCAAAAGCAAGATGACGAAGAACTTATTCATAGAGAAATGCTAAAATAAAAACATCCCCATGGGTATGTAAATCTTCATGCTTCCCATTGGGGCGGCCTCCTCATATACTGGTTTAATGATGTCCCTAGTCCTTCTCCCTATTTCAGTCATTGCCGGTTTTATTGGCTCCATTCTGGGGCTTGGTGGCGGTGTGGTCGTTGTCCCGGTGCTCACGCTAGTTTTTGGAGTCGACATCCGCTATGCCGTGGCTGCCAGCTTGATTTCCATTATTGCCACGTCCTCTGGAGCTGCCGCCAGTTTCCTTAAAGACCACCTGACCAACGTGAGACTGGCCATTCTCCTTGAAGTCGGAACCGTCTTTGGTGCAATGTCTGGTTTTCTCCTTTCAACAACTCTCAAATCATCGTCACTATTTTTATGCTTTGGCGGTTTCCTTTTATTTTCGGCCGTCATGATGTTTCGCCAAAAGAAAGATTCTCGTGCTGAGATCAACCATCCGTGGTCTGAAAAACTGGGTCTTCATTCAAAGTTTCCTGAAAAAGGAGAATGGATTCATTATAAAATAGCCAACGTCCCCTTCGGTTTAATCAGCATGTATGTCGCTGGAGTCTTCTCCGCTATCCTGGGTATTGGGAGCGGGATTTTCAAAATTATGGCAATGGATGGGGCCATGAAAGTTCCCATGAAAGTTTCTTCTGCTACTTCCAACTTCATGATTGGGGTAACTGCTTCGGCCAGTGCCGGAGCCTATTTTTTAAGAGGTGATATCAAACCTGAAATCGCTTCGCCTGTGGCGATCGGAATTATTGTCGGAGCGTGGCTTGGTGCCAAGGTCATGCCTAAAATGAATGCTGCATCAATTAGAAAAGTTTTCATCGTTGTCATGGTTATCGTATCCATACAAATGATTATGAAAGGACTTCAGGGATGAAAAACATAGAGACCATGGAACTCAAAATTTCTAAATTCTTAAGAGCGGGTGTCGTTGTATCAGGCATTATCATTGCTATTGGTTGGGCCATGTCGCTTAAACCCGGCACTGATCCTTTTGCCCCACTTCAAACTTACTCGGCCTTTAATTTAATAGATAGTTTGCAGATGCATGCGATTTTACAAAATTGGGGCAAGCTCATCGCTTATTTTGGGTTAACCATACTCATCAGTTTGCCGGTACTCAGAGTTTTTCTTTCAGTCATTCTTTTCATCAAGCAAAAAGAAAAAACAATGGCCCTCATTGGGGCCATTGTATTGATCGGTCTAATTTTAAGTTTTAGCTTAGGTATAGAAGCTTAGAAGCTAATTTTGGCCATATACTGAAGACACTTCTCGTCTTTGTCTTTCAATTGAAATCGGTTTAAGAAATAAGCGTACTCAAGTCCCACTTCTAAACGGTTTGCTTTACCCCAAAGACCGTAACCCAAGTCGTAGAGTAATTGTGGTTGGGTTGTAAGGTAGCGTCCATTTTTAGCAAAAAATGGTTTTTCCTCTGAATCCTGATCTCCATCCCAAGGAGAAGTGGCAAAAAATCCTGTGAACTTATAATGGTTCCATCGACCGAAATCCCAAGTCATTTGCCAGAAGCCTCCGATTTGAAGACCTACTCCGCTGTCATTTGGATTATCACGAAGAACAGTATTCAAAGAGACAAAATCAAATCCAGGAACGGCAATGTCATACTGAAGACCATAGAAATAGTTTTGGAAGTTGTTATTTCCATTACCTGATCCATTTTCTAGTTCCAAACGCAGAGAAACATCTTTAAGTGCCCCATAAGAAAATTCCTTACCAGACAATTTAGAAAAACTCACTGTCGTTGAAATTCCTCCAAAGAACTGGTTTGAGTAGGCGCTATTTTTTGTATCATCAAAATTTTGACCATCATCAGTCGTTGGCTCAGTTATATCGTAGTAGAAAAAAACGGTACCTAGTTCCCACATTGAAAAATTCTCAATGGTCATCGTAGTCTTATCTTCTCTGTAGCCTAAATCATCACGAAAATTGTCGCCTTTTAAAAATGAAACACTCACAGCATAAGCTGATGTTCCCATCGTTAGACCCAACAAAGCCGCAAGTAACTTGTTTCGCATGAAATGCTCCTAAATTGTTTCCTATTCCGTATCAAAATAATCCAGGAATGAGGAGTCACATTTTGTGGAAAAAGTGTCCCGCCTCCTAATGGATATGAAACGTGATAGACTATTTAAGGATGATCCAGGAGGGAAATATGACCAAATTTATGATGGTTCTTTGTTTAGTTATTTTAGCAAGTTGTGCCCATAAACGTGGACCGGCTTCGGTTGATGGTAACCCAGTAGCTTATGATTCTATGGCTTTAGGTAATGTAAAAGCCAGCGCTGTTAAACGCGTAAACAATCAGGAAGTTTGTTTTGATATAAAACTTCAAACTAAAGATGTGTCACCAGATCAGGCCAAGGCTTCTAATTGGACACTGGCCTGGGTTGATCAACAGAATCAATATCACCTCCTTCCAGTGACACAAAGAGATCCGGCATCTGCTCCTCAAGGTGGGGCCGTAGTGGCACCATATGGAACCTATACCGAGTACTCAAATGATTTCACAACCTGCGCTCCTAAAGCTCAGTTTGATAATGTGAAAGGACTAGTCCTTACTCCTAAAGAACTTCCTTACGCCAAAAAAGATGGTCTGAAGTTAAATTGGAATTAAGTAAAGATACCCACTCAGTACCTTTTGGATATTTTGTTTGGTTTTTCGGATTCACAGGGGCCCATCGTTTTTATTACGGCAAGCCCCTGACCGGAACACTGTGGTTTTGCACTTTGGGTCTACTTGGCATTGGCTGGATTGTAGATTTTTTTCTTATTCCCTCAATGGACCGCGAAGCTGATCTCAAATATGAAGATGGCCCCATCAATTACAACATTGCCTGGATTCTTCTCGTGTATCTTGGGATCTTCGGTGTGCATCGTTTTTATATGCGCAAGTGGATTACAGGTATTATCTGGCTCTGCACAGGCGGGCTTTTCACAATCGGTTGGCTCTACGATTTTTGGACTCTTAATCAAAACATTTCGGAACAAAATCGAAGCTTAAAATGAGTTCTAAATTGATTACGCATTTATCTGAAGTCAGAACACTTCCAGTGATTACACTGGAAAATCTGGTTGATAGTCTTAAAGATGAAGCGCTGGTTGTGATTTGTTTGATCTCAATTCTTCCCTTTATGCAGCCCATTCCTCTACCAGGTGTATCTACCGCTCTGGGATTAATCTCTCTCCTGCAGGGAATTAGTTTGATGCTTTTCAGAAAGCCGCTTCTGACTAAAAAAATGAAGGAAGTGAAAATCTCTCATGAAAAATTCGAGACGATTTTTAAAGCAGCGGAAAAATTCTCTCGTTTCGCGAGCAAAATTTCCATTTTCAGTCACCCGTGGACTAATTCAAGGGCGAGCCATTTTATCTGCGGTCTCTCGATTGTTCTTTCATCAGCCTTCTTATCACTACCGCTTCCCATTCCCTTTTCGAATTTTGTGCCGGCACTGAGTATTGCCTTAATTTGTCTGGGTTTACTTGAAGAAGACATCTTTCTCGTGATCATCGGACTAAGCATTACCTGTTCGGTTATCTGGATGGGAGTTTTTTCTTATCACCTGTTGATCGAAAATTTTCCCACCCTTCCAAACTTACTTAACTTCTTCTAAAGAACAGCCAGTATTTCCGGTCAAAGAAATAGACTCTTCTTTAATTTCGATAGGCTTCTTGGCCTTATCATCACAATCTTCTTCTTTTTTAGTTTCTTTGCTTTCGGCTTTAACGGCAGCTTCAATTTTTTTGGCATCAAAGTTAGGCACAGGTAGAGTCTTTTTAGTTTCTGCATTACAACTCAATGTGAAGGCCATGAGTCCAATCAATGTTAACAATTTCATATCTACTCCTTACTGTAATTGAAAGCTTTTCTGGTCATAATAAAACGGTACCAAGTTCTTGGAAGCATACTTATCAAACGAACAATTGCTGCAAAAATAAATGGGAAAGCATAAATCATTTTCTTTTTCTTGATCGCCCGAACAATCAACTCTGCAGCACGAGGGGCCTTCATAATAAAAGGCATTGAATGGCGATTAGTATCAGTAAGAGGAGTCTCTACAAATCCCGGACAAATGGTCGTAACAGCAATATTGAATTGTTTTAAATCCAGATGCAAAGACTCAGCATATTTTTGAACCGCTGCCTTCGTCGCACTGTAGGCCGAAACTCCTGGAAGACCGTTATACCCAGCGATGGAAGAGATCGCGACCAGCTGCCCTTTCCCACTGGGAATCATGACATCCAGTGCAGCCTCGAAGGCATACATCACACCCAGAAGATTAATGTGAACCATCTTGTAGCTGTACTCAAAGTCAGGGATTTTTGTTTTAAATTTATATCCGATGCCAGCATTGGCGATTAAAAGATCCAGTCCGATACTTTTAGAAAAGTCTGCGATCGCGGCCTTCAAATCATTTCTTTCCGAGACGTCCACATTGTAGAACGAGATATTATCCCGATGGGCGGTGAAGTTTTCTTCAAATTTTTGCCGGTCACGGCCACATACGCCAACTTTCCACCCCTGGGCGAGGTAATCTTTGGCCAGTTCCATGCCGATTCCAGTGGTTCCACCAGTGATAAAAACAGCTCTCATGAATCTCCTTTGAGCCTAAAAATAGTAACATGTAACCCAACAGGTAACTACAAATGTTGCACGGCAAAATACGATTTTTTAGGGATTTGGTGCTTGACGAGGGCACAGAGTGTCTTTATATTTACTGAACATTATCACTCCGGGGGAGTAGTTAAGCTGGTTATAACGTCTGCCTGTCACGCAGAAGGCCGCGGGTTCGAGTCCCGTCTCTCCCGCCACTTTTTCAGACCCCTGTCTGAACAAAAATTCTAGAAATTCATTAAGTTACTCAGAAATTTTTTTCTATGCTTTGCATATGCGGGGACCGTGACGGTCCCCGCAAAAAATATTGAAGTTATATATTTCTACACCACTTCCATTTGTGAATTCTACAGGTGCTTTAATTAAAACTGATGTTCAGTTTTTAATTTGAGCTTTTTGTTTTCTTCATCAATTTTTGCACACAAATTTCTGTCTCGAAAAGGTGCCTTCTTAATACAATCTTTTATTGATTCACTTATTTCTGAAATTAAATTGCTCACTCTGTATTCGACGCCTGGTACTTCACATTTCTTTTTAGAAATCGTTTTGGCAAGGTTAATCCATTCTTGATTGTATTCTTTTTTTGAAAACATAACACAAGCAGAGCTATCACATGCAGTAAAATTTCTTGCGAGAAGACATCTATTTATAGGGTGTTGTACGTGCGGTTCTTTGGTTGATCTAAGTTGTTTGTCATATTCCTCTTTATATTCCTTAGAGGATTTCCACTCTTTAATAAATTCATCCCATGCTGGCCCCATACCATAGTCAGGTGCCTTATCTGGAAAGTCTGCTTTAGCGTTAGAGATAAATAGAAAAAATATTACTAAATATTTCATTTAATCATTCCTGATGTTACTTGTATTTCTTTCAATATGATATTTTCAAAATGTCTTTTGGATATCTGAAGTGGAGATTTTGAATAATTAGTTTTTATTAATTTCTCAACTTGTTTTGCCAATACCTGTAGCTGAGCTAGTGCCTCTTTGTAGTTAGGTTTCAGTTTAGCGGAATCTATTTTATTCAAGACTTTCTCCAGTTCATCTCTTGATTTAACAGCATTCACTATAAATCCGTTATCTGGTATTCTTTTCAGAGCTTCACGTAAAGTGAATTGCTCATTTGAAGGTTCCACGATCTTCAGGATTTGATTTCCTTTTTTTATCATGACCTGGCTAATTTTGTCATTGAATGGGATTAGGACTGCAATCGGTATATGACTTAGCTGAATTTGAGGATCTGTCAGCAGATAAGGATCATTAATGAATGCTGAATAATCGAAATCCGTCGAAATTCCGATAGCATCCATTTCATTCCCTGCACTATCTAAAGTGACTACTTGATATTGGGAACCAATCGTATTTAAACTAGAAATTGATGTTTGTACTATCTTAGTTTCAACTGATTCAATTTCACTCCCTTCTTGGCCAATAATCCCTGTTAATGAAATCATAAATTGAGGAGCAAATGCGATTGAAGGGGTGTTTTCTTGTATTGACTCATAAAGCTGAACAGTATGCCTATACTGGGTCCAATAATCTTTTATAATCATACCTGTATTTAAATCAATCTCAGTTTTTCCCCACATAAAGTCAATCGTTGAGTTACTGATTATGAAACCACTCTGGTTGATCATTTTAGAAACATCTATCCCGTTTAGTTGATTCAGTTTATATCCGGGGACTGGTTTATATTTAATATCATTAGAGTGATACACACCCAGGGTGTGAGCAAGTTCATGGGCCAAAACATGCTTGAATTCGTTACTAGCTACAAAAGCCAAATTCCCTGAAGCAACTCCACCTAGTGACTGTTGTTTCGGGTTTAAAAATAGTTGATGATCACCATAGTCTAAATAGGTATGATCTACGATTACAACGGCACGTTGGCAATTTTTCTCATTCATCTTAGAATTTATCATTTCGTAATCAATCAAGAAGGATGTTTTCTCAGATGATGCAAAAGAACCAATAATTTCAATTGGACCAACAAAATTAAATTTGTTCTGGTCTTCAGCAAGCGGGAATATACTCTTAGCAAAAGGAATCTGATCCGTATTTACAGATGAATAAAGATCATCTGGAGTGGTCTTGTAGCAAAGTGCTGGAACCCCATGAACACCAAGTTCAGCGCATGATTTAAAGGGACTTTTTATTCTGACCAGTAATACATTTAACGCAGGACTTTTTTCAATCGTAATTGAATGATCTTCAGATTTCTTTTCCCCTGCTTGAGCATGAATGCTATAGAGCGAAGGGAGAATTTCCTCAGATTATTGGGTATTACTTGGAAGATTAAAAATAATAAAAGGAATACCTCTAATAGTTACATCATTTTCTGAGATGGTCTTAGACGCGATTAAAGTTGAATTCATCTGCCCACGTTTAAGATGAATTTTAACTTCATCACCAATTTTGGCGCCCTCAATTTGAACTGCAGTTTTTCTCCCGAGTATAATTAATGGGCCAAACCCGTCATTCAAATTTTCTATGTTAGTTTGACCCACTTTTATCTTAATTTCCGATATTTCAGTCTCTACCTGATATGCCACAAAAACAATACCAGTCATGTCCGTTGTAAGTCTGAGCTTTGGTTGAGGTACTTCATCCGTAATTTTTACAGCTATTAGATTTGTTGTGATATCGTTCAGACCGCTTGTTGATTTAAAGAGGAGATAACCTTCAGACACACCAACAATTTGCAGATTATGTCCAGCTTCATCATTGTTTACTAACCACCGAATGGTTTGTCCCGTTACTGAGTCCGTTCGATAGATGTCGTCTTGAAAAACACTAAATGTATAACGTGATTCTTGAAATGCTCCGGGGATTGAGTTTACAACTTCAAAATCAGGAGCCGATAGTCTCTGTCTATAATAATTAACATCCGCACCGACATATGTAAGGGGCTCATTGTTTTCTAAACAGCCGAGCCCTGGAACACAGACTTGCTCCTGCTGAACATGTTTAAACGTCGTTTTTCTTACATAAGCGTAATCATCAGAAATTGACAAATTTGCATATTGGTAACTGTAAACGTACTGGCCTTGAGTACTTTCAGTCAGCTCTTCGAATAAGCTCGTTTCAACAAAATGACCTAGCGTATCCTTTGTTAGAACCTTAACAGAGGTAGAAATGTCATTAGTTCCATACCTAAGAATATAAACAATATTTTCACCACTCACTTTAAGATCTGTGATTCTTGTTCCCAATGGAAACGTTTTGAAAACTTCAGGCTGATTTGAACCATTTTTCACTAAGTGAATTTTACTAGGTATACCTTCAAAAATGTTTTCATTAGTTGCAATGAATACTTCTCCAGTTGTGCCCAAGGCATAGACTACAGGAGGCTGATTTGGAACTTGAGGATTAATTCCTCCTCCACCACCACCTTCAAGACATTGCTGGTATTGATCCAACGGGACCGAAGCACATGGATCTAAAAGCTGTGCTGAGGCCGTCCAAGAAAAAGTAATAGTAAAACTTAGAGCAAGCAGTAGTTTGGTGTATTTTTTCATATGGACCATTATCGTCAGGCAATCTTCTTTCCATAAATCAAGAAAACTTAATTTGGATTCGAGGACAAGATACTTAATATCATTAATAAATTTGGAGAGATGCTATCTATTCGAGAGCCATAATTTTTTGACATGCTTTTTTTTATCCACAGCTGGGTCAATGTCATCAAATCTTAACGTGTGAGCTTCCTCCGGCTGAAGCAATCACTATCAATAAGTTGATTTCTGCATCTTATTTCGCTAACCATCTAAATTCACAAACATTACGTCACAAACCAGTAATCTTTGCCTTAGGGATCTTTTTAAAGAATCAACTTTTTCGGGGTCTGTCGCTTTCCTCTCCCGCCACTTTTTATCACAATCTAAAATTCAAAGCCACCTTCGGGTGGCTTTTTTTATGCCCAATTGATTTACCAGTCCAGCCAACTCAACTCTTTTGGATTACGGGCCACGATCTTTATTTTCTGATTACAAGTATAAGGACATCCAGAAACCTGGATCATTTCCAAGTTCAAACTTTTCCCAAAATATTCCGGCAAATAGGCGACAGCCTTTCCCGAAACCACGATCTCTTCCAGGATCTTTAAACTCGAAGTGAGGTATTCCACCTTACGAGGGAAGTGATCATCTCTCCACCCATCCAAAGATTGCTTAGAGCCTACCTTGCCAAGCAGAGGATGATTAGGACTCACAAAAGCGAACTTAAGCAATTCTTCAACCGGAACAGATTTCTTTTTCTTATATAAAGGGTGCTCTTTACTGATGAAAGTTTTAAACGTGGTTTCTCCGAGACTTCTATGACTGAGTTCACTCCCCGCTGGAATATCAGCAGTAACGATCGCAATGTGCACCTCACCTCTTTCCACTCGCTCCATCGCACTTAAATCATCGGTTGCCTGAAACTCAAACTGAGCGAGAGGAAATTCCTTTTTAACTGTCTGACAAAAATTGATTCCCCAATTCGCCAGAAGTATTTCGGCCCCAGCAATTTGAACCTGAATTGTTCCTTTCACACCGGCAAGCTCAAGCCTGGTCGACTCTTCTAATTGGATGATTTCCGAGGCACGCCGCTGAAGTAATCTCCCCTGCTCGGTCAGCCTAATATTTCTTCCCTCTCGGGAAAAGAGCTTAACTGAAAGTTCTTCTTCCAGGCGAGTGATCGCCTTGCTTAAAGATCCGGGTGAGACATGTAGCTCTTCAGAGGCTTTATGTATGTTCTGGGTACGAGCGACGCCAAGAAAATAACGCATTTCAAATGTTTCCATAATCGAAACATTAAATGAATTATTGTTTCTTTGTCAATTAAAGGGAATGACCTATATTCCGGTTCATGAAAAATTACTCTATTAATCGCTTAAGTCCTCTAAAATTAAAAAACAAGGCTACCCTTTCAAACCGTATTGTCGTACCGCCCATGGCATCAGAAACTTCGGACGAGAACGGATATGTAACGGATAAAACAATTGCTCATTACTCACGTCTTAGCGAAGCTGGCGCAGGACTGATCTTTGTCGAGTACAGCTTCATTCATTCAAGTGGCAGAAGTGAAGGCAACCAATCAGGCATAAATCAAGATGATCAGATTAATGGGTTAGGGAGAATCTCCGACCAAATTCATAAATCAGGTACTATGGCGGGCATTCAGCTGACTCACTCAGGTGGCAAAACTGAACTTTGCTTTTCAGGTGGTGTTCTCCAAGCTCCAAGCGGCGTTATTGTTCCAGTTAAGGACCAGACTCTTGAAAAACCAAATGAAATGAATTTTTCAGATATTCAAAACTGGAAAGAATGGTTTTTGAAAGCTGCGGAACGTGCCGTAAAAGCAAACTTCGATGTAGTTGAACTGCATGCGGCCCATGGCTATGGACTGAATCAATGGCTCTCCCCTATCACAAATAAGAGAAATGATCGGTATGGTGGTACTCTAGCGAATAATTCACGACTACTTCTGGAAATAGTGCAAGAGATTCGTTCTCAACACCCTGACTTACTTCTTTCTGTCAGAATGCCCGGCCAAGATTTCATTGAAGGTGGGTTAGCAATCTCTGATTCAATACTCATCGCTCAGATGCTTCAGAATGCAGGGGTAGACATCATTAATATTTCATCCGGGATAGGAGGTTGGAAAAGACCTCGCACCAGATCTGGCGAAGGCTATCTGGTTGAAGAAGCAGCAATAATCCAAAATCAGGTATCAGTACCAGTCATCGGAGTCGGAGGAATTGAAACCGGTGCGTTTATCGATGATCTACTCAAGAGCAAAAAAGTGTCATTAACCGCCGTTGGGCGAGCCATTTTAAAAGACCCAAATGCTTGGGGTAACACACAATTAAGGAGTTTTCAGCATGCTTAAATTTTCATTCTTCTTTATTTTATTAACGACTCAAACTTGGGCCAAAGGATCTGTCATGATCGATGAAGTTATTCAAAGTTATTTTCAAGGTTATCAACAAGCTGATGTAACTCTCATAAAAAAAGCCTTTCACCCTAATACCCGCCTACTCAGTGTTGACCAAGGAAAGCTGGATGTTACTGAGATGAATGTTTGGCTTAAAAATTTAGAAGATCGACTTCTTCGTGGAGACATTAGAAAAGGGACACTTTCTATTATATCTGTTGATGAGACTCATGAGACAGCAATGGCAAAAATCAAAATTAGATTTGAATCTTTTGAATTCACAGACTACCTTTCACTTTTAAAAATAGATGGGGAATGGATCATTGTGGGAAAAATCTATCATTATCAAGAAATCTAGAATTTGAGTAAAGCAGTCCTTTTCCATAGCATGATTGTAAGCAATTGCTCAATAGTGACGAATCGTTGATAATAGAGCTGAACTTACATCATGCTTTGAGGAGTACCCGATGGACCCTAATTATTGGAACGACATTTATAAAAAGAAGGGCGAAAAAGAAGTTAGCTGGTTTCAAGACACTCCTCAAAAATCACTCGAACTCATCGATAGCTTTAACCTGCCACTAAACGCTCCAGTCATTGATATCGGGGGTGGTGATTCTCGACTGGTAGATTACCTTTTAAATCGTGGGTTCACGAATGTTTCAGTTTTGGACATTTCAGCAGCATCGTTGCAAAAGCTTGAAGAACGGATAGCTGCAAATCCCGTCAAAGTAAATTTAATCGAAACTGATATCGTTAAATTTATGCCCACTCAAAAATATAAACTCTGGCACGATCGCGCCACATTCCACTTTCTAACCACTTTAGAAGAAGTTGAAAAGTATTTGCAAATTGCCCACGATGCGCTTGAGGTAGATGGCTTTTTAATTATTAGCACATTCTCCAAGTCTGGCCCCGATAAGTGCAGTGGACTAACTATTACTCAATACTCTGAAGAAGAGTTGAAAAAACTTTTTGGCAAATATTTTCAGAACATCAAATGCTTTGAAGACACTCACGAAACCCCATGGGGCTCAAAACAAGACTTTATCTATTGCGGCTTTAAAAAGATCCATTGATGGTCTTAGTCCCTGGACTCAGTGCCAGAAAACGGAAAAGTTGACGAATATTCCTAAGCACGACTTTATTTTCAGGTTCAGTATTTTGATCTAATAGGTCCTGCAAACAAATCTGAGTTTTAGTATTGCAAAAATCAATCAATTCAATGACCGAAGGGTGATAGATAAGATTAATGGTATCATCAAAAAAATAACATTTAACGACTGTCTCATCCTCTACCGTATAAAAAATCTTAAATAAAGCGGGTCTCAGGACTTTGAGACTTTCCAGGCTTTCAACCGGCCCCTTTCCACGCACAAGGCGATAGAGTTTCAGCGCCTGGGGCTCTATTCCAAAAGAGCTTAAATGCTTACTCAACAGAAGGCTTCTTACTTTGACAAAATCTGCTTTTATTTGACTTACATTAGAAGCGAGGTTAGCAAACTGATCTTCTGCCAAGGCTTCTTTAGATTTTGGGTTCAAAAAAGAATCCACATCCAAAAAAGCATGACTACTCAAAGGATCGTTATCAAACTGCGTAAGACCAAAAAGAAGGGAATCGATAACTTGTTTTTTATCTGACTTGTACATAGCGATATTCAAAGTAAAATTGACTTCATTGGAATGGTTAATGGCCACATGCCATTTGTGTGTGGGCCAGTAAATCAAATCTCCCTTCTTTAAATTCAATACACGTGCATCTTTTTCGATTCGTTTAAACAAGGATTCTTGCAATTCTTCTGGGAAGAAAAACGAACCACTATTTTTTGCACTCCCGATGTTTGTTCCTTTTGAGAGCTTGTTGGCCTCATCTTCCAAAACATCAAACTCCCAAAAGAGCATTTGTTTATTTGTGTAAACAAACGTCAAGTTGGCCCCATCCCGATGAATTCCACCGAATGAGCGCGAATAATCACCAAAAAAAATGTCCAGATCAAGATTGCTGCCGGGGACTTTAAATGCTGGGCCTAGCTTTTGCTCAATGAATAAACCTATTTCAACAATAGAGTTTTCAAAGAATGCAAAAAGACATTTGGCATAAATCCCAATTTTATCAACCTGTAATACTTGTTTAAGTAGCGTACAAAGCTCTTGAGGGGATTGGGTCTGGAGTATGTCAGCAGAGTGACTTAACAACAGCGCCTTATTCCGAAAGTGGGTTAGATCGATATTCTTGTCGCTGGTTAATTTCAAAAAATTAGTCTGAAGATAGCTCTCGGAGGTAAGGGCAAATTTCAACGCCTGAAAGACCTTCGCCTCTGTAAAAACCGGATTTTCTTCTTGGTGGGTGATGAGAATGTCTTTTTCCCAACTGTCTTTAAATTCATTCAATCTGAAGCCCTTTAAGACTTAATTTAATGAGTCTATTCTAAGAGAATTCTATGATTGTAGACAATATTATTATAAGATGTTGCTTTATGTTAGACACTATCCCAACTTTTGAAACTCCCCGTCTTATTTTGCGTGGAATTCAACTTTCAGATGCTCCTTCCTATCAAAAACACTTTGCTCATTATGATATCATCAAGTTCCTATCGGCCCGTGTACCCTGGCCTTATCCGGAAGATGGGGCCGAGTTTTTTATTAAAAACATGGTGCTTCCAGATCAGGGCAAGACTCGGTGGAATTGGGGCATTTTTCTCAAAACTGATCCGACTGAATTAATTGGCGCCGTGGAACTCTTTCATCCCGGCATACCGGAGAATAGAGGTTTCTGGCTGAGTCAGCAGCATTGGGGAAAAGGCATCATGACAGAAGCCGTGAATCCCGTAATAGATTTTGCTTTTAATATTCTGAAACTAAAATCGTTAGTGTTCGCCAATGCTCTGGAAAATACCCGGTCACATCGTGTGAAAGAAAAAACTGGCGCAAAATTGATTGATATTCGACCTGCCAAATATGCGGATCCTAATTTGACCCAAGCCCAATATTGGGAACTCACAAAAGAAGAGTGGAAGAATTTCTCTAAAAAGAGAAAAAGAAAACCTCAGGATCCCTGCCAAAGCTGCTTCCTCCATAAGGAGCGCTGTATTTGTGCCCACACTCCCAAGCTGACACTGGCGACGAAAATTTCGTTAATTATTCATGCCAAGGAACTCAAACGAACAACCAATACTGGCAGACTCGCCTTAAATGCTCTCACGAACAGTGAAATGCGCACGCGGGGTGAAGACCACACGGCGCTAGATCTCACAGATTTACTCTCCCCTGCTTATCGAACTTTTTTATTTTATCCGGCAGACGACGCTCTTGAACTTGATCAGCAACTGGTCTCAGAGAGCACACTTCCTATCCAGCTCATCGTCCCTGATGGAAACTGGCGCCAGGCAAGTAAAGTGCATTACCGCCATCACGAACTAAAAGACATCCCTCGAGTTAAGATTAGCACCCCTAATACGGCGAACCTCCATATGCGCGCGGAAAGCACTGAGGCCGGCATGGCAACACTAGAAGCAATTGCACATGCACTTGGAATCATCGAGGGTGAAGCAGTAAAAAAACAATTAATGGATTTCTATCAACTGAAACTGGAAGCTACATTGAGGGGGCGAGGTCAGCTTGATTGATGAGACAGTTGATTGATGACTTCTCTCACCCCTTCAACTCGCCAGACGTCTTCAGCAATCAATTTTCTCGTAGACTCATCACTGACATTTCCCTTTAAGATAACAAAACCATTTCGAACTATTATTTCTATCTGATTAAAATCTTCTGCAAAATGAGTAAAAAGCCTGTTGTCGATGTGCTCCAAGATTTTTCCATCGAGGGAAGGGTCAGGAGCATCCGCGAATCGTGCATAGTCGATTCCATACTCAGGACCAAAATCCTTTCGCTCGTGTTCGGTGATTGCTCTTACCCACCACATAACAACCTGAACATTTCTGGCGGAGTCGTTTTGGGATATATTTTCTTTTTCTCTTCATCCAGATCAACCCCAGCTTCATCAGCGACTTCTAAGGGGTCGGCCTCCACATCAGCCTCATGAGGCTTGATGTTTTGTCCCTCATTGGGATTGGGAGTTGAATCTGGTATAATTCGTGGTTCAGTATATTGCATAAAAATCCCCTTTTAGCTTCCTATCCTAATGGTGGCATCCGACTTAAGAATCTGCCCCTCAATTTTGGCTCAATAGAATGGATCAAAATTAGTCTGGTATAAATAAATGGATTAGATGCCTGCAAAAAAAATATTATGATAATATTTAGATGAATTTTAACCATTTTGAATAACCCATCATGCGACTTTGCAACGTCTTTGTTTTTTTTCTAATCGCAACTTATGCAAATCAATCCTTTGCTTGGGGTCTGAAAGAATTTGGGCAAGAGGCAGCTTCACCCGTCACAACAGATGCAAAATATTTTTTGTATACGGGAACCACACTTACTCTGGCGTTACTGCTGTTTGAAGATGGCGTTTCCCGCCCTTTTCAAGAACAGCAAGTAAAAGACAAACCACTCGGCGAAACCTCCAAGTGGGGGAACAATCTGGGTTACTTAGTACCGAACGCCCTCTACGCTGCCGGCATGGGTATAGCTGGGCAGTATGGCGACACTGAAGCCTCGAGACGAGCTTTTGGCATGTTCAAAGCTTCGGCCTATGCACTATCTGTGACGAGTGCTCTAAAATATACGGTAAGAGAACCTAGACCCGACAATATCCAAGAAAAAAATTCTTTTCCCTCCGGGCATTCTGCCTCCGCTTTTTCATTTAGTGGATATGTAGCGGCCGAACATGGGTGGGGTTGGGGATCAGCCGCATTACTACTTTCAACTTTTGTCGCCTTCTCGAGAATTAACGATAACAGGCATTACCTCCATGACGTCGCCGCTGGCGCCACTATTGGCTGGGCCTACGGTTGGGGAATTTCGAAGTTAGAGAAAAAAAATAGAGATCATGTTTTCGTTATTCCATTAATTGACTCTAAAACTGCCGGTCTAACCTTAAATAAAGAATTTTAAATATTATGAAAACTCTCATTCTCATTTTAGTTTTGATCACTTCAATGAATACTAAAGCAGAGGAAAAACTCAAATTCACTCAGGCCTTTACAGAAATTCCTTCAACAGCAGTGAAGACGTTGAAAAAAAGTTTTTCCAAGGAAGCACTTCCATACTGGGGAGTCATTGCCGGGACAACCGGTGTTCTTTATTATTACGATGAACAAATATATTCGGATTTACAAAAGCGTGGGCGGGACTTGGGAATTGGCAATACTGACAATACAAACTCGGCCCTCTCTATTGCCGGCCATGAAATAGTCAGGCTTCCATCAGATACAGGATCGTTTCTCTATTTTCTCGGGGACGGATGGATGCACGCAGGAATTGCCGGAGGCTTTATGGCAGCTGGCCAGATCTCTGCTGACAATCATGATTTCAATACTGGTGTCATGCTGTTTCATGGAATGTTTGTTTCCACTATTTTCAACCAAACACTTAAAAGATCATTTGGAAGAGAGAGCCCAGAAGTAAGTACTCACAATAGGGGTAATACAAAACCATTCCCAAGCTTTAATGAGTACAACTCAAGAACGGCTTCTTACGATGCCATGCCATCCGGCCATGTCATGACAGCAACTCTCACCTTTACTATTCTTGGAGAGAGGTACCCTGACCACTCCAAACTCATCTATTCAGTGGGTGGGGTCTGGGTCACGGCACTTGGTCTTCAAATGGTAAATAATGGTGTCCACTGGGCAAGTGATTATCCCCTAGGAATTGCCATGGGCTATTTGGTGGGAAAACTTTCAACACAAATGGGAAAAAAAGTATCTGAAAAGAAAGAAGAGCCACAAACGGCATGGATTATGTTTCCTACGCCAAGCGGTTTCGTTGCAACGAAGTCTTTTTAAGTTATTTTCCTTAGAAAAAACTTCAATTTCTCTAAATGATCATCAAAATCTTTAGCATTTAAACCTGACTTTCTCAGGAGGGCCGAAGCATCAAGCTTCTCTTCTTTTATCACCAAGAAGGTCTTTTTCATTTTTTCTGAGTGATCTTCTATCTGTTCCATGACCACATTAATTCGCCCCAAATTCTGCAGACGATCAAATTCTTTATAAACATCCAGGACCAGAAAATCGATGGGGTCAACTGGCCGGGTGGTTTTGACTTCCAGAAGCTTCACTCCATCCTGAGGAACCAGGGAGAAGATATTTTTAAATCTCTTCAAGCCATCGATATAATCTTTTTTAAACTCCAGTTCATTAACTCCACCTTTGTCGATCAGTACCTCATCAAAGTTTCTTAATAACTCAATCAGATAGGTGATTTGAAACGGGTTAGAATGAAAATCCGGGAGATTCTCCAGACAAATGGAACTGCGACATTCTTCAAAGAAGGAGCGCTGTTTGATGGCCTCACTTTCCTTGGCATAAAAGTCTTCAAAAGTAAGTTCACTGATAATAGGTTGGACAAAAACAGCGGAAATAGCATCAAGTTTGCCCTCAAATGGCAGTATCTCGCTTTCAGAAAACGTATCACTTATAAGCTCTTCGAAGTCTTTCTGGTGCTCCCCCACGATACGCTCAAGCTCGGCCAAGGGGGTCAGGAAATAGAAATAATGGGCATTAGACATAACGCCATCCTAGCATCCTAGTAATATTTAGTTTAATTATTTTTTCTCTTTTGCCGATATGTAGGCATATGAAACTAGTTGTAATCTTGTGCCTATTTTCGATGAGCCTTTTTGCTCAAGAAGAGGAATCTGAAGCCCTCAGGGCCATGCGCCTTTCGTGCGAGAAGCAAAGAGTGGCCCTCGGGTGTTTTAATTACGCTAATATGCTGGCCCGGCTTGAAAAGAATGAAGAAGCCGATAAAGCCTTTGAGCTGGGTTGCAAACTTGGAGATTCCCCAAGTTGTAAAAAAGAAAAGTGGGACTTACCCGCTCCGGTTGCGGCCAAACTTCCCGCTGAAAGCCCCATTGAGCCAGAGGTAACGGCAACTCCTCCAGAAGAGACAACTCCCCCTACGCCTTCTGAAGAGCCTATATCGCCTCCGGAGTCCCTCGACATGAGCCTAGACACCGGCGACACCATAAACCAGTAGTTTTTTCATCCTCGAGTAGCGCCAAACGCCTGTTTGAGGCATAAACGGCGTATGAAAACACTTCTCATTGCCTCCCTGCTTGTTGCCATGAACGTTTGGTCCCAGGACAAATATTTTGGAGCAAGATCAACCGAAGCAACATTAAAATTCGACGCTTCAATCGAAGTCGTTACCTCAAGGGCCTTGAATCTTGCCATGCTCAATGGGACTTCTGCCAAGGCGAACGAGATTCGCGAACAAGTGAACTATCAATTAGAGTTTCTCATTGGTCATTTTCAATCTGAATCATTTTTGAATTCTTATAAGTATCCCGGCGTTTTAGGTGATAAACATAAATTTAAATTTATTTCCGTTGAGCAAAGGAATGGCTCCCGCCAGATTCTCAATTATCGCTTCGAAGGAAAATCTGTTTTCCATACTAAGGTTTTCGAAAAAGCTAACAACGTCAATATACCGCTGAGACTTCCGGGAAATCCCGCCACTTTTTACCAGAAGGGCTTGGTGAACGGGGTCAATAAATGTACTGACGAACATTATAATTCCGAGGGCGATTTATTCTATTTTTGGGATCCAGACAAAAAGGGCTGCCCACTAAAGGGCAATGCTACGGATGTCCTGAGAATCGAAGGAAGCCTGCAGAGGCTCGAGAATACATCCTCTACTTACCCTGAGTACGATCGCCTCTACAAAGCCGAAGAGCTCAAGATCGCGGTCTTTCTTGGTTACATCGATGATGAGCCGAGAGTCTCAGGAACTAAAGATGATGGGTATTTAAGCTACAAAGAGATAAGTGAAGAGCTGGAAAGTTTCGGTTATGTGATCAGTGAACAAAAGAGTTTTAAAAAACTCAATCACCTGACCAGGTTTGAGAAAACCTTTCGTAATCAATTAGGGACCAAACAAAAAGTTGTGATTTCACTTCTTCTCTCAGACTCTTCTGTTGGAGCTAGTGACGAGACTTTCGTAACATACTTCGCTGAAGCCCTCAAAACGTCTCAGCTGGTGGCCTATGATGGCCATTCAGGTCTGGGAGGAAATCTTGAATATGAAAGGTTTTCGACAGCAAAGCTTCCAGGTTTCTATCAGTTATTCTTTTTTAATGGCTGCTCGTCTTATCCCTATTTTAATCAAATGTATTTTACCCAGAAACCGGCCGGCAGAAAAAATCTGGAAATCATCACAGCGGGACTACCAACTCTGACATCAACTTCTACTAGCAACATGATGGCCTTCCTTAATCCTTTCATTCAGGGAAAAGTTCACAGCTACCAAACACTCATGAGGGGACTGGAAAAATCTAATGGGGAAGAATCAACCTATCTGATGGGCGTCAACGGAGATGAAGATAACAGATTCAAACCAGAAGGAAGGCAGACGCTGCTGCCTTCCTTGTAGTATGGTTTTTTAAGCAGCTTTTTTGTTCTGATCTCTGAATGCATTAATATCAACAACGTTTGAAGGCTGGCCTTGACCTTTCGATGCCATCAACTTTGCGTGATTTTGTGCTTTCAATTCTTTTTTCGTTAGCTTCTTTTTCTGTCCATGTGACTCGTGTTTGTTACCCATAAACGTACCTCCAAATTAAGAGCTCCAACAAAGATGCTCATAAGTTTTATCGGTCAAACGGAAATAATTCTTGAGCGCTTTAATCGGGCTACAACCATTAAAGTCCATTATTCCGACCACTTACCATTATAACAAAGGCTTTTTGAGGCTTCAAGAGGCGCCCTGGCCAGTTTCGAAATTACGCCCCCTTAGACAAACAGGCCCAAAAGTATGTGACATTTTTTCATTCAGGTAGAAAGAGTGTGACAAGAATGGTTTAAAGCCCCAGTTTATTTTTATTCGCATAAAAGGAAATTTTCATGAAAAGTTTTGTGATGACCATTGCCCTCGGGATGGCTTCTTCTGCCTTCGCTCAGGATGTTGTTTTAACAAACTACCCAAACTGGAAGATGACTGACATTTCCACCAAGGGTTATAAAAAAGAAATTCTGTTTTCGAAAATGAACAGAGACCTTATTAAAGTGGGAGCTTCAATCTGCTCTAACAGAGCACTTGTTTGGGCCTATGATTTTAAGAGAAATCAGAATATCGATGCTGGTAAGTTGTTTCTTTTTTATACTAAAAAAACCGGCGAAGTTGGACTTAAGACTTGGTGGTACCACGTAACTCCAGTGATAAATGAAAATGGATCAGTCTATGCTATGGATGCCGGATTTCCGGGAAGCATCGTTAAACCTATTACACCGAATGAATGGTTGAAAAAATTTGCAGGCAGCACTAACTGTAAAGAAATCAAAGCAAATGAAACTGACTTAATTGAAAGAATGTTTGATGGATATGTATACCCATCAACAACTTCTTACGGAACATATGACTGCTATTATACCATCACTCCAGGTGGTTACTGGACTCCAGGTTCCGTTGCCAAGGGTCTTCTTGGTGTAGATGAAGATGGCAAGCCAGTCCACTACGTGAGAGATGAAATAGACAATGAAGAGGTGTATGAAGCCTGCGTTGAAGCTGTTACATCATCAGTTGGTCGTGTGCTTGGCGGTGGAAAAAAACGTTGTAAAGAGTATCTCGGACTTTAATTTATTCTTCATGTCGACCGCTTTGGACTTACTAATAAGTCCAAAGCGGTTGAAATCTACTTAAAACTTACCTGATTATAAATACACGCTCGCCATTCTGCCCACGAAGGGATGGATGACTGCTGCTCGGTATATTTTCTGTTATAGCCAGGAAGCGCCAGATGAATTTCAGGCACTTCCTTCATCACAATAATCATTCGCATCGAAGCTCCTGAAAATTGCTCATAACTTTTACGATCGGGATCCCATTTTGAGGTTCCCGGATCAACACTATGGTTATCACCAATACCTGGAATCTCAGGCGAGAATTTCCAATCATCATTCTTTGAAAGGTGCGCAAATGTTAATCGGTGAAAATCTCCCCAGCCTCTTCCAGCAATCTGCTTTTTGGCAACATTGTAAAAAGATGAAACTTCACTTTTTTGTTTCTCATTCAGCTTATCAAGCATGTTAAATAATGCGTATTCATTCACCTGCCAGCCTTCCATCAACAAATCCATCAAGCGGCGATAGACTGATGGGGCCTGGGAGTTTTCCTGGGCATTAAAATCCCAGCCTTTAAACTCTGGGATGTCCGTCACTCGAAGAAGCTTCTGGACAAAAAATCGGGCGTCAACGACCTGGCGGTCACACTGAATTTTTTTGAAACTCTGAACATCATGTTGACCATCCTTCAGAAGTTCATCAATTCTAAATCCTCTGAATGAATAACTGTACCCTCTTCCTCCGTAGAATTTTGAGTTCACAGGCCAGTGTCTGTTATTGGCAGTGTAAACGTAATCACGTTTAGGTTTCAGGACATGTGGACGCTCCATTGGATCCAACAAATCTCGTTTCGCAAATTCATTAAACTTCTCGTAGGAAACTCCATACGAATCTTTTTGTGTATCCTTGTAAGCTTCACCAACCACACGGTAACCAATATCACCCTTAGTATCAGCGAAAACAAAATTCCAAGCAGGAAGTCCCACTTGTTTTAACTTTTCGTCCATATCTGTCACTGAAGTGGTATTCAGCAAATTAAACATAGGAAGAAGGTCTGCGGACTTAAGTCCGAAGCCAGTCCATCTGAGAACCATTTTATCTTGATTACCTAACTCTAATGGAAGGATGAGGTCCCCATTTTTTGTTTTCTCAAAGCTTTTAAAAAAGAAAGGCAGCTGTAAAAATCCAAATTTAATTTTTACCGTTGGTCTGAAGGAAACCAGAAAGTCTTCAGGGTAATCCTTAATGAAAACAGCATCTGCAGTATTTATGTAGGCATTAGTTAAACCCCAGGCCACTTTTCCATTGGTCCCACTCACGATTACCGGAACTCCGGGGACAGATCCACCAATGACATTCAGGTCAGGAGTCTGAAGATTAATCCAGTACCAAAACAAAGGTGTTTTTAAATCGAGGTGAGGATCGTTAGCAAGCATGGCATAGCCTGATTTTGATTTTGTTTTTCCAACGACCCAATTATTTGATCCTGACTCTTTACCAAACACATCGGGAAAGTTCTCCCACAGCTTAGATTTTGATGGTGGGGTGTACGTTGTCTTATGTGCTATCTTGCTGGACTCATACTCTCCATCTCTTAAGATAGTATTTGACCATGGAACATTATCCTCATTAAAGAGATCTTCCGTATTCTCTTTCCATTTTTCTTTAAATTTTTCTTCTTCATAGTCACGAAAAAAAGTTTTACGTGTTTGATCGAATGACTGAAGAACCAAAACGAGAATTGAATGCTCGGGCTCCCAACTTTCTGGCTCATATCCCAGATCTTTAAATTCCTGGGAGTTTTTCCCTTCCTGAAATCCAAGGTTGGCCCCTTGTGCGTAAGCTTTTAGCCATTCTTTGTATTGAGCAGGCATACCAGAATATAGACGGGATGCCAGTGTCGGCAGATCGAGAAGTTTCATCATTAGGTCTGACTTTAAAGATGAGTATCCATAGACTTCAGCATTTCTTCCCTGTGCAACCCTTCTAAAATAGTCCATCATCCAGGCCCTGTCTCTGCCATGGTGATAACCAAAACAATAATAATAATCATGAAGTGAATTCACTTTCTGTCGGGTCACTCCAACTTGATCATAGGTCGCTTCACATTTGATGTCAGAGGTTGCGAAAGTTGAAAAGCTAGCAAGCAATAGAAAAAAATAAATCATTTAGAATCCAGGCGAGAGTTAAGTTGTTCTTTAAGGGATTGTTTAAGATCAGCGGACATTTCTTGATTATGTATATCCAAGTGATTAATAATTTTAGATGTTTCATCTTCAGTCAGGGATACATAACGTTGTCGACCTTCCCAGGCATGGCCCCACTGCTTCGTTTTAAACCTAATGGGAGAAGATCCACCGATAGAGACAGCGGTGTAGATGAGAACAGCTTGAGTTCTAGCTCCTGTTTTTTCAACACAAGATTTAAGTCTTAAATCAGAAGTCTTTCGATCCTCGAGAGAGCCTCCGGCCCAAAAATATAGATCATGTTCTTCGCAGCAGTGTTTCCACAGATTCGGTTGTTCACGAGTCCCCTCAACATAAGCTGTGCAGTAATCAGTCACGAAAGGCTTGAGTTGAGTTTGAGATCTGGCCCAGCTTTGTAACGAAGACAGCAACAAGATCATGGGGAGTATTTTCATGTGAATATTATCCCCAAATTTTCTCTTTAAGCCACCCATCATGAGTGGCAGAATAAGGATGTAATGAAATTTATCTTTCTGTTATTTCTTTATAGTTGTAGTCAGGTATCGGTTCGTCGGGAACCTCTTACTGATTTAGTCACAGTAGAGACAGCTCTTGACCACTTACGGGCTTCTTATATGAAAGGATGCGTTGACGCTTCGGGGACCTTTATCAATTGTCGCGATAAGGCACAACTTCACTATGATGAAGTGAAATCACTAATGATGCAGAAAAATTAAAAGAGGGTAAAAATGCGTACATTTAATCAGTGGATGGCAGAATATGGAGTCAGCCACAAAAACACGACCAACCAACTCATTCACAAAATTTGTGTGCCACTTATCATGCTCTCAGTAATTGGCATCCTATGGACTATTCCAACTCCGGCTTTTTTTGAAAGTATCCCCTATTTAAATTGGGCGACTATCTTTGTGGCTTGCTGTCTGGTTTTTTATCTGACTCTGAATTTTATGATGTTCGTTGGGATGTTCATTTTAACTCTCATTATGTGCTGGACGTGCCAGCTATTGGCCAATGCGGGTATTCTTCTGCCGACTTCCATGTTCATTTTTATATTGTCTTGGATTGCCCAATTCTATGGCCATAAAGTTGAAGGAAAAAAACCTTCCTTCTTTCAAGATTTGGCATTTCTGCTCATTGGCCCTTTATGGGTTCTGCGCTTTTTTTACGCAAAAATCGGGATTAAGATTTAAGAATTAAGATTAGTCATGTCTGCAGGTTTCACCCATTGATCAAATTCTTCTGCCGTTACATGCCCCGACTCAATGGCAGCTTGTCTTAAGGATTTATTCTCGGCCAAAGCTTTCTTGGCAATCTCGGCGGCCTTGTCGTATCCGATATGCGGGTTCAGTGCTGTCACGAGCATTAATGAATTGTTTAAGAGTTGATCAATTCTGGCACGGTTGGGCTCAATGCCTTTTACACAAAAATCATCAAAGGAATGGCACCCCTCAGTCAGCAGCCTCACACTTTGAAGAAAATTATGAATGATAAGTGGTTTATAAACATTTAATTCAAAATTTCCTGAGGCTCCACCAATAGTTATGGTGACATCATTACCCATCACCTGAGCACAGATCATAGTCAGGGCTTCACACTGAGTAGGATTCACTTTCCCTGGCATGATGGAGGAACCCGGTTCATTTTCTGGTAGAAGTAACTCCCCAAGACCACTTCTGGGTCCCGAAGCAAGCCATCTAATATCGTTGGCTATTTTAAATAAACTGGCGGCCAATCCCTTGAGGGCCCCATGGGCCTGCACAAGAGCATCATGAGTCGCCAGAGCTTCAAACTTATTGGGGGCAGAGACAAAATGCAGACCTGTGTATTCCGAAATTTTTTGTGCCATTTTTTCAGCAAATTCGTGAGGAGCATTGATACCCGTCCCAACAGCGGTTCCACCGAGCGCCAGTTCACACAGATGAGGAAGAGATTTTTTAATATGGACAGTGGCGTTTTTTAACTGCTGAACGTAGCCAGAAAATTCCTGGCCTAGTGTCAGCGGAGTTGCATCCATTAAATGGGTCCGTCCAATTTTTATTATTTCCATATAATCTTGCGACTTTTTCTCGAGCGTCTCCTGCAATTTTTCAACAGCAGGAATAAGATCAATCATAAGACCCTGAAGCGCCGAAATATTCATGGCAGTTGGAAAGACATCATTTGAACTCTGAGATTTGTTGACGTCGTCATTAGGGTGAACTTTTCGTTTTACCCCCATTTCGCCTTCCATGATTTCGCTGGCGATATTGGCCAGGACTTCATTGACATTCATGTTGGTCTGAGTGCCACTACCAGTCTGCCAAACAGACAACGGAAACTCTCCTCCATGGTGGCCCCTGAGAACTTCATCGGCTGCGCCTTTAATGGCCAGAGATTTATCAAGTGGAAGTAACTTCAATTCATAATTAATTTGAGCTGCGGCTTTTTTAATTAAGACGATCGCCTTAATTAAATGAATATCCATTTTTTCCTGTGAGATGGAAAAATGCTCTATTGATCTTTGAGTCTGTGCCCCCCATAACCGATCTTTAGGCACTTCGATTTCACCGAAAGTATCTGATTCAGATCGGCTATGAGTTGCGTCCATATTACTTGAGGATCATCTTGCAATTTTCTTTTACACCATTCATCACGGCACTTAACTTGGGTGGATTACCATCAACCATACTTGGCTGGACGAATGTGAAGCGTTTGGCAGTTTCATTTAAAGTTTTATCACTGGTATTTGAATAAACAACGGCCTTTCCATTTTGTTCACTGAAAAGACTTCCATCGGCCGCAAATAGTTTTGTTTTGGTGTCGCCATCGGCGATATACACGAATCCCTCACCCTCTTTGGCCAGCACTTGGCGTTTTTCTTTGCAGGCGGAGGTTGTTTCGGCAATGACCTTCCACTCTGGAGTAGACCATGCCATAAAACTGAAAGACATTAGACAAAGGAAGAAAGCAGACTTCATCTTTAACTCCTCATTTAGACAATTTACCCATATTGGATAAGTTGCCGCCGAAGATACATGACGAATGACTTTTCAGTCTTTGATCAGTGAGTCGCTAAGACCTTAATTTAATCTTTAATTCAATTCGCTTAAAGCGTTCTTGATACGGGTCACCGCTTCACGAATAATATCTTCTGACGTGGCGTAAGATAAACGAATGTAATTAGGAGCTCCAAATGCGCCACCTGGAGTCATCGCCACATGACCTACATTAAGAAGATACATACAAAGATCTTTGGCATCCTTGATCGTAGTGTCGCCATATTTTTTTCCAAAATAATAAGACACTTCTGGAAACAGATAAAAGGCTCCACCCGGATTATTGACTTTGATATGTGGGACTTCTTTCATCAAAGAAATCAAAAGATTTCTTCGCTTTAAAAAGGCGTCTTGCATAGGCTTCACGACCGAGGGATCCGCACTGACTGCCGTGATGGCCGCCCTTTGAGTAATGGAGCAAGGACCAGAAGTAAATTGGCCCTGGATCTTCACACAGGCAGCTGCTATCGCCTGTGGAGCACCGATATAACCCAAGCGCCATCCCGTCATGGCATATCCCTTGGAGAGACCGTTCACAGTGATTGTTCTATCGGCCAGTTCAGGAATAGATCCAATGGAAAACATTTTCCCTTCAAAAGTTATGTATTCATAAATTTCATCAGCGCAAATCAATACGTGTGGATATTTTTTAAAGACTTCACCCAACGCACGAAGTTCAGCTTCAGAATACATGGTCCCAGTCGGGTTACATGGATTTGAGAACAAAAATAATTTTGTTTTGGGAGTGATGGCTTTTTCTAACTGAGCGGGAGTGATTTTAAAATCACTCTTATAATCAGTTTCAAGAGTAATCACTTTCCCCTCATTGAGCATGATCATCTCAGAGTAACTTACCCAGTAAGGTGCCGGTAGGATTACTTCTTCGCCAGGATTTACCACTGCCATTACAATATTAATGATGGACTGCTTGGCCCCGGTTGAAACCACAATTTGAGAGGGTTTATAATTGAGATTGTTATCGCGCTTAAACTTATTGGCGATCGCTTCCTGTAATTCTTTATAACCAGGAACTGGGGTGTAATAGGAAAAGTTTTTATCGATTGCTTCTTTAGCGGCATTTTTAACAAAATCTGGCGTCGCAAAATCCGGCTCACCCAGACTCATGTTGATAACGTTTACGCCTTTCTCTTTCAATTCATTTCCCAAACGGGCCATGGCAAGAGTTTCTGATTCAGCTAATTTTTCTACACGATTTGATAAATAGTTCATTAAAATTCCTAGGGAGGTTTGACCTCCCTAGTTTAACAAGATTCCAGGAAAAAGTGGAAATGAAGTTACTTGAAAGTGACTTGAAGTGGGCAGTGATCAGAAACGGCCTGATAACTCACGCCCAGCTCTGCTGGAGTGGCGTCCTTACAGTCCAGCTTGGCACAATGCGAACCAACGAAGGCGTCCTTTACTGTTGCCTTCAGAGCATCATTCAAAACGATATGATCAAGAATTGAAGACTGATGGCGGCCCGTCCCTAATGTGCCTTCCCAGTAAGAGGTACACCCGAGATTTTCTGACATGGTGGAAAGAGATGAAGAAGTTAAAAACTTTTCGAATTTATCAAAGTCTTCATTTTTAAGATTGTAGCCAGTGGTATTAAAGTCACCCATCAAAACTAGTTTTTCTAATTTATATTGTTTGGCAAGTTTGGTCAGTAATTCGTACTGAGTCCAGCGCTGCTGCATCGCCTGTTCAGCTCCACCGGCTTTGAGGTGAACGGCGCCGAACATATATTTTTCTTTGGTAGTCTTATGCTGAAGAGTCACCAAAAGAACTGGTCTCAGACTCCCACATTTTAAAGCGCTTCCCGAGAAAGTCAGATCTTCAAGTTGCCCAACAAAAGTAAAAATTTTTGTGTCAAAGGCAATCGCAAGCTTCTGTTTTCCAAATCCACCGCATTTTGAATTTGCAACCTGATAGCCTGGTAAATTTTGTTTAATCACTGATTGAAAGGCATCGACATTTACAACCTCAATAAAGGTCATTACATCACTTTTGAATTCTTTGATGGTCTTACCCAATTCATTTAAATTGGTTTGGCCAGCATCCCGGTCGTGATCAAAATTTCGAATATTGTAAGAGGAGACACTCCAACCACCCCATGCCTGGGAAACGAGGAGCAAACTTAAAAGAGCAAAAATCTTCATAATCACATCCATGTAATAAGATCTGGATAAATTGAAGTATTTCCGACTTTTATTGGCAATGATTTAATTCAAAAACATTCTGTCTTAACACTAACCTGACAAAATCACTTTAAGCGAGGCATCTTCGTATTTTTTCAATATTTAAAAGAGCTTGGGCCGGAGTCACCTTGGCACTATCAAACATTTTCATCCTGAGCCAAGGCGGATCAGTAAACTGTGGATCATTTTCGTAGCGAGGGAAAAAATGCCAATGCACGTGATCAACAACATTACCAAGGCTGCACATGTTCATTTTTTTGGGACCAAAAGCATTTTCAATCGCCTTTGAAGAAATCATCATTTCCTCAAAGAATTCCACTTGAACACTCTTTGGCAAATCCGTCATTTCCCGGAAATGTTCTTTTAAAACAAGGACAGAATAACCTTCAAAGAACTGATGCTCTCCCAACATGAGGTAACTATTTTTAAATTCGTGAATCAGGTAAGGATAATTCCCGGCCTTCGTTAGCTTTACTCTCTCACATAATGGGCAGTTCATATTTTTTCCTTAAGAAAGATTCTTGGTATGGATCCATCCCGTGAGACTTCTTCTTTCATGGGTACAAGTCTTAACTTCGTGAGGAAAATCCTCACTAATAAAAACAATCACTGAGCCTGGCTCTGGTAAAATGGTTTTTAGGATTTCATTTTGTTTATTGTAGATGACCAATTCCCCACCATATTCTGGTTTCCATTCTTCATGCAGATAAAAAATGATGGTGACTGACCGGGAGGAATCATTTTCAAAACGATCCAGATGTTTTTTGTAAAAGCTGCCAGGAGGATATTTGGCCAAATGGCATTCAAAGTCTTTCAAGCCCAAATAAAACTGCTGATTGAATGCCAGCTTGATGTCTGCAAAAAATTTCATCTCCCAGGCCAATTCTTCCGGAGGATCCTTAGGATCAAGCCACCTGATCCAGTCCCCACGTATCTCCTCGACTCTCTGCTTTTGCTCATTTTTCCCGACTCTGGCCGGGCCAAAATCGGACTCAAAAAGAGCTGAAAGGGATTTCAAATGCTGATGATTCAGCACCTTTGCCTGGTAACTCCAACCTTGTGCCTGAATATCCCGAGCAATTCTGTCAATCATTTGTAAAATCCGGGTAAGTACGTTATTCCTATTATATAATGAAAAGAATCAATTTTTAGGAGTTTTATGAAGCTGATGACCGCATTAATCGCCCTCATGTTTGTGAGTACCTCTTTTGCGGGCTGGAGATCAGAAACAAAAAACACTCTTAAAGAATACAAGTATGCTTGCAAAAGCACTGAAGTCATCGTCGACACCATTGTTGCGAATCAGTATATCAAAGGACACATCAGCGGTTTACCCACTGAAGCCTATGATAAATTCAAAGTCGTTTTTTATGTCAAAACCAACATCTGGTATGTTCACCCTTATACTTACTACCAAGGTCAGGAAGAGGGATATAGCTACTCTAACATAAACGCCAATGGCGAATTCCAGGTTAAAACGATTAAGCGGGCCGTGCCTTCTAAGGAGCTGGCCGCAGTTCTGGTACCGAAGTCTTTCAAGATTGCTGACCGTAAATGGTGGCTCAATCCTCTATTAGGATTTTTGGGAGGCGTTCTCAAGTATGACTGCTCAAATGTTTTAGTTCCAGGTAACGGTGATTTTTAATCACTCTGGCTTAAGCAATAGACGCATCTGAGACTTTAATACCACACTCAGCATAAGTGCTACTACTGCCAGTGAAATGGCCAGTCCAATCCAAAAACCTTGAGCCTCGAAATGAGTATGGAAGCCAAGGTAGTAGCCAAGTGGGATTCCAATAATCCAGTAGCCAATAAAAATAGCGATGGAAGAAGGACGAGTCACACTTAATCCTCTTAGGATTCCCGATAAGGTCACCTGAGCTCCATCAAAGAGCTGAAAACAAGCAACCCAGAATAATAATTTTTTACCCCATTCAATGACTTCCGTATCAGCGGTGTAAAACGAGAGTATCGCGTGCGGAAAGATATAAAACCCCAGACCCATCAGAATAGCGAAAAAAACCGCTAACACTAAACTCATTTGAGAATAAATACGAATTCGTGAAAAATGTTTTTCACCATAGGCATGCCCCACCTTCACAGCAACAGCTGAAGAAATGGACAAGGGAATCATGAAAGCAAGAGAACCAATATTAAGTGCCAGGTTATTGGCGGCAATCTGGTCTTCGGCAAAGCGGCCAACAAAAAGAGTCACAATGCAAAAGGCCATGATTTCAAAAAATAAAGAAGCAGAGATAGGGGCCCCTACTCGCCAAAATTTGCGCATTAACATCCAGTCGATTTTTTTAGCCGTTTTCCAAAACTTGAAAGACATAAAAAATAAAACTCCCGACATCACCATTCGACAAATTAAACTCGCCCAGGCCAGACCTGACTCCTTCAAGGAAGGAAATCCCCACGCTCCAAATACCAGAGCATAGTTAAGTCCAAGATTAAAGACAGCTGCAGCAATGGCGGTGATGTTAGCAGCGAAGGTTTTTTCCTGAGACTGGTAAAATTCCTTGATGCCCTGATATAAACACAAACCAAAAGAAGAAAAACTCGTGATCAAAATATACGTCATTATAAGTCGATTGAGCTCGGGACCATAATCGATTAGGGGAACAAGGAAATAAGTTAAGAGAGACAAAAGTCCTGATCCGAGCGCCACCAGCATACTGTAACAAACGATGGTCCAGTAAGTTCCACTTACGTCCTCTCCTTTCCCTCTCATCTGGGCGAGAATTGGGCCAATAGAGAACTGCAATCCCAAAAGGGAAATCTGAATCGGATTGAGAATCGCAATCGCCAGACCAATTGCTGCCAGACACTCTCGTGAATATCTTCCTGCAATGATCATGTCACCTGTACCAATTAACATCAGACCGATCTGGCCAAAAATAATAGGTCCTGCAAAAATCAGAAGTTGTTTTAAGGCATCAGGACGCTTCAAAGTTTCCATTATTCAATACTCGATTTTTCCTTGATGAATTGATCAAATTCTTCTTGATAAGTAAGTAGACTCAGATCCTTAATTCTATCGACATAGAGTGTTCCAAACAGATGATCTAATTCATGCTGAATCACAGTCGCCAAAAATCCCCTGGCCTCTAAGTGTTGTTTGTCACCCTTAGCGTCTAGATAGCTTACACGAATATGTTGCGGACGCTCTACAAAACCACGAAGACCCGGAACTGAAAGACATCCTTCCCAGTAACCCGCTTCCTCAGGATTCAGAACTTCTATCTCAGGATTTATAAATACGGTGAGAGGAAGGTTAACTTCCTGCCCATAACGATTAAAATCTTCTAGTTCAATCAAACAAACCTGTAGCGATTCACCAATCTGGGGAGCCGCGATGCCAATCCCACCGTAATGCTTCATGGAATCGTGCATATCAAGAAGAAGCTGACTAAAAGACTCGGCTTTAATCTCAGTGGACTTTACTTTTGCGGCCACAATTCTAAGAATGGGATTTCCCATACGGCAAATGGGACGAATCATAAATCTCTCCTGCTTTTTGTACTCATTTTTTTCTTCATAATGACCGATAAGTTTAATCGTAATAAGGAAATCAAATAATGAAACTTCTTTGTGCCCTGGTTATTAATCTTCTCATAACTTCCACCGCCTTTGCACTAGTCGTGGAACAAAAAAACGTGCAATTTGTTGCCGATACTGAGGCCCTTCTCAACGGTGAAGTCCATTATGCATTAGATGTGGTTTCCCCCGGGGTATTTTTAAAAAAATATCACGACCTATATGATCTGGACACGTTGTCTTCTCTGAATGAGGCCAATGTTAAAATGGTTATCTCTAAATCTGCTTACATCGTTCAAAAACCGGCCGGTTTTTTTGATCATATTAATACGAGTGATGAAAAATTTCTTGATCATGTTCTAGGTGAACAGAAAATCAGTAAGTTTTCAGAAAATAGCTTCAAAGTTATCGTCCCTGGTGAGTCCGGCTATTTTTATAAGATGCAAACTCATTTTGATTCGGATGATATCAGCACACTTCCCAACTCTAAGGTCATCAGGGCCGTGACTCAGGCAAAAAAACTGGATGTCATCTCACAGAGTGCCTCCTCTACGACTTACAGAGAGCTTACGACCTTCTCCAAATATTTTGCTTCTGGCGTTCAGGTAAGTTCATACATTCCCATTAAAGAAAATCGAACACTTGTCCTCAATTACTCGCTATTTGCCGTAAAAAAATACTATGCTTTGGAAAGTGTGCTTAAAAGAAGCTTAAAAATCGAAATCCAGGCCCAGAAAGATCTGATCAACAGCTTTAAATAATTTCCCTGTCTAAAAGTTTTACACCTCTGGAAACTCTTTCAAATTTCCCCCGATCTTTTGTGGGCCGTTAGATAATAGCCTTCATGAAAATACTCATTCTATTATTGGCCTTAAGCCTAACCTTCACGGCAAATGCCCAAATTTTCAAAAAACGTCAAAGCTACACTACGCTAGAAGCTATCTTTGATCGTATTTTCCACAATGATCTTCCCTACCAGGGCCTGGTCTTAGACCTCTCCGATTCTAAAAATCTCTCCGTTTTAGAAGCCGCGACTCATACCAAAGACCTGAGATTTCCCAATGTCGAAAGTAATTTTAGTTTCACCAATAGTAAGCCTGAATTTGAAAAACTTTTCAAGGCCGACATGGGTCTTTGCCGGGGAATGTCCTCTCTCAGAAGAAAGTTTCGTTTGCTGGCCATTTTTGATGCTGAAAATAAATCGGCCCAAGTGATTCCAGACAGAGTCTCAGACTTAAAAGGCTTCCAAAAATTCTATAAGAAAATAGTGAGAGCTGTCCGTGACCGAAAAGTCACAGTTATACCTGGCTACGCAAACCTGATGGAATTCAGCTCTGATCCAGACCTGGTCGACATGATCAAACTTCAGGTCCTTGGTGAATGGAAAAAGAAAAATTTTGCTAAGGGCACAGGTCTTGGTGCCGTGCTAAGAGGTTCTTACAGGCATTCTACTTACGAAGAGCTTTTAGAAATGAGAAATAGAGTTGAAGCCTTTCAAAACCTCAACCTTAATACGACGGTCTGGTTGGCGCAAAAACTTTCGGGGTGGATCCACGCACTCGAAGCTGTAGAAGTGAGCCCCGTGGCGGAAGACGGAAGCTTCAAATTCAAATTTTGGAATGATAAATTTATCCAGACTGATAAGGCCTACTCAACCATGACTGTAACTGCAGACGCCAAAATGATTTACGACGATGGCATCAAGGTCAGAGAGCTTCATTCAGGAGGCATTGCAAAAGAAAATGACGGAGAAATGCTCGACATCAGCGAGAAACTTCAGGCATATCAGGATAACTCAGAACAAAATCAGGACGTTGAGTCTGAGGAAGAAGAAGAGCTGTAGGGAAAAGATTTCTTCTGGTTCCCATCCCATCGTTTTTTTTATACCGTTTAGTTGGTATGAAAAAGCTCATCTCAATATTATTGCTCACATTCTCATTCACGGCCCTGACCTGTGAAGACGTTAACTTTTACGAAAGTCACCGTTTGATCAATGAGCTACCCATTCAAAATCAAGGCGCCTTAAACACCTGTTATGCCCAAACGCTTTCAAATGTTTATAACCTTGAGTTTGCCCGGGATAATGATGATGTCATCAATCCATTTTGGATTGCCTTTATCCACAAAGTTCGCGGCCTTCACTGGCAACCACGCAAACTAGACTACTCACTTCTCTCGCTGGCATGGGCCGATCTAAAGAAGCATGGTTACTGCGAAATCTCCTACATTCGCAGCGAATTTTCTCGTCTTAAAAAAGGCATCCCGTACTCTGATGACCAGCTTTTCTTTTTGTTTACCCAATTCTTTAAGGCCAAAACCCTCGTACCTGCTCAAACGAATCTTGGGTTTTATATTGCAGTCAACCGCCTGATGAAAACACTTCCTAAGAGGAGTGAAGGCAAGTTTGAAATTCCCTGGAAACGGGAAGATCTTATTTCCATCCTCAATCCCCTTCGCCAGGAAACTCACCACAAAAATCTTTTTGGCTGGTTAGAAAACAAGGTTTTTAAATCATGTCGGGAAAGTGCTGTTTATAAACCAACTGAGACTCTTATCTCAATTGGCAGAAATAACGAACACAATGATACTTTGGCACTCGTCACTGAATCGCTGCTTTCACAAAAGCGATCAGTTTCTATTGGATTTTGTGGGCGCATTTTGAAAGAGCCAGCACGTGATATCCGGGCCACACCACGTTTGCTTAAAGCAGTTAATACCAATTGCGGCGCTCACTACATTACTTTAGTGGGAAGCCGTAAAACGGCCAACTCGTGTCAGTACCTAATCAGAAACAGCTACGGCAAGACCTTCTGGGCCCACAACGATTACACCTGCTACTGCAAAGACAAAACAACTGGCAAAAACCGAAATTGCGCCAAATCAGAAAGCTCAAACCCTCAACTAGAAGTTCTGGGCTGCTGGATTGATAAAGAAAAGCTTCTGACCAACACTTTTGATATCTCCTATTTCAAAAAATAACTGCCTACATTTTAGACACCTGTTTATAACTCTCCCCTCTTACACCCCGTAAGTACTTGAATATATGACCCATTTTTTGGCATCTGGCTTGTATAACCTAATGCAACAAGGGATGCGGGCAGGACGTCTAAATCCTTATAAAAAAACAGGGGAACATTATGAAAATTACATCACTCTTTGCTTTCTTAGGTCTCTTAACCGTGGTCCACACATACAGCTCTTACGCTGCTTCCGGCGCTATCGAGTGTAAAACTGCATTCGGTGAAAAAAGCTTCGTTATCGAAGATGGAAGAATCTCATTCAGTAAAGAAGACGAGGCCGGTGTTAGCCGCTCGATTTCTTCAGTCTCTGCTGATTCAGTTCGCACTCACACTAAACACTTAGGCTTTACTAAAACTCTCTATATTGACGGAAATAAGCACCGTATCAACGTCCAAAACAAAAATGAGTTTTCTGACGTTAATGACTACCTCTCAATCACTTCTCCTAAAGGGCACGAGATGACATACCCCCTCACTTGCCACTCGGTCTAATAGTAGATACCCCCTGTTAAAAAAAGGGACTATGGCCGGATGCCGGATGTCCCTTTTTTAATTACATTTCATCCTTCAATTGCTAATTTTTTAGCATGTTTAGAATCAGCCTTTTTTCATTCCTATTTTGCCTGATAAGTACCGCAGCTTTTGCTCGCCCAAGTTCTTATACCGAACTCTTAGATTACGTTCAGGAAGCTCCAGATCAGGGTGATACCAATACCTGTTTATTTGTGGCCTCAACCGGTGCTATGGAGCTGATCGCGAACAAAGAAAATGGCATTAAAGATCCCAAGCCATTTGGAAAATATGACCTTTCAGAATCTTTTGTTATCAACGCTCCCAACACAGTTTCTAAATCTTTTTTTGAAACTCCCGTTCTAAGATTTAACGGTGGGTATGGCATTAACATAAAAGACTGGCCTTACGAAGCGTGGAAGGGTTCAGTTGCCAATAGCACCGTATGGTACAGACATCCTCAATATTCAAGTCTTCCCAAAGTTGTCCTGCCAGAAATTGAAACCATTAAGCTTTTCCAGTATGGCAACAAGTGGTCAACTTATGTTTTGAATGACGACCACGTGGAGTTAATCAAAGAGTCTCTCTGGAAGCATAAGAGCCCCGTGATCATCAATTACAACGATGAAGACTACTGGCATGTGATCTTGATTGTGGGCTATGACGACAATATTCCAGGTGAATGTTACGACACTGACCCTAAAGAATGCGAAGGGGATATTGGGTCTTTCTATGTTCGTGACTCTTTCGGAGTCAAAGTAGAAGTCCGGGATTATGACTGGTTCAGAGTCAAGGCCAATGCAGCGGCCGTTGTTAAAGCTAAAAAATAATTTAATTCGAAAAATACATCATCCAAAGAGTAAATCATGGAATACAACTTTTCAGAAATCGAACCTAAATGGCAAAAATATTGGGATGCAAATAAAACGTTTAAAACAGTTTTAGATACATCAAAACCTAAATATTACGTTCTCGACATGTTCCCTTACCCGTCAGGAGCAGGACTTCATGTGGGTCACCCTGAAGGTTATACCGCCACTGACATCATGGCACGCTTCAAACGAATGAAGGGGTTTAATGTTCTCCACCCAATGGGCTGGGATTCATTTGGTCTTCCTGCTGAAAACCATGCCATGAAAACTGGTGTGCATCCGAACATCACAACTCAAGAAAACATCGCCACTTTTAAACGTCAGCTCCAGATGCTCGGTTTCTCATATGACTGGGATCGTGAAATTGCGACTTCCAACATTGATTACTACAAGTGGACTCAGTGGATTTTTGTTCAGCTTTTCAACAAAGGACTCGCTTACGAGTCTCACATGATGGTGAACTGGTGCCCGAATTTAAAAACGGTACTTGCGAACGAAGAAGTCATCGGTGGAAAATCTGAAGTGGGTGGACACCCGGTAATCAGAAAACCCATGAAGCAGTGGATGCTCAGAATTACTGAGTACGCTGAGCGTTTGTTAGAAGATTTAGATCTTCTTGATTGGCCAGATTCGGTTAAAGAAATGCAAAAGGTCTGGATTGGTAAATCAGAAGGCGCCATCATCAAGTTTAAAGTAGAGAATTCTTCTGAAGAGATCGAAGTCTTTACTTCTCGCCCTGATACGCTTTTCGGTGCGACTTATATGGTTCTTGCCCCCGAGCATAGCTTGGTTGATATCATCGCCGCTGATGCTCATAAAAACGAAATCAAAACATATCGCGATACGGCCGCTTTAAAATCTGACCTTGAAAGAACTGAATTAAACAAAGATAAAACGGGAACCTTCATTGGTGCTTACGCCATCAATCCGGCCAATGGAAATAAAATCCCCGTTTATATAGCTGATTACGTTCTTCACACTTACGGCACCGGCGCTATTATGTCAGTTCCGGCCCATGATGATAGAGATCATGAATTTGCCAAGAAATATAAACTTCCCATCATTGAAGTATTAAAAGGTGGGAACGTTGATGAGGCGGCTTTTACTGAAGATGGTGAGCATGTTAATTCAGATTTTTTAAATGGTTTGAACAAAGTTGATGCCATCAAAAAGATGATTGCATGGCTTGAAGAGAAAAATCTTGGCACAAAAAAAATCAATTACAAACTTCGTGACTGGTTATTCTCTCGTCAGCGTTATTGGGGTGAGCCGTTCCCAATTCTTAAATTTGAAGATGGAACAGTCAGATGCCTAGACGTAGATGAGCTTCCTGTGGCCCTTCCTGCGGTAGAAAAATATGAACCAGCTGGCACTGGTGAATCACCACTTGCTACAATTGAAGAATGGGTTAATGTCATTGATCCTAAAACAGGCAAAAAAGCCAAGCGCGAAACAAACACCATGCCTCAATGGGCAGGCTCTTGTTGGTACTACCTTCGTTTTTGTGATCCGGAAAATAAAACAGAACCTTGGAATTCAAAAATTGAAAACTACTGGATGCCGGTAGATCTCTATGTCGGTGGAGCTGAACATGCTGTTCTTCACCTTCTCTACTCACGTTTCTGGCATAAAGTGCTTTATGACCTAGGACTTGTTTCAACTAAGGAGCCGTTCCATAAACTGGTAAACCAGGGAATGATTCTTGGAGAAGACGGCGAGAAGATGAGTAAGTCTCGTGGTAACGTTATTAATCCGGATGCAGTAGTTAAAGAATATGGGGCCGATGCCCTTCGTTTATACGAAATGTTTATGGGTCCATTGGATAAAACAAAACCTTGGTCAATGAATGGCGTGAAAGGGGTTTATAATTTCCTGACTCGTGCTAACCGTTTCTTCCTCGATAACAACAACTACACCGACACTGAGGTAGAACCTACTGGGAATATTAAAGAGCTTCATAAGCTCATTAAAAAAGTGACTGAAGATATTCATGAACTTCACTTCAATACCGCCATCTCTCAAATGATGATCTTTTTGAATCATCTTTATAAGAGCGGGAAAGTATCTAGTGCCAGTGCTAAGAAGTTCGCCCTGATCCTTAGCCCTTTTGCTCCCCATTTGGCGGAAGAGATTTGGCAGCATTTGGGTCACACCAAGTCTCTGGCCCACGAAGCCTGGCCGGAATTTGACCCTCTCCTGGCCAAGGATGAGCTCATTACCGTGGCCGTACAGATTAACGGTAAGACTCGTGCAACCTTTGAGGTTGATCCAGACATCTCTAAAGACCATTTAATGGCCATCATTAAAGGTGACGAGAAAGTGGCCAAGTACCTTCAAGGAACGATTGTTAAAGAAATTTATGTGCCTGGGAAAATTTGTAATTTTGTAGTGAAAGAATAATTACTTTTTACAAACTTTTTGAATTTCTGAATCAACTAAATCTTTATCAATATAGTGATAACTCACTCGGTGGGGCTTAGTTGATCCATAAGTTAAAGTTGGACCAAGGCTGAAGCTCCCCGAACTCATGGGTCTGGCCTTGCCATTAACGTATTCGACTTCTTTTTCAGTAATTGTATAGGAATCATCAACACCATCTCGAATAATTTCTGGAAAATAACTGGTTAAGAAATTTCTGGTTCTTACTGAATAAGATTTTCCTTCCGTATCGAAGTCCTCCCAATTAACCCGAAAATGTGTCTCATTGTGACAGATCAAAACCTGCTTCCCGGAGCGAAGAAAATCATTGGCGTAAGAAGCCTGAGCGAAAAGAATGAATGTCATAAGAGGCAAAACTTTAAGCATTAGATATCCTAATCCATAACTTCTATTATCCAAATTCCAGTAACTTAAGGGGGACACGCTGGCGAGGAAAGTAGGCAAAATGCCTGCAGTGGCGGGGAAAGATTAAGACTAATATCAGTCAGAGCGTAACCCACATCAAACAAGACATAATCAGCAGCGACTTGTGCGGGAGTTAGCGCCGTCACCTCAGATTGATCCAAAGAACCCGATTCCAAAATAGCTAAACTCGCTGTGCAAGCTCCTAAGCATCCATTTCCAGGTAAAGTAATTCCAAGGCTACCAGCGACTGTTGAAATATACTGATCACTTTCAACACAAAATGAAAATGTAGGAGATCCGGCGAAAGGATAGTCGACAATAGTCACTTCGTTTCCATAGCCATTACACCCACTCCCTCCCGTGACGTTTATTTCAATCAGAACAGATTTGTCCTGAGAAGTTTCAAAATCCAGAATGGTGATGATGAAGGTCCCACTCAGTGTCTTTAGCGGCACGCCGTAAATCACGCAGGTTGGAGTAATAACAAAACCTGCATCGATTAAAGTTTGAGGTATGGAGCAGGTAAAGTCATTGCCATTGGTTTCGAATGAGTCTGGTGTAAAAACCGAATACTCACCGAGGCTGACGGTGTGGCTGCTGGTATAAGTGATGTCTACCGCCTGCTTTGATTCGGAAACCGTACAGTTGGCCTCTGAGCAACCTTCTTCAAACTTATCCTGGCAGGCCGTAAGTACGAACAGGGAGAATAAAATCAAATACATGCGCATTCTATCCCTCCCCTCAGTTTAAGGCATTTCTACCTATTACTCTGGTCGGGTATTTGGGGATAAAACTTTAGGATTAAGGCTTGGCCGGTTTGGTGGTAACTGTCACTTCGCAAGCATCACGCTTACAAATGAAGGCATACCGAAAGAGGTCTCTCAGCGCACCATCACTGGCCTGGCCATAGACTCTTTCTGTTGAGTAGAATTTTTTGACTTCGTCTCCGTAAGACATTGCTTCACGAAGTGAGTTTACCACTCCGGAGTCTGTGATTGTGAGTACAGCCTCATCACCGGAAAGTGTAGTACCTGAAAGATCAAATTCACAGGTCTCGAAGCTTGGAATTTTAGCTTGGCCAAAATAATCGGCGTAGCACTTGATGCGAAAATCAGCTTTTTTGTTTTTGGGAAACTCATGGTGCTGACGAACGAATCCCTCATGGACTTCAGTGCGACTTAAAGACGATGGAATGTTTCTTAATAGGTTCTCAAGCTTTGACTGATCAAAAATATCCACAGGGATTTTTGCAGCGAAAGCAACTGAGGGCACAAATAGAAGAGCTAAAATCAATCTCATGGAAAAACATTAACAAAATGATTTAGCACTGTCATGCCCAGACCCGAGAGAACTGGAATGGTGAGGTTATCATCAACATTAAACGCTGACACAAGTTCAGAGAGAGCGCCGATCATTCCCGCCACCACAGCGAAAATTAAAATATGATTTCCAAGAGTCACGTGGTTCATCGTGTAAAACAAGGTGATGAGGTAGCAGGTAAAGAAACCCGCAACGGCACCTTGAAGTGACTTATTAGGCATAATTTTGTCTTTTCCGTAAAGCACACCAAAAAAAGACGACAAAGGATCAGAGAAAACCAGAAACATAACTGACAGGATAGCGATGTCACGGTTATAAAAAAATAAAGAGAGAGAGACACCCAGAGCATAGAAAGGGAGACCACTCATTCCCTCTTTCTCTGACCGACGCATTAAAGGCCCGGCGAATTTAATCACCAGATGATTGAGCGCGGGATAACGTGAGCGAGTAATATCCAGAACAAAACCGGCCAAGGCAATAGCCAAAACGATAAATGCCCAGAACTGTTGATCTTGTGGTGATCTCGTGAAGAGAAAAAGACCAATTGACCCGGTTGAAATATGCCAAATTTTGCGGAGAAGATGAAGATCAGAACGTTTGTGAAGGACTTTATCTAAAGAAGAATCGTAATTTTGAGTTTGAGATACTGACATCCCTGCTCCTTAAGTTTGCCGAGGATTAAATAAAATCCCTCGAGTTCGATAGTTGCTTAGTTCAGACAATGTAATGGATTAGCCCTCAAGCGTCTACCCATGAGGTGGTCATTTACACATTTTAGACCTATCTGGCGAAAATCATTAAATAAATAGCCTTCCCAAACCCTGAAATAGCTTCATATAATTTTATATCGGGAAAAGTTAAATGATGAATGATGAAATGGATAAGGAAGCCCTGCTTCCAAATTCGAAAAAAATTTGGGCCATCGGTGGTGGTAAAGGTGGAGTGGGCAAAAGCTTGGTGTCTGCCAACGTTGCCATTTGTCTCGCCTTGATGGGAAACAAAGTTGTAGCAGTAGATCTGGATCTAGGTGGAGCGAATCTTCACACTTGTTTAGGACTACCTATTCCGCCGGTCACTCTGTCTGATTACATTTCAAAAAAAATTACCAATTTTGAAGACCTACTGGTTCCTACACCAATTCAAAATCTCAAGATTATCAGTGGTGCTCAAGATGAAATTGGGATGGCCAATTTAAAGCACATGCATAAAAACCAAATCATCAGAAAGCTTGGCGATTTGGATGCAGACTATATTCTGTTTGATCTTGGTGCAGGTACAGCTTTTAACACAATTGATTTTTTTATTTCTGCCGATAAAGGTATCTTGGTTGTACTTCCAGAGCCTACATCGATCGAAAATACTTATCGTTTTATTAAATCAGTTTTCTACCGCCGCTTAAAGATGGTTGAAGGCATGGCCGAAATTGAGCCAATGATTCTTGAAACGATGAATGCCAAGGTGACTTCAGGAAGTTCCGCTTCACCTGCAGACTTAATGAAAAAAATTGCTGAAATCAATCCCGAAGTTGGCCTTCGAGTTAAAGCAGAGATGGCGCAGTTCAGGCCAAATCTCATCATTAACCAAGTACGCTCTCAAGCTGATATCGATATTGGTTACTCAATTCAAAGTATCTGTCGCAGATACTTTGGAATTGAAATGACCTTTCCGGGTTATTTAGATTACGACCAATCAGTCTGGCAGAGTGTGAGAAAGAGAAAACCTCTTCTTATTGAATACCCAAATTCTAAATTAGTTAATAATTTTGACCGGATCGTTCACCGGTTAATTGAATACTAGAGGATCCTCAGGCATGGATGCTGAAAAGAAAAATTACTACGACGTTTTAGAAATCCCACCCAATGCAGCACCTCAAGAAATTGAAAGTGCTTATGCACGTGCCAGAAATGCATATTCCGGAGACAGTGTTGCTCTTTATTCATTAATGTCTAAAGATGAATGTGATGCCGTTTTAGGACTGATCGAAGAAGCTTATTCAATTATAGGTTTCCCGGAAAAACGTCGTGAATACGACCGCCTCCGTGGATTTAACCAGTCTAGCTTTGGACAAAACTACAACGCTGAACCTTCTCATGGAAAGAGTGCTTTTGACACTCGCTCAAAAGATGCCGTTCAATATGAAGATTTTGGTTCAAATCTGATTGAAGCAAAAGTATCTAAAATTACAGCTCAGAAAAAATTTGGACTCGAGTTCGAAGAAAATGCTGAGTTTGATAAAACGATTGCTGAATGTACTGACTTTACTGGTCCATTCCTTAAAAAAATTCGTGAATATAAGAATGTAACCATTGAGCGTATGGCGGAAATGACCCGAATTTCCAAAACTCACATCACTGCACTTGAAAATGAAGATTTGCCGAAACTTCCGGCCGATGTTTATGTACGAGGTTATGTGTATCAGTACGCAAAAGTTCTCAAACTAAATCCTGATGCGGTTGCAGCTAGTTTTCTTGCGAATTTCAAGAAACTTAAAAATCAGAAATAATGACTGAAACTCCGACCGAAAATGCTGATGTTGAAATCACTGTGACGTTGGAGGATCGAGAGCAATTCAAGCGTCTCGACGTTTATCTCGCGGCAAAGTTGTCCCAGTTCTCCCGCTCCACCATCAAGAGACTTTTTGAAAGTGAAGACATCTCCAGCGAGACTGTATCTTTAAGTCTCAATAAGATGCCCGCGGTAGGCACAGTTATTGAGATCGAAGTCCCTCCTCCCATTCCTTCTGATTTGGTTGCTGAAAATATCCCTCTGGATATTTTATTTGAAGATGCTCACCTTATTATAATTAACAAACCTGCCGGCCTGGTAGTTCACCCGGCACCGGGACATTACACCGGCACGTTGGTGAATGCGATTCTTTATCACTGTCCAGACTTGAAGGGCATTGGCGCAGAGAAAAGACCGGGAATTGTTCACCGACTTGATATGGGAACATCCGGTGTAATGGTGGTGGCCAAAGATCAGGCGACCCACGAGGGGTTGGCGTTACTTTTTTCAACTCACGATATCGACCGTAAATATGAAGCACTGGTTTTGGGTAATCCCAACGGAAGTTCTGGATTATTAAGTTCTACCATCGGAAGACATCCAACTAATCGCCTCAAGATGATGGCCAATGTTCCTGTTGGTAAAAAAGCCATCACTCACTTTAAAGTAATTAAGCGCTATGAATCCTGCACCCATGTTGAACTCACGCTTGAGACTGGCCGCACTCATCAGATCAGAGTCCACATGTCTCAGCTTGTGAAATGTCCCATTATTTGTGACACGCTTTACGGTTATGGCCCAACCGGAATGAATAAACTTTCTTCAGAAATCCGGACAATTCTCGGCGATTATCCTTATCAGCTATTACATGCCAAAGAACTCGGTTTTGTTCACCCCATCACCAAAGAAAAATTACACTTCAGCGCACCAGCACCAGAAATTTTCCAGGCCGTAATCCGTGCTTTGTAGCGGACAATTTTAAGGCTACAATATTCCCCATGTCATACGTATTCAGTGAGACTCTCAACCAGGGTCGATTCGAAACTTGGGCCCACAAACCAGAGATGAATTTTCATCATGTCACTCAAGTTCACGGGGTGGAGATCGTCTCTATTGAAACTCTGCCAGCTGAAGCAGATGGGATGATGGCCTCGTGGGATCAGTTGAATGCACCGATGGTAATTAAAACTGCCGACTGCCTTCCCGTAGTCATCGAAGGGGAAAAGGGCGTCGTTTTTCTGCACGCAGGATGGAGAGGTCTAGCGGATGGAATTCTCAATCGACCTGAAATTTCACTCATTATTCCTCAGAGAGTTTTAATTGGCCCGAGTATTCACGTTTGTTGTTTCGAAGTGACTCCGGACTTCAGGCAAAACTTTCAGGATAGTCCCTTCTTTAAAGAAGTGGATGGAAAACTTTATTTTGACTTACAACAAGAGGCTCGCCGGCTTCTGAGAGAAAACTTTCCGCATCTTCTCATTGAGATTGCTCCCGTCTGTACTTGTTGTAATAGTCATTTTCACAGTTATCGTAGAGACAAAACAAAAAATAGAAATTGGAATATTTACTTCAAAGGATAGTCTTCATGGAACAAAAAAAAGGTTTAACCTTAAATGGTATGACTGGACTAAATTTTCTCTTCATTCTCAATGCTGCTGCCATGGTAGGAGTAAGCATTTATCTTACGACTCATTTTTATGAGACCCTCTACCCGACTACACTTGGTGGTGTAGGGAGTTTATGTAACCTTTCTAACTTTTTTAATTGCGATGCCGCCACGTACTCAAACCTGGCCCATATTGCTGGAATCCCGACTGCCTTTTTTGGAGTGATCGTTGGGCTTCTGTTTATTTTCTCTGCCCTCATGCCTTCTGAGGCGATGGAAAAGACTGCCAATGCATTTTCAAAATATAATTTTGTTGGATGTATTTTTCTCTTCATCTTTTCACTAGGTGCACTTGGAAGCCTTTGTCCTTTCTGTACGGTCTACTACATTCTTTCAGGAATTGCTTTTTTCCTCCTTTATAAAGGTGGAAGAAATACCTGGCTGCCGGACTTCAAGGTCACTGGTGTTTGGGGAGCGGTACTCCTCATTGGTGCTTTTTTTCTGTATCAGCACACGTCTAGCAAAGAGAATATGCGCTCAAAACTGAACGTGAGTATCGTTAAACAATACAACACGATGGGAGCATTGGGGGATCCGACTCAGGAATCTCCTTACAAAATCCATATGGCGACAGCAGCTTTTGCTGAGGCCCCAATTAGAATCAGTATTTTCTCTGATTTTGAATGTCCGTTTTGTAAAGTCGTAGCCGAGCAGATGCACGAACTGGTGCGCAGATACCCTGGAAAAATCAATATCCAGTATTTCTTCTACCCTTTGGATGCAAAATGTAACAGCAACGTGAAAGGTCGCTTTCACGAAAATGCCTGTGATGCTGCCTACCTTGCTGCTTGTGATGAAAAGAAATTTGCTGAAGTTCATGATAAAATCTTTGCAGGTCAGGATAAACTAAAGTCAGGCATTTTAGCTGATATTGCTAAAGAGTATGGTCTTGAAAGCTGTATTGCTGACGACGCCAACAAAAACAAAGTGATCACAGCAATCAATGGCGCCACTCAGTTTAATATCAAATCAACACCAACTATCATCCTGAATGGGAAGAAGATTGAAGGAACGATTCCGAATGGTCAGTTCTTTGCTATTTTCGACGACATTTTAAGTAATACACAAAAATAATGATGATTGAAACTCACTGCCATCTTGATTACCTGAAAGCTGAACCGCTGGAAGAGATCAGGAGAAAAATTAAAGAGGCCGGAATCACGAAGATTGTTACGATCGGCGTGGATCCGGAAAATTTAGATAAGGTGATGGACCTATCCAATACCTATGAGGAAATCTACTTCACTCAGGGCATCCATCCTCATGACGCTAAAGAGGCCACAGAGGTGGAATTCAATAAAATTATTGAGCGCTCGCGAATGCCGAAGATGGTGGCGGTGGGTGAAATTGGCCTGGATTACCATTACAACAATTCTCCACCTGAAATTCAAAGAGCGATGTTTGAAAAACAACTGCAGATAGCCTGTGATCAGGACTTGCCGGTTGTGATTCATACGCGGGAAGCTGATGAAGATACCAAGTCCATCCTGAGAAATTTTAGCAGCACTTTAAAGCGCAAGGGCGTGATTCACAGTTTTACTTCGACCATTGATCTGGCCGAATTCGTATTGAGCGAGGGCTTTCATATAGGTTTTAACGGCATCATCACTTTTAAAAAAGCGGAGAACGTGCAGGAAGTCGTCAAGATCACTCCTGCAGAAAGAATCCTTTTTGAAACAGATTCTCCTTTCCTCACTCCCGTTCCCCACCGGGGGAAAGAGAACGCTCCCTTTTACTTGCCATTTGTAGCGGCGAAAATAGCAGAACTTAAAAACGTGGACCTAGAGCAATTAAAAACCACTGTTTTCCACAACTCTCTTAGATGTTTCCCTAAACTCGCTTAAGGATTTTTATGTCCAGCCTTCTTCTAGCCCTTCTCATTACCACTTCCACTTTTGCCACCGAATGGGTCAAAAAACTAAGTCTGCCCAAGGGCTTCAAAGTTGAGAAAATTATTGAGGCCAAAGACGCCAGACAGATGACTCTCTCTCCAGATGGCACTTTGTATGTGGGAACTATGCAGACGGGTGTTGTTTATCAAATTTCTCCTGATGGAAAAGTCAGAACACTTTTCTCAGGTCTTAATCTTCCTCAGGGAGTTCTGTGGCACCAGGACACACTCTACGTCGCCGAAGTTCACCGCATCTCAAAAGTGGTCAATCTAAAAACTAAACCAACTCTGCTAACCGTCAAAGAGTTTCCGAATAAACAATGGCATGGATGGAAAACTATCCACATCGGGCCAGATGGAAAACTCTATGTGCCGATTGGGGCCCCTTGTAACGTATGTGAAGAAAAGCTTCCCTTCGGTGCTATCCACCGCATGGACTTTGATGGAAAAAATCTTGAGACCGTGGCAACAGGGCTCAGAAACACAGTGGGCTACACCTGGCACCCAGTGACCAAGGAACTTTATTTTAATGAAATGGGACGAGATCTGATGGGTGAAGATATTCCGCCAGATGAGATCAATGTAGTAAGTGGAAAAACTCCCCACTTTGGCTTCCCCTACATCCATGGCCACAATAACAAAGACCCGAAATTTTTTGCCAAGAAACCCAAAGACCTCAAGATGACCCCACCCCTTTGGGAGATTCCCGCTCATTCGGCCCCCATAGGTATCGCTTTTTTTCCAGCGGACAAATATCCCAAAGAATTTCACAACTGTTTTCTGGTAGCAGAACACGGGTCATGGAACAGGACTAAAAAGAGTGGCTATAAGGTAGCGAAGGGCTGTGTTAAGGATGGCAAGATTTCCAGCTACGAGCCATTCATCACTGGCTTTAAAGAAGGAGAAAAGGCTTTCGGTCGTCCTGTGCACTTTCTTTTTCTGGGTGATGGAAGTTTTTACTTAAGCGAGGATGAGCCTGGTACGATTCTTCTAATTCGCTACACTAACTAGCCTTATCCATTTTGTATGTATTCTGATGAGAAACAATATCCGTTCGATATTTCTTTTTATAACTGTAAACGAGCTGCCTAAGTCGGTTTAAACTCGCCTCTGAGCTATTTTCATTCCAAATCAGCTTGATCAGCTCCTCTTTGGGAACAGCGGCAGAAGTCTGTGAGAAGATGTATTGAAGCTTGGCCAAGGGGCCACTCAAACCATTCAAGATACTAAGGTCCAAATGGACAGTCGTAGCATGTGAGGCGTAAAGGCCAAGGGCGCACGAGAAGAGTGAATAATCTCCCGCGTAGGTGAAGTCTTTTTTATAAATTCCATGGTTGTGCTTCTGCAGAAGACTCCAAAAACTAGCGGCCCGCTCAACATCTCCTACAGACAATGACTTGATCACTTCCAGTTGGTGATGCATCTCTGGAAAATCTTTGTAATCAGTTTCATAAACATAAAGGGGTTTTTGGGCGGTGATGTGATCAAGCAGGCACTTCATGTATAGGTAATTTAACTTCACAGTGAAACCATTGAGGGCCTTGTACTCATCAAGAATTTCATAACAACGAGTAAAGTTCTGGGCCTTGAAGGCGGCGGAAAAATAAAGGATCAAAAAAGATGGCTTAAACATCTCGAGATTTTTCAAATCACTATCAAGAGTCTTCTGTAGGATTTTCTTGGCCTTCACTAGTTGATCTGCGTGAACAAGATAAACCAGTTCAGCATGAATCATTAACAATTTATTATGATCACTACTCGAATGGCAGGTTTTCATGATATCTACGTAATGCTCCATCTTCCTAAAGTCTCGTTTATTACCAAAGGCCAGGATGAGAGCAGTGATAGAATAAACAAGAAAATTCTCTTCTTCTAATTCTTGAAAAATCTCCACCGATTTTGAAAGATGCTCAACTGCAAAGGTGTAGGCACAATAATGGTTATGGGCCATTCCCAAAAGGTACAAGCGAACACCTTCGAAAAATGGAGTCTCAATGGTGTAGCCCTTAAGCAGAGAAAATGTTTCTTCTTTGTTGCCCTTCTTGAAATAAGAGAAGGCAGTCAGTAGTTTTTTTTGATTGCGATCAAAGGGATGAGTTTTCAGCCTATATTCAAACTTACGGGGCTCATTATTGAGCATCCTGAAAGTCTCTTTAAAAAAATCAATCTCTGAAGTCAGCTCTTTAGATCCCATGAAATTTTAGTACTTTTTCAATTTGATCAATTTGTTCTGCGCGCTTAATAAACTCCGGGCAATTGTTTATTTTTGAAGATCCATCTTTATAAGCGATCAGAATCTCTTTTAACTGTTTTTTTGATTGATCATGACATTCGGCCTTGGATTTCCCTGGCACCTGAATATCTTCAAGTAACTTAAGACTCTGGCTGAGTGCAACCTTTTGAATGAGGACAGCGAAATCTGCTTCACTCACATACTTCTGTTTGAAACTTTCGACATACGCTTTTTCTTTTTCACTGACTGCTAGATCCAGTATTTCACATTTGCCTCCCGGTTTGGGTTCCATGTCGGGGATCCCACCACCAGGAGTGGTATGAGTTTGAGCAAAAGTCATAAAGCTAAAAAAGAAAAACGGCAGAGCTAATTTAAATTTCATTAAAAACCCACTAGTTGATAAACACCTAAACTTATCGACAGGACCCCTCAAGTACTTGAGCAAAGAACTTTAAGGCAGCGTAAGTACTTGATTTTTATAACAATCCGAACTAACAATTTTCTCCCATTTTCACCAAAGAAGACCCCTAATATCAAACCAATGAAAAAAACTATTTTTGATTTTCAATCTTATACAGAGTTTCTTCAGAACTACGTAGAAACTAAAAGAAGCACATGTGCTCACTGGAGCATTGGTTCGTGGGCCAAACAACTTGGACTTGCGTCCACTTCAACCTTAACAAATATTCTTCAAGGCCGCAGACCTCCCTCAACTCTACTTGCTTCACAAATCGCAAAAAGCATAACTGAACTGAGTTCACACGAAAGGGCCTACTTCCAACTTTTGGTGGAGCACTATAAAGCAGGAATGAATGTGGCGCTAAGAGAAAGCATTCAGAATCAAATGAATCTGGTCCAAAGACAATCTTCAGGACCAGAGAATCAGGAAAGCGAAATTTCAAAGTCCATCCAATATTTATTAGAGATGGGGGTTTTACAAAAAACAGAGCAAGGCATTCAGTTCGTTGGAAATTAATGTAAAAAAATAACAATTGGAGAAATTATGAAAAAAACATTTCTAGTAATAACTATGTTAGTTCTTACGACTTCCTCTTTTGCAGTGACGCTATTTTGCGGCAGCGGTCTCAATCAAAAGAACCAACACAATCTCTTTGTTGAAACGATTGAAGAGGGAAGTAATTCATCAAATGAAGTAAATTGTAAAATCTTAGATGTAAAAGAAGGGCAATTCAAAACTGACCAGGAAGTCTATATGGTACTCAAGGGCAAAGGAATAGGCATTAAGTTCACTGGAGCTGAAGGGTTCATGATTAATTGTCCTCTCGTATTCAATGTAGATAAACTGACAAAAAACTCTTTCTATGGCGTCAAAGTATCCGCTGGTGCTCTCGTGGGAACTTCATTCGGAATATTCGCGAACAAGCGTTTAGGGACTTGCGTTTTGAATTCAATTTCTGGCCTAACAATTGGAGCTAGTTTATCAGGAGCAAAACTTAATTTTACCCAATGGTGAACGAACAAGCTGTTCATGCTGAACTGACTTTGACTTCAGGGATTTGATAGAATGTATAAGGAGATATTTATGAGGAAAATGCTGATTGGCCTGTTGGCGCTCGTGTCATTGTCAAGTTATTCGGCTGACAACCACCTTCATCAGAAACGAGATGGTGTGTTGCTTTCTGAACCTTCACAATCAATTCCAAGCAAAGTCATTTTATTACGTGACCGAAAGAGTCCTGATAAAATCAATCTTCAAGTGAGTGTGCCTTTGCGGTATTCCGTTTGTACTCAGAATTCAGTCAGGACGATCTTTGGAAAAGATGAGAGCTGTGGATATGAAACTATTTGGGAGAGAAGGTGTGGAAACACCTGTGTTGATTACCGTGACTGCTCAAACGGTAACCCCAGAACTCGTAGTGATGATTGTGGCTGCCGAAGAGAGGAATACAGTTGCTATAACTCTCCAGTTAACGTCATGAGGAGTTGTAACTACCAAGAAAACTATTGTGCAAATTATGGGATTCAAGAGCGAACTCAATCAACTAACGTCACTCTAGATCTCAAACGTGCAGACACTCTTGAAGGGGAGGAAAAAGAATCATTTGAACTTAACCTAGATCAAAGTCAAATTAATTCAAATGCCTTGACCCTGAGTTTTGTTGAAGTTACCGGAAAGTACAAAATAAAGATCAAAGATCTTTTCGGATTTAAAGTGATCATTAAGAAATAAACAAATAGGGAGATCAGATGACCTTAAAAAATTCTAGTATCTTTTTCAGTGCACTGATCTCCTCACTAATTCAACTGAGCTATGCTGACGAATTAAAAATTCATGTCATTGAGCCACGCCTCCGGATTGATTGGTCCTCCCCACAGAGCCTCGCTATCACTTCTGCCGTGGATTCGGCAGGAGATGATTATGCTCCAATTGGACATTTTGCAGTTGAGATCAATTGCACGAATACTAACAAGTTCGGCATTCGGCATGCTTTAACAGGCATGGAGAGAGTGGATAAAGAACTAAGTAGGAAGATTGCTCTAAAGGATAAACTCGGCTTAGGAAGTTTAGTTTATCCGTTTAAGGGTGCCCTTCAGTCGAGTAAAAGCTCTTTGCTGGAAATGGCTCAGGCCCGCAGAGATGGAAGAATGAAAACCATCTCTATTCCGACCTCCCCCTCCCGCTGTGAACTCATGCTCGATTTTATCGACAACTGGATTGAGTCCGGTTCTTACCAGGTTTATGGTGGCGGGAAGGACGTCTCGGGTGGTGAAGGAGCTGGATGTGCAGATTTTGCGATGAAACTGTTTGAGATTGCTACTGATCAATCACCCTCTTATGAATGGATAGTGGCTATCGATGTTCCTAAATCGCTGGTTGGAGATGGCAAAAACAAAAAAGTAGAGTTTGCAAACATTTTGGCCAGATCGACTTGGGCCTTCCCCAAGGAACTTTCGATGCATTTTGAAATTGCTGACACCAATCTCGTCTTTGACTGGCTGATGAAAAAGACCAAAGCGACTTCGGAGAGCTATCTATATACCAATCACCTGTTTCCAACAGACGCAATGTATAGTCGAGGCACTGATGTTCAAAAGTTGGCCCATCAGATGGCAGGCAAGATGCCAAATCCTGCGCCACTGAAGCCATTCACTTTTCAATACGAAGTGAGTTCATCTCCATCAAAGATGTGGAATAAAATTCGAATGAATTAGATTTGTAATTCTACTCCATCTTTTTCCGATAATGCCCCCTAATGGCTCCAATCTGATTCTGGTTCATGCCACTTAGGTAGGTCTTAAGAACGAAGAAACGGTAGAGTATTTCAGCCGAAATTAATCTGGCTTTTGGAGTATTAATATAGAGTAGTAAAAGCGCTAGGCCAAACTCAGTTATGTCGTACTTAACTCGCTTAGTCTCACGACCTTTAGGACCACCTAAGTAACTGTTTTCTATTATGTTATTACACAGCTCAAATTTGAGCTGTGTTCCCAGTTCCTGCTCAGACTTCTTTATCGCTCGTAACACATTTTTGTGATCCATAGCGAATTTTTCAGCAATTTTTAGTGAATCTGTTACCGGTCCAAAGGGAGTATCCCTAACCCAAACGTCACCCATGATATGATTGTTAACTAGATCCTTGAGGCGTGGTGGCTTCTTTTCAAAAGGAACATCAACGCGAAAGTCATCTGACATAAATTTCTCCTGTTTTAAAACAGGAGGAATAAGCTATGTGTATCTAATTTTCCAATTGAGACTGAACACCTGAAAGAAAAATTTCGTTAGCGAAACAACTAGTGTCTTAGCTTCAACAAATCTCTTCGCATAATTGCATAATATAGGCTTCTCGGTATTCGACGGAGAAGTCCCATGAACCATGCCGGAATTGTCGGGAAATATAAATGCGATTTACGATTGATGATGGCCTTATAAATTTGCTCTGATGCAGATTCTTGAGTCATCAAAAAAGGCATCGGATGTGTATTCTTGCTGGTAAAGGCAGTTGAAATAAATCCCGGGTGAACACAAGTCACGTTAATGCCTTGGTCTTTTAAGTCGACTGCGAGACCTTCACAGAAGGTAGAAACAAATGCTTTGCTCGCTCCGTAATAACTCATACCCGGTAAACCGTTAAGACCAGACAGAGAACTCACTCCCACAAAGTGACCGTGTTTCTGATTAAGAAAATGCGGAAGAGCGGCGCTAAAAGTGTGGATGACTCCCAGAACGTTTACTTGGGTTAAGAGCTTTCCTTTCTGAGTATCAGGAATAACTGTCTTGGGCATATTCAGACCAGCATTAGCGATCACAATATCGATTCCGCCAAAATCCTGGGCAAATTTATCGATCGCGTTTTTAAGGGCGGCTTCATCAGTGACGTCGGCCTGGTAATAATTGAATCCCTTTGGCAGATCTGTGATTTCTGCCGGAGACTGGAATCCGCAAACTCCAACTTTTCCGCCAGCATTCACAAAAAGATCACCTAATGATTTTCCAATACCTGTTGCTCCACCAGTGATAAAAACGCGCATGATGCTATTCCTCTATTTTTAGGCCACCCAGCATTTTTGCCATGCTGGTTTTAGGCTCCTGAGTATTCATATTTTTAGGTTTCGCAGGAATAGAAGGCTGTGGTTTGTGGTCACGTCTTTCCTCACCCATTTCATCTTCCTGTATATATTCAGGATAAAAAGGGAGTTCAGACTTGTAAACAATTCTGTCGAGATGTTTCACAAAACCAGACCAGTTGCCGGTCGAAGAATCAGTTTTCTTAATCAGCTCTAGTGTTCCCATCTTAGAGTCCATCATATCAATCAGGTGAACTAAAAAGGCTTCAGAGGTCTGAGGAATTTTTGGTGATCCATACTCATACTCTCCGTGGTGGGCCAGAAGAATATGTTTGATGTGCATCTTAGTATAATGAGGAAAGTTTTTAATTTTGTAGGCGTAGCGGTCAACGATCTCAAGACCCTTAACCAGATGTCCTACCAGTTTTCCTTCTTCAGTGTATTCAACATTGATCCCGTCAGTGAGTTCATAAATTTTACAAAGGTCATGAAGAATACAACCGGCCACAACGTAGTTGTCATTCACTCTATAATGGCGGGAAAGGTTCACCGCTAAATGGGTGCAAGAAAGGATGTGCTCGAGGAGTCCGGACTTGTAGGCATGATGGATCGTTTTGCCGGCCTGCCATGTTTTAAGACGACGAGCGATTTCTCCGTCCGTAATGATGCTTCTTAGCAAATCCCGAATATAAACATCCGAGAGATCATCAACAATTGCCAGAAGCTCTTTAAACATGACCTCAGGGTTCTGAGTCGCTTTCATGACAAAGTCATCTTCATTGACTTCAGAGCTATTCAATTTCTCAATGTGTGAAATGATAAACTGTTTGCGGCCTTGGAAAAAATTCACTTTTCCGCGCACTCTCACGAAGGAGTTCTTGCTGATATTTTTTTCTACTTCTTCCGAATACTGCCAAAGACGGGCCTCCAGGTCTCCGGTAGCGTCAGAAAGGATAATATTGAAGTATTTTCTCCCGTCCTTACCTTCCATCGTGTTGAAGATTTTGACCGAGAATATGGACTCAATCTCCTCTTTACCTTGAAGATCAGCGATAAACAGTTTGCTCATTGGAAAATTCCTTCTTAAGGACGACAGAACATCTAGCGTCAAGTACCTAAAATAAGGATATCAGGCTACATGGTATTCTGTGAATCCGCTACCCAAAACAACCGAGTTAGAGTATGTTCCAAATGCTTAAAATATCTTTAATTTTTGAACCTTAATCTATAGTCCTGTCCAGTGACATGAGGAGTCTTATGAAAAATGTAAAAATTGGTATTAACGGTGTTGGGCGAATTGGACGAACAGTTCTGCGTGCCTACTTTGCAAGAATTGCTAAAAACGTGGATACGAATATTGAAATCGTCGCCATTAACAATCCTGGTGAGCCAAAACCATACGTTCATCTCTTGAAGCATGACTCCCTTCACGGAAAGCTGGAAGGTGATTTTCATTTCAATGCTGAAAATGCAGAGATTGATTATCTTGGAAGAAAAATTAAATTTTTCAATACCAGAAACCCAGAAGAGATCGACTGGTCAGCTTACGGCGTTCAGGTCGTTATCGACTGTACCGGGATTTTCAAAGACAAAGCTAAGCTTGGCCTTCACATGAGAGGCACAGTTAAAAAAGTCATTATGTGTGCTCCAGGAAAAGACCTTGATGGGACTTTCGTGATGGGGATCAATAATGAAAAATATAACCACGCCAATCACCACATTATTTCAAACGCCTCTTGTACAACGAACTGCCTAGCACCTGTTGTTAAAGTTCTTCATGAGAATTTCGGAATTATCAACGGTCTTATGACAACTGTACACGCCTACACTTCTGACCAAAATCTACTAGATAATGCTCACGATGATCTTCGTCGTGCTCGTGCAGCGGCCCTTTCAATGATTCCTACTTCTACTGGTGCTGCTAAAGCTCTGGGCGAAGTAATTCCTGAAATGCTGGGTAAACTTGATGGTTACGCTGTTCGTGTTCCAACTCCAGACGTTTCAATGGTTGATTTAACAGTTAATCTTGAAAAGAAAGCCTCTAAAGCTGAAATCAATGAAGCCATGAAAAAAGCTTCCCTAGGAAATCTTAAAGGAATTCTTGGTTACACTGAAGAAGAACTGGTTTCTATGGATTTCATGGGAGCCACTGAGTCTTCTTACTTTGATTCGAAACTAACCAACGTTACTGGTAACTTGGTAAAAATTGTAAGCTGGTATGACAATGAAGTTGGTTTTTCTAACCGCGTAATTGATCTTGCAAACTTCATCGGTCAAAAACTTTAAGGGTAACCATGCAAATAAAATACATTCAGGACGCCGATCTCAAAGGTAAAAAAGTTTTAGTTCGTTTTGACTTCAATGTCCCTCTGACTAAAACTGAACCAAGAACTATCACAGACACTAGCCGAATTGATCAGGCCATCCCTACTATTCGTCTGATGTTGGAAAAAGGTGCTTCAAAAATCATTATGATTTCTCACCTTGGTCGCCCTGATGGACAAGTGAATCCTAAATATTCACTGGAGCCAGTAGCTGAATACTTAGCTTCGAAGCTTGGTACAGATGTTATTCTTTCTGAATCTGCGATTGAAAACGGTGTGAAGAATCTTCTTCACCTTCCTGAAACAAAACTAGTGCTTCTGGAAAACATCCGCTTCCTTCCGGGTGAAGAGAAAAACGATATGGAGCTGGCCGAAAAACTTGCTCAATACGCTGATGTCTATGTGAATGATGCATTCGGTGCTGCTCACAGAAAACATGCCTCAACCCACGCGATTAATGCCTTTTTCAAGAACCGCGCCTACGCCGGATTACTTATGAAAAAGGAAGTCGACTCACTGGCCGCTCTTCTGGATAAACCGGCAAAACCGTTTATTGCAATCATCGGTGGAGCGAAGGTTTCTGACAAAATCAAAACAATTGAAAGAATGCTCGTTATGGTGGACACACTTTTAATCGGTGGTGCTATGGCCTACCCATTTTTAAAAGCCAAAGGTGCGACCATTGGTAAATCACTTTGCAGTGATGAAGATGTCGCTCTGGCGAAGCATCTCCTTGCTGCCGATAAGGGTGGCAAAATTCAACTCCCGAAAGACCACGTAGTCTCAGATAAATTTGATGGCGAGCCTGCTCCATGTGCCGGCACCAGCATTCCTGAAGACAAGATGGGACTGGACATTGGTCCAATGACTATCAAGTCTTACGGTGATCATATTGCCACGGCAAAAACTATTTTCTGGAACGGACCAATGGGTCTTTTTGAGAATAAGAATTTCGCCAAAGGAACCATGTCAATGGCCCACTCAATCGCTGCGAATACTGCTGCTTTTTCAGTGGTTGGCGGTGGAGATTCTGTTGCAGCTGTTCAGCAGTCTGGAGAAGCTGAGAAATTTTCACACGTCTCTACTGGTGGTGGAGCAAGTTTAGAATTTATCGAAAGAGGAGAACTCCCTGGAGTTCAAGCACTTAAATACGGAGTCTAACCATGACTAAACTTTTAGTAGCAAACTGGAAAATGAATAAAAATGAAAGTGAAGTGAAAGATTTTTTCACAAACTTCGTTTCAAAATATTCAAATAAGAGAAATGCCTGGATCGCACCTCAGGCCATCCACTTCTCGCTAGTTAATCAGATGGGACAAGCTAAAAATATCAAAGCGGGTCTCCAGAACTGCTCTGAGCACTTAAGTGGCGCTTTTACCGGTGAAATTTCCCCTCGCAACCTAAAAGAGATGGGCGGACACTTTGTGATTCTTGGTCACTCTGAGCGTCGCCAATATTTTAATGAAAACTCAAAACTTTTGAACGCAAAAGTGAAGACGGCCCTCAAGGAAGACTTGAAGGTGATTTACTGCGTGGGTGAAACTCTCCCAGAAAGAGAATCAAATCAAACTCTCTCAATTGTGGGAGATCAAATTCACCAGGGTTTGAATGACATGTCTGAAGCTACGGCGGAAAATCTGATCGTCGCCTATGAGCCAGTTTGGGCGATTGGAACTGGTAAAACAGCGACTCCGGCCCAGGCCCAGGAAGTTCATGCTTTCATCCGAGCCGAGCTTAAAAAGAAGTTCCCGGCCTTTGGAGAAAAGATCCAACTCCTTTACGGCGGAAGCGTGAAACCCGATAACGTCGAGGAATTATTAGGCCAAAAGGACATTGATGGCGGCCTGGTTGGCGGCGCCAGTTTGAAGGCCAGTGATTTTCTTGCACTGTGCGGTGATAAATAGCCGTTTTTAATTGGAAAGAGCCCGGAATTGCTGTTAAATATATTTCAAATTATTTGGAGATAAGTCTTTATGGTTACAATGCTCATTGCTCTACACGTTGTTATTTGTGTTCTACTCGTTGTTACGGTTCTTCTTCAGTTCGGTAAAGGAGCTGAGATGGGCGCTGTGATGGGTGGAGGCGCTTCTCAAAACGTTTTCTCTAGCTCAGCTAAGGGAAATTTTCTTACTAAAACGACTACCGTACTAGCGATCGGTTTCATGGTGAACTCTATTGTTCTTACGACAATCAAATCTCGTGAAGCGAAACGCTCACTATTTGATAACGAAGCTCCGGTTGCAGCTCCTTTGAACTCTGATGTTCAGGCGCTAGATGCTAAAAAAGTTGAAACTGTACCTGCTGCAAATGGTGAAGCTGCTCCAGCAACAACTGATCCTGAAGCAAAAACTGAAACTGCTCCAGCGGCTCCTGCAACAGAAACTAAGAAATAAGATTTTTAAAATTTATTTTGAACTTAAAGGGATAAGGAAACTTATCCCTTTTTTTTGGCGCCTGTTTCGATGACTTTGATTTTTCCAAAATCCAAATCTTTTTCTAGTTTTTTAATCTCTTCCAATGGAAGTTTTGCATACTGCAAGGTTGGGTCAAACGAATCGGCCAGTTTCAGATCTCGAGCAAATTCCGCTCTGACGTAGCGAACGTGCTGATCAAAAATATCAAAGATATCAGGATCAAGCTTAATCCCACGAAACTTTCTCATGGTATTCATGGCTTCAGGAATCGTGAGAATTTCGCTGTAAGAGCGTTTGGTCGTTATGGCATCAAAGAAGTCAGCAATGGTACAAACTCGGGCCAGAAGGTGAATTTGCTCCTTCCCCTTCAACTTTGCCGGATAACCGGTCCCATCAATATTCTCATGGTGCTCATGAACCACCCGAGAGATGATTTTTAAATCGATGTCTTCACTCACCTGACAGTGACCATTCAATAAAAGCTCTAACCCAAAATCAGGATGCTGCTTGATCATCTGGTAGTCTTCATTAGAGAGACCACCTGGATTATTCAAAATGTGAGTAGGGATTTTAACTTTCCCCAGATCATGAAGTAGACCCCCCAGACCTGCATGAATGAGCTGATTTCTTGAAGCCTTCGGATTAATCGCCTTATAGATGGTGATACAGTACATCGATACATTTATAGAGTGATCGTAGGTATAAAAGTCATGAAAACTCAGACTTCCGATGAGGTTACGAAGACTGTCAATATTGTGGTGATCAAGGACGTCCACCATGGCACCCACAACTTCTTTACAGCCTTCAATACTTTGCGAGAGGTATTCAGTGGAGAAATTTTCTTTATCAAAAATATTATGAAGATATTCCAGGGCCGAACTTTTAATCACGTTGGCTTTTTTAATGTCATCGCCGCCAGTCTTCACCAAGCTACGAAGATAAATGCGCCGCTGATCTTCTGGAACATAAAGCTGAACGTATTTTCGGTGATAATCTTCCAGGTCCTCTTTATTGAGAGTTCCCCCGGCCGGAAATATTCTGATGAATTTTTCTTTTTCTTTAATAGAAGAAGAGTTTACGAATAGATCGTAATCCATGGGCGAGCCCACCTGAATCAGGTCGTACCTGACCGAAAAAAAACTCCTTCTTTCTTCCATAGAACATCATTGTACCACTTCCAGAATTTTTGGGGATAAGGGAAACTTAATTCCAAACAAAAAGGCCCACTTACGTGGGCCTTCAGGGTTTCTAACTGTCTGTTATTTGGAGACTAAAACGGGATGTCATCTGATGCAAAGTGAGCATCATTTGAGATCTGGTACTCTTGATTCATGGTTTCAGCAGCAGGGGCCTGGTTGAACGACTTATCAGAAGTAGAAGTGTTGGTGTTAGTGGCCGTTGCACCACCGATGAACTGAACAGTCGTTGCCATCGTTTCAGTCGTGTAACGTTTAGTTCCGTCTTTATCGTCCCAAGAACGAGTTTGAAGACGACCTTCAACGAATGCCTGACGACCTTTTGCAAGGTACTGGTTACAAAGTTCAGCAAGTTTTCCCCAAACGACAATACGATGCCATTCAGTTTTTTCTTGTTTTTGACCTTGTTTGTCAGTCCAAGACTCAGTTGTGGCCATAGAGAAGTTGCAAACTGCAGCTCCACCCGGAGTGTATTTCAACTCTGGATCTTGTCCAAGACGACCTAATAAAATAACTTTGTTTACGCTCATAAATGCTCCTTCGCATGGGAGATACAGGAAATAGTTATGTATACTATCCAACCTTAATACCTCAGGTTTTATTTTATAGAAAAGGAATATTTTCTTTCCTTTCCTAACCTCTCCCTATGAAAACGAAGGGCCAATTAAAAAATTTCTAACCGTCAGATTTTAAATGTAATTTGATGCGAGCCTGAAAAATTACTGGCGTATAGACTGGGAATTTTCTCGCTGATTTCGAGCTCTCGCCATGATCGGGCCATCTGGATTTTGTTTAAGAAACTCCTCCACTTTACGGCGAGCAAGCTTCACATCTTTTTTATACCAAGTGGGATCAAAACCACAAAAGGGACACTGAAGGTCTTTGCGGTAGAGAGTCTTATGAATGGTTTCAAAAATAAACCAGATGAGAGGCAGAGCAAAAGCCCCGTTCCAGCCAAACCAACTGTAAGTGGCAGCGGTGAAAACAAAAGCCAGAGTTAAAATCTGAAAGTAGTGGCGAACCATCAGGCGCCGGGAGTAACGAATCACACGCGGAGAACGACAAAGAGCACAGAAACACTCTGTTTTCTCATTCTGATTTGGCTTGAAGGTATGCTTAGAATATTTGGCCATTCGATCTCCTCCTTTCATTAAATCACATTTCCTTCTCAACTTTAGACCCTGCAAGTTTTGCCCCCGACCTTTTTCGTTTTTGGACGTGCCTCTAGACATCCTTCGATGGCTAGGGAGGTGAATTTTTAGGTGGGTTAAAACATGGTGGGGTTGCTAGGAGAGGTAGGCCGAATTCTGCAAACGTCCAACTTCCAAAGATCGGCACCCTTTGGATTGCTTTACACCTCGCAAACGCCGTACCAAAATAGAAGGACGTAAAATCCATAACTTTAACTGAACAAAATGGCGCTAGTGGCAAAAAGCAACCGCATAATGACCCCGAAAAACTCGCAGCGGGGCCAGATTAGTATTTTCTTCTCCGCCTCGTTGGTGGTGTTCATTTCCGTTATTGCTTTCGTGATAAACGTTGGTCTTTTCGTGAAGGCCAAAATCAACCTTCAGAACGCAACTGATGCATCGGCTTTTGCTGGAGCTGCCGTTCAATCCAGACAACTCACAAAGATTGCTTATCTAAATTGGGAAATGAGAAACATCTTCAAAGAGTGGATGTACAAATATTATGTTGTCGGAAGTTTAAATACCCCGATGGTAGAAAATCCTACCACCCCAAAGGCAGGCAATGATTGCGGCAGCGACGCCAAATGCATGGACTTCAGGCTTGAAGCGGACAAAGACGTACTTTCAGGCAGAGTGAACTTTGATCCCTACAATTTTCCAGCTGTCTGCATTCATATCGCAGGTTCAAAAACCAATGTTTGCAAACGTTATGCGGTTCCGGGTCTCCCGGAATTTGGTGGCTACAGTATCCCAGGAACTGAGGAAGCTTCCCGATCGTTTCTTGACGTTTTGATTGGTGAAAAAATTAATGACTGTGTTAAGAGATCCGAAATCAATATGCTCTCGGCAGTGACTTGGGCCTATAACGTTTTGGGAACCGGTGATACCCTGGCCTCCAGAGGACCCGCGATTCTTTCTGACCGTCAGGGTGCCTGGCCTAAAGCCATTGAGCTTGCCATGCGTATTCGTAATCTTGAAAAAGTGATGAACCGAGAGGCCAGCAAACAGCCAGTCTGTATTGGTGGTATCGGTAATTGCACGGCGATAGATGAAATCACAAGTAAAAACTTCTTAGGTGATGAAAGAATAGTGAAAGCTTTTTATTCAGGGTACAGAAACCTTGGTAACGAGTCTGATAACGAAATGAAAAATTCTTTTACCTTACAAGAGTTACCACCAAAGCTTCCGCCACTCGAGACCACCAGTTCTAACTCAAGCCTTCTGATTCCTTCCGGAAAGATTTATCAGAAACAATTTGTTGATCTCAAGCTGATGATGGTGAATTATGCGACTTTCTATGCAGCTTTGGTTCCACGCTCAGAAAAAGATAAATCAGGTGCCTGTGATATTTCCAAAGTAGGTCTTCCTGTTCCTGGTTATCCTTTAGGATTTTATAAAAATCCTGATGTCTTAACTTATTATGCGGTTAAGGGTGAAGCGGATTTTGTCGGAATGTTTAATCCTTTTTCTTCCGAGACCATCAAGCTCACGGCCTACGCTGCTGCCAAACCAACAGGGGGCAGAATTGGGCCCATGTTATTTAAACAGAAGCCCTCAGAATCTTCCCTAAAATCAAGAACTGATTCAGGTAAATATCGATCAGTTCCCTATATTTCATCACTCGATGTCGTCGGAACCCCCAACCCATTTCTTCCCGGCGGACGAGGCTTACTGCCCGGTGAGTATGGGCCCGGAGTCCCACTTCCGATTAATCTATCCGGGTCTGCCTTTTGGCTAGAAACTGCTGACTCTCCTATCGGTGGTTTTGCTGCCGGGGAAAAAGTCCAGTTTGGAATTCCTAACCTAGTTTACGATTTTGTCAGCGGAGATATGAGACCTGATACTTATATTAACGGATCAGAAAAAATTTATTCCGTCAGACCAAAAAATTCCACTCCACCGAGTTCATTTGATGGCGACAAAGCCGTCGGACTTTTTAATTACGATCAGTTTGTAGCTTTTAGAGGTAATATTGGCGGAGAAGTATCTCCAGAAGATCTCTCTGATCAGATCTCGCGTGTTCGAGCAGCAACTACTTATGAGGCGGCCAATTACCTGATTCCAACTCCCTTTGAACTTAACCAGATGAACAGTGTTGATTCTTTCGGCATCGTATCTGGGGCTGCCATGCCACCGGTCGGTGATACCGCTAATGGGCTCAAACGTTACAAAGTTGATATTTATGCTCCACTCTACTTAGGCGCTAATGATCAGCAAGACCTTCTGTATGATCAAAATGCCATCCTCTCCACGGTGGTGGAATTTATGGCGCAGCAAGAAGCGGGCATGCAAAATTACATAGTCTCCCTCAACAAAGCTGCGCTGCAGATTTATCAAACGGCGCTACAGGGTTCAGATGCGTCACCGGGAGCGATTCCGGGATTTGTCAAAGCCGCTAATTTTGTTTCAGATATCCCGGATGTGAAAAGTACCGCTGCCAATTACCATGAGACTGCCTTTCCCAGAAGTTGCGGCAGTTTGGCCGGGCAATTCTGGCAATTTTATTATGGTGGCCCAGAATTTACTCTCAAAAAAGTCACTAATACGGCAGGATGCCCCGTGACGCTGGTCTCCCTGCTCAGAACGTTTTTTAACCGAAGTGCATCTGATCCAGAATACAGCCCCCTCCATTACAAGATGGAATACAACTATTACGAGCCCAACTGGACCAACAAACTTAGGATATATTCCGCTTATATGCCTGGTCCTTATAATGGAATAAGTGACGAAGGCGTTCTCAGACCTCCCTCTGGCTTCCCCGCCTCCAACGAAGTCATGAGAAGAAACTTTTATTCAACCAAACTGGTGACTCTCGACTCTGTGCAAACCAGCGGAAATTTCGATGAATCCACTAATATGGCCATCTATTCCGAAGGTGACCGCTCCAGCAGTCAGGCCACTCCCGACAGAAAACAAAATGCCTTTTCAAATCCTTTAGATGCCCAATCTGTGGGAGCTGATATAAGATCGATTAGGTATTAAATCCTGACTTGAAATAGGACCGCCCCACCATTTATAATCAGGGTGTTTAAAATCCACCCTTCACCAGCAAAAGGATCTTTTGTGGCAACGAAAAAGACCAAGAAAGTAACAAAAAAAGCACCTGCAAAAAAAGTCGCTAAAAAAGTTGTAGCGAAGAAAGCTCCAGCTAAAAAAGTTGCAGCTAAGAAAGCTCCAGCTAAAAAAGTTGCGGCCAAGAAAGCTCCAGCCAAAAAAGTTGCAGCGAAGAAAGCCCCAGCTAAAAAAGCCACGGCAAAAAAAGTTGTAGCGAAGAAGGCTCCAGCTAAAAAAGCTCCGGCCAAAAAAGTTGCAGCGAAAGTAGCTCCTAAAAAAGAAAAGAAAGTTGTCGTAGCAGAAGTCGTTAAGAAAGCAACTCCTGCTCACGCAGCGACTGCCCCATTTAATGACGACTATACAGCAGATACGGCCAATGATGATTTCGATGCTGAGTTTGATGCTGATGATGAAGAAGAAGGCGAAGCCAAGCCTGCTGATGATATCGCAGACGACGAAGACGAAGCAAGCTACGGCTACGGTTGGGGTTATGAAGAAGGCCTCGACTCTCCGGAAGAAGTCGAAGAAACAGTAGATGAGCTCGACGAGGACATTGAATACGTTAAGGGTCCAAAAAAGAAAGCTAAAGAAAATGATGACGAAGATGAAGACGATATTGATGATGATTAAGTAGAATATAAATGGCTCCCCTAGGGAGCCATTTTTGTTTTAAGAGGCAACGAATATGAATAAAAAAAAATTGGAACTTTATTACTTTGAGCAATGCCCATATTGCCAAATAGTTCTATCTGCTTTGAGAGTCACTGGACTTGAGAGCGAAGTGACATTTTTAGACATTCGTGAAGATCATAAATTCAAAGATCATCTTGTTAAAGTAACCGGCCGAGGGACTGTTCCCTGTTTGTTTATTGATGATAAGCCTATGCATGAATCACGCGACATTGCGGACTGGATTCACCGGTATGCCCGGGAATTGCAAGGCGAATAAGGGAGAAGTTAGTGGAAATTCGTGACCCCGTCCATGGATCAATTCCCATCAATGATGCGGAAATTGAAATACTAGAGCATCCCTTTTTTCAAAGATTAAGAAACATCAAGCAACTGGGTTTTTCTGAATATGTCTTTCCTGGTGCAACTCACACGAGATATCTTCACTCAATCGGAGTGATGCACGTTTCTACGCTTGTGTTTAATAGTTTGTTTAAAGATCAAAACTCACCAGACATCCAACGACTAAAAGAAACTCTTCGCTTGGGATGCCTCTTACATGACATTGGCCATGCTCCACTAAGTCACTCTACTGAATCGGTGATGCCGAATGTTTCTGATTTAAAACTTCCTAATCAGTTTCTTGAAAGCAAAGACCGTCAGGCTTCGCACGAAGATTACACAATAAAATCAATCACCGACTCTTCATTCACTCAATCCTTTAAAGGTGTGACTGCAGAGTTTGGTATCTTACCCGTTGCTGTAGCGGAACTGGTTGTGGGCGAAACGAAGCATCCGGAATATTTCACAGTTAAGGGAATTAATTATTTCCCATTACTCCATCAACTAGTTTCTTCGGAAATGGACTGCGACCGAATGGATTATCTTCTGAGAGATAGTTATTTCTGTGGCGTGAGTTATGGAAAGTTTGACCTGGACTGGATTATCGACAATCTCAAAATCTGCGTTGAAGGTAATCAGGCATTTCTGGGGATTTCTGAAAGAGCGATTTCTACTTTTGACGATTTTCTATTATCCCGCTTCCACATGTTTATGATGGTTTACTTTCACTACCGCGCCGTCTGCCTTGAACAAATGCTTCTTCGCTATTTTGAAAGCGCAAAATCGGAATACTCAATTCCGGCCAACATCGAAGCCTACCAAGAACATGACGATGCCTATCTATACCGGGTATTAAAAAACTCATCCAATATCTGGGCGAAAAGAATTGTAAAAAACAATATCCCTAAAAAAATCCTTGAGACCTTTGGCTCTGCTCACTTGCCACAAATGGCAGAACTTGAGAAATTTCTTAAATCAGAAAATATTGATTACATCAAATGCTCATCTAAAGGCAGACTTTCTAAATATTATTCTGCCAATTCTCCTCAGACCCACTATCCAATGAAAGTGATGAGAGAATCTCTTCTGTCTATCAATCACTCGGTCACCAAGAACATTCAAGAAGCGACTGATTTATTCCAGAAGTACAGCGAGTCTCACGCCGTTAATAGAATTCACTGCGATTTTGAGGAGCTCTCACCATCTGCCCAGAAAAAAATCCAGGAAATTATACGGGCATAGATTATGCATAAAATATTTCTCTATACTATTTTGATGATCGCTTATCTTGGTCTGGCCAAGGCACTCTCCCCAACAGAGCATGGCGTCCAGTACCTGCAAAATGGAAAAGCATTTTCTAAAATTATTAAGGGAACTCCCTCCACAGCGATTCTGATCGATACCCATGCCACTGGTTTTTTAATCAAAACTTATTACCAAAAATACCGGGTCATTTCGGGATATGACAATGTCGAAGAGCTGATCGTCAGAACCAGTAAAGAATTTGCGAAGAGAAATATGGGTAATATCGGACTTTCACTTTTCAGAAGATTAGATAGTACCGAAGAGTTTTTACCACTACCTCCTGGCAGTTTATACTTAGGAAATGCTGAATTCGGTGAGTGGAAAACAACTAAGAAGGGCAGAACAATCTGGAAATTTAATAAGGTCTTCAAGAATTACCCTAAATACCTGGGCTGGGGAAAATTCAGACCGGATATGGATTTTTTTCAACAAATGAGATCTCAAGCAAGCTTGAACCAGCCCTACTTTGGCCCCAATAAAGAATTTGGCCCTCAAGGCAAGATCACCCAAGAAAGTTTCCCACAATTCTTTCGCGAAGAGAGAATGAAAAAAGTGGATATGAAAACACTTTTGATCGAATACTTTAAAGAGAATTTTTAAGGAACTATATGGCCGAAATATTTGATCGACTGGTTATACGACTTTTACTTGCCGCATTTGTTTGCGTCATGATCTATCTTTACCGATACGCTCATGTCATTTTTTACCCAACAGTAAAAAGACAAGTTCTTAAAAAGATAAACCCCTCTGAGAACCCGGCGGATACGCTTCACTTGTTTTCAAGACTCGTTGGTATCTCAATCATTTTCTCCTCAATTTCTTTCAATGAATCATCTGGCGTGTTTCTCAGCCTTTTTCATTTTGCCGTTTGGGGAACGATTGCGATCGTGCTCTACCTACTTTCACTTTACATAATTGAATCGATTGTTTTTTATAATTTTGATTACACTGATGAAATTCTGAAACGAAAGAATATGAGTTATGCAGTCATCAGTTTTTGCCACGCCATTGTCATTGCCTACCTGACGAGAACCGTGATGATGGAAGCCGAAAATTCCCTCATCATTCTTCTCGTTCTTTGGCTTTATATGTTGGTCATTGTTGGATTCTCCGTCAAATACTACACCTTCATCAGTAAGCTCACCTTTAACCGTTTGCTGATCCAGAAGAATCTTTCGCTTTGTTTTTCTTACGGGGGCTTTTCTTTAGGTGCCGGTTTTATCATTGCCAGTTGTTTTGACCAGGAACACTACGATATTACGGTCTACTGTATTCAGGTCTTGCTCAAGACGGTCCTCTCCCTGATCATCTTCCCTTTGTTTAAAAAGGGGCTGGTGAAGATATTCCCGATTCGCATGGGAGACGAGCGAGGGCATGAGGGCTCAATTGATTCCGAGAGGCAAAGCATAGGTTATGGATTCTATGAAGGATGTCTGTTTATTTCGGGGGCAATCCTGACTACTATGATCGTGAATCGCATCCAATTTGGCACTATTTACCCATTTTTTTAGTCTGACGTATCTCTGATAAAATAGGACATCAGAGGTGCGGAATGGATCCTAAGCATACAAACGTCTTTAGCCAGTTACAAAGTTTCGAAAAAGAAATCGGCCGACTTGAGGGGCGAATTCTGGAACTTGAAACCCGCGTTCACAATCTGCTGGAAATTGAGCGTAATCATTTAATTCGAATTAAAAACGGGGAAGAAGTCTCTGATGATTTCGTCCAGAATGGACGCACTTACCTGGACCTTTCTCCAGAGAAGGCCTGGCGCATTTACCGCAATCCTGATTTTGATTTTATTCTCATTGATGTAACGGCCAGTGACTATGGGGCGCAAAACAGATTGCCTGAAGCCCTCCATATTCCATGGGAAGAGTTTGCAGATCGTTTCATGGAAATACAAACTCGCACAACACCGCTTCTCATTATTTCAGAGGATGGGACAAATTCTGTTCTGGCCTGTGAATATCTGGTGAAGAGGGGTTACTACAACTGTAACAATATTTCTGGTGGCTATAAATACTGGAAGGGTTTCAAATTAGAAGAAGTGAAGGGACGCTCGGCCTAAATCAGGCTTCCCTTCTTTTGACCATCAAGCAATTCTCGGTACAATTTATCCAGCATCAGCTCTACCCGATCAAGCTCAACTTCCCCAAGTTTTGACGTGTACTGTTTTTCCAGATCATTCGTTACCTGAAGCAGATTCAATTTAAATTTTTCACCATAGTCAGTCATGTAGACCAGCTGCTCGCGTTTATCATGCTCAGAGTGGCTGCGAGTGATGTAGCCGCGTTTTTCAAGCTCATTCAGGTGTGACGTCATGGTTTGTTTTTTGAGTCCACAGGCCTTTCCAATCATCTTAATAGATGGCCCATCGTTTTCTGAAAGATACATAAGAATTTCAAGGAAGCTTGGACGAAGATCATTGAAGCCACGGGATTGAAGCTCTTTCATGAGTTCGATACTGTAGACACGATAGATTTTTTTAAGCAAACTTCCGATATTCGCGATTTTTTTCATATAGTATGACTATCATACTATGCTTAACGAAGAGAAGAAATCACAATTTTCTGAGGGAGCGCTCGATTTCTTCAGGGAGTTCATGTTTAACCTGGGGAGCTGATTTCTCCTGTGGTTTTTGCTCAAGCCCTTCAACCCATAATGAAATTCGAAGTCTTTCTTTAATCGATACCATCTGCTCTAGCGGAGACGCAAAACCCATAGAAGAAGTGAGGAGCAGACCGAAGAGAAAGAACAGCTTGAACATGCAGAAGGCCCTTGGTTGAGGAGTAATGCCAACTCAATCTGCAAATGAATTGCCAAGGGCTACCTATATAATTTCAGATATCTGGCCTTGTCAGAGTGACTAAAAATTCGACAAATAGCAGTCATTTAACTTTAATTAAAAAAGTTTCGGCTATTAGAAATCGAAGTCGCCATCCCTACACCCACTCCAAAAGTGAGCATGCTAGAGCCACCATAACTCATGAGAGGTAGAGGAATCCCCACGATGGGCAGAAGTCCGGATACCATGGCCATGTTAATAAAGGCGTGCCAAAAAAAGATCGACATAATTCCCACAACCAGGACGGAATCATAGAACCTCTGGACTGAGGACGCGAGCCAGATCATTCGCATGAAAAAAACCAGGTAGAGAATAATCAAAAACACAGATCCAAAGAATCCATGCTCCTCATTAAAGATCGCAAAAACAAAGTCTGTGTGGTTTTCAGGAAGATAATTCAAAGAAGCCTGAGAGGAGTTCTTGAATCCTTTTCCAAATAAGCGCCCTGAACCAATGGCGATCTCAGATTGAATCGCATTATAACCAGAGCCTTTAGCATCCTGATAAGGATCGATGAAAGTAAGAATACGTTTACGCTGATATTCCCTTAAACCAAAGTTATACATGAGAACACCGGACACCAGTCCAATGACTCCCAATGTAGCAATGGTCTTCCACTTCAGACGCTTGTAAAAAATCATCATGGAGAAAATAAAGAGCAGAAGCATTCCAGTACCAAGATCGGGCTGAAGGATAACCATCACCGCCGGCACCATGACAATAATTCCCGGTAAAATAAGTTCTTTAAAGCCCAGCTCGCGCTCCGGATTAACCCTGGTAAAATAGCGGGCCATGGCCAGTACGAGGCCCATTTTCATAAATTCTGAAGGCTGCATACGAATAGGTCCAAGGACTAACCAGCGCTGAGCACCCATCCCTACTTTCCCCATCAACATAACCAGAAAAACGAGAAATAAGGTAAGCACGTAAGCCACATAAGAGAAGCGCTCGAAAGTTTTAGGATTCAAGAAACTGATGGCAACAGCGACTGTTACTGAGAAAAGAAACCACATCAGCTGAGATTTATAAAGAGCATCCAAACCTTCTCCGGTCTGGGAATGAGTTGCACTATATAGATTTAAAATACCGACCAAAAAAATAGCGGACATGCTTCCAATGAAACTAAAATCATATCGCTTTAAAAATTCCAGGAACCGTTGATTCATTATTCCTCACCTTGTGCCGCTGGGGCCGGAGCCGCAACTGGCTTAGGAGCAGCATTAGCACGTAGGGATTTTATCCACCCGTCTTTAATAGTTTTATCCTTCTCTAAGTTTTGAAGGTACAAATCAGGATGATATTTTTGCATATATTTAGTGATCACTGCTTCTGCCACTGGAGCCGCTGCACTTGAGCCGTGACATCCGTGCTCAACAATAACCGCCGTCGCTATTTTAGGATTATCGGCAGGAGCAAACCCCACAAATAAAGCGTGGTGCCGATATTCATAGTCCATGAGTTCACATTTTTGGTGAACTTTATCAGCACTAGCACCCCTCACCTGAGATGTTCCCGTTTTACCGGCCATCAAGATTCCCTGCCCTCTACGGTACCAGGCAGTTCCCTTGGGGTTATTCACAACTTGAAATAATCCTTCTCTGATAAATTTGAGAGTTTTGGGATTCTTCATCTGAATTTGTGAGAGAAGTTCCGGCGTGTAAGTTTTAACTAATTCGCCACTGGTATCAAAAACATCTTTTACAACAAATGGACGATAAATTTTTCCGCCGTTAGCAATTGCCGCATAGGCAGTGGCTAGCTGAATAGTTGAAGCAAGAACGTAAGACTGTCCGATAGCACAAGACAAAGTCTCACCCGGTTGCCACTCTTGCCCTAAACGTTTCTTTTTCCACTCAGAAGTAGGAATTAAACCAGCGACTTCTCTGGGAAGGGAAATACCTGTGCGTGCACCTAGCCCAAAGGCTTTAGCGTATTTGGCCAGAGCATCTATAGGCATGCGGTTCGCTGCTTTCTGGAAGTAGACGTTACAAGATTCACGAATCGCCTTCACTAAGTTAGTTGCCCCGTGGCCCTCTTTTTTCCAGCAGTGATAAGCACGTCTTCCGAAATGCCATTTTCCGGTACAAAAGACTTCTGTATTCTCGTCAATTTCGCCTTCTTCAAAAGCAGCAATACCAGTCAGGGCCTTAAAAGTAGATCCAGGAGAAAAGTGTTCCTGAATATTTCTATCCCGCAGTGGATGCTCTTTATTAGTGACCAAACTTCGCCAGTATTCTGGTGTGAGGCCTCGGGAAAATTGAGAAGGATCAAATGAAGGACGTGAAACCATCGTGAGAACTTCACCGGAATCAATATCCAGCGCAATCACTCCGCCAACTTTTCCTTCCAGGGCATTAAAGGCTGCGACCTGCATGTCTCGGTCAATAGTGAGCTTAACGTTCATACCTGAGAGAGGTTTTTCCGCTTCGGCTCCCTTAAAAAGATTATCCGTATTGATATAACGTTTTCTTCTTCCCCGGGCATCAACCTCAACAAACTCATGACCATTTTCGCCGCGAAGATAGTTATCAAGTTGTTCTTCAATACCAAACTGACCGATGAAATCGCCCAAGCGGTAATCCACCTTGTCTCTTTCTCGCAATTTAGGCAGCTGGGTCTGAGAAACTTCTGAAATGTAACCTAACAAGTGCGCGCCAATTTCTTTGTCGCGGTATTCACGGGAAATAAATGTATCAACACTTATGCCTGGTAAATCAGCATTCTGAGTTTCAATTTGGGCCAGCTCATTAAATGAAATATTCTTCTTAATGATAATGGGACGATATTTGGCCTGGTTCGAATTCTTTTTGAGAACGCTATTAATGACTGAAATATCCAGACTCAGAATCTTAGAGAGCTTCTGCAAAGTCTCTTCCTTCTCCATCAAAAACTGAGGAGTGAGAATGGCATCAAAACGCGGAATATTATCCACAATTAATTGATCATCCCTGGAATAGATTAATCCTCTTGGTGCCCACACCACTTCTTTTCTCAGACGGTTCTGGATCGAGTAGTTATGGAGTGTTTCGCCCTTATAGACTTGTAAGTACCAAAGACGTGACAGGACCAGACCGAAAGCGGCGGTGATAATATAAGATAGGAGTGTTGCCCGATCTTTATGTATTTTGACTAATTCTTCTTCACCAAACATGACTAAATCTCTACTCCTCGAGAGCCACCTTCACTAGGGACCCTCCAGATGAGTCCTAACATCCAGAACAAAACTGGCGAAATTAAGGACAGAAGAATACTTCCAGGGATAAAACTCCAAAGGATTAATCCGAACTTATCAAAGTCTGAAATTTTTAAACAAATAACTAAAGTCACGGTCACGTACCAGATAACCTGGAACAGCTGAACCGTAAGCATTGTCATAAACGCCGTCGTCAGGTGCAGGACTTCTTTTAAATAATTGGCCGACATCATTACAATTAATCCCGCGAGGGTACCAAGGGCCCATCCCTCGATGGAAAAGATTGAGTGAATCATCTGAAGGCCAAGAATAAGCCAGGGAACGAGTGGCGAATCCATGCGAATGGCCAAAAATAAAATAATCAGAACGTTAAATGTCAGGCGATATTCTTTCCAACCTAAAGCGGGAAGGATAGTCGATGTGACTATTTCGAGACCAATCAAGAGTGCCAGGGTAATGATGAATGATATTAAGATCTGAGAAAATTTCATTCTCATAGTTTTTTCTCCTCAATTGGAGCAAGCGCAGGTGAAACAGCGGATGCAGAAGCCACTTCAGTTGGTATTAAAACCAAAACTTCTTCTAATTTATCGAAATCAACACTCGGAATAACTTCTATCGATAATGTCATACCAAAATTTTCTTTAGTTATGTCCGTTACCATCCCGACCTTGATACCCTTAGGATAGATTCCGCCAACTCCGGCGGTGATCAATTTATCCCCCACCTCAACTGGCTCATTTCTCATAATGTATTTAAGTGCACATTTAAAATTGAATACGCCCTCGACAATACCGTGGGTGCGAGTTCTTTCGATCATCACATCGACACGGTTGTTCTGGTCCAAAATCGTGAGAACATCAGAGTAATTGTCCGTAACCCGGTAAACATAACCAACCAGTCCATGATCAGTGATAACTGGGGCCATAACCTTAATGCCGTGATTTCTACCTTTGTTTAGACGAATCACCTTAAATTCGTTGGCAGAATCCCAACCAACGACTTGCGCCATGACGCGCTGATGAGACATCTCATCCGAATAACTTAAAAGCCGTTTAAGCCTTAAATTCTCTTTTCTTACCTCTTCCATTGTCGTGAGATCACTCTCCAGACGCGAAATCTGCTTTTTAAGAACATTGTTCTCTTTGCTGGTATTAACGATCAAAAGGTAGTTTTCCCAGAGGAAGGTGAGCGATTTTTTGGAACTAGCGAGACCCTCCTGAACCGGCGAAATCACCTCAGTCACCAGCTGGTGAAACAAGGTCGTCTCATTCAGGTCAAAGCGTTTTTGCGAGATGCCATAAACCGCCAGGATTGCCACCATCAGATTATTGACAATTTTGGTTTTAGAAGACTCATTTATCAGTTTCAAGCTCAGACCCTCAAAGTTTTTTCTCGAATGGTTAAAGAGTAACGAAATCAATGCCCAATGCCAACGAAGTTTCTAGTCAAAAGTCTTTGACCTCAACCATTGTTCCCCGATAAAATAACTTGCATTTATTTTTAGTCCAAAGGAAACCAATGAAAAACGCTTTTGCGAGCAAAATGTCTTATTTTATCCTGACTTTTATCTTCCTCATTATCACTGCGAGCTTTTTGTTCAGCGGGTTTGATAACTTCTCTGTGGGAGGAGGAAAGAACGTTGCGACTGTTGATGGCACTGAAATAACGATCAAAGAATATCAAGTTGCCCTTAACCGTCAGGTTGAATTTTTCAATCAAATGATGGGTGGCAAAGGGATGACTCAGAAGCAATTAGAAGAGATGGGGATCAAACAATCTGTGATGAATGGTCTCATTCAGCAAAAACTGATCGCCAATACGGCCGACAGTATGGGACTCGTTGTGTCATTAGAAGAGATCAAAAATGAAATCAAGAATCTCGCCTATTTTAAACGTAATGAGCAGTTTGATGTAAATCTATATCGCAACGTATTACAGTCAAACGGCTATACACCGACTCAGTTTGAAGAGCTTATTGGAAATGACCTAAAGCAAAAGAAAGTTGATGGTCTTTTCAATAGCACATTAGTTTCTGAGAATTTTGTTAAAGACGTTCTTAACTTCAAGAACAACGGCATCAACGTTCATGCCATCAAAATCAGCCGTCAATCGCTGGCGCCATTGGTTAGTGTGTCGGAAGAAGAAATTAAGGACTACTTGGCCAAACCGGAAAATAGCAAAGCTCTGGAAGCTGCTTATACTGAGAATTACGCTAAATATAACCAAGCCGAAGAAGTTAAGGCCCGCCACATCCTGATCAAAGGTGAGGACGCCAAAGCTTTGGACAGAATTAAGGCCCTTAAAGCTAAGGTTAACGTTGGCAACTTTGCCACGATCGCAGGTAAAGAGTCAGAGGATCCAACTGGAAAAACTAACGGTGGGGACCTGGGATGGTTTGGCCGCGGAAGAATGGTTCCTGAATTTGACGACGTAGCTTTCAAAATGAACAAAGGGACTATTTCTGAGCCGATTAAGACTCAATTTGGTTACCACCTCATTCTGGTTGAAGACAAAAAAGCGGCACAAACAAAACCGCTTGATATGGTAAAGGCTGAGCTCGCTCAATTAGCGATTCAAAAAACCAAAGCTCAGGACCTGGATAAACTCCTCGAGTCTGAAAAAGAAAAAATCACAGCTTTGCTAAAAGACAACAAACTGGCCGAACTTGATCAGCTACAAAAGAAGCTGGATGCTCAATTTTTTAAAAATGCCGATGCAAATCAGTACGATCAGACAATTGGTCAAATGAACCTGGCCCCAAAAGAGTCAGAAGAGCTATTTAAAGCAAATCCGGGTGATGTACTTAATTTTGGTAATGCTGGAACCATCTACTTAGTGAAAGTTAACTCTAAGATGACTGGAGAAGGTAAAAAAGTGGAAGATCAGCTTTCGGCCGAAGTGACTGCTCAAGGTCAGGCTTTCTCACGAAAAGTGAGAGAAGAGTTGATTAAAGCACTAAATAATAAAGCTAAGATTGTCACAAACCCTGCTTTAATGTAATTTAAGCGCGCTAAGAGGAGCTTTACATGGCAGACAAGAATTCACGATTCAAAGACAACATCCCTGGTAAGTACTATGTGGATGATCAATGTATTGCGTGTGATGCTTGCTGTGTTGAAGCTCCTAAATTTTTCACGATGAACGACAACGATGGGCATGCCTACGTTATGCTTCAGCCTCAAACACCAGCTGAATTCGAAGAAGCTGAAAACGCCTTAGCGGCTTGTCCAGTCGAGGCGATCGGCAACAACGGTTAATTTTCTGCCTTCAAGTCCTTGGTCAAATGATCTAATTTCTTCGCCATACATTCATCCAAAAGCATCGGATAGATGGATCCCCCTCGGGATTCCTGGACCTCGTCCTGGGCGGCACAGTCTTCAGTTACAGCACTCATTAAACGCCCCACCGCCTGATCTCTTTCAAAGAGCATGCATTCATTTTTTTCGGCCTGGCTGACCTCTTTGTAACAGTCTTTGATTTTGGCAAAACTCATAGTCGAGAGAAAAAGAACCATGACGATTAGGAATGGCATAGATCACCTCCTGCCCGGTCATTGTAAACCTCCCTTCTCAAAGCCTCAATTTTGGGCCGCTGTTTCACGGCCAAATCAGTCCAAATGCCTGAATATTCAAAAACTAAAAAGTTAATCCATCAGACGCTTTATCATAGGCAAATGAAACTTCTTTTGGGCTTAAGCCTTTTAATGAGCTTCGCCACTTATGGGCAGCCAGACACTGAAAAGTGTCTGAGTGAAGCGGTGGAAATGTCGGTCACTCTTAAAATTGATCAATTATCACGCACCGGCTGCACCAACATTGGCATTGAAGGATTCAGGCAGATTGAAAAAGAGCGGCAAGAGAAAAGGCGCCTGTATAAAACCGCCCTTAAGGCACTGACCTCCGGCGGAAGCATTCCTTCCAGTTTGGTATTTTCATTGAAAGAAAATGAACCTGATATTCTTTTAGATAAAAAGAGTCTGTGCCTGGCAGTCCAAAAAAAATCAGCTCAAGCTGCCAAAGAAATTATGAAGGATTGCCCGCAAGCAGCTGAACTATTTCCATACTTCATCACGATGCAGAAAGAATTTGATAAAATATCAGAGATCAGTCTGGCCCACGCTTGTCCTAAAGTGAGGCGTCTGAAGAAACAGGCGTGCCGCGATAGTAAAATCGTATATAAGCTTGATAGTGCGGAAGCTCAGGCCGAAGTTTCTGGCGCAACCGGCGCAAGCGCCAAGGCCCAGTAAGATTATTTTTTTTCGAACTCACAATAAAAACCATACTGTTTATTTTCCCAGCGGTAATGAGTGGCATCCCGAAATTCAAATTTGAGTCCAGGATCCTCACACACTTCATTGTCACAGGGGTAGGTATAAGGCCCCATAGATCCACACCAACCGACATACTCCACAGAAATCGCCGTGAGTTTATCACCTGAATAAAAAGGTTTTAGAATTTGATCACAGATACTTTCTTCGTTGCCGGCCTTGCAAACATAGAGACCTCTATCAGGTCGTAAGGAAGAAGCTTGAGCAATGGTTACGAATAAGAATGAAAGAAGAAGTGTTTTCATACTTCTATTTTAACGCGAGATTTAAAAGGCAGATCCAACATCTTCTGACAGAGTTGTATATAAAGGAGCTCAGGCTTTCGCCTGAGCTCCCCTTAGGAGTTAGAAGCTAGGAGTTAGAGACTATTAACGTTTAATGTTAAGAACTTCTTGTAACATCTGATCAGAAGTTGTGATCGTTCTTGTGTTGGCCTGGAAGTTACGTTGAGCGGCCATCAAGCTGATGAACTCGTTAGCGATATCAACGTTTGATTGCTCAATTGATTTCGCAAGAACTTCTCCGCGACCATCTGCACCCGGCTTACCAAGAGCTGCTTGACCAGATTTAAGAGTTTGTTTGAATAAGTTCTTACCAGTTTTGAATAGACCTTCGTTGTTTTCAAACTTAGCAACCAGAACTTGTCCAAGATCACGCTGTTGACCGTTATCGTAAACAGCAGTCAAGATACCTTGATCGTTAAAAGACATTGAAGAAAGTGTAGCGGCCGAAGAACCATCTTGTGTATGACGAGCGATAGATGATTTCGAACCGAATTGAGTTGAAGCATCAAGACCAGTTCCACCCTCTTTAAGAGACTTACCGAAATCAAGAGCGATTTTTTGTCCTGGAGCTGCACCTTTATTAAAGTTGAAGCTGTTCATGCCTGGAATTTCTTCTTCCAAAACACCTTTCTGGTTGAACTTCAATTGACCGTTGGCCATTTCCATCATTTTACCTGGAACGCCGCCAGTAGCGTCTGCACCGTCGATCATGGCGTGGTATTCCCATGAAGCACCGTCAGCAGCTTTGTTATAATAAACAGTCATCAAGCGAGCTGTACCGACGTTATCGTAAACAGTCATTGATGAATTGAAGTTAGAAGTTTTTTCAGGATTAGCTGGGTCAAACTTCATTACTGGCTCACGAGAATCTAAGTTCATCGAAAGTTTTACTTCTGAAGTTGGAGTAGCTGGGATCGTTGTGTTACCAAGTTTGATTGGGCCAGACTTAGTAGTGATTCCACCTTTTTCGTCAGGCTGAAATCCGTTAACTTTATAACCATCACCGTTAACCATGAAACCTTCTTTATCAAAGTGGAAGGCACCGTCACGTGTGTAGCCTTTGCCTTGAGGACCATCAACTTCAAAGAAGCCGTTCCCGTTAATGGCAAGGTCTGTAATGTTTTGAGTACGAGCAACAGTTCCTTGGTTAAACTGAGCTGTGATGTGTGCGAGTTTTGTACCAGATCCAACTTGGTCACCGCCATCAATCCCTTTAAGAGAAGCTGAAAGCATGTCCTGGAATTCTGCACGAGATGACTTGAATCCGAAAGTACCGGCGTTGGCGATGTTATCACCCACTACAGACATTGATTGTCCTGCAGCGTTTAGACCTGTAACACCGATGTTGAAAGATGAAAGAATACTCATTTTGTCCCTCCTAGACTCCATGTGGCGAGGGGATTTGAAGACTACAGCTTCTCATCCATGGCTTCCAGAAAAGGACCAGCCACCTCATATGCCAAAATTATTATTAAAAACTAGCTAACTCCCATTAGCTTTACATCATAAAAATAGTCGAATCGATTTTCGTAAAAACGTTTTCGTTCATGTTGTTTTTATCCACCGCAGTTACCACCGTATTTTTATCTACGTCGACGACATAAGCCGCCTTGTTGGTAATTACGAGAGAGTCATGACTACCCTTCGCTTTCAACTTACTAACCGCTTCTTTAAGCTTCATGAATTCATTTCCATCAAGCTCAATATTTCTTTCCTGCAACCTTTTCATCGCATGAGTCGAAACTTGAACATCCTGTCCAACGTTTTTCCCATTGACTTGAGGCACACGAATATCATTATTCGAAAGCTGATCAACTAAGCCTTTAAACTCGCTCTTCTCTCCCTGCTTAAGGGCATTTGTTTTCTCTGCCTTCTGAGCATCAGAAGGAAGTGAAGAAACATTTGGAATAAGAAACGAGTTAACTTTGCTGCTCATATTAATCGTAAATTCCTGCGTTCTGAGTGTAAGCGTTTATTGCTTGCTCAGACGGAACAGCATTCGCCGCATTTGTTCCGTTATTAAATTGTATCGAACCATCACGCCCCGACAAGTCGGTATTTAATGCCCGTGCTGCGTTAGCAGCAGGTGCGGCAGAATTATTCATCGAAGGATTAATTGCTTGATGAGTTTGTACATCAGAAGTATGAAAACTAGCGACGTCTCTCAAGAAAACTTTCTGACCATCAACAGTCAACACAGGTTCACCTTGATCGAACGTTACACTTTGTACGATACCTGTGGCCTCAGTCCGTGTTCCCACTTCCTGCCCATTTTCATCCCAAGCTTTTACTTGTGCGGTATATTTACCTTTCACTGCTGGTGTTCCATCTAAAGCAACTCCGTCCCAAGTCACTTGATGTGCACCTTCAGACAAACCTTCTTTCCAGATTTCACCTGCTACGTTGTTCTTTGAATCAAGAATACGAACCATCACTTTTGAAGCCTGGCCGTCTAACTTGAAAAGAACTTCACTTGGGTCCCCACTTTCTTTTAGGTTCATAGTTGAACCAGTGGTTACAACTTTTTTACCGACAAAAGAAGCAGCATAAAATTTATCTTGAATCGCCTGGTTTTTACCGGCATCTTCAAATTTTTTATTTAAGTTTGAAAGCTGCTCTAACTGAGAAAACTGAGCAAGCTCACCTGTGAATTTACTTTGATCCATTGGATTCATCGGATCTTGGTTCTGTAATTGAAACGTAAGAAGTTTCATGAACTCATCTTTTCCAAGAGCGTTGTGTGGCCCTTCTTTAAAGAGTTCATTCTTAGGTTTATACCCTGTCGCTTTATTGATGAGAGCTTCGCGCTGTTGTGCTTCAGATTTTCCACGGCCCGCAAGTGACTTAGGAGCCATTTGAACCTGGTTATACTGCGCTTGCTGAGCTGTGACTGGTCTTCCCATTTCAGGCATTAGGCTGCTTCCTTATCTTTAAGAAGGTTCCAAAGATCCTGGCGACGATCAGAATCATGTCGTTTCTGATTTTGCTCAGAACCGAATTGTTTTTCCTGACCAGATCCACCACGACCAGACTGGCTTCCAAAATCAAATTCATTTTTAGCCGTCTGTGATGGTGTCTCTACTTTAATATCAGAAACATTAAGACCTGAATTCGTTAAGTGTGAGAAAAGATCTTTTGAATTTGCCTGAAAGAAATTCTTTCCATCAACTGAATGAGTCGCAATATTGATGGCGATTGAATCTTGACCAGCAGCAAGTTTATTCACTGTGATGTCGATCATCCCAAGCTCTTCATGATTAACTCGCATATTCACTGTCGGCTCTTTAGCTGCCTTGGCCTGAACGATGTAATCAGTAATCTGAGTCATGATTTGATTTGGATTATCTGTCTTCACGTCCGACATATTAAATGTCTTCATCGGAGCTTGCATTTCATTTACTTTGGCATTTGATCCCAAGTCAGCTTGTGCATTCAAAATGAATTGCTGAGAATTCATCGAAGAGCCGCCAGCTCCAGATTCAGTTGATCCAAGCTCATTAATTGTTTGAGTTGATTTAAGGTCAACTTCCATTCCTGCTTTACCAACATGACCTTTATTCGGCATACCGTAGGCAGATGTATTATTAAGTGATTTTTTTACAGCAAGATTTTTCTGAGCAACAAAATCTTCCATATTAACTAACTGAGGATCAATTTCTGATTTGGCCAAGTCGAGGGCCGGAGCGCGGCCGGTTTGAACTTGTGGAGTCTTAAGCATCGCCTGAGCAATCTCGCCTTCAACTTCGGCGTTGATAGCAGGATCGGCTTCACCTTGAGCAAGTTTTAAAATCTGCTCATTAGTGAGTTCAACTGGAACTTCAGTCGTCTGAGGCTGAATGATTTTATCTACACCCTGAGTAAGGGCAGGGTCAAAAACTTTAGGACTAACGACTTCAGACTCTGTGCCTGGAGTAGCGTTAAGCTGAGCAGGAGCCCCCATCAACATTTCAGGAGAAACTACAACTGGCTTAACTTTAGGTTCTGCTTCTTCACCAAGGCTTGCTTTTAATTCATTCTCAAAATCTGCACCCTCAATCATCGATTCCGGATCGTTAGCTTTCGCTTCCTCCGCAACTGCCCCTTTAGCTTTCACTGAAGCTTTTGGTTCGATGTATTTAGTTTGTGCTGCCTGGATCATTACGTTTCCTTATTGGTCCTATGGAACATTGTCACATAACTCAGGGTGAAAAATATAGCAGGGCAGAAACTTCCAAAAATACTTTAGAACAATATTCTGGGTAGGCAATAATTGCCATTTTTGCCAATTATCCAGCTCTTTTGGCCTATTAAGCTGCCTCAACCGGTAACTATAGATAAAAGAACTCTTTCGCGAAGCTATGGCTTTTCCAATTGAAGAAATAAAAATTGAACTGTTTGTTACCGTAGAGGATTCCACAAGCGACTCATGCACAGATGATCCTACAATAGTGGCATCTTGAATCAACGATTCACTTAGGGACAAATCTGATAGTGCTGAATCATATATTTCAGTCTCGATGATCGATAAGCTTCCTGAAAGTGACGAATTCTTTACAATCGAACCTTCAACTGACATGTCTTGAATATTAGCTACCACCGCAGAAAGCTCCCCCTCAATGATAGAAAATCCACCTGCGTTGATCGTCGAATCGGTCATTATTACATTGTGTAAAATTGAGCCAATGGTCGTGGTTATATTTGAATCATTGATAGTCGATTCAAATATTTGAATCGATCCCGAAATAACACTGGCTCCAGTTATTTTTCCCGAATACATCATAACACTTCCTGAGACTTGAGATGTCTCGCATATCTCACCTCCAACAAGAGTTACGGTCGGTGCCACATTGGCGGTATCAGCAACAAATCCACCCATTGATCCATACGGGTTTATATGTTTTTTACCGGGAAAGGATTTACCGTCCTTTAAGCAACCAACTTCGGCCCCTATTACTTCAACCTGATTTGTGAACGTGCCTGCCTTACCATTATTGTCTGTAACCGTTAGGGTTACCGTGTAAGTTCCAGGTAAAAGGTAGGTGTGGGCCGGAGATCTCCCTGAGGAAAAGAGACCATCGCCAAAATCCCAATAGAAAGCAGTTATTGTCCCGTCCGGATCGTATGATTCAGATGAATTAAATGTCGCTTTAAGCCCTTCTACTTCGGATATGAAGTTTGCAATAGGTGCATAGTTTACGACGTTAATATTTTGCATACTTTCCTCTTCGTTCACATTCTCTTCCCGGTCCGTCACCACCAGTTTTACAGAGTGCTCTCCTTCAAAAGCAAAGGTGAACTGTGGTTTTACGCCTGACATAACTTTCAATCCATCCACGTACCAATCAAAAGTGAGAATATCGAAGTCAGGGGGTTCAGAAACCGGGGTTGGATCGTTGGGGTCCTGAACGTCAGGATCCGTTGAGTCAGAGGCGTCGAAAGTGTACTTCATTGGATTGGTAGGACTTTTTTTGTAAGTAAAAATTGCAACAGGTGGTTTTCCGCAGTTACTTTCTAGTTTTGATGCTTGATCAACAATGCCCTGGAGGACCCTATCTCTCAATTGTTTAAAATTTGGATGAGTCTGCAAATAGGTATCTATAAGAGAATGGTTTATTAGTCTTTCTAATGAATAGGTACCACGTGGATCATTGAAAAGAGGAAAAGTAAATGAAGCATTGCCTGAAGATGCTCCAGGAACAAGTCGAATAAAGTCGTAGTTGTTCGTAATATAATCCCCTGGCATGTGAACCTGATTCGTCGGAGTCGCAATTTGTAGATTTCTAAACAGGCCAGAGTAATCCAGGAAATGTTTATCATTCAATGTGTTTCCAGGATTTTCTAATTCCAGATCTCTGAAAGCGATATTAGTAAAAAGATTTCCTTGTGAGTGAGAAATCATAATTACCTTACTGTCGCTTGCAAGGTAATCATTGAATTTTTTTTTTAGAAGATTCGTATCGGATACCTCCAGTCTCATAAGCTCTTCAAGAGAAGGTAATGTTGAGGCTTCAATGTCTTCAGTCGTAATCCCCCATGTCGAATAAGGAACTGCCGTAAGCTCTCCCTCTGAGAGGGCCGTATAAACAACAAACCATGCGCGATCTCGAGATAGACCTTTTTCAAGCATAAGTTTTTGAGCTCCTGCTTCTATGAAATCTAGGATGTCGGACTTATTCGTATTATAGGAGTTGTCGTACTCAACATATGGTGGCAGCAATGGATCAGCCTTCTTAGGCTTATCTATTAATTTATTATCCAGAAGCTTAGAAATCTTAGCTAGATCAAGTAACGCCTTGGGCCCAGGAACTCTAACTCCGTTTACATAAATAATAGCTGTTCCATTTTTTGAGCATTTAAGTTCTTTGATATTTACGGTGTCTGTGCTTAAGGCGGTTGCCGCAATGGAAAAGATTGTAAGGACTAAGAAAATAAATATTTTACTCATAGTCCTCACCTATTCCTCTTTTTGGGCGTTAAAGTCACAAAGCGGACTGTAATCTTTCTCTGAATGAGTTCGAGGGTCTGCCCTTTCAAGCACGAGAATTGATTTTGCTTTCCCTTGACCATGATAAAATTGATCCGCTTGTAATGACTTTTTTATCCTTAATTCAGTATTTCTCATCAGAGTAGTAAGCTTTTTGCTGAACTGACTCGTTGCACTGGGCGAAACCCAGTCCATGCAGTACAGGGCTTCACTATATTTATCCATCGCTATAATTGTCGAAGCCACATCAATAGATTGAAGAAGATCAGCCTGGGCAGCCAAGGCCAATTGTTTAGCAGCTAATTTGGTATTAGGTTTGTTTGCAAAAGTTTCATTAATGATTCTTTGAATATCATCACGGATTCCATCACCGTCTGAGTCCACTCCAGCAAGAGTCTTGTTATTTTCTTTCTCACTCGGCAATGGCACCTGAAGTGACTCATCGATCACGAATCGAACAAAATCATGAAACTTGGTTTTAAAGTCGTGCTCAGCTTTATTCTTTTTGTCCCAGACTTTTACATAGAGGCGATAGAATCCAGGAGGAAGTTTAGAAACTCCCACATTGAGTTCGTTACCAGTGACAGTAATGTCTTCAAATTTCTTTTGGTCTTTTTTAAGGTCATTGGCATTAACCAGTTTGACTTTTACCTTGTCGACCTCAAAACCGGTCGGGAGCTTTAAACTGAACTTGGCAGTTGAACCCTTGACTGGGGAATTAAGAGGAATGACTTCAAACACAGAAGGTTGATGATGGTGCTTATTTTTGTCTGCGAAAACGGAAAATGAAAATAAAAGACAGACCAAAGTAGTAAAACTTCTCACAACAAACCTCCGGTAATATTTAATAGATAAAGTAGATGTAGCTTTTGATCGGAAAAACTAGGAACTACTGGACTTAAGATTTGTTATTAAACGGATATATCCATCAATACAAGTGTCTGTAAAATGGGGAATATTCTTGCCTCGTTGTTAGTCATCTCAAACACTGTCGAAAAATTGTACAGGGCCTGTAATTGCTTCAAAATCCCCCTCCCCGTCGCCAAGATTTACTAAAATCGAGTTTATGAAAAAACTTATTCTTCCCCTCCTTCTCTCTATTACTCCTTTCGCCATGGCCGCAGGTCTTGAGACGGAGGCAACGATGGAGGATATGGAGTTAAAATCCTATATTCAAACCACCTCTGGGAGTAAGGATTACGTCTGGAAATCCAGCACGAGTTGCAGCACTAAAGGCAGTGGTAAGGACGTGGTTTATCCTAGGTTAAAAGCAGTAAGCTATTATGTATGCCCGGATAAAACCATAAGCCATATTCAGCCCGATTCTACCGGATACAACGGCTGGGAGGGCTACTGTGGCCAGACTGCGGTCTCTAACGTCACAAGTATGTTGTGTAATCGTCATATGTCTCCCAAGAGTAATGACTTTTATGGTACCGACGCTAGTCCAGGTCAACATTCATCTACGATGAAAAAATCTTTGCGCAAGATCTTCACAGAATACCGTGGTCAAAATACTTGCCCTAAGGTCACTTGGAATACGAGAGCGAGCTGGAGCGGATCCGGATTTCTTAAATCAGTCAAAGGTGATTTATTTGGAAGCACAAAAAAGATTAGACGCTATAGAACTGCCACGACCTACGTGGAAGTCACACCAACCCCTGTGCTATTAAACAGTGGTGGATTCAATTATCACTGGGTGACAGTAGTAGATATTATCAAAAACAAAAATGATGATCATGGTTGCGATGTGGTGGTGAATACTTGGGGCGATCAAAAGACATTAACTTGTACAAATTTTGTTAATTACGGGGATCATTCAGGACTTGGCGAACACGTGAGTCTGGGATTTGATAAGTAGGCGAGCAGCTACTTTTTCATCTGCAGGTATTGCTTCTGAAGTTTGGCGGAAATATCTTTGTCCATGAAGTTGAATATTTTTGAGGCTTTTTTAGCATCAATCAGCTGGAGAATTTGCACGGCTATTTCAGGGTCTTGTACGGAAAGAACTGAGGCAGCCTTCTCTGGCTTCATATTTGAGACCATTTCAACCAACTGACCGATTCGCCCCTTACTCTCTTCATTATTTTTCTCTGCACATCCAATAAAATCTTTCTGCTTGGCAGAGAGCTCCGCATATCTTTTCGCAATGTCATTATCAGAAACTTTCAATGAGTCCTGTTGTTTTTCAAGTTCAAGCTCTCTGATGCGAAGTTTTTCTTCTTTATCCAGTAATTCCTTCGTGAGGTCGGAAACTGACTTATTCTTGATCGAGTCAACTTTCTTTTTGACCTCTTCATTCACTTTTTTGACGAATTCTTCTTCGCTATAGACTCTTTTGGCAGGTGCAGAGAACGCAACAGCTGGGAGAATCATTAGTGCTAATAAAAATTTCATCTCAAACCTTCCGTTCTTTATGCTGCAACCAGTTCTGCGTTTGTTCTTCAACTTTCTGGTCGATCTCTTTGTTTGTGGCCTTACGGTACTCATTGTAATCTTTTTCTTTCAAATTTTCGATGACTTTGAGTTCACCTCTGAGGCTTGCGAGCTCTTGTTTTTTTGCCTCAATCTGATCTTCCTGGAGTTTTTTATCTCGCATGAGTAGTTGAATATTTTTCTCTTTGGCGGATACGAGCATAGGGAAGGCCTGGATCTGATCTCCACGAACTCCTGTCTTGAGTGCGCCTTCCTGAATGGTGAAGTAATTATCAATTTCTTTTCTATCATGGGCGAGCTGATCATCGATTTTTTTTAATTCTGAAATCAGGCGCCCCAGCTCCATACGACAGTTTTCTTCTTTAAGTTTTCTGACTTTCAAAACTGGTTCTAGGCGGAAGGTATAACGTTTCATATTTATCTAAAGTTTGGATCAACCGCCGACTCGGCCTTGCGGGCAATATCGAGCATCCGGTCAAAAAGTTCTTCAATAGTGAAGGACTGCTCTACTTGCTGACGAAGTAGGTTTGTTAAATCGTCATAGATGGCAATCGCCTTATCAATCTTGGGATTTGAACCCCTGGAGTAGGCCCCAACAGTAATAAGATCTTCCGATTCTTTATAAGAAGACAAAAGGTCACGTAAGTGGCTGGCGACAATCTTGTGTTCTTTAGAAGTGACTTTCGGCATGACCCTGGAAATTGAAGCAAGGACATCAATGGCAGGATAGTGGTTTTTGGCCGCTAATTGCCTTGAGAGAACAATATGTCCGTCTGAGATACCTCGAACAGCATCCGCAATAGGCTCATCCATATCGCCGCCCTCAACGAGAACGGTATAGATTCCAGTGATAGACCCAGCACCTTTTTTGGTACCAGCTCGTTCCATTAACTTAGGTAATTTAGCAAACACACTTGGTGTATAACCTTTTTGACCTGGCGGCTCCCCGGTAGATAGCGCAATTTCACGACTGGCCATGGCAAATCGAGTAATCGAATCCATCATCAAAAGCACATCTTGACCCTGGTCACGGAAAAATTCTGCAATGGTTGTGGCGGTGTAAGCAGCTTTAGTTCTAATTAGAGCAGATGTATCTGAAGTCGCAACCACGATAACTGATCTTTTAAGACCTTCTTCGCCTAAGTCGGACTGAATAAACTCTAAAACTTCCCGTCCGCGCTCACCAATAAGTGCAATAACGTTGATATCAACATTGGTATTTCTCGCTACCATACCCATCAGTACTGATTTACCAACACCAGATCCGGCCATGATCGCCAGACGCTGACCTTTGCCTGCCGTAATAAAACAGTTGATGGAGCTAATCCCTGTATCAAGTGGCTCTCTGATAGGTGGACGATCCAGAGGATTTAGCGGAGTCCCGAAAATAGATCTTTTTTCATAAGGGCCCTCAATCGGACCTTTGTTATCCATTGGATTACCCTGAAAATCGATCACTCGACCCAGCATATTGGGAGAAATTCTTATTTCAGTAACTATGTCTTTGAGATGAATTTTAGTTTCGGAGTTGATTCCTGAGATCTCGTTATAAGGCATAACCATGCAGTTAGTGCCCTGAATCGCGACGACTTCGCCCAGCGATCTTTCCCCATTTTCAGCAATAAATTCGACGTTACTACCCAGAACGGCCCGCGGTACTGCCGCCTCGTAAACCATCCCTCTTGAGGCGATAATCTTTCCCACTTTCTCATACGGAATGCGGCTTTCAATATGACGGAGTATGAGATTGAGGTTTAGATCCTCACTCATGTTTAACTACTTGCTCAAAAATCTTATCAATGTTTTTAAAAACACCTTCAAGAGTGCCATCAATTAAACCATTTTCAGATTCCAGAAGGATACCAGGATGCTGAATTTCAGAGCCTATTTCAATTCTCAGGTTTGAAAGCTGACCCAAACGGGCCTCAACAACCTGCACGACCTCAGGCATTTTATCAAAATTCGCTTTCCCGACTTTTATCACAAGATTTTTTCGGGCATTAAGTTCTAGAATCAATTTTTCAAGAAGTGTTTCAAGGTATAACTTTTCATTAACTTCTTTGAGAATAATCCATTTTGTGAATTGCTTCACGAAGGAATAAATCTCATGGCGGTTTTTCTCAATCAACTTACCGCTCTGGGCTTGAATTTCATTAACAATTTCGACAAACCCGTCGATTTTGAGATTTAGCTCTTCCTGGTATTGAAGCAAGGCCTGCGCCTTACCTTCTTCCCGGCCTTTTTCAATTCCTTCGTTGTAAGCATCCTTATAGGAAGCTTCCAGCCGTCTGGTCACTTCTGCTTGAATTCTTGACTCAAAATCAGAATTTTCCTGGCGGGAAAGGCCCCTGGAATCTCTTACCGCTGAATCAATTTTAAAATTGTTTTTTTTCTCAAAACTTCGCTCAGAGCGCAAAGCTTCTTCTGAGATTTTTTCTGTTTTGGATGACTCACCATTCAGCTCTTCAAAACTAAAACTCTTAAAATCACTCTGAGTTATGACATGAGTGCCCTGAAGGTCAGAGAATTCAAATGATTTAACTTCAGATGTACGGAACTTCTGCATAATTTAAACTGCCTTTTAAACGAACGCGTCGCCTTCTCCACCTCGAGAAATAAGCGCCTTACCTTTAGCTTCAAGATCTTTAAGCTGCTGAACAATTTCCTGCTGAGCTTTTTCCACATCTGAAATTTTTGTAGGTCCCATGGCATCCAAATCTTCTTTAAGAAGAGTTGCTGCACGGTTAGACATGTTCTTAAAGAGTTTCGTTTTAACTTCATCAGGAGCTGTTTTAAGAGCAATAACGAGCTTAGTATTATCCACACCTTTAAGAAGCTCTTGAATACCTCTATCATCAACAAAAATAATATCTTCAAAGACAAACATGAGTTTACGAATTTCTTCAGCAAGCTCAGGATCTTTTTCTTCCACTCTCGCCATGATGTTTTTCTCAGAGTTTTTATCCATGAGATTGAGCATGTCGGCGATAGGTTCAACACCACCCAACTGCTGAGTATCAATTGATCCAAGTGTTGAGAGTTCTGTTTTAAGTACATCATCAAGCTGAGCAATAAGTTCAGGTGAAACGAAATCAAGATTCGCCACTCGAAGAACAACCTCGGCTTGAAGGCCTTCAGGAAGTTTACGAAGGACATCCACTTTTTTCTCTACTGGCAAGTGAGCACAGATAAGAGCAATCGTTTGAGGATGTTCATTGATAAGGAAGTTGGCGAGAGTTCTCGTATCCACCAGCTCCAGAGACTCAAGTGTGTTATTGGTTCCGACATCTACAATCTGACCGAGAAGTTGTTTTGCACGATCTTCGCCCAGTGTACCCAGAATAAAGTCACGGCCTTTATTTTCTGAGAAGAGGAGTTCAGCATCTTCATTGATGGCCGAATAAAATTCTTCAAGAACTTTTTTAACCATCCAGATAGGTGATTTAGAAATGGTCGACATGCTGTTAATCATGCGTTTAACATCGTTGTCTTTCATGTGCTTAAAAATCAACTTTGTTGTCGTTGGACCCAAAGCGGACAAAAGAATAGCAGCCTTTTCCTGGCCTGAAAGTAGCGCAAATTGCACATCTGGTTCTAAACTTTGTTGTTCATCGGCCACAATCTTACTCCTGAAACCATTTATTAATCAAAATTAAGCAATTTCTTTTTGTCCATCAGCAGTGTGGATCATCTCATGAATCACCTGTGCTGCTTTACCAGGATTAGCTTCTACCAGAGAGATAATTTTCTCTCTCAGCATGTTCCCTTCAATCTTCTCTGGGTTGAGTTTGTCTTCAATTGAAGGAAGCACATCCTCAAGTCCTGGAAGGCGCTGATTGGCCTGGATTTTTTCAAGTTCCTCAATAGTCTTCGGCAAGAAGTCTTCAATAGATTCAACCGAGTTTTCAGTAAGCCACTGAATAAATGGTCTCACTACCATGAAGAAGAAAAGCGATATGATGGCACCAATCATGAGGTATTTGGTCACATTTTTCATAAGCTCACGGTTTTCACGTGCTCTCATGATAGCTTCCATTTCTGCAAGATCTTCTGTCGCAAACTCCATGTTCTTGATTACGAGCTTATCCCCACGGGCCTGATTGATACCGAGAGAGCTTGCCACAATCTGTTGAAAGTTTTGTAGCTCATCTTCAGTCCACGCCTGGTACTTGGTAATATTGACTCCGTCCTCATTCACCATGTGAGAGCCATCTTTGGCCAAAACGGGAATCTTCTTGCCATCAACCATTACCGCTACAGACATACTTGCAATTGAAGCAGTAGGCTTTTTCGATTTTGTGACAGTGGTAGGAACGGCCATATTTCTTGTTACGAGAGACTTATCAACATCATTGCGGGTTTCTGGAATTCCCGGCTGAGGAGTTTCTCCAGGAAGATTTGATCTTGCTCCTGGAATACCCTGAGGCGAAGGACGAACTCCAACCATTTTCTGCTCGTTACGCACTTCTGACACTACAGCTGAGTTTTCCTGATCATAAGAAGTCTGGGTTTCCACTTTTTCAGTGAAATCCATTTTCAGGGAGACTTTAGCAATAACTTTACCTTCACCGATGACTCGTGAAAGAATCTCTTCCACTTTTTTCTCATATTGAGAGTTTAATCTCGTCTCTAAAGCTATTTGATTTGCAGTCTCGGTAGACATCTGGTCACCGTCATTCTCAGACAGCTTTTTACCACGGGAATCGATAACAACAACGTTATGGGATCTCATTCCATCCACAGATGAACTCACAAGAGACTGAATCCCCTTAACTTCATCGTTAGTCATGGTCACACCACGCTCTACATCTAGCACAACAGAACCACTTGGTGGTTTTCTCTCTGAGACAAAGGGAGATGACTCAGGAATGGATAAATGGATACGGGCACGAACGATGCCCTTAATATGCATAATGGTTTTAACCAACTCTCCTTCGAGAGCTCTTTGTTTATTTATTTTTTGTACAAATGAAGTTGTTCCAAATGATTGTTTATCGAAAACTTCGTAACCAACAGTACCTGTAAAGTTAACGCCTTTTTTGGCAATCTCGAGGCGCCATATTTCAACCATATCTTCCGGAACCTGAATGGTTTTACCATCATCCTTAACTTGGTAAGAGATTTTACCCTCTTCAAGCATCCGGGCGATCGTTGCGGAATCATCTTTTGTAAGATCGGTATACAAAACTTTATAATCAGTTTTGCCAGCGTAAATGATAATTCCTGCCATCAGGGCAATTACCAAAGAGGCAACACCAATCATTCCTATTCTTCTGGTCATATCAAGTGACCTGAAGAAGTCGAGAAAGTTTTCTATCGTTTGCGAAAAGAAGTTATTCAACTGAATCCTCCTGATTCAAGCTTATCTAATCATCCTAATTAGATCTGCATTTTCATAATTTCACGGTAAGCATCGATTACTTTCGTTCTTACCTGGTTCATAGTTCTGAAAGCAATATCTGCTTTCTCTACAGCGAGCAATGTCTCATGCAAGTTCTGACTTTCGCCACTTGCAAGCTGCTCCATTGCCACATTAGCTTCATTTTGCAGGGAATTCACTTTCCCAATTGAATCTTGTAAAAAATCCCCGAAACTCTTTGCACCTTCCGGACCACCTACTGAAGGCGCCCCTTCAATGTTAAAATTTCCACCGAAGTCATTATCAACTGCACGACTCCAACCCTTCGCATCCGCGTTTCCAAGAGTTTTCTGAAAGCTTGAAATGTCTTTAATCGACATAGTTTATTCCTTTCTTATCGCCCAATTTCTAAAGTCTTCGTCGCCATTTGTTTTGTTGTATTAATCGCCGTTACGTTTGATTCGTAAGCTCTTTGAGCTTCAATCATGTTGGCCATCTCTACCATAGGATTAATATCCGGCATCGCCACATACCCTTCAGCATTTGCATCAGGATGAGTTGGGTCATGCTTAAATATAACCTTGTCACTATGAACAACCTCAGTTGCATGAACGGTTTGAGCATTCTCGGCCAGTTCACCTTCCAGGATCTCAGAAAAAGCCTCTCTCTCTGGCTCTGAACCGAAAACAACTTCTTTTCTTCTGTAAGGGCCACCCTCAGCAGTTCTGGTAGTCTGAGCATTAGCAATGTTAGAAGAATGGGCTTCCATTCTTTTACGTTGAGCTGCGAGACCACTTGAACTAATGCGTAAGCTAGAGAGTAAATCCATCTATATTCCCCTTACTTCTCAGAGTTGATGGCATACTTCATTATGCCCATCTTTTTGTTAATCAGCTGAACCAAAGCATCGTACATCAATTTATTCTCTGCCATTTGGGCCATCTCAGCTTCTACATCCACAGTATTTCCATTCTCTGAAACAACACCGTTTGGATTATCATAAATTTCTGGCTCAAGATTATTGAAACCGCCATTACCAACATTGTGATGACGTCCATCAGAGACGTTCATGCCCATCTGACCATCTACGTCCAAAGCTCGTGCCAAGGCCTCTTCAAAGTCTATTTTTTTAGCTTTGAATCCTGGCGTATTGGCATTCGCAACGTTCGAGGAAATCAATTCCTGGCGCATCTCTCGAAAGTTCAGCGCGGTCGTTAGTGCCTTAAGTGTCTTGTCATTCACATCCATGTGACTGGCCTCAACAATTTAAATACAAATTATCTTAAGTTAATGAAATAAGTAGTGCCTTCGCCTCTGTACTCATTGATTTTATTTCTAAGAGTACGGATAGAAACACCAAGGATTTTTGCCGCTTGAGTTCTATTCTCAGAAGTGAAAACCAACGCTTTCTTAATAAGAAGCTTTTCAGCATCTTTAAGTGACATAAGCTTGAAGCCATCTTCATCTATTTCATTTGAAGTGAATTCAACTTTACGCTCACCGTTTTCGATTGCAGCAAGATCCAAAGTGCTGCCTTCCATATTAGAAAGTGTCTTACGAATGAATGAACGAAGTTCAATTAGGTTTTGATTCCAATTGTAATCAGAAAGTTTACGAGCAGCTTCTTCGCAAAGTGATAGCTCACCAGCAGATGTCTCATTTGCGTACTCGTTAATGAAGTGACGAGCGATTAACTCCACGTCTGTCCCTCTTTCGCGAAGTGAGATCATGTCGATCTGCGCTCCGTTGAAATATGTGTATAAAGCACGTGAGAACTTTCCAGCACCAACTAACTTAGAAAGATTCTTCGAAGTTGTAGCAAGAACGCGAACATCTAACTCGTAATCAGGAAGCTCTTGAAGGATAGTATAGAGGCGTTTTTGAAAAATATCATCCAGTGCGTCAATGTTGGCAAATATTACCGTACCACCGTTGGCAACTTCTAGTACGCCACGAATGAAACGGCCTGTTTCATCACAACGGTAACCAAGGACAATTTTCTCTACGTTTGCCGTATCAACACTACAGTCTACAACTTCAAGACGTGCATTCTTGCGAGCAGAGTTTTGGTGAACATACGAACCAATCGCCTTTTTTCCAGATCCTGTTTCTCCTGAAATCAGAATAGGAGTCTTTGTCACGGCCACATTACGTGCCATTTCAAGGGCTGAATTGAATTTTGGGTGATTGCCTACGAGATTTAAACCTTGAGATAACATTAGACCTCCTGTCCGTTGTTAGTGGGTTCGTTTATAATTTTTTTTCTACTAATTCCAAAGTCGCTAATTCACTTCTACACATTTCCTTAATATGCAGAGGAACTTTTTCATCACTTGTTAAAAGGCTTAAAACCTCCTTACCTTCCGCGATTCGCGAACTCTTAATCAATGATAACCCGTAAAGGTATCCGATTCGTGCAGTGTAAGGAGATTTTTGAAATTTTTCTCTGAAACCCTTCGTCATCATTTCGATCTCCTTCCATTCTGGCTTTGCCTCTCCAGCGAATGATTCGATGAGGAGGTAGTTAACTCGCTCAGACACATTCAAGATCGGTGCCGACTTCGAAGCATTGATGTCCTGGCTTAGGGCCCGGACCACAGTTTTAAACCGTTCCTGGTCTTTTAACTGATAAAGAGAGTCCACATAACCCATTAAAAGATCAGCCGTTTGCCGGGGGGTAAGCTGGTTTTCACTGTTTTGTTTAACCAATACTTTTTCGAATTCTGTTATCGCTTCTGGGTACTCTTTCTGATGAAAATGAACCAATCCTATGTAGTACGGATAGTTTAAAGAGTCCCTAAGTGACACTGGATATGAGGCCAGCTTGTCACTTGCGCCCTTCCAGTCCTTATCTGCCACCATTCTAATCAAGCTAAGTTCTTCCACCATCTCTGCCAGGTTTGTAGTTTTTACTCTCTCTACCCAAATAGGAAAAATGCGTGGCTCTTCGCCTTGAACAGTCTTAAAAGTGTCTAACGCCCGATCATAACTCTTATAAAGACCAAGCTTAATAAAAGAATCACAAACCACAAAGTTCAGATACAAGTTCTTGGCAACTTTTGATTCGTATTTCGCTTTATAGACTTCCCAAATTTTAACCACTTTTGCGTAGTCTTCTTTGAGGTAAGCATCTTTAATAATACCAAACACAATTTCAGCACCATCACCTTCAAAAACTCTTCTCTCAGCTGGCTTAATAGTATCAAGTGGAATTGATGTCAGGTAAGCAAGGGCCTTCTCATAATCTTTTGTGCCAATAAAATATCTCAAACGAACGAGCCAAAGAAGTTTCTTGAGGTCTGCCGTCATCGACTTCGTTTCATCCGGTGACTGTTCAAGGAAAACAGCTGTTTCCTGGTCTTCCTCATTAGGATTTAGTTTTCGTGCAATTCTCAGGGCGACATAACGGAGTTTAGCTTCATAGCGAGCGGCAGGGTCCGTTGATCTATCAATGGCGTTTCTGTAAAGAACAAGTGTCTCACCAATCTCACGGTCCATGAGCTCATATCCAAGTGCAAGTCGCAAACGAGCAAACGGTGCCTGAAGGAGATATGAGTATGAATTCAAGAATTCATCAAATAATTTGTTGGCAGCGAGGTAATCAGAACGACGAAAGTAACTCTCAGCTACGTTATAGAGAATTGCTGGATGAATGGGTTTGGCCAGAGACTTAGAAACTGAATTGTAGCGTTTGATTATCTCTTTTGTTTCCCCTTTCGAGAGGAGAGCAAAAGTCGTATAAGCAATGCCCATTTGAGGAGGAAGAATACTCGCTAGTTTTTTGTCACTTAAAAACTCTTCAATTTTTTCAACTTGCTTTAATTCGGCCAGTGCATGAAGGATCGTAAGAGCGGATTGGATCACTAGGTTTTGATCAAATTCCCCCCTCGCCTCAACAAAAAGTTGTTTTGAGAGCTCGAGAGTCCTTACATGATCCTTCATATCTACACTGTACTGAATGAGATAACGGAGAATTGAGGCTTTCAGTTCATAGTCAGTCGTCATTTCTTTGATGTTGGAAAGAATAACCATCGCAGACTGCGTGATTCCACGGTTTGGCTTGGCTATATTTCCCTTCAAAAGCGCATTCGCCTTAAGAAATTCGTTAATGACTGCGTTCGTATCGCGACCATACTTCTTCTCATAAAGAGTAATTGATTTGTTAAGTAATCCCCATTTTCCTTCACGGTAGAAGTTCACAGTCAGTTGCATGTGAGCTTCTTTAGGATCATCTAAATTCGTTCTGTCTTTAATGGGGTAGAGCGAATCAGGAATTTTCGAGGCCAGATAAATGTCTTTTTCTAATTGTGGAATCATCGCCCGATAATCCCAAATGAAACTTGCCCCATATCTAAAGTCACGGTAACCAGGATGAGGAAGCTTCTCGTTGGCAATCTCATTGGTTACTTCCACCAGAGGGAGAATACTGCTCTTTCTGGCCAACATAGGATTTGTTGGAGCAATATTCTTTTTCGGCGCCATGACTGCCGCTTGATTAGCAGCTGGAAGCGGAAGCGGTTTTTTAAATGCCGCAGTCTTCTCGGTCACAAGATCAGTGTTGATCCAAAAATCTAATATGTATTTTTTGTCAGCGTCTCGATAAAAAGAAAAAAGTTCCACCGACGGATCTTTTAACTTAACCGAGACGGTAGCTGGTTTGGCCGGAAAGTTCTCTTTAGAATAAGAAATGCTCTCTATATACTGTCCGTCTGCATTTAACTTGGCCATCTCTCCAGCGAGCGTGTGGAACAGTTCAAGATTGACCGTCTCAATATTAAGGACGCCTTCTTTCTTATTGATAAAGAACTGATCTTTGGGGACTAAGAGATTCCAGCGGAGGTGAGTTTTGAGGGCTTCTTGATTGAAAATATCGGCCAACGCCATTTGCGCAGTAAACATACTGCAACAAAATACCGTCATTAATAGAGCTGGCAAAATTTTCATTTTTGAAGACTTCCTGTCTTTCATCTGAGGCGACCACTTCTTGTGGTCATTTTTACCTACCTCAAATCTGAGTGTAGCCTACTTTTGAGATTCCAAAAGACATATTTTACCCATAGGCAAAAAAATCCTGTCGATGATTTGACATATCTTTATATGCAGAGGGATTACAATAACTTAATATGTATGACATTTTTATTAACCGCTCAAATCGGTAGAGTTATGTGGGTATGGCTTCTTTTATTCATCACAGGTTGTTCTCTCTCTATGGGACCAAGTCAGCCGGAAAGTGCCAAGGGCAGCGGTTATAAAGTTAACTTCCAATCAGAAAACTGGACCCAGAAAAATGAAGACCGCTCTGATTACGTTTGGGTCAATAAGCTTGATGGGCGTATTCTCCTGTCTAACAGTTTTTGCGATGAATTCCAGGATCAGCCCTTAGACAAACTCGCCAACAAAACTTTTAATACAGTCGATAAGCTTAAAATTGAAAAAAAAGATTATACGACCTTTAAAAACCGCGAAGCTTATCGTCTTGAAGGAGAAGGATTAGTAGATGGTGTTCCCGTCGGTCTGAATGTCCTTAATACGAGAAGAAATAACTGCTATTTTGATTTTGTTTCAATTACACCACTTAAATCTGCCAAAGAAGTGAATACTGACTTTGAACAATTTCTAGATTCAGTGGAATTTAAATGATTGCTCAAAAAATAAAAAAAAATCTGCAAATAACTGGTGAGATCACTGAACTCTTCATTGCGTTCGTACGCTGCACCTTTTCGAAGCCTTTTTATCTGGGGCGACTTTACGAACAGATTATACATCTTGGAATAGGCTCTATCTCAATCACGCTGGTAATTGGAATTGTCACAGGCATGGTCATGACCCTTCAATTCGGTTATGGACTGGAAAAATTTGGTGGCACCCTTTACGTACCCGCGATTGTCTCTTTGTCTCTTTTAAGGGAGCTGGCCCCCTTGTTCACTTCCCTCTTGGTTGCCGGACGGATTGGATCAGGAATTAGTGCCGAAATTGGGGCGATGAATGTGACTCAGCAGATTGATGCGATTCGGGCCCTGGGCACCTCCCCAGTGCGCGTTTTAGTCGTTCCGAGAGTCTTAGCAGCTGTTATTTCCCTCCCTCTTCTGGGCACACTTGCAGGCTTTATGGGGATTGTCGGGGGTCTACTCATTGCGAACTCTGAATTCAGTATGCCCGCGGGCTTTTATATCAATAAGGTCCTTACTACCATTAAGTTTATGGATGTTTTCGGTTTAATGATTAAATGCGCTTTTTTCGGTTTGGTCATTTCGCTTCTTGCCTGTTATCGGGGATTTTTAACCACCGATGGAACTAAGGGTGTAGGAAACGCCACGATCTGGGTGGTTGTAACCACATCGACAATTATTCTCATTTCAGATTTCTTTTTAAGTAAAATACTTCTTCTATTGTTTGGGTAATATGGAAACACTTTTAGAAATTAAAAACGTGACGAAAAGCTTTGAGGACAAACAAGTTCATCAAGGGGTCAGTTTTAATCTCTACAAGGGAGAAACCATCGGACTCCTGGGAAATTCCGGAACCGGTAAATCAGTTTTATTAAGATCGCTAATAGGTCTGGAAGAAATCGATAGCGGTGAAATTTATTATAGAAAGCAGAGAATTGATAATTTATCAGAAGAAGAACTCTTTAAGATTAGAACTAAAGTGTCCTATTCATTTCAGAGTGGGGCCCTGTTTGATTCTGCTTCTGTTTTTGAAAATGTCGCTTATCCCCTTTTTGAGCACACACAACTTAAAGAAAGTGAAGTTGAAACGAGGGTGATGGAAATCCTGAATCTGGTTAATATGGCAGAATCCAGGGATCTCATGCCCCCGGACCTCTCCGGAGGAATGCAAAAACGAGTGGGTCTGGCCCGATCCATGGCGCTGAATCCTGAGGTGCTGCTTTATGATGAGCCCACGGCGGGACTTGATCCCCTCAATGTGGATCTTGTTTTAGATATCATGAATCAATTTAAGAAACGCGGATTTTCTGGAATATTTGTTACCCACGATATCCCGGCCGCTAAAAAGATCTGTGACCGATTATTGATCCTCAGAGACGGAAAAATATATTTTGAAGGCACGATAGAACAATTTGAAACGAGTGATGATATTTTTATTAAAAACTTCTCCAGCTCACTGTAAGGAAAAGATATGAAGCTTCGAAAAAAAGATGAAAAGAACTTTATTAAAGTAGGACTTTTCATATCCGCCCTAACCGCCATACTTATGATCATGATCGTTAGTATCGGAAAGGAGAATTCATTTTTTGAATCCACGGTGGAGATGAAAGCACATGTCGATAATGTAAAAAATCTGAAACCAGGATCCTATGTTGAACTTAAAGGCATCAGAGTGGGCAGTGTCCATGACATTGAAATTCTCGGTGAAGAGAATGTAGAAATCAGATTTACGATGCTGGAATCTCAACTGAAATGGATCAAACAAGATTCAAAAGTTTCAATTTCTACTGCTGGTCTAGTGGGAGATAAATATCTCGAAATATATGATGGAACGAAGGCGTCTAATGTTTTCAATCCAGAGAAAGACGTGCTGCAATCTGAAAACCTCGCCGATATGAAACAAATTATGACCAAAGGCGAGTCTATCGCGACTATCACGGAACGCATCCTCAGTCGTCTTGATCAGATTATTTATAATATGGATGACGGAAAGAAGCTTATTGAAACCGTCAATTCACTCAGCAAGGCCAGTCAGAACGTTGAAAAAATCACTCAGGAGCTTCGTGAAGCTCAATTAGGACAGACTGTTAAAAACGTGAATCTCAGCATGGCCAGACTGGAAAAAGCTTCAGGATCAATCGAGAGAATCATGGCCAGAATTGAAAGTGGTCCAGGAACGATGAATGCTCTTATCTATGATGATAGCCTTCATGAAAGCCTACGCGCACTTCTCGGCGGAGCCTCTAGGAACAAGGTCATAAAATATTTCATTAGAGAGTCTATTGAAGACTCAGAAAGAAAAAAGTCGAAGACTGACGAGTAAGAACGTGAGCATTATAAAGCTCACCCACAACACTGAATTCATTTTAGCATACTCCTGTCTACCTATAGGAATAATGGAGATGATAACCACTCGTCAAAGGTGCGTTTTGACAACACGACAAACATTTATTTGCCAGTAAGATTGATACTAAAAACAAGGGATTTGCTGAGGTTTCTTACTTAGAAGTAGGGGCCAGAGTGGCCCCTACAAACTGATTCACTATTCTACGTTTAAAAAAAGATCAAGAGCAGCAGTCTTCTTCATTTCAAAGCCATTGTCATAAGAGAATTTTCTCCATCGACTACCAAACTTACAGTTTGGAGTCATCTTGATCACTTTCTGACGGAAGATTGAGCGACCGACAGTTTTATATTCAGCACAAGTTGTAATTTTTCCTTCAAAATCAATATTGATGGCACCTGTTTGCTGATCGTATGTGAGGCCTTCGATCTTGATGCGCTCAACCTCTGAAAGTCCACCATCTGGATCATTAGCAGTCACTGTGACTTCTATCCAAGCACGCCCCATATCTGGATTGATTCCGAATGCTGAAGAAGCATTGGCAGAACCCCAAAGTTCATACTGGCTGATTGATTTAATTTTCATTTCTCCTGCCTGAGCAGCAGACATGGCCAAAAGACTGAGAGCGATAATTAGTTGTTTCATTTTTTTCTCCTTTAATGAGATTTGGTTTTGTTTCACTTGTGTGGCGCTCTTATAGCAAACACAAAAAAAAATTAAAGGGGGGAAAGGCGGTTTAACAGAAGCTTGAAAAAGGCTTGGCGTATTCCTGACAATCTTAACAAAACCCACAAAAAAGCCACCCGAAGGTGGCTATATTTTACAATTCTAAGTTCTTTTTCTTCATTTTCTCAATCAGGGTCGTCCTATTAAGAGTCAGAAGCTTCGAGGCTTGATTTTTATTGCCTCTGGTTCGGTTCATGGCCTGCATGATGAGAGAGTCTTCTATATCAGAAAGAATCTGCTTCAGGTCTACTCCAAGATCAGGCAACTCAAAAAGTGTTTTATAGGTCTGAGTGGCAAGTGGGTTAGAACGGAAGATTTTGGCCGGTAGATCCTCTGGAAGTATTTCATTTCCACCACGTAAGATAACCAGGCGTTCGATCACGTTCTCAAGCTCACGAACGTTTCCTGGCCAGTCGTAGCCCATAAGAAGGTCTATCGTAAGAGGAGCGAAAGTAATTTCGTTTGAATGATCGGCCGATACAAAACGATCGAGGAAGTGTGAGATCAATAGAGGGATATCTTCGCGACGCTCTTTAAGTGCCGGCATCTTTATAGGAATCACGTTCAGACGATAGAATAGATCCTCACGAAATTTTCCTTCCGTGACGGCTTTATCAATATCTCTATGAGTAGCTGCGATCACGCGCACATCAATGGGAAGAATTTCAGTTGATCCAATCGGCTCAATTACCCGTTCCTGGAGGACACGTAAAAGTTTGACCTGAAGAAGCATTGGCATATCACCAATTTCATCCAGGAATATTGATCCACCCTGCGCCAGTTCGAATCTCCCCTTACGGTTAGAGATAGCACCTGTAAATGATCCCTTCATGTGACCAAATAGCTCACTCTCCAAAAGTTCAGAAGGAATCGCTCCGCAGTTAACTGAAATGCGATTTTTCTGATTACGATTAGAAAGCTTATGGATGGCGGAAGCAACAAGCTCCTTACCAGTCCCAGAAGGTCCCATAATAAGAATGGTTGAATCTGTTTTAGCTACTTTGCTGATTCTTTCAAAAACGTCTCTCATCACTTTTGAGCGCCCAATCATGCCTTCAAAAGTATCTTCAACCGTTGCGCGGTCCATTTTAAGCTTAGAAGGAAGACGAGTGCGACTTCCATCCGCGAAGAGACCAGCACCATCGTTCATGATTTCAGCAGGAAGATTGGCAGAAAGTTTTGCCTGAAGCGCCTGGATTACAAGTCGCTTTAAATTTTCTGGCTCAAAAGGTTTAGTCAGATAATGAAATACACCTTTCTTAGTGGCGGCAATCGCTGTCTCAATGCTGGCAAATCCAGTCATCACAATTGAAACAAACTCAAAGCCCTTCTCTTTCAGAATATCGATGAGCAAAAGCCCATCTGATCCCTGCTCAAGACTGATATCGGTAATTAGACAGAAAGGATTTTCGAGCGGATGGTTCTTAGCGAACTCCATCAGACAATCTTCAGCACTGGTATAGAGTTGCACTTTGAGCTTCAAAGTCTGCTCAAGATAGCGCTTAAGACTCATCCCCAGAAGCTTGTCATCTTCTACAATAATGATGGGTGGGAAATTGTGGTCAATCGACCCATCAAAGCTCTGATGAAGAAAGTTCATGTCGTCCATAGATCCTCCAAGATCACTCAAATTTACTAGAACCTGAGTCTTGGTGTCAAACTTTAGACCCCCAGGGTTTCTTTTATTTTCAACAAGTTAATCAATGGGGTGTCAAATGTAAGACTAAATTACTTATGATCGCGGTGCATCTTTTTGATAATTTTGACAGATTTCTCAGGCCCGCCGGCCCAGATGTAAAAGCCGTTAGCGGCCAGACCTATAAAGGCGATGATTAAACACAAAGTAGCGGTTTTTTTCTTCTTTTTGAGCCAGAAAAGATAACCGAACTCTCCGCCCAGAACAATTAAGGCTGTGGCCCAAAAGGGAACGTGTCTGGCGAGGAAAAAGATTTCGGTCATGAAGTTATTCTAAGTGATTTTAAGAAATTAACATAAAAAAAAAGCCCTCCGAAGAGGGCTTTTTTTATTAGAAGAAACCTTTAAGAGCATCAACCATATCTGTCTTCTCCCAAGTGAACCCTTTGGCAGAAGTACGGCCAAAGTGACCGTAAGCAGCTGTTTCAGAGTAGATAGGACGAAGAAGATCAAGGCGCTGAATAATTGCCTTAGGACGCATATCGAATAGTTCGTTGATGGCAGCAGTTAATTTTTTCTCATCAACTTTAGCTGTATCAAAAGTATCGATCAAAAGTGACATCGGCTTAGCTACACCAATTGCATAGGCAACTTGAACCAAAGCGCGGTCTGCAAGACCAGCGGCCACTACGTTCTTAGCAATGTGACGAGCAGCATAGGCAGCTGAACGGTCAACTTTAGAAGGATCTTTACCAGAGAATGCGCCACCGCCGTGAGCACCGTGACCACCGTAGGTATCAACGATGATTTTACGACCTGTTAAACCGCAATCCCCCATTGGTCCACCGATGACAAAGCGGCCAGTTGGGTTAATGTAGTATTTTGTATTTTTATCAATGTACTTAGGATCAACAACTTTCTTGATCACTTCTTCCATGATCATTTCTTCAATTTGCTTCTGGCTCATCTCTTCAGCATGTTGTGTAGAAACCACGATAGCATCGATACGAGAGAGTTTTCCATCAACATACTGAGCAGTCACTTGAGTTTTACCATCAGCGCGAAGAAGAGGAACTTTTCCATTATGACGAACTTCAGCCAATTGCTTAGCTAGTTTGTGAGAAAGATCAATTGTCATTGGCATGAAAGATTCAGTTTCGTTAATAGCGTAACCAAACATTAGACCTTGGTCACCAGCACCTTGATCAAGGAACTTGCCTTCACCTTCGTTTACACCAACAGCGATATCTTGAGACTGTTTACCAACAGCGATTGTTACGCCGCAAGTATTACAGTCAAAGCCTTTATCTGAATGGTCGTAACCGATTTTTTTAATAGTTTTACGGACTGTTTCGTTGATATCAACGTTAGCACCAGTTGTAATTTCTCCAGCAACAACCACTAGACCTGTAGTGATCAAAGTTTCGCAAGCAACGCGAGACTTAGGGTCTTGAGCAAGCATGGCATCAAGAACAGCATCAGAGATTTGGTCTGCGATTTTATCCGGGTGACCCTCGGTAACAGACTCAGAGGTAAACATATAATCTTTCAACATATACTTGCTCCTTGCAGGCAATAAACTAAACAAATAATAAACTATAGTGGGGGGATTTATACCTTGCTCTATGCGTTTTATCAAAAAGATTTTCGGGGTTTTTTGGGCTAAATTAGATCTATTTTCCGATTTTGGTGAAATATTTGAAGTAGTGGGGATTTCTGTGCTTGTAGAAGATTTTTATACCACTCTTCTCGCCTAAAGCGTAATTCTCGCCACCTATCTCCACAACTTGAAACACTTCTCGCTTGGGATCCTCAAAAGAATACAAATAGGAATAATCTCCGTTTTTAAAAGCTTTTAAAAGCTTCTCCTGGCCTGAGGCCATAAGTGCTGGTCGCTCTGGATAGACTTCATAATCTTCCCAGATGCTGTCCATATGGATACGACCAATCATACTGGAGCGAGAAAAATAGCGGGTCGCTTTGAATGGTGTTTCACCTTCTTTGAGTACCTGAAGAGCAATTTCCACGTTCTTGGCCCGAAGCTTGCGGGCACTGGGGGCCATATCAGGGCAAAAGATCTTCGCCACGCCACTCATATAATAATAAGTGAAGGAGAATTCTCCCTGTTTAAAAAGAGCGTTAAGCCATCTTTCATTTTTTAAATGAAAGTCAGTCGTGACTTTCTTCAGGTAAGGATAGATGAATTCTTTTTTTCCAATTGAGAGATACTTGGGTTTATCCTGTCGATTCTGAACCACTCGCGCCACATCCATACGCTCCAGCGCATCTTCCCCATCAACCCCACCCACTTCATTTAAAAGAATCGTCTCAATCACAAAAATTGAGCGGGTAAGTTCTGGCTGGTTAAGCCAGTGATTATAAACTTCGGCTTGTTTGGTATAAACAAACTTCTTAAGCTCATCGGCCGCTTTATTATGTTCTTTTATGAGTTCACGGTTTGGGGTCGTCTTAATTTTATTAACAATGATTGATTTTTGATTTTCGGGAAGAGTCAGGGACTGATAAAAACTAAGAGTGCGCTCAGTCCTGTCCTGCCATTCCTTAAGTCTTTCAAGAATCTTAACCTTTCCGCGCTCAAGCTCTTTTTCAATTTTGCTTAAAACAAATTCAAGATCATAGCGAGCATCTTCAGTTAAATAAAAGTCATGCTCTTTAAGTTCAAAATGAAGGGTATCAATGGTGGTGCGAAGATAAATATCCGATCCAGTATGGTCCGGGTTATAAGCGCCATCTTCCAGAATTTTACGGTAAAGAAATGTATAATTGGCGATTTCAACTGATGGCGCGTCTTCTTTTTCCCTGAAATCATCAAATATCTTCCTGTTTTTCAGGTGGTCGACTGGATATTTATAGTTTGAAAGAAAAGAAACTTTTTTAATGAGAGCTTCATAGGCAGCCGAAAGCTTTTCCTGAAGTTTTAAAGACTCCTTTCGAGAAGATACTTTCTCTGCTTCATTGACTGAAAGCTCACTCTTTTTTAACTGCAAAAGCCTGCTCAGAATAAAACGAATATCTTTAGTTATCGACTGAGAAGGAAGCCCCGACTTCCCCACTTGCTTGGCCTGGCTACGAATCCAGACGAGTTTCTTTTCGTATTCGGGAATAAGCGAAGTGATGGACTTAACGTCAACATCGTCCTCAAGCTCCGGAATCCAGTAGCCCTGGCCACGGTAAGCTTTAAGATATTCTTCAAACAAGCTTTCTGCCTTAGGAACACAAATTCGTTCACGGAACTTATGAAAAGAATCCATATATGTTGCCACGTGGGTCGACATATCCCCCTGCCATTTGACCGAGGGAGAAGCGCACGAAGACAATGAGAAAATCATTGCGAGAAAAAAAGAGCCCTTAAGCCTTAAGTTCTTGAACAAAACTCGACTCCCATAAACCAAGACATGTACGGTTACTTAGTATTAATAAAACAGCATCTGGTTCAGCGAAGGCGTCAATCGCCTTTCTTAGGTCATCAAGCTTACTTACGCAGACTGCAGCGTGATTTTTTTGAGCAATCTCTTTGGTGAGTTTGTCACTATCAAGATCCGTTCCCCCCAGCGCAGTCGTGGCAATTTCAGCTTTAGCAATAATCACTTTTTCAGAAGCGGCCAGCGAATCTCTGAATTCGTTTTGAAAAATTGAACTTCTGGCGGTGGCCGAAATCGGCTCAAAGACAGTAATAATTTTTTTATTTTTAAAACGGGCACGAATGGCATCCATGGTAACAGTAATAGCGCGAGGGTGATGAGCGAAGTCATCAATGACTACCATTCCTTTATATTTCCCACGTACTTCCTGACGACGTTTAACCATTCCAATTTCATCAGCAGCTTTTTGCACATCAGAAACTTTAAATCCCTCGGAAAGAAGAAAAATCAAACAACTCGTAAGGTTAAGCACATTGTGCTGCCCGACAACCGTTGACTTGAAAGAAATATTCTCTCCGTTCCACGTCACAGTGAAAGTCGATCCGTTCTCAAAAGTTTTGACGTCATGAGGGCCCATTTGTGAGCCTTCGCCGTAGAGAAACCATTTCTGAGCTGGATTTTTTCCATGGTAATCTTTATATAACTTCATCGCAGAAGGATACTCTTGGTTGAAGATAAGAGTTTTCATTTTAGGAATCACATCTCTGAACTCATCTTCGATTTTCTCTACATTAGGAAAAATATCCGCATGATCAAATTCAAGCGAGGTAAGGATGAGATGTTTAAGTTCATATAAACGAAACTTCGAGATTTTATGAAAATAAGCGGAGTCATATTCATCTGATTCAATTGCAAAATACTTATCACCCAGCATGGAAGGATCACGTCCCTCAATAATTCCGCCAATAAGATTCCCAGGATTCTGATGAAGTTTTTCCAGCAGCTGAGTCATGAAATAAGTCGTGGTCGTTTTCCCATGAGTGCCCGCAATACCCACCACATTCTTATCTTTCAGAACCAGGGAGCCAAGTGCTGAAGGGAATGAAGTAAAAGGAACACCTGTTTTTTCAATCATGCGAGCTGCCTCAGCTTTGCCTGAAACAGAATTCCCCACAACGATAAGATCATATTGCTTTAAGAAATCAGGAGTCACCTGATCTAATTTGAATAAAGGTATGCCAGTGGTTTCCAGAAACGTACTCATCGGAGGATAAAAAGCCGAGTCGGCCCCTTCGACCTGAAAGCCAGCTTGCTTCACAAGAACAGCGGCAGGACCCATTCCCGCACCACAAATTCTGTAGAAGAAAACTTTTTTAATTTGAGAGCGACGAGCAATGAGATCGTCTTGAGAGATCAAGTTTGTTAGTTCCATGAAAATCCTTTTTCAGTAGAACGATTATAACAAAAGCCCATTTATCTAGCGATAAAATAAGGGTAGCTGACCAGACTAGTATACTTACTTATGAAGGGCCGACTGAAGGTAATTAGAAAACTCAGCTCTCCAGCTCTCATCTACTAATTTGCTAGGCGTGCGTTCAGAGGAAACCTCCAGCGCCATCAGAGATTTTGAAAGTGACCGATAGCTGGCGTAGGGCAAACCTTTAGATTCCTCGATCAGATGAGGGACAACACATTTGACCCAAATTTTGACCACATCCAAAGCACGGACCCCAACCGGAATGAGGGCAATCGTCTCTTCCAGTTCTTTTTTAGTTCCAGCATGAACGGCGGCGAGACTCCAGTTTTTGAGTTCCTGGGAAAATTCAAAGCTACCAATGCCTATAAAACTTTTAGGAAAAGCTGCCTGAATTTCGCGGTAGAGTTCTAAATTTGAAACTTGAATATGATAAAGCATGCTGGCAGTTTTCAACTCGTCAGAAGCGGTGGATGATTTAATGTTCTCCAGAGTCTGATCCCAGGCTTCGTTTCTGACCAAGAAGTATTTTAATTGTCTCAGGTCCAGCTTAGGTCGTTTATGATCGATAAAACTTAAAAACTTGTTAATGACATTTGATCCATTCAGGACAAGAGCACTCATTTCAGCTTCAGAAATTTTTTCCATTGGGACAATCAGACTTCCCTTGCCTTTAATATGAAGGCTTTTATTCACCTGCTTATGGAGTTTTTTATAATAATGGAATTGATCCTTACCCCCATAGAGTTTGATCATTTTCCGGTGATTCATAACTTTAGTGAACGCTACAACACCAATCAAATAGACTGAACCAGAAGGAAAGGCAGTTATAAGGGCCGCCAATTGAGGTTGTCCTGCCGCGACCAGGAGAACTGGCACAACATAACTCGTAATTGAAATGGTGGCGTAGGTTATTCCCGTGGCAATTCCATATCTTCTTACGATGGTGCGGATTTCATGGGCCAGGCCAACAACTGGCTTTCTGACTGCTTCAGAAAGTTTAAACTTCACGCGATTTGGAAGTCCCTGAGAAGTTATCTCCTCGATGGCTTCGATCATCCTCGTGGGATCTTCATCAGTCAGAAGCTCAGGTCTTTCTGTAAAAACCTGAACCAATCGATTTTCAAAATCGAGCCTCACCAATTGGTTGTTTTCAATAACCACTGTCTGGGCCTTGGCCAGGAACTCATAATCCTCAAAATTTTCCTGAGAAAATGAATTACCCAAGGGCAATAAAAATAAGAAGAGAAGAATTAAAACTTTCATGTGAGGGGTTGAATACGAATTTAGAGGATAGGAGTCAAGGAGCTTGGCCTCCTGCCGCCAGAAATGGTCCTTGGCGGGGCGTGCCCCTCAAAGACCCTGAATTTTTTTCAATTTAAGAAATTACAGCTGCCAAACCGTTTCACCGACGGCGCGGCGAAGGTCATTAAGACCTTGTTTGTCATACCAATAAATCTTTGTGGCGTTAGATAAAATCACGTGTCCAAGCATTTTATCTGGATCAATCCAAATCGAGGTCCCGGTAAAACCCAAATGCCCAAAAGATTTTGGCCCACAGCCTTTACCAGCCAAACTGGTTTCAGGATTTTCGACTCTATCCCAACCATAACTAAAGCGGTGAGTGTGCTTGCTCAAATCGGCTTTCACTTTTTCAATAAAACCAGTTTTGTTTTGATACGTAAGAAGTGTTCGGCAAAGCCCATCCACGGTAGAAAACAAACCCGCGTGAGAGCAAAAATCATGAATCACCCAAGCATTGGGATCATGAACCTGACCAAAGTTTGGCAGAGAGTTTTTAAATCCATATTGCGGAGTCGGAAAATGATCGGGAAGATCCAGCCAGTTCAGAGTTTCTTTATCCCAGACCTCTGAACAAATCTTTTTTGAACTGATGCCCTTCTTCTCCAACTCTAACATGACTCTCAGGGCCGAAAAATCTGAATAGAGGGTCTCACTTTCTTTGATAGGGTAACTTAAAATTTGCTCTTTCCATCCCTTATGCGGCAGCAGCCCCCAAGCTGGCAGGCCTCCTCGATGATTCAAACAGAGCAGTGTGGCAGCATCAAAAGCTTCCGGTTTTATAAAGTATGAGAGTGAATTCGTTAATGGTTTGGTCAGTGATGCGAGATCGAAATATAAAGTTGGCTCAGACTTAAACTTAACTTCGCCTTCAAATTGATTGGCCTCTAAGGCCTGAAATGAATTCGATTTGAAATCAATAACACCTACACCCAGAGCATCAAATGCTTCATGCGGCATGAGTGTTTTAACAATTTGAACAATCTTTTTCATGCTTTGAGCTTAAATGAGATGCCTATAAAACTCAAGGTTCTATTCAGTTCCCAAAAATCAATTTAATGACTACAACGTCCTACTTCTTGGGGGAAAAATGAAATTACTCTTCTTGGTATTTGTCTCTTTCTTAATCATCATCAGCACCAGGGCCTAAAAAAAAGCCCCTCTTTAGAGGGGCTTAATCATTAACTTTTTAGTACTGCCTGGGCGGCTGCCAGTCTGGCGATAGGCACTCTGAAGGGAGAGCAACTAACATAGTCCAGACCAATTTTATGGCAATATTCTACAGAGGCTGGCTCGCCACCATGCTCTCCGCAAATGCCCGCGTGGATAGCTGCGTTCGTTTTCTTTCCTTCAGCAATGGCATGCTTCATGAGAAATCCCACTCCATCAGTATCGATTGTAACAAATGGATCTCTGGGATAAATCCCACGCGACGTATAGCTTGGAAGAAATTTACCAGCATCATCACGAGATAACCCAAAAGTTGTCTGAGTTAAATCATTTGTACCAAATGAAAAGAACTCTGCTTCTTTAGCAATTTCACCGGCCATGATACAGGCGCGGGGAAGCTCAAGCATGGTTCCCATTTTGTATTTCACAGTGTGATTTTTTTCTTTGAAGACTTTTTCGATTTCTGCCTTGCACTCTGTTTGAATCGTAGAGTATTCGCGAAGCTCAGAAATTAGTGGAATCATGATCTCAGGAAGAACTTTAATCCCTTTTTTATCAGACTCAATAGCAGCTTCAATGATCGCGCGAACTTGCATCAGATAAATTTCAGGATAGGTAATCGCCAGACGACACCCACGGTGGCCAAGCATCGGATTGAACTCGTGAAGAGCATCATTTCTTTCTTTAACTGCTTGAATGGTAATGCCTAAAACATTGGCCAGTTCCTGTTGATCTTTTTCCTGGTGAGGCAAGAACTCATGAAGAGGTGGATCTAGAAGACGGATATTTACCGGCAGGCCACTCATCTCTTTGAAGATTCCGTTAAAATCATCACGCTGGAATGGAAGAAGTTTATCCAGAGCTTTTTTACGATCCTTATCTGTTTCAGCAAAAATCATTTCACGAACGGCGAGGATACGCTCTGGAGCAAAAAACATATGCTCAGTACGGCACAGACCAATGCCTTCAGCACCAAACTCTACCGCAATTTTTGAATCTTCCGGAGTATCTGCATTCGTTCTCACTTTGAGTCTGCGTGTGGCGTCTGCCCACTTCATAAAAGTCGCAAAATCAGCAGTAATTTTGGCCTCTATCGTTGGGATCACGCCCTCATAAACTTCACCATTGGCCCCATCAAAAGTGATGTAATCACCTTCCTTGAAAACTTTGCCTTTAACTGTGAGTGTTTTATTTTTTTCACTGATCACTAGCGCCGTACAACCTGCAATACAAGGTTTCCCCATGCCACGGGCGACAACTGCAGCATGTGAAGTCATCCCACCACGAGCAGTTAAAATACCCGTAGCTGCTGCCATCCCCCCGATATCTTCTGGAGAAGTTTCGGCACGAACCAAAACCACTTTTTTACCATCTTTGGCCCAATCTTCAGCAGCTTTAGACGTGAAAACCATCTGACCTGAAGCCGCTCCAGGAGAAGCAGGCAGTCCAGTGGCAATAACTGTTTTTTTGGCTTTGGGATCAAGTCGCGGGTGAAGCAGTTGATTGAGATCTTCCGGTTGGATACGAAGGATCGCTTCTTTTTCAGAAATCATTCCCTCAGCCACTAAATCAACAGCGACTTTAAGGGCGGCATTAACTGTTCGTTTAGCATTTCTGGTTTGAAGAATATAAAGTTTATTATTTTCGATCGTAAACTCAATGTCCTGCATATCTTTGTAATGCTTTTCCAACATTTTATAATCAGCTACCAAGTCGGCATAGGCCTTAGGCATGACTTCTTCGAGAGTTTTCTGATGTTTGTTTGATTCCATTTTTGAATCATTATTAATTGGCTGCGGAGTTCTGATTCCGGCCACAACATCTTCACCTTGAGCATTTACCAGAAACTCTCCAAAGAATTTCTTCTCACCTGTAGACGGATCACGAGTAAAACAAACACCTGTAGCGCACGTGTCACCCATGTTACCGAACACCATCGACTGAATATTAACTGCTGTTCCCCAATCATGAGGGATATTGTTCATTTCACGGTATTTAGTAGCGCGGTTGTTGTGCCAAGATCCAAAAACTGCCGCAATCGCTTTCCACAGCTGTTCAACAGGATCCTGAGGGAAAACAATTCCATGATCTTCCAAAAGAACACTCTTATAAACTTTGACCAACTCTTCCAGATCAGCTGCAGTCAGCTGAGTATCTTCGTGGACACCACGAGCTTCTTTAAGATCTTCCATGTTGGATTCAAGGTGGGAAGTATTCACACCAAGAACTACGTTTGAATACATCTGAATAAAACGACGATAAGAATCCCAGGCAAAACGAGCATTGTCCGTTTTCTTGGCCATCCCAATAACCGTCTTATCATTTAAACCTAAGTTTAGAACAGTATCCATCATTCCCGGCATTGAAGCTCTGGCGCCTGAGCGAACAGAGAACAGAAGAGGATTTTCAATATCACCGAATTTTTTATTCGTCAGTTTTTCCACCCAAGCAAGGGCTTCAGTCACTTGAGCGCGAATTTCAGGAGTGATTTCTTTACTCGCCTTGTAGTAGTCAAGACAGGCTTCTGTCGTCACTGTAAATCCCGGTGGAACAGCAAGTTTAAGGTTACACATCTCAGCGAGGTTTGCACCTTTACCACCAAGAAGACCTTTCATATCCTTGTTACCGTCAGTTAAGTCACTTGAAAATTTATAAACCCATTTAGTCATGAGAGGTCCCCAGTCTTAGAGAGAAAATTTTTCTTTTAAATATGGTTTCACTTTATCCAAAGCAATTCGTTCCTGAACCATCGTATCGCGGTCACGGATTGTAACTGAATGATCTGTTAAAGAATCAAAATCAACAGTGATACAGGCCGGGGTTCCGATCTCATCTTGGCGGCGATAACGTTTACCAATTGAACCAGCAGTGTCGTATTCGCATTTAAAATCTTTTTGAAGATCACGGAGCAAACTGGTGGCAACACCTTCAAGTTCAGGCTTTTTCATCAGCGGCATAACAGAAGCTTTAATTGGAGCAAGTGAAGGTTTGAATCTCATCACAACTCTTTCTTTTTCTGCGTCCCCTGGAAATTCAGTACGGTAAGCATCACTCATGATCGCCAACATACAGCGGTCACAGCCAACTGAAGTCTCAAGAACGTAAGGAATGTATTTTTTATTTCCGTCCATTTGATCTACGTACTGAAGATTTTTCTTAGAGAATTCAGCATGCTGTTTCAAGTCGAAATCAGTTCGCGAGTGAATCCCTTCCATTTCTCCCCAGCCGTGTGCAAATTCATACTCAATATCAAAAGCTGCATCCGCATAGTGAGCAAGGGCGTCGTGTTTTTTAAATTGGAGTTTTTCTTTACGTAAACCATTCTCCAAATGCCATTTCCAGCGAATTTCTTTCCACTGCTCCATCGCCTCCATTTGAGTTCCTGGTTTGATGAAGTATTGCATTTCCATTTGTTCAAATTCACGAGTTCTGAATATGAAGTTACCTGGAGTGATTTCATTTCTGAAAGCTTTACCGATCTGTGCAATTCCAAATGGAAGTTTTCTTCTCATTGTCGATTGAACGTTCATGAAGTTTACAAAAATACCCTGAGCTGTTTCAGGGCGAAGATAAACCACCGAAGCTGTTTCTTGAACTGGACCCATATGAGTAGTGAACATCAAATTGAAATTTCTTGGTTCAGTAAAAGAATCTTTGGCCTTACAAGTTGGGCAAGGAGCTGTCAGGTCAATGTTGTCGGCGCGAAAGCGCCCCTTACAAGCTTTACAATCCACCATAGGATCAGTGAAGTTATCGACGTGACCAGAAGCTTTCCAAACTAATGGATGCATCAAAATCGCAGCATCAACTCCGTCAATATCATCACGAAAGGTCATCGCTTTCCACCATGCACTCTTTATGTTGTTTTTTAATTCAACACCAAGTGGGCCCATGTCCCAGCATGATCCAAGTCCGCCGTAAATTTCTGAACTTTGAAAGATAAAACCGCGACTCTTACAGTGGGCGACCAGATCGGCCATGGATTTCAGATTTTCTTCTGACACATTTCTCTCCTGATGATGATTTTGACCTCAAAGTTTTATCATAATCCTAAGAAAAAAGCCCGTCTTACCGAAGAGCTTAGTGAGAGGAAACATGACGCGATTATTCTTATTTTTCTTTATCCTGAGCACTTCGCTCAGTTTTACAGCAAGCCCCCTGTTTGAGGTTTCCTCAGAGGAAGTTCTCGCGTCAGTTAAGCTCCAGGGCTTTAGTTGCACCAAGCAAATTTTAACCGGCTGCGCCTACAATGAATGCACTGGGAAATTGGGAAGTTACCCGCAACCCGTTCTCATCACGATTCCCCAGGCGATCGATGCCCTAAGACTTCATTTTCATGGCCACATCCTGGGTCTTGCCCGGACTAAGCCTTACGAGGGAAACCTTCAGAGCATGGTCAAAGCTTTTGATATCCAAAAAAGCCTCTGTGAAAATTCCGAGGTCACCATCATCCCTCAGAGTAGCGGAGCCAACGCGACCTATAAGGAATTCTTCAAAGACAAGAATTCCTACACCCAATTTTTTGCTGAAGCGCAAATCACCCTTGGGAATCATCTTAAGGACTCTCCCGTCCACCTTTCCGGCCACTCAGGTGGGGGAAAGTATGTCGCAGCAGCGTTAAATGCAGAGATTAAAACTGCCAAGGTAAGTATCTATGATGGAATTTATAGCGCTTCAACTAAGGAATCACTCAGTGCCTGGTATCAAAAAGCTCAGGGAAAACTCACCCTCGCCACAGTAAAAGGCATGGATCCAGAAAAATTTGCGAATGAATTAAGAAGTGATTTGGGAGTTAAATTTGAATCTAATAAAAGTACCATTCAAGGAACAAACTATGACGTTCATAAAAATGGTAACTTTGTTCATTACAGCCGGGGTTACAGCGACATGGCGCACTTCAATTCAGTTTCAGAAATCTGGCCGCTAAATAATTAATCTCGCTGAGATAATTCGAAAAGCTTTTTATACTCACCATTTTTTGCAATCAATTCAGGATGACTTCCTTCTTCGATTTTCACGCCGTCCTTCATAACCACAATGCGGTTAAAATCTTTCAACGTTGAAAGTCTGTGGGCCACGGCCACCACTGTTTTGTGACCTGCTACGCGCTCCAAGGCTTGCTGGACAATCTTTTCGGATTCGTTATCGAGGGCAGAAGTCGCTTCGTCAAAGAGAAGTACATCACGGTTCTTTAAAAAAGCACGGGCAATTGTCAGACGCTGACTTTGACCACCTGAGAGTCTCACTCCTCGGTCACCAATTTGTGTCTCAAGCTGCCCCGGTAAGTCTTTTACAAACTCCCAGGCATAAGAAATTTCCAGCGCGTGCAGAATTTCCTCATCTGTATGCTCATCACCGGTGGTGAGATTTTCTCTGATGGTATCGTTAAAGAGGAATATATCCTGGCTCACGAGACCGAAAACTTTTCGCACAGAAGACAAACTGTATTCATTGATATTAGTCCCGTCGATCAGGATTTCCCCCTGAACAACTGGATAAAGCCTCAAGAGCAAACTCACCAGTGTCGACTTACCAGATCCAGATAGACCAACCAGACCGATTTTTTCACCTTTATGAATCACAAGATTAAAACCGTTCAGAACTGTGCCTTCACCATAGGAGAAAGAAACATCTTTAAATTCAATCGTCTTATGAAAACCAGACAGTTCTTTTAAGCTGGCCTGTGGTTCTTCTTCAACACTGAGAAGTCCAAAAATACGGGTCGCAGCAGCTTGGGCCTGATTAAGCTTGGCATTGGCCTTACTAAATCTTCTAACTGGATCCATAAACATGGCGAGAGCAGCAACAAAAGAGATAAACCCACCAGTAGTGAGTTGGCCGGAGGTGATGCGGTGATGAGCAAAAATAATCACTCCAGCAAAAGCAAAAGATCCAATCAGTTCCACCAGCGGATGAGAAATCTCCTCGGCTGAGTTACTCTTAGATCGATTGGCCAGAAAACGGGACTGGGCCTTTTCAAAGCGCTCCACAATATATTCTCTTAAACCAAAAGCTTTAATAATTTTCTGGCCACCCAGGGCTTCACTCACAATGTGTGTCATTTCAGCATTTTCCTGCTGGGCACGACCAATATATTTGCGGATTCTTTTTCCTGAAAAATGCAGGGTGATCATGAAAAGTGGAGCAGTGGCAAAGATAATTAATGTGAGTTGCCAGTCGTGGTAAAAGGCGACTCCCAAAAGTGAAATCGCAGTAATCGGTTCCCGGATGACTTCCAGAGAGTTCTTAAAGGCTTCCGAAAAAACCATAGTGTCACTCATAATGGTTGAAATGAGTGTCCCTTGCTTTTGTTGGGAATAATATTTGGCCGGTAAAAGTTGAAACTTATCATAGATCTTAGATCTGATCAGTCGCGTGGATTTGTCCACCACCTGTCTGAGTCCAAAATAGTGATAATACCTTAATGGGAAGTTCAAAATGCCCAGACCCACCAACAAGAAAGCGAGGCTAAAAGCATCCTGCGAAGAGGACCCGGCCGCAAACCCCTTATCAAAAATGTCCTTCACGAGGAAGGCTTCATAGGCCTTAATGGCAGCTAAAGGAAAGGCCAAAAGAGTCGCGAGAAGCGCCTCCTTCCAAAAAGGACGAAGATATGGGAACATTAACTTGAGAACGTGAATCATCCGGATATCTTAAGCTTTAACGGAGGCTAAGTAAATTAAAACACGGAAGGCTATCTTCCTCGACCGCGACGGGACTTTGATCCAGGATAAGAACTATCTTTCGCGTGTAGAGGATATTGAATATTTTCCAGATACCATGAAGGCTTTGCAGCTTTTTCAAAATCTAGGATATGAACTTTTTGTGGTTACGAACCAATCCGGAGTTGGTCGTGGTTATTTTTCTCTTGAATCGGTTTATGTGATCCACCGCCAGCTGCAAAATGATCTGCGTGAAAACAAACTTCACCCCTTTAAAGATTTTGCTATTTGTCCCCACTCTCCGGACGAGAATTGCCATTGCCGCAAACCCTCGGGACAGATGATTCAAGAATTAATGACGAAGTATCACATTGATCCGAAACACGCCTACATGGTTGGGGATAAATTGATTGATCCTGAATCAGGAAAAAGTGCGGGGATAGCCGGGATTCTGGTCAGGCACGAACAAAAGTCAGAATTTCCGTTTTATAAAACCCTACTCGATTTTGCGAATCACCTTAAAAGTAATCCATAAGACTTAAGCTCCACTGGTCTGAGCTGAAAATGATGGCAGAAAAACTGTATCAGTTTATCCGCCTCCTGAAAATTAGTGCCAGTTAGCTCCAGATAATCCTGGTACTTTGTCTGGTAACTCTTTTTGATCCGCAGTAAAAAACCTTTTTCATTTTCAGCATTTACACATTGAGTGCATGAGAACTGACCGTTTTCTTGCTGAAAAGTTACCCCGGGAGACTCCATCAGAGCTGTTCCGCAGTAGGAGCAGTTGTCAGTCTCCGGCATAATCCCCAGGTGAAAAAGTAGCTTCACCATGTATAACGTTAAATGTTGGTGAGCGACGAATTCTTCTTTTTTTAAAGAATCATTCATATGAAAAAGGGCATTACTAATAACTGAAAAAATTCCTTCATGCTCCATATTTTCATAATCACTATTACTAACCTGAAAATTGACGGAAAACTTTTGTAAAATCTCGAGATATAAACACACCAGGTAGAAAGCCTGGATGTTATGGCGTATCAGATCGGGCTCCCAGAGTCTTTGGCTCTCACTGGCCATCATTAACTCATTACCTTCGATCTTGCCTGCCCTCTGCTCTCTGATTTGAATTTTCACCATGGAACCGATTTCAAAAATGGTTGGTTTGTGGTGTTTGCCGCCACCCTGGCCGCCATAAATATAGAAACTACCCATCATCCCATTTCGCATCAGGAGTTTAACGATCAGATCCCGCTCTTTATAGGGAACCTTGTGAATAACTACGCCTTCAAAAACCATTCTTCTATCTGCTTGAGTAAGTGTTGCCCCTTCATCTTTAAACTTAATCTCGCGATCGCCAAGGAATTTAATAATTTGTTCCATTTAATTCCAACTGGATTCTCCAGAGCAAAAACTTCAAATGTCTCTCCCCTGCGCCCTCCACGGGCCACCATCTGAATCCAAAAATCCAAATTCTTGACCTGATAGAGAAAAAATATCCTGGAAATGTTCGGAAGGTTGACCCCATGAGAGAGAACCGTGGTGGCGACAATAAACTGGGGTGGTTTCTCACTTTGCACCTTCATGGAAAACAAACTCGCTTCCCCGCCTACACAGGTCCAGACGGTGTACCCTTTAGCTTTCAGCCATTTTTCCCATTTGAAAACATCCGCACGGTAAGCACAAAAAATAAGATTACCTGCTGATTTGTGACTCATATTCAAAAGATAATTCTCAATCCACCTTGCCGAAGAAGCCTTGTAATAACGAACGGGTTTATTTTTCAGTTGCTGATTGCCATGATCAACCCAGAGGATTCGATCAAATTGGCAGTTATACTGCTTAATTTCTTCAGTCATTTCTTGTGTCAGGGTCGCAGTGAGTAAAATCACTAGCTCAGCCCCTTGAACCATTTCATAAAAGGCTTCCCACATCTGTGGTCTGAACGTATCTCCCCAATAAAAATTGAGATGGAACTCATCGAGGATGAGAATCTGCGACACCTTTCTTTTTTTCAGCCACTCCTCAGGAGTCATCACCGTACAGCTGGAACCCCATTGGGAGAGGCACTCATTGGCCAAGGCGCGCAGGGGTGATATAACCAAAAATGATTGATTTAAATCCCGAATAAGTTTTGAAATCAGGTAAGTTTTCCCTGACGCAGGAGGAGCCGTCAGAATAAGTAGTTCACACATGCCACAGCTTTATGATGATACGTGATGACAGTTGAAACAATTTTGATGCCTTATAATTTTTTTTGCATTTCGGAAAAATTTAAACAGCTTTTATTCACACCTAAAACCCTAGCCAATAACTCACCTGAATGGTCTAATACAACGATCGTACTTTTAATGCGAGGCTGCTTATGAAATTAGCTTTTGTTTTCGCCGCCGTCCTGGGAATCATCGCCGCTGCCTATATCAATGCCAACCAAACAGTAACTCAAAAAGTTGAGTTAAAAGCTCTACATTTACAAATGACCGTGAGTGAAGTTGAGGCCCTTTTCGGCTCACCCGTTTCTCGCCAGAGAAACACCATCACTTATATACTCCCCGACTCATCTCAACTCACCATCACTCTTCGTGATGATGTGGTTGCAAGTGCTGTGGTTAAATTTCATAATCCGTTAAGAATTGAAGACCCTGAAATGAAACAACTCACTCTGGTGCAGATGTCTCTGGCCGATCAAAACGAAGACGCCAGTTGGTTCTTTGCTGGAAAACCACAAGAGGGCCTGATTTATAAAATCACTCAGAATGGAATGGTTGAAAGCCTGACTTGGGTTCCCCCGTTTACTTATGGAAGTAACCAAGCAAAAAACTTGCAGGTTCTTCTTCAAGATTTTAAAAGCCAACATCTATCCAAGATGTGATAAAAGAATCCTATGATTGCACAAATTGAAAAACTTTTTGATCAACAAATTCGACCAGCCCTTGCTCAGCATGGAGGCAACGTCGAGGTTGTTGATATTGATAATAATATTCTTTTTATTAAATTCTTTGGTGGATGCCAGGGATGTTCGAGTTCCAAGGCCACATTGAAAGGTGGTATGGAGCAATTAATAAAGAAAAATTTCCCAGACATCGTTGAAGTCGTGGATGTAACGGATCACCAAAGTGGAACTAATCCGTACATGTAGTTAATTTTTCGGATTTCTAATTACGTCCAATCTTTCTCTGACAGAACCAAGACGATCCAAACTGAATTCAGCAAAAACGATTTTTTCGCCCTCGCCAGCATCCACAAGAATTTCTCCCCACGGATCAACTACCAACGAGTGACCGAAGGTACTTAATTTCTCATTATGTTTTCCCCATTGGGCAGAGGCCACAACATAGGATTGATTCTCGATGGCGCGCGCTCGGATAAGAGTGTGCCAATGGGCCTTGCCTGTTGGAACAGTGAATGCAGAAGAAATAGAGAGTACATTGGCACCCTGGGACGAATAAGATCTAAATAATTCAGGAAAACGAAGATCAAAACAAATCGACAGGCCAATTTGATAGCCTTCAACTTCGATCATCTGAGGTTTGTTTCCTTGCGTATAAACTTTCTTTTCATCAATGATTTGTTTGCTGGCGTCTTTTGAGAGATCACAGGCAAAAAGATTCATCTTATCGTAGAACGCAATATCATTTCCCTTTGGGTCAAAATTGTAGGAACGATTCATGACCTTACCATCTTTATTGGTAGCAGCAGAACCTCCGAGGATGTAGAGGCCAGAATCCGTCGCTAGAGATTGGATCGCCTTATAATGCTCATTATCAGCATCAACTAAATAAGGTGTTGGGCGAGTACCGTCTGACATTGAATAAAAGGCTTCAGGCAAAAATACCGCGACAGCATTTTCTTTTTTTGCTTCGCTGAGAAAATTTTTGATTTTGCCCAGATTGACCGCCGGATCAAGGACTGACTGCAGCTGAATAACACCGATCTTCATGACACATACCCTTTTCGCATTTACCAATTTATGTACAAGTTATAAGATCTGCACAGCATGCTGAAAACAATTTTCATTAATCTTCTTAAATTCTCTATCGCCGCTGCCCTTGTTGGGTGGTTATTGTCATCCGGTAAACTGGATTTCAAGCTGTTAGCGAGTTTAAAAGACCATCCTTTAGCGGTCTTATTGGCGATTTTTCTCAGTATACTCAACTTTTTGCTGATTTCATTTCGTTGGAAAAGCATCTTAAAGGCTCGCAGCACGGTAGAAATTCCTATCTCGGGCATGCTTAAAATTTCCTGGATTGGGCAGTTTTTCAGCAGCGTTCTTCCCGGCAGCGTAAGCGGTGATCTGGTTAAGATTCTTTACGTGCAAAAATTTGATCAGGCCTTCTCAAAACAATTCCTTTTTGCTTCGATTCTCATCGACCGAGTCATGGGGCTCTCGGGCCTGATACTTTTGGTAGGGATCAATTCTTTGTGTTTTTCAGGTCACATCCTAAACAATGCGCCTGCGATGGAACCTCTTTTAAGATTCAATTATTTTTTAGTCATGCTGATTATTGCTTCTGTCGGAATTTTTATGTACTGGCACAAACACATCAGGTCAGTTCTGATTTTTCTTCAGTCTAAATTTCTCGCCGGCCTATTTACCAGAGTCATTTCTCTTTGGGATGACCTTGTGATGATTAGATCTCGAATGCTTAAAGCTGTGGCGTTATCAATTTTGATTCAACTCATTGGTGTCATCATTTTTTGGTCTCTGATCTATCCATTCGTGGGTGGCCATATGGATTTTGTTCAGGCCCTCGCTTTCATCCCCTTGGGTCTCATGACACTTGCCCTGCCAATTGCACCGTCCGGTCTTGGCGTCGGCCATGCCATCTTCCAGAAACTTTTTGAGTACTCAGGAATTGAAAATGGGGCTTCGCTCTTCAATATTTATTTTGTCGTCACACTCTTGGTGAACGTGATGGGTGTCATTCCCTATTTGCTTAGCAAAAGAAAATAAGAATTAGAAAATGAAGATTTTTACTGGATCAATGTGACCGTAGTGAGTCGCTTTGGTCTTAAGACTTTCAAGTTGAAGGAGAAATTTTAACTCTTCTTCAAAACTATTGAGCTTTCTGACTTTCTTCGACTGTTTTTTGAGTATGGATTTCACGCCTTGTGGGAGAATACACACCCCACGAAGAAGGTAGTGAGCGCCTTTGAACTTAATAACTCTTCCAGTGAACACATCCCCTTCCATCAATGAAATAGTCGGATGATTTTTCACAAGAACAATTTTTTCATCATGAAGGATATCGTGCAGGACAATTTGTTTTCTGAAATTGATTTTAGAAAATTCAAAAAGAGAGTGATTCACATTCAAAAGTGCTTGAGATAACTCAACATCCAACTGACTACTACGGATGTAATCTTCAATGACTTTTGACCCATCCTTATTTCTATGCTGGAAGATGTACCAGTCATTGAAACAATTCATACGAGACTCAAACTCTTCTTTATCTTCGTCGAGTTTACCAGTGATAGAGAAATAGTTCTCTTTCGCTGACTTTAAGTCATCGAAATGAGAGCCCTCCGTGTAGAGGCTTAAAACTTTATCTAGGTGTTCATGAACGATTTCGAGCATAGGGTATTCTACTCTTCAGTTTTAAGAACTGCCAAGAAGGCTTCTTGAGGAATTTCAACATTCCCGACCATTTTCATCCGCTTTTTCCCTTCTTTTTGCTTTTCTAGGAGCTTACGTTTACGGGAAACGTCACCACCATAACACTTCGCAAGTACGTTTTTACGAAGGGCCTTAATCGATTCGCGGGCAATGATCTTGGACCCGATGGCGGCCTGGATGGCGATATCAAATTGTTGGCGGTCAATCACCTTCATGAGCCTGAAAGTCAGATCCTTACCTCTTTGTTGAGCATTGCTACGATGGGTGATCATAGACAGGGCATCGACCTTGTCTCCGTTAAGCAATACATCCAGCTTAACCATGTCTGACTCCATGTACTCATGAAGCTCATAATCCATCGAGGCATAACCTTTAGAGAGAGATTTTAATTGGTCATAAAAATCAAACATCATCTCTGAGAGCGGAAGAACATAACTGAGTTGAACGCGGTCTTCAGTAATATAATTGATATTCTGATCACGCCCACGTCGGTCTTCACATAGCTTAATAATTTTTCCTACGTAATCATTTGGTAGGTGAATAGAGAGCTTAACTGTCGGCTCTTTAATCATTTCGATTTGAGTAGGGTCAGGTAATTTGGCCGGGTTATCAATCATAAAGACGTCACCAGTCGTGGTATGAATTTCATAATTACACGATGGAGCAGTCGAGATCAGAGCAAGATCAAACTCTCTTTCTAGACGAGTTTGAATAATATCCATATGAAGCAGACCCAGAAATCCGCAACGAAATCCGAAACCAAGAGCTTGAGAAACTTCCGGCTCATAAGTAAAAGATGAATCGTTAAGCGCTAATTTTTCCAGTGCCTCTTTTAAAACTTCGTATTCTTCGGAGTCGACCGGAAAAATACCGCAGAAAACCATCGGTTTAATTTCTTTATAACCGGCAAGTGTAGGAGTGGTATCTTTTTTATCCGTGTGAACAATCGTGTCCCCGACTTTAACGTCACGAACAGTTTTAATTCCACACACAATCATTCCCACTTCTCCGGCGGCCAATTGCGGGACCTCAAGGTAGAAGGGCTGATTGACGGCAAGCTTTAAAACTTCGTAATCAGAGCCTCTGAATTTAAAGTGAATTTTGTCCTTCACTTTTAGAGTGCCTTCCATAATACGTGCCAGAACCACCACACCTCTATACGGATCAAACCACGAGTCAAAAATCAGCGCCTGAAGGGGTGAATTCACCTGACCTTTAGGTGGTGGAATTTTTTTAACGATTTCTTCGAGTAAAACATCAACGCCAAGGCCAGACTTGCCTGAAACCAGCGGAGCCTCTGAGGCATCGATGCCTATAACGTCTTCAATATCTTTTTTGACTTTTTCCGGATCTGCGTGGGGAAGATCAATCTTGTTGATCACTGGCAAAATCTCAAGGTTGTTTTCCAGGGCCATATAAACGTTGGCCAGAGTCTGAGCTTCGATTCCTTGTGAAGCATCAACAATCAACAGAGCTCCTTCACATGAAGCCAATGAGCGAGAAACTTCGTAAGTAAAATCTACGTGTCCCGGAGTATCAATTAAATTGAAATAATAAGTTTTTCCATCATGAGCTTTATAAGCGAGACGAACCGTTTGGGCCTTAATGGTAATCCCACGCTCTTTTTCAAGATCCATGTTATCCAGCATTCGATCAGATTTTTCGCGATCGGTAACGGCCTTACACATCTCTATAATTCGATCGGCCAGGGTAGATTTACCGTGATCAATGTGGGCGATAATTGAAAAATTTCGGATGAGACTTGTATCCATAGCTGCTGCTTGACCCTTTTTGTGTGAGGGGTCAAGCATACACTAATCAGTGGGCTAAACAAAGACCTCTTTAGAGATAATCATCATGTAATAGTCCAAATTTGACTCTTTAGCGCGGATAGGAATAACAGTGGCATACCCGTTGTAAACCTCTGAAGTTTCCTCGAACATGTATTCGCCAGTTTCCGTATTCAGCACTTTCTTGCGCTTAGGAATGGTAATCTCGGCATTTTCAATTTTTGAGCGCCGCTTAATCGCCACTTCAAAGGTTTCCACAATGGAGTCAGGCATCAGGGTATCTGTGATGATTTTATTTATAATATCATCAGACTGCATCTCTAATAAGGCATACATAGGGTTGTTCATGTAGATGAGCTCCCCCTTGGCGTTGGCAATCATGATGTTCTTTTTCACCATATTTGCCAGGGTATCAAACTTACGATGCTCTACCGAGATTCTGTCCGTACGAAGCTGTTCAAATTTCTTCATATTCACAATCATTTTATTCAGCTCGCGCGCCAACTCTCCGATTTCATCATCTAAATCATAATAAATTGAAACATCAAAGTTGCAGTCCTGAAGCTCTCTGACGGCATCGTTGATTTTTTTAAAAGGCATAGCAATTTTCCCGGGAACAACCAGCGAAAGGAGGATGGTCCCTAAGAATGTAATAATCAAAGTTATCAACATATTTCGGCGTGTTTCACCAATGATTGATTTAACTTGTTTATCTCTTTGTTCGTTTTGAAAATACTGAATATCTTGAAACTCTGAAAAGGCTTCAAGGATTTTATCTGTTAATTCATTGATCGTAGATAAGCCTTCTCCGTCCCGGTAAAAAAGGGATGATTTACCGACGATCGTTTTAAGAGAATCAACATATCCCTGCAAACGAGAAATAATTTTCTTCGCCTCAACTTCCGAATAAAAACTATCAAGTCTCTGGAGCTGGGATTGAAACCCTTCACAAAGATTCTCAAGTCTCTTCAGATCCTCGGATGTCGGCTTGGTTGTGAGAATTTTCTTTTGCATCTTCAAAATAGAAACTGCAGAAATTCGAACTTCATCCGTTAAAAGAGAAATTTTATTCGAGTTAACGGTAATGCTGGAAATCTGATTATTCAGGGAATCCAGGAAGAAAAAAACCATGAATCCCATCACCAGCACCACAACGTTGGCTATGATAAAACTGAAGGCCACTCTACGTTTTAAAGATAATTGCATGACTTTCTCCGTTTACACTTCTTCTAAGTCCTGGAACAAACGATCCAGGTTTTTCTCACTACCAACCAGCACAACGATATCATCCGCTTCGATAACATCCATAGGTAAAGGAGAATCGTTAATAACTACTCGGTAAGCAGCCTTTCCTTCTTCATTGATATAAGGAACGCGCTTTTGAAGAGCAACAATATTTAATGAATAATTCTGACGAATCTGAGACTCAACGAGAGTTCTCCCCTCAAAAGATTTTCCAAGTCTGATTTCGACAATAGAATATCCGGCCGCAAAGTTATAGCGTTGGAGAACGTGAGGGGCGGCAATTTTACTGGCCACAATTTCACCCATTTCTTCTTCAACTTTAATAATCTCAGAGGCCCCAATTTCGCGCAACACGTGCTCATGCAATTGGGTTGTGGCCCGGGCAATAACTCGTCCCACACCCAGCTTTCGTAGCATCGCAACCGCCATAATACTCATCTCGATATTGTCACCAATCGCCACCACAGCGGTATCCACATCGGAGATATTGACTGCTCGAAGGGATTTCTCTTGAGTGACATCAAAACAAATGGCGTGAGAAACTTTATCTTTAATACGGTCCACTAGCTCGGGCCTGGAATCAATGGCGATAACTTCAGCGCCCTTCTCAAAAAGTCTGACGGCAGTCTTCGCCCCAAACGTACCTAAACCAATTACAGCAATGATCATAAAATTATCCTATTAATACTTTCCCTTCCGGGTATTCAACGTTACTTGGTAAAACAACTCGGCTTCCAACTGCAAGAATCAATGTTAAGGGCCCCACACGGCCTAAGTACATCATGGCAATAATACAAAATTTGCCCATACTACTTAAGAAAGGAGTAATCCCCAAACTCAGACCAACTGTGCCAAATCCGCTGACCACTTCAAAGAGAAGTGAGAGAAAACTTTTATCCGGCTCAACTCGAACTAATACCAGTACCCCGACACTGACCACAATAATGCAGATAATGAAGATCGCAATTGATTTTACGACTGTCTGAGCGGGAATCGTTCTCTCGAACATTTCAACTTCTTGCCGGCCTTGCAGTGTCGCTTTAACTGAGTATAACAAGATAGCAAATGTTGAAGTTTTAACACCACCACCTGTAGAGCCAGGCGAAGCACCAATAAACATAAAAAGGAGCATCAGGTAAATGCAGTGGGGCTGGAGTGCCACTAAATTTATTGTGTTAAATCCTGCTGTTCGGGTAGTGACGGACTGAAAAAACGCGACCTGGAATTTCCCCCACATCGAATAGTCCTGGAAAGCGTGCAGAAATTCACCGAAGAACAAGTAAAACGTCCCACCAAAAAGAAGAAGAGTATTGGTTACGAGAACAATTTTAGTATGCAGTGTGAGCGAGCGAAGTTTTCGTTTCGTTTTAAACATATCAGTCACGTCTTTCATGACTGAAAATCCAATTCCACCCACGATAATCAGAAATGCGATTGTGAAATGAATCAGCGGCGTGAACTTGAAGTCCTCAAGATTATTATTCCAGAGAGCAAATCCAGCATTACAAAAGGCGGAGATCGAATGAAAAAAGCCGTAGTACAAAGATTGACCTATTTCAAAACCTTCCTGATAAAATCCGATAGTGAGCAGAATGGCGCCCACAAATTCAATCGCGAAGGTGTACCTGATAACATTCACTACCAGATCCAACAGTTCTTCTGAACTGGAAGTATCAAGAACATCATGCATGATCACCTGCTCCCGCATCTGCAAGTTTTTCCCCATGATGACGGCCAGAGAACTTGAAAGAGTCATGATTCCCAACCCACCAACCTGCAATAAAACCAACAAAACCATTTGACCAAAGACACTCAAGTCATCGATCAAGGAAATTGAAGCCAGTCCGGTTACACAGGTAGCCGATGTGGACATAAAAAGTGCATCAATAAATGAAACGGCTCTTCCAGGGTTAGCTGAGACAGGAAGCATCAGAACCAGAGCACCTAGTAAGATCCAGCCAGCAAATGAAAGGAGAACAACTTGCGTTGGCTGAAGCTTAAGTCTGAAAAGGAAACTGCTAGTTCCTGATACATGGTCTGGTGTTTTGACATCCGGCTTTTCGTATAAAGAAATGATGGTAGAAAACAAATGAACCGCTGATAACCAGTAAACGAATTCAATATCTCCCCACGTAATGAGGACTGGTACAAATATAATTAGGGAAAAAATGAACCTTCGAATGAAATCTTCAAATCCTTCACTTTTAAGAAAATTGGCAATGAGGGAGATAAACAATACAACCGGAACAACCCAAATAGCGTACTGAAAAATCAGATCCAGCGGCAACTTGCCCAGAAGTTCGGGAACCTGTTTGGATTTTTTAAAGGTGTATAGCAGTACAAAAAAGCCATTGATGACAATCTCCAGCAAGAATGGCAATCTTCCCATTAAGTAATTCATAGCTTAAATCTTACTGTCTTTTAAAAATATTCCTAGGGATAGTTCATGCAACAACAACGAATGCTGCCATTTAAAATCCTTAGTATGGATAGCCTTGGGCAAGGAGTAAGTAAAGAAACTGATAAAATTACTTTTATACCCAAAACCTTGCCTGGCGACACTGGCGAGGCGCGCGTTGTATCTGAAAAAAAAGGCGTCTGCTTTGCCCATCTCTTTCATCTGACCCAGCCCTCACCTCTTAGAATAAAGCCCCTCTGCCCCCATTTTGAAAATTGTCCTTCTTGCCATTATTTGCACACGCCTTACGAGCAGGAACTGGTCTTTAAAAAGCAAAATTTAGAAAAACTTTTCCAAAAAATACCCCACCCCGAAATACGGGTTACTCCTGCCGTCAGAAGAACCCATTACCGGAATCGAATTCAGCTCCATTACGATCAGAACAAAAAGCGCATGGGGATGTTAAATGTAAAGGACCAATCAATTGCCCCTATACCTCATTGTATTATTGGACGTGACGCAATTTTGGAGATGGTTCAAAAACTCTATCAAAACGAAGCCTGGTTAACGCTGGCAAAACATGAGCCCCTGCAAGGGCACGTGGAAATTTATGAATTAAATAATGAAGTTCAAGTGAGCTGGAACAAGCCCTATGCCCAAGGTGGTTTCACTCAAGTCTTTGATGAAATGAATCAGCTATTAAAAATCAAATTGAAGGAGTGGTCCACCAATCTTCCGGCCCATGAGCTGCTTGATCTTTTTGCCGGGAATGGAAATCTTAGCCAAGACCTCAATTATTCCAAGCGTTTATGTGTGGATCTCTATGGCCAACAGACCCAGGATCATTTCCTGTCTCAGGATATGTATGACGATCACGCGCTCAGAAATGTGAAGAAAATTTTGCAGGCCAAGAAAATTGAGCCTTCCGTCCTGGTGCTGGATCCCCCACGTTCTGGACTCAAAAATTTGGATCTGTGGCTGGAGGAATTCAGGCCTCAGCACGTGGCTTATGTGAGCTGTGACCCGCATACGATGGTAAGGGATATAATAGCACTCAAGAACTACCAGATCACTGAGTTGAATCTGATCGATTTTTTCCCCTCCACCTTTCATTTTGAAACTGTCGCTTTTCTCGAGAGAAAGTAGCGTTTTCTTTTTACAAAAATCGCGCACTTACTTAGAATGAAACTAAGTACTTTTACTCGTGAACAGGAGCGGCCCATGCTTAATGGCTTTTTTCATAAAAATTCAGTCATTTTGAGTTTAATCATTTTGGTATCTGCCTGTTCAAGCAAAGGCGATAAACTCAAACATCAATCGCAGCTTTACTTTGGGGCCGGTACTCAAAGTTTGATGACTCAAGATTACACTGACGCGCTAACGAACCTTATTAAGGCCAATGAACTTGATCCTGATAATGCAGGGATTCTGACTAACCTTGGGATGGCTTACTATTTTAAAGGTGAAAGAGATCTTGCGGTTAAAACTCTTAAAAAATCTATTGAACTGGATGAAGAAAATTCAGACGCAAAAATTAATCTGGCTTCAATTTATTTTAAAGATGGCGACTACAACAACTCAGAAAAAATTTATAAAGCTGTATTAAAAGATCTGACCTATGACAAACAGGCCAGAACACTCTACAACTTAGGAATCATCGAACTCCAAAGACAGAGATTGAGTTCTGCAGAAAATTATTTTAAAAAATCAATTAAAGAAGAAGGTAACTATTGTCCTTCTTATTTTCAACTTGGGCTTATTCAGTACGATCAAAAACAATTCAACAAAGCCCTTAAAAATTTTCGAGAAGCCTCTATGGGTACATGTTATGAGTCCTCTCCTGCGGCTCACTATTACCAAGCGATGACTCTAACCAGCTTGAAGCGTTTTAACGAAGCTCGCCTCAAGTATGATGAAATTGACGTGCATTTCAAGAAATCTGATTTTGCCGCTAAGGCGCGCATGAAAATGATGGAACTAAACGAAATTGAAAAAAATAATCCAACCGTAGAATCTCATGCATCAAGGAAGTTGCTTGAATCTCCGGAATTCTAAAGATCACCAAGGACGGGTATGATGAATGAAGAGACGACTACTAGCTCTGGAAGCAATTCAGGGGCCGGTCTTTTAGGTGACTACCTTAAGCAAAAAAGACTGGATAAAAATTATTCACTTGAAAAGCTGTCGCAAAAAACAAAAATCAGCGTCAACATTCTAAAATGTCTTGAAGCAAATGATTATGGCCATCTTCCAAGTGCTGCCTACATAAAAGGTTTTGTCAGCAGTTACGCCAAAGTTCTGGGACTATCACTTGACGAGACTATCGCCAAAATGGAATACACCTACCTGAATATTCTAGGTAAACCATTTCCGCACCTGAATCATACAAAAGCGATGACCGTTCAACCGTCGGCTAAATCCGCTCAGGATTTAGAACCTTCTCCTCATGAAGTGATTGAAAGCAGCGACTCCATCATAGAAAATACGAAATCCGCTCTTCCAGTAGTCATCCTTGCTGTCGTCATTATCCTCTTTATTGGTGGATACAAACTTGTCTCATCAATTGTTGAAAATGAAGTAACGGGAAATAAGAACAGTGATTTAGGACCAAAGATTGAATCTAGTTCAGCTCTGGTAAAGCAACCCGTGCAAGTCAAGCCAGCCGAAAAAACTGAAGCAGGCTCAGCCGATAAACCTGCGGACGCCTCTGCAACAGTTGAGACACCCAAAGAAGAACCGAAGGCACTTCCGGAATTTGAAAGAAATTTCCCCAATATCGATTTCAAAAAAGTTAAGGGCAAACTTTTTCAGGTCAAAACTGAAGCCCCTGAAAATGATGATGAAACATTAATTCCCAAGGCAATTAAAGACGGCATCAACTCTAGTTTGCAGAACGTATATATAAGAGCTTCAGAGGGGAACACTTGGCTTAGTTATAAGATTGATAATAACCCTATCGTAAGTGTCATTATCAATAAGGGCAGCGATCTTAATCTTCAAGGTTCAGAAATAAGAGTTTTCCTCGGTAACGTAAATGTAACGAAGATTTTTTATAATAACTACCTGATTGAAACTCCTACTAAATCCGGCGTAAAAAGCCTGATTTTCCCTGAAGAGAGTAATTCAAAGTTCATGATGCCACTTTTTCCTAAGGCTAAAGATGACATCCTCTACACAGCAGAGGATTACATTAAGCGCATGAATTTAGAAGAAGAAGAGCTAAAGAAAAGACAGCAATAGTATCCTACGATTGCCAGTCTAGTTTTCTGTAAAACCAAACACCCATCATTCCCATCACGCTGGCAGGAAAAAAAACTGCCAGCTGTACTGGTATCTTTTCCTTGTTAGCGAGACTAACCAGTGAAAAGAAGAGTCCATAGTAGACTATCAGGCAAAGGATACCTATAAAGCCTGAATTTTTGCTTTTGCCTCTCGTTCCCGTGACCCCCAGGGAGAAACCCAAAAAACAAAAAACAAAGACAATCACAGCGCCGTTTTTACGACTCCAGTATTCATATTTTGCATTAAAAAATTCTTTTTTATTAAACTTGTACATTTTCTCAGCTTCGGCAAAGGTCATTTTTAAGACCCCTTCAAGCTCTTGGGAAGTAAGCATGGTTTCTTTGACAGTAAATCGGCCTTGGAACTGCGATTGAGAAACAGGAAAGATGTATTTGGAAAAAATAATTTTTTCGATTTCGTTCTTATTAACGTTCTGGCCCACAATATTCCCATTAAAGAGAGTGAGAGTTAACTTCTCCATTAAGGAAGTATTATCCCGCTCAAAAATGAGCTCCCCTTTTGAGGCAAAAATAACTTTTTCTTCCTGATTCTTCATGTCCTTAATTTGTAGAAACACTTCTTCGAGGTTTCTTCCGTACTTGGTGGATTTGGTAGCAAACAGTGTCAGCCCTGGAACCAGCGTAAAAAATTGGCCGGGTTTAATCCCCGCCAAAAGCCCGCTAGAAGTGAGATAATTGACCTTTCGCTTGAACTCTTTATTGGAGTGAGGAATCAGGTTCTGGTTTAAATGATAGACTGAAATGGAAAGAAGACCTGCCACCACCATTACCGGAATTAAAATCCTCTCTTTGGTCAAACCGGCCGCTCGCATCGCAATATACTCCGAATCGGCCGACAGGCGGTTGAGGCAGTAAATAGTTGAGAAAAACACTGCGATAGGCAAGGACAGTGGGATAAAACTCAGGGCGATATTGCCGATTAAACCTGCGATAAACCATAGGGAAATGTCGCGTGTGACCAGTAATTCTGTGAGCCTAAAAAGTTCAAATGTCAGAAGGAAGCAGACAAAGAACACAGTGCTCAACACCAAAGGCATGATGAACTGGGCCGCCAGATATCTTTGTAATAAAAGTTTCATAAGTAGAAGATACCAAGTGTTCCCCTTTCATTCAAGAAAAGGCAAGATATTGTGGTCTAGATAAAAGGAGATCCCATGAAAATCAAGCTCGACGTTGTTGGCGACCAGTTTCTCGCCTCTGAATTAAAAATTTTGACTGCGTTCCAAAAGAACCAGGCCCCAAAAACCAAAGGAGACAAAGCTGAATCGTCAGTTTCTGTGGACCATTGGTCTGATAAAGGTCTTAAAGAAGAGTTCTATAATCTCAAAAGCAGCAAGAATTACAAAGCCGCGAAAGATGAAACGATTTCTTTCACAGGTGCAACCGGCGAAACCGTTTGGGTTGTAGGCCTGGGTGATAAATCAAAATTCGAAGCTGAAGATGTCCGCAAAGTAATTGCCAAAATCCTTAAAGGCACTCGCTCAAGTAAATTTGAAACAATTGGAATCGACATTCCTGGTTTCAACACAATCCGTGATGAAGTCCGCACAACTCAAGTCGTAGCTGAGGCAGCTTATTTAACTGGTTATACTTTCGATAAGTATAAATCGAAAAAATCGGAGCCTTATCACTACACAGTCGTTCTTGCTCATACCGACAAGAAGAATAACCTTAAAATCGAAAAAGCTCTAGCTTCTACTAAGAACATCTGTGAATCAATCAACGTAATGAAAGATTTCATCAATGAAGTTCCAAACGTTCTTCACTCTGTAGAATACGCCTCTCGCATCGAAGCTGATGTGAAAAAGAACCTTAAAGGCGTTAAGATTAAAATCCTTAATAAGACCCAGATTCAAAAAGAAAAAATGGGAATGCTCCTTTCAGTCAACGCTGGTTCGGCTCACGAACCTCGTTTGGTTCATTTAACTTACGAGCCAACGAAATCAACTTCTAAGACCAAACATATTGCCCTCGTCGGAAAAGGTATTACTTTCGATACCGGTGGATACAGTCTTAAACCTGGTGCCAGCATGGCCGGGATGAAGAATGATATGGGCGGATCTGCAACTGTATACGGTGCTTTCCGTGCCGCCGTTTTAGAAAAAGCTCCAGTTAAAATCACTTGTATCCTTGCGATGACAGACAATGCTGTAAACGAACACGCGACCATGCCGGACGCAGTAGTCACAGCTCGTAACGGTAAGACTGTTGAGATCCTCAACACTGATGCAGAAGGCAGATTGATTCTTGGGGACGCTCTGGACTATGCTTGCGATCAGAATCCACATTACATCATCGACGCTGCGACATTAACTGGTGCGTGTCTGGTGGCCCTTGGAAATCAAGTGTGCGCGATTCTGGGTAATGATCAGAAGTGGATTAATGAAATTCTTGGCTCTGCAAAATCTCAAGATGAATATATGTGGCAATTGCCAATCATTAATGAGTGGAGACAGGATATTAAATCAAAAGTTGCAGATCTAAAAAACATTGGTACACCAATGAGAGCAGGAACCGGCATCGGTGCTGCTTTCCTTGAAGAGTTTGTAAAAAATGATATTAAATGGGCCCACCTTGATATTGCAGGAGTAGTAGATGCTCAATCTCACCTCTCTTATTGTCCAGGTCACGGTGCTTCAGGTTTAATTGTTAGAACCCTGACTCACATTCTAATGAATGGAAAATAATTCTCATTTTAAAATTGTACTTTTTGCGCCTGAGATTCCCGGTAACACCGGGAGTATCGGGCGCACTTGTGTGGCGCTTAATCTGGAGCTTCTTCTGATAAAACCCTACGGGTTTGAAATTGATGAAAAAGCTGTTAGGCGTGCCGGCCTGGACTACTGGAAGCATGTCAAAATCAGAGAGTTTGAATCTTGGGAAGATTTTCTGATTAAAGAACAACCGCCCAGGGAGAAATTACTGTTTTTTGAAAATCACGGGGAAAAACTGCACTATGATGCCCCCTATACTAAAGACTGTTATTTATTATTCGGAGGAGAGACTCGGGGATTCCCCTACGAAGTAGAAGACGAGTATAAGTCTAATTTCTACCGCTTGCCGATGTTCTCAGAGAATATCAGATCATTAAACCTATCCAACGTGGCCACGGCCGTGGCCTATGAGTGCATGAGGCATTTTGTTTAAGCAGTCCCTACAGGCACTTAATAGGTGAGTTTTTTCTGATATAATCTTCCATTTCATTCCAATAAAACTTTTCAGTCGTTTTGAATTCAGGAAAAATCGCTTGAACCTTCTTAGGCAGAGTCAATCTCACGGCATTGCCAATTTCGGCCGGCATGGCGAGCGTGTACTTCTTTGTTTTCTCAATTCGCTGGCCACGAACTTTATAGTTAAAAGTATAATTAATCCCACCAATGACGGGAATATTGTCTAGCCCAATCGAATTGAATTTTACTCCGTAGAAACTTATGCCAACCTGATTTGTCATGGACGTAATTGCTCGTAGAATCGTTTTTAAAGCTTTTCCATTCACTTCAATCGTTCCGATTTTCCAGCCTGGGTCACCCAGTACACTCACGTGAGGAAAGTTATCCACAATATTGCCGAAGGTGATAATTCCCGGGGCAATAGTGACTCCCTCAAACAAAGATAAATGGACAGCGACATCTGATCCCGTTGCATCAGCAGACAGCTTGGCCATATTCTGACCCCAACATGATTTTTGAACAACTGGATGTCCATCTTCGTAACCCGTGAGCTTAATTTCAGACACACCAATAGGTTCATCAAAACGTCCATTAAACATTTCATTCCTGTCATGGGCAGTGTCTTCTACAAATTGAGACATCAATGCGTCTTCTTGCATCGGAGTGGCAATATCTATCAGCTTATATTCAATAACTTCTACCTGATGATTTTCTTTAACATCAATCAGCAAACTTCCAACGACTAAACCATGGGAAGCGGCTTGAACAACCGGGACTAGTTTTTTGTTTCGGTTTTTGATCATCAGGGCCTTATCCATCCGCTTATGATCATGTCCACCAATAACAAGGTCAACGTCGGTTGAACTTTGTACTAACAACTTATCAAAGAATGAACCGATATGAGTCAGAGCAATGATCAGGTCTTTGCCTTCAATTCGCGCCATCCCAGCTTGAATGTTTCCGACTGCAATGGGCTCATTAACAAATCCCGGACTCATCGAATATTGGAATTCTGGTTCAGCTGTAGTCAAACCAATCAATCTGATTTTAATTCCATCTTTTTCAATGTCTGCATAAGGCTGTATGAGACCAGAGAGTCCCATAGCAGGAGTCGGCATGAGGTTAGCACTCACAATTTTAGTCTTAACGTTGGCCCGTCTAATTTGATTGGCCAGGGCCTTTCCACCTAAAAGAAAATCATGGTTACCAACGACTGCCACTTCAGTTTGAAAAATGTCCAGTGCCTGAAGAGAATTGGCCCCTTCATTAGTGAGATAAAAAGAAGTTCCATCACTGAAATCGCCGGCATCAAGAATAAGCGTAGAAATATTTTTCTTTTTATCTTCATTTTTTAGTTCATCAATTTTGGCCTTAATCCGAGCGTAGCCGCCTCTTCCGTCAGCATATCCAGTAAAGTAGGAATGAAGATCGTTGGTGTGGATGATATGAAGGAGTTTTGCGTGTGAGGCCACGCTAAAGGTACAGAGGAGTAAACAAATAATTTTTTTCATATAAATATCCAAGCAATAGAGGTGCCAAAAAGTAAGCCATTCTAAGCCAGTTTTGTGAACAAATAATCTATTATTGTATAACAATTAGACGGGCTATTTTTCCCAACTTAACTTGGAATTAAGTTCACTTTGATACTGATCCAGGGAAATAATCTTTCCCATGCGCAGCTTGGTTAAAATCGCTTTCATACGGATACGGGCAAATCTGGTTAAGTTCTTCTTTTTAAAAGAGATATAATAACGTTTGGGACTTGGTAGAAGCATCGCAAGAAAAGCACTTTCACGCGGCGTAAGTCCTGAAGGTGATTTCTTGAAGTAATGCTTGGCAGCAGCCTTGATTCCATAGATTCCTGGTCCAAACTCGATGCTATTTAAGTACAGCTCGAGAATCCTATCTTTGGATAAAACTTTCTCCACTTTTTGCGCCAAGATGATTTCATGCAGTTTTCGCCACAAAGTGCGGGAATCAGATAAGAGAACATTTTTGACCATCTGTTGAGTAATGGTGCTCGCTCCCCGAAAGCGTTCAGCTGATAACATTTCACTCAAAGCAACTTTAATCTGCTCTACATCCAGACCCTGGTGCTGATAAAAAGCCCAATCTTCGGACAGAACGATCGCCCATTTTCCAAAACGAGAAATGTCTTTAAGGTTGACCCAATGAGATGGTTTTCCTGGTTTGATTTCAACTTCGACTTCTTGGGACGAATCAATTCGTAAATGGGGATATTGATGTTTGAGGACACTCACATCGTGGGAAAAATACATATATAACGGACTTAAAAGCATGAGGAAGAGACATGCAATAACTACATATTTGAATAGAGGTTTTTTCCAAAGGCCTTTCATCGTCCACCTTTTCAGGTATGATTATAGCGCATGAAAACTTTTTGTAGTTATTTTAATCAGGGCATCTGCTCATCCTGCACGAAAATAGAAGTGGACTACTCCTCCCAGATTCAGTTCAAAGAGGAGAAGCTGACTAAATTGTTGGCCCATGCGGAACCATTTGCACACGCTCCATCCGTGATTTCCAGTACAACCGGTTTCAGAAATAAGGCCAAATTTTCAATCACTGGTTCAGTCGACTTACCAATCATTGGGCTAACAGGTGAAGAAGATTTAGATCAAGGCCGAGACATCAAGGACTGCCCTCTCCATCACCCGGCGATCAATCAACTGGTACATGCTCTTCCACATTTCATCCAAGTGGCCAACTTGCGGCCTTATCAAATCAAACAAAAATCTGGTGAACTCAAGGGCGCGATCATTTATGTTTCTTCTGAAAGCAAGCAAATGTATCTTCGTTTAATTTTAAGATCAAAAGAAAGTTTAGACCGTATACGCAAGCATGCTCAAACTCTACTGACTCAATTTCCTCAGCTCACTTGTTTATCGGCAAATATTCAGCCTGTGCCCCATGCATTGCTTGAAGGTGAGGAAGAAATATTTTTTACAACTCATCATTATATTGAGCACAAGGTTGGCGAGGCCAAGATGACTCTCCATCCCCAGGGCTTTGTTCAAACCAATCAGGAGATGGCAGAAAAGCTTTACTCCACTGCAGCGGAATGGGTGAAAGAAGCGGCTCCCGAAACCTTTATGGAATTGTTCAGCGGACAAGGAGCCTTTAGTTTTTTTATCCAGAAGTATGTGAAACAAGCGGTGGGTGTAGAAATAAATTCTGAAGCTGTCGCAAGAGCTAATCTGACCGCTCAAGAAATGAAATGGTCCCATTTAAGTTTTATCGCCAAAGATGCTGCCAATGTTGCTGAACTGGTTTTAAAGTTTAATCCTGAACTTATTCTGGTTAATCCTCCTCGCAGAGGACTAGGTCAAGCCGTCGAGATCATTAAGAAAGTGAAGTCAGAATATTTTATTTATTCCAGCTGTAACGCCGAAACTTTAGCTCAGGATCTGGTCGCCCTCAAGGATCATTTTAAGATCGTTAAGGTACAAATCTTTGATATGTTTCCCCACACCGAGCATTTTGAAACTCTGGTGTTACTTAAATCTATTGCTTCTTATAAAAAGTAGTTAATTTTTGTAAAGCATCCAAAACTGCGAAAATATCCCGTTTATCATTCCCACTCACTTCAACACCATTTTTGGGATTAATACTCGTAATGGTTCCAGCGGTAGTGTCGACAATCTTTAATTCCTTATAAGTACCCGCGACATATCTGTCTGTTTCATCTTTTGAAAAAATATTTTTTCCAAAACTGAAATCCGATGGAGAATTTTTGCATTTCCAGTCTTCAAGCATCAGACTTGGTAGAACATCATAATGTGTAGTAAGTTTGGAAATCGTGCCCGGCTGTTTCCCTGGCCATATGATCACGAGTGGTGTTTTCAGACTTTCAGAATAAGTTCCTGTCAGAATGATGATCGTATTTTGAGACTGCTTGTGTTTGATAAATAGATCAACAATCATCTTTACCTGGTTATCTTTGTCAGCAAGGGATCCAGCTCCCAGGAATACATGCATCAGAAAAGGATCAGTTTTTGCAAGATCATCCCTCTCCGCTAAATTAGACTCAATGTAATCCGTTAGAATTTCTTTTTCTCCCGGAAGGTAATGAGACAATGGAGTACTAGCTCCCGTTTGAAAAAACGTGGCGTCGATTTTAGATTTTTTAATTTGATCCAGAAAAACCGGGGTCGTTGATTGGTTAAGTACCGAATCAGCATAAACAGGAGGAAGTGAGTACAGCAATGAGAAATAACCATCATTCTTATTCAAACCACCACTGTAGTGGTTGTCGAAAACCAGCCCATGCGTACTAAAGTGAAATATATTTGGAGTAGCCTCACCATTCAACTCTCCGGCAGACCAGTGATCCATGACGACCATGAGAATATTTTTTGGCTGTTTCATCGGGCAATTTAGATCTTTAGCAGGGTAAAAGAAGTCCTTATACCCCTGATTCGTAACTGAGTTAGGCCCCAGCTCTACTTTCTGCTCTTTGATGATACTTTTTCCAGTCAGAGGAAAGTGGAGCGGAAAAATCTGGGCGAGACGAGTAATGTATCTCGCACCTTTGACATCTCCGTACATATGCAACAGATGACTTGTTATTAGGCAGATCGCAATCAGAACGAGGTACCAGTTTTTAACTGGATTACTGAATCGTCCTTGCATTGTTCTCCAGAGTTTTTCACCTCTGAACCAGATAACAAAAAACAAAATCGCCGTTACAGTTCCAATCAAACCCAACTTAAAGGGCGTGAATCCAAATGCGGATAGAGCATCTTTATCCTGCAGAAAATCCCATAAAAATGAATTTATGTGAAACCGATAACGAGTGAATAGGTAGCTGTCGAAAAATATAAAAGCATTCACAGCGAGGATTAAGATGATCGACCAAATTCTTGAGACGTAATAAGAAGGAAAAATATAAACGACGGGATAATAAATGAAAAAATAGACCAGTGATAAAAGTAAACCGTAATGACCAACAAATGTCGTGAGGAAATACAGCCAGCCAACAACGGTCTGCGGGATGATCATGCTCTGCAAATAATTGAGCGCCACGAGACTGGTTAAGGCCCAGCCCAAGCCAAAAAACATTTTGCGTCCCCAAGAGAGGGCGAAGGATTTTTTCTTCATGGGATTAGTTTATACAACATGTTAAGTACCTGAAAAGCCATAAGAGTGTTTGATGTGTAAAGTTTATGTTTGATATACCGAACAGTAGCTATATAATGGGTTGATGAAGGAGAATATATCTATGGTCATACATTACTCAAACCAGCTTCTTGAAGAATTGAGTGAAGTTGAGGAAAAGATCCAGCTCTTGGAGCGCTTGATGGATGAATTAAAAATTGAGTGTGACAGAGAAGGGTTAATCAAAAGCTTACTGGCCAAGAGGTATGGAATAACCTCAGGCCAGTAAGACTAAAAAATTAGAATAGGAAATCTACACCAAGGCCGTACTGAAGAGCATGACGCTGATCAACTTCAGAGTCACCTGAATTTGCTTCGTAGTCAAAGTCGCTTCTATTGCCTTGAGTGAATATAAATTTAGCAATCATTGAATCAGTCACCAGGTATTTAGCGTTGAAGCTAAACTGATAATCTAAGTGGTCCGTGATAGTAAAGTCTTCTGATTCATCATTTCCATCAACTTCGCCAACGCGAGTCCCACTCAATCCCAAAGTTATCATGAACTCATTAACTGGACGGTATTGATAAAAAGCACCTAGCTTGAAATCAACTGAAGAATCCATATCGACCATGTCACCTTCTAACTGCTCATACTCACCGTCCATGTGGTAAGCAACTCCAGCAAGGAAGTAATATTCATTGGCTTCATTCCATTTGTTACCGAGACGAGCATTCAGATCAAGACTGCTTCTTGGATCAGCATAATTAGAATAAAGCGGGTTCTGGTTATTACCTTCTTTATCAACTGTCCCAACTTCACGGTCAATTACATTTAGCGTGGCAACTGCACCAACATCGAAGTTAAAGCCAGCATCACTTTGTTTCATTAATCGATAGTTCACACCAAACTTAGGATTCTGAATTCCAGAATCGTCAGCACTCGCGCCTTTATTGACTTCAGTTTCTCCGTCATAAAGATAATTCACTCCAACGGTCACATTCAATGAATCTGAGAGAGCGTAACCAAACTGAGTATTCAAAAAGTAACCATTCGCTTCCGTATCAGAAGTTCCGCCAACTCTAGAAACTTCATTATTTGCGATCGCATCTACACCAACATTAAATTGACCCTGCTTAAGGAAATAGTTCAAATCACCAAACTTAACTTCTTCCGCGTTAACTGAAGTGACAGCAAGTACGGCTGCAACTGCGAGAAACTTTTTCATTGAGAGACTCCTTATGTTTGCTAGAAATTGTACTGATAGACTCGGAGGATTCCTAGAGGATTTTACTGACATTGAGTGGTATTTAGATGGTTCGGAATGGGACTAGGGATGATGACCTAGGGCAGAAAATAAAAAGGCCCGGATTTCTCCGGGCCCACAAGGTATTTAAACTTAACTAATTACCAGTTGTAAGAAACAGATACGCGAGACATAAGGTTGTCTGTACGTAGTGAACCGTTTGTTCCTGAAGCAGCAGAAGCTACGTCAGTATTGTTACCGATTACACCATCAATAGACATTTCGCCGAACTTAAGAGTTGATCCCAAGTTAACAACAGTTGTGTTCTCAAGATTTTCGTTAGAAGAACCTTTGAAAGATACATCTGAGAAAATTGACTGAGAAACTGATCCGCGAACTGCCAACCATGAAGCAGCATCGTACTCAAGACCGATGATGATAGGAAGGTTAGTTGCAACTAGATCTTCGCCACCAGTTGTAAGTGGAGTTCCGTTGTAAGAAGCAGTGTTTGTACCGTTACAAACTGCACCACCGCATGATCCAGAACCAGTTTCGATGTTACCTTTGTTACGAGAATATTCAACTTTTGTGAATAGAGTTGCTTTATCGTTAAGCTTGTCTGTACGACCAGCACCAACTCTCATTAGACCGATTTCAGCATCAGCATTTGCTGTTTTATCTTCAGCTTTGATTGAACGGTATTCAGCAAAGAACTTGTAAGCGTTCATAGCGTAAGATCCACCAATCTGGTAGCCAAGTTTTCCTTCAACTTCATTTCCGTTTTTGTCAGAAGCTTCGTTTTTAAGACTAACGTTAGCGAAACCTTCAATGTCACCAGCAATAACACCTAAACGAACTCTCATAACGTCAGAGCTGTTAACAGTTGCTGTTTCAGTTACGTGGCCGTAAGTAAGGTTTGCACCCCATTTAACACCTGCGTCACCACCAACAAATAGATCTAAGTTATTTTGTTCAGTCTCTACTCCAGCCCATGATCTAAGTGTATCAGAAGTTGCTGATTCGTTACCAAGGTGAAGCCCGTAAACGAGGTTCCCTTGACCGAAGAAAACACCGCCTTCTGGACGTGGATCAGCAGCTGAATCAACTGCAGCATCAGAATTGTTAGAACCTGTTTCAAAAGTAACTAGGTCTTTGTGATTGTTAACGTGAGCAGCGTTAAGGAAGATGTTACGGTTGTCATTGATGTAAAATGAACCGAAAGTGTCTTCACCAAGAGCTTGCAAACGAGCTTTTGAAGCCATTGCAGGTGTTGCAAGAACGGCAAGTCCTAGAGCAACGATTAACTGTTTTTTCATGAAATCTCCTTTAAAAAAATGACATCAAGTCATTCGTATTCATGTTTGGAACTTTAGCAAAACTTAAAAATGTATTACTAAAAGTGTCACGAAACTCGTTTCTTTTGGCAATAGCTTTTTTTCTGATTGGAATTTTCTGTCGGTTTTTCAAGGTCCGATGAGTGACAAAAGATTGACGTTAATTGCCCCGACAAGAATGAAAAAGGCCACTCGAAAGTGGCCTTCTCTCAATACTGATGTCAGAAAAAATTAGAAGAGAATATCGAATTTTAGGAAATTAAATCTGATGTCACGGCTGGTTGTGAAGTATTCATCACGAATATCGCCCCCATATCTTTTTAGATTCAATGAAACTGTAGGGGCATAAGAGATATTGGCAGCTGAATACGTGCCCATATCCCAACGTTTACCTGCTTCAAGGTTCAAAAAGAAGTTAAAACCAGACTCATCATCACCACCAGCTAGCTCTAATGTTTGTCTTTCAATACCAACCAAAACACCCGCCATGATGGAATTTTTGATATCAGTAGCATCGAAGTTATAAAGAATTCCTCCGCCTGCGCCGAAAGTTGAGCTCAATGTATCGCTTGATCCAAAATCTTCGTCCACGCGGTTCCAATAGGCCTGAGCTTTCCACATTAAACCTTCATACTGCTCAAGATTCTGAGCGTAATTAAGGTTAAATTTGAACGTTGTGGTGTCACGATCCTCATCTTTGCCTTCTTCATGTCTGAAAGATAATCCGCCAGTGTATGAATAATCGAAAGCGTCGATTGATACGATTCTTGTCTGTGCAAAAGACATAAAAGAAAACAGGGATACAAGTAGAACAACTAACAGCTTCATGTGATCTCCTTAAGGTGATATATTTGGTGATTGGTTAACTAGCTTAGAAGGACTCTGGACAAAAACTTTTCATTAGAAAACTGGGGTTTCATGGGCGCTGACTGTCCAACGAATTTTAACGTCGGATAATCAAAACTAATTTGTTCGATGAGACTGTCTTTTACGTCACTGATAAACATCTCTTCATCAAAACGAATGTATTCTTTATAGATATTATTCTCGAAATCTGGAAACACTCTTTCAATAACTCGCTTCATAAGCTTAATTTTACCAGCCAGATCTTCGGTCTGTGGTTCTTCTTCGTGAATAAGGAACAATCCATGGCATAGTTGCCCTTCAGGAGTGTTTTCAAATTCAACTATAAAGTGGCCCCACTCATGAGTCATACTCTGAGGAATGAAGAGTGTGCGCTCTTCGCTTGAGTATTCTTTCTTCATAAGCCAAGTAAGCGAGATCGCTGCTTGGATATTTGTGGAAGTACAGAAATCAATTACATCAGGAGTCATCTGGTCTTTATTTTTTAAAAAACCGAGAAACTTCTTAGGCGATAGTGATGAATAGAGGTTCTCACAACTTACTTTATTAAAATCTTTAAAAGTAATGAGCCACTCACCCTTCTCTACCAGATCCTTAACTTCAGTTTTCTCAATCCCTTCAACAATTCTGATATCAATGAACTGAGAAATAATGGTGTCTAAATTTTCCCAGTCTTCAGCCGTAAAAAGAGACGAGATATCAAGACGGTAACCTTTATTAAGGAAGAAATCTTCACCCTCTAAAAGCTCCATTGATTTAGCTCTTCCGGAAAATTCGTGAAATTTACCATCTTTGTAAAAATAAGGAAGAAGTTTTTGAGGAAGGATTTTTGCATCAAAGTGGCTCTTATAAATCTCGCTAACAGCTTCCTGCGAGCGCATTTGTGAGACACCAAATTGATAATTCTCAATCAGTAGTTTTTTATTTATGAGACGAGGAGTGATTAGTCGAATCGACTCAGCAGGATAATTCTTTCTAAGCTCGATCAGCTTTAAAACTGACCCCAGGTCTGATCCCATAATGACATGGGCAACAAATTTTGCTTCATGCCCGGCCTGGAAACCCTTCTTGTGGTCTTTAAAGTGCTTTAATAATCCAAAACTCATATTCAAAGCATAAAATCAAAAACCCACTCTGGCGAGTGGGTTTTTGATTATTTTTATCAAGTTTTTATTTACGGGGGCCAGAGATCACTATTTTATCGCGAGCTTATCACCCGGAAGGATTTGACGACGCTTAATGATATGAGCATTTGTTCTGATAATTGTGCTCATAGGAACACCTGTTCTTTGGGCCACTCTCCAAAGAGTATCCCCACGTTTAACAGTGTAATAGATAGAGGGGTTTTTAATCCGCTTACCTTTTTTCATGTAGGCACTGATTGAGCGGCTATATCCACCGCGCTTGCTACGTGCCATTCTCTTAGGTTTAGATTTTTCGTAGATATCAGAATACATGCTGGCCTGAAGAGAGTGATCTTCACGAAATGGTAAATGCACAACAGTTTTAGAACTTAAGTGTGATTCAGAAAGATCTGGATTTAAATCGGCCAGGACGTTAACCGGAACTTTAAACTTTTTTGAAATTTGCTGAAGTGAAGAGGAGCCTGAAGTCACATAAGTTTTAAAGTTATCAGCAACAACACTGTCTTTATCTTTAAAATCGTCCCAGGCATCTTTCGCGCCAACAGGAATTCTTAAAGGGTAACCCTCAACGTAAGGAGGTGTTTGCCAGCGGACAATCTCAGGGTTGTAGCGTTTTACTTCTTCAAAATCTAACTCAAGGGCTTCTGCGACTTCGTAAAGATCTGAGTTACCTTTAACCATGATCTCTTCATAATCCAGGGCTTTTTCGAAATTAATTTCGTTAAACCCGAAGACATCAAGATTTTTCCCGATAATAGCGAGGGCCATAATTTTTGGGACGTAATTTTTTGTTTCAGGACGAAGATAGCGGCCCTTTGTAATCTGCCAAAAATCTTTGGTTTTATACATTCTAACTGCGCGTCCAATCTTTCCTTCCCCTGCATTATATCCCGCAGTAGCAAGCTCCCATGATCCAAAAAGGTTATGGAGCGTTTTAAGATAATTAGCTGCTGCAATTGAAGCTTTTAAAGGATCTCTTCTTTCATCAACGTACCAGTCAATATTAAGACCAAATTTTCTGCCAGTATATGGCATGAATTGCCAAGGGCCCACAGCTTTAGCCCAAGAGCGGGCATGGTTAGTAAAACCAGATTCGGCCATCGCTAGATAGATTAAATCTCTTGGTAAACCATTGTCGGCCATGATTTTTGAAAGAACAGGAGCATAACGGCCAGCTCTCTGAGTGTAATTGACGAAATGTTTGCGGCCCTTACCAGTGAAAAACTTAACCCACATGGCAACTTGTTTATTCCAAGTTACAGGGATATCAAATTTTGTATTTCTAAGACCTAGTTCAGCTACGGCATTAGACTCAATTTCATAAACATTTAAAGGAGCCGTAAAAGTTTTAGCGTGTGAGCTTCCGTGGATACATCCCTGACAGTTAGGAAGATCTTTTTCTATGAGATGTTCTTGAACGCGGTAGTACTCGGCTTGTTCAGCAACAGACGGATTATAAGTGTGTTTAGAAGACTTTTTCTTTGTCGTAGTACAAGCAGTGAGAAAAAGTACCAAAACAAGAGGCGTTAGCGCCAATTTTTTAATCATCTAATCATCCTTAATCAAACCAGAAGCATGAATTACACTTCCACTTTTAAAGCATAATGGATCTAGGCTCCCAAACAAAGATGGGGGCAAAATATGTTTGTCCCTACGGGGTAACATATTTATAGAATCAACAACTTAAAAGGCACATCTCATCGGACCACTTGCGTCTTTACACTTTTTAGTAAAAAGCAAAACAGTCAACTTTAAAGCTGTGTTAAAATCTCATTATGTTTAAACTCCTGACCATTTTGCCATGCCTCATGATGATGTTTCAACCTTTAAACGCAAAAGTTGAAGCACCCAATTATAATTTCAGCCTCGACACCCTAGCGGATTTTTTTCCTGAAAAGAAAATTGATGAGATTGAGAAAAAATATGGCAAGGCAGAAGTCATGAGCACTAAAAATGGGACCGTGACTCAAAAATATTATGTCGCCCATATACGTTATAAATTCCCGGTCATTGTTCAAACTAAAGAAGGTAAAGTCTTAGACTTTTTCGCTAAGCTTCCAAGCTATTTTTTGCATGATATTTTTTTTCAATCTTTAGTGAATCGCATAGGCAAACAGAACTCTTATAAAAAGGTAGGGGAAGAAGCTGTTTATCAATGGGAAAAAGACAATCTCAAACACGTCTACTCAGCGGCATGCACAATCACTTGTTTTCCAATTTTTTACACTGTTTTTCCCACACAAAAGACAAGTGGATTCAAACCACTGATTGAAGCGATGAAAGAATCTGTTCAAAAAAATTAGCGCGGGATCAGCGGGTTTTTGATATTGAGTTTTTTTGCATACATCAGCATGAAGTACGAACCTATTATCATAAAGAAACATAGGATCTGGCCCATGGTGAAATAACCAAGATAATAACCAAGCTGGGCGTCTGGTTCACGAAAGAATTCCACGATAAAACGAAAGACCCCATAACCTAATAAGAAAGTAGAACTACAAACCCCATAAAAGCGCTGACGTTTGTGGATCGCAAATAAAATGAGGAAAAGAACGATTCCTTCCAGAATCCCTTCATAAAGTTGAGAGGCATGGCGAGGAAAAGGACCAGCTCCGGGGAAAACAACTCCCGCCCAAGAGTCGGTTACACGGCCATAGAGTTCGCCGTTGATGAAATTCCCCATTCGGCCAAAAAATAACCCAGGACTTCCGGCAATCGCCATACAATCAGCGATCTGAAAAAAATGAAGATTGTTTTTGCGAGCAAGATTCCATGTGGCGAGGCACATTCCAACGACGGCACCATGAAAACTAAGCCCACCCTTCCAGACAGCAAAAATATCCACAAGGTTCACTGAGTAGTATTCCCAGTTATAAAGCAAAACGTAAAAGAGACGAGCTCCTAAAAACATTCCAATGATTAACTGGGTTATATATTTATCGATATGCTCTTTAGAAAGAGGCCAGAACTTTTTATCTGCAAGATATTTGAGAATGTATCCACCAACCAGAAAGCCCGCAACGTACATTGCGCCATACCAACGTACCTGAAAAGGGCCTAATGAGAAAATGACGGGATCAATCCATTCTTGATTCATGGTCTAAATCTTATAGGACGAAAAAGATGAAGACAACTAGAGATTGGCCGAGTCTTCATAAACAGAATAAGTAGTGGTGACTTTGGCACTCATCTCTACAATCGCCCGCTTCATAGGATTAGTAATGCCACTAAAACTCAGCAGACAAGTGCTAACACTCAAAAAGCTAATCACTTCTTCCCTGCTCAGTGAACCAGCAAATTTGGACTCTTTATCCTTACGAAGAATCTTTAAGTGCGAATTAAATTTCATCTCTCCACCGTTGGAGAAAATAACTTTTTTATTCCAGTCAATAAATACGGCTTCACCAAAAGATTGGGCCTGCTTCATGACAATCACAGTCTCGTCTCGTACAGTTCCCCAATAACAGAGAACACCTTGCTCTGCTAATGCCTGAGAAATAAAACGCACCAAAATAACTCTCAAACCAATCATCTGGTCTGTATGAGATATCTCCGAATGAAGCGCCAGATCCCAAAGTGTTTTATTGGTTGGGAGTGCCATAATACCAACCTTGCGATAAGTATAAACGGGTGTGCTCCCCTGGATAGAAAGAATTTCACAACCATATTTATCCAAAAGATCGGAACCGTTGAGCTGCTGATCCAAACGGGTACTGGCAGATTGAACAGTTAACATTCTGGTATGAGCTCTTTGAAGAGGTATTTTCTTTGATTCTGAATCAGTTAATTCACTGAAACCCAGCTCTGATAGGAGGTGAGAGAATTTGGGGTTTAGTTCTTCCTGCTTAAATCTCAAATAGACTGGGTAGTCGTGTTGTTTTCTAAACTGAAAGTAATTCCATTTTTGAACTTGCATAAGGATCTCCTGTCTTCCTATTCGGAAGATTGGGAGATTCTTATGAGACTGGAATTAGCTTTAAATTACCTGACTATTCTACACTAACATGTGGAAGGATTTTTTCCGTGGGTCTAAGCCCAAGCAAGTATTCAATGGTTGGCCTGATATTGGAGTGGTCTCCTACTTCTTTGGAGCGGCCGGTTGGATGAACTCCTCGCCCTCGGGCATAAAGAAAAACATTTTTTTCGGAATCCGGCGTTGTAGCGTGCCCAACCCATAAGGGACCTGCCCCTCTTGAGTGATCCGTTGTCACAATCAAGGTTGTTTGCCGACCGTATTCACCCATTCCTTGCAAAGTTTTTATCAAGTGATCAAGGTACTCATCGTATTGTCTCAATGTCCTAACATAATTAGGGTAATCACCTTCATGGCCATATTCATCAGAATCAACCAGAGAAAGATAGAGCACCCGTGGGCAATGTTTCTTCAGGTAATGCATACCAAGTTCAAAAGTATATTTATCTTTTCTCGATCCTTTCCATTTAGGTAAATCCTCAGTTGCCCTTTTTTGAATCTCTAACATTTGATCATCAGATGTTGAGTCAGATAATATCCCTGGAAATATGCCATGAGTAATTTGACTTAGATCCTTGGCAACTGCCGATGATAGTCCTTCCCACGAGGCAAAAACGGCTACATCCTTTTTAGGAAGATCCAGTGAACTACGAACGTTCTCGAGAACTGATACTTCGTTAAGGCCACCACAACTATTATTTTTACAAGCAGTTGCATGACCCACCATCAGTGCCTGATAAGAAGGGAGGCTTATGGCGATTGAACTAGCGATTTTATAACGATCTTTCCCCCCAAGGACCATTCCTTCCTGGGCGTATTTTGACCAAAGACTGGAAAAGATTTTTCCTCTTTCAGATCGCGGGAGCTGGTGAGCGTGAAGTAGTCCTGTTCCCTTAAAGAATTCATCAGATCTAACGCCGTCCCAAGTGAAGAGAATAACATTGGGTCCCTTATTTTCGCAAACCTCGGCGTAGGATTGGAATGCCATAAACAGAAAAAAGAGAGTTACTATTTTTTGCATGAGAGAATCCTTTCCAATTTATAAAGCAAACCATAGGCCAATTCGTAGCTCGTTATCCATACTTTTGGGCCTATGAAAGTGTCTAGTTTTTTGACATACTATGAGATTTTAGCCATGGGAAGGCTCTGGATAAGCGTATTTAGATCACTACCCTTGGCCTGGGACTTGCTCATAAAAGCCCATGACTACATTTCCAGGGTTAAACGAACATCTTAAAAAGAAGCATGAAAATGCCACAGATGATTATGGAGTTTATGCCCGTCCCCTAACGGCAAGACTGCTGGAAGCGATGAACTTGGCAAAAAATTACACCAGAGGCCAAGGTGATTACCTTTACTACGATACTCATCAAAAGAAACAAAGGGTATTAGACCTAACGGGTGGATACGGCTCAAATCTTCTAGGTCACCGTCACCCACGCTTGCTGAACGCTTTGAGTGAATGGAATACCAATGGCGCCCCTTCAATGACTCAAGGTAGTCAAAGAAAAGCTTCTGGTGAGCTTGCCAAAAAACTATCCGAAATATTGCAGCGTGAAACCTCAGAAGGGCCTTGGGTAACAAATCTATCTAACTCAGGCACTGAAGCAATTGAAGCGGCGATGAAACACTCGCAACTTCACTTCAAGCATAAATTGACAGACATATCCCAAGAAATTGAAAAAGAAATGAATCAGGCTCTGATAAAAGTTCGCAGATCTGAGCCCGCGCTTCAAAGAAAAATTCTTCTCAAACTCAAAACTGAAATTATAAATAAAACGGATGAATTAAGGATGACTGAGGAAAGAAGAAGCTACCTTCTTCATCAACTCGCCAATTCGCATGAAATAGATAGTCTGGTAAGTCTACTCCGTGAAATAAATGCCCTTCAAATAAATCAGCGGCCAAAGTTTATTTCACTCAAAAAAGCATACCACGGCAAAACGTTGGGTGCTCTCTCAATAACTAGCAATGAGAATTTTCGAAATGATTTTTATCTCGGTGACGAGTTTAATACTCAAACTATTTTCGTTTCCGCTCATGATGACCTGGAAACAATGGAAAAAATTATCGAAGGGACCAGACAAGACCTAATATTTATAGCTGCAGGACCGCAAGGAATAGTCGTAACGAAGCACGCCTTCTCTCTTGTTGCGGGAGCATTTGCAGAGCCAATTCAGGGCGAGGCAGGAGTAATTAAAGTCCCTTCTCAAACACTTGCCATCTTAAAGAAATTCTCGCTTCAAGAAAATTTCCTTCTTATATTTGATGAAATCCAATCGGGAATGTTTCGAACTGGACTAATGGCCGCTGGAAATCACTCCCATATAACCGCAGACGTGTATACGTTTTCAAAATCACTTGGTGGCGGGATCGCCAAGATTGCTGCGACAACAATACTTAAAAGAAAGTATATTGATGACTTTGGTTTTCTCCATAGCTCTACTTTTGCAGAAGATGATTTTTCTTCACTCGTAGCACTTGAAGTTTTAAACATACTCGAATCGGAAGAGTCGCCATTGAAATCAGGGATGGAGACAGCAGAGTTTTTACGAGGACGCCTTGAATGGTTAAAATCCCAGTTTCCGGAAATCATAAAAGAAATACGAGGCAAGGGGCTATTCCTGGCCATGGAATTTGAAGCATCTATCTTTCGCGATATGGGATTTGAGTTTAAGTTAATTTGTGACAGTAAAATGCAAGGGTACTTGGTTGCTGCCGGACTCTTAAATCATGAAAATCTTCGCATGAACCCATCGTTATCAAATAACCTCACTTTGAGAATCCAGCCAAGTCTATATTTCAATATTGTTCAAACTGAAGAGATGATCGGTGGACTTTTTAGAATGTGCACGGCCCTTCAAAACCAAGATGTAAAATACTTCCTCTCTGCCATTTACCCTGGCGAAGTCATCCAAAATACAAAAACAAATGATTTGGTGGAAAAAGCAGACTTGGGAAAAAGACCACTCACAGTATTCTTGTGCCATATGATTAACGAAGGACATATTCGAAACACAACAAAAGCTCTCAAAGAGCTTCCAGACCATAAGCTGGTTGAAAAACTGACACTAACTAAAGATCTTGCTGAATTTGAAATTTATCATCATCAGGTATTTTGTGACAAAGACAACCAGGAAATGGACTTTATCATGCTGGGTGTTCCGCTGACATCTGAGGAATTGAAGAAAACTTTCATAAGTAGAAATAAATATAAAGTTGTCAAAAAAGTCCAAAACGCCATTGATTACGCAAAAGAATTGGGAGCCACAACAGTGGGTCTTGGGCAATTCACTTCGATTGTTTCAGGGAATGGACTCTACCTTGATCCACGAGGAATGAATCTCACTACTGGAAACGCCTACACCATCTCTTTGACCATTCAAGCGGCACTCAGGTCAGTTGAAGAAAAGGGTACCGACCTTTCAAATTCAACGGTGGCCTTAATTGGGGCAGCCGGAAATATTATGTCAGTTGCATCAAGCATTATGGCAGACAAGGTGGGCAAGGCGATTCTTATTCATCATTCACCTCTAGAATCAAGCAACAAATTTCAAGAGGCCCTAAGAAGAATATTAAGTGAAATAGCAAACTCTTCAGCTACGTCTAAAGTCGTCAACGTCGTTAAATCTCATTGGAAAAAAGACATGAATCTACTCAGTTTCATGGATATCCCCGCTGTGAGAGAGGTTCTTATTGCGACCTCTGACCTCACAACAATTGCAGAAGCTGATGTTGTTTTAAGTGGCACAAGTTCTTCGGCAGGATTTTTAACGCTAGATTTATTCAAGCACAATGCTGTCATTGTGGATATCGCTGTCCCACCGACAATCAAAAAAGAACTACTTAATCAGATCGATTTGACTAGATCTGATCTCACTTATCATCTTGGTGGTATTGCTCAGTTCCCCAAAAACCAATCCCTTGACTGCATCCTTTTCCCATTAGGAAAAAATGAAAGTTATGCTTGTATGGCGGAAACATTTTCTATCGGCTTCAGTGGAAAGAAAAACTTTCTTAACATCGGAGATCTAAACAAAGATATCGTTTTAGAAGTTGAAAGTATTGCCAAAGAAGCCGGTTTCATTCTTGGCAAAAATAAAACTTCGATCTCACTCTAGATCTTTTCCATATAAAACGTACTTAGCATATTCCTCTACTAACTCAGGATCCATAGGTCTTTTGGATGGAGAATCTGGGCTCTGGTAACAGATGAGCCCTCTGTTGGCCACCACGACTCCACAGGTTAACATTTTAGAAATTTTAAGAAACACTCCTTTCACTTCCTCACCGTTGGGACCTTTAGCCTTTCCCATGTACGGCATGAGCAGAGTCTTAAAATTCAATCTCAGTTTTACGAGTAGCAAGATCTTTTCAAATTTAGATAACTTTTTATATTTTACTTTCGAAAGTAGCTCCAGAGGATCTGGATAGTTGATACTAAAGCCAACCGGCACTCCATCAAGTTCTACAATATAAGAAAGCAGTGGATGAATAAGATATTTAAAATCATCATAGACAAGTTTAAATTGCTCAAATGTTATGGGTTCGAACTCTGGCATACTGATAAACGATTCCATAAACAATCGATGCACAACTCTTAGCTCATTATCCCAATCAGAAACTTTGATAAAGCGAACTTTTACCTGATCATGGAATGGATGGTGACGCTTTTTTAGTTTTTTTCTTTTTCTCATAAGATTAGTGAAGGTACTGAATCTTTTCACGAGGTAAGTATCCCACGTTCCAACGACTGCATAACCGGTGGCCTTAAATAAATCGTGATAATAATCTGGATAGATCGGTTCACCATAATAAGGAGCGCCTCCCCCCTTGCATTTGATCCTGTAACGCACAAAAAAATTCATATCAACCGGCGTTTTAATTTTACTAAGATTCATGGTTTTTGCGTAAGCTTCGATCTTACTGGTCAGCAATTTAGCAACAGAAGGTTTGTTTTCCCAGTCAATAAAACCAAGATTTCCGACTTTGGAGCCATTTCTCCATGTCAGGATCGCTTTACCAACGACCACATTATTTTCAAGTGCAAGGAATCCACTCCATTGGTAATCGTTAGCAAAGGCAGAATTAGGATGAAGAAATTTTTTATAATCATCTATTGTTTCAGGAAAGAATGTAGGCAGATGGCTTTGCATTTTTTCTTTAAACTTAATAAATACTTCTATTTTCACATCATCCCACGTAGAGAATTGACTTATAACTAGGCTCATAAAACTTCAATTTCCCCAGTTGAACCATCAATACGCAATCGATCTCCGGTTTTGATTTGTTGTGTGGCAGACTTGACTCCTACTAAAGTGGGGATACCAAGTTCCCTGCCAATGATCGCCGTATGACTAAGCATTGATCCCTTTTCTGAAATTAACCCCTTGCTTCTCGACATGATATATATCCAGGCCGGATCAGTGTTTTTAGTTACAAGGATAAAATTATCCATTTCTTGTCCCAAAATCTCAGTAGGGTTTTCTAGAACCAGCGCCATGGCCTCTACAATTCCTGGAGAAACACCCTGGCCTTTGAGACTTTCGCCTGAAATTACAGGGCTACGAAACTGTGGCAGTTTTTCATCTTCGCTCCAGCATACGAACTCAGGGTAATTCTGGTGTTTATTTTGCCAGTGTCTTGATTCAATCAATGAGCAAACTTCACTTGGAGTTATTTTATTTTCGGCGAATTGTTTCCATTCATGGTGATTAATGGAGAAAAAATCTTTCAGATTATATTTTTGAAATACTTGATTTTCCTTGATGAGTTGATCCGCCAGCTTTATCAAGAGAATCCGTAAAAAATGATAGAACTTACCCCGCCACAGCCGGGTTGTTTCTCTGAATTCAATGCAGTCTCTGGTAAAGTTCAATATCATTGAATCTATAAAATTTAATTGGACTTGAATGGGATTGCTTTTCTGGTGATTCTCTATCGTTTTATTTTGTTTACCCCAGCGAACTAACTTCTTTAAGAGATCGGGATCATTTTTGAGAGGCAAACTTTCAAGCTTGAGTTCTTCAAACGATCTATCTCCGTAAAGATTTAAAAAGTTCTCTAATGCTTTTATTTCCTTGCTCCATCCTTTTTGGGCCAGCTCGGCCAAAGCATTCACATAAGGCGAGAAGCCTGTGGGTGTGGCAATCTTGTCAAAATCGTCCATGAATCCATCAGTCAACTCATCAACCAGGTGATTAAATGCCCGCAGGGGTTTCACAGAATCTAAACTTTTGGAAGTTCTAAGCAGATCTATAATGACTTCTTCTTTCAGGCCTCTTTTCTTAAAACGAGAAGTTAAAAGACCCAGGCCGACCATGATGAAAAAATCATTTATGATCGTGAGACCGAATCCAAGAGGTCTGTCCATAAGGTGACCAAGATATTGAATGGTCTGACGTGAACTTTTTAAGCCTTCCATATCATGGGTAATTGAACTTGAAAGAGACTCCAGATCTATTATGAACCTGGGATAAATCCGGTTTTTCTTTTTTGCATATGAGATTAATCGAATGACTGAGTTCACGAGATCAAAAGCCGAAAGTCGGGTTTCATGATAAGGAACTGCCGCGCCTTCGACCTTCCCACCTATCATTTTATGCCAATTTTCAATGTTCTTTTCTCCGCCTGGCAAGGCCCGAAGGACGGCATAATAGTGCTCGAGGTTGTAATAGAGATGATCATCAACACAAGAAATTAAATGACCACAATGCTTTCTTAATAATCCCATCCTTTCTGCGCTAAAACCCAAAATATGAGCGGCTTCCATGAATACATTTTCATAGGCACGCTTTACAAAACTTGCACTAAAGGGACTTACTGAACCCGGGTAGGACTCGGATAAATTTGTGTCGGCAAAAACTTTTAAAGGGGAAAATGATCTTGTTATTGGTCTTATCTGAAAGATATAGAGCTTCTCATCTTTTATTCCCCACTCTATGTCGGCAGGTCCTTTGAAGTGCTCTTCAAGTCTGAGACTTTCTTTGACTAACTCATGTAATTCAATCTGCTTCAGAACCCTGTTTTCCGATCCTGAAATCAACTCCCCTAAGCGAGTCAAAAGATAATGGTCAATATCAACCAGACCCGAGACAACACCTTCACCCATTCCCCAAGCTGCATCAATCGCAATCGCTGATGTGGGTGGGACTGGGGCCCTAGTAAAAAGAACCCCGCTCTTTTCAACCTGAATCTCTTGTTGCACAACTACTGCCATTTTTAGTTGTTGCTGTATATTTTTTTGCGAAATGTAATTTTGAACGCGCGGAGAATTCAATGAAGAATAGATCTTCTTCAAACTTTCTTCCCAATTATGTAATTCCACCCCTAAGATCGTTTCAAATAAACCAGCAAAACTGGCATCCAGGTGATCTTCCCCAATCATTGAACTTCTTAAAACGATGCGTGGATGAATTTTAAAAAACTTCTCCATCTCATTTTTGATTGCCGAATCTATAGTTCCACCCGCCTGAGTACCAATAACAAAAAAAGGCGCAACCCGTGCCCCCCAGCCCACAAGCATTTGAAGGTGGTGACCTTTACCGCCAACTTCCGCGACGGGTGCCAATTCATGATCGTGGTATATGACTTTCATAGAAAGCATGCCGCTATCAAAAACCCAAGGATTAATAGTATCTGGCTTTCAGCATTAGTCTTGAGTGGTGCTTTCAATTTTAAGTTTATAAGGAATCGCAAGGAAGGAATCATCATGATGAGCATAAAAACTAAAAATACGGCCTTCAGAAAAAATGGAGCCCCTAAATGAGTAAAAATCAAACTAACTGAAGACGTGTAGGTTATTTGCAGAAGAATACTCACTACAATCGCAACTCTCGGCCCCCATATTTTTGAATAGGTCGTGTAAGCAGTCTCGTCCTGTGGTGATCGAATTTTCCTGGCTATTTCCCAGTTAGTAAATATCAGAGCAACAGGAAGAACCAAATAAGCTTTACTCCAATCAAGACCACTAAAAGTTTCAATCATTCCTAGTAACAAATAGACCACATTAAAAATAACAATCGGGTGGTGAGATAAAAAAGCGAGAGGAAGACTCTGGCGCATTTTATTCTCAATAAAAAACCATTTTAACATGAGCACCGTATACCCTAAGGTGATCAGAGAGAAGACAAAGAGTTTTATACTGGTCAAACTAAGCAGCACTACTAAGGCTACACATACTGCGGCCAGAGCTTTCAAGTCTGAACTGCGAACTTTACCGGAGGGTAGTGGTCGATTGGGGAAATTTCTCTTATCGTCCTCAAAGTCTTTGAATTCATCCATGACACGAATAAGTAAAGTCACAGCAGTTATAACGATTCCAGATAATAACATTTGATAGTGGAAACTGGTGGGATTGGAAAAAAGCCGAAGATAAGACAGCTGAAACGCAAAAGCCGTCAGGAGTGTTCCAATAAACGACGTAATTGGAAACATTTCATTTAAATAAATTGCAAGCCGCTTAAGCATAGGGTTTCCTAAAAGGGGTTTTTTCTAATTTTAAGGCCATAAAGAAGGATATTGAAAAAAAGATGAATAACGGTACCAAAGACAATTGTACCCCAAAAGATATTCCAAGGGATGCTCAAGTACAATTTGTAGGCGATAAGGCACCCAAAGGCAGAATCAGCTTGGTCTAAGATGATGAAAAAGATTTTATGTTTGTCCGCAGTCATTCCCTCTTTTATCCCTAGTCGCCTTTTGAGATAAGAATTGGGGAGCTCGGCCAGGCAATAGGCCGTCCCCAGAATGAAGGCCAAGACCCAACTAGAACTTCCGACAAATAGTGGACTACTTAAATCTAACAATTTCTCAATGCTCTGTGCAATGACGACTCCCGGCCAGGTCGCCAAAGGCATGATCAAAAATCCGCGCCAAGTTTTGTTCACCCCAAACCATCTATGATGAATTGGTTTCTTAAAGTAAGATAAGATATCAGTCTTTACGACAATCATATGGAGAATGCCCCCAATTACGAGGGGCAATGCCAAAAGCAAAATCCGTTGAAGGTCATCAATACTAAGTAAAGTGGAAGCCATAAGAAGATTATATGCTGAATGACGAAAATTCATATCTTTTCAAATTTGCCTGGAAAAGCATTCGACGAAATTCTGGTCGAAGTTTTTTTATCGGCTTTTCCGTGTCTTTAGCGGTTTTTATTGCTGTGTGGGTAGTCACATTTTTTGATGGCCTCAATCACCAGATTGAAAAAGCTGTAGTGAATACAAACACTGGGTATTTTCAACTTCAAGAATTGAACTATTCCAAGTCCACAGATAGCTCTACACCTTTAGCGTTTGATTCCTATTCAAAATTTTTGACTCCACCTATAAAAAGTTATTCTCCTGAACTCGTTTTGGATGGAAATATATCCACGCCCGAGGGCGCTACTGCTCTGGCAGTCATTGGCATCCATCCTCCACTCCATCAAACCCTTCTACCTATTCATAAGAGAATCAAAGAAGGAAGCTTCATCGAAGCTGATGAAGAAGGAACTGTGCTTATTGGACAAGAACTGGCGAAGCTTTTTTTATTTAAAGTCGGTGACCAAATTGTCTTAAACTACCAGGACGTAAAGGGCGAGCTGCGCTCTGAACTGCTATTAATCAAAGGTATCTACAAATACAGCAGTAAAGCTTTTGAAAAAAGATACGTCTACATCAATCAAAAGACGTGGCAAAAACTCTTTCTCAATGAATACAAAAATTCAATTTTATTTAATCGTATTATCATCATGTCAAACGGTCTAAAAGACGGCCCCATAATTTCCCAGAGGATAAAAGACACTGACCTCGATTTTAAAACGTGGAAAAATCTCAATCCTGAGATGGCGGTGGTACTTGAATTCCACGATGGAATGATTAGATTCTTTTTTCTGATTATTGGAATGACCATCACGATGACAATTTTGACTCCAGTTCAAATGCTTTGGCAGGAGCGCTTAAAAGAGATCAAAATGTTAAACATTCTGGGAGTTTCCAGTCGAAAGTTTTGGAAAATAGGAATTTTTGAGTTAATTCAAATGATCATATCATCCGGGATCCTCTCCTCGGCTTTCTTAATTCTCGTTATTGGAATTCAGTCCTATACAGGAGTTGATTTTAGATTTCTTAATAAGGGCGTTTCAATTGAAAGGGCCGGCATTAAATTACCAAATGTAATTTTCCCCCAACTAACTGTCGAGCAACTGCTCATTACTTTTATATTTGTGATTGTTGTTCTAACGATAAGCTACCTCTGGGCAATCCATAGAACATTAAAAAAGCTTGAGGTTGCACCATGAATGGTTTTGCCTACCTGGTAAAATTCAGTTACAGAAATCTTTTCAGGGTTCCAAGGCGCACTCTTATTATGATTTTGAGTTTAAGCCTGGGCTGCGGGTTTATTATTTGGGATTTAAACTTCGCAAGCTCTGGGTCTAGAGAAATGATGAAGGAATTCCTGTCTCAATACGCTGGCAATTACCACATCACACATCCTGAATTTTATGATGCTCATAATAAAAAAGAGTTTAACCTCTACAAGACAATGTCTGATGATGAACTTGTAGAAAAAAACCTGATACAACTCTCTACAAAAAGAGTGAATGCCCCAGTCTTTATTTCAGGCGAGAAAAAAACCTTGGGAGTGCTTCTTACTGGTCTCGATGTTGAGAAAGAAAAAAAAATATCTACCCTTTACAAGGCTATTTCAGAAGGCCGTTTTTTAGCTAAATCCGGTGACAAAGAAATCATTTTAGGCAAAAAATTTGCACAAAGAATAAACGTTAGTGTTGGGAAGCAGGTGGCAACCGTTGGACAAGCGATTGACGGCTCAATTGCCAATGACCTCTTTACAGTCGTCGGTGTCCTTGATTTTGGGGGGGGCGACCTGGAAGAGTCTCTGGCATTTACCCAATTGCAATCGGCCCAAGAATTGCTGGCCATGCCTTTAGAGAGATATCACCAGCGGGTCAGCTTTGATATGGATTCTGAAATACCTTTGTCTTTAAAAAATCATGAAATATCAAAGTGGACGGAGCTTCTTCCTGAGATAGGCGTTTCGGTAAGGTTTATTGATAATTTCACGTGGATAGTAAGTATTATCATTGTGGTCGTAGTCAGTCTGGGTCTATCAAATACACTTATGATTACATTTTTCGAAAGAGAGCAGGAATTTACAAGTCTTAACATCATCGGGGCCCAGACAAGCTGGATTACTGCCTCACTCATGGTTGAAGTGTTTGTCATGGGAACCATTGCCGTCCTCATAGGCGCACTCCTTGGTTTCGCAGCAACCACCTATTTTAACTACTACCCTATCAATATTGAGATCTTTACCGGTGGTAAACCCATTATCATGGGTGGCATAACCATAGCCCCATTAATCAGGATCTATTCAGTCCCACAATATTATTGGCAAGTACCATTGATGATTTATTTTTTTCTCATACTCACCATGATTTATCCTTTAATCAGAGTGATTCGCAGGAGCAAGAATGCAGTTTGAACTTTCAAATGTTGATAAAGTCTACGAGAGCTCCGAAGAAATTAAGGTCTACGGCGCCAAAAACGTAAATATCAAAATTCCAGAAGCAGAATTTATGGCGTTAGTTGGCCCTTCAGGCTCTGGTAAAACCACCATTCTCAATTTAATTGCAGGTTTGATACTTCCTTCTAGCGGCTCTCTCAAGCATGGGGGAGAAGATATTACTTCAATGTCGCTTGAAGAGAGAACAAAGCATCGTCTGGATTATATGGGGTTTGTTTTTCAGGACTACCAACTTCTCCCTATTTTGACAGCATCAGAAAATATTGAGTTTCCCCTTCAGCTGAAGGGTTTCAGTAAAAAAGATATTAAACAAAGAGTCGAATGGGCATTAACCCAGGTTGGCCTAGAGAAGTTAGGAAATCGTTTCCCAAGCCAGCTTTCTGGAGGGCAACAACAACGTGTCTCTATTGCTCGCGCTATAGCAGGAAGGCCTCAATTGATTCTTGCAGATGAGCCCACAGCAAACCTTGACTCGAAAACTGCCCAAGAAATCATTGAGCTTTTTTTAAAACTAAATAAAGAATTTAAATTAACGTTTATCTTTTCAACTCATGATCAGCGTTTAATAGATCAAGTACGCACTGTTCTTTATGTTAAGGACGGTCAAATCAGTGAATCGAGGGTGCATCATGTTTAAGAAACTTTTCAGAAAAGATATTGTCTTATGTCTGGCAATCGGCTCTAACTCTAATAATGCTGAGGAGTGGGCGAAATTTGCAGAGAAACAAATGCGCGGAGATGGATCTCGTGCTGAAATCATTATGTCTATAAAGACACCTAACTGGGAGCGAACGCTTGAAATTGAATCAGATATCGAAGGTAAAAAACTGGCCTTAAGCACAATCAAGTCACCAGCAAAAGAAAAAGGCATTCGGACTTTACGCATAGAAAATAACATGTGGAACTACTTTCCTAAGCTTAAACGCAAGGTAGCAGTTTCATCTTCCATGCTGCTGGCCAGTTGGATGGGATCAGATTTTACGAATGACGATATTTTAAAAGCATCTTCTATGGCAGAAGATTATAGTCATAAATTTCTGGCCGACCTAAAGAAAGGCGCAACCACATACCGAGTGATCGAAAACACAGCTAAGAGTGACGCTAAGGTTATGTGGCCCAAAATTATTACCTACGCTTCGCCTGTGGACTGCTTGCCCCGGGAGTACCATTACTTTGATAAACAAAATAAATTAAAGCGTGTTTTATTTCTCGATGATATCAAAACTTTTGATGGCCATAAAGTTCCAACCAATTGGGTGATGCAACCCCAGGATGACAAAAATAAGAAAACGACCATCCATTACAAAAACATGACGTTCAAAACGAACTTTAAATCAGACCACTTCACCCATAAGAACTTAACGGACTATTAATGAAATCATTTTTTTTCATATTTCTTGTATTGCTAAGTCTCCAGGGCTGGTCACAATCAAAAATTGACAGTGAAGTTTCTGGTAACATGGAAGTTCAGGGCAGACATTCTTGGAACAATGATTTGGCAAAAGAAGATCTTGCTCAGAACTGGGATGAGGAAGATTTTTATCTCGTGTACGGTAACTTAAATGGCAAACTGAAATTTAAAAATTCAAAATTAGAGGCGAATCTTTTTGGCAGGCACAGCAGATCTGATCTTTATGAGGTTCCATACCTTGCACCCATCATCTTCACATATCCCAATAAATTAGTGGCTAGAGATGTTTTTAAACTCCAACACATTGAAGAAGGCGAAAACTACCGGACGGAATACATTTTAAATAAACTCTATTACGAATGGGACTATGATGAAAATCGCTTCATGGCCGGAAGAATCTATATTAATTATGGACTGGGTGAAGTCTTCAATCCCATAAATCCCTTTAATCAGCCTACTGCCCTTACCTCAATTTCTCAAGTGGCCCAGGGAAATGATGGGATTAATTTTGCATTTTTTGTAAATGAGAAATACACCATTGATTTTTATTTTCTGGGCGATAAAAGCCTGGAGGGATATGAGGGACAAATTGAGCGAACACTTTGGGCCCACGGTGAATATCAAGTGACAAATGATTTTCAGGCCGATTTCGTCATTGGCGAAGATCAAAACCGACATAAACTTGGTGGTCAATTGGAGTACAGCTTATCTGAAGCGATGCTCTTCATGCAGACACTTTATCAAACAGATTATACTGATGATACAGAATCACATCCTTTATGGGACGTTTTGCTTGGCTATGATCAGCAGCTGACTAACAAATTTCATTTGAGAGGCGAGTCTGGTTACCAAAAACAAAATCGGTATGTAACCGCAGGATCAATTAATGATCGGTTTCTCCCAATAGAGTATTTCCTTGCTATCGCTGCACAATATGAGATTCACCCTTTGGTGCAGCTAGGTGGAACGGTTGTTAATGATCTTAAATCTGGATTCACCTATTTCATTACCAAAAATAAAATAGATCTTGGTCACAGCACTGAATTCGAGATTTTTGCCTATATTCCACTTGCTAAGGGTGACACGATTGAAAATCCGGCCCAGAAATTGGTAACAACAGATGTTGGTCTGGCCTTAAGAACCTTCTTCTAGAATTTCAATCACTCCCGTTTTTCCATTAATTCTGATAAGGCTGCCATCCTTGATAAGTTTGGTGGCCCCAGTAACGTTTAAAATAGCTGGGATCCCATACTCTCTGCCTATCACTGCTGCATGGGAAAGTAGACCACCTACTTCAGTAATCACTCCGCCTACGCGGGCCAGAACGGGAGTCCAACCAGGATCAGTAAACAGCGTGACGAGAATTTCATTTTTGGTTAACGTCCCAGTTTTATGAATATCAAGAATGACCCGAGCACGCCCCGTAAGTTCGCCTGAACTGCAACCAATTCCCTTTAAAGCCCCTGCCTCTAACGTACCGGTGGACTGAATGATAGTGCCCCCAAAATCATTGGGTGAAACGAAACCACGATAGGCATTGTAATGGGTGAGCCTCTCTTTCAAATTAGGCAATTCGACTTTGTTTGAGCTAAGGATTTGAGTCACTTCGTTAAGATCAAGCATAAAAAGTTCTTGGGATGGGATCTGCGCTCTATTGCCAAATTCAAGCATACCTAACCTTAGAAGATAGTATGCCCTAGTGGAAAATGCTCGCATCTCTTCTCTGATAATTAAAAAATTTCGTGATCTGTTGAGATTTTTCTTGAACCGATTTCGAGCAAAAAAATTCACTCCACCTTCCAGCCGCGCTACAGTCTTATCAAATTCGATGCTACTTTTATGGGGCGAGGGAGTGAAAGAGCGAACAAGATCATCGACCCACTCCTTATTCTCTCCCCACCGAGGCACTGTAATATCAAGTTCGGCCGGTCCATGATGATAGTGTATTGAAAGGAACATATCTCTCTGTTTTAAGTATGCATCAGAGCCAATCCCAAAGAACTCAGCTTTTTGCGCCAGCGCTGATAAATCTTCCTGAACATTTAAATGAGAAACGGCGGCCAGACTTCCCATTACTTCAAGTTCGTCCCCGGGTTGATAGGTATTGATTTTTTTCAAGGCTGTTTTAAATTCAGTTTGAAAATTTGAATTATTATAGATGGTACGAAAGTAATTCTGTTCTGTTAAAACCTGGAACTGGATCACATCTAATAACCAGACGTGGAATACCTCATCACTCATGCTTGAGATGCTTTTTAACTTCTCCTTAAGCAGCTCGTCTCGAAACTCAAACAAGTCTTTAAAGTTCTCAACCATTTCCTCACAATCTTTGAATTCTCTATGAAGCCCAAAGACCACAGGAATTGCATTAAGCAAGGTTGAAACAGTAAGTTTTGTTTTGTACGGACCTTGAGCACCATAATCTTTTTGAATACCAAGATCACGGTCAAAATCTTCCTCATTAAATCCTGGAATGCGTTTCAAGCCTTCTTTAACAGCACCGGCGTTCCAGTATACTCTTCCATAATAATTATAAATCCAGGTGATATCTGCTGATTTTTTAATTAAATTTATTTTCTTAAAATAGTCCCCCATAGAGACCTGCATGGCATTTCGGTAGGCGGAGTACATGAATCGTGTACAGACACGGGCAGAGATACCTCCATCTTTCAGATCCGCATTAGTCATCTCGGGGACATCAGTTCGATAGGAGAAAGTTGTAATTGGCCGGGATTGAAGAATATGCAATTGATTATTTTTATCTATCGCCCATTCTATATCCTGAGGAGTTCCAAAAAATGCCTGAATCTTTTTTGACTCCTGAACCAGTTTTAACAAAATATGTTGTTCAATTTTTGTTTTTTCAGTATTGATAAACTCTGACTCAATGACGTTTTTCTGAATATTAAAAGAGCAAGATGAAGGGGTCACGTGCCCTGACACAAGTCTTTCACCCACACCTTGACAATATTCAAGATAAAATTCTTCCTCAAATCCATTTACCGGATTTAAAGTAAAAAGCACTCCGGCCATTAAGGGGTCAATCATTTTCTGAACCAAAACACTCATGGACAAAGACTCAGGGGAAGCGCTTATACCTTTCGTATTGAGATAATCCTTCACTCGTGTTGATTTTTTAGATTCAAAACACAACTCTATTGTTTTCTGAAGTTCCGTAAGGTCTTTTACATATAAAAATGTTTCATACAAACCAGCAAAACTCGCATTCGGCAAATCCTCCATTGAACAACTTGAGCGAACAGCAACTGGAAAGCCTCCAATTTCATCAACATCGTCAATCAGACTACTTCTAGGTTCATGCAGAATAAAGCCGGCCGGAACCTGAAAACCATTCAATTTCAGCACATGAAGATTGCTGGCCTTGCCACCCAAAGTTGCGAGCATCTCTGCCGTTATAGACGCATGACCTAAAAAATGATTTTTCATTCTTACTTAACGGTCATTTGAGGGGTCGGAATAAATGATATTCTCAATTTATTCCCTGACTAAAACGGACAATTACTTTCGATACTTTTATTTCTATTTCTTTCCTCACTTGATACTATCAACCCATGTCAAAACGGCTCATATTCATACCCGCTTTCCGCTGTGAAAATCAGATTGGAAGAGTACTCCATAAGATCAAAGCTTCCGGAATAGAGGCCGACACACTGATAATTGATAATGTGAGTCCTGACCATACTCTCGAAAATGCCATTGAAGCCGCCAAGAAATATGACCTGCCAAATGTAACTATTCTAAAAAACAAATCCAACTACAGCTTGGGTGGGTCCCATAAAATAGCCTTTCAATACGCCATTAGAAACCAGTACTCGCATGTCATCGTTTTACATGGTGATGACCAGGCCGACATTGCAGACGTCATTCCCTTTTTAGAAAGAGGAGATGACAATAAATATGATTGTCTTCTGGGATCAAGATTTCACGCCCTCTCGACTTTAAAAGGCTATTCGCATTTTCGGATTTTTGGAAATAAAGTATTAAACTTATTCTGCTCTGTCGTTTGCGGAGATTCTATCTCGGACATGGGCTCTGGGCTTAATGTGTATCAAACTAAATTCTTGAAAGATGAAAGATACCTGAAATTCCCTAATGATTTAACCTTTAATGTTTTTATGCTTTTTCATGCCTATTTAAATCACGCCAAAGTGGCCTTCTTTCCGATAAGTTGGAGAGAAGAAGATCAACTTAGTAACGCGAAACTGTTTAAACAAACGTCCATTATTTTAAGCCGTATTTTAAAGTCATTACGTGAGCCTTTAAGTCTTTATAACGGTAGTTCAACGAGGTATGACTCAGAGGTTATTTATAAAAAATAAAATCATGAGTCGCTACTTTAACGAACTAATCGATCATGGAGAATTCCTGGAGAAAAGGTCAATCCATAAAGACAAACTAAGGATTGAGTTTCTTTTTTTGAACTCTCCCCCGGTAGAATTAAAGCCCTATTTCCCACCTGTTCATTCTTATGAGGAAACAGACCAGTACAGCAGGTACTTTATAAAAAAAATTGCCGTTCAGGATGCGAGCTTCACTTTACTGAATCCCACTGATCCAGATGGGCAGGTCAGTGTTTTATTGGACAAGCTAGATCTGTATTTAAATCAAGTGCCCAGACAAAAGTGTGATCACAGTGAGTTTCTCCAATCAATTGAGCGAGAAATTTTAAATAAGAACTTAGACAGAATTGAGATGATCGAAAGTATTTCTATCAATGGCACCTTTGATGAGTATTGCAGATTTTTTGGACATCAAAGTGTCCGTCAATACATCACGACTTTAAATGCGTCGATTTTAGATGCTTTAAATCAGGAGAATCAGACACATCTTTATTTCTCCCATGGTGATTTATGTTTTTCAAACATGCTTTTGGACAACAATCACCTTTATTTGATTGATCCAAAGGGCTCTTTGAATCCTGACCATAATTTTCGACCGATTCATTATGAGCTGGCCAAAATCTCCCAGTCTCTAATGGGTAGTTATGATTTAATTACTCATGGTTTATTTTCTGTTACACCTAACCATAGTGTCTCAGTTAACAAAATATTGGATCTGCAAAAGAGTAGAAACAAATTCATTGCATTAATTAAAAGTAAAAACACGAGTCTTCGCAGCGTAAGATTAGTCGAAGCTTCTCTCCTTGCTTCACTCCTTCCCTTTCACCAGGATTCCAATGAAAGGATGAAGGCTTTCTTACTGACCTCCCTTAAATTATTCCAGGATATAAAATGAGACCCGTCTCGTTTGTCATTTGTGCCGCTGGAAGTGGAGCACGTTTTCGTGAAAATGGTCTTGATATTTCCAAACCTCTGATCAGGCTTAACGGTAAATCCATGCTTGAGAGATCAATTGAGGCGCTAGAACTACAGCCCTCAGATCAGTTGATCGTTATATGCCAGAGGAAAGACCACCTACCTTCCCATTTTGGCCTCAGCCCCAGAATTGAATGGCTTGAATTAGATCAACCGACCGGGGGGCAACTAGAAACGTACCTCAAAGCGGCAAATCTTGTGGCCCATGAAGACATTGTTATTTTTAATTGTGATACCTTCTTTACCTGTCCGGATCTCAGACTATTAATTGATTCAGGTAAATATCAAGGGATCATTCCATGCTCAATTCAGCCAGGAACGAGTTGGTCATTCTGTAAAATTGATGACGATGATAATGTGACTGAGGTTGCTGAAAAAAAGAGAATTTCAGATTGGGCTTCCGTTGGATATTACTATTTCCATGGTAAAGAGAGACTTCACGAGCTGGCCCAGAAGGAATGCCTCAAGGCAAAAGTTTCTGAGTCCTATGTGGCTCCTCTGTATAATGAATTTCTTTTAGCAGGATTAAAAATCAAACTCGCGAGAGTTGAACAGTTTTTACCTTTTGGCACTATTGACCAGGTAGAAAAATATTGGGGAATTTCTTTTGCAGAACTCATCCGACAGAATACTTAAAATCATATTTGCACTATGGTTTGCCTTTGCGGCCGGCCTGGGAATCTGCAATCTTCCCTGGCATCCACCTGTCATACTTGATCTAAAAGATCAGATCGGTCAAGAGATCGTCTTAAAAGTTCAGAAGAGCAATGATGACATTGTTATTCACAACCTGATTCCAACGACAGAGAAATCTACCTACAGATTTCTGGCAAGCAAGGTTTTGTCGATTGAATCCAAAGATCCTACTGACTCACCGATCCTTCTCGAAAAAGTGCAATCGAATGAGCGAGTCAAACCAAACAATGTGCTGGAGGCAACCCTCATCTTCTCCGTTCTTTTATTCTTCGTTCTTTGGGCACTATTTGAAAATTTTTTACCTTTTCATTTTTCACCAAAATACGTTTATGTTGCTTTAGGAAACTTATCGCTTTTGGGTTTAATTTTTTGGGGAGGATATCCCGGTTTTCTGGGCTTTGATTCTTTTGAAGCATTAAGGGCCATTGCCGCTGTGACACCTTCCATTTTCCTGGGTGATTTTTATTTTTCAATGAACATGATTTTTTTTCAGATTTGGCCGGAGGTATGGGCGCTAACTATTATTAATTTCCTTACCATCTTTTTTTGTCTGACAAGTTTTTCAAATATGGCGATTAGAATGGAGACTCTAAAGTACTACCTCATTGGTCTTCTTATTTTCTTCGCTTATCCGGTAAATATTCTTCTTTCCCTTTATACAGTAAGGGACATCTCTGCTAGTTGGTTAATGGCATACGTCCTAATTAAGTTTTATGATCTGTGCCTTTCTGAAAACTCCTCTCTCAAAGCGAACTTAAATTTCGGTATCGCTTTTGCTGCCTGCTGCCTTTTACGAAAAGAAGCTGCCTGGGTGATGCTCCCCTTGTTTTCTCTACTGATTTTGTTCAGGTTTAGATTTTTACTTAGAAGCTTCGCTATCACTTCCATTTTAACCCTCGCGTTTATTTGGGCAACCCAACTAAACAACACAAATCAACGACACCATGACAACTATGAAGTGACTCTTTTAATTAATCCCCTGAGCTACATCCTGAAAGAGAAATATCCAGCGGGACTGCCTTCGGACATAGATGCTAAACTGGGTCCTTATTTTAAAAACGAATACCTCATCAACCACCAAACAGATTATGAAATTACCCCTTTTCACAGAGGTGGAGTTAATAACGGAATCTCTCACAATGATTATTTACAATTTAGGAAGGCAACGTTTGAAATTATTTTACAAAACTGGGATCTCTTTTTAATAAACCGCTTCAAGATAGCCGGTTACCACTTCGGATATCCTTTGGACTTTGCCTACATTGCCTCAGACCTCTACCTGGACTCACTGCACCGAAAGTGGCAATCATCAGACAGTAGAACTTTCTTTTCCAGCGTGGAGCAGCAAATCTCGGCCAGCCGTTACCATCGTCCTGGTTGGGGCCACAGAATTCTTAACAGAATGATGCGCATTAAGAGCCAGTACTCCCATATCTTTTCAACTTATGTCATACCTATGCTACTAATTTTACTGGCTTTAATCTATTACCCTAGATCCTTTCTTTTTAACTCAGTCTGCTTTATTTTACTCTGTCGCATCATGCTTGTGATTTTGACCGCCCCTGCTGGTCTATTTAAATATCAGTATCCGTTATGGATATTTGCCCCTTTTTCCCTCCTGATACTTGTGGCCGAGAAGAGACGGAAATTGACAAATGCGCCCGTACCGTTTAAAACCCTATGATCAAATTAACTCACCTAGGGCTTAAAGCAGGAATCAAGTTCCTCCCCGCCAGGTGGTATTCTCGAAGGAGTCTTCATGTACACGGTTGTGGAAATCAAAGGTCACCAGTATAAACTGAAAGCTGGCGATCTTATTGATGTTGAAAAAATAGATGCTGAAGAAGGAGCCACTGTATCTTTCGATCAGGTTCTTTTCGTTGGTGGAACAAAAACTATCGTTGGTGCTCCAGTTGTTGCTGGCGCTAAAGTTACTGCTACTGTTGTAAGACAGGGTCGTACTCGTAAAATTTTGGTTCTTAAACGTAAGCCAGGTGCTTACCGTCGTAAGAATGGTCACCGCCAGTGTTACACTGGTCTTTTGATCACTGAAATCAGCGATGGTCAGGGCGGAGTTAGTAAAGCTGAAGCAAAAGCAAAAGCTAAAAAGTAATTAATAAGAATTCAATTTTAGGAGATACGATATATGGCACATAAGAAATCGGGTGGTAGTACATCTAACGGACGTGACTCTAACCCAAAAATGCGCGGTGTAAAAAAATTCGGTGGTGAAGCTGTTGAAACAGGTATGATCATCGTTCGTCAGAAAGGAACTAAGTTCCACCCTGGCATTAACGTTAAAATGGGTCGTGATTTCACGATTTATTCTATGGTTCCTGGAACTGTGAAGTTTGGTTTCTATAACAAAACCAAGAAAATCATTTCAGTTATTCCAGCTTAATTGCTCTTTAAAGATTTTTAAGATACTGAGGGAGCTTAAACGGCTCCCTCTTTTTTTTTCCGTCGCGAGACGGTCAGGTTTTTATGAAATTCATAGATGAAGTAGACATAGAAGTTATCTCAGGCGAAGGCGGTAAAGGCTTCGTGGGTTATCGCCGCGAAAAATACGTGCCTTTAGGTGGACCCGACGGTGGTGATGGTGGAGAAGGCGGTAACGTCTATTTCCAAGGCGACGAAGGCCTCAATACTCTCCTGCACTTTAGAGGACTCAAGACATTTGTCGCTGAAGCCGGCGGCAATGGTGGTGGGTCTAACATGCAGGGAGCCTGTGGAGCTGATTTGTTTCTCAAGGTCCCGGTGGGAACGATGTTAATTGATAGAGAGACTGGAAATCTCATTACCGACATCACTGAACACGGACAACTCTATAAAGCTTGCGAAGGCGGACGAGGGGGCAAAGGAAACGCCCACTTCAAAACCTCAGTGAAACAAACTCCAAATTTTGCACAAAACGGCGAGGAAGGAAAAAAACTCCTGATTCACCTCGAACTGAAGCTGCTAGCTGATATTGCTCTTATTGGTCTTCCTAACGCTGGAAAATCGACGCTTATTAGTGCCATCAGTTCAGCCCGTCCTAAAATTGCTGACTACCCTTTTACAACACTTGAACCAAACTTAGGCGTAGTGGAATTAGGCGATAAAACGATCGTCGTAACCGATATCCCTGGATTGATTGAAGGCGCAGCTGAAGGCAAAGGCCTCGGTGTTAAGTTTTTAAAGCATATTGAAAGAACCTCGGCCCTCGTTCACCTGGTTGATTGCTCAATGTTTTTAGACGAATTTGAAGCGATTGAAGCCTATTCAACAATCAGAGATGAGCTTGAAAAATTTAATCCAGAGCTTTTGAATAAAAAAGAAATCGTCTGTTTAACTAAGATTGATGCCATGACTGAAGAAGAAATTGAGAAATTTCGCTCGTCTATGGAACTTCAGTTGGACCGTAAGGTGCTTCCTATATCAGGAATCTCCGGGCGCAATATTGAATTACTCAAGCAACTTATGCTAAGAACCAAAGAAATTATCCAAGAAGAACTTAAAAAAGAGAAATAAGCATGGCGATTAACGAATACGTACAAAACGAAGTTAAGAAAGTTATATCAAACACGGGATTTGAATTCCCATTAAACCATGCCATGGCTTCTGCCTGGATCGTGGCCAACTATAAAGGTGATAATCTTAAAATTTTTGACCTTCGCAGTTCAAGTGCACTCTGTGACTACGCTATCATTGCGACTGCTCAGAATACGACTCAGGCACGTGCCATGGTCGATGAAATTTCTGCGAACCTCAAAGAAAATGGTGCCTCAATTGTAAGTTATGAAGGATATGAATCAGCTAACTGGATCCTTCTCGATACCGGGGACATCATTGTTCACATATTCAATGGCCCTGCCCGTGACGTTTACGATCTGGACATGGTTCTTATGAAAAACCCTCAGGTTAAAATACCGGATGAATTCTATTTCGGTAAAGCGACTTCTGTTGCTACTGAGAAAGCAGATCTTAAAGGTTATTTCTAAGTCATGGCCCGCCAGATTCATTTGATCGTGGTGGGCAAACTTAAAGACTCTCATCTTGAATCGATTGAAAAAGACTACCTCAAGCGCATTACCAATCCCGAACTCATCATTCACGAATTAAAGGCATCAGCTGAAAATAAAGAGGCTGAAGGCGAAGCGATTGTTAAAAAGGTCAAAGACCTGGGCGGCGGCCATATGGTGGCCCTCTCTGAATGGGGCAAACGTTACACCTCAGTAGCTTTTGCTGAATGGAGTCAGGGCCATCTGGAAAAATCGAACAAACTTATCTTCATTATTGCAGGTGCTGAAGGTTTTGCGAGCGAAGTTCTCAGCCTTTGCCAAGAGCGTCTTTCCCTTTCCGAGCTGACTTTCCCTCATAAGTTGGCCAGAATACTACTGGTAGAACAACTATACCGGGCCCAAACTATACGCACCGGTCACCCTTACCATAACTAGGGAAACAGCATGCATTCGATACAAGGATTAAGTCCACGGGTTTTACTCGTTATCCTGGATGGCTTTGGCATGAGTCCAAATGAGCACAAGAATGCCATCAAAGCGGCCCAGAAACCAAACATTGATAATCTTTTTTCCCACTACCCTCTCACCACGATTCAACCTGGTGGAGAAGCTGTGGGTCTACCTAAGGGTGTCGCGGGAAATTCGGAAGTAGGACATATCAATCTAGGTGCAGGACGCCCGGTTCGCCAGGATCTGGTGCGAATCAATGAAGCGATCGAGAATAAAACCTTCAAAGATATGCCGAAGATGAAAGAGTTGATTGAAAAAGCTCAGACGGGAACAAAGCGCATTCACCTCATGGGTCTACTCTCCGATGGCGGCGTTCACTCTCACATCAATCACTTGAAGGAAATATTAAAAATTCTTGGACAATATCCTGACTTAAGAATTTATCTCCACGCTTTTATGGATGGACGCGATACCGCTAAAGACAAGGGTGTTCAGTACATTAAAGATATTCTTCAATGCCCCGGTTTTGTTTTTGCAAGCATGCAAGGTCGCTCTATTGGTATGGACCGAGATCGCCGATGGGAAAAAATTGAACGCGCCTACAAGATGATGACTGGATCGGGTGAAAAAACTCAACTTAAGCCTGAAGCTTATGTGTTAGATGAATACAAAAAGGGCAACTTTGATGAGTTCATTACTCCTGCACTTTTTGTAGAAGATGGAGCGATTAAAAACGGCGACGCTATATTCTTTTTTAATTACCGTCCCGACCGCGCCCGTCAAATAACTCTGGCGATGAATGATAAAACATTTAATGAATTCCCGGTTCCGGTTAAGCCTGGATATTACCTTTGCATGTCGCCTTACGTGCAGGACGAATGCCCAGAACTTCCTATTCTATTTGATAAAGAAAAAGTAAAAGGCACTCTTTCTGAGTACCTCTCTTCTCTGGGCAAAAAACAATTTAAAATTGCCGAGACAGAAAAATACGCCCACGTGACATACTTTTTTAACGGCGGAGAGGAAAAACCTTTTGCCGGTGAAGAGCGCTGCCTTGTTCAGTCTCCAAGGGAAGTCGCCACTTATGATCAAAAGCCTGAAATGAGTGCCTATGAAGTCGCTGATAAGCTGGTTGCTGCCTTAGGTGACAAATCATTCTCTTTTTACCTGGTTAATTTTGCCAATGCCGACATGGTTGGGCACACAGGAAACTTCAATGCAGCAGTGAAAGCAGTTGAAGCCCTGGATAAATGTGTAGGGAAATTGCAGACCAAGTGTGAAGCTGAAAATATCACCATGATCATCACCGCTGATCACGGCAACGCTGACCAGATGGCCTATGATGACGAGGGAATACACACTTCTCACTCTGATTCAGAAGTCCCCTTTTGCGTTGTCCATCCAAAACTAAAAGATATCGACATCATGCCAAACAATGAAAACAAAGTTGTGGCACTTAAAGATGTTGCTCCAACAGTGCTCAAGATATTAAACTTACCTAAACCGAAAGATTTTACAGGACAGCCGATTTTTGTCTAAGGAATGACTCATGAGTTTTACCCACATTGGATTATTATGCTCAGGCGGAGACGCACCAGGAATGAACTGTGCCATACGGGCGGTGGTGAGAACTGCTATCTATAATGGGATAAAAGTCACCGGTATTAAGCGTGGTTATGCTGGACTTCTTAGAGGCGAATTCATGCCGATGAACCTCTCCAGCGTGGGTAATATCATTCAGCGTGGCGGAACGATTCTTCAGACCTCTCGCTGTGCTGAATGGCAAAAAAAAGAATTTCGGGCCAAAGCGGTCGATATACTTAAGCACCAGGGAATCGAAGCCCTTATTGTCATTGGTGGAGATGGCTCATTTAATGGAGCAAAAGCCCTTTGGGATGAACATCAGTTCCCCGTAGTCGGGATTCCCGGAACTATTGATAACGACATTTCTGGTACTGAATATACTATCGGTTTTGATACCGCCGTTCAGACGGGCATTGAAGCCGTGGATAGAATTCGTGATACCGCCCATTCACACGCCAGAACATTTCTGGTTGAAGTGATGGGGAGAAACTCATCATCCATCGCTCTTAAAGTTGGTGTGTGTACAGGCGCTGAAAATATTCTGCTTCCTCATGATAAAGTCAGTCACCAAAAACTGGCCGATGACATTCAGCGAGGCATGGCCCGCGGAAAAGATTCTTCAATCATCATCGTGGCCGAAGGTCCGACAGCAGGCCGCAGTTATGATATTCAACACGTGCTCAAAGATATGTTCCATCTCGACGCCCACGTCGCTATTCTAGGCCACATTCAGCGTGGCGGCTCTCCTACATCTAATGATCGCTTTATCGCCTCACAAATGGGCAATATGGCGGTTCAAACATTAATTGATGGGGAATTCCCAACCGTGACAGTGGTACGCGCTGGTAAAGTTTTAATGGCGCCTTTAAGTGATTGCATCACCAAAGCCGATCACAACTTTATTGAGTATCAAAAGCTCGCTGAGACACTTTCTATTTAAGAGCCTAGGGCAATCTTAATCGCTTTAATGTCGGATTTACTAACCTCTTTCAGGACTGCTGCACGCAAGTACTTATTGAGGAGGGTTTGGTATTTCTGACCGGTTTCTTCGGCTTCGTCGTTCAAGGCTTCATAGATATCAAGATCAATAAAAGTATTCACCCTGATTTTGGCATCACGCTTGGGAGCATTAAGTGCTTTTTTAATGTCTCGAGCGAAGTCATCATGAAATTGATCATCCGAAGTGGGATATCCACGCTTTTTTGAAGGCTTTTTCATGCTTCCTCGTTAGTTTTTGTATCTCATTGAGTTCAAATTGATAGAATCCATGGTTCTCTGCAATCTCTAAGTTATCCAACCAAATTTTGGCTTCACGGCCTTGATACTCAACATGAATGTGCATTCTCGACTCTTCTTTAGAATAAAAGAAAAATCTAAAACCATAAATAAACATGATCGTCGGCACAACCACTCCCTTTCATTATACACATATTATACACATTGTCAATTAAGCCATGACTGCCGTCGGGTTGTTACTTAGAAACGAAAGCTCAGCGATAGAACCAAACAGATCTTTCCCATCAATGACTCCATTGGGAGTCTCAACATCGCTGGACGCAATCAGATGCAAATCATGCTCTTCACATAATTCCACCACGGACGCATTGATAGGCTCCACCACTTCGCCACTGGGAGTGAGGGAACCAATCGCCAGACAGTTATCGAGTTTTGAAATGGGTAGAAGACCGGCCAGATACCAATAGTGAAGTAACAATGGGTACTCTAGCCACTTCACCGAAGAACCTTCCAAGTCACCTAGATCATCTGTGATTTCGACGTTCAAAACGAATCGCTTCAGCGGGATTTGAAGTTGGCGGGAGCGAGTCACAAAGACAATTTTTTCTTTAATTGCTTTTCCATACTTACCAAGACCATTGATCTCAAGCCCGGGCACACTCTTAGTGGCATAACCAAAGAGAGTGACAAGTGACGGACCTTTTTTTGTAAAATAACAAGATTGCAGCTGAGTTTCCATTAGTGACCTCCGGAGGAGGGAGATACACAAATGGGGCCATTTAACTTTTTAGTAAGTCATGAATATTTCTGAGACTTTGACACCGAACTTAAATTTTATTTCCCAGTGGTAAGGATTCAAAGTAGCAATTAAGCTCTTTAATTCCTTTTTCATTTTTGGTGATGGATGCGTGAACAATATCCAGGCGCTTAGCGAGTTTCAGTTTCATTTGTTCGCAACTGGTCTTGGCAGAAGATTCACACAGCCTTCTATCTTTGAGTTTTACGCATTGATATTTAAATAAGACTTTTTTTCCACTATGGCAGACCACTTCTTTCTGATCACGGTCAATATAGGCCCTGAGGTAGTAAGGATCTGCAGCAGTTTCTTTATCGCAGAACTGGCCCACATCGACTTTCTTTCCCATACAGTCGAGTTCAGTACCAGAGACTATTTCTATCAAGGGACTTTCGTGAGTGACCATCTTCTGGCAAACGGTTTTGAAGGGAAATCGAAGTTTATCTGTAGTTGATACATCGTCTTGGATGACATGGGAAAAAACGAACAGAGGGAACAAGAAAATTGCGAAGACCATATACCTCTATTGTAGGAGAGGTACTGATCTTCGCAAGGATTATTTAACTATTATGGCCACATACCACGAAGTCTCATGGCACCCTGTATGCGGTCAAGCGAAGCGATAAAAGCTGCTTGCTTCATGTTGACCTTGTACTTTTTAGAACACTCCCAAACCTTATCAAAAGCAAGTTTCATGATATCGTGAAGCTTCTTATTAACAGTTTCAAGATCCCAGAAGAACATCTGAAGACCTTGTACCCACTCAAAGTAAGACACGATCACACCACCGGCATTACATAGAATATCTGGGATAATGAGTCCACCACGAGCAGAGATGATATCAACAGCTTCATGCGTGAGTGGTCCGTTAGCACCTTCTGCAATCATTTTAGCTTTTACTCTATGAGCATTATCTTTTGTTACAACACCATCAATCGCAGCTGGAATTAAGACATCCACGTCCAATTCAAGGAGTTGTTCGTTTGTGATGAGCTCAGCTCCTGGCATATCTTTTAGATATTTACGACTTCTTACCCATTCAACACAGGCAGGAATATCAAGACCTTTTGGATTATAGATCGCTCCAGAAACGTCAGAGATGGCCACAATTTTTGCTCCCTGAGCATCAAGATCTTGAGCAGCAGGCATACCAACTTTACCAAAACCGTGGATGGCCACCGTTGTAGAAGTTCCCACTTTCTTGCCTAATTTTTCGTAAGCAAAGTTAATACAAAATACAACACCTTTACCGGTTGATTCTGCACGTCCCAAAGATCCACCAATAGCGATTGGCTTTCCTGTTACCACGCCTGGAACAGCGTAACCGCCAAGCTGAGAGTAAGTATCCATCATCCATGCCATCGTCTGACCGTCAGTACCGATATCTGGAGCAGGAATATCTTTGTCAGGACCGATCATCATCGAAATCTCAGTCGTGTATCGACGAGTAAGCGCTTGAAGTTCTGCGCGAGATAAATCGTTTGGATCAACTTTAATCCCACCCTTCGCTCCACCTAGTGGAAGACCAACAAGTGCACACTTAAACGTCATAAGCATAGCAAGAGCAGCTGTTTCAGAAAGACTTACGTGAGGGTGAAAACGAACGCCCCCTTTACCTGGGCCTAAAGTCATATTGTGCTGAACGCGGTAACCTTCAAACACTTTAACTGTACCGTCATCAAGACGAACAGGGACTGAAACTTGTAGTGCGCGTTTTGGATATTTCAAACGTTCAAGAACGTTTGGATCCATATTCATTGTTGCTCCAGCTGATTCAAGCTGTGAGAACGCATCTTGGAAAAATGGACTCTCGAAGAGACTCATGACAACTCCAATGTAGGGTGAAAATAAAGTGGCCCCAGTCTACTCTTGGAGGTATTTTCCGGCCATAAAAATGAACAATTTTAGAATGATTTTGCGTAGAGCAGCATTAACGTATTATCATTTACTTCGGTCAATGGGTCCTTACTTGCGGTGTATCGCGCATAAACATTTTGCATAAGTCGCTGATCTACTGAGGTAAAGTATTTTCCACTATGAGCGTAGTAGTTGAACATAGCGCGAAGGCCAATTGAATCATAAGTTTGTTGAACGTTTACTTCTGTCTGCCCGTTAACACCAACCCAAGCTCTGGCCACTGCAAAAGATGTTTTAAGTCCTACAATGATTAAACCTTGGTCAACACGAGGCTGGAAAATAAATTTGGTATCTTTCCACAAACTCACTTCTTTCGCCTGGAGAGAAGCTGGAAGAGCTGAACCACTAGAGGCAGTTTTATTCGTCTTAGCAAAACGAGCTTCTAATTCATCAATCGTATCTACTTCGTTAGAAGCCCTATAGTCCTGGTACCAGGTTTTTGGAGCGTCTTTAAGTGGCTGCTCACTTTTACGTCTCAAATAACGAAGATATTTATCTTTAAAATACTCCCACTTCTCTTCCGCACTCGGAATGAAATATGGCGATCCTGTTAATGTCGTTTTTAATCCATACTGCTGAGCAAATACTTCGTTGTCATTCCAAACTTTAATTTGGTTACGTAGCTCAACAACGTTTCTGCTTTCATCTTCAGCAACATGCTTTTGGTAGAAAGAGACTTCATTAATTTCCGGCTTCACAATGACGTCATCATCTGGAATGTAACTAGCAGGAAGACGCGTAACGGGCTTCGCGTGAGGGGCAGTTTGACCAAGACACACACCAGTAACCATCAGGCCTAAAATCAGGCCTAGGTGTCTAAATCCTAGTAAGTTTGAGAACTTTGACCAAAAATTGTACATTTCCTGCAACCCCTCGAAACATATATGTGCCTGTAATTACTTGGTTCTATTGGCAAAAATAGGTGTCTCTTAGTCTTATTAAAGCAAGGGGTATGCCAGTTCTGTAACGTTTACACATACCCCTCTCCAAGCTGGGCCTCCTATGCTACAAGGCGTCAACTTACATCCCCCGGGAGGAGAAAAAATGAAAAAACTTTTGGTACTTGGACTTTTAAGTTTATCTGCGCAGGCCTTCAGTCAAACGTGCGAAGTTGATATGGTTGATCGTTATAACCGTGTTGTTCGTACTTTCAGAGCTTATGGCAATGATGATTCATGTATCGAAGGGATGAAGCAATGTCGCAAATCCATTCGTCTGGATTATTCTAGTAATCCTCATTATCCAAACGGCAGCCTTGATTGCGTGCGTGCCGGTGGATACAACCCAACTCCGAATCCAAATCCGTACCCGAATCCTAATCCAAATCCATACCCGAATCCAAACCCTAATCCGTACCCAACTTACGGCGTAACAGTTAGTGGTATTGTTGAAGATAATGCGTTCACGTTCACGGCCCGTGACGCTTCTGAGCTTTATGTTAATTGCTTAACTGATATCCGCAGAGTTATCTACGGTTCATCAGACGAACTTTTCTTCTCTGTGAACAACAATCGCTTCGTTAATGCTCAGACTTCTGGCTGGTATAACGATACTCAAATTTGTTCAATCATTGAGCAAGAGGCACGCAGATCAGTCATGACTAACTACACAGCTCCGATGAGAATTGTTGGTAGTCTTGAGCGCGCACCATTTCAAATGGAAGCTTTTGATCGTGCAACACTTCTTAACAACTGTATTGCAGCTTTTACTGCAACTAGACAGGGTTCAACTGATGAGCTTACTTTCTCCCTGAACGGTGCTCCATTTCAGAGAATTACTACTTCTGGATGGTGGAATACTCCTGCCAGAGCTTGTAAGGCCATGATTCAGAATATTGATGCAATAATTCGATAAGACGATTTCTCAAAAGGGGCCCTCAAGGGCCCTTTTTTTTGGGCTTTAAGGGATTTTTAGGTTCCCTTAATGTGCCATTGACTCCCGCACATGTTAATTCTCCTCCCCCTTGTCTTGAAACGGAGGATACATGTTCAAAGTTTTCATTCTCTTGGTAACATTCTGGTCCATATACCTAAAAGCCCACGCGTACTCTGAAGATCATCGCCGTCAGCTCAAGCTTGGTGAGTTGGTCATTCATGGGACAACCATTCATGAAGTTTTAGAAATAAACCAGGATGCCTATTTAATAAGAAATTTACGTCATTCAAATTCTATTTCTTCTGTAGAGCGGAGCGAATTATCAGTCATGGATGGCTGTTTAGATAACATGTGCGTGCATGAAGTAGCCTTTGATGTTGGTTATCTCAGATATGTAACCATTGAGGGAATTACATACGACGGTGAGTATATTGTTGAGGCTTCCAAGGATTGGGCCGGCTACTATCAGCCTATCAAAAATAACCTGGCAGCAACTTCTGGATGCCTTCCTAATTGTCTGCGCAAATTATGCGTGGGAGAAAAGGTTAAGGACTTTACCGGTAATGTAATGACTATTATAGGTCTTCATTCTTCGGGGGAGCTGGTACTAAAATCTAATGATGGCTGGGGTACTTATCGAAGTTTTGTAGATGAAGATTCTGTGGCACTTATCGACGAATGAAATAAAAAAGCCCTCTTTCGAGGGCTTTTTTTTAGTGAATCCGTTCACCTACTAATTCCTTCATCATTTCCTTGGCGCGAGCCTGAAGTTTGGGATCCTTCATTTGTGTCTTAATGACCTTCATGAGTTTCTCAACCGAATCTTCTTTTTTCTTTTTAGGTTTCTCAATCTTAAGTTGAGAAATTATCCTTTTCAACTGCAATCTTTTATTTATTTCACCATTCAGGATACGAGTCTTAATCTCGTCCTTAAATTCGTTGCGTGGAAGCTCGTCCCATTCAAGAAGTACATACTTCTCGGTGTTGAACTTTTTAGCGGCTTCCTTGATATCTTTAGGAAGTTTGGCAATCATCAGACAACGGTGAACCTCAGACTTTGAAATTCCCAGAGCTGCTGTGATTTTGCGCTCAGATGTACCAGTCAACTTCTGGTAACCATAAATAGAATCAGCTTGATCAATATAATGAAGATCTTCTCTGGCCTGGTTTTCAGAGAACTGAATCGCCATGAGTTCTTCTTTCGATTTATTCTCAAGAATGAAGCATGGAGCTTCTTGCATTTCAATGAGAGTCATTGCGCGGAATCGGCGCTCTCCACAAATGAGAACAAATTTATGACCTTCGCGGTGAAGAACCAATGGTTGAATAAGTCCATTGATCTTGATGTTTTCGCCCAATTCACGAAGTGACTCATCATTAAACTTAGTTCTTACCTGATCTCTAACTTCAATATCCTTTAAACGGATATTGGCAAGCTGAGCTCCCTTAAGAAGCTTTAAATCATTTGCACGTAGAATCTTTTCGTCAATCCCTGAAGTAATGTCGGTGACCTTGCGCTCACGCTTTGAAACGCGTGCGGAAAATTCCTTGGCCATGCCCTCTCCTTACAATTTATATGTTTAAATATTTAATTATTAATTCAATCCTAGAGAATCCCACAGGGCCTTGTAGTCATTCTTGCCCTTAGAGTTACTGCCAAACATGAAAACCGGTTTTTTCATTGCAACCGATTCCTGCATATCGACTAAATTTCTAATGGTAGGTGTGACATTAAACGACTGAGAAAGTTCTTCTAAACGAGTGCGCTCAATTTTTCTTCTTGGGTTAACCATAGAAGGGATGATGTTGAACTCTAAAGTAGGATTTTCAGTTTCTTTGATAATTTCAAAAGTATCCATCAATTCTTCAAGGCCATCGATTGAGTAATCCTGTGCCTGAGTTGGAATTAAAATCAAATTTGAAGCTACTAATGACATAATTAATTCGTCACCAAGCATTGGTGGAGTATCAATCACGACATAATCAAATTGGTCTTCAATTTCTTTTAAACGCAATTTTAAAAGACGCTCTTTGCGTCCTGCAGATCTTCTTACTTCATTTTCAGAAAGAATTAAAAGCTTAGCAAGATTGGCCATGTGGCGACTTGAAGCAATCAATTTTATATTCTTATAGAAATCAAAATCACCGACTGCATCCACTACGATTTCATCTACCTTAACGTCTCCGATCAACCATTCAGGAATAAGTGTTCTTTGGATATTTACACCAAGTGTAGAACTCAAATTCGCCTGTGAATCGAGGTCAATTGCGAGGACTCTGTGCCCCTGGTTTGCCAAGTGACAAACAAGTTGAAAGCATTGCATGGTTTTACCCACGCCACCTTTGTTATTACCGATTGTGATAATTTTCATAACCCGATCTCCTAAAAAGAGTGGTTCGTTAATGGTCCTATTAATAAAAGTCTAGGGAACTGGTCACACTTCGTCAAAGGGCCAAGTGATTAAAAACAAAAAGAATTATGCTGCGCGGCCCAAAAAGAGTTGTTTGGCCCGACGCGCAACAATAAAATTGCCCCTTCCTTGCCCCTTTTTGTTTAGAAGAGTAATGTAGGGACCAAATTCAAGAGGCTTTTATGATCGATATTTATGGCGATGGAAAAAACAAAGATCATCTTCCCCAAATTCCTGAATCTGAACTTAATGATGAAGAAGTTTTAGCGGAACTGACAAAAATTAAAAAACGATTGGGTGATAGAGTCGTCGTACTTGGTCATCACTATCAACAGGATGATGTCATCGCCTTTGCAGACATCACGGGTGACTCGTTAGAACTCGCGCGAAAAGCAGCTGAAATCAAAACGGCTGAATATATTATGTTCTGTGGTGTTCACTTCATGGCAGAGACGGCAGACATGCTGGCCCAAGCAAATCAAAAAGTTATTTTGCCTGACATGCGTGCAGGTTGCTCAATGGCAGATATGGCCAATCGCAGAGAAATTGATGTGGCCTGGAAATATCTCACCGAGTGCACACAAGAGAAGATTGTCCCTATTACTTATATCAATTGTACGGCAGCACTTAAAAGTTTTGTCGGTGAAAACAATGGCTCTATTTGTACATCTTCAAATGCCGAAAAAGTTATTACGTGGGGATTGGGTCAGGGAGAGAAGCTGCTCTTTTTTCCGGACCAACATTTAGGAAGAAATACTTGTTATAAATTAGGCATTAAGCTGGAAGATATGGTGGTGTATGATCCCCGTAAACGCTTCGGTGGTTTAACCCCTGAGCAAATCCAAAAAGCTAAAGTGATTTTGTGGTATGGCTTTTGTTCTGTTCACCAGGGATTCACCGAAGAGCATATCAAAATGTGGCGGGCCAAAGACCCTGATCGAATCTTAATCGTTCACCCCGAGTGCAGCTTTGAAGTCGTTCAGGGTGCGGACTTGGCAGGATCAACTTCCTTCATCGTCAATCAAATCAAAGCTGCTCCTAAGGGAGCTAAATTCGCCATAGGCACCGAGATTAATCTTGTGAACCGGCTAGCGGCCCAGTACCCAGACCTTGATATAACCTCACTGTCGCCTTATCAGTGTCTCTGTACAACCATGTACCGCATTCGTCCTCGCTGGTTATTAGAAAGCTTTCGCGCCATTGAAAGAGGTGAACCCATAAATGTTATTAAGGTAGATGAAGTGACAAAAAAGTTTGCCCTCAAAGCACTTGATCAGATGCTCAAAATCTCTTAGGAAAAAAAATATGATATATGCAGATTATAACGGTTCAGCTCCCCTTCTCCCGGTTGTGAGAGAATATCTTAAAAAAAGAATGGATTCTGAAATCTATGCCAATCCAAATGCTATTCACTCTTTAGGTCAGAAAGTTTCCCATGGGATTGAAAAGTGCCGCGAAGTTATTTCTCAAGTTATTGGTTGTTATCCAGATCAACTCTATTTTAATTCAGGATCATCTGAAGGGGTCTCCCATATCCTCTTTTCAATTCTTGAATATGCCCCAAAAACTAAAAATGTTGTGATTACGAGTCCGCTTGAACACGTGGTGATTCCTAAAGCTCTCAGTTTTTACCAGGACCGAAGAAACTATAAAATTGAAAAAGTAGAAATTGATACTCAAGGCGTAGTTCAAGTAGAGAGCCTTGAGAAGCTGCTCAAATTGCATTCCGCCTCCCTTGCCCTCGTTACTATTATGGCCGTCAATAATGAAACAGGAGTCATCCAGCCCTACGAGAAGATAGCTGAACTTTGTCAGAAATATGGAGTCGATTTCTTCTGCGATACGACTCAACTCATAGGCAAAGGCGAATTTAATTTTAATGATTCTGGAATTGATTATGCCGTTTGCTCAGGCCACAAAGTTGGCGCTTTAACAGGAACTGGTTTCCTGGTTGCCAAAGAGCCTACCAAACTTAAGCCCCACATTTTTGGAAGTTCCCAGGAAAAAGGTCTTAGGGGTGGAACACAAAATTACATTGGAATTGAAACACTGGCAGTTGCACTCTCAGACTTTAATGAAAATAAAAATCGACTTAAAGGACTGGGCCAGGCGAGAGAAAAATTTGAAGCAGAAATGAAACAAGCTTTTCCGGAAGTTACCATCATAGGGGAGAATGTTTCACGTCTGGCAGGGACCACTCTCATCAGTTATCCGGGTATTCACGGACAAGCAGTGCAAATTGAGCTTGAGTCTCACGACATCTTTGTCACTACTTCAGCTGCCTGTTCAGATAATCAACCAGAGACATCGGCCGTACTAAAAGCCATGGGCATTCATGATGATGTGGGAAGAGGAGTGATTCGAATTTCTCTCAGTTATACTCAAACTGAGAAAGATTACCTTCAACTTGAATTGGCATTAAAAGCTGCCTACTCCAAGCTCAAAAAAATCAAATCTTTCTAAGTAAGGTCTTCTTATAATAAAAATCCAGAATAGGAAAATAGAGTGAACTAGGGATAAAGGTTCTCATGAGGTAACTCAGAACTCCGTCTTGTCCAAAAACCTTTCTCATCGGTAATCTTTTCAACTTGGATAACTTGAGGACCCCTTTTGAGACTTCATCCGGCTCCTGAGGCTTTTTCTTAGAAAACATCTCGTGAACAATCTGATAGTTTTTCATTTGAAGAGCATAAATTGAAGAAGGATCAGATAAACTCCAGCATAGATTTTTTCCAAAATTAGTGCGATAGCCGCCCGGCTCGATTAAACAAACCTGCACGCCGTGTGGAGCGAGTTCTCCCCGCAAGGATTCGGTGAGACCCTCCACCGCAAATTTACTGGCGCAGTACAGACTAGTGAGGGGAAAGCCCATAAAACCAAAGACTGAGGAAAAGTTAAAGATTTTACCTTTGGCAATTCTCAACATAGGCAAAAAGGCTCTGGTAACAGCAACAGTTCCAAAGAAATTAACCTCCATCTGATAGCGAATTTCTTCTTCCTTGATGTCTTCCAGCGCACCAAAGAGACCAAAGCCAGCGTTATTGATGACAATGTCCAGCTGGCCCAATTTCTCAAAAACCATCGCTGCAGCCTTTGTAATTTCATCTGGCCTGGTCACATCCATATCGACTTCAAGAAAATGTCTGGAGTACTTTACTCTTTCAATCTCAAATAATTCTTTTCGTGAATTCAAATTCCTGCCGGTGGCTATGACAAAGTCGCCATTACTTAAGAAAGCATCAACCAGAAGCTTCCCAAAACCAGAAGTTGCTCCCGTAATTAAAACTTTTCTCATTCATTGCTCACTTTGTAGGAATTTACACCATCTTACCAAACGTCCGAGTTTTTTACACGGAATTATATTTTTAAGATAGTAGCGGCCGCGAAGTGGACTTATAATAGAGGATATGAAACCAATACTCTTAGTACTGCTCGTTACTCTCTCGTCATGTTCTTTTAAGAAAAGCCAATTAGAAAATCAAACTAAAAGTGGTCACACTGAACTCTATTCAGAGCCTGACTCACCGAAAGATACTGATTCAAAGGAATTCAAACGAGTTATTATTGCAGCGACCAACGACATCCATGGCCATTATGAATCCAGTGAAATTTTCTTCAAGGATATTCACCAGAAGGAAAATCAGTCCGTTCGAGTGGGTGGAGTAGACTTTATCAGTAGCTATTTTAAAATTCTTCGTCAGCATTATGGCCAGATTTTGATGCTTGATTCTGGTGATCTTTTTTCTGCTAAAACCAAAGAAATGAATTTAATCTCCGATTATTATTCCACCTTAGGCTACGACGCTATCACCGTCGGTCTCAATGATTTTAATCTGAAACTTCCCTCCCGCTACCACTCGAGTTCTGACTTTTTTAAAGACTTTGCTAAAAAATCAAAGGTTCCTCTTATTCTCAGTAACCTCTATGATCTTAAAACTGCCAGAGTTGTTGAGTGGCCGGGGACTTTGCCTTACCTGATTCGTGAAGTGAACGGGGTTAAAGTGGGTATTCTGGGCCTCATTCCTGACGACATTATTGAATTTACTCCACTGGATAATCGAGTCGGGTTTTATTTTGAAGGAATGCTCAAGTCTACACTTAGACATTCACGTCTTCTCAGATCTCTGGGAGCTGAGATAATCGTCGTACTCACTCACCAGGGCTTAGAATGTGGCGAGGATATAGCCCAAGAATTAAAACTCCCTCTTTCTAAAGTAAATTTTGAACCTGAAAGAAAAGGTATTTGTGATCTCTCCGGGAAAATGGGTGAATATCTCAATAGACTCCCACCTGGTCTCGTGGATGTTGTAATCGGGGGCCGCACCCATCAGAAAACCGCCAACATCATCAATACTAATCTCGTATTAAGTGGCTTTGAGGACGGTAAAAGCTTTTCGTATGCAGAGCTATTTGTTGACGTAAAATCAAAAAAACTTCGTCGGGATAAAACGATTGTTCACCAGCCTGTTTCGTTTTGTCAGGAATTTTTTAAAGAGACAAATGACTGCTACACAGAAGACTCCACTGTTGACCATAAGGCAAGAATGCCGGCACTCTTCCTGGGTGAGAAAGTTGAACCTGATGCCTCAGTTCAGCAAAAATTTCATTCTTTCCTCAAAGTAAATTCAAACCAAACATTCACTGCCCCAAAAAACATTCAATCGATTATTGATTTCTACAGCGGAGATATTTCTTATACGAATGCAGGTTCAGGGAATTCCAAGTTAGTCCTCATGACATTAAAAGGATCTGAAGTGCTAGAAATTCTGGAAGATGAGTATAACCAAGGTCAGGCAGAAAACTGGAAGCCCTCTCCCTTTAAATTGAATGAGACCGGCCTTGAAATTAGCATGCAAGGCGCGCCAATTGAGGCAGGGAAAGACTATAAAATTTTAACTGATATCGAAGTCGCTCAGAAACACCCTAGTCTCAGAAAAATGATTCCGAGATCAGGAAATATAACTTTGAATAATGTTTCATGGAGCGAGCCAGAGATGATAAAGGACGGAGTATCGACTTCAATGTCCGCTTCAGAGGCAGTAAGGTAAATTCCCCTGACACTGCACGATTAATCCCTTCGCACAGTAAGCAAATCTGGAATTATTGACACAAATATTTTCGGTAATGTTGCCTTGGTATTTCATGCCCCTGCGACAAGCGATCTGATTTTTCTTTCCGCATTCAAGTGACCCACAATACTTAGGGCCTTGAGCACATCCATTGGGAGTTTCGTACCATCCTTCTGAGCACTGGGCACAGACTGAAGGAGACTTCTCCTGACAATCTTCGGCAATATCATGACAAAGTTGTTTATTAGCTAAGGCAACACCTTTTTGAGGTCTTACTTTAAACTCACCTTTATAGGGGGTTAAATAGATCATTTTGGGAGAGCGGTATTCAGCTGAGGACATCAAACTTTTTGGAGCTGGATGTTCGAATACATTAAATAAGGGAACGTCCCATTTCTCGATCTGATACTTTGCATTGGTTAAACTGATGCTTAAGAGATTTTCATTTATTGAGTATTGAAGCGCCTTAACTCCGCCCCACTCCTGATCCCCTGGCCGATAAAGATGAGTTTCACACTTAGCCTCGGCAATCATTGTTTTAATTTTGAGTTTTCCACTCTCTTCACCGGGAACCAAATAATAAACACAATCTTTAAGCGTTTTTAAATTTGAATCATGGTAAAGAACAGCAAACAAAGTTTGCCAGGAATTTTTTGGTTTGCTGATAATTTCGTTATCTTTATAAAACTCGTGTTTTTCTACAATTTTGATCGCATTAGACCACTTCCAAGTTGGATCGGCATAAACCAAATTCGCTAAAATTAAGAACAAATAAAAAATCATAAAGAGACCTCTTCATAACATCTAAAGGCTACAGGCAAATTGGGATCAACCTTTCCATCCCACTTACCTCGAATCCCTAATTCATGCACGCTCGCCTCTGGTGGATGAAATTTAGAAGAGAGCTTTATGTTTTTATTTGGCTCGATAAAATTAACAAGGGCTTCGGGATAAAATCCCAGAGCATAATTGATTCCCATCCATGTAACTGAATCAGTTGAAAAATATTTCTCTTGGCAGCCCTTCACCTGGGCGAGCTGACAATCCAGAGGGGTGAGTTGGTAGTCAGAATTTATCCGCGCCATTCCTAAAAAACTTTTTCCAATGTCTCTTTGCCAAGGAGTTTGAGGTCGCTGAACTCGATCTGCTAAAGGATTTTTAAGATCAGAAGGGGTCATGGTAGCAGCGTCAAAAAGATTCGCCTCTAAAACTCTTTTACCCCAAAATGAACAATACTTTATTTGATCTTGAGCGTTTAAAAGAGAGGGCTGCGCCCACTTTGATCTATCAGTGATAATTTTTCCTGCTGAACCTGTTAAAATTCGCCACTCATTCGTCTGTTGGTTAGAAACATAAAATTTATCGATAAAAATCTTTCGATCAAAATTATCCCAAATAAAATCCTGCCGGCCATAACCATAGATCCGCTCTGGCAGATAAACATCTCGACAAGTATCAGTTAAAACCACCGGCCAAGTCATATCCGGAACTTCATCCAGAGTAAGTTCAACCAAGGTCCCATAATGAAAATTCAACCCCTGATAGGGACCTCTCAGTATTTCGTAAAAGCGAGGCTCAGAAGAGTAGGCCGGCTGGGATTGGAAACTCGCTTTGGCCCGAATATGAAACGTCTGACCAAACATCTCTATTTTAAAGGCCGTGTCTTTTTTGACCCCTCCGGACCAATAACATTGCCAAAAATGCGGCTGGCACTGGTAATAACTGCGGCCAACCTTTTGATCAAAGAGGATCTCTGAATCACATTTTAAACCCTCATTGCCTATGAAACGGTCCCCCTCTTCCCACAGTTTTTGAATCTGAGGCTGGGCAGCTAGAATCACCTGAGCAAAAAGCTTTTCAGAGGAAATGGGGCGTTGAGATTGACGATGAGTTTCCGGTCTAGGCCGAAAGAAAAGCAAAATTATGCCTATAACAGTAAGAAAACCCAAGATCACGATGATCTTTGGTATAATGGAAGAATCCCTATTCACAGGATCAGGTTATATGAAATGGATGGAAGAAGTAAATAAAGAAGAAGGTCGTTACGTTAATCTCTTAGCGTTTGATGACTACATGAACCTCTTTGAGAAACACCCTCAAAAAGAGTTACGTCCGACAAATATCTACTTGCGAGATATGTTCGACTATTTCGGAAAAAATCCGAATGGTAGTTTTAAACTTTTTACAAGAGAGCACTCGGATGCTCCTCCAGTCCACGGACAAATTAAAACTCAGAATCGAATTTACCAATTCCTGCAAAACTTCATGGAAGAGGGATTTAACAATAAGTTCATTCTTCTCATTGGCCCAAACGGCTCATCAAAATCTAGTCTGATTAAAAAGATTATGCTCTCGACCGAAGATTACGCGGCAACTGATGAAGGCTCACTTTTTTCCTTTAACTGGATTTTTCCAATTGATCAGTTTGTAAAAGGCTCACTCGGGCTGGGTGGAGGAACTTCAGATAAAAATCTTAATTCATATGCGTTTCTGGAAGATAAAGATATCAGCGCCATCATCACGTCAGAGTTAAAAGATCATCCGCTTCTACTGATACCGATTAAAACGCGCCAAAAGCTAATTGAAGATGCCTTTAAGAAAGATCAAAACCGCTTAGAAGAAGTTAAAAAAAGTTATCTTTATAACGGTGATCTTTCTCAGCGGAACAGGCTCATCTTTGATGCGCTTTTAAAAAACTACAAGGGTGATTACCGCGAAGTATTTAAACATATCAGAGTTGAAAGACTATTCATCAACCGACGTTATTCAATTGGTGCAACGACCATTGAACCTCAGCTTCATGTCGATGCGAATTTGCAGCAAATCACTATGGACCGCCGCCTTGCCTCTCTTCCTCCAAGCCTTCAATCACTTAACCTGTTTTCAATTACAGGAGAAGTCGTTTTGGCGAACAGAGGTATTCTTGAATTCTCAGACCTGCTTAAGCGACCACTTGATACATTCAAATATCTTTTGATGACGATGGAGTCAAAAACCATCAACCTCCACGGGATTTTAACTGAGTTAGATATTTTCTTTATTGGATCATCCAACGAAATCCATTTTGCTGCTTTTAAGCAGCATCCAGACTTTAACTCATTTAAGGGGCGCTTTAACTTTTTAAAAGTTCCCTATCTCATGAGTCACAAAGAGGAAGAGAAAATTTACCACGACCAGATAAATAAATTAAAAGAACAGGCTTCATTTGAGCCACATTCACTTTCGGCCCTCTGTTTGTGGTCTGTCATGACAAGAATGCGTGCCCCAATTGGTAAAAATTATAGAGATGAAAAACTGGGCAAAATTGCAGAAGCTTTATCACCCCTCGAAAAATGTTTGCTTTACTCGGACAAAGAGACACCGGATTCCTTTGATTCTGAATCCAGACAGCTCCTCAAAATGAGCATTGATGAGATTCAAAACGAATATGATAATGATTCCATGTATGAAGGGAAATTTGGTATTTCTCCCCGTGAAGTGAAACAATTTATCTATGACTTGGCTTACTCTCATAAGAGTGTGACTTTTATTGAAGTCGTAGAGTACCTCAGAAACCTCAATGAGAAAAAAGCAGAATTTGATTTCCTCAACATTTCGCCGCAAGGTGAATATCATCACCCATCAAAAGCCCTAGACATGATTGAAGCCTACTGCCTCAACCTGCTAGACACAGAGGTCAGGGAATCTTTGGGACTAGTTGATGATCGCTCCTACGAAGACTATGTTTCAAAATACATAATGAGCATAAATGCTGTTATAAAAGGCGAGAAAACCAAGAATACCGTAACCGGTAAGTTTGAAACGCCGGATTCATATTTTATCAATGAATTTGAGTCCAATGTTCATATGAGTGAGGCTCCGGAAAAATTCCGCTCTAACCTCATAGCCCGCCTTGGTGCCTACGCCCTGGATAATCGCGGCAAACCTATCGTTTACAGTGAAGTGTTTGAAGACCTGGTCCACTTACTTCAAGAGTCCTACCGTAAGGAACAGAAGAAAGTGATCGATAAAATCGGGAAAAATCTTGTGCTCTACCTTGCAGAAAAGCAAGAGGGCACTCGAAACGGTCTGGAAATAACAGTCAAAGACCAAATTACAGGAATTATTGATACTCTCCAGAAAAAGTACCATTATTCTGAAAATGGGGCGATTTCATCACTTCAACATCTGTTAAAAATGCGCTATGACACTCAGAGATGAGTGAAATAGAAAAATCCTTTACCACTGAAAAATATGTCGTGAGTTATCCTGTTCTAAATGAACATGATAATTTACGACTTGATCAATTTGTCATGACTCAGATGCCGACCCTTTCAAGACAGTTTCTTAAGAAAAAAATTGAAAAGGGTGAAGTTGTTATTAGCGGAAGAAACCCTCCCCATAAATCCAGTGTAAAAGTCCATTTTGGTGAGCGAGTAACTGTGACGACTCACAACGATGGCATGATCGAAGATGAATATTGGCATGGCGAAGTTGTTCCACGTGATCAAGAACCTAGCATCATTTTTGAAGACGCGGGCCTGCTAGTGATTAATAAACCTCCCTTTATGATTACTCACCCTGCAGGTAAAAATCTTTTTTACTGCGCTACTGTTTTTTATGAAACCATTTATAAGCACACCATGCATTCGATCCACCGCCTAGACCGCGAAACCTCCGGCATATTGATGCTCGGAAAAAATCCCAAGGTCTCTCAAAAAGTAAGTCTTCTCTTTGAAGAAGATAAAGTTAAGAAGTGCTACTTTCTGGTTGCTCACAAAAACCCGAATGCCAAGGCTTTCCCCTTCACCGCCAAGGAACGATTAGGAAGGGACGAGAATGCTATCCCTCGCGGCTTAATCAGCTCTTACGATGAATTCTCCGAAGATGGTAAAGACGCTGAAACTCATTTTGAACTGGTTCTTGAAAAAGATAATTATGTTCTCGCCTTGGCCTTTCCTTTAAGTGGACGCCAGCACCAAATTCGTGTCCACGCTGCATGCAATGGATATCCTTTACTGGGAGACAAACTCTATAATGGGGATTCCAGTATTTTTATGCGTTTCAAAGATTTTACGGCCACTCAAGATGATCACGCTAAGATGCAGATACCACGACAGGCCCTGCATGCAGTGGCGCTTAAAATATCCTACCCCGCTGATGACCTCATGCACTTCATTGCCCCCCTCCCTCTGGATTTGACTCAATGGATAGAAACAACCCTTCACTTAAGTGTTTCAGACGTTGAAAACCTCATTCGAGAGAAACTTAAGCTTTTTTGAGATTATATAGTTAACAATTTTATTGTATAAATTGACTTGCCTCTACACCCTCAGGAGCCGCTCATGTTCAAGTTCTTATTCCTCCTTTTTTTTATCTCATGCAACAAGACAACTGTGCATCCCGTGAAGGGCGAAGTGATCGAAGCCGTTTATGGTCTGGGAATTATCAAATCCGAATATAACTACGATGCAAAGGCTGCAATTCTTTCGTCAGTGAAAGAATTTTATGTGGTTGAAGGGCAAGACGTGAAGAAAGGTCAAAAACTTTTCTTAACAGACCAGGGCTCAGTTTATGGGGCACCATTTTCTGGAAAGATTACCGATATTCCCGTGGTCATTAGCGAGAACCTTTTCCCCCAAACTATTATTCTAAGCCTCGTTGATCTTAATCACTTATATCTCGAAGTTTCTTTGGAACAACAGGGGGCCATGAAATTATCCAAAGGTATGAAGGCTGAAATTAGTTTTGAATTTTTTCGGAATAAAAAGTTGATTGGATCAATTTCTACAATTTATCCAAAAAACGATCAGTTTATCGCCAAAGTATTAATTGATGAGTGGCCTAAGGGTGTTTTACCTGGAATGTCTGCGGATGTTGCTTTTGAAGTAGCGAGGAAAAAAGATGTCACACTCATTCCAGTCAATGCCATCGCCAATGGTCATATCGTGATTCTGAGAAACAAGAAAAAAGAAAAAGTAATGGTGCAGCTAGGTTTGGTTGATCAGGAAAAAGCCGAGGTTCTATCCCCTGGCCTCTCTCTTGAAGATGAAATAGTCCTACCATGATGTTTTTAAGCCTTCGCCATTTGTTGGCAAGAAAAAAACAAAGCATACTCATCCTTTTAGGTATCACCATCGGTACCGCGGCGTATGTTGCAATATCTGGAATGATGCTTGGCTTTCAGTCCTACATGCTAGAGCAACTGGTTAATAATGAAGCCCATATAAGAATCTCCTCCCGCGAAGATATTTTAACAGCAGAAGAAATGAGTGCTTATCCATCTTCCAAGCACGTCTTTTGGCTCATTCCTCCTTCGGGCCGTAAAGACTCTTCCAGAATTGAATATCCTCTCGGATGGTTTAATAAACTAGATCGAGACCCGGACGTTGCTGCCTACTCCCCGCAAGTTGTTTCACAAGTGATTTTCTCACAGGCAAAAGTGACTAAAGCGGGAAGAATTATTGGCTCCCAGTATGAGCGCCAGATAAAAGTTACCAACATTCAAAACTACATGAAGCAAGGTTCGTTTAAAGACATGGGCAATTCTGGGAACAGAATCATCATAGGCACCAAACTCATGGAGCAACTTGGAACAAGGCTTTCTGAGACCATCCTGATTTCCACGGGAAGCGAGGCTCCCCAAGCCTTTAAGATAGTGGGTGCCTTTGAAACAGGGATTCGACCGATCGATGAAGGCACGGCTTTTATGTCACTGGTGGATGCCCAGAAATTGCGGGGCACTCCAAGTGAGATAACCGACATTGCCGTTAAATTATATAACCCTGATTTAGCTCAAATAAAGACTGATGATTGGAAACTTACAGCTCGGGATAAAGTGCTAGCATGGCAAGAGTCATCAGCTTCAATTCTATCGGTTTTCAAAACTCAAGATATTGTCCGAAACTCCATGACCATCGCAATTATTGTCGTTGCTGGTTTTGGGATCTACAACATCCTGAGTATTCTGGTGAATCAAAAGAAAAGAGACATCGCCATTTTACGATCCATGGGTTTCACCCCAAGTGATATCGTAAAACTTTTTTTTAACCAAGGTCTCGTTCTAGGTTTGATTGGCGGAGTGATAGGATTATTTGCTGGTAACCTGATCTGCCACATTATGGCCCAGATAGAAGTTGTTCCCGGTCGGATGAGTGGCCCTGGAAACACCATGATCATCTCGTTTGAACCTATCATCTACATTAAAGCTTTTGCCATCGCCATGGTTTCATCCATATTCTCCTCCATCATTCCGGCCCGTGAAGCAGGAAAAATGGAACCGATGGAAATTATCAGATCAGGTGGGCAATAATGATCCAAACAAAAGACCTGATAAAAACTTTTCCCAACTCAAAAACACCCGTTCTCAAAAGTATTAATTTGAAAATCGAAAGTGGTGAGTTTGTATCATTAGTCGGAAGGTCGGGCTCAGGTAAGAGTACCCTTCTCTACATTATTTCAACCCTCGATCGAGCGACTTCTGGCGAAGTTTATTATGATAAGCAAAACGTTACTGAAATCCCCAAGGAAGAGATCTATACATTAAGAAATAAAAACATCGGATTTGTTTTTCAATTTCACTATTTAATTCAAGAACTCTCAGCCATTGAAAATGTACTTCTTCCTGCAAGAAAGGCCCGCGAGCTAGAAAAAAGAAGACCATTGGCCCTAAAACTTCTAAAAGAAGTCGGCCTTGAGGGACTTGAAAACAGGTATCCTTCTGAACTCTCCGGGGGAGAGCAGCAGCGCGTGGCCATCGCAAGGGCGCTGATCATGGAGCCAACTTATATCTTCGCTGATGAGCCCACTGGAAACCTTGATTCCATCAACGGTCTTATGATCATTGAGTTATTTGAAAAAATAAATCGGGAGAAGGGCACAACAATTATTTATGTTACCCACGACAAAGAATTTGCCGCAAAGGCCAGAAGACAAATCACCTTAGTTGACGGAACACTAAGCTAGAACTTACGGATAAAATTAAGAACACCTTTGGGGCCTGCGTTCTCTATTCCTTCAAGGATGATCCGGGGTTTATGGGTCAAAAGATGCAGGCAATGGTGGATGTTACTTACTCCCACCGAATTATAGAAAGATTCAAACATGCTCTGATCGTTTGCAGCGTCTCCAAAAAACCAGCAATCTTCTTCTTTCATTTCGGGACGAAATTTTTTCATAAATTGAACCACGCCAAGATATTTTGAAATCTCACCAGCCCAAAAATTAATGTGAACATTGGATTTCGAAAAATTGATATTTTCTTTTTCCATGAAGTCTTCAACTTCTTTGATCCACTCAGCATTCATCAAATGAAATTCAATCGCCCGGTCAGTCAGACGGCCATAACTATCGGCAGACATAGGAAGACCTGGGAAATGATGTTTGAGTTTTGTTGTAAAGGTGGCCAGGCGGTCAATCTCTGCTTGAGAAATTAAAGGCTCTTGAACAATTTCGCCGTTATCATCAACATACAATATGACTCCTCCGCCTTCCATAATGCAGACACTCAGAGGAAAATGGGTAAGAAAGAAATGTCCCCAGGAAAGAGAGCGGCCGGAAACGATGACTAACTCATGTTTCTCTTTTTTGATCTGATCCAGAATATCGAAGAAGTCACGAGTCAGCTCGCGGCCTTCTTTCGTCAGAGTCCCATCAAAATCAGAAAAAAAAATCATATTATTTCCAAACCCACGAAAGAAGAACTCCAAGGTAATCCGAAGAGGCACCCAAATCTTTATTCGTTTCTACCGACACCAGAAGCTTATCGCCACCTGCAGCGGGCAAAGGCATACTGGCACCCAGAGTAAGGGACGCATAATAATCAAACTTATCATTTGAGCTATCAATTTTGATTCCCGTCGGGATGGCGAGGTAAGGAAAAAATTCATTCCCGTTGATGCTAAATCCTTTTCTCATGGTTGGTGCAGCACCTATCAAATTCAATTTATCGTTTTCATATTTTTGATGCTGATAATAAGGCTTCATGGAAAGCCTCGGCTGACTTACATCCTCGTGAAGTATTTCAAAGTCCATTCCGCCGCCCAGAAATAAACCTCGGGAATCCTGACCTCCGCTAGCGGCTAGATCTAAAAGCTGACCCCGATTAACTTCTTGCGTGTACCGAAGTCCCATTCCCACTTCATGCCTCTGGCTCATATAACCAGTCATTTCGGCCGACAGCACTCTCGCCTCTTCGTTGAGAGGATGGGTGGAGATTCCCACTACCGAGGCGTTGGAGTTAAAGCTTAAGCAGAGAAGGCCAATTAGAATGTATTTCATGACTTTAATTATCAGTGTCATTCAGAAAAAGTGCAATTACTTAGAAATAAACAGTAAAAAGGGCGCCGCGTCAACCTTGACTTTGGTATGGTGTGTCCTATAAATTGGTTTTTCTTTGTGGTGGATGTAGTTCAGTTGGTAGAGCGCTAGATTGTGATTCTGGTTGTCGCGGGTTCGAGTCCCGTCATCCACCCCATCTTTAAATTCAGTGATGATCTTCGAAAGAAGTGAAACATACTAAGCCCAGTTTAACCCACTGGGCTTTTTTATTTCTAAATACGAAGACCATATTAAACCCCGAAGACAACATCGACATTCAAGGCTACACCAGTTATTAATTTCACGAATTTAGATTAAGGAAGTTATGTCACAAGACAGATATTCATTTTCCATATCTTGGGAAATTCATGAAGACCTACATTTTGATGATTCATGTGAGCCCCAACAATTACTTACTCATGTTGAAGGCAAGGTTGGTGCGTATGATTCGGAGACAGACACGGATATTGAGCTAGCCGCTTATGTCCGAGCTTATTTCCTTGATATCGATAGAGCCCATGATTTAGGTTTCGATATCTACTCTGTCTGTGATGCTGAAGGAGATGATCTAGAAGGAATAGCCTCCGCATTTTACGATACCGAATATTCTCGACTGAAAGATGATATTGATTCTGAACATCTGATGGATAACTCCATTATCATAGAATATGTTTTTGTGAAGGCTCAATTCAGAGGTTTTGGTCTTTCTAAATTAGTTATTGACTCACTTGAAAGAAATTTTGGTGGAAGGGCAAGCGTGATGCTTCTTCAAGCATGTCCACAGCAATTTAGAAAGAATTTCAAGGATCCAGAGGACAATGATAATGACCCCTACTTAGTTTTTTGGTGTAAAAAGAATTTCATCAAAGCTATGAAGTATGAACTGTTTGAACAAAATGAGAAAAAAGCTGAGAAAAAGCTTATGGTCAATTGGTCAAAGCTCGGCTTCAGAAAGTACAAGAAGAACTTCATGTACAAAACTCTAAGTTAATATACGTTAAAGTGTTTGCCAGTTTTTGGGTTCTGGCGTAACCAACAATTTCCAGGATCTGTGGCAAGACTGGATTTTGCTCACGTTTGTCTCCAGTCTCGACTGTCACCCCATTCTACTAGGACATTTATTTCGGTGAAAAGCTTCGCAAGAAGACAATCATTTTAGAGCCCAGTTTAACCCACTGGGCTTTTATTATTTGATAGTTCGAATGAGATCTTCATAATATTTCTGCTTCGCAGGCCTTGAATTCCACACCAGTGCCCGCGAACACTCATAACAAGCCAGTAGACTCCAGTAGACTCCAGTAGACTCCAGTAGACTCCAGTAGACTCCAGTAGACTCCAGTAGACTCCAGTAGACTCCAGTAGACTCCAGTAGGCTCCAGTAGGCTCTAGTAGGCTCCAGTAGACTAAGAACTCATGTAGAATCAGCCACCTGGCCGGTCCCTGCATAAGTTCAGTTTCAATAGGATACAAAATTGATACAGTTAAAAAAGGAGAAAAATAATGAAATTTAACCCTTTTAGACCCGGGAGTATAGTTGCGCCATCAATGTTTGCTGGTCGACATAATGAGATAGAAAATATTGGAAAATATCTATTTCAAACAAAAAACGAGAACCCACAACACTTCATGATTTTAGGTGAAAGAGGAATTGGTAAATCATCACTTATGTTATTTGCTGATTTTCTAGCACGTGGAAGCATACATCTTGGAGACTCCTCAAACAAATTAAAATTTTTAGTTCTCAATATAGAACTACAGCAAGGCTTAAATACAACTGATCTAATTCGCGTATTAGGAACAAAATTTAAAAGCGAACTAAACCAAAGAAACGAACTAAAGGCAAAAGCAAAAACAGTTTGGGACTTCTTAACAAGCTGGGAAATTATGGGTGTGAAATACAATTCCCCTGAAGCTAAATTTGATCCTATGGTCTCAAGCGACGAACTGGTTGCTCAAATGATAGAAGTTTTAAAGAGTTCAGAAGGCGAACTAGACGGTATAGCGATTCTGATTGATGAAGCTGATAAAGCTGGCTCAACTGCTCAATTAGGACAAATATTGAAATACTTAACAGAAAGAATAACAAGATCAGGTTGTAATAAAATTATTTTCGGCCTTGCTGGATTACCAGAACTTGTTACAACATTGAAGGACAGCCATGAGTCTTCGACTAGAATTTTCCATATTCTTAATTTAGAACCTCTTTTAGAAGAGGAACGTATCAATGTAATTGAGAAGGCATTTGTTGAAACTAATCATAAAAGCTCGAGTCCTGTTCAGATTGATCAAAATGCGAAAGAATTAATTTCCCATCTTTCAGAAGGCTACCCACATTTCATTCAACAATTTGGGTACTCCTCGTTTGAAGCGGACACCAATAACCATATTGATATTGCTGATGTAGCAATGGGAACATTTGGCGAAAACGGAGCCCTAGATCAATTAGGCCATAAATATTTTCAAGAACATTTCTTTCATAAAGTAGGGAGTGACGATTATAGAAAAGTACTCATTTTTATGGCCGACTATCAGGATCAGTGGGTTACTAGAGGCTTGCTAATTGAAGGCATACCTAATCTTAACGCCACAACTATCGACAACGCATTACGAGCCCTCAAAACAAAAAATATTATTATTCAAAGTCAGGCCAATAGAGGTGAATATAGACTACCTACTAAATCATTTGCGGCCTGGATTAAAGTCAAAACTTCTAATGATGAAAACGCTAATAAGAAGTTATAAGAAATGATCCTAGTTGTTTGAAATTGCTGAAGAATTCTTGTGGCAAAATACCAATCTTGCTCACGTCTGTCTCCACTGTCAAACGGGACCCCATCTTTAAATTCAGTGATGATCTTCGAAAGAAGTGAAACATACTAAAGCCCAGTTTAACCCACTGGGCTTTTTTATTTTTGCGAATTGAACTTATTTATTCAATCTGATTTCTATAATAACCTTTAATCGCTCCAATTTGTCTTTCGTTCAATCCCGTAACGTAAGTCTTGAGTACTAAAAACCTATACAGAATTTCAGCAGAAATTTGACGAGCTTTTGGGCTATTAATATATAAAAGGAGTAGGGCCAATCCAAACTCTGTGACATCTACTTTTCGTTCTTTTCTTTCTTTGCCTTTTGCACCAGCAAAATAAAAATTTTCAATGATGTTTTTGTCTAATCTATAACTTGTATTGTGAGACAGCTCATTCTGGCACTTTTTTATTGCTCTCAAAATATTGTCATGCCGTACGTTAAATTTTTCCGATAAAATCAGAGAGTCTGTTACTGGTCCAAATGGTGTGTCACGAATCCAGACCTGGCCCATCATATGGCGATTAACCAAATCTTTAAGCCTAGGAGGTTTTGTTTCGAAAGGAACTTCCAAGTTAAATTTAGGGGTCATAAAATCTCCAAAGATATGATTTATTTGGTTCACCTCAAATTTGAGGTGAATGAATAAATAACTGATATCATTGGAGATATCTCTAGGGATCTTCTTCTGTGAATCGTTATCATGGTTATAAAGTCAACTAATTCAAATTAGAAAAATTTGAGGCAGAAATAGGAGATTGCTCACGTTTGTCCCCACTGTCAAATGCTACCCCACTTTAAATTCAGTGATGATCTCAGCAATGAGTGAATGATACTAAAGCCCAGTTTAACCCACTGGGCTTTTTTTATTCCCTTAAGTTGACGCTCATTCTAGTGCTGTTAGACTTAAATGATACTGTTGATGTTCTTAATTCTCTTTTGGACTTTCGTTTTTGCAGGACCTTGTGGGCCGCAAGGAGGCGACTCTAAAGGCTACGTTTACCGATTCAATGAAAGCTTTGGCAAACACCATAAACACTAAGAAGCTTGTAATGCAAAAACAAATTTATGTTAACCTTCCAATTAAAGATTTAAAGAAAACCATGGCCTTTTTGGTGGACTTGGATTTGAATTCAATACAAAATTCTCCAACGATGTTGCAGTTTGTATGATCATTGGGGAAAATATCTTTGTCATGCTCCTTACAGAGCCATTCTTTAAAACCTTCCTGACAACAACATCCATATCAGATGCTAAAAAAAATACCGAAGTACTAGTCTGTATAAACGCAGAGTCTAGGGAAAAAGTTGACGAGATGTTTAATAAGGCAATATCACTAGGTGGGAATTCTTATAGACCTGCCCAGGATCATGGCTTTATGTATGCTCAGGCATTTCAGGATCTTGATGGACATATCTGGGAAGTGATGTGGATGGATCCCAAGGTCGGCCAATAGGCGGAGTTTAAATTAAGAAATAAATCAACAAGGAGTTATATGAAATTTGCTTTTTTACTGTTTACCCTGGTTATGGCCACCGTTGTTCAAGCTGATACCAAATTAGGAGTTATGGGCAGCGTGCTTTATAACGTTCCTCGCTTTGATGATATGAGCGGCTTTACGAATGTAAACGAAAAGTCTGAAATGAGTTTTGGCCTTGGAATGCGCGCTTTGATGGGCATTAAAGATCAATTGCATTTCAGAAGTGGCGCAGGATTTGTTCAAAAGAAAATTTCAGTAGATTTTAAAGTGAGTGGTTTAGATGCTGATGCCACTTTCACCAACACATACCTGAACATTCCTTTAACTTTGTATTGGAAGGCGTCGTCTCAGGTTGGTTTCTTCGGCGGAACTTCCCTCTATGCCCTACTCAGTGATGACTTCAAAGGAGACACGGATTTTGCAGACAGAGCAGACACGGCCATCCTCGTATTACCAATAGTGTTGGGGTTTGATTTTTCATTTACAGAAAAACTGAGCCTCGAAATCTCTTATGAATATGCAATTATGGAATCGTCTGAAGATTTAAAAACCAGCTCAGCTGTTGCGTCTTTCGTTTATAATATCTAATTTAGAGAGGGCCCAGTGGGTTACGCTGGGCCCTCAATAATAGTCAAAGAATCAATGATCATGTAGGCAGAGTATATTTCCATCTGGATCTTTAAACCAAGCGGCTTTCATATCCTTCATGACATGAATATCCCCCTCAAGCTTTGTATCCGGCATTTGATAATGCTCAAAATCAATCCCTTTCTGCTTTAGGGCCTCAACTTCTTCTTCAATTGCATCACCCACCGTAAAGGTCAAAGAGGTTGCTTTGTTGGTGCCCGCAAAATCACTCTTATAGATTTCAATTGAACCATCCCCACACTGGTAGTGTTGAACGAATTCATTACTATCCCCTTCAGGAATTAGCCCTAGTTTCGTCTCATAAAATTGCTTCGCAGCTTCTAAGTTTTTAACAGCAATCGTTGGTATCGGGTTCACTTGGCTTAACATGAAGACCTCCTTGTTGTTAGAGCTATTAAAAAACATATTTCATGGGCAGGTAAGGCGCGTATTACCTTAGTAAAAAGCTTTGAACGCAACAGGCTATCTGGCGCTAAACCAAACTTTTTTGTCCTCGAAAGAAAAAAACGTATTATCCTTTATGAAAGTACAAGGAGCAGATGATGGAAGAGAGTAAATTTAATCTTTGGAGAGCTTGTTTCTCTTTTTGTTTTGTTGACGGATTTCTTGCTCCCAAAGAACACGAGTGGATCGAATCCAAGCTCAGCACTTTAGCATTTTCACCTGACCAATTAAAAGTTTTGATCCAAGACCTCAAAAATCCACCTGCCGTTGAAAAACTTTTGCCCCTCATTACGAAGCCTGCTGACCGAGGTTTTTTGGTTAACCATATTCGTGTGCTGGCCAAGTTAGATAGCGATCTATCCGTTGAAGAGAAACAGAAAATTCAAACAGTACTTAAGGCCATCACGTCCAAACTGGACATGAACGCTTTGAATGATGTGATTGCTCAAGACGAAAAAGCCTCCTACCACGAAGACGAAATTTATAAAGTTCATAACAAGCATTCATTTGTTGAATCCCTCGTTATGAGCCTCATGAAAAAGATTAATCCGGGTGATTATAAATTGCCTAAATAATAGGCCTTTTAAATTTCAAATCCACTTAATCGAAGAACCTCGCAAGAACGCACAAGGTCTTCTTCTTTTACTAACACATAATCTGTATCAAATGTAGAAACTGCAAAAATGCTTATTTTTGACAGTGCAAGTGGGGCCGTAATGCTCGCAAGAATTCCCGTTAGACTAAAATCAAGAATACCTTCAACTTTCATCATTCTCCAGCCGCCTTCTGTCTTTATTCCCGGGGGTATTAATGAAGTTTCACTCACGACTGAAAGTTCAGACGCCGTCCGACTTATGGAATAAAAACTACTTTTAAGCGCCCAGTCGGGAAACTTTGATGTTGAATCAAGTCTTGAAACTGAAAACTCGCCATTTAATACTTCGATTTTCATTTGCAATATCCCCTATGTATTTTTCTTTCTCGATTTCCATGGCATGAATTCCGTCCAAACAACACTCACTACCCCAACAGTGACACAAAGAACCACATCAACGGGATGCAGAAGTGAAAAGCTAAAGACCTTTCGCAGACTCTCGCTATAAAGAACTACCCCCAGCATAATGACCGAAACAAGGACGATGATCTTCACAACCGACGTAGGTGGCGTGGTTAATTTTTGCATCAGCGAAGACCTAGATCCCCGACTCAGAAAAATAAGGGCAATGTTCGAAATAATCAATGTTGAAAAAACCAATGTGCGGGCGTCAGCTTCACCCTGACCACGATAGAGTGAGAAATAAAAAACGGAGATGAGTGCTATCAGGATCGATACGCCCATTAATAGACTTGGGATCCAGACATCACGATTTAAAAGTTTCTCTTGAGGACTCCGAGGCGGCTCCTGCATAACTTCAGGTGCTGCGGGCTCAACTTCGAAAGCTATGGATGAAGCAGGTTCAATAATGAGATGAAGAAAAGCGATATGGGCCGGAAAAAAAATAAGGGGAAGCTCAAAAAAAACAGGAATGACCGATAACCCCGCAATCGGAATGTGCACTGCAAATAAATAAACGAGGGCACTTCTGAGATTTGTATAAATACGCCGGCCCATCCGGATGGCTTCAACAATTGATGTAAAATCATCGTCCAAAAGCACAAGATTGGCCGATTCTCGGGCGACATCTGTTCCTCTTCCTCCCATGGCAATTCCAATATCTGAACTTTTGAGCGCCGGAGCATCATTGACTCCATCTCCCGTCATCGCCACAACTTCACCGGCCGCCTTGAGGCAATTCACGAGTCTTAATTTTTGTTCAGGCAAAACTCGGGAAAAGACACTAACGGTTTTGGCCGCCATACTCAGCTCATCATCTGAAATTGATTCCATCTCTTTTCCAGTCATTACTTGGTTGGGATTTTTTAACCCTATCTTTTTGGCAATGCTGGAGGCGGTACTAGGATGATCTCCCGTTATCATGACCACTCTGATTCCTGCTTGATGGCATTCTGAAACTGCACTCGGAACTTCTGATCTCACTGGATCAACTAAACCGATGAAACCTACAAGCGTAAATTCAAAATCGTGTTGAGCAGGAGGCAAAGCTGATTGGTTTGACGAGGCTTTTGCTACTCCCAAAACTCTTAATCCCTCACAGGCCATTGTCTCTGCGACTTGATGGGCACAGGCCGCATCTTCAGGTGATAGGTGGCAAAGATCAATGATCGCTTCCGGTGCTCCTTTGGCACCCACCACAAATCCCCCCCCTACCTTTGGTTTCCAGGCATGGGTGATGGAGAGCAATTCATGGGATAGTGGATATTCTTTTTTTAGTGCCCAGTCATGATGAATATGTTCAGTACCATTAAGAAATCTCGATCCAGCCTGGACAAAAGCCAGTTCCATAGGATCAAAAGGATCTTCTCTGCTGGCAAGAATCCCAAACTCCAATGCCTCATGAAATTCTTCATCCAGCGAATTTGATGGCGATTCAAGAATATCGACGTAACGGCCTTGAGAGTAAATTTTTTGAATCGCCATTTCATTCAAGGTGAGAGTACCGGTTTTATCAACACACAGAACTGTTACCGATCCCAGATTTTCTACCGCAGAAAGTTTTCTGGTCAGCACTCTTCTTTGGGAAAGTCTCCAGGCACCTAGTGCCATGAAGATGGTTAATACCGCCGGAAGTTCATTCGGCATAATCGCCATGGCCAGCGATAACCCAACCAGTGCACCTTCCGGCCAGTTGCCTCTGGTTAGAGCATAGACGATCACCACCAAGACACAAAGAGTTGCCGCTATCCATGAAGTGCGTTTTACGAGATGTGTGGTTTGCTTTTCAAGATTGGTCGGCTCGGATTCTGTAGATTGAATTGATTTGCCAATTTTTCCCATTTCAGTTTTTGGTCCAATGGCCATTACTGAGGCAATCCCCTGGCCACGAACGATAGTGGTCCCGGCATAAAGCAAGTCTCCCATTTTTTTATCTACTGACACAGATTCGCCCGTAAGTAGAGACTCATCTGAAGCAATATAGTCTCCGGAAATTAAGACAGCATCGGCAGCGACACGGTCCCCCTCATTAATAAAAAGAATTTCCTCTCTGATCACTTCTCTTCCCGGGATTCTCAGCTTTTTTCCCTCTCTCAGGACAAGGGCACGTGGGCTTGAAAGGTCCTTCAGCGCTTCCAGGGCGCGCTCGGCTTTCGCCTCTTGCATGACAGTGATCCCTATAATAAGAAACAAAAAGCCCATGAGCATGAGAGCTTCCTGTCGGTCACCAATAATAAAATAAATAATTCCGCAGCCAATAAGAATATAAACAGTTGGCTCTTTAAGTACGTTCAAAATTATTGAAAATGCTCTCTTGGGTTCGGACTGAGGCATTTCATTAAAGCCTTCTTCTTCTTGCCTTTTAAGCACAAATGCCCGGGAGAGACCGCCTCCTGACAATTGAGTCTGCTGATTATTCCCCATCACCTTCACCTCACTAATAAGTTTAGCAGCTTAGGTTGCAAACTAAACCAATTTCTTTATTTTCGTTTTGACGTGAACCTGCTAGAAGAAAGCATGATAAATAATGACGTGATTCGAAGTGTTAGGTACATGCTAAATATCAGTGAGTTTAAACTGGTAGATATAGTTAAACTTGCTGGCGGTGAAGTTACGCAAGCCGAAATGAACGCCTATATTAAAAAAGAAGACGAGCCAGGTTTTGAAGAATGTGGACAAAAGGTCATGTCAGATTTTCTTAATGGTCTCATTTATTTTAAAAGAGGTAAGGACGAAAGCAGACCACCTCTGGCCCCTGAATTACCAACTAATAATGTCGTTCTAAAAAAGTTAAGGGTTGCCTTTGAACTCAAGGATGATGACATCATTTCTTTTTTAGAAAATTCTGGTTTCAAAGTTTCCAAAACAGAACTGAGTGCTTTCTTTCGTAAAGAGGGCCATGCAAATTATCGCCCTGTTGGTGATCAGTTCTTGAGAAACTTTTTAAAGGGTCTCACGGCCAAGCTTAGGGGACCTGCCAAATAGGCCCTCCTACTCACTCTCTTTCATCCCGTAAATTCACCCAACAGTTCCTGCACAGAGATAAATGTAGCCCAAGTGAGCAAGATCGCAATGATAACTGATTCCGGAGTCATTTTGATGGGGGATCGTTTTTTGGCCATTATTCTACCTATTGAGATAAATCGACCTAGGTCTTATCGTGCAAACAAAGAAAAAAATTTAAAACATCTTAATCTTTTTTTAGAAAAAAGAATGATCAATAGATTTTCTTCAGTTTTATGTCTTCGATTTCAAAACAAATTTTGTGATTAATTTATAAGCGAGAATGAAAAAACATAATAAAAACAGAATCATGATTATTGGAATAAATATTGCCAAGAGGGTTCCAATCGCCGCGATAAGAGATTCTAGTTTTGCAAAGAAGGGATTGCCCATCCCACCCGTAAACTTAGTAGACCCTAAACGCAGAATTGAAGTTGTGGCATGAACAGCTCCTGCTGTACCTCCACCAGCGATAATCCCTAAACCAACTTGCATGGTGAGGGGCATATCCTTAAACATCGCAGATGCCAAAATGGCGCCCGCCAGAACCGCTAAAGGTGCTGCGATCATATCAAAGGCATGATCAATCCAAGGAACAAGAAAAGCGAGGGTTTCAAAAACTGCGGCAACTAAAAATATAATTAAGGCCCAATAACTCCCTAACCATGCCAGAGACTCAATGGGAGCGATCCACCCCAACTTAAAGGCGATTGAACTAATTAGCATCGGTAAAAAAACTCTAAAGCCCGTGCAGGCAGCAAGTGAAATCCCGATAAGAACGCTCATAATCATTGTTGTGTTCAGATATTCCATACGGGACATTTTAAGACACTTCGACCACTTTAGGCATGGTTTATATTTTGCAGCGGAGTATTACGTAGGTTGAAACCAAAAAGGGAGGCTCTATGATTTGGACCTTAATTGTTGGGCTTGTAGTTGGAGTCATTGCAAAACTTCTTATGCCAGGTAAAGACCCGGGCGGATTTGTTATCACTATGCTTTTAGGTGTGGCCGGTGCGATGCTTGCCAACTTTGTTGGATCCAGGGTCGGATGGTACGAGCTAGGTGACACGGCAGGGATCGTTGCCTCAGTTATTGGTGCGATTATCTTGCTCTCGGTTTACCGCGCCTTCAGCAAAAAACACCAGTCACTCCCTCATTAGATCGAATCAGTATGGTAAGATTTAGGGGTTTGGTGATATGATATTCCCATGCCAAATATCCTGTACGCCAAAGACTTTAAAGAAATGCCATGGAAAAATGGAAAGGGCACAACTCGTGAGCTCTTTCGTATTCCCCACGAAAGTGAGCCAGAAAAATTCTATTTTCGTATGTCTGTTGCGACGGTAAATCAGCCCAGTCCATTTTCGGTCTACCCTGGAATGGACCGCTTTCTGATGCTGCTCGAGGGTAAGGGATTTGTGCTGAATTTCGAAGATGGGGCAAATGTGAAACTTGTTAATCCCTTTGATTCTTTTGAGTTTGAAGGGGAAGAGAAAATTCAGTGTGATCTGGTCGACAAGGGTTGTGTGGATTTTAATGTCATGACAGATCGCCACTGGGGCCACTCAACAGTGAATCTTTTTCACCTCAAAATGAACCAGATTAAAAAATACCAACCTACTAATCACACATTTCTCTATCTCTATCAAACATCCCCGAAACTTGTAGTCCTGGAGCCAAATGATAAATTTGAGTTTAAGGCTTCTGAGAATGTGATGATCGTGGAAGTTGAGCTTACCAAATCAAATCATTAGTAAGCTCCAAAAGATCTATTTAATTGTCAGGTAAATATAAGGTTTGCTCACTTTCATTGAAGCACTTTCCTGTTTTTTTAGCTCATCAAAAACCTTAGATGTGACATCCAGAATTCCAAATTTTACTTCGGACAATTTAATCGTTAATTTTTTTACTGCAGCTTCATATTTAAGAGTTCCATTTGCTTTTGCTGTTCCAGAGATCTGGGCGCTGACCTCAGCGCTTAAGTCAAACTTTCCGCCAGTAACTTTAAGATTCAAATTTTTAATGCCAACCTTACCAAGAATTGCGTCATGGCCTTCATCTAACGCTTTCATAAAAGCTTGATCTACTCCCGACTCCCCATCCGTGCTGAGGCTGCCCGTTTTAAGACTCATTTTTTGAATACAACCACTAATCAACTGGTCCATGACTTCTGGAAATGTTGTAAGACGATCACACGCAAGATTCATATTTTTAAGATCAACATTTTTTTCAGGGGAATTGAAGTTTGCTGAGGCAGTTGTTAATAAAAACTTATCCGCAAAAGAAAGATTGAATGCACTTAAATTGATGGACTGGGCCTCTTTAATAAGGTCAGGGGCATCCTTAAAGGTCAGTTCTCTGTTTTCAACTCCCTCCAGGACTATTTTTAAATCATCGCCAATTTTTTCCACATGCACTTTTTGAGATTCATCATTTTTCTGCTGATAAGAAAAAGCTTCCGCCGTACCTTCGCCCATGGGAGCTTGATATTTAAAATTGAAATTTTTGATATTCACTTGAGAAACCTGACCCCAGGCGATGGAAGTCATAAAAAGTGACACGAGGATAATCTTCATAAAGTTGAACCTTGGTTAAATGTGAACTTGCCAAGGTATCGGACGAGATTATTAAAGAGGTAAAAGACTCAGGAAATAGAGCAGTAAATGGGGTAAAAAATGTAGGAGCTAAGTGATTCCACAGAAAAGACTAAAGTTAGAAAGTTTTTACCAGTCGAATTCCCGTTTTATCTCCATCCAGAATGGGAGCTATAGCGTATCTTCCGCCTTGTCCCCTTTGGGTAAAATAAATTCCGAGACCATAACTTGACCCTATGGTTATGCCGGCCACGACATCATGTAGAAAATGTCTTCCATCATTCATTCGGCTGTAGGCAGTTAAACTGGCCAAAGTAATTGCGCTCAGTCCCCAATACCATTCATGGTGAATGGCCACTGCTGTGGCAAAGGCAAATGCCGTCGTGGTGTGACCTGATGGAAATGAATTTTTTTCCTGAATATTGTCAGGCCTTGGTTCGCGAACAGTGTATTTAAGAGCACTAGCAACAATCACTGAATACGCTGTGGCTTTAAACATGTGGGTGGCGCGTAGATATGAGAGATTTTTTCCAGTGGTCACCCCATGGGCCAGCATCCCAAGAGTATAAATCGCATTGGGATAAAGCTGACCGTAGTAATCACCAATCTGGGAGGCATCCCCCAGTGGCTTCCTATGACTCGTGTTGGCCGAGGCTGGATCTGAAACAGCATCTTCAGTAATTAACAACGCAATCGTTGCAGCTGCTCCAGTCCAAAAAACAGGGGCAGCGTCTGTGGTGACAGGGGAGAGAAATTCTTGTTTCACGGATGCCGCAAAGGAGCTTGAGATGAAAAGAATAAAAAGAATGATCGCTTTCACGAGATTATTCTCGCATACCCTCATAATCTCGCAAGCAATCTTAAGATATTTAAATTTGAGTCTTTCACTTAAAACGAACGGTGACACTCCAGACCGGTACAAAGGCATTGGGTCAGGAGTTTGATTAACCCAGAAACAGGAGTGTCCTATGAGAATTCATCATTTGAACTGCTCTACTTTATGTCCTTTGGGTGGCCACTTCACTGACCGAATTTCTCCCGGTCTCCTCGCTGCTCACATGGTTTGCCATTGTTTACTAATTGAAACCAGTGACGGTCTGGTACTGGTGGATACTGGTCTTGGCATTCATGACGTTGCAGCTCCTGAAGAAAGAATTAATCCTTTTCTGCGAGCGTTACTTCGACCCAAACTAGATGTTAATGAAACCGCGATCGCACAGATTAGGGCACTAGGCTTCAATCCTCAGGATGTAAAACATATCATACTGACACACCTTGATTTTGATCATTCTGGTGGCATTGAAGATTTCCCTGATGCTCAAATTCACGTGCTGGAATCTGAGCTCAGGGCGGCCAATGATCCAAAAGGTATTAAGGCCAGAATAAGATATCAGGCCACTCGATTGGCCAAGATAAAAAACTGGAATACCTACTACGCGGAAGGTGAAAAGTGGTTTGGCTTTGAAGCTGTCAGAAAACTAAAAGGCATTCCTCCCGAAATCATCATGATCCCACTTTGTGGCCACTCAGAAGGTCATGCAGGTGTCGCCATAAATACCGACAAGGGTTGGTTATTGCATGCTGGTGATGCCTACTTTTTTAGAGGTGAAATCAATCATGATTATAGTTGTCCGTCAGGACTGCGGGGCTATCAAAAGCTCATAGAGGCCAACCACAAAATGCGCATCCTCAATCTGATTAAGCTCAGAGATCTCGCGCATGACCATCACTCAGAAGTGAGAATCTTCTCATCCCATGATTCCGTCGAATTTGCCGACCTGAAAAATGAACCACCACGGCTTTTGGCGGGCAGTCCTGAGACCTTTGGAAACGTGCTTTGGATGAGACATCCTACTTCAGAAAGAAGACCATTCCACTAAGGTTCTGCCGAATAAAAATCTAATTTTCATCAAATTTATGCCACTCCTACCGATAAGGAGGAAGAGGCATGAATGGGTAGTTTTTTTGGTAAGGCACTAATCGTCGACAATACAGTCAAGTTTGTCGATAGCATTAAAGAGGAAGATAAACTTCTTAATGATTATGCATGCCTTTTTGCCAAGAGTTTTAAAGATGCCTCGCAATTTTTAAAACAATCTAAACATAATATTCGGGTAGTATTTCTCTCCAGCACCATCGGTCCAAGTCATGGGATGGAAGAGTTAACTGCAATCAAAAAAGAGTTTCCACTTTTACCAGTGATTCTGATTTCTCATCGACCGGAAAGAGAACCCAAAGAGATTATGGAGAATGGCTGTGGTTTCACAAAAATTCTGAGTTCTCCAGAAAACTTTTCCACCCTCACTAAAGAAATTGATGAATTGTTTTCTTCTAAAGAAACCTGGACCGATGTTAAAGTCTCCAAAGAAGAGAAGAATGTTGAACTCAATTTAGTCGCTGAGGACTATATACCAACTTTCCTGGCAGATTTTGTACTGACTCCGAAATCATTTTTTAACGTCTATATTAAACTAGGGCAGTCAAAATTTATCAAAGTCTTAAATGCTGGTGATCCCCTTCAGGAAGACCTGATTAAAACCTATAGAGACAAAGGGGTCACTCATCTTTATATCGCAACTGATGAGCATAGGAAATACATACGCTTCTGCGAGGAAACTAGTAAGAAGATCCTGCAACGGCAAGACATCGGCTCGACCAAAAAAATAAACAATGTTCTTAATCTTGGAGCAAACATTTCTCAGAGTTTGGCCCACTCGGGGATTTCCCAGGAGAAGCTCGACTTTGCTAATACTTTTCTCAATCAAAGTGTCGGACTAATCAAAAACATCAGAATGAAAAATGAATCATTGAAAAAATTCATTGATTCAATTGAGATGAGAGAGCATTGTGCCGCAGTCTCTTTCCTGGCAGGGATGATTGCAAATGAAGTCGGGATTGAATCCTTGAAATCGATCAAGCTGGTAGGTATTGCAGCTCTTCTTCATGACATAGGGCTTTATGACGTTGACCCAGATTTCAAAGAAGATGATCTCGGTAACTTCAATGAAGAACAACTTAGAATCTATGAGCAGCATCAAAAGCATGGCGGCGAAATTCTGAGAAAATGTGGAGGATTCGATGAGGTCATTTATCAAGCTGTAGAGAGTCACCATATGCGCCGCAGAGGAAGTGATCCGCTGAATCGTTCAAATAATATCAACATGGTAACTGAAATAATAGGTGCAGCGGATGAACTTCATAATATTGTCATCGCTAAACATATTGATGATCAAAATTTAAATTATTTTCTTCTTACCAATCTAAAAAATTATTCTCCGCAAATTGAGAAGGCTGTTTTAAAGCTCCTTCAAATAAAAAAAGCTGCTTGATGCGTTCCTCCTTTAGTTATCTTTAGTGTCCATTTCTTTTTTGTTAGTGCTACATCCTTATCCAGTTAACCTCATTCAAGAGGCGCAAAATTCTTAAGGAGTTTTTCATGGGCAAAAAGATTTATGTTGGAAACTTACCATTTACTACAACAAGCGAATCTCTCTCTGAGATGTTTGCTTCTTTTGGACAAGTCGATTCGTCCAAAATTGTTATGGACCGCGACTCAGGTCGAAGCAAAGGATTTGGCTTTGTTGAAATGTCTGTAAGTGATGAGGCAGATGCAGCCATTCTCAAACTTCATGGATCTGATTTTGGAGGTCGTGCTTTAACAGTTAATGAAGCAAGACCAATGGAGAAGAAAGACCACTCACAAGCTGGCGGCTTTCATTCCAACCGTCCAGACTTTAACCGTGGCCAATCTCAAATGGATCGCTCAAGTAACCGCTGGTAAATATTACATCATTTAGGGCCCTCATTTGAGGGCTTTAAATGGTGCAAAATCAACAAGTTATCAATGTTTTGATACCTTGCGATTTAATTTTGTCGCTTTCTCAAAATATTGGTGTTAAATGTAGGTTCTCAACGTTCGTTTCAGAGTGTCCCGAGTAAAGTTACTCCATGTCCTCTAAGCGGCTCCCTGGCCTTTGGAGGTTTTATGGGTAAGAAGATTTATGTCGGTAATCTACCATTCACAGCAACTAATGAATCACTATCTGAGATGTTCGCATCTTTCGGTCAAGTTGATTCATCAAAAATCGTAACAGACAGAGATACTGGTCGTTCAAAAGGCTTCGGCTTTGTTGAAATGTCAGACTCTTCTGAAGCTGATGCTGCTATCGAAAAACTTAACGGTGCTGATTTCGGTGGTCGTTCACTAACTGTTAACGAAGCTCGTCCTATGGAGCCTCGTACAGGTGGTTTCGGCGGCGGCCGTGGTGGCGATCGCGGTGGAGACCGTGGTGGTCGTTCAGGCGGTTTCGGTGGAGGCCGTGGTGGCGATCGCGGTGGAGACCGTGGTGGAAACCGTTGGTAATCCCAGCTTTTTGAATTAAATCAAAAAATAAGTGAGGGCCTGCGAAAGCGGGCCTTTTTTTTTGCCAAATGTTAAATATCGCGTCACATTATCAACCTTGATTTTTTCTATAATTTTTCTAAGTACCTCAAATTGTGCTATCCTTGAAGTGAGGAATTATTGTATTCAATTCCGCAATTATCGTCGCAGGTAAAGAGTTTCGAGCGAGTTGCTTATGATCCTCTGAAAGCGCGCATCCAGGGCCTTAAGGAGGTATCTATGGGTAGTAAAATTTACGTTGGTAACTTACCATTCTCTGCAACTAACGACTCTCTTAACGAGATGTTCGCAAAGTTCGGAACTGTTGAATCAGCCAAGATCATCATGGACAGAGACACAAACCGTTCTAAAGGTTTTGGCTTTGTAGAAATGGCATCTGCTGACGATGCAGCTGTAGCAATTGAAAAACTTAATGGTTCAGATGTTGGTGGTCGCTCACTTGTTGTGAACGAAGCTCGTCCTATGGAGCCACGCACTGGTGGTTTCGGCGGCGGCCGTGGTGGAGACCGTGGTGGTCGTTCAGGTGGCTTCGGTGGAGGCCGTGGTGGTGATCGCGGTGGTTTCGGCGGAGGCCGTGGCGGTGATCGCGGTGGAGACCGTTGGTAATCTGCATTTCTAAATTAGAAATTTAAAAGAAGCCCGCATCTGCGGGCTTTTTTTTTGATCTTATGGGACACCAACGAAAATTGATGTTTTAATATTCCTATGATTACAGAATTTCTCGCAAAAAAAGATTTCACCTGGGTAGATGTGCAAGAGCCTGAGACCGAGGATTTTGAACGGCTCAACACAGACTTTTCTTTACCTTATTTATTAGTCCAAGACTGTCTGAGACCAGAGCATCTTCCAAAGTACGAAGAAAGTGAGGAAGGTGGTCACTTCTTAATGTTAAGAAGTTTTGATAACGAGTCTCACCACCATGATACATCAGTTCAAGAATTAACTCGAAAGATCGCGCTCTTTATTAATGAGAATCGTCTTGTCACGATTCACAGAATTGAGCTGCCCTATCTTGTCTCAGTTGCTGAAAAATGTAAAAAAACAGATTTGCCTAAAACACTGCACGGCCTGGTTCACCAGGTTATCCTTTCAGTGATTCGAACTTATGATAATCCAGTTCTCCGCCTGCAAGATCTCTATGATGGGTTTGAGCATGAGGTACTCGCCAAGAAAAATGAACATCTTTCCACGACTCGAATCTATCACTTTCGTCGTCAGACATTTATTTTAAAACGAATCCTCAGGCAGACGAGTGACACTCTTTACCGCGGTAAAGACTTTTGGGAAGAAAATCCATCTATGCTCCAGGATTTAAGAGAAAATGTAGACCAACTCTATTTTCAATTAGAAGAAGTATCAATTAACTTTGAACATCTTTTCAATTTGCACGTTGCTCTGAATGATCAGCGCGCTAATGATGTGATGAAAATCCTCACCGTTTTCTCATCAATTTTGCTCCCTCTTAATTTCATCGCATCTTTTTACGGAATGAACTTCGACCATCTCCCTGGGCTTCACTCAACAAGTGCGGTCGCCATTTTATCATTCGTGATGTTAGTCATCACTATCATGGCCGGATGGTATTTCAAACGTAAGGGCTGGTTTGTTACGGCTCGAGAGTAACTCCAAAGGAATTTCATGCGCGCTATTGTTCTTATCATGATTATGATCATGCCTCTCTCAACATTGGCCCAGTCAATGAAAGGCATGAGTAATAAAGATAAAATAAAATATTTTTTTGATAAGCTCTCTAAAGACAATATGACTCTGGTTGATGAGTTTTATCATCCCCAAGTCGATTTTGTTGATCCCTTGGGTGAGATTAAAGGTACAGAAAAGATGCGAGCTTACTATGGCGGAATGTACCAGAACGTAAAAACAATTAAATTCGATTTTGTTGAATTTCATGAAGCTGGAAATCATGTCGTAGCGATATGGAAGATGACACTTCAGACTGACAAGCTCAATGGTGGCGAACCTTATTCAGTGGATGGTAATTCCGTTATAAAGTTTGATGAGTCTGGTAAGGCCTACTATCATCGTGATTATTTTGATGTTGGCGCCTTCGTTTATGAGAAAGTCCCAGTGCTAGGTTTTGTTATCCGAAAAATTAAAGATCGCTTTAAGGTAGAATAGATGAAAAGACTAGAAACTCTCATTCCTCTCGTTAAACCCTTTTATACTCCCGATGATCCGGCCCATGACTGGCCACATATAGGCAGAGTTGTAGCGACTGCGCGAAAACTTGCTGAGGGCGAAAACGTAGATCTCCCCTGTCTTCTCGCTGCGGTTTACTGCCACGACATAGTTAATCTTCCTAAAAACCATCCTGAACGCTCACAGGCTTCTCAGATGGCTGCGGATAAAGCTGCCAGCTTAATGGAGCAATGTGGATTTAGCGCAGCGGAAATCAATAAGACCAAACAGTATATTGTTGAACATAGTTTTTCCAAGGGGCTTAAACCCTCAAGTCTTGAAGCCGCCATCCTGCAGGACTCTGATCGTATAGATACCTTGGGAGCTATCGGGGTTTTAAGATGTGCTTCGGTCAACACTCAGATGAAATCAAGTTTTTACGAGCCATTTGATCCTCTGGCAGAGGCGCGAGAACTGGATGACAAAAAATATATGGTGGATCATTATTTTGTTAAAATTTTTAAGTTACCCGAGATGATGAATACGGCGAAAGGCAAAGCTGAAGCACAGCTAAGGGTCGAATACATGAAAGGCTTTCTGAGCACTCTCATGGGTGAGATACGCGGATAATATTTAAGCTGCCTCAGTAAAAAAAGCTTCATTCCTAGCAACCACTTCATCTTCTTTTTTGAAAAATCGGTGATACAGGATAATAGCCATGGCATAGAAAAAAGCCGCAGTGAAGAATGTTGGCCCGAATGAATAATGTTCTATTAAATAACCACCCAAGCGCGTACTCGTAGTATAGATCAGATGATAGAAGAACAAGATCACTGCTGAAGCAAAGACACACTCCTGCTCCCTGACGTGTTCCATTTCAAACATTGAAGTTATGGGACTCGACATATTCATCAACATTCCACGCATAAAAAAACTACCTAAAACAAGGCCCACACTACCGGTCAATCCCATAGTAATCATAAAAGGAATCGATAGGCTTGCCGTCAGCATGATGAAACGCAAAGGTGTCGTTTTTTTAATTAATGAGGGCGTGATGAATATCCCGGCGAAAATAAATATCTGCAACAGAGCGTAGGAAACCCCGATCATCTTAGTGGATAAATCGAATCGATCCTTCAGATAAAGATTCATGAATGGGATGATCAATCCACCACCAAAAGCAAAACATAACTTCGGAAGTATCAGCTTACTTAAAACTCTCCATTCCTTCTCTTTCAACCCATCTAGAATTGGTTTTTTCATTTTCGGTATTGGAACCCGACGAATTCGGATAAACATAAGGTTCGAAAGAAAAACCACCATCAAGGCGAGCATGATAGATGTACGGTAAAGATTAACCTGGTCCATTTCGGGATGAAAGTGCCTCACCACCTCTGGCAAATACCCTCCCACCAAGTAACCAAGAAAATGGGCGACCATGTTCAGTCCCGAGTTCAGAGTGAAGAGATAAATTCTTACCTGAGGTGTCGAGTTTCGCAGATAAAAAGGGGCGACGGAAATATTAAAAAGGGCCTGGAACATACTGGCCAGAAGACCAAACCCGAAAAGCATCGATTCACTGGTGTTGAGAACTTGAAAAAAATAAAAAGCCGATGACAGAATCATTCCCGTCACAACCAAGTGCTTCACATGAAACTTATCTATAATAAAAGCTGCAGGGATCGCCATCATGGCTATGCCAAGACTGGTAGTGGAAATAAGATTTCCAATGGACGATTCTCCGTACCCAAGTTCTTTAAGATACAAATTAAACAAAAGTCCGTAGATCGACAGACCAACACCTTGGATAAAATTTCCCGCGAGGAAGATTTTAACGTTGTTTGAGAGCTGCTTAAAATGGAGGTGGTAGAGGCGAACCATGCTGATATTCTAGCGACTCTTTTCATTCTCCGAAATCGGTAAAATATGTTTTTTTCGCCCAGCGCTAAATGAAATTAGTTTGATATATCAAACACTGCAGTTTATGATTCTTGGGTTATTTCAAAAGGGGCTTATACATGAAATTAGTTGTTCTTCTGGGACTCATAATCTCAAACCTAGTCTGGGCAGACGTCGTTTATATGCAGGAAAATCTGCAGGGAAAATCTGTCATCCTTCAACCTCATAATGCTCCCGCGCGTACACTCAATGACCTAACTTCAAAGAATTGGGCGCTTTATCCGGATATCACGCCAGATGGTCAGGAAGTTGTTTATGTCGAAGGGCCAAGTCAAAGTGACCTTAGTATCACTTACCAGCACCTTGGAAAAAACCTTACTCAACGTTTTCATGCCCAACAAAAGGGAATGATCCTTCACCCTAAATTTTCAAAAAATGGCCGATACATTTACTATTCAGCTCCAGGCCCTAAATCCAAAAACACCGTTTTTTATTTTGATCGGGCGCTGGAAGTAAACCGCCAAGGTCAGGGACTCAATGATTACTCTCTCGAAGCTGCGAAAGTTTTAGACGAAAATGAAGAATCCTACTTCCCACGTCCTTCTTCGGATGGAAGTTTTGTAGTTTATCAGCGAAATACTGCAGGCAAAAAAGAAATTGTTTTATTTGACCGCATCGAAAACAAAAAGACTGTTCTAGCTGAAGGGATGTCGCCGGCCCTATCATTTGATGAGCGCTTGATTGCTTATACTTCTAAGAAAGATGGAAATTGGAATATTTATCTTCTCGAGAGATCAACTGGTCTAACAACTCAACTCACAAGTGATGCCAAGGACGAGATGGCACCTACCTTTATGCCAGATAACTCTGTCGCCTTTGCCTCGAATAAGTCTGGTCACTACCGTTTATTCAAACTGATTAAGGGTGAATGGCTTGGAATGAATCAAGATGTCCAAGGAACTGACGAAGTAGACTTTTACTCGCCACAGTTCTCGGGCAACACAACTATCACTCAAACACTTAAGGCCCCCTTCATAGGAAATCCACGTTCCTCTTTTGGAACAGTCACACATAATGGAAAACTCTATATGTGTGGTGGACACCAGGGTGCTGAGCACACTTATCCTCCAGAATCTTTCAGCGATATGTTTATTGTGTACGACGCTGTAACTAATTCGTGGAAAGAGCTAGCTCCTCGTCCGGCCAAGGCTCATGGATACCAATTAGCGGCACACGGAAATTACATCTACGCTTTTGGTGGCTTTGCTTATTCTCCGGAACACAAACCGAAGTGGAAGTCGTTAGATCAAATCGATCGTTACGACATCACAGCCAACAAATGGGAAACGATTGGTACACTTCTGTCTCCACGTTCTTCCAACGTTGCAGTTGAAATTGAAGGCAAAGTTTATCTCGCTGGTGGATGGAACTCGACTCCTAAGTTTGAAAATGATCTCGATGGAATATTTTTAGATACAATTGAAGTTTTTGATCTCACAACTCAGAAGATTGAAATCGCAAACTACAAACTTCCTTTTCCTCTCCGTCGCGCCCTGACAGGTATTGAGCATGACGGAAAGATTGTTTTAGTAGGTGGATTAGGTCAGGGTGCTTCGCACTTTGAACTTCTGAGTAACGTGACCTCTATTGATCCCCATGATGGTAAAGTGAAAGAATTAACTCCTCTACCATTTGCCACATTTGCTCCTGCAGCTGAAATCCTAAACAACCACCTTTATGTTTTCGGTGGCATGTTTAAAACAGGAGAAATGAATTACGAGTATGTTTCTCATATTTACGGGATGGATCTTTTACGCTCGACCTGGAGTCACACTGGTCGCTGTTTAGTTGAAACTAAAGGCTTCTCACAAGTCTTCAAGTTAGATGAAAAAACCCTCGGTATTTTAGGTGGTCACCACTATTTTGAGGGCTATGACTCGCCAGTTGCAACCTTCGAAACTTTAACTACGCCTAAGTAGTGTAAAAAGCGCCCCAACCGGGGCGCTTTTTCTAAAATAAACTCACATATTCTTTGCACTTTTTATTCTAAGAGGTAGGTTATTCCGGTACAAAGGAATACTCATGAAACTCGTTTTGCTTCTTATACTCATTTCTATTTCTGCTTATGCTACCGACAACGATATTACACATCGGCCTAAAAGCTTCTCCTATCTTGATGCAAAAGCTGTCTTTGTTGATTTTGACGAAGCCATCTACGACATCACCTTTGACATCAATAATAAAAAATCTGAGATAGTGGCCCATATTAAGATGAACCTTCCGGAAGCAGGCTATCCGGTGTTTGACCTGATTCAGGACCCCACTTCAGTTACCGTGGACGGAATTGAAGTAAAGGCACTGGATGTTTCAACTCCATCCAATGAAACAAAAATTCGTGTCATCAATAAGAAGCTCTCTATTGGTAGCTATGATCTGAAAATAAAAGTTCCGCTCACTAACTTGATTGAATACACCGCTACAGGGGTCAAGAGTGCTTTCTGGGTCACTGATCTTGAAGACCGCTATTACTTGGAGCGCTACATCCCGGTCAATCTCGAGTACGACCGCGTGAAAATGACCTTTAATCTGAACTACGTTGGTCTCAAAACGAAGCAGCATATCTTTGCTAATGGTGAGGTCAATTGGGTTTCTGAAACGAAAGCAAAAATTGAATTTCCCGATTACTTCACTGTGAATAGTCTCTACTTCCACACAACCCCAGTAGGAAGTGTGAAGCTTCTAGAATCTACTTTTAAGTCTGTGAACGGTCGTGACATCCCAGTTGCCATTTATATGGCCGATTCATCAAACGCAGCGAATGTACTCGCCGATCTAAAAAACCACGCTCAAAGAACAATGCAGGAACTTGAAGGAGACTACGGACCATTTCCTCATGCTTCACTTACAATCTACAATGCCAGCTTAGCTCACATGGGTTTAGGCGGAATGGAGTATGCTGGTGCCACTGTCACCAACAAGGGTGCTCTTGAGCACGAAATGTTCCACTCTTACTTCGCTCGTGGTGTAGTCCCGGCCAACGGAAACGCTGGATGGATTGACGAAGCCCTGGCCAGCTGGAGAGATGATGGCTACCAAAGGCTCTCTACTTTATCTGGCTCCTCTTCAATGGCTGCCCATGCTCCTTATACACGTAAAACAGATACTGCTGCCTACAGTTTTGGCGCCCAGTTCATGGCCTTCTTAGATAATAAATTTGCACCTAAGGGTGGCCTCAAACCCTTCATGAATAAGCTTTTGGAGAAGAAAATTTTTGAGCCCATCTTTACGGAAGACTTTATTGCAGAAATGGAGCTCTTTTACGGCGAAAAGGTTCAAGAAGTTTTTACTAAATACGTCTATAAAAAATCGGATTGGGCCAAGCTCAAGTCCGAGAAACATAACCATCACAGAAAACTCTCCCACGGTGAGCTTCAGGCCATTCTTTAAGCCTTAACCTGTCATTTTTACACACCTTGTCGCATTGCGACAAGGTTCAGCGTATCGTCCTTTCATTGATTTTTTACTAAGGAAAACGCATGAAACTTCGTGGAATTGTTCTTGGTCTCGCTTGTTTATCGGCCTCTGCCTTTGCTCATGACAATGGAACCATTAAGATCTACGACGCTAAGTTTATTCCGCAGATTATTAGCATGTTCAAACCCGGAGCACTGGTTCTGGAAGATGGACAAAAAAAATCAATACTTCTTCCCAAGACTGCAAGAATTCTTAACTCAAATTTAGAGAAAGTCAGAGATTTCTACGCCGATGAATTTTCAAGAAGAAGCTGGGACGGTAAGGGCGCAGATATCCTGGCCTCCCTAAACATCAATCGATTCACACTGCTTGATCTCCTGGGTTCAAAACAAAATGCGGCGTGGGCAAAAACACGCTTCATGTTTGGCGCAGGTGACGACAAGGGGCTTGATAACTTTGAGAAAGCTTTAGATGTCGTTGGTCACGAATATACCCACGCTGTGATTCAGACCAGTTCAAATCTTAAATACGAAGGCCAGTCTGGTGCCTTGAATGAGCATCTAGCCGATGTTTTTGGGATCATCGTGAATTACCGTCACAATAAACTTTTGAGCAACCCTTATCTTATTGGATCAAGCATTCTCCATGGTGAATATGCTAAAAAGGCCCATGCTCTGAGAGATATGATGGATCCTTCGAAGGGTTTGTCGCCTCAACCGGGACACATGAAGGACTTAAAAACCAGCCGTTTCGAAAAATTTGGGGAAGGTTGTACGCCAACTGGGGATAACGACCGATGTGGAGTTCATATTTTAAGTGGTATCCCAAATAAAATGTCTGCTCTTGTAATGTCAGTTATTGGTATCGAAGAGTCTGCGGAGCTTTTTTATAATGTCATGACCAAACGATTAACTGAAAACTCACAGTTTTCGGACTACCGCAAGGCCCTGATGGAAGAATGTAAGACCCAAAGTTCTGATACATGCGACATAGTTGACGATGCTCTCAAGTCAGTAGGTATCTAGACTCCTGACTTACCATAATTAGGAAGAACTCGGGCAGAAGGATCTGCTACGTTACAGTTAGACCACTCTTTATTTGGCATCCAGAAATCTTTTATCAAACCAGACTGTCCTGCAAAATGCTTTTCAAAAACATCTCTGTAGAGCAAAGACTCTTTTGTAAACGGAGTCCCATATGGATATTTTTCTTTGGCAGCAACCAGATCATGATCTGTGTATTTTGAATCCGCAAATTCCTTTAAGTAATCCACCATTGAGTGACCAACGGCATCTGAAAATGCGGCTTTCTCGCGCCAAAGAATTGATTCAGGTAATAGCTTAGTTTCTTTGAAAGCTTCTCGCAGTATCCACTTTCCCATTCCAGTTTTGTTCATTTTAAATTCAGGGGGGATTTCCATGACCGTTTTGACAAAATCAAGATCTCCAAAAGGAACACGGGCCTCAAGCGAGTTGGCGGCAATACAACGATCCGCTCTCAAAACATCATACATATAAAGTTCATCGACTCTTTTTTTAGATTCAAGTTGAAAAGCTTCTGGCGACGGAGCAAAATCGGTGTACTTATAACCGAATAGCTCATCCGAAATTTCACCAGTAAGAACAACTTTGATATTGGTTTTTTCGTGAATATGCTTACAAACAAGATACATCCCAATCGAGGCACGAATAGAGGTGATATCCCAGGTTTCCAGATGCCAAATTAGTTTATCCAGTACCCCAAGCGTATCTTCTTTATTAAAATACACTGGCGTGTGATTGGATTTAATATAATCGGCAACAGTTTTTGCATAATGAATATCAATTGGATTATGATCCAATCCAACCGCAAATGTTGTGATCGGTTTTTTCAGGATATCGTTGGCAATAGCACAAACGAGACTTGAATCAAGTCCACCCGACAATAAAAAACCAACTGGAACGTCGGCCACTAAACGTTTTCTTACACCTTCAATAAGCTTTTCACGAATGTCTTTAAGATGAGACTCAAGTGGTTTTGAACTATAATTCACTACCGTCGTTAAGTCTGAATATCTCTCAAATTTTTCTCCATCGTAAAAATGCCCTGGAGGAAAATTTTCAACTTTTTTACAAAAAGGAATGAGTACCTTTGCTTCAGAGGCGAACATTATTTTGTTTTCAGAAGTGTATCCAAAGTACAAAGGACGGATTCCAATAGGATCCCGACCTGCAATCAGCTTACCTTTTGATTGATCCCAAATCACAACCGCAAATTCTGCATCTAACTGCTGACACAATCTTGCTATTCCCAGTTCCTTGTACATTGGAACCAGAACTTCACAGTCTGACTCTGATTTAAATTGATGGGATTTTTCGTAAATAGACTTTAATTTTTCGTAATTATAAACTTCGCCATTACACATAATCACGTTGCCAGTTTGGGTGTCTTGAAAAGGCTGGTGACCCTTCAGGGTTGGATCCATAATGGCAAGGCGATGAAAACAAAATGTGGCTGCTCCATCCGCGACTTTTATGATCTCAGTATCATCTGGACCACGGTGACGAAGATCATCGAACTTGGTAGCAAAATTTTCAAATTTAGTTGCATCACCCGAATAAGCGAGAAGTCCGCACATGATTTAGTCCTGAAGGCGCCTTGGGAGGAATTTCCCAAAGGATTCCTGACACATATTATCTCTAAATCCCCCTCCCTTTGCGACTGGCGAAATTTGCCTACTCTACAAATGGCGAGTGGGCATGTCTCATCAAGGTATGGATTCAAAGACCAACAAAATCATAGTCATACTTACCGGAGCAGGAATCTCAGCGGAATCCGGATTAGGCACATTTCGTGGCGCCGGTGGACTCTGGGAGAATCACCGTGTGGAAGACGTTGCAACTCCAGAAGCTTATAACAAGGATCCACTACTTGTTTGGCGCTTCTACTCCATGCGAAGAATTCAAGCGGCCAATGCAAAACCCAATATGGCCCATGAAGCTCTGGCCAACTTTGCGAGCGTTGAAAACTCGAAGTTTGATATACACCTGATCACCCAGAACGTTGATGTTTTACACCAGCGTGCAGACCGTTTTCATAGACTTGATCCTATTTGCATGCATGGCTCACTTCACCAATCTCGGTGCACCAGTTGTGAGACGGTTTATTTTGATGATTACGCTTATTTTGACTTGGAAGGGAACTATGCCCCTCAGAATACGGAACTCTGTAATGCCGACCAGAAAGCCTCCCCTCACTACCTTCATCAATACAAACTAGATTATCGAAACTTTTTACCACTTTCTCCTTGCTGCAAACAACCCATACGCCCGCACATCGTTTGGTTTGGCGAGAATCCAATGTTTATGGAAAAAATTATTCCGCTTGTTCAAAGTGCTGACATTTTTGTCACCATCGGAACCAGTGGCATTGTCTATCCAGCAGCGGGATTTCTAGAAATGGCTAAAATAAATGGGGCAAAAACATTTTGTATTAATCAGGAACTCATTCCGCAGAGTGGAGTCATTGACGTTTTTATTCAGGGAAGTGCAGGTGAAAAAGTTCCGATGTTCCTCGAGTCTTTAAAAAAATCATCCTAAGATTTTAAATTTCCTCAGATTCTCTGACGCCAGACTCTTGGCCTTTTGTCGTGCTTGATTCAAATTAACGGGACGAAAAGCAGGCTCTACAACTTCAATCGTTGATCCGACATATTCTTTAGTCCACACATTGATTATTTTAATCGTCACGAAATAGGAATGAGTGTGGGCCCTATAGCCATACTCTTCCAAGGCAACGAACTGGCCGGCCTTTGAGGTTCCAAGAGTATCAATCTTGTTATGGATATTACCGAATGCCTGGGAGGTAATTCCTAGTAACAAAACAAATGTTATTTTAATCAGCATCTTGACCCCTTTGCTCTTTAGAGAGCAAGGCTTGGGCCACATATTCCATAAGATTCCAGAGACTTACCCGGGTTAAAGCGTCAGATCTGCAAATGCCGTCTAGTTTTTGGACAATGAGAGTGGTAGTTTCGGTTTTAAATTTTTTGAGTTCAGGAGTCCTTTATGCATTCATTTGAATCCCATATCCGCAATGTCCCCGACTTCCCTAAGGCCGGGATAATCTTCAAGGACGTCTCTCCCCTGTTACAGGAGCGCTTTGGCGAGGTAATTGAGGCGATGTCTAAGACCATTAACTGGGAAGAAATTGATTACGTCGTAGGGATTGAATCCCGTGGTTTCATCCTCGGTGCGGCCATGGCCACTCTCAAAGGCAAGGGCTTTATCCCAGTGAGAAAAAAAGGAAAACTCCCTCCTCCAGTCATTTCTGAATCGTATGCATTGGAATATGGCACTGACACGCTGGAAATGCTGATTAATCGCCAGCCAGGCCGTGTGGTTCTGGTTGATGACGTACTAGCAACTGGTGGGACACTCAAAGCGGTGATGAATCTTTGCAGCCGCAACAACTTTGAGGTTAAGGCGATGGCCCTTTTGATTAACCTGACTTTTTTGAATAAGTTTACTGAAGAAGGTCATCCCGTCCACTCCGTCCTCAATTACTAAACTCTTTTAATAAACCCAAAATCGATTACACTCATTAAATGTGGATTATTTTGGGTTTATTATTTTCTATGCAAGTTTTTGCGCTTGAGTCTTTTGAAAGACTCAATGGTGTAAAGATTCTGAAATTTGTTGAAAAAAATATCATTTTAATTGATCGCGGAATGGAAGATGGCATCATGGTGAATGATCATGCCAAATTTTCTCAGGAAACTGAAGGCTATTCGGCCAGGGCCATATGTGTTCGTGCCAAAGCCGATATGTCCTACTGGAAACTCTACCGGATTCCTTATTCTGAAACGATTTCAAAAGATCTGACTTACACACTTGTTGGAATGGCCGATAGGGAAATTCCATTTCCTCAGGCGACCCTAAGAGACAGCGTAGTGAATTTCCAAGATCCGGATGAGACAAAAAAAGCCGCGGTCGGAGCTGACCCTTTCGCCATCTCAAGGGATCTTCCAGAAAAATTAACGGAAAGGGATCTGATTGAAACAGTAGGTCCGGACAAAAGAAAACTTTTTATCGAGAAAGCCTTAAATCAAGATCAAATCAGAAGAGACCTGCAGGATTTTAGAGTTTCAGTTTTTGCTTCTCCTTTTACTCGCCAATCCATCAATGAGAGCGAAAGTTATCGTTATGGTGCCCGGGCCGGGAACGTTGCTTCAAAATATCGGCTTCAGGGCCAGTTTGAACAGCAGCAATCGAGACTTAAAGATCCCGTGACCGAAGAAGAAGTTTCCACCAGAAGTACGACAGCGCAGGCTCAGTTTGTGATTCACCGACTGAACCCTGATATGTCTTCTCTTAGTTTAATAAACTACAACTCTCAGCGTTTCAGTTCACTGGGGACACCCAAATCTCATTGGCAAATGGGCCCCATTGGCTTTACCTGGCATATGTTTGAAAATCGCACTTGGGAATATTTTGATCTGAGTTATGTGCCTCTGTATGACATTCGTACTACAGAAGTGATGAGTCCAACGGATGGATCAGTCAGTGAAGAAAAAATCAATGGCCTTCGTCACGGGTTTCGTCTGGCGATGAAAACGAAAATCAATGAGCGGGTAGCGTTTGAGAATCTGCTCTGGGTAAGACCTTTTCAGGATCTCGCCTCATGGAAGATTGAAGCTTCGGATTTAAATTTATCGAATGACTTAAAACTTATTTTCAATATTTCAGGCAACCTTTTTCTCGATTACAACCTCGTTTATCAATATGACAAACTCTGGGAAACCTTGAGTGGTCTGTCTGCTAGCAACACCATTAATTCTTTAAATTTCAGATATGATTTTGATCTTTAAGCATTTCAATTAAGACATATATTCATTTGTATCTGACTATCCTTTTACATCTCATCCACTTTGCCATTAATAAAACCCGATGAATGAAAAAGTCCTAACCCTCATTAATAAATATGAAAAACACTTGAAGAATGGTGAAACAAACCTACAAGAATTTAGGTACTTAGGCTTTCAATCAGGACCAGAATATCAGCAACAAGTTGCGATCAATGCAATTTGGAGGATGGTTCTAAATGATTTTGCATCTTTAGCCGATAATAATTCATATGAATCTAAGGAAAAATGAAATCAAGCTACAATTTTTAGGTACACAGGTTATCAACGATTGCCCGTTGAACACATCAGAAGCTTTCCAAAACGGTTTCCTAGATTTTCTTCAGACTTATATTCTTCACCTAGAATGTTGTTCAGCTCCATTTGCGAATTCAGATGGCTCTCATGATGTGGACATGCAATTAGTAGTTAAATATTCTTTTGAAGTTCTAGATGTACTCATATCTAAACAGCCACTAGAGGAAGTCAAAGAATACTGGCTGGGAGTAATGACGGCAGCGCCATTAGCAGAAAATAAGCTAAAATTTGCTTTTGAATGCCCTTGTGAATCTCAAGCGGCTTAGTTAGTTACTGATAAAATAAACCAAAAATTCAATATTTCCACTTTTGCCCTGGATTGGAGACAGAATTGTCTCTTTGTGAATCCATCCATTATCTTTAGCAAAGCTAATCACTTCATTTAAAATCTGTGTCCGCACTTGTTCATCTTTCACAACCCCGTCTTTAGGCAAACGATCCAGGCCAGCTTCAAATTGCGGTTTAACCAGTGCCATCAGAAAAGAGCCTGGCTTAAGAAGATTTTTTACGTGACTCAGAACTTTAGTTATGGAAATAAACGACAAATCCATCACAGCACCATCAGCAAGCTCAGGAAGTGAAGTGAGGTCTTTGATATTCGTGCCCTCAAGGTTTATCACCTTGGGATTCAGTTTCAACTTGGCCGCCAACTGATCATGACCAACATCAATAGCATAAACCTTTGAGGCATTTTTCATCAAAAGAATTTCGGTAAAGCCACCCGTGCTGGCACCCACATCAAGAATCACAAGTTCCGAGACATCAAGATTAAAAGCTTCCATTGCCTTCTCAAGCTTAAAGGCTCCACGTCCAACAAACAAAGGTGCATTGATTTCAATTTTAGAAGATGGGCTGATTAATTCAGAGGCTTTTTTGACAACAACTCCGTCAATCACCACATCCCCTTTCTCAATCAAGCTCTTGGCCTGAGAGCGGGAAGAAACTAGTTTCAAATCAGCGAGGACTTTATCGGCACGCTCTTTCACAATTTCACTTCGCCCTTAAAACATTCTATGACTTCGCCTGAATAAAATACCTTCTCTCCAATACTGACGATCTGTTGACCGCCTTTAGTCTGAAGTTTTATGTCTCCAGTCCATTTTAACCAATGAGAGAGAGCCAGTGCTGTGGCGGTGAGGCCAGTTCCACAAGAGTGAGTTTCATCCTCTACTCCTCTCTCGTACGTGCGGGCATAAGCTCGGTGGGATTCGTTATCCTGGACTTCTACAAAGGTAACGTTAGTGCCACTGGGAAACATGGAGTGATATCGATAATATGAGCCAACCTTTTTAACATCAATTTTGCTCACATCATTTGAAAGAAAAACAAGATGAGGCACACCAGTATTAATATAAAAGGAATTTGAAAAATCTTTAAAACCAGAAAGATCATGGATATTTTTATCTTTGATCTCGGACATCTCAAGCGCAAAACTTTTGCCCATTCTCATGACGGGATAAATGGCATTCATGGTCTGGATACGGTAGGCATCTTTTTTAGGGGAAGTAATGGAATCAAGATACGTCGCCAGACATCTGAGCCCATTGCCGCACATTTCGGCTTCGCCCCCGTCAGCATTAAAAATCCGCATACGGGCATCGGCCACGTCGGATTTACCGATGGTGATCACCCCATCGGCCCCAACACCGAAATGCCGGTGGCAAAGCCTCACAATCTGCTCTTTTGAGAGGGAGACTTGATCGGAAAGGATGATGAAGTCGTTGCCATTGCCTGAATATTTAACAAAAGTTGTGGTCGTCATATTAAGAGTATAGATCGGGAAAGAGACCGCGTCAAAAACTTTGCCTTCGAGTCTTCTTGGCAGAAACCTAGAGATGCAGTAAATTGATGTCTTCGTTTAGTGGGATAATAGCTCAGTTGGTTAGAGCTCCCGGCTCATAACCGGGTGGTCGCAGGTTCAAGTCCTGCTTGTCCCACCACTTTTTTTTCTCAATCTATTCAGTAATTTTGGCCCCTAACCAGACCGCCAAGATCCCAAGCCCCACACTTAACAACACGTTACTTACGGCCAAGATCATTTGATTGGTACGAATCAATTGCAATGTTTCCGCACTAAAGGTGGAAAAAGTAGTGAAAGATCCGATGTAGCCGACTGAGATCAGAATTAGCAGCTGTTTATTCTGAGGCGAAGCCTTGGCCACCCAGCTGATAATCAAACCCGCCACCAGACAACCAAGGGAATTGATAATCAGCGTAGCGGCAGGAAAAGTTGGGTTTGTTTTTTTTTCAACAAGATAGAATAAATAGCGACTAATAGAGCCGAAGAAGCCACCCAAACCAACAATAAGAAAATCCATAACTCTTCCTAAATTTTAAGTATTAGTTCATGAAACTTAACTTCCCCAGGAGACTCGCAACGAAACAGTATATAAAGGTTGGGGAAATTAACTTTTTCTGACCATGAAAAATCATACTGAACCAGATGTTTGCCTGCTAAGAATTTAAAATGGGAACAATCGGTTAAGAGTAAACAATATCCTTCTTTATCTTCCACAAATATTTCAAGCTCAATATTAAAAGTAGACTCCAAAAGAAATGAAAGACTCCCATGCTGCACAGGAAGCGTTGTTAAATCTAATCTTATATTGTGTTGGTAAAAATGGGTTGTGCTGGATTGAACATGAATATCAAAACCATTTCCAAATTTGGTCCATTGGGACGACTGATCCTTACAAAAATATGAGAGCATTTCCTCTAAAATGGGGAACGTTCTGGAAACTGGCCCAGCCATTACAGGCGGGTGACAAGCCGCCACTTCTTTTTTTAGGCCGGAAAGGTCCAATTGATAGACTTCACCTGAAAGCGTCGATAAAAAAATATGCAACTGAAAGGAGATATCTGTATCAAGATAGTTTTTAAGCTCGACCTCAGTCCCCTTAATATCAGCAAAAGTGCGTCCAAACAATTTGTCCTCAACTCTCACTTTTAGAATTTGAATTCCAGGTGAATCTAGTTTTAGCTTACCGCGAAGCACCTCACCCGCCTTCAGGGTAAAAATTTGTGACTTGAATATAAAATCCACATTTGCGCAAGATTGGGCGGGGATTGCAAATTCATATCGCCCAGAGCCTAGAGAATTAATAAAACCATAGTTCAAATAAAAAAACTCTACTTCAGTTAGCGGAAGCTCAGAAGAAAAAAATCGAAATGGAGCTTCAATTTTGCAGATCTTCTGAGCTATAAGCGAATTAAAGTAAATGCAAAATTCTCTCGTGGAGTGTGACTCATGAAACTTTGCAAGATAGAGTACTTTTTTTGCATCAGAATCTTTTTCTTTCCACTTCAATATCCCCAGATAATTGAGTTCAAGACTATTTCTAAGTGGCGTCGTGAGTAGTTCCAAGAAGAATGGGCGATTAATATATTCACGCGCTTTACCGTGATTAATATGAATCACTTCAAGATCAAGAAAATCAACATTATAAATGCGAGGCAATCTACGAAGAGAATCCTTGAACCAAGAAAAGCTTGAGGCATGGCCAAAATTTATCCCCAATATTTCGGACACGAAGGCACCATCGTTACTCCCTTCGGGGACGAGGGGATTTAATCCTCTCATTTGGTTAAATGTTTCCTTCTTCATTCCCCAAATCAAGCCAGGCGCCCGCCAGTATTCGATTTGTTTTTTATACTGGCTTACCCATGAAAACTGCTGGTAACTCTCGTCCAGGGTATCTTTTACAAGACTAAACCCCTGCACCAAATCTGTCCCTTCCTCATTCAATTTCGCTTCCATTCTATCTATGTAGGAAGGGTTGTCAGAGTAGACATCACTGTCGAGAAAAATCATGATTTTTTGAAAACGGGCGAGGTAGCCGCCAATGTTTTGCAATGATTCTTTATGCCAAAGTCCGTGGTTCAACTCATCCGACTTAATGTGAAATACAAACAGGTCTGAAGGGAACCGAAACAGGGGAGGTTCATCACTCATAACAATGTGAATGTGAACAAAAGATTTTTTTTGTTTTCTCCATTCATCGTGGGCCTTTAGTAGAGATTTTAAATGGGACTCACCCGGTCCCCATGTAGAGGTAACCAGTGCGACATCTGACTTAAAAGGAACAGGAGACTCTCCCAGAAATGTCATGTTATCGGCTAACGGTTGAATGTGTTCGTACAATGGATGTCGTTTGATGTCGCTCCGTAAGGTATCAAGGTAGGGATTATTTATTCGATCTTCAAAGCCAAATCCTTCAATTAGCCTGCAATGAACCATTCCTAAAATGATCGTTTGGGCAAAGGGATCGTCAGCATATTCACAAAAGCGTATAAGGATATCGGGATTAAAGTATCCTGAACATTTCAGCAACACCCAGTAATTCCTGAAAAATATATTATCCAGATCTAATTTCGTCTCACGTGTCATAGAGACCTGAAATTCAGCTTTTATTTCTTTGGGTATGCTTTCAAGCAATGAGTTTATTTCAAGATAAAAAGATTTCCCTATGAGAAAATAACACTGCAAGGCTTGCTCTTTGTTTTCCACAGAAGCTATTTTCTTCCAAAGAAAAGGATATCTACCCTCCATTTCATCCATGGAGGGAAAAAATGTTTTCGATCCCACTAACCAGTCAATATTGAGCAATATTTTTTTTAGCACTCGTGAAAGGGCCTGGATGCGGTACTCATTCTGATCAGCGTGAAAATAGTTGTATTCTAACCATTCGTGTAAAAACCCTAACTCCTGTATCACATTAAGGCGAAACTTAAGGGGGTGGTAAAGATACTTTCTCTGCTGAGGCATTTTGCCTATCCACTTCCAGTCCCTACTTTGTAGCGCCTTGACCCCACCTAAAACCTGCCACAAGGAAAAGTCCCCATCTCTGAAATAGTCGATATCACCAATAAATGGGAACACCCCTTGCCACCACTGAAGTCGTTTCGTAACACTTTGGCGTTTTTCGGTCGAAATGCTCTGGGGAAAGATAACAACCAGGTCGATATCACTTAAGCCAAAAACCCAGTCCGTTCTTGTAAAACTCCCCTTTATGGCAAAATAATTTGCCCCTTTCATTTTTGAAAGAAATAGAAACCACAAAATAAAAGGATAAGCCAGGCACTTTAATAAACAGCGGCCCCAGGAATAATTCCTTAAGAAAAACAGCCTTTTCCCTGCTGAGACCAGGACATTATTCATGTCGTCTCGGATCAACTTTCATATCAACGCCAAAGCGCTCAAGATGAGGATATGAAGTAACGTTGGAAGGATCAAAAAGCTGGAAGGAGTTTTCCTCTCTATTGAGGACCAGAGCATTGACCGTTTTGTTGTTTATCGCACATGCCAAAAGGCTCAGACCAGGCAAATGAAAAGCATCACGTTCAAATTCTTTAATAGCAGGAGGCAAGTTCACCTCAATCAAGCCTACGCCTTCTGAACAGCTTTTCTCAAGGTAATTTAAAAAAGCGAGGTGTTGTCTGGAAAAATTTATTTGTGCCAATAAGCTGATTGAAAGAATCCAAAGGAGAGAGGACGCAAAGATCTCCTTTTTTTTATTCCACAAAATAATGCCAAAGAATAAAGGTAAAAACATATTGATGACTCTAAATCGATGATGATGCCATGGAGCCGTCGTTGAATCCTGCGCGGCCATGAACCAAACAATACTCAGGATCGCCATCAAGCTATAAATCAATACCTTGTTATTTTCATTTTCTTTATTCTTAAAAAAGAGACCGAGGAAAACAACCAGAAAGATCAAATGATTACAGATATAGTAGAAGTTTATAAACACACCTGAAATATTCAAAATCGAAGATTCACCGATCGTCTGATAAGGGTATTTTACCAACCAATAAAATGTATAAACGGAATTAATAAGCAGCAGGGCGATTGCAGCAAGCCTTGCATAATCTCTAACCTTTTGGCCCTTTTCTTCTTTAACCAAAAGAAAGATAAAAAAAGGGAAATAAAACAGTACTGATGGATAAAGCTTTGAACTTAGAAAACAAAATATCAAGAACAAAACTTTCTCAAATATCCCTCTCTCTTCCGATGACTTGAGAAGAAAACTCATCATCATGACCATGACTGCTGTGGCAGCGATACTTTCACTGACAAGATAAAAAGCAGAAAAGAGTGAACTATAACAAAAAAAGAGCCATGAGATTGTTCGTGGCGTGGGGTTGTTGCTTTTAAAAACAAAGTTATAAAGAATAGGCAAAGCAGCGATTACTGAATAACTTAAGGAAAAGATATAGGCCAAAACCTTTATGTTGGTTACTCCAAATAACATGGCAAGAGATGTGGGTGCATGATTAATTAACAAGGCAAATCGTCGTGCTCTGTCATAACTTACGGGGGATCCCTTTTCCAGCAACCGAATAAAAAAGTGTGTGCCATCTCTGTTGAGCGCAAAAAAACCCTGAGTCTGAAAAAAAATGATAAGAAGAACTATGAACAAAGCACCTAAGGAGAGGCGGTTATCTTTTATTTTGAGGAGTATTTGGTTCATTATGATAGGTTAATCTTCGTGGACTAACCCGTCAAATTAACAGGCATAAGCTGCTATGATTATAATTACTAATTAAGACGGATAAACTCTTTAACACGTCCCAGACTTCCGAAGTTTTTACCACTCTCTCTGTTAATGAGTTTTCCACCTGAAATGATGATTTCAACTCCACAATCCTCATCTCGAATAACTTTTGAGTAGATCAAACTAGAACCTTCGACCTCAAGATTTTTAGAAGTTATTTTAACCAGCAGACTTGATCTTAAATCTTTTCTGCTTTTGGGATAAACGGCTTTGATTTGAACTTGGTCTTCTTCAATGGCCAGTTCTTCAAGCTTTGAGAGGATGAGGCCCCTGGATCGATCAACCAACCCGGACAACTTCTCCTTACCCTCAGCGGAAAGCAAATAATCGTCCACCTGGCAGGAAGAAGCCGCATAGGAATTCATCCCTAAAAACACACCCAACGCCAGCAGTATCATTTTCATAAAAACACCTCTGAAGACGATTTTGCAAAAGCTCTGCCAATGTTTACAGGCTTAAGCCGTTGAAAAGTCAAACCCATGTGTAAGTCCTTAAACATAACGACTAGATTTTAAACAAGCTCGCTACCTTCTGACTCGCTCTTTTCTCTGACTCCCGCCCTTTCTTTTATGAGAGCGGTCTTTCTTTTGCTCTAATCGTTTCTGCTTCCATTTCAGCTTTAACTCTTCTTTGCGGGCAAAACCGGGGTGGTTCTTGAACTTCATGCCAAATTTGCGTCGCTGAAAGTTTCTGGCCTTTTTATTAAAACGAAACCCCTCGTTTGCTTTCACGATCTCAGGCACAAATGTCTGAACGTATGGGGATATAACCTCCACTTCTCCTTCAAGAACATCTAGATCAAAATCTTCACCGTTTTGTGAAACTTCAAATTCAGTCCCGCGTACAGCGAAGGAAACTCCATCGGCGACAACTTTTTGATCAATTTCAAGGTTTTCGTCTTTGGTTACTTGGAGTCTTACTATCCCTTTGATAAATTCGATGACCGAGAAGCTCTTTTCTTTTTGCCCATCTCCTTCAATCAAACTTTCTGTTATTTTTATTTGGGTATTTTTGGCAAGACTGATTTGAGTTGTTGGATAGAGATAGACAACGATCACACTGCCTTCGGTGAAAAGTTCATCGCCCTGTTCAAGATTTATATTTTCTCGAATAGAAACCTTTTCATGGCCTCTTTGAATATAAGCATCCGCTGGACCAAGAATTTTTGAAATTTTCCCAACTTCAGCAAACGATGTTGTTACAAGGATCGAAAACGCCATCATCCAAAAAATCATGAAAGCACCTTTGTCAGCATTAAAACTTTTTCTCTATTTTGACTCTTGTGCTCGACAAAGACAACACGTCCAACTCAATAGGTCTTCAGTTGACAAGAAGAGTCGGGTTGATCATGATATTTACATTACACTCAGGAGATTTATGAAACTACTTTTTACGATTATTTTTCTATGCCTTAGTTCACTGGCCCAGGCGCAGCTGACCAATGAATCCGAAGTGGGGATTGCAGCTGCTAACGGAAACACCAAAACTCAAACAACTAACGCAAAGCAGTTGAATGATTATAAATGGGAAACCAATGTTATTGGCTTCAAGGCAAGATATCTCAATGCTAAGGCTGCTGAAAATGAAACCGCTCGCTATTTCATGAGTGGCCTGCGCTATGAAAAACAAGTCTCAAATCACCTTGGATTTTTCGGTGGTGAGACTTTTGAAAAAGATAAGTTTGCAGGTATCGATCAAAGGTTAATGACAGATGCCGGCGGAAAATATCGTTTTATCGAAACAGACCTTACTAAGTTTTTCGCAGAACTAGGTTATCGATACATGGATGAGCGTCGAGTGGATAATTCAGTCGCTTTTAACAGCTACGGTCGCTTGTACACGGAATGGGAAAACAAGTGGAACACCAGCTTTTCTACAAAGTACTGGTTGGAATATCTCCCAAACATTTCTGATGCGACAGACTGGCAGTTAAACACTGAACTCTCATTATCAGCTGCCCTTAATAGCATTTTTTCTATGAAAGCTGGAGTTTTGGTTCGTTATGATCATTTTCCTGCACCAGGAATTGCTTATAAGACTGATACACTTTTTACGACAGCTCTAGTTGCTAAGTTCTAAGATGTCCGAAGTTCCATCCCATGGAAAAATCGAAAGCTTCGAATAATCCATTGGGGTGGGCTCACCTAAGTGATGAAATATTCTTGAAACAAAACTGTCTTGAAACTTTTTGGCATTTGAGACATTTGTCGTATGATTCAAAATAGCGAATGGAACCTGGCCTTCAATTAATACAACACCCGCTAAAGTTGAAGAGTGCATAAGTGTACCCGTTTTCGAGATAACCGCTTCATGAGTTTCAGGAAACTTCAAAAATCTCTCCCTGAAAGATCCCAAATCTTCCCCACCATTGACGGCAACAACATCACTCAAATTAAGTCCATGCTTTTTAACGCTCTCACTGAGAAGACCGATGACTTTGATTACCGTCCTACATGAGGCGAGGTTATCCTTTCTGGTGTTTGTTGTTTTAACCGGAAGACCTGAACCGTTGTAGATCTGAAAGGATTTCCTCTCAATTCCAGCCTCACTCATCAGCGTTTCAAAACTTTTAACCCGGCCGGCTTCAAGGTACACATTTTGCGCAACCAAATTCTTAGACATGACATTCATGGCCTTAAGAAGGGCGTGAAAGGGTTTTGACTTATGGGTATAAACAGTTGGAGCAAGAGCGATCAGGGGATTAACGGCACTCAAGGACACCGTCTTGGCATTAATACTTGGTGTAATGGACTTATCAAAATCGACATTTTCTTCCCTAGCGAATTCGTGAGCAATAAGCCATTTTGAGCGAATGAGTTTCACATTTTTGGCATTAAAATAGGTCGCCAGTCTCAAGCGCGTATGGGCAGGCGTAATATCCTCATGACTCTGAAGAGCGACATCCGTAAAAAGAAAATCTTTATCAAAAGTCACCGAACTAAAAGACTTATACCCCAGATTATTTAGGGCCATCATGAGAAGGAGAATCTTTTCTTCTTCAAAGTATGGATCTCTCGATCCAGCGATATGAAGTCTATCTCCGCTTATATAAAGTTTGGTTTCAAACCGCTTATTCAGGTCGAGGGTTTCGGAAGCTGCAAAGGTGGACAGGAGTTTCGTAACAGAAGCAATTCTTTGCAGCTTATCAACCTGGTATCCTTCAACCGTTCCTGTTTGATTGTAACAAAATGTCTGTTCTGCAACTGGTGAGATGCCATACTTCGGCAGCATTGATTTAAAATCAGCTACAAGTGCGGCCGGGGCCTGCGCATAAGCAGAAAACGAAAATATGGAAAACAAAACTAAAAGACGCTTCATTTAAAATCCTAATAAAAGAAAAAGTCCCCTACAGGTTAACCCGTCTTGAAGAAATGGGTGAAGCCCCGGTAAAACTTACAAAAAAAAAGGCTCCCCGAAGGGAGCCTGGTGAGGTTATCTCTTAGTTATTTAGGAAGTAAGTTGGCGGAAACTTACCGCGATTGTCGTCGTAAGGAACCATTTGCGTGCCAAGCTCCTTATATTGCAGAACTCGGTTTGGTTGGTATTCAAATCTCTTTAAAGGAAGTGACCCATGAACACCATCAGTCACCAGCGAGCCACCTGAAATTTTGTATTTAGGGGTTCCGTTGATTGTATCAGTTGCAGGATCATAGAACTTTTTAGCAAAAGTATTATTCTGGTAGTAGGTCTTCATTTGATTTTCAATCAAAAATGGCTTGATCGCATCATCAATGGTCTTCCCTTTAGGAATCGCGATCGCCGAAGGAATATTATAGTACTTCACATCCACGACTTCATTCTTCCCGTCTCTATCCCAGTCAGTTACGTCAAAGTTGTTAAGGATAGTGAGTTTAACTTTACCCAGATCCTTCATATTTCGAGGCAGAATGTTACGTAGTTCAATAAGGTCAGACGTATCCATGCGGTGACAACCATGAGACACGTAACCGCGACGAAGGTACCATACATCTAGTGGAGCAAAATTTGTAATTGGGCCGTGGAAAGCAACTCCAGCACTGTTAATTAAAATAAAAGGTAGTCCACCAAACTCATCATTCCATTTATCTGACCACCAACGCGCCTCGATTGTTCCGTAGGACATAAGAGCACGTGAGCCCTCCGCAGGTTGGTCAAAGGGGCCTTGGACAGTAGCTGCCACAGGGTAAACCAAAGTCAGATGGCCTACATACCCAGGTTTTACGAACGAAGGAGTAAACAGAGAATTGTAGTGTTTTTGGAAAAGGGCCTTGGAATTACTGGCAGAAATGAGACTATCTCTCAGCATGTTATCTGCTTTAACTAATTCTGGAGTCAGGGTGTTGTTGTTGAAATAATATCTTAAAATAGCGGTACTAATGTTTCTTCGGTAATCATCTTCCGTTCCAGCGGCCTCAAGTGATTTGGCGTTTCTTTTTGGGTTATAAACTTCCACTCCTCTATTTTCCAGTACATGTGAGGAGTATTGGGCAGCAATTTTCATCCAAGCGATACTTGTGTCTTTAGTGGGTAAGCCTTGTAATTTAACCAGAGGATGAAGAACAAAAGCAGGATCCTGCATGGTCGAATCAATTTGCTCCCATCTCTTATAGAGTTGAGAAGCATAAGCATCCATTTTGGCTTGCGATATCCAGCCAGTTGCTCTCACTGTTAAACTCATTTTAGAAACAGTAAGGTCTACTTCACCAACATCAAACTTTGGAGCGACTCCAACATATAAGAATCTTCCCACGTTAGCATTGGCCTTATTAGGAGTATCTGTTCGTTCATGAGTAATGGGCCCTAAAATCGCTTGTTTCGTTGGTTTTGCCATCGCTGCAGTTGAAACCGCAATTGAAGACGCCAATAGAATAGTTGATAAGCTTTTCATAGATGTTCCCCTGTTAATAGGGGATATCTATGCAAAGCCATTGCCATTCTCCCATTTGAACTTTTGAAAGGTTAGGGGATTTCAAATGTCTAAAGTTTAGACACTGAACAACTTGAAGAAATCGGGATAGGATTTCTGAACTGCCGAAGCAGGAGTCAGAGATCCCCCTTGATGACACCTCAGAAACAGTGCCCCCGCCATGACGATCCTGTGATCCTCCGGTAGCACCAGATCAACCGCAGCACTTGAGTGACGGCTTGATCCCTCGATCCTTAAGTTGGATCCCTCTGACGTTGCCTTGAACCCAAAGTGGCCTAGTAATTTAATAACCTCATAAAGACGGTCGCTCTCCTTATGAACCAAATTGTTTACGTGCCGTAAAACATGAGACCCATCCACGTGGGCCAGGAAGAACGCAAGAGTTGGAACAAGGTCGAGGCAATCAGCGACATCAAGATCAAAATCTTTCTTCATTCCGGTCGGCTTAACATGAATGCCTTCAGGAGTTTCCTGAATGCAACCCAGCTGATTAAGCACAGACAAAAACTTTGAATCGGCTTGAAACAGGTCCTCCCTCAATTGAGGAAAGAAGATGGCCTGTTTTAAGGCTCCAAAAGCAAGTGGGTAACTGGCACTACTCCAGTCCATCGGCACAGTGAATTCAGTGTTGTTTTTGAAATCTTCAATCTGCGCGTTTGTCATCGCCCAGTAACTCTCCGAAGATAACAAATTGAGTGGAATAATTTTCGTCCCACAAAATGCCAAAGCGAGTTTGAACCCGGAGGCGAACTGAGTGGTTTGGGCGCAATCAATTTCAAGTGATTTTGGAATCTCGATCGGACCTTGCAGGGATAACTTATTACCGTTTAATTCTGCCTTGCCACCAAGTTTTTGAACGACCTTGATGAATTCATCCCAAGGACGATCCTTCAGTCGGCTTCCAAGTATCAAGACGTAAGGCTCACTTCCTCTCACCAGGAGCGAGGCCAGAAACCTGGCGGTTGTTCCGCCTTCCCCGATCTCAATGGTAGCGCCATTGGGGATCTCACAGGCCGGGAAACTGTTCAGCACAGTGACCACTCCATTTTCCATGTTGAGATTGAGTCCTATCTGTTTGAGCGCCTGAACGAGAAAAGTCACGTCACTTGCCAGAGGTAAATTACGAATCACAAATTTTTCAGGCTTAAGTGCCGCTAAAATGAGCGCCCGATTGGCATATGACTTTGAGGCCGGAACCTGGATAACTGAGGGTAGAGGCCCTGGCTTAACGATTAAACTCTTCATATGCCTCAATTATTTTGAAAAAATCCTGAATGTTCATTTCTTGCACAAAACAAGATCCCACTTTTTTAATGAGAACCAAACGCAAGTTCAATTGACTTCGTTTTTTATCCTGGAATAAATATTTTTTAAACTTGGCCACATCAAAGTCTGGATAAGCCGAAAGTTCCAGTTTGGTCAGATCCATTCCCAGGGCAACCGCCATTTTTTCCCAATGAACCAGCAGTTCTTGTTGCCTGAATATTTTAAGCAGATATTTAATCCCCATCGCTACCGCTAAACCGTGGGGTATTTTAAGCGTTGATTCAAATCCATGACCCAAAGTATGTCCCAGATTCAAAAGAATGCGCTCCCCCTCTTCTTTGAAATCATTTTCTACAACCTGTTTTTTAAAATCGGCACATTCGTGAGCAATCACTTCGATACTTTCTTTGGCGACGATTTTTTCGAAAATCTTCGAAGACAAAAATCCATATTTTAAAATTTCGCCTTTGCCTGATTCCCACTGCTCTAAAGGAAGTGTGGACAAAAAATCAGGACAGATAAAAACGTCTTGAGGGGCATGAAAAGCACCGACAAGATTTTTACCTTGGGCCATATTAACAGCAACCTTTCCACCAATTGCTCCATCAACCATGGCCAGCAATGTTGTTGGAACCGAGACCCAGGAAATACCCCGAAGGAGCGAAGCGGCTACAAAGCCAGCAAGATCCGTCGTTGCACCACCACCAATCGCGTAAAGAACTGATGTCCTCGAAATCCCCTGATCTAGAAAAAAACTAACCGCTTCACCGAAGGTATGAAGGTTCTTATTTTGTTCGGGTCGCTTAAGCCAATAAACATTCTGGGAACTTTTCATCCACTCCGGCAAGTGATCCTTGAGCTGATCATCAATCAGGGCAAAAAAATCGTCCTGCTGGCGGGACAGATCATTATATAATTCAGACTTTTTGAGGTAAGTTAATTGTGATTTCATTCTGATCATTATTGCGAGAAACGTAAGGAATTTAAAGTGAGTGCTGAGTGGTTTTTCAAATTAAAAGAGTTTGATTCTCTAGGAAAGATGAGAATCAACCATTTAAAGGCCATAAAAGAGCAAGAAGAGCGACTCTCTAAGCTAAACATTAAGCGTCAGGAACAGCTTGATGAGGTCAACGCCCTTAAGTCCGAGCTTCTCTCAGTGCAACAAAGCTACTTTGAAACCGAAAAAAAAATGAACACTGCCGAAGAACAAGCCTCCAGGCTTTCTGACATCGGTGGGGATCAGGCAAAAATCTCGCATTTTAAGCAGGAAGCTGGAGGTTTTGAGAATACCCTGTTTGCCTTATTGGACCGGACCGAAGCCATTCAGATTGCCCTAGAAGAAAAGAAGACTTTCTTAGCAGGACTAGAAAAGACATTTAAAGATATTGAAACCGAGGTGATGCAAGAGGTTCAAGAGAGGCAAAAAGAAATTTCTCAAACTGATCTGCGCATGAAACTTATCCAGGAAGAACTCCCCCCACAATTTAAAGACACCCTAGAGCGAACACTTAAAAAAAATCTCGCGGTAGGTTCTTTCACGCGTATTGATAACGGTAGCTGCTATTTCTGCAGATATAAAATATCTCGGACCGATGAGTCCGAGATTGATATGCAAAAAATGTTAAAAGTATGTCCGCAGTGCTCGAGAATCTTTCTCCCCTACGGAAGTTAGCGGATGACTACTGCTTGGGTAACGTTCAGGATATTTCCTGTATTTTGCTGAGGGTATTGTTGTGGGTACTGTTGCGGGTACTGTTGATTCTGAGTCACTAATGACCCCGTGATATTGGCCTTGAGCTTTTGCACACCATTGATCATGACTGGCTGAATGCCCTGCTGATGAGCAAGAGTTATGGCCTGACTAACAATTGCATAGGAATTTTGCGAAAGCTGATAAGTGACGTTCCCCACGACGACAATCGGCTGATTGACGTCGAGGTAACCAACCACAGTTGAAACTCTATAGGGATCAGATGAAAATGAAGTGGCCGAGCCTGAACTCTTTTCTTTTTTTCCACAAGCCACTACCCCAAGCGCCAAAGCCGTAACGAGAAATAAAAAGCCTAGATTTTTCATCAAATAACTCCTGTTGACTCAATTTATCGGCTGTTAAGCTCTAAGCTTGAATTTCTTTTGAAGGATTGCCTCATTTTAAGCCCTTAGCTCCCTTGCTCTCCCATGGACCCTTTTGTATGATGGCCCCTAAACCGAGATCAGGGGACTATCGCCGGCAGCAATGCGGGAGGAAAGTCCGGACACCATAGAGCATCGTAGCGGGTAATGCCCGTCCGTCGTGAGGCGAGGACAAGTGCAACAGAAAGTATGTATGGCTTAGGGGAAACCTTAAGTGCGTAGTGAAACCAGGTAAACTCTACGAGGTGCAAGTCCATGTAGGTGAGCGTTGAGTCTGCTCGAGGAGCTCACGGGTAGGATGCTTGAGCCATGGGGTAACTCATGGCCTAGAGGAATGATAGTTTAATACAGAATCCGGCTTAATCCTGATCTCGGTTTTTTTTAGTCCGCCTGAAAGATCTTTAAAGCCTTGTAACTAGCAGTAGAAAGATTAGCGTGATCATCACCCAAGTCTCTCCACTCCACTTCACTTGTAAAACCCATCGCTTTTAGTAATTTTTGGTCGGCCACTAGTATGGAATTTACAATTTTGTATTTGGTAATCGATGTCTTAAATTTCTTCAAATTTTTATCTAACACTTTTGTTTTAAGAATTGGGTATTGTTTTAATTTTTTATCAGTTGAAGAAATTACTAATGTTGGCACTTCATATTGACCGGCCAACCATTCTTTTTCATTTTTTTTGTAGGCCAACACTTTATTTTTCTTGATCACGATAAAACGTAACAAATGAAGTTCGTGCTCTTCCTTCCCTTTGATTGCCATTTTTGTTTCAATCGGAAATCTCAGTGGCTTTTTTGATTGAAAGGCTATGCAGTCATTTTTTAAAGGACAAAGGTCGCAGGTGGCTTTTCTCGCCTGACAATAGGTCCTTCCCAGATCCATCAAAGCTTCATTGAGTCCACGGTAAGATAAATCAAAGTCAGAAAAAATCTTCTCAGAGTTAAAAAGCTCCAGAATTTTCTTCTGAAGTTTAGGTCCCTTTTCAAACTTCAAACCATAGAGTCTCGCAATAACTCTCTCCAAATTAGCATCAACCGCCAACCCTCGGGCATCATTTCCAATCGCAATGATGGCGTGCGAAGTATAAGGTCCAATTCCCGGGATCTCCTGAAGCTCTTGAGCGGTCGACGGAAATTTACCGGCACACTGAGTGAAAATATATTCTGATATTTTTTTAAGATTGCGCGCCCGTCGGTAGTAGCCCAACCCTTTCCAGGCAACGGTCACTTCCTCTTCGCTCGCCTTGGCCAAACTTGCGAGGTCCGGAAAACGTTTTAAAAATCTTTCATAATGATTTTTGACTGTTCCCACAGTTGTTTGCTGAAGCATGATTTCTGAAACGAGTGTTCCATAAAGCGAGCGTGAATTTCTCCACGGAAGATCAGTGAATTCTGTTTGAGACCATAGAATAAGTTTTTTGAGACTCATGGGAGTGATTCTAGCGACAACTACGGGCCAAGTCATCAACCATATCCATCAACTGGGAAGCCACAATAGGGTCTTTGTCCCCTCTGAATTTGCCGTGCTTGGACTCGATGTAGTCTGCAAAGTCTTTATGAAATTCATAAATATCAGTGATGATCACTAGCTTTTTCGCATCAGATCGCTCGATCCAATCAATCATCCGCTTGGCATCATTGAGCCCCTGATTATTACAAAGAGAATCCATGGATCCTGCCTGCTTAATCGACGTATCAAACATCATCACATTGACTTTTTTATTAAATGGGCAGCTTTCATCAAGGCGCTTCACCAGGCTTTTGCGAAAACATCCGCCCTCTTTGTCTGAAAAGTCCATTTCTCTCATAGAGGAACTTGTATCAATCCACAGATCGAGCTTATAACTCACCTGCGCTTCTTTGCGGGCCTTGCCACAAAAGATGTCGAAGTAATTTCCTGAATCACAATTGATAAGATCTCTATCTATCGAATTGGCCGGGGGGATCTCGGGGGTTTTATCTTGAATGACTTTGGCCGTAGTGATTTCGACTTCAGCGTCATCTTTTTTATATAGACCGTATTGTGGATCAAAACAAAAGTCTCCCATCTCCTGGCACTGCAATTGCGCAGTCATTGATTGAAGCACGTAAGGCTTCTCATTAATCAATCTCTGAACTTCAGCTTTTTTATGAGCAGAAATAAACCACACCTCTATCGTTTGAGGTGCTGCCAAAGCAGTTTGAACAAAAAATAAAATCAAAAATAATTTGATCATTAAAACTCAACGTTCCTTTGTCGGAAGTAGCGAAAAATTGCATCTCCCAAATCCACCACGAGGTCGCGGTCATTGCCATCAAGATTCAAAAAATCATTCATGTAGGCCTTCTGACGAGGCGACAGAGTCTCGAGCTTCTCTCTGATCGTGACTTCAGTTTTCACTCCACTTAAGTTTTGTTCACCAAAAGGCATCTGATGTCTTTTTCCGGCAATATTAATTGTGGCCGTCGTTCTGGTTTTTGCTTCATTAGATGCGGGAGCTTGTTCACCCTCATCTTGCTTCTGATCGGCGGATTTCTGCTCTTTATAAAACTGCACGAGACGTTTAAATGTTTCAGTCGAATCTTCTTCCACTCCATCAATGATTTCGTGCAAAGGAATATTGAGGGTTGCAATTATGTTGGCGACCAGCTGCTCATCAACGGTACTGGTTTTCAAATTGAGAAATCGACTCATAGTCGAAATCCCTACATTCATCATTTCAGAGAGGTCTTTTTGCGTTAATCCGCCTCGTAATTGCATATACTTACGAACAACTGCGAGAAAGTTTTCTAAAAAGTCTGAGTTGAAACGAATCATACTAACCCCTTTGAATTACCTATCGGATTGCAAATTTATTTCTTTATGCAATTTTATTTCTTGACGCAAATAGTCAAATAACGTATTATTGCAGTCAGGAAACGAAAGAGGTCGGAGGGGACCATGATCACACAAACACTTGAAATGAATCAGGAAGATCAAGCAGCAAGCTACCAGATGATTAAGGATGAACACTTAGCTTCGCTCGTTATAACCTCTCAAACACTTGCAGGCTCCAGAGTTCTTTTGAGCACCTACCAGCAAGTGGTCTTCTCCGACTGCGTTTTCTATGCCGTTGAATTTCAAGGTGTTACCTTTGAAAACTGTGTTTTTGAAAATTGCAACTTTGAATTTTCACACATTCGAAGATGCAAGTTCAAGAATTGCAATTTTACAAATTGCACATGGAAGGCGACCTCGACAATAGATACTGTTTATGTGGATTGCGACCTCGACCATAACCTCTCCCAATTGACCGAGGTGAATGGCAACGAGACGGAGTTCACATTTGATATACAACTACCAATTGCATGTTAAAGGCGGGTGAGATGAACTTAGAATTTTATGGATTAACACTTATGATAAACATCTTTGGATTAGCGGTCCTGATAAAGGCCTACGGGATTTAGCTAGTTTATTGAGTTCTACCCAAAAAGCCTCTTACTAATACGCGATTGGTGAGAGGTTTTTTATTCTGACACTGCCTATAAGAATTACAAAAAAGAACCTTCCGCCCAAAGCTCCATCTAAAATGCCTCATCTACCATCACAAAGGATGAAAATGAAGGCACTACTTATCTCTTCACTATTTCTAATGTCTGCCGCTGCCATGGCCCAGGACATGTTTATCATTCAGAAAAGTATGAATCCTAAAAATGTCCTTCATTTTAAAGCGAACGTTGAGGGATGCAAATTAAAGTCCCCGGCCGTAACGGCTTACTGGATTATGGGAGAAGAGGATGGTCACACTGAAGGTTTGACCAGTCAGGAAAAACCCTACTTTCAACCTAAGATAAGTTATGCCAAAGAAACTGAGGCCGATTTCTCATTGGGTGCCATGGAAAAGATGGGATCTAAAATTCCAGATAAGAGTATCCGAGTTCGTCTTGAAAATTGTAAACCCAAAGCTTTCATTGAATTAAATGGTGGGGAAGTTCAACTAACAAGTATTAATGTGTCTGTTAATATGTTCATGTCTGTGAAAAGCATGACGATTTCAGGAATTGCTCAGGACGGCAGTAAGGTAAGCCACAAAATCGATAATTAACCTTTAATAATTTTAGTTTTTGCCGGTGGAGTAAATTCAAAATGCTTCGCCGGAAAAACAGTCTCTTCTTTTAGTTCTAAAAACTTAAGATTAACCTTTCTTCCGTCCGCATATATCAAAGTCATCTTCTCAAACTCGCTCATTTTTTGAACTAACTTAGCTTCCTTGGTAGCGTGGAAAGTCACTTCTTTCAAAGTTAAATCTTTTTGAACGGTCTTTACGAACGTTAGAACCAGATCCTTACCAGTGTACTTGTGGGTAAAGAGTTTTGAATCTTCCAGGCCATTTCTGATAGAGTCCAAAAATTTTGTCAGCGGAAGCTTGCTTGATTTCTGAATCGTTACCTGACCTTGCTCCCCTTCGATGAAGGGCGGCACATAATACCAGCTCTTTTTAGGGTTACTGACAAAAGTAGAAGGGGTCGGAGAAGTAATCTCGAAGCGAATGTGACCAGGAAACTTATAATCAATCTTACCGAAGCTTTTCTTCTCTTTGCCAGTGGCCATAGAGACGATGCTCTCTTCAAAGTTTGCTGAGAATGATCCCGGCACAAAGCCTTTTGCGTGCACAAGAGTCGAAAGCATAAGGGAGAGGAAGAAAATTTTCATGGGAATCCTGGATAAAAAGGGGAAAGCTTCCTCTTACTGAAGTCACTTTCCCCTGCCACAAACCACTAATGGAGCTGTACTGATACTGCCTTGGATACGCCAGGCTCTTGCATGGTCACGCCATACAAGGTGTCGTTAAGTTCCATGGTTTTCTTATTATGGGTAATTAAAATAAATTGTGATTCAGAACTCATCTCTCTCAACAGCTCATTAAATCTGCCAACGTTAGCATCATCGAGAGGAGCATCAACCTCATCCAATAAACAGAATGGAGAAGGCTTCACGAGGAAGATCGAGAAGATAAGGGATACGGCTGTCATGGCTTTTTCCCCACCAGACATAAGCGTAATGGAAGTCATTTTCTTACCTGGGGGCTTGGCCACAATATCAACGCCGCACTCGATTGAATCGAGGTCACCAATAACTTCAAGTCTGGCTTCACCACCACCAAAGATGATTGGGAAAACTTTTGAAAATCTTTCGTTCACTTCAGAGAAAGCATCTTTGAAGCGCTCTTTTGATTTTTCATCAATGTGAGTGATGGCAGTCTGAAGATCTGTTAGAGATCTCTTAAGCTCTTCTTCCTGAGTCTTCAGGAAATCATAGCGAAGTTTCTGACGATCATAATCTTCAATAGCGGCCCAGTTAATTTCACCCAGGCGGTTAAAATCAGTTTTGTAGTCTTTATACTTTTCTTTGGCTTCTTTGATCTGACCAGGGAAGCGTTTTTCGAACTCATAGTCCTGAATTTCGATGGCTTTAGGACCATCTTCCGTTTCCATCATGTACATTGAAGACAAATCTTTAAGATCCGTGACTTTGTCAGAGATGATCTCAAGATGCTTCATGATGACAGCTCTCAAATCAATCTTGTAACGTTCGAACACGTCTTTTGCCAGAAGCTCTTCTTCAATAATAATTTGTGAAGTTTTAAGCTCAAGCTCAACGTTTTCTTTTTCAATCTTATTAATGCGGGAATTGATGTCTTTGAGTTCAGATTCTTTTTCCTGCATCGAAAGAAGGACCTGGGTAATCTGGTCTTTCAATAGGTTCAGGAAAGTTTCTTTATCGGCCAAAACTTCAGACATATCATTGTTGGCAGCCTCAACGGTCTCAGCCTCTGTTTGAGCATTCTCAATCTCAGTCTGATAAGTTTCAAGCAGCTCGATATTTGCCAGTTGTTTTTCTTTATAACGCTCGATCTGAGAATTTACGTCTTCAGTCTGAGATTTTAATGACGTTAATTGCTGCTGGTAGCTTTGAGCTTTTACTTTAAGCTCCATCATATCGTCTCGCTCATTTTCATAAGTGATTTTCAGCTCATGAAAGCGTGATTCAATATCAGCGACCACAGACGAGAGCTCTTTAACTTCACTCTCCAAAGTCTCTTTTGCTTCAATTAATGTCTCATCTGATTCAAGAAGATCCAGACGTAATTTAGATGTCTCTTGCTTACGATTAATAAGGATTTGCAGACGCGAAGAATTAGAAGACTGGTTAGCCTCTTTTGATTCAAGGGCTGCCTTGGTTGCTACGTAGACAGTATTGATCTCGTTAAATTCTTTTGATGTATTTTCTAAAGTTGTGCGTTTATCCGAAAGATTCGTTTCAACTTCTTTCATTGCCACTTCAAGAGCAGCTAATTCAGTTTGTTTAGCTTCAAGTTCAACACTCATTTCCTGAATCAGGTTATTACGCTGAACGATACCCTGAGCTTCTGAGGCAGAATCGTGTCGAACGCCGTAAAGAACAGAGTTCCCCACTTTCTTAATCAGAACTTTACCATCTTTTGAAACCAGTCCCTTAAATTGAATATCGGGGTTGATTTTAGAGGCCAGCTCAACGGTGAGGTTCTCGACAACGAAGAAGCCGTTAAGAATTTTAGTCAGTTTGTCAGAATAATCCGTGTTGTTGATTCTCACGATTTCTGACAGGGCCTTCATTCCCTGACAACCTTGAGTTTCAAGGCGCCCGATAGACTCGTTCGAAATCATTGAGTCTTGTGGCCATAACATGTCCACAGTGGCATCAAAGTCAGTCATGTAGTTTGTGAACGCATCTTTTGACGCCGTCGCAAGAACTGCATCCAGTGATTCACCGATCAATTGCTCAACGGCAACAGCGTATTCTGGCTCGCACTCAATGAGCTTACCAAGTACTTCAATCGTACCGTCAGCAATTTTCTGCACTAGCTTAACCGCACCGGCACGATGACCTTCAGCTGAGTTATTAATTTCGATAAGTGAATTACGCTTTGATTCAAGCTGGATAACATGACGAGAAAGCTCACGGAACTTCACTTCATTTGATCGAAGCTCAGCATTAAGCGACTCTACTTCATCCTTGAGAGCAGGCAGAAGGGCATTAAGCTCTTCCACCTTCGTCTGAGAAGACTTCACTTTCGCTCGGTCTCTCATTAAGTCATCCGTGAAATTCGACGTACTCTTTTCTAATGTTTCAATTTCGGAAGTAAAATCCTGGAGTAAACGGGCATATTCTTCAATTTTTGAAGTGTTTTTGAATGCTTCGTTATCCAGGGTAAGGAATTTTTCTTTTGAAGTAGAGAGGGTGCGACGCTTCTCCAATAGCTCTTCTTCTAAATCAAATAATTGGCCTTTAAGAAGCTCAACTTTTTCTTCGAGAGATGAAAAATCCATCTGCTCATAGTTATTTGATTCCAACTCTTCAAGTTGAGCATTAAGAGCTTCAAGACGCTCAGAACGCTTCTCAATATCAAGATTCAGCTCTTCGTTTTCACGATTGGCACGATCGATATGTTTTTCTTTATCAATTAATGATTTTTTAAGGTGCTTAACTTTTTCTTCTGAAGCCGCTAGCTCACGAGAGTGCTCATTATAATCGTCCTGAGCAGCATCAATTTTCTCAACCAAATCAGTCTTCTGGATTTTTTCATCTTCCAAAAGAATATCAATCTGATTTTTACGAAGACTTAAGTTTTCATGATCAGTTTTGCGAGTTTCCAGCATGTCATTGGCATTCACATAATCTTGAATGTAGTCATGCATGCGGTGAGATTCAACAATAAGTTCATACTTACGTATTCTCTCACGAAGAGTTTTAGCTTTTTCAGCTTTCTCAGCTTGTAGCTCAAGTTTTTTTAAGTTCTTATAAATTTCGTTTTGAAGATCTTCCAGACGAGTCAGGTTGGATTGAGTGTTTTCAATTTTCTTCAGAGACTCACGCTTACGTAGCTTGAATTTTGTAATTCCTGCTACTTCTTCAATCATCACTCTACGCTCATCAGGCTTGGCGTTTACAAGTTTGTTAATTTCACCTTGAGCAATAATCGAGTAAGACTTTGCACCTGCACCTGTATCCATGAATACTTCATGAATATCTTTAAGGCGAGCTGGCTCATTATTGATACGGTATTCAGTTTCACCATTGCGATACAGCTTACGAGTAAGATGAATTTCAGCGGGTTTTGCCACTGTTCCGTTAATGTGAATGTGTTTACCATTTACGTTATCCAAAACCAGTGTCACTTCTGCAAAAGAAGCCGGAGTGTATTTTGATGATCCAGCAAAGATCAAATCTTTCATGCTGGTACCACGAAGGTGCTTGGCCGATTGCTCGCCCATGACCCAAAACAAGGCATCTACAATATTAGATTTACCGCAACCGTTAGGTCCGACAATTCCCGTAATACCCTCGTCAAAAATGATAGTGGTTTTGTCTTTGAAGGATTTAAATCCCTGAATGATGAGCCTATTAAGTCTCATAGTGCCTCTCGTCTAGTGTTTGTGTGTGACCACCAACTCGTAAAAAAACTTCAGCATCTTGCGTCCATTTTAGTCAGATAAATTTGATGATGAGTTATAATCCCCAAACATTCTGGGCCTGTCTATAATTTTCGCTCTTACTGAGTCTTGCAGAGGAGTCAATGACTCAACGCTTGATTTAGTCCAGAGGGGTGGGATTCCCCTTAAAATCACTGTCTCCTCCCATTTTTCATCACTTTGCGTCCGGCACAGAATCTGCTCTCTCCATAATAGAGATTTGGTGTTTAGTAATTGGGGGGTGTTTATGGATATTAAAAGTATGTTTCTTAAACTTAAAGACCGTTTTTATCTTAAATTTAAAAGGCCACATGAAATGAATGAGTACGATAAAATGAAAATCGAAACGATGTTGAAGAAAGAGCTTAAACCTGAAATCAAACCTGGAACTGATTTCATTCCCCCAGTTTCTGCTCAAAATAATGATCGGGATGTGTCAGCTATTTAACTACTAGACCCCACTTCCTTAATTGTCCTATGATAGGATGCTAACAAGTTCAAAATGGGCAATTAAAGTGAAACAAGTCGCATTTTCTAAATGGGGAACCGATAAGGGTTTTAGTGAGTCATGGACTCTTTCCGCCCTCGACAAATTGTCATATGCCCAATTTTTAACAGATTTTCTCCCTCACACTTTTTTTAAAACTCAAAAGCAGCTGGATGAATTTATTTCGTTCGGCGGTTCAACGGTTAAAACAGATCAAACATTTTTATTTCAATATTTGTTTCCCACAAATTTGCCGTATAAGTCCTGGGACACCAAGCTATGGAAAGCTGTAATGGCGGATGAAGCTTTTTCTGCTCTCCAGCTCTATGTGGAAAAGGTTAAAACCAAAAAGCCAATTCTTAATTGGTGCAATTTTTTCATGAGACACGCTCTCCATGACGCGCTTTATTTGAGAGATCTTCACCAACAACTTACTCCATTAGTTGAAAAAGTTTTAAAAAGAAAGCTCACCCCAACTTACTCCTATCTTTCAATGTATGGTGAAAATGGGATTTGTCCCCCTCACCGGGATAAGCCGGAGTGCCAATGGACTCTGGACCTTTGTGTAAATCAGGATAAACCGTGGCTTCTCTATGTAGAAAATGGTTCGTTTTTAATGGAAAAAAATGAAGGCTTGATATATTCAGGGACTGACCAGTTGCACTGGCGTGAACAAATTCACCCAGGCGGGTTCTGCGACCTGGTCTTCTTTCATTTCAAGGAAAGTTAAGTTTTATTTTTTCTTGTTTTGGATAACACGCGACTGAGCGCCACCGGTGTAATCCCTAGGTAGGATGCGATCTGGTGCTGGGGGATTTTACCTATCAGCGGCCCGTAGTCTTCACAGAATTTATTATATCTCTCGAGCACATCCAATTGAAGAAATTCAAATTCTCTTTGTTCTTTTGCCAGAAAATGTTTTTCTGCCACTATTCTTCCTAAATTGAGCCAGCAAGAATGTTTGCTATAAAACGGAAGAAAATCGTCTTTATTGATCAAGACTACTTTAGCGGGCTCCATTGCCTGAATATATGTTCGAGAGGGGATGTTTAAAAGAATTTCTGCGTAAGCCCCCAGAAGTTCACCATCTCTTCGAAATGTCTTTATCTGCTCTTTTCCATTTTTATCTGTGTAATAAAGACGAAAAATTCCCTTTAAAATAATTCCAAACTCGAGTGTTTTGTCGCCGGCCTGCAAAACGTATTCGCCCTTGTTGAAGGATTTTTCAACAAGTTTGGACTCAAAGGCAAGCCATTGATCCACTGGTATGCTCGCCCATTTATCAAATTGGTCATAAAGCTGAGGGTATTTCATGGATCGATTATAACTTATCTTCGAGAGGAGGATAGCCCTTTTCTACTTTGCAACGGCGATATATTTGCCAATTATTCCACTTACCATAACACCCATTGCCATCTGCCATATTCCCCAGAGAGCGCAGACAAGGCTCACTTCTGGGATGTGAGCAAAATAAACTAGTCCTAAAACCATACCTAGGCCTGAGTTCTGGATGCTGACTTCCCAAGCAATCGTAATGCTGGTTGAGTATTCACGTGTAACGAGGAAGGTAAAAAGGTAGGCGGCGACGAAACAGCCCATGCTGATTCCAAAAACCATCAATAACATCGTAGTATCGATTCCGGAAAGGGACTCCCTAAAACTCCAGCACGCTCCTGCTAACAGTGAGATGAGAAGGCACGGCACACTCTTTTGAATGAGTTCTCTCACTCTGGTCCAACCCGCTCCAGCCTGAGCAGACATCCAAATCCCGATTACAAGCGGAATGAATAAGGAGGTAAGTAAAGTGTTAAAAATATTTCCCCAAGGTAATTCTAGGTCCTTATAGGCCTGGGTCCAGGCAGAATTAGCATGAGTCGCGAGAAAAAATATTCCTGCAACAGTTAAAGGAGAAAATAAAGTTGATAGGAAGGACAGCCCCATTGATATGCCAATATTGCCTTTTGAACGAATCACAAATAACTGAGAAAGATTTCCGCCGGGACAAGATGAGAGAAGCAAAAAGGCCAGAACCAGATTAATTTTCGGATTTATAAACATCAAAACCAGAAGCATGAACGCAGGAAGAAAAGTGATTTGCATGACGTAACCTAAAAGCAGCTTCCTCCACATTTTAGGGAGGGCCTTAATATCTGCGAGAGTGATTTCAAAGGCTACCGCCAGCATGATGATTGCAAGGATGACCTGCACTATTAGGGCGGGAAGGTTTTGATCGGTTTGGTTCATGCCAATATTTTATCTGCAAAAGATATATTCACACTATGAAATAGTGTAACTTACTGAAATCATAATCTGTGACTAAAAAAAGGACACCACCTGTAGATCCTCCACATGGGCTGTTAATGCCGCCAGCTCTTTGCTATTTTAAGCTCATGATAAAAATATTCATTTTGATGTTGCTCTCTTTCAACCTCCATGCGGCAACTGTGCTCTTTGTGGGAGATTCCCACTCAGTCGGACCGTTTGGATGGGCGATGGATCAGCACCTTCGGGACGCAGGCCACGAGGTCGCCACTTACGCGAGTTGTGGCTCTATTCCTAAATGGTGGAGTACAGGGCAGAAGACTCCTTGTGGATTCTTCTCACGCGATTTAAAGGGTACAAAAGTTCAACTTAACCAAAGTCCAACTCCCCTCATGGATAAACTACTCGCTGACATTAAACCTGATGTGGTGGTCATGGAGTTCGGGGGAAACTATCTGGCCACTCCCAGTGATGAATTTGTAAAAAAAGATATCAAATCATTCATCGCTAAAATTAAATCTGCGGGCGCAGCTTGTTTTTGGATAACAAATCCAGACACCAGAAACAACCGAGCCGCAATCCCAAGAATCTCTGGCCTGATCAAAGAAGCAGTTGGAAATGACTGCCCTATATTTGAAAGTCATCTCGTCACCAGATACCCGGAAACTGGCGGCGACGGTGTTCATTACTGGAACACCCTAGGTACTCCCATTGCCAAATCATGGGCCAAAAAAGCCTTTGAAGCTTTCAGTACCCACTGGAAATAAGATGCAGTTTATTCTTTCATTTTTATTACTAAGTTCAATGGCCCTGGCAGACACTTCTCTGCTGTTAATTGGTGGCGGGAAAAGACCTGCCGAAGCCATGAAGGAATTCTCCGTTTTGGCCGGTTCTGAAAAATCAGACATTTTAATTATTCCCTGGGCTTCTGAATCTACGGAAGGTGCCGAAATAATCAAGACCGAATTATCCGGCCACACCAGAGGAAAAATTGAAATTGTCCCTCACCGCCTAAATCCCAAAGATCTTCATTTGTTAATTTCCCACATTGAAAAATGCAGCGGGATCTTTTTTACTGGCGGCAACCAGAACATTTTGATGAATCTTATTAAAGAATACCAGCTGGGTGCTCTTTTAAAAAAGAAATACCTTCAAGGTATAGTCTTTGGCGGGACTAGCGCAGGTACCGCAATTATGTCTAACCCCATGCTCACTGGTGCGGGAGATTTAGGCGTTCTGGATGGCTCTCAAACGGAGCTGGCCGAAGGTCTGGGATTACTTCCCCGGTCAGTCATTGTAGATCAACATTTCATCGTTCGCAGTCGCTTTAACAGACTGGCCGGTCTCATTTTAGAAAGTAAGGGTGATTTGGGAATAGGTATTGATGAGAACACAGCTCTACTTATAAAGGGAAATGAAGCTCGGGTCATCGGCCCGACTCAAGTTTTAATTTTTAAAAAAGAAAGTGATTCAAAACTTGGTGTTTCTGTAATGTCGCCCGGAACTTCTTTTAGTCTTTAAGTTATTTATTCAGCAATTAATAATTTTGAAGCCGTACTTCTCTCTAGTTTTTGAAGTTCAACTGGTTGGGCTTCTAGGACCTTCACTTCTTCCTTTACCAACACTGGTTCAGCAATGACTTCGCTCTCGACAGTCTTCACTAGGACTGCCTCTTGTAGTGGCTCGGCCAATTTTTTAACCTGCACCAGCTCCGCAGTCTGGGCCTTAACCTGATTGATATTTTCCTGTCTGATGATCCCAATATCTTTGGTGTTCATGCCATACTTAACTAGTGGACCTGGAATTGGGGATTTAATTCCGCCCGTTTTACCGGTATGCACGTGTGACTGGCCAGAAAAGTGCGGTCTTCCTTGCGCCAATGCAGTTTGAGTAATAAAAAGAGTGCCCAAAATGAACAGATAAGTGTTTTTCATAAATCCTCTTTCGGTCTTTATTTGAACTTATTTTAACCGAATCCCGAACTGAGGCTCAAAACTTTAGCTAATTCACATGTTTTCGAATAGTTGGCAGCAACATCTCAATTCACCTTTTGAAAGGGCTGGCCAAAATTTCTGCTAAGTATATTAGGGGTATTTACCGAAAATATTTATATGAAAGCTCTCACGATAATAGTCAGCCTTTTAATATTGGTTTCAGGCTGCAAAATTTCCTACAAAAAATCTCACCTAACTGCAGGCAGTACTGTTGCTCAATCCGGCGTCTACATCAACACCAAGGTTTGTTTGGAGTCAGCCTTTGACAATGATCTTGCGGGTGTTGAAATGTCTACCGCCCTAAATATTCAGGACATCATTCCTCGCGTAACCCCGTTTGAATCAGCTGCTCCTTGGTATCACTATAGCGCTAACGATATGTCCCTCTCGCCTAATATTCTGGATCCAGACCTTGATCCTCTTACCACTGTTGATCGTATTTTTGTGGACTGGGTACTGGTGGAAGTTTACCAGGACGTCGATGGGGTCATGACTTACCGAGACGGTCAATCGGCCCTAATTCATTTTAACGGTACCATCTATGATACGAGTGGATTTCAGGGCATCCTTTTTCCTGAACTCACGGCGGGGGAGTACTACGTTAATATCATTCACCGTAACCACCTCTCTATCGGCTCAGCGACAACAGTGACTCTTAACTCGGATTTTCAAGCAAGCGCCTACAACATAGACTTCACTAATTCGGCCACAGCTTATTTAGACGAAGTCGCCCTCACGCCTTATGTTTCTATGGGATTAAACTCCACCAAATGCATGAAAGCTGGAGACCTGAATGGGGATCTTGCTATCGATGTGTCTGATGAGACAGCTATCAGCACTAATATTGCTGAAGTGGTGGCCTCACCTCCCAATGATATCTCCATACTTGGTTACCTCAATTCTGATGTGGACTTTGACGGTCAAGTCCAGATGTATACTGATGCAGCTGGAACCATTCCTTCTGGAGATCTATCGCTGATCCAAACCCATAGCGGTACCTATGGCTCGATTCACGTCGCAGACTAATACCTAATTAGTTCTATCAGGCTTATCTAGGTGGTTTAAAAATATCCTACCTATTTATTTTTGGCGATTTAGCTAAAATGGATAAATGGGTAAAGCATTTGTTTTTATAATAGGTCTCTTCCTAAGTCTGGCAGCTTTTGCTGTGTCGGTACCTTCACCGACTCCTATTCCTAAACTCTATTACCGCATTCCCAAAGCCAAGAAATTAGAGAATAAAGATTTTCTCACCATCAAAGGTGCTGACTTTATTATCCTGGCAAAAAGGCAGGAAGAGAAAGGCGATCACATCTACTGGAAGACAGTTAAGATCAGGGTGAAAAACAAGGACGCAATTGAGACTTGGCCTTATAGTATCAAACAACTCATGCATCCCCTTGAACAAGAAAGTACTCCCAAAGAGCCGTTTCTGGGAGTGAGCCTATTTGCCTCCCCTATTTCATTTGCCGTCCTCAACAGTGCCAGAAATATTTACGCTGGTTACACTTTGAGAACACTGACATCCACTAAACACGAATTAAGTCATGACTTAACTATCAATGATAGCTATCAAAAAGATGATACTTTTGATGTCGAAACTTCGAGTATGGTTTTGAATTCAAGTCTCATCTACGATTATAATAATTTTTATGGCAACTGGACTTACTTTGCCATCGCTAACTATCGACGCCAAAAATTTAACGGTGACTACCCTATTAAGCACCAATACGGATTAGGGGTTTTAGGTCTCAAGTATAAGTTTATTAAAAATGGTAAATATATTAAAAATCTTGATCTGAGTTACGTGCCAATATATGAAGAGTTGATCAGTGATTTCGAAGTGAGTTATCCCGGTGAAGAACCTTCAAAAACACAGAAAGATATTCGTAACTCATTTCGACTTCGTTTTGTTGCTGGCTATGAAGACTGGGTTTTTAACTACGTTCTCTTCTATCGTCCGGCCTATTACTTTAAAATTGATACACTGGACATGCAGGATATTGATCTGAATTCGACCCTTAGTATTGGAAAAAATCTCAGTGAGAGAGTGCAGTTGAATTTTACCAACACCTACACCAAAGATATCCGTTTATTCAGGGCCAATGGGATGAGGCCCGATAACACAATCAATAGTTTTTCCATTAATGTCGCTATCAATATTTAAACTCTGGAAGAATGTTTTTGAATAGAATAGCGAAGTTCATTATTATCGGTCAGGGTAATCACTTTGGTATAGGGCAATTCGGCCAGTTTCGCTTCAAGTCTGAGTCCGTAGTTTTGATCAAATCCCGAATAAGGTTCGTCTAGCACAACGATTCCCTGACATTGAAACAAGGCAACAGCAATGGAGACCTTCTTGCGCTCGCCCTGCGAAAGTGCCAAATACGGAAGGTCTAAGGCCCTAGGATGGAGCTCAACACAGTCTAAAATTAATTCTTTTCGAGAAGTGTAGGATTCAAACCATGAAAAAATTGATTCGACTTTAATGTTGGGAAAAGTGGAGTCATGGGCGGAGTGTCCAGCTATCTTAAAAAATCCCGCAGGCGTATCTTGAGTACTCAGTCCAATATGCTCAACACTTCCCTCAGAGGGTTTAAGTTCACCGCAAACGAGTTTTAGAAATGTGCTCTTGCCTGAACCTGAAGGACCCGAAATAACGAGTGTGTCGCCTCGTTGAATTTTAAAATTCAAAGAAGACACAATCCATGAAGTCTTAGATGAATACCTGAACGAAACTTGGTTAAAATTAAATTCACCGGTGAAGGTAGATTTTGCTTCTTCAGAACTGGATTGTTTAATAGGAAGCCACTTAATAGAGCGAGCAATTTCTTTTGTTTTTAAAATTTCTAGCCATACCGGAACAGAATCTTGAAGCATTTTCGCGGCAAATAAACCAAGAGTAGACAGGACGATTCTGTCCGGGTGTTTAGTGGCCGAAAAAATGAGGGCGGCATTGATCGCAGAAAAGATGAGAAGACTTTTTGTCACAAAATCTACTTTAAAAGACAGTATTTTTAATCTGAAATACTCTTTTATATCTTTTAAGTTAGACCGTTCATCTAAAACCGGCTCACCAGACTCAGTCTCAGATTCTTCCAGAGCATTCAGTCCCCGCTCCAGCAATCTCTCTTGTATGTCCCAGACTCCCGCATTCTGCTTACGGTGGAAATATGTCCAGATAAGGAAAACAATAAACACAATCGGCAAAGGTAAGAAGACCAGGAAGGCACCTTTCAGATAAGCAAAACATAAAAACGCAAAACTACCAATTCCCATGGTAACTAATTCCGGCGCGTATTCAGTGCGTGCAACCCTTAATTCTTTTACAAAGGAAACAAAACGAGGAGTCAGAGAAACTTGTGAAATAAGAGATAATTGCGAAATATTTTCCACGAAGCCTTGATCCATTTTTGAGCCCAATTTGAGTGACTCATCTCCCTTGATTACACCGATATAATACTGAGAGCAAACCAGGCATACACAAGCAGCGAGATTCAAGAGAAGAATTTGTGAAAAACCTGTAAATGTTGCGAGTTCAACTGTGGATGAAACAAAATAGGACAAGAGTACTGAGTAGATAATCCCTATAACTTTTAAGCCTGAAATGAATCGAATCGAAGAGGCAAAAACTTTTTTCTTCTTAATCAAAAAGACAGAAAAAGCTTCATCAATGGATTGACCCAACTGAGAGGGATCTAACAAATCATTTCTGCTCATTTCTTAGTTAAGGCCGTCCATAGAGAACGGCCCTCCCTGACCAAGAGTACCTTGGACTTATTTGTTTCCACCGATGGGATAGTAGCGTCTGGGGCAAAACAATTTCCGTGGGTAGGGTGAAGCTTGATACGATTATTCTCGACCAGCAGGAACTGCGCCATGATTTTTTCACTCCTGACAGGATTACTCAGGATGCATACGTTTTGGCCATCTACCTCAGCAGGTAAGTACTCTTTGATCGTAGGGCGAAATAGGAATATTGCCGCGACTGCACTTAGGTATAAGGTAAGTACTGCCTTCATGAGATTCAGCTTGTCCATAGGACTATGATAACCGAAAATTTAAATCATGGGTATCACGGAGAAAAAAGATCACATTCATTCTTTCCTAGAACTAGGTGTTACAGACGCGGATGAGAGCTGGATTAAGCTTTTCACCGAGTCAGAAGAATTGGATCAACTTCTCTACTATCTAGACCTTTCTCTATTGAGTCATCGTGCTAAATTAAAAATCCTACGTAATCTCACCATTGAAGAAGTTTCGGAGATATCTCCGGAATCTCTGCTTATTGTTTTGGAAGATACATGGGTACAGTCAAAACCATTTGACCAATTTTTAAAGAAGGGAAGCTTCCTTTGGACCGACGAGCTTCTTCTATTAAAAAAATCAGTTAAAGCTTATCGAATCAATCCCACCGGATTGGAAGCCATTCTTCCTTGGGTCGTATACAAAATTGAAAAAGACCACCACGATACAAAAATTCCTCCCTCAACCTTTTTTGCCGTCTCCAAGGGGCTCCCGTTTCATAAATTTGTTAGCCCTACAATCATAGTACTCGCACTGTTTATAGCTGCTAATTTTTTCGTTCAATCAAACTCAATAAAATTGGCCAACTCTGGTGCCTATTTAGCCTCTTCTCAGATGCAGGGTTTATATATATTATTGATTTCTGGCGCTCTCATTATTGGCTTTTTCCCGTTGCAGAGTTTTTCATGGGAGCACGTTTCAAATTTAATAACAGGCTTCATGAAAAACTTTAAATTAGAACGTTTTTCTCGCGGTAAAAGAACTAAAGTTCGATTCAACTCTCTAATTGCTCTGCTTGATTTAATTTCCCCCGACAAAGCGATCATTCCACTCACTGCAGTCATGAGTTTATTTGTTTCGGTTTCGTTTCTCTACGATAATTTTATCGGAATACTTGCGATTGTTTTTTTCACCAGCATCTACTATTTACAGCACAGGTCTCTGGAGTCTCGTGCCAAAACACAACTGGCCAATACACTTTCGGCACAGTCTTTTTTCCTTGATTCGTACAGAAGTTTGCCCTTACTGGCAGCAACTGCAAGGAAAAACAGTTTCATTGAGCCCTTAAAAAAATATTGGCAGTCATTGTCGGAATCCTATGCTTCCGCTCTTTATGAAAAAGATAAGTCTGCGCTTTGGTATCAGGCCAGACTCGCCCTTATTAGAACGGTACTCGTTCAATTTGTTTTTTTAATCATGGTGCTGGTACTCGGACTGGACTACCTTAACTTCGTGAGCTTTTCAGCCATTCAAATTGCCCTGACTGTTATTACTGGCCCGACTCATGATCTATTTAAACGGCTTAAAGATTACACTCATTTTTCGGTCCTCTCAAATATGTTTACCTCAAATGAGACTGTAACAAATTTTGAAACAATTTCTGCGATCAGCTGTGAAAAATTAAAACTTTTCGGGCCTCATTCAAGTGAAATCAATTTCTCATTTGAAAGCTCGAAAATTTACAGTGTGATAGGAAAAACGGGCTCTGGGAAATCTGAACTCATGCGGATCATGACCTCCATGACTACATTTTCTGAAGGCAAATTGAAAATTAATGAGACCTATGTAACTCCTGGCGAGCGCTGGAGGATTAAAAGTATTTTCATAAACGAAGAGCTGCACTGGAGAGGTGGTAAATTAAAAGACTACCTAACAGCGAAAGATCCCAATGTAGATTTTGAAAAATTAAAAAGCATCACTAATGATCTAGGTCTTGATAAGAAGATTATGCTGCTCAAAGATGGATACGATACTGAAGTTGGAGGTATTGATCTTCCCTTTTCCCATGCCGAACAAATGTTCTTAACCCTTACCAGGGCAATTTACTGTAATTACAACAGCATCGTTTTGGACAATGTTCTCAATCGAGCTGATACAACTTTTCAGATGAAAGTATTTGAATACCTACGAAAACATGGTGAAAGCCGAATCTTTTTCATCATTGATAATAATTACGAGATAATAAAAGAATCCGACTACGCCATTGTGATTGACCAAGGTGCCATCGCAGACCATGGACCACCCCATGAGCTTGTCGTGATTTCAGACAAGCTCAAAAAAGTCAGTCGCCCGACAAGATATTTCCTGTAGATACTTACATTTCTAGAAAATAGCTAAAATTCACGTAAGCACTGGCACCATTCACATCAAATTCAAAATCTGATTGTTCAACGTGTGAAAGCTCATAGAGCAAAGTCCCGGAAACAAAAAACTGATCACCAAATGGGACAGAGTAAGTAAGCTCTGGACGAATAAAGTAACTCAAACCCAAGCCTAGACCAAACTTCGAGCCTACGTACCAACGTTCCCAAAAAGGATACATGTAATCAAGTTCAAGGAAGGACTGGGTAAAATTGATTAACCCAGTTGATGAATCGGCGATATTTCTTCCGTCAAAATTGACCATCCAAAAGTTAATACCGGCCGATGCGTAGACGTTGAGCTGTTTTAAAATTGAAGTGTCAAAACGAGTCATGTTCTCGCTCTTATCGTAGGCAGCGGTTAACTTAAAGGGATGTCTTTGGATAAATATTTTTGAACGTAGTACTGACTCTGTGGATTCGAATTCATAAGCACCTGAAGTCAGTTTAGTATTCAGGCTCCCAAATCCTAGTGACCCACCGAACGGAAACTTATCGTCAAAAATATCCCGAGTGTTCGTTTTAATTTTCTTCACGATCTTTAACGAAGCCTTGTCCGTCCAGTCTGACCATTTATCCCTGACGTTTAGATATCTTGCCGTCATAATATAATCTCCAGCCGCAACTTTATCCGTGTCCAGGACAGGCTGACGCAATCTATAAGTCATAGCAATTTTTGAATTTTCACCAATTATTTTAACTTCATATAACTTGGCACCAGGAATTGGTGCGAAGAGTTCTAGGCTCTCAGCCAGAGTTGGAAGTGAAAAGGCCAAAATTATCAGGACAAAAATACATCTCATATTCATTTGATTCCCTATTTTACAAATAATGTTAAGAGTGAAAGGTCATCTGCCTGCGCTGCCGGCCCTGCAAACTTTTTAAAGCCAGCATTGATTCCATCATTCATTCCTTCAGGCTTTTTAGAGGAGTAGTTCTTTGCAAGTTCTCTTAAAAACCGCCCTTCTCCCCAGTATTTTCCTTCCTCATTCAAACCTTCAACATACCCATCTGAATAAAGAACAATGAATGTGTTATCCGATAAAAGTTCCATGTACTGTTTATAGTGTGGAGCATCCACCTCACCCAGACGAGGTCCTGAAATACCTTCCAGGAATTTTATTTCATCCTTTGATCCAGATTCAACCAAAAAGGGTTGCTCATGGCTGGCATTAGCATAAGTTACAGATTTCTTCTTTTTGTCCAAGCAGCCCACAAACATGGTCATATTTAAATTCCCGCCGGCGCCTCGTATAACATCATTAAAACTTTCAAGAATCTCAGTTGGCTCGTAAAGCACTCCTTTACGCTCTTTAAACATTCGTGCCCAAAGACTTGAATAAGAATGCACTGAAGCCGTTACAAGTGATGAAGCAACTCCGTGACCTGTAACATCTCCCAGTGCAAAGTAGACTTTGTCTCCGTAGTCCTGAAACGTCCACCAGTCACCGCCACACTCGCCAGCAGGTTGATAAAAACCATGAATTTCTACCTTCTCGTCGACGTATTCAGTTTTTGGAAAAAATGATGACTGAACTAATTGTGCGACTTTAACTTCGGACTCTAGTCTCGTTTTCTCCTTCATCTCATCCAGGAAGAAAATAATTTTATCTGCCATGCTATTGAATGTTTCACCCAGTAGGCGAAACTCGCCGTATACCTTGCCCGAAAATCGTTGAAGGAAATCACCCTCTTTAATTGCCTCGGCCAGATGAGTAAGCTTGTTAATAGGAGCAGAAAGATGATTGGATAAAAGCAAAGATACTATAAGCACGATTCCAGTCATGAGTAGCGCCAATGAAATTATTTGGACTCGTACCTGGTGAAGTGCCTGAAAGACCACTTCTGATCGATAAAAAAGAAATGAGCGCCAAGAAAGGCCAAATGATTTTACACTGACAACCAGATAATCGTCATTCCCAAGCTTCATTTCCTTTGAAAAGTTAATGTTACCGTTGCCTGCGCCCTTCACTTCACCATGAAGAGCCTTATCCGTATTGGTATAGATCAATTTTTGATTTGACTCATCGATGATTGAAAAAGAAGCGACGCCAGTTTCAAGACCAGCACGGTTTTGCTGGGACAACTTAAAGAGATAACTAACTCCCTTTGAGTTCCTATAAAACGAAATAATAAAATATCCGTCTGCCGTCCTTAGTGCAGACTCCCCGGGACATATCGGAATTGAATATTTTCTAAAAGATTTTTCAATCGTTTCAGTACCTTTACACGAAATAACTTCTTCAAGGCCGTCTAGCCCACCAATCATGGGCTGGCCCTCTTTGTGCGTTTCGTACAGGAGAGCTGCCAATTTAAATTTTGATTCGTATTCTGACAGAATCAATTTGGAGCGCAATAAACCCGCTTCGAATATATCTGTTTTCTTTTCGCGCATGAAAAGATTAGATATAAAGAAAAAACTTGTGCCCAGACAAGCAAGGCATAGAATTAACTTAGCAGATAGAATTTTAAATTTTAATGTGTTTAAAAGGTTCATATGATTCGAAAATACATTGATATTGGCCTCATAACATTAGGTTGTATTCTAATGTTAGCCTCATTTTATGTTTTTTCCATAGGAAAAAGGGAGGGGCAGAACTTTAGAAATATCGTAGCTCAGATCAAATTCCTTAAGGACTCAGTTCAGACCAAAATGGCCGGTAGCGTTGCGTGGTTTAAAGGCGAAGAGGAAGAAAAAATCAACGCTTTCGGGCTGGGCTTAACATCTTCTGGCTCTGCTGCCCGGTACTTATATCTCAATAAGATCCAGATTATTTCCCTCGATGATTCACTTATTGAATTTCTTCCCGAGGATGAACTCAAGTTATCGAAAGGCAGTGTGATGGTGCTTAATCCAGACGGTAAAGTAAAACTTGCTGATAAGGCTGGAGTTTCTAAGGTCATCAAAGAGGGGACACTCTACACCTCCACTGAGAAAGGAATTGTTGGCACTCCCGCAAAATGGGAAAAGTCATGGGTTCCTGAGGGTGACTCTTACTCCGTCTCTTTCCAAAATAATATTTTAAGCGAACTCTTTCTCCTGGCCCCACCTGCTCTATCGATTGACCGTTTTGGTACGGCCTGTATTGGTAAGATTCAGCCCGTTGCTGGTGATTCAGGAGATGTCGTGTATGAGGTAAAAGCGAATGGGAATTATCTTAAGTTAACAGATTTAGATGTTGTGCTGCCTACGGCCAAATCAATTCTAGAAGTAAGATCAGTTGCTGGTAATGTCAGCTCAGTCTGGCGTGAAGTTCAACTACCGTCTCATTGTGTAACTGAAAGTGCGCCCGTGTATCCAGAAGATTTAAGTTTCTTTGCCATCACAAATCAGGAAGTCGTGCTAGATAGGGCCGACGACGTTCACACGGTCGTTTTCTATTTTTCTGTAGAAGAAAAAGCCGACATAGAAATTACCGGCCCCAATATGGACAGACAGGCCAGCCTACAGGGTGAATTCAAAAGAGAATATAAGCTAATACCTGGTAGCTACGTTTTTAAACTATCCCAAGAGGGCAGGGTCCTCACAAAAGTCATTACTGTCAAAGTTAAACCCAAATTAAAGATAAAAGACTCGATCTTTATTGAGGAGTAAATTTTAGATGCTCTAAGATTTTTGTCTTTAACTCTTTAGCCTTGGAAGAACCCGAAGGAATTGAATTGAGATAAAAAGCGCGATCAACTTTAGTTTTCTCTTTGGCCATATGACCATAAAGCTTTTCTGACCACTCATGATTAAAAGCAAAAATAAACGTCGCCAGTCCTAACGAAGAGGAATGTATTCCCAGAGGGTATCCATAACCACTGTCATTTTCGTGGTGAGAAAGAACCATCTCCGCCACCCATCGAGGGCAAATTTGGTGTTTTACTAATAATGAAAGCGAAGCCTCACCATGCCGGGAATAATTACTTATCAGACTCTCCTCTAACATATTCTCCATCGCAAAATCATTGAATTCATATTCTTCAAAACCAAAATTCAATGTTCCTAAATCATGTACGAGAGCGGCTAAAGTGATGTTGAAATAGACAACGGAGGATCCGATTCCCAAGGCAGACATCGTTGCAATATTCATACAAATTAAAAATGTAGTGTGTTTTAATTGGTAGGTGTTTTTCTGTAGAATCTTCCCAATCGCATCTGACAAATCGGTCTTTTTTTGGAGCAAAAAAGCGATCCTCTCCAGAGCAGAATAAACGAGGTACTGATCCGCTTCAGGAATTCCATGGTAGGAAGTAGACTCCAGGAAAGGGATGAGTATTCCCATTGGCCCATTTTTTGTTATTGTTACTGACGTATCACTTTTAAAATAGGCCAGCGTGGACTCTCCCCAATCCTCTTCATAATCCTGTCGGTCCTCTTTTTTCATAAAAAAGAAGCCACGCCCTTCACTAAAATGAGTTTTAACAGATGCCTCTGAAATGAAACTCTTTTGAGGGATAGCCAATTTAAACTCAGATCCACTTTTAAGAAACAAATCTACCGGCGTATAGCCAATAAAACCCGCTAAGTCTGAATTCAGTGCCAAAAATGGCACATCAGAGAACCACTTATTTAGAGCAGCGAAATAGGCATCAATTTTTGCGATCATATCTTTTGGTGAAAAAGAGATGAGAAGCACGTTTAAGTCATTTTCTTTGAGGTACTTTTCTACAGTGCCGTAATCTTTGTGCCCTGTTTGGATGATGACTCCATCAGGTGGAATGGAGTGAATAAAATGTTCCTCAACATCAGAAAAGCATTCCAGATGAACACAAATGCCTGAGTATCTCGTGCTTATTACCAAAATCAGCTCTTCAACAAAAAACTTATCCTGACCTAAAATGATTAATTTGTAGTTTTTACTTTGGTCCAAGAATTCTCCATCTTTTTTAAAAGAGATTGATCATCCCATGGTTTGAGAAGATAACTATCAACACCCTTATCGATCGCATCAAGGATGGTATTCTTATTGGTGATTGCGGAAAGAATCAGGAATGGAATTTTAGAAAAGTTTTCATGTGCTTTTGCATAACAAAGAAAATCGATTCCTGACTCTCCAGGCATATCAACATCTGAAATGATAAAATCCATATTTAGAAACAGCGGGTTATTAGTCAGGATGTCCCTTGCAAGACTGACCTGATCAGCTTCAAAGATTTCTCCTTTGAACCCCAGGGTCTTGAGAGATTTCTTAAGTGACTTTCTAGTCGCGTAGAAGTCATCCACAATCAAAATATTTATTTCTCTTGGTATCTCCATGGCTATATAATAATTCAAATGAATCTAAATGGTGAACAGATTTTGGAATTTATACCGGAGCCCGCTCTGGTTATAGACGATGCGGGCATTGTACTTGCCGCCAATGAGTTTTTTCTGTCTCAATATGGCGTTAAGCGCCGTCTTTTTTTAAACACCAAACTCCCTATAAAAGAGCTAATTAGTTTTGAAAATATAGATGACGTTCAACTACAAGATGAAGCCTTCAAAGAAACGACTTTCACTGTCATACCTTCCGCGATTACGGGGAGTTGTCTCCTTGGTCGGAGAAAAATAGATGACCAATACCTTTTAGTTCTCAAAGACAATTCAGTTGAAGTTCAACTCCATGACAAGTATCAAAAGCAACTTGATGAGCTGGCAGAATATTCCAAGGGCCTGGAAGAGAAGGTAAAAATCAGGACTCGTGAGCTCTCAGAGTCCAATCAGTATATTTCCGGTATGCTTGACAGCCTTAATCAGGCAATTCTCGTTTTGAATGCTGAAGGGATGTGTTTGCCCCACCACACTACGAACTGTGCCAGCATTTTTAAAACCTCGCCTGACGGAAAAAGCTTTTGGGAGATTATTGAATACCCGGAAGATGAGCAGCCATTTTTGCGCAGATGGATCTCCCATCTGATAAAAGAGAAAATCAACTTCGACGACATTGCTGATCTTGGGCCAAAGATCGTCATTAAAAATGGGACTCACATTGAGCTTAAGTACTTCCCCCTGCGCAGTGAAAAACTAAAAGCAGAGGGTGTCGTCGTCGTGGCACGAGACATCACTCGTATTGTTGAGCTTGAAGAAGATCTACATATAACTGAAGAATTTGAAAAGGTGCTCACCAAAGTGGCAACGAATCTGTTTATCTACCGGTCAGCAGTAGAAGAGCAGGAACGTTCTCTCAAGACACTTTTGGGACAAACGATTGTTGATGAAAATAAATTCAAAAAGATACTTCATCGATTGAAAGGCAGCTACTCCCTGTTTTCTATGCATGCTCTTGAAAAAATGACTCATCAAGTGGAAGATTTAGAGCATTGTGAAATGCCAACATGGAAATCAGCTTTCATTATCCTAAATGAAGAAACCAAAGCTCTCCACGCAAAGCTTGCGAATTCGCTTAGTCTACCACCCACAATTAGCCATATTTGGGTCGACCAGCAAAAAATCAGGGCCATCGCTAAAAGGGTGGGACTACCTTATAGTGATGAACTTTTGGCGATGGCGACGATGGCGCTCACTGACTACATAAATTCTTTTTCTGTCTTTGTTGATGAATTATGCACACAGCTTAATAAAAAGAATCACAGCTTTGTTGTTCAGGGGCCTGACCTGCCTGCCGACTCCCAGGTGATCAGATCACTCCAACCCATTCTCACTCTTTATCTACGTAACGTCGTAGATCATGGTTTTTGGAACGAAGACGAGAAAGAGAATTCCATTTCAATTATATTTAACAGAGTTAATAAACGGTTAAATATATCTATCACAGACACTGGACGTGGCCTGAGGCCCAAAACTGAGCAAACACCCAATTTAATTTCGGGACGTGGTCTTGGAATGCAGATTATAAAAGAACAATTAAAAGATATTAACGGCTTTCACGAACAAACCTTTACGGATAATGGTTGTGTGCTTTCCATGGAAATGGATTGGCCAGAAGAGGAGAATTAGCGATGGGAAAACTTGAGTATAAAACGGAAACAAAAGGTGATGAGACTGTCTTTCATCTCTCTGGAAAAATAGATGAAGATTTTCGACGCAAAGATATTGAGTTGAACGATTTTAAAAAAGTTACATTCAACTTTCGTGATCTCACGATGATAAACTCGTGCGGAATTCGCGAGTGGATTGACTTTCTTAAGGCGATTCCGACAGATGTAAAAATTCAGTATGAAGAATGCACACCTATCATTGTTACCCAGATGAACATCATCTCTGGCTTTCTTAGACCTAACATTAAAGTTTTATCTTTCTACGCCCCTTATTTTGACCCTTCAGATGAAACTGAAACTTTGCATTTGATCCAGGCCAAGGATATAACAGCAGTTTTACCACCAGTTGTGAAAAATGCGGCAGGCGAGCAATTGGATTTCGATGCACACCCTGAGAAATATTTTCATTTTTTGAAAATACAAGAATCAGTTTAGTGCTTGATGCTGTCAGGGATTTTTTCGCCCAAGACATTGATAGCCTAACGGCCAGGACAAACGGCGGGAAATGCATTTTCCTATCGAAAGTTCCTTTTGAGATACTGGAAATCGGCGATCACAGTGCTTTTATCTCAAAGGAACTTCCTGACCAAAAATCGTTTAAAATTTTAGGCGATGTTTTAAATCTCCAGAAGGACGAAAGCATCGTCGGTCTATTTTCTTCTCCGCAAGAATGGAGCATGACCCAGGCAAATAAGACCCAAACGACTGTTCAATTTGGCGATTTTCTCGCTTCAAAAGTCAGACCCACTCTCCAGCAAAAGATAGGCCACTGTGCAGATGAATTAATTACAAACGCTATCTATGCTCTCGATCCCATCAAAAAGTCTCACAGTGGCCTTATCATGGGAGAAAAACCTATTACCCTATACCTAAGCACGACCCCTGAGGTGCAGACTCTTATCATCCGAGATCAATACGGAAGTATCTCCCTAGATGCCAAATCCAAAATATTGACCAAAATTACGGAGCAAACAATTGCTCCTCAAATGGATCGAGAAGCCGGCGGGGCGGGAATTGGTTTAAATTTTGTCAAAGAATTCTGTGATTTTTTTGTTATCCGACATTGTGCTGGTCAATGGACGGAAGCCTGTTGTTTTTTCTTTCGGAAACAAGCCTCAGAAACACCTTTTTTGTACATTGAAGTGTAGATCAAATTTAATCTATAAAGAGATGAAACGATTTCTCCTTCATATCATAAATCTTGAACTGTTTGTCGTTCTCGACAATGATTAGAGTCTCCGTGCTAACTCCCCTCTCAACGTTTATAATATATTTGTGAGCATACTTGAAGATCAGATGCATACCAATACCTGCACCACCATCTTTGTCCTGAATCTCACCTTTTGGGAGATATTCAAAAACATCGTCTTCAGTGATAGAACCAAAATGGTCTTTCACACTTAAAATAAACTTTTTTTGATCTGAAGAAACACTCACTTCAACATCTTTTCCTGGAATCATATGAACAGCTTCAGAGCGATTTCTCTTTCTGTAGAGATGCACTCCCTCTTTATCAACAGGAGCATTAAAAAATGCGTTAAGAATAGCCTCATTCAAAATTTGAGTGAGAAAATTCTCAATCCCTTTAAAACTAGCAGAGAAGTCATGCCCTTTTAAAAGATCTTCAATCACCTCATTCACATTCTTCGAACTATTCAAGGAGGCCGCAGTCACTTTAACTGGAGTGGGCATAAAGATCTTGGTCGACCATTTTTTATGTTCAACCCAATAAATAATAAAGTCTTTTAAATCAGATAATGAGTTCGGACTTGAAAGGCCGAAGAGATGATGTCCTCGTGTTTTACCCAAAATTCGGTTAATCTCATCAAAGTCAGCAAGGGATACCAGTAAGCATAGTTTATTCACGTGAGTTAAAGCTTTTGAATATAGCTCACTGTCCTTCTCACCGTAAGTATGATCCATGAATATCAAATCAGCATCGGCCATGTGTAACTCAGTATGAAACACAATATTTGTTACTCCTGATTTTACCAGGAGCTTCTCTATATTCGGAATGAGTTTCGACGCTGACGCAGAAAGAATGAGAATGTGTACATTAGATTTTATATCGTTCATAACTTGCCTTTTATTTATTATAAGGCAGGATTTAAGAATAATGGATTTAATTGAAAGTACTTGGAATTAAAGAACAATAACTTGATAAAAAAAAGTGGTCGGGGTGATTTAAATTCGGACAAATATTTGAATTTAATAGTTTTTTATAACAGGGTACACGTTATCAGTACACTTTCATCCATGATTGTAGAGTCTGTATGATCTATCAAGCCAAAGTACATAAAAGATTTTGTCTTTACGAAAACCTACCATTGCTTTTTTACCCTGGAATCTGAAGGCCAAAAGATTAACATCCTCCGTCACTGTTGAAGGAATACCCGTTTTAATCGCATCCCTGGCAATTTTCTCGTGGCCATTAGCATGTTTATTTTGACCCTGAATAGCAGCCCAGGTTAACTGCCCAAGCTGGTACATAGTATCTGAAAGTGACGCTTTTTCATCTTTGTCACATTGACTAAGATCAAACTCACCTGAGGGCATATGTTTGAAGCTGAAAGCTGGGTGTAAATGATTCGTACTTTGAGAAGAGGTAGGCTTTACCTGGACTTTATGCCCTTGCTGAGGATCTACTCCTTTAATTCTTCTCATTAGATAAATTAGCTCACGACAAGTGTATCGAAGTACTCTTTCATCAAAGAAGTTGAAATTGTTTGATTCATCTGCGTTTTGGTCCAAGGTGGTTCTTGGTGAGTCATTTCACGAAGCTTCCAAGCAGAGAATTGACCATAGACCTGGAAAACCTCGTCAATTATTTCTTTGACGTCTGAGTTATCTTCAACGTCAGACACATCATCAGCTTTTTTTGTAATGTAACCAGAACCAAACTCTTTATACTCATGGTAAACATCAGGAATAACAGGCCCATGTTGCCAAGCCTTGATCTCATCACCAAATAACGGACTACCCTTGATAGCGAGATGGAAGCCTTGAACATAATATAAAAGCTTCTGTAGCTTTAAATTAGAAATGCCATCCCCAGACTCTTCTTCTGAGAGGGTTAAGATGTATTGGGCTACTTTTAAGGCTTCCATAAAAACTCCGAGTACGATTACTTATCGTGCTCCTTACATAAAACTCAATTCGCAGTATAACACAAAATAGTTGACCTTGGTAGTCAGGATCACAAGGGGGCACTTCTTGCCTAAATCCATTATAGTAAATTATGCGATAAAATCAAAGACCATTGGAGTCAATAAACAATGGTCAAAAAAACATCCAGAGCAAAGCTAATTACACTAATATCATCCAAAGTACTAGCAACCAAAAATGACGACTATTTCATAGTAGAAAACACTATAGCCGAACGTATTTTCAGCAACTTGAACTCGTCGGAGTTTTTAAAACTGATCTCTGATATCGGATTTGAAGAGGAATTGTGTAGTAAAAAGGAATTTGGATTTGTAATTTTTCAAATTAGAACTACGTTGGGTCTTTCTCAAACTGCAATGTCAGAAGTATTAGGCATAAGCCAAAGCGATCTTTCATTTTTAGAAAACGGTGGTCTTGGAAAAATTGGAATAAAAAGAAGGGTATCAATTCTCAAAAATCTTTCTGCACTGGTATCAAAGAAAAAAGCAGCCTGATTTCAGCAAGGAAGATATGAACCATTACTTTCTAAGCGAACGATAGTTACTCGTCTTATAAACGATAAGTTATGCATTAAGGGACAGTTGTATGACCATAAGTGAGCACGGTCGAAAATGGATAAGGGCACAAGTTAAGAAAGAGCTAATAAATGAACCTAGCCGCTCTAAAATATTTCACAAAATCAAGGACAGGGCTGACAAGCAAGGGAAAGACATCTCTATGAAGGATGTTATTGAAGAACTAGATAATGAGATCAAAACTAATTCAAACTACACCCTGGATCGGAATGGGGATACAATCCGATAATTTTATCTAGGCTCACGACAATATAATTTCAAGAGTGATGAACTCTCGTCAAAAATCTATTACAGTTCATACATTTCCTCACTGCTTGCACTGCAAAAGTTTTGAAAATACTTTTGCTAGCACCAAATGACTCGTCGACCAATAATCGCGCGACCTCGTATCTGGAAGATGGTGCCCATAATGTTGCTAAGAATGAGCAAGAATATTCAGATAATATCTTAAAGTGTTTACAGAATATTGCTGCTGCAAAGAAGAAAAATAGCAGGGTTCAAGTTCGTCTATTAAAAACAACTCCCACTTGGAAAATTGTAAAAGTTGATAGAGAAGTATGGGCACAACCAATTATTAGTGGGTTTAGATCAGATCATACTACCATGTACGGATATAAAAATAAGCCCCACTCAATGTACCATGTCTTCTTCAACAAAATTGAAGATCTTTGGCATCGTGCAGACGTCATTAACATTGATGATTATGGCCCCAAATCTCCTATTACTGAAAGCGACAACACTAAAGCATCTATTCTAGCAGTACAAAGCAGTGTCCAAGTAACCACTGAGAAAAAATAGCGATATTCATAGACTGTCTTTTAGATTTTCACTCCTCATCCTATCCCTTCTAATTTTCCAACTTTTAAGACCACTCTTGAGAGGGAAAATCGTTGTTAAAAAAATTACGCCTACCCAAAAAAATGTAAAAGACTTATAAAAGTAAACATACAATATTATGGGAAGCCATAGAATATACTTAAGAAAATGAAGTGCGACAGCCATATTCGCTACAAATCCATCGGCGAATGGAAGATCCAAAAACATACCACCATAAGACAATATGAATCCTCTAAAATTTTCTTTTTGCAGCTTTATCTCATTTTGAATAAAAGAAAAATTAACGTTATCAACTGAGTTGAATGTCTGTTCGACATTTAATTCTTCAATTCTTTTGAGTACCTCTTCTTTTGGAGAAGGGAACATCCTTTCATACAAACAAATAATTTCATTTTTTTGTTCTACGGACACCATCTGTGACGACTCAACATTTTTCAAAACTCTAAGCAAAGGTCTTATCACCCCTTTAAGACAGTCTTCCTTTTTATCAACAACCCAAGCGATTCGTTCAAAACTTCTCTTGAAGAATAAATCAATCGCGACAAAAGATACAAAGGCTAATATTAGCCCATCATGCAGCTCGTTTCCCATAGATTTCAAACTTCCCTTCATCACTTTTAATAAATTGACCTATAGCTTTTTTCACGTCCTTAACTAAATCAAAAATTGAGTACGATTTGTCATCGTAATGTCCAAATGTATTCAATATTTCTTTTTGTCTTTCGGAAGCTTGAACAAAAACAGCATAATTAGGGTCATAACCAATAAAACTCATTACGTTTTGATCTGTTCCTGTTTTTGCGCCTGAGAAGGATGATGATTTCAGTGCAATTGCTGTTCCGCCTTTTACAACTCGAGACATCGCAATTCTAGATTGTATAACACTATTTGATGGAAGGATTTTTAAGCCCATTTTATTAGGAGTTAGAGGATCACCATCAACTTTCCTTAACCCCATAAGACTAGAGTATCCACGAAGAATATTTTGAAGGTTGAATCCGGAGTCAGAAGCTCCAAGTATTGAGGAGTAATACAACTTAAAATTTTCTTCAATTATACCAAAATCAACTAATGTTTTCTTGAAATTATCTAAACCAACTTTGAACAGAGCTTGTACACATACGCTATTATCTGAAATTGCTACTGCATCAATTAGTGAGATGTTGCCAGTATATTTTTCTTTGTAATTTCTAACCTTCCAAGATTTTCCATCAATAATTATATCCAGTGGTTTAGATTCAAATTGTTCATTTGGATCAAGGCCATTCTCAACATAACAATGAACTAAAAATGGCTTCAGCAAAGATCCCACTCGTATTTTTTCAGTAAGGAAATATCTTCTTACGTAATTACCCTCTTCAATCTTTATTGCAGCTTTGACCTCAAACTTTCTGTAATCAACAACTACAACAGTCAGATCAAATTTGCCTAAATACTTTTGAACTGCAAAATTTAACTTCTTTGTCATTGACGCTGAAACCGAAGTCATTAATTCTTTAGAACCAATTCCACTTGTATCAAAATTTTTATTGCTCAAACACAAATACGCTTCTTCCATCTTAATAACAGATGCTTTCTCTTTAATTTTGCGAGTTGCTTGAATTAACTTATTATTATCCAATTGAAATTGATGCCTCTCAGCTATCCCGCTAGATTTCACAAAAAGTATATCTGGATTTTTAACCCAAAATTCAGGCCGAGTTGATAGCGATGCAATTGCGAGGCAGTTTTCAGGGGTAATTTTATCCTTAAAATATAGTTTTAGTGCATTTCCTGCTCCCCAAACACCTTTTCCAAGGTACAAGTTATTTATATAGAAACTAAGTATTTTTTTCTTTCCGAAAACTAATGTAAAAAAAATTGCTAGGGGCATTTCATATAACTTTCTTATAGTTCGATATTTGCAAGGAAAAACCATTCTCACTACTTGCTGTGTAATACTACTTCCACCTTGAACAATTTTTTTCGAAACATAGTTTCTATGTAGTGCACGTAAAATTCCACGAACAGAGATTCCTATGTTCGTTTCGAATGACTGGTCCTCTATCAATTTAAAATATGTAGAAAAGGCATTATCGATTCTGTTCTTGTTTGAACTAATTTCTTTTGCATAAGTAATGACTATCCCTTCACGAGATAGCACAGGTACTTGAACAACATGTGTGGATCTAAACAAGTGTCTTAGTTGCTGCAGAAACCTCATCAAACATTTCCTTAATTAAATGACGTTAATTGATCGGTAGAAAAGCGTCTAACCATAAGAAAATACTTAATTATTCAGCAGATCTAGCCGGTGGAGGTAAACTTATTCCCATTTTGGAGATTACAGATGAGCAAACATTCAAAATCTGGATTGATTTTGTCGGGGACTAGATTTCAAAAACTGGAATCAACTTAAGAATTCTTTGTGCTTAGAATTGCAACTCTGAGAACTACCAAACGAAATAGGTTCCAACACATCTTTGGACTTTTAAAAAAGTTACATTCCCAAAGCCTCGTGTCCTGTTTTTTCGCTCATAAAAGCTGTAAGTCAAACAGGATTCACGCTATTAATTACATTCCGCTGGATCAACCGACGATTCACTTTGGAATGGATTCTCAGCTTGTGAAATAGCCTTTAAAGCACTCTCCGCTGCATTAGACTTAGCCCACATAACTCTTTCGTCTCCTTTCAAATCAGTAGGCTTTTGCTGACATTTCTTTCCAAGCTTCTTCACACATCCACAAAAAATTGATCTTACCCTGTTCTCTGATTGCGCTTTGGGTGTGGAATTAAATGCGTTTGACTGAGTAGACCCTTTTGTCAGAATATCTATGTACTCTTTTGTATATGGTTCGATTTCTTTCACTTCAGCTTCAGTATATCCTCTGTCCTGCCACATTTTTTTTGAGTGACTTGCACAGCCTACTGCTAAAAATGCTATCGTCGCTATAACCACCAAAAATCGTCCCATCTATGTCTCCCTACTTGTAATGCGCCTAACTGTTATATCAAAAGTTCCTTTGAAGAAACTTCCTTCATAATTTTTTGAATAGGGTCATGCTTGTCATCTTCGCCAAAAAGTAGAAAGTGAAGACTGACCCCGAGGTGATTTGCAACCTTCACAGCTTGGATAAGATTTGGTGATCTATTTCCCAGCCATTCTGAGATTGTTGATTTGGGCACACTTGTAGCTTTTGCGAGGGAAGCAAGCGTTTCTCCACTCTCTTTCATCAAAGTTTTTAGAACTTTGTTTATCACTAATTCATTCTTCATATTTTCACCAACTTACATTTTATGCCTCCTCGCTTGTGGCTGTTAGCGTCTTCCAAGAACTCGAATAAAAGAATGAGATTTCGGAATTACTAGTCAGTACCTATTAGGGACTCATCCGACATCTCAGACATTTTGCGGTGTTTTTAGGCAAAAGGGGCCATTACCCCGCAAGGAGTTCTTAAAAGACTCTTATGACAATTTGGAATGGATAGTTTGAAGAGAAGTGTTGAAGGTCAGCATTTGTAGGAATCGCTATTGTTTCCTACAAGGATTACTACAAACGTCCTACAAGAGGGGTTAGTTAAGCTGAGTTCTGCTTAGGTACGTTCTCGATTAGAAAATCTCGTTTAGATTTTTAAACACTTAGAAACTTAGAATTTTTTTGAAGATGTTAGAAATAAAAAAAGCCTTTCACTGAAGGCTTTTTAAAAAGTGGTCGGGGTGATTGGATTCGAACCAACGACCACCTGCTCCCAAAGCAGATACGCTACCAGACTGCGCTACACCCCGAACTTCTTGAGTCAATATTTTTAAGTCTTATTACGTGTTTTGTCCACGCTTTCTTTAAAGAACTCTGAAGCTGCTTGAGCAGCCTTGGCCCTGTGCGAAAACTCGTTCTTCCATTCCGGCAATTCGGCTAAACTCTTGCCATCATTCTCTTTTCTCTCAGGAATAAAAATGGGGTCATAACCAAAGCCATTTGCTCCTTTAAGCTCCGCTCCAATCATTCCCTGTAATCGGCCCTCAAAAAAGTAAATCTCATCCGGAGACAGGTAAAAGCACAAAACACAGACAAAATAGGCCTTTCTCTCTTTTAGTGATCTATTAACCAGCTCAATAAGCTTCAGGCATTTATCCGCATATTCTGGCAGCTCTGGCGCAAAACGCGCCGACTGAACGCCCAGGATGTCCGGCATTTCTTCAATCACTAGACCTGAATCATCAGCGAGTGCAGGCACTTTATAGGTCTCATAATAGGCGCGGGCCTTGATCAGAGCGTTCTCAATAAACGTTTTGCCAGTTTCATCAACTTCCAGGGTTCGAGGGGCGGCATTTATCTTTAGCGTGTCCTGGAAGAGTTCTTTGAATTCTTCTGCCTTATGAGCATTACCAGTCCCGAGTAAAAACGATTTCACTTTAAGTTATCCAAAGTTGCTTTTTGTTCCTTCATCACAACTTTTAAAGCTGACTGGGCGCATGCCAACAAATTGTTCATGTGCTCCATTGAAAATGGTTCTTTTTCAGCAGTTCCCTGAACTTCCACAAATTTACCACTTGAAGTCATCACGATATTCATATCAGTTTCGCAGCTTGAATCTTCTTCATAGTTGAGATCCGCAATCACTTCATTGTTACTATTAATTCCAATTGAAATCGCACACAACCCATCTTTTATCGGATTTTGTTTGAGCAAACCTTCCTTCATAAGTCTTCTAACTGCCATTTCCAAGGCTATATAGGCTCCGGAAATGGAAGTGGTTCTTGTTCCACCATCGGCAACAATAACATCACAATCCACCATAATTGTTCTCTCACCCAATTTCGTCATATCAACAATTGAACGCAGTGCCCGACCGATGAGCCGCTGGATCTCCTGTGTCCTACCTGAAGCTCCTTTTCTTTCACGCTCACAGCGTGTATGAGTGGAAGAAGGAAGCATAGCGTACTCAGCCGTCAACCAACCCTGCCCTTTTCCTTTGAGAAATGGTGGAACAGACTCTTGAACTGAAGCTGTAATGTGAACTTTTGTGTTACCGAATTCAGCAATAACTGAACCATAGGCATAAGGGTTAATGTTAGTGGTAAACTTAATTGGTCTTGGAGTGTCACGCTTAATTAATGACATAGGAACCTCTGATGGAAAAATTTATTCATATTGAGTGCTGTGATTCTACACAAGATCTTCTCAAAGAACAATTATCGCTACCTGGCCCTGATGAATTAACAGTGAGTTGTGAACATCAAAAAAGTGGCCATGGAAGAGGAAGCAATCTCTGGGAGGATTCGCCTGGAACGATCTGCCTCTCTATGACTGTTAAACCACATCAAAGAGTCACCTTTACCTCCCTTGAGATATCGCTTCTCATCCAGCATTTTTTTTCCCTCAAAGGGAAGGATATCAAAGTCAAATGGCCCAATGATTTGATCAGTGCCGATGGCAAAAAATGCGGGGGAATCCTGATTCAAAATTATGGTCCTCACTTCATGGCAGGCATTGGAGTTAATCTGTTTCAGACCAATAGTCATTACGGCGGAATTTACGAGACTTCATTTCCTATTGAAAAAAAGAATTGGGCCAGAGAACTAAGCAGTTATATTCGGAATAATCGCTACAATTCGACGGAAAAACTCATTACAGACTGGATCAATTGTTGTTCTCACTTAAACCAGGAAGTTCGAATTTCTGAGGGTGAACAGCAGACTGCTGGTGTATTTATAGGTCTTGGACCATACGGAGAAGCTGTGCTGGAAAATTCCCAAGGCACTCATCATCTTTTTAATGGAAGTTTGAGATTAATTTGAATCGTTTAGAATTTTATTGGAAATCTTACTCATTTCCTGGCGAATCAGATTTTCAGCGAGGTCTGGTATAATTTCCCATGATATTTTTTCAACTTTCTGTTGAAACATCTCATCCATGTACTCTTTGACATGTTTTTTAATCATGGCATCCATTTCTAAACGAAGCTCATCCATATTCACTTCGGTCGCTTTAGAAACGACAGGAATTTCTTTGGGTTCAGAAAAGTTGTGGTCCGGAGAAACGTTCCATTCTATTTCATCGTGTTCTTCGATATCTTTAACAGATGGGGAGAAGTTAAGTTTCACTTCTTCAATTTTTGCAGCAACTTCTTTTTTCAAGTCCTCAAATTCGTCAACTTTCCAGAGATCTTCTTCCACTTCGTCCCGAATCTGAGCTTCGATACTTGAAACGTCCGTTTCATCCATGGAAGATATGGTGTGCTCAATTTCAAATTCAACTTCTGGCTCCATATTGAAATTTTCAATTGAAATCAGTTTTGATTTGGGTTGAGGCTTATTTTCAGCAGCTGGTGCCTGAGACTCTTCCATTTCTTCTATAGTTGGGTAGTCCAGGTCGTCATTTTGTGGGAATTTAATATCATGACTGGCCTGAGCAGGTGCTGCGGCTTTAGCTTCAACCTTGTTTTTGTGGTCACTGAAAGATTTGAGTTCACCGATAACTGGTGGAAGATCAATTTTCTTTTCGTGAGAGACCTCTTCATTAATGACGTTAGGAATGCTCATTCCCCACTCAGAGATTTCCTGATCAAGCGGATTCAAGTGATTTCTGACATCAAAGATAGGCTTTGGCTCCTCAGCAGTAATGACCGGCTCAGTGGTATGCGCCACCTTCCAGTGATCTTCGTCCTGAGGGACAATAAACTCTTGTTTCTTCTCTTCCGGAAATTTTAGTTCCTCAAGAGGTGCAGTATCCACAAGGCGCTTGCAGATAGCGATAAATTTATTTGAATCAAATGGTTTTACGATTTTGTCTGAGGCTCCACACTTCTCCATGGCAGCATCATCGATTGTATCAAACGTACCAAGCAAAAGTAGAATTCGAGCAGAAGGAACAACCGCTTTAATTTTTGATGCCAGTTCATAACCTGAATATTTTTCTGAAAGATTAAAATCGAGGAAAACAAGCTCCGGCTGAACCTGCGGAAGTTTTTTAAAAAGTTCGTCGTCAGAAATACAATCAACGATATCAAATGGCTGATTCGCCAATGTTATTTTGATTACTTTTTGAATAGTAAGACTATCGTCTGCTAATAGAACTTTATGATTCATTCTAAAATTATAGATTGGGCATCCGCAGTATGGGAATGGAAATAATCTTAAAACTCGAGAATCATTGCAGTTTGATTATCGAGATTGCCGTGAGTGTTGGATAATTTTAGTAAACTATTAAGCCTTTCCTTGGCATCAGGAGCATTTCGATTCAAATGGTGAAGGATTTCTTCCTCTGAAAGGTAGGCATAGAGGCCATCGGTCATTAATAAGATCTTGTCCCCTTCAAGCAGCCGAACCTCTCGCATTTGATACCCCAATTCGGGATACATACCTATGGCATTCATGGGTGAAGTTCGAAATTGCGTATCAAACTGTCCCTTGGACAGATGCTTAAGGGTATCTTCTACTATGATTTTAGAAAGTGTTCCCTGGCGATAGTGATAGGCGCAGCAGTTCCCAACTCCAACTAAAACCATGAGGCTGTCTGAGCGTGCCGCAACAACGGCGCTTGAGCCGGCCCTTTGGTTCACAGGTTTTTCACAGTTGGCCTTAAAAAGATTCTGATGAGCATTCATCATGGAATTCAAAATGGCATTGCCTTCCAATAAATTGCGGGGATTGTAGTATAGGGGCATGGTGGCATTCGGGTCATCGGAGAGCTGAGTATAAAAAGATTTTATTTCACCTTTCAGTTTTTCGACTGCTCTATCCCCAATTCCTGATCCTCCAAAACCGTCCAGGACCATAAAAAGATCGTTTTCAAAATCAAAATCATACGCATCTTCATTTACTTGAAGATAGGGACCCTGATGAGTCTGAGCTGCATAGGCCTTCAGTCGCATGTATTACTCCAGGTAATTCTTCAATTTATCACTCGCCTTCCTGTAGTATTCACTATCAGTAGGTGAGATCTGCTGAACTTCTTGAAACTTTTCTTTGGCATCAGTAAAAAGACTCAACGATTCAGCGATGATTGCTTCGCGGTAGATTCTCTTTGACCGTGTATCCAAAGATGATTTGATGTCATCAACTTCATTGAGCGCTTCAGAGTTAGTCGGTTCAACCTTTAGGATTTCAAGGTAAGCCTCATAAGCGTTTCTTAGATCCTGACCTTCTTTGAGAGAGCGGGCCTTACCAATAAGAGGACCAAGATCTGCTGCAAGTTGATTTTTAGCATCGGCCAGCATATCGGTAGCTTCTTTAACTAAATCCTCATCAGTCCCTTTGCGTCTTAAGTATTCTTCCAATTTTAGTATCGCCTTGTACCATTCCTTCTTCAGATAAAATGTCTTAGCGGGATTGATGGCATCAACCATCGCCTTACGAGCAGCCTCTTTTGTGGCCTTTTCAAGTGCAATTCGTTCTTGCTCTTTTTGCCACTCTTCAAGTTCCATCTTTAACTGCTGAACTTCAATATTTTCGGGGTCTTTCTCAGCAATCTGGGCAAAATAGCTCTCTGCCACTGTAACGTGCTTATCTTTGACTGCTTCCCTTGCTTTAACCAGAAGTTCTTCAATTTGCTTTTTGGTCTTAAGTCGTTCTTCTTCAGCACGTTTTTGAGCTTCCAACTCTTCAAGCCGCTTCAGTCCCGCTTTGGTCTGATCAAAATAGGTAGAAACTTTTTTGTATTCAGGATCAATTTCCATTACAGTCTGAAATTCTTTTAAAGCTTCGAAGTATTTATTCTGCTCAAAAAAGCTCACGCCCAATTCGTAAGACATATTTCTTTTTTGCTCTAACTCTTTAGATAGTTGAAGTTTTGGTTTCGCATTTTTGTCCTTAGCAGGATCAACTTTCGCCACCGCCGCTTTGGGGGCAGGGGCCGGCTCTTCATCAGGGCCCAGAAAAACGTAGGCGAGTACCAGTCCCGCAACAGCATAGATAAGTTTTTTTCGTTTTACCGGATCTTTCCAGATTCGTTTAATTAAGCTTTTCTCTGGTGGTGCTTCCGAATTAAAATCGACGTCACCATCGACAGCATCAACCATTTCCTCTTCTATTTCCTCAGTCTCAATCATTTGCCCACTCTCGACAGGCATTAAACGATCGGATTCCGCTTCTAAAAGGTCAGACCTCGTCTCAAGAGAAAAACTGGTGCTACCGATGACAAATTCGTCCCCAGTGGAAAGATGGGCTTTATTGATGCGCTCGCCATTAAGAATAGTGCCGTTTGAAGAATTGAGATCCTCTAAAGTAATATCAATATTATTTTTTCTAATGACCGCATGAACTGTTGAGACCTCAGGGTCATCAAGAACGATCTGACATTTTTTAGGGTCGCGCCCAATATAAATTTCAGAGGAATCAATTTGATACCTGTCATAAGGAGCTAGATCCCCGAATAGAACGAGTTGGTAGTTTACGAAAGCCTTGAAGAAGCGGGTGCTTTCATCACTGGACCCTTCGTCGCCGCCTCCGCTGTCATCACCAAATGTTGAGACATCATCCCCAAAAGATTCCGCTGGAAGTAAATTATCATCGGCCGGAGCTTCATCAGTGAAAGAATTGTCAGAGTCGGAAAAAGTATCTGATTCTTCAACTACTTCTTCAGAACTGCCTATCACCTCGGTGCTATCAAGCTCCTCAGTCTGGGGCACATCCTCCACCATTTCTTCAATTTCTTCCAATTGACTAACAGGGGCATGCTGAGTTTTAACTTCCTGTAAGTAAGATGGTTCAGGGGCCTGATAAATGGGCTGTATAGGAGCACTGGCTTTTGAAGATATTTCATCCACTATAAGTGAATAGCCTCCACACTTAATTTCGTCCCCGGAGATTACTTCGATTTTATTCCCCACATTGCCATTAATGCTCAACATCCCTAGTTGAGACAATTTTTCGCAATACCATTTACCACTTTCGTTCTTTAAAACAAAATGGTGACGAGAGATCAAAGGATCATCAATAACGACATGACAGTCCTCAGATCTTCCTACGTAAATTTCGTACCGCTCATTCAGATCTGGTGTTTCTACCAGAACTTCATTAATCGGAACGTGATTTTTTAAGACAGTTAGTCTCACCTGGCTCCATTCCCATTCTGGTTTCTAAGTCTGATATTTGTTTTTCTGCATTCTTATGTCTAGGATCTTCTGGCACCGTATAAAGAAGTCGAACGATTGAACAATATGAAACGGTCGCACTCTTAAACTTGAGAGCTCCCTCGTCCCGCTGGGCGCGAATAGTAAGTTCCTCAATCGTTTTATCGAGTCTTTCTTTGGTTTTTCTTAGATGGTATTCAGCATAAGCGTCACCGGGAGAAATAATGAGGGCCAAATTGAATTCGGCAATCGCCCGAAAATAATTTCCTTCCCTGAATTCCCGCAGTCCTCTTTGATAGATGACATTGAGTTTCTCTTTAACAGCTTTATCTTCATTGGCCTGACGTTTTTTAAGTTGGGCCAGGTAATCACTTGAAACATCCTGATAACTAGCAGATGACTGTTTTTTCGATTTGCCGCCATTATCAGAAGATTTTTTGTCATCCCCAAGAATCAAATAAATGACGACAGCACCTAGTAGGATCATGGGAACCAGGGTCTTCTTCGCTCCGCTACCTTCTGGTGCCTCAGAATCTTTGTCTTTGGTAGTTTTAGCTTTGGCGGAAACTTCCACTTTGGCAAACTTAAAAACTGTCTGACCGACGATGAGCTTATCGCCTTCATTTAATTGCGACTGGGTTACTTTTTTATCGTTAACAACTATTCCATTTTGTGAACCAAGATCCGTAGCAACCCAATTACTTCCCACCTTCGTGACTTCGGCGTGCTCACGGCTGGCCTTAGTGTCGTTAAGTTTTATATCTGCTTTATCCCCACGCCCAATTACGATGCGATTCCCAGAAAGGACGTAGGACTCCCCTTTACTGGTTCCAGTAAGACAAACTAACCGGAAGTAGGTTCCGGCCTCTTTTGGAGATTCAAAATGTTTAAGAACTAATACGTTCTTTGCCATAATTAGCTTTTCACGAAAGTAATATAAAATCCTTTCGCGAATTTATCCTTTCCAACAAGACCAACAACATTGATGGTCATATCTTTACCACCTATTTGGTAGTTTTCTTTCTGGTGGCAACCTTCATTACTCGCAGACTTGTCACACAAGTCTATGACAGTGGCAGCAAAACCCTGATCTCTGGCAGTATCGAGTAAACTTTGACCTGTGGAGGCATTGGCCCTGATACCAATAAGATCCTCAGCCTCTGGATTTATTTCTTGAATCACTTTTTCAGAGTTCAAGATAAGAATAGGGCCCTGAGCTCCTTCCATAAACTCTTTTAGTGTTCTGAGGTATGGACCATCTTCTTCCATACTCTGAACTTCCCCACCATCGACATTCTGCAATTCTTTTATTCTTATCAAAATACTATTGATGGTATTTCTGAGTGGATGAATTTCTTTGAAAAGGGTATTTGAACTTAATTCTTTCTGCCTTCCTCTTAGTACGGCTTCAATTTGATAACGAATTTCATCCAAGGGACGAATGGTCATGTAATAAAGAATTCCAAAGAAGAATATGGCCACCATGCCTGCCGTTATCAGTGATTCGAGATAGGCTTTCGAGTTATTCGATGCTTCCCTCGCCAGTGAACTTGGTGAGAAGATAATGGTAATAACCGCAACCACCACATCTCTTCCCATTTGTTTATCATGGGCCTTAATCGCACGGGCAATACCTATCTGATTGCCACCCAAATCCTGGATGACTTCTTTATCTTGGTTACTTTCAGTTTTATAAAACTTCAGCGCATCGACTGAGAAAGGATCATTCACAATGGTATTAAGACTCGACATGGGACGATATACACGTCCTTCAATATCATACAGCTTATAACTTTGAACTCCTTCGGCATCCTCACCTTCAAGAAAGTCAGTTCGGATATGATCGAGATTTTTTTCTCTTAAGTGAGCGCTATTCAAGTGATCCACTTCGGCAGCATACTGCTTCCCACGTAAAGCGATCTCTTTAATAAGAAGTTTTTTACTATCCCTTAGTACAGGTAGAATAGTTAACGTTATGTTGATGGCAATAAAAATGAACAATAAGATACCAACGAGTGCTGACCATTCGTAACGTTCATTAAATCCATATACCACTGGCATGAGCTTATATTTGAAAAGCCATATAGGCTTTCCAAGCAAGTTTTCAGGCATTGGCTCAACTTGTTTTAATTCATCATAGGAATCATCATCATCTTCATCACCGCCAGATTTTGCGACTTTCTTTTTAACGATGACTTTCTTTTCCAAGACGTAAACGATCTGAAGAATTACGTTTGGAAGAGCAATCTTATCCCCATCTTTCAGGGTGACTTTTTTGATAATTTTTCCGTTTACCAGTGTTCCGTTGGAGCTTCCGAGATCTTCGGCATAAGCAGTTTCACCATTCACGGTTATTCTTAGATGTTTTTTGGAAATTCCCTCTACGGCTACCTGATGGTCACAATCAGCGGCCCTACCAACGGTATTTTCACCATCGTTTAATACAAACTCTTTACCACGAAGTTTTCCGCCAACGGCGACTAATTTAAACATTTCTCACCTCCAGAATATCTCCTTCTTTTAAATCAGAAGGCAACTTCCCGGCCGGCAGTTCTAATGTTTTATTGGCACGGAAATAAATCCATGTCATTCGCCAAGGCTTGATATCACGTATAATTTTAATCACTTTATTTTTTTTGTTGATGAAGACTATATCCAGACTGTACCTCATAAAAAAAGTATGAATGGAGCGACACGGGTCAATGAGTAACCCATCAGAGCCAGTTAATTGTTTACGGAACATCAATCCAATCAAACGGTCGATCATCGCTTCTGCAATCAGTACGTCCTTGGCCAGTATTTTTTCGCCATACTTAATTTGTACTTTCACATTTGCCCCGACATCATTTTGAGTACCATTGGCGCAAAGATCGCTACCAATACTGCTGGTAAAATAAAGAAAATCATTGGAATCAGAATTTTTGTAGCTGCTGTGGCACCTGCCTGCTCAGCTCTGGACGAACGCTTAACCCTGAGTTCACTGGAAAGCTGCTTAAGTAATGGACCAATTGATGCACCCACAGAATCCGCTGCAATCAAAGTGGCACAAAAAGAGTTAATTTCAATAATGTTAATTCTCCACCCCATTTGCCTCAACCCCTCTGCTCGTGAGGAGCCAATTTTTGTTTCTCTGACGAGAGTCTCAAACTCTTCATTCAAAGGACTGGCAGGAGCTTTCTCGATAACTCGTTGGATGGCGGCCATAAAATCCAGGCCGGCCTCAACCGAGAGGGCAAGCATATCAATAATAAAAGGCATGGCCCTTAAGATTTCATCTGTTCTTTTGGCAATCAATCCGCTCAACCAGATATCAGGGTATACATACCCAATGAGACCCATGACTGGGGTAATCGCCAGTGACCAGTTTTCTTCCATGACAAAACGAACGGTCAGAAATGCAAATGGCCCCCCAAGAATCATAAAAAATTTCAAGGCCATAAACTCTTCTGGGCTCATTTCTTTCATGAGGCCGGCGTTGGCGAGTTTTTGTCGATATTTCGCCCGGTATTTTTGCTTATTTTTACCTTGAGTCATAGGCAAGAAATAACGTTTATAAAATGGCCGGGTCAGTTTTATGAATATGGGTTGTTGTTTAACTTTAGCAGTATTCTCTGCATCTTCTAATGCTTCCTGAGTTTTGAATTTATCCTGCTCCTCCATGAAGACACGGACAATAATGAAGATTGCGATAAAGATGAGAATCGCAGGGGCCCACTTCAGAAGATCATAACTTTCTTTCCAGACTTCAGTTTCTTCTGAATTTTGATCGTAGTACTTTCCAATCAATGCACCCTTGCTCAAAGCAACCACACATTGTTTTTGATTCCAAATGAGCTCAAGTGCTGAAGTACCCTCTTTATCTAAGAAAATTCTTTCTCGCTGCCAATTGTTATATTTATCAATAGAGATGGACGAATTTGGACTAAAGGTTTTGTCCCCACCGTAGGTAACGGCGTCCAGATAAAGTGTGCACTTGTCTTTATTAGCAACAGTGGAAATAACTTTTAATTTACCAACTTCCCCGCCTGGAGTTTTGTAGAAGAAGATATCGTCTTTAAGTTCAGCATTAAGAGCAATTTTCTTTTCGCTGTAAGTAACTTTTGTAGAGTTCGCAATACATCTGGTATTGATCTGAGAAAATTCTGCAGGACATGCCGATTGCGCCCACGATGTCGCGACTGGTAAGAACAAACCAAGAAATAAGAAGAACCCGTAAATGTAAGACATCATGTCATTCATTAACCTCAAAATAGTTACCTACTTTAAGATTAACAAAAAAGAGCTAAGCGTTGAAAATTTCAGGAAAAGGGAAAAAATGTCCGCTATGAAGGCTTGGTTGGAAGCGCCTTTTTGAAGTGATCCATCAGCTTTTTCGCTTCTGGTGTATTAAAAGAGTCTACTATTTTAGGAATATAGATGGGCTGATAAACTGACAAATTTTCTTTTTTGCACTTTTCGACTCTTTGCAATTTTTCCAGCACAGTTTCACGCTTAATTGTTTTCTTCTTAACCGCTTCACGGATCGCCTCGAGTGCTTTTTTGGCATCATCCATAAATCGGTACAGAAGCATGTCCGTCCCTGCCGAAAGCGCCATGAGAGCGGCTTCTTCGATGGTATACTTATCAGAAATCGCCTTCATTTCCATATCATCAGTAATCACAATTTTACTAAATTTTGTTTCCTGTCTGAGAAATTCATAAGCCTTCGGACTTAGACTTGTCGGCAACTTGTTGTCTATTGAATCAACAAGTAAGTGCGCCATCATGATGAATTCCACTCTCGACTTTGAAGCCTTGATGAAAGGAATCACTTCCTTTGATTTTAATTCTTCAATTGAAGTTTTAACCAGGGGAAGATCAAAATGTGAATCCTTAAAACTACTGCCGTGACCCGGAAAATGTTTAGCACAAGAAAGGAGCCCGCTTGTTTGGATTCCTCTGATTGCAGCGCTAATAAATTTCTCAACTGTTTCAGCATCAGTACCAAAGGCTCTATCACCAATCACTTTATTTTCTGGATTTGTAAGAATGTCACAACAAGGTGAAAAAACTAAATTTATCCCACAAGCAGCGAGTTCCTTAGCAAGAATTTGATGTACGTCAAAAACAAGCTTAGGAGAATCCAGAGAGGCAATATCAAGCATCGCTGGGAACTGCGTAAAGTGAGTTTTTAATCTCATCACTCTTCCGCCTTCCTGATCAACAGAAATAAAAAGAGGATAATCATCACGCAGCTTTTGAATTGAATTCACAAGCTCGGCCAATTGTGCGGGATCTTGAAAATTATGGGAAAAAAAGATGATACCACCTATTTTTTCGTTTTTAATAAACTCAATCTCCTCAGGCAGAAGAGAAGTTCCCTTAATTCCAGTTATTAACAATTGGCCAAAATTATCCACTTATAAACCCCATTATTCTTCAACTTCAGCTGTTGCCTCACTAGGCGGGACAACCGTAACTCCTTGAGCAACCCAGAACATTCTAACCAAATCAAACGACTTTGAGAAATGATACAGAATACTTTGCCCACCAACTTCAACTAAAAATCGCATCGTATTTTTTTGTTCGCCATTAAACTTTACGTTGGCCGGTTCAAACAACTTTGAGCCTACGCCCGTAAATTGGTCTTGGATAAAGGGAAACCCCTCCCAGATGACATAGAAAGGAAAACTTTCATCCTTGCGGGCCATGGCCTTACTTAGCAGCGTATTGTGATAAAGGCAGTCTGGTATTTGGGAAAAAAAGCAAAACTGCTTGCCCTGAGGAACGGGAACGCTCGAAACACCCTGCCACTTCGGTTCAGGACTATTTAGTTCTATGGACATCGACTTTTTCTTAAGATCAAGACGCATTTTTGAATCATATCTCTTCCCTTCAAGCCAAACCGTAAATTCGGACGCCAGGGGACGCAGGATGAGAATTCTTGAATTGTTCTCTTTTATAGTACCCATTTGAGACACAGTTATGCTTTTTTCTAATATCTTAAGCGAACTACCCTGATTGGAAGCAATTTGAGTGCGACTGATTAATTTATTCTTGAGGAGTTTATGCTCCCGACTTAAAACAAATTTACCAGACCCATCGATGTAGGAATATTGTTGTTTTGTTTCTTTAGGAGAGCCCTGCAATCCTACTGATGAACAGGAAAATAAAAACGGAAGTAAAACGAAAAAGATCTTCACTTTGTAAAATTCTCAAAGTCTTTATTGAAGTCGATTTCCCGAAGGAGTTGGTTAATTTTCCCGCCTAATTGATCGTCTATTGCTGCTGGCATATTGGGAAAATGCAGGCCGACTTTATACTTCTTTAAATTCTTATCACCGGCAATATAATCAACAATGTAAACGACCTTCACCTCAGGGATGATAATGGCTTGATCAGGGAATTGAATTTTAACTGACTTATAGATAAAATCTTTTGAAAAGAACTGAGCTTCAAGTTCCCCAATATGAAGACTTAAACCGGTAGTGGAAAGATCCTGAACTCGGTATTTAACGGTTTGGTTCTGCTCATCACTTTCATCTTTGGCTTCAATTAGCTTAAGAAAGTTTTTAAAAAGAGCTGTCTGATTTGTCCGGCTTCTCAAATCGATAACCTTTCCACCCTCATAAGCTTCACCGAGATCAAATTCAGAATATACTTCATAAATCGGATAGGTAAGGAGTCTATAGCTGCCTCTCTTCTCAGACTTATACAATTCCCCGGTAGATTCGAGGATCAGATAATCAACGATACTTTTATTAGTGGTGGCCTGAGAGAAAAAAAACATACCTCTTAATTCGAACGAAAACAGAATAGATAAACCTTTAGGAAATGGATTCTCTTTGGTATCAAGAATAATTTCCTGGCGGTCTTTATCAAACTCTAAAACTTTAAAGGTGTATTTTTGTTTTTGACCTTTAACCCACATGGTAATCAGGCCCCTGGAATTGGCCAGCTGCATGAGCCGGCTAATTTTTTCCTTGGGGTCTAGTTTACTGAAATAGGTTTCAGACATATTAGCTTAGTGTCGTCACCTGACGAAGAAGCGTAAGTGATTCCAATGCCATCCCACAACCTCTTACTACACATGTAAGTGGATCTTCTGCCAAGGAAACAGGAAGACCTGTTTTCTCCTTGATTAAGATATCAAGGTTTGCGAGCAGTGATCCACCGCCGGCCAGGATAATACCGTTATCGACGATATCTGCTGCTAGTTCAGGAGGAGTTTTTTCAAGGGAAATTTTGATCGCTTCAACCACTTCAGATATAGGGTCTGCTAGAGCTTCGCGAATTTCATCAGAAGTCACTTCAATCGTCTTAGGTGCGCCAGCAATAAGATCGCGGCCCTTAACTTCGTAAGTTTTAACTTCATCATCAAACGGATAAGCGTTACCGATAGATATTTTGATCATCTCAGCTGTTCTTTCACCGATAAGAAGTGAGTATTTTTTCTTAATGTACGTAATAATGGCTTCATCAAATTTATCACCAGCAACTCGCACTGATTTTGAATAGACAATACCGCCGAGGGAAATCACGGCCACTTCTGTCGTACCACCACCGATGTCAACAATCATGTTTCCAGATGGATCAGTAATAGGAAGACCAGCACCGATTGCTGCAGCCATTGGTTCTTCAATTAAATAAACTTCACGAGCCCCGGCCTGTTCAGCTGATTCTTTTACAGCACGCTTTTCAACCTGAGTAATACCGAAAGGAATACAAATAATAATTCGAGGCTTGATCAGTTTTGAACCGCTCAAAGACTTCTGAATAAAATATTTTAGCATCGCCTGAGTGACTTCAAAGTCAGCAATAACTCCATCCTTCATAGGACGAATAGCTTTAATTGATCCAGGAGTTCTTCCCAACATTTCTTTGGCTTCTTTACCAACAGCAAGAACTTTTTGTTCTCCCCTGAAACCCTGGTGAACTGCAACCACTGAAGGTTCATTCACGATGATCCCTCTGTCTTTGGCGTAAACAAGAGTGTTGGCCGTTCCCAAATCGATAGCGAGATCATTTGAGAACCAATCGAGCATTTTCTTAAACATAAAAATATCCTTTCAAACTCATTATCAATTTTGTTTTCAAAATAAGAGGTAAATCCCCGAACAAGGGGGAACCACAGAATTTACCTATCACATCCTAATAAGAATACTGCTTTGGCTCACTTTCGGCTACTAATTACATAAAGTTCAGAGCTTGCCGGTTAAGCATTCCCGACTATACCGGTCAGGAATGCTTTGCTTCACGGAAGCGAAGTTCCAAGTTAGAATGATGCATCCAAAGGACCAGTATGAGTGATGAGAAAAACAAGTTCCCTTCTTCTTTCGTATCGAGCCAATTTGTAAAATACATCGATAGCAAAGAAATCAAAGGGATCGTAGAAGCCATAGGCAATAATTTGTCCCAAAAATATCAAGGCCAGGACCTAGTCTTAATTGGTGTGCTTAAAGGCAGCATGGTATTCCTGGCAGATCTTGTAAGGGAGATCAAGGGAGTTAAGGTCTATGTTGATTTTGTAAAATTGCAGGCCGTTGGGCGTGGAAAAGAAAATCATGGAACAATTTGCATCAGCAAAGACTACACCACCAACCTTATGGACCGAAATGTGATCATTGTGGAAGAAATTGTCGATACTGGAAGGGCACTGAGTTTCCTCAAAAAACGCATCCAACTTAGTTCGCCCCGATCTCTCGAAGTTGTCACCTTGTTTGATAAACCCTATAAGCGAACAGTAAATATTCAACCCGATATCACCGGCAAAAAAATTGATGATCAATTCATTGTTGGCTATGGCCTTGACCTAGAGGACTACGGAAGAAATTTCGAACAACTCTACTTTCTTCGGTACCCAAACTAGTTACATTGAGTCTGTTCCAAAGAGCTTAACAATTTCTCCATGAGTAATCGTCATGGGATTCATATCTTTAAGCCAAACGCCATCCTTAAATGACCAGGTCGTGGTCAACCCTTTAAGCGGCTTTGATTTAACTCTGGAATCAAAATCGTCGCGGGATGTAACTTCTCCACTTGAAGCTAAGGCATCAGAACCAAGCTTCATAGCATCCAATGCCAGTATTTCGATCAATCCCGCCGGCTTGCCATAGATTTCCTGAAATTTTCCGAGCATTTCTTGATTCAGATCCTTTGGGTCTTCGCCAATAAAGTAGAGTGTTCCCAAATTTTTCTGCTCTTTAACTAAAGATTTTGAGACCCAGCTTGGGCCACCGACAAATTTAATTCTATTTGCATCGTAGTAACCAAGCGTTGGAATCAGTCCGACCGCTTCGTGCGGATAAGTGGCCAGAAAAACCCAGTCAAAATCAATGACTGGAGGGAGTGTTTGAACACGGCGGATAGATGTCTTCTCCAGAGCATAAACATCTTCAAGAATGTTCAATTCCTCAGATCGCTCACGCTGATGCTTAAGACCCAGGAAAAGCTGGGAAGAATCCCGGTAATCGTGGGTATTTTTAGGAAAGGTTGCAAGGCTTGTAATCTGAATATTCTTTTGGCTCGCCTTTCTCCAGATTTCATCGGCATAAGCCTTACCACCTTCATTTTCAGGGTAGATAATTCCCAATCGAGATCCAAATTTATTAATCATTTCATCTGAAAGGAGTGTTTCAATTTGAGATTCGATAGAACCCTGAACTTCAATCAGGTGATGATTTTTTTCCTCTTTAGGAAGGTTGATCTGAGAAAGTGAAATATAAAGAACACCATATTTTCGAGCTTCAAGATATTCAGCTTTGGCGGACTCAGGAAAAAGGCCCCCAATAATAAATGACACCTTTTCTTCACGAATCAAATCCAGAACCGCCTGAGCACCCTGAGCAGGTGAATCTAATGAATCTTTAGTGTGAATTTTGACTGCATCATTTAGACCCAATACTTTTAAACCAACATCGACTCCACTGACGGCTTTTTGCCCATAGCTGGCCTTCTCACCAGTCAAAGGAAGAACTAGCCCAATATCATTTGGACTTATTTTTCCAGAGTTCTCAATTCTGAGTTCAAATTCACTTATAAACTTTGTGACTTCTTCGTTGTTAGGAAATTCAGACTTAAGCCACCCAACAACGTCCTGAGCGCCGCTTTTGTCGCCTTCAACATATCTCTGCTCGGCTTCCAATTGCGCCAACTGAGCCACGGCCAGATTATTAGAGTGATTAAACTCCTCTAAAAGTTTAATTTTTTCTCCATGACTAAGCTTTGCAAAAGAATCTTTCATTGACTCATACAAATTGGAGTTTTGAATCTCGCTAAATGTTTTACTATGCTCCAACAAGGTCAAGGATGACCTAACCATCATGGCAGGGTTTTCAAATTTTTTGCCATAAGCAAATTCCAACTGAGAATACTTTTTTTGTTCAATGTCGTTGAGCATTTTAGGATCAATCTTTGCAAGATGATTTTTTAGCTCAGAGAATTGATTTAATTTGTAGTGACCGCTCGCCATATTCAACTGAATTTGTGAATAAAGCTGAGTGTCCTTAGGTGAATATTTTTCAGCGACTTCAAAATTCAAAATAGATTTATCCACTTCATTCATATTGAACAGGATGACACCTTTCAAATTATATTTAAGCGCCTTCTCAACAGCAGTCAGATTGGTGTCAGGTAATTCAGATAATTTTGCGAGAGCAGGCTTAAGTTTTTCGGCTTTAATCAATTCGCGAGCCTCGCCGAGCTTAGTCTTTGTGACTTCTGAGATTTGACTTTCATCTACCGTTTTACGAGTTGTCACCTGGGAACAGGCAGCTAATAGAATAAGTAAAAATGCGAGAGCAAAACGCATGAAAATCCCTTTGGTCTTATGTACCTGAACATTTTAACTTCCATCGGGATAAAAGTCAGAAAAAAAGGGCCCTAAAAAGGGCCCCTAAAATGAGAAATTATTGAAAAAGCTCTTTGACTCGATTAAAGAAACCCTTAGTCATAGGATTGGAACTATTTTGCTCCATTTCTGAAAGGCGCTGAAAGATCTCTCTTTGTTCTTTACTGAGCTTAGTGGGAGTTTCGACATGGATAGTTATGATTTGATCACCAAATCCGTAGCCACCAAGTTTGGTCACACCTTTGTTTCTAAGTTTCATTTTTTGGCCTGCCTGAGTTCCGTCCGGAATCTTCATCGAAACTCGGCCGCCTAAAGTTGGGACTTCAATCTCGCATCCCAAAGCAGCCTGAGAGAAACTTATCGGAACTTCGCAAAGAACATCGTATTCATCGCGTTTAAAAAACTCGTGCTCCTGAATATGGATGAGGACATATAAATCCCCAGCAGGACCGCCATTTGTACCGGCATCCCCTTGGCCTGAAAGTTTAAGTCTCTGACCTTCATCAATACCTGCTGGTACTTTAACAGATAACTTTTCTCTCTTCTTACTTCGTCCACGTCCGCTACAAGTTTCACATGGATCTTTTATCATCTGACCTGAACCATGACATCTTGGACAAGGCTGAGCGATTGTAAAAAATCCCTGCTGCCGTCTAATTTCACCATGACCTTTACAAGTATCACACGTCGTAGGTCCGGATCCTTTCTTGGCCCCAGTTCCGTTACATGTTTCACACTGGCACGAGCGATTTATTTGTAATTCTTTTTCTACACCAAAGGCAGCTTCCTCAAATGAAACAAACATTTCAGTTTGAAGATCACCACCAGCGGTCGCACGAGATCTACCCCGGCCACCTCTGGCCCCGCCACGCCCTCTTTGACCGCCAAGAATATCCCCGAAAATATCTCCGAAGATATCACCTAGGTCACCAAAGTCTCCGCCGCCTTGGAATCCACCACCAAACCCACCACCGCCACCACCTTGTTCAGCCGCGTGTCCTACACGGTCGTACATCTGGCGCTTTTGATCATCCATCAGGATGTCAGCTGCGTGTGAGGCTTCTTTGAACTTTGCTTCTGATTCCGCATTGCCAGGATTTTTATCCGGGTGATGTTGCATTGCCAGCTTTCGGTAAGCTTTTTTTATCTCGTCTTTAGTTGCACCACGGGCAACTCCAAGAACTTCATAATAATCGCGTTTATCGCTCATAATAAATAAGCCCCTTAATTATATTAAGGGGCTCCTTTAGGATCTAAATATTGAAAAAATTAAACTTCTTTGTAATCAGCATCTACCACATCGTCTCCGTCATCCTTCTTCTTGGATTCCGAACCTGCTGCGGCTTCTGGACCGGCACCTTGACCGGCGCCAGCTCCTTCAGCTCCAGTTCCTTGATACATGAACTGGGCAAGGCTATGAGCGACGTTTTGTAGTCTTTCAGTCGCTGCTTTAATTTCGTCCAAAGATTCTGAAGTGAGTTTTGTTTTCGCTTCACTTATAGCTCCTTCAAGCTCAGTTTTTTTATCGGCTGGAACTTTATCTCCAGCATCTTTCATGGCTTTTTCTGAACCAAAAACTAAGCTGTCTAAATTGTTACGAGCATCAACCACTTCGCGGCGTTTTTTATCCGATTCACGGTTTTTATCTGCATCAGCGACCATCTGTTTAATTTGCTCTTCAGTTAAACCAGAGTTTGAAGTGATCACGATGTTTTGAGACTTACCAGTCGCTTTATCGATCGCGTTTACGTGAACGATACCGTTGGCATCAATATCAAATACAACTTCAATTTGCGGAACACCACGTGGGGCCGGACTGATTCCAGTTAAATCAAATTTCCCTAGAGTCTTGTTGTCAGCCGCGAATTCACGCTCACCTTGTTGCACGTGAATTGAAACTGCCGGTTGATTATCAACCGCTGTTGAGAAAACTTGCGATTTCTTAGTAGGAATCGTTGTATTTTTCTCAATAATTTTAGTGAAAACGCCACCAAGAGTTTCAATACCAAGTGAAAGTGGAGTTACGTCTAATAAAAGAACGTCTTTAACGTCACCGGCAAGAACACCACCCTGAATAGCAGCACCAGCAGCAACAACTTCATCCGGATTCACACCTTTAGAAGGCTCTTTGCCGAAGATTTCTTTTACCTTGGCCTGAACGATTGGCATACGAGTCGCACCACCAACCAGAATCACTTCATTAATTTCGGCCAGAGAAAGACCAGAGTCTGAAATGGCTGTCTTACATGGAGCAACGAGTTTATCGATAAGGTCACCAATAAGTGACTCAAATTTCGCTCTCGAAAGATTCAGGTTCAAATGCTTAGGACCTGAAGCATCCATTGTGATGAACGGAAGGTTAATATCAGTTTGAGTAACTGAAGAAAGTTCGTGTTTTGCTTTTTCAGCAGCTTCTTTCAAACGCTGAAGCGCCATTTTGTCGTTTTTGAGGTCAATGCTTGTTTCTTTTTTGAACTCTTCAGCAAGCCAGTTAATGATTCGGTAATCGAAATCTTCACCACCAAGGAAAGTATCTCCGTTAGTTGATTTTACTTCGAACACACCATCAGTTGTGATCTCAAGAATAGATACGTCGAAAGTACCGCCACCTAAGTCGAAAACAGCAATGTTTTTATCTTTCTTAGTATCAAGACCGTAGGCCAATGCAGCTGCAGTCGGCTCGTTAATAATACGTTTTACATCAAGACCAGCAATACGGCCGGCATCTTTAGTTGCCTGTCTCTGAGCATCGTTAAAGTAAGCTGGAACAGTAATAACTGCTTCTGTTACTGGTTGACCTAGATAGTCTTCAGCAGCTTTTTTCATTTTTTCAAGAATTTTTGCCGAAATTTCTTCTGGAGAAAATTCCTTTCCATCAACTTTAACCCAAGCGTCGCCATTTTTATTTGAGAACATTTCGAAAGGAGCAACTGCTTTAAAGTGCTGAGCACCTTTGTCGTTAAATTTACGACCGATCAAACGTTTAACACCAAACAAAGTTTTTGTCGGATTTGTCACAGCTTGACGTTTCGCTACCTGACCAACCACGATCTCACCATTACTAGCAAAACCAACAATAGAAGGAGTTGTGTTGTGTCCTTCAGCATTCGGAACAATCTTGTAAGCTCCGTTTTCCATTACTGATACACATGAGTTTGTTGTACCTAAGTCAATTCCAATAATTTTTCCCATATAATTCTCCTTATTACTTACCGTTTATTGTTTATCACTTGAGACGACTACTTTAGAAGCTCTGATCACTCGACCGTTGAGACTATAACCCTTTTGAAATTCTTTAATCACTTCATTTGGCTTTTTACCCTCAGCATATTCCTGAGCAATAGCTTCATGGAAATTAGGGTCAAATTCTTTACCCACTGACTGAATAGGATTAAGACCATGCTTACCCATCGTATCCAAAAACTGTTTCTGAACCATATCCAATCCCACCACCAGATTTTTTACTTTCTGGTCCGTATCACCTTTAAGCATTCCAATTGTGCGGTCAAAATTATCAGCCACATCTAAAAGGTCACTCATCACTCGCTCGTTACCGAACTTAAGGAGATTTTCTTTCTCACGCTCCATGCGCTTGCGGTAATTATCCATCTCTGCCGCGATATAAAAGTACTTGGCTTTATAATCGATTTCTTCTTTTTTCTCTTCTCTAAGGGCCTCAACAGTAGCAGTCGCCTCTACTGTGGTTTCTTCCGTTTTCTTCTCATCTTTTGCGTTGTCGTTTTGTTCCATAAATTCTCTCTCGGCTCAAATTTTCTGTTACTACCAATATGGGACTCAATAAATTGGTGTCAATGTTGAGGAGAAAAAAAGCTTATTTATCATCTGAGTCATTAAGACTAAGGGCTTGAAATCATATTAAAAGGCTCAAAATCCGGCCCTAAATAAGTCGTCCATAAGGGAATCAAGCATCAAGAAACCTAGGGAGTTCAGCTTCACCACTCCCCCAGTAAAGTCGCCGTACTGAAGGGTCTTCCAGTTCTCGATGACTTTCTCCAGAGCGGGGGTCATTTGACGCGGCACCCATCCTAGATTTGTCCTAAGCGTAAGGTAGATGTGCTCCAGGGAGACTTCTTTACTGCCCAAAGCTTCGATTTCAATCTCGGCTTTGGAAACTTTCCACTTGTAGCGTATGGCCGTTTCTGGAGTTTGAGGAAAATAACCAGTTCCCGTTGGACCTAGCGCCGCCACAGCCTGGCCTTTCCAGTATTTGAGATTGTGTTTGGACTCAAAGCCCGGAAGCGCAAAATTTGAAACTTCGTAATGAACGAAGCCTAATTTCTGTAAATATTCACTCACGAAAAGATATTCTTCACGAATAAATTCATCATCAGGCATGGATTGAACGTGTGGATATTTTGATCTCGCATTCAAGATATATAAGCTGATATGTTTCGGTTTATATTTTAACAAATTTGAAAGTTCGTTTTCGATATTTCTCTTTTTCTCCCTCGAGAAAGGAAGTCCCAGTAGAAAATCGAGGGAAAAATTCCAATCATTTGTTTGGCAGTACTCAAGTAAGGAATAACTCTCATCCAATGAGTGTGAGCGGTCCATGATCTTTATAAAATTGGGATCAAGAGTCTGAGTTCCAATGGAGATTCGATTCAACCCTTTTTCTTTCCAGGCCAAAATCATCTCCTCGGTCCAGGTCCCTGGATCCACTTCCATGGTGAATTCAGCACCAGAGCACAGAGAGATTCTTTGCTCCAACCATTGACCCAAGAAACTTGCCCCTTTCACTCCCCAAAGCGAGGGCGTGCCTCCGCCTAAGTACAAAGTCTCGAGAGGCGCCCACACATAAGCGTTATCCGCCATCAAGGTTTGATGCCTGTCCCAGCTTTCAGTTAAAAACTGATGAAAATCCTCAATTTGATTTGAGGCCGGATCGTAGAGCTTTTTGTAAAAATCGCAATAGTTGCAAAGATGCTTACAGAAGGGCACGTGCAAATAAAGACTGGACACCTGAGTCATGAAGAGAAATTCCTTCTAAAAAACCTAGTCTACAGGGATAATAGGACTTTACTGAGAATGCCTCAAATAAGGAAGCTATGAAAATTGACCAAGTCCAGTTAACTAATAAACTCAATACATTATTCATTCACTCACCTGGCTGTAGTGCCGGGACGGTGCAAATGTGGTTTCGTGCTGGATCTGCCCTGGAAAAAAAAGACAACGAAGGGATCGCTCATTTCCTGGAGCATATGTTCTTCAAGGGAACACCTACTCGACCGGGACCGATGCTCGCCCATGACATTGAGTCCTATGGTGGCGAAGTCAATGCCTTCACATCTTTTGATTACACTTGCTATTACATCAATACGCCAAGTCTCTTCCTTGATAAGTCCGTTGATATACTTTTGGACATGGTAGCAAATCCCCTTTTCGGTGCAGAGGATTTTCCGGCCGAGAGACAAGTGGTTTTTGAAGAGTACCGCCGCGCCATGGACAATCCTTCACAGTTTAATTTTATTCAATTACAAAAATCTTCATTTGAAGGTGGATACGCTCATCCCATTCTTGGTAGGGAAGATACTATTACGAATTTCTCACCAGAGCAGATTCGGGAATTCAGAGAAGGATTTTACAACTTAGACAATGCGATGCTGGTAGTTGCTGGTGATCTTAAAAATCGTGAAGAACTCGAGAATAAAATTAGCTCATACAAATTACCTCATGGTAAAAAATCTGAATTTGGTAAGTTCGAGCTAAAAAACAAATCAACAATCAATGTCCATGACAAAGATATCAGACAGGCTACCCTGACAATTTGTATTCAGGCCCCGGATTATTCAAACAGCAAGTCAGCCGCCCAGGATCTGGCAGTGAATTGTCTCGCTCATGGTGAAACGTCCCGCTTCTACCAGGCCCTTGTGGCCAAAACATCTTTATGTAACGGAATTGCTGGCTCTACCATGTATTTTGCAGATGGCGGCGCCCATATGCTCAAAATGAATTTCCCTATTGAGAATTTGGCAAAAGTCTCAAAACTTTTCATGGCCACAATTTCGGAATCGGTCTTGAAAGGATTCAAGCCAGAAGAGCTGACCAAAATAAAAAATCAGTACATCTCGTCAAAAATCTATGAAAGAGAATCAATTGAATCCTACGCCTTTAGTTTAGGTCACGGGTTTGCTCAGTCTGGAAACATCTTCTGCGAAGATGAGTTTATTGAAAAAATCCGTCTCGCTACAGCTGAAGAAGTCTGGGATGGTCTGATTGAAATTCTTCAGAACTCAACTCACTTCACGCTTCAGGTGCCTAAAGGGACGAACCTCAAAAAACAAGAAACTGAAATTGCAAAATGGCAGAAACAATTAAAAGTTTTGGCTTCCAAGATTAAGCCCAAAGCAGAAGTTTTAAAACAAACGACTTCAGAGCAGGATAGTGCAGTCCTCCTGACTAATATCAAACCGGGAGTGAGTTTAATCTATCGTCAAAATAAATTAACTCCAACTTTTGTCATGCATGCTTACTTAAAAGGCGGCCAAGCCTCAGAGAATATAAAAACCGCCGGTCAGCATCACCTTCTGACTCGACTGTTCACTTATGGCTACAAGGGCATGAAGTACGAAAAACTGAAACATGATCTGGAAAATCTTTCTTCATCTCTCGGTGGCTTCTCAGGTAAAAATGCTTACGGCTTAACTCTCCACGGCCAGAGTAAGGATTTTGAGCGACTTTCACATCACTTTTTCGGCACCCTTTTGACTCCAGAGATTCCTAAAAAGTTTTTTGATCACGAAAGAAAGATCATTCTAAGAGCATTGGATAATCAGAAAGAAGATCCCATGAAACAGGCGTTCAAATCATTTTATAAAATGGTCTTTAATGAACACCCCTATGCTTTGGATCTAGCTGGCACACCTGTCACTCTTAAAACTTTTACTCCGACTGGTCTTCAGCGCTTGCACCAGGCCCATTTAAAAAATACCGAGATGGTTCTTACCTACTGTGGCGACCAGGACTATTCAGTTGTCGTGCAGATGGTAAAAGAAATGTTGAAGAAGACCGGCCCACGTAAAACAGTGAAAAAGACTAAAAAGCCTCTCAAACCTATTACTGGAAAGAAGGTCGATCTTGAATTTACGCGTGAGCAAACCCAAATCATTATTGGAACACCTGCGTTTAACATCAATCAAAAAGAAGACCTGTTTCTTAAAATGATCACGACTCATTTATCAGGTCAGAGTTCAGATCTTTTTGTAGAAGTTCGTGACCGTCAGGGACTTTGTTATTCTGTGTCCCCAGTCCATGTCTCAGCACTTGAGGCAGGCTGTTGGGGTATTTATATTGGTTCAGGCCATGACAAGACAGAGCAGGCAATTGAGGCAATCATGAAAATCATCAATGGAATTAGAGACAATGGTCTAACTCGTGCAGAGTTTGACCGCATCAAAACGATGATGGATGGACAAAATCTTTTAGGTATTCAGACTAACGAAGATTATGCCCAGTTCTACTCAGTACCCGTTTTGCATGGCCTGGGTCTGGACTTTGCTCACAACAACAACAATCTTATTCGAAATGCTAAGTATGAAGAGTTCCAAAGCTTTTTGAAGAAATTTTTCAGCAGTAAGTGGAATATTGTTAAGGCCGGCCGAGCTTAAGAGACTTTTCTGGTGGGTGTGGGTATCACTCCACTCACCAGCATCTCTTGATCCGAAACAACTTCTTCTCGCAGTATCTTTTTAAAAATCAAATTTTGTTCAATTCCGGTTCGATTCTGAGTTGCAAGCAGTGACATGAGTGTAGTCATAGATTCAAAACAAGTGGCAAACATATTGTAAAAACTTGGGATATCAAGAAAGCTCGGAGTCATGGAATTTAAATGTGAGTACGCCATTTTACCTAATTGCGCGTAATACTGAGCATCCACTAACTTCTTATGGGTGGACTCTGAAAAGTAACCGCAAACCAACAGCGACATATCGGCGACTTCTTTATACGCCTTTCGTTGCTCTTCTCGGGTCAGTAAAGATGCCTCGAGCAGCTTCATGCCCAGAATTTTTTCACGAACCTTGCCATCACTGATATCAAAAAAATGTTGGGAAAGGGCAAACTTGTCTAGGACATCGCTGGAATAGAAGATGAATGATTCTGGAACCGGGCACAGAGACTTTTTGTTCAGAGCATTTAAACCATCAAAGAAATACCCTTGAAGATTAGTCTGGAGAACGATTTTTTTGGCTTCAGATGATTGCATCCTTTAGTCCCCTTTGCTTATTTTATCATACCCCAGTAAAACTAACGCATTTAAGCTAGGAATATTTTGCCGGATGCCCTTAAGAGGTAGAAAATAGAGGGATGAGAAGACTTAGATACCTATTTGCAGGACTTATACTCCTTCTGGCCTTACCCGTCTGGCGCCTATTAGACTGGGCAAACGTGACCTTGCCCTTTCAAACCCTCACCGCCTTCTCCATTGTTTTGTGGAGTTCAGCTTTTGTGCTTTTACCTTTAAAACTGCTAATCCCCGGAATGAATCGCTGGATCTCAATTCTAATGCTTCTCAGTTTTGGAACTTTCGCCTGGGTCGCGGGTCCCCATACTAACCAGGCCACACTTGAGCCATCACTCACTCACTGTGGAAGGATGAGTTATGCGGGATTCTTCTACCCCATGAGAGTTATTCTCACTAACGCTCATCAGGACGATTTGGAAGCTAGAAATCAGATGTGTTGGTTGGTCAAAATGATCAGCAAGGTCCCTTCAGAAATTGCAGCTGAGGATCTGGCCAATCATTTAAACATCATGAAAAACAAACTCATGAAACCGACTCAGAAATATCGGGCTTCACTTCCTTGGATAACTATTCTCTTAGGTAAATATCTGACTTCTTCCGAGATTCAAAATAGTCCCCTATTAGTTCAAAACCTGGGCTTTTGGTCTAATTTATACGCCGAAGAAATTTCCGGCCGAGAGTATGCATGGTACAGCTGGCCCCATTCGGCGATTATTAAATTTGAGTATGGCTTCATCGAAAAGAACTGGGGCAATATTCAAATCGAATTTAATAAGTAAGAAAATGTGTTATCCACACTTATGTCAGCTTTAAATTGAATGAGTCTCAGATCAAGCGCAAGATGATCTCCAACAGGAGGTCTCTATGGAAACCAATAACGTCAGTACCTCACCCAACATCATTGTAAACCCTATCCCGACCCACTATAACGGCGCAGTCCCTTATCTCTATGTAGATAATGCTAATGCTGCGGTCGAATTCTATATCCATGCTTTTGGCGCCACTGAGCTGGTTTGTATCCGTGACAAGCACAATAAAGTCGCTCATTGTGAACTGGAAATTGGCAAGGCCAGAATCATGCTCTCAGATGAGTACCCGGAACAAAACTGTTTAAGCCCGAAAACTTTAGGCGCGGCTTCATCGGGTTTCACTCTGTTCTTTGAGAACGCTGAAAAAATATTTACGAAGGCCATTGCCGCTAGTGCCACTGAGGTTCTGAAAGTTGAAAAAAGATTTTGCGGGGATCTGGAAGGAAAGCTGATCGATCCTTTTGGTCACCACTGGTTTATCGCTACCCACGTGGAAGACGTACCCTATGATGTTATGAAAGAAAGAGCTGGGGACACCATTAAAACTCACTAATTCCAACGACTTAAGTATTGGATGTTTTTTTTTCCTAGCGTCAGCCCAGAGCTTCTAAAATAAGCGGTATGAAAAACCTTATTCTTACCTGCTTACTCCTGAGTTCACTCGCCCATGCGCAAGAAGCCCAAGATCGCATCATGGATATTGATCTGATGAGTTTTTGTAAAGACCGTGTTGATCTCGAGGAACAGGAACAACTCACCTGCCAACAGATCAAGGAACTGGGAGGAAAAAATGTAGCCCCTGTTCTATTTGAAAAAAAAGATGAAGAGGGGAACGAATGGAAATTGAGATTTCATTTCGGATTCTCCCGAACTGACTATGCTCCAACTGATCTACGGATAAAAAGTGATGTTATTAACGTTGTGATCAAAGATGTGGAAATGCATGAGCGCACCTCTTCCCATCACTATAATCCCGCCAACTGGGAAAAGCTTCAAAACTCAGCTCAATGGATTGATGAACCAACGAATACTTTTACTTTTTCATTAGAAAAAGACAAAAACATATTCTACCTAACTATCTTTCATCCTAAATATTTAAAGAGCTTAACTTACAAAAAAACCATGGTCGATGGTGAGCCAGAGTATACTTTTTCTGAAGTTGCAGAAGAGACGCCGGATTTCTCATCTCCTATTCCTGAAGGTGAAAATTTACTTTATCTAGGAAATACCCACATGAACCTCATTACCCAGATAGGGTATGGGAGACAATTTGTGATCTTCGACACTAAGAAGGCGGGAAAATTAAGTTACACAGTGAAAGGAGATATTGGAATCAATACCGGGAAGGCCCGCTCAGTTCAGATCGTTCCCGGCGTGGCGTGGGATGATTATATTGATGAAGCGAAGATCCAGGGATTTAATGCTTCAATCGGACACAAGATTGAATATCAGCGGGGAAGAGTCTCACTTTTTGTGGACCAGAAAACTATCTATTCAAAAATGCAGCATGGGTTTTATGATGGGACGATTGATTATAATTTAAGATCAACACCCACCACTTTCGGGATCGGAATTGATCTCTTTACCAAAAAGAAGAAAAAATAGGGAGATTACTCTCCCTTCTCTTCAATCTCTACCATCAAAAATCCCGCCTCAAGCGCCTGACCTTCTTTGATATTCACTGATTTAATAATCCCGTCAGCACCAGCTTTAATTTCATTTTCCATTTTCATGGCCTCTAAAATAAGCACCGTTTCGCCAACAGAGACTTTATCGCCTTCTTTTTTATAAAGCTTCACGACCTTGCCAGGCATCTGAGTGATCAGAGAACCAGCTCCACCCTTATTAAGGCCAGAAGGTTTATATCCGCGGAATACTTTATACATTTCTGAATTGGAAACCAGCGCTTCATTAACTCCAAGGGCGGGAAGCTTTTTCCAAGCGATCTGATCAAAGGAATAATAGTTTTTACCTGCCAGAACACGCAGGTAAAGTTTTGTTTTAGCACCCTCATGAGTGAATTCCATCACCTTGCCAGGCTGAACTTCTACGTCGAGCGCAAAATCTTTCATATCTTGATTCATGAAATAGTATCTCATTTGATACCCCCCATTTGATTCACCTCAATTGCGGCAACCTTTAACATAAAGGCCTTCATATCTTCTTTAACGGCTACTTTTTCTTGCGGCTTCACGGTACTGATATAGCTTGTAGAATACTGACCTTTCTTGAAATTTTCTTCATCCAATATAACTTTATGAAGTGCAATGTTGGTTTTGATGCCGTCAATAATGAGCCCATCTACTGCGTTTCTAATTTTCCGAAGAGCAACCTCACGGTTAAATCCCTTCGCAATCAGTTTCCCGATCATAGGGTCAAAATCCGGAGTGATGGCAAACTTTGGATAAATGCAGTGATCAAAACGAATTCCCTGAGGAAAAGTCGTTTCAAAGCCAACAATTTTTCCTGGTGCTGGAAGCATCGTGATTGGATCTTCAGCACAAATTCGAAGCTCAATCGCATGGCCTTGGATTTTTATGTCATCTTGGGATTTGAAATCCAGTGGCTCGCCAAAGGCAGCCTTAATCATATTCGCCAGAAGATCGACGCCGGTGATTTCTTCCGTGATCGGATGCTCCACTTGAATACGAGTATTCATCTCCAAAAAATAAAACTGTTTATCATGACCCATGATGAACTCAACAGTCCCCGCCGAATCATAATTAACGGCTTTAGCACATTTAACAGCAGTCTCACAGATCGCCTTACGAACAGCTTCATCAGTTCCAATAAAGGGTGACGGCGCTTCTTCAATAATTTTCTGGTGACGACGCTGAATTGAGCACTCGCGCTCAAATACGTGAAACACATTGCCTTTTTTATCAGCAAGGATCTGCACTTCAATGTGATGTGGATTTAAAATATATTTTTCTACCAGAAGGCCTGCATAACCAAAACTAGAAAGGGCTTCACGCTGAACAGCTGCGAAATTGGCCTTGACTTCACTTTCATTGGCGCAAGGGCGCATCCCCTTACCACCGCCACCGGCCACGGCCTTAAGTAGAATCGGATACCCAATTTCATTACCAATTTTGATGGCTTCTTCCACAGTGGCCACTTCACCAACTGATCCAGGTACCACTGGTACACCCGCTTCTTTGGCAATTTGTTTTGAAATATCCTTAGCGCCCATTTTATAAACGGCGGTCGGATTCGGACCAATGAAAGTGATACCTTTCTTGGCAAGCGTTTCAGAAAACTCTCTGTTCTCAGATAAAAAGCCATATCCCGGATGGACACCATCGATTTTAAAGTCATCGATTAGTTTCATAATTTTAGGGATATCTAAATATGTTTCTTTATTGTTGTTACCAGCAAGATGAACCCATTCCTGGCAATACTCTAAATGAGGTGGCTCAGTTTCATTATCGGTCCAAACACCAACAGAAACTAATCCCAATTCGTTCAAAGCTTTTGCTACACGAATAGCAATCTCACCACGATTGATAATTAAAACGCGTTTACCTTTCATAGAGGAATATTCCCGTGTTTACGATCCGGAGTTGGGATCTTTTTATGCTCAAGAGCTTTTAAATACTGATAGAGACGCTGGCGGGTGATCTCTGGATTGATAATTTCATCCAGATAACCTAGCTCTGCTGCTCGGTAAGGGTTGGCAAAGTTGTTTTCGTAACTCTCAATATTCTTAGCTTTATTATCAGCATCATTTCTGAAAATAATATTTACTGCACCTTCCGCACCCATAACCGCAATTTCCGCAGTCGGGTAGGCGAGGTTAATGTCAGCTCGGATATGTTTTGACGCCATCACGTCATAGGCACCACCATAGGCCTTACGAGTAATCAAAGTAATTAGTGGAACAGTGGCTTCAGAATAGGCGTAAAGTAATTTAGCTCCGTGACGAATGATCCCACCGTACTCCTGAACAGTTCCCGGTAAAAACCCTGGAACATCTACTAAAGTGATGATTGGAATATTAAAAGCATCACAGAAACGCACAAAACGAGCAGCTTTAACTGACGAATCAATATCCAAACATCCAGCCAGAAAAGCAGGTTGATTAGCCACTATTCCGACTTTTATGCCACCAATTGAAGCAAAACCAGTAAGAATGTTTTTAGCAAAGCCTCTATGAATTTCCAGGAAATGCTGATCATCAATCACTTCCATGATGAGCTCATGCATGTCATATGGTTTTTTTGAGCTGTCTGGAATGAAGTTTTTGAGTTTATTATTCTGTCTTGTTACTGAATCAGTTGAAAGCTTCAAGGTATGCTTAACCTTGTTGCAAGCTGGAATGAAAGCAAAAAGCTCTCTGACTCTTTCTAGGCAATCATCCTCGTCATCAGTGATGAAGTGGGCGACACCTGATTTTTCATTATGGGTATGCGCTCCACCCAAAGCATCTTTTGTTACCTCTTCGTGAGTCACTGTCTTAATAACATCCGGTCCAGTCACAAACATGTATGAAGTTTTATCAACCATGAAAATGAAATCAGTCATGGCCGGAGAATATACCGCTCCACCTGCGCATGGACCCATGATAAGAGAGATTTGAGGAATTACACCTGAAGCCTGGACGTTACGGTAGAAAATCTCCGCATAACCGGCCAAGGACTCAACACCTTCTTGAATTCGGGCGCCTCCAGAATCGTTGATTCCGATCACTGGAATTTTATTCTCAAGAGCAAAGTCCATGACCTTGCAGATTTTTTTAGCGTAGGCCATTCCAAGTGCCCCACCCCAACAGGTAAAGTCCTGAGAGAAGATCGCCACTTGTTGGCCATTAATTTTTCCAATACCAGTAACGACACCGTCACCTAGGTACTTGGTTTTTTCCATGCCAAAAGATTCACAACGATGGACCACAAATTTATCAAATTCGATAAATGATTCTGGGTCTAGGAGTTTATTGATTCTTTCACGAGCCGTGTATTTACCCTGCTCATGTTGTTTATTAATTCTTTCAATCCCACCACCCATTTCCGCTTGTTTGGAAAGAGTAGCGAGCTGTTCGCGTTTTTGCTCGTTAGATAGCACGTTGGCCCTCCTGAAAAATATCCTAAGGTTATACCCTTCTCGCTCTCATGGGTAAAGAAATGACGCCTCGAGCATGCTGCAAATTATGCCCTTTCTTTTCCAGACACTCTCTCCGGTTAAACTTAAAGAATAACCAGGAGCTTCTATGAAACTTTTCATCCTCGCCTCTCTCCTATTTTCCTCCATGGCCATCGCTCACGATGCTCTGGTCTGGGGAGGCCCCGGCGCCTGTACTGATGGTTGCATAGAAGCTGCGGTTCACGTTACTAAGCTGGCCGGTTTTGATCCCATGATCGTGACTCCAGAAAACTTTGACCCATCCCTTTTTGAAAAGGCCAAGGTTTGGGTTCAGCCTGGTGGAAAATCTGGAGCTGCCTCAAATGCCATGGGTGCCGCCAACCGCGCTGTGATTAAAAAATTCATCGCTGACGGTGGTGGTTATGTTGGTTTTTGTGCTGGAGCTTTTCTCACTACCGCCAAAGTGGGAGAAACAAGAGTTGACGGTCTCGGCATTATTCCTGGACGAACCAGGGTTTTTCGCAAAGCTAAAGGTTATCCATCAGTAGAGAAAATGATCACGCCAAATGGGATCAAACATCATTACTGGGAAGGCGGACCATGGTTCTCCCTTTCAACAACTCAGCTGCAAAATATCACTGTAAAATCTCGCTACAATACCACCAACGCGATTAATGCTGTTGAAACAACCTATGGCCAAGGCCGCATTTCAGTTTCAGGGACTCATCCTGAGGCTCCTCAGTGGTGGTATGATGACGGTCAAATTGTAGATGCAGACGGATTAGATAATCTGGAAGCAGCGAGCATGGTTAAGTGGGCAGCTAGAAACTAAGGCTGCCAGCTCTTTAACTCTACCCTACCTTGGTTGATCTCGACGTAATGACATGACAAAAGCCACGAGCCCGGATTGAGGTAGCGTTTTTCATCATCAAGTTGGGCTTCCCCTGGATGATGTGTGTGACCAAAAACCACGCAATCAAAACCTCGCTTAGAAATTTCTTGAGCAGCTTCCGCAAATTCAGGGGGCTCTCCAAAAATTCCCGTACGTTTGGCCCTTAACCGGGCCCGCCATTTTTCAAAGGTGATCCATGTTTTATAAAAACTGGGTGAAATAAATAACAACAACCCACCAAGATGAGTGAGCTTTTCATACAAGCGTGGATACTTCACATAAAACGGATCATACAAGTGCCCATGTTCTACTCTGACTCTGGAATTTCCGGAGGTAATATTCAAGAATGGGGAAACTTTAAAATATCCCCAATCTTCCAGAAAGTTTTCCAGACTCATATCATGATTACCGACGACATAATAAATAGTTCGTTTTTGTTTTCTGATTTCTTTGATGGTCCTGAAAACTTCAGGCATCTCCTGCATGATTTTGGTTCTCGAGGCTTGCGCCATCTCTAGTCCATCACCATTGATGACAATGTCATAATTTTGCGAAGCGGCCCATTTCATAAATTTCAAGGCGAGATGAGTTGTCTGAGAAAAAGGATTACCTAGGTGAAGATCAGAGATAATGACCATTCGTTCTGTCGAAACATTGGTCAGCATTTATTGTCCGCCAATCAGGGTTAAGATCTCATCGACTGTTGCTTTAGGAACATTGCCTTTTTTAATCACATCCACCAGACGCTCATTGGATATTTTGATTCGATAAGAAAGGGCCTGAAGCATTTCAAAGGCAAATGTTGGATCTCTCCGTATCTTCAGAAGAAACCCTCCGGGCTGAATAACTAATAGTTTTGTGGGTCCTGCTGCTTTAGCTGAAGCGAAGCGTGTTCCGCCCTGGAGAAGTGCCATATCCCCAAAAAAATCACCACGATTAAAGGTCGCAAGTCGTATCTCGGTGGTTTCTGTTTTTTTCCAGATCTCAACCTTACCTTCCTGAATTATATAGAGATCCCGATTTGAATCCCCCTCCTGAAAAATAACTTCCCCATCCTGATAAAGCATGGTTTTTTCATGGATAATTTTGGAATCTATTACTTGTGGCATGAACTTAGTTTAAGCGGGTTTGCGAGGAAATGAATGGCGCGGTAAATACTGCTTAACTGACTAAAGAGATCAAAAAAAAGGCTCCTTTCGGAGCCTCTTTTTTATTCGCCAGCTGCTCGTTTAAGCGCTCGCTTATCAAGTCCATATTTGTCTACTTTCATAATCAAACCTGCTCTGGAAATACCCAGCTCTTTGGCCAGCTTTGATTTATTAAAACCACAACGCTTAAGCCCTTCACGGATCATGAGGATCTCTAATTCTTCCAGAGCGTCCTTAAGGGAGCCGTTAGTATTGACCCCTTTCAGGAAGCTTCCACCAGATGATGAGTGAGAACCTGAATGACCTTCACTGCTTTCAAGGATTCGGGCACTGAGCATATCTGGGGTAATAGTCTTATCATCACCAGCAAGCACCACGAGACGCTCCACTTCGTTTTGAAGTTCACGCACGTTACCTGGCCAAGTATGATCAAGCATTTTCTCAAGACACTTTTTAGAGAACGTCTTAAGTGGCTGACCAGCTTCTTCACAACGTTTTTGAATGAAAAAATCCATCAACACAGGAATGTCTTCCGGACGCTCACGCAAAGCTGGAAGAGCTACGTTGATCACGTTAATTCGGTAATAGAGATCTTCCCTAAACTCGCCTTTGGCGATCATTTCTTTTAAATTTTTATTTGTAGCACAGACGACACGAACGTTTACCTTGCGTGGTGATGTGGCACCTACGGGCATAAAAGTTCCTTCCTGAAGAATACGCAGAAGTTTCACCTGCATTGAAGGAGAAGTATCCCCAATTTCATCCAGGAACAGTGTTCCACCATTGGCCACTTCGAAGAAGCCTTTTTTATCTTTAATGGCACCCGTAAAGGCACCTTTCACGTGACCAAACAATTCAGAATCAAGCAAGTTGTCGTTAAAGGCTGAACAGTTTACAGCAATAAAGACTGCATCTTTTCGAGGTGAATTGTAATGGATTGCCTTCGCAACCATCTCCTTACCTGTACCATTTTCTCCCTGAATCATAATGGTTGATTCAGAGTTCGCAACTTTAGAAAGTAGGTGATAAACCTGCTGCATGCGCTTAGATTTACCAATGATATTGTGGTAACGATACTTATTACCTAACTCAGAATTGAGATCCATAATGCGTGATTCTCTTTTCGAGATTTCTTCATGGAATGTTCCCACTTCGTCGGCCACTGTCCCAATCAAATCCTTCATCTCAGCATAATACTGCCCAGAGAATTTTTTCACCTTATGAACGGCACTCTTGGCATCAACTTCACTGATTCCGCATTCGACCATTTTATGTACAACTTTTTCGAAATCTTCTGAAGTTGAGGTTTCTTTGAAGTATGGATAGGCAAAAACCGCACCATTAAATTCTCCATCAACAATCACTTTGTGAGCGTAGCCAAAAGTTCCTGGAAAAAATGCACTGAATTCAATGCTTGATTCAGACGAAGCTTGAAAGGCTTCAAAAACTTTTTCTACATCTGCTTCAAGCCAATCACGGCCAAAGGAGTGAGACATTTGCAGTTTAAAGAAGGGTGACTTAAAAGCATAATCCGCTTCCTGAACAAACTGTACCCGCCCCTGCTGATCTACGTATAAAACGTCCAGGCCGTACCAATTGCCTATGATCTTCTCAAGGCTCTTGCTTGCGTGAAGTTCTTTAATGGATTTCCAATCAATCATGATGTTTCTCCTGCCTCATTAATGTCCATTCCATGAACACAATTTTTTAAATCGTCTAACTTATCGGCAGATTGTCAGATTTCTTGACAGGAGAATTGGAAGAGGTGAGAAATTTATTTACAACTTTCTGGTGCTGATCTGGAGAAATTCGTCAAAAGTTTGGAAAAACAGAGCCTTATTCCATTCCTGGGGCCCCACAAACTTGCGCAGAGTGGTTTTATCCGACGAAAACACATAGGTTTCCGGAACCCTGGTCGTCCCATAAGCTTCACGATGAACGTTCTTGTTATCCAGCAACCAATACACAGAAGCCTTAGTTGGAATGGCCAAAGTCTTCAGGTGTTTTTTAATCTTAATAACTTCATCATTGGCCGCAACTAACAAAAACTTCACATTGGGCTGGCCTTCAAATCGTTTTATAAGCGCTAATAGCTCAGGGAGCTCAGCTTCACATGGACCACACCAAGTGCCCCAATAATGGACAACCAGGAGGTCAACTCTCTCTTTGGCATAAAGTTCATCGACGTCGAATGGCTGATCTTCAAGAGTTGTAAATACAGTAGGAGGCAGCTTAGCTAAAACAGATTCAATTTTGTTATCTGATACTAACTGAGAATTAAGTGAATTCTTCTGATATACGGAGTACCAGATCGTGGCAGCTATAATTAAAACAATGGCAAGTATTCGGTATATCATGATAAAAAAAAACCTTTCTAGCTTTAATACTAGAAAGGTTTTTGATGTTTGAAAATCTTTTAGATTACTCTACAAACGCGATGATTGATTCTTTAGCACCATCACCAAGACGGCCTTCAGTAAGCTTCAAAATGCGAGTGTATCCACCTGGACGCTGCTTGAACTTAGGTGCAACTGTATCAAAAAGTGCTTTAACAGCTTCTTTGTTGTTCAGTTTTGTGAAAGCGATACGACGATTTGCAATAGTATCAACTTTTGCAAGAGTCACTAGCTTTTCAACAGTCGGCTTAATAGCCTTAGCTTTTGTTTCAGTCGTTTTAATTTTGCCGTGAGTGATTAGCTCAATGCAAAGGTTCTGAACAAGAGCCTTTCTGTGCTGAGGCTTAACGCCTAATTTATATTTGTGGCAACCGTGTCTCATAAAATTCTCCTATAGAACGCTTCTTAGTCAGCGTGCTGAACTTGCTTCATAATGTTGTCGACTTTCATACCAAGACCAAGACCCATTCCCGTAAGAATCTCTTTAATTTCATTCAAAGATTTACGACCAAAGTTCTTAGTTCTAAGCATTTCGCCTTCTGTCTTAGAAACGAGCTCATAGATATATTTAATATTTGCATTCTGTAAACAGTTAGCTGAACGAACAGACAACTCAAGCTCAGAAACAGGCTTAAGTAGTGCTTCGTTAGCAACACCAGCACCGCTTGCTGTAGCAGTTGTTTTAACTTCAGCTGGAGCATCTTTGTCTTCAAAGTTAAGGAAGACTGAAAGCTGATCACGTAGAATTTTTGCAGATATTGCAACTGCATCTACAGGATCGATACCAGCATTCGTCCAAACTTCTAATGTCAATTTATCGTAGTCAGTTCTTTTACCAACACGGCTGTTTGTAACAGTGTAGTTCACGCGGTGAACTGGCGAGAACAACGTATCGATATAGATCCAACCAATTGGAAGATCGAATGAATCTTTATTATCAAGTGCTGTTACGTAACCTTTTCCACGAGCAACTTTCAATTCCATACGGATTGATCCGCCAGAAGAAACGTTTGCAATAACGTGTTCAGGGTTAAGAACTTTAACGTTCGCATTTTCTTGAATATCAGATGCCTTAACAGCACCTTCTGAATTTTTCTCTAAAATTAGAGTCACTTCTTCTTTATCTGTAATCTTAAAACGGATTTCTTTAAGGTTAAGAATAATTTCAGAAACTTCTTCTTTAATGTTGTTAATTGTTCCAAATTCATGGTCAACGCCATCAACTTTAACTGCAACAATACCAGCACCTTGAAGCGAAGAAAGCAAAACTCTTCTTAAAGAGTTACCAAGAGTAAGTCCATAACCGCGCTCTAATGGCTTAGCAGTGAATTTACCGTAGTTAGACTTTAGGCCTTCAGTATCAACTTCCAGAGCTGCCGGACGAATCATTCCAGCCCAATTTTTATTCATATATGAATTCATCAAAAACTCCTAATAAACAAGTGAAACAAAAACGCTTAAACTCTTCTTCTCTTTGGAGCGCGACAGCCATTGTGTGGCATTGGGCTCATATCAGCGACAGAGGTAATTCTCAAACCAGCTGCCAAAAGAGCGCGGATTGCGTTTTCACGACCAGCACCAGGACCTTTAACTTTAACATCAACAGACATAAGTCCGCATTCCGCCGCTTTCTTTGCAGCTTCCTGAGAAGCTACCTGTGAAGCAAATGGAGTTGATTTTTTTGAACCACGAAAGCCTAATCCGCCTGCGCTTGCCCAAACAACTGCGTTTCCATCAGCATCACTGATAGTAACGATAGTGTTATTGAAAGAAGCATGGATATGACATACCCCGTGACTTAGATTCTTTCTTGATTTCTTCTTAGTAGACTTAGTTGCACCAGAAGACTTTGCTTGTGATGCTTGTGCATTAGTTGTAGCCATATATTCCTACCTTAAATTATTTCATCGCTTTGATTGATTTTTTACCCGCAATCGCTACCGCAGGGCCTTTACGTGTACGAGCGTTTGTATGAGTACGCTGACCACGAACTGGAAGACCTTTACGATGACGAATCCCACGGTAACAACCAAGGTCCTTGAGACGCTTGATATTGAGAGCGACTTCACGACGAAGATCACCTTCAACTGTGTATTCATCTAAAGCAGCACGGATCAATTGAACCTGCTCCTCAGTGATATCGTTTGAGTTCGTTTCCAGATTAATGCCTACTTTCGTAAGAACATCAACTGCAACCTTTGGACCTACTCCATAGATTGAAAGAATTGCAATTTTCATTGCTTTGTTTCTTGGTAAATCTACACCTAATAATCGTGCCATATGTTCCTTCCCCTACTAGCCTTGCTTTTGCTTATGTTTAGGATTCACTTTGCAAATAACTCGTAAAACGCCCTGGCGTTTTACGACTTTGCAGTCTTTACAAATTGGTTTTACTGAAGATCTTACTTTCATAATTAGCCCTTACTTCTAAAAGTGATTCGACCCTTATCAAGGTCATATTTACTAATCTCAATCACAACCTTATCACCAGGCAGGATTTTGATGAAATTCATCCGCATCTTCCCGCTGATATGTGCTAAAACCACATGCCCATTGGGTAGTTTAACTCTAAATCTCGTGTTGGGTAAAAGTTCAAGAACTTCTCCTTCCACTTCTATTGTGTCAGTAGACTCAGCCATGCCCTTCCTAAAAAGTAAGTGACCTTATATAAAAATAAAAACTATAAGACAATAATAATAATCCTGAAACGTCACACTTTTGACGAAATCAAATTAAAGATCACGTCAGGAAACTGCTCCGCATCAACTCTTACTAAGCGACCTAGGTCTTGGTAGTACTTTAAGACAGGGGAAACCGTATCTTGAAACACCTGAAGGCGGTTCTTAATAACGTCTTCTTTGTCATCGGTCCTCTGCACGAGGTTTGTACCGCCGCACTGGTCGCACGTGCCTTCTATCTTAGGCTTCTTTGAAATCAGGTTATATATAGCACCACAATTTCCACATGTCCTACGGTTTGTTAATCTCTCAACAAGTTTGTCCGTATTGATTTCAAAATAAACACTTATGGACGGTGAACCTTTAAGAACCTCGCTGTCCAGGGCTTGTGCCTGTGCAATGTTTCTAGGGTACCCGTCGAAAATATACTGCGATGATTGAAGGTCTATGTTGGCTTGTAGCAACCGAATTACTAATTCGTCAGATACAAGTTTTCCTTCATCCATTACTTTTTTCACTTCAAGGCCAAGAGCCGATTTCTTGGCAATCTCATTTCTAAGAAGGTCGCCTGTTGAGATATGTTTGAAGCCTTTATCAGCAACAAACTTACCCGCCTGCGTTCCCTTACCGGAACCAGGAGCTCCGATGAAGATGAGATGTGATTTCATTAATTAAAACCTCTTCGCACCTGAATATTTGCCTTTGACTTTATAGGCAGTATCCAAACGTTGAGAAATCATGAAGCCTTCAGCTTGCGCCATAGTATCAATTGCAACCCCAACCAAAATCAAAAGAGAAGTTCCACCGAAATAGAAGGGCACTTTTGCATAGTTGAACAATATAGCTGGCATAATACAGATGCCGGCGACGTAAATTGCACCCACAAGTGTCAGGCGACTAATTACTTTATTCAAGAAATCTGCAGTTTGCTCACCAGGACGAATACCCGGGATAAAGCCACCATTCTTTTTCAATGATTCAGAGACATCGTCTGTCTTAAACTGGATTGTTGAGTAGAAATAGGCAAAAAATATAATTAACCCAATAAATACGAGGTTATAGAGCATTTTTCCAGGATAGAACAATTGCTCAATATTCGAGAAATATGACTTCGCAGGACTGTCCTGTGGAATGAACTGAGAAATTGTTGTCGGGAAACCAAGAAGTGCAGAAGCAAAAATTGGCGGCATAACACCTGAAATATTAACCTTGATAGGAAGGTGTGAAGACTGTCCACCGAAAACACGATTGTTTACTACGCGCTTAGCGTACTGAACTGGTACTTTTCTGAAGGCGCGCTCGACAAATATGATGAACCAAAAAGAAACAAGAATAATGGCAAGGACGATGAGCAAATTAACAATACTCATTTCACCGTTTTGCAATAATTGGAATGTATCGCGAATACCGCGAGGAATTCCTGCTGCGATACCAGCGAAGATAATTAATGAAATACCGTTTCCGATACCTCTTTCGGTTATCTGCTCGCCTAACCACATCACGAACATTGTACCAGCCGTTAAACTTATTACAGTTAATAGCCTAAATGACATGCCTGGGTCGATAACAACGGGTAAGCCGTTAGGACTTTTGATATTTTCAAGGCCAACGGCCAAGCCGTAACCTTGAAAGAAACACAACAATACAGTCGCATAACGAGTATATTGAGAGATCTTTTTGTGACCGTCAGGTTCTTTCTGTAGCTCACCCAATGCAGGTATCGAGTAAGAAAGTAAGCTGAAGATAATCGATGAAGTTATGTAAGGCATGATTCCGAGAGCAAGTACCGAGAAACGCTCTAGTGCACCACCGCTAAATGTATTAAAGACGCTGAACAGAGATCCCTTCATTCCGTCAAAGAATGAAGAAAGAGCTGCACCATCGACTCCCGGTGTGGGAACCTGAGTTGCAACCCGATATACTCCGAGCATTAATATCGTAAAAAAAACTCTTTTCTTAAGTTCTTCTAATTTTGATACATTAGCGTTTGATGACATCCCTGTTTCCCTTTAAGAATTAAGCATTCTCAACTTTGCCGTTAGCTTTCTTGATCAATTCTAAAGCTTTAGCAGAGAACTTTTCAATGCCTTTAAAGGTAAGAGCTTTATTAAAATCGCCTTTTGCCAAAATTTTAATTGGAAGAGACTTATTAATACCACTCAAGAAACCTTTATCAATTAGGGTCTCACGAGTTACTACTTCTTTATCAAACTTAGTAGCTAGCTTTTCAAGGTTTAATACAGCGTAGTCAACCTTGAATGGAGCATTAGAGAAACCAACTTTTGGCAATCGTCTGTAAAGTGGCATTTGACCACCCTCAAATCCGATACGAATTCCGCCACCATTTCGAGCTTTTTGACCCTTGTGACCTTTACCAGCTTGAGTACCCTGGCCAGAACCCTGACCACGACCTATACGCTTAGTATTCTTGTTTGCGCCTCTTGGGCTTTTTAATGTTGTTAAAGTTAACATATAAATCCTCTATTATTTTACAATCTCAAGCCATGTGATCATAGCTTTAATCATTCCACGTACCGCAGGAGTATTCTCGAGAGTTTTAACGTGGTTAATTTTTCTAAGACCTAGACCCTTGATTGTAGCTTTTTGCTTATCAGTACAGCCAATAACACTTCTTTTAAGTTTGATCGTAATTTGCTTATTCATATTTACCCTTAAGCTTTTTGAGCTTTAGCCTTCATACGAAGACCTTTAGCGTTTACACCGCGAACATTCGCCACTTCTTCAAGTGAGCGAAGGCTTTTAAGTGCTTTAAAAGTTGCTTTTACAATATTGTGCGGATTTGACCCACGCACTGATTTAGTAAGAACATTTTTTACTCCTGCAAGTTCAAGGATTGAACGACAAGCACCTGCTGCCTTAATCCCTGTACCGTCTCCAGCTGGCTTAAGAAGAACTTCTCCTGCACCAAAAAGACCAAGAACTTCATGAGGAATTGTTCCATTCTCAATAGAAACCTTGATCATTCTCTTAGAGGCTTTCATTCCAGCCTTACGTATAGCATCAGGTACTTCTTTGGCCTTACCAAGTCCGTAACCAACCTTACCATTTTTATCGCCTACAACTATAAGTGCAGCGAAAGAGAAACGGCGTCCACCTTTTACAACCTTAGCAACACGATTAACAGCAACAACTCTTTCTTCGAAATCAGGATTCATTCCTTCCTGTACTGGCTTCTTCTCTTGACGAGGAGCTCTCTGAGGGCGTTTTGCGCCTTTCTTGTCAGATTTACCATCTGTTTCAGTTGCTGTGTTTTCGTTGTTATTTTCTTCGCTCATAAAATCCCCTAATTAAATTTGAATGCCGTTTTCACGGATAGAATCAGCAAGTGCTTTAATCACACCAGTATACTGTTTTCCGCTTCGATCAAAAACAGCCTTAGCTAGGTTTTTACTCTTAAGCGTAGCTGCTATTGCTGCTCCAACTTTCTTGGCACCTTCAGCGTTAGCGCTATCAGCAGCCTTAGCTTTACCATACGTTTGTACAGAAAAGATTGTTGCAGACTTAACATCATCAATCGCTTGAACTCTCAAATGTTTATTTGTTTTAGTAACACACAAACGTGGAGCCTCAGCAGATCCAATGACTTTCTTACGAATCGCTAGTTTGCGACGGTATTCTTTTGACTTGGATTCATTTTTAATTTTTGCAGTATTCTTTCTCATAACTCACCTATTATTTTTTAGCGCCAGTTTTACCGGCTTTTCTGATGATCTTTTCATCACTGTACTTAAGTCCCTTACCTTTATACGGCTCAGGCTCTCTATATGATCTAACTTGTGCAGCAACAAATCCAACAAGCTCTTTATCACTTCCGTGAATTTCGATTGTGTTTTTGTTTACTTTTGCCTCAATGCCCTTAGGTAGCGCATGCTCAATTGGATGCGAGTAACCCAAGTTCAAAGTAAGAGTACTACCAGCAACAGCTGCCTTGTAACCCACACCGTTGAACTCAAGAGTTTTTACAAACCCTGTCGTTACACCAGTAACCATATTTCCAAGCAATGTACGAGACAGACCCCAAAGAGCTCTCGCTGCAGTTGAATCATCTACTGGAGTAACATTGATTGCATTATCAGCTTTATCAATCTTAACTTCCTTGCGGAACGTGTATGTAAGCTGGCCCTTAGGACCTTTAACTTCAACAACAGAACCGTTAATTTTCACTTCTACTTTATCCGGAATGCCTATTGGGCGTTTACCTATACGTGACATATATGTCTCCAATTACCAAATGTTACAAAGAATTTCGCCACCAAGTTTCAAAGATGCAGCTTTGCGGGAGGATATAATTCCTGCAGAAGTTGATACGATTGAAACACCAAGTCCACTTAGAACTCGTGGCATTTCAGTGTAACCTTTGTAAACTCTCAAACCTGGAGAAGAAATACGTTTAATACCAACAATCGCACCTTCTTTAAGTCCAATTCTGATTGTAATTTCAGAAGGTGATTTGGCAGCAATCTTGAAAGACTTGATATAGCCTTCCTCTTTAAGAATGCGGCAAATGTTTGCTTTAATCTTGCTTGCAGGAACATCACACTTATCAAGGCCAGCCTTATTAGCGTTACGAATTCTTGTTAGCATATCTGCGATAGGATCTGTCATCATAATTTTTTTCTCCTTACCAGCTAGCTTTAGTCACACCAGGGATGAGACCATTGTTCGCGAGTTCACGAAACTTGTTACGGCATAATTTAAAATCACGATAGACTGCACGAGGTCTACCAGTAAGCTCGCAACGATTGCGAACGCGGTTAGGGTTTCCGTTACGAGGAATTTTCTGAAGCTTCGCACGAGCTGCATCTCTTTCATCGTCAGAAAGCTTTTGATCTACCGCTTTCTTTCTAAGCAACGCAGCTTTAGGGCCGAACTTCTTAGCTAGTTTTTCTCTTTTTTTATTTTTAATGACTGCGCTTAAACGTGCCATAAAACCTCTTATTTCTCTCTGAAAGGCATGCCAAACTGCTTAAGCAATTCGCGACCTTCATCATTATTAGTTGCTGTTGTTACAAAACTGATTCCCATTCCACGAATTTTATCGATTTTATCGTAGTCGATTTCTGGGAAAATGATTTGCTCTTTCAAGCCCATTGTATAGTTACCTTTTCCGTCAAACCCTTTTGGAGAAAGACCGCGAAAGTCTTTAACGCGTGGGAGTGAAAGATTGATCAAACGATCAAGGAACTCGTACATCTTCGCTCCGCGAAGAGTAACGAAAGCACCAATTGCTTGGCCTTCACGAAGTTTAAACGATGCAATTGATTTTTTAGCTTTTGCAGTAACAGGCTTCTGACCTGTAACAGCAGCTAGCTCAGCAATAATGCTGTCAACAATTTTTCCGTTAGAAACAGCATCACGAGTAACACTGTTAACGATAATTTTTTCCAATTTAGGAATCTGATTAATGTTGCCGTACTTGTACGTCTCCATCATCTTTTTCTTTATCTCAGTTTCATACTGAGCTTTTAAACGTGCCATATATGTAACCTCAAATTATTTAATTTCTGATTTGCTTTTTGTAGCAACTCTTACGTTTTTGCCAGCAACTTTTTTAACAGATACTCTTGTTGGTTTTCCTGATTTAGGATCCAATAGAGCAACGTTACTGATATGGATGGCTTTTTCCACATCAACAATTCCGCCTTGCTGATTAGCTTGGTTAGGCTTCATTGCTTTTTTAACTACGTTTACACCCTCAACTACAACACGATTTGTCTTGAAGTTAATTGATTTGACCTTTCCGTTCTTGCCTTTGTCTTTTCCGGCAAGGACTTGAACAGTGTCATTCACTTTCAGCTTTTGCATTATTTCCTCTTTTTTACACGCTGATTAAAGCACTTCGTGAGCGAGTGAACAGATCTTTGAAAAGTTCTTGTTTCTTAACTCTCTCGCTACAGGCCCGAAAATACGTGTACCTACTGGTTCATTATTTGCTGCAATAATGACCACGCTGTTTGTATCAAAATTAATATATGAACCATCTTCGCGTCTTACTGGATAAACAGTACGAACGATAACGGCTTTTTTAACGTCACCTTTCTTAACTTTACCACCAGAGATTGCCTGCTGGACGGCTACGACGATAACATCGCCAACATTTGCACTCATATGCTTTGATCCGCCCAGTACTTTAATACACTGAACTGTCTTTGCACCTGAGTTATCTGCTACATCTAGAATCGATTGTTGCTGAATCATAAATTACTCCACTACTTAACTATAGAAACAAGTTCCCATCTCTTTAACTTAGAGTGAGGCTTTGATTCAATGATTGTTACAAGGTTACCAGTTGAAGCTAATTCTTTCTCATCATGACAATGATACTTTTTAGAAGTAGTAACAAATTTGTTGTACTTAGGGTGCATAGTTTTACGATCAACTTTAACGACGATTGTCTTTGAAGTTTTGTCGCTTACTACTTCACCAGTAAGTGTTCTTTTAAATGATGTGCTCATAGTTTACCCTATTTCTTTTTAGCGTTCTTAATTGTTAAGAGACGAGCAATGTCTTTCTTAAGTGCCTTCGCAGCATGGGGCTTATCAGACCCAGTTGTGAATTTTGTGAACTTCTTATTAAAGAGTTCGCTCTTAAGAGAAGCTACCTTCTCTGTAATTTCTTTTACGCTTAGCTTTGAAAATTCGCTGCTTTTTAACATAACTACCTCTGATTATCCAGTTTTACTTTTTAGCAGCTGGTTTAGCAGCTGGCTTGGCGGCTGCGGCTGGTTTAGCTGCTGCCTTTACTTCTACTTTTGCTTCTTCTTTCACAGCCTTAGGAATCTTCGTATGTGCTGTTTTAGAAACAACACCAAGAGACGCATCGAGCTCTGCTTTAGAAACGATCTTTACTCTAACCGGGAGTTTGTATTTTGCTAATCTAAGGGCTGCTTCAGCTACTGCTTTTTCAACTCCACCGATTTCGAAAAGTACGCGACCAGGTTTAATCACAGCAACCCACTCCTCAGGAGACCCTTTACCTTTACCCATACGGACTTCGGCTGGCTTCTTAGAAAGTGACTTATCTGGGAAAATCTTGATCCAGATCTGACCACCACGCTTAGTTTCACGTGACATAGTCATACGACAAGCTTCGATCTGGCGATTTGTTACAAATCCGCAAGAAAGGGCCACAAGACCAAACTCACCGAAAGTCAGGGTGTTACCTGTATGTGCAGAGCCAGTCATACGACCTTTCTGCATTTTTCTATGTTTTACTCTTTTAGGACTTAACATACTGCTACCTCTAAATAATTACTATTTGTAAATTTCGCCTTTATAAACCCAAACCTTCACTCCGATAATTCCGAATGTGGTTTTAGCTTGAGCGGTGTTGTAATCGATATCTGCACGAAGTGTATGAAGAGGAACTTTCTTCTCAGCATAACCTTCAGTACGAGCGATTTCAGCTCCACCAAGACGGCCAGAACACTTAATTTTGATACCTTTAACGCCAGAACGGAAAGCCGATGTCATCACTTTTTTCATTGCGCGACGGAAAGCTACTCGTTTCTCAAGTTGTTGAGCAATATTTTCAGCAATTAGCTTGGCTTCCGAGTCTGGACGCTTAACTTCTGCAATATTGAAAAACAAAGGGCAATTTGTAATCTTCTTAAGGTCATTACGAATTTTTTCAATTCCTGTACCTTTTTTACCAATGGCTACGCCAGGCTTAGCAGAATACACAGTAACTTTTACTTGGTCTGCAGTACGAGTGATCTCAGTTTTCGCAATGGCTGCTTGAGCTAGCTCAGTGTCGATATAGTTTCTGATCGCAAGATCTTGTTGAAAAATAACTGCGTAGTTGTTTTTAACGTACCAGTTAGAGTGCCAAGTCTTGATGTAACCTAATCTAAATCCGTACGGGTTGACTTTTTGTCCCATTATTCTATTCCTTGCTTATGCTTCTTTAAGAGCTAGAGTTATATAACTTGATTTCTTTTGGATCTGGTAAGCACGGCCTTGAGCTCTTGGCATAATACGCTTCAGAGTCGGACCTTCATCAACTTTAACCATTTCAACGATAAGATTATCTAAGTCATATTTTTTAGACTCAGAAGCAATCGCTAAACCACTATTGATCAACTTCGTGATGATGATAGCTGTTTCTTTCTTTTCGCAAAAACGAAGAATCTTTAAAGCTTCTTCCACTTTTTTTCTACGAATCAAGTCACAAACTTGTCTAACTTTACGAGCTGATGTTCCAACATTGTTGTTTTTTACGGTAATCATAATTCCCTCTTAAGCTTTTTTATCGCCGGCGCCGTGACCGTTAAAGGTACGAGTAATAGAGAATTCTCCAAACTTGTGCCCTACCATATTGTCAGTCACATAAACTGGAATAAATTTCTTACCGTTATGAACAGCAAAAGTTAATCCAATAAAATCTGGAGTAATCGTTGAACGACGTGACCAGGTTTTGATGACTGTGTTGCCTTTTGTATTCTTCTTAGCTTCTGCAGCTTTTTTGAAGAGATAAGAATCTACAAAAGGGCCTTTTTTAATTGAACGTGCCATTATTTACCTCTTACTTTCTTCTCTTAACGATGAACTGGTTTGTTCTCTTGTTCTTTCTCGTCTTAAATCCACGAGTCTGAAGACCCCATGGAGTTACTGGGTGACGACCACCAGAAGTACGACCTTCACCACCACCATGCGGGTGATCCACTGGGTTCATTACCACACCACGAACCGTTGGACGGATACCGCGATGACGGTTTGTTCCAGCTTTACCAGTATTAGCAAGTTCGTGCTCGATCTTACCAACTTGACCGATAGTAGCGCGGCAGTCTGATTTAACTTTTCTCACTTCCCCTGAAGGAAGACGAAGAAGAGCGTATTCACCCTCTTTGGCCATAAGTTGAGCGTATGATCCAGCAGAACGAGCCATTTGGCCGCCACGCTTAGGATTCAATTCAACGTTATGTACAAGAGTACCAACCGGAATATCTTTCAAAAGTTTTGAGTTACCAGCTTTGATATCCGCAGTGTCTGAAGAGATTACTACGTCACCAATTTTAAGCCCAACCGGAGCGATGATGTATGCCTTAACACCATCAGCGTAAACCACTAGAGCAATGTTACTTGTTCTGTTTGGGTCATGCTCAATTGACTTAACCGTTGCAGGGATATCAAGTTTTGAACGCTTGAAATCGATGATACGGTATTTTTGCTTAACGCCGCCGCCGTGGTGACGAACCGTGATTCGTCCACTTGAGTTACGTCCTGCATTTTTCTTAAGTGGAGCCAAGAGAGATTTCTCTGGAGCTACACCTTTAGTTACGTCACCAGTAACAACCACTTTCTCACGTTGAGATGGTGTTATAGGTCTGAATTTTTTTAAAGTTGCCATCGTTTTAACCCTTTACCTTAGATGCCCTTGAAGAATTCAATCTTCTGGCCGTCTTGGAGTTGAACATAAGCTTTTTTAGACTTTGCAGTCTTCTTAAAGCCCTTACCTGCGCGCTTAGTCTTCCCTGGAAGAACTGAAGTTCGTACGCTTAGAACTTTTACATCAAAAAACTTTTCTACAGCATTTTTGATATGGTTCTTGTTCGCCTTAACATTCACTACGAAAGCGTAGCGATTATAAGTTTCAGTCTCTTTAGACGTCTTTTCAGTTAATAGTGGTTTAACAAGTACGTTTTCTAAACCTAACATCTTACACCAGCCTGCTAATTAGTTTTTCGAAGGCACCTTTTTCAATGATTAGGTTTTCGAATTTGATTGCTTCGTAAACGCTAAATCCATCAACCGGAGCATATTTTGCTCTTTCAAGGTTACCTACTGATTGAGACACTTTTTCGTTCAATTCTGCAGTGATAATAAGAGCTGGTAACAGCTTTCTAGAATCAAGAGTCTTGAACATATCTTTAGTTTTACCTGTAGTTTCGATCTTCTCAACAATGTGAAGTTTTCCTGCTTGAAGTTTATCAGCAAGAACAGAAGTGATCGCATTAAGCATCATCTTCTTATTCACTTTCTGAGTGTAATCACGAGGAACCGGACCGAATACAGTACCGCCTCCTGGCATCAAAGGTGAACGAGTAGAACCCTGACGAGCGTTACCAGTACCTTTTTGCTTGAATGGCTTTTTACCGCCACCTGAAACAAAAGCTTTAGTCTTAGTCATGGCAGTACCTTGACGACGACCGGCCAAAGTAGCTTTAACTACCTGGTGAACTACTGTTCCATTGATTTGCTCAGCTGAGAGATCAATTCCAGCCTTTAAAGAGCCAGATTTTTCAAATTTTGTATTTAATAATGAGATTTCAGTCATATTGTCCTACCTTACGCTTTCTTAACAGATTTCATGATTTTCACGAATCCGTTCTTTGAGCCAGGGATAGATCCTTTAATAAGCATATAGCCTGCTTCTAAATTTACTTCTACCACTTGGATGTTTTGTACTGTTGAAGTCTCTACCCCTAAGTGACCAGGCATCTTCTTATTAGCGAATACACGTGCAGGAGTTGCACGACATCCGATAGAACCTGGACGACGGTGGAAGTGAGAACCGTGAGCTGCTGGACCACCTTGGAAGTTGTATCGCTTCATAACCCCGGCGAAACCTTTACCTTTAGAAGGTCCAGTTACGTCGATGTAAGTTGCAACAGGGAACTGATCCAAAGACGCTTCTTTTCCAAGAGCATCAGCTGAAACTGAATCAACTTTGATTTCAGAAAATTCAGAAAATGTCTTTTCAATTGAAGCTTTCTTCAAATGGCCTTTAACAGGTGACGTAACAAGAGACTCTCTTTTCTCGTTGTATGCCACTTGGTAAGCAGTGTAGCCATCTTTTTCAGCAGTTTTGACTTGTGAAATGACGTTTGGAATTAGTTTAACTACAGAGACAGGAACGTGGTTACCGTTGCTATCAAAGATTCTGGTCATACCAGCTTTAATTCCGTAAAAAGCAGGCAGACTAACTTTAGTGTCTGACATTCACCCTCCACAGCATCACCCTCTCTCAGGGATGCATTCATGGTTAATATTATAAAAACAAAAAAAAACGTTTAGCCGTTATACTAGTACTTGATCTCTACGTCAACACCAGCAGAAAGGTCAAGCTTCATTAAGCTATCAACAGTCTGTTGAGTTGGTTCTACGATGTCGATCAAACGCTTGTGAGTTCTCATTTCGAACTGCTCACGAGACTTTTTATCGATGTGCGGAGACCGGAGAACTGTATATTTATTAATTTCTGTAGGTAGAGGAATCGGTCCCGCTACTTTTGCACCAGTATTTTTCGCTGTCTGAACAATTTCTTGTACTGACGCGTCAAGGATGCTTGAATCATAAGCACGTAGCTTAATTCTTAGTTTGTTCGTTTTCATGGAGTCTCCAAAAATTTTGTGTCAAATTAAACAACAGAACGGACTTTGTAAAGCCCCTTCTGTTGATTTTTTGACGATTAAGCAATGATTTCAGATACAGTACCGGCACCAATCGTACGACCACCCTCACGGATAGCGAAACGAAGACCTTTCTCCATAGCGATTGGAGCGATTAGCTCAACTGCGAATGAAGTATTGTCGCCCGGCATAATCATTTCCATACCTTCGTTCAATGTGATTGAACCAGTTACATCCGTAGTACGGAAGTAGAACTGTGGACGGTAACCTTTGAAGATTGGAGTATGACGTCCACCCTCTTCTTTAGTCAAAATATACACTTCGCAACGGAACTTAGAGTGAGGCTTAACAGTTCCTGGCTTGATCATACACTGACCACGCTCAATATCTTCTCTCTTCGTACCACGAAGAAGAAGACCAACGTTATCTCCCGCACGACCTTCATCAAGAAGTTTACGGAACATTTCAACACCAGTGATAACTGTCTTCTGAAGGTCTTTGATACCGATAATATCGATCTCTTCCCCAACCTTCACAATTCCACGCTCAATACGGCCAGTCACAACTGTTCCACGACCAGAGATCGAGAAAACATCTTCCACAGGCATAAGGAACGGCTTATCAATGTCACGAGCTGGAGTTGGGATATAAGAATCCACAGCTTCCATAAGCGCGATAATAGCTTTTTCGCCAAGCTCAGGGTTCTTGCCTTCAACTGCAGCAAGAGCTGAACCTTTAACTATAGGTATCTCGTCACCAGGATATTTATATTTAGAAAGAAGCTCTCTGATTTCCATTTCAACTAGTTCAGCAAGCTCAGGATCTGCAATATCGATCTTGTTCATGAAAACAACTAGAGAAGGAACACCAACCTGACGAGCAAGAAGGATATGCTCACGAGTTTGTGGCATTGGACCATCTGTAGCAGCAACAACCAAAATTGCTCCATCCATCTGAGCAGCACCAGTAATCATGTTTTTTACATAATCTGCGTGTCCCGGACAGTCTACGTGAGCGTAGTGACGGTTAGCTGTTGAATATTCAACGTGTGCTGTATTAATTGTAATACCACGTGCTTTTTCTTCAGGAGCAGAATCGATATCTGCGTATGATTTAGCTGATCCACCATAGATTTTAGACATGGTCATTGTGATTGCAGCAGTAAGTGTTGTTTTACCGTGATCGACGTGACCGATAGTACCGATGTTTACATGCGGCTTACTACGATCAAATTTTTCCTTAGCCAT